>CEAH01069977.1_pt1 | contig 905758 bp, 738 predicted proteins | sample 557571 | NCBI WGS metagenome assembly CEAH01 (sample SAMEA3182092, study PRJEB8094) | gut metagenome | biome: human; feature: gut; material: Stool; isolation source: human stools | place: Canada | collected 2013-11-25
CCCGACTATATCGCCGTGGATGATGTCGACACGCGTCGTCATGTCAACAACGACCGTCTGATGCGCGAGGCCGTCGAGTGGATCTTCGAGGATCTGATGGGATGTTTCGACGAGGCGGACGGATCGACCCGGCGATTCGTGTATGCCAACAACAACTTTCATAAGAACAGCATCACAAACCGCCTTAAAAAGCAGTTCAAAGTCCTGGCTGAAAAATCCCGGCAGGAGGGCGAAAAGCCCATACACCGGGTACTGACGGTGCCCGCCGTGAAGGACCTGACGACCTTCGAGCCGAACTGGCCCGAGAAGACCTCGGCAGAGCACTGGCGCAAAAAGTACCGCAGCATCCCCTCGCGGTCGTTCATGCGCGAGTATATGCACGTCCACGTCGAGGACGGCAAGGTGTTCAAGGCCGAGGACATTCAGTGGAAGAAGATGCTGCCCCTGAACGAGTATGACGCCCTGGTCTTCTACGGAGACCTTTCCTACAAGGCCCAGGCATGCCATAAGGGGATGATCCTCGTCGGCAAGAAAGACCGCGAGTTCCATTTCATCTACTGCTTTCTGCGCCAGCAGTCCCGCACGGTCCTGGCAAAATGGCTCTATGACCTATACGAAACGACGGAACTGCACAACTGCCGCAAGGTCCGCTATTGGATCGAGGGCCTGTTCTCGATGGACGAGTTCGTCAACGACTTCGATGCCGAGGGCGATGCCCGCGGATACTACATCCCCGTCAAGGCGGATAAGCGCCCGAAGGCTGACAAATACGACCGTATCGAAGCTACGCAGTCCTATTTCGAGCGCCGAAATGTGTGGTTCAATATCGACGAGCGGGACAGCCCTGACTTCCAGGAACTCGTCGATCAGTACCTGGCATTCGAGAAGGGCGGAGGTGCAGCCGTCGACGGCCCCGATGCGGCAGAAGGCGCACTCTCGAAACTCAATACCGTATTCCGGCAGGCAAAGGGGACCTACCGCGTCGGCCTCCGGGCACAGCGTAAATACTAATCCAATATTCAACGACATGCGTAAAATCAAGTACATCGTGCTGCATTGCAGCGCAACCAAAGAGGGGGTGCCGTTCGGCATCGAAGACATCGACCGCTGGCACCGTCAGCGGGGATTCCGAAAGGTCGGCTACCACTACGTGATCCTGCTTGACGGTACGATCCGCAAGGGCCGCGACATCGCCCAGGTCGGGGCCCATGTGCAGGGCAGCAACGCCAACAGCATCGGCATCTGCTACATCGGAGGACTGGACGCCGACGGCAAGCCCAAAGATACCCGCACCGAGGAACAGAAGGCGTCGCTGTTCTTTCTGCTGCAACAGCTCCGCGAACAGTTCCCCGACGCCATGATCTGCGGACACCGCGACTTCTCGCCCGACCTGAACGGCGACGGGATCATCGAGCCGTGGGAGTGGATGAAGGCCTGCCCGTGTTTCGACGCCATCGACGAATATCAAAGCCTGTAAGCCATGTTCATCGAAAAGGAGGACTTATACACGGCGATCTGCGAATACCAGCTGCAGAACATCACCACAAGCGCCGTCACGATCCGTATGGCGATCCTGGCGGCCATCGACGAGGCGCGGAGCTACCTGAATGCCAAATACGACTGCGAGGCGATATTCTCGGCCACGGGAGAAGACCGCCACGCCACGCTTCTGGAGCACTGCAAGAATATCGCGGTGTGGAACCTATGCCGCCGGGCGAACACCGATCTGATCTTCGAGCAGGTCAGTGAATACCGCCGGGCGGCGATCGACTGGCTCGAGAAGGTTGCGGGCCTGAAGGGTACCGACAAGCCCCTCGCACCCGGTTTGCCGCTGCTCAAGACTGAAGACGGAGAGGTCCGCATCACTGCCCGGATGGGTAGCCGCCGCAAGTTCCGCCACGGCTTCGATGACTAAACACCGTTTAAATACCCTTTAATCGTTCACACAATGCAGAAAAAGAACAGAAGCAGGAAAACCCACGACGCCACGAATAAGACCGCGAATTTGGCCGTAAAAACGAATGGTCCGAAAACAGCCAGGCGGCGCGAGGGCTACATCCGCAGTATCGTTCCGAAAACCCTGTCGCGGACCCGGTCCGACATCGCCACCTGGCGGTCGGCGCTGCGCGCGGCGGATAACGTCGACAATCCGCGCCGGGCACGGCTGATGAATCTTTACGACGACGTGATGCTCTGCGCGCATCTCACCTCGCAGATCGAACTGCGGCAGAAGGCGACGCTCCTGACACCTTTCGAGATCAAGGTAGGCGACGAGATCGACGACCAGGCTACGGCGGTCCTCAATGCGGCATCATGGGTCACGGAGCTCAACACCCACATCCTCGACAGCGTGATGTACGGTCATACGCTCGTGGAACTCACGACGACCGGGAACACAACCGAACCCGTGGCCGTCACCCTGCTGCCCCGGCAGAACGTGATTCCCGAGAAGGGAATGCTGCTGTTCCGGGAAGACGACAGTAAAGGCCTCCAGTACCGCGAGGTCCGGGAGTTCGGGAACTTCATCCTGGAGTTCGGCAAGGATCACGACTACGGCCTGCTGAACAAGGCCGTGCCGCACGTGCTGTTCATGCGCTTCGCGCAATCCTGCTGGTCGGAGCTCTGCGAGATATACGGCATCCCGCCCCGCTTTATGAAGACCGACACGCAGGACCCCGCCATGCTCGACCGCGCCGAGGCCATGCTGCGCGACATGGGGGCGGCGGCCTACTTCATCATCGACCGCACGGAGGAGTTCCAGTTCGCAAAGGGAGCCGACACCAACGGCGATGTCTACAACAACCTGATCGCCCTGTGCAAGGAGGCGGTCTCGGTGCTGGTGAACGGAGCCGTGATCGGACAGGACACCGTGAACGGCAACCGCTCCAAAGAGGAGAGCAGCATCCGGCTGTTCGAAAAGCTGGTGATGGCGGACCGTAAGATGCTGGCGGGATATTGGAACTCCACGGTGATCCCCGCTCTGGTGTACATAGGCATTCTGCCCGAGGGAAGCGTGTTTTCCTGGCAGCAGGAGGAGGACGTCGAAAAACTGTGGGCGATGGTCGTGCAGCTCCTTCAGTTCAAGGACGTGCCGAACGACTGGATCGAGGAGAAGTTCGGCATCGTCTGCACCGATAAGGCCTTCACCGTGCCGGGACAGCTGTCCGTGCCGCAGCCCCGGGAAGTCGATTTTTTCGCAACCGCCCCCTGATCGCGTACAGGGGGCTGCACGAAAGACTGGCGGCGGTCTACGGACTGGGTGATCCGGTGACGCTGGCAGCGGAGGGCGGCAAAGACAAAAAGCCTGTCGTGCGTCTGTCGACGTTCCGAAACGCCGCAAAGCACTTGCAAAAGGCCGGGGACTTTCGTCCCGACATGCTCGAGGATCAGCCGATCCGGACGCTGATCGACGAAATAACCGACGCCCTGATGGAAGGGGTCAACATCGGACTGAAGGATGCTGAAATTCCGACGGAAATGGCCGACAGGCTCGGGCGCGACGTGTTCGTGTTTTCGGGCTGCAAGACCTATCACGAACTGCGTGAGGCCTCGCAGCTCCTGCGCGATGATCGGGGACGGATCAAACCGTTCGGAAAGTTTTTCGAGGAGGTCCGACAGATACACCCCGAGTACAACGAACGCTATCTGGAGGCAGAACATCAGTTTGCCGTACACTCCGCACAGGCGGCGGCGCAATGGGCCGAAATCGAGCGAGAAGGGAATGATTACGATCTGCAATACCGCACGGCCAACGACGGCAAAGTACGGCCCGCGCATGCGAAACTCGAAGGACTGACCCGTCCGCAGGACGATCCGTGCTGGTCGGAGATCATGCCGCCGAACGGATGGAAATGTCGGTGCAGGGTCGTGCAGGTACGCAAGGGCAAATACGATTACACCGATCGGAACGAGGTTTCACAGCTTGTACGCGAAGCGACCACGGACCTCGACAGTCAGGGACGTAACCGCGCTGAAATGTTCCGTTTCAATCCCGGCATGGATAGAGTGATTTTCCCGAAACACCATCCGTATTACAACCTTTCAATCCAGGCAAAAACGGTAATAACCGATATGGCCGACAAGCGGGAGGTTAAAAATGGGTTTGCTGCCAAGACGATTGCCGAGGCCGAGGAAGCGTTCCGCACACAGCTCGGTGTAAAATGCCGCCTCGACGGATTTAAAAAATCCGACATGGCGCAGGTACAGGAAATATTTGCTTGCGTATCACACCATTTTACAGATTTTCCGGAACTTCGCGATAAAATCAAATTCGTAGGGTCAGTAAAAGGGCGCGTGGCAGCACTGGAGGATGTAAAATACACAGAGCTATGTAAACTAAATCCCGGGATGCAAGATGACGTATTGCGTAAGTATGCCAAGAACTGGGCGAAACGCATGGCCGGATGCAGTTCCTCTACGTATGCCTATTCATCAAAGAATTTTACTGAATACGCATTGAATGGTTTGGCTTTTAATTCCACTTGGGCTGGGACTAAGGTCAAGAAGCAACTGGAGTATGATGTGCAGCACAAATTTCATCCGGTAGGTTGTGACACGGTTAAAGCCGTTTTTGACCATGAACTTGGGCATAAAATAGACGAAATGCTTTCGCTGTACACTGATCCGGATTTTTTGGCTATCTACAATCCGGCCAAAGCTCAAGGAGAACGATTCATCGCCGATAACCTGTCGGCATATGCGTATTGCACCTCTTTCTTCCGTAAGTCCAATTACACGCCGCAAAAGGAATTTATTGCCGAAGCGTGGAGCGAGTATCGGAATAACGAAAAACCGCGACCTTTGGCAGTCGCGGTAGGTGAACTTATAAACCGAAAATACGATGCGAAAAAGCAGAACTAAATATCTGCAACTTCATATACGCGCATTGTTTCACGAGGCTTGTCTGTTTCGAAGACATAGCTACCATGCTGCCCTTCGAGTACCTTATTGTGAGATTCGGCATTATCGTATATCGACATTGGAATCACGTCGAATGCGGCGCACCGAATACCTCCTTTGAAATGCCGACAATCCTCACACTGATAAGGTTGCTCCTTTTCTATGTCAATCAGATGTTTCATAAAAGTTTGCGCTTTGCGCAAAAATAACGTTTTAAAACGCGAAAAGCAAGTAAAATGCCGAAATTATTTGATCTGAAGCGAAAAATCCTGACCGATCTGAAGGTCGAACTGCTCGACGAGTTCGATCAGAACTTCCAACGCCGGGCTTTTTTCGACCGCCCCTGGCCAGGACGGAAATCTCCGGGGAACGGTGACAAGCTTCTTAATGATACAGGATATGGCCGTAACAGTATTCGGGGGATCATTCGGCAGAACGGCGTCGAGTTCTCGACCGATACGCCCTACATGGGGCTGCACAACCGGGGCGGAAAGATCAAGATCACACCCCGGATGCGGAAATACTTTTGGTACATGTATCGCCAAAATACCGAAAGTATTACCTACTCAATCAAGAAGCGTCAGGCCAACAATACCCAGCGCAATCGAATGCTGTCAGCGAAGGCGCAGTTCTGGAAAAATATGGCTTTGACAAAAAAGGATCATATAACAATTCCACAACGCCAATTTATCGGCGACCATCCCCGTGTCCGGCAGGCGGTACGGGAGGTTATACACCAAAACCTGCAGAGCGCTTTCCGGGAACTCGCAAAAGTCCTGCAACCTCGGTAAAACACCGTTTAAACGTCTTTAAAATGATTGAAAATGCAATGATCGCAGTCCAGGACCGACTGCTGGAACTGCTCCCCGAGAAGATCGCCTATCTGGCCGAGGATTGGGGACAGCTGGATTTCTACAACGAGCGGCCGCCCGTCAATTTCCCGTGCGTGCTGATCGACATTGCCGAGGCCGAGTTCTCGGACTGCACGCGAAAGGTGCAACTGGGCGAGGCGATCCTGACCGTACGGGTAGCGCACTTCGATCCCGTAAACATTTCAGCCCTCGCACCGAACCGTAACAAAGCATTCCGCATGTTCGTCCTGCTGCGGTTGATCTACACCCAGTTGCAGGGACTCTCCGGAGAGGGGTTTTCGGGCCTTACGCGCACATCCCTGCGGCGGGTGAAACGTGAAGATGCGATCCGTGAATACGTCATGCAGTTCCGGTTCGGCGGGACGGACAACGCAGCCTATAAGCCGCGAAAAAAGGCCGAAGGCGTCCAGATCGACATCACCACGGAACGCTCGTAACGAAACAGCCCGGCAATTTGCCGGGCTGTTTCGCATAAGATTGCTTTTTTTACTATTTTTGAAACAAAACAAGCGTATATGTCCAACTGGAGCAAAATTTGGAAAATCTTGACAACTCCCGTCAACACCCCTAAACCGAAAGAGCATACTCCGACTTCGATAACCCCTGCAGTTCAATGTAATCCGAGCAGTTCCCGGGATCATTGGCTGACCGTACACGTTGCACTTGCCTCTATGCGCGAGTTTCAAGAGTGTAATTCGGACCACACACTACTCAAGAAAGCGGAAAATCTTCGTAATATCATTGAAGAACTCAAAGGGCTATCCGGACAGTCCAACTATTCTGCAATTCTAAAAAAAGGGATCAACGAATTTGAGACGAATTGGCGGACAACCATCACCCCGCAGGAATTTGAACACCTTGAACACCCTGATAAAATGGATATTGACGAGATGATCCGTGAGAAATACTGTTCTCTCGCCTCAAACTACCGCCGCTACTGGGAAAGTGCCATCGCTCAACTGGTGCGGAAATCAGCTATCCTAAAGCGACGGCAATACTTAATAGAAGACATTGATCGTTTCATTGACGGTTTACCAATAAAGTATCCGGAGGTTGTGAGTGAATTGGAAAAATACAAGGCTTTCAACCTGAAGCAGATCGAAAGCCCTGAATAAAATCAATCGAACAGAGTTGGTTGTCGGATGTCCTGCTGCGTGCGTTCGCGTTCTTTGCGGAGCCAGGACAAATAGGCAGCATATTCGACATGAAACTGGTCGTAGATGTACTTTTTCCACACCCATTTCAGACACCTATCCTGCCGCCCGGGTTCATAGTACTGCTTCGTGATCCGCACCGCATGCTCACGTTTTCGGATGTGATTTTTGTTGTTGTATGCCATTTTCCGCAATTATTGACTATCTTTGTAGCAGGTCGGCCTTGTGATAGCAATATTGCAGGGCTTTTTTATGTCAGTTCACCACGGTCGGACCGCCTCCCGGAATGATGTAGATCGGCGTCACCTGAACCGAAGGCCGTGAGGTCGTGGCGGGCTTCTTGTCTCCGATGGCCCGCAGTTTGCGCACCAGTGCTTGCAGTTCCTGCGCATCGAGCATATAGAGCAGACGCCCGCATATCCGCCGCTGCAGCAGGAAACGGTTCACCTTCGTCCAATCCTCGGGCAAAGCGTACATCCCGAGTTTCGTCAGGTGTGCCAGGACCTGCGACCGGAGACGCCGGATCGCGTCAGAGGCCGGGGTCGTCTTGGCACGGTGGGCAAACTCCATATATGCCTGCAGGGCGACGATCTCATTGTCGGTAAGTTCGTCATAGCTGCGGGCATCCCACAACGCCAGGATGTCCTCCCGATTGGGGATCAGGCGGCAGGCCGACATCAGGGTATTGATCCGGCGAACCTTTGCGCCGCGTTCGAATTCGGTCATTTTGTTACAATATTTAATTTAATCATGTTGCTCCCGGCGGCGGAATCGAACCGCCGCAGAAAACCGTTCGGGAATTAGGATTTGATTTTTTTATAAATCTCTCCGCATAAGAACCCGGCGAAAAGAACAAGGTAGATAAGAGGGATAATCCACATCGGGCATGTTACCCACCACCAGGACCAATCTATTTCACCGACCAATTTAAGAACGAAAAAGATAAGAAACATCCATTCCAAAAGTCCAAGTTTCATAGTTACATGCGGTTAAATGACGGTTCGATTCTGTGCCATACACCGCGCTCGTCGCGCTGGTGAAAGTAGAAGTTTATGGCGGTGCCGTTAACGACGTTGCTCTCTTTGAACAGTTGCATGATTTGCGAGTATTCGGGATCGCCGAACTGCGCCTCGAGATCATACAACTTGCTGATGGACTTGTAGTCCAGATCGCCCTTGCGGTTACGCTCCAGGAGCGTCATTGCCAACTGGTACATCGGATCGTCGGCCCCTTTCTCCCGTCCGCCGATCCATGCCTTCAGGAAGTCGATCAGCCGGGCGGCGGCCACGTCGGCCCGTTCGTCAAAGCATTTTACCCGATTGCATTTCACCTCGAGGCGGAAGTCTCCCTCCTGCACCGAGTAGCCGAGCTGGTCGTCCCGGCGCGTGGCTCCGTACTCCTGCATGATTTTTCGGAAAGCATCGGTCTCGGCCACGACCAGGTCGTAGAACTCGCGCACCCGGCCAGTGATATTGCGGGTTTCGGCTGCCATACGCTTCACGAAGTCGGCCCGCGTCTCCTCATAGTCCCGGCGCCGTTTGTCTGCGGCCTGGCGCTCCTCGGCCCGCTTCTGCTCGAGCAGCTGTTCCAGCTGGTCGGCGGTCATGTCTTTCAGTTCGTCCTTCATAGTGATATTGATTAAGAATTACGTTTGTCGGTGTAAGGTTCCCCGGCGATACTGCAATAGTCGGTCTCCATGTTATGCAGGCCAGAACGCATGTCTTCCAGGTCTTGCTCGATCTGCGCGATCCGCTCCGGGGACAGGCTGTCCCTGTGTTGCATCAGAAAACTTTCTGCTTTGAGAATGTTTTTACGGCGCAATTCGATCATGTATGAAAGACAGTCCAGACTTGCCGCCGATGATTTGGTTAGTTCGATGATCTCGGGCATACTGATTACGATTTGATGGTTTTGATCGCTTTCAGGGCCTCCTTCGAATAATTGTCGAGGAAGGTCTGCCGCATCGCATCCGCGACACTCATAATCTCGTTGATGCTTGCCCCGGTTTGGGCGACTGTCCCGGCAAACCTGCGCAATTCCGCGATCAGTTCCGGGCTGATTTTAATACCGTTTTGCTGTCCCATTGTTGTTGTTTTTCATTATGCCGTACATGGTTCTGAAATAGTCGTCCGTGAGCGCCACGCCGTCCTTGTGCGCGGCGATGATCGCAGGCTCGAGGTAGTCGTTGAGCTCCCGGTAATCGGTGCAGAGCTCGACGAGGATTTTGCGGAGGTTTTCATCCTTGACCTTATACATGAAGTTCTCGAATTTCCGGTCGATCGGCGGCAGAATAATCGTGTTCGCCTTCATCCGGCTTTTGAACTGCGGAACGCCGTTGACACCGCGCAGTTCGAGCCTGTCGAGCAGTTTCAGCAGATCGGCGGTTCCGGCGATCGCAAAGGCCGCATATCCCTTGATCATGTCATAGATGGCTTTATAGGCCCGGATACCCGGCAGTTTGGTGTTCTCACCCTCGTCGAGGATCAGCATGTTGCGCTCCCCGCACAGCGCACGGCGCCGGAACTCGGAACCGATCAAGCGCAGGCGTGCACCTTTCTGCATCGGCAGGTCGAGGTCGAGCAAGCGACCGATCTCCTCGAGGATGTCTCGGATGCCGTCCTCGGCGTTGATCGTCACACGAAACGTGTTGGTCGGATTGGCCTTGCAGTACTGGTCGATCGCCGTGGTCTTGCCGCAGCCTTTTTCGCCGATGATCATCTTCACGCCGCCGAAACGTGCGGTGCAGTTCAGATGCGCACGTTCGAGAGCCGAGATGGCGATCACAAACTGCGGCGTAGGCTCTACCTTCCAAAAGGTTTGCTCGATCTCGAAGCCGATCACCGATGCAAGCGTAATGAAATAGCGGTCGGCGATCTCCGTAACCTTGTCAGGGCCGGATTTGTATTCATAGACCCCGTTCAGCAGGTTGGAAAGATACGACGCACTGATTCCGCAAGTCCTTGCCAAGGCATTCTGCGACATGCCGTGCCGCTGTATGTACTGCTTGGCGGCAGTAATAATTTCGTCTTTTTTGATTTTTTCCATAAGGCGGTTATTTGATGTATTTTGACAAATCGGAAATGTGATTTTTGTGGTAGTCGATCACTGCCTGCTGTTGGACCTGGTCTACCTTCTTTCGCTCCCGCTCCCGGGCGCGTTGTTTCTTGGCCTCCAGCTTCGCGCGGCCCCGTTCATATTCGGCGGCGCTGATCTGCTCGTGCATGGCGTTGTAATCCTCCTTGGTGGCGTTGTCCCGGATGTTGAAAAGGTAATTCGGAGACAGGATGGCCTTCGCGCGGATCACATCATCGACGAACTCCTCCGTGATGGCGTCATAGGTCTCGCCCTTCTGTATGTGGTGCCCCAGGGCCCGCAGCCCATCGGGCGTAGCTTCTGCGTATGTTTTCGAGGCCAGCGGAGCCGGGGCACAGGTGAACATATAGACCCCGTCCGGCGTGTAAAGATCGGCCCCTTCGGCATCCCAATATACCGTTACCTTCAGATTCGGAGCGTACCCCATATGCCGGGCAATCAGGCCCACGGTTGCCGCATCCGTCGGGATGTCGAACTTATATTTGGCGCCCTGGCGTTCGACCTCGAGAATCGAACGCGCATAGCTGATGTCGCATTTCGACACCTCGCCCGTCACCATCCGGTAACGGCGCGCGTCGTACTGCCCGGCAGCCGGATTCTTGAACTCCCGGAACCATTGTTCCGGCGTCATGCCGCATTTGAGTTGCGTCGTGTTCCACTCACGGATCGCGTTGCCGAGCAGTTCCTGCGCCTCGCTGAAGGTCGGCAAAGACATAAGATAACGATAGTCCGGATTTGCCATGCTTTCCAGGCTCCGGGCATCCCATGAGGTTTCCGGGAGGTTGAAGTAACTTTTGAAATGGCGCTTAAACAGTCGGAAGATCATTTCCGCGGGGTTTGCTTGCGAATCGTGCGGCGCAATGGTGCGGTGATGGGCGCAGGCCAATGACAAAAATGCCTGTGATTCGGCCCCGGTATAGGCTCCGTGGTTGTCCGACAGGAAATCCATTACCTCGGTCTTGCCGTTATCAAGCAACGCCATGCGCATCGCGTCGCGCAGCATTCGAGGGTCCTCGGCGTGCTGACCCTTGCTACTGACTGCATAACCCGCTATGTAGCGACTGCCAGCGTCCGTAACAAGCATGGTGTACATCTTCATTGTTCCCCATTTGCCGTACTGGTCCTGATAGCGGTACGGAACGACGCCCGAACCGTCGGAAACCCACAGCGAATTGGCGTATTCGAGTGGCTTGGAGGGCACATAAGGCCGGAACGCGTTTTTGGCGTAGACCTTGCCGTGACGCTCGGCGGCGGACAAATATCGGTTATCCCATTTGTTGATGTAGTGCGTGAAGGTCGACAGCTTCACAGGCTCAATGTTCAGGCACTCCATGTCGTAGGCGTAGAGCCCGTAGAGCGTCTGTTTCGAATCCTTCTGCGAGCGGCCCGGATTGAGCCAGTAGGACATGATCGTCGCCTGGTGCGCGTCGTACTTCATCACCTCGCCCGTCGCGTAGTCCACGATCTCGGACTTGCCGAGGATCCGGCGGTTGTCGTTGCAGTACTTGCCCGACACCAGGGCTGCCAGCATCGCCTCCCCGTCGGGCAGGGCGGCGATCTTCTTCCGGAGCGATTCCGCGGATTTGATGCGGAAGCCCGTCAGGTCCAGTTTCTCGATCCGGGCCGCACAAACCTTGTATAATCCCGTCAGGGTTCGAAAGCCCAAAGACCCGTTTTCGATCAGGGCCGGGGCATTCTTCAGGAACCGGCACCACGCAGCGGCCTGTTGTAAGTCCCGCGCCCGTCTGGTGTCAAAAATATCCTTGTCTCCGATTGTGAAAGTCGAGAAATAGATGAAATCGTCGACGCTTTCGTAATTCTTCACCTTCTCATCCAGTGTGTCGACAATCCGATTCCGACGGGTACGGCTGCTGTCCAACTTTTGATCCTCGACGGCGCCGATCAGCTCCTCTTTCGAGGGCAGCAGGTCCCGGTAGCAGGTCGGTTTTCGGTTCGGGATATGGTCGTAGTCGTAGTAGTACTGCCCGCCCTTGCGGCCCCACCGCCAGGCCTTGCCTTCCTTTTTGCCCAGGAAGAACTCCGACTGATCGGCGACCTTCCGCCACGAGGGAGGAAGGGAGGATTTATAACGTTTGGTAGATACTCGTAATACTTCTTCATCCACTCCACATGCCTCGCATACCATACGCTGCGACACCCAGACGGTTTGCCCGTCGGAGGTCGCGCGTATCAGTATGTCGTTTGGCAGTATCATTAAAATCGTGTTTAAACCTGTTTAAATCCGTTGTTTTTTGTTGTGACCTTTCGTGTGTAGGCTTTGCATTGGTTTACTACTTTGTCCCTATTTTCACGTCCGGCTTGTGCGCCGCTCCAATTTGAACACCAATAATATGGTTGAAATATTGTCGGTGGGTGAGTACACCATTTACAAGTGCTACAAAGCATTTTTTACTTGTCTTGTTTTGCTCCCGTGTCGGTATCGCTCCGAAACAATGCCTTTGCATTCACGGGATTTTTAGTTAACTTGTGGGTGCAAAACCTTATTAACTAAATTTTATAATTATGGCTATATCTAAATGTCCTCGTTGTGAAGGAACCCGTTTTGAAATGAAAGAAGCGAATGTTAAAGACAGCCGATTTAAGCTAACATTTGTGCAGTGTGCAGCCTGTGGAACAGTTGTAGGTGTAATGGACTATTACAACATCGGTAACGCCATCCACAAATTAGCTGACGGACTACACATTGATATTAAACATTAGGTCGTTTCAGATTGTCGCACTCGCCATTGTCAAGAGCCTCTTTTAAGGCTGTTACGATATGGCCGATAACCTGTTCCTGAAGTTTTTCCTCGTTAAGAACTTCTCGCACGATCGGTGCGAGAAGTTTTTTTATCCATTTGCGTATCATAATCATTATGGTGGTATTAAATTGTTTCGTTTTAGATGGTATGTTGCATCTGATATTTGAGCATAGCAGCCATGGCTTCGCTGCGTGTAGAACGTACAACTTGTTTGATCCTCTTTCCGTGAGCGCAAATCTGTGCCCGATACACAACCCGCAGTCTCGCTTTTTCCGGGCAGGAACGTTTATAAATATAACTGTCTAACCACACACCTGTCGAATTTGAGGTGTGCTTTCCGTGCTGCTCTTGTGAGATCTCCGACAACTTGCCTCTTGCTGACGATTGCAGAGAGGTTTTTTGTACGATCGATATTCAAGGGTGCGTTTCGAGGATTGCCGAGACTGAAGCTGCTTTCCGTGCGTTTTGCGTACAGAAACATCTTGCACATATCGAGGATCTCGATTTTTACCTGCACATTGAGCCTTTACAAGGTCCCGATAATGCTGGAGTTGATTGATACGTCGGTGCAGGGTCGCCAGATCTTCTGGTCTCCCGGTTTCTATCCAGCGTTGTCCTGCTATTAACATCATGTTGGCCAAGTGCCGTTCTGTTGTTGTCATGCTTGTAATTGTTTAAACGTTAGTTTTGCTGGTTCCGTTCGGCGATGATCTGCTCGGCGATCGTCAGAACGCGCTCACTTACACCGCGACCCATGATCACGTAGGAGACCCACACCGGATGCACGCCTGCGAGGCGGGCGATATGCTTCTTATCCCCGCGCCGGAGACCGTTCCGAATGGCCTCAAGTCGTTTTTCTCGGTTTTCTGTGCTCATAATCAAAAAAATTGAATACTTTTGTGTTGTAAACTTTACGCAAATATAATAGAGTTATCTCAATTATGCAACAAAATAAGAGAGATTTTTCAGTTATAAAACGCAGAATTTCGCAATACCTTGAATTAAAAGGTATTACAAAATATGCTTTTTATAGAGATACTGGAACTACAAACGGTGTTTTAAGCCAACCAAATGGTATCTCCGAAGAAAATCTATTGAGATTTCTCTCATATTATAACGATGTAAATCCTATTTGGCTGTTAACTGGAGAAGGAGAAATTTTGCTTTCGAAAACTCCGGAATTTGGGAACAATTCAAATGTACCCAAAATTGTTCCCAAAAATGTTCCAATACGAAAACTCCGGAATTTGGGAACAACTCCCGAAGACCTGAAAGAAGAGGAAAGTTTCGAGAAGAATGTCGCAGATGTCGTTGTAGATAAGGTTTTCAAGTTGCGAACCGATCGTTTGATTGACCGCCAGCAGATACCTATATATGACATGGAGGCCGTTGCTGGCCTTGTTCCGCTGTTTGCAGACCAATATAGCCAGTCGATCGTCGAGGTCATGGAGACGACACTGATCCCCAAATGCGACGGAGGACTGCGCATCGTAGGGGATTCGATGTACCCGCTGCTGAAAAGCGGTGACATCGTATTTTACAAGCAGGTACATGACATCATGTACAGCATTATATGGGGTGAAATGTATCTGATTTCGTTCGACATCGACGGAGACGAGTACGTTTCGGTGAAATACCTGCAAAAATCAGATACACCGGATCACATCGTGCTGGTCAGCTATAACGAGCACCACAAACCGATGGAGATACACGTCAACCGCATCCGGGCGCTTGCTTTTATCAAGGCGTCGCTGCGCCTGAACTCGCTCAAATAGGGGGACAGGTCATTATACTATAAAGCCTGCACAAACCACGTTTAAATGGCTGTGCGGGCCTGTTTTTGTGGTGAATTACCACTGAATATTGCGGTTACGCATTGAATTGGGGCGTTTCGCCTTGAAATTCCTGCACTGAAATTACGGTAAATTACGCAGCCGAAATTTGACCGTTCTATCCTAACTATCTACTTTACAATCGTTTCATCTCTTTTATCCCTTTTGGAGTTTTCGTTCTGCCCCTTACATCGTTGGTAGTCGATCAGAAGGCCAACGACAATCCGGCCGAGAATTTCGGTATCCGCCCGCTCCCGAACCTCGAAGCGAAGTTTGTGGCTGCCAATACCCTGATTGGACTGGACAAGAAAGACTCCTCGCTGTTTGATACGCCGGAGATTCTTGCCAAAAAGGAGGAGCTGAAGGTTGCCAAGCACAAGATTTTCGGGGCCAAAACCGTGAAAACCAAGCGGAAATACAAGGATGCGGTCAATCGCATCCGGCAGGAGATTGCCGAATTACTCCGCTCGCTGGGCGCTATTGGGGAAAGCGAAGCTGCGGTGTTGGCTTCCTGGGATATGTTCGACCAAAACGCTTCTTCGCCCTTCTTCGACCCCGAATGGATGTTCGATGTAAAAGAGGGATTCGATATTGTCATCGGCAATCCGCCGTATGTACAACTTCAAGCTAATAATAAAGAGCTCGCAAAACTATATGCTCCCTTAAAATATGAAACATATTTCTCAACAGGAGATGTGTATTGCCTATTCTTCGAGAAAGCGCACAATCTGCTGTCTAATAAAGGAATATTAGCATACATCAATCCTAACACTTGGTTGCAATCACTTACATTTTCGCCTTTTAGACAATATGTAACTTCGCATTTCGAATGGAATAGGATTATGATTACCCCTAAAGTGTTTGACGCTGTTGTCGATACTCATTGTGTTATTTTCCAGAAAAACTGCATATTGCCTAAATGCTTTATATTCATATTCGACAAGGGGCGGCATGTCTATCTGCATAGTATCCAGAGAGAGCGTATTAAGAGTCAGGACGGAAGAAGCATCAATATTATATATGATGATGCTCAAATGGCTATTATTGACAAAATATTCTCTAATAGTCAACCCTTTATCACATATTTTAATGTGTACAATGGTGTTAAACCTTTCGAAAAGGGGAAGGGAATACCTCCTCAAACCAGTGAAATCATGAAGAGCAAGCCCTATGTATGTGAAGGCGCAAAACCCGATAATAGTTGGACTCCTCTTTTGCGTGGCAGTCTTATTCAAAAATACAAGGTAACATGGAGCGAAAATTATTGGATACAATATGGTAGATGGTTGGCTGCTCCAAGACAACCTGAAATATTCGAATACCCCAATAAGATTGTCATCCGCCAAACCGGCGATGCTATAATAGCGACTATCATTGACAACAAATTTATATGTAGAAATAATTTACATATATGTATTCCTCGTAATGGTAAAATAGAATTAATGTATATTTTGGGCTTATTGAACTCAAAACTGATGGATTTTATATACACATACATAAACCCGGAAAAAGGAGAAGTATTAGCTGAAGTTAAAAAGAATCATGTCGAGAGCCTGCCTATTATTTATGATAATATACGAAAACCGATATTACTCGATTTAGTAAATCATATATTAACTGAAAGGGTAAAAGATTCTAATACTACCGAATTAGAGAATCGCATCGACAACATTGTTTTCCACATATATGGCTTAACCTACGATGAAGTGTTGATTGTCGATCCTCAAACCCCGATCACCCGCGAAGAATATGAAAAACATGAATGACAATACATTGGAAGATTGGCAGATAATAAAATCGGTGATAAATATTTGTGTATCCGGTAATGGCCAAAGTTACTTTTTATGGAATAATGCGCTGGCATATTACAAAAAGTTAAATCATCTTTTTGAGGATATAAAATCGGATACTCCAAAAGATTATTTATACCCATGCTTTATAACTCTTTGCTCGGCTACTCTGGAATATTCATTGAATCTGATTTATGCCCTGTATTGTTTCAGACATTTTGAATATGAAGATTACAAGTCCTATATAGAGACATATGGGAATATGCGTTTTAAACATAAATTGTTCATGTTTCCATATATTATATCGGGAGGGAAATTGATTACCAACAAAGATTCCCAAGAATTCAAATCATTGCATGAATTGATAACGAAGCGGAATGGCCTATTACACAACTCGGAGAAACTGCGAACATTTAACGTTCCTGATATTAATGCCTCTATCATAAATGATAAATTGTTTGTCCCGATTGAGAATAGTCAGATACATTTTTCAATTTCCGTAGAGGATAATATCATAGACTCTATCACCAAAGGTGATTGTATTAGAATCGGGAATGCGATATTCTCATTCTACGAGCAAGTAATACTTCCATATGTAAATGACGATGTGCTAAATATATGCGACTTCATAAAAAGTCATGATTCGATTCAGTGACCTGTAAAGACAATGGAGCCTCAAACATAGAGGGGCCTGAAGATTCTAAATTATCGGGACATAAATACAGTCGAAATCGCAAGAATCTATGTGTAGGTTGCTGATACGCACAACAAGAAACTGATGGAAAAAGCCTTTATCTCGGCGGCATTGAAACTTGGTCTCGAAGTGACGTTAAAAGAATAACCAATTCACATACTATTATTTCAGAATATTTGAATATGGAATCAATAACAAAAGAGGCAATTAAAGCCATTGCAGAATTGGGTATAAATAACAGCCAAACCTTAGGAGAACTATTTAGCCGCATCTATTTCAAGAAGGATCAATATGCTCTTTTCCTTGATGAAACAAACCAAACCGTAGAATTTCTAATAGCCATCAAAGATAATAATCGAGATAATGTTACAGGCTTTTTTTATCAATTAACAGAGCTTCTTTCTGTTTTACGAGAATTGGAAGAAAATCATCTGATTTATACATTTCCACAAGAACTCCCTGACTCTTATGTATTATATTATGAGGGCAAACAAGATGATCGTAGAATGCAACAAGTATCTCACATATCTATTGGGCCATCTCTTATTTTACAACGCAATTCAAATGGGGATTATGACATATGCAAAGATGGAAGACCAATTTTAACTGGGAAGGAACTGCCGTCAATCGTCTTTAATGATTTAAAACATTTCTTTAGTGCGATTGTCTTTCCAACTGCTGGATTGCGGCAATATATCAAAAATGGATATACATCATTTGAATTTTATCTAGCTAGAAGAGCGAATAGAATTAGTCAATGGGCTATCTTTATAGCATTTTTAGCTTTTGTAGGTTCACCATTTTTGTCTGTTTACATCAGTAATAAATGCGGAATTAGCACATTAAACAAAGAACAATATGATGAACTAATACAATCTATCCAAATAAATTATCGTAACACGTTAGACTCAATTAAAATTAATAAAACATATGACAAATAACAACATATCATCCTTCATGCTAACGGGAAGCAACGCATTAGAGGACTCAATGCTCAAGAGTATATTACTGTTTAATAGTCATAAAATAAAGAACAATAAGAAAGATTTATTGCCAATGGCAATATTCTCTATTATAATTTACGGAGGAGGCGAGTATACCATTGAGAATATCCTGGAAATACTGAGGGAACGATTTGCTTTAGATTATACGACTAAAGATATACTACCGCACATTAGCCAGCTGATAGCTCAAAAATATATTGTACCCATAGAGAATAACAAATATAAAGACTGCAGTTCATCCGGTAAAGACTTCTTTACGAATATTGAATCAGAAACAGAGAAGTTAATCAATGGGATTATAGCTCGAATAACAGAAATTGGGCATTTTGATATTTCAGGCGAGACTCCTAAAGTTAAAAAAAATATCAGAAATGCACTATCAATATATTTTCAATTATATGGATACTCCTTTTGGGGATTAAAGCAAGAAGAAGATATTGACATCCCTAATGCAGTAGATGTAGCTCGTAAAGGATTGTCAACTAAATTAGGGCAAGCATTAGTTGGAGCGCTGGCTGACGTCATTAATAATCCGAATAAACAAGAAAAAGAGATCTTAGAAAAATGGGCTCGCGCATATGTCGCTATGGAAGTATTAAATTTAGATCCTTCTTTACGAAATTTTAAGCTTACAAAACTTTGTACGAAGACTTTTATTATCGATACCGATGTAGCGTTAAATGCATTGACTAGTAAGGCAAAATATAGTGTAATATATCGAGAGATGATAAAATCTCTTAATAAGGCAAATTGCACAATATCGATTCCGAGTACTGTTATTGATGAAATTCAGGACCACATTAATGCAGCAAAAAAACGTTATTCGTATAATGGGACTCAATGGCCTTTTATCCCGGATGACGTTCTAGAAACTCAAGACGGAAATGTCTTTGTTGAGGACTATGTCAAATTGCTTAGAAGTGGAAAAAAGGATTTGCGATTTCAGACATATATTGATAACTTTTCTGATGACAACAATCCTCAACTATTAATTAATAAGTTAAAAGCAGTTTGTGGCCAAAATCTCCATATCATGGACAAAGATGAAATGGTCCCAATAAATGATGAAATAAAAAACGCACTTGCTGAAGAAATTGAGAACCTGACAATAATGTCTGCTAAAGGGGTTAAACGAGATTCAGAGAAGAACGCCCAAATTGCAGAAACTGACGCGCTATTATATTTAACTATACAGAAATTAAATCGAGACGGCGACGGGAATAATAAACCTCTTAGTCGAAAAGCATATTTGCTGACAACAACCAGAAAAACAATTGAATGCGCAAAAAAATTAAAGATATATGATAAAAATATCATATGTAACCCTCTTGCATTAGCTCCGATATTGCAAGAAATCGGATTAATCGAGAACTCGAAATTTGACCTTATAAATTTATTTGAGAATCCATTCTTAACATATACTGCAGAACTTCTTTGGCCACAAGTAAAGCCTTTGCTGGAGGCTGGGGCACAATTAAAATATAAAGAGATTCATAGATTACGCATAGATGTTGATGCTAATATTGATAGAATACTTACCTGTGAAACGCTAAAAGAAAAGGTAGTTGAGGCTCAACGATTAACCGAGCGAGGCTACACATTTGCTAATGATTTGTTAACAGCACAGAAGACTATAGAAGCGAAAGATGTTCAGATATCAGAACAAGAGAATCTTATTGCAGCTCTTAATGATAAAATTAGCAGACTGGAGAAAGCTAATAGAGAAAATAAAATACGGGTTATCAAAAATATCACCACTACCAAAACGAAACAGAAATCAAAGAGAAAAAAACAAAAAAATAAAAGATCATAATTTTAAGAGAGGAGAGACTGCTCCTCTCTTAAATTCGACATGTTCGTATTCAGGGCTAAAGCACGATTTTCAGGATTTACTGAGAATTGGGTAGAGACATTCTCGGGGCGACGGAGATATCCTTGGGGGGGGCTCCGCGTCTGGGAATAAATGCAACAGGGTCGTCCGGACAGCTGGTTCGGCCATAGACGGACACTGATGTTCGAGTTCCTTGAGATCGCTACAGGTATTTTCATCCACGAATCCTAACGATCTTGCTCAATCAGAAGGATACGCCTCCAGAGATCATGCGAGCCATTATGAAACATCTTCACAAAGGTATCTATACTCGCCTTGTTGTAGGATTCATTGAGATATCTTGGGAAACCTCACTAGTCTGTTCCTGCGTAAAGCTAAAGCATTCCGTCCAGGCCTTCACATATTATTACCTAATCATCTTCATTGATTGCATGCACATGAAGATCCACCGCAAGCGGAGCGTAAAAATTGAATCTTTTTACGCAATGCTTGCCGTGCATGAAGACAAGCGCCGCAAGGTGCTGGGGATTCTCAACAAGCTCACGGGAAGCACCCTAGGCTGGGGCAAGTGACTCACAAGTCTGCATAAATAGGGCATGGAGCAGATCATATACTGTAGAGAGAGGCTGGGAACAAAGACTGGATTTCTAAGAAAAATGAGGTCTGGATGATCGTAATTTTCAACAACGAAGCGAAAATCCGGCCTACAGAGCCCTACTTCGCTTATCTAAGCTACAAGGCAAGGATTCTGTCGATAATCTACACGACGGACTAGATCGTGCGCCTGCAGAAAGACTTTCTACGAGTCACAAGGATGCAAGGAACTATGCCCAACGAGAAGTCGAGGCTGCTGATGATGAGTAAAACGGCTATGAATAAAACATCGTATCTGAGACCGCACCCCGGATTGATCTGAACCGAGAATAATTTCCTGACTGAAAGTTAAAAAGAAAATAAAATCAACACACTACTCAAAAACAAGAATCTATATATTTGCCCATCTAAAAGACCTTAAGACTTCTTGCCAGATACTCTTTTGAAACACGCACCAAAAGATTCTTTTATGGTGTTTCAGACCAATTAAAGACTACCTTCTATCAACTACAGGAACCGGAATACAAATTTTGTAGAAATTACGAAAGCCTCTAATTGATGTGGCCTCAGACAAAAGAGGTTTCCCTCTCTCGAGAGCTGCATTTACAAGTATATGATCATCCATTATTGGGTATATTATCAAACACTTGGGCACTTCATCATGTTCAAGAGTCCCTAATTCATTGAGAATATACTCATCTCGTGCATACCCACTTATTTCACGAATATCATCAAGACATCCCGCATCAGAATACTCATAACGAGGTTTATACTTGGCATCCATTATTAACCTTTCATCCATTTTCAGAAAATCGACTGCTGTCCCATAATATCCTCCAACCTGAAATTTGATCTGCCCTGGATAGGCATTATAAAGTAAACTATAAACATATACCTCATATAAACGAGCCATATCAATCCAAAACGGAGGCACCCAATTTTTCTCATTCCCAACGTTATCAATGGAATAATCATATCTTTTCAATAATTGCTTCGCAAGGTTAACAACAACACCATACTCCCCAAAGAGCTTATTCATCCGAACCTTTCTAACAGAACTAATATCAACATCTGCCTGGACTCCTTCAAAAGCTGAAAGAGCTTTTGAAAGCAAATAGCTGATTTCTGTATAGATTTGATGTTTCTGCATTGCAGGGAAAATAGATATAGTTCTTTGGGCAAAGAGGAGAGCTCTCTTGATTAATCTATTTTCTGGAATATTCGTAGAATATTCCTCATAAGCGCACATTACCCGATCAGAGCGGCCATTAACTAGATTCTTGCTATAATGCTTGGATAGCAATATTTTTCCTTTAATCTTCGTGTGAAGATTCTCTTCTCGTATCACATACCCTTTTTTTAGCCCTTTCTCAAGAAGCCTATTGACCGATACGAGAAAATGAATAATAAGAAGAGGTGTAAGTATATTATCTAATTTTTCTGACTCTATTTTGGGCTTCGAGAAACTTATTCCATAGAATTTGGGGAAGTAAGAACTTGAAGGAGCAAACCGTAACGCAGACATAAACATACGAACAAAATCAATATTCACCATCTTAGGTGTAACAACCACAGCCTTATCAAATGTAAGCCAAGCTGCTCCGATGTAATAACTCGCTTTAAAATCGGGAGTTATACCAAGATACTTTGGTTCGCTTTCATAACAAGGTCCTTGAAAATTAAGTTCGAGACTAGCAATATATGCCAGATGCTCGGGTTTAAATGATTCATGTTCTAATAGATGAAAAACTCGATCCTTCGGAACAGGAACACTTATGCGATTATCTGTCTCCACTCGTCAAAAGCATGATTAAGTTTTTCTTTGGAAACCTCTATTATTCCATCCTTAGCATATTCTTCAATAAGAGGAATGAGCTCATAATTAACTTTCATCACCAACTCATCTATTGTATGCGCCATAAAATAGCTATGTCCAGGCATAAGATCTTCCATATCCATATCAGCCGGATTATCTGCGAGGAAAATTTGGACCTTTTCAAATAAATCTACGGCTTTTGACTTTATCGTTTCATCTACGTTTTGCTGTTTTACCACATCAACATCAGCCTTTAATGTCCAAAATGCAAACCTACGACGCAATGCATAATCGATACTACCAACACTACGATCTGTAGTATTCATCGTCCCAATAATATAAAGTTGATTCGGGACAAAAAACATCATACCGGAGTATGTAAGACTCACCGATATTTGATGATTACTACCATATCGTTTATCGGCCTCCAGTAACGTGATTAGCTCTCCAAAGATTTTGGAAATATTTCCTCGATTAATTTCGTCAATAATAAGAACACATGGTTGGAATTTAGCCTTTTCACAAATTCTTTTAAAAATTCCAGAATTCAGCTTAAACTGCATACTATCGCTACTCTCGGCAGGTTTATATCCTTCAACAAAATCCTCATAATCCATCGACTGATGAAACGTTGTAAAAGCAATGCGACCTTCAGTAACGAGTTCTTCATATTTAGCTATGACCTCAGTTGAATTCTTCCAGTCAACAAGCTCAACACCAAGAACCTTTAGCGAGAGCAATGTCGTTGTGTAGGTCTTACCAGTTCCAGGAGCACCCTGAAGAATAATATTTTTCTTGACAAGAAGAAGAGATGTCATATCAGCAAGCCTCTTATCCATTTTCTTATCTAGATTCGTCATGATATCAGTAAATGCCACATAATAAGATCTTACAGGATTACTCAAAAGCTTAAAATCGGTATTAATATTAAGCTGTTCATCCTTTGGAATATGCTTAAAAGAGTTAACAAGATAAGCAATGCATGCTTGCCGAGTTTTACCTTTGTTATCTTGAGATCTGTAACTCTTAAAATCTTCATTGAACCACACGGGATCTTTCTGCTTCCAATCTTCAACTATGTCAGCATAATCTTCCTCCACCACAAAATCTTCAACAACTGCTTTATAAGTAGTCTGATCTTTTTCTACAATATAAAAATCAAAAGTAGTTCCATTATCAACCTGCGCTCTGAGCTCTTTGAGGACTTCTCTTCCCTTCGTTGGGAAATTATGTCTCCACATTACACCATAGCCATACAGACTATTGGCAATTTCTTCTTCAAATTCTCCCTTCCAATCTTGTCCATCTCGAGCTACAAGACCTTTTACCCCAATCTGTACATCTTTCCATATCTCCGGGAAAGAATATAACATTTTAGCATAAAGATATGATTTATTTTGTGTATTTTCACAAAGGTACCCCAACTCATCAAAAAAAGAAAAAAGATCTTCCGAGAATGTAGTTTTGCTATACGGAGACATTAATAAATTTCGAGATATTTGTTCTTTGTGGTCTTCTGCAAGAATAGGGAAATTAGATTCTGGATGATCTAAATATTTAACAACGTTTAATACAGAATCTTTAACGAGTTTCGAGTTTTGCTTATAAAATAGCCATTGTCTTACCCATGCATTTTGACGGATATTCGCCTTCGCTATTGTCCGCTTATCCGGATACTCATTGTAATGATCCTTATTACTAGCATTCAAATCGCAATATGATACAAGTCTAAAAATATAATCTCGAATTTCCCCAATCCTCGAATCTTTTTCAGCTAAAGAATTAAATTGGTCATACTTAAGGCCTACAAGATCATCTAAAAGAGAGGCATCTACAACTAATGAGCGCCATGCATTTAAAGCATCTTGTGCCTTAACAAAATAAAAGTCTTTTGCCTTGGCAATTTCCTCATTATAGGCTTGTTGTGTCAACTGTCTTATATTTGTCAGAAACGCCAAATCCATGTTATTAAAACAAGAAGACATAGAGTGTTTATCTTAACTTAATGTACTCGCCGATAGCTTGAATAAATAAATCTCCAAATCGATTGTAACTTCGTTCTCCGACTCCTCTTATACTGAGAAATTCCTCTCTCGTTGTAGGTTTATCAGTAGCCAACATAGCTAGCACATTATTGTGGAAAATACAATATGTCGGCAGATGATTCTGCCGAGCGACCTCCATTCTTAATTTACGAAGCTTTGCAAGGAGAACCATATCAGTTAATACCTTTCCCTCAGAATCAACCAATACTTGAAAACCATCCTTGTCGATCGTTCGATCTGCTCGGCCAACGGTATGGACCTGGGGGTTTCTACGTTCAATTGTAGGTCTCCTCTTCTGTTTTATAGGTATTATCTCTGGCTCAGGCTTGCCTTCAGGTATGGCATATTGCGACGCTATAAATCCAGGGCGAACCGCAGATGGATCCAGTCGTCCAAAATCATTGTTCCGCCAAGCAAGATAATGAGAGTGATTCAACAAGCGACCACATCCCGACCGGTCCGGCTTATAATTCGTACAGCCTAAAATATATTCCGAGTTTCCCCGCTTGACAATCAGATAACCATCCTTGCACCAGTCGCATTTCTGAATGGAGAGTTCTCCTCCGCGTTTATCATTGGTCATAAAGCCGCAAACCTCCTGATCATTTCCGCAGATCCACAGCTTCAAACCATAGTTCTTATTCCATCGGAATCGCATGGGATATCCACAAATCGGACAACGATCACGAACAGTAGACGACAATGTAAGATCTGCCTTCAGTTCACCTTTCAGGGTAACATTGGGATAATTTTGAGGTTCACTTAACAACTCTTTGATGAAGTCCGACGGACGCTTCTCTGGAGTGACAATAAAAACACGATTCTTAGTCCGAGTTAAAGCAACATAAAAAAGCCTCCGTTCTTCGGCATAGTTATAAGAAATATCATTTGAAACTACCAAATTCAACACAGGATCATCATCTACCTTCGACGGAAACCCATAGATCTCATCTTTCGCATTGACGATAATTACATTGTCGGCACTCAATCCTTTCGAACTGTGAGCTGTCAGAAATTGAAGCTTAACTTTCGAACCAAATTTCGAGGAATAAACCTTCCCGCTTTTCTCGTCAAAATTAAAATCCTTTGAATAACACATATTACGAGCATCGAATCCATACCGGCCAATCAATAGAATTGATGCTACATTAGACCTTTCCTCAGCAGCATTAAATGCCAAAATATCTTCAATTGCCCGATTAATAGCAATTCCAAGATTATAATATTTACCACCTTTCTGCTGCTCCCCCTTTTTCTCTGCTGTCTCAGAATAGGTATGAATGATTACCGGATTAGTAATTCGTTTAGGAGAAATCAATTCCTTTCGAATCTGCGCTGCATTTTTTTGAATAAATGTCCCAGCAATATTGATAACCTCTTGTGCATTACGATAAGTACGAGTTATTTTCAATTCCTGACCATATCCGACTTCTTCGCAAAATCGAGTAAAAAGTGGAAGGATAGAACCACTAAAGGCATAAATGGATTGCCAGTCATCACCAACTGCCATGATTTTAGCATTACACAACAGGGAAAGCTCCCGCACCAGATTATAGCGTTGTCGAGAAATATCCTGGTATTCATCAACAATGATATATTGATAGTCGAGACGTTCTTTATCGATTCGTTTTTTATGGATCAACTCTGCCGACTCATTAATCATATCCTGAAAATCAATACTATGCTCCTCCTGCAGCCGTTTTTGATATTCATAATAACAGACTTTGCAGACATCCAAGAACAATTTGGTTCGAACATTTTTAGTTGCAGCTTTATAATCGTCGAACTTTTCAGTAGAATATCCCTGTGTTTTAAAATTATTGATAAAGGTACAAATCAGCAATGTCAACCGTGTAATGTACTTGCTTTCCTCCGAATCCACTAATTTTTTATAAACCTCTTCAGCCGGCCGCTTCGTCAATTCATATCCCCGCCAAAGAAGTTCCTCTCGCAAGTGGCTAAGATAATCTCGGCCATCACTATGATGTGAATAAGTACAAATCAGATCCGTATGATGCGTTTCATGCAGGTGCTTTTTATCTTTGATTCGAGCAATATAACGATCTAGTTCCTCTTTAGAATATCGATCGCTTTGTCCATCTTCAGTAATACCGAAATGTTCTATATAAGATGTTTTTCCTCGTTGTGTTATTTTAAAATCTGGAGTATACGGCTTATTGGCATCTAAAATAGGATATTGATAGATTGGTTCGTATTCATACTCTATCTGATGCATATATAAGAAATTAGCAATTCGCACCTCCTCCATCGACCGCACAAACTCACTATTGAGGGTTTGGGTCTTTTGCGTTTTACGATCTACAATTTGTTTGACATATTCATGCAAGTTACTCTTTAAGGTCGAGAAATCGGCCTTGGCAATAAACTGGAAATATTCATTAAGTTTATCACCCTCATAAGGGGCTGTAAAATAAGATCCAAAAAAGAGAATCAGTTTATCAACCATCGCTGGATCTTGAAGCACGACCGATTTGAGATATGTATTAATGACCGTATACAAGAAACCTCCATCCACAATCTTTTTTCGGATTGTCTCACCCTGTCGCAAAATAGCATAACCGATTGAGTGAAATGTTGTAATCGGACAAGCTATATGTAAATTATGATTGATTCGTTCGCGCAGTTCCTCGACGGCTTTATTGGTAAATGAAATAACAAGAATTTTGCAAGGATCAATGCCTCGTTTCTCTACAAGATAGCGAACTTTTGCTGCTACGGTTGTCGTTTTACCGGCCCCTGCTCCAGCTATAACCAACGTATAATCCTCCTCTGACAAAACGACTTCGCGCTGTTCCCGATCAAGCAATATGGCAGGATCACAGGCTTGAAGAATATGATCTAAATAGTTTTTTTCAGACTCTAAATGGCGAGCCACATAACTATCATTGTGTTCTTTAATCGTTGGAGATTCGACTTTAAGATCTTTAATCTCTGCATACGCTTTACAGAATATGGCTATCTGCAAATTGTCAAGCCCATGCTTTGCCACATATTCCTCCAAGATGGAGGATTTTTCCAAGGTCTCAAAAAGTTGCCAAACATCACGATAAGTCTCAATGAGTGCTTTATAATCACTTCGAGCAATAAATTTATCTTGAGCAAGAAGGTCCGCAAAGGTCTTATTGAATGCCTGAGCCTTGACATATTCTGACGTTGGAAGAATAGCTTCAACACTATTCTTCTCCAAAGAAGGTCGATTATTTAATCGTCTGAACCGCCTTAGAAAATTTACAAATCCCATAAAAGCATTCTTTTCCTAACAAATATAGCGAAAATAAATTAGACCTACATCGCTTTGCCACAACGTATTCACAGGCAAAAGCCGACATTCACTTCGACTCTATCAAACATTTGATAAGGATATAGCACAACATACAAAGATCCAACATCTATTTCAAGAAACTTACTACCTTCAATTAAGAGACTCACTCCTTCTAACATCAAAAAACACAATCACCAGAACAGTAGGGACATCAAATTCATCAAGCTATGATAATAGAGCAACCGCAGCCTTCATAACTCGATTGTCTCGATAGACGTATTCATCAAATAGATCCAGCATCTCATTCATGGCATCCGCATCCTCTTCTTGCCTTAGTTTCTTATATATTTCAAGTAAAACTTCCACAATCTCATCATCCGACAAGGAGGCGTCTTCTGTTTCGAAATATCTCTGAGACGATATAAATTTGTAACATAAGATTGGATTGGTTGAAATACATTTCTTCACATAACTAAGCTCAAAATGAGTCTGTTGATACTTTTTTCCTGCATATACCGGGGCAATACTACAATACCAATTGAAGGCCTCCGTCGGAAGAGAAGCACAATGCATACAATAGGCATTAACAATCTTTTCCCTATTGTCAGACGCATAATGTTCAAGAATTTTTTTGCTCAGATCTCGGTATTCCGCATGCTCATAGGCCATCATCGCCGCCTCAATAAGTTTGGCAATAATCTCTTCATTATCCAACGATAGTATCTTCTCAAATCGCTTTTCACACTCTTTCGAAGCTGGCGTTCCCTTTATTCCGTAGAAGTATATCTGAACCAGTAATTCATGAGTTAAAGGATCGGACTCAATACGATCAACATAATCACAAACTATCTCATTCTTATAGTAGAAACACCATTGGATTGTATTCACTTGAACACACAAAGCCTCTGACCCCATACCTGACAAAAGAGATTTCATCAGCGGGAAATACAATGCTTCATCAAAATAAGCAGCCACATTCAGATAATGAAGAGGTATCAATCTGACACATTCGTGCAAAAAGATACTATTATCAATAAAAAAACTGTAGACCATTGGTCGTCTCGATGGTATCGCACACATCCGGACTAAAAGTTTTGCTGCGCAACCTTGATATGAATTGACAGCTTTTGTAAGCATATCCGTAGCTCGTCTACTCATATTCCTCTTATCACTTTCCTCTGAAAATAAACTACTTTTTTCAGAAAAAGGGGAGACGACCAGTGCTTTACAAAGGCTCATAACATCATCGATATACTCATTCTCCTCCTTAACATAATATTCGGCAATTTCACTAAAAGTATGATAATTCTCTTTCGCGAACTCTTCCGTAATGTATCGTTTTGACAGAATCCATAGTGCATAGGGACTGATTCCTCCCGCAAGTAGGCCTTCAAGTCCTGCCACCTTGTACCGATCCGGAATATCTGTTCTAGAATTGATACTCAACACAAAATCGTAAAATTTTTCCGGCAAGGATGAGACACATTTTTTAAAAGCCTCAGCATGTTGGTCTAGACTGACAGGGACCCGACCCTTACGCCATTTGCACTCATCCAGTTTCAGGAATGATCTCAGCCAGTTCGAATTTGGCCATCTTGCATATGCCTCATCATCTACAACGCCACCACAAATATGTGCCACACCGACGGTATGATAATTTCTCTCCACCATCTGTTTCTGTCCGAATCTGCGCAAAAGTTCTTGATAGCATCTCCTCATCTCCGGAATCATATGATCCTCTAGTAATGTATTGCATATCAACACCCATTTGTCCTGCCATAAATGGGGACACAAAAACTGACTCCACCGTCTTTCTGCATCGTATTTAAAATCAAATTCAGACTTATACGATAATAAAGCCCGCTGATACCTCTCAGCGTCATTTTCATTCAACGTCTCATACCATGACCTGAGCATTTTCAGAAAGAAGAACTCAACATCTCCACGAAGATATATTCCGATCGCCGCATTATCCTCCAACAGGAGCCGAATCTGGTCATCATACTGTCTCGGTGCCTCAGCCATAGCTGCAAAAGCCACAGACAACGTTGTCTCATTATTTAATAACAGAAGTTCAAGGACAAATGAACGTCCCAAAGTATCAGATGCATAACGAATCATTAGATCCTCATACATTTTCAATATCTTTCCTACATAATTATTTTCTGTGTCAACCCGATAGAACTTTTCAGTTGTTGAAAACCCATAATAGCCACTTTGCGCTGTTTTTCGAACTGTCTCACAAATACAGCAATGCAGTATTCCGAGTAGTTCTTTGGGATATTCTACACAGAACTGCTTACATAACACATCTGCCAACTCATAACCGTCATGGCTGTTGTATGGACTATCAGATACAAGATACTCCATAATCAACTCCTGCGTTTCTTTCAATGCAAACTCTTTATTGCTTTTAATCGCATCCTGAAGGAGATGGACGGTAAAAAAAACGTTTTGTGGTTTTGCCTCAGCATACGCCTTGAGAACACAGGGTTGGCTATAGTCGTTATGCTCTCGCACTATATATGCGACAGCGTATAATCTCGACTCTCGATCTTGTATTTGATTTATCATTCCATACACCGCCTTTGGATTATCAAAGACATAGCGAGACAAGCATGATATTATAGGAAAGAATTGTTCGTCATCTTTCTTAAGCTCAGGTATTATACCGTTCAGCATCTTCCGAATAGCCTGGAACCAATCCAGAGAATTTACTCCGCGGAGGAAATACACCAATAGCCGCCCATCCTTCTGACAAACATCAGTAACAAGAGCCTTCTCTGCACGGGATGGATTATTCACAAAAGCCAGCACAGACAATGTCAACAACTTCAAGTGAAGACGAATATCGGGATCCTCAAGAATACTGCGGGCTTCATCCACGAATTTGGCAGTATCATGACCTCGTTTGAAATCAAGGACTGCCTTGACCGTCGATCGTATCTCCAGGCCTTGAATCTCTTTTTTGAGATCAGCCGAGAACAGACTCCCGGTCTCAGAATAATGACGGGCAAGGGTATATTCATAGAAAGACTGATGAAAGAATGAGACAGCAGATCCCTCACGCCGAATCAGACCGTTACTTGCCAAATACTCGTATGCACGTTTCTGACTGGAATCAGGAGTAAACTGGGGATTCAGAGTTCCTGCAATCTGTATTGTTTCAACAATCTTATACATCAAATACTCCCGCATTTCTACATCAGACCGGGGAGATGAGTCACAAATGACAGTATCCCAGAGTGCATCGTATAATTCAATCTGATTATTGAAGTTAATTTTAGACTTATTCCGCCGAAACAAGAGAGAAAATGAATTCAGCATTTGAACGGTCCTGAGCATCTTGGCTGTCACTCGATCTATTTTCTTTCCAAGACCATTCTCCAGTTTATTGAGAGCTATTGTCACCTCCTCTTCAGTTAGTTTTCCAATTTCAATAACCGTAGATTTATCTTTAAGGCTATTCAGGACTGAATCATATTCAAGATCATATTTACGGCACGAAACAACGGCTCTGACATTCGGCCAATTATTCAATGAAGACAATACAGCCATCATCATATTCAAGTGCGTTCTATCATTCGTGAGGGACTGAGACAGCGCATCAATCTGGTCAATAATCAAAACCACCCTATCTGCTCCCGTGCTGTAATACGCCAATGTATCCTGCATATCGCTCAAAGAGACCGGATTGCCATTATCATCAATAGCGTCGGCCTTAACACACAAATACTGGATACCCTTCTCGGACAGGATGGCTATTAAATCTTTCAACACAGCGGATTTTCCGACTCCTGCATCACCCACCAGAAGACAGATATTTCCTTCGTTCTGAACAAGGTCCTTGCTAATCCATTGCTCAATCTCATCAACCTGGTGTCGAGGTATATGCGAATCTCTCACCCCATGCAACTCAGAAGAAACGGCATTGAAGCACATTTTTTGTCGCGAAGCAAACTGGTCTGCCAGAGACTTCTCATCCTTGATGGACTCCATCTTCTGTTTATACAACTGACGCCAATGGTCGATGGTTGCTTCAACATCCTTTTCACCACATTTTTCGTTGTCTTTAAAATAATATCTCGCCTTAGTTCGAATACGATCAGATTTATTTTTAAACTCTTCGATAGCAGACGTATCAATATTCCGCCAATAGAATATGCGTGAGTCATAATCGCAAGCTATAAAAAGTACAAGTTCGCCTTTATGTCGTTCCGCATATGCATAGATCGACATGGGAATATCATAAAACACTTTTCCATTTTCCTCCGGGTACGTAAGATGCTTGACTTGGACTATGATTTTTTCTTGAGCTATTCCATGTTCGTCAAGAATCTCAAGGTAACCATCGATATTTGGCAAGGTACCGCCATCCTGAAGTTGAGAACAGTCTACACAATCATCAGGAAGGATATTCTTCAGAAAATTTATCGAACGCCGATCATGCAATACAGATTCCGAGATATTTCTATTTGGCCGTAATTCCATAACACTCACGATTTGTTTAATAGTTAAGATCTTGTAATCATCTCTTATCTCCAACCCTCTCCTGCACCCTATCAAACATTGTATCCGCCTCTTTCTCATTCAATCCAGCCTTTGCTGCCACTGCCAAAAGATCCTCTTTCATCGGTTCAATACTGTCATTGATTGAAGTTGTGCGAAAACCATTAATGCCATCGCTGGGCAACAGGTCATAGGCCGGCGCAAAATGCCAATCACCATCCCGATGAATAAAGGCGAAGTTCTTAGCGTGGTCGTCCTTGTTGCCGATGAGATAATTGAACGCCATCAGTCGATAGACTTTCCACAACTCGGCTACACTATGTGTCAGCACAGCACACACCTGAAAAATATGCTTGTAGTCGATACTGGGCAACCGATAATCGGCACCGATAAGACCGGCCACGCTAACAACATGCAACTTGCCTTGCGGCGTTCGGTCGAAACGCTCCACGCCGAAGTACTTGTCTTCGAAAAGCCGAGTTTCAGGCATTTCGATTCCGCATTCTTTAGCAAGCAGCGAATAGCGGTATTCATCCACACCGATACTCTGCGGATCCCTCTTGGCTCGAAACTTGACCAGCCACTCTTTGCCTTCATAACGGGCGAAGATCTTGGGACGTGCACCACCCGGAGAGCCACCACGGTCTTGAAATTCCTCGATGCCTTCCCCCTTATATTCGTCGCTGTCCAATATCCGCTCTGCTTCCAATGCCAACTTCTCGAAATCGGCATAATCCTGTCGCGTCACGACACTATGATCCGGACGAAACTCCAGGGCCCCACGTCCCGACGACCCGACCAATGCAAGGCGATCCAGCAGAGTAAGCGCGCGAGGATTGATCCCCTTTTGTTGCAGGTATCGATCCAGGATAAGAAGGCCCCATCCATCGGGCAGGCAATCATCGAAGACACCGAATCCGCCCTCAAACGGACGCGGTTTGGCAATAAAGACGCCGCTTCGCAAAGGCAACTCAAAGGGAGAAATGGAGAAACCCGAACCGAGCCAATCGGGAGCATATTCAAATGCACACAACCCCTCCTTGGTCAGAGCCAGACGACCCACCAACCGATCCGCAAGAAGAACTTCGATTTGTTTGATGCTATTCATTTTTCCGACCCCGTTTACGCGTAACACTTTGCTCATTCAAGACATCATCGAGCGATTGATATTGCCTCTGCGAAAAAAGAGCATCGAACTCCGAAAGGGCATTCAAGGCAAAGCCTATCTGGAGCAGCCCCTTCAACGAGATTTCCCCCGTCTGCTCAAATCTGCGATAGGTTGCGAACTTGATTCCTGCTCTCACAGCCAAACCCTCCTGCGTTAAATCCAGCTCCAATCTCCGAGCTTTGACTCTCGCCGCAATCCGCATGGCCACCTCACCTGGATTTAAGACATCAAACGCTATCATGTTATTCATAAATGCTATTTATACCACAAAACAAACAAAATAGTATTCCTTACAAATATAATCAATATCTTCCATTTAAGCAATATTCACCAAGAAACACTGCAACCGGCCAAAAGGTCTCAACAGAATAAAAAAGTCGGGCCCCGAAGAATCGGAACCCGACTACCCTATCCACAAAGTGTGACGGTTACTTCTTCTTGCGATACCCGCACTTCGGACATACTCCCTCCTCGTTGAGTGCAACGCCGCACAGCGGGCAGCGGTCGATGCCATTTCCGAGCACAATGCTCCATATGATTGATATTCAAGCAATAATTTCCGTAAACAAAGGGAGAGTTCGAAATATTTACTTGAATTAGAATATCTAAAATAGATAGACGCTCTGAATACTCTCCATTCTTTAAGACTTCAAGTCTCCTCCACAGGATTTTGCTGCCAGGCACCGATCTCGAGGTCTCTACTTCCGGAGCTAATCAATACAATAAATTGAAGCCAATTAGTACTTTTATTCATTCCTTAGTTTCTTTTATTTTGTATATTTGTATATATAGCACATTTCATCCCAATTTGATATGGAAAAAATGATAGACACTGACAAACTGCGGATAGCCAAAGAATGGATATCGAAGTTAGCGAATGGGATTAACCCTCTTGATAACAACCTAATTAAGGATGAAGACATTGTAAACAACGTACATATATCTCGTTGCTTATTTTTTGCAGCTGAAATAATTGACTCCTTCATACAGAAAAACACGAAAAAGGAGAAAGAAAATAAACTTGAATTTAATATTTCCGCTGAAGACTTAAGCAAGGTTTATATCTCTGAAAAGAATGGTATAACTAATTTTGTCAGGGAAATTAACAAACTTGTTCCTGACAACATGAAACCTATAAACTATACTAAAATATTAGCTTGGTTATCATCTCATGGGTATCTGGAAGAGATTGTCAAAGAAGATGGTGGCAAAACTAAACGCCCTACTGAAGCCGGTCGAGCTATTGGCATTAGCACTGAAATGAGAGATGGCAGTAATGGAAGATTCTTATTTGTCGTATATAATGCTAATGCACAACGATTTATATTAGACAACATTTACTCTATCATTGAAGGGTGAACACCTTCTTGAAGAAATTATTCTATAAAATATAAATACTTTTATTATCAGGCTCTGAGGATAAATTGCACTATATACCAAAGAAACCAATAAAGCACTAAATACCAATAAATTATCGAGCCAACTCAGCCCTGACAACAAAATATTATACTCCACACAAAAGGCATATCATAACACTGAGATAGATACGTCAAAGCCTCAATATCTCTAGCGTCTCTCTATACTCAATACTCAGCTTACACAGCAGTTTCCAGGCTAATATAACGAGAACAATCCTTAGCTTTTGCGTATTATGCCACCCGAGTCAGATTATACCTAAAAAGTTAATGCCCAAATCTTGAGTCGCCTATTCTCAAAAAAAATTCAAATTTTGTCGAGTCGTTAAATTCTTGTAATTTTCGTAAAATTTACGGACTAATTTCACAAACAATATGAAGAAAGACTTTGGATCGAAGAGTTGGCTCTATCCGATGCCCGTACTGATTGTGGCAGCCTACGACGAGCAAGGTGTGCCCAATGTCATGAATGCCGCTTGGGGTGGTATGTTTACTGATGAAACAATCGGGATCTGTCTCTCCGCCGGGCATAAAACCACGAAAAACATCCTTGTAACACGTGCCTTCACCGTCAGCATGGCTACGGTCGATCAAGTGGCAGCCTGCGACTATGCGGGTATCGTCTCCGGGAACAAAGTCCCCGACAAATTCACCCGGGCAGGATTTCATGCCACTCCTTCGGCGCACGTCAATGCCCCGATGATCGACGAACTGCCCATGACGCTCGAGTGCGAACTTCTCTCCTATGATCCCGCAAGCTGCCATCTGACAGGACGTATCATCAACATCTCGGCCGACGAAAGCATTCTGACCGATGGACAAATCGACCTGCGTAAGTTGCGCCCGATCAGCTACGACCCCATCCATCTCGAATATATCGAATTAGGGGCTACGGTCGACAAGGCCTTCTCCTGCGGCAAGAAACTAAAATAGCGAGATCTCCGCTATATCAGGATGTACGACCCTCGGGAAAACCGGATTATCATCGACGGAGAGGATAAAACCGACTCCGTCGAACGCTGTTGGTACACCTCAAGGCCCAACCGCTGCCATATCATTTTCTGCAATTTCCCGAAGACCTACTCCTATGTTCCGAGCAAAGTGTTGTGGCTGAAGGATCCCGTGGTATTCGATCCACAACATTGCCACCTACTCTACAAGGGCCGTCGGATAAAACCTCTCTCCTACATCGCCGCCTTCCAACAAGGCTCGCGGCGATTCTGGTATGTGGAATACGCCAACGGCACCGGAGCCCACTACAAGGGATCGGAGGTTGAACTCGTTCGGTCATGCCTGGAGGAGCCGCCCGCACAGGATCGCTTCGCCTATCTGCGCGAGGTGGCGGAACTCAACCCTCCGAAGACCGACGACGGACAGAAACTGCTGCTGATGCAGTACCAGAAAATCGACTTCGTCTCCGACCGTTCGGCGGCGGCCCTCTACCTGAATCCCGGCAAGGACTCGCCCCGACAATTCCCCGTGCCGCCGCTCATCTACCCCTTCGGGTGCAACGCCAGCCAGCAGAGAACCATCCAGGCAGCCTTCGGGAATCAGATCAGCATCATCCAAGGGCCTCCGGGAACCGGCAAGACGCAGACGATCCTCAACATCGTGGCCAACCTTGTAGTGCAGGAGAAGACCGTGCTGGTCGTCTCGAACAACAACTCGGCCATCGAAAATGTGGTCGAGAAGCTGGAGAAGCAAGGGCTGGGATTTCTCACCGCCCTGCTGGGCAGCCGTGAGCGAAAGACGGCCTTCGTCGAAACACAGGCCATCGAGAAGTCCATTCCGGCCGAGATCGACTCGTGGTATTCGGCCGAAACCGAGTCTCCGGAGTTCCTTCGCTCCATCCAGTCCGAGGCTGAATCGTTGCAGACGGTTTTCGAACGACAGGAGCGGCTGGCTCGTGCCCGGCAGGAGTTGTCGGGGCTGCAAACCGAGCAACTCCATTTCGAGCAGGAGACAACGATTGACTCCTCCGTCACGCTTCGTCGGCAGATGCCGTCGGCCCGGCTGCTGATGCTGTGGAACGAATTGCAGGCCGCTGTCGAGTGGCTGCCGAACGGGCTCTTTGACCGATGGCGGGAAGCGGTCCGATGGTTTCTGCTCAAACGTCGGATCCGCCGCCTCTTCGACGGATTCCCCCGCCACCCGGAACGGCAGGATCTCCAGCGGTTAATCCCCCTCCTCCAGCGCAGTTACTACCAGATCCGGCAGGAGGAGCTCACGGCGGAGATCGACCAGATCGAAAAGCAACTTGCCACGTCGGACGCTCCGGCGATGGTGGCCCGGCTGAGCGACGACTCGATGCGTTACCTGCGCAGCCGACTGGCCGCCCGCTATGGCAAGGGACACAAGCGACCGATCTTCCAGCACATCACCCCCGAGCTGCTCAAGGAGTACCCCGTCGTGCTGAGCACGACCTTCTCATCGCGATCGAATTTCCGGGCGGAGACGCTGTTCGACTACGTGATCATGGACGAAGCCTCGCAGGTGTCGTCCGAAACCGGGGCGCTGGCGCTGATGTGCGCCCGCAATGCGGTGATTGTTGGCGATTCGATGCAGCTGCCCAACGTCATCGCGGATGCCGACCGACTCCGGATGCAGGCCATCGCCGCCAAACACGCGATCGAACCCCGCTACGACTGCGCCGCGCTAAGCTTTCTGGAGTCCGTCTGCCGGGTCTTTCCCGAAGCGCCGCAGACGCTGCTACGCGAACACTACCGCTGCCATCCGAAGGTCATCAACTTCTGCAACCAGCGCTTTTACGGCGGACGCTTACTTATCATGACCGAAGATCGCGGCGAATCCGACGTCATCACGGCGTGGCGAACCGCCCCGGGGCATCATGCGCGGGGAGCGTTCAATCCCCGCGAGATCGAGACGATCCGGCGCGAGGTGCTGCCGTCACTCCCCTGCGAGCAGGCCGAGATCGGCATTATCTCCCCCTACAACGAGCAGGTCAATGCGCTCCACCGCGAGCTGGGCGGAGGTGTTGACGTGGCCACGGTCCACAAGTTCCAGGGACGGGAAAAGGAGGCCATCATCCTGTCGACCGTCGACGATCAGATTACCGCCTTCACGGATGATCCCAATCTGCTGAACGTCGCCGTATCGCGGGCCAAGCGGCAATTCACGCTCATCACCTCGAGCAACGAGCAGCCCGACAGCCGCAACATCGCCGACCTGCTGGCCTACATCGACTACAACGGCGGCAAGATCACGGAGAGTGCCATCCATTCGATTTTCGACCTGCTCTACGAACCCTACGCCGAGGCGCGGCGAGAGTTTCTCAAACGGCACCGACGAATCTCGGAGTTCGACTCCGAGAATCTGACCTATGCCCTGTTGGAGCGGGTGTTGGAGGCTGAACCGGCATTCCGGCATCTGGGCGTTCTCTGCCACCAACCGCTGCGACAACTGATCCGCGCCTGGACGCTTCTCGACAACGAGGAGCGCCGCTATGCCTCGAACGGTGCCACACACCTCGACTTCCTGATCTACAACCGGGTGAGCAAACGGCCCGTCCTGGCTGTCGAGACCGACGGCTACCAGTTCCACAAACAAGGAACCCGCCAATCCGAACGCGACCGAATGAAGGATCGCATCCTCGACCGCTACGGCCTACCGCTGCTGCGCCTCTCGACCACGGGCACCGACGAAGAGCTCAAGATCCACACGCAATTAACCGAACTCTTACAGAGATAGCGGCTGGAGGAATTTATGGCTAAAAATCCATCCAATCCATTCGAAATTACTATCTTTGTATATTAACACGTTCCCAATGAAAAAAGAAGCAGGATACGTATACATTCTGACCAATCCGAGTTTCAAGGAGGATTGGGTGAAAATCGGCAAGAGTTCCCGCCCGGTTGATATTCGATCGAAAGAGCTGGACAATACGGCCGTGCCGCTGCCGTTCGAAATTTACGCGACACTCAAAACCTCGAAATACGAGGAGGTCGAGAAGTTGATTCACAAGACCATCGACCGGCTGACCGATTTACGGATTCGTCAGAATCGGGAATTCTTCAACGTACCTCCTGCTAAAGCGTTAGACATCCTGCGCGACATATCGACCACGCTCGACGATGCCGAAATTGACGAGGTATATCTCGGTGATGCCCGATTCAAGAGAGCGGAGCCGGAGGAGTCCACCGAGAACGGGAAGAAACGGGCACGCTTCAAGTTCAGCATGGTTCATATTCCGATTGGAGCAACCCTGGTTTTCGTGCCGACCGGAATTGAAGTAAAGGTTGCGGACGACGACCATATTGAATACGAAGGACGCCTCTACAAACTCTCGCCCTTCGTCGGGACCTTTATGCCCGAGGAGCGCCGCAATGCTTCTGGAGCATATCAAGGCGCAAAGTATTTCTCCTATAAAGGCGAGCTATTGAGCGACCTCCGAACCCGTTGCGAACACGAGGAATAGCACTTCGCAAAGGTATTTCAGATCTTTCGAATAAGCAGATATAGCAATTTTTGTTTTCATCCCGACACGTTCCGACGTGCCGGGCTTTTTTTTCATACCACCGGATCACATCCCCCCTCCGACGAAAAAATCCTCCGCCGGGGCTTGGAGTTCGCGCAAAAATTACTACCTTTGCTCATGGAGTCACACCCCTCCGGCGACCCGCTCCAGCGAGGGGAAAGAACCTCCCAAAATCGGACTCCGAACCCGCACTTTACATTTTTCCGAGAATATCGGACACCTGAAATGAAGCGTCAAACAAGGTTTTGCCGCCTCTTTACAGTGTGTCTTTTCGCGGCATCGGCTAACGTCATAACTAACAGAAAATTAACGAGTTACAACGCTTTTCTGCATCGAAAAATGCGAACATTCGTACAAAGACTTATTCATGCATATATTAGATTGCTTTGCTGCATTATCATGAAAACTCATGTTTTGCATGGGCCAACCGTATGCCGTTCCAAAAACAAAAAGTAATTAAAAATATTATTGAACAACATCCTCCATATATAAATCTACATGTGCTCTCCTATAACGATGGAGAAAATCAGGGAAAAAACATAATGAGCCTCTGGGGCAACCAAAAAACAACTAACTTTACTACCATGATAGAAAGCCTGCAATCATGCAAGAAGTCAATATTGAAAAGGCTCTGACATATATTGAGCCGGGACCGTTGGTTCTGGTGACCACGTTTGACGGCCTACGGAATAATGTGATGACCATCTCGTGGACAATGGCCATCGATTTTGCACAGCACATTGTTCTGACTACCGGGCCGTGGAACCATTCGTTCAACACCCTGATGGAACAACGGGAATGCGTGGTCTGCATTCCTCCGGTATCGATGTTGGAGACGGTCGTACGCATCGGGATGGTCAGTGGTACGGACGTAGACAAGTTCGAAGAGTTCGGGCTGAAGGCTCTCCCGGCCCGGACGGTAAAGGCGCCGCTGGTGGACGGCTGCATCGCCTGCCTGGAGTGTCGGGTGACGGATTACATCGACCGTTACGGATTTATCATCCTGAAAGTGACAAGAGTCGTGGAGAATCCCGGCTGCACCGACCGGAGGATGATCCATGCCTTAGGAGACGGGACCTTTACGGCAGATGGCGAATCCTTCAACTGCCGTGAATTGATGCTGGAGAAACTACCTTCCGGGCTGTAAGACGAGATGGCAGAAGGGGCACGCGTGACAGGCCCATGCATATTCTCAGGTGGAGGGGGGGGGCAACAGCGCCCGCATGGTTTGTGACACCAAGTTGAATCACACAAGAGCCCGACAGGCAACTGCAGGGCAAATCAAACGACGAAGGGGATCGGGATCTTTGGAGGATCCCGATCCCCTTCGTTTTGTTTAGAGTCTATTTTTTGCCGATCAGGCTCCTGCATAAATCAGAAAACCGAGTCCGATGAGAAAGACGACGAACATCCCGGCATTCAGGCGATCCGACACTTTGGGTGCTCCCCGGAATTCTTTCCAGATCAAGATTCCCCACAAGGCCGAAACCAACGTGGCCCCTTGACCCAGACCATAAGAGATGGCAGCACCGGCCTTCCCGGAAGCAATCATACTGAACGACTCTCCCAAACACCAGATCACACCACCCAACACACCCACCAGATGGGTCCGAAAATCGCCTTTGAAATAATCCGAAAATCGGACCGGAGCGCCATCGACGGGGAACCTCATGGCCAATGTATTGAACAGGAAATTGCTGACAAAAACGCCCACGGCAAAGACAAATACTGCCGTATAGGGCGTCATCTTCCCCGGAGCCGGATCCACGAAATTATCGAGATCCATTGAGGCTGCTACAAAACGGTAGAAAAACGCCATGATAATACCTGCGGCCACCGAAATCAACAACCCCCGGGTCGTCAGTTTTCGTTTCTCGGTCTGCGCCTTCTTGTAGGCAAGTCCGTTCATCACTATTGCTGCTGCGATGAGAACCACTCCGATGAAAATAAAGAGGGGGTCTCCTTTCGCTGCACCGAAATAATTGACCAACACCCCAAGGACCAGCGCCAGGCCTACTCCCACAGGGAAAGCGACCGACATACCGCATAAGGCGATGGCGGCCGACAGCAGTATATTCGATGCATTGAAAATCACACCGCCCAGAAACGCCGAGAAAAGATTCGAGCGATCAACCTGGCCCAGGTCTTCCAGAAAGCCGCGCCCTTCCGAGCCGAAACTTCCCAGCGTAAAAGCCAGCACCAGGGAGAAGAGCAACAAGCCGATAACATAATCCCAATAAAAGAGTTCATACCGCCATGTCCTGGCCGCCAATTTCTGGGTATTTCCCCAAGAGCCCCAGCACAGCATGGTTATGAAACAGAAAAGAATGGCCAGCGGATAACTTTGTACGATAAACATAATGTCACAACTTCAATCGATTCAACATCGGGTTCGATCAACGCCCTTGCGAGGTCGGCCCATAAACCAGCAGGTCACGGACCTGCAACGAAGCATCGGAGCGAGGATTATGCCATTCAGCCGTAATGCAATGCTCGCCCTCGGGAAGTTGATACTTCCAGAAGAGTTCATGGCGTCGCGTCCGATAAAGCGCCGGAAGCTTGACCCGCTCTACAGGTTGTCCGTCAATCGAGAAGGTCACCTCTGCCACATAGCTCTCATCGGGACACCGCACCGATCCGGTCAAGACCGCCCCGATTCCGTCGAACCGGATCTCGGACAGTTCTCGCAGCTCTTTTCCTACCGACCGGCGTTCAATCGGATAGTGGCCTTCGAACGACTGCTCGAATCGAACGGGTTCCGGATTCTGGCAAACGATCTCGACCTGCTGGTCGGTTACCAGACCGCCGTTGCGACGAATCACCTCCAAAGCCTGCTCATACGAAAGCCTGTAGGTGCGGTTCAACGAGATATCCGTATAGGCAAAATTCAAATCTTCGACTTCGCGCAGGTTACGCATCCATCGCTCCGGAATGGCATTGTATCCGATCATCGTCCCCAAAATACCGGCTGCCGATGCCGGATTGCAATCCGAATCCTGTCCGCAACGGGTGGCAATATCGAGAGTTCGGGAGAAATCCCCCTCTCCATAAAGCAATCCGATCAAAATGTAGGCGCTGTTGATCGTCGCGTCGATATTGAATGGGACAAAAACACCATCCGGGCATCCGATATCGGAACTCCACTTCTTCTCGCACTCAAACCACGTCCGCTTCCAATCATCGGGGTACTGCCTGTGCCAATCAATAACATCACGCATGCATTGATAATAACGGCTCTGCGACGGAATGACCTTCAAAGCCTCCTCGACAATAAATTCGATGTCGTCGGAGACAAAAGCCAGAGCATACATGGCAGCCACATATACACCCCCATACCAGCCATCCCCATAGGTCATGATATGACCGACACGATCACAGATGGCAGACGAGGCATTGGGCATTCCGGGAGACATCAAACCGGCGAAATCTGCCTCGATCTGAAAATCGAGATCGTCGGCATGGGGATTGTTCAGCCAATGTCCCGATTCAGGAGGACGAATTCCCTGCAAGATATTGTAACGGGCTGCCTGATTGGCATGCCAAAGCACATAGCCGGCATTGGCAAATGCCGAAGCCAGTGAATCGGCCGGAGCATCAATTCCGAGACGGTCGAAAACTTCGACAAAGGTCAGATCCATATAGACGTCATCGTAAAGTCCCGGTGTATTCTCATACCACCACCTGATATAGCCATCGGGCCAGACGATCGGCGTATAATCCTGGATCATCGTACCGCAATAGCGGAATTCGGTAGGACCGCCATAGGTACAACCAATGGTCTGACCAGCCCATCCTCCCTTGATCTTGTCCTGAAGCCGTTCAATGGAAAGGGTCACCCGCTCCGGTACGGAACGATCCGCCGGAGAAACTCCGCAGGCCGTCGCGAACAATGCCATGCCGAGCATCGAAACAAACAAATTCCTCATTCTGTTCTTCTATTTACTGATTTCCGATTACTGATTGAATATATCCACTTCGGTACGATACGGCACCGAGCTTTGTGCTCCGACCCGAGTCACCGAGATCGCCGACGCCTTGCAAGCAAAACGGGCTGCCTCGGTCAGCGATCGGCCTTCGGCGAGAGCCACGACCAATGCTCCGTTAAAAACATCTCCGGCAGCCGTCGTATCGACAGCCTGCACCTTGCAGGCCGGAACGATCTCGCAATCGGTTCCGTCGAAAACCAAAGCACCGCGCGTTCCAAGCGTAACAATCACGTTTGGAACCCCCATCGAGGCTATTTTCCGGGCTGCGGCTTCAGCCGAGGCTCCATCAACGATGTGTATGCCGGATATCATTTCGGCCTCGGTTTCGTTCGGCGTTATGACATAGAGCGACTCCAGCAACCGGGGAGACAATTTGGAAGCCGGAGCCGGGTTGAGCACCACCTTCTTACCCAACCGTCGTGCCATGACTGCCGCCTCCTCGACCGTCTCCATCGGAATCTCGAGTTGCAGCAAGACAATATCGGCCTTCTCAACGGCCCGAGCCGAATGTTTCAGATCGGCTACGGTCAAATGGGCATTGGCTCCGGGAGCTACAACAATACAATTCTCCGCATGAGTATCCACCGTTATAAGAGCCACCCCCGACGGATTCTTCGTATCCGAAAAGACATATGACGAATCAATACCCTCTTCGGAGAAGAGCTGCTGAGCCTGATGTCCGAAAATATCGCTGCCGGTCTTGCACACAAAAGCGACCTGACCTCCTAAGCGGGCAACGGCAACGGCCTGATTGGCCCCCTTTCCCCCGGGATTCATGAAGAAGGTTCCGCCGATAACCGTCTCTCCCGGCAGCGGCAGATGCTCCGTCCGGATCACCATGTCGGTATTCGAACTTCCGATTACAAGAATATTCTGTTTAGGCATAACTATGCTGATGTTCATTAAGATTCTACTTCCAAACGATGCGATCAATCAGGATAGCCGGAATTCTGTTTCAGATTGACGTTTGTCTTCCGAATGTTGGTCGGAATGGGATAGAGTTTCGTATATTCCGGACTCTCGTTCGGCTTCAGGTCACGCGGCTCACAACATTTCCCGAAACGGATCATATCCTGACGGCGCAATCCTTCCCATGCAAATTCACGACCGCGTTCATCATAGATCTCATCGAGTGTCAGATCGGAAGCCGTATAGTCCGGCAACCCGGTCCGACTACGCACCTCGTTGAAAAGCGGAACCGCCAGTTCGGGATGTCCCTGACGGACCAGAGCCTCCCCCTTCATCATCAGAATATCGGCATAACGGTAGACCACATAATCGTTGTCCATGCACTCTCCCTGCAGTCCATCGGCATATTCGTACTTCACCGAACGAACGCCCTCGTTGGATTTCGCAGGATTCGAGGCATCAAACAGCGAGGTAATGTGAGGCGTATAGTTGAGCTGGGTTCCATCGGTCATCAACAACGGGTTCCCCGCCTTGTCGTACTGCGGGCCCTCGAGCCACTGCTGACGGCGGATATCAGCCGGATCATATTTTTCATAGAAGGACTCCGTGGCTGCAAAGCCGTTCCAGCAAAAATCCAGGATGCCGAAGGTTTCCTGAGAAAGACTGTTGAGGGTCAATTGATGGAAACGGAAAACATGCCACCAGTCCTGCGACGTATACACCTTGTCATAAAGAATGACAAAGATATTCTCGCGCGAGCCCGTGTTATCGACCTTGAAATTGGTGAAATAGTCGGGTTCGATCTGCAGTTTGCCATAGCCGATCACCTTGTCGCACACATCAATCGTCTCCTGCCATTTCGGCTCGCCGATCCACTCCTCGGCATTGATATAAAGCTTGGCCAGCACGGTATAGGCCATCGCTTTGGTCACCCGGCCGTAATTCTCGGATGTCGGCACATCCTCCAGCAAATCGACATGATCCAGAATCTCGCGTTCGATGAACGTATAGAGGTATTTGCGATCCACCTGTTCGGGCAGGCTCGTATCGGCAAAATCGATCGTGAACGGAACGTTTCCGAAGAGGTCCATGGCATTCAGGTAGAACCAGGCCCGCATGACGATCACTTCGGCGATCAGACTCTCTTTTTCGGGGAAATCCAGCGACGACTGGTCGAACTCGTAGAGAATTTGGTTGCAGAGCGAAATGCCGCCGAAGAGGAACTCCCAGATCGTCTCAAGATCCTGCATGTCGGGAGTCCACGTATGGGCATGCATGTCGCGCCAGACGCCGTCATCGACCCACTGGTTTCCCTCACGAAGCGGGCTGACCCCTTCGTCGGTCGATACAGTGATCGTACCCCAGATGCAGCGATAGCAGGTATAGCGGACCAGATAGGCGTAAATTCGTCCGGCACTCATCAGGAACTCCTCCTCGTTGTTGAAGAATTCGTCCGACGGGATGACCGAATAGGTCTCCTCCGAAAGATCGGTGCAAGAGACAAAGCTCGTCGAGCCGATGGCCAACGAAGCCAGGAACATCAATATCTTTTTCATGGGACAATAAACATTTTAAATAATGATCGAATCAGAAGGCGAGATTGACCCCCAGAACAAAGGTACGGGTCCGCGGGTAGAAATCGTACCAGTCGATACCGGGCTGAAGTCCCGAAAGACTCACCTCCGGATCGATACCCTTGTAACCGGTAATCGTAAAGAGATTCTGTGCCGTAACGTAGAGCCGCAGTTTCGAAACCACCCGCGATTTCAGGTCAAAATCATATCCGAGCGTCAGATTGTCAAGTTTGAGGTACGACCCGTCCTCAACAAACCGCGACGAATAATAGGCGCTTCCCTTATAGTCGGGATAATCGAGCGTCGAGCGCAGAACATTCCGCGTACCGAAGTATCCGAACCCTTCGTAATAGACCCGGCTCTGGTTCAACACATCGTTGCCAATCGAGCCGCGCAACAGGAAGCTCAAACTGAAATGTTTGTAGGTAAAGGTGCTCGACAGGGAGAATAACACGTCAGGATAGGCATTGCCGATCACCTGATAGTCGGCCTCGGTGATTCCTTCGACGCCATCGAGGTCCTCATAGACAGCCCCGCCCTTATCGTCGAACCCGAGGAATTTCGGGCCCCAGAAGTTTCCGAGCGGTTCGCCCTCCACGATCCGCATCGTATACATCTTCAGATCATCGGGAAAATACCCGGTCTTGATCTCCACCATTTCGTACTCGTCGTTCGAGAAACGCACCAGCTTATTACGGTTGTGGCTGATCGTTGCCCCCAGATTCCAGCGGAAATCCTTGGTCTGGACCGGCGTTGCATTGATCGTCAGCTCGACACCCGAGTTATCGATCGTCCCGACATTGGCGAAGGTCGATGGATAGAGGTTGGGCGGAACCGGGACACTGTAGGTATAAAGGAGGTCTTTGGTCCGACGGATATAGTAATCGAGCGTAAGACTCAGTCGATTCTCCAGCAACGCCACATCCAGGCCTGCATTAAACTCCTTCTTGCGTTCCCAACGCAGGTCGGGATTGGGATTGCTTCCAGGCTCATAAGTGCTGATCCATTTCCCGTTGTAATAGAAGTTCGAAGCCCCTTTCTGCAGGATCGAAAGCGACCGATAATTCCCGATCTCCTGATTGCCCGTAATACCGAAACCGACACGCAGTTTCAAATCGTCGAGCCATTCAGCCTGCTGCATCCAAGGTTCGGACGAAATCCGCCAACCGGCGCTCACGGCCGGGAATACGCCCCATTTGTGATTGTCGCCGAACCGCGACGAACCTTCGTAACGAACCGAGGCCGACAACAGATAACGATCCTTGAAGTTATACATGGCACGGCCGAAGAAGGCAATCAGCCGGTTCTTCTCCATATTGCTGGACATCGAAGCCAGTCCCTGCTGCAGGGCACTGCCACTGCCGATATTGTGGAAACCGAAAATATCCGTATCGAATTTATAATTCATCTGGTCATACGACTCGGAGAGCTCTTCGCTGAACGAATAGCCGCCGATCACCTGCAGCTTGTGGTCGCCGAACGTTCCCGAATAGTCGATCGTGGCCTCCAGCATCTTGTTTTTATAGTGGTCGTTATAAGTTTCAGCCGTACCGTTGTTGCCGATATTGACCGGATAATAACGACCATAATAATGTCCATAACGATCCGTACTCTCGACCAACGCAGCCATCGCCCCAATCTTGAGCCCGTCCAGGATGCGGAACGAAGCATTGATACTCCCCGAAAACTCCTTGTGAATACCCTCGTCGTCCCTCTGTTCAATCATGGCCACCGGATTGTGATAATCGATACCCGGCGAGAAGAAGTAAGGTCCATATTGGGAATCTCCTCCGTCTGTAGCATAGATCGGCTCGGTGGGATTGCGTAATACGGCCTGACGCATGATGAACTTGTCGGCATAGTTGCCCTTGCCCGACGTATAGGCAAAGTTGTAGTCAAGCTTCAGCCGGTCCTGAATCAACGACTGCCCGACATTCAGCCGTCCGCGCAACTTCTCGTTGCTCGTTTTCTTGACAAGGCCGATATCATTGGTATAGACGATGCTTCCCCGATAATTCAGCTTCGCGGTTCCGCCCGATGAGGAGACACTGTAGTTCTGACTCACGGGATGTTTCCGCGTAACGGCGTCAAACCAATCGGTGGATGCTCCGTAATCATACGAAGCAGCCTGATCCGGGAAATATTTCTGGATCGTACTGCGGTATTCCGAAGCCGACATGACATCGGGTTTCTTGTCCACGCTCTGCATGGCCACATACGCCGAGAATTCGACCCGGTTCTCGCCGGAACGGGCCTTTTTGGTCGTCACGAGAATCACGCCATTCGTTCCGCGCGTACCGTAGATGGCCGCGGCCGAACCGTCTTTCAACACATCGATCGAAGCGATATCCTCAGGGCTGACATTTGAAAGGTCGCCACCCACGACACCGTCAATCACCACCAGGGGAGATGCCCCTCCGGCCATCGTTGTCATGCCGCGCAACTGTACCTCCATACCGCCGTTCGGGTCGCCGCCCTCCGAGCGAATGATGTTCAAACCCGCAACCTGTCCCTGCAACAGCTGCATGGGATCGGTGATATTGCCCGTCTTGAAGTCGTCGCTCTTAAGCGAAGAGACCGAACCGGTCAGTTCCTTTTTGGTTGTGGTACCGTAACCGATCACCACCACATTATCCATCGCCGTCACCAACTCAGAGAGTTTCACATCGATCGTTGTCCTTGACCCGACCGCGAGTTCCTCCGTCTCATAGCCCACAAACGAGAATTGAAGCAATACCTCTTCGTCATGCTGGAGTTGCAACGCATAACTACCGTCCACAGAGGTACTGGCACCATTGGTCGTCCCTTTCTCCACCACCGTAACACCGGCCAATGGGTTCCCGGCATCATCCGTAACCCGACCGGAAACCCGACGGGATTTCACTTCCGGTTGCACCTCGGAGACCTCTGCAGCCAGAAGACCCCAAGAGAGCAGCCCGAACAGCACGGTCAAGCCATACCGCACTGCAATGCCTTTCGTAAAGTTTTGAATCATTGTATTGAAGTTTTAGGTTAGTTTGCAATCTCCCGCAACATGAAGAAAAACCGGAAAAGAAAAGCCAATTCGAACATGTTTCGAGCCGTTTGCATAACAAATATAAAACAAATGCTCCGAGGTCAAGGGCCCATTTATCCAATCTGCAGACTATCCCAAATGCTATTCATAAAATAATTTAAACTCACTAAATTCCTTATATCATAATAGAATACAGATAATTACATTTACACATACAGGTTTCCGATCGACCCGGATCAAGATATTCCATCGGACAATCTATCGAAGCCGGTTCACCATGCGGACAGTTGCCGCAAAAAAGGGGAAGCCTCCCGGTCGAATTTCAACCGGAGCTCATCCCTGAATGGGTTTCCGACTCTTTTATACCGTTTGGGTTGGTCTGATCCTTCCAAATTTTAGCCTGAAAAAAGCGGGCCTCTAAACTCCGGACGGCCAACTCCGGCAAAAATTTCCCTATTTTTGTATACGAGTGCTCACAAGAGTCCGAATCGCCATGAACAAAGCCATCACGTTGTTGGTCCTCATCCATTCGATGTCCAAGGCCGAAAAACGATATCTAAAGCTCTACAGCAATCTGCAAGAAGGAGACAAGGGCTATCTGACTCTTTTCACGCAGATGGAAGAGAGTGCATCAATCGAAGAGGTCGCACGACGATTCAACCGGGAGGTCCGGGGAAGCAGTTTCGACATCGCCGTCAAATACCTGTACAAGGTCGTCATGGAGTGTCTGACCCATCTGCGGAGTCGGGATGATATTCAATCACGCATCTCCAACCGACTGTCCGAGGCCGAGATTCTTTTCCGCTGCGGTTTGCTGCAACCGGCCGTCGAACAACTGCTGGCAGCCAAGAAACTGGCAAAAAAACACGGACAATCCACCCTGTTGCTACTCATCCGGCAAACCGAGCTCCAGTATCTGAGTGCTGGAAATTTCCCGGACATTCGAGAAAAACAACTCGTGGAACGACAGATGAAAATGAACGAAACGCTCCGGCACTTGCGTTGCGCCACACAACACCTGCAACTCTACGATATTCTCAAATATCGCTCCATGCATCGGGACAAAGTCCGGTCCGAGCGCGACAAACAAAGCCTGAACGACCTGGTACTCAGCGAGCTGCATCTGATAGCAAACAACTCCTACAAAGGATTCGAAGTGGACAAGCTGCATCAGCTTTTCCAATCGACCTATTTTCTGCAGTCAAGCAATTACATGGCTGCCATCCGCATCTATCGCCAGTTGCTCGAACTTTTCGATCAACATCCCGAGCAGATTCTCGATCCACCGCTCTACTACCTCGATGCCGTACTGGGAATTCTCGACAGTCTGCTCTCTGCCAGGCTTTATGACGAAATGCCCTTTTTCATTGCCCGATTGCAACAGTTGGCAGCCGGGAACTACTCTCAGGATTTCATCCGCCGGATCCAGATCCACATCTACCTGTATGAATCCTTCCGGCTGATCAACAGCGGCTCGATCGCAAAAGCCGAAGTTCTTTATGCCGCCAACAGGGAGACTATATTCCGCAAACTGGCCCAACAAAGATTGGATCAACAGTTGATCCTGTTGTTGAACCAGGTCGTACTCCATATGGCAAGCCAGCGCCTTGCGGACGCCCGCAAAACAATGGCTCGGATCCGGGAAGCAGGACAGGTTTTCTATCATTTTCCGGAGTTCCGGATTACACGGCTGATCGACCTGCTGTTACAGGCGGAATACGGACACATGGACTTCGTCGAATCGGAGATAAAATCCATCCGGAGGAACTCCACGATAGAGATCGACTCTGTCGAACGTCAGATCTTTCAGTTCGTCCGACTCTACCCGCTGCCCCACAGCAAACGGGAGCGCAACCGATTATGGGTGCGAATCCAGGAACGGATCAAACGGATCAGCCAAGCCGAATACGAACGTCCGTTGCTCAAATTCTTTGATTTCGCCGCCTGGATCGAGTCCCGGCTGACCGATTCCGACTTTATCATGATTTCCGCACGCAATGCCGGCATGCACATCGGACAGGAGGATCAATCCTGCTCCTTTTAGCCTCCGGTGGAAAGGCCCTCAAAAAGATCCTGCACCTCGTGATTCTGCCAGACTGCCGGGGATGGCACTCGGAGAAGTTCCGTCTACCCCTCCTATCGAAGAAAGGAGTCTGAAGACAGCGAGGGACACGGAAGCAACCGGAGATTCGGCGCAATTTGGCCGCAGACGCTCCGTTTTTGCCGCGGAAGGTTCGATTTTCGCACAAAAACAGTATCTTTGCAGGCGATAAACCTGCAAACACAATGAACGCTATCACACGCACCGATTTCACCTTCGAAGGTCAGAAAAGCAAATATGTGGGCAAAGTCCGCGACGTATACGACATCGACGACCGATATCTGGTCATGGTCGTGACCGACCGGATCTCGGCCTTCGACGTCGTCCTGCCCGAGGGCATTCCCTACAAGGGACAGGTACTCAACCAGATCGCCGCCAAGTTCCTCGATGCCACCGCAGACATCCTTCCCAACTGGAAGATCGCCGTTCCCGACCCGATGGTCACCGTGGGCCGCAAGTGCGAACCCTTCAAGGTGGAGATGGTCATCCGCGGATACCTCTCGGGCCACGCCTGGCGGGAGTACAAGGCCGGCAAGCGGACCATCTGCGGCGTGGAGATGCCCGAAGGGATGGTCGAGAACCAGCGGTTCCCCGAGCCGATCATCACCCCGACCTCGAAGGCCGCCGAGGGCCACGACGAGGATATCTCGAAGGAGGAGATCATCGCATCGGGGCTCGTAAGCCGCGAGGAGTACGAGCAGCTCGAGAAATATACGCGGGCGATCTACCGGCGGGGCTGCGAAATCGCCGCCCGGATGGGTCTGATCCTCGTGGACACGAAATACGAGTTCGGCAAGAAGGACGGCGTCATCTACCTCATGGACGAGATCCACACCCCCGATTCGTCGCGCTACTTCTATGCCGAAGGCTACGAGGAGCGGCTGGCCAGGGGCGAGCGCCAGAAGCAGCTTTCGAAGGAGTTCGTGCGCGAGTGGCTCATGGCCAACGGTTTCCAGGGACAGGCCGGGCAGCAGGTTCCCGAGATGACTCCCGAGATCGTCGCCGGCATCACCGACCGCTACGTCGAGCTCTACGAACAGATCACCGGCGAGAAGTTCGTCAAGGCCGAAGGGGCGACGGACACGCAGGCCATCCTGCAGCGGATCGAGAAGAACGTCTCCGAGTGCCTGAAGGGCCTCAAATAGGATCATCTTCCGGCCTCGGGCCTTAAGATTCCAGGCAGCAAACAGGCGGCAAAATATTTTGCCGCCTGTTTTTCGTCTGAAGACAAAGCCGTTCCGACCGCTCCGGCTGGATCAACGCACCCGCCCTCTGCCTCGCGGCCTTTTGGACGGTCGAATTAATGCGTATATTTGCAGCCTCGGAGTTACCGGCAACACCGGAAGGGTAAGGCTCCGAACCGACACCATGCTCGAACAGATCATCTCACAACGACTCCAAATCCCCCTGCCCCAGGTCGAGGGTACCGTCCGCCTGCTGCGCGAGGGGGCCACCATTCCCTTCATCAGCCGCTACCGCAAGGAGGTCACCGGCTCGCTCGACGAGGTGGCCGTCGGCTCCGTTCGCGACCTGCTGGAACGGCTCACCGAACTCGAGGCCCGCAAACGGACGATCCTCTCCACGATCGAAGAGCAGGGACGGCTGACCGGCGAACTCCGTACACGGATCGAGGCGAGCTGGGACGCCGCCGAGGTCGAGGACCTCTACCTGCCCTACAAGCCCCGCCGGCGGACCCGCGCCGCAGCCGCCCGCGAGCGGGGGCTGGAGCCGCTGGCCAACCTGCTCATGGCGCAGCACACGCCCGACATCCGGCGACAGGCGCAGCGGTTCGTCACGGCCGAAGTGCCGACTGCCGACGACGCGCTGGCCGGAGCCTCGGACATCGTCGCCGAACGGATGGCCGAGGACGACCGGATCCGCAGCGAGGTGCGCCGCAACTTCTCGCGCGAGGGGATCGTGCATGCGCGCGTGGCGAAGGGCAAGGAGCAGCAGGGTGCGAAATACGCCGACTACTTCGATGCCGCGACGCCCGTCCGATCGGTTTCGTCACACCGCCTGCTGGCCATGCTGCGGGGCGAGGAGGAGGGCATCCTGAAAGTCTCGGTGGAGGTCGATGCGGAGCGGATCATCGAACGGATCCGCCGCCGGTTCATCCGCCCCGGATCAACGACCCGCACGTGGCTGGAAGCAGCCGCGGCCGACGCCTTCCGCCGGCTGATCCGCCCCTCGATCGAGAGCGAAACACTCGCGGCCGCCAAGGAGCGCGCCGACGACGAGGCCATCCGCATCTTTGCCGAAAACCTCCGTCAGCTGCTGCTCGCCTCACCGCTCGGGCAGAAGCGCGTCATCGCCCTCGACCCCGGTTTCCGCACCGGATGCAAGGTCGTGGTGCTCGACGCCCAGGGGAACCTGCTCCACCATACGGTCATCTACCCCCACCCGCCCCAGTCGCGCACGGCCGAGGCAGCCGAGACGCTCCGCCGTCTGGCAGCTCGTTACCGCACGGAGGCGATGGCCATCGGCGACGGAACGGCCGGCCGCGAAACCGAACAGTTCGTCCGCGGACTGAAGCTTCAGGGTGTGGAGCTGTACACGGTCAGCGAAGACGGCGCCTCGGTCTACTCCGCATCGGCCGCGGCCCGCGAGGAGTTCCCCGACGAGGACGTAACCGTCCGCGGCGCCGTGAGCATCGGCCGAAGGCTGATCGACCCGCTGTCGGAGCTGGTGAAGATCGACCCCAAGTCGATCGGCGTCGGCCAGTACCAGCACAGCGTGGACCAGGCGAAACTCCGGGCCCGGCTCGGAGATGTGGTAGAAAGCTGCGTGAACCGCGTGGGAGTCAATATCAACACCGCCTCGAAACACATCCTCACCTACATCTCGGGCCTCGGGCCCGCCCTGGCCGAGAACATCGTCGCCTACCGGGCCGCGAACGGAGACTTCCGTACACGGAGCGAGCTGAAGAAGGTACCGCGCCTCGGGGCCAAGGCCTTCGAGCAGGCGGCCGGGTTCCTGCGCATCGTCGGAGGCCGGAACCCACTGGACAACAGCGCCGTACACCCCGAGTCCTACCCGATCGTCGAACGCATGGCCGCCGATGCCGGCGTAAGCGTCGAGCGCCTGCTCGCCGACCGCGAGCTGCGCCGCACGATCCGCCCCGAACGCTACGTCACCGCGCAGGCCGGACTCCCCACCGTGACCGACATCCTCGAGGCGCTCGACAAACGGGGGCTCGACCCCCGCGAGGAGCTGCACACCTTCGCCTTCGCTCCCGACGTGCGGACGATCGACGACCTGCGCGAAGGGATGACCCTGCCGGGCATCGTCACCAACATCACCGCCTTCGGCGCCTTTGTGGACATCGGCATCAAGCAGGACGGGCTGGTGCATGTCTCGCAGCTGGCCGACCGCTACGTCGCCTCGCCGGCCGAGGTGGTCCGCCTCGGGCAGCATGTCGAGGTGCGCGTTACGGGTATCGACACGCTCCGGGGCCGCATCTCGCTCTCGATGCGCCGGGACGGATAGCCCGGCAGCCGCACCGCAAGACGAAGGGCGGGCGAACCCGATGAGGTTCGCCCGCCCTTTGCGTCTCCGTCCGAACAGGGATCACTCCGCATCCGGAGCCGTGCGGATCACCAGCTCGCCCTCGCCCAGCGCATCGTGGGCAACGAACCACCCCTCGACAGGCTTTCCGCCGCAGGTGACCGATTCGATCCGGCGCCCCTCGCCCTCACGGCGGATCGTCCAACGGTGTCCGTCGCCGAGCGCCACCTCCATACGGTCGAACAGCGGCACGGTGACGATGTACTCCGGATCGGCCGGCGAGTAGGTATAGAGGCCGATGGCATTCAGCACGTACCACGACGACATCTCCCCGGCATCGTCCATGCCGCAGAGGGCCAGTCCTTCGGGGCCCATGCCGTAGAAACGGTCGAGGATGTAGTCGATGAGCTCCTGCGAACGCTCCTGGCGGCCGATGAAGTAGTAGAGGTAGGCAAAGCCGTGGTCGGGCTGGTTGCCATGGCAGTACTGCCCGATGAAGCACGAGAGGTTATCGACCTCGTACCCCTCCCACGGGATCGAGAAGAGGCGGTCGAGCTGCTCGCCGAAGGCCTCGCGGCTCGGGTAGAGCGAGATGAGCCCCTCGGTGTCGTGCGGGGCGAAGAAGGTCTGCTGCCAGGCGTTCGCCTCGCGGTACATGTATTCGTAGTAGGGATAACGCTCCTCGAAGGGGGTGATCCACGACCCGTCCTCCAGGCGGCCGCGCATGAGTCCCGTCGAGGGATCGAAGCAGTTGCGGTAGTTCTTCGTGCGGGCCATCAGCAGGTCGTGGTTCTCCCTGTCGCCCAGCGCCTCGGCCAGCAGCGCCACGGCGTAGTCGTCGTAGGCGTATTCGAGTGTCTTCGTGACGGCCGCCCGGCAGACCGTGTTGGTCACCGGATGGTCGTAGTCCATCTCGGGAATGTAGCCGCGGGCGATGTATTCGTCGAGCCACGGACGGCTCGGGCCCTGCACCGTGGCATTGCGCAGCACGAGGTTGTAGGCACGCTTCACGTCGAAGCCCCGGATGCCGCGCAGGTAGCTGCCGGCCACGAATGCCGAGGCATGGTCGCCGTGGAAGAAGGTCGGCATGAAGCCTCCGCGCTTCTCGCCACGGTCGGTATCGGAGCTGATGACATCGGCCGCCACGTCGGGGGCAAGCAGTCCCAGAAGAATCAGTTTGTTGCGGTAGTCATCCCAGTAGGAGGGACTTGTATAGTAACGGAAATTCGCATCGCGGACGACTTCGCCCCGTTCGTCGGTATATTCGCCGTTCACGTCGCTGCGCAGCGCCGGCCAGAGGAACGCACGGTAGAGCGACGAGTAGAAGAGTCCCTTCTCGCGTTCCGTGCCGCCCTCGACGCGGATACGGCCCAACAGGTCGTTCCACGTATCCGCAGCCGCCTGACGCACCTCGGCAAAGGAGCGGCCGAGCAGTTCGGCCTCGAGGTTCCCGCGGGCGTTCGCCTCGCTGACGAACGAGAAACCGATGCGCAGCTCGAGAGGCCCTTCACCCTCGCCGAAGCGCACGATGCGGATCTCGCGGTCGCCCTCCACGACCGGTTCGATCCCCAGGACGGGGCGGGAGGCCTCGGCGTAGAAATACATCGTCTCGCCGGTCCGCTGCCACCCGGCAAAGGCACGGTCGCCCTCGCGGCGAATCTCCCAGCCGCGGACCCGTTCGTTCGAGCGCTGCAGGTCGGCCAGCACCGAAGGCTCGGCCCCCTCGGGGAAGGTATAGCGATGCAGGGCGCAGCGCAACGTCGTCGTCAGCTCGGCATCGACGCCGTAACGGTCGAGGAAGACCTCGTAGTAGCCCGGGGCGGCCGTCTCACGGTCGTGGCTGTAGGGCGAGCAGTAATCCTCCGGAGTCGGGGTTCCGGTTACGGGCAGCAGCGGGATGTGGCACAGGTTCCAGTGACCCTTGTTCGAGTGGGTGAATCCGTAGATCACCGTATCCTCGTACTGGTAACCCGAGCCGCTGTGGAACTTGGTGACGGGACTCGCCTGCACCAGGGCATTCGGTAGCGACGCCCCGGGAAAGACCTCGGCACCCCAGGTGCGTTTCGTGGGGCGGAATCCCAGATCGACACTGTCCCACAGCGTGGCCGTTCCGAGCAGCGGATTGACATAATCGGTGAGTTGTTTTTGCTGCGGGGCGCACCCGACAGCCGTTGCCAGCAAGGCAATGAGCAGAAAGGTTCTTCGCATGAGTTCAGGAGATTTGTTACACAAATGTAGCGCATTCGGCGACTCCCGAGCAAATGCTTTGCGGCAAAAAAGCTATCTTTGTCCCGCAAGCAGACTATTCTTGCACAAAATCGGATAACCGCATGGAAGCAATCGTGCAATTTTTCGTGGAGTGGGGATACGTGGGGCTCTTCCTTTCGGCCTTCATCGCCGGAAGTATCCTGCCCTTCAGTTCCGAAGCGGTGATGGTCATCCTCATGGGCATGGGACTGGACCCCATAGGCTGCCTGATCGCGGCATCGCTCGGCAACACGCTGGGCGGCATGACCTGCTACTGGATCGGCTCGCTCGGCCGCACCGAGTGGATCACCCGCATCGGTATCACGACCCGCCAGCTGGCCCGGGCCCGGAAATTCCTCGCCGGGCGCGGGGCCCTGATGGGATTCTTCGCCTTCCTGCCGACCATCGGCGAGGCGCTTGCCATCGTCCTCGGACTGATGCGCAGCAACGTGTGGCTCACGGGCATCTCGATGCTTGCGGGCAAGGCGCTGCGCTATGTCGTCATCCTGCTCTCGTTCGAAGGGGCCGCATCGCTCTTCTGAGCACAACTCCCCACATGCGGAAACAACAGCGTCCGGATCTCCCCTACGGGAAATCCGGACGCGGCATGTCTGCCGGAAGGCCGGCTACTTCGACGAAGCGAGCGGAGCGGCCTGCGTATAGGTCCGGGCGGCCAGCTCCTTGTCGAGCATATAGAGCCCGAACTTGTTGCCCTCGACGGCCTCGCAGGCGCCGATCATCTCGCGCGCCGACTCCTCCTCCTCGACCTGCTCGTCGATGAACCAAACGAGCATGTTCGACGAAGCATAGTCCTTGTCTCCGGCGGCGATGGCGGCCAGATTGTTGATCATCGCCGTCACCTTCTGCTCGTGTTCGAGCGTATCGCGGAACATCTCCAGCGGCGAGTCCCACGACGTGCGGACCTCGGCGATCGGCTGCAGACGCACCTCCGCATTGCGCGAAAGGATGTAGTTCATCAGGATGCGTGCATGGTCCTGCTCCTCCTGGAACTGGACATAGAACCAGTTGGCAACCCCCTTCAACCCCTTGGCCTCAGCGTCCATCGACATCGAAAGATAGAGATAAGCCGACCACATCTCGGCGTTGATCTGCGCATTGAGCGCATCGTGCAATTGCTTACTCAACATAGTTTATCATAATTTAAGGATTCGATCCGTTCTCTTATGACAAATATAGGACATTTCCCGAACTTTGAACCGCTCCGGCAACAAATACGACAAAAAAATTCCGGACACGTTTTTCACACGGGCCGGCCGCAGGTTTCAGGCGACCGGATCAGTCGTCGAGGTCGATGAGCCGGAAGTCGAGGTCGAACTTCATCTCGAAGCCGTTGTCGAGCTCGACCTCGTAATCGCGGCGGTCGCGTTCGAGTTTCAGCACCCTCGCTTCGGGGAAATGTTTGGCAACATAGGAAGCAATCTGCGGCGGGATAAGCCGCGCCGGCACCTCGGTCCCGTACTTGCAGTCGATGTCGGTCCAGTTCCCCTTCCCGTCGAATTCTACGACCATGCCATCGACCATCACCACCTTGTACTCGGTCGAGAACCACTCAGTCTCGGCCTTGGCGAACGAGACGTCCACTCCGGGGAAACTTTCGGCCAGGAATGCCTGTACCGCAGCGGGCAGTTCATCGGTCGCAAGCAGCCGGTCCCGTTCCATGCACGAAGACGTCAGGCCGAGCGTCAGCAGGGCCGCCCCCATCCAACCCACGATTCGTTTTGCTTTTGATTTCATATGTTACTCTCTTCTTCTCGTTGTTTTCCGTCACAAAGCTAATCTGCGAAACTGAAACGTTTCTGAAACGCCGCGTCAATCCGCAATCCGGAGCGTGAAACAGTGACGCCCGTCCGCATAGCCGTACCCGATCCGCATGCCGTAGAGGCGGCACACGGCATCGACGATCGCCAGCCCGAGCCCCGTCGAACCTTCCCTCTTCGTCCCCTGGTAAAAGCGGTCGAAGACATGCTCACCGTCGAGCGCCCCGCCCGCACCGCTGTTGGCGACACTCAGGCTGCCGGCGTCCACACGGACGACGATCTCGCCGTCCGCATCGCCGTGCACAAAGGCGTTCTTGAGCAGGTTGCCCACGACACTCGCCGCGAGCGACGGGTTCATCCGCACGGTCAGCTGCCCCTCTTCGAGCAGCGTAAAGCGGATCCCGCGGTAGGCATAGATCTCCCCGAGGTCCTCGGCCGTACTGCGCACCAGGGCATTCACATCAACCGGCTCGGACTCGGGGAACTGCCCGTTCTCGATCTTCGAAAGCAGCAGCAGCGACCGGTTGAGCCGCACCAGATACCCCAGCGTCCGCTGGACCTTGGCGATCTCGCCCAGCTGCTCCTCCGTAAGCGATCCGCCATCGACGAGCATCTCAAGTCGGTTGCCGCACACGGCCAGCGGGGTCTGCATCTCGTGCGAGGCGTTGCCGATAAACTGCTTCTGCCGGTCGAACAGCGATTCGGCCCGGGCGGCATACCGCCGGGCGGCATCGTTCAGCCGACGGAACTCCACGACCTTCGTATCGGCCTCGAGCGGCGGATTGGCCGCACCGACCGTATAGGCGTCGAGCCACCGCAACAGGGCGTAAAGCGGCTTCATCGTGCGGTGCAGGACGACGGCCGTCACGATCAGGATCAGCCCGAGCAGCAGCACGTACAGTCCGACGATCCACCACAATACGGCCCCGACCAGTTCGGTCTTCTCGACCGTCGGCGACGTCACCGTCAGTTCGCGCCACTGCCCCGCACGGTCGCGGAACATCATCCGCAGCACGCGGGTCGGCTCCTCGTTGTCCCGTTCGGGAATATAGACCTGCTCATCCGAAAATACCGTCTGCGGGCGCGAAGCGGCATAGCCGGCCGGTACCTCGAAGAGTTTGTACCCGCTCGTACCGCCCCCTTCGGATGCGGGGGCGTGTCCGGAAAGCACCTGACGGATGATCACTTCGGCGCGCACCTCCAGCGCATCGTCCACCTCGCGGTCGATCCGGGCCGTCAGGGCAAAATAGAACAGCACGGCCCACACCGCCAACAGCAGCGAGAGCACCCATGCCAGGTGCAGGACGATGCGGTAGACAAGTCTCATGGACGGACCAGTTTGTAACCGAAGCCGTAGACCGATTTGATCTCGATGTCGGCCCCCGCGGCCTGGAGTTTGCGGCGCAGGTTCTTCATCTGCGCATAGACGAAGTCGAAGTTGTCGGCCTGGTCGATGTGATCGCCCCAGACCCCTTCGGCCAGAGCCGCCTTATCGACCGTGTGGTTCGGGCGGGTCATGAAGTAGTGCAGGATGTCGTACTCCTTGCGCAACAACTCCACGGGACGCCCGGCAACCTCGACCCGACGGCTGTCGGGCCACAGGCGCACGTTCCCCGCCTCGAGGCTCGCCTGCCCGTCGCGCTGGTGGCGCCGCAGGACGCTCCGGATCCGGGCGCTCAGCTCGGCCAGGTGAAACGGCTTGGGCAGGTAGTCGTCGGCCCCGAGTTCGAGTCCGCCGATCTTGTCGTCGAGCGAGTCGCGCGCCGAGATGATGATCACGCCGGCACGCTGCTGCCGCTGCCGGAGGGCTTCGAGCAGTTTGAGGCCGTTGCCGTCGGGCAGCATGATATCCAGCAGGATGCAGTCGTAATCGTAGGCGGCGATCTTGTCCAGCCCCGATGCGTAGTCGGCGGCCTGCTCGACCACATACTGTTCGCGGCGCAGCGTCTGCACCATGATCTCCCGCAGGGAGGGTTCGTCTTCGACAATCAGCAGTTTCATACGTTCAGTTTTCAGGCAAAGGTACGCTCCGATTCCGAAAGGAAACCGAAATCGGGGCAGATCAGCGCAGTTGTCCCGTCCGTTCGAAATAGGCCTTGAGCACCAGGAGGGAGATCAGCCGCTCGCGATGACGGTCGCGGAACTGGTCGATATAGGCGTGGGCGTGGGCCACGATCGCCTCGGCCTCCTCGGGATGGGTGCTGTAGTAGTGCATACGCTCCTCGAGGTCGGCATAGTCGGGCCGGATCTCCACATAGTGGTAGCCGGGAATGAGCGTACCCTCCATGAACCACGTCTCGTAGGTCGGCCGCGGCATGACGGCCAGCGAATTGGTGGACATCACCCACTTGAGGTTCGTGGCTACATCGTTGCCCTCGATGGCCAGGATGTAGCGGTAACGCAAATGGTCGTACATCGAAATGTAGGGTTTCGTCCACTCGGACGGCAGCGACGGATGGCGGTTCGAGATGCCCGCATCGCAGCATGCCGAGCCGAAATAGCGCTCCATGAAGCGTTTGCGCAGTACATGGTTCGGGTGGTGGCAGTTGATCGCGCTCCGGAAGATCGCCCGGTCCTCCTTCGCCCGGAACGGAATGTCGTCGCGCAGGAAGACGAAGTGGCGGAACTTGTCGAGGTTGAGCAATACCGAATTGGCATTGTCGCCCGCAATCGGGCGACTCTTGACGACCGACGGAATCGGAGGCACCTCGGTCACGTCGCCGGGGATCATGTTCCACAGCAGGCCATCGTCGAACCAGCGCGTAAATTCGTAGGAATCGAAGAAATAAGCCGTGCGGACACCCCGGCCGAGGCGATGTTCTCCGAGCGGATGCAGCCCCTCGGGCAGAGGCACCCCCTCTGCCGGCAGGCGGTTGTAGTAATCGACGCGCTGCAGGATGTAGTCGCGATCGTCGCGCGACGCGACCTCGGCCAGCACGCCTTCGAGCCGCTTCTGCAGCAGGCGGTGCGGCACGGCGTACCGGGCAAGGTTCCGCACGAAGTAGAACAGCTTGACGGGTTTGTTGTGGAGAATACGGTTCAGTCGATTGTCCATGGCTGCGTCTGTTGTGTTGAACAAAGATAACGATTTTCCCCGAACCGCCGCATGCCGGAAGCGGAAAACAGACCGGGCAGGACCGGCACGGGAAACGGGATGGCCGGGAGCCCCGGTCCCGCAAACGGGAGACAGGAAGAACGACGCGGCCGGATGGCGGCACGGAAGGGAAACGAAGAGGCGGAGACCCTCGTCGGATCTCCGCCCCGTTCCGTACACGGATTCAGGAGGATTACTCCTTGTGTCCGTCGTATGCCCACTTCACATAGATGGCACCCCACGTATACCCGCCGCCGAATGCCGACAGGATGAGGTTATCGCCCTTGCGAAGCTGCGATTCGTAATCGTAGAGACAAGTCGGGATCGTTGCCGCCGTCGTGTTGCCGTTGCGGTCGATGTTGATCATGCACTTGTCGGCCGTGATGCCCATACGGCGCGCCGTGGCGTCGATGATGCGCAGATTGGCCTGGTGCGGAACGAGATAACGGATATCGTCCGACGAAAGGTTGTGGCGCTCCATCATCTCCACCGACACGTCGGCCATCTTCGACACGGCAGCCTTGAAGACGGCGTGTCCGTCCCACGTGATCGTGTGCCAGTTGTTGGCCACGGTCTCGGCCGATGCCGGATAGCGCGAGCCACCGGCCTTCATGTAGAGCTGCAGCTCGCCCGAACCGTCCGAACGGAGCAGCGAGTCGATCACGCCGTAGCCCTCGGTATTCGGCTCAAGCAGCACGGCTGCGGCACCGTCACCGAAGATCGGGCAGGTCGAACGGTCCGTATAATCGATGATTGAGGACATCTTGTCGGCACCGACGACAATCACCTTCTTGCTCGTGCCGGCCTCAATGAACTTGGCACCCGTGGTCAGGGCGAAGAGGAAACCGCTGCAGGCGGCCGAAACGTCGTATGCGAATGCGTTCTTGCAACCGGCCTGGTCGGCAATCAGGTTGCCCGTCGAGGGGAAGAACATGTCGGGAGTCACCGTGGCGCAAATCACCACGTCGATGTCCATCGGGTCTACCCCCGTCTTATCCAGAAGATTGATCACCGCACGTGCCCCCATGTAGGAGGTTCCAACACCTTCGCCCTTGAGGATATGGCGCGTCTTGACGCCGATGTGCGACATGATCCACTCGTCGGTCGTGTCCACCATCCGACTCAACTCTTCGTTGGTCAGGATGTAATCCGGAAGGTACTCGCCCACTCCCGTGATCGCTGCTGTTATCTTACCCATTAACTTCTCTTTTACCTGGTTTTGTTACTGATTTTGAAATACCTGCTGCAGCTTCGCCGTCAGCCTGGCCTTGATGACCTGCTCGGTCGAGAGAATCATGCTTCGGATCGCCTTCGGAGAAGAGCATCCGTGGCCGATGATGACGGGCGCATTGACGCCCAGAACCGGCGTACCGCCCACGTTTTCGTAATTCATGGAGTCCCAGAAGACGTTGCCGCCCCCGAGCGCCTTGTTGATGCGGTAAAGCCCTTCGGCCATCTTCAGCACGGTGTTGCCCACAAAACCGTCACAGACGATCACGTCGGCCACCTTGCCCGAAAAGATGTGCGATCCCTCGACGTTACCGACGAAACGGATGCGCGGCTCGGCCTTCAGCAGCTCATAGGCAGCCTTCGACTGGGCGTTGCCCTTGGTCTCCTCCTCGCCGATGTTGAGCACGGCGACACGGGGACGCTCGATGCCCAGCACCGCCTCGGCATAGATCGAACCGATCAGACCGTACTGTGCCAGCACCTCGGGCTTGCAGTCCACGTTCAGCCCCACGTCGAGCAACAGGGCAGGACGCCCCGAAGCCGTCGGAACGATCGACGAGATCGTCGGACGGATCACCCCCTCGATGGGCTTGACGGCATACATCGAACCGACCATCATGGCTCCGGTCGATCCGGCGCTGGCGAATCCGTCGATTGCGCCCTTGGCCAGATAGCCGAAACCTACCGTGATGCTCGAATCGGCCTTGCTCTGGAAAGCCTTGGCCGGATGGTCGCCCATCTCGATCACCTCGGTGGTCGCCACGATGTCGAACCGCTCAGCCGGGCACTTCTCGGCAGCCAGCACCGCCTTGATTTTCTCTTCGTCGCCGAACAGCACGATACGGCTGTCCGACCCGATCGCGTCGAGCGCCATGACAGCCCCCTTGACGGCTGCTTCGGGAGCGAAATCGCCCCCCATGGCATCTATACCAATCTTTAACATACTCGTGCGATTTGGTTTTTATCCCGGCTCCGTCCCGCATCGCATCCAAACGGTTCCGAGGAGCCGTCCGGCAAGGCATGCGGGCCGAAGGCCGCGCTTATACTAAAAAAGAGGCAGTCCCGCCACGGGGGAATCCTCTTTCAATGCCGGCCTATTCGTCGGCCTTCTTCTCGATAGCGAGCTTGCCGCGGTAGAATCCGCACTCGGGGCATACACGGTGATAGAGCACCGAAGCACCGCAGTTCGAGCAGGTTACGACCGTCGGAACGACAGCCTTGTAGTGGGTTCTGCGCTTATCGCGTCGCGTCGACGAGATTTTGTGTTTAGGATGTGCCATTTTACTACTGTATTATGAGTTTAACGTATTTCTGTTCCTTGTTATTCTGTGCCGTCTCCGTTTTCTGCGGCTTCGTCGGCCTCCATCTGCTCGCGCAGCGCCGCCAACTTGGCCCACTCCCCCTCGGGAACGCCGTGCTCCTCGGCCCGGTTCTCGATGGCCGAGAACTCCTCGTCGGAGACGATCCGGAAACGCTTGAGCATCTCGGGATCGCACTCTCCCTCGGGATGCACGCGCTGGTAAGGCAACGACAGCACGATGCTCTCGTAGATGTACTGCGAAAGATCCACCTCGTCCTCACCCGGCAGCAACCACAGCACCTCGCCGTCATACTCACGCGGTTCGTCGGAAAACTTCACCAGCAGCCGCCCCTCGAAGTCGATCGGGATACGGCAATCCTCCAGGCAGCGGTCGCAGGGGACCACCACATGGCCCGTAATGCGGACATCGGCCGTAAGCATCGTCTCGGCCCTTTCGAGCCAGATCACGACATCGCACCGACCGTCCTTGAGCTCCGAACTCCCGAAGGCCTCGAACAGCGGTTTTCCGGCCTCGAAACGAAACTCGTGGGTCCCGTTTTTAAGGCCTTTGTAGGCGATGGAATATCCTTGGGCTACCTCCATTTGTACGCATTTAGTGCGCAAAGTTACTAAAAAATAGAATAACTGCAAAGAAAACCGCGAGTTTTAGCTTCATCTCCCGATTCACAGCCCGGGAATTTGGCATTGCGCCCGAGTTGTATTATATTTGTAAAATATGGCAGTCAAAGAAAAAGGATTCACGATTGAGGTCTCCAGCCGTTACGAAGGCTGGTGGCGTTACAACGTCGCCCTGATGTGCGGCTGCTTCGACGCCGCAGACAACCGTACGGGCTTCGCCTCGACCTGCTCGGAAATCGCCCCCGTCGGGGCCAACCTCAAGGAACCGCCCGCCACGCAGGCCGGACGGCGGCACATCGCACTGACGACCGACCCCTGCGACCACCTCATGCTCTACGTCTACATCATCCCCCACACGCTGCCCGCCGACAACGACATCGAAGCCACACGGCCTTTCGACGTCGAGTTACACATCAACTGCGACGGCCGGCGCATACGGAGCGAAAAGCGCCGGATCAACCAATGGTCGGGAGCCTCGATCGAGCTACGCGTGGCAGCCGACGGCAAGTGACCCGCAGCCGAAACCCTCAACAAAAAAACTTCACGACAACGATGAAAACGAAACTGCTACCCCTCATGCTGCTGGCGGGAATAGCCCTTTCGGGCTGCGGCACGGCCGACACGGCGGCCGACTCCTTCGTCCGGGTCGAAAACGGACAGTTCCTGCTCAACGACAAGCCCTACTACTTCATCGGCACCAACTTCTGGTATGGCCCCATTCTCGGATCGCAGGGCCCCGACGGCGACCGCGGGCGTCTGGCCCGCGAGCTCGACGCACTGCGCGACCGCGGCGTGACGAACCTCCGCGTGCTGGTGGGCGCCGACGGCGAGGAGGGCGTACCCTGCAAGATCGAGCCCATCCTGCAGACCGCACCGGGCGAGTACGACGATGCACTGCTCGACGGGCTGGACTACTTCATGCGCGAGGCGGCACGCCGCGACATGAAGGTCGTACTCTACCTCACCAACTCGTGGGAGTGGTCCGGAGGCTACTCGCAATACCTCATGTGGGCCGGCGAGGAGAAGGCCCCAATCCCGGGGATTGATGGATGGAACCCCTTCCGCGAATATGTCGCCGGCTTCATCCCCAACGAGCGGGCCCGGGAGATGTTCGCCGACCACGTGCGCTTCATCGTCGGCCGCACGAACCGCTACACGAACCGGAAGTACAGCGAGGATCCCGCCATCTTCTCGTGGCAGATCTGCAACGAACCCCGCGCATTCAGCGATGAGAACAAGGAGGAGTTCGCCCGCTGGATCGGTTCCACGGCCCGCCTGATCCGCTCGCTCGATCCCAACCACATGATCTCGACCGGCTCGGAAGGGTTGTTCGGCTGCGAAGTGGACACGCTGCTGACCGAGCGCATCCACGCCTTCCCCGAGATCTCCTATGTCAATCTCCACATCTGGCCCTACAACTGGCAGTGGGCCACGGCCGGGCACCTCGACGAGGAGTTCGACAACGCCCGGCAGCTGACCCGCGAGTACCTGGAGTGCCACCTCGACATCGCCGAGCGGCTCAACAAGCCGGTGGTCGTCGAGGAGTTCGGATTCCCGCGCGACAGCGTCCGCTTCGACCGCGGCACCCCGACCCGCCTGCGCGACGCATACTATACCGACCTGCTCGACCGGGTCATCGGCTCGAAAGCCGAAGGCGGACTGCTGGCCGGCTGCAACTTCTGGGGCTGGGCCGGCGAGGCGCGTCCGGCCCACCACAACTGGCAGCGCGGCGACGATTTCTGCTGCGACCCGGCCCACGAGCCGCAGGGCTTCTACTGCGTCTACGACGACGACACGACCGCCGAACTGATCCGTGACGCCAACCGCCGTCTCGAGGCGACCCCGCTGCCGGGCGAAGCGACAAAAGCCCAATAAGGAAAGGCCTGCGTCGGCCGACGTCCGGCGACAGTTTTCCCAAGCGATACGTCCCGCAGTTCCGATTTGGAAACTGCGGGACGTATCCTTTCATGCCGTCCGTCCCCATCCGCCCCGCCCGTCCTGCCCGTTCCGGCCGAGAGCAAAACACAGCGATGCTTCCGGTCTTGTGCCCGGGAGCATCGCAAAAAAAAGAGGGATCCGGCGAAGCGGATCCCTCCAACTATGGTCTTTTGCGGGTCAGACTACTTGTTGTAAGCCTTCATCACCGAGATCAGGTCGAGGACCTTGTTCGAGTAACCCCACTCGTTGTCGTACCATGCAACAACCTTCACGAAGGTGTCGGTCAGAGCGATACCGGCAGCCTTGTCGAAGATCGACGTACGGGGATCGCCCAGGAAGTCCGACGAAACGACAGCCTCCTCGGTGTAGCCCAGCACACCCTTCAGCTCGCCTTCCGAAGCCTCCTTCATGGCAGCGCAGATCTCATCGTACTTCGCCGGCTTGGCGAGGTTTACGGTCAGGTCCACAACCGATACGTCGAGGGTCGGAACACGCATCGACATACCCGTCAGCTTGCCGTTCAGCGAGGGGATCACCTTACCTACGGCCTTGGCAGCGCCGGTCGAGGAGGGGATGATGTTGCCCGAAGCGGCACGGCCACCACGCCAGTCCTTCATCGAGGGACCGTCTACGGTCTTCTGCGTAGCGGTGGTCGAGTGAACCGTCGTCATCAGACCGTCGGTGATGCCGAACTTGTCGTTCAGAACCTTGGCGATCGGGGCGAGGCAGTTCGTGGTGCACGATGCGTTCGAAACGATCTTCTGGCCAGCATAGGTATCGGTGTTCACGCCGCATACGAACATCGGCGTAGCGTCCTTCGAGGGAGCCGACATAACAACGTACTTGGCACCGGCTGCGATGTGAGCCTGAGCCTTCTCCTCGGTCAGGAACAGACCCGTCGATTCAACGACGTACTCGGCACCCACCTCGTTCCACTTCAGGTTTGCGGGATCCTTCTCGGCGGTTACGCGGATGGCGTGGCCGTTCACGATCAGCTGGCTCTTCTCGAGGTCGTAGTTGATCTCGCCCTTGAACTGGCCGTGCATCGTGTCGTACTTCAGCATATAGGCCAGGTAGTCTACCGGGCAGAGGTCGTTGATGCCTACGATCTCGTACTTGTCAGTCTGCGTGCAGGCAGCACGGAAAACCATACGGCCGATACGACCGAAGCCGTTGATACCAATCTTAATAGTTGCCATAATGTTTTGATTTATTTGTTAGTAAAAAACTCGCGTCGTTTTTCCACGCGCAAAAGTACACACTTTCTAAATTTTACGCAATAAAAATCGTAAATTTTTTAATGAATGCCCGCCGCCTTGGCGCGCTTGGCCATAGCCGAGGCGAAGACGAAATCGTTCAGTTCCGGATTGTCGGCGTGCAGGATATCGTCCTTGGTTCCCTCCCACCACTTGCGGCCGTTGTGGATGTATACGATCTTCTCGCCGATCTCCATCACGGAGTTCATGTCGTGCGTATTGACGATCGTCGTGATGCCGTACTCCTGGGTGATCTCGTGGATCAGGTTGTCGATGACGATCGAGGTCTGCGGGTCGAGGCCCGAGTTGGGCTCATCGCAGAACAGATAGCGCGGGTTCATGACGATGGCCCGGGCGATGGCCACCCGCTTGATCATGCCGCCCGACAACTCGGCCGGGTAGAGGCGATTGGCGTTCTCGAGCCGCACGCGCTGCAGGCAGAAGTTCACCCGCTCCATCTTCTCGCGTTCGCTCTTCGAGGTAAAGAGGTCGAGCGGCAGCTTGACGTTCTCCTCGACGGTCGAGCTGTCGAGCAGCGCCCCGCCCTGGAAGATCATCCCGATATCCTTGCGGATCGTCTTGCGCTCGCGGAAGCCCAGCCGCGTGAAGTTCACGTCGTCGTACCAGACGTCGCCCGCATCGGGCTCGTGCAGCCCCACGAGGGTCTTCAGCAGCACGGTCTTGCCCGAGCCGCTGCGCCCGATGATCAGATTGGTCTTCCCGGTCTCGAACTCGACCGAGATATCGTCGAGGACCGTGCGTCCGTCGAACGACTTGACGATATGTTCGGCACGTATCATATCAACAGCACTTGCGTCAGGATCAGGTCGAAAAGCAGGATCACGATCGAGCTGGCCACCACGGCGCGCGTCGATGCGGCGCCCACCTCGAGCGAGTTGCCGCGGGCGTAATAGCCGTAGAAGGCCGAGATCGAGGTGATGATGTAGGCGAAGAAGACGGTCTTGATGAGCGTGTAGGTGATCGAATAGGGGCGGAAGTCCATCAGCAGGCCATCAACATAGTCGGCCGGGATCATGATTCCGGTGGCTGCGGCGATGAGCCAGCCGCCGATGACGCCGATCAGGATCGAGAGGATCGTCAGGAAGGGGAAGAAGATCATCGACGCCACGATCTTCGGCAGGATGAGGTACGAGGCCGAATTGACCCCCATGATCTCCAGGGCGTCGATCTGCTCGGTGATGCGCATCGTGCCGATCTCCGAGGCGATGCTCGAGCCGACCTTGCCGGCCAGGATCAGCGCCACGACGGCCGATGAGAACTCGAGGATCATCGTCTCGCGCGTGGCATAGCCGATGAGCGACTGCGGGATGAACGGCGAGTCGAGGTTGATCGACATCTGGAGCGTGATGACCGCACCGATGAAGATCGAGATGATGGCCGTCAGCCCGATGGAGTTCACGCCGAGGGCCTCCATCTCGTAGATGATTCTCCGGCGGTAGATGGCGGCCTTCTCGGGACGGGAAAAGACCTTCCCCATCAGCATGAAATAGCGCCCTATGAGTTCGAATACCTTCAACATGGTCACTCCCTGGTCTCTTCGAAATCGACGTAGTCGCCGACCTTTTCCGACACGCGCTTCTCGGGGGCGTCGGACGTGCGGTAGACCTTCACCTCACCCTCGCGCTCCTGCTTCGGAGGCCGCTGCCGCGCCCCGAAGCCGCGGGGATCGAAGCCGCCCGCAGCACCGCCGAATCCCTCACCGAAACGCTCCTCCATCTCCTTGCGCATGCGGTAGATCCGCCAGCGGAAGAGAAGCACGCCCGCGACGAGCAGCAGAACGAATCCCATAATAAAATACAGTATGAATAGTGCAATACCCTTCAGCAGCGCCGGAGCACCCAGCGCCAGGATCAGAATGACGAGCACGGTCAGCGGGTTCCGCTGTACGAACCCCACGAGTGCGTCGATGACTGCCATCAGATATTTCATCGTTCGTTTTTCGAGTTACAGCCCTACAAAGGTAGGGAAAATTATGCGGATTTCAATAAATGTCGTAATTTTGGTGCCGGAAAGCAAAAATCACCACACGACCATGATAACCCCGCTCACAGCCATTTCGCCCGTAGACGGGCGCTACCGTAACAAAACGGAAAAACTTGCAGATTATTTTTCGGAAGCGGCACTGATCCGCTACCGCATCCGCGTCGAGATCGAATACTTCATCGCCCTGTGCGAGCTGCCGCTGCCGCAGCTTGAGGGCATCGACCACGCCCGCTTCACCGACCTGCGCCGGCTCTACACCGACTTCTCCGAGGCCGACGCGCTGCGTGTCAAGGAGATCGAGTCCGTCACCAACCACGACGTAAAGGCCGTCGAGTACATCATCAAGGAGAAGATGGATGCGCTGGGGCTCTCCGCATACAAGGAGTTCGTACACTTCGGACTCACCTCGCAGGACATCAACAACACATCGATCCCCCTCTCGCTCAAGGAGGCCCTCACGGGGGTCTACTACCCCGCCGTCGAGGAGGTGCGCGACAAGCTGGCCGCCTTCGCCAGGGAGTGGCACGACGTGCCGATGCTGGCACGCACGCACGGGCAGCCCGCCTCGCCCACGACCCTCGGCAAGGAGTTCATGGTCTTCGTCGAGCGGCTCGAGAAGCAGCTGGCCATGCTCCATGCGATCGCCATCCCGGCCAAGTTCGGCGGCGCCACGGGCAACTTCAACGCCCACCATGCGGCCTATCCCTCGATCGACTGGGTGGCTTTCGCCAACCGGTTCGTCGGCGACACCCTCGGGCTGAGCCGCTCGCAATACACCACGCAGATCGAGCACTACGACAACCTGGCGGCGATCTTCGACTGCATGAAGCGCATCGACACGATCCTCGTGGACCTCTCGCGCGACATGTGGACCTACATTTCGATGGAGTACTTCAAGCAGCGCATCAAGGCCGGCGAGGTCGGCTCGAGCGCCATGCCCCACAAGGTGAACCCCATCGATTTCGAGAATGCCGAGGGCAACTTCGGCATCGCCAACGCCATTTTCGAGCACCTCTCGTCGAAACTCCCCGTCTCGCGCCTGCAGCGTGACCTGACGGACTCGACCGTGCTGCGCAACATCGGCGTGCCCGTGGCCCATGCCGTAATCGCCCTGCAGTCGCTCATGAAGGGGCTGGGCAAGGTGATCCTCAACCGCGAGGCGCTGGACCGCGACCTGGAGCAGAACTGGGCCGTCGTGGCCGAGGGCATACAGACGATCCTGCGCCGCGAGGGCTATCCGAAGCCCTACGAGGCGCTGAAGGCCCTGACACGCACCAACACCCACATCACACGCGAGGCGATCGCCGCCTTCATCGAGACGCTCGACGTGGCCGAGACGGTGAAGCAGGAACTGCGCGCCCTCTCGCCCGCGACCTACACGGGTGTCTTCCGGTAACCGGCAGCGAAGATGGGATTCGGGCTTGTCCTCTACGGCATCTTCGCCGTGTTTTTCCTCGTACTCGGAGTCATCTTTTTCCTGGGCCGCGGAGCGCGGCTGATCGCCGGCTACAATACGATGCCGAAGGAGGAACGCGCACGTTACGACGAAAAGGCGCTGTGTCGTTTCATGGGCAAACTGATGTTCTACTGCGCCGTCTGCATGCTCCTAATGGGCGCCGATAAAATCCACCCTCACCAGGGGTTCGGAGCCGCCGGCATGATCTGGCTGGCGATCGGCGCCGTCGCAGCAGTGATCTACGCCAATACGGGCAACCGTTTCCTGAAAAAGCCGCCGCAAAGGCGGGACCCGGAGGGAAAATATCCCCCACGGACATAAGAATAGAATGAAGCGAGCCGCCGAAGGATTCCGATCCCCGGCGGCTCTTCGTTGGCACGCACTTTGCCCATTCCTGAAGCAACTGCGGCACAGCAACCGCAGTGAGGTTTCTTCATTTATTTAAGTTTGGGTTAGTAGTTTAGGAGGGCCATCCTCCGGAGGCGGCAGGCAATCGCGAGATCCCCTGCCGCTTTTTTCATGCCGTCCCCCGACCGCGCGGCACACAGAGTCTGCAGCCCGCCGGAAGCACACGCACAGGGCAGGGGTCAGAACTCCACCGTGATACCGATCGAGGGCAGCAGCGTGCCGCTCTCCTGCCGGAGCTTCTTCATTTTGTAGCGCTGCTCCGAGACCGGAGCCTCGGGATTGAGGATCTCGCCCGTGGACATCAGCACGTCGGGCTGCCGGAGTTTGCTCACCGTGACGTTCTGCAGGTCGATGTAGAACCCCAGCATGCACCCCTTGAAGTAGAAGATCTTGTCGATGCGCAGGTCGATCTGCGCAAAGGCGTCGAGCCGTTCGGCATTGTAGCGCGCGTAGTCATAGTAGGGGCGTCCCTGCGCATCCCACGCCTCGACGAGCGACGACTTGTCGGCATCGTAAGGCGTATAAGGGGCCCCGCCCACGGCGCTCAGCTTCGCGCCGATACTCCAGTTGCGGGGCAGGTCGTACGTTCCGCTGACGTTCACCACGAAGCGGTTGTCCCACGCCGAGGCGATCCACGGCGACGAGCCGTCGCTGCGGTACTCGCTGCGGTAGAGCGTCACCGACCCCACGATGTTCACCCGCCCGGGAATCTGCCAGCGGGCCATGGCCTCCACGCCGTAGGCGCGTCCTTCGGCCGAAGAGACGAGCGCCTCATTGCCCACCACGCCGTAGTCGTTGCCCTTGCACGAGAGCGGAATCCCGTCGGCGAGCGACAGGGGCACGTCGTCATATCCTTTGTAGAAGTTCTCGAGCGAGAGGACCAGCCGATCGCGCAGGTGCCAGCTTACACCGGCACTCATCGCCCCGACACGCAGGTAGCGCAGGTCGCGGTTCACATACTGTCCGGCATCGAGGTAGCCAAGTGCCGTGTAGGGCGGCAGCTGGTAGTAGAGTCCGGCGCTGCCGCTGATCTTCCATCCCCCGCCCAGCACATACGACAGCGAGGCGCGCGGCGAAAGCTGGTGCCACGGTCGGGACATGCGGGAGGAGTAGTCGCACGCGTCGGCCCGCACCCCGGCCGATGCGGTGAAGCGCTTGTTCACCGAGGTGTAGTCGGCTCCGACGAAGAGCCCCCAGCCGAAGATGCCCAGGTCGGTGCGGTAGTCGGCCGTGCGGGCTCCGTCGGTATAGAGGCGCTGGAAGGTGCGGTTCGTGTAGTCCGAATAGTTGAGTTCCACCCCTTCGCGCAGGGTCCACTGTCCGAGATAGCTGCGGTTCTCGGCCCGCAGCGTGCTCTTCTGCTCCACGGAACGGAGCCGAAGCGTGAGGTTCTCCTCCGAGGAGTCGTCGTTGCCGCGGTACTTCAGGTTGCGGTTGTTCAGGTAGTTGTGGCTCAGGGTCACCGTCTGCACGTGCTTCCCGGCATAGTGCTGCCACGAGGCGCCGACCGTGAAAGTCTCCTGCTGGATGCGCGGCAGATAGCTCAGCAGGTACTCGGCATCCTCACCCTTCTCATCGACGTTGAGCTTCATGTTGTCGATGCCGGCCAGCGCCAGAAAGGTCAGCTCGTCGCGCTCCGAGAAGCGGGTCTTGACCTTCACCTGCCCGTCGATGTAGTTCGGCAGGAACGGGAGCCCCAGCATCTTGAAGAGCAGTTGCAGGTAGGACTGCCTGAGCGAGAAGAGGTAGGTCGTCCTGTCGCCGATGTGGCCGCTGCCGCTGATCCCGGCGTCCGAGGCGCCGAGCGTCGCCTTGAAGGTCTGCCGCTCGGCATTGCCGTCGCGGAGCTTGAAGTCGAGCACGGAGCTCAACGCCCCGGCCCGGTCGGCCGGGAAGGCCCCGGTGTAGAAGTTGATCTCGCGGATCAGGTCGGCATTGACGATGCTCACCGGACCGCCCGTGGCGCCCTGCGTGGCAAAGTGGTTGATGTTCGGGATCTCGATGCCGTCCATGAAGAACTTGTTCTCCGACGGGCCGCCGCCGCGCACGATCAGGTCGTTGCGGTAGCCCACCGGCGAGAAGGCCACGCCGGGATAGGAGCGCACGATGCGCGAGATGTCGCGGTTCGAGCCGGGGCTCTTCTCGATCTCGCGGACCCCGATGACGTTCAGCCCCACGGGACTCTCGACCGTCGCCCGGAAAGGTGAGGGACGGACCGTCACGGCCTCGACCTGCGTGGCATCCTCCTCGAGCTCGATCTCCACGAAGGGCGTGGCGGCCGAGACGAGGAACTCGGGGCTGACATAGCCCTTGTATCCGACCGAGGAGGCGACGAACCGCTGAATGCCGGGTCGCACCCGTTCGATGACAAACCGGCCGGTGGAGTCTGTCGAGGCGCCCCGCTGCTCCTCGCCCTGCACCACGACCGAAGCATAGGCGACCGGCTGGCGCGTCAGGCGGTCGATCACGCGGCCCGACACCGGGTATCCCGAGGTTTGCTGCGCCCGCACCGCCCACGGCACGGCAAGCAACAGCAGCAGGCATGACAGAGAGATCCGTTTCATCGTTCTATTTCAGTTTTATGTCGAGCATCACGGGCAGATGGTCCGACGCCCTGCTCACGTCGCCCGCACGGAAGCGGTTCAACACCCGGGCATCCACCACATCGCATGCCACACCGTTGTCGAGTTGCAGAAAGTAGTCGATGCAGACCGTCGGTCCGTCCGACGGATAGGTCCCGGCATCGGTTCCCGAGAGCACCCGCCAGGCGCGCCGCAACTCGCGCAGCGTCTCCGAGCCGGGCTCGGCATTCAGGTCGCCGCCGAGGAAGACCGGTTTCGCGCTCCGCCCGTAGCGTTCGCGCATCACCCGGTTGATCTCGCGCACCTGCTCGACCTGCGCATCGGCCGAGACATGGTCCAGGTGGGTGGTGGCGATCACGAAACGCGGAAGCTCGACGACCGCCAGCACGCGCGGCTCGGCTCCGCCGGCCTGCGGCAGCGGCACGAAGAATTTGCGGACCGCCGGCTCGCGCGTCATGACCCCTTCGCCGTAGGCGCCGCCCTGGAACGGCATGGCCGGACCGTAGCAGAAGTCCCAGCCGCCCATCAGCCCGGCAACCCGTTCGAGTTGGAAAACGCCCCGCGTCCGGGCGGCACAGCTGTCCAGTTCGTTGAGACAGACGGCATCGGCGCCGACCTCGCGCATCATGTCGGCAACGAGCCGATAGTCGTCCCGGATGTATTTGTTGAAGATCCCGACATTGTAGGTCACCAACCGCGTCACACCCGGCGCCTTGGCCGGAGCCTCCGTCCTTTCGGGTGCAGAACCGGCCGTCCGGGCCGACACACACGCCACCCACCCTGTCGCCAGAAGCAGTCCCCGGAGAAGAGCCAGTCCTCTTTTCATCGCGTTCGTCTTTTCCCGGCGGAGAGCCCGCAAATGTCAGAGGTTCCGCCTATTCCTTTACAAAGATACCAAAAATAACGGTGTCAGGCGATGAATCCGGAAAAAATCGGCCCTTTCACCCTCCATTTTCGCCGAAACTTGCCGCCTGCAGGGCCCGGCATGAAAACTGCAGGTTCCGAGGCATTTCCACAACACACCGAGTCATGGCCAAAGACAAACGCATTTCAACCTCGCAACTCGCTCTGATGACCGCCGCGGCGGTCATCAGCCTGCGCGGACTTCCGATGATGGCGCAGGAGGAGCTCACCATGTTTTTCTACATCTTCTTCGCCACGTTCCTCTTTCTGATTCCCGCGGCACTCGTGAGCGCCGAACTGGGCAGCGCCTTCGCCTCCCGCGGAGGCGGTGTCTACACCTGGGTCAAGGAGGCCTTCAACCCCCACCTGGGCTTCACGGCCATCTTCCTGCAGTGGATCCAGAACGTCGTCTGGTACCCCACCGTGCTGGGATTCGCCGCCGCCTCGGCCGCCTACATGGCCGGTCTCCCGGCACTGGCCGAGAACGGGATCTTCGTAGGGTGCTTCTCGATCGCCATGTACTGGTTCGCAACCTGGATCACCCTCCGCGGCACCACGGCGCTCACCGACTTCACGAGCCGCGGGTTTCTCGTCGGCACGGTCCTGCCCGGCATCGTCATCGTCCTGATGGCCGTCATCTGGCTGGCCGGGGGCAACGGAATCGCCTTCGAGCACATCCCCGCCTCGGTCACCCAGGTAGTCGGGACCGACGCCGCGCACCACGTGCACCCGCGCCTGTTCCCCCACATCTCGGGCATGAGCGACATCGCCTTCCTGGCCGGCATCCTGCTGCTCTTCGCCGGTGTCGAGGTCCACGCCGTGCACGCCCCCGAACTGAAACGGCCGCAGTCGCAGTTCCCGCGGGCCATGTTCCTTGCCGCCCTGATCTCGTTCAGCCTCTTCACGCTCGGCGCCCTGGCCGTAGCCGTCATCACGCCCTACGAACAGATCGACCTCCAGGCAGGTCTGTTCGTCACCTTCCGCATCGTCTTCGACCACTACCGCATCGGGTGGATGACCAACGTCATGGGGCTGCTCGTCACCTTCGGAGCACTAGCCGGCATCCTCTCGTGGATCTCCGGACCGAGCCGCGGCCTGCTCTGGACAGCCCGGGAAGGGCGACTGCCCCGGGTGCTCGGCAAAACGAACCGCAACGGCGTGCAGATCAACATCCTGCTCATCCAGGGGGCGCTCGTGACGCTGCTCTCGTCGCTCTACATCGTGATGAAGAACGTGAACGTGGCCTTCTTCCTGCTCAGCGCCCTGACCATCGGACTCTACCTGATCATGTACATGATGATGTACGCCGCAGCCATCCGCCTGCGCTACACTCAGCCCGACCTGCCCCGCAGCTACCGCGTGCCGGGCGGACGCGCCGGGATCTGGATCATCGCCGGAGGCGGCCTGCTGGCCGTGCTCTTCTCGTTCGCCGTGACCTTCTTCCCGCCCTCGCAACTGCCCGTCGGGAGCCCGGCCACCTACACGGCGCTCGTCGCCTCGGGCACACTGCTCTTCCTGGCCATCCCCTTCGCCATCAGCCGGTCCATGGACCGGCAGAAGAGGCAAAAGGGTAAGCGGTAAAAGGAGCGGTGCGGGGCCCGCCTCACCAAAGGCAGGTCCCGCACCGGTTTGCGGCCAAGGTTCCGTCAGCCGAGGATCGTACCGTTCTCCGCGATGCGAAGCGTCACCTCACGGTCCGTCCGCTCCTCCTCCAGTTCGAGGGCATACCATGCACCGTCAGGAGTCTGGAGATAATCCGCACCGTCGAACTCCCAGCCGGCATACTCCGAAACGGCCCAGGCAGCCGTCACCGCTTCGGGCAGTTCGGCACGGCGCACCTCCCACGAGGTCCTCACCCACGCTCCGGCTCCGTTGAAGAGCAGTTCCTTCTCGCGCCCCTCGTGGCGGATCTCCACCTCGAGCATCCCGTCGTCGCTGTCCTTCTCCACGATCGAGGCGCCCGGATAGTTCTCCCGGATGAAGGCCTCGATCTCCGCCGTGACACCGGCGCCGCCGCCCACGGAGGGTTCATGGAGCGACACCTCGCCCTCGGGCGTGATCCGGATCTTCACGTCGCCGTTGCGCGACTCGAGCTCCAGGCGGTAGAAGGTCCCCTCGGAGACCGTCTCGTACAGATCCGCGTCGTCGAGCCGATAACCGCGCGCCTCGGCATACTCCGAAGCGGCCCAGGCAGCCGTCACCGCTTCGGGCAGTTCGGCACGGCGCATTTCGGTCTTGGTATACTGCCACGCCGCGCCGCGGTCGAAGAAGAGCTCGCGCTTCACGCCGCCGTCGAGAATCTCGACCTCCGTTCCCTCATATTCTGCATCGACGTCGATCACACGGGCCGAAGGATAGTGCGCCCGGATATACTCCCCGATCGAAGCCGCAGGCTCGGCCGGAATGAAATCGCCGTAGTCACAGTCGGGGTCCGCATCGGCCACACTCTTTACCAGTACGCCGTCGGGCGAGTAGTAGAGGTCCATCTCCCGGCCGCCCTGTTCGACCTCGATGACGTAGATCTCGGGCTCGACATCGCCCGCACGGTAGAGTACGTCCACCCGGTCATCAACCCGCCACGAAGCATATTCGCTTGCGGCAAAGGCCTCCCTGACCGCCTGCGGGAGGGCTTCGAAACGGATCTCCGTCTCGGTCATCGTCCAGCGCCCGTCGGCATTGCCGAACCAGGCCGAGCAGTTCGTGGAGAGCGCCGCACGGGTTCCCGTCCAGTAGAAGTCCGCCACGGCATAGTCGCCCTTCATGCTCCAACTTACGTTCTGCGCACCGGGGTAACGCTCGGCAAAAGCCGCCAGCACCTGCGGCGACACCTCGCCTCCCGAGCCGCGCTCCCCGTCGGAGCGCTCACATCCCGCAGCCAGAAACGCGGCGGCTGCAACCAACAGATTTCTCATCCAATTTTTCATGATCGTGTCGTTTTAAGTTTCAAGTAGTTCGATTATCCATTCTCACAGACAAAACTATGGGAACATTTTGAAAAGAAACTGAAACGGCACAAAAAAACCAGTCCTTCACGGACCGGTCGCTCCGTCATTCAGACGCGCGGTATTCGTTGGGGGTCTGCCCCGTGAGTTTCTTGAACATCCGGGTGAAGTGCTGCGGATACTGGAAGCCCAGTTCGTAGGCGATCTCACCGATCGTCCGCCCCGGATCGAGCACCCGCTCCTTCGCCACCTCGAGCAGCTTGAGCTGGATGTGCTCCTGAGCCGTGCGGCCCGTCTCGCGCTTGACCAGGTCGCCGAAATAGTTGGGCGAGAGGCAAAGCTGTCCGGCGCAGTATTTTACCGTAGGAAGTCCTTCGCTGCGGGCGCGCCCCTCGGCGAAGTAGTCATCCAGCAGGCGTTCGAAACGCGTCAGCACGTCGTGATTGACATGTGCGCGGGTGATGAACTGCCGTTCGTAGAAACGCAGGCAGTAGTCGAGCAGCACCTCGATCTGCGTGGTGACCAGCCGCCGGCTGTGACGGTCGATGGCATGCCCGAGTTCGAGACGGATCTTCCGGAGGCTGTCCACGACCAGCGACCGTTCCGTCTCCGAGAGGTGCAGCGCCTCGTTCACCTCATAAGAAAAATAGGTATACTCCTTCATGTTGCGGCCGAGCATCGTCCCGCGGATCAGGTCCGGGTGGAAAACCAGCGCCCACCCCTTCGGCTGGAACTTTTCGCCGTTATCCTCGAAGCCGATCACCTGCCCGGGGGCCAGGCAGACGAGCGTACCCTCCTGGTAGTCGTAGTAGTTGCGGCCATAGATCATGTCGCCGCAACGGACCTCCTTGAGGAAAACCGCATAAAAGCCGAACGTCTGGCGCATATGGTAGACAGGCCGGGCCTCTGCGAAATCGACAACCGCCACCAGGGGATGCTGGGCCGCGACACCCAGCGACCCGCAATATTCGCCGACGGATTCAATGTGCCGGATTTTTGATTCCATATTAGTTACAGGCTTGTTTTCCACAAAGGTAACCATTTCCGCGGGATCCCGCTCCCCGGCGGGCAAAAATCGGTAATCGGGGTAAAAGATTCCGTAATCCGTCTACCCGGAACCGTCCGGGATGCCGTATCTTTGCATTACCGGGCCCCGGACTGGGGTCCAACGGAGAAAAAAACGGATACGGACATGAAAAAACGGGTATTGATTCTTTCATCCAGCCCCCGCCGCCACGGCAATTCCGACACGCTGTGCGACGAGTTCCTGCGCGGAGCCCGCGAGGCGGGGCACGACGCGGAAAAGATCTTTCTGCGCGACCGGACCATCTACTACTGTACGGGATGCGGCACCTGCACCGAACCGGGCAGATCCTGCCCGCAGTACGACGATGCACGGGAGATCATCGAGAAGATGGTCGAAGCCGACGTCATCGTGCTCACCTCGCCGGTCTACTTCTACGCGATGAGCGCACAGATGAAGACACTGATCGACCGCTGCTGCTCGGAATACCTGCGGATAAGCAACAAGGAGTTCTACTTCATCATCACGGCCGCCGAGCAGGACAAGGGGGCCATGGAGCGCGTGATCGAGGGGTTCCGCGGATTCCTCGACTGCCTCGAAGGGGCCCGCGAGCGGGGCACAATCTACGGACTCGGCGTCTGGAAGATGCACGAAATCGACGGACATCCCGCCCTGCGCGAAGCCTACGAGGCGGGACGCAACCTCTGACCGCCGCGCCGGTAACCGCCGCGAACAACGACAAACACACCAACATGAAACGAACGACCCTCGCCGGCCTGCTGCTCCTCGCATCCGGAGCCGCTGCAACAGCCCGGCCGGCAACAAACGACACCACCATGAAAGACACCACCGAATTCCACCAGATCTTCCCGCAGGGCGAGGCCAACCCGCCAGCCAACGCTCAATATTTCATCGGACAGTCCTACCTGGCGCCCCTGACCCGGAACGGAGCGTTGAACTGCCCGGTCTACAACGTCACCTTCGAACCCGGCTGCCGCAACAACTGGCACAGCCACACGGGCGGCCAACTGCTGCTCGTAACGGCCGGACGCGGCTTCTACCAGGAACGGGGCCAAGAGGCCCGGCAGCTTCTCCCGGGCGACGTCGTCGAGATCGCACCGAACGTGGTCCACTGGCACGGTGCGGCCCCCGACAGCTGGTTCTCGCATCTGGCCGTAGAGTGCAACCCGGCCACGAACCGCAACACATGGCTGGAGCCCGTGGACGACGACGCCTACCGTGTGGCCACGGCCCCGAAGCCGTCGCAGGCTAAGACCGACGACGGCCTGCCCAACCCGCTGGCGGCCTTTGCCTCGAGCGATCCCGAGCTGAGCGCCCTGGCCGCCGGTTTCGCCTGCGGCGAGACGCAACAGTACGGCTCGCTCGACCGCCGCACGCGGTTGCTGGTGACCCTTGCCTCCGTTGTTGCGCTGCAGAGCGACGAACTCCTCGCTCCGCTGCTGGACGCCGCTCTCGATGCCGGCATTTCACCCGTCGAGATCCGCGAGACGGTCTACCAGACGATTCCCTACGTCGGCATGGCGAAGGGCGCCGACGCAGTAGCCGCCATGAACCGCCGGTTCACGGCCCGGGGCATCAGCCTGCCCCTCGAAGCATGCGGCACGACGACCCCCGACACCCGCTTCGAGCAGGGACTGGCCCTGCAGAAGTCGATCTTCGGAGAGGCGATCGACCGGATGTACGAGACCTCGCCGGCCGACCAGATACACATCCAGCGCTACCTCTCGGCCAACTGCTTCGGCGACTACCAGACCCGCCGGGGACTGGACGCGGCAACCCGGGAGCTGCTGACCTTCGCCACGCTGGTTTCGTTGGGAGGCTGTGAGCCTCAGGTCAAGGGACACATTTTGGGCAATGCCCGTGTCGGCAACGGCAAGCCGACGCTGCTGGCCGTCGTCACCCAATTGCTTCCCTACATCGGCTATCCGCGCTCGCTCAATGCCATCGCCTGCCTGAACGAGGTGCTGCCCGAGGCGAAATAGCCCATTCATCAACACAACGACGGCCGGGATCCTCATGCGGAGGATTCCGGCCGTCGCACGTCTGCACCGATCCCGGCGGGGCGTCTCAGATCCGCCGCGGATAACGCAGCAGGATGGCCAGCACGGCCACGGCGCCCATGATGGCGGGATAATAAAGGTAACGGATGATGCCCAGCGGCGAGAGGCCCGTCAGCCCAGCGGCCATGAGCAGCTGGGCTCCGTAGGGCAACAGCCCCTGCGTGAAGCAGGAGAAGGTGTCGAGCAGGCTGGCGCTCCGCCGGCGATCGACACCGAACCGGTCGGCGATCTTGCGGGCAATCGGACCGACGGTAAGGATGGCGATCGTGTTGTTGGCCGTGCAGAGGTTCGAAAGGCAGACCAGTCCGGCAATCGTCCCCTCGGCCCCCCGGCGGCCCGAGATGCGGCGCGTCATGTGGCCGATGATGTAGTCGATGCCGCCGTTGAAACGGATCAGTTCGAGCAGTCCCCCGGCCATCATCGTGACGATGATCAGTTCACCCATGCCGGTGATGCCCTGTCCCATGCCGCCGCACCAGGCGAGCAGGTCGAAACTCCCGGTCGCCAGGCCGATCGCGCCCGAGGCGGCGATGCCCAGCAGGAGCACCTTCAATACGTTCATGCCGGCAATGGCCGTTACCAGCACAAGCAGGTAGGGCAGCACACGGACCCACTCGACCCGTCCCGGCGCCATCACGGCATCGGCGCCGCTGCCCGTCAGCAGATAGACCAACAGCGTCACTACGGCCGCCGGGGCCACAATGCGCACATTGACACGGAACTTGTCGCGCAGGTCGCACTCCTGTGTGCGGGTTGCGGCGATCGTCGTGTCGGAGATGAACGAGAGGTTGTCGCCGAAGAAGGCGCCGCCCACGACGATGGCCGTCAGCCACGCCTCGTTCATCCCCGTCTCGGACGAAAGCCCCGCAGCCACGGGGACCAGCGCCACGATCGTTCCCACGGAGGTGCCGACCGACAGGGAGATGAAGCAGGAGGCCAGGAACAGTCCGGCCGGGAGCAGACGCCCCGGCAGCAGGTGCAGCGTCAGATCGACCGTGGCATCCACGGCACCCATGCTCCGGGCCGACTCGGCGAAGGCGCCCGCCAGTACGAAGATCCAGATCATCAGCAGCACGTTCGGGTCGGCGGCCCCGGTCGAAAAGCGGGAGATCCGCTCAGCGAAGGGGACACGCCGCGTGATGGCCATGGCATAGGCCGAAGCGGCAATGAAGGCTACCGAAATGGGCATCCGGTAGAAATCGCCGGCCACCAGCGACACGGCCAGGTAGCAGGCCAGGAAGACAAGCAGCGGCGTCAGCGCAAGGAAACTGCCGCGGCACGACGGGTTTTCAGACATTTCTCTTTTTTCGATTAACGGACCCCGGGCCCGGAAGGGGCAAAAGTACCGAAATTTTTCCACTTGCCCAATTCTTCCCCGCCCGGAGCCCCGCATTGCACGCTGAAATAAATTTGGAGGACACACCAAATTTTGTATATTTGCGTAAGAGTGCCGACAAGATGTCGGACACCGCACGCGTGACGGTGTCGCGACGAAGACTGCGACGCAGAACGAGATTTTGACGACAAAGCCTCATAACCGAATGACTTCCATGGAATTCGGCCGCCTGTTCGCCTACTACAGGCCCCGGTTCGAGATTCTTGCGAACCGCTACGTGCGCAACCGGACCGTAGCGGAAGATATCGTGTCGGAGAGTTTCATGACCCTCTGGGAGAACCGGGAGAAACTCCCGGCCGACTGCAACATTCCGGCCTATGTGCTGACTGTCGTGCGCAACCGCTGTCTCGACTGGCTCCGCACCCAGTCGCGCCATGCCCAGATTGAACAGCAGGTCTATGAGCTTCGCCGCGAGGTGATCGCTGCCGACATCCGTTCGCTGGAAGCTTTCGACCCGCGCGAGATCTTCTCGGGTGAGGTCGAACGAATCATCCGCGAAACACTCGAAGGCATGTCCCCGCTTACACGACAAGTATTCGAGGCCCGCCGCTTCGAGGAAAAGTCGTACAAGGAGATCGCCCAGATATACGGAATCACCGTCCGCCGGGTTGAGTTCGAGCTGACCAAAGCAGTCAAGGAGTTTCGCTTCGCCCTCAAGGACTATCTTCCCGCGCTGCTTATTCTACTGGCTTCCAGCACGTTAAAATCATAAAAAAATTTAATTGCATTTTTTGGGCCGGAATCATGCTCCGCGGAGTGGGAATCCGGCCGGTTCGTTCGTTATTCATACAGATGGCAAACAAGACGATGAATTCCGACTTACTGCTCAAATACCTCGACAACGAGGCCTCCGACCAGGAGATGCGCGAAGTGCTCGACTGGCTCGAGGCCGACCCTGCGAACCGGCTCGAACTCGACCGACTCGACCGGGCGATCGCGGCCTCGATCATCCACGGCCCCCTGCCCGGCGAACAAAGCGCTCCTGCACCCGCCCCCAAAAAGGCCGGACGCCGCATCACCCTGCACCGCATCGTCCGCTACACGGCCGAGGTGGCAGCCGTACTGCTCGTCGGTGCCGTCCTGTCGTGGACACTTACACGCTACCGGCTCGATGAATGGTCGCAGCGGACCACCTCGATCGAAGTGCCGCCCGGACAATACCTCAGCATGCGCCTCGAAGACGGGACGAACGTATGGCTCAGCGCCGGCACACGGTTCGAATACCCGCTCGTCTTCGCCGGACGGGAGCGTCGCGTGAAGATCAGCGGCGAGGCCATGTTCGATGTCGAGCACGATGCCGACCATCCGTTCGTCGTCGAAACGTTCGCCTGCGACGTCGAGGTTCTCGGCACGAAGTTCGATGTCGAGGCCGAACCCGACGAAGGCATCTTCTCCACCGCCCTGCTGCGCGGAAGCGTGAAGGTCTCCAACAAGCTCACCGCCGGCGAGGAGTTCATCCTCCAGCCCAACGAAGAGATCCGCCTGGTGGGCAACCGGTTGCAACTCGACCGGATCGACAACCCCGACGAATACCTCTGGACCGAGGGACTCATCAGCATCAAGGGCCAGACCTTCGAGGAGCTGATGCACAAGTTCGAAAAATACTTCGGCGTCCGCATCCTCATCGAGCGACGCGACATCCCGACCGTGGATTACAACTACGGAAAGATCCGGATATCCGACGGAATCGACACCGCGCTGCGCATGCTCCAGCGCTCGGCGCGCTTCTCCTACGTGCGCGATCCGGAGGACAATACGATCCGCATACGCTGACTCCTCCCCCGATGCTGAAGGCGGAAACCACCCGAAACCACTTGTATTGAATGACTAACCTAAAGACGAATGTATGAAGAAATGAAAATCGACTCCTCACTCTGACATGCAATGCCGTAAAAAAAAGGACTGCGGGCGATGGCGCGTCCGCAGTCCGTGGCCGGCATTGTCACAACTTCTCAAGCTATTAACTACTAACCACTATGTAAAAGTATGAACAAAAAACGTATTCGGCAAATCAAATGCCTGTTTACACTCTTTTTCGCCGCGTGCACGCTATTTCACGCAGCAAACTCATACGCCCAAACCACACAGGTGACTATCCGTCAGGAGAATGTCCCGATGGAGCGCGTAATGAATGAGATCGAAAAACAGACGGGCTATCTTTTCCTCTCGAACAACGGCGTCGATATCCAGCGCAACGTGAGCGTCCGCATCGAAAACGGCACGCTGGCCGAAGCCCTCGGACAGATGCTCAAGGGTTCGGACGTCACCTACCGACTCGAAAACAAATATATCTCGCTCTCCGTAGCCCCGCGGGGGGGGGAGCCGGTAACCGTCAAAGGTACGGTGACCGATGCCAACGGTCCGGTGATCGGCGCCACGGTCACCATCAAGGGCGGCACCACGGGAACCACCACCGCAATCGACGGATCGTTCTCGCTCTCGGCACGGCCGGGTGATGTACTGGTCGTAGCCTTCATCGGCTACAAGAGCGTCGAGATTCCCTTCACGGGCCAGACCGAACTGAAGATCGAACTCGAGGAGGAGTCCTTACAGATGAACGCCGTCGTGGTCACGGCCCTCGGTATCAAGCGCGAGGAGAAGGCCCTGGCATACAACGTCCAGCAGGTGAAGGCCGAAGAGCTGACCACGGTCAAGGACGCCAACTTCGTCAATTCGCTGGTCGGCAAGGTGGCCGGTGTGACGATCAACGCCGGCGCGGGCGGTGCAGGCTCCTCGACGCGCGTGGTGATGCGTGGACAGAAGTCGATCGAGAAGAGCAACACGGCCCTCTACGTGATCGACGGTATCCCGATGTACAACAACAGCTTCGGCGGATCGGGCGGCAGCTACGGCGACCAGGTCGGTTCGGAGAGTGCTGCCGACATCAACCCCGAGGACATCGAGTCGGTCAATATGCTGACCGGACCTTCGGCTGCCGCCCTCTACGGTTCGGAGGCCGCCAACGGTGTGATCATCATCAACACCAAGCGCGGCGCCGTGGACAAGACGGTCGTCACGCTGAGCAACAGCACGATGTTCTCGTCGGTATACATGATGCCCGAGATGCAGAACCGCTACGGCACGAGCAGCTCGACCTTCAGCTGGGGCTCCCCGATCAACGGCACGTTTGATGCCCGCGACTTCTTCAATACCGGTACGAACATCATCAACTCGGTCTCCGTATCGACCGGCAACCAGAAGAACCAGACCTACATCTCCGTATCGACAACCAACAGTACGGACATCATCCCCGAAAGCGCCTATAACCGCTACAACTTCTCGGCACGCAACACCACGACGTTCGCCAAGGAGCGTCTGACGTTCGATTTCGGCGCCAACTTCATCATCCAGGACAACAAGAACATGGTCTCGCAGGGTAAGTACTTCAATCCCCTGCCGTCGCTCTACCTCTTCCCCCGCGGCGACGACTTCAACGAGATCCGCCTCTTCGAGCGCTGGGACCCCATCCGCGGCCTGATGTCGCAGTACTGGCCCTACGGCGAGGGCGCACACTCGATGCAGAACCCCTACTGGATCCAGAAACGCATGAACCGCGAGACGGACAAGCGCCGCTACATGCTCAACGCCTCGCTCAAATGGAAGGTCACCGACTGGCTCGATATCACCGGCCGCGTCCGCGTGGACAATTCGGAGTACCGCATGACGCGCGAGTACTACGCCACGACGCTGACCACCTTCGCCGGTGATAACGGAGGACTGCAGGACCAGACGCAGACCGACCGCACGTTCTACGGCGACGTAATCGCCAACATCAGCAAGCAGTTCGGCGAGGACTGGACCCTCAACGCCCAGATCGGCGCCTCGATCGACGACCAGCGCTACGAAATGGCAGGCGTTGCTGGCGATCTGAAGACCGCCAACTTCTTCACGACGCTGAACCTCAACACCACCGAGAAGTTCAAGATCTTACAGCAGGGCTGGCACGACCAGACGCAGGCCATCTTCGCCAACGTCGAGGTGGGCTGGCGCTCGATGCTCTACCTCACGCTCACGGGCCGCAACGAGTGGCCCTCGATGCTGGCCTACTCGAAGCAGTCGTCGTTCTTCTACCCCTCGGTCGGCCTCTCGGGCGTCATCTCCAACATGGTCGATCTGCCCGACTGGTTCTCCTTCCTCAAAGTGCGTGCATCGTACGCCCAGGTAGCTTCGGCCTTCGACCGCTACCTTTCGAACCCGAGCTACTCCTACGTCGAGCAGAGCCACGGATGGAAGGCTCCGGCGACCTATCCCAACAACGACCTGCGTCCTGAGGATACCCGCTCGTGGGAGATCGGCGTCAATGCCCGCTTCCTGAACAAGTTCAATCTCGACGTCACCTACTACCGTTCGAACACCTACCACCAGACGATCTACATGCCGCTGGCCAGCTCGACCGGTTACGAGAACTACGCCGCACAGACGGGTAACGTCCGCAACCAGGGCGTCGAGCTCGCTGTGGGCTACAACAACAAGTGGGGCGACTTCCGCTGGGGAACGAACTTCACCTACACCTTCAACGAGAACAAGATCATCGAACTGGCCCACGGCATGATCAACCCGATTACGGGCGTGGCCGAGGACCTGACCGAAATCAAGAAGGACTGGCTGGGCGCCTCCGACGTCGCACCGCGCGTCATCCTGCGCGAAGGCGGCTCGCTGAGCGACATCTACGTCAATCACCAGCTGGCCCGCGACCTGAACGGCAACATCCTCATCAGCAACACCGGAGCGCTGTCGATGGAGGAAATCGAAGCCCGCAAGGTAGGTTCGCTGGCCCCGAAGTGCAACCTCGGATGGAGCAACAACTTCGCCTGGAAGGGCATTGACCTCGGAGTGGTCTTCACGGCCCGCATCGGCGGCATGGCCTACTCTGCAACGCAGGGTATCCTCGACTACTACGGCGTCTCGGAGGCTACGGCCGAAGCACGCGACCGGGGCGGCATTCCGATCAACTACGGCTCGGTCAGCCCCCAGACCTACTACCAGACGATCGCCTCGGCCGAAGGCGGCCACGGTGCCTACTACCTCTACGACGCCACCAATGTCCGCCTGCAGGAGCTCAACCTGAGCTACACGCTGCCGCAGAAGTGGTTCCGCAACAAGGCCAAACTCACCCTCGGCTTCGTAGCCCGCAACCTCTGGATGATCTACTGCAAGGCTCCGTTCGATCCTGAAATCTCCGCAGCCACCGGCAGCAACTACTACCAGAACGTAGACTACTTCATGCTGCCCAGCACCCGGAACCTCGGTTTCAACATCAAACTCCAATTCTAACAACCGCTGACCTATGAAAAACAGACTCAAAATAATGCTCGGAATCCTGCTGGTCGGCTCGCTGACCGGTTGCACGGGTAACTTCGAAGAATACAACACCGATCCCTATGCTCCGCAGGAGCCCGATCCCACGATGCTGCTGCCGACGATGATCGACGCCATGATGTATGTTCAGCAGAACAACTCACAGATGGTAGACCAGATGGTCGGCACACTGGGTGGCTACTTCACCCTCTCGAACCGTTGGGGCGGTCAGAACTTCGATACGTTCAACCCCTCGGCCGAGTGGAACCAGGGTCCTTACAATACGATGTTCCTCAACATCTACGGCAATCTGTTCGAGATAGAGGAGCTCTCGCAGGGCTCGGGCCACTGGATGGCCATCGCCAACCTGATCCGCGCCGCCGTGATGATCCGCGTAGCCGACATCTACGGTCCGATTCCCTACAGCCAGGTGATGAAGGGTCTGATGTATGTGCCCTACGACACCAACGAGGAGGTCTACAAGAACATCATCGCGCACCTGCAGAACTCCGCATCGACACTCAACTCCTACGCACAGACCTATCCCTCGTCGAAGCCGATGGGATCGAGCGACCCGATCTATGCCGGAGACTATGCACTCTGGGCACGTCTGGCCAACTCGCTGACGCTCCGTGTGGCTATCCGCACAAACGACAAGGAGGCAGCCCTGCAGGCCATCTCCCATGAGGCCGGCATGATCGAGACCAACGCCCAGAATGCCATGATGTCGCCCGGAATCCAGGGCAACCCCTACCAGCTGGCATCGGTATCGTGGGGTGACCTGCGCGTAAATGCCTCGATCGTAGACTACATGCAGGGGTACGAGGATCCCCGCATGTCGGCCTACTTCACCAAATCGACCTTCTCGGGTTACACCGACCAGTATGTCGGCATGCGTTCGGGTGAAGCGGATTTCGACAAGGCATCCGTGGCTGCCTACTCGATGCCCAACCTCACGTCGGGATCGGCACTGCCCGTATTCGTGGCTGCCGAGACGCAGTTCCTGCTGGCCGAGGCCGCTCTGAAGGGGTGGATCGAAGGCGGCGAGACGAAAGCCCGCGAATACTACGAGGCCGGCATCCGCCTGTCGATGGAGCAGAACGGCGTGACCGACAGCGAGGCCGTGTCGAAGTACCTGTCGAACACGACACTCACTCCGGCCGGGCACTCGAAGGATCCGCGCGGCACAAAGTACAACTACGACCGCAAGACCACCGTCAAGATCGCCTGGGAGGGTGAGACCTCGACCGAGAAGCACCTCGAGCAGATCATCACGCAGAAGTGGATCGCCAACTACCCGATGGGACTCGAGGCGTGGGCTGAATACCGCCGCACGGGCTACCCCGAGTTGGCACCCGTGATCGACAACCTGAGCGGCGGCGTGGTGGACTCGAACCGCGGCATGCGCCGTCTGGCCTACCCGCTTTCGGAGAAGGACCAGAACACCACGAACTACCAGAACGCCGTGACGATGATCGGCGGCACGGACACGCCGGCCGTGGACCTGTTCTGGACCAAGAAAAACTGACCGTAAAACCAAGACCAAAAATCGACTATGAACTGGAAAAGAAATAGCTGGACACTGCTCGTCGCCGGACTCTTCGTCGCCGGATTCACCAACTGCAGCGACTGGACCGAAACGGACAACGAGTGGGTCCTGGAATCCGGGAACACCGTAACGAACAAACCCGAAAGCTACTACCACAACCTGCGCACCTGGAAGGCCAGCGACCACTCCATCTCGTTCGGATGGTACAGCGGCTGGGGCGAGCCTACGGTCTCGACAACCAACATGCTGGCCGGAATCCCCGATTCGATGGATATCGTTTCGCTGTGGGGCAACTGGAGCAACCTCTCGGAGGGCAAGATCAAGGACCTGCGCGAGGTACAGCAGAAGAAGGGCACGAAAGTGGTCTTCTGCAGCTTCACCTCCTACGTGGGACAGAACTTCACCCCCGCAGAGTACAACACCGATGAAGCCACCCGCAACGAATTCTGGGGCTGGAAAGAAGGTGACAGCGAGGCCATCAACGCCGCAATCGCCAAATATGCAAAGGCGATTGCCGATTCGGTCTTCAAGTACAATTACGATGGTTTCGACATCGACTTCGAGCCCAACTACGGCTACGGAGGCCCGCTGGCCAGCGACATGGGCCGCATGCATACGCTGCTGACCGAGCTTAACAAATACATCGGTCCGAAGTCCCCGAACCCCGACAAACTGTTGATCGTCGATGGCGAGCCCCAGACGCTCAACGCCGAAAGCGGTCCGCTGATCGACTACTTCGTCGTACAGGCCTACACCGTATCGGGAGGTTCCCCCTCGCCCGACGCCACGGGTTATGAGACAGACAAGGACAGCCGTCTGCAGAGATGTCTGAGTAAGTTCCAGAGTGTCATGACCGAGGAGGAGATCACCAATCGTTACGTGATCTGCGAGAATCTCGAGAGTGCGATGGATGCCCTCAACGGCGGATTCTACTGGGTATTCCGCGACGGCACGAAGGCCGACAAGTCAAAGGTTCCCTCGCTGGTCGGCATGGCCATGTGGGAGCCGACGAACGGCTTCCGCAAAGGCGGATTCGGCGCCTACCAGTTCGGCTACGAGGCAATGAATACGCCCTCTTACAAATGGATGCGCACGGCCATTGCCGCCCAGCAAGCACTCGAGAACCCCGAAACCCCCGAGGCCGGGAATTGAAAAACCTTTAATCTACCGACTACACCATGAAAAAACTGAAAATATCGATTGCGTCCCTGCTCGTTGCGGCATCGGCCCTGGTCGGCTGCGACAATGCGAAATACGGAACGCTCGGCATCCATGCCTACATCAATGAAAGCGTCTCGTCGCTGAGCCGGTCCACGAAGGTTGTGCTCGATGGCGAAGAGGGCGCCAACGTACAGCTGACGATCTGCCTCAGTTCGAAAAGCGATGCTGACGTCCAGTTCCGCCTGGTCGTGGACGAAGATGTACTGAAGAGCTACAACGAGGCTCAGAGCGCAAGTTACACGGTCTTGCCCAAGGAACTCTTCGAGCTTCCCGAGAGCATCACGATCGGCGAGGGTAAGTTCAATGCCGACCCGACTACGATCCACATCAGTCAGATTCCCAACGAGCTCGCCGGCGACATGTATGCCATTCCGCTGCGACTGGAGAGCATCGACGGCAAGATTCCGACAACGAGTGCCTCTTCGACCTTTGTCATCACGATCGAGAGCATTGCCGTCTCAACGCTCCCGATGTTCGACGGAGGCGCCGGTCTGGCCACGCAGGAGGGATTCCCCTTGACGCTCGACAAGTTCACTGTAGAGGTCCGCTTCCAGATCAGCAACACGGCCAACCGCAACCGTGCCGTCTTCACCAACGGCGGTTCGAACGGCAGTCTGGTGCTGCTGCGCTTCGAGGACCCGCAGAACGACGAGAAGAACGACGCCGGTGAGGTCGTCACGGCAGCTCACTCGCTCGTACAGTTCCAGGGCGACAACGGCTTCCTCAACCCAACGACGGCCTTCGTGCCCAACAAGTGGCAGCATCTGGCCGTAACCTACGACGGAACGAAGATCACGATCTATGTAAACGGCGCATTCGCCGGATCGAAGGACCTCGTTGTCAAGAGCGAGTTCAAGCAGGCCGGCTGGTTCGGCGGCAGCGTTCCCGGCGGCGACGGCGGGCACGGCACGGATGATTCGTGGTGGAGCGGCTGCAAGATTCTCTGCACCGAAGCCCGCATCTGGTCGGTATGCCGCACCGAGGCACAGATCCAGAACAACATGACCACCGTAAGCCCTTCGTCCGAGGGTCTGGAGGCTTACTGGCGCTTCAACGAGGGCAGCGGTACGACCTTCGAGGACTGCACCGGACACGGGCACACGCTGACCACGACAAAGACACCGACGTGGGTTCCGGGCATCAAGTCCACCGATACGGCCACCGCATGGCCGGGTGAGAGCAAATAAGCCCACACCACCGGACAGAAAACGAGCCGGCGGTCCTTCAAGGGACCGCCGGTTTTTTCATTTGCCCTGCGCCATGAACGGGAAAAGACCATACACAAAAAGACGACGGTCCGCATCGAAACACGGACCGTCGTCTGACACAGTGGGAACATGCAGATTTGAACTGCAGACCTCCTGCTTGTCAAGCAGGCGCTCTGAACCCCTGAGCTATGCTCCCGGATAAAAAAAACGGCTTACAACATCTGTAAGTCGTTCTTTTTCAAATTTGTGGGAGCTGAGGGATTCGAACCCCCGACCCTCTGCTTGTAAGGCAGACGCTCTGAACCAGCTGAGCTAAGCTCCCTTAAAAATGGCTTGGGACTGCAAAGGTAATTCTTTTTTTTCGAACTCCAAATTTTTTATCAAAATTTTTCATTCATTCAAACCACCCTTTTGCAGGCGTGTTCTACAAAGAACCTTACGCAACCCTCGCGCATCTGCGCCTGAACAAGGACTTGAACCTAGGACCCCATGATTAACAGTCATGTGCTCTAACCAACTGAGCTATTCAGGCTTTTCGAAGAACGTTGTTTCTCGTTTTCGGTGTGCAAATATAGGGCAAATTTTCATTCCCGCAAAATTTTCGCGTTTTTTTTTCACAAAAAATGTATCTTTGTAGATCATCCTACATTTGGAAACATGCGCCTGAAAACACTCATACTGCTCATAATCTGCATATTCGGATCAAACATTCTAACAGCCCAGGCTCAACTCTCGTTCGATCCTTCGGAATATGATTTCGGCACCATCCGCGAAACAGACGGTCCGGTAAGCCATACGTTCACGGGGAAAAACGACAGCGACCGACCGCTTGTCATCCTCGACGTGGTGACCACCTGCGGCTGTACGGTGCCCGAATTCTCGAAACAGCCGATCCTCCCGGGCGCCGAAACCCGGATCACGGTCACTTACGACCCAACCAACCGCCCGGGCGTTTTCGATCGCGAGTTGTGGGTCTACTCCTCCGAACGCAAGCGGATCGCCACCCTCACAATCCGGGGCAACGTCACCCCCCGTCCGAAAAGCATCGAGGAGCAGTACCCCGTAGATGCCGGCGGCGGACTGCGCCTGAGCTCGACGCTTTGCGCCTTCACCTATATTTATCCCGGGAAACGGATGCAGTCGGCCATCGGATACGCCAACACCTCGCAACGCGAAATCCGGCTCGAGCTGCGTCCCGAGATCACGAGCGGACTGCTCTCGGTCGATTATCCGCAGACCATCGCCCCGGGGGCCCGGGGACAGATCAACCTGGGCTACCTGATCCCCGCCGACCGGCCCCGTTACGGCACCCTGCGCGACGCGATGCAGGTTTTTGTGGACGACAGGAGCCGCGACGTGCGGATCGTCACGCACGGCATCGGAGCCGACAACCCGGCCGAGATGCCCGAAGGCCGGGCCCCACGGTGCGAAGTTTCGGAAAATATCCTTAAATTTGGCCCCGTGAAGCACAGCGCACCCGAGCAACGGATGCGGTTCGCCCTCTCGAACACGGGGCGCGGCGAACTCGTCGTCCGATCGGTGGAGAGCGGAGGCCACGTCACCGCGACGCTCCGCCCCGGCACGACGGTTTCTCCCGGGCAGGCGGCCGAAGCCGAGGTGGTGCTCGACCCGGCCCGCCAGCAGTACGGCGTGATGAGCGACTTCCTGATCATCGTGACGAACGACCCCGTGCGGCCCATGCGCCGCATCCGTGTAACAGCGATCATCGAGGAGTAAAACAGGACAAGAGACACACAACGAAACGATAGAACAATGTACCCGATTCTTGAAAAGAGAAACCTCGCCGAGGGGATCTGGCTGATGAAGGTCCTTGCGCCGCGCGTCGCCCGCTCGGCACAGCCCGGACAGTTCGTCATCGTCCGCGTAGACGAGCACGGTGAGCGCATTCCGCTCACGATCTCCGATTTCGACACCGAGGAGGGCAGCGTGACGATCGTCACGCAGGCCATCGGTGCCTCGACGCGCAAGATCTGCGCTCTGAACGAAGGCGAGGCATTCGCCGATTTCGCCGGGCCTCTGGGACGCCCCTCGGAGTTCGTCCACCTGACGGACGAGGAGTTGCGGCAGCGCCGCTTCCTGTTCGTGGCAGGCGGCGTGGGGACCGCCCCGGTCTACCCGCAGGTCAAATGGCTCCACGCACACGGCGCCCGCGTCGATGTCATCATCGGTGCCAAGAGCCGCGACATGCTGATCTACGTCGAGAAGATGCGGGCCGAGGCCGACAACCTCTACATCGCCACCGACGACGGTTCGGAGGGGACCAAAGGGCTGGTGACGCAGGTCGTCGAGCGGCTCGTGGGTGAAGAGGGGCAGCACTACGACGAGTGCGTGGCCATCGGGCCGATGATCATGATGAAATTCGTGGCCCTGACCACGAAGCGCTTTGCGCTGAAGACCACCGTCTCGCTCAACGCCCTGATGGTGGACGGAACGGGCATGTGCGGCGCCTGCCGCGTGACGGTGGGCGGCAAGACCCGCTTCACGTGCGTCGAGGGCCCCGAGTTCGACGGACACGAGGTCGATTTCGACGAGGCGATGCGCCGCCAGGGCATGTATCGCTCGGAGGAGCAACGCCGTGCGGCAATCGAGGCCGAACGGGCTGCCGGACACGTATGTAGAATCGGATTGGACAAATAGCCATGGCAAACAGAATACCGCGCGTCCCTGTACGTGAACAGGAACCGCAACTCCGCGCGACCAACTTCGAGGAGGTCTGCTACGGATACAACCACGAAGAGGCCCTGCTCGAGGCCTCGCGCTGCCTGCACTGCAAGAAGCCCCGCTGCGTCGAGGCCTGCCCGGTAGGCATTCGGATTCCGGAATTCATCGCCGCGCTGCACGAGGAGCGGCTGCACGATGCCGCGCAAATCATCGCCCGCGACAGCTCGCTGCCCTCGATCTGCGGCCGCGTCTGCCCGCAGGAGACGCAGTGCGAGGGGGCCTGCGTGCTCGGTGTCAAGGGCGAGCCGGTGGCCATCGGCAAACTCGAGCGCTACGTCGGCGACTGGAAACTGGAGCATGCCGGCGAACAGGCTCCGGCAACGGCCCCGCGCAACGGCCACAAGGTGGCCGTCATCGGCAGCGGCCCGGCGGGTCTGGCCTGCGCCAGCGACCTGGCCAAGGCGGGCTACACGGTGAAGATCTTCGAGGCGCTGCACAAGGTGGGCGGCGTGCTGGTCTACGGCATTCCGGAGTTCCGCCTGCCGAAGGAGCGGATCGTTGCCCGCGAGATCGAAGAGGTCCGCCGGCTGGGCGTCGAGATCGAGACCGACGTCATCGTCGGCCGCACCGTGACGATCGATTCGCTGATGGACGACGAGGGCTACGAGGCCGTATTCATCGGCTCGGGCGCCGGACTGCCCCGCTTCATGGGCATCCCGGGCGAGAACCTCAACGGCGTGGTCTCGGCCAACGAATTCCTCACGCGCACGAACCTCATGCATGCCTACGACAGCACCTACGACACGCCGATCTACGTCGGGCAGCGCGTGGTGGTGGTCGGAGGCGGCAACGTGGCGATGGATGCCGTGCGCACGGCCCGGCGTCTGGGCGCCGAGGCGACGATCGTCTACCGCCGCTCGGAGAAAGAGCTCCCGGCCCGCGCCGAGGAGGTGCACCATGCCAAGGAGGAGGGCATCCTCTTCCGCATGCTCACCAACCCCGTGGAGGTGCTCGGCGACGAGCGCGGATGGGTGCGCGGGGTCCGCTGCGTGGAGATGGAGCTGGGCGAGCCGGACGAGAGCGGCCGCCGCTCGCCGGTCGTGAAGCCCGGCTCGGAGTTCGACATCGACTGCGACGTGGTGATCATGGCACTGGGCACCTCGCCCAACCCGCTGCTGGCCTCGACGACCAAAGGGCTGGAGACCAACCGCCGGGGCTGCATCATGGCCGATGCCGAAGGCGCCACCACCCGCCCGGGTGTCTTTGCCGGAGGCGACGCCGTGACGGGGGCCGCCACGGTCATTCTGGCCATGGGCGCAGGCCGCACGGCCGCACGCGCCATCGACAAATACATAAAATCCCGCAAGAAATAGCTGGAATTCCGGAGAAAAGTGCTATCTTGGGATACGAACCTCAAACGTACCTCCGCATGAGCAAAGCACACACCGCAGCCGCCGCGCTGCTTCTCGGGTCATTGGCCGCCTGCACGCAGGAACCACCCAAACACTTCACCGGAATCATCACCAATGCTACGATGCACACGGTGACGGTCAAGACACCGACAGCCGACCACGGGTTCACCTTCTCGACCGTCGATGCCGACAAGAGCCTCGCCCACGGGTTGCTTCTCGGAGCCCCGGCGGTGGTGGAGTACCGCGGCGAACTCGCGGACGGCACACCGGCCCTGCGCGTCGAGACCGACTCGACCTATGCCGCAGCGGTCGGGCGGTGGACGATGCCCGACCCGGCCAACCCGGAGCGGGTCGTGGGATTCGAGTTGCTCGTCGGAGGCAAAGCCCGGCCGATCCATTCGCAAACGCTCGTCTGCACCGCATGGGAACTGGTCGAGGGCGCACCGGGCCGGATCCGGCTGCAGGGGCGCAACATCGGGCTCGACCAGATCACCGACTTCACGCGGACGGGGACGATCGCGAAGGACAGCACCGGCGTACCGACGCTCACAACCGACGACGGCGCGCTCTACACCAAGTGGCTCGACTGACGGAAAAGGGCCTCGGGAACGGCCGGCACACAAAAGAACGGTTTCCTGCCAGCTGACAGGGAGCCGTTTTGTCATCTGGAGCCGCTTCGGTGCGGTCCGCCGACGCAGGGGGGGGGTCAATGTCCGACCACCTCTTCCACCCGCTGCACGATCTGCACGGGCGTCACGGCCCGGATGCAGCGGTAATCGCCGTAGCGGCACGGACGGTTGCCGAAGACCGAACAGGGGCGACACTCCATATCGGCCTGCAGAACCAGGTCGGGCGAGCAGCCGTAGCCGAGGAATCCCAGCCCGGGGTGTGTGGCTCCCCACACCGAAACGACGGGCGAGGCCACCAGCGAGGCGAGGTGCATGACCAGCGAGTCCATCGACACGACGCAATCCTCGTGGGCGATCAGATCCATCTCCCCGGCAAACCGCACCCGGCCGAAGACGGCCGTCACGTTGGGGTGTTTTCGCTCCATCTCCCGGGCGAACTCCGCCTCGGCTCCCCCGCCCCCGTGCACGAAGACCCGTTCGTAGCGGGCAGCCAGCAAGCCCACCACTTCGCGGCTCAACTCCTCGGGATAGGTCTTGCCCGCATGGGCCGAGAAGGGGGCGAACCCGATCCACGTTCCAGACTTGGGACCAAACGGATTCGGACGATCGGTCGGACGGGCCGGCTCGGGATCGGGGAACTCGAAGCCCAGGGCACGGAAGACGTCGCAGTAGCGCAACACGCTGTGGCGCAGGGGATCCATACCCCGTCCGCCGCAGCGGATGAACTTCCGCTTCTCCGAACGCCCCTTGCGGATCGAGGCCGTGCGGATACCGTGCAGCCGGGCCGCCAGGGTGAAGGCCATCGAGCGCAGCGTGCCGTGGACATCCGCCACGGCATCGACGCCCAGCCGGCGGCGGATCCCGCTCGCCAGACGCCACATCCCGAGCAGCGAGTGCTGCGCCCCCTTGACATCGACCTCGAGGAACTCGACGTCGAGCGAAGAGAAAAAGGGTCGGAACATCGCCTGTGTTCCGACCGTGATCCGAAGCTCCGGGCAGGCCTCCTTCAAGGCCCGCAGGGCGTGCGGCAGCATCGCCACGTCGCCCATCGCCGAGGTCCGGAGCACCAGCAGGTGCTTCGGACGAGCGTCCTTCGCACCGCTACTTGCCCCCATAGAGCACGGGATTCAGCGACGGATCGTTGTACATCTTCATCTGCTTGTAGGTCTTCATGTACTTGCGTCCCGCCTCGATGTCCTCGATCAGCTCCTCGATCGCCTTCGACAGATCGACCTGCTGCGTGAGCAGCACCTCCAGTTTGCGGCGGCACGCCTCGCGGTGGGCGTCATCGACGTCCGTACGCTCGGTCTCGCGCGCCATGTGGTAGATCTTGAGCGCGAGGATCGACAGGCGGTCGATCGCCCAGGCCGGCGTCTCGGTGTTCAGACGCGCATCGGCCGACGGACGGATCTCGCGGTACTTGTCCAGCAGGTAGGAATCGATATATTCGACCATATCCGTCCGGTCCTGGTTCGAGCGGTCGATGCGCCGCTTGATCTTCAGCGCCTCCACCGGATCGATCTTCGGGTCGCGGATGATATCCTCAAGGTGCCACTGCACCGTATCGATCCAGCATTTGTGGTAGAGCAACGCATCGATCGAACCCGCCTCGAAGGGGTTTTCCATCGGTTGGTCCACATCATCCCGGCGGTGGTAGTCCGCAATCGCACGCTCGAAAATCCGATTGGCATTCTCGGTAAACATAGTCAGCAGTCTTAGTTGTTTAGAATTGTTATTCTCGGCGGAAAATTATATCTTTGCCCGTAAACTTTAACAAAGTTAATGAAAATTTCCAGAAAAACAACACTCCTCGCAGGTTTCCTCCTCGGGCTGATCCTTCCGCTTGCGGCCCAGGTCCGCACCACCCGCGAAGAGTATATCGACCGATACAAATCCATCGCCATCGCCCAGATGGAGCGCTACGGAATCCCGGCAAGCATCACCCTCGCCCAGGGTATTCTCGAATCCGACTGCGGGAACAGCCTGCTCTCCATGCGGTCGAACAACCACTTCGGCATCAAGTGCAAGCGCGACTGGACCGGCGAGAAGGTCTACCACGACGACGACGCCAAGGGCGAGTGCTTCAGGGCCTACCCCACGGTCGAGGCCTCGTACCACGACCACGCCGAGTTTCTCGACAAGCAGCCCCGCTACGACTCGCTGTTCGCCTACGCCTCGGACGACTACAAGAGCTGGGCGCGCGGACTCAAGGCCGCCGGCTACGCCACGGCCCCCGACTACGCGCAGCGGCTCATCCGCATCATCGAGGAGAGCCAGCTTTATCTGCTCGACCAGCCTGACGGCGAAGCCCGTTATGCCCGTCGGTACGGGCTGCCGCGTGATCCCGAGGAGTGGTTCTCGTCACAGACGAGCGTCGAAACGGCCTCTCCCGCCACGGCCGTCGATCCGGACAACTACCGCGTGACGATCAATGCCCACGAAGGCTACAACGTCTACATGACCAACGGCGTACACTACATCCTGGCCAAGGAGAACGACACGTTCGAGCAGATCGGGCGCAAGTTCCGCATCTCGGCCCGCAACCTGCGCCGCTTCAACGACCTGAAGGACAAGCAGGCCCAGCCCGTACCGGGCGAGGTCGTCTACATCGAGCGCAAGAAGAAGCGCTGGGAGGGCAATGCCCAGCACCACATCTGCCGCGAAGGCGAGACGGTCTACGCCGTCGGGCAGTCGTACGGCATCCGCATGCGCTCGATCGAGCGGCTCAACCGCCTGAAGAAGGGCGAGCGGCTCGAAAAGGGGCAGCAGCTACGCATCCGTTAAAATTCTCAAGAACCACATATGGAAACAATTCCCCTGCGGGCGCGGATTCTCGAAACCATCGTCCGCAAATCGACACTCAAACAGAAGGTCTTCGACAGCACCTTCTGGGCATTCAACCAGCTCAAGGAGACCCTGCTGGAGATGGCTTCGGAAATGGATGACGAACTCGACGGGAAACTCGACCGCCGCGTACGGCTCGAATACCGCGACCGCGGCAAGTTCGAGGCGCAGCTCCAGATCGCCAACGACCTGCTGATCTTCCAGATGCACACCGACGTCTTCGAGTTCGACGACGCCCACCCCATCTGGAAGACCCCCTACGTGCAGGCCGACCGCGAGAACTCCTACTGCGGCGTGGTGAACATCTACAACTTCCTCTCCGACTCGTTCAAGTTCAACCGCAACGCCGACGAGGGATACCTGATCGGCCGGCTGTTCATCAACCGCGACCGCCGCTACTTCGTCGAAGGAAAGGGGCAGACGACGCTCCGCGCCGCAGATTTCGGCAAGGACGAGATCGACCACGACGCCCTGATCGCCATCCTCGAGTCGGCTATCGCCTTCTCGCTCGACTTCGACCTGCTGCTTCCGCCCTATGAGGAGAACAAGCGCGTCACGGTGGACCAGTTCAACACCAAGATGGACAACTCGAAGTTCGTGACGGGCAAGCGCCTGGGCTACGAATTCAACGTCGAAGACATCTAATACCCCGAATAAAACCGTGAAGAAGAGACTCATTCCCGTCCTGGCGGCCGTCCTGCTCGGCTCCGGGACCCTCGCGGCCCGCGACGAATACCGCGAAATCGCCCGTCTGGCATCGATGAACGAACGGGTGTACGGCATCCGCTCGATGGCCGACGGCGAACACTATACGACCCTCGAGGGCAACGAGATCCTGCGTTACAGCTATGCGCAGGAGGGGCCCGGCGAGCGTCTGCTGCCCCGGAGCAGCGACGTGCAGACCGTCTCGGACTACACCTTCTCGCCCGACGAACGGATGATCCTCATCGCTTCGGGCCGCACGCCCATCTACCGCCACTCCTACACGACGCAGTACCTGCTGGCGGCCGACGGCGTCGTCCGCCCGATCCTCCCCGAGGCCGAGGCCCCGCGTGACGCCTCCTTCTCGCCCGACGGGCGGCTGATCGCCTATTCGGACCGCAACGACCTCTACGTCTATGAGATCGCCACGAAGAAGACCCGCCGGATCACCGACGACGGAGCGTGGAACTCGGTCATCAACGGCACGACCGACTGGGTCTACGAGGAGGAGTTCGGCTTCACGCGCGCCTACGCCTTCTCGCCCGACGGCAAGCGGCTGGCCTACCTGCGCTTCGACGAGTCGCAGGTGCCCCTGATGGAGATGATGCGCTTCGACGGCAAGCTCTACAACGAGGCCTACTCGTTCAAATACCCCAAGGCCGGGGAGAAGAACTCGACGTTGCAGCTCTGGGTCGCCGACCTTGAGACCGGGGCCAAGAGCCGCATCGACACGGGCAGCGAGACCGACCAGTACATCCCTCGCCTGGGCTTCACGCCCGACGGCCGCCTCTGGTACTACCGCCTCAACCGACGCCAGAACACCTTCGAGATGGTGCTCTGCGAACCCCACGGCGCCCAGCGCGTCATCTACGAGGAGCGGGCCCAGCAGTATGTCGAGCGGGTGGACGACGGCACGGTGACCTTCGTCGATAACGACCGCTTCCTCGTGCGACAGGAGAGCCACACGGGCTACATGCACCTCTACCTCTACAGCATCCGCCGGGGCCTGCTCGCACAGGTGACCAAGGGGGCCTGGGAGGTGACCGGCGTCGTCGGGACCGACGGCAAACGGGTGTGGTACCTCTCGACCGAGACCTCGCCCCTGCGCCGCAACCTCTACAGCGTCCGCCTCGACGGCAAGGACAAGCGCCGCCTTACGCCCGGCGAGGGCTACTACTCGATCGCCCCGAGCCGCGGCATGAAATACTACATCTCGACCTTCTCGAACGCCGCGACGCCCAACCGCGTGGAGATCTGCGACGGCGAGGGAAACGTCGTCCGCACGCTGGCCGACAGCCGCGCCCTGCGCGAGGAGCTTGCAGCCAGGAGGGTTCCCGTCAAGGAGTTCTTCACCTTCACCACCGAACGAGGCGACACGCTCAACGCCTACATGATCCGTCCGCGCGACTTCGACCCCTCGAAGCGCTACCCCGTACTGCTCACGCAGTATTCGGGACCCGGATCGCAGCAGGTGGCCGACCGCTGGTCGGTGGACTGGGAGGACGCCCTGGTCGAAAAGGGCTATGTCGTGGTCTCGGCCGACGGCCGGGGAACGGGATTCCGCGGCGAGAAGTTCAAGAAGCAGACCTACGGACGGCTCGGCGCCCTGGAGGTCGAGGACCAGCTCTCGACGGCCCGCTACATGGCCGCGCAGCCCTGGGTCGATGCCGACCGCATCGGCATCTACGGATGGTCCTACGGAGGTTTTATGGCCGTCAGCTGCGCGCTCAAGGGACATGGGCTCTTCCGCATGGCGATTGCCGTGGCTCCGGTCACCTCGTGGCGCTACTACGACACGATCTACACGGAGATCTACAACAACCTGCCGCAATACAACGCCGCGGGGTATGACGACAACTCGCCGATCAACTTCGCCCGGATGCTCGACGACGAGAAGACCCGGCTGCTGATCATCCACGGCACGGCCGACGACAACGTCCACTTCCAGAACACCGTCGAGCTGACGCGGGCGCTGAACCGTTACGGCAAGCAGTACGACATGATGGTCTATCCGGATCAGAACCACTCGATGCAGCCTTCGGATACCTACAACGTCCGGCAGAAGATGATCGACTACACGCTCGAGCACCTCTGACCGGGCCCGCCGCTGCGGCGGAGAGAGGCATCCGACACGCATCCATACGAAAAGCCCCTGTTGCCGTGGCAACAGGGGCTTTTCGCGTCACATTCCCGTTCCGGGATCAGAGCCCGTAGGAGAGGGCGTTGATGCTGTCGTAGACCGCGCTCGCCACACCCAGCAGCAGCACGCCGGCCAGGCAGAAGAAGAGGCTGATGCGCGTGTAGCGGTCGCTGCGGAACGCCGCGATGGGCGACTCGTTCGGCGTGATGTACATTGCCTTGACCACCAGCAGGTAGTAGTAGAGCGAGATCACCGTATTGAGCAGGGCGATGAAGACCAGCAGGTGGAATCCGCTGCGGAAGGCGGCCGCAAAGACGAAGAACTTCGAGAAGAACCCGGCGAAGGGCGGGATGCCGGCCAGCGAGAAGAGCGCCAGCGTCATCGCCACGGTCAGACGGGGGTTCGTGCGGTAGAGTCCGTTGTAGTCCTCGATGGCGACCTTGCCGCCGCTGTGCTGCTCGACGGAGGCGATCACGCCGAAGGCCGCGAGGTTGGCGGCCATGTAGACCAGCACGTAGAAGACCAGCGAGGTCATGCCGAAAGGCGTCCCGCCGATGACGGCCAGCAGGATGTATCCGGCCTGCGAGATCGACGAAAAGGCCAGGAAGCGCTTGAGGTTGCGCTGCCGGATGGCGAAGAGGTTGGCCACGGTGATGCTCAGCACGGTAAGCGTCCAGAGCACCGTCTGCCACTCGCCGACCATCGAGGCGAAGACCTTGACCAGCACCGTGAGCAGCACGAAGGCCGCCGCCCCCTTCGAGACGACCGACAGGTAGGCCGTGACGGGTGTCGGGGCGCCCTGGTAGGTGTCGGCGGTCCAGAGGTGGAAGGGCACGAGCGAGAGCTTGAAACCGAGGCCCGCAAGGAAGAAGACCAGCGAGAGAACCTGCAGCGGCGAGCCGTCGATGTGCGACGCCATGTCGTCGAAGTAGAGCGTACCGGTAGTGCCGTAGAGGAACGAGATGCCGTAGAGCATCAGTCCGCTGGCAAACAGCGCGCAGAGGATGAACTTGGCTCCCGCCTCGGCCGAATGGCCCTTGTACTTGTCGAAGGCCACCAGGCAGGCCATCGGCACCGAAGCCAGCTCGAGGCCGATGAAGAACATCAGGAAGTTGTCGGCACCGATCATGAAGAACATGCCCAGCAGCGTCGAGAGGGTGAGGATGTAGAACTCGCCCTGCTTGTGGCGCGTGTCGTCGCGCCGCAGCCACGTGTCTGCCTGCAGGCAGACAATGAGTGCGCCGACGGTCAGGACGGCCTTCACGATGCCGTGCATCGGTTCGTAGCGGAACATCCCGCCGAAGAGCGACCCCGCCTCGCCGGGCAGAAGCGCAACGACGGCCTCGACGGCCAGCAGGATGCACACGACGGCCGTAAAGCAGCGCCGGGCCCGTTCGCCGGCGAAGAGGTCGTAGAGGAAGAGCAGGACGATCAGCAGCGCGAGCGTCACCTCGGCCCGCATGTAAACGAATAGATCCGTATAATTCATGGCTCGCTTAATTCAAAAGGTGAGTAATGACCGTCCCGACGCCGCCGCGCACCAGGTCGCTCACCCACAGCGGGGCCAGACCCATGCCGGCAACGGCGACGATGAGGCAGATGACCGAGAAGCGCTCGTCCCACGTGGCATCCGAGAGCTTCAGGTGCTCGGGGTTGGTGCAGGTGCCGTAGAGGATGCGGCCCACGACGCGCAGGATGTAGACCGCCGTGATGACGATCGACGTGCAGGCGATGATCGTCACGACGCGGTGGAACGTGTCGGCGTGCATGAAGGCGCCGTTGAAGATCGTCATCTCGGCCACGAAGCCGCTCAGGCCCGGAAGACCGAGGTTGGCCAGACCGGCGATGACGTAGCCCACGGCCAGAAAGGGCATGATCTTCATCAGGCCGGCAAGCTGGCGAACGTCACGCGTATGGGTGCGGCCGTAGATCATGCCGATCAGGGCGAAGAAGAGCGCCGTCATCAGTCCGTGGCTCAGCATCTGCAGCACGGCACCCGTGGCGGCCGTCTCGTTCATCATCAGGATGGCGAAGAGCACCAGTCCGCAGTGCGACACCGAGGAGTAGGCGTTGATGTACTTCAGGTCGGTCTGCACGCAGGCCGAAAGGGCCCCGTAGACCACCGATACGGTCGTCAGCAGGATGAAGATCCAGCTCAGTTCGTGCGCCGCCTCGGGCAGCAGAAACATCGCCACACGGAAGCATCCGTAGCCGCCGAGCTTCATCAGCACGCCGGCATGGAGCATCGACACGGCCGTCGGGGCCGAGGCGTGGCCGTCGGGGCTCCACGTGTGGAAGGGGAAGAGGGCTCCCAGGACGCCGAAGCCGATGAAGACGAGCGGGAACCAGATGCGCTGCTCGGCAAGGGGGATGTTGTGCAGCGCAGCGATCTCCAGTACGTTCATCGTCTGGGCCCCCGAGCCGAAGTAGATACCCAGGATGCCGATCAGCAGGAAGGCCGAGCCGCCCATGAGCATCAGCGTGAGTTTCATGGCCGAATACTCCTTGCGGCCGCTGCCCCAGACGCCGATGAGCAGGTACATCGGGATGAGCGCCACCTCGTAGAACATGAACATCGTGAAGAGGTCCACCGAGATGAAGAATCCGAAGACCCCGACACTCAGCAGGCAAAACCAGAGGAAATACTCCTTGACGTCGGTCTTCATCTGCCACGAGGCGAATGTGCCCGTAAAGACGATGATGGCCGACAGGAGCAGCATCGCCACCGAGATGCCGTCCACGCCGATGGCGTAGTGGATGTTGAGCGGGGCGTACCATACATGGCTGTCGGTCAGCAGCATCGCGGCCGTCTCGCCCGCCTCGCGCAGGCCAAGGAACCGGAAGACCAGCACGACGGCCAGTACCAGCAGCAGCGACGAGCCGGTGACCATCACGGCATGGATCTGCCGCGTCGATTTCGAAATCCAAAGCCCCAGCATCATCACCAGCGGGATGAGGGGGAACAGGGATAGCATATTCATAATAACAGCGTCGAATTAGCGGATGAGAAGAATCAGGATCGTAAGGCCCAGCGCACCGCCCAGCATCCAGATGCAGTAGCGCTGCACGCTGCCGCTCTGCATGCCCCGGATGGCGGCGGCCGCACCGTGGGTCGCCGTGGCCAGCAGGTTCATGAAGCCGTCCACGACGTGGCGGTCGAACCAGGCGATCGGTGTCGAGATGCAGGCAAAGATCACGCGGTGGGTGACGAACTGGTAGACCTCGTCGATGTAGAAGCGGTGGTAGGCCGCACGGTGCAGCGTCGGGAAGGCCGCTGCCAGACGGTCGGCCACAGGCTGCTTCTCGCGGGCGTACATCCACGTGGCCAACGCGATGGCGGCCACGGCCACGCAGAGGCTTACGGCAGCGACGCTGCGGTCGATGTGGATCGTATAGGCGGCGCCGTCCGACGAGACGAACTCGCCGAAGGGAATCCAGCCGGCAAAGAGCGTTACGACGGCAAGGAATACCAGCGGCAGGGTCATGCTCAACGGGGCCTCATGCGGCGTGTGTGCCGCATGCAGCTCGCGGTTCTCACGTCCCCAGAAGATGTTGAAGTAGAGGCGGAACATGTAGAAGGCCGTCAGTCCGGCAATGGCGGTCATCACCCACCCCATGACGGGGCTGAAGGCGAAGCAGGCCGTGAGGATCTCATCCTTGGAGAAGAAGCCACTCAGGGGCCAGATGCCCGCAATGGCCAGGCAGGCCACGAGGAAGGTCACATGCGTCAGGGGCATGTAGCGGCGCAGGCCGCCCATGGCCGACATCTCATTCGAATGGACGGCATGGATGATGCAGCCCGCCCCGAGGAAGAGCAGCGCCTTGAACAGGGCATGGGTGAAGAGGTGGAACATCGAGGCCATGTAGCCCAGCCCGCCCGCGTGGGGATCGGCCGAGGTGCAGACGCCGAGCGAGACGATCATGAAGCCGATCTGCGAGATGGTGCTGAAGGCCAGCACGCGCTTGATGTCGCTCTGCACGCAGGCCACCACGGCGGCGTAGAGCGCCGTGAAGGCCCCGATGTAGGCCGTCCAGTGCAGCACCTCGGGGGCATAGCCGATGAACAGGGGGAACATCCGCGCCACGAGGTAGACGCCGGCGACGACCATCGTCGCGGCATGGATCAGCGCCGAGACGGGCGTCGGACCCTCCATGGCGTCGGGCAGCCAGATGTGCAGCGGGAACATGGCACTCTTGCCGGCACCGCCGATGAACATCAGCCCCAGTGCCAGCGGGATCATCCCTCCGGCGGCGGCCAGCATGGCCGTATCGGGTGTGAAGGAGAAGGTCCCCGCGTAGTAACCGTAGAAAAGGATGCCTACGAGAAAACCCAGGTCGGCGAAACGGGTCACGATGAAGGCCTTCTTCGAGGCGGCGATGGCCTCAGGCTTCGTGTAGTAGAAGCCGATCAGCAGATAGGAGCTTACGCCCACCAGCTCCCAGAAGAGGTACATCTGGAAGATGTTCGTGGCCACGACCAGCCCCATCATGCTCATCGTGAAGAGCGACAGGAAGGCGTAGTAGCGCTGGAAGCCCCGCTCGCCCTTCATGTAGCCGAACGAGTAGATGTGGACCATGAGCGAGACGGTCGAGATGACGACGAGCATCATCACCGAGATCGGGTCGAGCTGGATGCCCAGGTCGATGTGCAGCGTCTGACTGATGGGCAGCCAGACGGTGTTCCACGGCACGAGCGTCGGATAGAGGCCCGCGGCGTCACGCCCCACGCCGAAGAAGTACTCCCCGGCGGCCGTGTAGCTCAGGATCGCCACCACGGCCACCACGGCCGTGCCGATGGCGCCGGCCACCGCGGGTCGGAGCTTCATGCCGGCGATGCCGAGCACGAGGAAACTCACGAACGGCAGCAGCAGAATCAGAATCGTATATTCCATAAGAGGTCGTTGTTTGCAGGGGTCGTTACCACTTCATCTGGCGCAGGTTCTTTACCTGGATGTTGCGGATGTTGCGGTAGATGTTGATGATGATGGCGATGGCGACGGCCGTCTCCGCGGCACTCACCCCGATGGCGAACAGCGCGAAGAAGAAGCCCTCGAGCGCCCCGGGAAAGAGGAAGCGGTTGAAGACCACGAAGTTGATGTCCACCGAGTTGAGGATCAGCTCGACGGAGATCAGCATGGCCAGCAGGTTGCGGCGCGTCACGAAGCCGTAGATTCCCACGAACATCATGATCGTGGAGACGACGAGATAATACTCCATGTGTATCATAAGGCACTCTGTTTTTTAGCGTTTGCGGGCGATCATGATACCGCCGACGATGCAGGCCAGCAACAGCAGGCTGATCACCTCGAACGGCAGGACGTATCCGTACTTGTCGCTGCTCATCAGCGCGTGGCCGATCGCGCGGACCGACAACTCGCCGTGCTCGAAGTGCGACGGCAGGAAGTGGTGCTTGAGCGTAATGAAGAGACAGACGCCCAGGCCGGCCAATGTTGCGGCCAGACCCGCCATGAACTTGTAGCCCTTGAGCTCCTCGGCCTTGTCGCCCTCGCTCGAGGTGAGCAGGATCGAGAAGACGTAGAGCACCGTGATGCCGCCGGCGTAGATGAGCAGCTGCACGGCGCCGAGAAACGAATAGTTGAGCTGGAAATAGATGCCGGCCGTACCGAAGAGCACGAACAGCAGGTAGGTCGCCGCACGCAGGATACGCCGCGTCGAAACGGCCAGCACGGCGCTCACCGTGATGAAGATCGCCAGCACGGCGAAAACGATCAATTCGAGAGTTATCTCCATGGCTTACTGTTTGTTCAGGATTTGGACCAGTTTCTCCCGCGTGTAGACCGCGTGTTCGAACTCCGTCGCAAAGCGGATGGCTCCCGTCGGGCAGGCATTGACGCACAGGTGGCAGAACATGCATGACCCGAGGTCGTACTCGTAGCGCACCAGACGTTTCTTCGACTTGCCCGTTTCGGGATCGGTGACCATCTCGGTCACCAGGCGGATCGTCCCGTTGGGGCACGACGACTGGCACAGTCCGCAGGCGATGCACTTGTTGTGCCCCTCGGCATCGTGGGGCATCGTCAGATGGCCGCAGTAGCGGTCGTACATCTTCAGCGTGGCCCGGTTCTCGGGGTATTGCTCGGTGACCTTGGGCGTGAAGAATTCGCGGCCGGTCACCTTCATGCCCGTCAGCAGGGTTCCCAGTCCGTGAAACAGTCCTTTGATATAATTCGACATGACTAAAAATGCAGGTTAAAGACAACGACGATGACCATCAGCAGAAGATTGACCAGGCCGATCGGTACGAGGTATTTCCATTCGAGCGTCAGGATCTGGTCGATGCGCAGGCGCGGGAAGGTCCACTTGATCCACATCAGCAGCAGGACCACGAAGAAGGCCTTGCCGAAGAACCAGACGAAGCCCGGGATGTAGTCCATCACCGTGTTGAAGCCCTCCCAGCCGGGAATGTGCAGCGGCATCCAACCGCCGAGAAAGATCGTGGCCGCAACACCCGAGATGATGAACAGATTGACGAACTCGGCGACGTAGAACAGGCCGAAGTGCATGCCCGAGTACTCGGTATGGTATCCGGCCGTGAGTTCCGACTCGGCCTCCGGGAGGTCGAACGGACCGCGGTTCACCTCGGCGTTGCCGGCGATCAGGTAGATCACGAAGGCGATGAGCGCCGGGAGGTGGCCCTTGAAGATGAACCACCCGTCGGCCTGACGCTCGACGATCTCCGAGAACTGCATCGTGTCGGTCAGGACGACGATCGTCAGGATCGAGAGGCCGATCGACAACTCGTAGGAGATCATCTGCGCACCGCTTCGCATGGCGCCGATGAGCGAATACTTGTTGTTGGAGCTCCACCCAGCCAGCAGGATGCCCACCACGCCGATCGACGAAGCAGCCATCATGAAGAAGACACCCACGTTGAAGTCGAGGACCTCCATCCCGCGGTTGAAGGGCAGGCAGGCGAAAGCCAGAAGCGAGGCCAGGATGACGATGTAGGGGGCCAGGTTGTAAAGGAACTTGTCCGCATGGCGGATGGTGATGATCTCCTTGGTGAGCATCTTGAAGACGTCGCCGAAGACCTGCAGCGTGCCCCACGGACCGACGCGCACGGGGCCCAGACGGCACTGGAACGCGGCACAGACCTTGCGCTCCATGAAGATCATCACGATGGCGATGATCGTGTAGAGCAGCAACAGACAGCCGCCGATCACCACGCACTCGACGAAGGTCGCCAGGCCGAGCGGCAGGAACGACGTCAGGAGTCCGTGTATCCAGTTGGTTATGATGCTGAAATCGAACATATTCTCGTGTTTTGCGTTTAACGGTCAATATCGGGCACGACGTAATCGACCGTACCGCCGATGGCGATCAGGTCGGCGATCTTCGCGCCGCGGGTTATGGTTTCCATGCACGATACGAGCGGAAGGCCCGTCGAGCGGAACTTCATGCGGTAGGGCGACTTGTCGCCGCGGCTCTCGATGTAGACGCCGAACTCGCCGCGGCTGCCCTCGACGGCGGCGTAGTAGCTGCCCTCGGGGATCCGGATCACGGGTTTCATCTTCTCCTGCCAGGGCCCCTCGGGAATGTTGTCGATCAGCTGCTCGATGATCCGCATGCTCTGCTCGATCTCGCGCATGCGCACCAGATAGCGGGCCATGCAGTCGCCCTCGGTGAAGAGCACCTCGTCGAAATCGACCTTGCCGTACATGGCATAGGGATGGCGCTTGCGCACGTCGCAGGCCCAGCCCGAGGCGCGGCCCGTTCCGCCCGTTGCACCGAATGAGATGGCATCCTCGCGCGACAGCACGCCGGTGCCCTTCAGACGCTCCTGCGCGATGATGTTGCCGGTGAAGACCTCGTGGTACTCGCGCAGCGTCGGACGCATGTAGGCGATGAACTCCTTGACCTTGCGCACGAAGTCGGGATGGATGTCGGCCTGTACGCCGCCGATGGTGTTGTAGGTCTGGATGAGCCGGCCGCCGGTCGTCTGCTCCAGGATGTCGAGCACCTTCTCACGGTCGCGGAAACCGTAGAAAAAGGCCGTCAGCGCGCCCATGTCCATGCAGAGGCACGAGAAAAAGAGCAGGTGCGAATCGATGCGCTGCAGCTCGTCCATGATCGTGCGGATGTACTGCACGCGCTCGGAGACCTCGACACCCATCGCCCGCTCGATGCACATGCAGAGGGCATGGCGGTTCTGCGACGCCCCGAGGTAGTCGAGGCGGTCGGTCAGGGCGAGGGTCTGCGGATAGGTCAGGCTCTCGCACATCTTCTCGATGCCGCGGTGGATGTAGCCGCAGTGCACGTCGAGCTTGCGGATGATCTCGCCCTCGAGCGAGACGCGGAAGCGCAGCACGCCGTGCGTAGCCGGGTGCTGGGGACCGATGTTGATGACGTACTCGTCCTCCTCGAAGATCGCCTTGCGGTGGCGGATGAAGCTTCCGTCGTGGGTGAGTTCGAAGCTCTGGGCCGTCTCCTCGGCCACCTCGTTGCTCATACGCAGGGGATTCAGCGCCGGATCGTAGTCCTTGCGCAGGGGATATCCCACCCAGTCGTCGCGTAGGAAGAGCCGGCGCATGTCGGGGTGGTTCAGGAAACGGATGCCGAAGTAGTCGTATGCCTCGCGTTCGTTGAACTCGGCGGCACGCCACAGGTCGCAGACCGTATCCAGCACGGGGTTCTCCCGGTCCGGGGTCAGCGTCCGCAGCACAAGGTTTTCACCCGTGCGGGTGGATTCGAGGTGGTAGACCACGCCGAGCCCCTCCTCGCCCCAGTCCATGCCCGTAAGGCTGCGCAGGAAGTCGAACCCCTCCTCCTTGAGCCGGGCGGCCACCGCATGCAGCCGGGCGGCCGGCAGGGTCACCATGCCGTCGCCCGCCTCTCGCCACTCGGCCGCGGGTTCCCAGCCCGTAATCTTCTCTTTCCAGGTCGTATTCATCGTTTATCTTCTCTTTCGACGTTCAACTCGTTCTTTTCAGCCGTCAGGTCGCGCTTGAGCAGCTCCTCATACTCCTTCTCGCCGATCTGGCGGTTTACGCCGCCGAAGAAGCGCTGCAGGCGTACCTTGCGCTGGAGCTGCATCAGCCCGTAGAGCATTGCCTCGGGACGCGGCGGACATCCCGGGATGTAGACATCGACGGGCAGGATCTCGCCGACGCCCTGCACCACGTGGTAGGACTTCTTGAAAGGCCCGCCGCTGATGGCGCAGCCGCCCACGGCGATCACGTATTTCGGGTCGGCCATCTGGTCGTAGAGGCGCTTGAGCACCGGGGCCATCTTGTGGGTGATCGTACCGGCGACCATGATGAAGTCGGCCTGACGCGGGGAGGCACGCGCGACTTCAAACCCGAACCGGGCAAAATCGTAGCGGGCGGCACCCACGGCCATGAACTCGATGCCGCAGCAGCTCGTGGCGAACGTCAGCGGCCAAAGGCTGTTGCTGCGGCCCCACTCGATCAGGTTGTCGAGGCACCCGACGATGACGTTCGTTCCGTTCGCGCGCAGTTCGCGCGCCATGTTCTCGAGGTATTCGTTGTCGTTGAAATCCTCGTATTTCATCGACTTGATCTCCGGCATCTTTATTTCCATTCCAAGGCTCCTTTCCGCCAAGCGTATGCAAGGCCCAAAATCAACACAAGCAAGAAGAAGAGGATGCTCACAAGGCCATAGAGACCCAGATCCTGCACGACGACGGCCCACGAGAAGAGGAACACGGTTTCGACGTCGAACATCAGGAAGAGGATGGCAAAAAGGTAATAGCCGACCTTGAACTGCATCCACGATCGTCCGCGCGTAGGGATGCCGCATTCGTAGGCCTCGCCCTTCTGCGAATTGTAGGAGCGGGGTGAGATGGCCCGGGCGACACCGAGCGCAACGGCAACCAGCGCAATGGCCGTAAGGATCACGACCACGAGTAACGTGAAATACATATTATCTGTTTTTTGTTCGAATTGACACGGCAGGCATGCCACGGCATGCGAGAAAACAAGGCGGGGAACCGACGGCGGGAGGCCCCGGCGACGGCGAGACGTTTCGGCCCGGCAGGCCGAAACGGGGCTATATCCGGATACGCTCGAGCGAGAAGACGTAATAATCCACCGGGCGGGGCGAGAAACCCTCGCCGCACGGCGGAACAAACGCCCCGGCCGCGTCGGATACCGTCAGGGCGGAGCCCGCAGACCCGAAGTCGTAGCAACGCAGCAGGCTTCTCAGCCCGCAACCCGAATCGGGCAGATCGGAGATTTCGAATCCGAGGCACGGCACGGCAAAGCAGAAGTCGGCCGGAGAGGGGATATCGGAACTCCGGTCGGCGGAAAGAGCGGCGAACGTACGGTCCGATCCCTCCCGCTCGGGGAGAGGTCCGACGGCGCTCATCAACACGAAAAGCGCCACGAACAGTGCATATTGTATCCGAACCAACACCTTGCTAACCTTGCTTTCGCGCCGCGAATATACAATTCTTTCGGCGAAAAAAAGATTTTTCGGGCCCGAAAAATCGCACGGGCGGGCCGCCGTCACGGGAAAAAGCGGGTTGCAGGGCATGCCACCGCAGGGACCAAAAGTTCGCTCCGAGGCCATCCGAAAGCCTTTTTTCAACAAATCGAAATCCCAAATGCCGAATCTTCGATTTTTTTTCGTAATTTTGAAGAAAATACCGACGATCCTTAACCTTAAAACAAAAATACAACGACATGAAACTGCCCTATTGCGAACCCTACAAGATCAAGATGACCGAAGCGATCCGCACCTCGACGCGCGAAGAGCGCGAGGCCTGGATCCGCGAAGCTCACTACAACCTCTTCAAGCTGCGTGCAGACCAGGTGACGATTGACCTGCTGACCGACTCGGGCACGGGCTCGATGAGCGACCGCCAGTGGGCGGCGATGATGACCGGTGACGAGAGTTACGCCGGCGCCGCATCCTACTTCCGGCTGAAGGAGGTCATCGGGCGCCTGTTCGACATGCCCTACTTCCTGCCCACGCACCAGGGCCGCGCCGCCGAGAACGTCATCTTCTCGGCACTGCTCAAGGAGGGCGACATCGTCCCGGGCAACTCCCACTTCGACACCACGAAGGGCCACATCGAGTTCCGCCGCTGCCACGCCGTGGACTGCACGATCGACGCAGCCTCCGACACGCAGCTCGAGATTCCGTTCAAGGGCGAGATGGACCTCGGCAAGCTCGAGAAGGTGCTGCGCGAAAACCCGCGCGAGAAGGTGCCGTGCGTCGTGCTGACGATCACCAACAATACGGCCGGAGGACAGCCCGTATCGATGCGCAACATCCGCGAGACGGCCGAGCTGTGCCGCCGCTACAACGTGCCCCTGCTCATCGACTCGGCCCGCTTCGCCGAAAATGCTTACTTCATCAAGACGCGCGAGGAGGGTTACGCCGACAAGTCGATCAAGCAGATCGTCCGCGAGATCTACCAGTATGCCGACATCATGACCATTTCGGCCAAGAAGGACGGCGTGGTGAACATGGGCGGCTTCGTGGCCATGCGCTCCGAGGAACTCTTCGTCAAGGCGATGTCGTTCTGCATCATGTACGAGGGCTACGTGACCTACGGCGGCATGTCGGGACGCGACATGGATGCCCTCGCAGTGGGTCTGGACGAGAATACGGAGTTCGAACAGCTCGACGCCCGCATCCGTCAGGTCAAACTGCTGGGCGATCTGCTCGACGAATACGGCGTTCCCTACCAGCGGCCGGCCGGCGGCCACGCCATCTTCATCGATGCCAAGAAGGTGCTCCCGAACCTGCCCAAGGAGGAGTTCATCGCCCAGACGCTGGCCGTGGAACTCTACCTCGAGGCGGGTATCCGCGGAGTCGAGATCGGCTCGATCCTCGCAGACCGCGACCCCGAAACGCACGAGAACCGCTACCCGGCCCTCGAGCTGCTTCGCCTGGCCATCCCGCGACGGGTCTACACCGACAACCACATCCGTGTGATCGCCGCAGCATGCCGCAACATCTACGAGCGTCGCGAGGAGATCACCCACGGATACCGCATCACGTTCGAAGCTCCGATCCTGCGCCACTTCACCGTGGAACTGGAGAAGATCTGATCTTCGCAACCGCACAAGACAAAGACCTCAACCGAAACAGGCGGCGCCCCGCAAGGAGCGCCGCCTGTCGTTTCACAGGTCCGTACCCATCAGGCCCCGAGCCGCCGCTTGTAACAGTCGGCCTTGCGGCAAAGGGCGCATCCGTAGTCGCGGCGCTCGACCTCGGGGCCGATGCCGACTACGGCACTCACCGACTTGATCGGCAGCATCAGCCCCGACTCACAAAGCCGCACGCCGCAAAACCCTTCGGGCAACAGGCTGAACAGGGCATGCTGTTCGGAGACGTTCCAGCCGCAGTATCCCGGGCTGTAGGAGTTGGTGATGCGCAACCCTTCGGGGGCCACATACCGCTCGAGGCAGTCCAGCCCGCAGGCCACGATCGCCTCGGCCATCACCGAGCCCAGCGCATCGGCCACATAGGCCGCCACGACATCATCACCCTCGCGCAGGTCGTGCAGCCAGGCATCCATCTCGGCCCCGACACTGGCGATGAGCACCGCGAAGCAACTTCCCTTGCGCAACTGGGCGGCAATGATCGCCCCGGGCTCGAAATCGACTCCCTCGAGCGTCAGCCGCTGCCGCTCGACTCGTCCCTCGACGATCCGGAAACCCAACCGGGGTCGGCAGATCTCCAGGGCCCGGGCCGTCAGCCGGTCCACGATCTCCTGTACGTCCGGGCCCGGTTCGGCTGTTCCGTAGCCCAGCGTCGCCCGCAACTCCGCGGGCGAAATCGTCAGATCCCGCACCGAGAGGGGCAACTCCCGGGCGGCCATCCACTCATTTCGTTCCATAAATCCACTCTTTCAAACAAGCTTTTGCGGCATCGGCCACGTCCCGCTGCCCGGCTTCGGCATCGACCCACCAGCAGGTGAGGAATCCTCCATTCTCGGGAGCTTCGGCAACCGGAGTGCACCCGATCTGTCCGGGAGCGAGCCAGTCGGCCTTCATCCACCCCGCATCGGAGTGCAAACACCCCTTGGCCCGCACAGGCATAAGATCCCGCTCTGCAAGCCGGGCGAAAAGCCCGGCCAGATCGTCGCGGCTCACCGTCCGGCCGACAGAAAAGGTCTCCGTAACGAAACGCGGCCCCCCGGCCGGCAAAACCGGGAAAAAGGCCCGGAATGCGGCATAACGTTCGGGCACAATCTCGAGCCACCAGCGACCGTCGAAAGCATCGCAACCCTCGACAATCAGTGCCCGGGGATTGATCCGCTCCAGTTCGTCTCGCACTGCCGCGATGCATTCGGGCGAGGCGAGGTCCGTTCGGGTCAGGACAATCACCGGCGCGAGCCGAAACTGCCGGAGGAAGTGATCGCGGTTCAGTTTCAGCAGCAGGTCGAAGCGCTCCACATCCACGAGCATCACTACCCCGCTGGGCTCGAAACCCGGAATGCGGAGCAGGTCTGCCAGATCTCCGAGCCCCGACGGTTCGAGGAACACGCAGTCCGGATCGAAATCGGCCCGGATACGCTCCATCGTTGCCGCCATCTCGCCCCGCAACGTGCAGCAGACGCACCCGGCACGCAGGTCCACGACCTTCAGCCCGCCGTCGCGGAGATAGAGCCCGTCTACGGACTCGCGTCCCGACTCGTTCTCCACGACGACGACCCGGCGGTCGGCAAGCGCCTCACGCACGATGCGGCGGATGAGCGTTGTCTTCCCGCTGCCCAGGAAACCGCATACAATCAGATTCAACGGCATGCGTCGCTCTTCTTGAGCGTCTCGGCGACGGCCGCACGCAACTGCTCCGCCTCGGCGTCGCTGAACGGACGGTGAAGGCCGTCATGCAGGTGCGTTCCGTCACGTTCGACGATGATCATGCGCGCATCGCGCGACATGCCGATGTTGTGCCACACCCCGGCCGGGATGTTGTAGGTGACCCCGGGCGTCATGCGCACGCATTCGAACGAGATGCCCTCATCGCCGATCTCGGCGGCCACCAGCACGGCCGTTCCCGCAAACAGGATGAATGCCTCGTCGGTCTGCCGGTGCACCTCGACATCGACCATGTCGTCCAGGCCGTGGCCCGGAAGATAGTTGAGCTGGGCGACCTGCCAACCCTCGCGGATCAGGAAGGGGTTGTACCCCTCCGCCTCATGATAATACCGTTCGATCATCGCTTCCGTCCGTTAAAGTCCGCAACTGCCCGATAGAAAGCCTCGATGTTGGCCGTCGGAACCCCCGGAGGGGTATCGCACCCCGATGAAAGGATGAAGTTCGGATACCCCGCCGCCATCTCCAGCAGCGCCGTGGAGGCTCCGTACACCTGCTCGGGCGTACCCATCTTGAAGACCGATACGGGATCGACATTGCCCATTACCAGCGTGTCCGACGGGCAGTCGCGCAACGCCGCGGCCATGTCCATGCCGTTTCCGAAGTGGTAGCCCATGCTGCCCGTGGCCACCATGGCCGCGGTGCACTGCCCCGTATTGCCGCAGTTGTGGAGGATGACGGCGAAGTTGTCATCCTGCACCTGTTCGACGATCCGGCGGACGTAGACCGAGGAGAACTCCCGACAGGCGTCGTCGGAGAGCAGGCCGGCGGCCGGTTCGGCGATGAGCACGCCGTTGGAGCCGGCCCGCTTGAACGCCTTGCAGTACTCGGTGATGAACTCCGTGCACTTGTCCAGCAGCAGGCGGATCGTGTCGGGTTCGATATAGATGCCCATCATGATCTCCGACATGTCGTAGAGACGCCCGGCCAGCGAATAGGGACCGATGCAGCCGCTCAGCACGGGACGGTCCGACGCGCGCGCCACCAGTTCGTTGGCCTTCAGGTACTCGGGGACACGTCCGGCATCGAGCGAAGGGATGGCCAGCGCCTCGATCCCGGCACGGTCGCAGACCAGACGTCCCACGACGCTGGGGACGTCGTCCTCCGAGAAATGGATCTCGGCGCCGAAAGCCTCCGCCTCAACGGTCAGGTCCATGATCACGGTCGAGGCCAGCGAGGGATAACGCTCGGCGAGCGCCAGCACGGCGCGGGCATGCACCTCGCCGTCGGTAACCGCATCGCGGACGCTGTGTCCGATGAGTTCGATTCCCGAGTGGGTCATGATCGGGAGCGCCGCGCGGTCCGGGGAGGCGATCTGCTCCCCGACCCACTGTTTCATGTTCCGTTCCATAACGCTATGCCGATTTTGCGATGAGCTCCTTGGCCTTCAGCACGGCCGAGTTTGCATTGTCCGAATAGCCGTCGGCGCCGATCTGGTCGGCGAACAGCTGATTGACCGGCGCACCGCCGACCATGATCTTCACCCGGTCGCGCAATCCGGCCTGCTCGACGGCCTCGATCACCGTCTTCATGTAGTTCATCGTCGTCGTAAGCAGCGCCGAGAGGCAGAGGATGTCGGCCTGCTCGGTACGCACCGCCTCAACGAACCGGTCGGCCGTGATGTTTACGCCGAGGTTGATGACCTCGAAGCCGCAGCCCTCGAACATCGAGGCCACGAGGTTCTTGCCGATGTCGTGCAGGTCACCGTAGACCGTGCCGATGACGATCTTGCCAATCGTCGCCGACTTGCCGCTCGACAACAGGGGTTTGATGAGTTCCAGGGCGCCCTTCATGGCCCGGGCCGCCATCAGCAGCTCGGGGACGAAGGCCTTGCCCTCCTGAAAACGCTGGCCGATGCGCTGCATGGCGGGGATCATATAATCGGAGATGATCGACTGCGGATCGACCCCCTCGTCGAGGGCCTGACGGGTCAGTTCGACGGCGGGCTCGAGATGTCCCGCCACGATGGCATCCGAAAGTTCTTGCAGATTGGTCATGATTCTATCGTTTTATCGTTTTTCGTGGATTAGATGTTTTCGTTCAGCCGGCAAAGCTCCTCGTAGGAACCGTAGCGGCGTGCCGCGGCGATGAAGGCGCGGAAGTTGGCTTCGGGCGTATTGCGGCCCATTGCGCAGCCCGAGCTGATGATGTGGCGGCGTCCGCGGGTCTTGACCACCAGGTTCTTCACGGCGGCATCGACATCGTCGGGCGTACCGACCACCAGTGGGAAACTCGGATCGATGTTGCCCATCAGCACGGTTGATTCGGGAACGAGCCGACGAGCCTCGGCCATGTCGAGTTTCCAGTCCACCTCGAGGATACGGGCTCCGGTGCGGCCCATGTCTCCGATGATTCCGGTCGTATCGCCGCAGATGTGCACCGAGAAGGGAATGCCGTAGTCCTGTACCTCCTCGACCAGCTTCCGCTCGGGCTCGAAGGCAAACTGACGGTACATGTCGGGCGAGATGAGGTTCGGACCGGCAAAGGCGTCACCGATCGAGGTGGCATGCGCACCGGCATCCTTCTGCGCCTTGGCGAAGACGGCGCTGATGCGGCGGCAGTAGTCCAGTACATCGGCTATCAGCTTGGGGTCCTCGGTCAGCAGGTCCATCATGAACTGCGTGGTTCCGCGCAGCAGGCAGGCGATGCTGAAGGGGCCCTGATCGGCGCGTCCCATGACGAAGACATGGTCGCCGATGGCCTCGACCAGACGCTCGGTGGCCTCGAGCCAGACGCTGAGACGTCCCGAACTCATCGGATCGGGAATCGGCATGTCATAGACGTCGCGCAGGTCCTTGAGCACGGGCTGCTGCTCGTCCACGATGGCGGGTTCGTCGTCGCGGAAGATCACCTTGGCGCCTACGGCCTCGGCAATGGTTGCGTCGTCGAAGTCGATCACGCAGCCGTCGTATCCGTATTTCTCCTGCGAGACGATGTGGGCTTCGGCCATCTTGCGGCCGTTGCGGTTCACCTCGCCGATCTTGTATCCGGCCGTCTCGACCGCGAACATGAAACTTTGCGGCACGACGGGGAGCGTGTCGGGCATCCGCCCGTCCAGCACGGCCATGCAGCGTTCCAGAGATGTCATTTCTTTCATATCGGATGATTTTTATCAGTTAATTTTTCAGTTTCAGGGAGGCGACGAGCATGTAAAGCAGTGCGACGCCCGGGACGAACAGGCTGGCCCACTGACCGCTCAGGTCGGCCACGACGCCCATGAGGGGAGGCAGCAGAGCACCGCCGGCCACGCCCATGATCATCAGCGCCGAGACCTCGTTGGCACGTCCCGGAGCCGACTTGAGGGCCGCCGAGAAGGCGATGGCGAAAACGTTGGCGCAGCAGAGGCCCAACACGAAGAGTGCGGCGAAGAGCAGCGTCGCGTTGGCGGCCGTCATGAAGAGCCCCAGTGCGACGAGCGCCAGCAACATCGAGACTGTCAGGAAGCGGCGCGAGGAGATGCGCGAGAGGACCACCGCACCCCCAAACGTACCCGCGGTACGGGCCATATAGTAGAGGCTGCAGCCCATCGCAGCCCGGTCGAGCGGGAGCGAGCAGCGCTCCGAGAGGTATTTCGGCACGGCGGTCATCAGTCCGATCTCGAAGCCGACACTCAACACGATGACCGACAGCAGCATCAGGATGTAGCCATCGGAGAGCAGCGCGCGGACGCCGCGTGCGCCGACCGGCTCGGAGTGCGACTCATCAACCTTCAGGCGGGCCATCCAGAGCCACGACAGCAGGGTAATGAGGGCATAGAGCGGGAAAATCAGCCGCCAGTTGCCCCACACGCCGGCCGCCACGCCCACAAGCACGGGGCCGAGCATCGAGCAGACCGCCTTGATGAACTGCCCGAGCGTGAGCATGCTCGTCGCACGGGCCTCGCCTGCTACATCGGCCAACAGCGGGTTGAGCGACACCTGGAGCATCGTGTTGCCGATGCCCAGCAGGGCGAAGGCCGTCAGCACTACCGGGAACGAATAGTCGGCCAGCGGCAGCAGCATCGCCACGAAGGTCACGGCGGCACTGGCCATGACCGTCCGCTTCCGCCCGATGCGCCCCATCAGGACCCCCGTGGGCAGCGAGCAGACGGCAAACCAGAGGAAAACCATCATGGGCAGCAGGTTGGCGATGCGGTCGCTCAGCGAGAAATCGGCCTTCACGTAGCTGGTCGCCACGCCGACGACATCGACGAAGCCCATGACAAAGAAGCTGAACAGCACGGGCAAAAGCCCGGCAAGGGTGTTTTTACGGTTCATTCGCAACGGAAGTTTTGGAGTTCCGCGCCGTCAGGCCGCGAAACCATGTGGAAAACCAGTTCGCCGCCCTCCATGATCCGTTCGTAGGAGATCGTGCGCCCGGGGTAAGGTTTCCCGTCGAGCGTCACCGAGGCGACAAACATGCACTCATCGGAGAGGCCTTCGGCACGCACGGTGAAGGTCCGTCCGTTCTCGAGCCGGAAGGCGATCCGTTCGGCCTGCGGAGCCCCGAGTACGAACTCGCCCCCGCAGGGATCCACCGGGTAGAAGCCCGACACGGCGAAGAGATACCATGCGGACATCTGCCCGCAGTCGTCGTTGCCGCGAAGGCCGTCCGGTGCATTGAGGTAGAAGTTGCGGGTCAGGTAACGCAGGATGGCGTCGGTCTTGTACCCGCGCGAAGTGTACTTGTAGAGATAGGGCACGTGATGGCACGGTTCGTTGCCGTGCCAGTACTGCCCGAGGGTCCCGTAGATGTTCCACACGAGGTCCTTGACATAGGGACGTCCCGTGCGGGTGTAGAACATCGAGTCGAGCCGAGAAACGAAGGGTTCCTCGCCCCCCATGCGCTCTACAAGTCCCTCGATGTCGTGCTGTACGTGGAAAAGGTAGTGCCAGGCATTCCCCTCGGTGAAATCCGATCCGGCCACCCACTCGCCGACCACCCGGGCAGGGTCCTCCCCCCGCCGGAAGCTGCCGTCGGCCCGCCGGCCGCACATGAATCCCGATTCGGGGTCGAAGACGTTCGTCCAGTTGCGCGCAAGTGTCTCGAGCGTGTCGGCCTCGGCCGTGCGTCCAAGCGCGCGGGCGAGCAGGGCAGCGCAATGGTCGTCGTAGGCCGATTCGAGCAGCCGGGAGACGGTCTCGCGGCCGTCGTCCACAACCGAGAGCGAACGGTCGAAGGGGATGTATCCGTAGGTGTCGATCAGCTCCGTGTGGTTGCGGTAATGACTCTTGCGCAGGCTCTCCCAGACGGCTTCGAACAGTTCATCGTCGCCGTAGCCCTCCGGGCGCAGCCCCTTGAGCCAGGCATCCACCAGCACCGGAACGGCGTGGTTGCCGATCATCGTATGGGTCTCATGTCCCCACAGGGCCCACCGGGGCAGGTAGCGGTGTGCCTCGAGCGGATTCGAGGGATCGGCCACCTTGGCTGCATAGTGTTCCATGATCGAGCCGTTGAACAACGGCACGAGCGAGGGGGTCAGGATCGTGTAGAGCGGGTGCGCCGCCCGGTAGGTGTCCCACAGCGAGAGGGTCGAGAAGAAGTGTCCCGACCGGCTCGTACGCACCTCGCCCGCCTCGGAACGGTAGCGGCCGTCCGTGTCGGCGATATCGTTGGGCTGCATGTAGAGGCGGTAGAGCGCCGTATAGAAGTTGGTCCGCTGCTCCCGGTCGCCCGAGATCTCGACGCGCGAAAGCAGGTCGTTCCACGCGCTGCGGGCCCGTTCGCGGAGGACATCGAACGATTCGCCGTCGGCCGCCTCCTCCGCCAGGTTGCGGCGGGCCGCCTCGACGCTCGTCGTCGAGAGGGCGATCCGCACGCCGAGTTCGGCGTCACCGTTCATCTCGAAGCTCAGCACGTAGCGCGGAGCCCGCTCGGCGGAATCCGGAGCCGGCAGTTCGATGACCGAAGCGATGCGGTGGTCGAAACGGATCGTGTAGTACTGGTCGCGCGGAGCCCACTCCCGCGGCCGGCGGTAACCCGAAAGGCCGTAGTCGTCGAACTCCTGACGGGCCTCGAGGACATTGCCGGCAAGCCGCGTCGAATCCCACGCCACCCCGTACTGGAGATCGACAAGGACACGGGCCGTTGCCGGATCGTCGAAGCGGTAGCGGTGGCACGCCACGCGGCGGGTAGCCGTCAGTTCAACCTGCGTGCGGTTATCCTCGAGCCGCACGGCATAATAACCCGGTGAGGCCACCTCGGAGGTTTTGTCGTATTCCGAGCGGAACGCCCCGCGCTCCGTGCCGGCGATCTCGCGCCCGCACCAGGGCATCAGCAGGATGTCCGACATCGAGGGGCACCCCACTCCGTTGAGGTGCGTCTGGGTGAAGCCCGCCAGGTAGCGGTCCGCATAGCGGTAGCCCGTCACATGGTCCATGAAATAGCCCTCGTAGAGGGAGTCCACGGACTCCGGACCGGGTTGTACCATACCCATCGGAACGGTGGCCCCGGGGACGCAGTGTCCCTCGTGGAGCGTTCCGATGAAGGGATTCACATAGCCGGTGCAGTCGTGCGGCACGGAACAGCCGCACGACAGTACACACAGCAGAATCAGAAGCGGACGGAACATCAGAGCTCGAGTTTGTAGGTTTCGATGGCGTGGTGTCCCAGACGGAGGGTCAGCCGGCGGCCCGAACCGGCAACCGGCTCGCCGCCCTCCTCGATGAGGTCGGTGCGCGTCACGCGCTTGACATCGAACGGCAGCGTCACCTCGACCGTCTTGTCCACACCCTCCATCTCGGTCAGACGCAGGATGAGGGCATTGCCGCCGTCGGCCTTCTTGAGCGTCGTGAGCGACACCAGCGGATCGGAGATGCGGATGAACGAGCAGCTGGCCTCCAGGTCGCCGCCGCGGCCCTCGCGTGCGACAGGCAGCAGCGGGTGGTTGGCCCCCACGCCGAAGCAGTAGCCGTTCTGCCACCCGGCCTCATGGCCGAGGATCGAGAAGCGGAAGGAGTGGGTGCCGGTCTGGTGGTACCAGTTGCCCTCACCGTGGCAGCTCTTGTGCGACGAGAGCAGGATGCCCTGCAGCACGGGATAATCCGACTGGTCGCGCGACGGGTCGATCCAGTCCGCCACGGCCACGCACGACGACATCGTCACACCGAAGCCGTTGCCGCTGGCCGAGATGAAGTTCTGGATCTCGCGCGGATGCGAATCGGCGGGATGATGCACGTAGGTGCCGCCCCAGCTCCAACCGCCCGGTACGCTCTTCATCTCGCTGACGCCCACCTCGGCGACTCCCATAGGAACCTCGTAGTGGATGCGGCTCGAGGCCGTCTTCATGTTGAGCGGGAAGAGGATGCGGTACTGGCGGTTGTGCTCGCCGGTAAAGTTCTCGAGCGTCACGTCGAAATCGATCTTCTTGATGGCATGGTAAACCGTAATGCGCTGGATCACGCGGGCGAAGGCGGTCTGTACGGCATTCTCGAAAGTCGTGCAGACGGCACCCGTCGCCACGATCCGCCACGAAGCGGGCTGTGCGCTGACAAGCGTCTGGTCGTCCACCTCCAGGTCGGCGATGCGGTTGAACTCGCCGGCCCCGTTGCCCTTGTATCCGGCATCGAGGATGTCACCGAAGGCGAAACGCGAGGTCTCGGCCAGGTTGCAGCCCTGCTCGAAGTCGTAGAGCGAGACGATGCCGCCGTCGCCCAGCACGATGTCGTAGAAGGCGTTGCGGTAGTAATTGTCACCCTGCTCGACCCCTGCGGGCACCACCGGGCGGGGCTCCTTCGCCACCGGTTTCACCCGGTAGGCGGCATATCCGAACGAAGGCACGCCCTCGGCCACGAAGGCCAGGCATTCGCGGCCGTCGCGCTCGATGCGCTGCACGGGTAGCTCACGGCCGTCGGAGGTGCAGACCACCGCAGGACGGTCGCCCGCCGGGAGGTAGGCCACCTCCGTGCGGTCCCACTGCAGGTCGTTGAACACGACCCAGTTGCCCGCCTGCTCCGGAACGCGGTCGGCGATCTTGCGCAGCGAAGCGTCGAGCAGCGAGCGGCCCAGGTCGCGGGCTACCGAGAGCGAATCGCCGAAGATGCGGTCGGTGATCTCGCCGTTCTTGCCGCCCAGACCGTGATCGGGATAGATCGAGGCCATCCAGGCGCGGTCGAACGCAGCGCGGGGATAGTCCCACGAACCATCGAGGCACACGTTGTTCACCGCCGTGAAGAGTTCGGCAGCCGGCAGCAGCACGCCGGCCTCACGCTTGGCCACCGTCTGCTGGTAGTGTGCCGGACCGTGGATGTAGAGCCACAGGTCGGGGCGTTCGCCGACGACCTCCTCCATCTGCGCCTCGGGCGTATCGACCAGCGCGAGGTACTCCTCGGCCGTCGAGCACTTCAGACGCGGCAGCTCCACCTCGGCCAGCTCCGCAATGCGGTTCCACTCGTCGATCACCGGTGCGAAGTTCACCGGCTTGGTGGCGTCACAACTCATCAGCACGGCGTAGTGCGGCGGGATGTGGCGGCTGCGGAAGTAGTCGCTCCAGAGGCGGCTGCGCGGATGCAGGCGTTCGAAGGCCGTAACGGCATCCTTCTCGAAGAATTTCCACATGAGCGTCGCCCAGCCGTAGTTGCCCGGCGTGTAGGTCAGCACGCTCGATCCGTCGGGGCTGTACCAGTCATAGAGGCCCTCGCGCATACGCGATACGAAGAGGTTGCGAATGCCGCTCTTGGCCAGTATCTGGGGCATCTGCATCGTGCGCCCCGGGACATCAACGTTGTTGGCCGTCCTGTCGTCGCAGCCGGGCAGGTTCTCACGAATCCACTTGCGGCCGTAGTAGGCCTGGCGCACCAGCTGTTCGCCCGAAGCGAGGCCCTCGTAGGGCTGGTTGTAGGTGGCGCCCCACACGAAGCGGCCCTCCTTGTAACGCTCGATCACCTCGTCGCGACGCTCGGGATGCGCCTCGAGAAACTCCATGAGGTTGAGCGTCTGCTCCATTTCGAAAGTGAAGTTCGGATCCTCGCGCATGATGTCCAGCGCCGGGATGATGATATCCTCGATGCGTTCGGTGCGGCAGTATTCGGGCGTGTCCATCCAGGCTATGTCCTGATGCGACGACTGGATGATGTGGATCGTACCGTTGCGGAAATAGCCCCAGTCATCGGGGATCGGAGCCTCGACGGCTTTGGATGACAGCACCTTGCGACCGGAACGGAGCGTCAGCACGTCGCTCTTGCCGATCATGGGCAGCCACACCAGCAGGCTGTCACCGGTCGAACCGGCCTCAACGGCCAGCGGTTCGTCACCGAGCTGCAGCACGGTCTTACGGGCCGGCGCCTCCGAAAGTTTCACATAGGAGAGGATCTTCAGGCGCCCGTCACGCTTCTCGTAGCGAACCGGCTCCACGCGAGCCACGCGACCGATCTGCTGGGCACTGGTTTCTCCGGCGGCCAACCCGAAGAGAGCTATGGCCAAAAGCGTTTTATTCATCTTCTTCTTGATGCGGTATTACAGGTTCAACACGTTGCGGGTCTGTTCGGGACGATACTCCATGCGGATGCGCCAGAGGAGCTCCTCGGCCGATGCGGGCTTGACCGAGGGCAGCAGCAGCGACTGCGTCCGCAGCACGGGGTTCACACCGATGGCCGGACGCGGCGTCAGCGGGCTCGACTCGGCAAAATCCGACCAGGCATGCACGATCGTCCACTGAAGGATCCGATCCCCCTCCTCACCGGCAGCCAGCACGTCGCGGTTCACCATCGAGGCCACGAACTCGGGGACTCCGGCCCGCGGGCGGTGCGCATTGACCTCGTTCCAGAGGCTGTAGCGGGCCGTCACTACCGGGATATCGATTCCGGCACGGTTGCGGTGCCAGTAGACCTTGCCGTCGAGCTCGTAGGGGAAATACTGCACGGCGAGCATGCCCGTCAGGCCGGGCATCTCCTCGGCATAGATCTGGAAGGCCTCCTGGGCCTCGGGTGAAGCGACGTCGAAGCAGATGAAACCGAAGATCCGAATGCCGAGCCGCTCCATGTGGTAGTTGATCCGCCGGGCGAACTCGCGCAGCAGTTCGGCTCGGTTCGGACGGTTCACGGCGAAGATGTCGGGATACTGGTATCCGCCGCCGTACTCGAGGAAGCTCGACCCTGCCTGCCGGCGGGCCGCCATCTTGTTCCACGTGAAGGGCGAGACGATCGAAAGTTCCGTCGGGCAGAGCGTCCAGCTCAGGCCGGCCTCACCGGCCCCCTTGCCGCCCATGTACATCGGCGACTCGCCGTAGCTGTCCATCGACCACTGCATGTTGTCGCCGTCGCTCATGACGAAGGCATGGAACGAGGAGCGGTCGTCGAAATCGATCGTCCGCGGGTCGAATGCCTCGACCTGCACCGGATGGGCAGCCTCGCCAACCGAAGAGAGAAACGGCAGGTTCATGCACCAGTTGGTCGCCGTATTGTAGTGGCCCCAGCGGGCGATCAGGCTTGTGAAATCGTACTCGTCGCCGCAACCCCAGCCGAGGATCGGCGAGAGCGGCTCGACCCACTCGAGTACGGGGTCGATCAACTCCTTCTGGTCGGCATAGAGCATCAGACGGTGGGCAATGGCGTAGTCGCGCAGGTTGTGCACCGAGGGCGGGATGCTCAGCGCCGACTTGCGGCAGAGGCGGTCGCGGTTGCGCTCGAAGCACTCAGCGGCCGTTTCGTGACGGGCATCCTTCAGCTCGCGCAGCCCCAGCGAACGGGCCCTGGCGACCAGCGACTCGTCGATCAGCGCACCCTGCAGCAGCGAAGCGTAGACCGTGGCCACGTTGGCCGAATAGTCCGTCCCGGGATTCGAGGCGTAGGGATTGGCCCAGGGACCGTCCATACGGTAGAGCACATACCCGCGCAGGATGCCCCGCTTGCGGAGCAGCACGGCCAGCTCGTCGATCTCCATGCGGCGGATCTCCTTGATGCCGAGCGCCTCGACCGACTCCTCGAACAGAGTCTTGTAGGAGGCGTTTCCGGTCTCGATCCAGACCATCGTGTCGAAGCGGCCCTCATTGACGGCCTGTGCGGCCAGTCCCGAGAGCGACTCGACCAGCATGGCCTCGGCCGGGGTCTGTCCCAGCGGGCACACGATCACTTTTTCGGGGGCTTTCTGTTCGGGCCAGCCGTGGCGGCCGTCGTATTCCTGCGCCGCAGCGCCGAGGTGGCAGCCCAGCAGGGCGACAAGAAGCAGTTTCAGGAGTTTCATTCGATTTCGGTTCTTGGGATTTTCTTTACTAAGATACTAAAAATACTCGCTCAGATAACGCTGTGTCTGCTCGGGACGATACTCCATACGGATGCGCCAGATAAGCTCCTGCATCGACACGTCCTCGTAATCGTCGGCCAGACGGCGGTTGCACATCTCGGCGGCCGAAGCGCCGCGCAGCGTACCGCCCGGAGCATTCTCGGCCGTCTCGTCGGTCGAGGCGCCCGTATCGGTGAAGGCACTCCACGCATGGACGATCACTGCCGAGAACTTCGAGTCGGCCGGCTCCTCGTTGAGTTTGCGCGCCACGTAGGTCGGGCTGCCGTCACGTTCGTGATTGCCTTCGGGGAAGTTCCAGATCGAGTAGCGGACCGTCACCACCGGGATGTCGTAGCCTTGCTTGTTGGTCACCCAGAGGATCTCACCGGCTCCCCCGGCATAGGAGGGCGCATACTGGATGGCAACGATACCCTCCAGCTGGTCGTTGGCATCGACAAAGGCCTGGTAAGCCTCCATGGCTGCCGCCGAGGTGGGGTCGTGCGCGATCTGCTCGAGGATCTTGATCCGGTGCTGACGCATGTGCGAGGCAACCTTCCCGGCCAGCGACTTCAGCAGTGCGGCGCGGTCGCCGTCGGCTCCGAAGTCGTCGCTGTACCAGTAACCGCCGCCAAAGCTCTCGATGAGCGTAGACTTGCCGCTCTGCATCGACATGATCTTGTCGAACTGCGCCGGATTGATCTGGCAGGTATTGGAAGCCGTAATGCCGAAGCTCATGTGCACGTCCTCGACCTTCGGATCGGAGTAGTAGTTCTCCACAAAGCCGTTGAGCATCCAGCCGGCATGCGGGCCGTCCGAAAGATAGTACGACACGAAACGCTTGGTGGCGTTGGTCGAGTAGTCGATGTCCTGCGGGTTGATGACCTTCGCCAGGTTCTGCTGCTGACGCGACTTGTAGTCCTTCGAGAAGAAGGGGACGTTGAACTCGCCGAGAGCCACCATCATGTTACCGCTGCGCGATACGGGGATGACGAACTCGTCCTCACCCACACCGGGCTCCCAGCCGTAAACCGGCGAGTTGGGCTTCAGCCAGGCGAGCACCTCCTTGAAAAGGTCGGTATTCTGGCCGCCCGACGGCGTGTTGTACTCCTTGTTGAGGTTGATCACGAAAAGGTTGTTGGCAATGGCAAAGTCGGCCAGTTCGCCCGTATGCACGGGCATGACCACCAGGGCGCTGTTGTCGCAACGGTCGCGGAACTCGCGCCACGAATCGGCAGTGGTCTTCTCCGAAGCATCATAGGCCATCTCGTAGCCCATGCCGTCGAAGAACGCCTGGTCACGCTTATCGACGATGAAGGCGCCATAGACATGCGAGGCGACCACGGCCACCACCCCGCTCTCGGGATTCGTCCGCACATCGGTCAGCACATACTTTTTGCCCAGACGGTCCATCACTCCGCCGTCGATCGGGCCGAAATCGGGATTGGTCATCGGATTCCCCGTATAGACGATCCACGTCGGCGAGAGGCCAAGCAGCTTCATGCACTCCTTGTAGGAATCGACCCCGTCGGCAGCATCCATCCACGCGGCCGTAGTAACTTCACCGGCAGCGAGGGCCTTGTTGCAAAGCCCGGCGAACGACTGACTCAGCAGGTGGTACTGCAGGCCGTCGCCGGTGGCTGCAGTCACCGAACCGCCCGGCACGTCGGGATTGTCCCGTTCGGGGCTCGACAGGTTGAAGAGCCCGTAGGTTGCGGTCTGTGCCGCGGGCATCCCGGCCAGGGCGTCCGGATGCCAGAATTGGCCTTCGTCGGCCAGTTTGTCGTATTGGTCCACGTAGAGCGCGGCAGTCTGGTCGCCCACGCCGGCATTGAACCGCTCGTCGTCCATCGGCGAATCATAGAGCCGGTCGCAACTTGCGGCCGCACACAACGCCAGCACCCCAAAAAATATCTTTTTCATAGCAGCGAATCGTTATCCGTTAGTTGTTGTAACCCTCGTTCTGGTCCAGGCCCTTGAGCTTGATGCGCTCGTTGTAGGGGATCGGGCGGACAAGGTGTATCTCCGAAAGATTGTTGTAGTGCTCGACAAGCGGATTGAGCCGTGCGCGCGTCAGGAGCGTACCCGTACGCTTGAGGTCGAACCAGCGGTCGTGCTCGCCGAAGAGCTCGCAGCCGCGCTCCTCGAGCAGGCGGTCGAGCGTCAGCTCGGAGGCCGAAGCGATCTTCAGCACCTCGTAGTTCTCCTCCGAACCGGCGGCGCGGCGCAGGATGTCATTGACCTTCTTGAGCGCCTCGTCGGGCTGGTTGTTGAGCAGGTAGGCCTCGGCGCAGAGCAGGTAGGTGTCGGCCATGCGGATCACCACATCCTCGCGCGTACCCTTGCCGCCCCACTCGATCTTCGTCTCGCGGAACTTGCGGCACATGGGCATGCAGTCGGTGGACCATCCCATCATGCCCAGGGCCGGATACCAGTTGTAGTCGCCCGACTCGGTGCGGAACGGATAGAAATAGATGGCATCGTGGTCATCGCCCGACGTATCGTCCCAGTGAGGCATGTAGATACCCATCTTGCCATAGTTCTCGTTCGTGGGGTCGTTCACCTCGAACTCGAAGCGGAAGGTCGCGTCGTAGCGGCTGTCCTGTGCCGGATGGCGGAACCACTCGTGTACGCGCGGGTTGGTCCAGATGTCGCGCATCATCGAGGAGTACTCCTGCTGGTCGAGGGCGAACATGCCGGGATAGAGCGCCGTGATGTTGAAACCGAACTGCGTGTGGATCGGGTTGCCGCTGCCGTTGTAGTTCTTGTCCGAACCGTACTGAATGGCCCAGATGATCTCCTTGTTGTTCTGGTTGCTCTCGTCGAAGACATCCTCGAAGCGGTCCAGCAGCCCGTAGTGGGTCGAGGCGATCACCTCCTCGAAGAGCCGGATAGCCGTAGTCACATCATCAGGTTCGGCATAGTCGCGGTAGGCACGTGTCAGGTAAATCTTGCCCAGGAAGTGTTTGAGCGCCGTATTGGAGAGCTCGCCGGCCGCATCGGCCACGTCGGGCAACTTGTCGAGCGACTGCGTCAGCTCTTCAACGATGAAGCCGTAGATATCCTTCTCACTGGCGCGCGTCACCTCGGTGATGATGTTGGAGGCCGAGGTGTTCTCCTCGGTCAGCAGGGGCACCCCGCCGAAGGTCTCCACCAGATAGTAGTAGGCCATCGACCGGAGAATACGTCCCTTGGCCACCATCTGGTCGTAGTCGTCGCCTGCGATCTCGGGCGTGCAGCGGTTGAGCAGGATGTTGGACTCCTGCACGATCTTGTAGAGCGTGGCCCAGTAAGAGTCAATCGTTCCCGAAAGACCCGATAGGTCGGCGTTGTAACCGTTGAACTGGGCGGCCGTCGGGCTTTCGTCGCAGGACATGTACATGTCCGTACCGAGGTACTGCAGCACGTAGGTGGTGAAGACCGAACGGTAGCGGGCGTAGAGGTTTACGATGAGTTTTTCCTGACCCTCCTTGGTGTTGTAGTATTCGGGGGTCACGACCGCCGGGTCGTAAATGTCGAGGAAATCGTTGCATCCGCCGAGCCCGAGCGTCAGGGAGCCGCAAAGGACGGCTATGTATTTCTTGAACTTTTTCATGGTTCCGTCGCAGATTAGAATTTAAGGTTGAAACCGCACGTGAAGATCATCGGATAGAGCGAAAGCGACTTCGAAAGATCCTCGCCGATCACCTGCGGGTCGGACCCGAGGTAGTCACTGAAGGTGAAGGGATTCTGCACCGAAAGGTAGACCCTCAGACCCTTCATGTGGATCTTGTTGAGCGCCGTCTGGGGCAGCGAGTAGCCCAGCGTGATGTTCTGGATCTTGAGGAACGTTCCGTCCACCTGCGCCAGCGCCTGTGTCCAGAGGCACTCGAGACCGATGCCCGGGTACTTGTTGTTCTTGTTCTCGGGAGTCCAGTACTCCACGGCCAGCTTGTTCCAGTCCTGGTTGTTCAGGCCGAGGAAGGTGAACGTGAAGGGGTCGTTGTAGAGACCGCCAATCTGCGCGTACATGTAGACCGACAGATCCCAGTTCTTGTACGAGAAGGTATTGGTCATACCGGCCGTCCAGTCGGGGCTCTGCGTACCGAGGATATACATGTCGTTGGCGTCGATGATGCCGTTCTTGTCGTGGTCCTCGATCTTGGGCCAGCCCGGAGCGGCGCTGTACTTGGCCGCCTCGTCCTTCTCCCACTCCTGCCAGATGCCGATCTGTTTGACGTCATAGTAGACGTTCATCGGATAGCCGATGAAGCGGCGGTTGGCCAGGTCGTCGGTCTTCGTACCGTCGAGGTCGAGGATCTTGTTGCGGTTGAGCGAGAAGACGATGTTGGTCTTCCACGTAAAGTCTTTCTTCGAGATATTGACGCTGTTGAGCGTGAACTCCACACCCCGGTTCTGCGTGGTGCCGATGTTTTCGAGGATGCTGCGGTAGCCGTTCACGTCGGCCACCTGGCGCTGGAAGATCAGGTCGGTCGTCTTGCGGAAGTAGACATCGACCATACCCGACAGGCGGTTCTTGAAGAAGCCGAAGTCCAGACCGAGGTTCCACTCCGAGGTCATCTCCCACTTCAGGTCTTCGTTACCCAGGCTGTCGCCCAGACCGAAGCCCTTGTTGCCCGAACCGCCCAGGTAATAGGGGTTCAGCCCCAGCTGGGTCTGCGTAACGTTGTAGCCGACGTTGTTGTTTCCGGTTTTACCCCAGCTGGCGCGCAACTTGAGCGTATTGACCCACTCCACGTTGCTCATGAAGGCCTCGTTCTTGATCGACCATCCGATGGCGGCCGACGGCAGCAGGCCCCAGCGGTTCTTGCGGGCCAGACGCGACGTTCCGTCGTAGCGGGCCGTCACGGTGAACAGGTAGCGGTCCTTGAAGACATAGTTCACACGCCCCATCAGCGAGACCATCGCCGACTCCCAGTATCCGCTGTTCACGTTGGTGATCTGCTCGGCCGTCTGGATGGCGTGCCAGTCCGAATCGTAGGGAAGGCCCTCACCGGTCATACCCGAACTCATGTGCTTGTCCTTCTGCATGCTGAACAGACCGATGACGCTCAGTTTGTGGTTGCCGGCAAAGGTGTTCTCGTAGGTGATCGTGTTATCCCACACCCAGTTCTGGTTGTAACCTTCGCTGCGCGAGGCGTAGGGCTTGTTCACGCCCAGGCCGTACTGCGAGTAGGTACCCGTCCAGTATCCGTTCACCGCACCGTCGTACTGCGTGGCGAACTGCGTCTTGAGCGTCAGGTGCTCGACCGGGTCGTAGGCCACGTAGGCCGAGACGTTGTACGACCAGCCGTCGCTCTCGTTCTTCGTATTCTCATCCTGAATGAAGGGATTCACACGGCCGCCCGGGCGGTGCGTGAAGGTAGGCGTCACACCGTCGGCCTCGTAGCGGCTCACGATCGGGGTGATGTAGTAGGCGTTGAGCAGCGCGTCGTAGCTGCCGTGGTTGATCAGATCGTGCGACATGTAGGCGCGCATGCCCACCTTCGCGCGGTTCTTGACGCGGTATTCGAGGCCGATGTTGGCCGTCAGGCGGTCGAAGTTCTCCGAACCGGCCAGACCGCCGTCACTCATGTAACCCACACCGAACGTATAGGAGGTGTGCTCCGTCGAACCCGAGGCCGAGAGGCTGTGGTTCATCGTCAGAGCGTCCTGTGCAAACTCACGCAGCCAGTCGTAGTACTCGCCGTTCTGGACGTGACGCCGCTCGTCGGCCGTAAGGAAGGCGTCGGTCGAGAGCGATGAAGCGCCGAATTTATTGGTCCACTGCTCGATGCGAAAATTGACATATTCCATACCGTTTCCCTCGCTTCCGAGCATGTCGGGAATGCGGGTCGGGGTCTTGATGCCCACATAGCCGTTGTACTCGACCGTGAAGCCCTCCTTGTTGTTCACACCCTTGGTAGTCACGATGACCACACCGTTCGAACCGCGGGATCCGTAGATCGCGCAGGACGACGCATCCTTGAGTACGTCGATCGACTCGATATCCTCGGGGTTGATGTGCCGCAGGCCGGAGGTCGTCGGCACACCGTCGATCACATAGAGGGGCTCGTTCGAGTAGTTGAACGAATTGAGACCGCGGATCTGGATGCTCATGTCGGTACCCGGACGGTTCGACGTCTTGGTTACCAGCACACCGCTCACACGTCCGTTGAGCGCCTCGGTCGGATTGACCGTCATGGCATCGGTGATCCTGTCACCGGAAATCGACTCGATCGATCCGGTGAGGTCCTTCTTCTGAACGGTGCCGTATCCGATCACCACGACATCCTCCATCTTGAGGGCATCCTCCTCAAGCACTACCTCGAGATTCGAAACGGCCTGCGTCACGGGAAGTTTCCGCGTGGCGTATCCGATGAACGAGACGGTCAGCTCATCACCCGGATGCACCGAAATGGTGAACGCTCCGTCCACACCCGAGGTCGTACCGGCTCCGGTCCGCTCGACAACGACCGTTGCTCCGATGATCGGGTTTCCATTTGTATCCTTTACCTGACCGCTGACCGAGACAGGCTCCTGGGCCGACGCGATCGAGGTCCAACATGCGGCCATGCAGCAGATCAGCGCGGCGACCGCCTTGATTATCGTATTTTTCATAGTTCGATCGATTTACTCCTGCAACGCAGTCCATTTGTAAACCCCGACGAGTTTGGCCGTATGGCGTCCCGTCTTGTCGGGAATATTCGCGTCATCCTCGGGTTTCTCGGTGAAATCCCAGGCGCAGACCAGATTGGGCTCCGTACCCTCGACATCGGTCGTCATCAGCGAATGGATGTCCGACTCCGATTTGGCCTCGCTCCACAGACGGAACTTCTTGATGCTTCCGCTCATGCAGCGCGAATTGTCCTTCGGCTCGACGAAGGCCCACATGCGGCACTCATCCTCGCTGCTGCAGGGTACCATGCTGTCCGAAACATCAGCCGAGGCGCTCAGCGTACCGTTGATGTAAAGCAGCATCTTCTTGGCCGACGTATCGAAAACAGCCGCCACGTGGAACCATTCGCCCCAGGTGGAGGGAGCCGCCGTATAGATCGTCGGCAGCGTGAGGTCGGGATTCGAGTTGTTCGTACCAACGCTGAGTCGCAGCAGGCTGTTGGAGGTACCCCAGTAGTGGAGCGTCCAACCCTTGTAGGGCAGCGGGCTGACGAACGTGGAGAGGAACGAACCGAACGAGGTCTCAATGAAACCGTCGTCGTACTTGGTCCACGCCTCGACCGTAAAGTTGGCCGGGGTGTATTCCGACGACGATCCGAAATCGATGTAACCCTTGTGATCGATGCCGTTCACGAAAAGTTCGGCCGGCGTACCCGGATCGACCGAAACGATCACCGAGTCGTCGAACAGTTTGATGGCCTTCTCGGCGGCCAGCGCATAGTTGTCCACCTCGAACTGCAGGATGAACAGACCGGCACGTGCCGACGAGATGCCGCGATTCAGTTCTTCGAGCGCGACCTGAAGATCCGCATAGCTCGACTCGGGATACATGCCGTCCTCGATTCCGACGACCGCATTCTCCAGCCGCTCCTCGATTTGGGCTCTCAGCTCGTAGAGCCGGGAATAATCCAAATCCTGTGCGCCCGACTTGACCTCGTCCACACAGGAGCTGAATCCCAGCACACTCGCCGCAAAGAATAATAGAAATCTTTTCATACGGTTTGTTTTGGTTAGTATTGCATGTTAATTTCGATTTGGTTATTTAACCGGTTAAATTAAGATCTAAAAAAAGAGCATCAACCCATGATCCGGTTCTGAAGCACCACGCCCTGCGGCCGGAACTTTCCACGATCACGGATATTCTCGAGCAGCATGTCCACAGCCCGCGTGCCCATCTCCTCGATCGGCATCTGCGTGACAAGCATCTCGGGCGCCAGAATATCGAGTGCCGTAGTGGTATGGAAACAAGCAAAACGGAACCGGCGATGGTAATCGATCCCCCGTTCGATGAAATAGCGCATCGTCTCGAGCGCCAGATAGTGTGTCGTGAAGAAAAAGCCATCGACATCGGGACAGCGCTCGAACAGCGCATCAAGCGCCTCAACGATCGCCTCCACATAGGTGGCCCGATTCACCTCGACACACAACGCCGGATCGGCCTCGATCCCGGCAGCGGAGAGGGCATCTCGGTACCCCTGAATACGGCGGCCCATTACCAACAGGTGCGTATCGGTCGTGAGCAGAGCAATACGCCGGCAACCGGCCCCGATCAGGCTCGAGACCACTCCGCAGCTGCTCTCCTCGTTATCCACGATGACGTAATTGGTCTCCAGTTCGGGATAATAACGGTCGATGAACACAAAGGGATAATGCTCCTCCATCATGGAACGGATGTCCGAAAGTTCACCCTTCGAAGGGGCGATGATCAAGCCGTCCACCTGCTGGGCACGCAATGCCCGGATCAGCTGGCGTTCTTTCTCCGCATTGCTTTCCGAGCTACTGATAATCAAGGTATATCCGCATTTGTGAGCCTGCTTCTCGACCGCTTGTGCCATCTGCGAATAGAACGTATCGCCAATGGCCGGGATGATCAGTGCAATGGTGTGTGTCGAGCCGAGCGAAAGGCTCCGGGCGAGCAGGTTGGGCGAATAACCCATGCGGGCGGCCGACTCCTTGACCAACTTGATGGTTGCATCACTGAAACCCTTCTCTTCCCCCTTCCCGGAGAGAATCCAGGATACGGTGGCTTTCGAAAGGTTCAAAGCCTTCGCAACATCTTTTAGCAATACGCCCATGGGTCGGTCTAAGGTCGGTGAAGTAGTTTAACCGGTTAAACGGCGTTTCAAAATTAGACATAATTTTCGGAAAAACAAATTTTTCGCAAACAAAAATGACAAAAACCAGGATACGGCCGTTTACGCGAACGGCAAAGGAGGGTAAAGTCCGCACAGTGCATGCAAGGGCAAGAGCCCGGACACGGAAGCCCAGAGGCGGAATTCAGAAATACCGAGGTTGCGGGAGACAGATCACGGATCTCCCGCACCGGGGCAGTCGCAAAGCCCGTCTACTCCGTTCCCGGAACGAAACAAAAAAAGGGACAGCTCCGCACAAGGAGCCGCCCCGCCATACGGAATACGGACGCCGGTCAGATCAACGTCTCGAGGATTTGCACGGCATTGAGCGCTGCGCCCTTCTTGATCTGGTCGCTCACGCACCAGAAGGTCAATCCGTTGTCGCAGGTCAGGTCCTTACGGATACGGCCCACGTAGACCGGATCCTTGCCGGCGATGAAGAGCGGCATCGGATAGACCTTCTCCGAGGGCTCGTCCATCAGCACCACGCCCGGCGCCTCGGCAAAGGCCTTGCGGGCCTCCTCGGGCGATACGGGACGCTCGGTCTCGAGCCATACACTCTCCGAGTGGGCGCGCATCACCGGGACACGCACGCAGGTGGCCGACACGCGGATGTCCGAGTGCATGATCTTGCGCGTCTCGTTGAACATCTTCATCTCCTCCTTCGTGTAGTCGTTCTCGGTGAAGACGTCGATATGCGGGATGACGTTGTAGGCAAGCTGGAAGGCGAACTTCTCAACCGTCGGTTCCTTGCCGGCACCCAGCTCGGCATACTGGCGCACCAGTTCGTCCATGGCTGCCGCACCGGCGCCGCTCGCCGACTGATAGGTCGATACATGCACGCGCGTGATGTGCGAGAGGTGCTCGATGGCGTTCAGTGCCACGACCATCTGGATCGTCGTGCAGTTCGGGTTGGCGATGATCCGCCGGGGAGCCCGCTTCGCATCCTCGGGATTCACCTCCGGCACCACAAGAGGCACATCCTCGTCCATGCGGAAGGCGCTCGAGTTGTCGATCATCACGGCCCCGTACTTGGTGATCGTCTCCGCGAACTCGCGCGACGTGCCGGCACCGGCCGAAGCGAGCACATAATCGACGCCCTTGAAATCGTCGTTGTGCTCCAGCAACTTGACCGTAAGGGGTTTGCCACGGAACATATACTGGCGGCCGGCGCTGCGCTCCGAGCCGAACAGCAACAACTCGTCGATGGGGAGCTGACGCTCCTCCAGAATCTTCAGGAACTCCTGTCCCACGGCGCCGCTGGCGCCCACGATAGCAATTCTCATCTCTCTTATATACCTTTAATAAAACCTAACCTACTCGCATTTCCTCCGACCGGGGAGATTCGCCTCGACGGTCTGTATCAGTCAAAGAAGGCGTCGTCTTCGGCGATTCCGGTCTCCGAGGCCCGTTCCCCGCTCTCCTGCTGCTCGTCGCAGTCGTACTCGGGCATGAGCGTCGGGCGCACAAAACGATCCTCGCGGTCGATGCCGAGCCGCCCGTCGTCGTAGACCAACTTCATGAACTCGCCGACGATCGGCAGTGCCATGACACTGCCCTCGCCGCGCGAGAGCAGATGCACCGACTGATCCTCGCCGCCGACCCACGCGCCGGCCACCAGCTTCGGGGCCACGCACATGAACCATGCGTCGCGGTTCTCGTTCGACGTTCCGGTCTTGCCGCCGATCTCCACGCCGTCGAACCCGAACTGCCACTTCAGGCGTCCGGCCGTTCCGGAGTTCACCACCCCTTCGAGCATCGTCAGCATCGTATAGGCCGTCCGCTCGCTCACGGCATCCTGCGACTGCGGGATGAAGGTCGAGATCACATTGCCCTGCCGGTCCTCGATCCGCGTCACGAAGATCGGGTCGGTGTGCACGCCCTCGTTGGCGAAGGTCGAGAAGGCGCTCGTCAGCTCGTAGACATTCGACTCCGACGAACCGAGGCAGAGCGCCGGCACGGGGTCGATGAAGCTGCGGATACCCATGTTGTGGATGAAGTCGGCGACGGCGGCCGGCTGCTTGGCCTGCTTCATGATCCACGCCGAATAGTTGTTACGGCTACGCGCAAGGCCCCATTTGAGCGGGTGCAGCACGCCGTCGTATTCGACCTTGCCGGCCTCCTTGGGCGACCAGGCCACACCGTTGGCCGTCTCGATCGTCACCGGAAGGTTCGGAACCATCGTGCAGGGCGTCATCCCGAGGTGGTCGATCGCAAACGTATAGACGAAGGGCTTGATCGTCGAACCGATCTGGCGCTTGCCCTGCTTGGCCATGTCGTACTTGAAGTAACGGAAGTTCGGTCCGCCGACATAGGCCTTGACAGCACCCGTGCGGGGATCGAGGGCAACCATCGCGGCCCGCATGATGCGCTTGTGGTGGAGGATCGAGTCGCGGGGAGTCATCAGCGTGTCGCGCTCGCCGCGGTAAGTGAAGACCTTCATCGGGCACTTCGTGTCGAACGACTCGGCGATCTGCTTCTCGCTGAATCCGGCCTCCTTCATCTCGCGGTAGCGGTCCGAATAGCGGATCGCCTGACGCATGATCCGGTTGCGCTCCTCCTGCGTCGTATTCAGGAAAAGGGTCTTCGTCCGCCGGTACTGGGCGTCCATCGCCGGCTGGATGACCGACTGCAGCTGTTTCTGCACCGCCCGCTCGGCATAGGCCTGCATCGTGGAGTTGATCGTCGTGTAGATCTTCAGTCCGTCGCGGTAGATGTTGTAGGGCGTACCGTCGGCCTTGACATTCTTGTGACACCAGCCGTAGAGCGGATTCTCCTCATACTCGCGCACCGCCTCCTCGTAGTCCCACTCGGTGTAGAACTGGTTGCGGCGGGGGCGGTCGGCCGTCATCACCAGGCGGAGCATCTCGCGGAAATAGGTGGCCGTACCCTCGTTGTGCGAAACGGGTTTGTAGTTGAGCACGATGGGCAGCGCAGCGATCGAGTCGTACTCGCGGCGGGTCAGCGCCCCGGCCTTCTCCATGCGCGAAAGCACCAGGTTGCGGCGAGCCAGCGCATTTTCGGGGTTACGCACGGGCGAATAACGTGTCGGTGCGTTCACCACCCCCACAAGCACGGCAGCCTCCTGCACGTTGAGGTCCTGCGGCTCCTTGTTGAAAAAGGTGTGCGCCGCCGACTTGATGCCGTAGGCGTTCGATCCGTATTCGACCGTATTGAGGTACATCGCGGCGATCTCCTCCTTCGTATAATTGTACTCGAGCTTGAGGGCCGTGATCCACTCCTTGAACTTCGAGGTAACGAGTTTGGCCATGCGGGCCACGCGGCCGCGGTTGCGGGCCGTATCGCGCGGGAAGAGGTTTTTAGCCAGCTGCTGCGTGATGGTCGATCCGCCGCCCTGCGAGGTATTCTGCATGAGCACGGTCTTCACCGCCACACGGGCCAGCGAGGGGATGTCGATGCCCGAATGGCTGCGGAACCGGACATCCTCCGTCGCGATGAGCGCCGCAACGATCGGCGGCACCTCGCGGCCGTCGAGGCGGATGTGGAGCGTCGAGTCGGCCGGGAAGAGATCGGCATACTGCACGTAGGAGCGGTTCTGCACGAAGAAGGTACCGATGACCTTCCCGTCCTCGGAGTAGACCTCCGTCGCAAGGTTGCTGCGCGGATTCTCCAACTCCTCGAACGAGGGCATGCGCCCGAATACGCCGAGCGCCGTGAGCGCAAGCATCAGAGCCAGCAGGACGAACGGGGCGAAAGCGATCGCCCAGATCCATTTTATCGTCTTCGGGCCGATGCCCGACTTCTTCGGTTGTGTCATATCCCGGAATTTTGGTGCAAAGATACGAAAAATATCAGAACGGAAGTCCGAGAGAACCGGCAATCCAGACTCCGCCCGTCGAAGGGTGGTAACACGAAAGTTTGAAGGAGGCCGTCGCCGAGGCCGGCTGGCGGAACGCATTGATATCGAAGATCAGGTCACCACCCGCCGACCAGATCCGCCGCCACTCCATGCCGTATGCGCCCGGACGGCGGAATTGCGCGTAGTCGCCGCCCGCGGACAGACGGATCCGCTTGATGTAGAGCACCGACCCGATGCCTCCCTCCGGATAGCAGAGCGGCAACTGATAGTTGATCCGCGCGGCCGTGTAGTCGTTCGAGACGATCTCCGACGAGGAAAAGCCCCTCGGGATGAGCTGCGTGGACTTGTAACTCAGGGGAGCATATCCGGACGGGAACTTGTAACCGCCGATCGAGGTCTGGAAGGTCGCCGCCAGCTGCAGCGAGTGATAACGCGCCATACCCGGCAGGTAGGCCGTGCCGTAGAACGAGATGAGGTCGCTGAAATTGGGATTCACCGGATCGCACGTATAGGAAGCCGAGAGCGAGTAACCCCAGCGCGGCGCCAGATCGCGGTGGGCCATACGCACCTGATCGGCGAAACCTACCCCCACGGCAAGTTTGTGCAGGCCCTTTCGGAAACCGACCCGCTGGATGTTGTGGATGCCGCCATCGACCCACTCGATCTTGTCCATGTCGGCCACCATGCCGTTCGAGTAGTTCCAGCCGGTCCAGACCGACAGTTGGCGCGTATGGTAGCCGCGCTGCATGTAGATCGGAAGAGTGGCTGTCAGCCCCACGGAGTAGTACTTGTCGGGAGCCGGACGAGACTGGTAAACCGGATTGCCGGTCTCGGGATCATACGAGGCCAGCGAATAGAAGAGCTGGTTGCCGCCGTACGAGGCATCGAGATCGAACTGCACCCCGAGACCCGTGTAGCGCACCCCAAGGTTGAAGAGCGACCCTTCCGAGCCGTTCCACCCGTAGGAAAGATAGGCTTCGGTATTCGAGAGGAGGTTCTGCGAGAGGAGCGTCACTCCCAGATTAACGTCGATGACATGCTCGTCCACCGCAGCGAACGGATTGAAGGCCAAAGGCATCCAGCTGTGGACATTCACCAGGTTGGGCACCTTGGCATAACGCTTGCGGCGGAAGGAGGCGCTCTGTGCCACGGAGTCCGCCCGCGAGAAACGCACCGTATCGAGATTGACCACCTCCCAGCGCCTGCGCGGTGGATTGACCAGATTGAGCGGCAGACGCGCCGGCTCAACGACCGTCGGCAGGGAGTCCGCCGCCTGTTCCGTCACACGGTAGCCGAGCCGGTCATAGGTCGTGAGCAGCACGCGCCCCCCGCCGGCCGGGGCGGGATCGAAGGATCCGTATTTCGAGGTCGAGATGCGGAATTCGCGCCGTTCGACCAGATCGTAGCAGTGCACCTCGTCCCGTCCCGAGGCGATCGAGCCGAAATAGAGACGTCCGCCCCCGGCCCGAAGGTCCGAGAGGGTGATGTAGGCCCCCCGGGTCACCGGATGGAGTCCTTCGCAGTCGATACGCCCGAGCCACATGCCGTCGTCGTCGGTAACGAGCACGTACCAGGCCACCGTCAGGTCATCCCACGCCAGCCCGTGGATCTCCTTGTCGGCCGGCACGGCGAACCGCTCCTCGGGCCCCGCCTCCCCGCGCCGGATGATCACCGTATAGCGCCCGTCGGGAGCATACTCGACCCATCCCAGCGCCCCGGGGACCGCCGTGGCATAGAGCGCCCGCCGGTTTCCCGCGACCGTCCGGGGACGGCCATCGGAGAGATCCATGCAGCAGAGCTGCGAATTGACCCGCTGCTGAAAGAGGGTCGAACGCCGGTACTCGGTCCACCACACCCGCCCGTCGGCCAGCGACGGCCGTGTCGAGATGAGCCCCGTGCGGGCCACCGTCCGCTCGCAGCCTGTCCGCCGGTCGATCATCACGAAGCGCGACGTACGGTCGAAATCGCTCTTCACGGCCAGCACGGCCGTATCGCCCAACGGCAGGGGCCACTGATAGGTGGTATGGTTGCCCTCGGGCAGCGGCGTGAGCGTCGCGGCGCTGTCCTCGGTCTGCGGGAGCGATTGCCAGAAGCGCTCCAGTTCGTCGAAGGTCTCACGGAAGAGCTCCGACACATTCGTGTCGTAGTATTTCTCCAGCCCGGCCCGGGTCGTGGCGATCAGGTAGGGGTTGCGCGATCCGTACCAGGCCACCCGGTCCCAGATGTTCTCACCGTAGCGCTCCCAGGCATACGAGCAGATCTGGTAACCCAGTTCGTAGTGGTCGGGGATGTAGTCGCGGTAGGAGCCGCAGAACCACTTGTCGATATTGCGCCGGTCGCGCGTTCCCCGGCGGTTGCGCCCCACACGCCCCATCGCACGGTAGGCCATCGAGAAGGAGGGCTGAAGCCCACGCCCGAACGACGACATCATCGTCTCGGACATCACGGCGTCGCCCTCCATGGCCCAGATCGGCATGCAGAGCAGGCCGATGGTCGATCCCTGCTGCCCGAGCACGTAGCTCAGGGCGCGGATCACACCGCGGTCGAGGTTGTTGTACTGCACGGCATGGCGGTACTCGTGGGCCACAAGCTGCTTGTACCACGGCATCGAGTAGCTGTCAATGGCCGGCGAAGTGAGGAACTCCACACGCTTCGGGAGATACATCACCAATCCGTTCGACTCGAAATTCTCCGGGTGCAGGACGAAGGGGATGCGCATCGGGCCGTGGCGGAAGCCGTAGTCGATCGACGGACGCACCGCACGCACGTAGAAGAGCGTCCGGGCGGCCAGGGCCGCAGCCGTGTCGGGATAGATCATCCGTACGTCGGGGGTGCGGACCGTAGACCACTTCATCGGGGCGTCGGCACCCCACGTGTAATACTGCGCGGAGGCGCGCTGCACGCCCGCCAGAAGGACGAACAGCAGGCCGAATGCCGCAAGGATCTTTTTCGGATGGCGCACCACGTCAGGAACCCGCCTTTTTGCAGCCGTAGCCGGCCTTGGTGAGTATCTCGACCACGCGGTCACGGTGGTCGCCCTGGATGATGATCTCGCCCTCCTTGGCGGCGCCACCGACGCCGCAGCGGGTCTTCAGCAGGCGGGCCAGATCGGCCAGGTCCGCCTCGCGTCCGACAAAGCCCCGCACGAGCGTCACGACCTTGCCGGCACGCTGCTTGCGGTCGAGCCACACGCGCAGCTGCTGCCGTGCGGGAGGCAACGTCTCGGGCTCGGTCCGCTCGTCGGTCCGGTATTCGAAATCGGGATTGGTCGAGTAGACCATCCCGAGGCGGGATTTCCAGTCGTTGTCAGCCATAGGATGTGTTCGAAAAGTAGGAATTAAACGCCGGAAAGGCGCCGTTATTTTGCGCAAAATTAGCAAAATTTCTATCTTTGTTGAAGTATGGGAACCAAGATTCGGGAAAAACTGCGCCGCATGAACCCCTTCACGCGTCCGGCGACGCTCGACGAACTGCCCCGGCCGCTGCCCGCCAACCCGGACCAGCGGCTGGTGAGGGTCTATGTCGAGGGTTACGAGGACGTGGCCTTCTGGCGGGGCATCTTCGACCACTTCCACAACCCCTACCTGCGCTTCGAAATCTCGGTGCCCGACCGCGGCGACCTGCCCAAGGGCAAAAAGGTGCTCATGGGCATGATCCCCGACTCGTCGGAGGAGATGCTGCTGTGCGTCGATTCGGACTTCGACTACCTGTTCGCCGGACGCACCGAGCAGTCGAAGGAGGTCCTCGGAGCCAAATTCATGTTCCACACCTACGCCTACGCCACCGAGAACTACCTCTGCTACGCCCCCTCGCTGCACAACGTCTGCGTGAAGGCCACCAAGAACGATACGCGCATCTTCGACTTCGTGCGCTTCATGCACGACTACTCGTGCACGATCTACCCGCTCTTCGTGTGGTATGCCTTCTCGGCACAGCTCTCCTCGGAGAGCGTCTTCCCGCTCATCGACTTCAAGTCGTCGGTACGCATCGGCTACCTCGACCTGGCGGACAACGGGGCCAACACGCTGGCCTGGCTGCAGCGCAACGTCGAGAAGCGCGAACGCCTCCTTGCACAGCGCAACCCCCGGATGGTCGAGCCGATGCGGGAGTTTGAGGAGCAGCTCCGCGCACGGGGCGTGAAGCCCGAGAACACCTACCTGTTCATGCACGGCCACACGCTGATGGACAACGTGGTGCTCGTGCTGCTCAACTCGGTCTGCGAAAAACTGCGCCAGATGTCCATCGCGCGGATCACGGCCTCCGAGAAGCGGGGCGTGGCCCTCAAGAACGAGATGGCCAACTACACCAACTCACTGCGGTCGATCCGCGACGTGCTGCTCGACAACGAGAACTACATCACCTGCCCGCTCTACAAACGGCTCCAGCGCGACATCGAACGTTACATCGCCCGCACGATCTGGGAGATGAAGCGTCGCGGCGAGATCCGCGAGACCTCCGTGCTGGGCATCATCCACAAGCTGCGGCAGGAGCCGTGACCCGACCGGGCGCTCCGCCACAATACCAGTTTCCTCCGGCTTGCGACAGAAAACGCCGCAGTCTGTGAAAAACGGCGGCGGCCTTTCCGAAGAGGAAAGGCCGCCGCCGAATCGTTATACCCGCATCAGTCGCGCTTGCGAACCACACGGACGGTCGCCTGCGTCGCCTGCCGGATGAAGACCTGAGGGCCGCGGGCGTAGCGCCGCCACAGGTCATCGGTATAGCCGCGGATCGTCAGCAGCTCCATCCGCTCGGCCTTCATCACGTCGAAGCCCGCTTCGCGCAGCGCCGCCACCGCCTCGTCGATATGCCACGAGTTGTCCACACAGAGACTCAGGTTCACCGCCGAGTTGTGGATCAGGTTGGCCTTGATGCGGAAGCGCTCGAGCAGCGAGAAGATCGTGGCGAACTTCTCCTCGAGCACGAACGAGAAGTCGCGCGAACGGATCGTCAGCAGCACCTGGTCCTTCTTGAGGATCAGGATCGGCACATCGACCGGAGCCGACATGGCACGGATGACCGTTCCCGGCTTGCGCTTGTCGCCGAAGGGACGCACGTAGAGCGGGATGTTCTTGTTCTGCAGCGGCTTGATCGTCTTCGGGTGGATGATCTGCGCACCGCTGTAGGCCAACTCGATCGTATCGAGGTAGTTCAGCTCGGCGATCTGCACGGCATCGGGGAAGATCTTCGGATCGGCGTTCAGCACACCGTCCACATCCTTCCACACCGACATCGACTCGGCCTCGAGGATGTTGGCGACCACGGCCGCCGAGTAGTCCGAGCCCTCGCGGCCAAGCGTCGTGGTCGTACCGTCGGGGGCGCCGCCGATGAAGCCCTGGCCGACGAAAATCGTCTCGCCGCCCCCCTCGAGCGCCGCCTTCAGGCGCGGCGCCGAAGCCTCGATGTCCACCCCGGCATCCTTGTGCCGCTGCTCGGTGAGGAAACAGCGGCGCATGTCGATCCAGCGGTTGGCCACCCCGGCATAATTGAGGTAGGCCGAGATGATCGTCGTCGAGATCAGCTCGCCGAAGGCCACAATCGTGTCGTACCACAACTCGGCATCCTCCGCCCGATAGACGGTCTCCGTAGCCACCCGCTCGAGTTCGGCGAACAACTCCTCAACGGCGTCCAGCCGCCGGGGGCCGCGCCACAGATCGTCGATGATGGCGGCATGGTACTCGCGCAGCGCCGTGATCTCGGCCATCGCCGCGGCGCGGTCGCTCTTCTGCACGGCCCCGAAGACCCGTTCGAGAGCATTTGTGGTCTTTCCCATCGCCGAAACGATGATAAAGAGGTTCTGCTCGTCGTCGATGATCTTGCGCAGGTTGCGCACCCCCTCGGCATTCTTCACCGAGGCTCCTCCGAATTTGTATACTTTCATGTCGTTATCTCAAACCTAATCCAACCTAATCTTCTTTTTTTATTCTCGCCTACTCCCCGACCGGGCGGTACGGCACCCCGATGTTCTGGAACAGGAAGGCGTACATGTCTGCCGCCTCGTCGATCCGCTTCGAAGTGGGCTTGCCGGCTCCGTGGCCCGCCTTCGACTCGATGCGGATGAGCACCGGAGCCTCGCCCGCCTGGCAATGCTGTAACTGTGCGGCGAACTTGAACGAGTGTGCCGGGACGACACGGTCGTCGTGGTCGGCCGTCATGACGAGCGTGGCAGGATACTTCACACCCTCCCGGATGTTGTGCAGCGGGGAGTATTTATAGATATAGCCAAACTGCTCCTCGTTCTCCGACGTACCGTACTCCACGGCCCAGCCCCAGCCGATCGTGAACTTGTGGTAGCGCAGCATGTCCAGCACGCCGACCTGCGGCAGGCAGACGGCATAGAGATCGGGGCGCTGCACCTCGCAGGCGCCGACCAGCAGGCCACCGTTCGAGCCGCCGTTGATCGCCAGTTTGTCCGACGAGGTGTATTTGTTGGCAATCAGGTACTCGGCCGCAGCGATGAAGTCGTCGAAGACGTTCTGCTTGTTCTCGAGCATGCCGCCCCGGTGCCACGACTCGCCGTACTCCGAACCGCCGCGCAGATTGGCCACGCAGTAGATGCCGCCCTGCTCGACGAACATCAGCGCAGCAGGGTTAAAGCCCGGGGTCATGTTGATCTGGAAACCGCCGTACCCGTAGAGCAGGCAGGGGTTCTTGCCGTCGAGCTTCATGTCCTTGCGGTAGGTAATGAACATCGGGACCTGCGTACCGTCCTTCGAGGAATAGAAGACCTGCTCGGTGGTGAAGAGCGAGGGATCGAAGCGCACCTCGGGCGCCCTGTAGAGGGTCGATTCTCCCGTAGCGATGTCATAACGGTAGATCGTCGCGGGGGCCGTGTAGTTCGTCAGCGAATAGTAGATCTCCTTGTCCTCCTTCTCGCCGCCGAAGCCGCTCACCGAACCGATGGCGGGCAGCGCCACCTCGCGCACCAGCTTGCCCTCGAAATCATACTGCGCGATGCGGCTCTGCGCATCCTGCAGGTAGGCGGCAAAGAGGTATCCGCCGGCCGTGCCGACACCCTCAAGCAGATTCTTCGCATTCTCGGGGATCACCACCTCGTCCTTCGTGGGACGGTTCAGGTCGATGCGCCGCAGCGTGTAGTTCGAGGCATCGCGGTTGGTGACGTAGTAGAGACGGTCGTTCTCGACGGTCACCACACCGTAGTCGGCATCGAAGCCCGGCAGCAGCGTACGGAAGTTCTTCTCGGAAGTCTTCCGATAGAGCACCTCGGTCCCGGAGGTTCCCTCCGAAGCGCATACGAAGAGCCACTTGCCGTCCTCCGAGGGCCATGCCCAGAAGTAGCGCAGCGGGTGGTTCTTGTCCTCGTAGACGAGGCGGTCGGACGACTGCGGTGTACCGAGCTCGTGGTAGTAGACCTTCTGGAACTGGTTCTGGTCCGAATAGACGCTCTTTTCCGGGGCATCATAGGCGCTGTAGTAGAATCCCTTCGAGTCGGGCGACCACGTGGCGCCGGAGTTCTTCACCCACTCGATGCGGTCTTCGGTCAGCGTTCCCGTAGCGGTATCCACCACCCGGATCTCGACCCAGTCCGAACCGGATGCGGCCGCCGCATAGGCCAGGTAGCGGCCGTCATTCGAGAACGACGCCGCGGCCAGCGCCACCGTACCGTCCTCGGAAAGCGTGTTGGGGTCGAGGAAAAGTTCACCCGCCTCACCGGGCCGCTTCGTGCGGTAGAGCGCCGACTGGTTCTGCAGCCCGTCGTTATAATAATAGTACCACCAGTCGCCGTGCTTCGAGGGCGCCCCCTCCTTGGGATAGTTCCACAGCTCGGTCAGCCGGTCGCGGATCGCCCCGCGGAAGGGAATCTGCGCGAGGTAGTCCTCCGTCACGGTGTTCTCGGCCTCGACCCATGCGGCCGTGGCCTCCGAACGGTCGTCCTCGAGCCAGCGGTAGGGGTCGGCCACCTCCACGCCGAAATAGTTGTCCGTCACCGAGCCCCGTTCGGTCTCGGGATAGGGCAGATGCTTTATCTGTTTCATGTTCGTATTTCCGCAACCTGCGGCAGCCATGGCCCCCAGCACGAGGGCCGTTCTGAGAAATAAGTTCTTCATACTCGGAAGGGTTGAAGGTCAAACGGCACAAAGTTAGGAAAAAATCGAAGATTTTGCGTAACTTTGGCCTTCAAAACCGCAGAGAGACATGTACAACGAACTCCAAACCATAATCGGGCAGGCGTGGGAGAACCGCGAGCTGCTCGCCGAAGCCTCCGTGCAGGAGGCCATCCGCGAGGTGATCCGCCTCGTAGACCGGGGCGAACTCCGCACCGCCGAACCCACCGACCCCGAACAGAGCCGGTGGCAGGTGAACGAATGGGTCAAGAAGGCCGTGATCCTCTATTTCCCGATCCAGCCCATGCGCCGCATGGAGGCCGGCGAGCTGGAGTGGTACGACAAGATGGACCTCAAGCACGGCTACGAGGAGCTGGGCGTGCGGGCCGTGCCGCACGCCGTGGCGCGCTACGGCGCCTACATCGCCCCGGGAGCCATCCTCATGCCCTCCTACGTGAACATCGGCGCCTATGTCGATACGGGCACGATGGTCGATACGTGGGCCACGGTCGGCTCGTGCGCACAGATCGGGCGCCACGTCCACCTGTCGGGCGGCGTGGGGATCGGCGGCGTACTCGAGCCCGTGCAGGCCGCACCGGTCATCATCGAGGACAACTGCTTCATCGGCTCGCGCGCCATCGTCGTCGAGGGGGCACACATCTGCCGCGAGGCGGTGCTCGGCTCGAACACCGTCATCACCGGCTCGACCCACATCATCGACGTCACCGGACCCGAGCCCGTTACCTACAAGGGCTACGTACCGCCCCGCTCGGTGGTCATCCCGGGCAGCTACCGCAAACAGTTCCCGGCCGGCGAATACAGCGTCTCGTGCGCGCTGATCATCGGCCGCCGCAAGGAATCGACCGACAAGAAAACCTCGCTGAACGACGCCCTGCGCGACTTCGGCGTACAAGCCTGACCGCCGCATGATCCGCCGCATCGAACAGACCACCTCGACCAACGACGACGCCCGAAGCCCGGAATGCCGCCACGGCGACATCGTCTGGGCCGAACGCCAGACCGCCGGGCGCGGCCAGCGCGGCCATACCTGGACCAGCACCTCCGAGAGCATCACCTTCTCGCTGGTGCTCGAGCCCACGTTTCTGCCCGTTGCCGAGCAGTTCCTGCTCTCGGAGGTCGTGACGCTCGCACTGACCGACTGCCTGGCCGGATTCGGTATCGACACCCGCATCAAGTGGACCAATGACATCTACTTCGGTGACCGCAAGATGGTGGGCATGCTCATCGAACACAATTGCTCGGGCACCACACTGCAGCGCACCATCGCCGGCATCGGCATCAACGTAAACCAGAAGGAGTTCGACCCCTCGCTGCCCAACCCGGCATCGATGGCGCAGGCCGCCGGCCGCACCTTCGACCGCGCCGAGGTGCTCGAATCGTTCCGCCGCCACTGCATGGCGCGCTACGCACAGCTCGAGCGCGGCGACCGCGAAACGCTCCAGCGCGAGTTCCGCGAACGGATGTACGGATTGGGGAGCCGACGCCCCTTCCGCCTGCCCGACGGCACGGAGTTCGAAGCCGTGATCGAGGGAGTACGCCCCACAGGCGAACTGCTCCTGCGCCACGACGACGGTACGCTGTACGGGTACCTCTTCCGTGAGGTCGAATTCATCATAAAAAACCGGGACAAATCCTTGCTGTTACAAAAATAACAGCTATATTTGCAATAGTCTAATCACTTAAAAACGAAAATACCATGAACGTACCTGCAAATCTGAAATACTCGAACGACCACGAATGGTGCCGCATCGAGGGAGACGTTGCCGTAATCGGCATCACGGACTTCGCGCAGAGCCAGCTGGGCGACATCGTCTTCGTGGACGTGCCGACCGTTGGCGAGACCCTTGCCGCAGGCGAGGTTTTTGGCTCGATCGAGGCCGTAAAGACCGTGAGCGACGCCTTCCTGCCCGTTGGCGGCGAGATCCTGGAGTTCAACGAAGCCGTGGACGCCGACCCGGCGATCGTCAATCGCGACGCCTACGGCGAAGGGTGGCTCGTCAAGGTCCGCATGAGCAACCCCGCGGAGTACGATGCCCTGCTCGACGCTGCCGCCTACGAGCAGCTGATCGGCTGATACAGTTCCGGCAGTCCGGCCCGGGGAGGAGACACCACCCGGGCCGGCTCCGCTTCCGGCTTGAGGCTACACAACCCTAAAAAACTACAACCGCTATGTCTAAAGTTACTGTCGTCGGAGCAGGCGCCGTAGGTGCGACCTGCGCGAATGTGATGGCTTGCCGCGAAGTGGCGAGCGAAGTGGTCCTGATCGACATCAAGGAGGGACTCTCGGAGGGCAAGATGCTGGACATGTACCAGACCTCCACGCTGATGGACTTCGACACGAAGCTCGTCGGCGCCACCAACGACTACAAGAAGAGCGCCAACTCGGATGTCGTGGTCATCACCTCGGGCATCCCCCGCAAGCCGGGCATGACGCGCGAGGAGCTGATCGGCACGAACGCCAACATCATGAAGGGCGTGATCGGCAACGTCATCAAGTACTCGCCCCGCGCCATCATCATCGTCGTGGCCAACCCGATGGACACGCTGACCTACCTGGCGCTGAAGAGCTCGGGGCTGCCCAAGAACCGCATCATCGGCATGGGCGGCGCACTCGATTCGTCGCGTTTCAAGTGCTACCTGGCCAAAGCCACCGGTGCCAACATCAATAACGTAGACGGCATGGTGATCGGCGGACACGGCGACACGACGATGATCCCGCTGCTCTCGAAGGCCACGGTGAACGGCGTGCCCGTCACGCAGTTCGCATCGAAGAAGAAACTGCAGGAGGCCGTGCAGAGCACGATGGTCGGCGGCGCCACGCTGACCAAGCTCATCGGCACGTCGGCCTGGTATGCTCCCGGAGCCGCCGCAGCCATGATGGTCGAGGCGATCCTCAACGACCAGAAGAAGCTGATCCCCTGCTCGTGCTACCTCGAGGGCGAATACGGGCAGGAGGACATCTGCATCGGCGTTCCGGCCATCATCGGCCGCAAGGGCATCGAGAAGATCGTAAAGATCGAGCTCACGAAGGAGGAGGAGGCGAAGTTCGCCGAATCGGCCGCCGCCGTGCGCAAGACGAACAACGTCCTGCACGAGATCAACGCCCTCTGAACGAGGAGATGACTGAAAAACGAGGCGCCCCGGGAAACCGGAGCGCCTCGTTTTTTGCCACGGGGACAGAAACCGCCCCGCACGCAGACGTCAGATGCTGATATCGAGGATCTCGAAATGGATCGTACCGGCCGGCACATCGACATCGACCCGGTCACCCTTCTTGTGACCGAGCAGCGCCTTGGCGATCGGAGTCCCTATGGCGAGCTTGCCCTCGCGGAGGTTGGCCTCGTGCTCGGCGACGATCGTATAGACCATCTGCTTGTTGTTATTATGGTTCAGCAGCGTCACCTTGCTCAGAATCTGCACCTTACTCTTGTCGATCTTCGACTCGTCGATGACCCGTGCATTGGCGATCGTATCTTCCAGCTTGGCGATACGCATCTCCAGCAGACCCTGCGCCTCCCGGGCAGCGTCGTACTCCGCGTTCTCCGAAAGGTCACCCTTGTCACGCGCCTCGGCAATCGCCGCCGAAATCGCCGGACGCTCGACGGAACGCATGTGGTCGAGCTCGTCCTTGAGTTTCTTGTAACCCTCCGCTGTCAGATAAATAATCTCTTTAGCCATATAAAAAAAACATAAAAAACAAGAATCCTGACCCTCGCGGATCAGAACCCTATTGCGTTTGTAGAGCAAAGATAGCAAGGAATTTCCGTATTTCCAAATCTTTTTTCCCGATCGTGCCGCCACCCGCAACGTTCGTTTGAAGCCGCTTCGCGGAGAATGAATTCCGACAGGCAATATTTTTTTTTTGCAAATCGTTTATTTATGCGTAACTTTGCGCGATAAAGCGCCGTAAAAGATTCATAAATGAAGCAGACTTTCTCATATGTCCTGTGCGGAGCGGTTCTCGCCCTCCTGCTCGGAGGATGCTCCGGCATCAATGCCCTGCTCAAAAGCGGGAAGCCCGAACTGATCTACAGCAAGGCGCTCGAATATTACGAAATCGGCAAGTGGCAGCGCGCCTCGACGCTCTTCGAAGGTGTGCAGCACTACTATGCAGGCACCTCGCGCGAGGATACGATCTCGTTCTACAATGCCCGCTGCAAGTTCAAGAGCCGCGACTACGAAACAGCCTCCACCCTGCTCGACGACTTCCGCCGCAAGTTCGGCCGCAGCGCCTTCATCGAGGATGCCGAAGGAATGTACGCACTCTGCTTCTACAACCTTTCGCCGTCTCCATCGCGCGACCAGACGATGACCGGGCAGGCCATCATCGCCATCAACGAATTCATATCGCGCTACCCGAACAGCGACCAGATCGAGAATTTCCGCAAGATCAACGACGAGCTGACCGAGCGGCTGCACGAGAAGTCATATATCAACGCCTATACCTACTACAAGATCGGCCGCTACAAGTCGGCCATCGTGGCGCTGAAGAACTCACTGAAACAATACCCCGACAGCAAGCACCGCGAGCAGATCATGTACCTGATCGTGGATTCGAGCTACCGGCTGGCCAGCAACTCGGTCGCCGACAAGCAGACAGACCGTTACCTGGCGATGCTCGACTCCTACCTCTCGTTCAAGGAGGAGTACCCCGAATCGAAGCACATCAAGGAGCTGGATCGCTTGGCGCAGCACGCCCGCGACTACCTGGACCGCAACAACAAGGACAACAACGAATAGAGAGATGGAAATCAAGAAGAACATCCCCAACAACACCATCACGCGCAAGTTGGTGGATTTGGACAAGGAGACCGGCAACATCTACGAGAGCGTGAACATCATCGCCCGCCGTGCCAACCAGATCGCTACGGAGTTGAAGACCGAGCTGAACCGCAAGCTCGCCGACTTCTCATCGCCCACGGACACGATGGAGGAGACCTTCGAGAACCGCGAGCAGATCGAAATCTCGCGCTACTACGAGCGACTTCCCAAGCCGGTGATCATCGCCACCGAAGAGTTCCTCGACCACGAACTGCTCTACAAGGAGGGCAAGGACGGCGAGATGAAGGAGATCTAAACCGTTCGACAAGATGGTATCCGACGCAACGACGCGGCGTCCGCTCGACGGGCGCCGCATCCTGCTGGGCATCACAGGCAGCATAGCAGCCTACAAGGCGGCTGTGCTGTGTCGTTTATTGAAGACGGCAGGCGCCGACGTGCGCGTCGTGATGACCCCGCTCGCCAAACAGTTCATCACCCCGCTCACGATGGCCACCCTCTCGAAGAACCCGATACTCGTGGAGTTCTTCGACCCGGAGAACGGAGCCTGGAATTCGCATGTGGCTCTGGGCGAGTGGGCCGACTGCTACCTGATCGCCCCGGCTACGGCCAACACGCTGGCCAAGATGGCCACGGGCGTCGCCGACAACCTGCTGCTGACGACCTACCTCTCGGCACGCTGCCCGGTGGTCGTAGCCCCGGCCATGGATCTCGACATGTATGCCCACGAGGCGACGCAGCAGAACCTCCGGACACTGGCCGCACGCGGCGTGCGGATCGTCGAGCCGGAAGAGGGAGAGCTGGCCAGCGGTCTGCAGGGCAAGGGCCGGATGGCCGAACCCGACCGGATCGCGGCATTCGTCGGCGGGCTGCTGGACGAAAAAAAAAAGACGCTCGCGGGTAAACGGCTGATCGTCACGGCCGGGGCCACGATCGAGGCCATCGACCCCGTGCGGTTCATTTCGAACCACTCGTCGGGAAAGATGGGTTATGCCATCGCCGGGGAACTGGCGGCACGCGGGGCTGCGGTGACACTCGTTACCGGCCGCACATCACTGCCGACACCCGCAGGGGTGGAGCGGGTGGACGTGCTGTCGGCCGCCGAGATGTACGAGGCCGCCGTCGGGGCCTTCGACGCATCGGACGGCGCCGTGATGTGCGCCGCCGTAGCCGACTATACCCCGGCACACGTCTCCGACACGAAGATCAAGAAGGGTGACGGCGGGCTGACGATCGAGCTGCGCCGGACGCGGGACATCGCCGCCGAACTGGGCGCCCGCAAAGGGGGTCGTGTCCTAGTGGGCTTCGCCCTCGAGACCGACGACGAAGAGGCCCACGCCGAGGCCAAACTCACGAAAAAGAATTTCGACTTCATCGTGCTCAACTCGCTGCGCGACCCCGGAGCGGGTTTCCGCGGCGACACGAACAAGGTGACACTGATCGACCGCGCTGGCCGCGAAGAGCTGCCGCTGATGTCCAAGCGGGAGGTGGCGGCACGCATCGCGGACAAACTCGAAACGATTCTCAAATAACCGACACTGCCATGTTACGCCGACTCTCGGTCGAAAACTACGCGCTCATCGACAAACTCGAAATGGAGCTGGACCCGCACCTGAACATCATCACGGGCGAAACGGGTGCCGGCAAGTCGATTCTGCTCGGCGCCCTCGGGCTGCTGCTGGGGGCCAAGAACGACGGAGCGGCCATGAAGGACGCCGCGCGCAACTGCTCGGTAGAGGGGACCTTCGACCTGGAGGGAAGCGGACTGGAAGCCTACTTCGCCGAAAACGACCTCGACTACGCCGCAGAGACAACCCTGACCCGGGTCATCACCCCGGCGGGCAAGAGCCGCGCCTTCATCAACGACGTGCCCGTATCGCTCGGCCAGCTCCGCGAGGTGGGCACCCGCCTGGTGGATATCCATTCGCAGCACCAGAACCTGATCCTCTCCTCCGAGGAGTTCCGCACCTCGGCACTCGACACCATGGCCGGCAACGGCGAGCTGCTCGCCCGTTATGCGGCACAGTACGCCCGGGTGACGGAACTGCGCCGCGAGGCCTCGGCCCTGCGCGCCGAGGCCGAGGAAGGGCGCCGCAACGAGGAGTGGCTGCGCTTCCAGACCGACGAACTGACGGCCGCGAACCTCCGGGAAGGCGAACAGGCAGAGCTCGAAGCGGAACTCGCGGTACTCGAACACGCCGACCGGATCGGCGAGACCATCACCACACTGCGCAACGCCCTCGATACGGACGAGACGGGCGTGCTGGCGCAACTCAAGAACTCGGAGACGGAGCTTGCCCACCTGCGCGAAAGCTACCCGGCAGCCGGCGAATATGCCGACCGGCTGCGCTCGGTGATCGAGGAGTTGAAGGACATCGGCGCGTCGGCTGCCGCCGACAGCGAGCGCATCGACGCCGACCCGGAACGGCTCTCGAAACTCTCCGCACGGCTCGACGTGCTCATCTCGCTCCAGCAAAAGAACCGCGTGGCGGACGAGGCGGAGCTGATCGCCCTGCGCGACCGCTGCGCCGCGCAACTCGCCGCCATTGTCCACGGCGACGAACGCATCGCCGAGGTCGAAGCAGCCCTGCAACAGGCCGAAACCAAGGCCGGGGAGCTGGCCGAGCGGCTCCACAAGGCCCGGGAGAAGGCAGCTCCGCACTTTGCCCGTGAGATCCTCACGACACTCACGCGGCTGGGCATGCCCGACACGACATTCGAGGTAGCGCTTTCGGACCTCGGCGCACTCACGCGGTCGGGCCGCGACGGCGTACAGTTTCTCTTCTCGGCCAACCGCGACCGCACGCCGCAGCCGATCGAACGAATCGCCTCGGGCGGTGAGCTTTCGCGCGTGATGCTCGCCCTGAAGGCCCTGCTCGCCGAGCGCATGCAGCTGCCGACGATCATCTTCGACGAGATCGACACGGGCGTATCGGGCCGTATCGCCGATGCCATGGGCGAGATCATCGCCTCGCTCTCGGCCCGCATGCAGGTCGTGGACATCACCCACCTGCCGCAGGTCGCCTCGAAGGGCACGGCCCACTTCGTGGTCTACAAGCGCGACGGACGCACCTCGATCACCCGCCTCTCGGAGGCCGAGCGCGTCACGGAGATCGCCAAGATGCTCTCCGGCTCGGAGATCACCGACGCCGCCGTGGCACAGGCCCGGATCCTGCTGGGCCGGCGCGAAACCGAGGCTCAGGCTCCTCGCGAGGCTGCCCCTGCAGCACCGAAGGGCAAGGAATCGGGACTGCTGTTCTGACCCGGCAACCGACAAGCCCGCCCCATACCGCCATGGACTCCACCATTCTCGAACTGGCCGACCGCAACCGGCGGGAGGCGCTCTCGATTCTCGAAACGCTGCAGATCGAGGCCATCTGGCGCTCGGTCGGCGCCACGCCCCATCTGGTGGGCTCGCTCCGCTCGGGACTGCTGATGAAGCACCTCGACATCGACCTGCACATCTACTCCCCCGCCCCGCTGCACATCGGCGACAGCTTCGCCGCCCTGTCGCGCATCGCCCGAAACCCGGGGGTCCGGAAGATCGAATACGCCAATCTGCTCGACGCCGAAGACAACTGCCTCGAGTGGCACGTGCAATATGCTGCGCAGGACGGCCGCCTGTGGCAGATCGACATGATCCACCTGCCCGAAGGGTCGCCCTGGGAAGGGTACTTCGAACGGGTCGCCGACCGTATTGCGGCCGTGCTGACCCCGGAGACGCGCGAGGCGATCCTGCGTCTGAAATACGAAACGCCCGACGAAGAGAAGATCCCCGGCATCGCCTATTACCGGGCGGTTCTGGCAGATGGTGTGCGCAGCTACGCGGAGTTTGCGGCCTGGCTGCGGGAACACCCCGTCGAGGGAATCATCGAATGGATGCCGTAAACGAAGAGAAGCCGAAACCACCTGAAACCAACCGACCATGAACCCCACCTTCACACGAGCCCTTGCCGGAGCCATCCTTCTGGCAACTGCCGTTTTGCACAGCTGTGCGGACCGGCCCCGTTCGAGCCGGTACAACCTCGATTTCGAATATACGAACCTGCAAGGGGAGCCGTCCCAATGGTTCTTGCCCGACCCCTCCTACAGGGGTTACACCGCCACCCGCGACAGCCGCGTCCGACACCACGGCCAATCCAGCCTTCGGCTCGAACAGACCGACACGGCCAAACACGAATGGGCAGATTTTTCCCGGGTGCTGCCGGACTCGCTGACGGCCGGCCATGAGGTCGAATTGAGCGGCTGGATCCGTACGGAGGAGGTAACGGAAGGTTTTGCCGATCTGGCTCTCTTCCCGTCGGGAGAGGCAGACCACACCCGTCTCACGCTCGACACACTCGGCCGCGGCGTCCGCGGCACGACCGACTGGCACCGCATCACGCTCCGCAGGCAGATTCCCGACTCGGCCTCCGGAATCAGCATCGGCGGCATGCTGAAAGGGCGGGGACGCGCCTGGTTCGACGATTTCGAGATCCGGATCGACGGCCGACGTCTGCCGGATCCGATGATTTCGACGCCCAGAACCCGTCTGACCCGTCAGGAGAAGAGGACGCTGCGGAAGTATCTCTATCCGCTGCGGGGATGTGACCCGACCGAGGCGGATTCCGGCGAACTGCGGCTGCTCGACCCGCTGGTCGGGACATGCAAGGTGGTCGCACTGGGAGAGAACTCCCACGGAGCCAGCGAGATCTTCCGCATGAAGGAGCGCCTGATCCGCTATCTGACCACCCGACAGGAGTTTGATCAGGTGGTTTTCGAAGCCGGAATGGGCGAAGGGGTCTTTCTGGACAACTACATCCGTCGCGGCATCGGGACGGCAAAGGCCGCGATCTTCGGACTGGGCATGTGGGTCTGGGATACACACGAGGTGCTGTCGCTCGTCGAATGGATGCGGCAGCGGAATGCCGACGGCCATCCGATCCGCTTTTGGGGCATCGACATGCAAATGACCGACATGACCGAATCGCTGCTCCGCATGGCATTGGGCAAGGATACAACGGCCGTACAACGGCTGGACGAGATCGGTCCGAAATTGGACAAAGTATTGACTTACGACAACGAGTATCGCGCACAGATCGACCCTCGACTGGCCCGTGAAATCGCACAGGGACTCGACGCGATCGAATCCCGGATCGACCCGTCGGTTCCCGATGCGCACGACCGGGCGATGCTGCGGCAGTGGATCACCCTCATCCGGCAGTACCTGGGTTTGGGGGAGGACATCTACTGGCGGGATCGCTGCATGGCGGATAACCTGCTGTGGCTCCGGGGGCAGTATCCCGATTCGCGGATCGTACTCTGGGCCCATAACGGCCACATATCCAAAGCGGACGACCGTTTGGGCCGCTGGCTTCAGGACAGGCTCGGTGCGGATTACGTCAATTTCGGATTCACCTTCTACCGCGGGCGCTGCTCGATCACCGTCCCCGACTCGGAGGAGTTGCAGCACGACGTGCAGACGGCCCCGCCCGGCACGCTCGAACACCTGCTGCACCAGCTTGGCGAGCCTATCTTTATCCTCGACCTGCGGCAGATGCGCGAGGAGCAGGCCCTGGCCCTCGAATGGATCAACGGGATGAGATTCCGCCACATCGGAGCGCTGAGGTGGGACAATGAGTTCTGGGACGAAGGCATTGCCGATCAGTTCGACTACCTGATCTACATCGACCGGGTCACCCCTTCGCACCTGCTGTTCTGACGGGATGCAGCCTCTGTCTCCCGACGTTTCGGCCGGAGCCCATGCCCGCGAATTGCTCAAGAGCCGCTACTCCGGAGCCTCGGGGGGGGGAAGCCGCACCGAACCCGTCCGCGCAGGCATTCAGTTCCCCGGAATCACTCCCGGCACAATCCCAGATTCCGACGATAGGCCGTCGGGGTCATGCCGGTCGTCAGGCGGAACAGGCGGTTGAAATGCGACAGGTTGTGGAAACCTGCCTCCGCAGCAATCCGCGCGACGGGCAGATCGGTATGCATCAATCCGTTGCAGACCCGCGCCATGCGGAACGCATTCGCATATTCGGAGACGGTGCGTCCCGTACGACGGCGGAAATAGCGGCACAGAGCCGCCGGTGACATGCCGGCCGAAGAAGCGATCTCCCCGAGGGTCAGCTTCCGGCCAAGGTTGCCGAGCAGAAAGCGGTGCACCCGCCACAAAGGTTCATCCGCACCGCAGACACCGGCACGGGGCCCTGCGCCGGCATCGATGCAATGGTAATCGCCGCTGCGTCCCAGGAAATCGAGCAACTCGAGAAGGATACAAACCCGTCCGACCCCTTCCGTCCCGTCGATCCGCTTCATGGCCGCGACGAAGGCCGCGACCTCCCGCTCGCCCGTAAAGCGTACCCCGCTGCGGCTGCGTTCCAGCAAGGCATCGATCCACCGCAGCTCGGAGAGCTCCGACAGATGCACGGGGAACAGCCGCTGCGGAAAATAGAGCACCTCGCAAAGCGCCGACGCACGGTCCGAAGCGGCACACAGATGCAGATGCGGGACCCCGCCCCCGATAAGCGTCAGCGTCCCGGGTGCATACGGGGCGCTCCCGCCGCCCACGAACTCGACCCCCGATCCGGAGATCACATGGATCAACTCATACTCCGTATGGTAATGCAGCGGAGCCTCGAAGGCGAGCTCCGAAAGATGGGAGACCGACAACCGTTCGGTTGCCGGCACCATCCGATGGACGATTCCCTGTTTCATATCGGCACGTGGGCAAACAGAGCACCACAATGTGCAAATATACCATAAATAACCGATCGGAACCAGCACTAAATTTGCCTCACCGCAAATTACACATCCACGCCATGATGAAACACCCAGCAAACACCGATGCCGAAGCGGCCCGCCGCGTCGAGGCCGCCGCCGAAGCCCTGCGTCGGGGATCGGGAATCCTGCTCACCGACGACGAAGACCGGGAAAACGAAGGGGACCTGATCTTCCCGGCCGAAAGCATCTCCATCGCACAGATGGCCCAGTTGATCCGCCACTGCAGCGGAATCGTCTGTCTGTGCATCACCTCGGAGAGAGCCCGGAGCCTGGACCTGCCGCTCATGGTCCGGCACAACACCAACCGCCAGGGGACCAATTTCACGGTATCCGTCGAAGCCACCTCAGGCGTCACAACGGGCGTCTCGGCAGCCGACCGGATCGCGACGATCCGGGCCGCCATCGCACCGCATGCCCGGCCGGAGGACCTCGCCCGACCGGGCCATCTCTTTCCGCTCGTGGCTCACGAACAGGGGGTGTTCGGACGCCGCGGACATACGGAGGGCAGCGTCGATCTGATGCGCATCGCGGGCTACGCCCCATGCGCCGTACTCTGCGAACTGACGCTGCCGGACGGCTCCATGGCCCGCAGGCCCGAGGTGGAGGCCTTCGCCAGGGAGAACAACTACCCCGTCGTCTCGGTCGCAGACATCGTTCGCTACCGGCTTCTCAAGGAGGAGGCATAACCCCTCCCGAAAAAAAGAAACCCCGGAAGCAACAGCTTCCGGGGTTTCTTCACTATTCAGGTCCGGGGCGCGATTACATCATGCCGCCCATGCCGCCGGCGGGCATGGCCGGAGCCGGCTGCTCGGACTTCTTCTCAGCCAGGACGCACTCGGTCGTCAGGAACATCGAGGCGATCGAAGCGGCGTTCTCCAGAGCGACACGCGACACCTTCGTCGGGTCGATGATACCGGCCTTGAGCATGTCCTCATACTTGTCGTCGCGGGCGTTGTATCCGAAGGCACCCTCGCCCTCGCGCACCTTGTTCACGACAACCGAGCCCTCGCCGCCGGCGTTGGCCACGATCTGGCGCAGCGGCTCCTCGATCGCACGCTTGACGATCTGGATACCCGTCGTCTGATCCTCGTTGTCGCCCTTCATGCCCTCGAGCGATGCCGTAGCACGGATGTAGGCCACGCCGCCGCCCGGAACAATACCCTCTTCGACTGCGGCACGCGTTGCGGCCAGTGCATCGTCCACACGGTCCTTCTTCTCCTTCATCTCGACCTCCGTAGCGGCACCGACATAGAGCACGGCCACACCGCCCGACAGCTTGGCCAGACGCTCCTGCAGCTTCTCCTTGTCGTAGTCCGAGGTAGCCTTCTCGATCGAGGCACGGATCTGGGCCACACGTGCGGCGATGGCCTCCTTCTGACCGGCGCCATCGACGATGGTCGTGTTCTCCTTGTTGAGCGTCACCTTGTCGGCCGATCCGAGCATCGAGAGGTCGGTATCCTCGATCTTCATGCCCTTGTCGGTCGATACGACCGTGGCACCGGTCAGGATGGCGATATCCTCGAGCATCTCCTTGCGGCGGTCACCGAAGCCCGGGGCCTTGCAGGCGGCGATCTTCAGCGTGCCGCGCAGCTTGTTCACCACGAGGGCCGACAGCGCCTCGCCATCGACATCCTCGGCGATGATCAGCAGCGAGCGGCCGCTCTGGGCAACCGGCTCGAGCACGCCCATAAGCTCCTTCATCGTCGAGATCTTCTTGTCCGTGATGAGAATGTAGGGCTTCTCGAGCTGCGCCTCCATCTTCTCGGGATCGGTCATGAAGTAGGCCGAAATGTAACCGCGGTCGAACTGCATACCCTCAACCACCTCCACATGCGTGTCGGTGCCCTTGGCCTCCTCGACGGTAATCACGCCCTCGTTATTGACCTTGGCCATCGCCTCGGCGATCAGCTTGCCGATGTTGTGGTCGTTGTTGGCCGAGATCGAAGCCACCTGCTCGATCTTCGCGAAGTCCGAGCCGACCTCCTGGCTCTGTGCACGCAGCGACTCGACAACCTTGGCCACGGCCTTGTCGATACCGCGCTTGAGGTCCATCGGGTTGGCACCGGCGGTCACGTTCTTCAGGCCCACACCGATGATCGACTGTGCAAGCACCGTCGCCGTCGTCGTTCCGTCACCGGCATCGTCGTTGGTCTTCGAAGCAACCTCCTTGACCATCTGCGCACCCATGTTGGCGAATGCATCCTCGAGCTCGACCTCCTTGGCGACCGTCACACCGTCCTTGGTGATCTGGGGAGCACCGAACTTCTTGTCGATAATCACGTTGCGTCCCTTGGGGCCCAGCGTTACCTTCACTGCGTTCGACAGCGCATCGACACCCTCCTTGAGGAGTTCGCGCGCCTCGACATTGTATTTGATATCCTTTGCCATGGTGTTTTCCGTTTTTTAGATGTTGATTAGATGATCGCCAGAATGTCGTTCTGCTTCATGATGAGGTAGGTCTCGCCGTCGATCTGAATCTCCTGACCGGCATACTTGCCGTAGAGCACCTGATCGCCCACCTTGACCTCCATCTTGACCTCCGAGGTGCCGGGGCCGACTGCGATGACTTTGCCTGCCAGCGGTTTCTCCTTTGCCGTGTCGGGGATGATCAGACCCCCGGCCGTCTTCTCCTCCGCAGGATTCGGGAGGATCAGCACACGGTCCGATAACGGTTTTACGTTCATAGTTCTATGTTTTTAAGTTATGTTATGTTTTTTTGCTTTCGCACCCTCCTTCCCGACAAGAGTTGTGCCAAGTGCGGTTTGGCAGGTTTTGCGTGACAAAGTCGCAGGGCGGACTGCCATTTTGTCACGCCCGAAGGGAAAGGCAACATTTTTCGGCGGATTTTTTTGCACGGACCGAAAAAACGTATTACATTTGCACCTCGAAAGGACGATCTCCCTGCAATGAGATCACATGGTGGATGTAGCTCAGTTGGTTAGAGCGTCGGATTGTGGTTCCGAAGGTCGAGGGTTCGAGCCCCTTCTTCCACCCCAGGGCGCAGAAAAGGAAAGCGCAAGAAAGACAAAAGCCTTATGTATCCGTGGATATGTAAGGCTTTTTTTTGTTTCTTGCAGGGAAGCGACGACAGCCCCACCGCCCACCGCCCACCGCCCACCACCAACACCAGCAGCCAGGCTTTCAGCCGCCTGCCCGCCGGCAACAGGCCTCCATTCGGGAGTCATGCCGCCCCCCGCTCGATGCCCCAATCCGTCTACAGACCAAACAGGTCCTTTCCTCGCTGTCGGAGTAATTCCAACACCGAAAGAGGCCCGAAAAAACACGACTGTCCGAAGCAGCCCTGCCCCATCGGTGAAAGATCCCAGCCTCCAGCCCCTCAGAATTGGACGAGATGTATTTTATTTTCAATAAAAATAGTTTTTATTAGAAAATAATCATATCTTTGCATCGGACAAAACGCAAAAGATGGACCCCATTTGCCGGATCAAGGAGATCTACAAGACTCTGTACCAATTTGAACGGATCTTTTCCGATCGTCACGGGCTGACGATCAACGAGGCGATGCTGCTCTGCTGCCTCAGTGACGGCCGTCCCCGCACGGCCGGAACGTTGTGCGATTTCGTCGGGCTGTCGAACCCCCGCGTCTCGAAGGTCATCACGGCGGTCGAGGGGAAAGGTTTTCTGCTCCGGACGATCAACCCGCATGACCGGCGGCAGATGCTTTTCTCGCTCTCGGACGAAGGATATGCGAAGATCCGGCAGATGCAGCAGGCTGCCATGGGGTTCGACGACCTTTTCACCCGGCTGAAGGTCTTTACGGAGGAGACAGGGACCTTTGAATCGGACCAATAAACCAAAAACATACGGACCCATGAAAATTCTTATTGTCGGAGGCGTGGCCGGAGGGGCCACCGTAGCGGCCCGCCTGCGCCGCCTGGACGAGCAGGCCGAAGTGATTCTCTTCGAACGGGGTAAATACGTGTCGTATGCCAACTGCGGCCTGCCCTACTACATCGGCGGCACGATCGCCGACCGCTCGAAGCTCTTCGTGCAGACGGCGAAAGGCTTCACCGACCGCTTCCGCATCGACATCCGCACCGAGCAGGAGGTCACCTCGATCGACCGCACGCGCAAGCAGGTTTCGGTGCACAACCTCGCCACCGGCGAGACCTACACGGAGTCGTACGACCGGCTGGTGCTTTCGCCCGGAGCCGAGCCCCTGCGCCCGAAGATCGAGGGCATCGAGAGCCCGAAAATTTTCACGCTGCGCAGCGTCCCCGACACGGATGCCATCAAACAATATGTCGATACGCAGCGACCGCAGCATGCCGTGGTCGTGGGCGGCGGATTCATCGGTCTGGAAATGGCCGAAAACCTGCACCGCCTCGGGCTGCATGTCGATGTGGTGGAGATGGCCAACCAGGTGATGGCCCCGCTCGACTTCTCGATGGCGGCACTCGTCCACCGCCACCTGACGGACAAGGGAGTGGGGCTCTACCTGGAGGATGGCGTCGTACGCTTCGAGGAGACCCCCGAAGGGCGTGTTTCCATCCACCTGCAGAGCGGCCGGAAGATCACGTCGGATCTGGTAATCCTAAGTATCGGCGTACGATCCGAGACCAGACTCGCCCAAGAAGCGGGGCTCGTGCTGGGCGAGCGCCGCGGCATCGCCGTCAATGAATACATGCAGACCTCCGACCCGGAGATCTACGCCCTGGGCGACGCCGTCGAGGTGCGCCATCTGGTCACAGGCCGCCCGGCCCTGATTCCACTGGCAGGCCCGGCCAACAAACAGGGCCGCATCGTGGCCGACAACATCATACTGGGCAACACCCACTCCTACAAGGGTTCGATCGGCACCTCGGTTGCCAAGGTTTTCGACCTGACGGTAGCCACGGCCGGAGCCAACGCCAAACTTCTGAAGGCAAACAGCATCGAATACATCTCGTCGTACACGCACGGTGCTTCGCACGCCGGCTACTATCCAGATGCGCTGCCGCTCGCGATCAAGATTCTCTTCGCTCCCGGCACGGGCCGCCTGCTCGGCGCACAGGTCGTCGGATGCGACGGTGCCGACAAACGCATCGAGATGTTCGAACAGATCATCCGCACGGGCGGTACCGTCCACGACCTCACGGAGCTGGAGCATGCCTATGCGCCCCCCTACTCCTCGGCCAAGGACCCGGTGAACATGGCCGGATATGTGGCGGAAAATATCCTTACCGGACGGGTGCAACCGATCCAGTGGCGCGAGATCGGGACGCTTACCCCGGAGACGCTGTGCATCGACGTTCGCACGCGCGACGAGTTCGCAATGGGTTCGATTCCAGGTTTTGTAAACATCCCGCTTGACGAACTGCGCGAACACCTCGGCGAACTGCCGCACGAGCGTCCTGTCGTGGTGAGCTGTGCCGTCGGTCTGCGGGGCTATCTGGCAAGCCGCATCCTCTCGCAGCACGGATTTGCAGATGTGCGCAACCTCTCGGGCGGCTACGCGACGTGGCGCGCAGCAACGGCCCCGATACCCGAGCCTCACGACGAGGAGCGCGGAGACGGTAGTTGCGGATGCGACACCAGGCCCGAGCCCCGGAGTGTTGAGCACGCGCCGACAGACTGCACGGAGTCGGCAGTCCCGACGCTCGAGGTGGACGCCTGCGGACTGATGTGTCCGGGTCCGGTCATGCAACTCAAGAAGAGCTACGAAAGTCTGAAGCCGGGCGAACGGCTCCGCATCACGGCAACGGATCAGGCCTTTGGTCGGGACGTGGCCTCATGGTGCCGGATGACGGGGGCCGAACTGCTGTCGCTTGACACGGGCTGCGGCAAGGTGCAGGCCCTGGTCCGCAAACAGGCGCCGACCGAAACGGCATACCGCAGTACACGCCCCGCAACGGCCGACAACAAGACGATCGTGGTCTTCAGCGACGATCTGGACAAGGCGCTGGCATCGTTCGTCATCGCCAACGGAGCGGCAGCAACCGGAAAGCGGGTGACGATGTTCTTCACCTTCTGGGGGCTCAACGTCATCAAAAAGCGCGAAAAGCCGGCCGTACGGAAAGACCTCATGGGCCGCATGTTCGGCTGGATGCTCCCGGCGCACAGCGGACAGCTGCACCTCTCGAAGCTCAACATGTGGGGCATGGGCAGCCGCATGATGCGCGGCATCATGCGCCGCAAGAAGATCGACAGCCTCGAGGAGCTGATGCGCCAGGCCCGAGAGAGCAGCGTGGAGATGATCGCCTGCACGATGTCGATGGACGTCATGGGCGTACGGCGCGAAGAGCTGCTGGACGGCATCACGCTGGGCGGCGTCGCTTCGTACCTCGACCGTACAGAGGAGTCCAATCTGAATCTCTTCATCTGATCGCCTTCACCCGGGAGATATGTTCCGTCTCCCCGCACCCGGATCCAAGGGCTGCGGGGGGGGGCAATACCGGAGATCTCCAAAAAATCCCTGCATCTCCAGAACATGCAGGGATTTTCACCTTCCCGGAACAGGCCGAACCGGCACCGAGCCCTGATCTGTCCGACAGGGAGGCCGGTGAATTTACGCCTTACGGAAAACTTTTACAGAACAAAAATCAAACGTATGATCGAATTATTGTCTACCTTTGCTACGAGGTTGCAGCACAAGTCAGAAAAGCTCAGCAGCCGAAAGAGACGGGCATCCGTCCGTAAAATGCAGTACCCAAATCCCCATGAATCACCCGTTCTACGAATACTCGCTCTGCATCGCCCTGCCGTTGATGATCTTCTTCGGCGTCTACTTCCTGCTGGCCCCGACGCCTGACAGAGCCATCTTCGACAACTACCTCCGCTCACGGCGCATCATGGGCATTGCCATATTGCTGCTGGCCGCCAACTATTCGATGCACCTCTTCTTCGGGGTCAGGTTCCACAACGTCAATGCGGCCATCCTGATGAACCTCTCGACCTACTTTCTCAGCTACTGGCTCTTCAGTTCGGCGCTCACCACACTGCTCGACCGCTTCTACATCACGCGCCGGCGACTGCGTACGCACCTCGTCTTGTGGCTGCTCTTCTCCATCCTTTCGGCCATCGTGCTGCTCCTGTTGCCCGACGGGGCGGCGCAGCGCATCGGACTTTTCGTCATGGCGGCATGGCTCATCTTCTACGGACTGGCTCTTGCCCGCCGGTTGCTCCGGGCCTACCGCCGCGCCGTGCGGCTCTTCGACGATACCCACTCCGACCACATCGGGGCCTACATCCGCTGGCTCTCCGTATTCACCTACTGGGCCGTCGTCTTCGGGATCGGGTGCGGCGCACTGACCTTCCTGCCCGACCGTTATGTCTTCCTGTGGGTTCTCTCGTCGGTTCCATTCTACATCTACCTCTATTGTTCCTACCTGAACTACCTGCTCTTCTACGAACAGGTGGAACGGGCGCTCGAGGAGGAGCTCCCCACGGAGTCCGGCTCCGATACGGCCGATTCGACCGACACCCCGGAGAACGGGCCTCTGCCGGTCTATTCCGACCTTGCCGCAAAACTGGAGGAGTGGATCACGTCCGACGGCTACCTCCTCCCGGGGCTCACCATCAAGGAGCTGTCCGATACTCTGCACACCAACCGCACCTACCTTTCGGGATACATCAAGACGACCTACGAACTCTCGTTCCGCGACTGGATCACCGACCTGCGACTGGAATACGCCAAGCGGAGCATGCTTCTACGTCCCGAGCAGAACATCGCGGAGATTGCCAAAATCTCGGGCTTCATGTCGCCGAGCCATTTCACCCGAATCTTCAAGGTCCGGACGGGCATTTCCCCGGCCCGATGGCGCAGGATACAGGCCGAAAATACGCCGATTCCGTAACTCATCCAGGCCGCTGCAGACCCTGTATGCCCAAGCGACAAATTCTTGATTGACCGACAACAATGCGGCCGGAACCTTTCCGTCTGTTTTCTCTGCTAATTTTGTTCTCGAACTCTTCGGCTTGAAGCCATGATTCACCTCGAGAAAATCCCCGCACCGCCTCAACATCGACCTCACGGGTATCGACCGGATGCCGACAAACACAAACTTCAAACACCGATACTCCGGCTCCTTCGACGGCATCAACCATACCATCACGGGGCTGACCGTTACGGGAAGTAATCGAATCGAGAACCGCTTGGTATCGGGCAGTGTCAGCGGTCGCAATACCACAGACAGTGCGGTGGGATACAACCCGGACTGCCTGCTACTGGAGCAGCAGACCCGACAATGATAACGGCGGAGCCACGAAGATGACGGGCGGCAACAGGGAAGGAGCCCAGAATGAGATGAACTCCGCATTACAGAGTGCAGGTTCAGAGTGGCATTCCGGCCTCACCGAAGCACTGCCTACATCGAAGAAACAAGGAACCGTTAGGCGGGCACCAAATCGGAGCCCGCCCCTTTTTCATACCGGCAAACGCCCGATCACCGGATCTCGACCGGCTCGATGGGCTGGCAGGCCACACGGTCGAGCGGCGCATCGCGGTAGGCCACCCGCCCGAAATCGATCGTCTTGAGGTCGATGCTCCGAATCCGGCTGTCGTACATCGTCCGGTAGTAGATCACCCGGTTGCGCATGTCCGAGGCCGAGGTCCACTGCGTGGCGCTCGGGATATCGACCGACACCTTCCCCTCGGGAAATTCGATCCCGATCGGGATATCGAAGTTGTTCAACAACTGGAAGCTCTGCCGCACGGCATCCTCGGCCGTGGACTGTCGGGGTGCCGTAGCCTGGAAGAAGGCCGCCCGCACGAAGCGCGACGGCGGCGTGACGTCGCCCGGAATGCCCAGAAAACCGCTCCCCGCACCGAAAGACGAGAGACGGAGAGCCCCCAGCTCCTGCCCCGGAGCCGAACCCGGGTAGAGATTGACGTAGTTGTTCAGGTTGGTCAGCTGCCACTCGAAGCCCGGGGAGTTGGTCAGCACCCCGAGGGCGTTCTCGTAGAAGACCGGACGTCCGTCGATGATCTCCAGCACAAGCTGCCGGCCCGAAGTATCGGTGAAGCGCCAGTGCACGGTCGAGGCCCGCGGATCGACCGCCACGACACGGACCCGCCCGACAGCCTCCTGCACCTCGTCCACCGTGCGGCACTCGCCGAGGAGCCACGCCACCAGCTGCAGGTCGGCGATGCTCTCGTCGCGCCGCGCCGGGTCGTACGCCTCATACCGCCCGTAGCCGGGGAAGTAGAACAGCCCGGCCGAGAGCCCCTCCTCGTTGAGCCCCTCGGCCACGAACTCCTTCTGCTCGACGGCCAGCCCGACATAGCCGTAGCGGGCCGTGAAGCGCATGCCGTCGATTCCCTCCGGGGTGTAGGAGCGCTGCGCATATCCGCGCGGCACGACGACATAGCGGCTGTTGAGGTTGCTCCCGCCCCATTCGATGGTCCGGGCCACGATGCAGGCCCCGTCTGCTGCGCGCAGCGTGATTCCCGTGCAGGCCTCGGCCCGCGGCGTCAGGGCCAGTCCCAGAAGGAGGCACCCGACCGACATACAGCGTTTCATCATATCCATTTCCGTTTTTTGGTTCTGCGGCCGCCGCCGGCCCCATCGGGAGCTCCCCGGGCACCGGGCATGTGCCGCCCGTACAAATATAAGAAATAAACGGACCGCCGGGTCCCGTTCCGGCGCGGAAAACCGCACGGCCGCAAAAAAAGTCCCGGAGCGGAATGCCCCGGGACCAACCGCACAACGGCGGTAACTTTTTAGCGTCGGATTACTTGCGGTAAACCTTCTTGTAGCCGTAGATGGCCTCGTCGCCGAGCTCCTCCTCGATACGGAGCAGCTGGTTGTACTTGGCCATACGGTCCGAACGCGACATCGAGCCGGTCTTGATCTGGCCCGAGTTCGTAGCCACGGCGATGTCGGCGATCGTCGAGTCCTCGGTCTCGCCCGAACGGTGCGACGTTACGGTGGTGTAGCCGGCACGGTGAGCCATCTCGATGGCATCGAGCGTCTCGGTCAGCGAACCGATCTGGTTTACCTTGATAAGGATCGAGTTGGCGCAGCCCATCTCGATACCCTTCTTCAGGAACTCGACGTTCGTCACGAAGAGGTCGTCGCCGACGAGCTGGCACTTGTCGCCGATCTCGGCGGTCAGCATCTGCCAGCCTTCCCAGTCGTTCTCCGACATACCGTCCTCGATCGAGTCGATCGGGTACTTGGCAACCAGGCCCTTCAGGTACTCGACCTGCTCCTTCGACGAGCGCTTGGCTCCCTTCTCACCCTCGAAGATCGTGTAGTCGTAAACGCCGTCCTTGTAGAACTCCGACGAAGCGCAGTCCATGCCGATCATCACGTCCTTTCCGGGAACGTAGCCGGCCTTCTCGATGGCCTTGATGATCGAATCCAGTGCATCCTCCGTACCGTTGAGTGCGGGAGCGAAACCGCCCTCGTCGCCTACTGCGGTCGAGAGGCCGCGCTCGTGGAGCACCTTCTTGAGGTTGTGGAACACCTCGGCGCCCATGCGCAGACCCTCCTTGAGCGACGGAGCGCCCACGGGACGGATCATGAACTCCTGGAATGCGATCGGGGCGTCGGAGTGCGAACCGCCGTTGATGATGTTCATCATCGGAACGGGCAGCGTCTTGGCGTTGGCACCACCGATATAGCGGTAGAGCGGCATGCCGAAGTAGTCGGCAGCGGCGCGGGCTACGGCCAGCGAAACGCCGAGGATGGCGTTGGCGCCGAGCTTCGACTTGGTCTTCGTGCCGTCGAGGGCGATCATGGCCTTGTCGATGCCGACCTGATCGGCGACGTTCATGCCGATGATGGCCGGGGCGATCACCTCATTGACGTTCTTCACGGCGTTCAGCACGCCCTTGCCCAGGTAGCGGCTCTTGTCGCCGTCGCGGAGCTCGAGAGCCTCGTTCTCACCCGTCGATGCGCCGCTCGGAACGGCTGCACGACCGAATGCACCGGATACGGTACGAACTTCGACCTCAACGGTCGGATTGCCTCGCGAATCGAGGATCTCCCTTGCGTGAATCTCTACAATCTGCATAGTTGTAATGGTTTGAATTTTATGGAATTAATCGCTAATAACCCATTTTGCACCGCAAAGTTACAAATAAATCGCGAATTGCGGTTCGTTTGTTGTTAAATTTTTCACGCGTCCCGCACCGGCGGCTGCGGCCTCCGTTTCGGGATTTGTGCAAAAGTCGTATCTTTGCCCCGCGGCCCGTTGCCGCACCGAGCAAACAACCGGCATGACCTATGCGAAAAGTACTCTCGTTTTCCCTTTTCCTGATGCTGGGACTCGTCGCGTCCCAGCTGCTCCCGGGGCTTCTCGGCCCGGGATACTCCTCGTTCAAGGCCACGACCGACACGTTGCTGTACGTCTGTCTGGGCTTCATCATGATCAACGTCGGCCGTGAATTCGAGATCGACAAGAGCCGCTGGCGGAGCTACACGGCCGACTACTTCATCGCCATGGCCACGGCGGCGCTCCCGTGGCTGCTCATCGTACTCTATTATGTCTTCGTGCTGCTGCCCGCGCCGCTGTGGGGCAGCCCCGAGGCGTGGAAGGAGAACCTGCTGCTGAGCCGGTTCGCAGCCCCCACCTCGGCCGGCATCCTCTTCACGATGCTCGCCGCACTGAAGCTCAAGGAGAGCTGGATCTACCGCAAGATCCAGGTGCTGGCCATCTTCGACGACCTGGACACCATCCTGCTGATGATCCCGCTGCAGATCCTCATGATCGGGCTGCGCTGGCAGATGTTCGCCATCGTGGCGATCGTCGCCGTGCTGCTGGTCGTCGGCTGGCGCTGGCAAGCCACCTGGAACGTGCGTCAGGACTGGAAGCGGATCCTGGGGCTCTCGGTCATCGTCTGTGCGCTGACACAGGCGGTCTACCTCGCCACGAAACACTGGTACGGCGCCGAGAACAGCATCCACATCGAGGTGCTGCTCCCGGCCTTCGTCGTGGGTATGCTGATGCGCCACCGCCACATCGACACCCCGGCCGAACGGCGCGTCGCGACGGGCATCTCGTTCCTCTTCATGCTGCTCGTCGGGCTGAGCATGCCGCTCGTCACGGGCTCGGGTGCGGCAGCGGCAGCCGATTCGGCCGCATCGGTCACGGCCTCGCAGCCGATGATGCCGTGGGGCATCCTCGTCCTGCATGTCCTCGCCGTGTCGCTGCTCTCGAACCTCGGCAAGCTCGTCCCGCTCTTCTTCTACCGCGACCGGTCGCTGAGCGAGCGCCTCGCCCTCTCGGTGGGCATGTTCACGCGCGGAGAGGTCGGCGCCGGCGTCATCTTCATCGCCCTGGGCTACAACCTCGGCGGCCCGGCACTGATCGTCTCGGTGCTGACGCTGGTGCTCAACCTGATCCTCACGGGCGGCTTCGTCGTCTGGGTCAAGCGGCTGGCCCTGAAGAGCTATACGCCCGAAAAATCCTGACGCACCGAGCCATGAGGAGACTGCTGTCGGTTATCCTGGCCGCCCTGGCGTCGCTTCAGGCCCTTCCGGCCCGGAGCCAGAACCCCGAGCGCAACCTCATCGTCGTGCACGGCGGAGCGAACATCGCCTTTTTCGCAGCCGCCTACGACAACCTGTCGGGCACGACCTCACCCCGCGCGGGCTACTACGCCGGCGTCACCGACCATATCCGGCTGCACCGCCGGATCCCGCTCTACATCGGGACTGGGATTCTCTTCTCGAGCCGAGGCGGCCGATACATGGGTTTCTCGGCGCGCCCGATGTACCTCCAGATCCCGCTGACGATCGACTGCCGCATCCGCTGCTCACGCACGCTCTCGATCATTCCCACCGTCGGGGCGTGGTACGGCGCGGGCATCGGCGGCAAGCTCCACCACGACGACGGCTGGGCGGAACTCTACGCCCCCGAAGGCCCGATGCGCCGCTCGGATGTCGGCCTGCGCATCGGGGCGGCCCTCGGCTGGGGCCGCTTCCGTCTCGAAGCGGGCTACGAACCGGGGCTGCGCAACCTTGCCCGCCCCGACGCTGCCCCGACGACGCTCCTTCCGGTCCGCTTCACCCGCATGCACAGCCATTGCTTCACAATCGGGCTGGGCTGCGAATTCTGACCCGCAGCAGCCTGCCGCAACAAAAGAAAAGGGAGACAACCGGGGGGGGGCGTCTCCTTTTTTTCAAAACCGTTCCTGCAGCACTCAGTCGCGCAACAGCACCGACGAGTCGCCGTAGCTCAGGAAGCGGAAATCGTGCGCCAGGGCATAGTCGTAGATACGGCGCCAGTCGTCGCCCACGAAGGCCGAGACGAGCAGCAGCAGCGTCGATTTGGGCTGGTGGAAGTTCGTCACGATGTTGCGAACGATGCGGAACTCGTACCCGAGCGGCGTGATCATGATCTGTGTCGCGGCTTTCAGCCGCTCCACGCCGTGCGCCTCCATCCAGCCGAGCAGATCCCCGAGCGCCTCGCGTCCGGTATAGTCCGCCGGGATGTCGTAGAGCTCCCACTGCCCGATGACCCGATCGGCGTCCGGCGTACCCTCCTGCCGGATGCGCCACGCCAGCGCCGTGAGCGATTCGAGCGTCCGGACGGAGGTCGTCCCCACGGCGGTGATGTGCCCCCACTTCTCGAGCAGACGGGCCACCGTTCCGCGCCGTACCTCGAAGTGCTCGGTATGCATCGGATGCCGGGCCGCATCGTCGTCCTTCACCGGAAGGAAGGTTCCCGCCCCGACGTGAAGCGTCACCTCCTCGAAGCCGAAGCCGCGCCCCCGCATCGACTCGATCAGTTCGGGCGTGAAGTGCAGCCCCGCGGTGGGGGCAGCCACCGAGCCCTCGAACTTCGAATAGACCGTCTGGTAGCGCGTGTTGTCGATCTCCTCGCTCTCGCGGTTCAGGTAGGGCGGGATGGGGATGCGCCCCAGAAGCTCGAGCAGCTGACCGAAGGTCACGTCGGCCGACCATTCGAAGCGCACGGTGCACTCGCGGCCGCGCTCCTCCTCGATCCAGGCCCGCAGGTATTCGGCATGCCCGTCACGCTCGAAGTTGATCTCCACATAACCCTCCTTCCACTTCTTGCGGTTGCCGACGATGCACGACCAAACGCACCGGCCCTTCACGGCAAAGGCACGCTCGTAGTCGGCCGGGTCGTGCGGCTCGAGGCAGAAGACTTCGATGCGCGCCCCCGAGGGCTTGTGCATGATGATCCGCGCGCGGATCACCTTCGTATTGTTGAACACCAGCAACTCCCCTTCCGGCAGCACGTCGCCGATGTCGGCGAAATGCCGTTCGGCGATCTCCCCGCCGCGGTAGATCAGCAGCTTCGACGCACTGCGCTCGGCCAGCGGAAACTTGGCGATCCGCTCCTCGGGGAGCGCGTAGTCGAACCGGTTTATATCGATGTGTCGTTCCATTTTGCCCGAATTTTGTGCGGCAAAGTTACTATTTTTTGTAACTTTGCGGCGCGTCAAGGCAATAGAAAAAGGAAAACCTCCATGAAAACCGACTTTCTGGTCATCGGATCCGGCGCGGCGGGACTCTCGTTCGCGCTGAAGGCCGCGGCCCACGGTCACGTGACAATCGTGACCAAAGGCGAGATGAACGAATGCAATACCAACTACGCCCAGGGCGGCATCTGTTCGGTTACCTACGCCCCCGACACCTTCGAGAAACACATCCACGACACGCTCGTCTGCGGGGCCGGCAAGTGCGACCCCGAAGCGGTCGAACTCGTCGTGCGGCGGGCCCCGGAGCTGATCCGCGACCTGATCGCCTGGGGGACGCGTTTCGACAAGACCCCCGACGGGCGGTTCGAGCTCAACCGCGAGGGCGGCCACTCGGAGCACCGCATCCTCCACCACGAGGACCTGACGGGCGCCGAGATCGAACGGGCTCTGGTCGAGTCGGTCCGCAAACACCCGAACATCACGGTGCTCGAACACCACTTCGCCATCGACCTGCTGACACAGCACCACCTGGGCGAATTCGTCACTCGCCACACGCGGGGCCTCACCTGCTTCGGCGCCTACGTCCTCAACGAAGAGACCAACGAGATCGAGACCATGCTCTCGCGCTTCACGATCGTCGCCACGGGAGGCTGCGGCAACATCTACTCCTCGACCTCGAATCCCATCGTGGCGACCGGCGACGGCATCGCCATGTGTCACCGCGCCAAGGCCATCACCGAGAACATGGAGTACATCCAGTTCCACCCCACGACGCTCTACAACCCGGGCGAGAAGCCCAACTTCCTCATCACGGAGGCCATGCGCGGTTTCGGGGCCATCCTGCGCCTGCAGTCGGGCGAGGAGTTCATGGACAAGTACCACCCGATGAAATCGCTCGCACCGCGCGACGTCGTGGCCCGGGCCATTTACCGCGAAATGACGCGCCGCGGCGAGGACTTCGTCTACCTCGACGTGACGCACAAGGACCCCGATTCCGTCCGCAGCCACTTCCCCAACATCTACGAGAAGTGCCTCTCGATCGGCATCGACATCACGAAGGACTGGATTCCCGTCACCCCGGCGGCCCACTACTGCTGCGGCGGCGTGCGGGTCGATACCAACGGGCAGACCTCCATCAAACGGCTCTACGCTCTGGGCGAAACCTCCTGCACGGGACTTCACGGCGCCAACCGCCTGGCCTCCAACTCGCTCATCGAGGCGGTGGTCTACGCCGACCAGGCCGCACGCCATACCGCCTCGCTCATCGACCGCACCGACTTCCAGGAGGGGATTCCCGACTGGGACTTCGAGGGCACGCAGCACACCGAGGAGATGCTCATGCTCATCCAGTCGAAGCGCGAGGTACAGTCGATCATGTCGAACTACGTCGGCATCGTGCGCTCGAACCTCTCGCTCAAGCGCGCCATGCGGCGCCTCTCGATCCTCTTCGAGGAGACCGAGGAGCTCTACAACAAGACCAAACCCAACCGCGAGTTGTGCGAACTGCGCAACATGATCGCCGTGGCCTACCTGGTCATCAAGCAGGGCCGCGAGATCAAGGAGTCGGTCGGATGCCATTACAACATAGATTACCCCAAGCAATAACGCATGACCCTACAGGAAGAGATCACACGCCGGCGGACCTTCGCCGTCATCGCCCACCCCGACGCGGGTAAAACCACCCTTACGGAAAAACTGCTCCTCTTCGGCGGCGCCATCCACGTGGCCGGAGCCGTCAAGAGCAACAAGATCAAGAAGGGGGCCACCTCCGACTTCATGGAGATCGAGCGCCAGCGCGGTATCTCGGTGGCCACGTCCGTCATGGGCTTCGAATACGAAGGCCGCAAGATCAACATCCTCGACACCCCGGGCCACGAAGACTTCGCCGAGGACACCTACCGCACGCTGACGGCCGTCGATTCGGTCATCATCGTCATCGACGGCGCAAAGGGCGTCGAGGCGCAGACCCGCAAGCTGATGGAGGTCTGCCGCATGCGATCGACGCCGGTGATCGTCTTCATCAACAAGCTCGACCGCCCCTCGAAGGAGCCCTTCGACCTGCTCGACGAGGTCGAGAAGGAGCTGCACATCCGCGTACGGCCGCTGGCCTTCCCCATCTCGAACGGCCCCACCTTCAAGGGCGTATACAACCTCTACGAGAAGAATCTCTCGCTCTTCACCTCGGACGAGAAACTGACGGCCGACGCCTCGACGGTCGAGATCTCGGACCTCGCGTCGCCCGAACTGGACCAGCGCATTGGTGCCAAATATGCCGACCAGCTGCGTCAGGACGTCGAACTGGTCGAAGGGGTCTACGACGACTTCGACCGCGAGGCCTACCTGCGCGGCGAACTGGCCCCCGTCTTCTTCGGTTCGGCCGTGAACAATTTCGGCGTGCGCGAGCTGCTCGAGTGCTTCATCCGCATCGCCCCCTCGCCGCGCCCGGCCCCGACCGAGACCCGCACCGTGGAGCCCTCGGAACCCAAGATGACGGGCTTCGTCTTCAAGATCCACGCCAACATGGACCCCAACCACCGCGACCGCATCGCCTTCCTGAAGATCTGTTCGGGCACGTTCGAGCGCAACCGCAACTACCTCCACGTCCGCAGCGGCAAACAGATGAAGTTCTCCTCACCGACGGCCTTCATGGCCGAGAAGAAGTCGGTGATCGACTTCGCCTATCCGGGCGACATCGTGGGCCTGCACGACACGGGCAACTTCAAGATCGGCGACACCTTCACCGAGGGCGAAAAGCTCAAGTTCACGGGCATCCCGTCGTTCGCCCCCGAGCAGTTCCGCTACATCGAGAACGCCGACCCGCTGAAGTTCAAGCAGCTGGCCAAGGGCATCGACCAGCTCATGGACGAGGGCGTGGCACAGCTCTTCACCTCGTCGCTCAACGGCCGCAAGATCATCGGCACGGTGGGCGCCCTGCAGTTCGAGGTGATCCAGTACCGCCTCGAGCACGAGTACAACGCAGCATGCCGCTGGGAGCCCATCTCGATCTACAAGGCCTGCTGGATCGAGAGCGACAACGCCGCACAGCTGGCCGACTTCAAGCGCCGCAAGCACACCAACATGGCCGTGGACAAGCACGGACGCGACGTCTTCCTGGCCGACACGAGCTACGCCCTGGCCCTGGCCCAGGAGAATTTCAAGGAGATCCGGTTCCACTTCACCTCGGAGTTCTGACCCACGGAGGAAGGGGGCTCCGATGACCCGGGACGGTAATCCGCCCCGACCTGCCGGTCTGCCGCCGGGATCGACACCCCGACGCCTCCAACCGCTCCAACATACAGATCGGGCCGCCGCCGGAATCCCGGCAGCGGCCCGATTTGCATTTGGCCCAAGGCTGAGCGGCACCCACCGTCCCGCCCGCCTCCGGCGGATCACTTCACGGAGTCGATCTCCTTCAGCAGTTCCTCGACAGCCGTCCGCAACTGCGTATCCTCACCCTGCACGACCGTCTCGGGCGCGTTGAGCACCAGGATGTCCGGATCGAGCTGCTTGTTCTCCAGATAACTACCGTCGGGCAGGCGGTAACCGATGATGGGAATGCCGAAGACCAGCGACGGATCCTGCAGGGTCTCCCACGAGACGCTGGTCATGGTTCCCGGCACGGGTGCGCCGACCAGCTTGCCCAGTCCCTGGTGTTTGTAGACCCACGGCGTGCCGTGCGCGTTCGAGTAGTTGGCCTCGCACTGGAGCATGATCGAAGGCTTGTTCCACCGCCGGCTGGGCATGTCGCACGCCTCGCGCCCGCGGATGACCTGCGTCACATACTTCCGGCCGCTGAAGAGCACCTCAATGTCCTCGTGCAGGCGGCCGCCGCCGTTGAAGCGTGTGTCGATCACAATGCCGTCGCGGTCGTTGTAACGGCCCAGGATATCGGAATAGATGTCACGGAAACTCTCGTCGCCCATCGAGCGGATGTGCACGTAACCCAGACGCCCGTTCGACCAGCGGTCCACATCGGCCGCCCGCTGCTTCACCCAGCGCGTATAGAGCAGGTCGGAGAAAGCTCCGGAGGTGATCGGCAGCACGACCTCCTCCCACCGCTCGCGGCTTTCGGGGTCGTAGAGCGACACGAGGGTTTTGCGGTGCGCCTTGCCGTTGAGCAGCAGCGAGCAGTCGTTCTCGGGAGTCACCTCCTCGCCGTCGATCTTCTCGATGACGACGCCCTTGCGGACCTTCGAGTTGGCGTGGTCGAACGGCCCCTTGGCCACCACCTCGGCCACCATCAGCCCCTTGCCGGCATAGTCCCAGTCGAAGAGCAGGCCGAGGCTGGCCGTCGCCTCGACGGCACCCCGCGCAGAGTAGCGGCCGCCGGTGTGCGAGACGTTGAGCTCCCCGAGCCACTCGCTCAACAGCTCGGCAAAATCGAAGTTGTTGGCGATGTGGGGCAGGAAGCGGCGGTAATTGGCCGTCATGGCCTCCCAATCGACCCCGTGCATCTGCTCCGTGTAGAAGCGCTGCTTCTGCTGCATGTAGACATGCTGGAACATGGCGGCACGCTCCTCGGCCAGATCCATCTTCATCCGCGCCGAGAAGGTCACCGGCTTGAGATTCGACCCGTCGAGCTTGCGGAGCTGCCCACCCAGGAGGAAGATCGTCCCCTCGCCGTCCATCTCGAAACGGCCATAACCGGCATTCTTCGACACCAGCTGCGGATCCCGCTTGCGCAGGTCGAGTTTCCAGAGGTCAAAACCCTTCTCGAACGACGCCAGGTAATAGAGCGTCTCGCCCTTCTTGTCCACGATCGCCGAAGCGAGGTTCGACGAGTTCGGCGTCAGGCGCGCGATGCGGTCCTCGATTCCCTCGAGCTCGACCACGATCGGCTCAACGGTCGGTTTCTCCTCCTTCTCCTTCGCGGCAGCCTCCTGCTCCTTGTCCGACTTCTTGCCCTTCTCCTTGGCTTTCTTCTCCCGCTCGGCCTTCTCGCGGGCCTTCTTCTGCTCCTCCTCGAGTGCCTTGCGCAGTTCGTAGTCCTCCTTGCTCAGGCGGAACTTGTCGTAGGCATCCTGATTGAGGAAGACGAGCATCACGTCGCTCAGCGAACCCCACGAAGCGTGGGCCCGCATGCCGTAGCGGTCGGTCTCGAAGAGGATGGCATTGCCGTCGAGCACCCACCGCGGCGACGAACTGAAGTAACCGCTGCGGGTCAGGTTCGTGATCTCACCGCCCTCGGCGCTGACCAGACCGATATCCGAATAGGGGTCGTGGCGGTTGCCGATGAACTCGAGGGCAAACCACCGCCCGTCGGGCGACCATCGATAGTCGAAGCCGCCGCCGGTCCCGTACCACGTGCTGCCGTCGGTGACCTGGTGCACCTTCTTCGAGTCGAGATCGACGACCATCAGCCGGTTGCGGTCCTCGATGAAGGCCAGCTGCTTGCCGTCGGGCGAGAACTGCGGAAGAGTACGCTCGAACTTCGACTCGGGCAGCAGTCGCTCCTCGCGGAGCACCGTCGCGTTGGGGAATCCTTTCTCCTCATCGCGCACGATCGTCGCCCGATAGAGGTCCCATTTGCCGTCCCGCTCGCTGGCATAGACCAGCGTCCGGTTGTCTGCACCCCACGTCACGTCACTCTCCGTGGCCGCCGTCTCGGTCACCCGCTTCGTCGTGCCGTACTCGACCGAGGTCACGAAAAGCTCGCCGCGCACCGTGAAGGCGATCTGTTTGCCGTCGGGCGACACGGCCGGGTCCGAAGCCCCGGAGGTGAAGTGGAAGATGGTCTCCTGCCTGGCATCGTCGCGCGTGAGCTCGATCGCCACCTTGCGGGGCTTGCCGCCGGCCGGCTGGGTATAGATCTCCCCGTTGTAGGCATAGCACAGCGTGCCGTTGTCGCCCATCGAGAGGAAACGCACGGGATGCGTGCGGAAATGGGTCACGGCAGTCACCTCGGCCGGGTTGTCCAGCGGGAACGAATAGACGTTGAACGACCCTCCGTCGCGCTCGCTGAGGAAGTAGACCGTCTTTCCGTCGGGCGAGAGCGCAGGGTTGCGGTCCTCGCCGGCTCGCTGCGTCAGATTGACGTGGTGGCCGTCGGCCGGACGGTAGAGCCAGATATCGCGGGTGATCGACGAAGTGTGGTGTTTGCGCCACTCGTCCTCGAAGCCCTTGCGGTCCTGATAGAGGAAGAAACTGCCGTCGCGACCGAAACATACCGCCTCGGCCGGAGTGCCCAGCACCTGCTCGACACGTCCGCCCCCGACCGGCACACGGTAGAGCTCGGTCATGGCCGAGGTGGGAAACAAGGCACTGGCGGCCGGATCCTGAATCGAGGCTACGAAAAGAACATATTCCCCATCGGGCGAGAAGGCCGTGGGGACCTCCGAAGCGGAGTTGAAGGTGATCCGCCGGGCGGGACCGCCCTCGGACGACATGACATATACGTCGGAACCGCCCTCGCGGTTGCTGGCAAAGGCGATCCGCGTCCCGTCGGGACTCCAGACGGGGCTCGATTCATACGACTCCTGCGTGGTCAGCTGCACGGCCTTGCCGCCGTCGGCCGCCACCTTGTAAATATCGCCCTTGTAGCAGAAGGCGATCTGCTGCCCGTCGGGCGAAATCTTCACATCGCGCAGCCACAGCGGCTCGGCGGCAAGCGCCCATTCCGCCGCCAGGCCGAGGGCCATACAGAGAAACAGCTTCTTCATCGGTTCTTGGTTTTTGCGGTAAAACTGGAATTATTCAGTGCTAAGATAGGAATTTATCCGCGAAAAGCCCGCGAATCGACCCCGAAAATGCGTCCTTGAAGCCCGGGCCGCACCGCGCGCTCCGCCCGGCGGGGACACAACGAATCACCGGCCGAGTACGTCCCAGAACCGCGCGGGGAGGTGGATGTTCTCCACCCGACGGGCCGCTTCGAACAGCGGAGCGATCTCCGCGGGCGTGAAACCCGCAATCCCGCAGCCGATCTCCGTGACGAGAAACGTCATCCGGGGATGCTGCCGGGCGAAACCGATGAACTCGTCCACATAGGGACGGATCGTCTCCACTCCGCCCTGCATGGTGGGGATGGCATAGCTCTCTCCCTGCAGCCCAACCCCCTGTCCCCAGACGGCCCCGAACTTCAGGCTGGCCAACCGGGCAGCACCTCCGCCGTGCATGCCCGCCAGGTTGCTGCCGAATACGAATATCTCCCCGGGCCGAAGCTCCGTGATGCGGTCAGGTGTCGTTCTCATAGTGATGCGTTTTGTTGTAAAGATACAAAAAAATACAACCGCCGCGACAGGAGTATTTCGCAGCAAACAAGCCATTACCCCGTCCGTCGGGTATTGTGTACGGGATCGGTATTGGATTGACTTCCAAAAGATATCCGAACGAGTTCACCCGTTTGTCCGCCCGTCCATCCCTGGTCTCGCACCGTTTCCGCCAATAAATATAAGATTATCAGAAAAACAAGCACAAAAAATGACAGACTCCGCAAAAGGTCTTACGGATGAACCCTTCCGCAAAGTCTGTCACTTTTTATTCGGCAAGCGCAAATCAGATTTTCTTAAATGTATATGTTATTGCTGCTTTATAACCGTCATCGTCTATTTCCTCGAAAAGGACGAGTTGCGTTTTCGTTAATTGTTCGATTTTAAATGTCCCATTATATTCATATTCTTGGGGAATTGTCAAAACATTGTTTGAGATAGAATATTTTAAGGGCCATTCTTCCTGCAATTGGTTGTTTTCATAATAATTAAAACTTTTGTATGTGCCCGATCCATCCTCATTGAATGTGTAGGTGTAATAGAACCCGTAATCGTCGTTCACATCATCGATCGGATAGGTTATATCCTTATCGAATTTACCCTCTCCTGGCACAATTTCATAGCCGACCTCACGTGTAATCTGCCATGTTCCGACGATCGACGCATCTTTGTTATCGTCTTTGTCATCATCGGAGCATGCCGAAAACGAGACTGCCGCAAACAGAGCGGCCGCAAAGAAAAACAACTTTTTCATCGTTGCAATAAGTTTTTGTTTGTCGTCCCAGCACCCGTACGACGGTTAAAGTTTGGGTTTAAAGAAACAGAAAGCGTGGTGCTGAACGCCTATTCACACTTGCAGGCCGTAGGAAACCTTGGTAGATAAATAAGCAACAACACCACGCCGTATCCATGAAAGGATATGACGCGGCAAGATGTCAGCCATTCTCTCTACCTTTTCGAATTTCCTACGTTCGCAAGTCGAGAACAAGCTACACTCTCCGTGTATTCAATATGTTACTGCAAAAGTAACACATTCGGCGGAAAATGCAAAACATCTTGCCCGTTCGGGTGTTGTTGCTCGTATTTATGATTCTATGGTGCAAGCATAGCCGTATTTATTCTGTCACTACATAAAAACAGACCCTGCAGTCGGTCATCAGTCCGTCTGGCAAAGTCTGCGCCTTGATTCGCCCCTTTTGCTCGGCGACAATCATCTGCAGGGTAAATTCCTCCTCGTTCATCTCTTTCGCCAGAATCTTCCCGTTGTACTCGGATTCATATTTCAGCATGATCTGGCGAATCAACTGTCGATTCGGACAGTTGGGTTTGGGTTGGTTGGTGTCAAAATTCCAGAATTTGGGATCGACCGACACGCCGAGACTTTTCATCGTCCGTTTGCGGTCCTTCCTAATGCGCAACATGAGCGGATGCTCCCCATTGGCAAGGGTCTTGCTTTTGAAGCAAATGACTGAAATTGTGGCGTCCATAGCCTTTTGGCGGTTTACACCACGGTTTACACACCCTGCGCAAAATGCCGCAGAAACGGGGTCGGGAACCTCCGCCCGAACGACCTGCCAGAAACGAAAAAGGCTCGACAACCAGTTGATTGTCAAGCCTTTTCTTCAGTCGGGGTGACTGGATTCGAACCAGCGACCACACGCCCCCCAGACGTGTACTCTAACCGGACTGAGCTACGCCCCGATCCTTGCCCTCCGGGAGAATTACCTCTCCGTTTGGGACTGCAAATATAGTACTTTTTTCAGAAACAAACACATTTCTGCCATATTTTTTTCTATTTTTGCGGAAATGAAACGAATTTCACTCCTCCTGGCCCTCCTGACCGCCCTCTGCTTCGGCAGTTGCGGCACTCCCCGGCTCGATCCCGGGGCCTTCACCGAGACCATATATGCCCCGGCCTACGCTACGGGATTCGACATACGCGGGCTCGCCGCCGACAGTCTGTCGCTCGCAGACCGAAGCGCAGCCTCCGAGGCCCCGACACTCATCACCGTCCGCAACCCGTGGCAGGGAGCATCCGACATCGAACAGCACCTGCTCGTCCTGCGGGGCGACGCCGAAGCTCCCGCCGCATTCGACGGCACCGTGGTCCGCGCCCCGGTCGAGCGCGTCGTCTGCATGTCTTCGGGACACATCGCCTTCTTCGACGCCTTAGGAGAGACCGACCGCATTTCGGGCGTTTCGGGCATCGACTACATCTCCAATCCGCGCATTCAGGAGAACCGGCGGGCCGGGAAGGTCCATGACATCGGGTTCGACTCGAACATCGACTTCGAACGGCTGGCCTCGATGCGGCCCGGCATCGTCCTGCTCTACGGCGTAACGGGAGAAAACGTCGCCGTGACGGGCAAGCTCCGCGAATTGGGCATACCTTATATATATGTGGGCGACTATGTCGAGAACTTCCCGCTCGGAAAGGCCGAATGGCTCGTTGCGATTGCCGAACTCTGCAACCGGCGCGAGACCGGCGCCGACACGCTACGGCACATCGCAGCCCGCTACGAGGCGCTGAAGGCCGCCCCGGCTGCCGGCCGCCCGAAGGTGATGCTCAACACCCCCTACCGCGACACATGGTTCATGCCGCCACGCAGCAGCTACATGGTCCGCCTCGTGGAGGATGCCGGCGGCGCATACATCTACCCGCAGAACGACACGAACGCCTCGCAACCCATCGACATGGAGGAAGCCTACCTGCTGGCCCGCCAGGCCGACGTGTGGATCAACGTCGGGGGCTGCAACACGCTCGCGGAGCTGACGGCGCAGAATCCGAAATTCGCCGACATGCCGGCCGTGAAGGAGCGCCGCGTCTTCAACAACAACCGCCGCCAGACCCCGTCGGGCGGCTCCGACTTCTGGGAGTCGGGCAACGTCCGTCCCGACCGGATTCTCCGCGACCTGCGCACCATCTTTTCCGGTGGGGACGCCGACTCGCTGTGGTACTACAAACGCCTCGAATAGACGATGAACCGCACGACTCTCCTCTTCACGCTGCTGACGCTGCTCACCGCCGCACTCTTCGTCGCCGACCTCGCCTCGGGCTCGGTTCCCGTTGCCGCCGGTGACGTCTGGGCCGCCCTGACCGGAGGCGCGTGCGACCCCGCCACGCGGGACATCATCCTCAAGATCCGTCTGCTGAAGGCCGTCATGGCCGTTGCCGCCGGTGCTGCACTGGCCGCCAGCGGACTGGAGATGCAGACCCTCTTCCGCAACCCGCTGGCCGGGCCCTACGTGCTGGGCGTCAGTTCGGGCGCTTCGCTCGGCGTGGCGATCTTCCTGCTCGGGGCTCCGCTGCTCGGAGTCGGAAGCCATGCCTTCGTCCAGTCGCTCGGCATCGCCGGCGCCGCCTGGCTCGGGTCGGCTCTCGTGCTGGCACTGATCATGGCCGTCAGCCGCCGGATCAAGGACATCATGGTGATCCTGATCCTCGGCATGATGTTCGGCTCGGGTGTGAGCGCCGTAGTCGAAATCCTGCAGTACCTCTCGAACGAAAACGCCCTCAAGTCGTTCGTCATCTGGACAATGGGGTCGCTGGGCGACGTCACGGGGAGCCAGCTGACCCTCGTGCTGCCGATCGTCGGGGCGGGTCTCGTACTCGCGGTCGCAGTGATCAAACCCCTGAACCTGCTGCTGCTCGGCGAAAACTATGCCCGCACAATGGGGCTCAACGTACAGCGGGCCCGGACGCTGATCTTCCTCTCGACGGTTCTGCTGGCCGGAACCATCACTGCCTTCTGCGGGCCGGTCGGTTTCATCGGCCTGGCCGTGCCTCACATCGCCCGCATGCTCTTCGCCTCGGCCGACCACCGCATCCTGATGCCCGGCTCGATGCTCACGGGTGCCGCACTGCTGCTGGTCTGCGACCTGGCGGCCAAGCAGCTGGCGCTCCCGATCAATACGCTCACGGCCCTGTTGGGCATCCCGGTCGTGATCTTCGTCGTCACCCGTAACCGCACCCTCTTCTGATGAGCCTCACACTCCACCGCATCTCGCTCGCCTACGGCAGCCGCACCCTGCTGCAGGAGGTCTCGGCCGAATTCGCCGACCGCACCCTGACGGCCCTGATCGGCCGCAACGGCACAGGCAAGAGCACCCTGCTGCGCGCCGTCGCCGGACTGGGGCCGCTTGCCGGCGGCCGCATCGACCTGTGCGGGGAGCCGCTCGACACCCTCACGCCGCAACGACGGGCCGCAACGATCTCGTTCGTCACCACCGACAAGGTGCGGATCGCCAACCTCACATGCGAAGCCGTCGTGGCTCTGGGACGCGCCCCCTACACCGACTGGATCGGCCGCCTGCACGAGGAGGACCGCCGCATCGTGGCCCGCTCGCTCGAACTGGTCGGCATGGGCGGCTTTGCCCGCAAGACGATGGACCGCATGTCCGACGGCGAATGCCAGCGGGTCATGATCGCCCGGGCGCTGGCACAGGACACCCCCGTGATCCTGCTCGACGAACCCACGGCGTTCCTCGACCTGCCGAACCGCTACGAACTGGCGACGCTCCTCGGCAGGCTGGCCCACGACGAGGGCAAGTGCATCCTCTTCTCGACCCACGATCTCGACGTCGCCCTCTCGCTCTGCGACGGAATCACCCTGATCGACACACCGTACTTGCACCACCTCCCCTGCGATGAAATGGTGCGCAGCGGACTGATCGAGCGGCTTTTCGCCGGAGAGAACGCCTGCTTCGACGCCGCGACCCGCACCGTACGGTTGCGCTGACCGGCCCGCCGATGGCGGCAAAGCCTCTACGGTCCGTCCCGCAGCCGCCGCTCCGGACGGCGCCGGGTCGTTTTGCCGCTCTTTTTCACATTTTTTCACCACTTTTTTTGCACAAGTCACTTTTTTGCTTACCTTTGCACCGCTAAAGCAACCCGTTTACGGGAGGCGATAGTGGTAAAGGCCCATTCGTCTATCGGTTAGGACGCAAGATTTTCATTCTTGAAAGAGCAGTTCGATTCTGCTATGGGCTACAAACGAGGGGTGCCGGAAAGCGGCGCACCGCCTGTAAGGCAACGAAGGGCGGAGGCGAAGCCGGAAGGTGCTCTACGGGTGTTGAAAAGACGAGGAGCGGACCCCGAGTCCATCCGAAAGCAGCTACGGCTGTCGCAGTAAGCAGACTGAAAGAATAAAAAAATAAACTTACACGAATTATGGCAAACCATAAGTCCTCGAAGAAAAGAATCCGTCAGACGGTGACCAAGCGTGCACACAACCGCTTGTTCCACAAGACGGCCCGCAACGCCGTGAAGGCTCTGCGTGCGACGACCGAGAAGAGCGCAGCCGAAGCTCTCCTGCCGAAGGTTACGTCGATGCTCGACAAGCTGGCCAAGCACAACATCATGCACAAGAACAAGGCCGCCAACCTGAAGAGCGCCATCCAGCTTCACGTGAACGCACTTTAATCTGCGGGAACGGCGGAGATCCGCCTTCAAGCAAAAAAAGCTGACTTTTCGAAGTCAGCTTTTTTTGTTCGCCGAAGTCCGGCACTCTTGTCCGGAGGACGGGAGTTTCCAAGAGAGGAGGCAGCCGGGTCGTTCGGACTTGCGGGCATGGAGGTAAGACCGCGCATCCCCGGATCCGCCCGAAAGGTCCCGTGCAGCTGCAGCCTGAAAACGCCGTCGCCCCGGATGTACCTCACGATACGGCCGGGGCGGCGCAATACAGCAGATTGCTACTTGAGGGCGTCGATGACGGCCGCGATCCGGTCGAAGACCTCGTCCATCGTACCTACGCCGTCCACCGATGCATACTTGTTCTGCCCGGCGTAGTAATCGGCCACCACGGCCGTCTGCTTGTGGTAGACGTCCAGCCGGCCGCGGATCACCTCCTCCGAAGCATCGTCGGCACGGCCCGAATCCTTGCCGCGGAGCAGGATCCGGCGGACCAGTTCCTCCTCCGGAACATGGATGTCCACCATGATATCGACCTTCAGACCCTCCTTGGCCAGTATCTTGTCGAACTCCTCGGCCTGCACCGTCGTGCGGGGGAATCCGTCGAAGATGCAGCCCTTGGCATCCTTGTGCTCGGAGACGTAGTTGGCGATCATGCCGATGACGATCTCATCGGGTGCCAGCTTGCCCTCCTTGATATACTGTTCCATGCTGCGGCCCAGCTCCGTACCGCGGCGGATCTCGTCACGGATCACCTCGCCCGTCGAGACGTGGTCGATGCCGTAATGTTCCTTCAGACGCTGCGCCTGCGTACCTTTTCCGCAGCCCGGAGCACCGAATAAAACGATGTTTATCATAACCGAATCCGTTTTTGTGATTGTGCGGACAAAATTACTGTAATTTTTGAGAAAAGGCAAAGAATCGTTAGATTTGTAAAAAATTTCATATTCTCATGGACGCCAAGAAACGCACCGAGATCGCCACGTTGGGCGAATTCGGACTCATCGACCTGCTGACGCAGGACTTCCCGACACGCAACGCCTCGACCCTGCGGGGTGTCGGCGACGATGCCGCCGTGATCGCCCCGCCGGCCGGCGAAGCGGTGCTCTGCACGACCGACACCTTCTTCGAAGGGGTCGATTTCGACCTCACCTACTTCCCGCTCAAGCACCTGGGATACAAGGTCGTGACGGCGGCAATCAGCGACCTGCTGGCCATGAACGCCCGTCCCGCCCAGCTGACCGTCTCGCTGGGGGTCTCGGCCAAGCTGCCCGTCGAAGCCCTGCAGGACCTCTACGAAGGCATCCGCTTCGCCTGCAAGGAGCATGAGATCGACCTCGTCGGCGGCGACACGCGGGCTTCGATGAACGGACTGACGATCGGCGTAACGGCCCTCGGACACGCCCCGAAGGAGCAGATCGTCTACCGCAGCGGAGCCCGACAGAACGACCTGGTCTGCCTGACGGGCAACCTCGGCGCCGCCTACATGGGTCTGCGGCTGCTCGAGCGCGAGAAGCGCGTCCTTACCGACGTCAAGAACCCCGAACCGCAGTTCAAGGGCTACGAATACCTGCTCGAAAAGTACCTCAAGCCCCGCCCGCGCACCGACATCATCGAGGCGCTGCGCGAGGAGCAGATCCATCCCACGGCGATGATTGACCTCTCGGACGGACTCGCGAGCGACCTCCTGCAGCTCTGCAAGGCCTCGGAGTGCGGCGTGCGGATCTACCTCGACCGGATTCCGATCGCGCAGCAGACATCGGCCCTGGCCGACGAGATGCACATGGACCCGGTCGTGGCGGCACTCAACGGCGGCGAGGACTACGAACTGCTCTTCACGGTGCCGCTCGAGATGCAGGAGCAGGTCATGCGTCTGGGACTGGTGGACGTCATCGGCCACATCACCCCCGCCTCGACGGGCGCCTTCCTCGTGACCCCCGACGGGCAGGACATCCGACTTCGAGCCCAGGGATTTCCGGAAAAATAACTCACCCCACAAACGAGGTTACCCCAGACAAACAGGTAGACAAACCACGTCGCTATAATCAACCAGGCAACGATATCCGAGCGGGTAAAAGGGCCGCATCATGAAAAATCAGATAATTGATCCCATAGGAAACCGCACAGGAGAACACCAGTACGCATCCTATCTTCAGTGCATTTTTTATGATTTTATCTGGTAAAGTTTAAGGGTACCGGACAGGATGGCAAGCCCCCGTTTTCAAATATAGATCATGCATTCAAAAAATCCGAATTCTCCTCACACCATCATATAAAAAGCCTCAATCCGGAAACGGATTCTCCCCAAACCATTACTGCCCGGCCCCGCGTTATCAACCCGATCGCGGCATCGGCGCACGAAATCCGGGCAATTTTTTTTGCAGAGCGATATGGTTACTTTTATCCATCCAAAACAGGATTATCCATCAATCAACATGATAAATATGAAAACCCTTCTCCTCTCCCTGCTCATCGCCTCCCTGCTCGCCATCCCCACCCCGGGCGAAGCCCAAACCTCGGTACGCCCTTACGACCAATGGGAGGCGACCCAATTCATAGCTGTGTTCGGCCGCCAGCCCGAAGAGTTCGTACGGGCAGACAACAATTGGGAAATCCTCTACCACCTGCGCACGCCACATACCTTGTCCGCGCTCCGAGAACAAGGAGTCAAATGCACTGACAGCCAAATGTTGCTACTGGAGGCGGGAGGCCTTATCCGCCAAACCGACGGGAAATGGACGTGTACCATCCCCATCCTCGACCAAGAGCAGACCCGTGCGCTGCGGGAGTATAGCAAGGACATCTCCGCGTCCATATACGCGAAGACGAAGGACGAGTTCTCCGTTCTCACGCAAGCGATCCGGGAGATGGGCTTTGCGAACAACACGCTCTCACTGGTCTTTTCCTACCTTATGGATGGCAGGATGTGGACCAAACTGGTCTTGTTTGACGAGATCGACAGCCATGCGGGATGGAGCGGCTGCTACTGGGTTCTGTACGAGCCGCGCGAGGGGATCAAGTTCGGGACCAACGGCTTCGGGAACATGGACTTGATCCTGACCTATATCGACAGTGATGTCTCCCCCTCCGCCAGCGACATGGACCGCCTCGCCGAGGAAATCGCCGCATACGGAAAGCCGACCGATCCCCAGCTCATCGCCCGGCTCACGCCTTACGGATTGGTGAACGACGACGGAGACCTCCTCTTCCCCATGATCCAAAACGGGCAGGATGCTTTCCACCGGACCACGGAACGGCTGGTCGAGACCATTACAACGGAGCTGAAGGACCACACCGCATCGGCCTCGGAGCGATACGGCATCACCGACGAAAAGGTCGCCATGGTAGTGTTGTACCACGAAACCATGTGGGACCTGATGGACAAGCTGCTCCAAGACCGCATTCTCACGCTCCCGGCTGTCTTCACGGATGCCAAGGCCAATCTCCACCGGTTGAACGAGGTAGTCTTCTTCGTGCCGGACGGGTTGATGCAGTAAGCCGCCTCGAGCCTCGCTCCATCCGGCAGACAGCCCCTCCGGCACACCGGATGGAGCCTCCATCCGCTCCTTGCCCTCCTCTTCCGACAGAACGACACCGCGCGCAAGACGCTTTTCGACAAAAAAGTCGATCCGTACTTTCGATTTTCCAATTTAATACTTATCTTTGCGGTCCCGAAAAGGGATTAACAACCAATTAATAAAGTCATCATGAACAATTACGAAACCGTTTTCATTGTCACGCCGGTCCTCTCGGATGCCCAGGTGCAGGAGGTCGCTGACAAATTCCAGGGTGTCATCACCGAAAACGGCGGTCAGATTGTGAACAAGGAGTCGTGGGGCCTGCGCAAGCTCGCCTATCCTATTCAGAAGAAGACCACCGGTTTCTACTTCCTGGTAGAGTTCACGGGCGAAGGCTCGCTCATCAACACGCTCGAGACGCAGTACCGCCGCGACGAGCGCGTGATCCGTTTCTTAACTTTCAAGCAGGACAAGTACGCCGTAGAGTATTCGGAGAAACGTCGTGCGAAACTTTCTAACAAGCAGGAGGAGTAAGCCATGGCACAGGAGAACAAAGCACAGTCGGAGATCCGTTACCTCAACCCCGTATCGGTAGACGTCAAGAAGAAGAAGTACTGCCGCTTCAAGAAGCTCGGCATCAAGTACGTTGATTACAAGGACGGCGAATTCCTCAAGAAGTTCCTCAACGAACAGGGCAAGATCCTTCCCCGCCGACTGACGGGTACCTCGCAGAAGTTCCAGAAGAAGGTCGCACAGGCCGTGAAGCGTGCGCGTCACCTCGCCATTCTGCCCTTCGTAACCGATTGCATGAAATAATTTAAGGAGGACATTACAATGGAAGTCATTCTGATCAAAGATATGGAGAATCTGGGCTACGCCAACGACATCGTGAACGTGAAGCCCGGTTATGCAAACAACTACCTGATCCCGCAGGGCATCGCCAAGGCCGCCACGGCTACGGCCAAGAAGGTGCTGGCCGAGAACCTGCGCCAGCGTGCCCACAAGGATGCCAAGATCCTTGCCGACGCACAGGCTCTGGCCGAGACGATCGCCAACCTGCCGCTGTCGCTGGCTGTCAAGGCCGAGGAGGGCAAGCTCTTCGGTACGGTGACCGCCGCCGACCTGGCCGAGGCGCTCGCAGCCAAAGGCATCACGGTGGATCGCAAGCAGATCAGCGTCGATGCGATCAAGACCGTCGGCGAGTACGAGGCTACGGCCCGCCTGCACAAGGAGGTCAAGGCTACGATCAAGTTCTCGGTTACCGCTGCCGAATAAGGTCGCAAGCGACTCATCAAGCAAAAGAGCTTTCCTCGCGGGAAAGCTCTTTTTTCGTTTTCATTGGTCCGGATCGGCATGCGGCCAGGCCCGAAAGGCTCTGCCGGCACGACGTGTACGGAGGATCTGCAGCCCGGAATCAGGCAACCACGCAAACCGGCGGCACGGAAGCAAGATCCCCGTTGTTCCGGCACAGTGTCCGTCGGAATCCCTGCCGACAAAACCGTTCCAAAGCGTCCTCGCAGCGCCCCGAGGGAGAGGAACTGCCGGGGAGAGCGGCTCCAATTCCGCGCGTGCCGCACCCTGCATCGAACCGGACTCCGGGGCGCCTTCCTCACTGATGTTCCGGCCCATAGATGCACCCCGGAGTCCGTTGCCGCATCTCCTCGCTCCGCCTGCCCTGCCGCCAGCCGATCTCAAGCATTCCCCGCCGACACTCCGCACCAGCAAGGCATAAAAAAGGGCCGCAGACTTCCGTCCGCGGCCCTCGGTTCGGGATCACTCCCCCTGCGGGAAGTTACTCCTTGTCTTCCTTCTTGGCGGCAGCCTCCATGGCGCTCTTCAGAGCAGCCAGGCCGGCGATGTCACCCAGCGTCGTCTTCTCGACCGAAGCGTTGATCTTCTTCACCGTCGATTTCGTAGCATCGGCAGCAGCACGCTTCTCGGCCTTCTCGGCGGCTGCAGCCTCACGACGTGCATCGTCGTAGGTGCGCAGGTGCGAGAGGGTGATGCGCTTGGTGGCCTTCGAGAACTCGATCACCTTGAAGTCGAGTTTGTCGCCCACCTTCGGGGTCGTACCGTCCTCCTTGACCAGCTGGCGGGCCGGGCAGAAGCCCTCGATGTTCTCGCCCAGAGCGACAACGGCGCCCTTGTCGGTCATCTCGGTAATCGTACCCTCGTGGATGCTCTCAACCGGGAACTGAGCCTCGAAGCCGTTCCAGGGGTTCTCCTCCAGCTGCTTGTGGCCCAGCGAGAGGCGACGGTTCTCCTTGTCGATCTCGAGTACGACCACATCGATGTCGGCACCGACCTGCGTGAACTCGCCCGGGTGCTTTACCTTCTTGGTCCAGCTCAGATCCGAGATGTGGATCAGGCCGTCGATGCCCTCCTCGATCTCGACGAATACGCCGAAGTTCGTGAAGTTGCGCACTTTGGCCGTGCACTTCGTGCCGACGGGGTACTTGGTCTCGATGTTCTCCCACGGATCGGGCGTCAGCTGCTTGATGCCGAGCGACATCTTGCGCTCCTCACGGTCGAGGGTCAGGATAACGGCCTCCACCTCGTCGCCGACCTTCATGAACTCCTGGGCCGAACGCAGGTGCTGGCTCCACGACATTTCGGATACGTGGATCAGGCCCTCGACACCCGGAGCGATCTCGACGAAAGCACCGTAGTCAGCCATGACAACGACACGGCCCTTGACCTTGTCGCCGACCTTGAGGTTGGGATCGAGAGCCTCCCACGGATGCGGGGTGAGCTGCTTCAGACCCAGGGCGATACGCTTCTTCTGGTCGTCGAAGTCGAGGATCACGACGTTGATCTTCTGATCGAGCGAAACGATCTCCTCGGGGTGGTTCACGCGGCCCCACGAGAGGTCGGTGATGTGAATCAGACCGTCTACACCGCCCAGATCGACGAATACGCCGTAGGAGGTGATGTTCTTGACGGTACCCTCGAGGATCTGACCCTTCTCGAGCTTCGACATGATGACCTGCTTCTGGGCCTCGAGCTCGGCCTCGATGAGGGCCTTGTGCGAAACGACCACGTTGCGGAACTCCTGGTTGATCTTCACCACCTTGAACTCCATGGTCTTGTCTACATAGATGTCGTAGTCGCGGATGGGCTTCACGTCGATCTGCGAACCGGGGAGGAAGGCCTCGATGCCGAAGACATCGACGATCATGCCGCCCTTGGTGCGGCACTTGATGTAACCCTTGATGATCTCGTCCTTCTCCAGGGCCTCATTGACACGATCCCAGCTCTTGAGCTGACGGGCCTTCTTGTGCGAGAGAGCCAGCTGGCCGTTCTTGTCCTCGGCCGACTCGACGTAGACCTCGATCTTGTCACCGACCTTCAGATCGGGATTGTAGCGGAACTCCGATACGGGGATCACACCCTCGCTCTTGTAGCCGATGTTCACCAGCACCTCGCGCTTGGTGATGGCCGTTACGGTACCCTCGACCACTTCGCCGACAGCGACGTTCGAAAGCGTCTTGTCATAAGCCTCGGTGATCTGCTCCTTGGGCTGATCGTACACGCCCAGATCGTTCTCGAAGGCGTTCCAGTCGAAATTCTCGTTTGCGACCACGTTCTTTACTTCTTCCATTGTGGAAATTGAATTTTGCGATACAATCGCTCGTTAAACGGTTAATAATTAAGTTCATACCCACACAGTCGCACATCGTGTACACGCGCGGGACTGCAAAGGTATATCTTTTTCGTTGGAAATCAAAAAATTCAGCCGCTTTTCAGCCCTTTTGCCGCGGAGTGCGGCCGGAGCTGCCCCGAAGCCGACTCAACGCGGGGTTGCCTCGGTCCGGACGACGCACTGCCGCGGACGGTTATCGGGCTCGACCGGCGACTTTTCGCCGAGCTCCCCGAGCAATACGTCGGCGACCTTCTCCCCGGTTATCCGTCCGTCGGATCCATTCAGGCCGCGGTAGTTCCGGAAGACGTAGTCGTTGAGGGCCACCCGGTAGCTGCGCCCTTCGCGCAACTGCGGGAAACGCACATCGAGGGCGCTGTCCCGGGCATCGACAAGGATCTCGTAGGGGGTTGTCGCGATCAGGTCGATCCGGTGGGCCTCCTTGCGGTTCTCCGTATCGTTGTACTTGGCGAGAATCATGCGCCGCATATCGGCGGGCGTCATCCGCATCACGGCAATCTCGGTCCCGAAAGGCTCGAGGTCATATACCCGTGCGGTGCTCATGCCGCCGGCCGGGATCGAATCGATCCGCACGCCGCCCACATGGTAGAAACCCACCTCGGCTCCCGCTCTGTCGGCTATCGCACGGGCCATCCAGTTGGCCACACCCCAGCCGTCGGCCGGCCGGGCGAATTCGCCCACCGGACGGTTCAACTCCGGGTCGGCATAATAGCGCTCCACCTCGGCCCGATACTCCGGATCGGGATCGTAGCCGGCCAGCGGCACGATCCGGTAGTCGGTCCCCACGACCTTTCCTCCCCGCAGACGGATTGTCGTCACGCCGACATTCGTGAGGTTCTTCCCCGTCTGGGTCATGAGCGTACGGTTGATCACCGTATCGCACTCGACATGCGTATGTCCGCCGATCACCACGTCGAACAGGCCGCAGCGTCCGAGCAGTTCGGCATCGCGGTCGTCACCCATGTGCGAAAGGAGCACCAGCACATCCACCTTCGGGCGCAATTCGGCGCCGACCTCCATGGCACGCTGCTGCGGGTCGGGGAAACGCAACCCCTCGAAACTCGAGGCATTTCCGGCCGGATGGCCCGGCCCCTCGTAATTGGTCACTGCACCGACGAAGCCAACCTTCACTCCGTTGCGCTCGACAACGATGGCGGGCGGCAGGGCCGGGAAGGTGCACGTGTCGCTGACGACATTGGCGCAGACCACCTCGAAGTCCATGCTGTCGATCATGCGGCCGAGGAAGGCCTGGCCGCGGTCGAACTCGTGGTTGCCGAGCGTCGCCGCATCGTATCCGAGCCGGTTCATCAGAGCGATGATCGGCATGCCGGGTGTCGGGGCCAGATCGACATAGGCATTGCCTGTCCAACGGTCGCCGGCATCGACCAACAGCGCATCGGGCACCGTATCGCGACAGGCGGTGACGGCGGCTGCCAACTGCGGGAAATTCTGAATCTTGGCGTGCATGTCGTTCGTAGACAACAGCACGAGGGTCCGCTCGCGGGGCGAGCAGGCGGCCGCCGCCAGCATCAGGGCGAACAGGGCCGAACGGGTCCATCTTTTCATCATACGCTTTTACAAACTGCTTTCCGAGTTGCCAAAGTTACAAATAATTTCTACCTTTACACAGCATAAAGCAAAACCTCGATTCATGAGCGATACGATCAAAATCATCTGCGACAACCTCGGCGGCGAGCTGGAAGTGCCGATGGGCACGACGTTGCAGAAGATCGCGGAACGGCTCACCCCGGGTAAATACCCGTTCCTGGCCGCTTTCGTGAACAACCGCATCAAAGAACTGAACTACAGGATATACACCCCGGTGACAATCCGTTTCGTGGATATCACCTCGTTCGAAGGAATCCGCGTCTACCAACGCACGGCCTGGTTCATTCTCCAGAAGGCCGTCCGGGACCTCTATCCCGACCGGACGCTCCACATCCGCCACTCGCTGGGACAGAGCGGCGTCTACTGCGAGATCGAAGGCATTGACGAATTCTCCCGCGAAGAGACCGACGCCCTGAAGGCCCGCATGCGGGAGATCGTAGCCAGCGACCTGCCCATCGAGCGACGCAAGGCGCTGACGAGCGAGGTGCGCGCCCGCTACGCCGCCGAAGGCTTCGCCGACAAGATCGCCCTGCTCGACTCGCGGCCGCGGCTCTACAGCGACCTCTACACGCTGGCCGACACGGCCGGCTACTTCTACGGTTCGCTGGCCCCCTCTACGGGCTACATCCGCCTGTTCGACATCGAGCCCTACTACAACGGCTTCTATCTGGTGCTCCCGCCGCGCACCTCGCCCGACCGGCTGGACCGCAACGTTCATCAGGACAAGATGTTCAGCATTTTCCGCGAATACCAGTCGTGGGTGCGCATCATGGGCGTTCCGACCGTCGGCGACGTCAATTCGAAGGTCCTGGCGGGCGACGCCGGCGGCATGATCAAGCTGGCCGAGGCCTTCCACGAGCGGAAATTCGCCGAAATAGCCGACGCCATCGCCGAGGCAAACCTCTCGCGCGGGACCCGCGTGGTGCTCATCTCTGGACCCTCGTCGAGCGGCAAGACCACCTCGGCCAAACGGCTGGGCATCCACCTGGGCGTGCTCGGACTGAACCCCGTGCTGATCTCGCTCGACGACTACTTCGTCGATCGCGAGAAGACCCCGAAGGACGAGAACGGCGACTACGACTACGAGGCGCTCGAAGCCATCGACCTCGAACTGTTCAACGACCACCTGCGCCGCCTGATGCAGGGCGAAAGCGTCGATATCCCGCGCTACAACTTCATCACCGGGCGCCGCACGTGGCACAACGCCCCGCTGACGCTCGACGAGCGGTCGATCCTCATCATCGAGGGGATCCACGGGCTCAACCCACGGCTGACCCCCTCGATTCCCGAACAGCAAAAGTTCCGCATCTACATCTCGTGCTTCACATCGGTGGCGATGGACAACCTCTCGCGCATCGCCACCACGGACAACCGCCTGCTGCGCCGCCTGACGCGCGACTACACGCAGCGGGGTTCCGACGCGCTGGCCACCCTCTCGCGCTGGGCCTCGGTCCGCCGCGGCGAGGAGAAGCACATCTTCCCCTATCAGGAGAATGCCGACGTAATGCTCAACTCGTCGCTCTTCTACGAGATCTCGGTCCTGCGGCCCTTCGCCGAGAAAATTCTCCGCGAAGTACCCGACACGGTGCCCGAATACGACGAGGCGCGGCGCATGCTCAAGTTCCTCGACAACTTCATCCCCATCGCCCCCGACGAGATCCCGCCGACGTCGATTCTCCGGGAGTTCATCGGCGGCAGCAGCTTCAAATACTGACCCGCGCCAACCTGCCTGGAACTCATGAACAACCGCCTGCTCTTCACACTCGCCGCGCTGCCGCTTGCCGCACAGGGAACGGCCGGGGAGAAAAAGGAGGCCGCCACCCCAAACGGAAACCCGCGGCCGAACATACTTTTCTTCCTGGTCGATGACATGGGGTGGCAGGACACCTCGGTGCCCTTCCACGACGAGCGCACGCCGCTCAACGACCGATACCACACGCCCAACATGGAGCGGCTGGCCCGCATGGGCGTCCGCTTCACGCAGGCCTACGCCTGCGCCGTCTCCTCGCCGTCACGCTGCAGCATCCTCTCGGGCATGAACGCCGCACGGCACCGCGTGACCAACTGGACACTTGACTACGGGCGCCAGACCGACGCCTCGAGCGACGTGCTCGAGCTGCCCGACTGGAACTGGAACGGCATCCAGCCCGACACCGTCGTCTCGGCGCACAACACGCAAAACGCCACCCCCGTAACGACGCTCCCGCAGCTGCTTCGCGAAAACGGCTACTACACGATCCATTGCGGCAAGGCCCACTTCGGAGCCAAGACCACAGCCGGGGCCGACCCCCTTGCGATGGGATTCGACGTCAATATCGCCGGCGGAGCCAACGGCGCCCCCGGGAGCTACCTGGCGAAACGGAACTTCGGGCAGGGTTCGCCCCAGGAGGTGCTCGGGCTCGAAAAGTATTTCGGCGAGGATCTCTTCCTGACCGAGGTGCTGACCCGCGAGGCGATCGAGGCACTGAAGGTGCCCGTCTCCCGCCGCCAGCCTTTCTACCTATATATGGCCCACTATGCGGTCCACGCGCCCTACGACGAGGACACCCGCTTCACTGCCCGCTACCGGGGGCGCTACGACAGGCAGCTCGACGCCCCGCTCAACGAGAGCGAGACGCGCTACGCCGCCCTGGTCGAGGGGATGGACAAGAGCCTGGGCGACCTGCTCGACTTTCTGGAGCAGTACCCCGAAACGGCCCGCAACACGATCATCCTCTTCATGTCCGACAACGGCGGACAGGGACTCAACAACACCCGACAGGGTGTCGAGAACCGCGACCCGAACTATCCGGCACGCGCCGGCAAGGGATCGGCCTTTCTGGGCGGCGTCCGCGAACCGATGATGGTCTCGTGGCCGGGCGTCGTCGCGGGCGGCACGTCGTGCGACCAGCCGGTGATGATCGAGGACTTCTTCCCGACGATCCTCGAACTGGCCGGCATCGGGCGCTGCACCACGCAGCAGACGGTCGATGGCCGGAGCTTCGCCGGGGTGCTGCGCAACCCCCGGGAGCGTTACGAGCGCCCGATCGTCTGGCACTTCCCCAACCTGTGGGGCGAGACCCAGAACCAGGAGGAGGGCTACGGAGCCTATTCGGCCTACCTCGAGGGCGACTACCACCTGATCTATACCTGGGAGACGGGCCGGCTGCGCCTCTACGACATCGCCCGCGACATCGGCGAACAGCATGACCTGGCTGCCGAGCGCCCCGAAACGGTCCGCCGCCTGGCGCGCCGCCTCTCGCAGCGGCTGCGCGAAGCCGACGCACAGCGCCCCTCGTTCCGTGCGACGGGCGAACCCTGCCCGTGGCCCGACGAGGCGGCCCGCAACGCCACACACAAACAGTAACCGACCGACACAACAGCTAAATCCAAAAATATGTTCGACAAATTCTCCGGACGCCACATCGGCGTCACCCGCCCCGAAGACCTGAAAGCGATGCTCGACACGATCGGCGTCGGCTCGGTCGATGAGCTGATCGCGCAGGTCATCCCCGCCTCGATCCGGCTCAAGAAACCCCTTGCCCTCCCCTCCGAGGGCATGAGCGAATACGAATTCGCCGCCCACATCCGCGCACTGGCCGACCGCAACCGCTGCCTGCGCTCGTTCATCGGTATGGGCTACTACCCGTGCGCCGTACCGGCCGCCGTCTCGCGCAACGTCTTCGAGAACCCCGCCTGGTACACCTCCTACACCCCCTATCAGGCCGAGATCTCGCAGGGACGCCTCGAGGCGCTGCTCAACTTCCAGACGGCCGTCATCTCGCTCACGGGCATGGAGATCGGCAACTGCTCGCTGCTCGACGAGGGCACGGCCGCAGCCGAGGCCATGCTGATGATGTTCGCGCTGCGTTCGCGCGAGGCGGTCAAGGAGGGGCGCAACCAGCTCTTCGTGGACCGCAACATCTTCCCGCAGACGCTCGACGTGCTGCTGACGCGCAGCGAACCGTTCGGCATCGAGCTGATCATCGACGACTACAACGACTACGAGTTCTCGGGCAAGGAGTTCGGCGCCATCGTCCAGTATCCGGCCGCCGACGGCGAGGTCCGCGACTACGCCGACTTCACCGCCGCGGCACATGCCAAGGGGGCCCTCGTCACGGCCGCCTGCGACCTGCTCTCGCTCGCCCTGCTGAAGGCTCCGGGCGAGTGGGGAGCCGACATCGCCGTGGGTTCCACGCAGCGTCTGGGCACCCCGATGGGCTTCGGAGGTCCCTCGGCCGGCTACATGACCACGCGCGAGGCCTTCAAGCGCAACATGCCGGGCCGCATCATCGGCGTCTCGGTGGACCGTCTGGGCAACCGCGCCCTGCGCATGGCGCTCCAGATGCGCGAACAGCACATCAAGCGCGAACGCGCCACGTCGAACATCTGCACGGCCTCGGCCCTGATGGCCTCGATGGTCGGCTTCTACTGCGTCTACAACGGTCCCGAGGGACTGCTCCGTGCCGCCCGCACAGCCCACGAGGCCGCCGAGACAGTGGCCCGCGCCCTGGAGGCCATGGACTACCGGCTCGCCTCCAGATGCTTCTTCGACACGCTTGAGGTCGAGGCCGAGGCGGCCGTCGTCCAGTCGCTCGCGCTCGAGGCCGGCATCAACTTCTACTATCCGTCGGAGGGTTCGGTACGCATGTCGTTCGACGAGGTGACGACCCCCGCCGAAATCGAGACGGTCATCGGCATCTTCAGCGCCGCCAAGGGACGCAAGGCCAAGGCCGTAAAGGCCGCCGCCGGCGAGGAGACGATTCCCGTTTCGCTGCGCCGCCAGTCGGCCTACCTGACCGAACCGGTCTTCAACCGCTACCGCTCGGAGAGCGCCCTGATGCGTTACATCAAGACGCTCGAGCTGCGCGACATTTCGCTGGCCAACTCGATGATCTCGCTCGGATCGTGCACCATGAAGCTCAACGCCGCGGCGCTCATGCAGCCGCTCTCGCTGGCCGGCTTCCAGATGATGCATCCCTTCGCCCCGGCTGATCAGGCCGAAGGCTACATGGAGCTGATCGCCGAACTCGAAAAGGACCTGGCCACGATCACGGGCTTCGCCGCCTGCTCGCTCCAGCCCAACTCGGGCGCCGCGGGCGAATATTCGGGCCTGATGGTCATCCGCGCCTACCACCAGAGCCGCGGCCAGGGTTACCGCAACGTGGTGCTGATTCCCGCATCGGCCCACGGCACGAATCCCGCGTCGGCAGCCATGGCCGGCATGAAGATCGTCACGGTGGCCTGCGACGCGAACGGCAACATCGACGTGGCGGACCTCGAGGCCAAAGCCAAAGAGCACGCCTCGGAGCTGTGCGGACTGATGGTCACCTACCCCTCGACGCACGGCGTCTTCGAGAGCCGTATCCGCGAGATCGTCGATGCCGTGCACGACGCCGGCGGACAGGTCTACATGGACGGTGCGAACATGAACGCCCAGGTGGGACTGACCAACCCCGGCTACATCGGGGCCGACGTCTGCCACCTGAATCTCCACAAGACCTTCGCCATGCCGCACGGAGGCGGCGGCCCGGGCGTCGGCCCGATCTGCGTGGCCGAACACCTCAAGGCGTTCCTGCCGACCCACCCGATTGTCGCCACGGGCGGCGAAGAGGGCATCACGGCCGTCTCGTCGGCCCCGTGGGGCTCGGCCATGCTGCTGCCGATCACCTACGGCTACATCAAGATGCTCGGCGAGGAGGGGCTGCGCCACGCCACCGAGATGGCCATCGTCAATGCCAACTACATGTCTTCGGCCCTCAAGTCGGAATACCGCACCTACTACTCGGGTGAAACGGGCCGCGTGGGCCACGAGATGATCCTCGACCTGACGCACTTCAAGAAGGAGTACAACATCGACTGCGGCGACATCGCCCACCGTCTGATGGACTACGGCTTCCACGCCCCGACGCTCTCGTTCCCCGTGCACGAGACGCTGATGGTCGAGCCCACGGAGTCGGAGCCCAAGGAGGAGATGGACCGCTTCATCGAGGCCCTCGTCCGGATCAAGCGCGAATGCGAGGCAGCCGTCGGAGAGGCCGACAACGTCGTGGTGAACGCTCCCCATACGGCCGTTGAACTGGCCGGCGAGTGGGGACACCCCTACTCGCGCATGGAGGCCGCCTTCCCGCTCGAATGGGTGCGCCACGCCAAGTTCTTCCCCTATGTAACCAAGATCGACAACGGCTACGGAGACCGCAACCTCTGCTGCCGCAACTGCGAGTAACCCCGGCCTGCGGCCGGGAGCAGAATCCCGAAGCGGGGACCGGAGCATCGGTCCCCGCTTTTTCATCCCCGGAAGCCCCTCACGCTCCGGACGGCACGATTATTTCGGGCGATTATTTGGCAACTCGCCCCGAAGTGCTTATCTTTGTCGGGATATGCCCGCCTCCGCAACGGACGACGGATCCGGCGGCACGCTCCGGGACACAACAACAAAACAGAACATACACGTATGAAAGTAGAAAAGAACAAAATGGTCGGTGTGGACTACAAACTCACCGTAGACGGCCAGATCGCGGATCAGTCGCGTCCGGGCCAGCCCCTCGAATTCATCTTCGGCACGGGCATGCTGCTCCCGAAGTTCGAGGAGGCCATCGAAGGCAAGGAGCCCGGCGAGAAGGTAGCCTTCACGCTCGAGCCCAAGGACGGCTACGGCGAGCTGATCGCCGAGGCAATCGTGGACCTGCCGAAGAACATCTTCATGGTGGACGGCAAACTGGCCGAAGACATCCTCTTCGTCGGCAGCCAGGTGCCGATGAGCGACGCCCAGGGCAACCGCATGATGGGCATCGTCAAGGAGGTGGGCGACGAGCACGTCAAGATGGACTTCAACCACCCGATGGCCGGCAAGACCCTCAACTTCGAGGTCGAGGTGGTCTCGGTACGCGACGTCACCCCCGAGGACCTGCAGGGCCACTGCTCCTGCGGTTCGTGCGGCGACGGCTGCGACGACGGCTGCTGCGAGGATCACGGACACGGACACTGCAACTGCCACTAACCCGCACCGGCCGGGAACTCCCGGCCCCAAACCGACAGGACGGGACCTTCTTCGGAACGGTCCCGTCTTCCGTAACCGACCTCGCACGATGTACACCCTCGGCCAATACCTCTTCACGCTCGACGACCCGCACGGACTGCTGCGGACGCTCGACGGACTGGAGCCCGAACGCGGTGCGGACGGGCGCCCCCTGCACGCCGTCGGAAACTCGGCCGCGGTCTTCCGTGTCCGCTGCGGCGGGCGGCGGATGGCACTGCGCTGCTTTCTCCGTCCGATGCGCCACCTGCGGGAGATCTACGGCGAACGGCTGTACGAGCGGGAGCTCTTCCTCTACACGGCCCCGGACCAGGGCCTTTGGGCGGATGTCGTGCTGACCGACTGGATCGAGGGGCCGACGCTCCGCGAGGCAATCGACCGGGCCGTCGCGGATGGCGACGCGGCCCGCCTCGGGGAGCTGGCCCGGCGCTTCGACGCGCTGGCCGCCGAGCTGATCGCCGACGATACGGCCCACGGGGATCTGAAGCCCGAGAACCTGGTTGTCGAGGCGGAGGGCCAGCTCCACCCGATCGACCTCGACGCAATGTTCCTCCCCGCCTTCGCCGGGGAGCGCAGCCCCGAACTGGGTACCTCGGCCTACCAACACCCCACCCGCACGGTAGAGACGTTCGACGAGCGGATCGACGACTACCCGGCGGCGCTGATCTCCACGGCGCTCCATGCACTGGCCGCCGACCCCGGGCTGGGCGCAAGATACGCCGGATCGGACGGGCTGCTGTTCAACCCCGCCCGAATCCCCCGCGAGGCGGCCTATCGCGAAGTCGTCGCCCTCTTCGAACTCCGCGGCATGGCAGTGCAGTACCGCATCGCCCGCCTGCTGGAGTCCCCCGTCCCGCAGCTTCCCGGCCTCGGAGTGTTGCTCCGGGAGGCCGTCCGGATGGCAGAACGCCCCGAGAGCACACCCGCCCCCGCCGGACCACAGCCCGAACTCTTCGAGCAGGAGGGCCGCTGGGGCTTCCGCCTTGCGGGTCAGGTCGTCATTCCGCCGCTCTACGACAACGGGTTCGACTTCACGGAAGGGTTGGCAGCCGTCCGTCTCGGACAGACGTGGCACTACATCGACCCGGCGGGCCGCACCCGCCTTTCGTGTCCCGGCTGCCAGGCCGTGAAACCCTTCCGCAACGGCCGGGCGCAGATCGTCCGCAACGGCCGCAGGGCTGCAATCGACCCGTCGGGACGCATCTTGGAGAATTGACACCAATTGCCTATATTTGCATCTGATTAACCAATCGACGCAATGGCTTCATTCAGACATCCGACCCCCGAAGAGATCGCCGCACTCGAAGCGCTCGGCAACTCGGCCGAGGCGTGGTCCCAGACCCGTGTGACGGAGGACTTTCGGCCGCACCAGCTTCTCCACGCCCGCCTCGAGGGGATTGTCGAGATCGGCCCGGGCGCCCGCGTGATCCGCTCGCGCGTAAGCAACTACCGCATCGGAGAGGGATCGCTCGTCGAAGGCGTCACGGCGCTCGAATGCCGCTCGCGCTCGTCATTCGGCAACGGTGTCCCGGTAGCCACAATGAACGAATGCGGCGGCCGCACCGTGAAGATCTTCGATACGATGTCAGCCCAGATCGCCTACCTGATGGCCGTCTACCGACACCGGCCGCAAGCCATCGCCGCCCTGGAACGTATGATCGACGCGCACGCCGGGAACCGGACCTCGGAGATGGGCGAGGTGGGCCGCAACTGCCGGATTGTCGGCGCCCGCTTCATCCGCGAAGTGCGCATCGGCGACAACGTCACCGTCGATGGAGCCTCGATGCTCTGCAACGGGACGCTCTGCGACGGCGTCCGGATCGGCGTGGATGTCAAGGCCTACGACTTCATCGCGGCCGAAGGAGCCCGGATCGACAACGGGGCAACGGTCGAACGCTGCTTCGTGGGCGAGAACTGCCGTCTGGACAAGGGATTCTCGGCCGCCGAATCGCTCTTCTTCGCCAACTCCCACTGCGAGAACGGCGAGGCGGCATCGATCTTTGCCGGGCCCTACACCGTCTCGCACCACAAATCCTCGCTGCTGATCGCCGGCATGTTCTCGTTCTTCAACGCCGGCAGCGGCTCGAACCAGAGCAACCACCTGTTCAAGAGCGGCGCCGTACACCAGGCCGTGCACCCGCGCGGCTGCAAATTCGCCTCCGGGGCCTACGTCATGTCGCCGGCCCTCGAGGGTGCCTTCACGATGGTCATGGGGCACCACACCCACCACCACGACACCTCGGCGTTTCCCTTCTCGTATCTGATCGAAAAGCAGGAGCGATCGTTCCTCATGCCCGGTGCCAACCTGACGAGCTACGGCACCGTGCGCGACCTGGAGAAGTGGCCCGCACGCGACGGCCGGACCGTACAACGCGACGCGATCAACTTCGAGGCCTGCAACCCCTACCTCACCGGGGCCATGCTGCAGGCCGTGGATGCGCTCCACGGCCTCGAAGAGCAGGATCCCGATGCTGCGGAATACCCCTGCAACAAGACCGTCATCCGCGCTGCGGCACTCCGCCGCGGCCTGAAACTGTACAACAAGGCGATCGTCGCTGCCCTGGGGCAGATGCTCGACCGCGGTGAATCGTCCGAACGTTACGACGGAGGCGGCCGGTGGCTCGATATCGCCGGCCAATACGTCACCAAACGCGAGGTTGAGGCGCTGCTCGACGCCCTGGAAGAGGGCCGGCTGACGACCCCCGCCGAGGTGGACAACCGCTTTCGCGTCTTCTTTGTCCACTACGACGACTACGCCCACAGCTGGGCCGAGCAGACCTGCGCCGCCCTGCTGGGCCACACCCCGTCGGTCGGGGAGCTCAACGACTTCATCGCGGCCGGCCGCAACGCCGCCGACACACTCCGCCGCATGACCGACGCCGACCGCGAACGGGACTGCGCCCCCGAGCTGTCGGTCAGCTACGGACTCGACGGCGACGACAACGACCGCATGGCCGACTACCGCGCCGTCCGCGGACTGAACGAACCCTGAGACCACCATGTATACGCAAAGCATCACCCGGCGGCACCGCACCGCCTTTCTGCTGGCCATCGACGGCTCGGGTTCGATGGCCGAAGAGATCCGTTTCCGGGGACTGACTTCGACCAAGGCCGAAGCCGTGGCCGCCATCGCCAACGAGCTGCTCTTCGAACTCATCGAGCGGGCCCGCCGCAGCGACGGCGTCCGCGACTACTACGACATCGCCCTGATCGGCTACTCGGGCGACGACGAGGTCTACCCGCTCCTGCCCGGAGGCCGCGAAATGGTCTCCGTGACGGAACTGGCCGGAATCGCCCCGACCCTGCGCCGCACTGCGGTCGAGTGCCGGCTGCCCGACGGCGGCATTGCCCTGCGCGAAGTGACCGTCCCGACCTGGATCGAGCCCCACGCCGTCGGGCAGACCCCGATGTGCGAGGCGTTGCGCCGCATCCGCGACCTGGCGGCCGCATGGTGTGCCGACCCGGCACACGCCGAAAGTTTCCCGCCCGTCGTCTTCCACATCACCGACGGCGAGGCAACCGACTGCGACGATGAGGAGCTGCGCACCGTCGCCGGCCAGATCCGCGATCTGAGCACCGCCGACGGGAGAGTGCTGCTGATCAACATCCACATCGCCGCCGATGCGGAAGGACGCAGCGTCTTCTTCCCCTCGGAGGAGGAGAGTGCCTACCCGAACCGCTATGCCGCCCTGCTCTGCGACTGTTCGAGCATTATGCCCGAAGTCTTCGAGGCGGCGATCCGCGAGGCGAAGGGGCCCGGAGCCCTGCCACCCTTCCGCGGCGTAAGCTACAACGCCTCGGCCGACCAGCTCGTCGCCATGCTCAACATTGGCTCCATCAGCGTCAAAACCGAATAGCCATGACCCCTACGCTCGGAATCTTCCGGCAGGCCCTGCAGACACCCGACCTGTCGCTGGCCACCCTTACGGAGGCCCGTGCCGCAACCGGCGCCGACGGCATGCCCCGCCTGATGCGGACCACCCGCTTCGCCGAGGCCGAAATCTCTTGGCATGGAGCACACTGGCTGCTCTTCATGCCCCTCTCGCCGGCAGCCCTCGCCTCCGTCGAGCGCACGGCCTCGCAGACAGCCCGTCTCAACACGGAGCTGCTCGTCGAATACCGGATCCTGCCCGGCGAACTCCGCTGGGTCGATGCCTCGGGCGTCCCCCGCGCCACGTCACTCATCCTCCAGCGGCTGCCCGAAGGGCGCACCTTCGACGAGGCGCTGCTCACCGTGCCGGCCGAACGGCTGGCCGAAGCGCTCGGCGAACTTCGCGACGGACTCGGCAAGTTGGGCTTCTCGCACAACAACCTGCGCCCCGAGAACCTGCGCTGGACCGGCACCCGCTTCGTCCCGCTGCGCTACCACGACGCCCGGTTCGGAACGCCGGGCAGCGACGATGCGGCATTCGAGGCGCTGCTCGAGCGGATCCGGCTCTCGGCCGGCACTGAAACACTCTCCGATGCGGCGGCCTCCTATACCGCCCTGCCCCGCTTCGACGGCCACCGCTGGGTAAGCCACGTCTTCGAGGGGCTGGTCTGCGTCGAGGACGAAGGCGGCTACGGATTCGTCGATACGGAGAACCGGGAGGTCATCCCCGCCCGGTTTCGCTGGGCCGGCGATTTCCACGAAGGCCGCGCCGAGGTGGAGACCGACACGGGCATGGGACTCATCGACCGCGAGGGCCGTTACGTCATCCCGCCCCGCTACGAGATCGTGGACTACGACCCGGCGGAGAGCATCGTCCGCGTGCGCCTCGACGGCCGCTGGGCGTTGTTCGACTACCTCGGGCACCGGCTGACCGAATTCGGGGACATCGAGGCCGAAGCCTGAACGGCAGACACACCCGGGCGGAGAGTTTTCCGCCACAACATACGGAACAACAACACAAAAAAACGAATACAATGGAAAAGGTAAAAGTTCTGATCATCGGCAGCGGACCCGCCGGGTACACCGCCGCCATCTACACCTCGCGTGCCAACCTTCAGCCGGTGCTCTACGAAGGCATCGAGCCGGGCGGACAGCTCACGACGACCACCGAAATCGAAAACTTCCCGGGATACCCCGAAGGCGTGGACGGCAACCAGATGATGGCCGACCTGCGCCGCCAGGCCGAACGGTTCGGCACGGAGATCCGCACGGGCCAGATCACGAAGATCGACCTCTCGGCCCGCCCGTTCCACGTCACCGTGGACGGCACGACGGAACTCGAGGCCGAGGCGGTGATCGTCGCCACGGGAGCCTCGGCCAAGTACCTCGGGCTGCCCTCCGAGACGAAGTTCCGCGGACAGGGAGTCAGCGCCTGCGCCACATGCGACGGGTTCTTCTACCGCAAGAAGGACGTGGCCGTCGTCGGCGGCGGCGACACGGCCTGCGAGGAGGCCACCTACCTCGCCTCGCTGTGCCGCAAGGTCTACATGATCGTCCGCAAGCCCTACCTGCGCGCCTCGAAGGCCATGCAGGAGCGAGTCTTCCGCACGGAGAACATCGAGGTGCTCTTCGAACACAACACCGCCGAGGTGCTGGGCGACGACTCCGGCGTAACGGGCGCCCTGCTGCGCAGGAACGACGGAGAGGAGCGCACGATCGACATCTCGGGCTTCTTCCTCGCCATCGGTCACCATCCCAACACGGAGCTCTTCGCCGGACAGCTCGAGCTCGATGCCGAAGGCTACATCCGCACCGAGCCGGGCACCTCGAAGACCTCGGTCGAGGGCGTCTTCGCCGCGGGCGACGTGAAGGACCCCCACTACCGCCAGGCCATCACCGCCGCCGGTTCGGGCTGTATTGCCGCACTCGACTGCGAACGCTTCCTGCTGCGATAAAAACCCCAAAAAACGGTTCAATGAAACACATCCCCATCCTTGCATGCATCCTGAGTGCCGCCTGCGCCCTGAGCTCATGCGCCGTAGAGACCACCTACATCGGCAAGGCCTATCCGGCAACCGATAATCCGGAACTGTTTTTCAGCTGGAACGATGTCCCCGGCGACTACGAAACCATGGGGCACATGACGGCCACACCCCAGTTCTTCGGCAACCTTGAGGATGCACAGAAAGCCATCGAAAAACGGGCCCGCGAAAAGGGGGCCGACGCCGTGGTATTCGAAGGCATCGGACAGTCGGTATCCAACCCGACCTACACGACCACCGAGCACATCGAGAAGAACGGCGACGGCAGCAGCACCCGCACGGCCACAACCAAGCGCGATGCCGCAGTCTCGTACCAGCTCCAAGCGACGCTTATCAAATTCCGGCGATAACCCATGAGTTTTGCGGTCACCATACTCGGCAGCTCTTCGGCCAAGCCCACGCCCGACCGGCATCCGTCGGCCCAAACGGTGAACATCCACGAGCAGTATTACCTCGTGGATGCGGGCGAAGGCGTGCAGCAGCAGCTCGTCCGTTACGGCATCAACCCGCTGAAGCTCCGCGCCGTATTCATCTCGCACCTGCACGGAGATCACGTCTACGGGCTCTTCCCGCTGATCTCGACCCTCGGGCTCTACGGGCGCCGGACGCCGCTCGACGTCTTCGCCCCGGCCCCCTTCGGCGAGATTCTCGAAAGCCACCTGCGCTACTTCGACACGGAGCTGCCCTACGAGGTCCTCTGGCACGAGGTGCGGACCACCGAACACGCGCTGCTGTATGAGAACCGCACGCTCGAGGTGTGGAGCATCCCGCTGCGCCACCGGGTGCCGTGCGCCGGATTCCTCTTCCGCGAAAAGGAGCCACCACTCAACGTGGACAAGTTCCAGATCGTGAAGTACGGCCTCTCGATCGCCCAGATCACCGCGGCCAAACGCGGTGAGGCGGTACGGCTCGATGACGGCACGGAGCTCGAGAACGGCATGCTGACCTACCGGCCCTATGCGCCGCGGTCGTATGCCTACCTCTCGGACACGAACTTCTCGGCCAAAGCCGCGGAGCTGTGCCGGGGCGTCGATCTGATGTACCACGAGGCGACCTATGCCGCTGCCGAACAGCGCTCGGCCCGCGATCGGGGGCACTCGACGACAACCGATGCCGCAAAGGCGGCGCTGAAGGCCGGAGCCCGACGGCTGGTGATCGGACACTACTCGTCGCGCTACAAGGATGAAGGGCAGCTGGTCGAGGAGGCCCGGACGCTCTTCCCCGAGAGTTATGCCGCCCGTGAGGGGACCACATTCACCATCGAAAAGCGACCATGACCAAAGCCGAAATACAACTCGTCCGCTCGCTGGCCGACAAACGCGGCCGCGCGGAACACGGACTCTTCATCGCCGAGGGAGAAAAGCTCATCGGCGAGCTGCGCGCCTCGCACCTCCGCGTGCGCAGGATCTTCGCCCTCGAGGGGCTCTTCGAGGGTCCGGAGACCGAAACGGTCTCCCCGCGCGACATGGAGCGGATCTCGCAGCTCAAGACACCCTCGAACTCGCTGGCCCTCGTCGAGATTCCCTGCCACAGGCTCGATGCGGAGCACCTCGGCAACCGCCTTACGCTGGCTCTCGACGAGGTGCAGAACCCCGGCAACCTGGGGACGATCATCCGCCTCGCGGACTGGTTCGGAATCGGCGACATCGTCTGCTCCGAGGGTTCGGCCGACTGCTTCAACCCCAAGGTGGTACAGGCGACGATGGGGGCCATCCTCCGCGTACGGATCCACTACGCACCGCTCACGCCGCTGCTCGCAGGAGCCGCCGCACGGGGCGTGGCCGTCTACGGTACGTTCCTCGACGGAGAAGACATCTACTCGGCCGACCTCACGCCGGGCGGGATCGTCGTGATGGGGAACGAGGGACGCGGCGTGACCGACGCGGTCGCCCGGACGGTCACCCGAAGGCTCTTCATCCCCCCGTATCCGGCCGGAAGGGAGGGCTCCGAATCGCTCAATGTCGCCATGGCGACGGGCATCGTCTGCTCGGAGTTCCGCCGGCGAGCGCTCAGCTGACCGCCCGCCGCACCGGGCACGCGACCCGCACATCGGAATGCGGAGGCGCCGGGAGACCGGCGTCTCCGCACTTTTTTCGCGCAATTCGCCGTGCAAACTGTTTGCACATTCTGAATATTTTGTACTTTTGTAGATTGAAACACACACGACTATGTCGGAACACAGACTCAAGATAGGCATCACGCAGGGTGATCCGAACGGCATCGGCTGGGAGGTGATTCTCAAGGCGCTGGGCGACCCGCGCATGACGGAACTCTTCACTCCGGTCGTCTACGGATCGCCGAAAGCCGCCGCCTTTTACCGAAATACGCTCCGCGATGCGGAACCCGTCGCATTCGTCCCGGCTGCCTCGGCCGCCGAAGCCCGCCGCGGAAAGGTCAATCTCGTGACGGCCGGAGAGGTCGCCGCCGTCGAGCCCGGGAAGCCCACGCCCGAAGCGGGCCGCGCCGCCGTCGAGGCACTGCGCGCCGCCGTCGAGGATCTGAAAGCCGGACATATCGACGCCGTGGTCACCGCCCCCTTCGACAAGGAGACGGTCCAGAGCGACGATTTCCGCCACACGGGCCACACGGAGTTCTTCGGAGAGACATTCGGAGGCGAGCCGATGATGATCATGTGCAGCGACGTGCTGCGCGTGGGGCTCGTCACCAAACACATCCCCGTTTCGGAGATCGCCCGGAGCATCTCGCGCGAGAAGATCGTCCGCGACCTCGAGACCCTGCGGCGTTCGCTCATCGAGGACTTCGGCATCGTCGAGCCGCGCATCGCCGTGATGGCGCTCAACCCCCATGCCGGCGACGGCGGGCTGTTGGGCCGCGAAGAGGAGGAGACGATCCGCCCGGCCATTGTCGAGGCCTTCAACAAGGGGATCCTCGCCTTCGGTCCCTTCGCTGCCGACGGGCTCTTCGCCGGAGGCGGATACGCCCGCTACGACGGCATCCTGGCCATGTACCACGACCAGGGACTGGCTCCGTTCAAGAGCCTCTCGCCCGACGGCGTGAACTTCACCGCAGGGCTTACGGCCGTACGCACCTCGCCCGACCACGGCACGGCGTTCGACATCGCCGGACAGGACCGCGCCGACGCGCAGTCGATGCGCAACGCCATCTACACGGCCATCGACGTCGTGCAGCGCCGCCGCGCCTGGGCCGAATGGACCCGCAACCCCCTGCCGCGCGCCGAACGCGAGAAGAGCTCGCGCGACATCTCTCTCAAGGAGCTGCCGCAGACCGAAAAGGAGTAAAGAGAAAAACAAAGGGCAAACCGGAGGCGTATTCCGTCTCGTAATTGTGGAAGCGCCGAAGGCCCCGAAAACTTAATTCATACCAATTTTTATGATCAAAATCACTTTCCCCGACGGATCGGTACGGGAGTACGCCGAAGGGACAACCGCCTACCAGATCGCGGAGAGCATCAGCCCTCGTTTAGCTGCTGACTCGCTGGCGGCCTCGGTAAACGGCGCGACGGTAGACATGACGCGCCCGATCGAAGCCGACGCTTCGGTCAAATTCTACAAGTGGGACGACGACGAGGGCAAGCACGCCTTCTGGCACACGTCGTCGCACCTGCTGGCCGAGGCCCTCGAGAACCTCTACCCGGGCATCAAGTTCGGCATCGGCCCCGCCATCGAGAACGGATTCTACTACGACGTCGATTCCCCGACGCCCATCACCGAAGCCGATCTCCCGCGAATCGAACAGAAGATGCAGGAGCTTTCCCGCAACAAGGAGCAGCTCATCCGCCGCGAGGTTCCCAAGGCCGAAGCCCTCAAGACCTTCACCGAGAAGGGCGACCAGTACAAGGTCGAGCTCATCACGGACCTCGAGGACGGCACCATCTCCTTCTATACAAACGGTGCGTTCACGGACCTCTGCCGCGGCCCGCATATTCCCAACACGGGCTACATCAAGGCCATCAAGCTGACCTCCGTGGCCGGAGCCTACTGGCGCGGCAACGAGAAGAACAAGATGCTCACGCGTATCTACGGCATCTCGTTCCCCAAGAAGTCGATGCTCGACGAGTACCTCCAGATGATGGAAGAGGCCAAGAAGCGCGACCACCGCAAGCTGGGCAAGGACCTCGAACTGTTCACCTTCTCGCAGCGCGTGGGCCAGGGTCTTCCGCTCTGGCTGCCGAAGGGCGCCGCACTGCGCGACCGTCTGGAGCAGTTCCTGCGCAACGTGCAGAAGGAGTACGGCTACCAGCAGGTCATCACCCCGCATATCGGCAACAAGGAGCTCTACGTCACCTCGGGCCACTATGCCAAGTACGGCAAGGACTCCTTCCAGCCGATCCACACCCCGATCGAGGGTGAGGAGTACCTGCTCAAGCCGATGAACTGCCCGCACCACTGCGAGATCTACCGTTCGAAGCCCCGTTCGTACAAGGAGCTGCCGGTCCGTCTGGCCGAGTTCGGAACGGTCTACCGCTACGAGCAGTCGGGCGAGCTCCACGGACTGACCCGAGTGCGCGGTTTCACTCAGGACGACGCCCACCTGTTTGTCCGCCCCGACCAGCTGCTCGAAGAGTTCGAGCGCGTGATCGACATCGTGCTTTATATCTTCCGCACGCTGAAGTTCGACAGCTATACGGCACAGATTTCGCTGCGTGACCCGAACAACCGCGAGAAGTACATCGGTTCGGACGAGAACTGGGAGAAGGCCGAGTCGGCCATCATGCAGGCCGCCAAGGAGAAGGGTCTCAACACGGTCGTGGAGTACGGCGAAGCTGCCTTCTACGGACCGAAACTCGACTTCATGGTCAAGGACGCCATCGGCCGCAAGTGGCAGCTGGGCACCATCCAGGTGGACTACAACCTCCCGGAGCGCTTCGACCTGACGTACAAGGGCGCCGACGACAAGCTCCACCGCCCGATCATGATCCACCGCGCGCCGTTCGGCTCGATGGAGCGCTTCGTGGCCGTGCTGCTCGAGCACACCGGCGGCAAGTTCCCGCTGTGGCTCTCGCCCGAGCAGGTCGTCGTGCTTCCCATCTCGGAGAAGTTCAACGACTACGCACACAAGGTTTCGGAGTTCCTCAACGCCGGCGACGTGCGTGCCGAGGTCGATGACCGCAACGAGAAGATCGGCCGCAAAATCCGCGACAACGAGCTCAAGCGCATCCCCTACCTGCTGATCGTCGGCGAGAAGGAGGAGGCCGAAGGACTCGTCTCGGTCCGCGCCCAGGGCGAAGGCGACAAGGGCCAGATGACCATGGAGGCTTTCCGCGACTTCCTCTCGGGACTCGTCAAACAGGAGGTCGAGGCCAACCGCCTGAAAAAGGAGTAACCGTCCTCACCGCCGAACACCCGTCCCGGAATCGTCCGGGGCGGGTGACGGAGGCGGAGACCATATTATTTAATATTAACTAATACTTTACAACTATCGCAGCACCGAAACCATTCCCGCCGAGGCCGTTCAACCCCGGGAATAACAGACCGAAACCGGCATCGGACAACCGCTTCGGACGCAGATTGCCCGAAAAGGAGAATCCGCACCGCATCAACGAACAGATCACGGCTCCCGAAGTACGCGTCGTCGGAGACAACGTGGAACAGCCGCAGGTCATGCCGATCCGCGACGCTCTGCGCCTTGCGGACGAGATGGAATTGGACCTCATCGAGATCTCGCCCAAGGCGGATCCTCCCGTCTGCCGCATTGCCGACTACCAGAAGTTCCTCTACCAGCAGAAGAAGAAGGCCAAAGAGCTGAAGGCCAACCAGGCGAAGGTGACCGTCAAGGAGATCCGTTTCGGTCCCCAGACCGACGACCACGACTACAACTTCAAGCTCAAGCACGCCATGAACTTCCTCAAGGAGGGCTCGAAGGTCAAGGCCTATGTCTTCTTCCGCGGTCGCTCGATCGTCTTCAAGGAGCAGGGTGAAATCCTCCTGCTGCGCTTTGCCACCGACCTCGAGGAGGTGGCCAAGGTGGAGATGATGCCCAAGCTCGACGGCAAGAAGATGAACATGATGCTCGCACCCAAGTCGAAAAAGTAACCGCACGGTCCCACAGGACCGGTTGCGACAACCGACAACAGCCGCCGCTGCAGGTTCCGGACAGGAACTTCGCAGCGGCGCCGTTTTTACCGCCACCTGCCGCCGTTCCGCAGCCGGGAGCCTCCTCTGTATTGCCCGGTCCGGGATTTTTCGTATCTTTGCTACGGTGTTCCGGCAGGCGGACCGAACCGTCCGCCGGATCCCGCAAACCGAACTCCGGGAATGACAGACAACGACATCTTCCGCATCGCCGACGCAGCTTCGTTCGAGGCCGCCGTACTCGACACGTTCCGCCGCCAGGCCGCAACATGCCCGCCCTACGGCGAGTACCTGAACCTGATCGGCGTACGCCCCGATGAGGTCCGCCGCGCGTGCGACATCCCGGCGCTGCCCATCGAGCTCTTCAAGAGCCACGAGGTCTACTGCGGCGACGGCGAACCCGAGGCGGTCTTCACCTCGAGCGCCACGACCGGCATGATCCCCTCGCGCCACCCGATGCGCTCGCTGGCCCTCTACGAGGAGGCCTTCCGGGGCTCGTTCCGCACCTTCTACGGTGATCCGGCCCGCTGGAGCCTCTACGCCCTGCTGCCCAACTACCTGCGCCGCAAGGGCTCATCGCTGGTCTACATGGCCGACCGCCTGATCAGCGACTGCGGCTCGGGCGGCTTCTACCTCGACGACTACGAGGCCCTGCTGCGCGACATGGCCGCGGACCCGAAGCCCAAGATCCTGCTGGGCGTAAGCTACGCCTTGTGGGATCTGGCCGAACGCTACGCCCCGAAGCTGCACGACACGGTGGTCATGGAGACCGGCGGCATGAAGGGCTACCGCGAGGAGCTGCCCAAGGAGGAGTTCCACCGCATCCTCTGCGAGGCCTTCGGTGTCGGGGAGATCCATTCGGAGTACGGCATGGCAGAGCTGACGTCGCAGGCCTACTCCCAGGGCGGGAACCGCTTCCGCTGCCCGGTCTGGATGCGTGTTACGGCCCGCGACGTGAACGACCCCTTCAAACTGCTGCCGGCGGGGGCACGCGGCGGACTGAACATCACCGACCTGGCCAACCGGTGGTCGTGCGCCTTCATCCAGACACAGGACGTCGGGAGAGTCGCTCCCGACGGATCGTTCGTCATCGAGGGACGCATCGACCATGCCGAGATCCGAGGCTGCAACCTGCTCGTACAATGACATCAAACCAGCGAAACGGTCTCCGACGCCGCGACACCGCGACGAAACGGGCCGCCCAATACGAAAAACCGAACGCATGAAAACCGTAGCTTTCGTACCGATACGGCTCAACAGCCAACGTGTCGCGGGCAAAAACCTCCGCATGCTGGGAGGCTCCCCGCTGATGTGCCACATCCTCCGGACGCTGATGCAGGTGCCCGAGATCGACGAGGTATATGTCTTCTGCAGCGACGAACGGGTGCGCGATCTGTTGCCCGACGGGGTGCGTTTCCTGCGCCGCAGCGAAGCGCTCGACCGCGACGAAACCCTCGGCCGCGAGATCTACGACAGCTTTACGGTGCAGGTCGAAGCCGACCTCTACGTGCTGGCGCACGCCACCTCGCCCTTCATCCGGGCCGAAACCCTCTCGGAGGCGCTGCAGAAGATCCACTCGGGCGAGCACGACTCGGCATTCAGCGCCGAGCGCATCCAGACCTTCGCCTGGTACGGCGGCCGCCCGCTCAACTACTCGCTCGACAACATCCCGCGCACACAGACCATCGAACCGGTCTACATCGAGACCAGCGCCTTCTTCATCTTCCCGCGGGAGTTGTGGTGCAGCCGCCACCGCCGTATCGGCGACCGGCCCTGGATGGCCGTCGTAGACCGCATCGAGGGGCTGGACATCGACTACCCGGAGGATTTCGCCATGGCCGAGATCATCGCCGCAAGCCGCAAGCTGCCCCAATAAGGGGCGGTTTCCGCCCGACAAAAAAGGGACGACCTGTGCATGCAGGTCGTCCCTTTCCCGTGCAGCGGGAACGGTCAGGCGAGCGGATCATCGAGCCGCTCGTAGGCATCGATCATCGAGCCGCGGGTGCAGTTCACGATCCGCGCCCCGAGCCATGCGGCATAGTCGCGCAGCACCTCATGCCCGCGGAAGAGTTCGGCAACCTCCGCCAGATAGGAGGCCATCGTGTAGGGTACGGGCGGCACCTTCTGGAAGACGGGCTGCGGCTCGCGCGCCGTACCGTCGTCGTAGTAGTGGCGGTCGGCGCGGCAAAGGCGGTTCCGGCCATCGACACAGAGTCCCTCGAGCAGCGTGTGGTCCACGCCGTAGAGCTCCACCCGGAGATAGCCCAGCAGCAGGGCGATGTACTCGCCGACCTGCACTACGGTGCCGAAGTTGGCACTTCCCAGTCCGCGGCGGAAGAGGCGGAACTCGAGCGAGCGGAACCCCCGGAACAGGGTGGTATGGAACGGCACGATGCGGATCAGCGGATTGGGCAGCGCAGCCCGGTAGTCGAACCGCTCGGGGTTGTAATACTGCACGTAGAGGGCCATCGGCCACGCGACCCGCTCGTTCATCACCCGGTAGAGTTCGGCTACGCGGTCGCGCAGAGGACTGTCGCGGAAGAACATCGGGTCCGAAAGCACATAATACGACGGCCTGAGGAGCGTGAAGCGCTCGTCGAGGGCGAAGTAATTGACCGCCATGAAGTCGCGGTCGCCCGGATCACGGAGCAGCTCCGGCAGCTCCGCGGCAAGCGAGGGGCCGTTGCCCAGGATGGCCATCGTCCCTCGCGGCGTTCCGGGCGTACCGGCACGCCCGACGTAGTTGCGGAAGTTCTCCTTGACAGCCATCACGGCAAAGTAAAAGGCCGTCTCGTAGAGGTTGCGCAGGAATCGATCGAGCTTTTCGAATGGGGTCATGCGTGCGGAGTTTTATTTGCAAAAGTAGCAAAAGATCGATATCTTCGCAACAAAAGAGCCACACGCATGTCGGAACCCACCATCTCGGTCGTCATCCCCCTCTACAACAAGGAGCGCGAGGTAGCCCGCGCCATACGTTCGGTGCTCGCCCAGACGCTGCAGCCGCTCGAACTGATCGTCGTGGACGACGGATCGACCGACCGCAGCGCCGCCGAGGTCGAGGCCTTCCGCGAGCCGCTCGCGCGCCTCATCCGACAGCCGAACGGCGGGGTCTGCGCCGCGCGCAACCGAGGCATCGCCGAGGCCCGGGGCGAGTACGTCGCCCTGCTTGACGCCGACGACGAATGGGAACCGGGGTTCCTTTCGGAGATCGTCTCGCTCATCACCCGATACCCCGGCTGCGGCATCTACTGCACGGCCTTCCACATCCTCGGCCGCGAAGGGCTCGTCCCCGCGCCGTGTCCCGAGGGACGGGGCATCGTCGAGAACTTCTTCCGTGACTCGGCACACCGCTATATCGCCATACCTTCGGCCGTCTGCATCCCCCGCCGGGTGCTACAGGAGGTAGGCGGCTTCCCCGAAGGGATGAAGATCGGCGAGGACCTCTACGTCTGGATCGAGATCGCCCGCCGTTACCGCGTCTGCTTCTCGCCCGAGCGGCTGGTTCGCTACGCACGCGACGCCTCGAACCGCTCGGCCGCAAGCTACACCCCCGAGCGGACCCGCTACTCGTTCGAGGCGCTCTACGACCCTGCAGCCCCCGAGGAGGAGCGTGAGTTCATCGCCCGCGCAGCCCTGGGCAAGGCCCTGATCCTCTCGGCCAAGGGCGACACCGCCGCCGCAGCCCGGGCCGTCGCCTGCTTCGGCTACACGAAAACCTACCGCCGCACGCTGCGCAAGGTGCGCCTGCTCAACCGGCTGCCCGCCGGATGGCGCGCCCCGCTGCTCAACCTGTACAACAACCTGGCCTGGCGTCTGGCCCGAAAGGGGCTCTGACTGCACCCGAAAAAGTTCGAAACCGCAAACCGCAGCAGAGTGCCGATACACGTATCGACAATGGCATACACCAACAAAAAAAAGGAGGGATCCCGGAACAATTCCGGGGTCCCTCCTTCCTGCGTCGGCCGTATAGGCCGCGCCGGTCAGTTCGTGAAGACCAGCCCGTCGGCACCGGCATCGATCGAAATGGGCTTCGACCGATCGACCTCGCCGGCGAGGATCCGCTTCGAGAGATCGTTGATCACGTAGCGCTGGATCGTACGCTTTACGGGACGTGCTCCGTAGAGCGGATCGAATCCCGCATTGGCAATCCACTCGCGCGCCTTGTCGCTGTATTCGAGACGAATGCCGTTCTCGCCCAGCATGCGGCGCACACCGCTCATCTGAATATCCACGATGCGTTCGATATCCTTGCGCGTCAGCGGCTCGAACATCACGATCTCATCGATACGGTTCAGGAACTCGGGCTTGAGCTGCTGCTTCAAGAGGTCGATCACCTCGCGGCGCGTCCGCTCGATCACCTCGGCCGGGAGTTTCTTGCCGTCGAATGCCTCTGCAAAGTTCTCCTGAATCACCTGCGAGCCCATGTTCGAGGTCATGATGATGATCGTGTTGCGGAAATCGACCGTACGTCCCTTGTTGTCGGTCAGCCGTCCGTCGTCGAGCACCTGCAGCAGGATGTTGAAGACGTCGGGGTGTGCCTTCTCGATCTCGTCGAGCAGCACGACCGAATAGGGCTTGCGGCGCACAGCCTCCGTAAGCTGGCCGCCCTCATCGTAACCCACGTATCCGGGAGGCGCTCCGACCAGACGCGAAACGCTGTGCCGCTCCTGGTATTCGCTCATGTCGATACGCGTCATCATCTGGTCGTCGTTGAAGAGGAACTCGGCGAGCGCCTTCGCCAGCTCGGTCTTGCCGACACCCGTCGTACCGAGGAAGATGAACGACCCGATCGGCTTGCGGGGATCGTTCAGTCCGGCACGCGAACGGCGCACGGCATCCGAGATGGCCGCAATGGCCTGCTCCTGCCCGACGACCCGCTTGTGCAACTCCTCCTCCATGTGCAGGAGCTTCTCGCGCTCTGAGGCGAGCATCCGCGTTACGGGAATTCCAGTCCAGCGCGAAACGACCTCGGCGACATCCTGCGCATCGACCTCCTCCTTGATCATCGAACCATTGGCGGCAGCCAGTTTGTACTCCTCCTGGAAGGCCGCGATCTGCTTCTCAGCCTCCTGGATCTTGCCGTAGCGGATCTCAGCCACCTTGCCGTAGTCGCCCTGACGCTCGGCCTGCTGGGCCTCGACCTTCAGCTGCTCGATGCGGTCCTTGTTGGTCTGGATCTTCTTGAGCAGATCGCGCTGCCCCTGCCACTTGGCCCGCATCTCCGCATCCTTTGCCTTGAGCTCCTCGATCTCCTTGGTGAGCTGGTCGATGCGCTCCTTGTCCTTCTCACGGCGGATCGCCTCGCGCTCGATCTCGAGCTGACGCATACGGCGTTCCAGCGAGTCGATCTCGTCGGGCACGGAGTTCATCTCCAGACGCAGCCGCGACGCCGCCTCATCGACCAGGTCGATGGCCTTGTCGGGCAGGAACCGCGAAGTGATGTAACGCGTCGAGAGTTCGACGGCCGCCACGATCGCCTCGTCCTTGATCCGCACCTGGTGGTGGTTCTCATAGCGCTCCTTCAGGCCGCGGAGGATCGAGATGGCGTCCTCCTGCGTCGGCTCATCGACCATGACCTTCTGAAAACGGCGCTCGAGGGCCTTGTCCTGCTCGAAGTACTTCTGGAACTCGTCGAGCGTCGTGGCTCCGATCGTCCGCAGCTCGCCGCGGGCGAGTGCCGGCTTGAGGATGTTTGCGGCATCCATCGCACCCGACGACTTGCCGGCGCCGACCAGCGTGTGGATCTCGTCGATGAAGAGCAGGATCTCGCCCTCGCTCTGCACGACCTCCTGCACGACGGCCTTCAGACGCTCCTCGAACTCGCCCTGGTACTTCGCACCGGCAATCAGCGCACCCATGTCGAGCGAGTAGATCACCTTCGACTTCAGGTTCTCCGGGACGTCGCCGTCGATAATCCGCCGTGCAATGCCCTCGGCGATGGCCGTCTTGCCGACGCCCGGCTCGCCGACCAGAATCGGGTTGTTCTTCGTACGGCGCGAAAGGATCTGCAGCACGCGGCGGATCTCCTCGTCACGGCCGATCACCGGGTCGAGCTTTCCGGCACGCGCCTGCTCGTTGAGGTTGATGGCATACTTGCCCAGCGCGTCGAACTCCTGCGAAGAGGTCTGCGAATCGACCGTCGCCCCCTTGCGGAAGGTGCGGATCGCCTCGACGAGTTCCTTCTCGGTGGCTCCGGCCCGCTTGAGCAGGTCGGCGGCCTGACCGCGCTCGGAGAGAAGCCCCAGCAGCAGGTGCTCGACCGAGGCATACTTGTCGCCGAATGTCTTCGTGAAATCGACCGCACGCTGGATCACGCGCGATGCGTCCTGCGAGAAGTACTGCTCGCCATTGCCTCCCTCGACCCGCGGCAGCGAACCCACGCTGCGCTGCACCTCGTCGCGCAGCCCGCGCACGTTCACGCCGACACGTCCCAAAAGGAACGTCGCGAGCGAATCGTCCTCGCGGATCAGGACGCTCAACAGATGGAGCGGCTCGACAGCCTGCTGTCCGCGCTCCCGCGCTAGGTTGAGCGCTGCCTGCAGCGCCTCCTGCGCCTTGATGGTTAAAGTGTTGATGTTCATATCCGTGTTGTTTTCGTTTGTTTCGTTGTTCGACACTCAATACCGCAAAAGGCCTGCCAGGCCGCCGGCCCGGACATTTCGACACACATTTTGTCCGAAATGTCACAAAATGACACATGCCGACTGACAGTCTCCGCCAAATCGGCAGAAAAAGGGCGGGAAGGTCCGAACCTTCCCGCCGCAGCGGCACCGACCGCAAGACCGGCAGACCGGTGAGGCGTCAGTTGCCCCGGTAGGTCGAATAGCCGTTCGCCGACATGGTGATCGGAATGTGATAATGCCCGTCGCCCGCAATACGGAAGGTCACCTCGACATAGGGATAGATCAAGCCGAGCCCCCGGGCCGCAAAGTAGGGTTCGGTCTCGAAGCGGAGCCGGTAAACCCCGTCGTTGCCGTTCGGCCCGCCCAGGGGCAGCAGGTCGCCGACCCGCCCGTTGCCATCGGTCCGGCGCTCGGCCACAAGGCGCCACGAACCGTCCTCCTCCGCAGCGTAAAGCGCCACGGCGACATCCGCGGCCGGAGCGCCCTGCGAGACATCCAGCATGTGCGTACTCAACTGATATACGGGGTCCTTAGCCGACACCCGCACGGCGAAAAGCAGTACGGATACCGCAATCGCCACCATTCGAATCCACTTCATAACATCCGAAAACTATAAGGTTTGACAAATTCGGGAGGCCGCATTAATTCACCTCCCCGCGCTAAAAATAGAATAATATTCCTATCTTTGCAAGACCATGAGTGATTTCATCGTCAGTGCCCGCAAGTACCGCCCCGCGACCTTCCGTTCGGTCGTCGGGCAGAAACACATCACCTCCACGCTCCAGAATGCCATCGAGCGCGGACAGTTGGCGCACGCCTACCTCTTCTGCGGCCCCCGCGGAGTGGGAAAGACCACCTGCGCCCGCATCTTCGCCAAGGCGATCAACTGCCTTTCGCCCCACGGTGCCGAGGCCTGCAACGAATGCGAATCGTGCCGCTCGTTCAACGAGGGGCGCTCGCTGAACATCCACGAACTCGACGCCGCGTCGAACAACTCCGTGGAGGACATCCGCACACTGATCGACCAGGTGCGCATCATTCCCCAGGTCGGACGCTACTCGGTGTTCATCATCGACGAGGTACACATGCTCTCGGCCGCAGCCTTCAACGCTTTCCTGAAGACCCTCGAGGAGCCGCCCGCCCACGCCATCTTCATCCTGGCGACTACCGAGAAGCACAAGATACTGCCGACGATCCTCTCACGCTGCCAGATCTACGACTTCAACCGCATCCGCGTCGAAGATGCCGTCGAATACCTGCGCTACATCGCCTCCCAGGAGGGCATCACCGCCGACGAGGAGTCGCTGAACCTCATCGCGCAGAAGGCCGACGGCGGCATGCGCGACGCCCTGTCGATGTTCGACAAGGCCGTCTCGTTCTGCGGCACGACGCTCGACTACCGCAACGTGGCCCAGACTCTCAACGTTCTCGACTACGACACCTATTTCGGGATCACCGAGATGCTGCTCGCGGGTGACTACGTGGGTGCGCTCGTCTCGTTCGACGCCGTGCTGGCCAAGGGATTCTCCGGCCAGACCTTCATGGCGGGACTCAACCGCCACATGCGCGACCTGCTGATGGCCTCACGGCCCGAGACCCTGCAGCTCATCGAGATGACCGGCACACTGCTCGAACGATACCGGACGCAGGCGGGCGCCTGCAGTGTCGATTTCCTCTTCGGAGCCATCTCCGTTCTGACGGACATCGACGGGAAAATACGGCAGTCGTCGAACCAGCGGCTGCTCGTGGAGCTGGGCCTGATGAAAATCGCAGGGCTCGGCCAAAAAAAAAATAATCCGCTGACATCTCCGGAAGCCTATCCCCTGCCGGACCTTCAGACCCCGACGGCTCCGGCCGCAACGGGAGCCCCGGCAGCAACCGCCCCGGCGGCGGCACCTGCCGCCGCAACCGCAAGGTCGGCAACCTCCGCAGGGGCAACGCCGACACCCCCCGCAGCAGGCGTTTCCCGACCGGCAGCTCCGAGTCCCGGAACGGCCGTCACCGCCTCCCCGCAGGAGACGGCACCCGGCCCCGGGAAGGCACAACCCACCGGCGGACTCCGCACAGTCCCGAACCAACCGGCGCCCCGGACCCAGGCAGCAGCCCCGGCACACAACACCCCGGCTCGACCTGCACGGCGTCCGCTGCTCTCCGGGACCTCGCTCACCGAGCTGCTCGCTTCGGGCGGCATGCTGCCCGAAGAGGAGCACGAGACCGAAGGACAGGCCGACGAGCCCGCAACGGCGGAGATCGACCCCGAATGCACCGCGAAACTCGAACGCGGCCGGGAGGCGATCCTCGCGTTGATCCGCGAACGCCGCCCGAGGTTCGTCCCCGTCTTCGAACAGATGGCCTTCCACGACAACACGATCGGCCTGAGCGTCCCCACGACGGAGTTGCGCGACGAGATTCTGCGGTCGAAGACCGCCATGCTGATGCGCATCGCCGAAGTGGCCGGCATTACGGGGCGGATCGAACTGGAGATCACGGTGGACGAACAGATCCGGGCCGCACGCCCCATCAAGCTCGAGGACCGCGTGAAGTTCATCACGGAGAAGAATCCGCTGGTGGCCGAACTGCGCAAGGCGCTCGACCTGGAGATCGAATAACGGACCATACGGAAATAACAAAAAAACGACACATATGAAAAATTTCATCGAAGAACTCGAATGGCGCGGCATGATCCACACGATCATGCCCGGAGCAAAGGAACAACTCGAAAAGGAGATGACGACGGCCTACCTGGGCATCGACCCCACGGCCGACTCGCTGCACATCGGCCACCTGGTGGGCGTAATGATCCTCAAGCACTTCCAGATGTGCGGACACCGCCCGCTGGCTCTCGTAGGGGGCGCGACGGGCATGATCGGCGACCCGTCGGGCAAGTCGCAGGAGCGCAACCTGCTCGACGAGGCGACGCTGCGCCACAACCAGGAGGCCATCAAGCGGCAGCTGGCCAAGCTGCTCGACTTCGACTCCGATGCGCCGAACGCCGCCCGTCTGGTGAACAACTACGACTGGATGAAGGAGTTCTCGTTCCTCGACTTCATCCGCGACATCGGCAAGTGCATCACGGTCAATTACATGATGGCCAAAGACTCCGTGAAGAAGCGCTTCAACGGCGAGGGCGACGGCATGTCGTTCACCGAGTTCACCTACCAGCTCGTACAGGGCTACGACTTCCTGCACCTCTACGAAACGATGAACTGCAAGATCCAGCTGGGCGGCGCCGACCAGTGGGGCAACATCACCACCGGTACGGAGCTCATCCGCCGCAAGCTCGGCCCCGAGGCCGAGGCCTTCGCCATCACCTGCCCGCTCATCACCAAGGCCGACGGCACGAAGTTCGGCAAGACCGAGAGCGGCAACGTATGGCTCGATCCGCGTTACACCTCGCCCTACAAGTTCTACCAGTTCTGGCTCAACGTCAGCGACGAGGATGCCAAGCGCTACATCAAGATCTTCACGCTGCTCGACCGGGAAACGATCGAGGCGCTGATCGCCGAGCACGAGGCCGTACCCCACCTGCGCGTGCTCCAGAAGCGCCTGGCCCAGGAGATCACCACGATGATCCACTCGAAGGAGGAGTACGAGAAGGCAGTCGAAGCTTCGGCCATCCTCTTCGGCGGGGCCACCTCCGAAGCGCTGCACCGCCTCGACGAGCAGACGCTGCTGCAGGTCTTCGAGGGCGTGCCGCAGTTCCGCATCGCCCGCTCGGAGCTGGGCAGCCTCCCGTTCGTGGAGCTGGCCGCCGAGAAGACGCAGGTGTTCCCCTCGAAGGGCGAATGCCGCAAGATGGTGCAGGGCGGCGGCGTCGCACTCAACAAGGAGAAGGTGACCGACCCGATGCGCCCGGTCACCGAGGAGGACCTGATCGCCGGGAAGTACCTGCTCGTGCAGCGCGGCAAGAAGAACTACTACCTCGTCATCGCCGAATAGGATGGAATACCGCATCAAACTCGAGCGCATGGAGTTCCGGGCCCTGCACGGCTGCTACGAACTCGAACGCAAGGTAGGCAACCGCTTTACGGTCGATCTGGAGATCACCGCGGAACTCGGAGCTGTGGCTGCCGAGGACAGCGTGGAGCAGGCGATCAACTACCTCTCGGTGTATGAGATCGTCCGCAGCCGGATGCGCGTCACGCAGCGCACGATCGAGCGCGTGGCCATGAACATCATCGATGCCCTCTACGAGGCCTTCCCGCAGATGCGGCACGTAAAATGCACGGTATCGAAACTGGCTCCCCCGCTGGGCGGCAAGCTCGACCGGGTAAGCGTCGTACTGGAGAAATAGGAGTGCGGGCAGGCCATCGTGTGCCTGCCCGCTCCCGTATAAAAAGGTTAGGTTATGACACACGATCACCATTCGCACGGGCGCGTCACGCTCGGCGGGAAACTGAGTGCCGTGCTGGTTGCGGCCGGGAGTTCCGTCGGCCTGGGCAACATCTGGCGCTTCCCCTACATTGCCGGCGACAACGGCGGCGGAGCCTTTCTGGTCATCTACATCGCCTGTGTACTCCTGCTGGGGCTGCCGCTCATGCTCGCCGAATTCTCGGTCGGCCGGGCCGCCCGCTGCAACGCCGTCGGCGCCTACCGGGCACTCAACCCCAAGTGGAGCCTGCTCGGCTACAACGGCGTGCTGGCCGCCTTCCTGATTCTCGGATTCTACTTCGTGGTCTCGGGGTGGACCGCCGAATACATGGTCCATTCGATCACCGGAGAGTTTGCACACTACACCTCGGCCGCAGAGTACCAGGGGGCCTTCGAGCGCTTCATCACCCACCCGTGGCGGCCGCTGCTCTACACCGTGCTCTTCGCCCTGGCCACGCATGCCATCATCGCCCTCGGCGTACAGAAGGGCATCGAGCGTTCGGCCAAGCTGCTGATGCCGCTACTCTTCTTCGTGCTCATCGCCCTCTCCATCCACTCGCTGCTGATGCCCGGAGGCGGGGAGGGACTCCGCTTCCTCTTCCGTCCGGACTTCTCGAAGGTCACCCCCTCGACCATCCTCGTCGCCCTCGGGCAGGCCTTCTTCTCGCTCTCGATCGGACTCGGCACGATGGTCACCTACGCCTCCTACTTCAAACCCGACACGAATCTGCGCCACACGGCGCTGAACGTCACGATCCTCGACACGCTGGTGGCCGTACTGGCCGGCGTGGTGATCTTCCCGGCGGTCTTCAGCGTGGGTATCGAGCCCTCGTCGGGACCTTCGCTCGTCTTCATCACCCTGCCGAGCGTCTTCAACGGCATGCCGCTCAGCATGGTCTGGTCGTCGGTCTTCTTCCTGCTGCTCGTCGTCGCGGCCCTCACTTCGACCATCTCCCTGCACGAGGTAGTCACGGCCTATCTCCACGAGGAGTGGCACCTCTCACGCCGCGCCGCCGCCTGGGCAACGACCGCCGGAACCGCAGCTCTGGCGGCACTGGCTTCGCTCTCGGTCGGCGTGCTCAACGGATGGAAGATCTTCGGACTGAATCTCTTCGACGCACTCGACTACCTCACGGCCAACATCATGCTGCCCATCGGCGGATTGCTGACCTGCATCTTCGTCGGTTGGGTGCTCGACCGTCAAACGCTCCGGGACCAGATCACCAACCACGGGGTCCTGCCCTTCCGGATCTACCGGGTGCTGATCGTCCTGTTGCGCTACTTCTGCCCGGCCATCCTGCTGCTCGTCTTCCTCGACAACCTCGGGATCTTCTGACCGTACAAGCGGTCCGGGAGCGGCTCCGCCCCGTTATGCGGGAGGACTCAGCCCCGGCGGAGGACACTGCCGCAACGGACAAGACGGCGCAACACGAAAAACCCCGGAGGAAGATCCCTCCGGGGTTTTTCGTTGGACCGGTCCGGAATCGCTCCGGCAACCCGTCAGTTGATGTTGCGCCGATCCGGCTCGTGGTCGGGCGAGGCTGCTTCCATGTCGATCTGGAGCTTCACCATGTTGATCGCAGCAGCCGCAGCCTCGTCGCCCTTGTTGCCGAGCCGTCCGCCGCAGCGGTCCAGAGCCTGCTGCATGTCATTGACAGTCAGCACGCCGAAGGCGATCGGCATGTTCCACTGGATCTGCAGTTGGGTAATCCCCTGCGTGACGCCCTGACAAATGAAGTCGAAATGGCGCGTATCCCCCTGGATGACGCAGCCGAGTGCGATCACGGCATCGACATCGGTGTATTCGGCAAAGAACTGCGCACCGAGCGAGAGTTCGAACGTGCCGGGGACATACTTGATCTGGATGTTCATGTCCGGACACCCGGCAGCCCGCAACGTCCGCACGGCACCTTCGAGCAGTGCTTCGGTGACCTCACGGTTCCACTCGGCCACGACGATACCGAAGCGCATGTCCTCGGCCGACGGCAGCGGAGCGTCGAATTTGGAGAGGTTGTGGTTTCTTGTCGCCATCGCAGTCCGTCTCCGTTATTTCGTTGCGCCGCCCAGCAGTTTCTCGGCCTCGCGGGCCTCCATCGAAGCGGGATACGACGTCAGGATCCGCTCGTAGTAGGCGGCGGCCTTCTCCGTATTGCCCTGGGCCTGCTCGGCCAGACCGGCCTTGCGCAGGTACATCGGAGCCGTCATGTTGTTGTCGGCGGCAGCCACGGCCTTCTCGTAGAACTTCACGGCAGCAGCGTAGTTCTGCTGCTCGACGGCCACATCACCCTGCAGGCCGTAGTTCTGCGCGTTGATCAGCGCTCCGGGAATGCCCTTCACCGGCGAGAACTTGGCCAAATAGGCGGCAGCGTTCTCCAGGTCGCCCGTGCGGAGGTAGCAGATGCCGGCATAGTGCTTGGCCAGGTTGCCCGACGGCGTCGAACCGTACTGGTCGATGACATCGAGGAAGCCGGCGCCATTGGCATCACCCTGCAGCGCCAGTTCGAAGTCGGGGTTCTCGGCCTCGAAGCGGGCCTGGGCCTGAGCGATCATCTCGGCAGCCTTCTCGATACGCGGCTGAGCGATCAGCGAGCGGTAGCCGAAGACCAGCGCGGCGATTACGAGCAGCGCCAGGAAAATGTAGGTCACCAGACGGCCGTTTTTCTGGAAAAACAACTCCGTTTTGTTCATTGCTTCGCCGAGGCTCTCGGGCTCGGCGACGTTCTGTTTTGTCATATGGCTTATCGTGTTTTTAGTTTATGTTTCGTCCGATAGTTCGCAAAGATACAAAACTATTCACAATGTGCAATGTCGGACCCCGATTTTTTCATGTACCGGCCGTCCCGCACCCCCGTCCCGACCGCCCGGCGGCCGCTTCGGACAAAGAAATAAATTTGGCAGAGCCGCACCGAAACGCTATCTTTGCCGTATGTACCTGAAGAGACTCGGACTGCTCAACTTTAAGAACATCGCGGAGGAGGAGCTCACCCTCTGCCCGGGCATCAACTGCCTGGTCGGCGACAACGGCGCGGGAAAGACCAACGTCGTGGATGCCGTCTACTACCTCTCGATGTGCAAGTCGTCGCTGCAGACCACCGACGGGCAGAGCATTCGCCACGGCGCCGACTTCTTCCTGCTCGAGGGGCAGTACCAGTCGGACGCAGGCAAGAGCGAGCAGGTCGTCTGCTCGTTCTCGCGCAAGGGAGGCAAGGTCGTCAAACGCAACGGCAAGGAGTACGAGCGCCTTGCGGACCACGTGGGGCTGATCCCTGCGGTGATCGTCTCCCCGGCCGACAGTGCGCTCATCTCGGACTCGGCCGACGAGCGGCGCCGCTACCTCAACGCCTTCATCTCGCAGCTCGACCGTCCCTACCTGGCTGCCGTCATGCGTTACAACGCCGTGCTGGCCGAACGCAACCGCCTGCTGAAGATGCAGCCCGACGAGGTGATGCTCGGGATCTACGACCGCCAACTCGTCGAGCACGGCGAAGCGATCCACGCCCGGCGCCGGGAGTTCGTCGAACGGCTGCGCCCCGTTGTGGCCGACTACTACCGCACGCTCTCGAGCGACCGCGAGCAGGTCGAACTGACCTACCGCTCGGAACTCAACGACCGTCCCTTTGCCGAGATTCTCGCCACCGCCCGACAAAAAGACCTTGTCAATGAATTCACTACGTCGGGCATCCACCGCGACGACCTGGTGCTCAAGATCGGCGGATACCCCTTGCGCAAATACGGCTCGCAGGGGCAGCAGAAATCATTTCTCGTGGCCCTCAAGCTGGCGCAGTACGCCATTGTGGCACGGGAAAAGGGCGAGAAGCCGCTGCTGCTGCTCGACGATCTGTTTGACAAACTCGACGCCGGGCGCGTCGAGCAGCTCATCCGCCTGGTCTCCGACGAGACCTTCGGACAGATCCTCATCACCGACTGCAATCCGACCCGACTGAAGGCCATCCTCGACCGGGCCGGCAGCGAATATGTCTCCTACACGGTGGAAAACGGAACAACACGACAATGAGACGCACGAAAACCATGCTCATGGGCGACCTGCTCGAGGAGTTCTTCAAACGCCCCTACGTCGCCGCCAAAGTGGCCGAAGGCCGCCTGCCCGACACGTGGCGCGCAATCGTCGGCGACCGGGCTGCCGACCTGACCACCGAACTGCGGCTCGAAAACCACATCCTCCACGTGCGGATCCAGTCGAGCGTCCTGCGCTCGGAACTCTTCTACCAGCGGGAGGCGCTCTGCGAGGAGATCAACCGCCGGTCGGGTATTCAGCTGGTACATGCTGTCATCATCCGCTGACCCGAGACCGACAGCCGGAACCGGAACACCGAGAAGAGAGGGCGGAGAGCGAAAATGGTGCGACCGAAATGCAGGTTAGACAGGAGCAGGAGGGAGAGACGGGCCGAGAAAGCGGGATCGGGAATCCCGAAAGCAGTTTCGGAAAAACAAAAAAGATGCGGGAATCGCTTCCCGCATCTTTTTCATACATACCGTCTTCCTACTCGATGACGGCGGCCCGGTTGGCGGCCTGCACCTCGAAGGGATCCGGCGAGTTACCCTTACCCTCGTAGGTCAGCTGGCTGGCTTTAACTCCCTGCGAAACGAGGAAGTCGTAGACTCGCTTGGCACGATTCTCGGCCACCCGGCGGTTGCCGGCCTTCGTTCCGGTCTGCTGATCGGCATAGCCGTAGATCCGGTACTTAGCATCGGCCGGACCGTTCTTGATCTTGTCGGCAACCATCTTCAGACGGGTCTGCTCCTGCGGCGTGAGCGTAGACATGCTGTAGTCGAAGAGGATAACCGACGTATCGGCAGCCTCGGCCTCCTGTGCGGCCGAGTTCTTTGCGGCAGCAGCCTCTGCACGGGCAGCCTGTGCGGCCTTCTCGGCAGCGACGCGCGCAGCCTCGGCCTCGGCAAGCTGGTCGGCCAGATCGGCATTCTCGGCCTCAAGAGCGGCCGTGGCGGCCAGGCCGGCGGCTACGGCCTCCTGGAAGGCCTCGATATCCTCGGGCGTATACCCCGGAACACCACGCTGCCAGTTGCGCTGGTTGAAACGGTAGGTGAAGCCGGCCGTTGCCGTGAAGGCCATCAGATACGAACCGTCGAGTTCAGCAGGACAGCAGGCCGAACGGGTCAGCAGTCCCTTGAGTTCCAGATTAAAGTCAAAGGCACGCGAAATCCGGAACTTGTTGAGAAGACCTGCGGTCATGGCAAATTCCTGACGCGTTCCCGAGAGGTTGTCCTCCTGACTGCTGTTCGTGAAGTTCGAAGCCAGGTAACCGAAACCGGCGAACGGAACGGCATAGTAGGCGCGGTCTTCGCGGTAGCCGCCGATCCAGTTCGACGCATTGATCATCACGTCGGCATGCAGGAACATGTACGGCCACGTCATCTTGCCGAGCGTCGGATGGAAGTTGTTGAAGTATCCACCCTGCAGCTGACCGCGAACTCCGACCACCGGATGCAGCCACTTGGTCAGCGAGACGTTCCCTTCGAATCCGAAGCGCTCACTGCGGGGTCCGATGTTGCCTCCGTTCGAGAATGCCGTACCGGTACCCAGACCGAACGACACCTCCCAATTGTCCCAGAATCCGTTCGAGACAAAGCCGGCGAAACTCGGCTTTTTAGGCGTATCCTGTGCCAGTACGGTAGTGGTTGCAAACGCCGCAATCCCTAAAACAAGAAAAAACTTTTTCATAATACAACAAATAAAAAATGCATCAAACAATTGAACATCCTTCTGCATTTTCACATGCAAATGCTGTCTTCTCCACAGCAAAAATCATTCTCATTTCGGGGGAACGGGCCATAAAGCCCGCTCCGGATCGCCAAAACGACCAATTATTCACACATTGTGTCCGACAGGGATACCCTCGGGCTGGCAGGTCGAATCATCCGCACTTGGAATAACCGCACGACATGCACGTCAGGCAGCCGTTCTGGTAGGCCATGTTCTCCTGTCCGCACTGGGGGCACTTGCCCTTGGCCTGCGTTCCATCGACGATATACTGCTTCAATGCCCGGCAGACACCCGTCTTCCACGTATTGATCGACTCGCTGTCGAGGTGCAGCGACTCGATGAGCGAGACGGTCTTCTCGATCGGCATGCCGTAGCGCAGCACGCCCGAGATCAGTTTCGCATAGTTCCAGAACTCCTCGTTAAACAGACGCGAGATGCCGCCGATCGTATTCGTATACCCGTAGCGGTCGTTGTACTGGAAATCGTAACGCTTCGTACCGTCCTCCTCGCGCACCTTGATAATGAATCCCTTGGTGATCTTGCGGGGGATGTACATGGCGTCCTCCTCGATCTTACCCGTGAAGACCTCGTAGGGGCGGCCGTCCTGCAGACCGACAAAGGCGATCCAGTCCTCCGAACCGTTCTTGAAACGCACGATGTCGGCCGGAATCGACCGCGGACGCTTGGGCACCTGTCCGTCGTGCGGTTCGCACTTCTTCTTTTTCTGCCCCTTCTCGAGCAGCACACCGTCGCGGCAGCCGTCGCGGTAGACCGTCACACCCTTGCATCCGCACTCCCAGGCCGTCCGGTAGACATCGGCCACGAGCGCCTCCGAAACGTCGTTCGGCAAGTTCACCGTCACCGAGATCGAGTGGTCCACCCACTTCTGGATCGCGCCCTGCATCTTGACCTTGGCCACCCAGTCGATGTCGTTGGCCGTTGCACCGTAATAAGGTGAGGCCTTGATCCACTTGTCCAGCTCGGCATCGGAGATGGTCGAGAGTTTCGAAGTATCGTATCCATTGGCCTCAAGCCACTTGACAAAATTGTGGTGGTAGACGTTGTACTCCTGGAACTTCTCGCCCGTCTCGTCCACGAAATCGACGTGCGTGTCGTGGTCCGAGGGGTTGATCTTCCGGCGGCGCTTGTAAACCGTGCGGAAAACGGGTTCGATACCCGAAGTGGTCTGCGACATGAGCGACGTAGTACCCGTCGGGGCGATCGTCAGCATGGCAATGTTGCGGCGGCCCACACGGCACATCTCCTCGTAGAGAGCCGGATCGGCCTCGCGGATGCGGGCGATCATCGGGTTGCTCTTCTCCTTGGCCGCATCGTAGATCGGGAAGGCGCCGCGCTCGGCAGCCATCTTCACTGAAGCACGATAAGCCTCCACGGCCAGCGTTTTCTGCACCTCGACGGCAAAGTCGATCGCCTCCTGCGACCCGTAGCGCAGCCCGAGTGCAGCCAGCATGTCGCCCTCGGCCGTAATGCCCAGGCCGGTGCGGCGGCCCTTCCGGGCCATCGTGCGGATCTTCTTCCACAACTCGAGTTCCACGTGGCGGACATCCTCGTCCTCAGGATCCGCAGCGATCTTCTCGATGATCTGCTCGACCTTCTCCAGTTCGAGGTCGATGATGTCGTCCATCATGTGCATGGCTTTGCCCACATGCTCGCGGAACTTCGCAAAGTCGAACTTCGCCTCCGGCGTGAAGGGGTTGTCCACATAGCTGAAAAGGTTGAGCGCCAGCAGACGGCACGAATCATAGGGACAGAGCGGAATTTCGCCGCAGGGGTTGGTCGAGACGGTTACGAAGCCCTCGTCGGCATAGCAGTCGGGAACACTCTCGCGGATGATCGTATCCCAGAACAGCACGCCCGGCTCGGCCGATTTCCACGCATTGTGGATGATCTTCTCCCAAAGTTTCTTCGCATCGATGTCCTGCTCGTATTTCGGATGGTCCGAGTTGATCGGGAACTGCTGGTGGTACTTCTTGCCGGCCAACGCTGCACGCATGAACTCGTCGTCGATCTTGATTGAGACGTTGGCACCGGTCACCTTGCCCGTATCGACCTTGGCGTCGATGAAGCGCTCGGCATCCGGATGCTTGATCGACAGCGAAAGCATCAGTGCCCCGCGACGACCGTCCTGAGCCACCTCGCGCGTGGAGTTCGAATAACGCTCCATGAAGGGGACGATACCCGTCGAAGTGAGCGCCGAGTTGAGCACCGGGCTGCCCGTCGGACGGATGTGCGAAAGGTCGTGGCCCACGCCGCCGCGGCGCTTCATCAGCTGCACCTGCTCCTCGTCCATGCGGAAGATGCCTCCGTAGGAATCGGCCGGGTGCTTGTGGCCGATGACAAAGCAGTTCGAGAGCGACGCCACCTGGAAGTTGTTGCCGATGCCGGTCATCGGACCGCCCTGCGGAATCACGTAACGGAAATGGTCGAGCAACGCAAATGCCTCCTCCTTCGACATCGGGTTGGGGTAATTGCGCTCGATGCGCTCGATCTCGGCGGCAATACGCTCGTGCATCTCCCGCGGAGAGTGCTCGTAGATATTGCCGAATGAGTCCTTCAGGGCATACTTGCTGACCCAGACCGTAGCGGCCAGGTCATCGCCCTCGAAGTACCTTTTCGACTCGGCTACCGCGTCGTTGTATTCCACACGCTGCGGCGCCTCCGTCTGATTGTTCGTTTTCGACATAATTATCTTGTTTTCAGATTATTATCACATAAAATCCCAAAGCAGGTTTTACAAAAATGGGGCTTTTCATCCAAAAAAACCAATCCCGGGACCCGAATTTTATCCACACGTTATGCACAACCCGTTCCAGGGGATTCGAAAGGCGCGGCCGAAAGCACTCCAGCCGCGCCTCACGAACGGTCCGGCCTGTTACTTCGCGGCAACGGCGTCGATCTCCACCAATGCGCCCATCGGCAGGGCGGCCACCTCATAGCAGACGCGCGCCGGCATCTCCGAGGTGAAGAACTCGGCATACACAGCATTCATGGCCGCAAAATCGCCGATATGCTGCAGCAGAACCGTGGTCTTCACCACGTCGCCATATCCGTAACCCGCCTCGCGGAGGATATGCCCGAGGTTGGTGAGCGACTGGCGCGTCTGCGCTTCGATGCCCTCGGCCATGCGGCCCGTTTCGGCGTCGATCGGCAGCTGGCCCGAGACATAGAGTACGCCGGCAGTCTCAACGGCCTGCGAATAGGGGCCCACGGCTTTCGGAGCGTGGGGCGATGCGATGATCTTTTTCATGGGTTCGGTATTTTTCGGATTTACGACAAAGATACGATATATTGTTTATATTTGTGACGCTTGAAAATTGAAATCACATGAAAATTCTTCCGAAGCTTGCGCTCGCGGCGGCTGCGGCACTTCTGTGCGCCTCCTGCTGCCCCTGCCGCTCCTATCAGAAAAAAACGCGCCGTCCGCTCGAGGGGACTGAATGGCAGCTCATCCAGCTCGGCGGCAAGAGCGTACGCCCCGAGGAGGGGACCTTCAGTCTGCAGTTCGACGCCGAAAAGCAGACGGTATCCGGCACGGGGGCATGCAACCGGCTCTCCGGCAACTATACGACGGGTGAACGCCGGGCCCTTAGCATCGGGCCACTGGCCTCGACCAGAATGACTTGTCCCGATATGGACCGGGAGCGTGATTACGCCGAGGCCCTTGAGGCGACCACCCACTACGACATGGACGGACCGATGCTGCTGCTGCTCTCCAACGGGGAACTGCGGGCCGTCTTCCAGGCACAGCCTGCTCCAACAGCACAGAAGAGGTAACGGACTCACCCCGTCACGGGGGCCGAATTTCCGTCGCAAAGAAAGGAGCCGCACCCCGAAAAGGATGCGGCTCCGATATTTTCCGATCTTCGGAACGGAACTACTTGAGGTTCGGGTTCAACTCGCCCCACTTGTCGATGGCGGGCAAAACACCCATCTCGATCACTTCGTCGCGCAGCTTGCAGAGGTGTGCGTAGCTCTCCTTGAGGGCCTGGTGCTCCTCGGGAGTGCCCTTGACGCTCTTGTAGGTGGCACCGTCCTTCGTGATCTCGGTCTCCATCGCCATGAGGATGTGGTCGAACTCATCGTTGTGTACATAAACACCGGCGGGGTACTCGAACGGTTTGCCGCCCATGGCTGCAGCGATCATGCAGATCGAAACATAGGCCGGGCTCTGGAACGACGAGCGGCCGCGCAGGTCGATGATGTGCTTGCCGCCCTGAATGACGCGCTGCTGGAGGGCATGCCAGTCCTCCTCGGGCATCGTCGTGCCGATGAGCTCCGAGAGGGGCTTGCCGGCAACGAGCGTCGTCGATGCGAAGACGGCCATCTGCTCGCCGTGGCCGCCGTAGGTACGGCTGTTCTTCACCTCGTCGGGCGAGATCTTGAAGTACTTGGCCAGCTCCGAACGCAGACGCGTCGAATCCAGCGCTGCGAGGGTCGTCACCTGCGACGGTTTCAGGCCCGAGTAGATCAGCGTGATGAGGCCCGTGATGTCGGCCGGGTTGAAGATCACCACGACATGCTTCACGTCGGGGCAATACTCCTTGATGCTCTTACCGAAGTCCTCGGCAATCTGCGCGTTGCCCTTGAGCAGGTCCTCGCGCGTCATGCCGGCCTTGCGGGCGGCACCGCCCGACGAAACGACGTATGCGGCACCCGTCAAGGCCTCCTTGATATCCGTCGTCCAGGTGATGTTCACACCCTCGAAGGCGCAGTGGTAGAGCTCCTCGGCAACACCCTCGAGCGCCGGCCCGAAGGGATCGTAGAGGCAGATGTTCGGCGTCAGACGCATCATCAGAGCCGTCTGTGCCATGTTCGAGCCGATCATGCCGGCTGCGCCCACGATGGTGAGCTTTTCATTCGTTACGAAATCCATAACCTTTTATTTTAAATGGTTGTCCTTTATCTTTTTACGCGTGCCATCAAGCACACTTTTTTTCATTTTCCTCTTCTCTTTCGGCCACACCCCGAAGCCCCATATCGACATCGATCATTCGATCTCGCGGCGGTTGAGCAGCGCATGGGTAATCGTCAGTTCATCGACATACTCCAGTTCGTCGCCGAACCCGATGCCCCGCGCAATGGAGGTGATCTTCAGCCCGGGGAACTGCCTGAGGCGGTTCATCAGGTAGAAGAGTGTCGTCTCACCTTCGACCGAGGTCGAGATGGCGATGATCACCTCTCCGACTCCGCCGCGGGCGATGCGTTCGCACAGCAGGTCGATCTTCAGGTCCGACGGGGAGATGCCCTGCATCGGCGAGATGACCCCTCCGAGCACGTGGTAGAGTCCGCGGTACTGATGCGTGTTCTCGATCGAGAGCACATCGGCCACCTGCTCGACCACACAGATCGTCGCATGGTCCCGTTCGGGATCGCTGCAAATCGGACATACTGCCTCGTCCGAGAGGTTGTTGCACTCCACACAGTGGCGGATCTCGTTGCGGAACCGGTCGATGCTGCGCGTCATGTCGCCCACGGCCTCCGCGTCCATCCGCAGGATGTGCATCGCCAGCCGCAGCGCCGTCCGGCGCCCGACGCCGGGGAGCTTCGACAGCTCGCCGACAACATCCTGTAAGAGCCTCGACATCGATCCTATATCGTCTCGATCGTCCGCCCGTCGATCCACCCCTTCTTGCCGTCGGCAATGGTGACCTCGCACCATCCGTCGAGCCGGTCGGTGATCCGCACAAGCGTTCCCTCATGCAACACGAAAAGGTCGGTGGCCGAACGGTCGGGCGAACTCTTCACGGCCACTGACGAGGTCATCACCACGGCCTGCGTATCGTCGAGCTGCTCGCGCCGCTCGCCTGCGGCGAACCACGTTGTCGCAACGAAGAGCAGCGCTGCAACCATCGTTCCATAGAATCCCGCCTTGCGCAGCGACAAACGCGGAGCAAGCAGGTAGAGCAGGAAGAGTGCCAGCGCCACGGCCAGGGCCACAAGCGAGAAGAGGCTCCACGCCGTACAACTCATCGTGTGGCGCACGGCACGCACCCATTCCGTAAGGAAAAACTCGGGGATCGCCTCGATCCGGTCCTTCGTCCGCGACTCGGCGACCGAAAGGTTGTAGCGGATGTCGTCGTTGCCCGGAGCCAGGCGCAGCGCCCGGTGGTAGCAGAGGATCGCACGCCCCGTCTCGCCCTCCTTGAAGCAGGCATTACCCAGATTGAAGTAGAGTTTGGCCGAGCTGTAACCACGGTCGAGCAATTCGCCGTAAGTGGCAATCGCCGTATGGTAGTCGCCGTTGATATAGGCCGTATTGGCCCGGTCCCACAACTGATCGGGGGTGAACGCCTCCGCAACGGGAGACTTCCCGACGCTGTCGGGGGCCTGTACGGGCTGCTCCGCAACGGCAAGGCTGTCGGCCGGCTCCTGCGCCGGAAGCGACGCAACGCCGAAAAACAGCACGAGCGTAAGAATCAATCGCTTCATAGTACTATCGCTTTATGACCGCCTCGATGCGGGAGATCAGGTCCACACCCTCCGAATAGACGTCGCTCATCTGCGTCGATGCCACGGGCGAATACTGCGCCTCGTCGCACTGCGAGATGATCGCCGTGAAGTGCTGCGCCAACTCAGCCGAGACGCCGCGCTTGTGCAGCTCCTCGCGCACGTTCTCCTTCGTGAGGTTCGCCACCGGAATGTTGAACTTGTCGCTCATGTAACCCCACAGCGCCCGCAGCATCTCCTCGTAGAAGGCGTGGCGGTTCTGCTCCTCCATGTAGCGTTTGGCTGTCCGGAAGCGCTGCACGGCCACCTTGTTGGCCCGTTTCCCGCGCATCAGCACGACGTTCTGCGATTCGCGGATTCGCTTGCGCAGCGCGGCATAGACCGCGGTGAAGAGCGCCAGCACCCCGCAGAGGATGCCCCAGTAGACCCCGCTGAAGAGGAACGGCACCCGCTCGCGCCGCAACTGTGCGTTGCCCAGCTTGATGAAGCGGATGTCCTGCCCCAGCATGCGCACCTCCTCTTTCGACATGCCGCGTCCGCCCTGCATCACTACACCGCTGCTGCCGCCGTTGGCATCGGGCGTCACCTCGAGGGTCACGGGCTTCGACTGCAGGGTCACATACTGCCGCCGCCGGAGGTCGAAATAGGTGAACTCGACCGGTTCGAGTTCATAGGTGCCTTCGGCCCGGGCGATGAAGGGGTATTCGAACTGCCGGTATCCGGAGATTCCCGATACCGAGGGGTTGATCGACTCGGTAGTCTTGACGTTGTACTGCTCGAAGGAGGAAGGCAGCGACAGCTTGGGCGCCTGCACGAAGGTCAGGTTGCCCGTACCGGCGATGCGCACCGTGCAGGTCGCACCCGAGTTGGCCGCGAAGTGCTCGGTGGGGAAGTCCGTCTCCATGGTGAACGAACCGACGGCCCCGTTGAAGCTCGACGGGGCTCCGGCCGGCAGCGGCTTGACCTCGATCGTCGCCCGCTGGCTCTTCACCTTGCGGGGAACGTTGTAGATGTCGTGGCCGCCCCCGAAGAAGGGGTCGCGGTTGCGGTTCTGCACCACGACCTGCGCGACGACCGTCATCTCGATCGGGTCGATGGCCAGCTGCCCGACCTGCTGCGGGTAGAGCAGGTAGTCGAACAGCACGCGGGTTTCGTAGACCTTGCCGTTGTAGGTTTCGCGTCCGATCTGCGCCGTATTGGGATCCGAGAGATCCTGCGACCAGAAGCCGTTGAACGACGGCATCGATTCAGGCACGATATTGACATAGGGTACGCGCGTGTAGAGTTTGAAGGCGACGTGCAGGGGTTCGTTCTTGTAGACCGACGACTGCGAAACGACCGCACGCAGCAGGATGTCGTCCGCCCCGATGCGGCTCTGCATGTCGCTCTCGCGGCCGTCACCGCCCGGGGCCGTCCCGGGCTGCTGCCGGCGCTGCCCGCCGTCACCCTCGTTCACCACCTCGATCGGGAGCGGTTCGGTGCGGTACACCGTTCCGTCCACGGCGATCTCCGCCGCGCCGATCGTCACGTTCCCGGCGTTCTGCGGCAGCAGCACGTAGGTGATCGTGTAGTTGATGCTCTGGGTCATGGACCCGTTCAGGATCTGCACCGACTGGCCGCGCGATTCGGCCGGTCCGGCGATCACATCGAAGCCCTCGAACGAAGGGGCCTTGAAGGTCCCCTCGTCGGGATTGGCGTTCAGCGCGAACTCGACCCGGACAGGCTCGCCCAACGCGACGGTCAGCGGCGAGGAGGCCTCGAAGGTGATCTTTCCGGCACCAAGCGCAGGAAAGACCGCCAGCAGGAAGCCTACGGCAAGCGTTATTTTCGCAATCAAGTGTTTCATCGAATCTACAAACGTATCGCTCGGGCCGCTTATTTCATCCGCGGCCGGAAATTTCAGTGCTTGAAATCGGCGAAGAAATCGTTGCCCTTGTCATCGACGATGATGAAGGCGGGGAAGTTCTCGACGTAGATCTTGCGCACGGCCTCCATGCCCAGTTCGGGGAAGTCCACGACCTCGACCGACTTGATGGAGTTCTTGGCCAGGATGGCGGCCGGACCGCCGATCGATCCGAGGTAGAAGCCGCCGTTGGCCTTGCAGGCGTCCGTCACGGCCTGCGAGCGGTTGCCCTTGGCCACCATGACCATCGAACCTCCGTGCTTCTGGAACAGATCGACATAGGGATCCATACGGCCGGCCGTCGTCGGACCGAACGAACCCGAAGCCATGCCTGCGGGGGTCTTGGCCGGGCCGGCGTAGTATACCGGGTGCTTCTTGAAGTACTCGGGCATCGGCTTGCCCTCGTCGAGCATCTGCTTGATGCGGGCGTGGGCGATGTCGCGGGCCACGATGAGCGTGCCGCGCAGGTTCAGACGCGTCTTGATCGGGTATTTGGTCAGAATCTCGCGCACCTTGTCCATACCCTCGTCGAGGTCGATGTCCACGGCGGGCGACATGGCCGGGGCCTCCTTCGGCAGGAAGCGTGCGGGGTTCTTCTCGAGCTCCTCGAGGAAGATGCCCTCGGGGGTGATCTTCGCCTTGATGTTGCGGTCGGCCGAGCAGCTGACGCCGATGGCCACGGGGCACGAGGCGGCGTGGCGCGGGGCGCGGATCACGCGGACGTCGTGCACGAGGTACTTGCCGCCGAACTGGGCGCCCACACCGCTCTCGCGGCAGATCTTGAGCACCTTCTCCTCCCACTCGAGGTCACGGAAGCAGCGGCCGCCCTCGTTGCCCGAGGTCGGAAGCTCGTCGAGGTAGCCGGCCGAAGCCTTCTTGACGGTCGAGAGACACATCTCTGCCGACGTGCCGCCGATGCAGATGGCCAGGTGGTAGGGCGGGCAGGCCGACGTGCCGAGGTCGAAGATGTGCTGCTGGATGAACTTCGTGAGCGACTCCTCGTTCAGCAACGCCTTGGTCTGCTGGTAGAGGAAGGTCTTGTTGGCCGAGCCGCCGCCCTTGGTGATGAAGAGGAACTCGTACTCCATGCCGGGCTTGCCGCCATAGATATCGATCTGCGCCGGGAGGTTCGTGCCCGAGTTCTTCTCGTCGATCATCGTGAAGGGCACGACCTGCGAATAGCGCAGGTTGCGTTCCTTATAGGTCTCGTAGACACCCTTTGCGATGCACTCGGCATCGTCGGCGCCCGTCCAGACATCCTCGCCCTTGTGGCCGATGCAGATGGCCGTGCCGGTGTCCTGGCAGGTCGGCAGCTCGCCCTCGGCGGCCACGCACTGGTTCAGCAGCATCGTGTAGGCCACGAACTTGTCGTTGTCCGTAGCCTCGGGATCATCGAGGATGTTGCGCAGTTTCTGCAGGTGCGCCGCACGCAGGTAGAACGACACATCGCTGTATGCGGCCTTCGACAGCAACTCGAGGCCCGCGGGATCCACCTTCAAGATCTTGCGTCCGTCGCACTCGACGACCTTCACGTAATCCTTCGTCAAAAGACGGTACTTCGTTTTGTCCTCCTGAATCGGGAACGGCTCCTGATAAATGAAATCTGCCATGATCGTGTATGTTTGTGTGTTTATGTATCCGGTCTTTGGTCGGAAGGGTCGCGCCCGAAGCCGGCCCGGCAATCCGAAATTCCTCGCAAATTTACAAAAAACTCTCCGATTGCACAACAAATCCTCCGCGTTTGTTATTTTTTTAACACTCACAAAGAGCCAGGGCCTGCAAACGCCTTCTGGATGAAAGAAGAGATACGACCGGCCCGCACGCAATCCCCGACGCGGCATGCGGCCGCAATGGATTCGCCCGCAGCCCCTTGCAGGTGTCCGGACCGACCTCCTCATTTTTTTTGCAATAAAAACGCATGTTATCCGGTTTTTTCGTAAATTTGCGCGGTTAATCGAGAAATTTTCGAATTTTTCTTAATATTTAAAAGTATGGTATCCTACAAAGAGTTGGGCCTCGTGAACACTCGCGAGATGTTCGCCAAGGCCATCAAGGGCGGCTACGCCATCCCCGCTTTCAACTTCAACAACATGGAGCAGCTCCAGGCCATCATCCAGGCCGCTGCCGAGACCAAATCGCCGGTAATCCTCCAGGTATCGAAGGGTGCGCGCAACTACGCCAACCAGACCCTGCTGCGCTACATGGCCGAAGGCGCCGTGGAGTATGCCAAGGAGCTGGGCTGGGCAAAGCCCCAGATCGTGCTGCACCTCGACCACGGAGATTCGTTCGAACTCTGCAAGAGCTGCGTCGATATGGGCTTCTCGTCGGTGATGATCGACGGTTCGTCGCTTCCCTACGACGAGAACGTCGCCCTGACGAAGAAGGTCGTTGAATACGCTCACCAGTTCGACGTGACGGTCGAGGGCGAGCTGGGTGTGCTGGCCGGCGTCGAGGACGAGGTTGCCGCCGAGGAGAGCCACTACACCAAGCCCGAGGAGGTCGTAGACTTCGTAACGAAGACCGGCGTCGATTCGCTGGCCATCTCGATCGGTACGTCGCACGGCGCCTACAAGTTCACGCCGGAGCAGTGCACCGTAGATCCCAAGACGGGCCGTCTGGTTCCGCCCCCCCTGGCTTTCGACGTGCTCGCAGCCATCGAGAAGGAGCTTCCGGGCTTCCCCATCGTGCTCCACGGATCGTCGTCGGTTCCCCAGGAGGAGGTCGATACGATCAACAAGTACGGCGGTGCACTGAAGGCTGCCGTAGGTATTCCCGAGGAGGAGCTGCGCCAGGCTGCCAAGAGCGCTGTCTGCAAGATCAACATCGACTCCGACTCGCGTCTTGCCATGACGGCCGCCATCCGCGAGGTCTTCGCCACGAAGCCCGCAGAGTTCGACCCGCGCAAGTACCTGGGTCCGGCTCGCGACAACATGAAGAAGCTCTACATCCACAAGATCAAGGAGGTTCTCGGTTCGGACGGCAAGGCCGAGTAATCGAGCGATCCCGACAAACGAAAAACGGAGTTCCTTACGGACCTCCGTTTTTTTATTGCCCCGGGCGCAAACTCGGTAACTTTCATCCGCCGGGATGCGCCGAACGGTTTCTTCCGCCCGGTATATTCACACCCCATTACGCTCACACACCCGGACCGTCACCCGGTTCCGTTTCCGGCACGATGTACCGTCCGACAAACTCGCCCACACGGCGCGTGTACTCCTCCGGGTTGTCGCGATAGGACATTGCATGCGTTGCCCCGGGCACGACCCACAACTCCTTCTCACCCGGCTTGGCCTCGTAAAGCGGATAGACCATCCAGGTCGGCACATAGTCGTCGGCGTCACCGTGGATGAAGAGCATCGGCTGGCGGCATTTGGCCACCTGATCAAGAGCCGAGGCTTCACGGAAGTTCCACCCGTACTTCAGATCACAAAGCCAACTGGCCACATGGAGCAGCGGGAAGGCCGGTAAAGAGAACTGCTCCTTGAGTTCCTTGCGGAACTCGTCCCAGACGCTCGTGTAGCCGCAGTCCTCGACAAAGCACTTCACATAGGGGCGCTGCTCCTCGCCCGAGACCATCATCGTCGTAGCGGCCCCCATCGAGATACCGTGGACCACCATCTGCGTATGTCCGCCGAAGAGCTCGTTGGCCACATCCATCCACCGCAGCACGTCGAGCCGGTCAAGCCACCCCATGCGGATGGCCCGGCCCTCGCTCCGGCCGTGGTAGTGCAGATCGGGCAGCAGGATGTTATAGCCCAGGTCGTGGTTGTATAAGTAGCCGATCATGAGCATCCGCACGGCGTTGTCCGTATATCCGTGCACGATCACGGCCGTACGGTCCGTCGGGCGGGGTGCCGCGGCATAGATGGCATGAAGCCGCAGCCCGTCGGGATCACAGATCGTCGTATCGCGCAGGGCGCCCGCACGAGTCAGGCTGTCCACCCACGGTTCGAGAAAGGGATACTCCTCATACATATATTTATAGGAATCGGCATTCTTCTCGGCCATCACCCGGTCGGGCCGGAGCGAATAGGAGAGCATGTAGAAGCTCCCGCCCAGAAGTACCGCCGCAACAACCAGCACGGCGGCCACGGAGATTCGAACAATCCGTTTCATGGTTTTCCGTCTTTATGCATACAAAACGGCCATCGGAGCAAAAATCCTGCCCCGACGACCGTTCACTCTTTCATCGGCCGGGCAAAGGATCAGTTCTTGCCCAACTTGGTGCGGATATGCGCCAGCATGTCGTCCGTCATGCGCGAGAGATCCCATTCGGGTTTCCAGCCCCACTCCTCGCGGGCGCAGGTATCGTCGAGCGAATTGGGCCAACTCTCGGCGATCTCCTTCTTCACCGGATCGATGTCGTAATCCATCGTGAAATCGGGCAGACGCTTCTTGATTTCGGCGCAGATGATTTCGGGTGTGAAACTCATCGACGCGAGGTTGAAGCTGTTGCGGTGCACGAGTTTCGCCGGGTCGGCCTCCATCAGCTCCACGCAGGCACGCAGCGCATCGGGCATGTAGATCATGTCCATATAGACGTCGGAGGGAACCGGACAGGTGAAACGGCCCGAACGGATCGCCTCGTAGTAGATCTCCACGGCGTAATCGGTCGTACCGCCGCCCGGGAGCGTCACGTTCGAGATGATGCCCGGGAAACGCACCGAACGGGTATCGACCCCGAACTTGTGGTGGTAGTAGTTGCTCAACAGCTCTCCGGTCACCTTGCAGACGCCGTAGATCGTCGTGGGCTGCATGATGGTGTCCTGCGGCGTCTTGTCCTTGGGCGAAGTGGGCCCGAAGGCGCCGATCGAGCTCGGCGTAAAGAGCGCGCAGTGGTGCTGACGCGCCACCTCGAGCGAATTGTTCAGCGCACCCATATTGACCTGCCAGGCCATCTGCGGGTTACGCTCCCCGACAGCCGAAAGCAGGGCCACGAGGTTGAAGATCGTATCGACGTGGTGACGGGCCACAACCGAAGCCATTGCCGTTGCATCGAGGGCGTTGAGCACCTCGAAGGGGCCGTCCTCCCCCAGGGCTTTGCATTCGCGCATGTCGGTGGCCACCACGTTGTGACCGCCATAAATACTGCGCAGGTAGACTGTCAATTCGGAGCCAATCTGGCCGCCGGCGCCAACAATTAGGATGCGTTTCATCTGGTTTGTGTTATGATTCGTATGTAAAGATAGAAATTTTTTGTGAAAAATGCACATTTTTTTGGTCTTTTCATTTTTCTTGTGTACTTTTGCACCACTCAACGAAGAAAACTGCTGTTGTAGCTCAGTGGTAGAGCACTTCCTTGGTAAGGAAGAGGTCACGAGTTCAAGCCTCGTCAACAGCTCAGGAAAGGAAGAGCCCTGGCTCTTCCTTTTTTGTATTCTGACCCAGGCAATCACCCTCCTTCGAAGCCATCCTTGTTCGAACAAAAAGCGGCAGCACAGCCGAACTGCCACACACCCCCCCCGGTGCATTGAACGTTTTATCCTCCCGAAATATTCAGTCGAGTCCAATCGGGTTCATTTCAATTCATCACCATGCACCCGGTTTCAGGGAGAGACCATACAGAGCCAAAACGGCCTCGGAACGCATTACAAGCGGGTTCTCGTTACATTATATATTTCTATGGACAATTTTAGTTTCAGATTAAAATCAAAATAAAGTACAAAACTTCACTTTCAATACAAAATTTCCCGTTTTAGTCGAATAGTGTTCTTGCATTTTCCTACATTTAGAACACTTTACGGGTTTTTCAAACTGTTATAGAAACACATCATTTTGACTACAGATAGAAACACACTCCCTCGGAAATAAGGGAAAACATCGCAAAAATCAAAATATTTTCAGGCAAATCGTCATTTTTTAACATTCGGTTTAAAAAACGAATGTTTGATAAATTTTAAAAATTTAAAAACTCTTTATTTAGATAAAATACCATATAAAAGAGCGGATAAAAGCAAAAGCAGAACAAAACAGACAATCCAATGACACGAACAGCCCTTCAGGGTAGCTCTGAAAGCGTTTTATTTAAAAAATAGCAAAACCGTGCAAGTTCAACAAGAGATTAAAACAGAAACCAGAATAAATGGATCTTATATTCAGTTCAATACAAATGAACAGATCTGGAACAAACGATCCAAAAGGCACACTTAAAGCCCTGACAGCTTACAGTTTGACCCCCAAAAGCCCATTTGTGCGCACAATTTAATTTCTTACCTTTGCAGCGGTAAGAAAGTCTTTTCCTTATGCAAAAAACAATTCTACTCACTATCCTCGCGCTATGTTCCTGCGCGCTGTCTTTTGCGACCCCGTCAAGGGGGGGGGAGACCGTCACCGTCAGTGGCGTAGTCACCTCGGCTGAAGACAAACAACCCCTGATCGGGGTGAACGTGATTTCCGGATCGGCAACCGGCGTTTCAACCCTTACCGACGGAAGCTACTCCATCGAGGTTGCCCCCGGCACTACCCTCATTTTCCAGTACATCGGCTACAAACCCGTCGAGTACGTCGTTCCCGAAGGACAGACGAACGTAACCTTCGACCTCGAAATGCAGAGCGACTCGCAGGCTCTCGAGGACGTGGTCGTCATCGCCTACGGTGTGCGCAAGAAGGGCACCATCGCCGGATCGGTATCGACCGTCAAGGCCGAAAAGATCGAAAGCACCCCCACGGCCGCCTTCGACCAGGCGCTGCAGGGTCAGGTCCCGGGCCTCACGGTGCTCTCCAACTCGGGTGAGCCCAGCGAAGCAACCGTCATGACCATCCGCGGTACGAACTCGATCAACTCGGGCACCGAGCCGCTCTTCGTCCTCGACGGAGTGGTGATCTCCAGTTCGGACTTCAACATGATCAACCCGGCCGACATCGAGAACCTCTCGGTACTCAAGGACGCCGCTTCGACCTCGATATACGGAGCCCGTGCGGCCAACGGCGTGGTGGTCATCACCACCAAGCGCGGCCGCATGAACGACCATCCGATCATCAACTACCGCATGCAGCTCGGTTTCTCGCAGATCGCCCACGGCAACTGGGACCTGATGAACACCGCAGAACGCATCCAATACGAAAAGGAGATCGGGCTGACCGACGGCAAGAACTACAACCTGCTGAGCAAAACAGACGTCAATTGGCTCGATGCCGTGTTCAACGACTCGGCTATGCTCCAGAGCTACGAACTGTCGGTATCGGGAGCCAACGACCGCACGAACTACTACGTCTCGGGCGGATACTACAGCCAGGAGGGTATCGCCCCCGGATCGGCTTTCGACCGCTATTCGATCCGCGCCAACGTCGAGCAGCGGGCCGCCAAGTGGCTCAAGATCGGCACGAACACGATGCTCAACTACCAGGACATCGAATTGGCCCAGTCGGGCGAATACACCGTTGTCACGCCGATCTCGGCCGCGCGTTTCATGCTCCCCTATTGGAATCCCTACCGTCCCGACGGCTCGCTGGCCTCGATTGAGGATGGCAGCTGGAAGGGAGACGGACAGAACCCGCTCGAATGGATCGAAAACAATCCCGTGAGCTACAAGAAGTACAAAGTGCTCTCCTCGCTTTTCGCCGAGGCAACGCCCATCGAGGGTCTGACGATCCGATCGCAGTTCAGCATCGATTTCTCGCACGCCACCGGATTCGGACAGTCGATGCCCGAATATCTGCCCAACCTCGAGCAGGGCACCGCATCGCGCAACACCAGCGACGCCCTGACGCTTCAGGTCTCCAACACGATCAACTACCGGTTCGACGTGAACGACAAGCACTCGTTCAACTTCATGGTCGGCCAGGACGGCACGAACTACCACTACGAGTCGTTCGGCGTGACCACCCGCGGTCAGAACAACAACAAGCTGACCAACATCGGAACCGGCACCTATGCCTCTTCGTGGGAGGACACCCCGGCCGATGACTACGGACTGCTGTCGTTCTTCGGCCGCGGTGAATACAACTACGACAACCGCTACTTCGCCGAGTTTGCCATCCGTGCCGACGCTTCGTCGCGTTTCGGCGCCTCGAACCGTTGGGGCGTATTCGGATCGGTCGGCTTCATGTGGAACCTGCGCAACGAGCGTTTCATGCAGAATGCGGCCGACTGGCTGACCAACGCACAGATCAACATCTCGACCGGTACGGCCGGTAACTCGTCGATTCCCAATTACGAGCACCTCGCGCTCGTCTCCGGAGGCGCCGACTATGTCGGCACAGCCGGCATCGCCCCCACCTCGCAGGGCAACGAGGACCTGAGCTGGGAGTCCACGTGGACCACCAACCTCGGTCTGCACTTCGGATTCTGGAACCGTCTGAACATCGATCTCGAGCTCTATAACAAGAAGACTACCGACATGCTGATGTACGTTCCGAAATCCTACTCCGACAATGGCTTCGGCAACCGCTGGGACAACGTCGGCGCCATGGTGAACCGCGGTTTCGAGATCAGCCTCTCGGGCGCCGTCATCTCCTCGGAGAACTTCACGTGGTCGCTCAACGCCAATGTTTCCTACAACAAGAACAAACTGACGGAACTCTATAACGGCGTACAGGAGTACGAACTCTCGTCGTCGAATCTGAAGTATGTCGTGGGCCACGACGTCAGCGAGTTCTACATCAACCGCTTTGCAGGCGTAAACCCGGCCAACGGCGACGCCCTCTGGTACACAAAGGACGGTGAACTGACCAACGAACTCCGCGACGAAGACAAGGTGATGATCGGCAAAACGTTCGAGGCTCCCTGGCAGGGCGGTTTCGGCACGACACTGAGCTGGAAGGGGCTCTCGCTCTCGGCCCAGTTCTCGTGGCTGGCCGACCGCTGGATGGTCAATAACGACCGTTACTTCGACGAGTCGAACGGCCGTTTTGCCTCCTACAACCAGTCGAAGCGCCTGCTCAACCGCTGGAAGCAGCCCGGCGACATCACCGACATCCCGCGCCACGGCGTCTACACCGAGTTCGACAGCCGTCTGCTCGAGGATGCCTCGTTCCTGCGCCTGAAGAACCTGATGCTGAGCTACTCGTTCCCGAAGGAGCTGCTGCGTAAAACCGGCTTCCTGAGCGGCGTAAGAATCTATGCCCAGGCTCAGAATCTGCTGACGTTCACCAAATTCTCGGGACTCGATCCGGAGGCCGTCGGCAACATGTACGCCGCCCAGTACCCGATGTCGCGCCAATTCACTTTCGGTCTCGATTTAACATTCTAACAAGAATATGAAAACCATACTGCACAACATAACACGCTACATGGCGATGCTCGCGGTAGTTGTCAGCACGGTCTCGTGTCTGAACAAATATCCCGAGACTTCCATCCCCGAAAAGGATGCCATGAAAACCTTCGCCGATGCCGAACAGCACCTCACCGGAATTTATGCCAGCCTGATGAGCAGTTCGCTTTACAGCGGTCTGCTGACCCTGCTGCCCGACATCCAATGCGACCTCGTACTCGCGGTAAAGGGCAACTCGAACACCTACGGCAATTTCTGGCTGTGGAACATCCGCCCCACGGACCTCGAACTCGAAGCCGTCTATGCACAGCTCTATACCGTAATCGGCGGTTGCAACTTCTACCTTGACCGTATCGACGAGGTCATGGCCAACGAGACCAGCGACACGAATCTCGAGACCCTCGAGCAGTACACGGGAGAAGTCTACGCCATCCGCGCCCTCTGCTACTCGGAACTCATCAAATGCTTCTGCAAGGCCTACGATCCCGCAACGGCCGCCCAGGAGCAGGGTGTCGTGCTCCGCACGAAGTATTTCGAGGCGGAACCCGTCCGCCGCGCCTCGCTCTACGACTCCTACAAGTTCGTAGTGGAGGACCTTATCCGTGCCGAAGAGCGGCTCGACGACGAGGAGGACGCACAGAGCAACTACTACATGTCCGAAGCTGCCGTACAGGCCATCCGCGCACGCGTAGCCCTCTACATGCAGGATTGGGAGACGGCCATCACCTACTCGAGCAAACTGATCGACGACAAGCAGGATACCTTCCAGCTCGCCTCCTATCAGGAAACCGCTCCCGACGGCGCCCCGATGTTCGACTACATGTGGGCCTACGACATGAGTCCCGAGGTGATCTGGCGCATCGGCTTCACGAGCACCTCCTACGGCGGTGCGCTCGGCACGGTGTTCCTCAACTTCAACCGCGACTATACCTACTTCTACCCCGACTACATCCCGTCGCAGTGGGTACTCGACGCCTATGAGGACAACGACATGCGCTCGGCCGCCTATTTTGCCGACTCGGAGAGCGGCATCACGATCGGCTACCCGAGCGGCATGGACTACCCCCTGCTCGTCAAATACTACGGTAACCGCGGCATCTTCATCCCGATGAATGTCTTCCACGTATCGATGCCCAAACCGCTGCGTCTGGCCGAGCAGTACCTGATCCGTGCCGAGGCCTACTGCCGCCAGCCCAATCCGAACGTCGCACTGGCGCAGAAGGATCTCGAAACCCTGCGCAAGACGCGCTTCGCCTCGGGCGGCTCGATCAACCTCACGGGCAACTGGGATACCGACGTGAAGACCTTCTCCGAGGAACGTGTCCGCGAACTCTACATGGAGGGCTTCCGCCTGCAGGACCTCAAGCGCTGGGGCCTGGGATTCGAGCGCACGGCCCAGTCCTACACCCAGGAGGAGGGCAACGACCTGAAGGTCGAGGCCGGCGATCCGCTCTTCGTATGGCCCATTCCGCAGCACGAACTGGAGGCCCCGGGGTCGGAGATCACACCCAATGAAAGCAACAATCGGTAAACACATAGCCAACAAACCATGAAACGAATCATAACATTCCTTTTTGCCACGGGTCTCTGCGCCGCCCTGGCCACGGGCTGCAAGGAGGAGCACACGACCTACTCCGATGCGGAGTACGTCATGTTCTCCGACTCGGTCTCCCTGAACATGGTGCTGGAAAATCAGAACTATTTCACCGTCCCCGTATCTTCGACCCGCGCGTGTGACTACGACCGCACGTTCGGCGTGGAGGTGATCGACAAGGGCAGCACCGCCATCGAAGGCCTCCATTACCGACTGCTCTCCAACTCGGTAACCATTCCCGCCGGCAAGCGCTCGGCCGAAGTGCGCGTCCGCACCTATTACGATGAATTCGAGCCCTCCGACACGCTGCAGTTCAACCTCCAACTGGTGATGCCCGAGCAGCTCGACTGGGACCTCTACCCGAAACTGTCGCGTGTCCGCATGCTCAAGGGCTGCACGTTCCACATCGAAGATTTCATCGGCTGGTGCGTCGTAACATCGACCTTCCTGCAAAACTATCCCGGGGTGGAGAACACAAGCGTACAGCGGCTGATCAAATCTGTCCAGGACCCGAATGACCCGAACTCGATCATCCTGCGCAACTGGCTCTTCACCGGATACCACATCAAACTCACGTTCGATCCGAGCGATCCGTCGCTTCCGCTCGTCAGCATGCCCGAAGACCAGGTCCTGAGTGACGAGCTGTCCGTATTCGGACAAATTAACGGAGACAACAAGATCCTGGTTACCAACAGCCCCAACTATTACTCCTTCTACGACGCCTGCGCCCAGAACGTCAAATTATGGAGTCTGGTCTACGTCAATAACATGGGAACATTGGTAGGCTCGGTGGGGACCTTCTATAACATCATCGAATGGGTCAGCCAGGAAGAAGCCGACCGTCTTGAACGCGAAGACGGCATGAAAAAACACGAATAATCATCCGGCAAAAAACATACGACTATGAAACGATATTTATTGAATTTCTGTTCAATGGCACTTGCAGGTGTCGGTTTGTTACTTGGGTCGTGTTCCAAGGACGATGACGGCGGGTCAAATCTGCCGGAACCCAATTTCCCGGCCAAAACGACGCTCGGGATCGAAGTTGGCGGCACTTGTACGATTCCCATTTCGCCCAATCAGACCTGGTCGGTAAGCATCGATCGCACGGAGGCGGGCGAATGGTTCTGGCTCGACGACGACGGCATGCCGGCCTACACGATTCGCGGCAAGGCCGGAGAGCATGAAATCGTTGTCTGCGTCTCGGATGTCGAGGAACACGACACCGACCGTAGTATCGACATTACAATGACCATGGGGGACCAGAGCCAGGTGATCGCCACCGTGACGCGCGGCACCGTCGAGCGCCAGTTCGACCTCTACCAGGGCGAAGAGAGCGGCTTCGGCGAGGTAACCTACGAGGAGGAGCCGGTCAATGCGGAGCAGACGACGCTCACCATTCCGTGGAAGGAGGAGTCGATGGAGCCCGAGCGGCGGCCCATCAAGATCGCCGCAAACTTCCAGTGGCGCCTCGACTCGAAGCCCGAATGGATCGCCGAACTTACGCCCTCCGAGGGCAAGGCGGGCGAGACGGTCGAGATCCTGCTTTCCGGCGACCCGAAAGCCTACCCGCTTGAGGACGCAGTAAGCGAACTCGTTTTCTGCGACTACAACAACAACGAGATCAAATATGCGTTTCAGATCTCGATTCCCGGATGCAAAGACAAATCTTCGATGACCGTCAATCAAGGTACGGTCTACACGTTCAATGCGGTCGGAGAATATGGCAAAGGCGGAATCGGCAGTACGAGCTGGACGCTTTACGGTCCCACGTTCCAGACCACGGCTCCCATGATCACGACCGATGAGGGCTCCGTCGGGTACAAGCTCTTCGTCCTCGATAAAAAAGAGGTGTTCGAAGGCGCCTTCCTGTACAGTGTCTGCAACTGGGTTCAGATTCACGAAAACGTACTCTCGGGCAACGAGGTGCTCGTCAATACGGAATATCGGCTGACGGCAGAAGCCAACACGGATACGCGTGCTGCACGTTCAGCCTCTGTCGTGCTGCTCCCCGCAGAATTAGCCAAAGATGTAACCTCGGCAGAAGAGCTGATCGAACCGGACCCCACCAGCTACATGCCGTCGCTCAAAGAAGAGTATCGGCCTTACGAGTTGATCACAATTGATCAGGACGCTCCAATCAGCTCGCTCTTCTCCATTCGCGACCTGAAAGGCATGGAAGACTCGAACACCACCTTCCGGCAGCTCACCTTTGCTCAGGACGGGCAGCTGCCCGAAGATATGGCTTCCATTTTCGGAACTCCGAACGAGCAGAACTACCTGATGACCTATACAAGCGAGAACTCCAATGCCTCGATCATCTACGACAAGAGTCTGAACGGATTCACCTTCAAACTCTTCAACGAAATGTTCATGCCCATGGCGTCGGGAGAGTCCAGCTGGCTCAACATCCGTCAGGACGAGGCATTCAAGGACTCGGAAGGCAATCCCGTCACGACGGCAAGTTTCGACATCCTCATGGAGAATGTCTCGGAAGCCAAAACCGGATACATCGTTCTCTACTCGGGCAATACTCCGATGGCTGCCATTTGCTGCAAAACCGATTCGGGCAGCGGAGCCGATACTTTCCAGGCCGAAATCACTTCTGACAGCCCCAACAGCTACCTGGAGCTCATTACAAACGACAACTATTCGGAGATGGCCTCCATGATCAACGAGGCTATCGGAAAAGACCTGAAGAGCGAATTCGAGGAGAAGTTGGCCGTCGGTTCGGTCATTTACCTGCTCACCTCCGTCCCCGGAGAAGCTATCACACTGACGACCACCGAGTTCAACCCCAACTACCTCCAGATTATTCCCTACGAGGACACTGAATGGCTGACGGCTGAACCGGCCGACGAAACGACGCTTAACATTATAATGGATGCACCCCAGGGGACGACCAAATATGCTACGATCAACTTCTACAAAGGAGCCGATTACGCATCGGGCATCGTCTACTGCATTCCGATTCCGTAAAATGCCGTAATACGCCCCCGGGAAATCCGGGGGCAACTTACCGCCCAACATAACCGAATAATTAGCGAAATTTCACACATGAAACTTTTCAAATCCACCGTAATGCTCACCGCCGCACTCGTTCTGGGATTTCTTCCAGGGTGTTCCGACGATGACGGGATCGACAACCGCGATCTCGATTACGGATACGTTCAGTTCAAATTATACAAGGAGGCCTCCTATGTGGCCCCCTCGGACGACGCGACGCAGCAGCAGATGCAAACCCGCGCCGCAAAGCCCCAGCTCAACTACCTGGCCGAGGCCAGCAAGGTCCGCGTAACGCTCTCCTACGGAGAACAGACCATCGTGCAGACCCTCACACTCTCGTCGGCCGATTCGGAGAACACCGAATACGGAATCCGCAGCGGCAAACTCAAACTCCTGACCGGCAACTACGAGATCGTACGGTTCACACTCTTCGACAACAACGACGATGAACTCTACAACGGCAATGCGACAGACCCGAACCTGACGGTCATCCCCGGAGGTCTGACCGTACACGACCTGACCGTGAACGTCGTTCCGCGCGGCAAGGTGCGCTTCACCCTGACCAAGGACATGTCGGGATTCACGCCTCCGACCTCCTCGACCCGCGCCAACATCTCCCGGGAATACATCTTCGAGGAGATCGGCAAGTTCGATGTTTCAGTGAAGAATACCGAGACCAACAACATCGTCGAGTTCGAGCAGCTGCCCGCCACCTTCTCGATCCACTTCGACGATCCCGAGAATACGGAGACCCCCGAGGGCTACCAGACCTCGACCTGCGCATGCGACTCGTTGCTCTCGCTTCAGGCCGGCAACTACATCGTCATCGAGTACCGTACCTATGACAGCGACGGCATTCTGCTCGAAACGAACGACACCCCGGTCGAGTCGCCCTTCACGGTAGAGGATAACCGAACGACTGACGCCGACGTGGCCGTGACGCTCTACGAAGCCGACGAATACATGAAGGACCACTATGCGCTCTACGCCATCTGGAAGGCGCTGCACGGTCCCGAATGGTCCTACGACGGCGAGAACTACCCCATCGGCTCGAACTGGAACTTCGACAAGGATCCCGACCTGTGGAGCTACCAGCCCGGCGTCGAGGTCCACACCAACGGCCGTATCGCCAAGATCGACATCAGCGGGTTCGGTTTCTACGGTCCCATGCCCAAGGAACTCGGACAGCTGACCGAGCTTGTCGAACTCTACCTCGGTACGCACAACGACACGAACATGGGCTTCAAGGATCCCACGCTCGATCCCGACCAGAGCCTCACGGAGCGTTCGCGCAACCGCATGAAAAACCACAGCGAACTGTTACACGCCATGTACCCGGCCACGCAGATGTCCTGGCCCTGCGCCTTTGCCCTGCGCGAGCACGGCATACACACCCGCGCCACGGAGCTCTACGACCAGGGCTATACCGAGGATGAGATCTTCGAGGCCTCGACGGGACGCCAGCTCGAGATCCGTCCGATGGACACCTCGCACGGCAAACTCTGCAACGGCCTCGAGTCGCTGCCCGCAGAGATCGGCAACCTCAAGAAACTCGAATACCTCTACATCGCCAACAGCGCGATCACGTCGCTGCCCGGCAATGAGGGCGAAGGCAAGGAGGGTATGCAGGGACTCGAATCGTGCACCGATTTCGAACTCTACAACTGCCCGAAGATGACCAAGTTCCCCCGCGAACTGGCCCTCATGCCGAAACTCGTGGCCGCCAACCTCTCGAACAACAAGCAGTGGGAGGCACAGGATCTCCACGACGGACTGACGGAACTGGCTGAAGGACCTTCGCAAACGACCCTCCAGCTCCTCTACCTTACCGACAACAGTCTCGAGGAGCTGCCTGCCGCATTCAAGAACCTCAAACGATTGGGGTTGCTCGATTTGACGAGAAACAAGATCCGGACGCTTCATCCGCTGGGCAAGGATGTATCCCCCGTACAGATTCTGCTCAACTACAACCAGATTGAAGAAGTTCCCGTTGATGAAACCGGCAAATTCTGCAACATGGACGATCTGACGGACTTCTCAATGATCGGCAACAAACTGACGAAATTCCCCAACATCTTCTCCAGCGATCTGCTGGCAGCGATCTCGAACGTCGATTTCTCCTACAACAACCTGCAGGACTTCACGGAAGAAGAGGCTGCCGCATTCAATGGAATCTACGTCGAGACCCTGACACTCGCGGGAAATCCGGGGCTGACGAAATACCCCAAGTGGTTGAGCGATTCCGACTCGGAGGTAGCCTACATCATCCTGCGCGGCTGCGGACTGACGGAGATTCCCGAAGGCTGCTTCAACAGCAAATATGCAAGCGGTCTGGTCTCACTCGACCTGACCTACAACCGACTCTCGAAACTTCCGCAGGATTTCGGGGCCGAGACGTTGCCGTTCCTCTACGGACTCGACCTTTCGCAGAATGCCTTCACAAGCTTTCCCTACGAGCCGATGACGTGCAAGGGCCTTACGGTCTTCGCCATCCGCGGACAGCGCAACGACAAGGGCGAGCGGTGCCTGCGCGAATGGCCGACGGGGATCTACCAGCACACCGGCCTGCGCGGTTTCTACATCGGGTCGAATGACCTGCGCAAGATCGAAGACACAATCTCAACGATCATCTGGACTCTTGACATCAGCGACAACCCCAACATCACGTTCGATGCTTCGGACATCTGCTATGCCTGGCAGAACGGAGCTTACCAGCTCATTTACGACAAGTCGCAGAACATCACGAACTGCGATGCGATGCTCGAATAACCCTAAAGAACGGATAGTACCATGAAATTAACGAAATACATCGCGGTTAGCCTCTGCACCCTCATTGTCGCAAGCTGTGCGAACGACGATAAGAAAGTCGGCGTCACGATCGACACCGACAATATAGAGATCGGAGCCGAAGGCGGAACCCATAACATCAAGATCACGGCCGACGACAACTGGATCGCCCAGACCAACGACCCGTGGATCACCGTATCGCCGGCCAACGGACGCGGCTCGGCCGTATGCCAGATTATCATCGACTCCGCCCTGCTCAGCGAGCCCCGCCAGGGTCTGGTGCGCATCCAGAACCAGAACAACTGGGAAGAGCGACGCGACATCAATATCTCGCAGGCAGGCTATGATTATGCCATCACGCTCGAAGACAAACAGGTGACCGTAGCCAACTACGCGGCTTTAGATGAGCGTACATTCGACGTGCGTGTGAAGACAAACGTCGATTTCGACATCGAGATCCCGGAGGATGCCCAGACATGGCTCACTCCCGAAGAGTACAAGGTCAATCTCAACCGCGGACTTCGCCCGCGCGAGGTAACCATTCGTTTCAACTGGGGCATCAACTCGGCCGACTCAATGCGCAATGCCACCATCTCGTTCAAGCCCAAGAAGGAGATACAGCTGGCTGTACACGACGATCTGAACATCACGCAGCAGGCCTCAGAGCCGATCAAGGTAGACACCCGCGCCGGAGACTCGGTGGCACTGCTCTCGATCGCCCGCGCTCTTAACATGTGGGAATCGTGGGAGTCCTCCGAGGACATGTCAAACTGGGAGAATATCGAACTCTGGGAGAAGGACATGGATGGTTGCACGGACGACATGGTCGGCCGCGTGAAATACGCCCGTTTCTTCATGTTCAACACCAAGGAGGGTATTCCGTTCGAGGTCCAGTATCTTACGGCTGCCGAGGAACTGGTCTTCTACTCGAACACCAACTCCACCCTCTACAACCTCTCGACGGGAGAGTACATCTCGAAACTCAAGCAGCTCAAGAGACTGACAATCAGCGCATACGGCCTCACCGAACTGGATCCTTCATTCACCGGTCTCGAGAATCTCGAGTTCCTCGATCTTTCGGGCAACAACTTCGAAAAGATTCCGTCGGTACTCACCAAGGAGAACTTCCCGCATCTGCATGCCCTGCGGTTGAACACTAACCAGCGCATCATCATTTACGACCTCTACAATTCGACGACCACCAACTTCGGAGGATTGTTCCAGGAGACGAACGAAACGCGCGAGTTCCCGCGGCGACTGCTCGAATGGGACAAGCTCGACACGCTGGTTCTGTCGGTGAACTACCTTCAGGGGCACATTCCCGACATGAAGGATTACACGACCTATACACAGGAGGACATCAACGCCGCAGACTCCTTACCGCAGGCTCTGGTGGGCATTCCCAAGGTTCTGCCGAACATCAAGCAGTTCTCGATCAACCTGAACCGCCTGACGGGAGAACTTCCCGAATGGCTGCTCCGCCATCCGGCCCTTGACTGGTTGGATCCTTACACCCTCATCTTCACGCAGGAGGGCAAGGACAAGGATGGGAAAACAGCCGGATTCTCCAACGAACCGATCAACCTGAACGACTATTACGAATTCTACGAAGGGAAGAAGTATCTCGATCCGAACAAACAATGACGGAACGGAATTTCCGAACGCTTAATACAGAACGACAGCATATGAAAAAAACCATATACGGCATCTGCACCGCGGCGTTGCTCGCCTTCGGTGCCTGCACGAACGAAGAACTGCCTACGCCCGGTACAACCGAACCCGAAGGTTCGGAGGAGGTGAACCCCGTATCGGGCGAGGTACTCGTGAAATTCAAGAGTTACGTGAGCGACATCCTCGATCAGACGGTCGTCAAGACCCGGTCGGGGGCACCGGCAACCCGTTCGGGCATTCTCTCGGTCGATGAGGTGCTCGACCTGGTGGGCGGCTACGAGATCGAACGGGTCTTCCCGGTGGATGAACGCACCGAGGAGCGGACCCGCGAGGCAGGACTGAATCTCTGGTACGTGGTCCGCTTCAACGAGAACTACACCGTCGAGCAGGTGATCGAACGGCTCGCTCCGCTGGGCGAGGTGCAGTACGCCACCCCGAACCGCCAGATCAAGCGCACGTATGATCCCTCCCGCAAGGCCATTCCCCTGACGCGTGAGACTCTCGAGGCCATCAAGCGGCAGACGCGCGCCACGCAGGGCGAATACCCGTTCAACGACGAACTGATGGTCAAGCAATGGAACCTGATCAACCGCGGCGACCTGTTCACCGGCACCGAGGCCTGCGAGGTATCGCGGAGCGTCGTCGGAGCCGACGTGCAGTGCGAAGAGGCCTGGAAGCTCTCGACGGGCGATCCGTCGATCATCGTCGCCGTACTCGACGAGGGCGTCTGCCTGACCCATCCCGAACTCCGCAACAACATCTGGACGAACGAGGATGAAATAGAGGGCTCGAAGAAAGACAACGACGGCAACGGATACGCCGGCGATATCCACGGATTCAATTTCGTGACCGACACGGGCGTCATCACCTGGGACGACCTGAACGATACGGGACACGGCACACACGTGGCCGGCGTGATCGCGGCACAGAACGACAACGGCGGTATTGGCTCGATTGCGGGCGGCACGCCCGACAAACCGGGTGTAAAGATCATGTCGTGCCAGATCTTCGCGGGCAATGCCGGAGGCAACTCCATGTCGTCGGTCAAAGCCATCAAGTATGCGGCCGACAACGGCGCAGTCATCCTGCAGTGCAGCTGGGGTTACACCTCGGGAACGGCCAACAGCTACGAGTGGGGTACGCCCGGCTATGCCGACGAGGAGCAGTGGGAGACGCTTGCCCCGCTGGAGAAAGACGCTCTCGACTACTTCACCCACAATGCCGGATCGCCCAACGGCCCGATCGACGGAGGCATCGCGGTCTTCGCCTCGGGCAACGAATATGCCAACTCGGCCGGATTTCCCGGTGCAGCCAGCATGTGCGTGTCGGTAGCCGCCACGGCCGCCGACTTCACGCCGGCGACCTATACCAACTACGGCCCCGGAACAAAGATCTCGGCTCCGGGCGGTGACCGCGACTACTACTGGGACTACGGCGAAGGCGCCCTGCGCGGCGAAGCAGGGTGCGTCTTCTCGACGCTGCCCTACAACGTCAGCGAGACCGGCTTCGGATACATGGAGGGAACGTCGATGGCCTGCCCGCACGTTTCGGGTGTCGTCGCACTGGGACTCTCCTATGCGGCACAGCAGCGCCGCCACTTCACGGCTGACGAGTTCAAGAAGCTGCTCTACGAAACGGCAACTCCGATCGACGAGTACACCAAAGGCACGAAGTTCTACTACCGGTACGCCTATGAGCTGGGGTACACCAACCCGACACAAATGATGCTGACGAACTATACGGGGCAAATGGGTAGCGGCCAGGTCAATGCAAAGCGGCTGCTCGACGCCATCGCCCAGAACGGCTCGCCGATGCGGTTCCCGAACCTCTATATCCCGCTTGACGGCGAAGTGACGACCCTTCCGGCAACCTTCTTCCTCAACGGCGAGTCGCTCACCTACACCGTGACCATCGAGAACCAGGCGGTCGCCACAAGCCGCACGGAGGGTGCGAAGATCATCTTCTCGGGGCTCAAGGAGGGATCGACGAAGGCCTCGATCGCGGCCAGCGACGGCACGACCCACAACTTCAACATCACGGTCCGCAAGTCGGCAAGCGGCAGCGGCTGGTTGTAACGGAATGAATCGCAGTGGAAAAATAACGTTGCTCTGCCTCGGAGCGCTGTGCGCGGCCTTCGGCCCTGCACAGCTCCGGGCGCAGGTGCCGCCAATCCCGCAATCGCTCCGCGACAGCATTGCCAATCCGCCGAAAGCGGAACGGGGCGAGGAGGTCATGCGTTTCGAGACGACGCACATCGACATCGGACGCATCAACGAGGACGACACTCCGGCAGAAAGCACGTTCCGGTGGGAGAACACGGGCGACAAGCCGCTTGTGGTCACCCGCGTGGAGACGACCTGCGGATGTGCACGGCCCGACTACGAACGACGCCCGGTCCTGCCGGGGGAGGAGGGTACGCTGAAGGTCACCTACTACCCGAAGCGCCATCCGGGTAGTTTTCACCGCCGGATCTTCGTCTTCACGCAACTCTCGGACAAGCTGCCGACTGCGATTCTGGAACTCACGGGACAAGTCACGCCCTCCACGCGGCCGACGGCCGACTATCCCTACGCGATGAACACCCTGCTGCTCAAGCAGCGGAGCGTACGAATCGCCGGCACGCAGATCCAAACCGAGCGCATCGAGTGTCTCAACGCAGGACAAACGCCCCTGCACATCACGGCCGACACACTGCTGCTGCCGCCCTACATCCGGTTCGAATGCGAACCCGAAACGACGCCTCCGGGCAAGACCTGCGACCTGATCTTCCGCTTCCGGCCCGAACTGGCTCCGGAACGGCTCCCCGACCAGGTACCTGTCATTCTGCAGGGGGTAGGTCTCCCGCCGGTCCAGAGCACGGTCCGCATCCTGATCGGAACAGGCCGCTGACGGAATACTGATTTGACAAAAAACAAAACGAGAATACCATGAAAAAATTCCTGAAATTCGCCGTTCTCTCGCTGGCCGCCATCACGATGTGTGCCTGCGATGACGACAAATCGTACGTTGATCCCGGACTGGAGGTCACCCCCCACAACCTCTCCGGCACATGGCAGCTCGCCGAATGGCAGGGCGCACCGCTGGCCGAAGGCAGCTTCGTCTACATCGAGCTCACCCGCAAGGACCAGCTCTTCTCGATGTACCAGAATCTGGACAGCGCTCTCCCGCGCGAACTCACGGGTCGCTTCGCCATCACGACCGACGAGGAGCTGGGAGCCATCGTCATGGGCCAGTACGACTACGGCATTGGCGACTGGAACCACCAGTACATCGTCACGGACCTCGATGCCGACTCGATGGTCTGGACGGCCAAAGACAACCCCGAAGATGTCTCGCTCTACGTTCGCTGCGAGTCGATTCCCGACGAGGTGACCGGAGGTTCGGACAACGAGGAGGAGTAGCCGCAAGTCCGCCTCCGGCAACCGGCGGCGGAGATCCGAAACAAGGGATTACGGACACATCCGTAGTCCCTTGTTCGTTGCGGTCGTTCGGGATGTTTTTCGCCCGAAAGGGCAACAACAACGCCTTATTGAACAGCGTGCAGACGGTATTCTCCGTAAATTTGCAACCGAACAAACAACCCGCCATGCGTCTGCACCTCAATCCGATCCACAAGCGTCTGCAGGAATTCGTACAGGCACTCCCCGTTCTGTTCGATCGGGGCGAAGGCAAGGTGTTGCACGCCGGACGCAACACGATCCGCCGGTTCACTCAAGAGGGCGAGACTCTGGCCGTCAAGCGGTTCAAGCAGCCAGGATTCCTGCAGGGGATTCTCTATGCCCACTTTCGCCGCAGCAAAGCCCGGCGCTCCTTCGAACACGCCATGCGGCTCGTCGGCCTCGGTATCGGCACACCGCAGCCGGTTGCCTGGAGCGAATACCGCCGAAACGGGCGTCTGACAAACAGTTTCTATATCTCTGGCTACTCCGAACTCAAGCCGCGGTCGGAGTTCGCGAGACGCTTTCCCGATGTCGAGAGCCGGCCGGCTCTCGACGCCTTCGCCCGCTTCGTTGCAGAACTCCACGAAAAGGGGATCGACCACCGTGACTTCAACCAGGGGAACATCCTCTGCGGATACGACCCCGAGGAGAAGCAATGGCGGTTTGAGCTGATCGACATCAACCGCATGCGCTTCCTCGACCGGCCGCTCACCCCGCGCCAGTGCATGATCAACCTGCGCCGACTCTCCTGCCCGGCCCCGGCCTTCCTCTACATTCTGGACCGCTATGCCGAGGTCCGCGGCTGGAATATCGACGACACGCTGCTGCGCGGCCTTTTCTTCCGCCTGGCATTCGGACGGCAAAGGGCCTTCAAGAAACGCTTCCTGCGCAGAAAAAAGGCCGCATCCGCTTAAAAATCGGCCGTCGCGTTTGGATTATCAAAATATTTCACTATATTTGTCCTCGACTAAGACAACACATGTCATGCGTTTACACGGCTTTGCATCCTATTTTTATTTCTTTTTCTTTTACGGCAAGAGAAAAAGCGGGATCGCATGCGCATAAACGGATGTAGTGAAAAATAGAATTGACAAGCATGAGGGAATCCCGCTCTTCGAAGAGCGGGATTCCCTTTTTTTCACACCAAACGCAAGATGAAACGAATCGCCATACAGGGCATCGCCGGATGCTTCCACGACACGGCCGCCCGCGAATTCTTCGCCGGAGAGCAGATCGAGACCCTCCCCTGCCCGAGTTTCGACGAGCTCTTCGCCCGCATGAGGGCCGATCGGGAACTGCTTGGCATTGCTGCCATCGAGAATACGATCGCTGGCAGCCTGCTTCCGAACCATGAGCTGCTGCGACTGAGCAGCGCCCGCATCATCGGCGAGCAGAAACTCCGGATCTCACATGTCCTTGCGGCCCTGCCCGGGCAACGGATCGAGGAGATCCGCGAGGTACATTCGCATCCGATCGCCCTGATGCAGTGCGGCGATTTCCTGAAGGTCCATCCGGAGATGAAGGTCGTCGAGCGCGACGACACGGCCGGGAGCGCCCGGGAGATCGCCCGGAAGGGACTTACCGGCACGGCCGCCATCTGCGGAGCCGATGCTGCCAAGCGCTACGGGCTCGGGATCCTCGAGCGCGGCATCGAGACCAACCGCCACAACTTCACGCGCTTCCTGCTGTTGGCCGACGAAAGCCGCGCCGCAGAGTTCGCCCACCCCGAGCGGACCGACAAGGCCTCGCTGCTCTTCACTCTGCCCCACACCCAGGGAAGCCTTTCGAAGGCGCTCACCCTCCTCTCGTTCTACGACATCAACCTCACGAAAATCCAGTCGCTGCCGATCGTCGGCCGCGAATGGGAATACCGTTTCTACGTCGATGTCACATTCGGCGACCGAAACCGGTTCCACCAGGCCGTCGAGGCCGTACGCCCGCTGACAAGCGGCTTCCGCATCCTCGGCGAATATACCGAATGTCCCAATCCAAAGATTTGAAAACCGAAAAAAACGCAATACCATGAACGACATCCAACCCATCGTACTCCCGGGGATCGATCCCCACAGGCCGCTGGTCATTGCAGGACCGTGCAGCGCCGAAACCGAAGAACAGGTGATCGAGACGGCCCGTTCGCTGGCCGCCGAAGGCATCCGCATCTACCGTGCCGGGCTTTGGAAACCGCGCACGAAACCCGGCGGGTTCGAGGGAGTCGGAGCCTCCGGCATCCCGTGGCTGCAGCGCGTCAAGCGCGAAACAGGCATGTATACCGCGACGGAAGTCGCCACACGCGAACACGTCGATACGGCTCTGCGCGGAGGCGTGGACCTGCTCTGGATCGGCGCCCGGACAGCGGCCAACCCCTTTGCCATGCAGGAGATCGCCGATGCCCTCCGCGGGCGGGACGTTCCGGTACTGGTGAAGAATCCCGTCAGCCCCGACCTCGAACTCTGGATCGGCGCCATCGAACGCATTTACAACGCCGGCATCCGCCGTCTGGGGGCCATTCACCGGGGCTTCACCTCCATCGACCGGAGCCTCTACCGCAACCACCCGATGTGGGCCATCCCGATCGAGCTCCACCGCCGCCTCCCGAAGCTGCCGATCTTCTGCGACCCGAGCCACATCGGTGGACGCCGCGAGCTGATCGCCCCGCTCTCGCAGCAGGCCATGGACCTCGGGTTCGACGGACTCGTCGTCGAGGCCCACTGCTCGCCAGACTGTGCCTGGAGCGACAAGGCCCAGCAGGTGACTCCCGAAGCGCTGGCCTACATCATCCGCAACCTGGTGATCCGCGAGCAGAGCGTCACGACCGAAAGCCTCACCGAACTGCGGGCCCAGATCGACAAGATCGACGACGAACTGCTCGAACTGCTCGCCCGACGGATGCGCGTCTCGCGCGACATCGGACAGTTCAAGAAGGAGCACAACATGCCCGTCCTGCAGGCGCAGCGCTACGAGGAACTGCTCGAAAGACGGGCCGGACAAGCCGTGCAGCTGGGCATGGAGCGCGAGTTCATGCGCACGGTCATGCAGGCCATCCACGAGGAGTCGGTGCGGCAGCAGATGGAGGTGCTCGGCCAGCAGCCGGCCCCGAAGCATCAATAGAGGAAGAAGACGATTCCGGTGAAGTGGGCGGCCACCGCCAGGTTGATGAGCAGGTGCCACACAAGGTGGTGGTAGCGGAATCCCTTGCGGGCATAGACCCAGGCCCCGCCCGTGTAGAGCACACCGCCCAGGGCGATGAGCCAGAGCAGGGCCGTCGAGGCGTGGCGGATGAAGAGCGGGAGGAAGAAGACGATGGTCCACCCCATAACCAGGTAGATCGTAAGGCTGACGGCCGGGATCGAACGCCGCGAGAGCGACTTGTAGAAGATGCCGAAAAGTACCATCGCCCACTGCACGACGGCGATCACGATGCCCTGCCAGCCCCCGATGACCGAGAGGGCGATGGGAGTGTAGCTGCCGGCGATGGCCACGTAGATGAAGATGTGGTCGAGGATGTGGAACACCTCCTTGTGCCGCGACTGCGGGTTCATCGAGTGGTAGAGTGTCGAGGCGAGAAACATCAGGAAGATCGAGATGACGAACACCGAGACCGAAACGGCCGCCAGCACGGGGTCGGTATCGTGTGCATAGGCCCACACGGCGGCAAACGGCAGGGCTGCGAGCGTCGCACAGGCCATCACGCCGTGCGAAAGAGTATTGGCGATCTCCTCGCCCAACGTGGGGATATACGGGAGTTTTTTCCGGCTCATAGACAATCGTATGGGTTCGACGTGCCAAATTTATAATATTTTTTCTTATCTTTGCTCGCAAGGTTAGTAAGAGGTTAAACAAATGGACTTTTCACGCTACGAATCACTTCGTGCGCTGGTGCGCACCAACTTCTCGCCGACGACCCAGGAGCTCGTGGACGAGGCGCTGGCGTATGCCGGGGAGCGTCTGGCGGGAGTCTGCCGCTACGACGGCACGCCGATGCTCGACCACGCCGCCAACGTGGCGAAGATCGTCATCTCGGAGATCGGCCTGGGCCGCAACTCCACCGTCTCGGCCATCCTCCACGATGTCGTGCGGCTGGCCCACAAGCAGCTGCCGGCCGAGGAGTTCCTCCATCTGACGGAAGAGATCCGCGCGCGTTTCGGCGAGCAGGTCGTGGGCATCACCATGGGGCTGGCCAACATCTCCGAACTGAAGCTCAAGGTAGCCAAGGAGCAGGCCGACAACTTCCGCGACCTGATCGTGAGCTACTCCGAAGACCCGCGCGTGATCCTCATCAAGCTGGCCGATCGCCTCGAGGTGATGCGCTCGCTCGACATCTTCCCGCGCGAAAAGTGGCGCAAGAAGAGCTGGGAGTCGATGAACCTCTACGCACAGATCGCCCACAAGCTGGGCCTCTACGGGGTCAAGAGCGACCTGGAGGACATTGCCCTCAAGTACCTCGAACCGAAGGACTACGAACACATCGTCACCAAACTCGAGGAGAGCGCCGACGAACGCCGGGCCTTCATCGCACGCTTCATCGTGCCGATCGAGGAGCGGCTGCAGCGGCTCGGCATCCGCTACCACATCAAGAGCCGCACCAAGTCGATCTTCTCGATCTGGTCGAAGATGCACAAGCAGCACGTCCCCTTCGAGGGCGTCTACGACATCTTCGCCATCCGCATCATCATCGACTGTCCGCCCGAGGAGGAGAAACAGCTCTGCTGGACGGCCTACTCCGTGGTGACGGACTTCTATACGCCCAACCCCAACCGGATGCGCGACTGGATCTCGATTCCCAAGTCAAACGGCTACGAGTCGCTGCACACGACCGTCTCGGCCGAAGGGCGCTGGGTCGAGGTGCAGATCCGCACCGAACGTATGGACGCCGTGGCCGAGCGGGGTATCGCCGCCCACTGGCGTTACAAGGGCGTGGGACAGGGGGCCCAGACCAGCGAGCAGTGGCTCAGCCGCCTGCGCGAGCTGATGGAGGACACGACCCACTCGCTGGCCCAGCGCTTCGACGCCAAGCCGGCTTCGGGCGAGATCTTCGTCTTCACGCCCAACGGCGATCTGCGCAAGCTCCCCGAGGGGGCTTCGCTGCTCGACTTCGCCTTCGATATCCACACCAGCCTCGGCTCGACGTGCGTGGGCGGCAAGGTGAACAACCGCGCGGCCTCGCTCCGCGAACTGCTGCACAACGGCGATATCGTCGAAATCCTCACGCAGAAGAACCAGACGCCCAAGGCAGACTGGCTGAACTTCGTGGTCACGTCGAAGGCGCGCAACAAGATCAAGTCGTTCCTGCGCGAGGAGCAGGCCAAGCACACGCGCATGGGCCGCGAGGAACTCGAGCGAAAGCTCAAGAACTGGAAACTGGCCATCACGATTGACGAGGCTGTAGCCTATCTGGCCCGCCACTTCAAGGTGCGGACCGGAACGGAGATCTACGCCCTGATCGCCACGCAAAAACTCGACTTCGGAACCATCAAGGAGCTGCTCCTGCGCCACCTCTCGGGCGAAGCCGACGAGGAGCGCCGCGCCGCTGCCGCCGAGATCGAACGTCAGAAGGCGGCCCAACTCACCACGAAGGAGCCGGCCGCCGCATCGCACGACGCGCTGGTGATCGACGACGACATCTCGAAGATCCAGTACAAGCTGGCCCGCTGCTGCAACCCGATCAAGGGCGACGAGGTCTTCGGCTTCGTCACGATCAACTCGGGCATCACCATCCACCGGACGGACTGCCCGAATGCCAAGCGCATGCGCGAAAACTACCCCTACCGCGTGGTGGAGGCCCGCTGGCGGCAGTCGGCCGAGGGGGCCTTCCGCGTCACGATCCGCATCGTGGCCGCCGACACGACGGGCATGGCCAACCACATCACCGAGGTCATCAGCCGCGACCTGAAGCTCAACATCCGGTCGATGAACTTCCAGTCGGCCGCAAACGGATGCGTCGCCGGCACGGTGGCCGTCGAGGTACCCGGTGCGGGGGTCGTCGATACGCTCGTGCACCACATCATGCGTATCAAGGGCGTACAGCGAGCCTACCGCATCAACTGATGCAATTCCATCCGAACCTATTTTTTTATTTTATTTCCCACACAATCGATAGATGAATAACAACACAATCAGCGTCGTTTTCGCCGATTCGTCGCATGCCCACTATGCACCGCGCATCTGTGAGCTGATCTACGAATCGGCCCTGCAGCGGGGCACGGGCATCGCCAAGCGTTCGCCCGAATACATCGCCGCAAAGATGACCGGTGGCAAAGCCGTCGTGGCGCTGGACGGAGAGAGACTGGTCGGGTTCAGCTACATCGAGTGCTGGGGTCACGGCGATTTCGTCGCCACCTCGGGACTTATCGTGGACCCCGAGTACCGACACATGGGACTCGCGGAACAGATCAAACGACGAACCTTCGAGCTGGCCCGACGACGATTTCCCTACGCCAAGTTATTCAGTATCACCACATCGTTGCCGGTCATGAAGCTCAACTCGCGCATGGGATACGTTCCGGTGACCTTCTCCGAGCTGACCGAGGACGAGGAGTTCTGGCAGGGCTGCCAGGGATGTTGCAACTACGACATCCTCGAGCGCAACCACCGTCGGATGTGCCTCTGCACGGGCATGCTCTACGACCCGGCCAAGGAGCCGCCGCAGCGGCACTCCCGGCTGGCCCCCTACCTGATGTACGTGAAGAACAAGTTCAAGAAGGTCTTCCACCTGAAGTAGTACGGAGCCGGCCGGAAAGCCGGAAGATGCCGCGCCGGATTCCGGCGACCGCTCCCGAAGGAGGGTCCGGCGCCCCGCAACCGTCTGCAGCGGGAGGGCGACAGCCGGAAAACAAGAACAAACAACGAAAAAAACGAAACGCGATATGGAAAAGAAAAAAGTGGTTCTGGCGTTCAGCGGCGGGCTGGACACCTCGTTCTGTGTGAAATACCTCTCCGAGGAGAAGGGATATGACGTCTATACGGCCATTGCCAACACGGGCGGCTTCTCGAAACCCGAGCTGGAGCGGATCGAGCAGCGAGCCCTGGAACTCGGCGCCGTGAAGCACGCCACGCTCGACATCGAGCAGGAGTACTACGAGAAGAGCATCCGCTACATGATCTTCGGCAACGTGCTGCGCAACGGCACCTACCCCATCTCGGTGAGCTCCGAGCGCATCTTCCAGGCCATTGCCATCATCGAATACGCCAAACAGATCGGCGCCGACGCCGTGGCCCACGGCTCGACCGGTGCGGGCAACGACCAGGTGCGCTTCGACCTGACGTTCCAGATCCTCGCCCCGGAGATCGAGATCATCACCCCGACGCGCGACATGACCCTCACGCGCGAATACGAGATCGACTACCTGCGCAGACACGGCTTCACGGCCGACTTCAAGAAGATGGAGTATTCGATCAACAAGGGGCTGTGGGGCACCTCGATCGGCGGCAAGGAGACCCTCCGCTCGGAAGAGACGCTCCCCGAAGAGGCCTACCCGAGCCAGATCACGGCCCAGGGCGAGGAGCGCCTGACCATCGCTTTCGAGCAGGGCGAGATCACAGCCGTGAACGGCACCCCCTATACCGACAAGGTCGAGGCGATCCGTGCCGTGGAGGCCATCGGCTCGCGCTACGGCATCGGCCGCGACATGCACATCGGCGACACGATCATCGGCATCAAGGGCCGCGTAGGCTTCGAGGCCGCCGCCCCGATGCTCATCATCGCCGCACACAAGATGCTCGAGAAGCACACGCTCACCAAGTGGCAACTCTACTGGAAGGACCAGGTGGCCACGTGGTACGGCATGTTCCTCCACGAAGCGCAGTACCTCGAGCCGGTCATGCGCGACATCGAGGCGATGCTCGACTCCTCGCAGCGCAACGTCACGGGAACCGTCGAGCTGATCCTCCGCCCGCGCAACTACACGCTCGTGGGCGTCAGCTCGCCCTTCGACCTGATGAAGACCGACTTCGGCGAGTACGGCGAGGTAAACAAGGCCTGGACGGCCGACGACGTGAAGGGCTTCACGAAGATCCTCGGCAACCAGATCAAGATCTACTACAACGTCCAGAACCGCAACAAGAAATGATACGCGCCGGCATCATCGGAGGCGCCGGCTACACGGCCGGCGAGCTGATCCGCCTGCTGGTGAACCACCCCCGGGCGGAGATCGGGTTCGTACACAGCACGTCGAACGCCGGCAACCGCCTGGCCGATGTCCACGGCGGGCTGGAGGGCGACACGGAGCTGCGGTTCTGCGACGCCTACGACCTCGGCGAGGTCGATGTCCTGTTCCTCTGCTCGGCACACGGCGAGAGCCGCAAGTGGCTGGCCTCGCACGACCTGCCGCAGGAGCTGCGGATCGTGGACCTCGCGCAGGACTTCCGCGACGAGTCCGAGGGGTTTGTCTACGGTCTGCCCGAACTGCAGCGAGACCGCATCCGGGAGGCCCGCCGCGTGGCCAATCCGGGTTGCTTCGCCACGGCAATCCAGCTGGCTCTGCTGCCGCTGGCCGCCGCCCGCCTGCTGCGGGACGAAGTACACGTCACGGCCATCACGGGATCGACCGGCGCCGGGGTGAAGCCCTCGGCAACGACCCATTTCAGCTGGCGCACGGCCAACGTCTCGGTCTACAAGGCCTTCACACACCAGCACCTGCTCGAAATCGGGCGCACGCTGCAGCGGCTCGAACCGGCATTCGACCGGGCCGTGAACTTCATCCCCATGCGCGGCGACTTCGCGCGGGGCATCCTGGCCAGCGTGCACACCTTCTGCCCGCTCGGCGAGGAGGAGTTGCGGCAGCTCTACGCCGACTACTACGCCACGGCGGCCTTTACCCGTGCAACCGAACGCAGCGTCGATCTCAAGCAGGTGGTCAATACGAACAAGGCGCTCGTGCAACCGGCCCGCTACGGCGACAAGGTGCACGTGGTCTCGGTAATCGACAACCTGCTGAAGGGGGCCTCGGGCCAGGCCGTGCAGAACATGAACCTGATGTTCGGCCTCGACGAAAAGGAGGGGCTGCGCCTGAAGGCCTCGGCCTTCTGACGCACACGAACCGACAAACGAAACACAGGAAACAGATGAAACTCTTCGATGTATATCCACTCTATCCGGTGGAGCCGGTGCGCGGCCGGGGCTGCTTCGTTTACGACGCCGCCGGGACCGAGTACCTCGACCTCTACGGCGGACACGCCGTGATCTCCGTCGGACACGCCCATCCGGACTACGTGCGCGCGGTCTCGGAGCAGGTCGCCCGCCTCGGGTTCTACTCCAACTCGGTGGAGAATTCGCTCCAGCAGCGGCTGGCCGAGAAGCTCGGCCGCCTCTCGGGCTACGATGACTACCGCCTCTTCCTCTGCAACTCGGGGGCCGAGGCCAACGAGAACGCCCTGAAGCTCGCCTCGTTCCACACGGGCCGCGCCAAGGTGCTGGCCATGGGCAAGGCCTTCCACGGCCGCACGTCGGGGGCCGTGGCCGCCACGGACAACCCCGCGATCTCGGCTCCGTTCAACCGCACACCGAACGTGGAGTTCGTCCCGCTGAACGACCTCGGGGCACTCCGCACGAAACTCGCCACGCGGGAGTTTGCCGCCGTGATCGTCGAGGGCATCCAGGGCGTCTCGGGCATCCACTGCCCGACAGACGACTTCCTGCGCGGCGTGCGCGAGGCGGCCACCGAGACCGGCACGCAACTCATCCTGGACGAGATCCAGTCGGGCTACGGCCGCACGGGACGCTTCTTCGCCCACCAGGAAGCGGGCATCCGTCCCGACCTGATCACTGTGGCCAAAGGCATGGCCAACGGATTTCCCATCGGGGGCGTGCTGATCGCACCCCATTTCGAGGCCCGTGCCGGCATGCTCGGGACCACCTTCGGAGGCAACCACCTGGCCTGCGCTGCAGCGATCGCCGTGCTCGACATCATCGAGCGCGAAGGGCTTGTGGAAAACGCCGCCTCTGTCGGCAGCTACCTGCTCGGGGAGCTGCACGCGATGGCGGGGCTCCGGGAGGTGCGGGGCCGCGGCCTGATGATCGGCATCGAAATCGACGGCTCGGGAGCCGAGCTGCGCCGCCGGCTGCTCTTCGACCGGCACATATTCACGGGAGGCGCAGGCGCCTCGACCGTCCGGCTGCTGCCGGCGCTCTGCCTGACTCGCGACCTGGCCGACCGGTTCCTCACGGCATTCAAAGCAACCCTACGATGAAAAAGTTCACTTGCGTACAAGATATCGGCGACCTGCACGCTGCCGTCGCCGAGGCGCTGGAGATCAAGCGCAACCGATTCCAATACTCGGGGCTGGGCCGCAACCGCACGTTGCTCATGCTCTTCTTCAACTCGAGCCTCCGCACGCGGCTCTCGACCCAGAAGGCGGCGATGAACCTCGGCATGAACGTCATGGTGCTGGACGTCAATCAGGGAGCCTGGAAACTCGAGACGGAGCGCGGCGTGGTGATGGACGGCGACAAGGCCGAACACCTTCTGGAGGCCATTCCGGTCATGGGGTCCTACTGCGACGTGATCGGCGTGCGCTCATTCGCCCGTTTCCGCGACAAGACCGAGGACTACGAGGAGCGCGTGCTCGAGCAGTTCATCCGCTACTCGGGACGCCCGGTCTTCTCGATGGAGGCCGCCACGCGCCACCCGCTGCAGAGCTTCGCCGACCTGATCACCATCGAGGAGCACAAGCGCACCGAGCGCCCGAAGGTCGTGATGACCTGGGCGCCGCACCCCAACGCCCTGCCGCAGGCCGTGCCCAACTCGTTCGCCGAGTGGATGAACGCCGCGGGCTACGACTTCGTCATCACCCATCCCGAGGGCTACGAGCTCGACCCGCAGTTCGTCGGATCGGCCCGCGTGGAGTACGACCAGCGCAAGGCCCTCGAGGGCGCCGACTTCGTCTATGCCAAGAACTGGGCGGCCTACGCCGACCCCAACTACGGCAAGGTCCTCTCGCGCGACCGCGCCTGGACCGTCGATCGGGAGAAGATGGCGCTGACCAACGATGCCTTCTTCATGCACTGTCTGCCCGTGCGGCGCAACATGATCGTCACGGACGAGGTGATCGAGTCGCCGCGCTCGCTGGTGATCCCCGAGGCCGCAAACCGCGAGATCTCGGCCCAGGTGGTGCTCAAACGGCTGCTGGAGGGACTCGCATGAAGGAGGGGATCACGGTCGTGAAGATCGGCGGCAACGTCATCGACGATGCCGCCGCGTTGAAACGCTTTCTCGGGGAGTTCGCATCGCTTCCGGACCGAAAGATCCTCGTTCACGGCGGCGGCAAACTCGCCACACGGCTGGCCGAGCGGCTCGAACTGAAGGTCCGCATGGTCGAGGGGCGCCGCATCACGGACAAGGGAATGCTCGACGTGGTGACGATGGTCTATGCCGGGCTGGTAAACAAGCAGATCGTCGCCGGGCTGCAGGCCGCCGGCTGCAACGCCATCGGCCTCTCGGGTGCCGACGGGAACATCGTCACGGCCCGCCGCCGTTCGCCCGAACCGATCGACTTCGGATTCGTCGGCGACATCGAACGGGTCGATTCCGACCTGCTGGGCCGCCTGCTGGAGGCGGAGCTCACGCCCGTCTTCCCGGCCATCATGCACGACGGCTGCGGGACGCTGCTCAACTGCAATGCCGACAGCGTTGCCTCGGCCGTGGCACTCGGCGCCGCACGCCTCGCCCCGACCGACCTGGTCTACTGCTTCGAGAAACGCGGCGTGCTGCGCGACCCGGACGACGAGCAGTCGGTCATTGCCGAGATCACGGCGGAGAGTTATCCGCCCCTCAAGGCCGACGGGACGGTGAGCCGGGGAATGATCCCGAAGATCGAGAATGCCCTGAAGGCCGTCGAGCAGGGGGTGCGGAGCGTCACGATCCGCAGTTCGGAAGGGCTCGGCGACGGTTCGGGAACCGTCATCCGATAACATCCGCGGGGCCGCGCCCCGCGCACGACAGGAACACACGACAGAGATGCAGACACGAACCTCGGAAGCCGTCGGACTGTTGCGCCGACTGATCGCCACTCCCTCGCCTTCGCGCGACGAAGCACGGACGGGCGATCTGCTCCACGCCTTCCTCGCGGAGCGCGGCGCCCGTCCCGAACGGCTCCACAACAACATCTGGGCACGCAGCGAAGGGTTCGACCCGGCGCGGCCCACGCTGCTGCTCAACTCGCACCACGACACGGTGCGGCCTGCAGCCTCGTGGACGCGCGACCCCTATATGCCGGCAATCGAGGGCGACCGCCTCTACGGACTGGGCAGCAACGACGCCGGGGCCTCGGTCGTGGCGCTCACGGAGGCGTTTCTCGCCCTGCGCACGCGGGAGCTGCCCTTCAACCTCCTGCTGGCCCTCACGGCCGAGGAGGAGTGCATGGGCGAGCACGGCATCCGGGCCCTGCTGCCCGAACTGGGGCGCATCGACCTGGCCGTGGTGGGCGAACCCACCGGGATGCAGGCCGCCGCCGGAGAGCGGGGCCTCGTGGTCCTCGACTGCACGGCACACGGCCGGAGCGGCCATGCGGCGCGCGGCGAGGGGATCAACGCCCTCTACATCGCACTGGAGGACATTGCACGGCTGCGCGGCTTCCGCTTCGAGCGTGAATCGGCGCTGCTGGGACCGATCGGCCTGGCCGTGACGCAGATCGAGGCCGGCACGCAGCACAACGTCGTGCCCGACACCTGCCGGTTCGTCGTGGACATCCGGACCACCGACGCCTACACCAACGAGGAGACGGTCGAGCTGCTCCGTGCGGCGATCCGCTCCGAGGCTGTACCCCGCTCGACGCGCATCCGGGCCGTCGCACTCGACGACCACCATCCCCTGATGCGGGCCGCGCGGGCCACGGGACGCACCGCATTCGTCTCGCCGACGACCTCCGACCGCACGCTGATGCCCTTCCCGGCCCTCAAGATGGGCCCGGGCGAGTCATCGCGGTCGCACGCCGCCGACGAATACATCCGCCTGGCGGAGATCGAGGACGGGATTGCCGTCTACATGGATTACATCGAACATTTAGCGAAAGAATATGGCTGGAAAACTTTGGGACAAGGGATTTGAACCCGACACGATGATCGAGGAGTACACCGTCGGCCAGGACCGCGAACTCGACCTGCGGCTGGCGCGCTACGACGTCGAGGGATCGCTGGCACACATCGCCATGCTCGAGAAGATCGGCCTGCTGACGGCCGACGAACTGCGGCGGCTCACCGACGGACTGCACGAAATCGCCGCGGAGATAGAGGCCGGGCGCTTCGAGATCGAACCCGACACGGAGGATGTCCACTCCGAGGTCGAGCTGCTGCTCACCCGCCGGCTGGGCGACGTGGGCAAGAAGATCCACTCGGGACGCTCGCGCAACGACCAGGTACTGGTCGATCTGAAGCTCTTCCTGCGCGATGAGCTGCGGGGCATCGCCCGCGACGTCCACACGCTCTTCGACCGTCTGCAGGAGCAGAGCGAGCGCTACCGCGAGGTGCTGATGCCGGGATACACCCACCTGCAGATCGCCATGCCCTCGTCGTTCGGACTCTGGTTCGGGGCCTATGCCGAAACGCTGGTGGACGACATGCGGATGCTCGCCGCAGCGTGGCACATCGCCAACCAGAACCCGCTGGGATCGGCCGCCGGATACGGCTCCTCGTTCCCGCTCGACCGCACGATGACCACGCACCTGTTGGGATTCGAGACATTGCACTACAACGTCGTGGCGGCGCAGATGAGCCGAGGAAAGAGCGAACGCGCGGCAGCGGCGGCCATCGCCGCCGTGGCAGCCACCGTCGGGCGCATGGCCATGGACCTCTGTCTGTTCATGAGCCAGAACTTCGGCTTCGTCTCGCTGCCCGACGAACTGACCACCGGGTCAAGCATCATGCCCCACAAGAAGAACCCCGACGTCTTCGAGATCATGCGCGGCCGCTGCAACCGCCTGCAGGCACTGCCCAACGAGATTGCCCTCCTGACGACGAACCTACCGGTGGGCTACCACCGCGACCTGCAGCTCCTGAAGGACATTCTCTTTCCGGCGACTGCGGAGATCCGCCGTACGCTCCGCATGGCCGACTTCATGCTGGTACGCCTGAAGGTGAACGACCACATCCTCGACGAGAAGAAGTACGACTACCTGTTCACCGTCGAGGACGTAAACCGCCTCGTGCTGCAGGGCGTTCCCTTCCGCGAAGCCTACCGCCGGGTCGGCATGGCCGTACAGCGGGGCGAATACCGCCCCACGCGCGAGGTGCACCACACCCACGAGGGAAGCATCGGCAACCTCTGCACGGCGGAGATCCGCCGCAAGATGGAGACCGTTATGCAGGAGTTCGAGACCCCGGGCATGTAATCACGCCTGTCAAAAAGCGAAACACCCCGGACATGCAGTTGTCCGGGGTGTTTTGTTTCGGAACCCTAAAGTTCCAGAAGCTGTCGTGCCGCGACTACTCGACTACTTGATACGCTCGTAGTACTCGCGCGTACGGGTATCGACGCGGATCTTGTCGCCCGTGTTGATGAACAACGGTACGCGGATCGTGGCTCCGGTATTGACCGTTGCCGGCTTGAGCGAGTTGGTCGAGGCCGTATCGCCCTTGATGCCCGGCTCGGTGTAGGTCACCTCCATGTCCACGATCGGGGGAAGCTCGGCCGAAAGGACGGTCTCCTTCTCGGTGTGGAACATCACCTCGACGATCTGGCCGTCGGCCATCAGGTCGTAGTTGTTGATCAGGTTCTTGTCGATGTTGATCTCCTCGAAGGTCTCCGTGTGCATGAAGTGCATGCCCAGGTCATCCTCGTAGGTGAACTGGTAGGGACGGCGCTCGACACGCACCGGCTCGATGCGCGCTCCGGCCGAGAAGGTGTTGTCCAGCACGCGGCCGTTCTCGAGGTTCTTGAGTTTCGTGCGCACGAAAGCGGGGCCCTTGCCCGGCTTCACATGCTGGAAATCGACGATCTGGAACGTCTTGCCGTCCAGCTCGATGCACATGCCGATCTTGATATCTGCAGTAGTTGCCATAAGGTTATTGTTTTTTATAAGAATTTTCGCGGGCACAAAGTTAGAAAAAAATTCCCAATATTCCTATTCCGACCCGGTTACACGCAACACGGCCCACATGCGGCGCCTCCGCACACCGGCACAACACCGGTCAGAGTTCGATGGCCTTGCACCGGAGCCCCATCTGGCGGATCTTCTCGAGCGTCCGAGGCAGGGCGTAGCGCATGTTGCGGAAAGCCTTCTCGCTGTCGTGGAAAACGACGATGGCTCCCGGGGCAAGATACTTCGTGACGTTGCGAAGGCAGGTCCGGGGCGAGAGCTTGCGGTTGTAGTCGCGCGAGATGATGTCCCACATCACCAGTTTGTAGCGCTGGCCCAGAAAACGGGCCTGCGCTGGGGTGATCTGCGCATAGGGAGGACGGAACAGCTCACTGTGGATCAAGTCGTTGGCAAAATCGACATCCTCCGTATAACGTTCGAGGCTCATGCCCCAGCCCTTCTGGTGCGAATAGGTATGGTTGCCGATTCGGTGTCCGGCATCGAGGATCCGCCGGTACAGGTCGGGATACATCTCGACGTTCTTGCCCAGCACGAAGAAGGTTGCCTTGGCATCATACTTGTCCAGCGTCGAGAGAATCCACTCGGTGATACCCGGCGTGGGACCGTCGTCGAACGTAAGGAACACCCCGTCGGCATCGTCGATCTCCCAGATCAGGTCCGGCATGAGCCGCCGGATTATTTTCGGTGGTTTCAAACGCATGGCTTGCAAAAATAGTGATTTTCCGCACGATTCCGAAAAATATGCGTATATTTGTATGATTAACCCCGGAAACACGCCATCGGGCCAGGCCGAGGTACTCCGCCGAGTCTCTTCGACACCGTCCCGCATCGCATCTTCCACCAAGCGAAAACGGACCATGAAAACACTTCAGCGCATTGCCGCCGCGGCTCTCCTGGCCGCCATGCTCTCCGGCTGCAAGGCCTTCCACACCCTGACCGATGCCAAAAAGGACGCACAGGGCCGTCCCTACGAACTGATCGTCGTCTGCCCGCAGCAGGAGTGGACGGGCGAAATGGGCGACTCGCTCCGCTCGATTCTTACCGCCCCGGTGCCCTACCTCAACCAGACCGAGCCACTCTTCGACGTGCTCCGCGTAACGGAGAGTTCCTACACGGGCATGATCGCCGACCACCGCAACATCCTGCGGATCGTGGTCGATCCCTCGCTCGAACAGGCCGCCACCGGCGTGGAATACGATCTCACGGCCTCGCCGCAAATCGTGCTGACGCTTCAGGGCCCCGACGACCGCAGCATCGTCGATTACCTCTCGGCCAACCGAGACAAACTCGTGCAGGTGCTCGAAAAGGCCGAGCGCGACCGCTCGATCGAAGCCAACAACAAGTTTTACAACCCGGGCATCCGCGACGCCGTCGAACGGATCTTCGGCGTGGATATGAAGGTGCCGAAGGGCTACGTGCTGGCCAAACAGGAGGAGGACTTCCTCTGGGCCCGCTACGAATACCCCACCGCCAGCCAGGGTTTCTTCGTCTACTCCTATCCCTACGAAGGTCCCGAATCGCTCACGCCCGAGGCTCTCGTCGCCGCACGCAACCGCTTTGCGGCACGCATTCCCGGTCCTTCGGACGGCTCGTACATGACCACCTCAGACGCCTTCGCTCCCGGCTACCGGATGTTCCGCCTCGAAGGACGCCTGTGGTGCGAGCTGCGCGGATTCTGGGACGTGAAGGGTGATTTCATGGGCGGTCCGTTCGTCAGCTATACCACGGTCGATACGGAGAACAACCGTGTCTTCACACTCGACTGCTACGTCTATGCCCCCGACCTGAACAAGCCCCGCAAGCGCAACTACGTGCGCGGGGTCGAGCACCTGCTCTACACCGTCACCTTCCCCGACCAGAAGCAGGCGAAGGACCAGGACGGAACCGCCGACAACGAATAACCGTCTGCCGGAGGCTGCCACTGCGCACTCCGCAGCGGCGACCTCCGCCCCTGTTCCATGCAGCAGATCCTCACATACACGTTCCTCGTGCTCTACTCGGTGACGATTCTCGGCATCGTGCTGGTCATCATCACCGACAACCGGAATCCGCTGAAGACCCTGCCGTGGATCATCGTGCTGTTGCTGGCCCCCGTCGTGGGACTGGTCTTCTACTTCTTCTTCGGGCAGAACCTCTCCAAACAGCGCATCATCTCACGACGGATGCGCAAACGCATCACCCTGCAGCTCGAGGAGGCCGAGCATGCCGCAGGACCGGGAATTCCGAAGGCCTACCGTCCGCTGGCCCGCCTGCTGCGCACCACGAGCCATGCCGTGCCGCTCTACGGCAGCCGCATCACTCCCTACACCGACGGGAGCAGCAAAATGGAGGCTCTGCTCGGCGAGATCGCCCGGGCCCGGCACCACATCCACCTGCAGTACTACATCTTCTGCGATGACGAAACGGGGCGGCGCCTGCGCGACGCACTCGTGGAAAAGGCCCGGCAGGGGGTGCACGTGCGGATCCTCTACGACGACGTGGGATGCAGCGGCGTCCGCAAATCGTTCTTCGAGGGGATGCGCCGCGAAGGGATCGAGGTGCACGCCTTCCTGCACGTGAAGTTCCCGCGCTTCACCAGCAAGGTCAATTACCGCAACCACCGCAAGATCGTGGTCATCGACGGCCGCGTGGGTTTCATCGGCGGCATGAACATCGCCGACCGCTACGTGCGCGGCACGGAATGGGGGTCGTGGCGCGACACCCACTTCCGGATCGAGGGCAGCGGCGTCGCAGGGCTGCAGGTCGCCTTCCTGAGCGACTGGTCGGCCACGACCAAACGGCACGTTTCGGGCTCGGAATACTTCCCCGCAGCACAACGCTACACGGACAACATCCTGCAGATCGTGGCCGGAGGGCCGCTCGGCAAGTGGCGGGCGCTGCTGCAGGCCGACAGCTACGCCGTGGCCAACGCCCGCCGCAGGGTGTGGATCCAGACCCCCTACTACCTGCCGTCGGACGTCCTCAACACGGCGCTGCAGACCGCCGCGCTGGGAGGCATCGACGTGCGGCTGATGCTTCCCGCGCGCTCCGACTCGAGACTGATCGACCTCGCCTCGCACTCCTATCTCGACGACATGATGCGCGCCGGGGTGAAGATTCTCTTCTACGAACCGGGGTTCCTCCACTCGAAGCTGCTGATCATCGACGACGGGCTGACCGTCATCGGATCGGCCAACATGGACTTCCGCAGTTTCGAGCACAACTTCGAGGTGAACGCCTTCGTATACGACGCCGAGTTCACCTCCTGCATGTCGGCGATCTTCTCCGACGACGCGGCCCGATGCCATGCGGTGACCCCCGGCGAGTGGTTCCGCCGCCCGCGCCGAAGACGCTGGGCCGAATCCTTTATGCGGGTCTTCTCGCCCCTGATGTGACACACCGTAATACAAACCGATAAAAACAACCCGAACATGAAACAAACTCTCCTCCCGCTGCTGGCCGCATGTGCGATGTGCGCATGCACGGCAAGCCCCGAAGCATCGGACTACGCCATCGTGGCCGGTCCCGGCATCGCCGACGATCCGCAATGGAACTCCGTCGTCGAGGCCCTCTGCGAAAGCCACCCTGGCGCCCGGGTAATCCACTACCGCGATACGGTCAGCGAAGCACTGCCCGCCCTGCGCGAGGCCGCACCCCGCTACGTGGCCTTCGTCGAGCAACCCGAACAGGTCGGCCGCGCCTACATCATCGCCCTGAACCGCATGAGCCGCGAGGTGGATGAGGACATCTATGCCGACTACCTCTGGGGCGTCATCACGGGTTACGACGCCGAGGCCGCGCTGCGCATGGTCCGCGACGCCCGCGAACCGCTGGTCATCCGGAGCGCCGTGAGTACGCTGCGCGAGGTGGGCAGCGGCAAGTGGTTCGACTCGTTCGCCTATGTGGACGACCGCAATGCGGGGATCTGCGGCGAAAAGAAGCCCGGAGCCGACTCGGTAAGCCACTACCGCACGGAACGACTGCTCGAAGACGGACGCCCCGACCTACTGCGGAGCTTCTGCGACTTCTATGCGGCCTACGACCCTGACCTGATCACCACGGCCTCGCACGCCACGGAGCGCAACCTCGAGATGCCCTTCTCGGTGGGCAACCTGCGGGCCCGCGACGGCGCCCTCTACGCCGACTTCCCCGAGGGGCCCGAGGCGCTCAAGGAGTCGGGCAAGCGCCGCGTCTTCCTTCCGATCGGCAACTGCCTGATCGGCAACGTGAACAACACGCGCGAGAGCATGGCCATCGCCTGGATGAACAGCGCGCATGCCTCGGCAATGGCCGGCTACGTCGTGCCGACGTGGTACGGGCGCAACGGATGGGGCGGACTGAAATACTGGCTCACGACCCCCGGGCGCTACTCGCTCGCAGAGGCCTTCTACCTCAACCAGCAGGACATGCTGCACCAGATCGACACGTGGGATCCCGAGCTGTGCCGCAAGCCGTTCCCCTACGGTCCCGATGGTTTTGCCGAGGAGGATCTGGAGAAGGCCTCCGAAGTGGCCGGACGTGAACTTACGATCGATGAGCTGGGCTTTTTCTTCGACCGCGACGTGCTGGCCTTCTACGGCGACCCGGCCTGGAACGTCCGGCTGAAGGAGCTCCCCGAGGAGAACGACTTCACCGTAACGGCAAGCACCGAGGGCGGACAGTATGTGCTGACCGTGACGACGTCCGAGAATTTCAGCGCCGAGCGGATGGCCGGGAGCCACTTCAAGGAGGAGCACGTGAAGGATCTGCCCTTCAGCTACTTCTTCCCCGAGCGGCTGAAGAATCCCCGCCTGGCCGAGGGCGAGACGTGGGATGCGGCTGTGGACGAGAACTTCCTGCTGATCTACAACCCGGGCTTCGAACCGGGCCGGAGTTACACGATCCGGATCGACACCGACAAATAGCAAGGGGCGGCACACCGGCTGCCGCAACGAAAAAAGGAGAGCGGCTTTCCGTCATGGAAAGCCGCTCTCCTTTATACTACTCCATGCCACCGGTCCGCCGGGGAGGTATCCGGAAAGCCTGCGGGTCCGGCAAAGGAGACGGACGAAGGCGCACAGCGGGCACTACCCGCCGGTCAGATATCGACGATGCCGTTGCGGATGGCATAGACCACGAGGCTGGCCGTATTCTTGCAGCCGGTCTTTTCGAGGATGTTGGCGCGGTGCTTGTCCACCGTGCGTTTCGAGATGAAGAGTTCATCGGCGATCTCCTGATTCGAGAGTCCCCGGCAAACGGCCACCAGGATCTCCCGCTCGCGCGACGAGAGCTGATCGTCGGCCAGTTCGTCGTGCTCGCGAGCGTGCATCCGCCCGGTGAGCGACGAGAGCAGCCGCGGCGAGAAGTAACTGCCGCCGCCCATGACCGCCGCGATCGCCTCGAGCACGTCGCCGATGTCGGAGTCCTTCAGCAGAAAGCCCCGCGCCCCGGCCTCGACCATGCGCGAATAGTAGCTCTCCTCGCCGAACATCGACAGCGTGATGATCCTCAGATCGGGACGACGCGCCAAAGCCCGCTCGGTGGTCTGGGCGCCGTCGAGCCCCGGCATCGAGAAGTCCATGAAAACGATGTCCGCCGCAAAGGACTCCTGCTCCAGGAGCGAGAGGAACTCCTCGCCGCTCGAGGCTTCGCCCACAACGCGGAATCCCTCATTGCGTTCGAGCAACCCCCGCAGTCCGTTGCGGAAAAGCGAATGGTCATCGACCAGTATGATTCTGCACTCCATGACAACTCCTATTTTTTCCGGCGGCGCGAACGGCGCTGTTCCGAAACGACACTCTCCTGCGTATTGACCCGGATGGCGGCCCGCATTCCCTTGCCCTTCGACGAGGCGATATCGAACGTTCCGCCCAGCGAGTTGATCCGCGAAGCGATGTTCGAGAGGCCCATGCCGCAATCCATCATCGCCTGCGGATTGAAGCCCCGTCCGTCGTCCGAATAGTCGAGCGCCAGCTCCGACCCGTTCTGCGAAAGCGAAAGGTTGATGGCCCGGCAGCCCGAATGCTTGAGCGAATTGTTGATCAGCTCGCAGATCACCCGGTAGAGGATCACCTCGACATCCGTATCGTAACGCTCCGTGCGGAGGTTGGTCGTGAAGCGGATCTTCACGTCGTGCATCGCAGCGCTCTTGTCGATGAAGTTCTGCACGCCGCGCGCCAGTCCGAAATCGTTGAGCACGTGGGGCGAAAGGTTGTTCGAGATCTCCCGGAGCGAGCGGATCGCCTCTTCGATAACATAGGTTGTATTGTCGATGATCTCGCGCTGTTCGGCGTTGCGCTCGTCGCGCGAAAGGGCCGTGAGCGACATCTTCGCCGACGAGAGCAGCGGGCCCAGGCCGTCATGCAGCTCCTTCGAGAAGCGTGACCGCGCCTTCTCCTCGGTACGCAGCACGGCCGTGAGAATCCGCTTGTTGAGCAGCGTCCGCTGGTGGTTCAGCCGGTCGATGTAGGTGAAGAGCTTGTGGGCGTACATCACGCCGATCGAGAGACAGATCGAGACTGTAACCCCCAGGTAGGCGAACCACCAGCGCGGCATCACCTCGACCCCCAGGTCGATGAGCAGCTGTACGAGCCGCTCGATGGTCAGCAGCGAAAAGCCCACGATGAAGAGAATCCACACCGAGTTGTATTTCGTGGCGCGCACCAGCCGGAGCGCATAGATCGTCGCCAACGTCTGGACGATGATCGAGATGACGAGCAGGACTTTGATCAGCATAGGACTCGGTTTTTTACAAAGATAACACTATTTCAACACTTCGCCAAGGGATGTCAGGCGGCCGTAGTCGGTCAGGTCCACCTGCACGGGAACCACCGAGACGTAGCCGTGCGCCAGCGCCCACTCGTCCGTATCCTCAGCCTCGGGTTCGGCATTGACGAACTCGCCCGTGAGCCAGAAGTACTCCCGGCCGCGCGGATCCTCGCGGCGGAAGAACTCCTCGCGCCAGAAACCACGGTTCTGGCGGCAGAGGCGGATGCCCTTCACCTGCTCGGGGCGTCCCTTCGGGACATTGACGTTCAGACACAGCGGCAGTTCGACCTGGCCCTCGAGCACGGCGCCGACGATCCGCCGGCCATACTCCACGGCCGCATCGAAGTCGGCATCGGCCGAGTGGTCGTCGAGCGACAGCCCGATCGACGGGCAGCCGTAGAAGCTCCCCTCGATGGCCGCACCCATCGTCCCCGAATAGAGGACATTGACTGCTGAATTCGAGCCGTGGTTGATGCCCGAGAGCACCAGATCGACCCGCCTGCCGCGCAGCAGGCAGTCGAGTCCCATCTTCAGGCAATCAACCGGCGTGCCGGAAAAGGCATAGAGCGTGAGCCCCTCCTGCTCGCGGACCTTACGCAGGTAGAGCGGGTTGTACATCGTAATGGCCTGGCTCATGCCGCTCTGCGTCGTCTCGGGAGCCACGGCTACCACGCGGCCGAAAGTGCGGGCCACGTCGATCGCGGCAGCCAGCCCCTTCGAGGCGTAACCGTCGTCGTTGGTAACCAGTATCAGTCGTTCATCCATCGTTTTTCTCCTGTTTTGCCTGCAAAGATAGCGATTTTCCCCGGCTCCGGGACGATTTTTCATCCGATGCTTGTGTCGTTCGGAAAATTCTTCCTATCTTTGCGGTCCCCAACGGGGCGTGTACCGACCTCTTTCATTGGGTGTCAGCGCAAATGCGAGGGTCGAGAGGACCGGGGCGGCAGGCCGGAAACGGCGGGCGCAGCGGAAGTCGAAACTGCATCGCGGGATTACGGGCCAGGGAGTTCGTATGGTAGCGGCGGCACAGCGGGAATGTCGGATGCGAAACACAAAAAATTGTTGCAACAATGAACAAAGACGCAATCATCAAGCTCGTTAATGAGCAGATGTGGCCCAAGACGGATGCCGACATTCCGTCGTTCAAGGCCGGAGACACGATCACCGTATCCTACAAGATCATCGAGGGTAACAAGGAGCGCGTACAGAGTTTCCGTGGCGTGGTGATCCAGATCAAGGGACAGGGCAAGACCAAGATGTTCACGATCCGCAAGGTATCGAACGGTGTCGGCGTGGAGCGTATTTTCCCGCTCTACTCGCCCCACATCGAGAAGATCGAGGTCAATAAGATCGGTGTCGTTCGTCGCGCCCGCATCTACTACCTGCGCAACCTGACCGGCAAGAAGGCCCGCATCAAGGAGAAGCGCATGACCAGCACGGAGAAATAGTTCCGGCGGTCGTATGGAAAAACCGGATGGTTCCCGATGGAACCATCCGGTTTTTTATGTGTCCGGAGCGGAAGGCACACGTCAGGAGTCGCCCCGGAAACCGGAAGAAGACAAGGACCGGATCCGGAAGCATGGCCGGGGCGGAGAAGGCGGCCGGGACACAAACGGAGGCCGGAGAGGTATTCGAACCCGGGAAGAGCATCGCTGTTCGAAACCGAATCCGCAAGGTCCTTTTCAGCGAACGGATACGAAAAGGGGCGCCCGAAAGAGGCGCCCCTTGTTTTTCGGAAGATTCCGAAGATCAGTCATTGACCGGAATGTCCTTATTGACATTCTTCGAACCGGCAAGGGCGTAGTAGAGCAGGTAAACCAGGCCGACAACAATCACCCAGTAGCTCGTCAGGTAACCCGTTCCACCGTTCAGGTCGATGATGGCGTTCTGGAGCAGCGGGAGAATACCGCCACCGCAAACGAGTGCCATGAAGATACCCGAAGCCTTCTCCGTGTATTTGCCCAGACCCTCGACTGCCAGGTTGAAAATACCGCCCCACATCACCGAGGTGCAGAGGCCGACGAGAACCAGCAGCATGGCATTGACCGGAACCTGAACCAGCTTGAAACCCTCAGCACCGTTGAATACCGGCATATTGACGAGCGACTGCGGCAGGAAAATAGCGAAGGCCGTCAGCAACAGTCCGACGAACGATACGGTCGTAAGCATGGCCTTGGCCGAAATCTTGGCACCCAGAACGGCGCCGAGCAGACGACCCACAAGCATGAGCAGCCAATAGGTAGCGGCTACCGAACCGGCAACGACCTCGGCGTTCACACCGCTGCCCAGCACATTCAGTTCGGGATTCTGGAGCCACTTCTGCAGTACGTTGGGAACACCGACCTCAACACCTACATAGATGAAGATGGCTACGGCGCCCAGCACGAAGTGACGGAACGACAGCGGGCCGTACTGCGAAGCGGCAGCCTGCTGCTTGCCGGTCTCGCGCTTGTTCTCGGGAATGTTCGTCAGGGCGATCACGACAAAGGCGAAGGCAAAGATGGCCAGTGCGGCATACATCAGCGGGAAGACGTTGCTGATCTGTGCATTGCGGATGCCCTCGGGAATCAGCAGTCCCGTCATGACGATCACGGCCGTACCGCTCAGCGAGTTGAAGGCGCCACCGGTCTGGATGAGCTGGTTGCCCTTGTTGCCACCGCCGCCCAGCTTGTTGAGCATCGGATTGACCACCGTATTGAGCAGACACATCGAGAAGCCGGCAATGAAGGCTCCGAGCAGATAGACCCCGAAGCTCTCGGCCACGCCCGAAAGCGTCTGGATGCCGACGCCTGCAAAACCGACGGCTACGGCAACCAGTGCGGTCTTCTTATAGCCGAACTTCTGCAGCATGTTGCCCGCAGGATAACCCATGATCGCATAGGCGATGAAGTTGGCGAAAACGCCCAGCGTACCCATCCAGTTCGGGACATTGAACTGGTACTTGAGGATATCGCCCATCGGCGACGCCAAGTTGGTTACGAACGAGATCATCGCAAAGAGAAAGATCATCACGATGATGGGCAAGGTGTAATTCCTTTTCTGTTCCATACGTTTGTTTTGAGATTATTTTTAGGTAGTGGGTAAATTTCAGGTCAAAACTGCGCATCACCGGTCTCTCTCGGCGATATAGGCACAGAGGTTTACCAACGCAGATCGGTATTCGGAATCCTCGTAGTCGGAGAGCATGCTCACGGCGCGCGAGATATATCCCTGCATGACCTCGGCGGCAAAGGAGAGACCTTCCTCCTGCTCCACCACTCCGCGCAGATACTCCACCTCGCTGTCGTCCTCATGACAACGGGCCAGTCTGCCCAGCAGATCGGCCCGTCGCTCCGCCGACGCACGGTCGAGCACGGCCAGCAGCGGCAGCGTGATCTTCCCTTCGCGCAGGTCGTTGCAGGCCGGCTTCCCGGTCTGGGCCGAAGGCGTATAGTCGAGGATGTCGTCCTGGATCTGGAAGGCCATGCCCACGGCCTCGCCGAAACGGCGCATCGTGGCGACCTTGTCACGCGTAGCACGCACAGCCAGGGCGCCGGCCGAAGCGCTCACCCCGAGCAGGCTGGCAGTCTTTTTGTAGATGATGTCCAGGTAGGTCTGACGGGTCATGCGGTGCGCCGCGGCACATTCGTCCTGCAGCACCTCGCCCTCACACAGGGCGGCCATCGCGCCGCAGACGTGCGTCACCAGGTCGAACTGCCCGCTCAGCAGGCCGATGTTCATGTTCCTGGCCAAAATATAGTCGCCCAGGATCACCGCCTTGTGCGACTGCCAGCGGGCATTGACCGACGGTTTGCCGCGCCGCGTGTCGGCCTCGTCGATCACGTCGTCGTGGATGAGCGACGCCACGTGGATCATCTCCACGAGCATGGCGGCCAAGCAGGCCCGCCGGCCACCTGCGGCGGCCTTCACGGGAGCATTCAACGCGGCCGAGAGCATGACGAGGAGCGGCCGGATACCCTTGCCGCGCGACGAGAGCGCATACCGCAACATATCGGAAAGCAATTCACCCTCGGCAGTGAACTGGCTCTCGACGAATGCGTCGAATGCCTCCAGCTCCGCCGTAACGGGTTTGCGGATGTCTTCGAGTGTAATCATATGTGCAAAGATAGTCATTTTTCGTAAGGAAAGGAGTGACTCTCGATGTTTTTTCGTACCTTTGGCAATCGGTTAAGACTCGACAGAATGAATTTTTCGAAAGGTTCCGCAGCGAAAATACTCCCTGCCGTCGTGGCGCTTGTCCTCTTCTTCATCGTGAGTGCCGCCTACTTTGCTCCCCAGTTTCGGGGCGAGGTGCTGCCCCAGCACGACGTGCTGCAATACGAGGGAATGGCCCGGGACATCACCCAGATGCGCGCCGAACGGGGCGAGGATCCCCAATGGACCGGCGGCATGTTCGGTGGCATGCCCGCCTACCTGATCAACGTGGCCTACCCGGCACAGGCGGTCAAGCGCACCGTCGGGCAGGTGGTCAAACTGATCGACACCCCGGCCGCGTTTCTCTTCTTCTCGATGGCCGCCATGTGGTGCATGCTGCTCATCTTCGGCATCAACCCCTGGATCGGCATCGTCGCCGCCCTGGCCTACGGACTCTCGACCTACTTTCTGCTGATCATCGGCGCAGGCCACATCACCAAGATGTGGGCGCTGGTCTACGCCCCGCTGATGATGGGCGGGGCATGGATGACCATGCGCGGCAACCTCTGGTACGGCGCCGCACTGACGGCGCTGGCCACCTCGCTCGAAATCGGCGCCAACCACCCGCAGATCACCTACTATTTCCTCGTGGCGATGGCCGCGCTGTGGATCAGCGAGGGGATTTTCGCCCTGCGCGGAAAGCGGATGCGCGACTTCGCCCTGCGTACCGCGGCACTGGCCGGAGCGGGCATTCTGGCCGTCGGATCGAACTTCGCGCCGCTGTGGTACACGGCCCAGCACACGAAGGAGACCATCCGCGGCGGCTCGGAGCTGGCCGCAACGGCCTCCCCGTCGGAGAGTGCCCGGGGCGGGCTCGACCTCGACTACGCCACGGCGTGGAGCTACGGCCGCACGGAGACCTTCAACCTGCTCATTCCCGACTTCATGGGACGCCAGTCGGCCACGACCTTCCCGGCCGACGGAGAGACGGCTGCCGTGCTGAACGACTACGGGTTGCGCGGTGCGGCGCAACAACTCCCGACCTACTGGGGCACGCAGCCCTACACGGGAGGCCCGACCTATCTGGGCGCCGCGGCGATCTTCCTCGCCGTGTTGGGGCTCATCCTGCTGCCCGGCCGCAGCAAGTGGTGGATCGCGGCGGTCTGCGTGCTGATGATCCTGCTCTCATGGGGCCGCAACCTGATGGGATTCACCGAACTGGCCTTCAAGCTGCTCCCCGGATACGACAAGTTCCGCACGGTCTCGATGACGCTCGTCGTCGTGCAGTGGGCCGTGCCGCTGCTGGGCGCCGCGGCGCTTATGCGCCTGTGGCGCGATGAGATCCCGCGCGAGCGGGTATGGCGCGCCCTGGCCTGGAGCGCCGGGATCACCGGCGGACTCTGCCTGCTTTTCGCCGTGGCCGGATCGGCCCTCTTCGACTTCGGCCGCGAGGCAAGCGCCGAAATGATGACCGAACAGTTCCACCACATCTTCCAGGCCAACGACATGCAGCAATACATCGACCGCGGCATGGATATCGAATGGGGCGCCGCAACGGCCGACGCGATGGCCGCCGACCGGGCCGCGATGATGCGGCACGACGCCTGGCGTTCGCTGCTGATGATCCTGCTGGCGGCCGGATGCGTGGGACTCTTCGTCCTGCGCAGGATCGGGAAATTCGCCCTTGCGGGGACGCTGGCGACCATCATGCTGCTGGACCTCGTACCGGTGGACCTGCGCTTCCTCTCGGGAGAGAACTTCGTGTCACCCCGCCGGCAGCAGGTAACCCCCTCGGCCGCCGACCGGGCCATCATGGAGGACAAGGAGCCGGGATACCGGGTACTGAACCTCACGGTCAGCCCCTTCAACGACGCCACGACCTCCTACTTCCACCGCTCGGTGGGCGGATACCACGGTGCCAAGCTCGCCCGCTATCAGGACCTGATCGACCGCTATCTGAACGACCTGGACGACGGCGTGCTCGACATGCTCAACACGCGCTACCTGATCGTACCGGGCGACGACGGGCAGCCCAAGGCGGTGCGCCGCCCCTCGCCCAACGGGGCCGCCTGGTTCGTCGATCGGATCGTCGCGGGCGACACCCCGCAGCAGGAGATCGACCTGCTGGGCGAGACCGACCTGAAGACTACTGCCGTGGTCGGCTCCCGGGACAGGAGTGAGGCCGAAAAGACGCTGCCCGCACGGGCGGAAGGCGACTCGGCCGCCGTGCGGACGATCGCCCTCACGGAATACCGCCCCAACTACCTCAAATACGAATATTCGTCACCCGAAGAGGCCGTTGCGGTCTTCTCGGAGATCTATTACGACCGGGGCTGGACAGCCTGGGTGGACGGCGAGCCGGCACCCGCCTTCCGCGCCGACTACGTGCTGCGCGCCATGCGCCTGCCGGCCGGCCGGCACACCGTCGAATGGAGGTTCCGCGCCCCCCGCTGGGAGGCGGTCGAAGGGGTGACGCTCGCCTGCTCGCTGCTGATCCTGCTGGGAGCTGCCGCGGCACTGATACATTGTTTCCGCAAGAAAAAAGAGACAAGCCATGAAGGATGACAAACGGCTCAAACGCAAGGTCCGTAACTCCTACATCGTCTCGACGGTGAGCATCGCACTGGTGCTCTTCCTGCTCGGGTCGGTGGGTTACCTGATGGTTGCGGCGATGAAGGTGGCCGATACACTCCAGTCGAGCATCGCCGTCAGCGTCGAGCTGAAAAACGGGCTGAGTGAAGAACAGCGCGCCGAAATCGAGCAGAAGCTCTCCGAGGAGGCGCTCGTCTCGACGATCTCCTTCCTCGCCAAGGAGCAGAAGATCGAAGACCAGGAGTTCCGCAAGATGTTCGGCAGCACGTTCGAGGAGGTACTCGAGGAGAATCCGCTGCTCGACTCGTTCGAACTGACCCTCACGTCGGCATCGGCCGACAAGGAGCTGCTCGACGGGTTCATCGCCGCCGTCGAACGCATCGAGGGCGTGGACCGCGTCTCCTATCCGGCCCGCATGGCCGAACGGCTCCACGCCACGGTGGGCAAGATCCGCCTGGTGCTGCTGCTCTTCGGCGGGGCGCTGCTCGTCATCTCGCTCATCCTGGTGAGCAACACGATCCGACTGGCGATCTTCTCGAAACGTTACCTGATCAACACGATGAAACTGGTCGGCGCAACCAAGTGGTTCATCATGCGGCCGTTCCTGGGCAGCAGCATCACGCAGGGCATACTGGCCGGACTGGGCGCCGCAGCCCTCTTCGCACTGGCCGTCTACGGACTCAACGAGACCATCCCCGAACTGACGACGATCGCCGAGGCCGGCAAGATCGCCATCATTCTCGGCGCGATGATTGCAGGCGGCGTAGTGATATCGGGGCTCTTCACGCTGGCCGCCCTGAACAAATTCGTCAATATGAAGTCGAACAAGATATACCTTTATTAAATTAAATGAAAAAAGAGCAGTCCAAGAAAACGGAACCCGCACAGGAGGATCCCCGCATGCCCCTCACGCGCCGCAACTACATCCTGCTGGCCATCGGTTTTGCCGTCATCCTCCTCGGCTTCGTACTGATGACGGGAGGCGGCAGCGATTCGCCCGACGAATTCAACTACGCCATGTTCTCGTGGCGGAGGATCACGCTGGCCCCGATCCTCGTGGTCGGCGGCTTCGTCCTGGAGATCTATGCCATTCTGAAACGCTACTGACACCCCGCACAAGAAAACAACTGACCCGTGGATACATTGCAAGCCATCCTGCTCGGCATCGTGCAGGGCATCACCGAATTTCTTCCCGTCTCGAGCAGCGGGCACCTTCAGATCGCCAAGGAGCTGCTGGGCGTGGAGATCGAAGAGAACCTCACGTTCGACGTCATCCTGCATGCCGCCACCGTGCTGAGTACGATCGTTGTGCTCTGGCACGAGGTGTGGCGCCTGCTCAAGGGGCTCTTCTCGCGCCGTTTCAACGAGGAGCAGGCCTACATCCTCAAGATCGTCGTCTCGATGATCCCGATCGGCATCGTCGGTTTTCTGTTCAAGGAGCAGATCAACGCCCTGCTCGACGCCCCCTGGATCCTCGCCTTCGTAGGCGCCATGCTGCTGCTGACGGCCGCCCTGCTGGCCTTCGCCTACTATGCCAGGCCGCGGCAGCGGGAGACAATCTCCTACCGCGACGCCTTCATCATCGGACTGGCGCAGGCGTGTGCCGCCATGCCCGGACTCTCGCGTTCGGGTTCGACCATCGCCACCGGACTGCTGCTCGGCAACAAGAAGACGGCCGTAGCCCAGTTCTCGTTCCTCATGGTCCTCGCACCAATCCTCGGCGAGACGCTGCTCGAGGCCGCCGGCGGCGAGCTGACGGCCAGCGTCGCCACCGGGCCGCTCGTAGCCGGATTCCTCGCCTCGTTCATCACGGGATGCCTGGCCTGCCGCTTCATGATCGAAATCGTCAAACGGGGCCGTCTGATCTGGTTCGCCGTCTACTGCGCCCTGGCCGGCATCATCTCCATTCTGAGCTACATATGCTGACATCCGACGCACACGACCTGCACGGCATCAACTTCGAGGAGGGGTACATCGCCGTGGTGGACAAGCCCCTGCGCTGGACCTCGGCCGACGTGGTCCGCAAGGTCAAGTTCACCCTCCGCAAACTCGGATACCGCCGCATCAAGGTGGGACATGCCGGAACACTCGATCCGCTGGCGACGGGCATCCTGCTCGTCTGCATCGGCCGCGCCACGAAGATGGCCGACGCGCTGCAGGCCGAGGAGAAGGAGTATGTGGCCGACGTGATGCTCGGCGCCACGACCCCAAGTTACGACCTCGAACACGAGATCGACGCCACCTACCCCTGGGAGCACATCACGCGCGAGGCCGTCGAGGAAGCCCTCCGGTCACTCACCGGCGAACGGTTGCAGGAGCCCCCCGTCTACTCGGCCAAGAAGATCGAGGGAACGCGCGCCTATGAACTGGCCCGCGCGGGCGAGGAGGTCGAGCTGCGCAAGGCCCGGATAACGATCTACGAGATGGAGCTGCTTGAATGCGACCTGCCCCGGATCCGGATCCGCGTGCGGTGCAGCAAGGGGACCTACATCCGTTCGCTGGCCCGCGAGATCGGCGAGGCGCTCGACAGCGGCGCCCACCTCACCTCGCTGCGCAGGACCCGCAGCGGCGGTTTCACGCTGGCCAATGCCTGGGATCTGGAGGATTTTCTCAAAAATCTGCAAAATTCTGAAACAAAATAGCTTTTTTTGCGTATAGAAAATAATCTGTCTCATTTTCAGAACGTAAAAAGAGCGTCAAACTATGAAATTATCGCAATACGGCTACGAGTTCTCGCCCGACATGCTGGCCCGGTATCCGGCCGAGAACCGCGATGAATCGCGTCTGATGGTGATCAATCGGGCCAAGGGCACCATCGAGCACCGCATCTTCAAGGACATCATCGAGTACTTCGACGAAAAGGACCTCTTCGTATTCAACGATACCAAGGTCTTCCCCGCACGTCTGTACGGCAACAAGGAGAAGACCGGGGCCGAGATCGAGATCTTCCTGCTGCGCGAGCTCAACCGCGAGCTGCGCCTGTGGGACGTATTGGTGGACCCCGCCCGCAAGATCCGCATCGGCAACAAGCTCTACTTCGGCGACGACGACCTGCTCGTGGCCGAGGTGATCGACAACACCACTTCGCGCGGACGTACGCTCCGCTTCCTCTTCGACGGCTCCTACGAGGAGTTCAAACAGGCGCTCTTCAGCCTCGGCGAGACCCCCCTGCCCAAATGGGTACGCGAAAAGGTGGAGCCCGAGGACGCCGAACGTTACCAAACCATCTTCGCCCGCCACGAGGGCGCCGTGGCCGCCCCGACGGCCGGCATGCACTTCTCGAAGCACCTGATGAAGCGCATGGAGATCAAGGGCATCGACTCGGCCTTCATCACGCTGCATGTCGGACTGGGCAACTTCCGTACGGTCGATGTCGAGGATCTCTCGAAGCACAAGATGGACTCCGAGCAGTTCTTCGTTACGGACGAGGCCGCCGAGGCGGTAAACCGGGCCAAACGCGAGGGCCGCAAGGTGGCGGCCATCGGCACCACGGTGATGCGCACGCTCGAGACGGCCGTATCGACCAACGGCATGATCAAGCCCATGGAGGGGTGGACCAACAAGTTCATCTTCGCCCCCTACGACTTCACGGTCGCCGACGCCATGGTTACCAACTTCCACCTGCCCTACTCTACACAGTTGATGATGGTGGCGGCATTCGGCGGCTACGAGACGGTGATGAACGCCTACAAGATCGCCCGCGAAGAGAAGTACCGCTTCGGCACTTACGGCGACGCAATGCTCATTCTTTAAGAATTTTTTCGTATCTTTGCAAAATAAGCGCTTAAAAAAATAGACAAAACATGGCCAGCAAGATTCTGTACGTTTGCCAGGAGATCACTCCCTATCTGCCCGAAACGGAGAACTCCCGGCTGTGCCGTGCGCTGACGCAGGCGATGCAGGAGCGCGGCAACGAGATCCGGACCTTCATGCCGCGCTACGGCTGCATCAACGAGCGCAGGCACCAACTGCACGAAGTGATCCGCCTCTCGGGCATGAACCTCATCATCGACGACAACGACCACCAGCTCATCATCAAGGTGGCCTCGATCCCCTCGGCCCGCGTACAGATCTACTTCATCGACAACGACGACTATTTCTCGCGCAAGGCCGTGCTGACCGATGCCGGAGGAAACTACTTCGCCGACAACGACGAGCGGTCGATCTTCTTTGCCCGCGGCGTACTGGAGACGGTCAAGAAACTGCGCTGGACTCCGTCGATCGTACACTGTCACGGTTGGTTCTCGTCCGTGGTACCTGTCTACCTGAAACACGTCTTCGCCGACGACCCGATCTTCCGCGACGTGAAGATCGTCGTCTCGCTCTACGGCGACGGATTCCCCGGTTCGCTCGATTCCGGATTCGCCGACAAGATCGCCGGCGAGGGGGTCAAGGACAAAAATCTCGGAATAATCGCAGACCCGTCATACGAAAATCTCTGCCGCTTCGTTATGGAGTATGCCGACGGCGTGGTTGCAGCATCCGCGGAGGTAGATCCCCGGGTGCTGGAGATCGTCCGTGAAAGCGGGAAACCGATGCTCGAATACCAGTCGCCCGACGCGGAGGACTTTTTCGATAATTACAACCGATTCTATGAAGCGATTCAATAACATTCGCCGGCTGTTGCTCTCCGCCGCGACGCTCACCGTCGTCGGCACGTCGATGCTCCCGGGCTGCACGTCCGTCGATGACACGCTGGGGTCGAACCTCGTTCCGGACAACCAGCAGATGTACGCCGGATACGTCACGATTCCCCGGCTCGACGAGCTCAACCCGAAACAGTACGTCGAAACGCGCCTCTACCAGACCGACTCGATCATCTCGTCGAACATCTCCTACGGATACTTCGGAGAGCAGCTCAACGACACGATCGGACGCCGCACGGCGGGGTTCCTCTCGCAGATGATCAACTACTACTCGGTGCCCGAGGGCTACTTCGGCGAGAATCCGATCTTCGACTCGGCGCTGCTGCTGCTCTCGGTCGAGAAATACGGTGTGGACACGCTCACCACACAGCATTTCGCCGTATACGAGATCCTGAGCAACGACTATCTGAAGGAAGTCAAGGAGGATACAACCTTCTACATCGGTTTCGACCCCGTGAAGGCGGGCGTTTATGATCCGCAGAAGCCGCTCTTCCGCTTCACGCTCGGCGGCAAAAAGAAGGGCGAAGGCCCGATGGCCACCTATGTAACGCTCACACCGACCGAGGAGGGCAAGCAGTATGTCCGTCACCTGATGCTCCAGAAGGCATTCGACGGCGACGACTTCCCCTACGAGAACGACTACTCGATCTACAGCGTAGACAGCGTCGAGCAGTGGATCGAACAGTTCCGCGGACTCTACATTGCCCCGGATCCCGACCAAAAGATCTCGGAGTACGGCAAGGGAACGGTCTTCGGGACGAAACTCGAAACGTCGGGACTGGCCATATACGGCCGTACCCGCGTCAAGGAGGACCCCTCGCTGATTCAGGATACGGTCGGCATGGTCTACTACTTCTACGAGACGACCAAAAACAACAAGCGCGGCAACGTATCGGTCAATACGGTCACGCACAACTACGAGGAGGCGACGACGACCACGAAGATCAACATCGACGATGCCCGCGAGACGAACGAGAACCGTCCGCTCCACTCGCGGATCCATGTCGAGGGCCTGGGCGGTGTCATCAGCGAGATGACCTTCACCCGGGAGTTCTTCGAGACGCTCGACGCCGAGATCGAGGCCGAGAACGAACGCAACAACAAGGATTTCCGTACGCTGGCCTTCAGTCAGGTCACCATGTCGCTCTACTTCAACGACAGCGAGTACGACTGGGAGAACATCGGATCGGGCAGCGGCAACCTCAGCCGCCTGGTCGAGCAGATGTCGGCAGCTCCCGAACGGTTGGGCATGTATACGGACTACAAGAAGCTCACCCCGATCGCCGACTACTACTATACCTACGAGCAGCAGTACGAGACCGAACTGGACTATTACGGCAAAATCAACCGCAGCCGCGGATGCTACGTGATGAATATCACGGCCTACATGCAGAGTCTCTGGAACAGCTATGTCGAAGAGCGCGACGCCGCGAAGGCCGAGGGACGCGAGATCGACATGGACAACGTCAAGAACCGTACGGTCTACCTCGGCCCGGAGGCCTACAGCCTCTATACGAACTCGTTCGGTGAGGTTCAAGGCATGCCGACAAGCGATTCGGGCGGGACACTCTCACCGGAGAACAATGCCCCGATCCGCTTTACGATCTCATACAACATGATCAAATAAGCAAACGATAAACCCTTGTGCGGAACCTAAGTGTGCAGATACTTAGGTTTTCGCATTTCTGAAAAAGCCATCAAAAAAAGCAATGCAGGAAAATTTAGTCATCGTCGAGTCCCCTGCCAAGGCCAAGACCATCGAAAAGTTCCTCGGCTCGGATTATATCGTCAAATCGAGTTTCGGACACATCCGCGACCTCTCGAAAAAAGACCTCGGAATCAACATCAACGAAGGGTTCAAGCCCGTCTACGAGATTCCGGGAGACAAGAAGAAAGTCGTCGATGAACTCACCAAACTCGCGAAGACGAAAACCGTATGGCTCGCATCCGATGAAGACCGCGAAGGAGAGGCCATCGCATGGCACCTGACCGAAGTGTTGGGTCTCCCGGTCGATCAGACGAAACGCATCGTCTTCCACGAAATCACCAAGCGTGCGATCCTCGAGGCCATCGAGAACCCCCGTACGGTGAACATGAACCTCGTGAACGCCCAGCAGGCGCGCCGCATCCTCGACCGTCTGGTCGGCTTCGAACTCTCGCCCGTGCTGTGGAAAAAGGTCCGGCCCGCACTCTCGGCCGGGCGTGTGCAGTCGGTCGCCGTGCGGCTGATTGTCGAGCGCGAGCGCGAGATCATCGCCTTCCGCTCGGCGCCCTACTTCCGGGTCGTTGCACAGTTCCATGCCGCCGGTGATGCGGAGAAGACGCTCTTCAAGGCCGAGCTGCCGACACGCTTCGAGACCGAGCAGCAGGCCCGCGAATTCCTCGCACAGTGCATCGGCGCCACCTTCACGGTCGTCAAGTCCGAGGAGAAGCCGGCCCAGCGCTATCCCGCACCGCCGTTCACCACCTCGACGCTCCAGCAGGAGGCAGGTCGCAAACTGGGCATGTCCGTATCGCAGACGATGTCCGTGGCCCAGCACCTCTACGAACAGGGATTGATCACCTACATGCGTACCGACTCGGTGAACCTCTCGCAGCAGGCCCTTGCGCAGTGCAAGGAGGAGATCATCAAGCTCTACGGCGAGAAGTATTCGTCGTGGCACAACTACAAGACCAAGACCAAAGGCGCACAGGAGGCCCACGAAGCCATTCGTCCCTCGTACATCGACCGCCAGTCGATCGAGGGCACCCCGGCCGAGAAGAAACTCTACGACCTGATCTGGAAACGGACGGTCGCCTCGCAGATGGTCTGCGCCGAACTGGACCGCACGACGATCACCATCGACATGAGCGGCTCGGAACATCAGTTCGTGGCCCAGGGCGAGGTAATCCGCTTCGATGGATTCCTGCGCCTCTACTCCGAATCGACCGACGACGACCAGAGCGCCGAGAGCGGCGAGGGGCTGCTGCCCAAGCTCACGGCCGGCGACCGCGTGCTTGCGGCGCAGATCACGGCCACGGAGCGCTTTACGACCCCGCCGGCCCGCTACAACGAGGCTTCGCTCGTCAAGCGGCTCGAGGAACTCGGCATCGGCCGTCCTTCGACCTACGCCCCGACCATCACGACGATCATCAACCGCGGCTACGTGGTCAAGCAGAGCAAGGAGGGACAGAAGCGCTCCTACCTGCAGCTGACACTCTCGGGCGACCGGATTGCGGACAAGACCCTCACGGAAAACAGCGGCAAGGAGAAGAACCGGCTCTCGCCCACCGACATCGGCATGGTAGTGAACGACTACCTCGAGGCCCAGTTCGGACCGATCATCGACTACAACTTCACGGCCAATGTCGAGAAGGAGTTCGACCGCATCGCCGAGGGGGACATCACCTGGGAAAAGATGATCGACGACTTCTACGGCCCGTTCCACAAGATGGTCGATTCGGCTATTGCCACGCAGCCGGCCAAGACGCGCGAAGTACGCATCCTGGGCAACGATCCCGCAACGGGACATGTCGTCAAGGCTCGCATCGGCCGCTACGGCCCGATGGTCGAGATCGAGGGCAACCCGGGTGAGAAGAGCCGCTTCGCCTCGCTCAAGAAGGGACAGCTCATCGAGTCGATCACACTCGACGAGGCGCTCGAACTCTTCGCCCTGCCGCGCGACCTGGGCAAACTCGACGGCGAGACGCTCAGCGTCGGCATCGGCAAGTACGGCCCCTACGTGCGCTACGGCAAATCGTTCGCCTCGCTGGCCAAGAGCGACGACCCCTACACGATCACCTACGAACGCGCCGTGGAGCTGATCGAGGCCCACAAGGCGGCTGCGGCTGCGGCCAACACCCCGCTGCGGAGCTTCGAAGAGGATCCCGACATGCTCGTCAAAAACGGCCGCTACGGCGCCTACATCGCCTACAAGGGCAAAAACTACCGCATCCCGCGCGGTACGAAGCCCGAGGAGCTAACGCTCGAAGAGTGTCTGAAAATCGTATCGAATTCGAAAAAATAAACACTAACCCACCAAACGATCAACGCCTATGAAAAGACTGATGCTTTCCGCCGTCGCGTTCTGCCTCGCTCTCACGGCAGCGGCACAGACCGACACCAACAACGACTCCGCACCGGGCTACCAGTTCACCGACGTGAAGGTGATCGAGACCACACCGGTCAAGGACCAGAGCCGCAGCGGCACCTGCTGGTGCTTCTCGACCCTCTCGTTCCTCGAGAGCGAGATCATCAAGGCCGGAGGTGAACCGATGCACCTCTCGGAGATGTGGATCGTGCGCCACTCGTTCATGGACAAGGCTGAGAAATACATGCGCATGCACGGTGCGCTGAACTTCGCCGAAGGCGGTGCCGCCCACGACGTGACCGAAGGGATCCGCGAGCACGGCATTGTACCGTTCGAGGTCTACCCGGGTCTGAACTACGGGACCGCAAAACCCGACTTCCACGAGATCTCGGAGGTGCTGAAATCGTACCTCGACGCCGTAATCCGTGCAGCGGGCAGCAACAAAGCCCTCTCTACGGCCTGGAAGCGCGGCTTCAATGCCATCCTCGACGAATATTTCGGCGTTCTGCCCGAGACCTTCACCTACGAGGGCAAGGAGTACACGCCCGAAAGTTTTGCCGCCTCGCTGCCGATCTCGATGGACAATTATGTGGACGTCTCGTCGTTCACGCACCATCCCTTCTATTCGCGTTTCATCATCGAAGTGCCCGACAACTGGATGTGGGCCGAGGTATACAACGTACCTCTCGAGGAGATGATGCAGATCGTGGACAACGCCCTCGAGAACGGCTACACAGTGGCCTGGGGCACGGACGTGAGTGAGAAGGGCTTCAGCCGCACCAAGGGGATCGGCGTCATTCCCGAAGCCGACCTCGAAGGCATGAGCGGCACGGAGGCCGAGCGCTGGGGCAAGCTCACCGAGCAGGAGAAGGAGGCTGCCCTCTACAAGTTCGACAAACCGGGCAAGGAGCGTACGATTACGCAGGAGATGCGCCAGACTTCGTTCGACAACTGGGAGACGACCGACGACCACGGCATGCTGATCATGGGCGTGGCCAAGGACCAGAACGGTACCCCCTACTACAAGGTGCAGAACTCGTGGAACACGGTAGCGCCCTACGATGGTTTCTGGTATTTCTCGAAGCCCTTTGTGGCCTACAAGACCACGTCGCTCATGGTAAACAAGAATGCCATCCCGAAGGAGATCGCCAAGAAGCTCGGGCTGAAATAGGTTCCGAGGCAACGAAACGAAAAGCCCGCTCCATGCATGGAGCGGGCTTTTCGTTTGATATGAAGTTTCGGTATTCGTTTTCGGAATAAAGGGGAGAATTACATCTCGCTCAGCTTGATGCTCTCACCCAACATAATCAGAGCGGTGCGTACCCACTCGCTGATCTTTGCTCTCATCTCAATCGAACCATTTAAACAGTTATTAAAAAATCTTATCATCTAAGACGGGCGCAAAGATAGAACGGGGAGAGGAAATCTCCAAATATAATATTCAGAATATTTAGTAAGTATATAAATTTTTTGAGTATATCGTCAATCCTCGATCTCAAGTCCCAGGAGGCGAGCCAGGTCACATGCCTGCAAAGCAGTGACCTTCAACCCCATCAACTCGACAGAAGAGATTTCGTGAATTCGGATGCCGCGAATATCCGAATCGGCCAAAGAGATACCGCGCAGCCGGGTTCCGAAGAACTCCGCATCGGCAAGGCGGCATTCGGAAAAGGCAACCTGCTCGAAACGACACTCCGCAAAGGCTCCGCCGGAGAGGTCGCAGCCGGCGAAGCGCACGTGCCGCATGCGCGACTGCGCAAAACCGGCATACTCCGCATGGCAGCGCTCCGCCGCAACATGCTGCAGCGACGCCTCGGAGAGCGAAGCTCCCGAGAGGCGGCAGTCGATGAAACGGACACGAAAAAGGCCGGCGCCGGTAAGATCGGCCACCGAGAGGTCGCAGTTGCGGAAAACGACATCAGCCAGATGGGCATGCCGCCACACCACCCCGGAGAGGCGGCATCCGGTGAAACTGCAGCTCGTGACGGCAAGATGGTCGCAGGCAAGTCCCGAGATGTCACCGCCCCGGAAGGCACGGCCGGAGACCTCCTCTTCGCGGGCAAGAAGATCGGGCGTCTCTACCGGCAAGGCTGCACCGGAAAGCTGCGGTTCGGCGATTTTGATCTCGGGATTCATAAGATACAGACCAGCATGCAACCCTCCTCGCGGCGCATCAAAAGACTGAGCGGTGCCCCGCCCGCAATCGAGCCCACGATCCGCCCCGCCTCCGCATCCAGCGACAGGACGCACAGGTCGCGCAGGAGGTCCAGTTCGCGCCGCCGAGCATATTTGTAAAGGGTCTCCTTGGCACACCACACCGCCGCAGGCCACCAGGGTTCGGCAGAGAGCGCCCGCTCGGAAGAGGTCATGTAACGGTCGGCAACACGCCCGAAGTCGCGCTCCTCGGACTCGACATCGACGGCACACGGAGCGTCGGAGATGCAGACGGCAACCCGCTGCGGACAGTGTGAAACGGAGAGAAAGGCGGAACCGTCCGCCAGGCAGGGGGCGCCTGCAGCGTCATAGGTGATCTCCACGCAGCGTCCCAGGTCCCGTCGGACCATCGTCCGCCAGGTGAGGTACTCGGCCCGGCGGCGCGCCGAGCCGAAAGCAGCGGCGGCGGCCCGTTCGGCGGCTGTCACCCACGGCCCGGTCTCCCCGGCATCGAGGAGCGGCCCGGTCAGCAGGCGTTTCATGGCACATCGACCCGGATCTTGTCGATCCGGTGACCTTCGACCTCCTGCACCGTGAAACGGATATCGTGCGACGTGAAGGTGTCGCCCTTGCGCGGGAAGTCGCGCTTGAGTTCGAGCATCAGCCCCGCGAGCGTCTCGGCCTCGCCCCTGACATCGACAAAGGTATCCTCGTCGAGCTCGAGAACCCGCTCGAAATCGCCCAGGTGGGTTTTGCCGTCGAAAAGATAGCTCTTGGCATCAAGACGCGTATAGAAGGATTCGTCGTTGTCGCTCTCGTCCGAGATCTCGCCGACGATCTCCTCGATGATGTCCTCGAGCGAGACGAGTCCGAGCGTCGAGCCATACTCATCGACGACGATCGCCATGTGTATCTTGTTTGACTGGAAGTCGGCCAGCAGGTCGTTGATCTTCTTGTGCTCGGGAACGAAATAGGGCTTGCGGACCAACTGCTGCCAGGCGAAGTCGGCGCCGTTGTTGATGTAGGGCAGCAGATCCTTGACATAAAGCGTGCCGCGGATGTGGTCCATATCCTCCTCGTAGACGGGGATCCGCGAGAAACCCGACCCGATGATCGTCCGCTTGACCGTCTCGTAATCTGCCGTAGCGTCGAGTGCCGTCATGTCCACACGGGGCTTCATGATCTCCTGCACCTCGGTATTGACGAAATTGACGATGCCCGACAGCATCACATGCTCCTCAGGGCTCGAGCTCTGCGTCATGTCTACGGCATCGGCCAACTCGTCGAGCGATATTTCGCTCTTGTGCACGGCCTTCTCGCTGATGCGGCTGGTGGCGTGGACCAGCAGGTAGGAGAGCGGGTAGAAGATCCAGCGCAGGACCAGCAGCGGCTGTGCCACCATCGAAGCGAAACGCATCGGCATGGTCTGAGCGAGCACCTTCGGAAGGATCTCGCCGAAGAGCAGAAGCAGGAAGGTCACCAGCACGGTCTTGAAGAGGAATTCGAAACGGAGGAACGTGAAGACCGAATCGATGATGTGGGCCGTGAGGATGACGATGCAGATGTTCACGAGGTTGTTGATGACCAGAATGGTAGCCAGCAACAGATCCACGTCCCCCAACAGGCGCAGCACGGCGGCGGCCGAAGCGCTCCGTCTGCTCTTGAGCCGATTGACATCGTTGTGTGAAAGGGAGAAAAACGAGGTTTCGGCCCCCGACACGAGCGCCGAAACACACAACAGGCAGAGGGTCACCGCGCACAGCACGGCAAGACGCGGCTCAAAGCCGTTGAAAACGATCCACGAAGCGGTATCTTCCAAACTGCAAAGTATTGGTTAGTCGAACAGCGAGCCGCCCTTCGGCTCGTCCTTCTGATGCTGCGAGCCGCTGCCGGCATCGTCGCGCAGCACCTCTTTGCGGCCACCCGTAGCCTGAACGATGAACTTCGAGTTGCGGGTCTGGTAGGCCGGTTTGGCCAGCAGGGCCTCGATGTTGCTGTAACGCGTGGATTTGGCCCCGAGCATCACCTGCTCGACGGGGCGCTGTGCGGGACGGGGCTGCACGGGCTTGATCGGTTCGAGCACCGGAGTGGCCGGCTCCTGCGGAGCGGGATCCGGCTGCCGCACGGGCGGGACCAGCGGGTGCATGCCGTGCTCCTCCTCGTCGCCCTCGAAGCCGGTAGCCACCACCACCAGCTCGATGGCGTTGCCCAACTGCGGCTTCTCGCTCGTACCCCAGATGATGTTGGCGTTGTGCACCACCCCCCGGTCATCCTGCACGCTGGCATGTGTCTGGATGTACTCCAGGATGCGCACAACCTCCTCGTACATGAGCGAATCGGCGTCCGACACGGAGATGTTCAGCAGGATGTTCTTCGCTCCGGAGATGAGGTTATGGTCGAGCAGCGGAGAACGCAGCGACGCCTCGGCCACGGCTTCGGCACGGTTGTCCCCCTCGGCCGTAGCAACGGCCATGTGGGCGCGGCCGCTGTCGTGCATCACCTTCGAGACATCGGCGAAATCGACGTTCACCAGGTCGCTCTCGACGGTGATGATCTCGGCGATGCCCTTGGCGGCCGAGGCCAGGATGTCGTCGGCCTTGCCGAAGGCCTGCTTGAGCGAGAGGCGGCCGTAGATCTCGAGGATGTTCTCGTTGTTGATGATCAGCAGCGAATCGACATTCTGCCGCAACTCCTCGATGCCGCGGTAGGCCTGCTCATAGCGGATCTTGCCCTCGACGGCGAGCGGCGAGGTGACGATGGCCACGGTCAGCAGTCCCATCTCCTTGGCCAGCTTCGCGATCACGGGCGAGGCGCCCGTTCCCGTACCGCCGCCCATACCGGCCGTGATGAAGATCATCTTCGTACCGGCCTCCTCGAGGCGCTGCCGGATTTCGGGCAGCGTCTCCACGGCGGCACGGCGGCCGTTCTCGGGATCGTTGCCCGCACCGAGACCCTCGGCGCCGAGGCGGATCTTCTGCTCGACGGGGCTCTTGTCCAGCGCCTGCTGGTCGGTGTTGCAGACCATGAACGTAACGCCCCGGATTCCGAGGTTCCACATGTGGTTCACAGCATTGCCGCCGGCACCGCCGACACCCACCACCATGATGATCGAACCCTCTGCCCGCGGGGCCTTGATCTCCGATATCAAATCGTCTGTCATATCGCTTGTTTTCTTTTTTCTCTGTTATTTTTCTCTCGTGCCAACCGCACCTATCGGGCTCCGGCGGCATATCGGGACTCCGGCCCGTCGTATGGCGGTTGCCTCTCAGCGGCCGTTCCGACACTCCGCAAGCCGATCCCGCCTGAACGGGGCACGGCTACAGATCGCCGGCTGTCGGCTAAATTTCCTCGTCCTCGGCGTGTGTGAAACTGCCGTTGATCTTGTCGATCGCCTTCTGGAAGATCGAGCCCCAGTCACGCTTGCGGCGGGGTTCCGCCACAGGAGTTGCGGGTTTCGGCTCCTCGGACGGCTCCTCGTCGGCCGGCTGCGGCGCAGGCTCGACAGGCGTCGGCTCGTGCACCGGACGCGGCGGCACGGGATGCGGCACGGAGGGAGTGCTGAAGCGCGGTGCAGTCGGCGTTCCCGGCTGCCGGGGCACGGCAGCACCCGGACGGTGCGGCTCGGCGGCCGGCACCGAATGGGGCACCGTCGTGGTGGTCACGGGAGCCGCCGGGCGCTCCACGAAGGAGCAGCCGCCCTGCTCGGCGCCCTTGAGCAAGATGCCGACGACGGTCGCATAGGCCGGATCGGCCACCCGGGCCTTCGACACCTCGGTGAGCCCGGCCTCGGGCAGGGCCACCCGTACGTCCATGCCCGTCAGGCGGCGGAACAGTTCGTCGAGGTCCTTCAGTTTGGCCGCCCCGCCCGTCAGAACGATGCCGTAGGCAAGTTTGCCCGAGAATCCCGAATCGCGGATCTCCTGCTGCACGAACTCCACGATGTCCGTAGCCCGCGCCTCGATCACCGTGGCGAGGTTGCGCAACAGGATGTCCTTCGCCTCGCGTGCCGTGCGGCCATTGACGCGGATGAGTTTGTCGTCCGAAGCCAGTTCGGCCACGGCCGAGCCGTATTTCTGCTTGAGGCTTTCGACGTGCCTCTCCGGAACGCTCATCGTCCGGATGTCGCGGTTGATGGCCGAAGCTCCCATCGGAATCGAAGCGATGTAGCGCACCACGTTGCGGTAGTAGACCGCCACGTCCGTCACACCGCCGCCGAGATCCACCACGGCCACACCCTCCTCCTTCTCGTCGGGCGTCAGCACCGACTCGGGAGCCGCCAGGGCATCGGGCACGACGCCCAGCATCTTGATGCCGAGTCGCTTGAGAGCCATTTCAAGCCGCTGCATCGGGGTCTTGAGGCAGAGAATGAAGTTGAACGTCGAGGAGAGTTTCTTGCCGAACGACCCCACGGGGTTCTGCACCTCCTGGTTGTCGTCCACGACGTAGTTCTGGGGCACGCGCTCCATGATCGACTCGTCGTCGGGGGCCTGCACGTTGCGCATGCGGTCGAAGAGCGCATCGACATCCTTGCGATTGACGCCGTTCTGCGGATCGTAGACGAAGACATGATCCGTATGCCGGGCGCAGCGGACGAAGTCGCCGGAGATACCTGCATAGGCCTCCGTGATGTGGATGCCGCACTGCTCCTCGGCCTCGGCGACGGCATCACTGACCGCACGGCTCACCAGCTCGATGTTCTCGATCTTGCCGGCATGAACCCCCTCGACGGGTTTCGAAACGGCACATACGACATCGAGCAACCCCTCCGCCGTCTTCTCACCGACGGCGACGACGACTGACGAAGAGCCAAGGTCAATGGCAACGGTATAATTTTTTCTTTCCACGATACAATCCTTTTATTTCTTGCAAACCACCTGATTCCTGTATCTGACATCCACGGTGCGGTAGGCGTCCCACCCGACCGACGAAAGTCCGCTGCGGTAAAACCGCAGCAGTTTGTCGAACTTGCGCTCGGCATCCTCCGGACGTCCGAAGAGGATTGCAAAACGGCCGCTGCGGGGTGTAAGTTCCAGTTCCAGAGCACCGCTCGAGGCTGTACGCGCGGTGATCTGCACCACCTCCGACCTCCAGAAATCATCCTCCTCGACAAGTTGTACAAAGGTAAGGAGTTTCATGAAATCTTCGTAGCTTTTTTCCAATTTTTTTTGCCGCTCGCGCTCCTTCTCCTGCTGGCGGGCGATCCGCTCGATCTCCTGTTCGATGACCCGTGCCCGATAGCGGTAAAGGCGGCGCAGACCGGCCTTTTTTTCACGCAGCTCCTCGACCCGGGCGTCGAAATCGGACGAACTCTCCATCTTCCACCAGCGGCGTTTGATCCGCATCCGCCGCAGAGCTGCCAGATCGCGGTCATTCTGCAGTTCGCGGCTGTAGAAAGGGTACTTCTCACGCTCGAGCTCGGCAATTCGTCCGTCGATCTCACGCTTCCGTTCGTCAATCCACTCCCGCACGTCGCCCGAATAGGAGGCCGGGAAGGGCGGCCGGTAGGAGCCGGTGACCACGGGCACATAGAGCGACGAGGCGCGCGGTGCGGCGAAAACCACCCCCTCGGCCGTGGCATAGGCGTTCAACCCGTCGGTCAGCAGGCGCACAAGCGGCTTGCGCTGGCTGATGGCAATGTGGAGCGTCCCGTCGTAGGAGACATAGGCCACGGCCCGGTCCACAAACCCGTTGCGGGCGATCAGCCGTTCGATACCCGCCAGATCGACCGCATCAACAGCCGTGCCGACCGTAGAGATTCCACTCTCGGAGATCCAGCGGCGCACCATTCCGACCGAAACCAGATGCCCCTGCGCGGTACTGTCCACCACCTCGATATCGACCCGCCCGACCTTGCGTTCCGACCGGGCACGGCGCGCCGAAGCCGCCGCCCAGATGATGTAGACGGCAACGGCACCCCAGAGGAGCGACAGCAGCGTATATTTGAGCGTGCGGTTCACGGCATCCTGTCCTTTTCAGCGCATGGCTCCCTTTCAGCTTTTGGCGCGCAGCCGTTCGGCCAGCGCATCACAGCAGGCATCGATGTTTCCGGCTCCGAACGAGATCACCACGTCGGTATCCATCCCGGCGACGGTTTCGGCCAGATCTTCGCGATCGACGATCCGGCAGGGCACGGTAACCAGGCCGGCGATCAGCGAGGAGGTCACCCCTTCGATCGGCTCCTCGCGGGCCGGATAGATCGGCAGCAGCACCACCTCATCGGCGTGCGACAGCGCCTCGGCGAACTCCCGGTAGAGATCGCGCGTCCGCGTATAGAGGTGCGGCTGGAAGAGCGCCGTGATCCGCCGTCCGGGGAACATGCGCCGCACGGAGGTGAGCGTGGCGGCCAGTTCGCGCGGGTGGTGCGCATAGTCGTCCATATAGACCTGCTTCGGGGTATTGACATAGAAGTCGAACCGGCGCTTCACACCCGAGAACGAGGCCAGCGCCTCGCGCACACGGCCGGCGTCGAGTTCGCTTCCCTCGGCCTTTGCCGCGCACCACGCCGAGGCGACGGCAGCCACAGCATTCTCGATGTTCACCCACCCGGGAACCCCGAGCGTGCACCCCTCGATGACACCCGACGGCGTCACCAGGTCGTAGCAGTAGTGACCGCCGCCGATGAGCGTCGCACGACGGGCGTAGAAGTCGCACGGCTCGTCGTACGAGTAGCGGTAGACCGTGATTCCGGGATTGTCGATCTTCAGGTCGAGCCCCTGTTTGATGATCAGCGCGCCGCCCGGCCGGATCTGCCCGATGAACTGCGAAAAGGCCTCCCGGACAGCCTCGTGCGTGCCGTAGATGTCAAGGTGATCGGCATCGGCCGACGTCACCACCGCCACATCGGGATAGAGACGCAGGAACGAACGGTCGAACTCGTCGGCCTCTACCGCCAGCCTCGGTCCGTCGCCCAGCACGAGGTTGCCCCCGAAATTCTTCGAGATGCCCCCCAGAAAAGCCGAACCGCCTCCGGTCAGGGTCCGGTTGAGCCATGCGACCAGCGTAGAGGTCGTGGTCTTGCCGTGCGTGCCGGCCACGGCCATCACGTATTTGCCGGCAGCCAGGTGGCCGAGCATCTGCGAACGCTTCTCGACCGTGAAGCCGCGGTCGCGGAAGTAGCACAGTTCGCCGTGGTCGTGCGGCACGGCCGGCGTATAGACCACCATCGTGCTCTTCGGATCGAGGAACGGTGCGGGGATGAGCCGCACGTCGTCCTCGTAGTGGATCTCCGCCCCTTCGGCTTCGAGTTCGCCGGTCAGGTGCGAGGGGGTGCGGTCATAGCCCGCGACCCGTTTGCCCTCGTGGAGGAAATAGCGGGCCAGCGCGCTCATCCCGATGCCGCCGATCCCGAGGAAATAGATATTTTCGAACTCCATAAATCCGTATTGTTTCGACAACCGGCCGCTACCGGTCCATCACCTTCAAAATCTCGTCCACGATGCGCTCCGCGGCGTCGGGCCGCGCCAGAGCCTCGAGGTTGCGGCTCATCGCCGCCAGCTGCTCACGATCCCGCAGGAGCGCCACGGCACGGTCCATCGCCCGCTCGCGACACTCCGCATCGGGCACCACCACGGCTGCCCCCTTCGCCTCGAGCGCCCGAGCATTCTTCGTCTGGTGGTCCTCCGCGACGTTGGGCGAGGGGACGAAGACCACCGGTTTGGCTACCAGACAGAGCTCCGAGACCGTTCCGGCGCCGCTGCGCGACACGACCACGTCGGCCGCGGCATAGGCGTAATCCATGCGGTCGATGAAGGCCCCCTGCCAGACATGCGCCGCGGGGTGCGCCGCCAGGAAGGCCTGCATCTCCCGCTCGTAGTACTTGCCCGTCTGCCAGATCACCTGCACGGGGGCCTTGCCCTCCGTGCGGAGAATCCACGCCTTCATCATCTCGTTGAGCGAGCGCGTGCCGAGCGACCCGCCCACCACAAGCACCACCGGGAGGTCGGGCGTGAACCCGTAACAGGCCAGCGCCTCGGCACGGTCGGCACCCTGCTTCGAGAAGCGACCGCGCAGCGGATTGCCCGTCAGCACGATCCGGTCGGCCGGAAAGAAGCGTTCCATCCCCTCGTAGGCCGTGCAGATGCAGCGGGCGCGGCGCGAAAGGATCTTGTTCGTGACCCCCGCATAGGAGTTCTGCTCCTGGATGACGGTCGGCACGCCCATACGCTGGGCCGCCCACAACACCGGGGCGCTGGCATATCCGCCGAAGCCCACCACCGCATCGGCCCGGAAGTCGCGAATCGTCCGCCGCGCCAGGCGCAACGAGCGCAGCACCTTGAACGGCACGGCCAGGTTGTGCCAGTCCAGGCGGCGTTGCAGTCCCGCAATCGGCAGGCCCACGATCCGGTAGCCCAATGCCGGGACCTTCTCCATCTCCATCTTTCCCTCGGCCCCCACGAAGAGGAGCTCGACCTCATCGCCCAGACGCCGTTTGAGCGCCTCGGCAACCGCTACGGCCGGGTAGATATGGCCTCCCGTACCGCCGCCCGAAAGTATTATGCGTTTCATTCCACGTATCTTCATTTTACCGGTTCCGGCCGGACCGGGAGGGTTCACCGCCGCATCCCGTTTCCGGCCCGCACCATTCATTTCCATCTATTTCACTATATACCGTCCCGGCACGAGCCACACTCAACGCCCCCAGTTGCCGCGGTCGAGCGACCGGTAGTTGATTGCCTCGGCGATATCCTGGGCCGCAACCTCCGCACGGCCGGCCAGGTCGGCGATCGTACGGGCTACCTTGCGGATGCGGTCGTAGGCCCGGGCCGAAAGGGAGAGCCGCTCCATGGCCCGCTCCAGCAAGGATGCGGCCGCGGCATCGAGCCGGCAGTATTCGTTCAGCAGGGCGCTGTTCATCATCACATTCGTATGCACGCCCGCCACCCCGCGGAACCGCTCCTCCTGCACCGCCCGGGCGCGGACGACCCGTTCGCGGATCGCGGCGCTCGGTTCGCCCGGCGTCCGGTCCGAGAGCTCGTTCGGCAGCACGGGAGTCACCTCCACATGCAGGTCGATACGGTCCATGAGGGGCCCCGAGATGCGGCTCATGTAGCGGTGGACCGCCCCCGGCGAGCAGACGCACTCGCGCGTCGGGTGGTTGTAGTAGCCGCACGGGCAGGGGTTCATCGCCGCCACGAGCATGAAATTGGCCGGATAGGCCACGCTGTAGCGTGCACGCGAGACGACGATCCGTTTCTCCTCGAGCGGTTGGCGGAGCACCTCCAGCACGCTGCGTCCGAACTCGGGCAGCTCGTCGAGAAAAAGCACCCCGTTATGGGCCAGCGACACCTCGCCCGGCTGCGGCGACTGCCCGCCGCCGATCAGGGCCACCTGCGAGGTGAGGTGGTGCGGGGCCCGGAAGGGGCGCTGCGTCATCAACCCGCCCGCATGGCCCTTGCCGGCCACGGAATGGATCTTGGTCGTCTCGAGCGCCTCCTCGCGCGTCAGGGGCGGCAGGATCGTCGGCAACCGCCGTGCCAGCATCGTCTTGCCCGAGCCCGGGGAGCCGATCATGATCACGTTGTGCCCGCCGGCCGCAGCAATCTCCAGGGCCCGTTTCGCGAACGTCTGGCCCTTGACGTCGGCAAAGTCCTCGGCATAACGCTCCGCTGCCGCATCGGACGAATCCTCCGCGGCGGGACGTGCCGCCTCGAGCGTCGTCTCGCCGCGCAGTGCCCCGAGCAACTGCCCGAGCGACCCGACACCGAGAACCTCGATTCCCTCGACGACAGCCGCCTCGGCCGCATTGTCCGCCGGGACAACCAGCCTCCGCAGTCCCGCATCGCGGGCGCATACGGCGATCGGGAGCACGCCGCGCACGGGCTTCAGCGACCCGTCGAGCGACAGTTCGCCCACAAACAGCGTCCCCTCGACCGCTTCGGCCGGGACGCGCTCCATCGCCGCGAGGATCCCCACGGCGATCGGCAGGTCGAAGCCCGCACCCTCCTTGCGGAGATCCGCCGGAGCCAGGCTCACGACGGTCTTGCGGCCCGACATCCGCTCCCCGATGTTGTCGAAGGCGGAACGGATCCGCTGTTCGCTCTCCTTCACGGCATTATCGGGCAGCCCCACCAGGTAGAGACCCAGGCCGCCACCCGTGATATTGACCTCGACGGTCACCTTGACGGCGTCGATCCCGACAACCGCTCCGGCATATGTGCGGACGAACATAACGGTTTCTTCTTATCTATTCTTGCGCACCGGGCCCCGTCGGACGTCCCGACGGAGGCAGCTCCGGCCGCCTGCAGTCCATCGTCTTCGGCGCGCGTCAGAACGGCGCCTCATCATCGAGCGCACGCGGCTTCAGGTCGAACTCCGAACTGCCCGTCGCCGAACCCAGACCACCCGGGAAGCCGCCCGGGGTGACACTGCCCGAAGGCATGCCGTTCGAGCCGCTGGCATAGTCGTCGTAGGCCTGTTGGCTCTCGGAGGCCTGTCCGGGAGGCAGCATCGAATCGTCCATGTCGGCGAAGCGCGCCTGCTCCTTGAGGAAACGCAGGTTCACGTCGCACACGGCACCGTTACGGTGCTTGGCCAGGATGATCTCGGCCATGCCCGCCGTGGGCATGCCGTTCTCGTCCTGGTTGATGCCATAGTACTCGGGACGGTGGATGAAAGCCACGATGTCGGCATCCTGCTCGATGGCGCCCGACTCGCGGAGGTCCGAGAGCTGGGGCCGCTTCGAGCCGCCGCGCATCTCGGTGGCGCGGCTCAACTGCGAAAGGGCGATCACCGGGACATTCAACTCCTTGGCAATAGCCTTGAGCGTCCGCGAGATGAAGGCCACCTCCTGCTCGCGGTTGCCCTTCGTATCCTGGTTGCCGGTCATCAGTTGGAGGTAGTCGATGATGATGATCTTGATGTCGTTATGGATCTTCAGACGCCGGGCCTTCGAGCGGAACTCGAAGACCGACAGCGCCGGCGTATCGTCGATGTAGAGCGGGGCCGAGCCCAGCGGCTTGGTGGCCGACTCGAGGTGGCGCCACTGCTCGGGCGTCAGGCGGCCCGACTTGATATCGTTGCCCGGGAGGCCCGTCTCGGCCACGATCAGACGCATCATCAGCTGCACGGCCGACATTTCAAGCGAAAAGAAGGCCACGCCCTGCTCGTGATCCACGGCCATATTGCGAGCCATCGTAAGCACGAAGGCGGTCTTACCCATCGAGGGACGCGCCGCAACGATGATCAGGTCCGACAACTGCCAGCCGAGCGTCACGCGGTCGAGGGCCATGAAGCCCGACGGCACGCCGTTGAAGGCGCTCGTATTCTTCGAGGCCTCCTCGATCTGCATCAGCGCCCGGGCCAGGATCTCCTTCGACGACTGCACCGACCGCTTGACGTGCCCCTCGGCCACCTTGAAAATCTCCCCCTCGGCGAAGCCGATCAGGTCCGTGACGTCGGTCGATTCGTCGTACGAGCGGCGCTGGATCTCCGTGGCCGAACGGATCAGCTCGCGCTGCACGTATTTCTGGGCAATGATCTTGGCATGGAACTCCACGTTGGCCGCCGAGCCGACCTTCTGTGTGAGCTGCGCCAGATAGGCCGCGCCGCCCACCTTCTTCAGCTCCTTCTTGGCCTTCAGCCGCTCGGTCACCGTGTAGAGGTCGATGGGCTTGAGCTCCATCGACAACTCCTCGATGGCCTTGTAGATCAGACGGTGCTCCTCGGTATAGAACGCTTCGGGGGTGATGAACTCCTGAACGGTGATGATGCTGTCCTTTTCGAGCATCAGGGCACCCAGCACCGCCTCCTCCAGTTCGACTGCCTGAGGGGGGACGTTGCCGTTCGTTTCGGTCAAAGCGTCATAGGCCTCCCGATTGCGGGAGGAGGGTCTAAAATCTTTCGCCATCGTATCGGAATCTTTCAGAGGTCAAAAGTAGCGATTCGTGCCGACATATCAAAACAGAGCAGGCAGAGTTTTTTGCAGTCCCGGCCGAAAGGCGCTGACCGACAGACGATCCGGCCGGGATCACTCCCTGACGCCCAGCTCGCGGTGCGAGACGGCGAGTGCGGCGAGGCTGATGCGGCATCCGGGCACGGCACGCAGGATCTCCGAGGCACAGGCGAGCAGCGTGGAGCCCGTAGTCATCACGTCATCGACCAGCAGGATGTGGCGGCCGGCGAGCCGTTCGGGCCGGCGCACGGCAAAGGCCCCCTCGACATTGGCGGCCCGCTCGCGGCGGCTCTTGAGGGCCTGGCTCGCGGTGTTCCGGCGGCGCCGCACGCTCTGCCGGTCCACCGGAACCCCCAGCTCCGCGGCGATTCCCTCGGCCAGATACTCCGACTGGTTGTAGCCCCGCCGGCACCGCTTGAAGGGGTGCAGCGGCAGCGGGACGACCACATCGATCCCGTCGTAGAGGCCGCTCTCGCGCAGGCAGCGCCCGTACCACACCCCCATCTCCCGGGCCGTGCGCCAGGCTCCGCGGTACTTGAAGGAGTGGATCAGCCGCCGCCAGCCGCTCCCGTGCACGAAGAAGAGAAATCCCGAGGCACGCTCGACGGGAACCAGCCCCCAGCACTTGCGCAGCACGGGGTTGTCGGCCTCGCGCCAGTAGCCCGTCAGGGGCGCCGTCGCCCGGCAGAGCGTGCAGACGCACCGCTCGCCGCGTACAAGAGGCTCCCCGCAGACGGCGCAGCGGGGCGGGAAAAACAGCGATGCCAGATCGGAGAGGATATCACTGAGGATCGACATTGACCACGACGGTGACGGATTTGAAATCGGCGAGGGCGCCGAAGCGCGTCAGCTCGGCCCCGAGCAGTTCGCGGGCCCGGGCGAAGGAGGCGCCGCTCTCGATCTTCAGGAGCAGCGACAGCAGGTATTCACCCCGGATGCGGTCCACGGGCGGCGTCATGGGGCCCAGCAGGCGCCTCCCGAAGCGCGTGCGCAGTCCCGAGGCGAGCTCCGCGGCGGCACGGCGCAGCAGCGTCGGATCACGATGGCGGAGCATCAGGGAGGTGAGCCGCGCATAGGGCGGGTAAAAGAAGGTCTCGCGCTCGGCAAGCTGCTCGCAGGCCATCGCCTCGTAATCGCCCGCGGCGACCTGGCGGATGACGGGATGGCCCGGCTCAGAGGTCTGGATCACCACCTCCCCGCCGTCGGCGCGGCGCCCGGCCCGTCCGGCCACCTGCATCATCAGCTGGAAGGCCCGCTCGGAGGCCCGGAAGTCGGGGTTGTTGAGCAGGTTGTCGGCATTGAGGATGCCAACGAGCGAGACGCCCCCGAAGTCGAACCCCTTGGTAATCATCTGCGTGCCGACCAGTATATCGGTCCGGCGCTCGGCAAAATCGGCAATGATGGCATTGAAGGCCCGCTCCGAAGTCACGCTGTCGCGGTCGAGCCGGGCCACGCGCGCCTCGGGAAAGACGCGGGCAATCTCCTCCTCGATCTTCTCGGTCCCGAAGCCCACCGGCACCACGTCGGTCACCCGGCACGAGGGGCATATGGCCGGCACCGGTTCCGTATGGCCGCAGTAGTGACAGACGAGCTTCGATCCGTTCTTGTGGTAGGTCAGCGTCACGTTGCACTGGGGACAGCGCGCCGTCCAGCCGCACTCGGTGCAGGCGACGTAGGGCGAGAAGCCGCGGCGGTTCTGGAAGAGCATCACCTGCTCGCCCCGGGCGAGTGTCTCGCCGATCCGGTCGAGCAGCAGTTTGTTGAAGTGGGCATGCCGCTCGCCCCTCCGCGCGGCGCGCAGCGTATCGGAAACAAGCACGGCGGGAAGGCGGCCCGCACCGTAACGCTCGCTCAGTACGGCGTGCCCGTACTTGCCGCTCCGGGCGTTGAGCCACGACTCGAGCGACGGCGTTGCGCTCCCGAGCAGCGTGCGTCCGCCGAACAGGCGCGCCATCACCACGGCGCAGTCGCGCGCGTGGTAGCGCGGCGCGGGCTCGGTCTGTTTGTAGCTGGCATCGTGTTCCTCATCGACGATGACCAGTTGCAGGTGTTTAAGCGGCAGGAAGATCGACGACCGCACGCCGACGACAAACTCGCCCCCCTCGGAGCGACTCAGGCGCAGATAGGTCTCCGTGCGGCGGCGGTTCGTGAGTTTCGAGTGGTAAGCGGTGACACGGCTGCCGAAGATTCGCTCCATGCGCTCGATGAGCTGCGCCGTGAGGGCGATCTCGGGGACGAGCAGCAGCACGTCGCCCCCCGAGCGGAGCACCTCGGCGATCAGATGGATGTAGATTTCGGTCTTGCCCGAGCCGGTGATTCCCTGCAGCAGGGCGGTCGAGCGCCCTGCGGCGTAGGCTGCGCGCAGGGCGGAGAGCGCCTGCTGCTGGTGGGGCGTCAGCTCCGGCAGGCGGAAGGCCGAGCCGCCGCACTCGACCGTGCGCTCCCGCTCGGTCACGGTGATCCACCCCTTGCGTTCGAGGGTGTGGAGCACGCTCAGGTCGGCACGCAACAGCCGGCGTGCCACCTCGCCGGTAGCGATCCGCGTCCCGTCGCCGGCCGAGGCCAGTTCGAGCAGCGCCTCGTACTGCTTCGGGGCCCGACGTTCGATGCGTTCGCAGAGTTCATGGAAGCGCTCCTCGTCGCACAGTTCACGGGCCAGGGCGACGTAACACTCCGTACGGGGACGGAACTCCTCCTCGGAGAACTCCTCCTCGGTATCGCCCGAAGGCTTCATCAGCGAAGGCAGCGCCACGCGCATCACCTCGCCCAGCGTACACATGTAGTAGGAGGCGATCCACTCCCAAAGCGACCGCATCGGGGCAGAGAGCAACGGCACATCGTAGAGAATGCGCGAAACGGACTTTACGGTCTTGAAATCGGGCCGGCGGTCATGTACCCGCCAGACAACGCCCGTATAGAATTTCCGGAGGCCGAACTGCACGGCCACGGCATGCCCTTCGGAGAGGGGCATCCCCTCGGGTATGGCAAACGTATAGGTCGGCTGCGCCAGCGGCAGCACGATATCGGCATAACGGGGCATCAGGGTTTGCTGATCGCCTGGAAGCCCTTGCCGTAGACGCCCATCACCGAGCCCACCGACATGAAGGCGTCGGGATCGATCGTCTTCACGAACTTGAGGATCGTGGCGGTTTCACGCTTGCGGCACACCACCATGACCACCTTCGAGCGCTCCTTGGTGTACCACCCCTGCGAATCAAGCAGCGTCACGCCGCGGTGGACATTCTGCGCGATGGCGTCGGCCATCTTCTCGTAGTCATGCGTAACGATGAGCACCTGGCTCGACTGCTGGTTGCCGGCCATGATCATATCGACGGTATATCCCACGACGGCCGTCATCACGTAACCGTAGATCACCGTATCGATGTGGAAACCGACGAGCAGCGACGAACCGATGATGATGAAGTCCGAGAAGATGAGGATCTTGCCATAGCTCACCGTGCGGTACTTGTTGATGATCATCGCCACAATGTCGGTACCGCCCGTGGAGCCACCCTGCGCGAAACACAACGCAATGCCGATACCGGCCAGGATACCGCCCAGGATCACCGCGAGAATCCGTTCCAGGTGGAGGAAGTCGCCTTCCGGGAGCACCGACTGCCAGAAGTTCATACCCAGGGAGATGACCACCACGCAGAAGATCGTCTTCACGCCGAAGTTCCAGCCGATGATGAATCCCGCGATGAGCAGCAGCACGGCATTGAGGAAGAAGACCATCGTACCGATCTGGATATCGATGCCGACCTGCTCGAGGGCATGGCACAGCACCAGCGAAAGACCTGCCGCTCCGCCGCCCGTACCCTTGACGGGCATGATACAGCCGATCCAACCGAACGAATACAACATCATGCCCAACGCCATCAGGAAGTACTCCTTGATGGTTTTCAGGACGGTCTCGAAGGTAAACGTTTTCATAAGACGCACAGGGTTTAGCGTTACTTTTCTTACAAAGATAGTAAAAATTCGCCTTGATAGGCATTGCGTTCGGCCAATCTTTTTTCGAGCAGTGCCCAAAGCTGTTCGTTGCGGATCAGGCCCCAGTTCCGGCCGTAATGGTAGCGTGGCGGCGCCTCCGAGGCAAAGCGCTCGACGACCAGGTCGGGGCGCAGCCGGCGAAGGATCTCGACGAAGAGATCGATGTACTCCTCGACAGCCCAGAAGCGGAACCGTCCGGGGTCGGAGTCATATTCCGCCGCCATCGGTGTATCGCGGAAGACCTGCAACTGGTGGAACTTCACCGTTGTGAGCGGCAGGGAGTTGATCTCTGCGGTCTGCGCGACGAGCTGCTCGTCGCTCTCGCCCGGAAGCCCGAGGATGAAGTGTGCGCCCACGGGGAGCCCCCGGGCGGCGGTCATCTCGACGGCCCGCCGGGCGCAGACGAAGTCGTGGCCCCGGTTCACGGCCCGCAGTGTGGCGTCGGAGGTCGATTCGATGCCGTATTCGACGGCCACATAGCGGTCGCGGGCCAGCGAGGCGAGCAGGTCGAGCGTCGGGGTGTCCACGCAGTCGGGGCGCGTCCCGACGATGAGGCCCGCGACGTCGGGGTGCGACAGGGCCTCGCCGTAGAGCTCCTGCAGCCGTTCAGGCGGCGCGTAGGTGTTGGAGTAGGACTGGAAGTAGACCAGGTAGCGCTGTGCCCCGCGGTAACGCCAGCGGTGGAAGGCGATCCCCTCGTCGATCTGTTGCCGGATGCTTTTGGCCGGACTGCAATAGGAGGGGGTGAAGGCCCCGTTGTTGCAGAACGTGCAGCCGCCGCGGCCGATGCGCCCGTCGCGGTTGGGGCAGGTGAACCCGGCATCGACCGAGAGTTTCTGCACCCGCCCGCCGAACAGGCGTCGGAAATAACCCGCGTAGGAGTTGAAGCGGCGCGTATCGCCCCAGGGATAGGTCATCGGCTACAGCCCCCAGTCGGAGGCTTTGTACGAATCCTTCGGTGCGTTGGGCACGTTCGGGAAGTAGGTAAAGCCGGTGAGTTCCTCCAGTTCGGCGATCGAATACATGTCCTTCGACGAGACCTGCTTTCCCTTGAGGGCATTGTTGTGGCAGCGGACGAAGGCCGCGCACATCAGCTCGTCGGCCGAGCACTCCATCACCGACTTGCCGGTATTGCCCTTCTTGGTCCGCAATACGGCGATGTAGAACATCGTGGGACATGAGACATCGTTCCGGTTGCCGAACGAGATCTTCTTGGGCGAAGCCGTATTGCCGTAACGGTCCTCATAGCGGTCGAAGTAGGTTCCGATCACCAGATAGGTCGTATCGGTGCAGACCTTCGTGTCGATCCAGTCCTCGAGAAGGTTCCAGCCGCCACCTCCGGTATTAAACCCCGAGGAGTACTGCGGCGCAATGTTCGAGAAGTAGAAGACCTGCTCGTTCACCGCCCTCGAACAGGTCCGTTCGGCCGAGCCGAGCATGTGGCCATTGTTACAACCGCTGTCAGCTGCCTTACCGTAGTACTGGATGCCCGACGGGATATCGGGATCGGCCTTGTAGGCATTCGTCCGGTTGGCAGTCCCCTCGTTGCAGGCATGGCGCGGAGCGGCCACCCAGACCGGGCAGTGGTGTTCGGCACTGAAGCAGACCGAGTAGTTGCGGGCCTTGTAGCCGCGGATCGTCAGGTCGGGGCAGAGGTGGTAGGCATAGTAATAGTCGCTGTTCGACTCCTGCTCGGCGAGCAGCTCGGGCCATCCAGAGTACTTGGTCGGCCCGGAAACACCGCCACCGTCTCCATCGCCATCACCATCGCCGTCGCCGTCACCTCCGCCGTCACCGGGAAGGGTCGTGAACTCGGCGCCGTCGCTCAGGATCCGCGAGGCTCCCAGCTTCACGTAGGCGTGGACCCGATAGCTGGTTTCGGGATCCAGACCGGTCAGGCGGGCCGAAATCGCATTGCGCTCGAATTCGGTGACCTTCACCGTCCGGTAGCCTTCAGCAGCCTCATCAGCCGGGCCGTAGGCAAAGCCCCGCTCCAGGCCCGGATAGTCATTAAGCGTAAACCCGGCCCGGCTGCTCACGTCGGCCGTCGTCGAGCCAACCGAGACCACCTCGGGCAGCGAGAAGCTGAAACGGGTGGCGGCATCGTCCCCCTCCTTGCAGGAGACGCACAGTGCGGCAATGCCGCAAAAAAGAAAAAGTAGCGTTTTCTTCATCTATGATACGGTAAAGTAAAAAATTCGGTCAATCCCGGTTTTTCGAGTCCATCCAGATCGTGACGGGCCCGTCATTGACCAGCGCCACCTGCATGTCAGCGCCGAAACGCCCCGTGGCGACGGGTTTCCCGACCAACGCGGCGACCCGCTCGACGAAGCGTTCGTAGAGCGGCCGCGAAACGGGCTCGGGGGCCGCATGGATGTAACTCGGACGGTTGCCCTTGCGCGTGGAGGCCTGCAGCGTGAACTGGCTGACGACAAGCACCTCGCCCCCGGTCTGAAGGAGATCGAGGTTCATCACGCCGGCCTCATCGTCGAAGATGCGCAGGCGCACCAGTTTGCCGGCCAGATATTCCAGATCCTCGTCGGTATCTTCCGTGCCAACCCCGACGAAGACAAGCAACCCCGCCCCGATCCGGGAACAGCACACGCCTCCGATCGTGACGGAGGCTTCGCGAACTCGCTGAATCAACAGTCTCATGGCATCACCGGTTTTCGAAATAGGCCCACAGGTTGTCGCCCGCCGGGACGGGGGCCGTCACCGACACGGGTTCGTGGCGCACCGGGTGGTCGAACTCCACGCAGCGCGAGTGGAGCGAGATGCCGCCCCCGGGCAGCGAGCGCTTCGCCCCGTACTTGAGGTCACCGCGGATCGGGCAGCCGATCTTCGACAACTGCGCGCGGATCTGGTGGTGGCGGCCGGTGAGCAGTTCGATACCCAGCAGCGTATAGTGCGTCCCCACGCCGAGCGTCTCGTAGCGCAGGCGGGCCTCCTTGGCATCGCCCTTCGGAGCGTCATAGGCCCGCGAGCGGTTGGTCTTGCCGTCGCGCAGGATGTAGTGGCGCAACTCGCCCTGCTCGGGATCGGGCGTCGCCTCGGTCAGCGCCCAGTAGACTTTTCGGATGCGCCCCTCGCGGAGCATCTCGTTGAGGCGCGTCAGCGCCTTCGAGGTCTTGGCGAAGAGTACCGCCCCGCTCACGGGACGGTCGATGCGGTGCACCACGCCGAGGAAGACCTCGCCGGGTTTGGCGTCGCGCCGCTTGATGAAGGCCTTGATCTGGTCCTCGAGGGCGCTCTCACCCGAAGGGTCGGGCTGCACCAGGTCGCCGCAGTGTTTATTGACAATCAGCAGGTGATTGTCCTCGTAGAGAATGTCGTCGGGTGAGAACATCGTCGCAGGGTTACAACTTGAAGGTAAAGGGCAGCAGCAGCGTCGCGGAGGAGACCACCGAGGCCGTTCCGCCGCCGGACATGATCACCCGCAGGGGCGTTCCCTGCCGCCGTTCGACATCGACCAGCACCTGACGGCACTGTCCGCAGGGATAGCACTCCCGCTCGGAGGGATCCGAAGCGATGGCCAGCGCCTCGATCGGGTCGTCGGCATGGTTGGCCTGCGCATAGAAGAGCAGCGAACGTTCGGCGCAGAGCCCCGCAGGGAAAACCTCGCTCTCGAAGTTGCTGCCGCGGAGGATTCGCCCGCTGCGCAGACGCGCCGCAGCGCCGACCCGGAAGTGCGAATAGGCCGCATGCGCCGAAGCCGAAGCCTGCTCGGCCTCGGCGACCAGCCGGCGATCGGGCTCCGGGAGCTCCGACAGCGCGGCGTAATGCTCGTAGTCGAAACAAATCTGCTTTACCATAAACAATGCATTCTTGCAACCCCTGAAATTTCAGGGGAAAAGTAAACAAAGATAATACGAAAAAACGGAAAATCCGAATTCCGGTGCACTTTTCACCTCCTTTTCCATCCGAACCGGCACAAAAAGCCGGAATATCCGGCACTTCGGCAGGCATTCGGCCGAACGGGTCCGGATAAAAAAAACGGGAAATTCGGAGGTCCAGACAATCCGTTCCTCCGAATTTCCCGTCCGCCGGCTGAACCCCGCGGCTACCGCACAAAGACCGGATATCCGTCATTCTCGCCGGCAACGACTTTCCACGTCCCGTCCGAAGCCGCGTTCAGCGCCTCGAGCAGGGTCGTCGAACCGTTTATGACCTCCCGATCCTCGACCGGGGTCAATATGCCCGAACGGTCTTCGAACGTCGCATCGATAAAGTAGACATATCCCGTTTCATTCCGGTAGGTGCTGTTGTACCTCAGATCCTCATCGTTTTTCGTAAAGCAGTTGGACCATTTTATGTTGCTGTTGTTCCCCTCCGTGCTGCCCATGATGGGATTCACCTGTGCATAGAGATCATCCTTGTAGTTGTTGCACGACACGACGGTATAGCAATTCTTCACCGTGGGGAAATCGTCGTCGGACATCTCATGCATGAAGCTGCAAATGCCGCCGACGTAAAAGGCGATCTGCGGATCGACGAATGCCTCAAAACCGCCGATACTGTAGCAGTCGCTTACCTCCGCATGGCAGTTCACCCGGCCGACAATGCCGCCCAGCATGCATACGACGTCCGAGGCCGCCTCGAGGACCTTCACGGCTCCGCGGTTGCAACTGAAGACAATCGTACCGTCCGCCTGTCCCGCGATGCCTCCGGCATAGCGGCCCTTCACCTCGCCCAGGTTGCTGCAATACGCCATACGGCCGTTGCATTCGCCCGCAACGCCTCCGGCCCTGCCCCCGGCATTGCTCTCGACATATCCCGTATGGGAGCAACCCTCGATCCGGCTGTTGTTATCGACATATCCGACCACGCCACCGGCCGAGGTTCCCTTGACCACGGCATCGCCGGTACAGTCCATGACCATCGACGGCCACTGCCCCTTGTAGGTCGAGCCATCCAGCTCGCCCGCAACGGCTCCGGCCCGGTAGCCATTGACAAACGACCCCGTAACCCGCAGGTTCTTGACGACCGTCTCACCGTTCTCGCTGTCGCTTCCATACCTCAGCAGACCGAAAAGACCGGCAGGGCCGCTTGTGGAGGTCTTGTCGTCAAGCTCGCAATAGAGCCCGCTCACCACGTGGTTCTTGCCGTCGAATATACCCGAAAACGGGTGTGTCGAGGAGCCTATCGGCTGCCACGGGCGCAGCTCGCCTGCATTCGTGACATTATGGTCGGCATCGAACTTCAGCTCCCTGTTCAGCTTGACATTGACCTCCAGAGTGATGGTCTTGCCCTTGAAACTCGTACCCGAATTGACAAGTTCGGCAAAACCCGCGAACTGCGCCGCACTTTCGAGCTGGAACAGCGTACCGCTGCCGTCATACCAGGATATGTCGGAGGTGCCGTTCCACTCGTCGAACGGGCCCGAAACGCCAGGATCGGCGGCACCTTCGTCGTCCTTGCCGCACGAGAAGAGGAGGCAGGCCGCACCAAACAATACACCGAAACCCCAAAATCTAAAAAGCCTCATAGCTGAATGAATTAAAAAAAACCGGTCTTCCAGTTTCCGAAAGACAAAATCACGCACATCTCTGGAGTGTGAAACTGCAACGCCCCCTTGCGGGGTCTCCGGGAAAACCGCCGAGGCCAACAAAGCCTCTTCTTCCCACCGTGTCGCGTACTCAAGGCTCCACGATCGGGATTTTCTCAGAATCCGCCGACAAAGCAAGCACGACACTCCCCATATCGCCAGACTGGAAAAAAGATGTTTTCAAGCAGGTAAAATTACAACCTATTATCATTAAAAGCAAAAAAACAATCGTCGTCACGGTCCTGAACCGTCATTTCAAACACAACAGCATCCGTTTCGGACACGGCAGCGCAGACACGAAAAAGGCAGACTCCCATCGGGGTGTCCGCCTTTGTCCATCGGCCGTCAGCCGTCATTCGAGCACGAACTTCGCCTGCACGCCGTATTCCAGCTTGATCGTCTTGAATTCAAGCGGATCCTCCTCCGCGGCACTCTCCGCATCGGCCGCAGCCTTTGCGCTGCGCATCAGCACCGCATTGTCGTACATGACCGGCAGCACGTTGCTGTTCGAGTCGTAGATGTAGAAGCACTTGCCGATCGTCTGTCCGATGGCGCCGGCCATCTCTTGCGCGCTCTCCCGGGCGTTGCGCATGGCCTCCAGACGCACCTCCTGCTTGTATTTATCCAGCTGCGAGTGGGTCACCTTCAGGATCGAAATGTTCGAGATCCCCAGGTCGTCGAGCGCCTGCCAGACCTTTGCCACCTCGCCCGACGACCCCAGCTGGAGCTGGTACTTGGCCATAGCCACCGAAGTGTTCTTCTTGAAGAACTCGCTCGAGAGGTTGGCCATCTTGAGCTGCTTCTCGACATCGACCCCGAGCTTCCGGAGCACGGCAACCATGTCGCGCTGCTGGCTCTCGACCGAGATCTTGCCCTTCGAATCGCGTTCGTTGATGACGATCTGCAGATAGAATTCATCGGGTGTCAGCTCCTTCTCGGCCCGGCCCGTGACCTGGATATAGCTGGGATAGGCCTCCTGCATCTGTGCCGCTGCGGGGAGCGTCATCAGCGCCACGACCGCCATTGCAATCAGTTTTTTCATAATCGTTACCGTTTTTAGGGTTCTCGGAAAATTCCTTTGCAAATTAAACGCCGGAGCGGACGGATTACTGCGTCGGAAAGCGGGCGATTCACCCGCTGTTGCGGGCGGTTCACCCGGCAAACGGGCTTCGGAATGCGGAAAACGGAGGTCTGCACGGCCCACGACGGGCCGGGAATACACTCAGCGGCGCACGAGTTTCACGACATTCTCCACGTGGTGTGTGTGGGGAAACATGTCCACCGGCTGCACGGCCTCCACACGGTAGGCACCGTCCAAAAGCGCCAGGTCGCGGGCCTGCGTAGCAGGATTGCAGCTCACGTAGACGATCCGCCGGGGTGCGGCACGCAGGATGACCTCGATGACCGGCTCATCGACTCCCGCACGGGGCGGGTCGAGGATAATGACGTCGGGACGGCCGTTCGCCTCGACGAAACGGTCGTCGAGCACCTCCTTCATGTCGCCGGCATAGAAAACCGTGTTGGCGATGCCGTTCAGTTCGGAGTTGATCTTTGCGTCGGCGATCGCCTCGGGGACGTACTCCACGCCCACGACCTTCCGGCAGCGCGACGCACAGAAATTGGCGATGGTTCCCGTACCGGTATAGAGGTCGTAGAGGATGTCGCCGGGCTGCAGGTCGGCAAAGTCGCGCGCCACCTTGTAGAGCTCGTAGGCCTGCTCCGAATTGGTCTGGTAGAACGACTTGGGACCCACCTTGAAGCGCAGCCCCTCCATCTGCTCGATGATGTGGTCCTTGCCGCGCCAGCAGACCGGATCGAGGTCGCCCACCGAGTCGTTGAGTTTCGTATTGACCACATAGAAGAGCGACGTGATCTCGGGAAAACGCCCGGCGAGGTGATCGAGCAGCGCGCCGATCCGTTCGCGGTCGTCGGCTCCGAAGACAACGATCACCATCACCTCGCCCGTCGAGGCCGTGCGGATGATCATGTTGCGCATGAGCCCCGTATGTTCGCGGGCATTGTGGAACGTATAGCCATGCTCGAGGCAATAGCGCCGGACCTCGGTGCGAATGGCATTCGACGGTTCGGGCTGCAGCCAGCACTTGCGGATGTCGAGCACCTTGTCGAACATGTTCGGGATGTGGAACCCCACGGCGGGTGTCGCCTCGATATCGCCTCCGGCCGCCACCTCTTCGCGCGTGAGCCACCTGCGGTCGGCAAAGGTGAACTCGAGTTTGTTGCGGTAGAACTGCGTACAGGCCGAGCCGAGGCAGGGCGCAATTTCGGGCAGCTCGATCTTGCCGATACGCGTCAGCTGGTCGCGGACCTGCGCCGTCTTGAAGGCCAGCTGCTCGGCGTAGGGCAGGTTCTGCCACTTGCAGCCGCCGCATACGCCGAAGTGCTCGCAGAAGGGCTCGGCACGCAGCGGCGAGCGTTTCACATACTCGACGACGTAGCCCTCCATGTAGCGGCGCCGCTTCGAGCGGATCTGTACGTTCACCACATCGCCCGGCACGGTCATCGGCACGAAGACCACCACATCCTGCCAGCGCCCCATGGCCTTGCCTTCGGCCGCGAGCGTCGTTATCTCCAGCCCCTCGATCAGGGGGTAGTTTGCTTTCTTTCTTGCCATATTTCCGGTATTGTGCGGCAAAGGTAACAAAAAATTACCCGTTTCCCTCCTTTTTCCACTTCGCGCGCTGCCGGACGCCGCCGAGCCAGAAGCCCAGGGCGAAGGGGCCGCCGATCAGTACGGCGAGCGCCAGCACGACATAGAGCAGGATCCGTCCGACAAGCCCCGGCACGGCATCGAGCGCCGAACGCACGAGCTCCTCGCCCGTGGTGCGGAGCTGCCCGATGAGCGCCTCCCGTTCCTGCGTGACGTAGCCCTGCAGAGCCATCCGCTGGCGGTCGAAGAGGCCGAAAGCCTCCTCAACCGAGGCGTTCATCGTCCAGATCAGCTGCGTGACCTGTCCGTTCATCTCCTCCAGCACGCGGTCCGAGATCTCGGGCAGGTGCTCCGCCACGGCGACCATACGGCCGAAATCGTGCTCGAGCGAATCGAGCTGCGCTCCGATCTGCGAGCGGAGGCTGTCCTGCCGGAGCTGCATCTCAAGGATGTCCTTCGACCACCCGAGCGTATTGGACAATTGCTGCGTCTGCCCGCTCACGCGGTCATTGACATCGGCCAGCACCTCGGCAATCGAGCCGGTGGCATAATTGTGTTCCACCCCGTGCTCGCGCAGGTACTCGAGCCAGGCGAGGGTCGTGTTGTCCACGGCGTCGCCCTCCGGAGCGGGATGCTCGGCAAGATACTCTCCGACGAAACGCTCCATGAGCGCATAGCGCTCCTCGGGCAGCATCTGGCGGGCCAGGCGGACAATGCGCGCATCGAGACGGCGGGCTGTCCGCCGAGCAATGTCACTCTGCGCGCCGAACAGAAGCGAGTCGGGCCGCGCGGCGAACGACGCGTCCATCCGCCGGCACAGCATCCAAAGGTCGGAGAGCGCCACGTCGGGGATACCCTGCATGGCGGCGGAGACCCCGGCGCGCGTGGCCCGGATCTTCCACTGCACGGCGGCGATGCGCACGGCGGGATCCGACGAACGCTCGACGATCGAGTCGGCCGCCGCAGCCACCTCGCCGGCCATGTCGTAGTAGAATCCGCGGGTCATCGTCCTCAGGTTCATCTCCTCCTTCGGGAGCGGGTCGCCCGTGGCCACGGCCACCTTCAGCAGCGAACACCCGGCAAAGGCTGCCGCCACCAGAAGTGCGGCCGCCGTCCTTACGATCGTATGCATCTGCATGTCGGTATGCTTTTCTACGGATACACGCAATTACCGCTCCGCTTTGCGCAGCATCTCGCGGATGTAGCGCAGCGCCACGGGATGGCCCGCTTCGGGCATGTTGCCGTGGTCGTATCCGTCGAACTCGAGCAGCCGCACGTCGGGATGGCCCACGATCCGCATCATGCGCCAGAAATAGGCGTTCTCCTCATAGCGGCCGAGCATCTCCAGTTCGCGGTCGCCCGAGAGGAGGAGCATCGGCGGCGCATCGGCCCGCACGTGGTTCATCGGCGCCATGTCATCGACCAGCGGCTGCGTGTCGGGCAGCCCCAGCTCGCTGCGGCGCGCAAAGTGCGTCACCGCCTGGCCGCTGTAGGGGATCAGGGCCATGAAGGCCGTATCGGGATCGATTCCGTAGGTGGCAAGCCACCGCTTGTCGAGGCCGATCATCGAGGTCAGGTAGCCGCCGGCCGAGTGCCCGGCAACAAAGATCCTCTCCGGATCACCCCCGTAAGAGGCGATGTGTTCGACAACCCACGCGGCGGCCGCAGCAGCATCCGCCACACAATCGGCCACCTTCACCTGCGGCACAAGGCGGTACTCCACGCCGACGACCGCCATGCCGTGTCCCTTCAGCGCCTCGGGGATCTCGCGGCGACCGCCCGACAGGCCTCCGCCGTGAAACCAGATGATTGTCGGAAAACCCTTCGCATCGGCCGGGAGATAGATATCCAGGCGGCACATCGAGTCGATGAGCGGGTCGCCCGACGCGGGGCGGTAGGCGATATCGCGTACCGTACGGTATCCGCCGTCGGCGGCAAAGCCCTGCAGCGAAAGAGACAGGGCGAGACAGAGAACAAGGAAGAGACGTTTCATGTGGAAGAATTTCGATTCGGGTGTTAAAGATAGGCAAAATCCCGCAAAAAGCGCTATCTTTGCGAAAGTAAACTTTCGCGGGGCGCGCCGCGGACCGAGTTCGCCCGACGGGCTACGGAACGCCGTCCCGCCCCCAAAAAAGAGATCCGAAACATGTTGAAAATCGCCTGCCTGCAATTCAATCCGATACAGGAGAACACCTACGTCCTCTGGGACGAGACAAACGAATGCGTCGTGATCGACGCCGGGAACAGCTCGCCGCGCGAGGATGCCGCCCTGGACAACTTCATCGCCGAACACGGACTGAGCCCCGTCCTGGCAGCCAACACCCACGGACACTTCGACCATACGCTGGGCGTCGAACACCTCAAGCAGCGCTACGGCATTCCGTTCGCCCTCTCGTCGAAGGATGCGTTCCTGCTCGAGAACGCCGCCACGAGCGGCTCGATCTTCGGCGTGAAGGTCGGCGCCATGCCCTCCGTCGAGCACGACCTGGACGGCGAGCAGGAGATCCGCTTCGGGAAGACCACCCTCCGCGTGCTCCGCACGCCGGGACATACGCCGGGCCACGTCGCCTTCTTCGACGAGGGGTCGAAGTCGCTCTTTACGGGCGACACGCTCTTCCGCGAGTCGATCGGCCGCACGGACCTGCCCGGAGGCGACTACTCGTGGATCATGCGCTCGATCCTCGACGTGCTCGTCCCGCTGGGCGACGAGGTGCACGTCTACCCGGGTCACGGTCCCGAATCGACCATCGGACACGAGGTGCTCTACAACCCCTTCATCGTCGAGGTGCTCAACGAGGAGGTAAACTACAAAGGCTGACCCGACCCCGTGAAGACACTCATACACCGAATCCTCTACCGCACGCTGCCGTTCGAGGGCTACCTGCGCGCCGTAAGCCGGATGTTCTTCGTCTGGCAGCGGCTCGGCATCGGCCGCTACGCCCCCGCCACGGAGTATGTCTACCACCTCGGCCGGCTCGTCCGGCGGGGCGACACCTGCATCGACATCGGCGCCAACCTCGGCTACTACGCCCGGACGATCTCCCGCCTCACGGGTCCCGAAGGGCGGGTCTACGCCGTGGAGCCCGTGGAGCCGATCCGCCGCGTGCTGGAGCGCAACCTGCACCGCTGCCGCAACGTCGAGATCCTCCCCTACGCGCTCGGCACCGAATCCAGAACGGTGGCCATGGGCAACGACTCGGCACGCGAGACGGGCTACTTCGGCACGGGGCAGAACTTCGTGAACGACAGCGGCCGACAGACCGACACGGCCTTCACGGCCGAAATGCGTCGCGGCAGCGAACTTTTCGCCCGGCTCGAAAGGCTCGACTTCATCAAGTGCGACATCGAAGGCTACGAGGTGGTGGTCATGCGCGAGATGCTGCCCCTGCTCGAACGATTCCGCCCCACGGTGCTCATCGAGACGGGCGGCGCGAACCGCCCCGAGATCATCCGGCTGTTCACCGGTCTGGGATACGCAGGATACACGCTCGAACACGGACGCGAAGTGCCGCTCACCGAAGATTCAACGAAAGACATCATATTCCGCCATGCGCATTGACATCATATCCTCGGTTCCCGAACTGATGACCTCGCCCCTGAACGAGTCGATCCTCAAGCGGGCGCAGGAGAAGGGATTCGTGCAGATCGTCGTACACAACCTCCACGACTACGCACACGACCGCCGCAAGACCACCGACGACTACCCGTTCGGCGGCGAGGCGGGCATGGTCATGAAGTGCGAGCCGGTCTTCGAACTCGTCGAGAAACTCCAGAGCGAGCGAACCTACGACGAGATCATCTACACCTCGCCCGACGGCATCCGCTATGACCAGCACGAGGCCAACCGGCTCTCGACGCTCGGCAACATCATCATCCTCTGCGGCCACTACAAGGGCATCGACCACCGCATCCGCGAGCACCTCATCACACGCGAGATCTCGATCGGCGACTACGTGCTCACGGGAGGCGAGCTGGCCGCCTGCATCATCGCCGACTCGGTCGTGCGGCTCATTCCGGGAGCGATCGGCGACGAGGCCTCGGCCCTGACCGACTCGTTCCAGGACAACCTGCTGGCCCCGCCCGTCTACACACGGCCCGCGGAGTTCCGCGGCTGGCGGGTCCCCGACGTGCTGCTCTCGGGCAACTTCGCCCAGATCGAGAAGTGGCAGGACGAGCAGGCCTGGGAGCGCACCAAACGCCTGCGGCCCGACCTGCTCGGGGAGGAGTGACCCGACGCACGGAGGGAGGCGGCCGCCCCGGAAGAGACCGGCCGCAGACACGCAGCAAACCGAACCAAAGAGCGAAGATATGAAATACTACCTCATAGCCGGGGAGCCTTCGGGCGACCTGCACGGCGCCAACCTGATCGAAGGGCTCAGAAAGGCCGATCCCGAGGCGGAGTTCCGCTTCTGGGGCGGCGACCGCATGGCCGAGGCGGGCGGCAGGCAGAACCTCCGCAAGCACTACCGCGAGACCTCGTTCTTCGGCATCGTCCAGGTGCTGAAGAACCTCCGCACGATCCGCCGCCAGATGCGCGAATGCCGCGAGGATGTGGCCGCATGGCACCCCGATGCGCTGATCCTGATCGACTACCCGGGATTCAACATGAAGATGGCCCGCTGGGCCCGCGAAAACGGCATCCGCACCTTCTACTACATCGCCCCCAAGGTGTGGGCCTGGAGGGAGTGGCGCGTGAAGTCGATCCGCCGCTACGTGGACCGGCTCTACATCATCTTCCCCTTCGAGCGGGACTACTTCCCCCGCCACGGCATTGAACCCGTCTTCGAGGGCAACCCGCTCGTCGATGCCATCGAGGCACGGCGCCCGACGCTGCCCGACGGCGATGCATTCCGCCGTCGGAACGGGCTTGACCAGCGTCCGATCATCGCCCTAGTGGCGGGCAGTCGCCGCGGCGAGATCCGCGACAACCTCCCGCTCATGGCCCGGCTGGCCGAGCGGTTCCCCGACCGGCAGTTCGTCGTGACGGGCGTGCCCTGGCTCGAACGCAGCCTCTACGAACGCTACATGACCGGAACGGGCCTGCGCTACGTCTGCGATCAGACCTACGAAACCATCGCCGCGGCCGAGGCGGCCGTCGTCACCTCGGGGACGGCCACGCTCGAGACCGCCCTGCTCGGCACGCCCGAAGTGGTCGTCTACCGCACGCTGTGGTTCCAGGTCAAGCTGCAGCCCTACGTGCTGAAGGTGCCCTGGGTCTCGCTCGTCAATCTCAACCTCGGACGCGAAGCCGTGGCCGAGATCATCCAGTCGGACCTCGACATCACGCGCGCCGAGCGCGAACTGCGCGCCATCCTCCCGGGCGGAGCGAAGCGCGGGCGGATGGAGGCCGACTTCGAAGAGCTGCGCGCCGTCATCGGCGGGCCGGGAGCCAGCGAACGATTCGCCCGCCGCATGGTCGGGGAACTCAAAACCGACAAGTCATGAAGATCATCTGTATCGGACGCAACTACCGGGCCCATGCCGAGGAACTGCACCACGCGACGGGGCTGGCCGAGGAGGGGGCCGAACCGATCTGGTTCCTCAAGCCCGACACGGCCATGCTGCGCAACAACGACCCCTTCTACATTCCGCGCTTCTCGCAGGAGGTGCACTACGAGTGCGAACTCATCGTGCGGATCAACCGCGTGGGCAAGGCCATCTCGGAACGCTTCGCACACCGCTACTACGACGAGGTGGGGGTAGGCATCGACTTCACGGCCCGCGACCTGCAGCGGCAGGCCATCGCCGAGGGACTCCCATGGGAGCGCGCCAAGGCCTTCGACTACTCGGCGGCTCTGCCCCCGAAGTTCCTCCGGCTCGCCGACCTGGGCGGCAACGTGCAGCAGCTCCACTTTGCCCTCGACGTAAACGGCGAACGCCGCCAGACGGGCGACACCTCCCAGATGCTTTTCACGGTGGACCGGCTCATCGCCAGCGTGTCGCAGTACATGACCCTGCGCATGGGCGACCTGCTCTTCACGGGCACTCCGGCCGGTGTGGGACCCGTCCGCCCGGGCGACGAGCTCCGCGCCATGCTCGAGGGGCACGAACTGCTCCGCTTCGACATCCGATAAACGACGCATACATATATGTTACTCCACGAGAAACTCAAGAACTACCGCCTGTTGCTGGCATCGCAGTCGCCGCGGCGACGCGAACTGATCGCCGGGTGCGGACTTCCCTATGAGCTCGCCCCGCGCTTCGAATGCGAGGAGCGCTACCCAGACGAACTTCCGGCCGAAGAGGTGCCGCTCTACCTCGCACAGCTCAAGAGCCGGGCCTACCCCGAACCCCTCGGCGAGCGGGACATCCTGCTGACGGCCGACACGGTGGTGGTGCTCGACGGCGAGGTGCTCGGCAAGCCCCGCGACCGGCAGGAGGCTGCCGAAATGCTCCGCCGCCTCGCGGGACGCCGCCACACGGTCGTCACGGGCGTGGCCTTCCGCACCGCCTCACGGCAGCACGCCTTCGAGGCCCGCACCGACGTCTGGTTCCGCCCCCTCGATCGGGAGGAGATCGACTACTACGTCGATACGTTCCGCCCCTTCGACAAGGCCGGATCGTACGGCATCCAGGAGTGGATCGGGTATGCCGCCATCGAACGCATCGAGGGATCGTTCTACAACGTCATGGGGCTGCCCATACAGAAAGTCTATGTCGAACTGAACCAATTCATAAACCCATGAAACGCACGCTGCTGACCCTGCTTGCCGCCCTCGCGATGCTGCCCGCACTGGCAGACGAGGGCATGTGGCTTCCGAGCCTCATCTCCGAACGCATCGACGACATGCGCTCGAAAGGATTCCGCCTGACGGCCGAAGACATCTACTCGATCAACCAGGCCTCGATGAAGGACGCCGTGGTGCTCTTCGACGGCGGCTGCACGGGCGAACTCGTCTCGCCCGAAGGCCTGCTGCTCACCAACCACCACTGCGGCTACGACGCCATCCAGCGACACTCGACCGTCGAGCACGACTACCTCACCCACGGCTTCTGGGCCATGTCCCGGGCCGAGGAGCTGCCCAACGAAGGACTCAACGTCCGTTTCCTGGTACGCATGGAGGAGGTGACGGAGCGACTGGCGGCCGGCGAGACCGCCGAGGAGCTGATCCGCAAGGCCGAAGCCGAGGGCGAAGGCTACAAGGCCTCCGTCGAGCAGATGTACTACGGCAACCAGCAGTTCCTGTTCGTCTACGAACAGTTCGATGACGTCCGTCTGGTGGCCGCACCGCCCTCGTCGATCGGCAAGTTCGGCGGCGATACCGACAACTGGATCTGGCCCCGCCACACCGGCGACTTCTCCGTATTCCGCATCTATGCATCGAAGGAGAACAAGCCGGCGGCCTACTCGCCCGACAACGTTCCCTACCGCCCGAAGAAGTTCTTCACCATCTCGACCCGGGGCATCGCGGAGGGCGACTTCACGATGATCTACGGATTCCCGGGCAACACGCAGGAGTACATCCTCTCGGATGCCGTGCGCTACATCGCCGAGCGCTCGGACCCGGCCAAGATCGCCATCCGCGACGGCCGACTCGGGATCATCGCCGAGGCCCAGGCCTCGGACCCCGCGCTGCGGATCCACTACGCCGCCAAGCATGCGACGATCGCCAACGCCTGGAAGAAGTGGCAGGGCGAGGTGCTCGGCATCACGCGCCGCGGCACCGTCGCCTCGAAAAAGGCCTACGAGGAGGCATTCGACCGCTGGGCACAGGACAAGCCCGAATACCGCCGCGTGGTGAGCGACCTCAAGGCCGAATATGCCCGGATCATGGATCCCTACTTCGCCCGCGAGATCACGCTCGAAACCCTTGCCGCGCTGCCGGGCAAATACACCCCCGAGGAACGGGCCGAGGAGCTCTTCGCTCGCCGAGAGCCGACCGAACGGGCCCTGTGGCGCTACCTCTTCGGCGAATATGCCCGCCGCTGCCCGGCAGAATACCAGGTCCCGACGTTCCTCGACGGCGTGGCCGAATACGGATCGCCCGAGGCCTATGCCGAACAGGTTTTCCAACAGGTATGGAGCGGCAGCGACACCACGGCCGTCAATGCCCTGCGCCGCGACACGAAGCGCATGCAGGAGCACATCGTCTGGATGCTGGGAACCAAGTCGCTGCGCAACCTCACGAGCAGCCGCCTCAACGCACTCTACACGACCTACATCCGGGGACTGCGCGAATGGGACGGCGAGCGGGCCTTCTACCCCGACGCCAACCTGACGCTGCGCGTGGCCTACGGCTCGATCGCCGGCTATGAGTATGCCGACGGCGAGTACCACAAGCCGCTGACGACCCTCGACGGCATCATCGCCAAGGACAACCCCGAGATCTACGACTACGACATCCCGCAGGCGCTGCGCGACCTCTACGCATCGAAGGAGTACGGACGCTGGGCAACGGAGATCGACGGACGCCGCACGGTGCCGGTCTGCTTCCTGGCCTCGAACCACACCACGGGCGGCAACTCGGGATCTCCGGTGCTGAATGCCCGCGGCGAACTGGTGGGCATCAACTTCGACCGCACGTGGCGCTCGACGATGAGCGACATCGCCTTCGATCCCTCGATCTGCCGCAATATCGGCGTCGATATCCGCTACGTGCTCTTCGTCATCGACCGCATCGGCGGCGCCGGCTATCTACTCGACGAGATGAAGTTCAGCAGGAAAAAGTGACAAATTTGGAAATTTTCACTATATTGTCCCGGCAAACCTATTAAACAGGACATGCTATGAAACATTTCGATGCATTTGTGAGATGGACGGCAGCACTGCTGCTGACGGTTCTGTCGATTGCATGCGGCAAGGACAAGACCACAACAACGGAGGGACCGGCAATCACCGGAGGCTCGTGGGGCCAGACCGAGACCATCGAGGCCGCCGGGACACAGAAGGATTTTTCGTTTACAGCCCGTGGACAGTGGAGCGCGCAGAGCGATAACCCCGACTGGTGCGAGGTGCTGACCCCCTCGGGAGACAAAGGCGCCGCAACGCTGCGGATCAACGTAGCCGAGAACTCCAGCGAAGATCCGCGTTCGGCTGTCATCCGGATATCGGTGGGCAACACCACGGAGAGCTTTAAGATCCTCCAGAAGGGTACGGCCGGAGCTCCCGAGATCAACGTGCTGGTGGACGAGGTACTGGCGGCATACTATCTGTGGAACGAGGAGTACCGGGCGCTTGACCGCGACCTGTCGCTGCCCTACAACGGGGTCTACGACAACTTCGTATACCATACGCTGATGAGCATGGAGACCAACACGCTCGACAAGAAATACAACGAGCGTTACGGGGAATACCACATCTACTCCTACCTCTCGCGAACCCCCTCATCGGGACAGAGAAGCGCCGCGACACGCAGCGGTGTAAACCACGGTGTCGAGAAGGACGACCCCGTGCCGAGTTTCGGTATCGGCAACTACGCCCTCGTGTCGTTTGTAGACCAGTCGGGACGGCCGACGGGGCAGATCGGGCTCACGCTGTTGAGCATCATCCCCGAATCGCCGCTGGCCAAGGCCGGATTCCGCCGCGGCGACATCATCGCCACGATTGACGGCAAAACCCCGACCGAGCAGACCTACGCCACGGAGTTCACGCGCCTGATCGCCCCCTCGGAGGGGCTAAAGGTCACGCTCACCAAGAACGAGGCGAACGCACAGCCGATCGAGGTCACGTCGGTGAGTCTGGATCCCACGCCGATCATCCGTGCCGAGGTACTTGAGGGTACGCACGTCGGATACATCGTCTACGACAGCTTCGACGCCGCCTACGACAACGACCTGCTGGCCGCCATCAAGAGCCTCAAGGAGGCCGGCATCACCGATCTGGTGCTCGACCTGCGCAACAACGGCGGAGGACATGTCATCACTTCGAACATGCTCTCAACCTGCATCGGAGGCAGCGCATGCCAGGACCGCGTCTACCAGTACTACCGCTACAACGACGAGCGGATGGCCGACTGGAAACAGACCTCCGAAACGTTCGGCATGAGCTATGACCAGACGGAAAAGCTCTTCTTCGAGAAATTCTACTACTCGAACTACTACGGCGTCTCGCTGGCGAACTATGCCCTGAACCTCAGCCGGCTCTATGTCCTTGTCAGCAACGGTACGGCATCGGCGAGCGAGGCGGTCATCAACAGTCTGAAGGGCATCGGACTTCCCGTGACGCTCATCGGCTCGAAGACCAACGGCAAGAACGTCGGCATGAATGTCTTCACGTGGAACAACATCGAAGGATACGACTACGAATTCGCCCCGATCTCGTTCCAGGGCTACAACGCCCAGAAGCAGTCGGTGGATCCGAAGGGCATCACTCCCGACTACGCGGTCAGTGAGACGGCTTCGGGAGGATGGTACGTGGATTTCGGTCCCGACGAGCCGCTCGTGCACAAGGCCCTCGAACTGATCGGCGCAGCTGACGCATCGGCAACGACCCGCAGCGTGAAATCCGTCGGCGCGGTTCAGCGCGGAGGCATCCGGCAGGCCATTGAACGGCCGAACGGCATGATCCGCACGATCGACCCGAAAGAGATGTAACGCATTGTATTACATGCATATTACGAAAACGACCCCGAAAATCGGGGTCGTTTTTTTACTGCAAACCGAAACTTTATGGGCCCGAAAATTTGGTGAATAGAAATTTATGTTCTATATTTGCACTCCGAAAGTCAATCAGTATGGCTTTCAAGTGTACAGGCCCAGGTGGTGAAATTGGTAGACACGCTACTTTGAGGGGGTAGTGAACAATTGCGTTCGTGCAAGTTCGAGTCTTGTCCTGGGCACCAGAAACCGCGCTAAACGAAAGTTTGACGCGGTTTTTCGTTTTGCATGATTGCGATTTGTCCCGATTCGAACAAAGAAGTTCTCCGGCTAACGGACCCGGGGTCGTTTTCGGCGGATTTTCCCCGGCAATCGACATACAAAAAAACGGACAGGCTGACAGCCTGTCCGCAGTGATTCTGGCTTTTCCGATCCAGTTTACTCCGAAATCGGAGTCAGCGCACCCGTCGTTGAGTCCATGATATACCCCTTCACCACGACATCGGAGGGGACCAGCGGATGGTTGCGGACCAGATCGACCGTCTCAAGGATGGCCGACTCCGTATCGTCGAAGCCGTGCAGCCAGCGGTCGAGATCGATGCCACAGTGTTTCATCAGCGAGATATGCTGGTCCGGAATCCCGCGCGAACGCATCAGATGCTGCATTTCGGCACTGTCCATGCCCTGCACGCCGCATCCCGTATGGCCGATGATCATCACCTCCTGCACACCCAACTCGTAGATGGCCACAAGCAGGCTGCGGACCGTACTGTCGAAGGGATTGGTAATCGTACCGCCGGCATTCTTGATGATCTTCACATCCCCGTTCCGGAATCCCAGGGCCGCAGGCAACAACTCCACCAGCCGGGTGTCCATGCACGTGACGATAGCGATCCGCTTGTTGGGATATTTGTCGGTAATGAAGCGTTCGTACCGTTTCTCCGCCACGAATCGGCGGTTGTATTCCAGGATTTCGTCAATCATCGTTCGAAGAATTTAATCGGGATCAAATTTTAACTCGGGGAACTCCCCGCGCAAAGATACCACTTTATTCGGGAAACCGCCAAAATCGGGGAGGCGGCTCCACGGGAAACGGACAAACTATCCGGACGAATCAAGGCTCGGAGCAGGAACGGACCGACAGGGTGGAAGGGGGCATACCGTCGGCTTCGGCCGTCAGTCGGACCGTTCCTTTCCGGCCATCGTTCTGCAGGACAACGAGCGCCTTGCCGTGAAATGCCCGCCGCTGCGAGGCCTTGAACGGCTCCATACTGGTCTGGCTCCCGTTATCCACTCCGGCAATGAAGCCGCAGCCCTCCACACGGAAACGGAGCTGCGTATCGGCATCAGGCACGAGCGTGCCCTCCCGGTCCACTATCTCTACCGTCACGAACGAGAGGTCTTTTCCGTCGGCCGCAATCCGTTCCCGGTCGGCGGACAGGCGGATCTGCGCCGGAGCGCCCGCCGTTCGGATCTCCCGGGTCTGCACCACCTTTCCGCCCTTGCGGGATACTGCCCGCAGTATACCGGGTTCGAACGGCACCCGCCACCAGACATGGAACTGCCCCGGCTCCTTGCTCTTGACCCCGAGGCTACGCTCGTTCAGGAACAACTCTACCTCGTCCGCACGGTTGTAGTAGGCCCAGACATCGACCGGCTCGCCCGGTGTCCAGTTCCAATGCGGGAAGAGGTGGAGCACCGTCCGGTCGCTCCATTCGCTCTGATACATGTAGTAGGCATCCTTGGGAAATCCGGCCAGATCCACGATACCGAAATAGGAGCTGCGCGACGGCCACCAGAAGGGCGTGGGCTCGCCCAGATAGTCGAAACCGGTCCAGACGAAAACGCCGGCACAACAGGGCAGGTCCTTCACCACACGCCAGTTCTCCTCGTGGGTCGAACCCCACAACGCACAATTGTTGTCATACGACGAACAGGCATGGACGGGTCGGTCGAAGGCCTGATCCCAGGTCTCGGGCCATGCATACCGCCGGTCCGAAGGCATGATGTAGTGGCCCCGCGTGGCGAATGCGGAGGTGGCTTCCGAGGCGATGAAGCATTTGCCGGGGAAGTTCTTCTGGAAATCGCGATAAACACCCAGGTTGTAGTTGAATCCATAGACATCCATCGCTCCCGACCGGAAGAGGTTGTTCGAGGGATCGGCGAAATTATTCCCCGAGGTCACGGCTCGGGTCGTATCCAGGCTCTTCACGATCCGGGCCAGCTGCACGGCGATCCACGAATTGATGTTGAACGCGGAGTCCGTCCCGCCGGCCGCACGTGCCGTGCGGGGGACATTCAGCAGCACGTTGGCCTGCTGCAGGGTCAGGGTATCCGCCCGAACGTCGTCAAACTGCTCGTAAACCTCATTGCCGATGCTCCACATGAACACGGACGGATGGTTGCGGTCACGCAGGATGTGGTCGGTCAAATCCCGTTCGTACCACTCCGGGAAGTCGCGGCTGTAGTCATACTCGCTTTTCCGCTTCCGCCACATGTCGAACGCCTCGTCCTGCACCAGGAAACCCATTCTGTCACAAAGTTCGAGCAGTTCCGGAGCCGGAGGGTTGTGCGATGTCCGGATGGCATTGCACCCCATCTCCTTGAGGATCTCGAGCTGACGCTCCAGCGCCCGCCTGTTGATTGCGGTCCCTAGACAGCCCAGATCGTGATGGAGGCAGACGCCGAGGATCTTCAGCGGCTCTCCGTTCAGGAAGAAGCCCTGATCCGCATCGAACCTCATGAAACGGACGCCGAAAGGGGTTTCATACCGATCGACGGTACGCCCCCCGATCCGCACGGTCGAAACGGCCCGATAAAGGGAGGGAGCATCCACGGACCACAACTCCGGGTCCGGGACCTTCACCTCCTGCAGCACGGAGGTATCCGAAGCCGCAGGAATGCCGACCCGCCCGGTGCGGAACTCCCCGACCCGGTTACCCTCGGGATCATAAAGCGCCGTCTCCAACTCGACGGCCACCGGATCGGCGGAATCGTTGCACAATGTGGTCCGGACGGCTACGGCTGCCTCATCCGGTCCGACGGCCGGCGTTGTGATGAAGGTTCCCCAAAGTCCGACGTGGACCGGATGGGTCCGTACCAGCCAGACGTTTCGGTAGATTCCCGAACCGGAATACCACCGGGAATTCGGCTGTTCCGAATTATCCACCCGAACGACCAGTACATTCTCCTCCGCCCCATAATTCAGATAGGGCGTCAGGTCGTACCGGAACGAGACATAGCCGTTCGGCCGATATCCGAGCAGATGACCGTTGAGCCACACCCGGCTCTTTTGGTAAATGCCGTCGAAATCGACAAAGAAGCGTTTGTCACGATCACGCTCCGGAACGGTAAAACGCTTCCGGTACCATCCGACGCCGCCCGGAAGCGCCCCGCCTCCGGGAGTCGCCGGATGATCGGGCGAAAAGTCGCCCTCGATACTCCAGTCATGCGGCAGGTTCAGTTCCCGCCACGCCGAATCGTCGAAATCCGGATCGGAGAAATCGCCGTCGGCATCCAGGGCAAACCGCCAATCGGCCGTAAAATCCGACCGTTGCCGGATCTCCGCACCGTTCTGGCAGGAAAAACCGGCCCACGCCAGCAAGGCAAGCAGACACCGTCTCATATCCCAACTATTTGGTACTGAACTCCAGAACCCCGCCCTGCATGATCTCCCGGACAGGAATGAACGGACGGTCGAGCCTCTTCCCGTTGAAACGCACCACCTCCATCGTCTGGTGTTTCTTGCGGTCCCGGGCCACGATCTTCAACCGATTGCCGTTCGACAGGGCCAGCTCGAACCCCTCAAAGGCCGGTATTCCCAACGCATACTCGCCCGAAGCCGGAGTGAGCGGATAAAAGCCCATGACACTGAAAATATACCAGGCGGACATCTGTCCCAGGTCGTCGTTGCCGGAGAGGCCGTCGGGACTGTTCCGGTAGTTTGCGGCAAGGATCCCGGGCAGACGGGTCTGGATCTTGTCCAGCCGGTCGCAGTGCGCATAAAGGTAGACATAATGGTGTCCTGGCTCGTTGTCGTGGCGGTAGTGCCCCTTGTCGAAGTTCTCGTCGAGAGCCTTCACGAAGGCGTCGCGCCCGCCCATGAGTTCGATCAGCCCCGGAACATCCTGCATCACGCAGAAGCGATAGGTCCAGTTGGCCCCTTCGGTGAATCCGACATCATCGGCATCCCACTCCCCGGAGCTCCGGCGTGCCTGAAAGAATCCGGTCTGCGGGTTGTAGAGATTCCTGTAGTTCCGCGACCGTTCCATCAGGACCCGATAATCCTCCATGTGCCCAAGCCCCTTGGCCATCTGGGCGATGCAATAGTCGTCCAGCGCATATTCGAGCGTCGAGGCCACCGACTCGTCGGTCCTGTCCGACGCAACGTACCCCGCCTTCATGTAGTGGGTCAGGCCGGCGCGGGCCTCGTAGCCGCCGTTCCAGAAATCGCGGTCTCCCCAGCGATAGTGTTCGTCGCGCGTCGGCGGAGTGAAGGCATCCTTGCGGATGGCCCGGTAGGCAGCCTCCAGATCATAACCCCGGAATCCATTGACATAGGCGTCGGCAATTACGGCGTCGGCATGGGTGCCGATCATGATGTTGGTGAAGGTCGGATTCGCCCACTTGGGAATCCATCCGGACTCCTCGTACATCTGTACCAACGACCGGACCATCGCATCGACCCGTTCCGACTGGACCAGCTGCAGCCACGGATGCTGAGCCCGGAAGGTATCCCACAGGGAGTAGGCCGTGTAGGAGGTCCCTTCATGTATGCGCTCGTCGAAGGGGCTGTAATACCTTCCGTATTCCGAGAACTCCCGAGGGTACTGCAGCGTGCGGAAGAAGGCCGTATAGAATACCGTAAGGTCATCCTCCGACGCCCCCTTGATCAAAACCCGCGACAACTCCCGGTTCCATCGATCCCGGCCGGAGGCCTTCACCTGCTCGAAGGTCCGCTCCCGACCGATCTCGCGGTCGAGGTTATCGGCAGCCTGCGCGTAATCGATGAACGACGAGCCAATGCGCACCTCGACCGTCCGGACATCCGAGGCGAAGCGGACATAACCGCCGACATTCGGGGCGGCATCGCTCCGCCGGCCCTCGCTGACGGTCCCGTCGGCCCAGGTTCCGAAATCGGCGAACGGTTCCGAAAACCTCAGCACGTAATAGCAGGCAAACCGGTAGAGCCGCGGTCCGAGATGGGCATCGAACCGCTCCTTGTTGTAGAGCCGGATCTCGTTCCGCTCGGGAATAATCTCGATTCCCCCGCCCTCACACATGCGGCCGGCCTCGATCATGAGCATCGGGGCCCCGCTGTCCGCATAGGCGAAACGGAAGAAGGAGCTGCGCGAGGTAGCCGTGAATTCGGTCCGGATCCGGCTTCCGTCGGGCTCGGTATGGCTGACCGTGTAATAATACGGCGTACCGCATTCGGTGTCTCGCTCCAAGGGTACGGCCCGCTGTTCCGGATCGGTCCGCAAAGCGCCGCTCTGGGGCATCATCGTGAAATAGCCGTAATCGCCCATCCAGATCGCGGGCTGGTGAGTTCCCATGAACCCGATCAGCCGGTCGTCGGCATGGTGGTACATGGTCGCGGAGATCTTGTTGAGCCGGGTCGCCGCGCACCACTGGGTCATCCCGAACGGATCGCTCACGGCCGGCGTCGTCCCGCCGTATTCGGTCACGTGAGGGCCGCAGCTCCCGATAAACATATTGACATAGTCCACCGGAGCCTTCTCCGCCCCGAACGAGGCGCTCCCGCACAAGACGAAAAGTACGGCAAGCAAAGATTCGAACGTCTTTTTCATAAGGCAAAACCGTTATTCCCTGCAATCATCCAGAATCGGATTTTCAAGGCCCTGCAATGCGGGTTTCGACGGAGTGAGGAGGTCGAGAACCACCACTTCGTTTCGTCCCGGCACGATCCACGGGGCGGGGAGGTACATCGTCTGCGTCGGACCGATGTTCCAGAACCGGCCCAGACAATGGCCGTTTACCCAGACCACACCCTTGCCCCAGTTCCGCATGTCGAGGAAGGTGTCCTTCGCCTCGTCCGCCTCGAACCATCCCCGATAATAGGCCGGCTGATCGGGCAGAACGGTCATCGGGGAGAATTCGAGACCTGCGGGAGCCTGGTCGTTCTGCAACGGGGCGGTATGGATCCGCCACTTCTCGAGCGGCGTACGCTTCGTCCCGTTCTGGAGCACAACCGGCCCGACCAGTCCCTTCCGGTCACCCAGATAGACATCCGAATTGACCCGGCCCATCGCCTCCACGATAACCGAAAGTTCGGCCTCCCCGTGCATCCGGCCTGCCGGCAACTCACAGACCGTCTCGTTTTTCCGGCGATCCAGCGTCCGGATCACCTTCCCGTCGAGCAACACGACGGCAAAATCATGAACGCCTTCGAAAACAATGCTGCCGGAGGCGGCCCGAGGCAGGGTCGTCGAATAGACGACATAGCCGAACCCCTGTCCGTAATGTTCCATGTTGCGGGGCGTATCGTCGAGAACGGGGCGGGAAAGGTTTTCCAGCACGGGAGCCGTCTCTTCGAGCGTAAACTCAGCCACGGCCATCGTCTGCGGACGCTCCGGGACAGCCGGGAACGTCTCTTCAGGCAGCCGTTGCTGGAGAAAAGTGCGTATTGCCTCGTATTTCGGAGTCGCCCAACCGGCCTCACTGATCGGAGCATCGTAGTCATAGCTCGAAGTCTGCGGATCGTAATGCCCGCCAGCATTGAAATTGGCCCCGCTCCAGAGGCCGAACGACGTGCCGCCATGAACCATATAGAAATTGTACGACACCCGATGGTTCTCGAAATAGTCCAACTGCCGGATCACGGCGTCGGTTGCCACCCGGCCGTGCCTTTCACCCCAATGGTCCAGCCATCCGGGATAGAACTCCGCAACGAACAGCGGACCCTGCGGCATGACGCTCCGGAGCGAATCCAGCGCAACGCGGGGATCCTCGTGCGTCCCGAAATTCGCGGCACAGAAGAGATCCTCGCGCCGATCGACCAAGCGGGCGAAATAGTCGCACTGGAACATCGGCACGTCGAAGCCCGACTCGACAAGATAGTCGCGGATGATTCCCAGATAGGTCGTATCCGTTCCCCAGTGGCCATACTCGTTCTCGACCTGGACCATCAGGATGGGGCCACCCTGCGTAATCTGCAGGGGAGCCAGGGTCTCACCCACCTTGTTCAGGTACTTCCGGGTACGCTCCAGGAAATAGGGATCCTGCGAGCGCAGACCGATCCCCTCTTTCCGAAGCAGCCACCAGGGAAGTCCGCCCATATCCCACTCCGCACAGACATACGGTCCCGGACGCAGAATGACCCAAAGGCCCTCTTCCTGCGCCAAACGGCAGAACTCCGCCATATCATCGAAATTCCGCTGATCGAACCGGTCCTGCTCCGGTTCCGCCTTGTTCCAGAAGAGGTAGGTACATACCGTATTGAGGCCCATTGCCCGGAGCATCTGAAGACGATGACGCCAGTAAGCCTTGGGAATCCGGTCGAAATGCATCTCCCCGCTGCGAAGAATCACGGAGTCTCCGTCGAGTAGGAACGCATCGCCCTGAATGGAAAAGGTCCGGGCGCCGCTCCCGCATCCAATCAATTGCACACACGCCAAAAGGGCGAACAGCAAATAATGCGCTATTCTCATTTCGAATCGTTATTCGTTTTTGTAATAGGTGGTCCAACGGGTTGTGAGAATCTTCCGACTGTTTTTGCCGCAGTCGGGGATCGACAAGCAATATTCGAAATGCTGATCGCCCCCGAAATCGCACGTATAGATCCGGACCGAATTGTCCTTCATCAGGAAAGCCAGATCGTCGATGTAGTCACCCGTACAGTCGTTGCCCTTCATGTCGAGCACCTGGTCGGGATCCAGATCGACCGTCTTCGACACAAGCGTCGGCTGCAGGGTCCCCTGGAAGATTCCCCGAAGTTCGATCGTTCCGTCGCTCTTGCGCAAAGCGACCACCAGATTGTCGATCTCGCGGGTATTGTCCACAAAGAGTACGTATTTCGTCCTTAGACCGGCCACGAAGAGGAAATCGTCGGCCGGAACCATTCCGAGCATGTCGTTCAGGCGGGCCGTAAGCACAGGTTCAACCTCATAGCTGAAGTTCTCATAACCGACCGTGGACGAAGAGGCGACCTTCTCATAGACCGTAAAACGGACCGTGGCACCGTCGGAACGGGCCGTGACGATCTCGTCCGGATCGGCCTGGCCGACCCCTTTCTTCTGCAGGTTCATCGCAGCGATTCCGACCATCTCTCCGTCGGAGGTTGCCCCGGCCACGTTGTTACAGCTTACATATTGGTTGCCCATGTGGTCGTAGAACTCGACCTCCAGACCGTTCGACGTTCTCTTGACCAGCATGCGTTCATCGATGGCATGGAACTCCAGACGGATGCGCGAGGCATCCACGATGTCGCCCCCGTAGATCCAGGAGAAGGAAAAGTCATCATCTCGCTGTATCCATCGGGTATAATCCGACGAATAGAGACTGTTATCGACCACCTTGTCCCCGATCGAGGTGATGGTCATCCGGTCGTATTTCTTCGGTTTGCCGCTCCAGCGGTTGCCCAACAACGTCCCCCGGTCAAGCACGTAATAATCGGCCGGATCCATAGAGGGGTACGCGTCCGCGTTCGAGGTATAGTTCAGCATCAGGTCTTCGAAAACCTTGTAGGCGATCGTCGGGCCATACTGCTTCCGCTTCAGGTTGTTGGGAAGCGAGGTCGTCGGAGCCGACTCGAACAGCGTGGCGGGCGGCTCGATCTGGACAAGGCACCCGCCGCGACGGAAGGTCTCCAGGGCAAACGAGGCCAGCAACTCGGGAGCCATGTCCTTCGGACCCCATCCGATCCAGCGGACGCTGCCGTCTTCCCTCAAGGGAAGCGACTGCGCCTCAACCTCCTGCCACCACCAGGCCTGATCGCTCGTGCCCCACAGGTTTCCGTTCCGGTAATTGGCCATGTTGCGGGAGAAGGTCAGCGCCTGGATCTCCGCGCCCCAACCGTTGTTGTTGAAGTTGATGGTCAAGTCGCTGCCGAGGATGTCGCAGACCTCGTTCAGATGATCGAGCCAGAAACCGTGGCCCGCAGCGTCGGTATAACAGAGATCCCACGACTGGTCGCCCCACACCAGACGGCGTTCATGGTCCTTGAGCATCTGCGCGATCTCGGGCAGCAGCGAAAACTCGATGGCAAAGCCGTGGCCGTCGTTGCGGCGGTCGTGCGTACCGATCAGTTCATGGAACCGGACGCCCTTCACGTTGGAGTACTTCGCAAAGATATCCTCGAAACAGTCCAGGTCCATATTGAGGCCCTTGATCGTTTCAGGCTCTCCATAGCGTCTTTTCGGCAGGGGCAGATTGCCCAGCTCTCCGTTTTGGGCCGTATAATTATCGGAAGCATAGATATCGAGGTAGACATCAATATCCTTCTGGGCAAAATAGCGGAACTCGCTCAACAGGTTCGGATGAACACGGTTCACTCCGACCGACGGATCGCCCTGTCCGTAGCCCTCCTCCTTGTAATAGGAGATCGGGTTGGTCAATACCGAAACCTTGTATTTCGTGCGCAGCCGATCGACCGTCGCGCAGATCTTTTCGACGAACGCTTTCACCTGCGCATCGCTCCAGTCCATTCCCACACCGTCGATCTGCAGCAGCAGTTCCTGTTCGGTTTCATCGGGAGACGGGGTAGGCGGCGGAGTCAGCGGATTGGATGCAATCTTGGAAGAGCAGGAAATGGCCAGGATCAGGACCATCAGAAAATTCAAAATCCATTTCATAATCACAAACTGTTTTCAACAGGCGGGTTCCCTGCCGGGATCAATCCCGGCAGGGAACTGCCGCATCGGTTTACATATCGGGGGTTGGAGTTTCAGGATACTTGTATTGGGTAAGAGGTGCCCAGCCCACCTGCATCAGGTAGGTGTCCACCACACAACGCATCTTCGTGCCGTCCGGGAGGTTGCCCTTCTCCTCGAACTTGCTGTTGGTGTTCCAGTCCGGGGCCCGGTCCAGATAGCTCGCATAGGCGTTGTTGGCATAGAACCAGTTCGTAAAGGGCAGCAGCGAGTAAAGGACTCCCTTGTCACCGCTCTGGGCCGTGAGGCCGAAGAACCCGCGGTTCCACCCCGTACCTTCGATCTTCACATCGATGTAGTAGCGGTTCTTCACACCCGGGAAATCCTCGAAGCGGACAAAGGTCCATGCAGCCTTCAGCCACTGGCTGCCGTTGTAGTAGAGCTGGTTGTTCATCTGGGCCCACACCTCGCCCGTATCGATCGTCTCCGACGGCACGTTGCGGTCCGGCTCGACGCTGTACTCCAGCGTAAGCGGATTGAACCGGATGTCGTAATATCCCGTCTGGGAGATAAGGATGGGCTCGGACGATGCGGCCGACACGGTGGTTCCGTCCTGCTTGCCCCAGTCGATGAAGGCGTTCACGGTCCTGAAATGGTCCGAATCCTCGGTATAGGTTCCTGTCCAGAGCAGGAAGCCGTCACCGGCCGCCTCCACATAGGTTTTGAACGTGAATTCATTCGAGGAGGGAGTTTGAACCATCGGCATGGAGTACTCCTTGTTCGACTTTGAAACGGTAGCGTCTCCATAGATGTAAACGCCGTTGATCACGCTGGCCGTACCGGTCCAGACGGACTGTTCACCAATATCGTTCAGGGCCGTCACGGTGATGACCAGATCATCCGCATGGGTGACCGCCGTCTGGGGAATCTCCAGAGCGTCCTCAAAAAGATAGATCTGCTCGTTTGCCTCGACCGTCTTCCGAGCTACGCACCCCTCTTCCTTGGTCTCGACCGTAATGGAGGTGATCGTATGCTCGCTGTTGGTCGAGACCTCGAAGCAGAACGGCATGGTACCGCCCGCCACACCGGCTATACGGTCCATCTTATTGACGATGGCCGGCTTGCTGCCCACCTCAACAGTCACGGGGATCACAGCGCTATCTTGATTGCCTTGAGCATCGGTGGCCGTGAGCAGGAACTCGTATTCGCCCTCGTCGGGGATGTTCACACTCGTCTTGACCCGGACTTGTGTCTGGTCGGTCCCCGGAATGAAGGTCTCGGAGAAACCGATGGCCTCGCATGCCAGCACGACATCGCGCATCTTCTTGTTGTCGATGGCCGAAGCCTCGAACTGAACCACCTCGACCGGAGCGAAGACATTGTCCGGAGCCACGGGCTTCAGGATCTCGATAACCGGGGCCGTCTGGTCGGTCTCCACGGTTATCGCAGCGGTAAATTCAGTCTGGTTGCCGGCATAGTCGAGGAAGGAGACCTTCAGCTGGTTATCCAACGCAGCGTCGTCGGGGACCTGGAACGTATAGCTCAGATCGTAGAACTTGGGGGATCCGTAGATCTCGATCGTCTCCTGCGTCTCCGTTCCCGACTCGGTCCATTTGCCGAGCGTGACGTAAATGGTCTTGAGTCCATATCGCGAGGTTACATGGGCCTTGAAGTAGCCCTCCGAACCGCTCGGGCAGACCAGTTCGGTATCCGACGACGTGCAGTTCAGCGCCGGACCCGTCTCGGTATCCTCATCATGGCACGAAACCAGGGCCATCATCAGAACCGAAACGATCAGTTTCCAGAAATTTCTGTTGTTCATAATGTTAAAGGGTTATGATGAGATTATCTCCAATAGGGGTTCTGTACCAGATTCGCATTCTTGTTGATCTCTTCCTGCGGAATGGGATAGAGATAGAACTGCTTCTTGAAAACCCGGTCCACGAACTTCGTCCGTTTGTAGAAATCGGCCTCCGTCAAGGCGGAAGGATCCATTCCGTAGAACGGGCCGTTGTCCTCGGTCTCAGCAACCAGATAGCGCCGCGTATCGAAATAGCGCAGGCCTTCCCATGCGAACTCGATGTTCCGCTCGCGCATGATCGCCTTGTGGATCTCGGCCTGCGAACTCCGCTCGGGGAAGACCTCCTCGTAATTGGGCAGTCCGGCCCGGTTGCGGACCTTGTTCAGGTAACGCAGGATGTCGGGATTGCCCGGATCATACTGGTTCAACGCCTCCGCATAGTTCAGATAGACCTCCGCCCAACGGTAGAGGATGGGACGCTTCTGTTTGTGGGTCGGTTTGGTATCCTCCGCATCGATGAATTTGTAGGGCGTATATCCGGTTTTGGGGTAGAACGAGGTGCGACCTCCGGAGGTAGGCACATCCGAGCGGGACGAGAAATCGACCGGATCAACCTCACCCTTCTCGTTCGTCACCAGCTGGGACTCCCATTTCCGTCCGTTGAAGAAGACACTCGCATAGAACCGTGCCTCCCGGTTCTGGTACATGTTGTAAACACGGTCGATCTTGTAGACGTCCTGCTGCTGCTCGCTCGGGGCGGAGACAACGCGGTTCACCGTGATCTTCTCGGGATCCGTCGTAAAGCCCTCCTCAACGTAATACGGGTTGTCGGCCGTGGCCTCGGTTCCGTTGTCCATGTAGTAGGTATCGACCAGTTTCTGGGTCACACCCAATACGGCACCGCCGTTGCTGCCGGTCAGACGGGCCATGTACTGCAGGGGCGTGGCGACCTGCAGGTACTCGGAGAAATCGTCGTAGATGGCCGGCGACCGGGAGAACAGCGCCTCCTTGTTGAAGGGGTCGTTGAAGACCTGCCGGTAATAGGCATAGGCATCCTCGAAACTGTTGGGAGAACCTTCGGCCGTAGCACCGATCAGATCGTAACGTCCACCCTGCGTATCGATCAGCAGTTTGGCCGCGTCGGCTGCCCGTTTCCACTTCTCGGGATCGTAGCTCTGCGGGAACAGCTTCTTCCCGTCCTTGTTGGCCAGATTGGCAAACTCCTTCAGGCCGGAATAGTTGTCCGGAGAATTGAACAGCGGGCTGGCGGCATAAAGCAGCAGACGGGCACGCACGGCCAACGCGGAAGCCTGGGTCGGAGCCGCACCCCAGGCATCCTCATAAGAGGTGGGGAGTTGGTTGGCAAGGGTCAGCAGCTCTTCATCGAGCCAGTTCACCACCTCGTCCACACTGTTGCGGCTCACGAGGAAAGACTCCTCCGAAGCACCCGGATCAACGGCCGACTTCACGATCGGAATCGGTCCGAACTGTTCGAACAGCAGCACATGGTAGTATGCGATCAGGAAGCGGGCCTGCAACTTGAGTTTATCGACCTTCTCCTGCGTATTGATATCCGTCTGCTGGGGCACGACATGTACGTTGTCGAGGAAGACATACAGGTGGCGGATCACCCGGTAGAGCGGGATCCACTTCTCGCCGAAGCCCGAACCGGAAACACTCCAGTCTCCACGCGTTATCCGGTAGGCCTTGTAGCAGTCCCGGTTGTCGTTGATGTCGGCCTCGTCGGAGATCAGTTCATACGGGGAGGAGAACTCCCACCAGTCCGGCGCATAATCGACCGAGCTGGTCAGGGTCATCATCAGCGGGCTCGGAATCAGGGAGTAGCCGTGGGCCAGCCAGCTCAGCGTCGTGGAGCCGTTGCCGAAGACATAGTCCAGGTCCTGGACATTGGTCGGTTTGTCGAAAAAGCTGTCGCACGAAGAGGTTCCCATCAACAGGCCGAGCAGCGCGACACAATACTTTATGCATTTCATAACTGTAATCGTTTAAAAGTTCAATTCCACACCGAACGAATAGCTCTTCATCACCGGGTATTTCATACCGCTGTTCGTTCCCAGCTCCACGTCCCACAAATCGAAATCACTGAACGTAAGTAGGTTGTTCCCGATAAAGTAGACGCGCAGATGCTCGATTCCGGCCTTGATCGACCACTTCCGCGGCAGCGTATACCCCACAACGACATCCTTCACACGCAGGTAGGACATGTTGCGCTGCCACCAGGTCGAGTTAAGGTAGTTCTGGTCGTTGTATCCGCCGCGCACACGGGGCGAGAAGACGTCCTGACGCGGATTCTCCTCGGTCCAGAAACTGTTGGCCAGCTTTTTATAGATATTCGCATCCGAAACGGTCGGGATGACGTTCTTGTCCACCGGACCGTCGTCGTCGTTGTTGATGATACGGGTCACATGCGCCGCACCCTGCAGACGGATACCGAAATCGAAGGCCTTGTAGGCCACGTTGATACCCAAACCATAGACGATCTCGGGCGTATCGCTGTAACCGATTGCCGTGAAGTCGTCCTTCGTGATGAAGCCGTCGCCATTGACGTCCCGGTACTTGATGTCACCGGGAGCCACCTCGATTCCGAGTTCGGGGACGGGCAAATGCTGGAGCAGATTGCCCTCGGCGTCGAAATCCTCCTTCGTATACAGCCCCTCGGCAACCAGGCCGAACTGCTGTCCGTAGGGATGGCCGATCCGATCGAGGTTCGGATAGCGGGGTTCGGGATCTCCGTTATAGACGATCTCGTTGCGTGCATAGGTGAAGTTGCCCATGGCCGAAATCCGCCAATCGCCCTTCATGTAGTTGTAGACCAGGCTCATATCGACACCATGATTCTTCATCTTGCCCATATTGGTCCACGGATCGACGCTGAAACCGGCACTGTACGGGAGCCGGCGGTTCTGACACAGGATGTTTTTGCGGTAGTTGTTGAAGTAATCGACCGTAAGATCGAACCCGAACATGGAAAGTTCCACTCCGATGTCCCGCTTCAACTCGGTTTCCCAGGTCAGGTTGCTTCCGAACTTGCCCTCCATCAGGCCGCTATAGGGCCGCGACGTGGGGTATTTGCCAAAATCATATCCATTGCTGCCCACAATCTCGGCCAAATAGGCATAACGGGTGCTGCTTCCGAGCTGATCGTTACCCACGGTACCGAACGAACCACGGATCTTGAATTTGGGAATCACCTGCTTGATGCCCTCCCAGAAAGGCTCTTCGGAGACATACCAGCCCAATGCAACGGCCGGGAAGATACCGATGCGGTGCCCCGGAGCAAAGTTCTCCGATCCGTTCACACCCAGGTTTCCCTCGATGAAGTAGCGGTTGTCGTAATTGTAGGTCACACGCGAGGCCAGGCCCTGGCTCTGGTAGGGCAGCAGAGCGAACTCGCCGCTTCCGTTGGCGATGTTCCGGATACGCTGGTTGTAGAGGACCAGCGCCCCGACGTTGTGCTTGCCGAAGGAGCGGTCGTAATTCACGGAGGCCTCCAGATAGGTCGTGTAGGCCATCGCGCTGCTCTTGCTCAGGTTCAGGAACGGCGAGTCGCCCGGATAGTAGTTTCCGATCAGATTGCCCTCCTCGTCGCGGCCCGTCGCATAGAACTTGTCGGGGCTGAACACGCCCACCAGGGAGCTTGTATTGTCCACGTCGTAGGCGAACAGAACCCGGGCGCTCAAACCTTCGGTAATGAAATCCAGCTTCTGGTTCAGCGTTCCCGTAGCCGTCGTCACGCTGTTGCCGTCCTCCTTGTAGCCGAGCTGCGTCAGCCAGTTATACGGGTTCTCGCCGATAACGGGAGTCGAAAGCTGCCCGTCGGAGTAACGCACGGGAAACTCGTTCGGTTTGGTCGTGATTGCCAGCCGCCAGATGTCATCGACGCTCGTACGCGGTCCGTTCACGGTCGTCAGCTGCGATCCCACATTGAAGTTGAATACGGTCGTCTTCGTCAGGTCGATGTCGAAGTTGCCGCGGAAATTGACCCGGTTGAGCCGGATGTTCGAGTTCCACGGACGGCTGTTGTCCGTCGTATAGATACCGTCCTCGGTGTGGTACGAAGTGGAGACGAAATAGCGGATCTTCGGCGAACCGCCCGAAATATTGACATTGACGTGCGCGTGCTTGGTCGTGGACTTGACCAGCGCATCCATCCAGTCCACATCGGGATAGAGGTCCGGATCCGTCCGGTTGCGTGTATTCGTGATGCGGTATTCGGGATAGGGTTCGGGACCCGCATTACCGCCCAGCACGTGGGCCATGTTCATCAGTTCCATGTATTCCACGGCACCCACGAATTCGGGCATGATCGTCGGGGCCTTCACCGCATACTCGGCGCTCACATCGACCTTCAGCTCGCCGATGGATCCCTTTTTCGTCGTGATGGCGATGACGCCGTTGGCTCCTCGTACACCGTAGACGGCCGTAGCACTGGCGTCCTTGAGAATCGAGAACGACTCGATCTCCTTGGGGTCGATCGAGTTGAAATCACGCTCGACACCATCGACCAGAATCAGCGGCGACGTATTGCCCTTGAAGGTGGCCATGCCGCGGATCCAGAAATCGGCCCGGTAGTTGCCGACCTCGCCCGACCGCTGCACGGCGATAATTCCCGGGATGTTTCCAGCCAGCGTCTGACTCAGGGCCGATTTGGAGGAGACCGAAAGTGCGGTCGCCTGAACCGAGGCGATGGCTCCAATCACGCTTTCCTTCTTCTGCGTACCGAATCCGACGACCACGACATCGTCGATATTCGTGGCATCGGGCAACAGCTGGATATTATAGATTTTGTTACGTTCGATCGGAACCGTCTGTGTCTGGTAACCGATAAAACTGAACTGCAGTTTGCCGGAGGCGGGAACCTCGAGGCTGAAACTGCCCTTCGCATCCGAAGATGTCCCGAGGGTGGTCCCCTCGACGGTGATCGTGGCCCCGATCACCGGCTGCAGGTTCTCATCCATGATGTTGCCTGAGACCCGAGTCTGGTCCTGGGCAATCACACTCCCCGAGAACAGAAAACTCAGCAGACACACCAACAGCATCCTGGCAGACCAGAAAACACTGTCTCTTCTTTTCTTGTAGCATTCCACACTCATAGATCTGTAGTTTTAGGGTTATACATTGAAGGTAAAATTCACATGGGATCAATCACTGCCTTTTCTCCTTAACAAAGGAACCCAATTATACCAGATTTGAGATTAAAAATTGTATCAATCAATTTCATTTTTAAATCACCCTTCCTCCACCAGAATACCAAAACATTTAATTATTAGCACATTACATACACACAAGATATTCAATAGTATTTCGGGGGATCTTTGGAGATGGTCGTACATATCGTTTTTTTTCATACTTTCGATTACCGTTTATTCAACACGAAGCAGTCATGTCGCGCAGAATCATCCTCCTCTTGTCGGCCGTTTTTCTGGGATCAACCTTTGTCCGAAGCGCACCCATGGTCATCGATGTAATCAATTCGGAAAAGGGATTGCTGAGCAACACGATCCTCTCCATTACAGAGGATTCGTTCGGACGCATGTGGTTCGGAACCGCCAACGGCATCTCGTGCACCAACGGCGACATGCCGATGAACATCTCCGTCAATACCGCTCCCCGGCGCATTTCGAACAAATACGCCCAAAGCCTGCTGCCCATGGAGAACGGCGACGTATGGATCGGGACCCCCGACCGGCTGAACATCTACTCCTACCCGGGCGATTCCGTATTCATCGCCAACCACCAGGAGATCGGAATCTCCGATATCACCGCCCTGCTGATGAGCCGAGACAAGAGAACGATCTGGATAGGCAGTACGGACCAGGGGGTCGGGGCATACGACCTCCCCGAAGGCAAATTCCGAAAACTGCAGTTCCCGGACAGCACGAACCATCCGAAACACATCATCACTCTGTGCGAGGATCCGAACGATTATCTGTGGATCGGAACACGGTACGACGGGATATATATCTATGACCTGAAGAACAGCAAACTCTCCAATTTCCCCATGCAGCATGCAACGGTCAATGCCCTGTGCACCGGACGAAGCGGCACCATGTGGATCGGGACACACGACGGACTGTTCGGCGGAACGGTAAACGGCCCCATGGTGCGCATCAGCCACCCCATGGTGGACCACATCAAAATCATGGCGATCGTCGAAGACCGCAACGGCACAATCTGGGTCGGAGGAGACAACGGACTGATTGCCTTCTCGCCGGAGTCTGTGACGCCCGACAACCGGATCACGGAGTTGCGTTCCGTTTCCGAAGGGCCCGGAATAGGCAAACTGACATACCGTTACGTCTCCGCGCTGTATTACGACAAGAAGCAGACTCTGTGGGTAGGAACCTTCGGCGGCGGCATAAACATCCTCGACATCTCGGAGTTCTCCCCTTCGGTCATCACCCCGGTCGAGGACATGCAGGACGGGAACTCCTCGAACAAGACGCTCGCTATCTGCCGGGGAAATGACGACGACCTATGGTTCGGAATGGACGGCCACGGAGTTGTCCGCTACGACCTGAAAACCGGGGAAAAACAGGTATTCTCCGGTTCGGACATCCACGACTCGGTGATCGTCTCCCTGTGCAGAGATGAGAACGGATACATCTGGGCCGGCGGATATTACAACGGTCTGGCCTATCTTGCCCCCGGCTCCGACCGTTTCGTGGCGATCCGCAACACGCCGCACAACGAGACGATCCGGGCCATTGCCACGGACGGAGGAAAGATCTACTACAACAATGATTCGGATCTGTTCTGCTACGACTTCCTCGGCAAAAGGACGACCCGCCCGCTTGCCGGGCGGCTGAACAAGAAGCTGGACATCCGCACGATCGTCATCGACCGCGAAACCATATGGCTGGGCACCTACCACAACGGAATCATCGGGTACGACAGGGAGACGGGGCGGATCACCGAAATCCCGGTCCACAAGGATTTCGGGAATGCCGTGGTATGGGACATGGTCCTCTTCGACCGGCAACTGTGGTGCGCCACCGATCTCGGGCTTTTCCGAACCGACCTGACAGGTGATCCCCTGCGGGGCGAGTTCATCGCCTCACCCGATCCCGGCTCCAAAAGTTTCGTGGCCGTAGCATCGGACGACAACGGCAAACTGTGGCTCTCCGGGACCAGCAAGATATACTGCTACGACATAACGGCCCAAAAATATACCCAGGTCACAACCCCAAAGATGCTCTCGGTGACCGACTATTCGGATGCCGCCATCCTGATCGACCGGACCGAGACATACGTCGGCGGATTCAAGGGCGTCGCCATCGTCAGAGACCGGCGGGAGTCGCCCGACACCATCCAGGCAAGGGAACTGTTCCTGGCCAACCTGAACATCAACAACCATCCGGTCTACCCGGGCGCCAGGCGATCTCCGCTCAAGAAAAACCTCAATGCACAGGAGCGGATCGTACTCAGTCACAAGCAGAACAACATCTCGCTCGATTTCATCATACCCTATTTCGGATACGAGATCGCCAGCTACAGGTACCGGATAAAGGAGCGCAGCAACGAATGGTCCGAACTGGGGGCATCGCACACCCTCTCGATCAACAACATGCCTTACGGCAAATACACGCTCGAGATCGAAGGCTCCATCGCCGATTCGCCGAAAGTATTCTCCCGAACCCTCCAGCTCGTCTTCCGACCGCCGTTCTATCTCTCGACCGGAGCGAAATCGCTCTACCTGCTTCTCGTCGTACTTGCCGCCTTCGTTGCCGTACGGATCACCAAGACACGCATCGAATTGAAACATACGCTGGAGATGGAGCAGGCCAACCGGAAAAAGGATGAAGAACTCAACGAGGCAAAAATCAGCTTCTTCACCACCATATCCCACGAACTGCGAACCCCGCTGACCCTGTTGCTGGCTCCGATCGACCAACTCAAGGCATACGAAACCAACTCTTCGAAACTGAAAAACTACCAGCTCATCGAAAGGAATGCCAAAACCCTCCTCTCGCTGGTCAATCAGATCCTCGATTTCCGGAAAAACGAAAAGGGGGAGATCCGCCTGCAGGTGGCCCGCACCGACATCCGCACGCTGATTGCGGACATCATACTTCCGTTCGACCAGCTGGCCGGTTACAGAAACATTGTATTCCAGGCCTCGTTCCCCCCATCAGGGACATCGGTCTGCATCGATGCCGACATATTGACGAAAATCATCAACAACCTGCTCTCCAACGCCTTCAAGTTTACGGAGCCGGGAGGCAAAATAACGCTGACGGCAGACATCACCTCCAACGAACTGGTGCTCTCGGTCGCCGACACGGGCATCGGCATGGCCAAGGAACAGCAGGAAAAGGTGTTCGACATATTCTATCAGGGAGACAACGCACAGACAAAATACGGAAGCGGACTCGGATTGTATCTGGTAAAATCGCTCGTAAAGATTCACCACGGGGATATCTCCGTAGAGAGCACACCCGGCATCGGGACAACGTTCCGGTGTACGCTGCCCTGCAGAGAGGATTTTTTCATCGACTCGGAATTCGCTCCGACGGAAGTCGGATCGGAGAAAGAGGTGATCCGGGAACCGGATACGCAGCCGGAAGAGAAGATGGAATCGGGCGACAAGGGCAAGGAGGAGACGATCCTGATCGTGGAGGACAACGAGGACATCGTCGAGTTCCTGACCGACAGCCTCGGGGTAAAGTACAACATACATGCCGTCTCCAACGGAGCCCAGGCTCTGGAAAAACTGAACGAAATTCCTGAAACTTCACTGGTCATCACGGATGTAATGATGCCCATCATGGACGGAATCACCCTGTGCCGCGAGATCAAAACCAACTTCGACACAAGCCACATTCCAGTAATCATCCTATCGGCCAAGTCCGAGATGGAGGACATGATGGACGGACTGCGTTGCGGAGCCGATGCCTACATCTCCAAACCGTTTTCGCTGACCCACTTGAAGATTCAGATCGAAAAACTGATCGAAATCCGGAAAACGCTCAAGGAAAAATACCGCAAATCGCTGAATTTCAGCTTCAATGACGAGCACGAGGATGTACTGTCCGCCGAGAACAGATTCCTGAACGACATCACGCAGATCATCCTGCAGAACCTGTCGGACGTAAACCTCAACGTAGACTACATCAGCAGCGCCATATCGATGAGCCGGGCCAGTCTCTACCGCAAACTGAAATCCATCACCGGACTCTCCGTGAACGACTTTATCCGCAACATCCGGCTGAGCCGGGCCGAATTCGAACTGCGGGAGACCCCCAAGACCATCTCCGAGATCGCCTACGACAACGGATTCAGCACGCCCTCCTATTTCAGCACCTGCTTCACCATTCAATACGGCTGTTCCCCCAAGGCATACCGTCAGAACAATGAGGCGAAGAAGGGGCAACCGTGACGGAGCAGGCAACAGCCCCTGAAAAAAACGTCGGGCCCCGACCGGGGTCCGACGCTGATGCAAAAGAAGGGAAGAGGGCTATTCGCCGACCATGGCGTGGCGGTAGCCGTCGGTCTTGTTCCAGTCGCCGCGCGTAAAGTCCGGAACGGCGACAGGTGCACTGTTGTGTTCGAGCGACATGGCCGTGAGCGCCCCGATGCACGACCACTCGGCCGCATCGTAAACGTCCTGGTCGAGCGGCAGTCCGTTGCGCAGGCAGTAGATCAGACGGTAGTCCATGATGAAGTCCATACCACCGTGGCCGCCCACCTCGCGGGCCTTCTCCTCGATATCCTTCACGATCGGGTCCTTGTAGCGCTCCATCAGCGCAGCCTTGACCTCCTCCGGCACGAAACCGTGAGCCGAGAGGTTCTCGTGATCGGGCACGTCATTGGCCAGCTGCTCCGGGCGGAAGGCATAGCCCTCGACCGGATACTTGTTGGCAAAGCCCTCGGTTCCCGTCAGCTGGTACATGCGGCTGTAGGGACGCGGCGTATAGACGTTGTGCTGCAGGTGGATCGTACGACCCTTCTCGGTCTTGATCAGCGTCAGCGTATGGTCGCCGTTGGCAAACTCCGTGGCTCCCATCTTCTCCTGTGCGGTCTTCAGACCGTTCACCGACTTGGTGTCCATCGCAACCAGATAGTTCATCTTGTCGCCACGGTGGATGTCGAGCAGCTGGCAGGCGGGGCCCAGGCCGTGCGTGGCATAGACGTCACCGCGGTGTTTCTGGTCGAAATCGAGGCGCCAGTTGCCCTGATAGTAGTCCCAGAACTCATCGAGATTGTGAATGTAGGCACCCTCGACGTGGAGGATCTCGCCGAAAAGCCCGTGCTGCGCCATGTTGAGCGTCGTCAGCTCGAAGAAATCGTAGACACAGTTCTCGAGCATCATGCAGTGGCGCTGCGTCTTCTCGGCGGTGTTCACCAGCTGCCAGCACTCGTCGAGCGACTGCGCGGCGGGAACCTCGACAGCGACGTGCTTGCCGTGCTCCATGGCATAGACCGCCATCGGGACGTGCTTGAGCCACGGCGTGGCGATGTAGACCAGATCGATGTCCTCACGCTCGCAGAGCTGCTTCCAGCCCTCCTCGCCGCTGTAGGCCTCGGCACGCGGCAGGCCGCGCTCCTCGAGGATCTTCTGCGAAGCCTCGACCCGCTCGGGATAGAGGTCGCACAGCGCCTTGATCTCCACGCCGTCGAGGTGCGTGAAACGGCTGACGGCACCCGGGCCACGCATACCCAGCCCGATGAAACCGACGCGGACGGTCTCCATGGGCTCGGTCCGCAGGCCGAGGACCGACTGCTGCCCCGGCTCGCGCTCCGGAGTATCGAAGACGATCACGCCATCGACGATCGTCCAACCCTTGTCCGTATCCCCGCCGCAGCAGGACGAAAACAGCATGCCCGCCAGGGCACACATCAGAATGCAAAATTTCTTCATAGGAAAGCGGTTAATGTTATTTATCACAAATATACGGAAATATTTTTGAAATCTTCCTGGGTTTGACTACTTTTGCGCAACGAAAAAAATTCACTCCGGTCTCCATGTATCGCAGATTCGCAGCGGCTCTCCTCTCGGCACTCCTGCTGTCACCGGGATGGCTCGGCATGACGGGCTTCACGCAACTCATCGGCTTCGTACCTCTGCTGTGGATCAGCTCCTCATACGAAGGCGGCCGGCGCAACTGGTGGCGCATGTTCGGATGGGCGGCACTCACCTTCGTTCTGTGGAACGCGATGACCGTCTGGTGGATCTGGAACGCCACTCCGGTGGGTCCCGTCGCCGCAACGCTCGCCTCGACCACCCTCAACATGATCGCCTTCATGTTGTTCCACTCCGTTTCGAAAAAGGCCCACAAAGCCCTTGCTTACACGACCTTCGTCGCTGCCTGGATCTCGACCGAATACTGGTATACCACCGGCGAATTCTCGTGGCCGTGGCTGGTGCTGGGCAACGGATTCTCACACGACATATGGGCCGTGCAGTGGTATGAATATACGGGCGTCTTCGGCGGATCGCTGTGGGTGCTCGTCTGCAACCTGCTCGTTTTCGAAGCCCTGCGCTCCCGCTCGCGGCGGCGCATCCTGGCAGCGGCCGCAGCCGTCGTGCTGCCTCCGGCCGTTTCGCTCTGCATCGGGGCCGCGTGGCGGCAGCCCGACCAGGGGACGGTTCGCGTAAGCATCATCCAGCCCAACGTGGATTGCTATGACAAGTTCCACGGCGACGTCTCGCGACAGGAGCGCAACCTGATCGACCTGATCGGCCAGGTGCCCTCCGACGCACAGTTCATCCTGCTCCCCGAGACGGCCGTACCCGACTACTATTGGGAGCCGGCTCTCTCGACGACACCGGACGACAGCGCCGCAGGACCGTTCTGGCAGGAACTCGCCGACTCGCTCCGCACGGGGCATCCCGATGCGCTGCTGATCACCGGAGCCAACACCCTGCGCCGCTACGAGGCCGGTGCACAGAGCCGCACGGCACGCCTCAACCGGGCCGACGGCAGCTATTACGACATCTTCAACTCGGCCGTGGGACTCGACTCCGCCGGACGCATCCAGCTGCACCACAAGGGGCGGCTGGTCATCGGCGTGGAGAACACCCCGACATGGGTCTTCGACGTGTTGAAATTCCTGGTTATCGACTTGGGCGGCACGCTCGGGCAGATCGGCATGGGACAACATGGAACAGCCTTCGAACACGCCGGGACAAAAGTCGGTCCGGCAATCTGCTACGAAGGACTCTACGGGGATTTCTACGGGGACTTCGTGCGACGCGGCGCGCAGTTCATGGCCATCGTTTCGAACGACGGCTGGTGGGGCGACACCCCCGGATACACGCACCTCTTCTCGATCTCGCGGCTGCGGGCCGTGGAACACCGCCGGGCCATCGCCCGCGCGGCCAACACCGGAAAATCGGGCTTCATCTCCGCGCGCGGCGACGTCGGACAGACGCTCGGCTGGGAGGAGCGCGGTGTGCTGACTGCCGATGTCCCGCTCTCGTCGCAAACCACGTTCTACACCCGATATGGCGACTACGTGGCCCGCATCGCAGAGTACGTCCTGCTGCTCTCGCTGCTCTACTACGTTGCCTACCGAATCAAACGCAAAAACTATCTCGTCCAATAATACCCTGCTTTATGAACTATAACCAAACCCTCGAGTTTCTCTTTTCGTCGCTCCCGGCTTTCGAAAACACGGGCGCTTCGGCCTACAAACCGGGATTGGAACGCATCACCGCATTCTGCCGCCATCTGGGCAACCCGCAGCGGAACTTCTTCACGATCCACGTCGCCGGCACCAACGGCAAAGGGTCCGTGGCGCACATCATCGCCGCAGTGCTCCAGCAGGCCGGCTACCGCACGGGCCTCTTCACGTCGCCCCACCTGCAGGATTTCCGCGAACGCATCCGCGTGGACGGTGAAATGATTCCCAAGCAGAAGGTGGTGAACTTCGTGGACAAGCACCACGACAAGATGGTCGGACTGGAGCTGTCGTTCTTCGAAATGACCGCCGCGATGGCCTTCGACTACTTTGCACAGAGCGACGTCGAGGTAGCGGTGATCGAGACCGGGCTCGGGGGACGACTCGACGCGACGAACATCATTGTGCCGATCCTGAGCGTCATCACCAACATCGGGCTCGAGCACACGGCCCTGCTGGGTGACACGCTCCAGAAGATCGCCGCCGAGAAGGCCGGGATCATCAAGAAGAGCATCCCGGTGATCATCGGCGAGGCAGACGACCGCTACAACAGCGTGATCGAGCAGGCTGCCGCCGCCAACAAGTCGCGCGTGATCTACGCCGAACGGGAGTTCCTCTACGAGGGCCGCACGGAGCGGGACGGGAGCCAGCTCTTCCGGTTGCGCCGCACGCGCGACGACAAGGCCTTCGAAGTCGAGTTGGACCTTGCGGGCAACTACCAGAGCCACAACATTGTGACGGCTTCGGCCGCCGTGGACTTCCTCCATGAGGAGACGCCGCTGACCATCTCCCGCCGCGCCTATCTCGAAGGCATGCGGGTCGCCGCATCCCTCACCTCCCTGCACGGACGCTGGCAAAAGCTGGGCGACGCCCCGCTCACGGTCTGCGATACGGGCCACAATGCCCACGGCATCGCCTATGTGGCCGAGCAACTGAAGGTCACGCCGCACCGGAAGCTCTACTGCGTAATGGGCTTCGTCCGCGACAAGGACCTGGCGCACATCCTCCCGCTATTGCCCCGCGACGCCCACTACATCTTCACGCAAGCCCATTCGGAGCGGGCCCTGACGGCCGAGGAGCTGACGGCCAAGGCCGCCATCTACGGACTGCAGGGCGAGGCCGTAGCCGACGTGCAGGCCGCCGTGGCCCGGGCCCGCGAACTGGCCGGAGCCGAAGACATGATCTTCATCGGTGGCAGCACCTACGTGGTCGGCGAGGCACTCTGACCGGACCGCACGGCAACCGCATGAAAAAGGGGTCGGAAACAGTTCCGACCCCTTCTCTTTTCCCCGCTTTCCCATGCACTGCATCCGGGCTGTCGCTCCGATCCGCCGCACGCCGTCTCCGACCCGCGACGCACGGTCCGGCAACCGGCTGTGCGCACCAACGCCTCAGCCTCCCGGCAGCCGGCTTCTCCGGACTCCGCAGCAAACGGGCGCGCTCCCGACCCGACGAAGGATCAGGCCTGCCCCATCTTGGGTCCCGAGTCCGTCCCGGCATTCGGCGTCGGGATCTCGATCTTGCCCATCGAACTCTCGTAGCGCGCGATGTTCTCCTGCAACGACCACAGGAGCCGTTTGGCATGTTCGGGCGTGAGGATGATGCGACTCTTGACATGCGCCTTCGACACGCCCGGCAGGACGGTTGCAAAATCGAGTATGAACTCCGAAGAGGAATGTGCAATGAGTACCAGATTCGAATAGTGGCCCTGTGCGACCGCATCGTCGAGATCGATGTCGAGGCCGAATTGTTTCATCTCTGCCATGGTTCGCTGCTTGTTGTTTTTTGCAAAAATAAACGATTTCGCCCTTTGCAGAGCCGGCGGAACACGCTTTTTTTCGAGATTTTATCAACAACCGGAGTCCGACCCCGAAGCAGATGCAGCTTCGCGGCAGCCGGCTGGCCGGACAAATAAATTTGGTGTTGCGCGCGGGTTGTATTATCTTTGTTCCCTAAAACACCCGAAAGGCGATGAACATGGGATTTGAGATTCTGGAACTCCTCTTCCGAGGCATCTGCGTGGGCGTCGCGGCATCGATCACCGTCGGCCCCGTGGCCGTGCTCTGCATCCAGCGCACGCTCTCGAAAAGCCGCAAATCGGGCATCGTCTCCGGGATCGGAGTCGCCTGCGCCGACACGTTCATGGCCATGGCCGCCCTGTTCTTCTACTCGATGCTCCAGACCCAGATCGAACAGTACAACACCCTGCTGCGCGTCATCGGCGGCATCTTCGTGGTCATCGTCGGCGTCTACATCTTCGCCCAGAACCCCGTGCCGCAGATCCGCCGCAACCGCGCCGGGAAGACATCGCTCTGGCAGGACTTCGCCTCGATATTCGGGCTGACGATCGCCAACTTCATCATGGTGATCCCCTACATCCTCGCCTTTTTCGCCGTCTTCAAGATCTCGAGCGGCGAAATGACCCATACGGGATTCGGCGGATTCGTCCGCTCGGTCTTCGTCATCGCCGGATTCTTCGGCGGTGCAGCCTTCTGGTGGACCTTCCTGGCCTGTGTCATCAGTCTCTTCCGCCGCAAGTTCCGTCCCCGCCACATGCTCACGATCAACCACACGGCCGGCATCATCATCGGCCTGCTGGGCATATACAGCATATTATCCACCTTCTTCTCCATATTCCCCAATGTCGGACATTAAACCCAACAAGATCATCATCGCCGTAGACGGATTCTCGTCGTGCGGAAAAAGCACCTTCGCCAAGGCCATTGCGGCCCGGCTGGGATATATCTTCATCGACACCGGAGCCATGTACCGCGCCGTGACGCTCTATGCCCTGGAGCACGGCGCCATCCGTTCGGGCATCGTCGATGAGGAGGCGGTGGTCCGTCTGCTCGGGCAGATCTCGATCACCTTCCGCTTCAACCCCCAGCGCGGGGCCAGCGACATCTATGTGAACGGCGACCTGGCCGAAGGCAAGATCCGCACGATCGAGGTGTCGAACTGCGTTAGCCGCGTGAGCGCCATCCCGGAGGTCCGGCAGAAGCTCGTGGCCATGCAGCAGGAGATGGGACGCCGCCGCGGCGTGGTGATGGATGGGCGCGACATCGGCACGGTGGTCTTCCCCGATGCCGAACTGAAGATATTCATGACGGCCGACCCCGCCGTGCGGGCACGCCGCCGCTACGACGAACTGAAGGCCAAGGGCGACACGGTATCGCTCGAGGAGATCGAGCGCAACGTCCGCGAACGCGACAAGGCCGACATGTCCCGCGCAATCTCCCCGTTGCGGCAAGCCCCCGATGCCGTGGTGCTGGACAACAGCCACATGACCGTCGAGGAGCAGATGGCGTGGTTCATGGAGCGGTTCGAGGAGGTGAAGAACTGACCGCAGACCCGCACAGGGGCGACGCCCCGCACGACGGGAAACGGAGCCCCGCAGGAGCAAAAAACGACAGAGATGCAGATAGAGATCGACGACAAATCGGGATTCTGCTTCGGCGTAGTCCGGGCGATTTCGGAGGCCGAACGGGCCCTCGCCGAAGGCGGTACGGTCTACTCGCTCGGAGATATCGTGCACAACCGGATCGAGGTGCAGCGCCTCGAGGGACTCGGGCTGCGGACCGTCGGTCATGCCGACATGCCCCGTCTGGGCGGCTGCCGCCTCTTCATACGCGCACATGGGGAGCCCCCGACGACCTATGCGACGGCTCGAGAACTGGGCATCGAGGTCATCGACGCCACCTGCCCGGTGGTAGCCCGCCTCCAGCGGCGGGTGAAGCAGGCCCACGCCGGGATGCGCGCCGTGGGCGGTCAGGTCGTGATCCTCGGCAAGCGGGGGCACGCCGAGGTGGTCGGGCTCACGGGCCAGGTCGCCGACCCGACGATCGTCATCGAGACGGCTGCGGACCTCGACCGCATCGACTTCACGCGACCGATCCACTTCCTCTCGCAGACCACGCAGAGCATCGCCCTCTTCGAGCAGCTCGGCGAGGAGATGAAACGCCGCGCAACCGACCCCGCGCAGGTACGGCTCGACGACACGATCTGCCGCCAGGTATCCGGACGCGAGGAGCATCTCGACCGGTTCGCCCGCCGGTTCGATGTCGTGATCTTCGTCTGCGGCCGCAAGTCGTCGAACGGCAAGGTGCTCTTCGAAGTGTGCCGCCGGGCCAATTCCCGGACCTACAACATCGAAGAGGCCGCAGAAATCGATCCCGCATGGCTCGAAGGCATCGCTTCGGTGGGAATATGCGGGGCGACCTCGACGCCCAAGTGGCTCATGCAACAGGTTGCCGAGGCGGTCGGAGAGCTGGCCAAGGCCGGCGTGCGGCCGTAACCCCGCGCCGCAGAAACAGAAAACCAATAAAATCCGATATCATGAAACGTTATTTGATCCGTTCACTGAAATATTTCGTAGCCTTGTGCGTTCTATGTGCGGGCATCATGGCGCTCAACCGCATGATGGGGTCGGCGCTGGACATCCGGCAGACCCTCTACGTCATGTTCCACACGACCCGCGGAATGCTGCTGCCGGCGGTCATCGTCGTACTGGCAGCCCTCTACCCAAAATTCGGATTCATCGTCCGCAAGGTCGAGGGCGACGTGCAGCAGAACCGCGAGCAGATTCTGAACGCCTTCCGCTCGGCCGGGTTCGACCTCGTCCGCGAGGCCGACGAGGCACTCTACTTCCGGGCAAAAAGTCCGCTCTACAAGCTCCTGCTGCTCGGAGAGGATGAGATCAAGGTTTCGCAATACGGCCAGTGGATCCTCATCGACGGCATCCGCCGCGGTGTGGCCCGGGTCGAATACCGGCTGGATTCGTACATACGCATGAGACAATATGACAACTAAACGCAAATACGGCTTTCTGATCGCCGCAACCGTCCTGCTGGCCGTTGCAGGAGTTTCGATCCACGCCCGCAAGGACGACTTCGGGCTGGGCCGCAACATGGAGATCACGGTGAACATGATGCGCGAACTCGCGCTCGGATATGTCGATCCGATCGACCCCGACCGGCTGATGGAGGGGGCGGCCGCCGGCATGGTCAGCGACCTCGACCCCTACACGGAGTACATCTCCGAGGAGGGGCTCTCGGACTTCGAACTGCTCACGACGGGCAAATACGGGGGTGTCGGCGCCCTGATCCGCAAAAAGGGCGACTGGGTGAAGATCTCGCAGCCCTATGCCGGGACCCCTTCGGACCGGGCCGGGCTGAAGATCGGAGACCTGATCCTCTCGATCGACGGCAAGTCGGCCAAAGGGCTCACGACCGAGGAGGTGTCGGGAATGCTCAAGGGCGAACCCGGCAGCAAGGTGAAGATAACGGTCATGCACCTCGACAGCACGCAGCAGAGCGTGACGCTCCGCCGCGAGCGGATCTCGATCCCGGGCGTACCCTACGCCGGCTGGGTGAAGGAGGGAATCGGATACATCCGCCACAGCGACTTTACGGAAGGGTGTTACGAGGAGATGCGCGCCGCGATCGACCGACTCCGCGCCGAGGGTGAACTGAAGGGACTGGTGCTCGACTACCGCTCGAACGGAGGCGGCATCATGCAGGAGGCCGTGAAGATCCTCTCGCTCTTCGTGCCGCGCGGCACGGTGGTCGTAACGACCCGCGGCCGCAACGAACAACGCGACTACCGCACCGAAGCCGAGCCGATCCTTCCGGACCTCCCGCTCGCCGTGCTGGTGGACGGCAGCACGGCCTCGTCGTCGGAGATCGTCGCCGGTGCGCTTCAGGACCTCGACCGCGCCGTTCTCATCGGCCAGCGCAGCTTCGGGAAAGGGCTGGTGCAGGCGACCCGCCCGCTGGGATACAACACGATGCTCAAGCTCACGACGGCCAAATACTACATTCCCTCGGGACGCTGCATCCAGGCCATCGACTACTCCCACTCGCAGGAGGGCTCCGTACGCACGGTTCCCGACTCGCTGATCTCGGAGTTCGAGACCCGTGCGGGCCGCAAGGTCTACGACGGCGGCGGCATCATGCCCGACATCGACGTGGAGCCCGAATACATCTCGCGCTTCGCCGCAACGCTCTACGCCCTGGGATTCATCGAGGATTTCGGCGACGAGTACACGCGCCGCAACCCGGGACAGCAGATCGACATCCGCACCTTCTCGATCACCGATGCCGACTATGCCGACTTCGCCGCCTTCATGCAGGACAAGGAGGTGCCCTACGAGTCGGATACGCGCCGGGCGCTCAAGGCCCTCAAGAAGGCAGCCGAAGACGACCGCTTCGCCGAGCTCAAGGAGCAGTTCGAGCGCGTGGAGTCGGAACTCAAGGACGACACGGCCACCAACCTCGAGACCTACCGCGAACAGGTGATCGAGGCGATCAACAACGACATCATCCTGCGCCACGCCTACACGGCCGGCGTCATCGAACACGCCATGGCCAACGACAAGGGGGTTGCCCGGGCCGTCGAGGTGCTCGAACACCCGGACGAATACCGCCGCATCACCACGGAGCAGGATACACGAAAAAAATAGCCTTCCGCACGCGAAGGCTCTATTGAGACAAGCGACATGAAACTCGCCCACACCATATTCTCGTTCCGGAACCGACTGGTCATCATCATCGTCGGCATCTCGCTGGGCGCCGTCTCGCTCCTCTACACCAACAACATGGCCCGGAGGCTCAAGGAGAAGGAGCAGCACGACGTCGTGCTCTGGGCCCACGCCATGGAGCGCATCAACCGCGACGTGCTGGGCGGTGCCCCGATGCAGGACCCGCTCGTCTCGGACATCATGTCCACGGGCAACAACATCCCCTTCATCATCACCGACGAGAACCTCAAGGTGCTCCATTCGCACCTGATTCCCGACGAGATCATCAACCACCCGGGGAAACTGCGGCGCGAGATCGACAAACTCACCGAGGAGAACACCCCGATCCCGGTGAAGATCCTCTGGTCGGCCAAACACTACCACATCATCTTCTACGGCAGGTCGGCCCTGCTCAAGTCGCTCTACTACTTCCCCTACATCCAGATTCTGGTCTTTGCGGCGTTCATATCGCTGGGATTCATCGCTTTCCGTTCGTCGAAGCACGACGAGCAGAACCGCGTGTGGATCGGTCTGGCCAAAGAGACCGCACACCAGCTCGGGACCCCTACCTCGTCGCTGCTCGGATGGATCGAATACCTGCGCTCGCAGCCCGTGGACCAATCGGCCGTCGAGGAGATGCAGAAGGACCTCACCCACCTGATGAAGATCGTGGACCGCTTCTCGAAGATCGGCTCCGAGACCCCGCTCACCCCGGCCAACATCAACGAGGTGGTGGGCGAATCGGTCATGTACTTCCGCAAGCGGATACCGCGCAACGTCACGCTCGACTACAACGGACTGGCCATCGCCCCGGTGCAGGCGAACATCAACGCCGCGCTGTTCGAATGGGTGGTGGAGAACCTGATGAAGAACTCGCTCGACGCCCTGCAGGGTCACGGAGCGATCGATGTCCGCATCTCGTCGGACGAACAGCACGTGATGATCGACGTCAAGGATACGGGCAAGGGAATCCCCAAGAGCAACTGGAAACGCATCTTCGAGCCGGGCTTCACCACCAAGACCCGCGGCTGGGGCCTCGGGTTGTCGCTCTCGCGGCGGATCGTCGAGGAGTACCACCAGGGTAAGATCGCCGTGACCGAATCCGAAATCGGCAAGGGCACGACCATCCGCATCACCCTCAAACGCATCTACGCATAATGCAGCAGGAGGCGACATACCGGAGCGGCGATCCCGGAGCGTCCTTTTCGACCGACATCCCCGCAGATGCCGGCCGGAGCAGCCGTACCGATACAACAGCCGGTGCGGCGACGCTGCAAAAGAGCGGTGCGGCCGTTCTGCAACAGACCGGCACGACCGCGCAGCAGGGAGGCGACTCGTTGCAGGCGCCCCTGTCGCCGGCCGACTCGCTCGCCGCGGACAGTCTGGCAGCCCACACGGCCGATTCGCTGGCAGCATGGCCCTACGACCGCTACGGTACGGCCGACTCGCTGCCTGCGGAGCAGCAGGCCGTCATCTGGCGCGATACGACCGCAGAGGCCGTATTCGGCCGGGAATCGGTGCTCGTACCGCCCCGCCCGCTGCCGCAGGCCGTCGGGCAGTCGCTCACCGACAACGCTGTGTTCCAGGGCTTCGTCCTGCTGCTCGCAGGGACCTATGCCACGCTGCTCTACCGCAACATCGGCGACATCCGCACGCTCCTCGGCCACGTCTCCCGCGAGCGGGCCGGCGGAGTCCGCCTCTCGGAGGATCCGGGCAGCAGCGGATTCACCCGGTTCCTGAACCTGGCGACAGCCATCGGCATGCTTTTTTTGGGCATCATCGCCGTCAAATACGGCGACTCGATCATGCCCCCGGCCCTCTCCGAGGCCCTGTCACACGGGGCCGTGCTGGCCCTGAGCCTGATCGCAACGCTCGCCTGCGCAGCCATCGCCGCTCTCCAAAGGGGATTTCTGCAGCTGGTCGGGGCAGTCACCGCATCGCAACCGTTCGTCTCGCAACTGGGGCTTCTGCGCCGCACCTACTTCGTCCTGGGGATCATCGTCACATCTCCCGCCCTGCTGCTCTTCGCGCTCTGTCCCCGCGGATCGGGCGACGTGTGGTTCTGCGTCATTGCCATCGAATTAGCCATTACGGTCATCTTATACCTCAGAGAGACGCTGCATCTCTTTATTTCCAAAAAAATTTCAATTTTGCATTGGATTTTGTACCTTTGCGCCGTGGAAATCTTCCCGATCAGCCTCGTATGGCTGCTGGTGGCGAGATAGACACCCCGAAAGCTACAAACTAAACATTTCCGCAATTGAAAGTAAAAAGCGTATTGGTTTCGCAGCCGAGGCCTGCAATCATCGAAAAATCCCCGTTCTACGAGTTGTCCCAGAAGTATGAGGTAGAGATCGCCTACAAGCCCTTTATCCGCGTTGTCGGCGTCTCGCTGAAGGAGTTCCGCGCACAGCGGGTCGAAATCCTTACGCATACGGCCGTCATCTTCACGTCGCGAACCACTGTGGACAGTTTCTTCCACATCTGCGAGGAGGCGCGCATCACCGTTCCGGAAACCATGAAATACATCTGCCAGACCGAGGCCGTAGCCCTCTACCTGCAGAAGTACATCGTCTACCGCAAACGCAAGATCTCGTTCGCCGACGGATCGTTCACCTCCCTCGTCGAGCTGATCATCAAACATAAGGACGAGAAGTTCCTCCTCGCCCTGAGCGAACCCCACAAGCCCGAGTTGCCGGAGACGCTCGCCAAACTCAAACTGCCGGTAGATCCGGTAATCCTGGCCCGGACCGTAGCCGCCGATCTCGACGACATGCACCTGGAAAACTACGGACTGCTGGCGCTCTACTCGCCGTCGGACATCAAGGCCCTCGTCGAGAAGTTCGGTACCGAGAACCTGCCCCCCGTGGCTGTCTTCGGCGAAGGGACGCTCCGCGCCGCCGTCGATGCCGGCATCACCGTGCTGGCGAACGCCCCGACGCCCGAAGCCCCGTCGATGGCCAAGGCCGTGGACATCTACCTGCGCAAGGTCGAGGCGGGCGAAGAGATCGAACCCGTATCGGTGGTGACCGACACCCGCAAGGAGGAGTTCATCCGCAACCAGCAGAACAAACTGGCCAAGAAGAGCCGCGTGCGTCGACCGGGCACTTCCGAACCCCGCAAATAACGCCGACGCTATGCCAGACGACCGCTCGTTACCCCGTTCGGAACGGCTCCGCTCGCTCGGAGCCGTCCGGCGGCTGTTCGAATGCGGCGAAAGCGGATTTGTCTTCCCCTTCCGCTACGTCTGGTATGCCGAACCGGACACCGAGCCCTCGGTCGAGGTGCTCTTCACGGTGCCGAAGAAGTTCCACAAACGCGCCAACCGGCGCAACCTGCTGCGCCGCCGCACCAAGGAGGCCTACCGGCTGCAGAAACAGATTGTCCGCAACGGTGCGACGGCGAATCTCGACCTCGCACTGATCTACTCCTCGAAGGAGGTGCTGCCCTACAAGGTCATAAGCAATGCCGTACGAAAGATTCTGGAGCACGTTGCGGAGCGGCTTTAAACGGCTCGTGACGCTGCCGTTTCTGCTGCTGGTGCGGTTCTACCAATACTGCATCTCTCCCTTCACGCCCCCCTCGTGTCGCTTTACGCCCACTTGCTCGCAGTATGCCGTGGAAGCTCTGCGCAAATACGGGCCGATCAAGGGGATCTGGCTGACCATCAAAAGGCTGTCGCGCTGCCATCCGTGGGGTGGAAGTGGATACGATCCGGTTCCCTGACACGCAGGCGACCGACAATTGCCCCCAAAGGCTCTACTCCAGAAACAAGAAAGGCCCCGAAAGGGACCTGTACAACCGTTGTGGTACCGCGAACGGGAATCAGTCGCCCAAGTCGCTGCAACACTCGGAGCGGGTTTCGAACTCGATCGTGGCGTGCGGGATGCCGCAGACCCGAAGTTGCCGCTTGAGCTCCGCCTTCACCTGCTCCATACCCGTGAGGTCTTCCAGCACGACGTGTGCCGTCAGTGCATTTTCCGTCGTGCTCATGGCCCAGATGTGGATGTGGTGCACCGCGCCAACACCCTCGACCGAGAGCATTCGCCGTTCGATGTCAGCCACGTCAATCCCTTCGGGTACCCCGTCGAGCGAGAGGCGCAGGCTGTCGCGCGTCAGCGACCAGACAGAGGCCACGATGACTGCCGCAACGACGAGCGCAACGATCGGATCAACGATGGTCCACCCCGTCCAGGCGATCACGACCCCGGAGAGGAGCACTCCGATCGAAACCAGAGCATCGGCTGCCATGTGGAGGTAAGCTCCCCGGACATTGAGGTCCTTCTCCTTGTCCCGAAGGAAGAGCCACGCCGTGAAACCGTTCACCAAGACACCGATCCCGGCCGTCCAGGCGATCGCACCTCCGGCCACCGGTTCCGGACGGAGCATCCGCCCGACACTCTCGGCCACGATGACCCCCACGGCCACGAGCAGGATCACCGAATTGAGCAGCGAGATGAGCACCGTGCTCTTCCTGTAGCCATAGGTATAACGGGAGGTGGCCCGCACCCGGGCCAGACGGAAGGCAAGCATGGCCAGCAGCAGGCTGGCCACGTCGGAGAGGTTGTGTCCGGCATCGGAAAGCAGCCCCATCGACCCCGAGCAGAGGCCGACAACGAACTCCACGACGACGAAAGCCACATTGAGTGCAATGCCGATGAGGAAAGCGCGGTTGAGCGACGAAATCCGGTGCTCGTGGCGGTGTCCCGCGTGCAGATGCCCGTGCGACGGGGCGGAAGGATCGTGCCTGTGAGCCATGGTCAGCCCTCCTGGGTGATGGTATCCTTGATCTCGGACAGCTCGACAAGCTTGTTCACGATGGCGTAGATCGTAAGTCCTGCGGCCGAATGGATCTGCAGCTTGGCGGCGATGTTGCGCCGGTGGGTGATGACCGTATGGGTCGAGATGCAGAGCGTATCGGCGATCTGCTTGTTCGTCATTCCCTTCACCACACAGACGATGATCTCCCGCTCGCGGGCGCTCAACGGTTCGGGCTTCTCCTCCCGGACCCCGTCGGCAGCCAGGCGCTCGACGGCCGGGATAAAGATCTCGTCTTCGACGGCATTGTGCGAAGCGAGTTCCTGCTCACAGGTGAAGATGTCGAAAAGCACACCGTTGAGTTCGTTCGTACCGCCCGAGGGGTAGTATTTAATAATGATATTCTTCAGTTCGCGCAGCTTGGCCTCGACCTGATCGTGCTGGCGACGGAAGATGTCGATCGAATAGGCGGCGTTTTTCTCCCCCGAGAGCAGCGACTCGACGTAGGGGAAGACGGTCTGTTCCTCGTAGGTCATGTGGCGTTGGACCTCGGCAACATACTCGTCGAAAAAGCGCATGATCGCGAACGACACATCGCTCAGCGAGCAATCGACCGCCTCGATCAGCTTGCGTCGGATCGCAGGCAGGCGGAAATCGAGGAAATAACCGTGTGAATTGTGCAGGTAGTCGGTCAGCGCCCGCACCGAAACCCCGGCATCGGCATCCCCGCCGAAATCGAGCACCAGATTCACCACGGCAAGGAACGTGGCCGTATCGACCCGGTTCTCCCCGCAGACCTCGGCAATCGTCTTGTCGCCAAAGCCGAGCGCAATGCCGAAGCGGCTCATCACCTGCAAAACAGGATAACGGTCGCAGACCAGATCGCACATCCGGTCCTCGCCCGTATATCCGCCATTCTTATACATCATACGAAGGCTTTTTATCTTTCACGCGCAAAAATAACCCTTCGCGACCGGAGCGGCAATACCTAAAACGGGGTATTTTCACCGGTTCGCGATGTCGGTATAGGTCGTCTGCAGCATCGCGCGACCCACATCCAGCAGATCGGGGTTCGTCGCCGACACGGTCCGGCCCGAAGTGGCATCCCAGATCGCCTCGCCCAGGCTGTCCACCACGCCGAACCCGTCGTTGAAGGTATAGTAGCCGAACTTGCGGGGCGGCACCGGGGCGAAGATATCCTTGCTGTAGTCGTAGTCGTTGTGCGGAAGCCCCAACTGCGAGAGGAGCGTCGCCGCGATGTCGATCTGCGAGGCATAGGTCCCGACAATGCGCGGCGAAGAGACGGCCCCTCCCGTCCAGATCATCGGAATGCGGTGGCGCAGCGGCACGTTGTAGGGCAGCGTCTTCGGGTAGGGGTAGCCGTGGTCGGCGACCAGCACCACGAGCAGGTTGTCCCACGCCGGGGAGGACTTCAGCCGGTCGATCATGCGCCCGACGCACTCGTCGGAGAAGGCCATGGCATTGAGCACCGGGTCCTCGAACTTCGCATAGGGGACATCGAAAGGCTTGTGGCTGCTGAGCGTCAGCAGTCCCGCAAGGAAGGGTTTTCCCCCGGCATCGAGCGCAATGACCCGATCGGCGAACCAGTCGCACATCAACGCATCGTCCCAACCCCAGTCCGAAGGTTCGGCATCGAAATGCAGGTCCTTCTGCCAGATGAGCTCTTGCCATCCGGTAGCATACATATACTGTGCCTGATCCGTGAAGTTCAGGTCACCGCCGTAACAGAAACTCGTCGCATAGCCCGCACGCGAGAGCGACCGGGCCAGCGAAGGCAGCGAACGGCTCTTGCCGGGGTACTTCATGATCGAGATCCGCGTCTGGGCCGGGAAGCCGCTCAGGATGGCCACCTCGCCGCGGTCGGTGCGGAACGAATTGGCGAACAGGTTCTCGAACCAGATGCCCTCGCGCTTGAGGCGCTGCATGCAGGGCATCACCTCCCGGCCATCGACCGTCTCGTCCATAACCGTGCGGGCGAAGCTCTCGAGGATTACCACCACGACATTGGGCCGGGTGCGGAGCGAATCGAGCACCCGTTCGGCCGGGCCCGACGCGGGGCCGTTGCCGCGCAGCGCCTCGAACCTCGCGGCCCGCTCCGACTCGTCGAAGAAGGGGTAGGCCGCAGCGAAATCCTCGTTGTCGCCCAAACTCGAAAGGAACGAGAAGACGGGGTTCGTGGCAGCGTGGTTCAGGAACATCTCCGGGCTGAAATAGACCTTCGAGACGTTGGCCACCGAGGCCCCGAGGCCACCGCGGATCGCCAGAAAATCGACACCCGCAAGCAACAGGAAGAGCAGGCTGCCGGGAAGTGCCAGATGCCAGGCGCAGGGCTCGCCGTCGAACAGGCGCAGCACCCGGCGGTAGAGCCAGATCATCGCGGCGGCATAGAGTGCGGCAAGAAACGTCTGCCGCACGCCGAGCCAGAAATCGACGCTGGCCATCGCCTCGCCGGGATCGGCCAGATAGATCAGAATTGTCGCATCGAGCCGGAAGCCCCAATGCTCGTACAGCGCCAGATCGACACTGAAGATTACAGCCGTAAATACCGAAACCGCCACGAAATAGGCGGTCAGCAGACGCCGCCACAGCCGCTCCGGGAAGCGGACCCAGAACGACAGCAGCGTGATGAGCAACGGCAGGGCCGTCACATAGCCGGCCACGGTGGCATCAAGCCAGAGCCCGTGGAGGAATACCCCTAACCACCCGGCCGGACCGGCCCCGGCGGCTTCGGCACCGTACCAGGCCATGAAAACGGGTTTCTGAACGGCCATGGCCAATACGGTCGCACAGAAAACACCCAGCACAAAGGCCAACTTACGAAAAGCAAATCCGGATTTCATAGCACTTGTTTTTCAGCGGTTCTTCCAGCGGGCCGCACCGCGCCCCCGGTCAGAGTTTCTCACCGTAGGCCAGGTCGCCGGCATCGCCGATGCCCGGCACGATGTACGAGCGAGAGGTAAGTTCCTCATCGACCGCGGCGGCCCAGATGGTCGTCGTCTCCCGCGGCATGTGCTTCATCGCATAATCGACCCCCTGCTCGCTGGCGATGACCGAGGCGACATGCACCCGCGCCGGCATCCCTCCGTGCTGGCACAGGGCTTCATAGGTCAGCACGAGCGATGACCCGGTGGCCAGCATCGGATCGACGAGCAGCAGGGTTTTGCCCTCGAGGCTGCCGCACGAGATGTATTCGACCTTCACGGTGAAGGAGCCGTCCTTGCGGCTCTTGCGGTAGGCCGAAACGAAGGCATTCTGGGCATCGTCGAAGTAGTTCAGGAAGCCCTGATGATAGGGCAACCCGGCCCGAAGGATCGTGGCCAGTACGATCGGTTCGTCGGGCGTCTCGACTACCGCCTCCCCCAGAGGGGTCTCGACCGTCTCCGACTTGTAGGCAAACTCCCTGGAGATTTCATAGGCCATGATCTCGCCGATGCGCTCCATGTTGCGGCGAAAACGCATCGAGTCCTGCTGGATGCGCTTGTCACGGATCTGGGCGATGAACTTGTTAAGAACGGTGTTCTGCTGGGAAAGGATGTGCAACGTCATATTCGATTCGGAAATTGGTTGGTCAATAGAGGAAATTGTTGAACGGGTAGCGGCCCGCATGGATCTCGCGCACCATGCCGTAGAGATCCGAACGGAACTTCTCGATGTTCGTGCGCTCGAGAGCCGAGAGGAAGATGCACGGCGTATTGGCCCGGGCGATCCAGCTCTGCCGGAGGTCGTCGAGCGAGCGGTTTTCGCGCGTAGAAGGAGTCAGGTCATCCTCCTCCTTTTTGATATAGGTGTAGGCATCGACCTTGTTGAAGACCAGGTAGACAGGTTTGTCGCCGGCACCGATCTCCTGCAGGGTCTGCTTGACCACGGCGATCTGGTCCTCGAACTGCGGGTGCGAGATGTCCACCACATGCACCAGCAGGTCTGCCTCGCGGACCTCGTCGAGCGTCGATTTGAACGACTCGATGAGCTCCGTAGGGAGCTTGCGGATGAAACCGACGGTGTCGGACAACAGGAACGGGAGGTTGTCGAAGACAACCTTGCGCACCGTGGTGTCGAGCGTCGCGAAGAGCTTGTTCTCGGCGAAAACCTCGCTCTTCGAGATAAGGTTCATGAGCGTCGATTTTCCCACGTTCGTATATCCGACGAGCGCCACACGGACCATCGCACCACGGTTCGAGCGCTGTACGGCCATCTGGCGGTCGATCTTCTTGAGGTCCTCCTTGAGTTTGGCAATGCGGTTGCGGATGATGCGTCGGTCGGTCTCGATTTCGCGCTCGCCCGCACCGCCGCGGGTTCCCGTACCGCCGCGCTGCCGCTCGAGGTGGGTCCACAGACCCGACAGGCGGGGCAGCATGTACTCGTAGTTGGCCAGCTGCACCTGCGTCTTGGCATAGGCCGTCTGCGCCCGCGACATGAAGATGTCGAGGATCAGGCGCGTGCGGTCCAACAGGCGGCAGGGCATCTCCTTCTCGATGTTGCGCGTCTGCGACGGGGAGAGCTCGTCGTCAAAGATCACCACGTCGATCTCCTCCTCACGGCAGTAATCGGCAATCTCCTGCAGTTTGCCCGGGCCGACATAGATCCGGGCCGACGGCTGCGCAAGCCGCTGCGTAAAACGCTTGACGGAGACGATGTCTGCCGTCTCGGCCAGAAACTCCAGCTCGTCGAGATACTCCTCGGCCTGGCGGGGATCCTGGTTGTCGCGAACGACGGCAACGAGCACGGCACGCTCCTTCCGGTCAGCAGGTTGCGCGGCCGGCGAGGAATTTTTACTGTTCTCTTTCGAAATATCCTTCTGATTCATACGGCTCTTTAACTCCGGGATTTGCGGAAGCTCCTGCAAAAATACGGCAGAAACAACTTCCGGCCTACGGCATCCGCCCGAAGGGCTGGTACGTCCGAAGCCGGACTCCCCGCAACCCCGACCGACTACGGTCGGTACGATGCACAAATAAGGGTATCCGCCCGAAAGCAGGATACCCTCAAATTTTCCGATACGGCATTTTAGTTCGCCACGCGGAAGTCTACCGGCAGGGTGTACTTCACACGCACGGGCTGGTTACGCTGCTTGCCCGGGCTCCACTTCGGCGACTTGTTCAGCACGCGGATGGCCTCTTCCGAAAGCGAACGGTCGGGAGTCTGCAGCACCTCGATGTTGGTCAGACGGCCGTCCTTCTCGATCACGAAGGTCAGCACCACGCGGCCCTGAATACCGTTCTCGAGGGCAATCTGCGGGAAGCGGACGTTCTGCTGTACCCAGTTGCGGAACGTATTGAGGTCACCGCCCTGGAACGAGGGCATCGTCTCGGCAATCAGGAACGGCTGGTCGTCCTGAATCTCCTCCTCCTGGACCTCTACCTGCTGGATCACCTCGGTATCCTCGTCGAACTCGGCGAAGCTGACATCCGTCGTAATCTTCGTGTCGTTGGTCACCACCTCGATCAGGTCGGCGATCACCTTCACCTCTACCTTCTTGGGCTGCTCGGGCGGCTTCTGGTCCTGACGGGTGATCTCCGTGATCTCCTGCTCGACGATGGCCGTCTGCAGGTCGAGTTTCTCAACTTTGCGCTCCTTGGGCGTATACCAGAACGCAACGATCACGAGTGCGAGCGATACGACAAGCCCGATTTCGAGCAGAAGACCCCGCTTGTTCTGAAGGTCCGCTTTGGGTGATTTTTTGATTTCCATCTATCTTTGTTTTTTTAATTGTTCCGAGGTTCGTTCGGCCGGATGCTGCACACGTCTCCACACACCGCCTGAACGGCCGGGTGAAACACAGGCGCGCTATCCACCACAAATATAGAGATAAAAATCCAAAAATGAACATTCACGCTCAAAAAATCTTCAGTTTTTACTACTTTTGCCTTGCAAAACCGCCCTCCGGGCCCCGGAAATGGAAGAGAAAGAGACCCTGTACGGGAAAAATCCCACCGAACTCACGGCCCTCTGCGCCGAATCGGGACTGCCGCGTTTCGCCGCCCGGCAGATTGCCCGCTGGCTCTATGTGCGCCACACGGAGGATCCGCTGCGAATGACCGACCTGCCGACTGCGGCCCGGGAGCGGCTGGCCGGGCAGTTTGTCCCGGCACTCCACGCACCCGAGCGGGTGTCGGTATCGGCCGACGGCACGAAGAAGTATCTCTACCGCACGCTGCGCGGGCACTTCATCGAATCGGCCTACATTCCCGACGGCGACCGGGCCACGCTCTGCGTCTCGTCGCAGGCCGGGTGCCGCATGGGTTGCCGCTTCTGCGCCACGGGGCGGCAGGGGCTGCAGCACTCGCTCACGGCGGCCGAGATACTCAACCAGATCGTCTCGCTGCCCGAGCGCGACCGCCTTACGAATCTGGTCTTCATGGGCATGGGAGAGCCGCTAGACAACACCGACAACGTACTCCGCGCGCTGGAGATACTCACTTCGGAGTGGGGATTCGGGTGGTCGCCGACGCGCATCACCGTCTCGACAGCCGGCGTCGTGCCCCAGTTGGAGCGGTTCCTGCGGGAGACGAAGGTCCACCTGGCCGTTAGCCTGCACAACCCCTTCCATGAGGAGCGCATGGAGATCATGCCCGTCGAACGGGCCTGGCCCATCGCCGAGGTGGCCTCGATCCTCCGCCGCCACGACTTCACGCACCAGCGCCGCGTGTCGTTCGAGTACATCGTCATGGAGGGGCGCAACGACTCGCCGCGCCACATACGCGAACTCACGAGGCTGCTCAACGGGATCAAGTGCCGCATCAACCTGATCCGCTTCCACCGCATCCCCGACTCACCCTACTACTCGCCCGACGACGAACGGATGATACGCTTCCGCGACGCACTCACGGCCCGCGGCATCCAGACCACGATCCGGACATCGCGCGGCGAGGACATCCAGGCGGCATGCGGGCTGCTGAGCACCCGAACGCTCGAGGAGGAGGCCGGAGCATAAGCGGTCCGGCGCGGAATTTGCACCCCGCACGGCAACCAACGGTACCTTTTTATGAAAAAAGCGATTCTGGCAACACTGCTCCTGCTGGGCGCCGTCGCCGTCCGGGGGCAGGTGCGCTTCGAAACGTTATCGACGGACGCCCTGCGCGAGCGGGCGGTGAAGAGCGGTAAACTCGTCTTCATCGAGCTCTATGCCGACTGGTGCCCGCCGTGCCGGGTGATGGAACGGGAGGTCTTTTCGGACAGGGAGGTCGGGGCATTCTTCGAACGCCACTTCGTCGCGGCCCGCTACGACACGGACCGCAGCACGGGGCGTGCACTGATGAAACGCTACGGATCGGGAGCGATTCCGCTCGGCCTGGTATTCGACGCGGAGGGCAATCTGCTGGGGCGCATCCAGGGTGCAGCGGCGCCGGAGGTCTACCTCAACGACCTGCGCGAGATCCTTGCCCGCCGGGGCCGCGACCGGAAATAGACCTATAGGTGCCGGCCCGCCGGCCAAACCGCACCATCCGGCGAGCAACCGCATGCATCACGCCGAGATTCACCGCAGCGAACACACATCCCGCCAACCCACAAAGCAACCACTCATCAAGGGAAAACAAGATCCGGTCCCGAACAACGGCCACGCCCCAAAACCAGAAGGGAAGACAAAACAGCGACGAGGCAACGACGGGAAGCCAGCATCTGACAACAAGGCACTGCCCGACATGAAGCAGAAGGTGCACGCCGAATGCAAGATAGAGAGCCAGCCACGGATGGATCAGATCCGCCCCGGAGGCCAAAGCCGCGACAAGCAGCAGCAGAGCCAACTCTTCGCCCGCCATTGCGGCAAACACCCGCCGCGGAAGATCGGGAAGGGCAAGCACGACCCGGCGCATTGCAGATGGCACGCGGCGGACCAGAAGCCCCCTGTTCCGCCGAAGCCAGGACGGTAGAAACAACACCTCCTCCGCATCGTGGATGACAAAGAGGAGAGGCAGCGACCACACCAGCAGCGCGGGCAGCATGCCGTTATTTTTTCGGGGTGTAGACCACTTTTTTGGTCTCGAAGAACTCTTCGGAGAAGAAGCGCGGGATATCGTAGAGGTACCACCTCCTGCCGGTCAGGCCCAGCTCCTCGGCCAGGTCGCCGCCCTTGAGGTAGAGGATGCCGTTGGGCAGCGAGCCGCGCTGCCCTCGCTCGATCTTGTCCCAGATCCATTTCACGAATTCCGGCATGGCCGTGACGGCCCGGGAAACCACATAGTCGAAACGTCCGGGAAGAGTCTCGACACGCGCACAGCAGGGGGTGAGGTTCTGCAGGCCGAGGCTCGTCGCAACCCCCTCGACCACGGTGATCTTCTTGCGGATCGAGTCGGCGGCGGTGAAGTGCGCCTCCGGGAAGAGAATCGCCAGCGGCACCGACGGGAAGCCTCCGCCGCAGCCCACGTCGAGGATCCGGGCCCCGGCGTCGAAGGTGCAAACTTTGGCAATGGCCAGCGAGTGCAGCACGTGTCGGAGGTAGAGCTGGTCGAAATCCTTGCGCGAGACGACATTGATCTTGGCATTCCACCCGGCATAGAGGTCGTAGAGCGCCGCGAACTGCCGCCGCTGCGTCTCGGTGATATCCGGAAAATATTTGAGAATCAGTTCCACGTTTGTCCCGATTTACTGTTTTTCTTTCTGTATGCACCCAGGCGGCGGAGCGTCCGAACGGCCCCGGAGCTGGGCTTCAGCGTTCGTCGCCCTGCGCGATGAGGCGGCACATCTGCTCCCGGGCCCGGTGGATCTGGGTCTTGACCGTTCCCAGCGGCAGGGAGAGTTTCGCGGCGATCTCCTCGTAGGAGTACTCCTCGAAGAAGCGCATCAGGATCAGCTGCCGGTAACGGGGCGTCAGGCGCTCGAGGTAGTGCTCGATCTGCGTCCGCTGCTGAAGGTTGATGACGCTCTCCTCGGGGGTCGGGGCGCTCGAGGCCGGCGACGTGAAGCGGTCGTCGATCGGCAGATCCTCCTGCCGGCGCCGCACGAAGTCGATGAAGGTGTTGCGCGCAATGGTGTAGACCCACTGTCCGAAAGTATAGCTCGTACTGTAGCGGTGGAGGTTGATGTAGACCTTGATGAAGGTCTCCTGCAGCAGGTCGTCGGCATCGTTCGTACCCCCGAGCCGCTGCACGAACAGGCGGTGGATCGCGTCGCGGTAGCGGTTGAACAGATACTCGAAGGCCGTGTCGTCGCCCCCGAGCGTCCGGGAGACCAGCTCCCGGTCTTCGGCTACGATATAGTCGGCTATCTCCATACGCGCTCGTCGCGACGCAGCAGCATGATGCGCAGCGCCGCCTCCCACAGCGGGCTCAACAGGTCGTAGATGAAGTAACGGCCCGCAATGCCGGCCTCACCCAGGCGCGCCGCCACGCGACGGACCTCGATCACGACGACGGCATAGCGCACCAGCAACAGCAACAGGGCCGCGAGTTTGTACTCCACAGGCATGACGGCCAGGGCCGCAAGCACCGAAAAGAAGAAGAGCGAACGCGAGCCGATCTCCCAGCCGACGAAGCTGCGGACCGCCGCGGGATAGAAGCGGAAGGCCGAGCCGAAGTAGCGCAGCTGACTCATCCACCAGCGCATCCCGCCCCAGCGCTTCTCGCGCAGCGTGGCCCGCGGAGAGAGGATGACGCTGACGTTGTCGCGCCGCATGACCCGCTGCATGAAGAGGTCATCCTCGCCGATATTCATGTTCAGGTGGCTGAAGCCGTTCACGCCGAAGTAGAGGCTCTTCGTGAAGCCGAAGTTGTGGAGCGTGCCCCGGTAGGGCCGGTGCCGGACGGCCCGGGCGATCCAGTTGGCCGAGTGCATCATGCGCCAGACGCGCATCATGTAGGGAGTGAAGCCCTTGCCGTACTCCATGCCGCAGTAGCCGACGACGATCTCGCCGCGCGTGAAGCCCTTGGCCATCAACGCCAGCCAGCGGTCCGACTGCGGCACGGCGTCAGTCGAGGTGAAGACCAGGTGTTCGTAGTGCGCCGACTTGATACCGACGTTGAGCGCCATCTTGCGCGAAATGGGGAAACGGGGGTCAAGCTGGATCTTGGTCGTGAAGATCTGCGGGAAGGTACCTTTCAGCTGCGAGAGGTCCTCGTAGAAGTCCGAGTCGTGACCCACGTAGACGATGATCACCTCGAAAACGGAGTAGTTCTGGGCCAGAATCAGCGGCAGGCGCTCCTCGACGAAGCTGTAGTCCTCGGAGAAGAGCGGCACCACGACCGAGACGGGCGGCTCCTCGCTGCGGGTCGCCGCACGGCGACTGTCGCGATAGCCCGCAATCCGGCCGTAGACACCGATGTAATAGTAGAGCTGCACGGCGAGCATGACGAGCATCGCCCCTGCCAGAGCAGCCCCCTCCCAGCCGTAGCACGCCAGAAAAGTATCGTAGAAGTGCATATTGACGAAATATGCGCAAAGATACGAATATTTTGTGTATTTTTGCCGAATATATGAGTATGAAATTCACGCTGCAGTACAAGGACCCCGCATCGAAGGCCCGGGCCGGCGAGCTGACGACCGATCACGGCGTCGTCCGCACGCCGATCTTCATGCCCGTGGGCACGGCCGCTACGGTCAAGGGGCTTTTCCACCGCGACGTGCGCGACGAGGCGCACGCCCAGATCATCCTGGCCAACACCTACCACCTCTACCTCCGCCCCGGTATGGAGATCATCGAGCAGGCCGGAGGCGTGCACCGCTTCTCGACGTGGGAGGGGCCGATGCTCACCGACAGCGGAGGCTTCCAGGTCTTCTCGCTCGCGGCGTGCCGCAAACTCAAGGAGGAGGGGTGCCACTTCCGCTCGCACATCGACGGATCGAAGCACCTGTTCACCCCCGAGAGCGTGATCGACACCGAGCGGACGATCGGCGCCGACATCATGATGGCCTTCGACGAGTGCCCCCCGGGCGATGCGCCCCGCGAGTACGCAGCCAAGTCGCTGGACCTGACCGAGCGGTGGCTCGACCGCTGCTTCAACCGCTACCGCCAGACTGTCCCCAAATACGGCCACTACCAGGCGCTGTTCCCCATCGTACAGGGGTGCGCCTACCCCGACCTGCGGGCCCGGGCGGCCGAAAACGTGAAACAGTACGACGCCGACGGATATGCCATCGGCGGACTGGCCGTGGGCGAACCCACGGAGGTGATGTACGAGATGATCGAGGTGGTCAATGCCATCCTGCCGGAAGATCGTCCCCGCTACCTGATGGGGGTCGGCACGCCGGTGAACATCCTCGAGGGCATCGAGCGCGGCGTGGACATGTTCGACTGCGTGATGCCCACGCGCAACGGCCGCAACGGGCAGCTCTTCACGGCCGAAGGGGTGATCAACATCCGCAACAAGAAGTGGGAGGCGGACTTCTCGCCCATCGACCCCGAGGGAACGGCATTCGTCGATCGGCTCTACTCGAAGGCCTACCTGCACCACCTGGCCGCATGCGGGGAGATGCTCGCCGCGGAGATCGCCTCGCTGCACAACATCGCCTTCTACCTGAGACTGGTCACGATGGCCCGCGAGCACATCGCCGCGGGAGACTTCACCCCCTGGAAACAGCAGATGGTCGCCCGGCTCCAGCGCCGACTGTAGGCCGCAGGGACGAAGGAGGCGAACCGCAAACAAACAAGAAACAGAGACCGCGAACAGCAGGACCCAAGACCCGAAAGAAAGATGAAACGCTATTGGCCCGGATTCAAGATTCTGGATCGCTACATACTCGGCAAGTTCCTCGCGACCTACTTCTTCGCCATCGCGATGATCATCGTCATCGTCGTCATCTTCGACTATGTGGAGAAGATCGACGACTTCACCGAGACGCACGCGCCGCTCAAGGAGGTGCTGTTCTCCTATTACCTCAACTTCATCCCCTTCTTCATCAACCAGTTCAGCGGTCTGTTCACCTTCATCGCCTGCATCTTCTTCACCTCGAAGATGGCCTACCAGACCGAGATCGTCGCCATGCTGTCGGGCGGCATGTCGTTCCGCCGGCTCATGTGGCCCTACTTCCTCGGGGCGTTCATCATCGGATCGCTCTCGCTGGGACTCAACCTCTGGCTCATCCCCCTCTCGCAACGGCACATCGTCGATTTCGAGCAGCAGTACATCCCCCGCAAGCAGAACACCCGCTACGACCGCCACATCTACCGACAGATCGAACCGGGCGTCTTCGCCTATGTCCGTGGATACAACGGAGCCTCGCACCAGGCCTCGTTCTTCGCCCTGGAACATTACGTCAGCGGCACGATGACCCACTCGCTCGAAGCCGCCGACGCCAAATTCAATCCCGAGACCAAGCGCTGGACCGCACCCCGATACACCAAGCGTGAGTTCGACTCGCTCGGCATGGAGCGTTTCGAGCAGTTCCGCAACCTCGACACGCTCATCAACCTCGAGGTCACGGAACTGGGCGAGATCAACGACCTGATCCAGACGATGAACATCTCGCAGCTCAACGAGTTCCTCGACCAGCAGCGAGCCAAGGGTTCCGACTCGATCAACATCATCGAGGTCGAGAAGCACGCCCGCTACGCCTACCCGCTCTCCACCTTCATCCTCACGCTGATCGGCGTTTCACTCTCCTCGCGCAAGGTCCGAGGCGGAACGGGCCTCCACATCGGAATCGGCACCGGACTCTGCTTCTCGTACATCCTCTTCAACCGCTTCTTCGAGGAGTTCGCCAAGAGCGGATCGCTCCCGCCCTGGCTGGCGGTCTGGCTGCCCAACATCATCTACCTCGTCATCGCCGTCTACCTCTACCGGAAGGCACCGAAATAATTGGCTACGACCTATGAAAAACTTGCAGAATACCCTGTCCGAACTCCGGCGGAACAAGCTGGTGTGGAACCTGCTGCTGATCGTTCTGATCATCCTCGCGATGGCCGTCATCGCACACTTCGTCATGCAGGCCGGGACGCGTCACGGCGCCCGGCGCACCGTGCCCGACTTCTCGGGCATCGCACTCGGCGAGGCGCAGCGCATCGCCCGCGCCAACGACCTGCGGTTGCACATCAACGATTCGCTCTTCGTTCCGGCCTACCAGGGCGGCACGGTGCTCGATCAACTGCCCGAAGGAGGCGTGGAGGTAAAGCCCGGACGCACGGTCTACATCACGATCAACGCCTTCCGCCAGAAGCAGGTTCCCGTGCCCTACGTGGCCGGACGTTCGCTGCGACAGGCCAAGAACATGCTCGAGATCGCCGGGCTGGAGATCGAGCGTCTCGTCTACCGTCCCGACATCGCCACGAACTACGTGCTCGAGGAGTACTGCGACAACCGTCCCGTGCGGCCCGAGAGCAAGATCGAGGCCGAAGCCGGCTCGGGCGTGACGCTCTATGTCGGAGTCCAGACGGGCGACAGCCTCACGATCGTCCCGCAGGTGATCGGGGCGACCCTGCGACAGGCCAAGAGCCGGCTGTGGGAGCTGGGTCTCAACGTCGGGCGGATCGCCTTCGACGAAGGCATCGACCTCATCAACCAGAAGGACGCCCGGGTCTACATCCAGACCCCGGGAGCCGAACGGGCAGCCGTGCTGGGCACTCCGGTAGAGCTGCGGCTGACGCTCGACGCGGACAAGCTGACCAAGTCCCGCTCCGAAGCGACGAAGCAGGCCGCTGCGGCAGCCGAAGAGCGCATGCGCTTGGAGCGCGAACGCGATTCGCTGCGCGAGGCCGGTGCGCAGACCGTACCGCCACAGCCTGAGACCACGGAAGAACAGCAGCCCGAATCCCGTCCGAAACAACAGGTATCCGAACCCGACGAATTCTTCGACTGATGGCCGACGACGCACGCTACTTGCCGGACGAACTCGATCCGGAAACGGACGCCGCAACCTCCGAAGATGACGAAGGCGCCGGACTCTACGAACACTTTGCCGTGACGGCCGACAAGGGGCAGACACTCCTGCGGCTCGACAAGTTCCTCACGGCAAGAATGGAGCACTGCTCGCGCAACCGCATCCAGGCGGCGGCCGACAGCGGCAACATCCTCGTGAACGGGCGTCCCGCCAAATCGAGCTACAAGGTCAAGCCGCTGGACCGCATCCAGATCGTGATGCCCTACCCGCGGCGCGATACGGAGATCAAACCCGAGGACATCCCGCTCGAGATACCCTACGAGGACGACGACCTGCTGATCGTAAACAAGCCGGCCGGCATGGTCGTACACCCCGGCGTGGGCAACTGGGACGGAACGCTGGTCAATGCACTGATGTTCCACCTCAACCGGCAGGGCATCCCGGCCGAGGAGCAGAACCGCGCCGGACTGGTGCACCGCATCGACAAGAACACCTCGGGACTGCTCGTCGTGGCCAAGAACGAGCAGGCGCACGCACGCCTGGCCCGCCAGTTCTTCGACCACACGATCCAGCGCCGCTATGTGGCCCTCGTTTGGGGCAACTTCGACGAGGACGAGGGGACAATCACGGGCAACATCGGCCGCAGCCCCCGCGAGCGACAGAAGATGTATGTCTTCGCCGACGGATCGGACGGCAAGCACGCCGTGACGCACTGGAAGGTGCTGCGCCGCTTCGGTTACGTGACCCTCGTGGAGTGCCGCCTCGAGACGGGACGCACACACCAGATCCGCGTGCACATGGCCTGGATCGGCCACCCGCTCTTCAACGACGAGCGCTACGGCGGCGACCGTATCCTCAAGGGCACGACCTTTGCCAAGTACCGGCAGTTCGTCGAGAACTGCTTCACGGTGATGCCGCGCCATGCGCTCCACGCCCGCCTGCTCGGATTCGAGCACCCTACGACGCACCGCGACATGCTGTTCGAGTGCGGCCTGCCCGACGACTTCCGCGCACTCCTGGAGAAATGGGAGGGATATGCCGCGGCCGGAAAGGCCAACGAGGAGTAACCCGGCAGGGAAGGTTCGGGAGCCGCGGCCGGCACATGACCTGCTCAGGGGATCCCGATCCGGCCCGTGCGGCCCGTAGCGACAAAAGACGAACAGACAACACACTCCGATGTTTCTACCTACAACGATCAAAGAGGTCCGCGAACGCGGCTGGGATCAACTCGACGTGATCCTCTTCTCGGGCGATGCCTACATCGACCACCCGGCATTCGGGCCGGCGGTCGTCGGGCGGCTGCTCGAGGCCGAGGGCTACCGCGTGGCCATCGTCCCGCAGCCCAACTGGCGCGACGACCTGCGCGACTTCACCAAACTCGGGGCCCCGCGCCTCTTTTTCGGCATCTCGGCCGGGTCGATGGACTCGATGGTGAACCACTACACGGCCAACCTCCGCCTGCGGCACGACGACGCCTACACGCCCGGCGGCAAGGCCGGGTTCCGACCCGACTACGCCGTGACGGTCTATGCGCAGATCCTCAAACGGCTCTATCCCCACGTCCCGGTGGTCATCGGCGGCATTGAGGCCTCGCTGCGGCGCCTGACGCACTACGACTACTGGAGCGACTCGCTCAAGCCCTCGGTACTCGTCGAGTCGGGGGCCGACCTGCTCATCTACGGCATGGGCGAGCGGGTCGTACAGCAGGTGGCGCGGGCCATGCGCAACGGATACAACGCCAAGCTGCTGCGCAAGATCCGCCAAGTGGCCTTCCTTGCCGACGATGCCTATGTCAGCCGGCTCGACCCCGACCGAACGATCCGCCTGCACGGCTACGAAGAGTGCCTGCGCGACAAGCGGGCCTTCGGCGAGAACTTCACCATCATCGAGACACAGAGCAACCTGATGGAACCCGAGGTGACGCTGGTCGAGGCGACGGGCGACCGGTTCGTGGTCGTGACACCCCCCAACACGACCCTCACGACCGAAGAGCTCGACCACTCGTTCGACCTGCCCTACGAACGGGCGCCGCATCCCCGTTACCGCGGCAAGGGGGATATCCCGGCCTGGGAGATGATCAAGTTTTCGGTAAACATCCACCGCGGTTGCTTCGGAGGCTGCTCCTTCTGCACGATCTCGGCCCATCAGGGCAAATTCATCAACTCGCGCAGCGAACGCTCGATTCTCGGCGAGGTGGAGCGGGTGGCCGCCATGCCGGGATTCAAGGGCTACCTCTCGGACGTCGGAGCCCCTTCGGCCAACATGTACCGCATGGGCGGCCGCGACCGCGAACTGTGCCGCAAGTGCCGCCGCCCGTCGTGCCTCCACCCGCGGATGTGCCCCAACCTGAACAACGACCACGGTCCGCTGCTGGCCCTCTACGAGAAGATCCGGACGGTCAAGGGGGTCAAGAAGGCCTTCATCGGAAGCGGCATCCGCTATGACCTCTTCGACGGGAAACCCTACCTCGAAACCGTGCTAAAGCACCACACATCGGGACGGCTGAAGGTCGCCCCCGAACACACCGAAGACCGGGTGCTGCAGCTGATGCGCAAGCCGCCGTTCGCACTCTTCGAACGGCTGAATGCCGACTTCCACCGCATCTGCGACCGCGAGGGGCTGCCCTACCAGCTCATCCCCTACTTCATCTCGTCGCACCCCGGGTGCACGGAGCAGGAGATGCGCGCGCTTGCGGAAAAGGTGCTCGGCAAGCTGCACTTCAACCTCGAGCAGGTGCAGGACCTCACACCCACACCGATGACCCTCTCGTCGGTGATGTTCTACACGGGCGAGAACCCCTACACACACGAGAAGGTCTACGTGGCCCGCACGCAGGAGGAGAAGCGCCGCCAGAAGAGCTACTTCTTCGGCGGACGCATTCCCGCACCGGCCGCCTCCGCCGGACGAAAAGCGCACGAGGCGGAGCGCAGACAAGCAGCCGGGCGGAAGGGCGGCCCGTATGGCAGGTCGGACGGCGGATCGAAAAGCGCTCCGAAGAACAGTCCGGACGGTTTCCGAAAGAGCAAGCACCCGATGTTTCGGAAGGGTACGGGCGTTACGAAAAAAGGCTGATCCCCGGGGATCGGCCTTTTTCATGGATGGAGCCGGCGGATTCCTCCGCAGAGGTGCGGAAGCGGGTCAGCCCCGGGCAGGCATCGGAAACAAACCCGGGTCAATCCCCGGAGGCGAGCTCCAGGGCCTTTTCCAGAACCAGATCCCGTCCCGCCTGCAGACTCTCCACCGTATCATTCACCTCGACATCGAGGCGCACGCCTACGGCCTGGGTCGGGGTTCCGTCCGGATAGAAGACGCCGATTCCCGAAAAACAGGTCATCAACCCTCCGGGTAACGGGATACGGACGATATCCCCGTCGGCGCCCGAGGTCGGCGAACCGATGGTCAGCGTCTGCGGGCATCGCTGCAGCGCCATGGCCTGGAACTCGGGGTTGCTCTGCGTCAGCTCGTTCACGAGTAAGATCACCCGCCCTTTGTAAGGCTCGGCACACCGCTTGGCTTCCTCCCCGAAGCCTTCGTAAATCCACTGCTCCTGCCGGAAGAAGAGGCCGGGCAGGGCCAGCGTCGGATGCACCATCTGCCAGGCAACGACCGGCTCGGTGCGCAGCGACTGGCCAATCAACGCTATCAGCGCGTCGGCCACATTCAGCGGGTAGGTGCGCAGGTCGATGATGAGCGCCCGCGTGCGGGGCAGCGTCTGCCCGACCTCGGCGAGGTGCTCGCGTGAGAAGGTCCCGGCGTAGATGTAACCCACCGAATCGGCCAGCAGGCGGAAGGGCGGCTGCGTGAGTTGGGCCGGGTCGTAAAGGGGGGGGGAGACGTTGCCATAGGGCACCGTTGCCACGCGGAGCGTGTCGCAGGCCCCGGCGCGGCGGAGGACCACCTCGGCGGTATCGCGGCGCGTGCAGAGCCCGTAATAACGGGCGGCCCGGCGCAGACTTGCCTCGTTCGACCGCGAAGCATATTCCCGCAGCAGCTCCAGCCGTTCGGAGAGAGGCTCCCCGTCGATGGCCACCACCTCGTCGCCCCGTTCGAGGGCACTGTCGCCGGAGTAGCCGACGAAGAGGCGCCCGTCGGCCTGGAGCGGCCACACGGGCAGCATCCGCTGTCCGAAGAGCATCTCAATCGGCGCGTAGGCATGGCCGTCGTTGAGTTCGCGGATTAACCGCATGTAGAGGCGGGCAAAACGTCTCCCGTCCGTTTCAACACCCATGAGAGGAATATAGGTGGAGAGCACTTCCTCCCACGGATGCAGCGTCACCGCCCTGTACGGAGCATAATATTCGATGATGTTCCACAGCCGGAAGAGCGTCAGCAGGTTGAGCCCGCTATCCATCTGCGGGGTCGGATGGAAAGACTCGCCGCGCAACGACAGGTAGTGATAGCCAGGTCCGTTCCCCGTTGTCCCCATGCGGAGATAGTAGTTTTCGCCGCGCTCGGCATAACGCAGGTCCTGCAGCAGGCGCGACAGATCACGCCCCAACAGGGTCGTATCCCGGGTCCACGCCAGATCGACGGTCGATACCAGTTCGAGCGGTGCCAGGCTCTGTTCGTACTCGACCCGGTTGGGGGTGTAATCTCCCAGCGAGCGGACCCAGTCGAGCAGGTGCCGGTTGCGGATCTCCCGGTCGGCGTGCACGACCCGCGGCAACAGCGAGAAAAGGGCGCTGTCGATATCCACCCGCCGCAGCGTGTCGTAGAACGCCGGATGGTGGTATTTGGCATAGCCCCAGACGCGGCAGAGCGTTTCGAGGTTGGGAAGTGTACGGGGATCGTCGAAATCCCCGGCTGTCAGCGTGAAGCCCGACAGGGAGGCGGGAGGTTCGGAGTTCTGGCAGGAGGCCGGGCGGACGGCGAGGCACGACAGCATCGCAGCCGCAAGAAGCAGGGTTCGCATGGTCGGAGTATCAGGTTTTATACCAAACGCAGCAGCGGGGTGTTTCGTATCCGCCGGGGCGGTTTTCCGACGAAACATCCGGAAAAAGTTGATCCGAAAAACAAAGGTCCGTGCGATTCGATCGCACGGACCTTTCTATTCGAAAAGTGATCCGGTCAGTTCCACAGGGGCTTCAGCACGCCGAAGAGCAGGCAGGCGATCAGGAAGGTAGCCACGATGTTGAAGCTCTGGGCCACGAGGAACGAACGCAGGATGTTGCGGTTCTCGCGCGAGACGATATCCTTGAGCCGCGTGTCGAGTCCGATGCAGACGAAGGCCAGCGAGAAGAAGACCGTGGAGAACATCTTGGCCACGCCCGGCTCGGCCAGTTTGCCCCGCGCATCGGGGACGAAGACGCCGCCCGACTGCAGCAGGCTGAAGACGAGCGAGGCGGCCACGAAGCCGAGGATGAACTTCGGGAACTTCTCCCACACGATACCCAGCGAGGGAGCCTGTCCGCCGTGTCCGCTGCGGGCCGAGAGGTAGAGGGCAATGAAGAAGGCCACGACACCGATCAGCACATTCTGCGCCGCCTTGATGATGACGGCGTGACTGTTGGCCGTCTCACCGACGATCATGCTCGAGGCAGCGACGCCCGACGTGGTGTCGATCGTTCCGCCGATCCACGCCCCGGCGACCTCCTGGGCCACGTCGGCGGGGAAGAGGTGAGGAAGGATCAGTTCGGCCAGCCACGGCATGAGGTAGATCATCGGTACGACAATGATGAGTACCAGCGAGACGATGTAGGAGAGTTTGCGGTCGTCGCCGCCCACCACGCGCGCCGCCGTGATGCAGGCCGAAACACCGCAGATCGAGACGCCGCTCGAGAGGATCATCGCCGAACGTTCGTCCACCCCGGCTCGCCGGGCCGTGCGGAAGGCGAAGAACCAGACAATCGCCACGACCAGGCACGCCTGGACAAGGCCGAAGATGCCAGACTTCATCACGTCGCTGAAGAGGATCGTGGCACCGAGGCAGACCACACCGATCTTGATGAAGAACTCGCCCTGAATGGCCGGCTTCATCCACGCGGGAACATGCCACACGTTGCGGATGAGCAGTCCGAAGAGCACCGAGAAGAAGACCGACTCGAAGCCCCAATAGGCCACGGAAGGGAGTTTGGCGACCAGCTGCGCCAGCAGCGATACGGCGAAGACCACGCACAGCGAGGGGAAGAGCCCCTTGAGCGGGCGGCCGAGCAGGCGGTTGCCGACATAGAGCACCACGAGTACGATCACGAAGAGCAGGGCGATGTTGCGCCATGCGTCCAGCGTGGCCAGGGTCGAAGGTACGTTCGGCAGCAGGGCCGGGATCAGGGCGGAGAGCAGGAGCAGCGGAATGGAGACCCAGACCACCACCCAGTCTTCGGTGCGGAGCGATTCGAAAAATTGTTTCATCGGTCAAAAGGAGATTAGGTCATCAGAACATCCCGGTAAACTGGACGGAGAGCAAGTTCCGGTCGGAGACGCCGACAGCGGCATACGATTCATAGGTGTAATCGAGCTGACAGCGCAGGTACCGCACAGGTTGCCAGATAAAGCCGGCCGTACAGTTGGACTGACGCGTGGAGGAGACGGAGACCTGCTCGAGGAAGGTATCGTAACGCACGACCGGGGTAAATGACCGGGTTGCGTGCCAGCCTCCCATGACGTACCAGCCGCCACTCTCGATCCGCCGTACAGCCCCCGAATCGCCCGTTGTGACATCGGTCTCTCCGCCGATCCATTCGCTGCGCAGAACCACGGCCCCGCGGTCGTAGCACACGCCGGCGCCGTAGCGGACGCGGCGGCGGTAATCGGGGCCGTATTCGCCCCAATAGTAGGAACCGCTGAGCGTCAGGCCCCGCACCGGATGCAGCGTGAGACGTGCAGCGAGATCCTTCGAGCGGTTGCGGTCCCGCGTATTGATCCCTTCGCCGTTGAGTACACCCAGGTCATAATGCAGCAGGTTGTAGCCGTCACGCGGGAAAAAGGAACCGTGGAGGACGAGGCCCATGTCGCGACCCGTAGAGGAGAGTCCGCACAAATCGATAAATCCCATCATCCGCAACAGAACCAACGGATAGTGGATGAACTCGATCTTCGTCGGCGGATAGGCCGTATTCTCGATCGAAAAGGGGACCTTGAGTTCCCCGACCCGAAGATTCAAAGCCTGCAACGGGCAGTAATCAAGATAGGCATCGAGAATCTGCGGCGAGGCGAACTCCAGCCGCACGTTGTAATGAAGTGACGGTAAAAGAGAGCCTGCCAGTGCAAACTGGGCGCGGCGGATCAGGAAACTCGAGGTATTTCCGTCGTATTCGTATCCCAACTGGACATAGCCCGAAAACTCGGGCAGGCGGGAACGCAACCGGTCCCAGCGGTCGGCCCGCCGTTCGAGGCGGTCGATCCGCGCCTGCAACGAATCGATCGTCGCCGGGGAGGAAAGCGTATCGGTCGAGAGCTGCGCTCCGAGGCAGCAGACGGCGCTCAACAGCGCGAGGAGCAGAGAAAGGAGAGGTTTCATCGGCAGCGGGCTGTATTTTCGGCAAAGGTCGAAAAATCCGGCGACGCGTCAATACGCGAAAATACCTAATTTACGGCCTGAACCGATCCTTCTGGAGAAGATTCCGCCTGTCTGACCGGGTCGGAGAACCGGAATACGGGTAACAGAATCCGGAATCGGGATAGTCCGGCGAGCCGTTTTTCCGTGTATTTTTGTAACATGTCCCACAACTGGCCGGATCCCCCGGGACAAGAAGAGACACGACAACGGACAACCGCCGCAACACACGACAGAAACAGTGCGGGACCCGGCCCCGTAGAGACACAAAACCGAAAGAGGAGAGATGACACTCGACGAATTCCTGCAATACGCACAACAGCGCAAGCCCTTCGAGGAGCCCGAAATGCTGCGCCTGATGAACGAGATGAGCGACGAGGCCCGGCGCATCACCTGCCGCCTGAACGCCGAATACCACACCCCCGACGAGATCCGCGCACTGCTCTCGGAGCTGTTCGGCCGCAGGGTCGATTCCTCGCTGCGGGTCTTCCCGCCCTTCTACACCGACTTCGGAAAGAACATCCATCTGGGCCGGGAGGTCTTCATCAACGCCTGCTGCCACTTCCAGGACCACGGAGGGGTGACGATCGGTGACGGCTGCCAGATCGGCCACAACGTCGTTTTCGCGACGCTCGACCACCTGATCGACCCCGCGCGGCGGAAGACGACCTGCCCGGCACCGATCGTCCTCGGTCGGAACGTCTGGGTCGGAGCCCATGCAACGATCCTCAAGGGGGTGACGATCGGCGACAACGCCATCGTCGCCGCCGGCGCCGTGGTCACGAAGGATGTGCCGGCCGACACGATCGTCGGAGGCGTCCCGGCACGGATTATCCGCCGGATCGGGGACCGAGAGTAAGACGAAAGGACCCGCGCCCACACGGGTACGGGTCTGCTATACGTCGCGGCGGAGATGCCGCAGCAGGATGACGGGTCGCTCAGCGGGGCATCGGGAAGGAGAGGGTCCGGGCATCGAGGTAGGCGTCCGGATAGGGGCTCCAGTTCCAGGCCTGTCCGTTCGAAATCGTCACGTGGCGGACCAACTGGCGGGGCGAGGCGTCGAAGACGGAGACCCGGGCCGGCAGTTTCGATTTGGGAGCCAGCACCACGGAGGTCATCGAGACCACCGGCTTGCTCCCGATCGGGACCATCACGTCGTAGGATGGCATCCACGGGGTCATGTGGACAATTGTATCGGGCAGGACGAACGGCTCGGCGATACGGGTCGAGTCACGCCGTTCGAAACGGCCGTTCGGGTGCTCCTGGGCAGTCGCGGTCAGCGTTGCAGCGAACGCAAGAACCGCCAACAACATCTTTCGCATGGTACACTCCTTTTTTTATTTATAACGGTCAGAAGACCTCCTTTAGTATACGCACCGACTGGACCGAGTTGATCGCATCGAGGTGATAGCCCAGGAAGACAAGCATCTCGCTGAGAAAGTCGCTCCGCTGCGTCCGGTTGAGCGCCAGCCCGCCCAATGCCCGCACGTCGCAGTGCAGCAGTTGATCGAGCAGGTGTGACGACGACTGCGTCATCACCTCGGGATGAGCTCCGGGATGCGGGGTATAGAGTCCCTCGCGGACGTCGAACCACCACCCCGCGACGTAGTCGTTTCCCGGGCGGTAGCCCAACAGGCAACTCAGGTTGGCCAGGAACCACAGGTGGAAATTCGGGACCCCCTGCTCCAGGACGTCGAGCGCCCCGACCGACCCCCAGACAAAATCGAACAGCGGGTCGTTCGGTTCGCACTCCCTGACCAGACGATACAAAACTTCGGCCATAAAGAGCGCCATGGTCGATTTGCGGACATCGAACGGCAGGCTCTGCAGCGTGAAACCCGCCCGGATCTCGCGAAAACGGTCCATCTGCCTGTGAGGCGACTCCAACCCTTCGAACTCGACGGGAAACATCGGCTGGAAGAGCGCCAGTTTCGACCCCCGGCCCCGCGAACGGACTCCCTGCACCATGTAGCTGCGACGGCCGCCGACATCGGTCAGCAGATAGGCCACCAGCGATGAATCGCCGTATTTGAGCGTGTGCAGGACGATGCCGCGCCCCTTGTAACTCTTCACTGCGGCCTGCGGACATGAACCAGGAACCAGCCGTCGCGCTCGGCCCGCGCAACGGGGAGCAGCCCCTCGCGGGCGGCAGCCGCCTCGATCGCTTCGACGTCGGCGGCGAGGAAACCGCTCATCACCAGATCCCCGCCCGGAAGGAGTGCCGCGGCATAGGCTGCCATGTCGGCCGTGAGGATGTTGCGGTTGATGTTGGCCAGGATGAAGTCGTAGCGTCGGCCGGCAATGCGGCGGACATCGCCCAGCATCGGCTCGATGCGGTCGGCCACGCCGTTCGCCGCGATGTTCTCCCGGCAGTTGGCGTCCGCCCAGTCGTCGATATCGACGGCATCCAGGTGCCGGGCCCCGCACTTCGCGGCCACAATGGCCAGCACGCCCGTGCCGCTGCCCATATCGAGGCCCGTGCGACCGGCAACCCCCAGATCGAGCACGGCACGCGACATGAGCCACGTCGTGGCGTGGTGTCCCGTGCCGAACGACATCTTCGGCATCACCACCACCTCGGGCTCTCCGTCCGGAGCCGGATCATGGAACGGCGCCCGGATGAGCAGGCGCCCCTCAACGTCCACCGCCGGGAAATTGCTCTCCCAAAGGGCGTTCCAGTTCTGCGTCTCGATCGAGATATAGCGGCCCTCAACGCCGTAGCGCACAAGCAGGGCATCGATCTCCGCCTTACAGTCGGCCAGCAGGTCCTGGCGGATGTAGGCCTTCAGCACACAACCTTCGGTCTCGAAACTCTCGAACGCATAGTCGGCCAGTTCCGCCGTCAGAATCTCGGCCTGTTCGCCGCCCGTACAGGCGACATTGAGCGCAACGTAATCCATAGGAATCGGGAATAATATTATGTAAAATTTCGTACCTTCGTACCGACAAAGGTAACATTTTATCCGGATTCGACCGACTCGGAATGGCGGAAAATACGAAAAAATGGGAAGAGGCCGGCAGGCACTACCGGACCTACATCAAACTCGAGAAGCGACTGGCGCAGAACACCGTGGAGGCCTACATGCGCGACCTGAGGTCGTTCGCTCACTTCATCCTGCGCATGTACGACGTGCCGCCGGCGAAGGTCGAGGAGCCCATGGTGCAGCGCTACGTCGCATGGCTCTACGACCGCGGCCGGGAAAAGGCCTCGCAGGCCCGGTCGCTGAGCGGCGTGAAGAGCTTCTTCAACTTCCTGCTCATCAGCGACCGCATCGAAAGTTCCCCGGCCGAATTCGTTCTGACGCCGAAGTTCGGGCGGCACCTGCCCGACGTGCTCACGACCGGGGAGATCGACCGCATCATCGCCGCCGTGGACGGAACGACCCCCAAGGAGATCCGCGACGCCGCGATGCTCGAGGTGCTCTACTCGTGCGGCCTGCGCGTCTCGGAGCTCACCTCGCTCCGCATACGGGACCTCTTCTTCGGCGAGGGCTACATCCGCGTCACCGGCAAGGGCGACAAGCAGCGACTTGTCCCGATCAGTTCGACGGCCCGGGAGCGGATCCACCGCTACCTCGAGGTACGGCGCAGCGCACGGGCCGGAGAGGAGACGCTCTTCCTGAACAACCGCGGCAGCAGCCTCACGCGCGTCATGATCTTCACGATCCTCCGCGAGGCGGCCCGCCGGGCCGGCATCGAGAAGAAGATATCGCCGCACACCTTCCGACACTCGTTCGCCACCCACCTGCTCGAGGGCGGGGCCAGCATCCGGCAGGTGCAGGAGCTGCTCGGCCACGAGAGCATCCTCACCACGGAGATCTACACGCACCTGGACGACAGCCACCTGCGGCAGACGGTCGAAGAGCACCTCCCGATCTGAAACGGGCAGGAAAAACGGGACGGAATCAGAGTTTCAGGATCGCCGAACGGGGCGTCAGGCGGAGTGTATCGTAATCAAGACCCGAGAGAACGACCGCAACCCCGTCGGGGTGGACCAGCGCCGGCAACGCCTCGCCGAGCGGAAGCCCCGCTTCACGGAGCCGCACGAAAGCGGCGCGGTAGTCGGCGGGGAAGCCCGCGACAAGCAGTCCCGAGTAGAACTCCGTGGCGGGCCGGCGGTCGGGTTCGGGGCACGACTCGACACGGAGCAGGCGTCCCTCCGCGGAGAGCGTGACAAGCGGGTTGCGCACGAGCCCTTGCGGGGTCCAGAGCAGGTTAGAGGCTATCCGCCGGGTGGGCTGCGCGGAAGAATTCATCGGCAAAGATACGGATGTTCAACTGACGGCGGTAGAGGCTGTCCACCGCATCGGCGACCGGCGTGGTGTAGGTTACCTTCAGATCGGAGACCGTCACGGAGGGGCGGGCGGGAGTCTGACCGAAGTCGAGTAGGTCCACACGCAGGCGGCGGTGGGTCGTGTCGGGCGTGAAGGTGCGCATGAAGCGCTCTTCGCGGCCACGGCGCAGCATCACCGTGTAGAGGTTCGAACGCGAGCCATCGGCTCGCTCGAGCCAGGCCGAGCCCTTCAGCCCCCGCGTATTGCGGTCGAGCGAATCGATCAGGTACTTCAGCGAAACGGTATATTCGCCCGGAACCACATCAAACGTGAAGCTCAGCCGTGCAGTATCTCGCAGCGAGGAGACGCGGATCAGCGAATCGGCATAGACCGTATGCGTGAAGGTACGCTGCGCGACGTTGTCGATCGTGTCGAGGATCGCCACCTCGCGGTTGTAGACCTTGCCTTCGGCCTCGAGCAGGTCGATCGCCCGTTCAACGACATCGCCCAGGCGGGCGCTCTTGCGCTTCGAGAAGTTGCCGATCGTATAGTAGACATCCTCGGTCGTATAGCCGTAGCGGGCGAAGATCGGCTCGTAGATCCGCAGCGAGTCGGTGCGGATGTTCTCGTTGGAGATATAGGCGTTGGCCAGGAAGGCATCGCGGAAAATCAGCGCCAGCTCACTGTCCGGAATGATCGTATGCCGGGCGCACGAAAGCGCCCCGAGGGCCAGCAGACCGCAGACGGCATGTCGCAATAGCTTGTTCATCATCGTTCGTCGTTTTTTATCATACTCCGCACCGTAAGTTCCGTCAGCAGCCACGCCACAACTCCGAACGAGAGCACGACGGCCACAAGGTCACCCAAACGGAACTCCACGGGATAACTCTTCGTAAGGAAGGTCTCGGCCGGAATCTCGATCAGACCGAAGTGTTGCTGGACGAGGCTTGCACCCACACCGAGGAGGACACCCGCGGCGGCACCCAGCCCGCAGATCAACAGCCCCTCGCGGCGGAAGATCGAGCGGATCAGCGCCCGGTCGGCCCCCAGCGCCCGCAGCGTCGCCCGGTCGGCCCGCTTCTCCACGATGAGCATCGACAGCGCCCCGACGACCGAGAACGAGGCGACGACCAGCACCAGCAGGGCGATGAAGAAGATGCCCCACTTCTCGTAGGTCATGATCCGGTAGAACGAAGCGCGCAGCTCGTCGCGGGTCCGCACACGGAACGTGTCGCCCAAGGCCGATGCGACTTCGCGCCGCACGGCATGCACGTCGGCACCGGCATCGAGGCGGAAAACCAGCGAGGTGGCCTGCCCCGGGTAGTCGAAGAGCTCCTGCGCCAGGCGCAGCGAAGAGAGCACATAGGTCCGTTCGGTCTCCAGGTCGAGCGAGAAAACCCCGCCAACGGGCTCCGTCCGCCGCGCATAGCTCCCGACGGGCAGCAGGCTCGAGAACGAACCCCGACGCACGGCATAGAGCGTCACGTCGGCATCGGCCAGCGAGCGGACACCCAGCTCCCAGGCCATCGTCTGCCCGATGACCAGTTTCTCAAGGTCCCCGAGCCGGACGCGCCATTCGCCCGCCGTGACGGCTTCGCCCAGCGGGAAGACCCCGGTGTAGGCATCGTCCACGCCGCGGACCGTGGCCGTGGCCTGCCGGTCGCCGTGCTCGAGCAGGGCGCTCTGCTCCAGCAGAAAGGAGAAGGAGGCTACGCCCGGAATGCGGGCAAGAGCGGCCGTATCGACCTGCGACAGGACGAAGGTCTGTCCCGTGCGCGGAGCGGCGGTCAGGTCGGCATCGAAGGCCGAATACATCGACTTGACCAGCGTCTCGAAGCCGTTGAAGACCGACAGCAGGATGATCATCGCGGCGACGGGCATGGACACGGCGGCTACGCTCAGTCCCGAGATCAGGTTCACGACCGACCGGGACTGACGCGAAAAGAGGTAGCGTCGTGCGAAGAGGCGGGCCAGCATCGTCCGGATCCGGCGTCTATTTCAACGCCTGCTCAATGTGCTCGATGTACTCGAGCGAATCGTCGAGGAAGAACTGGATCTCCGGAACATTCTTCAACTGGTTCCGCAGCCGCTGGCCCAGGGCCCGACGGACGAACCAGTTCTGGTGCTCGAGCGTCTTCATCAACTCGGCGCTCCGGTCGAAGGGGAATACACTGACGTAAATCTTGGCGTATCCGAAATCGGGCGACACGCGCACCCCCGTGACTGTGACCAAGAGCCCCCGCACGAGGGCGGCTCCCTCCTTCTGGAAGATCTCGGCCACATCCTTCTGGATCTGCTTGGCGATCTTCTGCTGGCGTGTGGTTTCCATAGTTCTGCTGTTTTACAATCCGTATTTGAATACTTCGCGGTTCTTCGTCCGCTTCGGGCGGGGCTTCCACGCTTCGAAGCCCTCCTTGTTGAATCGGTAGTTCAGACCGACGGATATCATCATGTTGTCCAGCGGCGAGCGCATCGGGGTCGATGCGAAGGGGTTCTCCGGCCCGTCAATCGCATTGTCCGCATACTTGTTGCGGTTGCGGAGCACGTCCGAATAGCCGAAATAGTAGCGCACGCGGAAGTTCAGCTCATAACGGCCGATCAGGAAGGCCACGCCGCCGCCGCCGGCCAGTCCGTAGCCCCAGCGGTTGTCGCGGGGCAGCTTGTAGGCGTAGTCCCCGCTCCAGGCCGGATCGCCCTGCTCGCGAGCCTGCTCGTTCTCGTAGCGGGACGAGAAGGTGTAGGAGAAGGTTGCGGCCGCCTCGAGGTAGACCCGCACGTGGTTGCGCAACATGTAGATGTGCGGCTGCCAGACGACCGGAAGCATCACCGTGTTCATGTTGCGCGTGTAGTAGAGGTAGTCTTTCTTCTCCTCGACCGCCGCGGTGTTCGTAGCGAACGAGAAGCCCTGCTGCAGGAATTCGAGGTCTACACCGAAGCCTCCGACGAAGCGTTGCTTGCCGTAGTAGCGCCACGTCAGGCCGCCGCCGTACATGCCCCACATCCCGCGCATTTCCTGTTTGGGATTGAACCGCCCGGTGCCCATGCCGTAGCCGGCCGTGAAACCGAGCGTATGCTGCGCCGAGGCACGCGGTGCGGCCAGCACACCGAAAAGCATCGCCACCGCGACGAGAAAAGTCCGTATGTTGCGTTCCGTCATATCCTTATCTGAAGTTGCTGAACATGCTGCCCGCCGAACCGAAGTTAGCGTTCATCGAATTCTGCTGGTTGTTGAGGTTCTCTTTCTTGGGGCCCTCCTTGGCGCGTTTTTCCGCCTCACGCTGCTGGCGGCGGGCCTCACGCTCGTCGAGCATGCGCGAAAGCGACTGCATCGTCACCGGTGCGAAGATCCGGTTCATGTCCATCGTGAACTCGATCTCCCAGTTGGTCTTCGTCGCAAAGGTGTCCTCGCCCGCATCGTTCATGTACATCTCCGTGCGTTCGGGCTGCTGACGGCGGACCAGATTGCCCGTGTCCCACTTGCCGTTCCCGTTGCGGTCCTCGATCACGCGGAACTTGATCTCGCCGGCCGGAACGTAGTTGAACTGAACATCGCCCGTGGTGACGTCGCGCCGCTCCTGCTTGAGCGCCCCGTTGCCGTCGAGCAGCTGGATGATGTACTTCGAGCCGTCGTTGCGCCCGACGACGTGGACCTTGACCGTCGCAAACTTCTCGGGGTCATAGACCGTGTAGGAACCGACGATCGAATCGTTCGAGAGACCCGCCACATCGGTCATCGCACCCTTCGGAATCGTCAGCTGATACTGTGCGCCCGTCTCCCATGCGGCGCGGATGTGCCAGCGGAGCAACTGCCCCGTATCGCGCACCATGCGCACCGGAACCTCCTCCGAGAGGCTGTCGGCTCCCGTACGCACGAGCCGCAGACTGGCCGAATCGAGCCGCGTCAGCGGGTAGTCGAAGTCGATCGTCAGGTGCTCCTCGGGGTTGATCTCACCGCTCTGCGGCAGCTTGTAGGCAAACGGGTTGGGCTTCTCGGGCTCCTTCCACTCCTCGCCGGCCTCCTCGGCCTTGCGGCGCTCGCGTTCGAGTTTTTCGCGTTCGCGCTCCTGCTCCTTGGTCTCGACAAGACGCCACGCGAGTTTCAGCTCCTCGGTCACCTCCTGCAGGCGGTTCACCGTATCGTGCTTGAAATAGGTGATCTTGCCCTTGATCGTATCCGGGAGCGACTCCGACGGCATGTCGAACCACAGAGCGATGGTGTCGCGGCCGACGGTCTGCGGATCGACGATGACCCGCTCGGCAGGGATGCTGTCGAACACCAGGTTCGTGATGCGCGGGCGCGGGGCCCCGAAGTAGAGCATGGCCTTGTGCTGCAGGGGCCGGGCACTCTCCGAGAGCACCTGACGGCGGAACTGCACGTCGGTGAACATGCGGAAATAGAGCTGCGGTTCGGCAGTCACATAGCGGCGCAGCGAGTCGTACCAGATGGCGAAGTCGGGCATCTCGGCCGGATTGTAGGTTCCCTCGATGAAACCCACCTGGTCGGTTCCCGGCTCGTAGAGCTGGTTGTCGTTCTTGTCCTGCACGGCATAGATCCGGTAGGGGATCGGCTTGAGGTTCTGGGCGATGAAGATACCGTTGTTCTCGGCACGCGCAATCACGGAAGGGCGGTACTTGAAGACCGTCGAGTCGTAGTCGGGGGTATACTCCACCGAGTCGGCCGGGTAGAACCAGATGAAGCTCTTCGAGACCGAGTCGGACTTGTAGCCGTCGGCCGTATAGCCCGAGAAGACCATCGAATCGATCTCGGGACCGGTCGAGAAGACGTAGCGCATCGAATAGAGCGGGTTGCCCTCGTTGTTGTCGCAGATGGCGCTTCCGAAGTTGAGCGCATAGGTCGTGTTCGGGCGCAGCGTGTCGCGCAACTGGATGACGATTCCGCGGCCGCGCATGGTGATCGTCGGCTTTTTCTTCATCTCGGGCGAGGTGAAGAACTCCTTCTGCTGGTCCTTGATCTGCACGAACTCGTCGAACTCGATGTAGATCTTGTCGTGACCCACCGTGGGGCGGTTCGTCGTGAAGTTGTCGGGCGTCATGGCCACGATCACCGGGGGCAGCGAGTCGCGCGGGCCGCCCGTCGGAGTCATCATGTTGGCACAGCGGCTCAGGAAGGCCGAGGCGAAGAGCAGCGCCACGGCCGAGCGCAGCAGGTTGAGCGTATGGTGTCGGCGGGTTTTCATCGGCGGAGAGGGCTTTGCGTCGCGGCAGCCGGAGCCGTCGCAGACCGGTTCTCGGGGGCCAGGGACTCGTTCACGATGCGCCAGCCGTTATCGACGTCGATCCAGACGTTGCGCCACGGACGGAAGAGCACCGAATAGGTGGGGCTGCTGCCGTCGAGATCGACCGTCTGCTGCGAGTAGGCATAGAGGCGGTCCACACGGTCCACAACCACGACCATCAGCGTTTCGGAGGTGACCGTCATCGAATAGAGCCCCGTTTCGGAATCCTTGTAGGCCTGGAAGTTGGGGTTGGTGCGGGTGAACGAGTCGTCGCTCTTCGAGGTGATCTTGCCCGCCACGGCATCGTCGTAGGAGGCGATGTACCACGCCGTCGTATCGACGGCATAGGCATAGGCGTCGAGCTTCTCGATCGTACCCGGCTCGCCTCCCTCATCGCTCTGGACCGAAGGCGAGACGTAGCAGGTTACCGACTTGGGCGGGGTGTAGTAATCGTTGCGGAAAATCCAGTTGCCGTCCTTGTAGGTGAAGCCCTCCTTCCACAGTTTGAAGATGAGCGTCACGTAGAGGTTCGGCAGGTTGTCCGACATCTCCTGCTGCGTATAGGCATAGAGGCGGTTGGTCGGGTCCACGGCCACGATCATCTTCTTCGAGGAGCCCGTGAGCGACATCTGGATCCAGCCCGTCGTCCCCTCGCGTTCGCAGGGTTCCGACGTGGCGACCGGGTCGAGCCGGTCCGAGGAGTTCATCCGTGAGGTCACGACTCCGTTCAGGGCATCCTCGTAGGAGGCGACCGTATAGAGCGCCGTGTCGGCCACGAAGGCATAGGCCCGAACCCCTTCGAGCGGATTGTTCGGATCGGCCGAAAGATTCTGGACCAACGGTTTGAGCACGTAGTTCGTGCTGTCGGAGACATCCTTGAAACATCCCGGACAGATCAGCGTCGCAGCCGCCGACAGAAGCAGTAGGAAACGCCGCATGCTCATGCCTTCTCCGTTTTATGTTTTTCCCGCAATGCGGACAGCATCTCGCCCACACTGATACCCAGCACCGGATGCCGGCGCTGACGCATGATCTCGCACAGAGGCACCAGTGCGAATTCCCGCTCGGCAAGGAGCGGATGGGGAAGCGTCAGGCGATCGGTCTCAAGGACCAGGTCGTCGTAGAAGATCAGGTCGATATCGATCGGCCGGGAGGTATAGCGGGCACCCGATGCCGAGCGCTCAAGCTGCTCTGCAGCGCGGTTCCGCCCCAGTTCGCGCTCGATCGCCTGGCAGGCGTCGAGCACCTCGAGCGGCGAGAGATCGGTCGTCAGTTCGAGGGCCTGGTTCGAGAAACGGTTCTCGCTCGTGAAGCCCCACGGGGCGCTTTCGTACCGGTGCGAGCAGCGCAATACAGCGCCCACGCGGGCATTGACCAGCTGCTGCGCCGACTGGAGCGTACGTTTCACGTCGCCCAGGTTGCCGCCCATCAGAAGTGTCACTCGTGCCATCGTCACAAATGTTTTATCATTTTGCTCACCGAGAGGGCAAAATGGGTGAATACGATCGTCGGATTGCCGTTCTGCGCGATCTGTGCGGAGGCGCTCTCGATCTCGGCGATCAGCGGCTCGATATTCTGCGAGCCGACAAACGGGGCGAACTTCGTACAGAAGGCCAGCTCCTCGCCCCACAGGTAGCTGATCTCGCGGATCCCGGCGTGCAGCATGTAACTCTCGCGCAAAAGTCGGGCCGCATCCCGGAGAAAGCCCCGCTGCTGTTCGCGCGAAAGTTGCGCCGCATCCTCGGCCCAGGTTACCAGTTCGAGGTGCTTGTCGTTGTAACTCAGTCGCATCAGGCTGCAGAACAGGTCGAAATGCTCCTTGCGTTGCGCATCGCTTTCGCCGGCGACCAGGTGCCCCAGCTCAAGCAGGTCGCCGTCGGCCAGCCGCGCCATGTTGCGCGCCTGCAGCGGGTCGGCGACGCCCCGGGCGAATGCCTCGCGCTCGAGCACCTCCGGGGCAATGCGCGGCACGCAGACCTCCTGCGTACGCGAGAGGATCGTCGGCAGCAGCCGATCGGGATGCTCCGAAACGAGGATGAAGAGCGTGCGCTCCCACGGCTCCTCGAGGATCTTCAGGATCTTGTTCGCCGCCTCCTCGTTCATCGTCTCGGGCAGCCAGACGAGCATCGTCTTGTAGTCGGCCTCGAAACTCTTGAACGAGAGTTTGCGGATGATCTCGTCCGCTTCGCGGGCAGCGATCATCCCCTTGAGCGTTTTGCCCAGGTCGAGTCTGTCGTACCACTCCTGCGGCGAGAAGTAGCCCCGCCGCTCGGCGAACAGCGTGCGGAACTGCGGCAGGAACTCGTCGCTGCGGATCACCTCGCCCGACTTCTTGCCCTGCTTGTTCACCGGGAAGACCAGGTGGAGGTCGGGGTGCGCCAGCGCCTCGATCTGCCGGCAGTCGGGACACTCGCCGCACGAATCGCCGTTGCGGCGGTAGCGGCAGCATAGGTACTGGACATAGGCTACGGCAAGAGCCAGCGTCCCGAAGCCCGAAGCCCCGGTGAAGAGCTGGGCGTGACTCACGCGCCCCGCATCGACCGTCTGCGCCAGATGCCGTTTCAGATCGTCCTGTCCCGTTATGTCAGCAAATCGCATAATCCACTCCTTGCGGGGATTCAGCGGCCCCGTCCGCAGACTGCCCGCACCATCGCCCGCACGTCGATCCGCTCGCGGCGGATCAGATAGGCCAGATAGGATGCAAACAGCACGATATTAAACGTATAGCCGGCGAACATATTGCCTCTGACCCACGAAGAGAAGGCTTCGCAGAGGAGGAACAGCCCGAGGGCCACAAACACATACTCCCAGATCCGGCGCCACGGATAGGGCGTCGGGAAGAAACGCCGGTTGAGCCACCAGCTGACCGCGACCATCGCCGATTCGCTGGCCAGGCGGGCCCAGGCGGCTCCGTAGTAGCCCCACAGCGGGATGAGCCAGCAGCCGAAGAGCAGGATGGCCGCCAGACCGGCCCCCGTGACGACGATCGCCAGCGAGGTGCGCTCCTCGCGCTTGTACCAGAACGAGAGGTTGAGCCAGACGCCCGTCAGCACGTTGGCCCCGAGCACGACGGGCAGAATGAAGATCCCCTCGCGGAAGTCCCGGCCCACGATCAGCGCGAAGAGGTCGCGGAACAGCGCGATGCCCAGGAAGATGACCATCGAGGCCATGACGTAGTATTTCAGCGCGGCGGCATTCATCGCCACGAAATCCGACTTCTTGAAGTTCGAGAGAAAGAAGGGTTCGGCGGCCAGACGGTACATCTGGTAGAAGAGCATCATGACCACGGCGATCTTGGTGATGGCCCCGTAGACGCCCACCTGCGCCATGGCACCGTCCGGAACGAGGTACTTGATGAGCTGGCGGTCGATGAACTCGTTGGCCGTGCCTGTCAGTCCGCCGACGAGCAGCGGCAGCGAGTAGGCAAAAATGGCGCCGAGCAGCCGCCAGTCGATGCGCGGCACCGTGCGGTCGGCGGTGGTCAGGATCAGCAGCCACGTCACCGCACTGGCGATGAAGTTGGCCACGAACGCCCACCCTACGCCGAAGTCGGTGGCGAAGAGGCCTGCCAGACCGAAGCCTACGGCAAAGAGGACGTTCAACACGACGTTGAGCGCCTTGAAACCGACGAAGGTCATCGCACGCCCCTGTTCACGCAGACGCGAGAAGGGGATGCAGGCCGAAACGTCGAAGAGGATGATGAGCGCCACCCAGACGATGTACTCGGGATGGGCGACATAGGCCTCGCCCATCAGGCGGGCCACCCCGTCGCGGCAGAGGATCATCGCGCCGCAGAAGAGCAGCGCCGCGAGCGACGTGACGCCCCACGTGGTGGCGAAGAGCCGCCGTTTGGCCCCCTGCACGTCGCCGCCGGCCTCTTCGGCCTTTGCCGAGAAGCGGAAATAGCTCGACTCCATGCCCATGGTCAGCAGCGTGAGTGCCAGCGGGATCAGGGCATAGACATCGACCACGATGCCGTAGACCTCCTGCCCGAACACGCGCGTGTAGTAAGGCGTGAGCAGGTAACTCAGGAAACGCACCACGATGGTGCTGATGCCGTAGACGGCGGTCTGTTTGGCCAGTTTTTCGAGCATGACAACGTGTATGGTGGGCAAAGATACGAAAATTAGCCGGAAAAGACGCTATCTGCCGGCAATCAAAGCCACTTCTTGTAGCGGAAAAACCAGATCGTCAGAATCGAGCAGAAGATCATGAGCGCGATGGCGAAGAGATAGCCCAGCGGGATGACGGTACCGTTGTCGAGGGTCAGGTGCCAGTCCAGTTCGGGCATGGCCTTGAAGTTCATGCCGTAGATCGAGGCGATGAGCGTCGCGGGCATGAAGACCACGGCAGCCACCGAGAAGATCTTGACGATGCCGTTCTGCTCGATGTTGATCAGACCCAGCGCGGCGTCCTGGATGTAGTCCAGTCGCTGAAAGCTGAAGTCGGCGTGGTTGATCAGCGAATTAACATCCTTGATCATCAGCTGCAGACGCGGGTAGATATCGTTCGGGAAACGCTCCGAGCGGAGGATGCCCGACAGCACGCGCTGGCGGTCGAAGATGTTCTCGCGCAAGAGCATCGTGCTCTCCTGCAGGGCGCTGATCCGGTGCAGCACCTCCTTGTCGATCGAATCCTCCGAGTTCACGTCCTTCGACAGGGCCGAAACCTGCTTGGAGATCAGCTCCACGAGATCGGCGTCGAAGTCGATACGCACCTCCAGCAGCGAGATGAAGAGGTGATAGCCGGTCGAATAGCTCCGATAGCTCATCTGGAGGCGTTTCTCCGTCTCACGGAAGGTCCGGAACTCGGTGTTGCGCACCGAGACCAGCACACCCTCGTTCGAGATGATGAACGACACCGGCTCGACGATGAACGAATCGCCCGTCGGGACAAAGAAGTTCGAGTTCGACACGATGGCATTCTCGCCCTCCGAGTATTTCGACGTCGATTCGATCTCCTCCACCTGCTGCTTGGTCTGAAGACTGATCTCCATGAAATTCTCGACGGCCTTCTGTTCCTTGATCGTCGGCTGGAGCATGTCGATCCACAGAATGTCGTCGTAACCCAGCTCGTCGAACAGCCGCGTATCCGCATTCCGGATGATCTTGTTGTACTGCTTGAGGTAAATTGTTATCATGATCGCTCTCTCGTGAAGTTCCTGAATCCGCATGCCTAGAGAGGCGGGCGCCGCCCGCTTACTCTCTTCAGCCGGGATTGGCTCTCGGGGCGACCTTCACACCCGAGTCCCAGAACTTTTGGAGCGCCTGATTTTTCTGGTTGTCGAAAATGTAGTCGAACTGCAGCAGCTCCCCGTAGGCCGCCGCGGAGTCGGCGGCGAAGGGCGAGTCGAGCAACGCCTCGTAGCCGTGTTCGAGTCCGTAGGTCAGCGCATGCTGCAACGACTCGACCGTATCGGCATCGACTTCGGCATGGGCCACCCACACCGCGAAGGCGAAGGGCAGTTCGCCGTAGTCCTTCCACCCTTCGACAAGCGGATCGGAACTGGCCAGAAGCCCCTCGCGGCAGGAGGGAACCCCACCCACGCAGTATTCGGTCACCATGCGCGCATCGGCAAGGAGCTGTACGGCGAGGGCCGGCACCAGTGCGATGTCGGCCTTGCGGCTCAGGAAATCCTGTATGACGGAGTCGGGATCGGGCGAGAGCAACAGTTCGGCGCGGAAATTACCCTCGTGCCGAATACCATGGATGAACGGCATCGTGCTGAGGCACGACACAGCGGCTATACGTGGAACTGTGACCATCGTCCATAAGGTATGAAACTGTTGGTTTGACGTCGCAAATATAGGATTTATTCCTGAAAAATGGGAACATTGTTTCCACGTTTTTCCGATTTTTTGTCCGAGACTCTTGACAACGGGGGTTGGCCGATCGTATATTTGCTCCGTCAATTCACAATCGGAGTTCCGCAGCCCGCAAGTTATCGACAACAGACACAGACTGTCGTTCAGCGGATTAATTCGACTTATCAACATTTATCCACATTTTATCCCGGAGTTATGAACACTCCGGGCCATCGTCCCCGCATTGCCTTTCCCGAACCGGAGACATAACATTCCGACCGGACAGTCCGGCTTTCCATACCGGCCGATACGGCCTCCCGGGCCCGCCCCGTTCGGAACCTTCGACACATCCACCTTCCAAATCCATATTCACCATGACCTTTACACAGATTCCCGAACAGTACACCGCTCTCGGCTCCGAGGCGATCTACGTCGTGGAGAGCCCCGAGGCGGCGGACATCGACCTCCGTCTCGTCGCATCGGACGGCACGACTTGCCTCGGCATGAGGCGCTACGTCGGCGTCAGGGAGGCCCGCTGCGACGCGGCACCCCTGCTGCGTCGCGCCCTGCGGTTCGAACCGGCCGACGACGAAACCGGCTTCACCCCGGCTGCGGGGCGCACGGTGACCGCCACGGCCGAAGCGGCCCCCGCCGGGAGCTTCCCCGACCGAGCGGAAGCTACGGCCCCGGCACGCATCTTCCTCGCCGGACCGGCCGGACCGACCGAACCCGCCCTGCGCACCACGATGCCGGCCGAGCGGATCATCCCGGCCGGAGCCGGCGAAGAGATCTCGATCACGATGCCCGAATTCGGATCGGTTGCGGCGGCCGTCACCGTACGCAGCGGCGACCGTACGGAGTTCCACCGCTACGAGGCCAGCAGCGCCGGACTGTTTCTCTTCCGCCTCGACCTCAAAGACTTTCCCGACGCGGAGGAGGTCACGCTCGACTTCGGAACGATGGGCACGATCCACTACACGGTGGTCCCGGCCCGCAGCGAGAGTTGCCGTCTGGCCTGGCGGAACAGCATCGGATCGGTCGAGCACTACACCTTCCCGGTGGTCCGCGAGGTGCGGCTGCGCACGGAGAAGAACCGGGCCGAAAACCGCCGGGGATACGCCGCACGAATCGGCGGACAGGAGCGGCTCACGCGCATCGAATCGGCCTACGAAGCACCCGGCGTGCTGGCGGCACTGGCCGAGATCACCTCGTCGCCCGCAGTCTGGAGGGTGACGGACGGGGGCTGTATTCCGGTCGATGTCACAACCGAGGAGGCGACGCTCCGGCGGCTCGGGGAGCTGTGCAGCCTCAGCCTCGAGATCCGGGAGAAAATCGAAACCGACGCGACATGGAGCTGACCATCGACGGCAAGGTCTGCGACCTGGGAAGCATCCGGATCGCAGTACCCGGATACGACGCTGCGCGGCTGTCGGACCCCGAAGCATGCCGCACGGGGCGGAGGCTCGAATGCCGGATCCCCGCCACTTCCCGTAACGACCGGCTGCTCGGCTCACCGCTCGACCCGCATGCGGCCGTCCGTTTCAACGACGAACCCCACGAGGCCGCCGTCACGGCACAAGGGGCCGTGCTGCTCGCGGGACGGGTCCGCCTGCTCTCGTCGTCGGAAGAGGAGTACACGATCGAGATCCGCGACGGAGGGGCCGGATGGGCCGAGAACACCGCCCGCAGGATGTTCAACACGCTCGGAATCGACTATGCGGGGCACCTGACCCCGACGGAGATCTGTGCCGGCTGGCGGGATGCGTCACCCGTGAAATTCTTTCCAATCCACCACGACGAGTATCCCCGGCGCAACGGCTCGTCGGACCTGATGCCGGCCGAACGGATCCTCTCGCCGGACGACTACCACCCGTTCCTTCGGATCGCCCCGCTCGTCGAGCGGATGTTCCACGAGGCGGGATACACCCTCCGCAGCCGCTTTTTCGAGAGCGACTTCTTCCGCTCGCTCTACATGAGCGGGGCCTACGCCTCGCACGACACGACCGCGGCGGCCGACCGCATGGGATTCCAGGCCCGCCGCCGGGGCGACACGCAGGCCGAGGCCAACGAGGCCGGCAAGGTCGATGCCAACCCGGCAAGCGTGCTCCACTCGGTGGGCAACATCGTCGATACGGCCACCCCGCAGAGCCCCGACGCGGAGGGGAAGCCCATCGACGGGCTCTACAACAACGGAGACTGCTTCGGTACGGACGACGACGGGCGCATCCGCTTCTCTCCGCCAACCGAGACGACCGTCGGGTTCGAGTTCTTCCTGCGCTACACCACCGGCCACCGCATCGCCTCCCGCACCCGCCTCGAAGGATTCGACACGATCTACCTCGGCCCCGGCTCCGAAGTGGCTTTCACGCTGGCCAACCGCTACGAGGACCGGCGGGGCGCCGTCACTCCGGGGTACGCCTACCGCGCCGTCGTGTTCGACCACCGCGAAGGGGCGCAATACCGCCTGACGGGGCGGATCGACGGTACGCCCGACACTGTCTGGGGAACGTTCAGCACCCGGTCGGCCGCAGTGACGGCTCCTCCGGGCGACTTCGCCGACGAACGGCTCGAGGTGCTCGGTTCCGACGGGTGGAAGCCCTACGGCGGCGACTGGGCCCTCTACGCGGGCTACGTCGGCGAGGAGGGAGAAACCACCGTGGAGATCCGCGTCCGGACCGCCTCCGAGCGGGTGTCGCCCGCACAGCCGCGCTATTTCGACCAGATCTACTTCGCCGGGGCGGCACCCGGGACGCCGATTACGGTCCACCGGGAATGTTCGCTCCGCCCGCTCTTCCTCCCCGGCCCGGGATTCGGATCACCCCTCTCGTTCACCGACGTAGCGCAGGTCGAGATCCGCCAGATCGAACTGCTCGAGGCGCTCGCCCACCTGTTCAACCTGCGCTTCTACTCCGAGGAGGGACGCAAGGTGGTGTGGGTCGAACCCGAGGAGGAGTTTCTCGGGGCGGGGCCCGAGGCCGACTGGAGCGACCGGACCGACTTCTCGCAGCCCGTCGAAGTGAAGGACCTCGCACTGGAACTCCACGAGGAGCGGACGTGGTGCTACCGCGAGGGCGACGGTGCCGTCCGGCGGGCCGATGCCGAGACCGGGGAGACGCTCGGCTCGTGGAGCGTGCGCATCGATTCGCAGGCGGCGCTCGTCGGCCCGGAGACACGCCGCAACCCGCTCTTTGCCCCCTCGCTCTGCTCGGCGGGGCACTACCTCAACGCCCCCTCAGCGCTGATCCTTCAGATCGGCGACCGCGACGATGCCGAACAAGGGCAGGAGGTCACTCCCCGCATCGTGCGCTACGCCGGGATGCACCCCCTGCCCGAAGGCGAGCGGTGGGGGTACCCCTCGGACGAGGCGGCCTATCCGCTTGCGGCCTTCCTCTTCGACGGCGACAGCGACGGGGAGCCCTTCACACTCGGTTTCGAGGACCGCGGCGAAGCCCGGGGACTGCACCGCTACTACGACCGCCAGGTCCGGAGGGAGGCCACCCGGGAGCGCATCTCGCTCGCGCTGCGGATCGACCCCGACGAATTCGCCGCGCTGCTCGCACCCGGCTCCGGAGCCCCGGACATCCGCTCCGTATTCCGCATCGACACGGGCCGCGGGATCGTCCGCGCCACGCTCCGCAGCATCGGGGAGTACGATCCCGAGGCCGCCTCGGTCCGCTGCACGTTCGACCGGCTCGGCGAAGATTGAGCCGTCGTTCCACACGCAACCATTCCACACGCAAGAAGATGACACGAATCGAAGAACGAATGATCCGCGCGGCGGCCGACCGCGTCCGCGGAATGACGGCCGTCGAGGCCGTCGAGGTGCTCTTCCGCGAAGGGCTGCTGAGCCCCCGACGCTGCGAGCAGGCCGCCATACGCGACGAAATAGCCCGGCTGGAGCGCTCCGGAATCCCCCGCTGCGAAGCCTTCCACGCCGCCGCCGAGGCCTTCGCCTGCTCCTACGAGAAGGCCCGGTATGCATTCTACGAAACCTTCAAACGCTGAACCATGAAATCCGAAATCCAAATCCACGACAAGGCAGACCTCTGCCGCATCGAGATCGAAGGGACGATCGGTGTCCCCGAAGAGTGGCAGTTCGAGACACCCGACAGCCGGGTGGCCACCTATGAACGGTTCCGGGAGACGCTCGGGCGCATCGGACGCATCGAGAGCCCGGAGGTGGTCGTCGAGATCCGCTCGACGGGCGGCGACGTGAACGACGCCCTGCTGATTCACGACGCCCTCCGGTCCCTTCCGGGGCGCATCACCACCCGCTGTTACGGATACACGGCCTCGGCCGCGACGATCATCGCGCAGGCCGCATCGCCCGGATGCCGCGAAATCTCGGCCAACGCCCTCTACCTGATCCACAACTCGATCTGCACCTCCGAGGGCAATGCCGCGGAGCTTGCCGCAAAGGTCGAGCTGCTCCGGCAGACCGACGCACGCATCGCCGGGCTCTACGCCGCCCGGTCGGGTCGTCCGGTCGGAGAGTTCGAAGCCCTGATGGCCGAAAACAACGGCAACGGCCGCTGGCTCTCGCCCGAGGAGGCCGTCGGGGCGGGGCTGGCCGACCGCATGACCGACGAGGCGGGCGGCGCCTCGGCACTGACCCGCAACCTCGCCCGCGGATGGGAGCGGCTGCTGTGCGGCATCGGCCTGCGCTCCGGGCAGCCGCTCCCCGAGGGGCGCAACATCCTCCACCCCGACTCGGGGCAGGAGCTGCGCCGAAAGATGGCCGAAGCCGCGGCCGAAGAGGCCCGCCGCAAAGCGCTCCCGACACGGGTGCTCCCGACGGAGGACCCCTCCTACGGCGACCCCGTGCAGACAGCCAACGCCCGCGCCTATGCCGAAGACGCCCGCCGGCTGCGGAAATAGAGCAACGACCGGGCTCCGTCCCGGGGCCCGACAATTCAAAAAACCACAAAAACCTTTCACACCATGAACTACATCGAAAATGCCAAGCAGTACACCGGCTCCGAACTCGAGACCGTCTTCTTCCGCCCGATGCTGACCGGAGGGTCGGCCAGGGAGCTGGGCGTGCGCATCCTCTACAACATGCCGACCCCCACCTACGTCCAGTTGTGGGACGGGCAGCGCAACATCCTCCAGAAATATGCCGACGCCGGATGGTCGGGAGGCGCCGCCGCAGCCAAGCTCGAGAAGAAGATCGACCTGCAGCGCGTGAAGGCCGAGATGGGATTCGCCGCCGCCGACTACTTCGCGATGGTCTGCGAACAGGTCACGGCCATCACCGACCTGCATCTGGACGACCTCACGGGCACCGAGCTCGAGAAGGCCGAGACGGAGCTCTTCCGCCGCGCACTGGCCGAGAACATCCGCGCCACGATGTGGGTCGGCGACACCTCGGCCGAGTCGGGCTACAACACCTTCGACGGATTCCTCAAGATCGTCAAGCAGCTCGTCGATGACGAGAGCGTCTACAACAAGACCTACCAAAACGCCGACCTCGCCTCGCCCGAGAAGATCGTCGAACTCTTCGACACGCTCTGGACCAACGCCGACGCCCGGATGCAGGACCTCAAGGCCGAGGGGCAGCTGGCCTTCTTCCTCACCTCGGACCTCTGCCACCTCTACGAGAAGTACCTCGATTCGAAGGGGGTCGATGCCGCCTACACCGACGCGGTGAACGGCCGCCAGGGACTGGCCTACCACGGCATCCCGGTCATCGACGTCCGCCTGGGCAGCTACCTGGCGCAGACCTCGCTCCACAAGTCGTTCTGCCTGCTGACCGACCGCCGCAACCTCGTACTGGCCGTCAATACGGCCGACATGCCCGGCAACGAGGTGCGCATGTGGTACAATCCCGACGAGATGGAGAACCGCCAGCGCGCCGTCTTCATGGCCGGCTGCCAGCTGCTCGACGAGAGCCTCGTGGCCTACGCCTACCAGCAGTAATCCCTCCGCCGCGCCGCCCGACTCCGCAACGGATCCCCGGCGGCGCGGCCCTCCCCAAAAACAGGAACACAGACATGAGCAATGCGAAAAGAATCCGAACGGCGGTCGCCGTCTCCGACCGCTCAGACCCCTATCCCGCATTCGGCGTCCCGCGCGTCGAGAGCGACCGCTTCTGGCGGTGGGGCGACGACAACCTCTTCCCGGTGGCCCTGGCCCTGATGGCCCGCCGATCGACCACCCACCGCCGCATCATCAACGACAAGGCCGACTACATCACGGGCAAGGGATTCACCTGCGACGAGGCCGCACAGCCGCGGCTGGCCGCCTTCGTCAGGCAGGCCAACGGCTGCGGCGAAAGCCTGCGCCAGGTGCTCAACAAGCTGGCCTTCGACAAGGCCCTCTTCGGCAACGCCTTCCTCGAGGCGGTGACCGACCCCGCCCACTCCTTCCTCGCGCTCTTCCACCAGGACGCCACGCGCTGCCGCCTGGCCCGCGACTCGGCCCACATCCTCCTGCACCACGACTGGAGCACCTTCCGCCCCGAAGAGGCGCGGTCGCTGCCGCTCTATCCCGCGTTCGAGGAGCAGGCCGACGGCACGCTCCGCACGGCAATCCACTACAAGGACTACGAACCGGCGTTCGAACACTACGGCGTGCCGCCCTACATCGCCGGGCTGAACGTCTCGGCCATCGCCTACAAGACCGACCGGTGGAACATCTCGCGGCTCGACAACTCGTTCCAGCTCTCGGGCGTGATGATGCTCGACTCGTCGGCCGACAGCGAGGCCGAAGCCGAACGCATCGTCCGGCTGGCCGAGCAGAAGTTCGCCGGGAATCCCGGGCAGGTAATGTTCGTCCTGCGCGACGGCGGCGAGGAGGACAACTCGCGCTTCATCCCGATCACGGCCCAGAACGAGGGCGACTGGCAGGCGCTGCACGAACAGGCTACGTCCGACATCGTCGTGGCCCACTCGTGGTTCCGGACCCTGAGCGGTCTGGACTACGGCTCGGGCTTCAACGCCGAACGGATCCTCCACGAATACGAGGTGGCGCTCAACACGGTGATCCTCGCCGAACAGGCCGAACTCACGGAGCCCGTCCGCACGCTCATCACCGCGACACTCGGAATCGACACCTCCTCGCTCGAGATCGTAAACCGTCCGCCGACCCGGTCGAAGCCCATCTACATGAAGGTCTGGGAGGCCCGCAAGGCCGACGGGCTCGACTACGACCCCGAGGACCCGAAGCAACAGGCCTTCCTGTCGGAAATCACCAAATACAACATCAAAAGCATCGAATGAACACGCTGATCACCCCTGCCCAGGCCCTCCGAAGGGCCTTTACGCCCGACGAACCGCTGCCGCCGGCAACCATCGACGAGGCTGCCGTCGCTGCCGCCGAGCACCGCTACATCGTACCGGTCATCGGCAAGGCCCTCCACGAGAAGCTCCTCTCGGGGGCCCATGCCGAATTCCGCGACGGCTACCTGGCGGCACCCATCGCCCTGTTCGTCCGCCTGCTCGTCCAGCCGCGGCTGGATATCCGCACCGGGCAGTGCGGCACGACAGCCCCGAAGGGCTCGTCGGGGCAGCCCGCCGCCGACACCCCGCTGCGGGCCCGGCAACGGGCCCTGCGCACCGAGGCCCGCACACTGCTCCGACGCGCCTCGGAGTACCTCTCCGACCACCGGGACGAATTCCCGGAGTACGACCCCGCTCGCGACATACTCAAACGCTGCTCGACGGATGGATGCCTTGTACAGATCCGTTAGCGGGGCGGCGGCCGGAATCGCCGCCCTTTTCGCCCCGATCGGGCCGCTGGTCGCCACCTGCATGCTCTTCATCGGCATCGATTTCCTCACGGGAGTGGCGGCCGACCGCGCCGCCGCCCGACGCGAGGGACGCGCGTGGTTCTTCGAGAGCTGCCGGGCGTGGCGCACGGTACTCAAGCTCGCGCTCGCCGTCACGGCGATCGGCATGGCGTGGCTCATCGACCAGTGCGTCATCGACTTCCTGCAGCTGAACCTGGCGCGGATCTTCGCCGGATTTACCTGCGGTGTGGAGTTGTGGTCGTTTCTCGAAAACGCCGCGCAACTCTCCGACGCGCCGCTCTTCCGCTGGCTCCGCCGCTACGTCCGCCGCCGCATCCGGAAGGAGGTGGAACCATGAGCCGCGGACTGGAGAACCGCAACCCGGGCAACATCCGCCGGGCTCCGGTCCGCTACAAGGGCGAGGTGCGCCCCTCGCGCGACCCCGACTTCAAAGAGTTTGAAAGCCTCGCCTGGGGCTACCGCGCCATCTTCGTGCTGCTCGACACCTACCGCACACGCTACGGGATAGACACGCTCCGCGGCATGATCTCGCGCTGGGCCCCGCCCTCGGAAAACCGCACCGAAGCCTATATCCGGGCCGTGGCCGACGACACGGGACTCGACCCCGACAAGCCGCTCGACACCCGCGACCGAAAGACGATGGTCCCCCTGGCCGCCTCGATCTCGCGCGTGGAGAACGGCGTGCAGGCCGAAACGGCCGAGGTCGAGCGCGGATGGGCGCTTTTCGCCGGCGGAACGTGATGCAAATCCGGCCGAATTGCCTATCTTTGTCCAAAGACCCCTCCGCACATGAACCTCCAGCCGCTCCGGAACCGACTCGACCGCATGCCGATGCTCAAGGCACTCGTTCCCTTCGCAGCGGGGATCGTGCTCTCGGGATACGGCTCCCTGCCCCTGTGGTTTCTCACGGGGGCTTTTCTGCTGTCCGGAGCGACGGCACTGCTCATGCGTTCGTCGGCGGCAACGCTCGGGATGCTGCTGACGGCGGGATTCGCCGCCGCGCAGCTCCGCACGTCGGAACCCGACATACCGGTCGGCGTCCACACTTCGTTCGAACTGCGCATCGGGGAGATGCCCGCCGACCGGGGCCGCTACGCAACCGCGACGGCCCGGGTCGAGGCGTGGCGCGACCCGGTCCGCGGAACATGGCACCCCGCCTCGTCGCACATCCGCCTCTACACCGACTCGCTCACCCGCATCGACGGCGGCGAGCGGATCCTCTGCCGCGGCACGGTGCGCCCCTTCCGTCAGGGGAGCGAGAGCTACCGGAAACTGATGCGCCGGCGAGGTGTTGCCGGCACGCTGTGGCTGGCTCACGACAACCTGCTCGAGCGCCTTTCCGCCGGGGAGCGGACGCTCCATTTGCGGGCCTCGGAGCGGCTTGCGCGCCTGCCCCTCACGGGCGATGCCGCCGCCGTGGTGCGGGCCATGACGGCGGGCGACCGCAGCGGCCTGACCCCGGAGCTGCGCACAGCCTACTCGCGCAGCGGGCTGTCGCACCTGCTGGCCGTATCGGGACTCCACACGGGAATCGTCTTCGTGCTCATCAACCTGCTGCTGTGGTGGCTGCCGCTGCTGCGCCGCGGACACCTGCTGCGCAACCTGCTGGCCGCAGCGGCCGTCTGGTGTTTCGTCGCCGCAGCCGGATTCCCGCCCAGCGCCGTCCGGGCCGCCGTGATGTGCACGCTGCTGCAGGCGGCACTTGCCTCCGCCTCGGAGTATGTCGCGCTGAACGCCCTGGCCGCGGCAGCCTTCGGCATGCTGCTCTGGAACCCCGCCTGGATCGGCGACGTCAGTTTCCAGCTCTCGTTCGCCGCCGTCGCCGCCATCCTCGCATGGGGTGTACCGCTCTGCCGACGCTGCCACACCCGATGGCGCGCGGTGAACCTGCTGGCGGACGCCTACCTGATCGGTCTGGCTGCCACGCTCGGCACGGCACCGCTCGTCTCGCACCTGTTCGGCATCGTCCCGCTGGCCGGGCTGCTCATCAATCCGGCGGCCATCGCCCTGGCGACCGTCGTCGTCTTCGGCGGGGCGTTGTGGCTGCTGCTGCCCCTCGCACCCCTCGCTGCGCCCCTCGCATGGGCTGTCGGCACGGCAGCCGAAGGGATCAACGCCCTGGCCCGCCTGGTTGCCGCACTCCCGGGCGGCGCGGCCGAATACACGCTCGGCAGTCTCCCGACGGCGGGCATCTACCTGCTTCTGGCCGCAGGAACCCTCGCGGCATGGTGCAGGGAACCGAAAAAAAACGTACTTTTGCCCTCGTGATCACTGCCGAAGAATACGAACTGCTCCGCAGCCCCGAACTCGTGCGGGCCGTAGCCGGGGCCCGGCACCGCGACCCGCTGGAGGTGGCCATGGACCGCCGCATCCCGCATGCCCGGCTGGTGGCCACGCAGGTCAAGTACCTCGCCCGGGCCGAGCGGAAACTGCCGACCTATGCCGCGGCGCAGTGCATCCTGCCGCCGCGCGCCTTCGAACAGGCCTCGAGCGAAGCCTGCGCCGCACACAAGTGCATCGGGGGCGACTCGGTGCTGGACCTCACCTGCGGGCTGGGGGTCGATGCCCTCTTCCTGAGCCGCCGCTTCCGCCGCGTGGTAACCCTCGAGCGCGACCCCGTGCTGGCACGGATCGCCGCGGAGAACTTCGCACGGCTCGGCGCCGGCAACGTCGAGGTGGTCGCCGCCCCGGCCGAGGAGTACCTGGCACGCGAAGGGCTCCGCTTCGACTGGGTCTATGCCGACCCCGACCGTCGGGACAGCGACGGCCGCAAGCTCGTCCGACTGGAGGACTGCTCGCCCGACATCCTCGCCCTGCGGCCGCTGATCGACCGGGTTGCCCCGCGGCTCTGCCTGAAGAACTCCCCGCTGTTCGACGTCGGCGAGGCCCTGCGCCTCTTCCCCTCGGCCCGCGTGGAGGCCGTCTCGCTCGAGGGCGAATGCAAGGAGGTGCTCATCTACGCCGACGGCACGGGACCCCTGCTGACCGCCACGGCCCTCGGCACCGGCTCCTTCTCGGCCCGGCCCGGGGAGCAGCCGCCCGCGGCACCCGAACACTTCGACGCGGCGCGCTACCGCTGGCTCGTCATCCCCGACGCCGCGCTGCAGAAGGCCCGCCTGGTGCGGCTTCATCTGGCCGGCCGGGCCGACGTGTGGAGCGAGAACGGGTACGGATTCGCCGCGGAACGGCCCGAAGGGGTGCTGGGCCGCACGCTGGAGATCGACTCGATCGGGCGTTACGACCCGCAGTCGCTCAAGCGCAGCTGCAAGGGGCTCCGCGGCGAGGTGCTCAAGCGCGACTTCCCGATTGCGGCCGAGGAGCTGATGCGCCGCCTCGGGATGCGACCCGGCGCCGACGTCCGGCTGGCCTTCACGAAAATCGGGAACGATTTTTGGGCGATCCGCCTAAAATAGCTACCTTTGTTCGACAGCCCCTCGCCACACATGAAAATCCGGGAACTCCTGACATACTTCACCGACACGATCTTCCTGCGCGACCTCAACGAATGGCGCAATCCCGTCGTGCGGTGGCTCGTGCAGCAGTACCGCCTGCTCTTCTACACGGCACGGGGGCTGCAGGAGCACGGAACGATCATCCGCAGCGCGGCGCTGACCTTCTACACGCTCATGTCGCTCGTGCCGATCATCGCCGTGGTGTTCGCCGTCGTCAAGGGCTTCGGCCTGGCCGACGGCCTGGTCGAGAACCTCTACGAACTCTTCCCGCAGAACCCCGAGATCATCGACTACATCGTCGGGTTCGCCGAGAAGGCCCTGCTCCGCACGCAGGGCGGCGTGGTGGCCGCCGTGGCGCTGGTCATGCTCTTCTGGGCCGTGATCCGCGTCTTCGGCTCGATCGAAAACGCCTTCAACAACATCTGGGAGGTCAAGGTCGAGCGCAGCATCACCCGCCAGTGGACCGACTACATCGCCGTGGTGATGATCGTGCCGCTGCTCTGGATCGTGGCCAACGCCCTGACCAACTACGCCGAGACGCTGCTCGGCTTCGACGACGCCTGGTACTTCCGGCTGCTCTCGCGCCTGGCCTCGATGGCCGTGATCTGGGCCATGTTCACCCTGCTCTACATGGTCATTCCCAACGCCCGGGTACGTCTGGGCAGCGCCCTGATGGCCGGTATCGTCGCCGGAACGATCTTCCTCGCCTTCCAGTGGGGCTACGTCTACGTCCAGCGCTGGATGACCTCCTACAACGCCATCTACGGCAGCTTCGCCGCCCTGCCCCTCTTCCTTATCTGGCTGCAGACTTCGTGGGAGATCCTGCTCTTCGGCGGCGAGCTCTCGTTCGCCTACCAGAACATCGAGCGATTCGGCGAGGAGCGCGAATCGCTGCTGATCAACTACGACCAGCGCCGCAAGGTGATGCTCACCGCGATGCTGGCCGTCGTGCGCCACTTCCGCGACCGCGGCGGCGCCATGCCCGCCGAGCGGATCCGCCGCGAGCTGAATCTCCCGACGCGCATCGTAAACGATGTGCTCTTCCAGCTGGTGCAGGCCGGACAGTTGATTGCCGTACGCAGCGGCGAGGGAGAGCGCGAAGTGGCATACACCCCGGCCTACGACATCGCCTCGATGACCGTCTACGGCATCATCGAAGCCGTCGAGCGGGCCGGGCAGACCACCTTCGACCTGCATGCCACCCCCGAACTGGCACGCATCGACCACAGCGTGGAGGCCCTCAAGCAGACGGCCCGCGAAGCCCGCGGGAATGTCCCGCTGACGGAGCTGCTCGACGAACCGGAAAACCGAAAACAAGCATGAACCGTGTCGTAATCATCGGAAGCGGCAATCTGGCCGAGGCCCTGGCCCGCGCCCTTGCCGCCGCACGCGGGCTGCAACTCGTGCAGATCCACGCCCGCAACGAAGAACGGGGCCGCGAGGTGGCCCGTATCGCAGGATGCGCCTGGAGCGGCGATCCGGCGGCTCTCGCCCCGGCGGACCTCTACCTGATCGCCGTGAGCGACCGCGCAGTTGCGGAGGTCGCCGAACGGCTCCCCATCCCGCACGGAGCCGCCGTGGCCCACACGGCCGGCAGCGTGCCGATGGAGGCCATTCCCGCGAAATTCGCCCGACGCGGCGTCTTCTACCCGATGCAGACCTTCACGAAGGGCCGCGCCGTCGATTTCCGCCCCATACCGATCTTCCTCGAGGCCTCCACGCCGGAGTTGCTCGCCGAACTGGAGGAGGTGGCGCGACGCCTCTCGGACCGGGTGATCCCGGCCGACTCGGAACGGCGTTCGAAGATCCACCTGGCGGCGGTCTTCGCCTGCAACTTCGCCAACCACATGTACGCCCTCGGCGAGGAGATCGCCCGCAGCGCCGGACTCAACTTCGACGTACTCCGGGCCCTCGTGGCCGAAACCGCGGCCAAGGCCTGCGACGCAGCCTCGCCCCGCGACGTGCAGACCGGCCCCGCCGTGCGCGGCGACCGCACCACACAGGAGCGTCACGAGGCGCTGATCGCCGATCCCCGCATGAAAGAGATCTACCAAACAATCAGCCAAAACATATGGGAAACTTCAAGGAAGATATAGCCCGCTGCCGGGCTTTCGTATTCGACGTGGACGGCGTGATGACCGACGGAGGCATCATACCGACCATCGACGGCGACTTCATCCGCCGCTACAACGCCAAGGACGGCTATGCGCTGGCCTACGCCATCAAGACGGGCTACAAGATCTGCATCATCTCGGGAGGACGCGGCCGCACGCTCGAATACCGGCTCCGCATGCTCGGAGTCAAGGACTACTATCTCGACTGCATGGACAAGATCCGGACCATGCGCGAATACTTCGCCCGCGAGGGATTAGACCCGGCCGACGTGATCTACATGGGCGACGACATCCCCGATCTGGAGTGCATGCGCGAAGTGGGGATTCCGGTCTGCCCGGCCGATGCCGCATCGGAGGTGATCGAGGCGTCGCGCTACGTCTCCGAGTTCCGCGGCGGCGAGGGCGCCGTGCGCGACATCGTCGAGCAGGTGCTGCGCGCCCGCGGCGACTGGGCCCGCGACTCGATGGGTGTGACCCCCTCGTCGCTGGTGGCCTCCCGCTGACGGACGCTGCGATCCGGGCGGACGACAGCAGGAGAACGAGAAAACGAACCGACCGGAGAGCGCCCTTGAAAAAAACGACGGGACCGAATGCAACATTCGGTTCCGTCTCTCATTTTACCAACCGGGCTTCTACCACATCACATTGATGCTGTAAGCCTCGATACCGTTACCCAACGACTCCGTATCGACGCCCGTGAAGCCCCAGAAACGCTCCTCGGCAAGCATGAACACCGAGAACTCGCTGCCGGCTGCCACCTTATAGACCTTAAACGACGGGTCTGCTGAAGCCACAGACTGCTCGAGCGAGCCGAACAGGTCGTTCTTCACCGTACCGATCATCAGCAGGTTCATGTTCTCGCGCTTGAGGCTGTTCATGACACCCTCCTCGCCACCGAAGGCCGAAAGCTGGTCGGCAGCATCGAAACGAACCGTGTAGAAATTGATATTGAACGAGATATCGACCGTAGCGGTCACCTCTCCGTTCTCATCCCGGTCGGTGCGCGTACCCTTCATCAGGGGCGAGAAACTCGTCACGCGGCAGCCGGCCCCCGACTCCACCGAGCGAACCAGACGCGTCGGCTCGTTGAAGAAGAGCGTGCTGCCCTCAAAGACCGTCATTCCACCCAGCTTGTTGAAGGCGGATGCCGTCCAGCGATAGGTATCGACCGAGAGCTGCATCACATCCGAAAGACGCGAGTTGTCGGTCCGGTCGAGAACCGTCAGCCAGGATTTCTCCCGCTTGTTCAGCGTATTGACCATGTATCCCTTCAAGGCCTGGTAATCCGCATCGCTCGTGATCAGCGGAGCATCGGTCAGGCGGCTCACGAACTGGATCTTGGCATTGAACTTGTCGGACGGTTTGGCACTCACCGACTTCAACGTGTATTCGTCGTCATCGGAGCAGCCGACAACCCCTGCGGCAACTACCCCCAGCGAGAGGAGCGCCATCATGTATTTCTGTATCTTTTTCATCTCTTCGTACGTTTTTTCGATTCATTACTTCAAGGTAACGGTAGCCATGACGGGATCGTGGTCCGAAAGGTTGCCGCCATCCTTCGACTCGAACGTCTCGCTTCCGGACCATGCACCCTTCGGGAATGCCCAGATGTGATCGACCCAGCTATAACCGATCTGGTCGCCGACATTGCTCAACGGATCCAGAACGGAGCCCGCACCGACATTGAGGTCGCCCATCATGATGGTCGGATACTCCGGATTGTCCAGACCGAGGAACTCGACAGACTCACGGGCCTGACGGGTGCGGACCTCCGAATTACCCATGTGGTCGAAATGCGCACAGGCAATGCGGACAATCTTGCCGGCCGACTCGGAGGTGGGAACCAGCACATCGGCATAACCAATGCTGCGCTGGTCCGTACCATACTCGTCGAGCTGCCATCCGCTGTTCCACTGGTAGTTGCCTTCACCCTTGTAGTGCTCGTAGGTAAAGAGTTTCGATCCGGTGGCTACGATCGGGTATTTCGACAGGATCACGTTGCCGTAATAGCCCTCGTCCTTCGGATAGGACATGATGTAGAAAGGATACATCTCCAACAAGGCAGCGATCTCGGCCATCTTCTCCTTGCCCATGCGGCTCGTGCCGGTCTCGAACTCGTTGAAGCAGACGACGTCGGGATTCTGGGCCTTGACCAAATCGACATACTCCTCGACGGGGAATCCTGCCTCAGCTCCGGACTTGTCCTCCTTCTCGAACGAGAGGATGTTCCAGGACAACACTTTCAACTTCACGCTTTGTGCGTTCACCATGACCGTCGTGAACAGTGCGGCACACAGGACGCCAGCACGAACGGCATATTTCAAGATTTTCATATTCGAATGACTGCTTCAGATTAATAACCAATGTTCTGCTTCAGGTTCACCGTACCGTTGAACGCCGTCACCGGAATCGGGAAAACCTGGTTGATAACCGGATCGAACGTACGGCCTTGGTCGTAATTGGACGGCTCGTCGATCACCACGGTCTGCGTAGCCGAATCCCAGTGTGAATTGACCCGACGCGTCGGCTCGGCATAAACCTCCTGTGCATCGCCCCAGCGGACCATGTCCAGGTGGCGGCTCGGCATGAACTCGAAGGCCAGCTCGCAGCGACGCTGGTTCTTCAGCTCGGCCTTCGTGGCGGTGCTGTTCTCCTCGAGACGGGCACGCTTACGGATGCGGTTGAGCAGTTGCTTGGCCTCGGCGTCGCCTTCGCCCTTGGTCCAGATCAGAGCCTCGGCCTTCATCAGCAGCACGTCGGCATAACGCATCAGGCACATGCCGAGCGTGTTGCTGGCGTTGTCGCCGTTCGGGTTCACGTCCTTGCCCACGCAGTCGGCCTCCTCCCACGGGGAGAGGAACTTGCGGAAGGTCATGCCCGTATCCGACGAGATTCCGTAGGTCGAGCTTCCGAAGAGGATCTCGCGGCCCATGAACTTGATCGTCTGTCCGGGATAGAGGATCGTGGCGTCACGACGAATATCGCCCTCCTCAAAGGCCTCCCACAGCGAGAGGGTCGGCTGGAAATAGCCCCAGTGGTTGTAGAGGTTCCATCCGCCGTTCTGGAACGACATGCCGTGGAACTTCGGGCCGTCGGAAGCGTTGCCCAGCAGCGAGAAGATATACTCGCAGCCGAAGTTCTGCTCCTTGCGCCAAAGGTTGGCAAACGTGTTGTTCGTACCGTCGTCGAACAGGTCGCGCTTGTCAGCGCCGCTCATAGACATCACCTTGTCGCACATCTCGATCACCGTGTCGTAGTACTTGGCATCGAACTGTGCTGCGTAGAGGGCGGCACGGGCGGCAAAGGCCCATGCGGCAGCCTTGTGGGGCAGACCGTACTCCTCGGGAGCGAGCTCCGAGAAGTAGGGCAGGCGTTCGCCGGCCTCGCGCAGGTCACGGATGATCTGGTCGTAGTTCTGGAGCACCGATGCGGGACGCGGAATGTCCATGTCTGCAGGCTCGGTCGTGTCGAGGATGATCGGAATACCGCCGTTGGGGCCGTTGTCTCCGTAATAGGGAGCGATCCACAGCATGGCGAAACCGCGGAAGAAGTAGGCGATACCGGTAGCCTTGCGCTTGTAAGCCTCGTCCAGGTTCATCGAGGGAACCATCTTGATGATGTTGTTCGCCTTGGCGTTCACCTCGTACATGGTCTTCCAGTTGTTCTTCACGTCGCGGCCGTTGCTCGGGGCCATCCGGAAGTTGCGGATGTCCTCGGCCTCACTCTGCGGACGGCCGACCGTCAGGTTGTCGCTGCAGCACTCGAACCACATGATGCCGCGGCCCGTCACACCCTCCGAGTCGTTCGTCGTGAACGAATAGAGGGCGGCAATCGCCTTGTCAATATCGCCCTGGGTTTCCCAGACCGTCGAGGCGCCGTATTTCTTGACTTCGAGGAAGTCGGAACAACCCGAAACGAGCGCTCCGCTCAAAAGGAGTCCTCCCAGAATGAATATCTTTTTCATTTTCATGATCTTGGCTGTTAATTGATTAGAAATTGACATTTACGCCGAAGTTGAAGAAGCGCGTTACGGGATAGACACCGCGGTCGATACCGTAGTTGCCCACCTCGGGATCCACTCCCGTGTAGCCCGTGATCGTGCAGACATTATCGACGCTCATGTAGACACGGAGCGAACCGCTCTTCATGCCCACGAAGCGGCATACCTTCTCGGGAAGCGTATAACCCAGCGTGATGTTCTTCAGGCGGAGGTAGTCGCCGTCCTCGAGGAAGATGTCCGAGAACTTCGTGTAGTTGCCGTTCGTGTCGCTGCCGGTAACCAGACCCAGGCGCGGGTACTTGCTGCTCTCGGGGTTGAAATCCCACGTATCGAGTACGTCGGAGATCAGGTTGCCGTAGTCGCTTCGGCCGTTCATGGCCATCTGCTTCAGACCGTTGTAGATCTTGTTGCCCGTAACGCCCTGGAAGAAGAAGCTGAAGTCGAAGCCCTTCCAGTCGAACGAACCGCCGAACGAGAAGGTGTTCTTCGGAGTGTAGGAACCGGCGAATACCTTGTCGTCATCGTTGATCACACCGTCGTTGTTCGTATCAACGAAGATCAGGTCGCCGACCTTGGCTTCGGGCATGAGCAACTTGGCCTCGCCCGTCTCGGGGTTCTTGTAGATATACTTGTTGATCTCGTCCTGCGAACGGAAGATGCCGGCCGTGCGGTAGACCATGAACGAATACCAGGGCTGTCCGGCATCCGAGAAGAGCAGTGCGTTGCTGTTCAGGTTGGGGTTGGTGTGCATCACCGGGCCGTTGCGCACGCCGTATTCGCGCACATAACCCTTGTTGGTCGAGAACATACCCCAGACGTTGTAGTTGAACTTGCCTTGGGCGGCGCTGCCGTTGTAGTTGATCGAAAACTCCCAACCCTTGTTGAGCACGTTACCCATGTTGCCCATCGGCGAGTTGGCCACACCGATCTGCTCGGGGGTCGGAACCAGGTCGATCAGGTCCTTGGTCACCTTGTGGTAGTAGTCGGCGCTGAACTCGAGCTTGTTGTCGAACAGAGCCAGGTCGAGACCCACGCTGGTCTGCTCGGTCGTCTCCCAGCGGGCGTTGAGGTTCGGGATCGTGGAGAGGTAGGTACCCTGCACGAGCTGGTCGAGGTTCTGACCGAAGATCATCGAGTAGGTGTAGTTGAGCAGCTCGACGTCGGCCACGTTGTTCGGATAGAGGTCCACGTTACCGACGCGTCCCCAGCCGGCACGCAGCTTGACCAGGTTGAAGGTCTTGGCCAGGCCCGAGTTCTGGAAGAACTTCTCCGAGGAGATCTTCCACGATCCGGAAACCGAGGGGAACCAGTCGTAGTTCTTGGCGGCGGGCAGCTTCGACGAGGCGTCGCGGCGGATACTGCCGACCAGGAAGTAGCGGTCGTCGAACGAATAGCCGATACGGGCAAGGAACGAAGCCATCGCATACTCGTAGATGAACTCCTGCGGGTGCGTGTCGGTCCAGTTCTCGGCCTGTCCCCAGAGCAGCTGGTCATCGGCCTCCGAGGCGTAGTTGCGCGAATAGAGCTGACGCTCGCGCGTCTTCTTGAAGTCGGCGGTGAAGCCGGCCATGGCGCTGATGTGGTGCTTGCCGAAGACCTGTGCATACGAGATGGTGGTCTCCGAAAGCCAGTGGCGGTCGCGGTAGAAGAACTGCTCGCGGTGGTTCTCGCTGCGCTGCAGACCGCGCTCGGTCATCTTGGGATAGAACTCGTCTGCCTCCTTGTTGCGCAGGTCGGCCGTGAAGTCGGACTTGATGGTCAGCGACGAGATCGGCTTGATCTCCACCGAGGTGGTCGAGTAGATCTTGTTCTCGGGATAGAGGCGGTGCAGGCGCTCGAGGTAGGCCACCGGGTTGTAGAGCAGCGGCGTACCGTTCACGTTGGCCCACAGCGGGGTCGTACCGCCGTAGAACTTGTTGCCCTTGTCGTCGAGGGCGTAGGTTCCGTCCTCGTTCATCTCATAGACCGTAGCCGAACGGGGATACCAGACGGCACCCATGATGGGGCCCTGGTGGCTCGTATCGACGTTACCCTGACCGTTGGAGACAACGAACGAAGCGCGCTCGGAGATCTTCAGCCACTTGGCCAGTTTGAAATCGGTCTGCAGCTTGCCGTTGAAACTCTCGCTCCAGGTGTTCAGCAGCACGCCGTCTTTCTTGTCATACGAAAGCGAGAAGATCGACTGCACCTTCTCCGTACCGCCGCTGATCGAGGCGGCATAGTGCTGCGTGAAGCCGGTCTGGAAGATCTCGTCGAGCCAGTCGGTGCGGGTCACATTGCCCCACGGGTAGATGCTCGGATCGATCGCGCTCGGCAACTGCGAGCCGGGGTTGCTCTCCACGGCCTTGGCCCATACCGAGTTGAACTGTTCGGCCGTCAGCATCGTAGGCAGGTTGGAAACCTTCTCGAAGCCGAGCGACACGTTGGCGCTGACGCGGATCTGGCCGCTCTGCGCCTTCTTGGTGGTGATCAGGATAACACCGCTCGAACCGACCGATGCACCGTAGATAGCGGCCGAAGCGGCATCCTTGAGTACGGTGATCGACTCCACGTCCTCGACCATATAGGGTGCGTTGGGCACGCCATCGACAACCACCAGCACGCCGTCGCCCGAGGTCGGGTCGTCGTCGTTGCCCTTCGAACCGCGGCCGCGGATCGAGAACGAGGCGGGTTTCATCGGGTCACCGGTCTGCTGGATCGTCACACCGGGCATGCGGCCCTGCAGCATCGTAGCCAGGTTCTGGGAGCGGCTCTTGGCCACATCGTCCAGCTTGACGGTGGTCACGGCCATCGAGAGGTCCTCCTTGCGCTGCGAGCCGTAACCGATGGCCACAACCTCGCCGATCATCATCGCGTCGTCCTCCATCACCACGTCGATCTGCGTACGGTTCATCACGGCGATGCTCTGCGCCTTGTAACCGATGAACGAGAAGTCGAGCGTGGCATTGCCGTCCACCGAGATCGAATAACGGCCATCAACATCGGTCGTGACGCCGTTGGTCGTACCCTTTTCTATAACCGAAGCACCAATCAGCGGATTCTGACCCGTATCGGTCAAACGTCCCGAAACCGTCACCCGGTTCTGGGCCTCCGCCGGAAGCATGAGTATGCCAAGCAGCAGACTCATCAGAAAAACACGGAAGAAATTCCGCGTCTTCCCCGAAATTGTCAAATTCATTTCCATAGAGTTAAGGTTAATAATTATGAGATATATAAGTGATGAGCTCTACAGGGGGATTGTGGTTTTTAAATATTTTAAATTAAACCGTACCTTTGTAACCTCTTTGTAACATTCAGCCATTTTGATATTCAAAATTATATACTCTGCCGCAGCGATCGGTCGCCTTTCGCGTATTATAATCCTCATTTCGCGCAGATCTGCTGTCAAAACCGCAGACATTCGGATCAATCGACGAAAGCATGCCGCGCATAACGGTAGCCGCAGGCGTCATAAAGGCCCGTCAGGCGGCGCATGCGGTGCACGAAACCGTCGTAATCATCCGTGGCAGTGCCCCATCCAACTTCGGCGAGTGCCCCCAGCCGCGGCAGCAGCATGTACTGCGTCTGGTCGAAATCGGGGATGTATTCGGTCCACAGGTTGGCCTGCACGCCGAGCAGGAACTGCCGCTCGTCGGGCGAAAGTCCTGCGGCCGGGTCGAACGAATAGACCTGTCCGAGCGGGAGATATCCGCCCCAGGCCAGCGGCTCGCCGGAGGTATCCTTCGTCTGGTAATAGTCGAAATAGCAGTAGGTCGTGGGGGCCATGATCACGCGGTTGCCCTGACGGGCGGCACGGATGCCGCCTTCGGTTCCGCGCCACGACATAACGATGGCCGTCGGCGAAACCCCGCCGTCGAGCACCTCGTCCCAGCCGATCAGTTCGCGGCCGTGCCGCTGCAGGAAGCGCTCGACACGCACCGTGGCATAACCCTGCAGCTGCCGCGGGCGGGTGAGCCCCTCGGCACGCATCCGCGCCCGGCAGCGGGGGCACTGCTCCCACATCTTCGTCGGGCACTCGTCCCCGCCGATGTGGATGTATTTCGAAGGGAAGAGCCCGATGACCTCGTCGAGCACCCCTTCGATGAACTCGAAGGTCTCCTCGCGGCCCGGGCAGAAGACCCTGTCGTCGATGTCCCATGTCTGCCGCACCTCATACTGCTCGCCCGTGCAGCTCAGCCACGGATAGGAGGCCAGTGCCGCCACGGCATGGCCCGGGAACTCGATTTCGGGAATGACCGTGATGAAGCGCCGCGCGGCGTAATCGACCACCTCGCGGATCTCCTCCTGCGTATAGAAGCCGCCGTAGGGGGTCTCGTCGTAACGGCACGACTCGTCGTACTCGCCGCCGGGATCCTTGCCGATGAGCGTCCGTTTGCGCACCGACCCCACGCGCGTGAGTTCGGGGTATTTGCGGATCTCGATCCGCCACCCCTGGTCGTCGGTCAGGTGCCAGTGGAAGACATTCATCTTGTGCATGGCCATCAGATCGAGCGTGCGCTTGACCTCATCGACCGTAAAGAAATGGCGTGCCACATCGAGCATCAGCCCGCGGTAAGCCAGCGCCGGGCGGTCGTCGATCCCGACCGCGGGCAGCTCCACGGCCCGCAGCCCGTCCTCTCCGAATGCTGCGGCGGGCAACAGCTGCCGGAGCGTCTGCACGGCATGGAACGCCCCCTCGGGGCCGCCGGCCAGAATCTCGATCCGGTCGTCCGCCACCGTCAGCCGGTAGGCCTCCTGCGGCAGCGTATCGGCACGGCCGATGTTCACCGCTCCCGGGATGGACGCATCCCCAGTCCCGACGGAAAGTTTCCGTCCGAAGAGCGGCTCCACGACCTCGTCCAGGGCATCGGCCACCCACTCCATGCGGGCATCCGACTCCGCCCCGCCGACCATTCGGACGGGCGTGTCGCCCGTCAGGCGGAAAGTCCCGTCGCCGCACTCCACGGCCGCAGGCTGCGGCACCACGGCCACCTCGTGCTCGGCCGGAACCGTCCGGCCACAGGCATACGCCGAGAGACAACCGACACCCAGAAGGATGCGGCTGAAAATCCGTTTCATCATCATATCAGTACGTTATTCGCAGGCCGATGCGCCCAGCAATCCGACATTCTCGATCTTCGAACAGCCGATCCTCAGCCGTTCGACGGTCCGTGCATAGGGGAATTCCGCAAGCCGCTCGTACATCGCCTCGCGGAAGAAGTCGAAGGCTTGCGAGATGCTGCCTCCGAAGACGATCGCCTCGGGATCGTAGGCATAGAGCGCCAGCATCACAAGCTGTCCGATGTGCCCGCCGAACTCGCGCCACAGGGCCAGCGCCCCGGGATCTCCCGCAGCGGCCCGCTCAAAGGCCTCCTTGCCCGACGTTCCGCGTCCGACGAAGAAGCGACTGCTGCAGTAGTATTCGTAGTCGCGGTCGAGGTAGGGGATGCTCCCGATCTCGCCGGCTCCCGTATTGGGGCCCGAGTAGAGCTTGCCGTCGATCACGATACCGGCGCCGACGCCCGTCCCGAGCGCGATGCAGACCACGTCGCGGCAGCCGAGCGCCTCGCCGAAGCGGCAGACGCCGAGAGCAAAGCAGTTGCAGTCGTTATTGACGTGCACCGGTATGCCGAAACGCTCCTCGAAACGCTCCTTGAGGTGCACCTCGCGCCACGAGGGGATGCCCACGACGTTGTAGACGATGCCCCGGACGGCATCGACGACCGACGGCACCCCGATCCCGATGCACTCCACCCCGGGTGCCATCAGTTGCTCGATGAGCGAAGCGATGTGCCCGAGCACCTCCTCTTCGGAACGGTCGGCCCTGCAGGGTTCCGACAACAGACGCACGATGCGTCCTTCGTCCACCAGTCCGACACGAACGTTCGTGCCGCCCAAATCCACACCGATCCTCATCGCTCCACCGAAATTTCCGTGATCTTACCCTCGTCGAAACGGGCGTGATCGACCATCCGTCCGTCGTCCTCGCGGATCCAGGTCTCGAATCCGCGCGCACCCTCGGTCAGCACCAGCATGCGCACGCCGGGACGCAGGTTGTTGTAGGTCGTGTTGTCGCCCGAGAAGCGGCCGTAGCCCAGGCAGATGCCCTTCTCGGCCACCAGGTAGTCAATGTCGTGGTCGTGTCCCACGAAGGTACCCACCACGCTGCCCGTCGCGGCCATCGCGGCGAACATTCCCGTGTTGAGCACCCCGGGACATTCGTCCTCGGCGGCACGGCCGATGTGGCTGTTGTCGGGGTTGCGCCACGCCGCCACATACTCCGGCAGCGCGATGTGGAAGAAGGCCAGCGACGGAAGCGGACGGCCCCCGTTGGCCTCGGTACGGGCCGTGCAGCACGCACGGAGCCATTCGACCTGCCCGGGGAAGAACCAGCCGTAGCCGTCGATCCCCTCGATGGTCGAGTAGTCGTGCGAGTCGAGGCAGTAGAATGCCCAGGCGGGACGGTCTGATCCACGGCCGGCCACCGTGAGCTCGACATCGGCCAGCTCGCCGTTGTCGGCCAGCCGGTTGAGCGACCCGTCATAGGAGGTCACGATGCGGGCGATCTCCGCGCGGGCGAGGTCCTGCTCCGCATCGTGGTTGCCCAGCACCACACAGAAGGGGATTCCGTGCCGCTCCACGGCATCGAGCAGCCGGCGCCACATCCCCTCGGCCGGGGCACCCGTCACTACGTCGCCCGTGAAGACCACCAGATCGGGGCGCTCGCTTGTGAGCACCCGTTCCAGCCGGGCAAAGGTCTTTTCGCTCTCGGCCAGCCGGCGCGGCTTGGAGGGGTCGAGATGCATGTCGGTAAACTGCGCGATGCGGAACGTTCCGTCGTCGCGGAAACGCAGTTCGGCAGGTTGCGCCTGCAGCGTGGCGACACTCCACAGGGCGGCACAGGCCGCAGCAAACAATTTTCTCATATCGTACTTTTTTTCAGACTAATCGAATTTCACCTCGCCGCTCTTCTCGACGCGGACCGTGCGGCTCTCGCCGTCGCCCCACATCACCGTCAAATCGAACGGCACATCGGTCGAGACCGTCACCACGGGACGCTCCGAGGCCGAACGGCGCCGGCGCACCTTCAGATCGACCACACCGTCGGGACCGAACGGATAGCGCTCGATACCGTGCGCCTCGGTATGGGTGATGTCCCACTCGATACGCTGCTCGGAGTAGTCGGACTTGATGCCCAGCACATACTCGATGAAGAGGGCGATGGGCGGCAGTCCGGTCCAGCCGACAAAGTCCTTGCGGGCCATGAATCCCGGCTCGATCCGCTCGGGTGCATAGTACTCCCAGAAGGTGCCGGTCTGCTTCCACACCTCGAAGACCGAGGCGTAGTGGTTCGCCGCGATCTCGCGGGCCAGCTCCCGGTAGCCCTTGCGCCAGAGTCCGTCGATGAGCATGTAGTTCGTGCCGGGCCATACGCCGCCCTGCCAGTAGCGCCCCGCAGGGTTGTACTTCGCATGGTCGGCCGAGAGCGACGGCACCCGGTGCGGCCGGGCGAACTCCGTCGTGTCGGAGAGGTGGGCCACCAGCCGGTCGAGCCGCTCCCCGTCGAGGGCGTCGGTCTGCAACGCCCAATAGGCCCCGATGCCCTTCGTCGGGCAGAGCGAGCCGTCGCCGTAACGGTCGTGCAGGAAGCCAGTCTGCTCGTCCCACAGGTGCTCGTTCACGTAGCGCTTCAGGTGCTTCATCTCGTCCTCCAGCCACTCGATCTCCTGCCAGCGTTCGATGTAGAATCCGATCTGGAGCAGCGACTCATCGACGAGCATCTGCTGGAGGTTCGTGTCGAGCCACACCATGTGCCCGTGCGAGAAGATCGGATTGTATTCGGGCTTCACGCGCGGCATGTTGTCCATGCCCGTACCCCAGCCGCTCGACCAATAGGTCCCGTCGGGCCAGGTGCGGTTGAGCCGCCACCACTTGGCATAGGCGCACAGCGCCGGGAAGACACGGTGCAGCCGCTCGATGTCGCCGAACTGCCGGTAGTAGGCCAGCTCGACCCACGGCAGCAGGTCGGGGCCCGTCGAGGTGGGGTCGTAGCGTTCGAAGCAGTCGGAACCGTCGGCGCGGATCTCGCGGCAGATGAAGCCGTCGGGATGCTGCTTGGCGTAGAAGTTGTCGAGCGACCGCTGGAAAGGAAAGTAGCGGTAGCCGTAGCGGGCGTACATCATCATGAAGGACATGTCCCACATGAAGATGTTGCCGTTGTAGGCGATGTCGAGGTAGGGCGAGACGAATCCCGATCCCTCCTGCGGCTGGCGGATGTTGCCCACGGCGATCCGCCAGGCATGCCAGTACATCTCGATCTCGCGGTCGTGCCCCTCCCACACGGGTGCGGGCAGGATTTTGCGGGCCTGCTCGAAGGGTAGCGGTTCGATCCGCTCGGGCCGGGCCGTGCGGTACTCGTTCTCGGCCACGAAGACCTCCTTCACATAAGTATTCTTGTAGGGCAGCTCATAGGGGCCCGACGTGAGTCCCTGTCCGGCAGCCGGAGCGGCAGCGCACCCCAGGAGCGCCGCCGCGACGATCATTCGTTTCATATCGGTTCGTTTCATGTGCCTATCGGGTCAGTTCGCGGATGCGGCGGGCAATCTCCGTATTGAGGTAGGTGCCGCAGAAACGGTCGGCGCCGGGCCCGTAGGCAAAGACGGGCAGCATGGCCGGCGTGTGGTCGTCGGTCGTATAGACCCCCATGATGCGGCCGCTCTGCTCGTCACCGTCGAGCAGCACCAGACCGCCGGTCTCGTGGTCGGCCGTCACGACGACGAGCGTCTGGCCGTTCTCATCGGCGAACTTCAGCGCTTCGGCCACGGCCAGGTCGAAACTGAGCATCTCGATCACCGAGCCGGGCAGGCAGCGCGAGTGTCCGGCATAGTCGATCTTCGCCCCCTCGACCATCAGGAAGAAGCCCTTGTCGCCGCGCTCCTGCAGCTTGTCGATGGCCGCGCGCGTCGCTTCGGCCAGCAGACCGAGATTCGACTCCTCGGCCGCCTCGTCCATGCGCTCGTCGATGCAGACCACACGCCCCTCGGCGGCATTGATCTCGTCGATCGAACGGACAAAACGGTAGCTCTTCGAAAGCTCGCCGATCAGGTCGATCCCGTCGCCGCGCTCCGTGAACTGGCGAATGCCGCTGCCGCAGAGCAGATCGACCGGCGTATCGAGCAGGCAGCGCGTCAGCTCGTCGGCGTTGTCGCGCTCGACCGAATGTCCGTAAAACGCCGTGGGCGTGGCGTCCACCGCGTTGCCGAGCGTCACCACGCCGACCGGAAGCCCCTTGCCGCGGAACCAGTCGCTCAGCGACGGCACGGCCTCCCCCTGCTCGGTCATCGAGATGTGACGGTTGGCATGGCGCTCACCCGTGGCCAGCGCACTGCCGCCGGCCGCCGAGTCGGTCGTGAAGGCGCCGAGGGCGTTGTTCCGCTGCAGGCCGATGTAGTTGAAGTTCATGAGCGTCAGCCCGCAGTTGGCATAGGCCGCCGCGGTGATCTGCGACAGCCCCATGCCGTCGCCGATCAGGAAGATCACGTTGCGGATGCGCCCCTTGCCGCCGTCGTTGCGGTGGGTCGGGCGGTAGGTGTCGATACCTTCCGACAACTGGAGCTTGTCGTTCTGGAAGCCACGGAAGTCGCGCGTCGTGCGGTCGAGCCGCTTGGTGCCCGTGACGCCCGACGAAGCCGTGCGGCGCTCGCCGATGCGGAAATTCTTGTTGCCGAAATCGGCAAAGAAGGCGGCGCACACCTCCGGGTTGTCGGTATTGATGTAGTCGATGCCCATGTCGTAGAAGGTGTAGTAGACGGTCGTCCCCTCGGGGGCGTTCCAGAAACGCACGGGCTTGCCCTGTTCATGCGCGCGGTCGATCACCTGCTCGAGCCGCTCCTTCTCGGCCGGGATGATCGTACCCTTGCCGTTCCATTGCGAGAAATCGCGGAAATTGGTACTTATCAGCGCGATACGCTCCAGCTGTTCGGGGGTGTAGTCGGCATCCCATGCCCCGTCGAAGCCAAGGAAACGGGGATACCGGTCGAATGCCTCCGGAGCCGGGACGCGCCCCGTCACGGCGACACGCACCGCCGCGGGGTTCACTTCGGGGTCGAAAACCTCGGGCCAGCGGCCCAGCAGGGCGGCGACGGCCCGGAGCGTCGGATCGGTCTCCGACTTGAGCTCAACCATCAACTGCAGCGTCTGGTCGCTGTCGCGGAAGGCCCGGCCGCCGTTACGCGCGAAGAGCGTCACGATCGGCTCGACATAGAGTGCCTCGAAGGTCATGTCGGCGCGGAGGTCCTCTACGTCGTGACCGACGAGCAGCTGCCCGTCGTGCAGGAAGACGTCGGCCTCGATCGACGAGACCTGCTGCGCATAGGCCTGGTAGAAGGGCACGCGCTGCGCGTAGTCGTTGTGCGAATGGATCAGCACGGGAGGCTGGGCCGCAGCCACGCCGCAGCACGTCAGTGCGAGGGCCAGCAACAGATGGCGGAAATTCGTTTTCATGCGAAGGTCTATTTTAACGGGTGAATGTCAGGCGGGCCGTCACCGGAGCGTGGTCCGAAAGGTAACCCTCCTCGTAGCGGTCGGGCAGCACCTCGTAGCGGTCGGCCCGCAAGTCGCCGCCGATGAAGATGTAGTCGATCAGGGGACGCTCCTCCTCGGGAATCTGCCCGAAGTCGGCGAAGCTCCACGACGACCCGTACTTCTCGGCCGCCACCTCGCCGGCATGCTTCAGCAGGCCCCCTTCGACGACATGGGCAATGACCGGCGAGTCGGGTTCGGCGTTGAAGTCGCCCGTGAGGATCACCGGACGGTCGCCTCGCAGCGCCTCGATGCGCCGGAGCAGCAGGGCAACCCCCTCGCGGCGGGCCTGTTCTCCCACATGGTCCAGATGTGTGTTGATAAAGAGGAACTCCCGGCCGTCGCCGCCTCGCCGCAGGACTACCCACGTGGCCAGGCGTTCACAGGCACCGTCCCAGCCTTTCGAGCCGGGCCGCTCGGGCTCCTCGCTGAGCCAGAAGGTCCCCGAGTCGAGCAGTTCGAAGGCGTCGGCACGGAAGAAGACGGCATTGAACTCCCCGGCGCGGTCGCCGTCCTCGCGGCCTACGCCGACCGAGCGGTAATCGGGCAGCAGGGCTCCGAGGTCATCGTACTGGTTGGCCAGCAGCTCCTGCGTGCCGAAGACATCGGGTGCCTGCTCACGGAGCATCGCGGCGATGCGTTCGCGGCGGAACCGCCAGTTGTTCTCCCCGTCCTCGGGGTTGTCGTAGCGCATGTTCATCGTCATGACGACAAGTTGCTGCGGTTGGGACTGCCGCTCCCCGCACGCTGCGGCGGCAAGGAGGGCAAAACAAAAAAGCCATCTTTTCATCGTTGCATCCTATGATTTACAGATTATTTCACAAAGAGATGCTCCGCAGGGACCGGGCTGAACTCCCCGGACCCGGGCGCTCTCCAGCCCCACGAGAGCTCCTGGCCCTCGTAGTCCTCGAAGTAGAGCAGTTCGAAGCGGTGCAGTCCTGCCGCAAGGGCCACCCGTCCGGTGGCGGTCACCGCAGCGTGCGAGCCATCGTTATCGACCACCCGGCGTCCGTCGATCAGCAGCACGCTGCCGTCGTCGCTCTTGGTGGCGAACTCCCAGACACCCTGCTCGGGGATGCGGATCAGCCCCTCGAAGCGGTAGGCGAAGTGGTCCTCCTGCGGAGCTCCGTCGATCGAGGGCTCGGGCAGGATACCCGTGGCGACGGGGCGTTCCCCGCGGATGTCGTCCACACGCGAGAAGGTTCCCTCATAGTAGGTGTAGCGCACGCCCGGCTGCGAGGCCGAAGCGGCCACTGGGCGGAGGAACGAGGCCTTCTCGGCCCGGAGCGTCAGGGTGCGGCTGGGCGCGGCACCCGGCTTGAAGGCTTTGGCGCAGAGCACGAGCGAACGGTCCACACGGACCGGTGCGGTGTAGAGCGGCGAGAGCGAGTCGGGCTCCGAACCGTCCAGTGTGTAGCGGATCTCGGCCCCCGGAGTAGTCGTGGCCAGATCGATCTCGATCGGCTCCGTGAAGAGGCTCACCGACTGCGTCGTATAGGGAACGGAGACCACCTCGCCGCGCGTCAGCGAATAGGGGGCCGCTTCGGGCTCCGTACCCCGGTCGAGGTTCGGCTCCTCGCAGAGCGAGAAGTGCAGCTCGCCTCCCTGCATGAGCTGCTCGTAGGTCACGAAATTGGCCTCGACGGGAACACCGTCGAGCGTCACGGCCTCGATATAGCGGTTCCGCCGCGGGTTGTCGGCCGTCACGGTCAGCGTGCGCCCGTTGGCCAGCCGCACGGTGGCCCGGTCGAAGAGCGGTGTGGTGAGCACGAACTCGTTCGATCCCGGGCAGACGGGATAGAAGCCCAGCGACGAGAAGATATACCAGGCCGACATCTGCCCGCAGTCCTCGTTGCCGATGATCCCCTCGGGCGTCGGGGCGTACATCTCGTCGAGCAGGCGGCGCGTCAGCTCCTGCGTCCGCCAGGGCATCCCGACGTAGTTGTAGAGGTAGGCCATGTGGTGGCTCGGCTCGTTGCCGTGGGCATACTGTCCCATGAGACCCGTGACGTCGGCCACGTCGAGCTGCATCTCCTCCGAGGTGAGCGTAAAGAGCCGGTCGAGCTCATCGACGAACGGAGTGCGGCCGCCGAAGAGCTGCTCGAGGCCGTTTATGTCGTGCGGCACGAAGAAACGGTAGTGCCACGGCGTGGCCTCGGTGTAGTCGCGTCCGGTGGCGAACTCCTCGAAGGGGGTAGTCCAACCGCCGTCGGAGCGGCGTCCGCGGAAGAAGCGGGTCGAACCGTCGAAGACGTTCACATAGTTGAGCGCCCGGCGGTAGTACTCGCGGGCCGTATCATTGTAGCCGAGGGCCTCGGCCATGCGTGCGATGGTCCAGTCGTCGTAGGCGTATTCGAGCGTGCAGGAGACCGACTCGCGGGTGTTCTCCGAAGGGATGAAGCCGTTGGCCACATAGTCGTCCGAACCCTTCGCGTTGATGTTCGATGAGCGGACCATCGCCTCGAGGGCCTGCATGCCGTCGTATCCGCGGATGCCTTTCATCCAGGCATCGGCAATGACCGAAGCGGCGTGGTAGCCGATCATCGTCCGCGTCTCGCCCGAAGCGAGGGGCCAGATCGGCAGTTCGCCCGTCGCGTCGTACATGTCGAGCATGCTGCACGCCATGTCACGGACCAGCGTCGTATCGACGAGCGTCTGCAGCGGATTCCAGGCCCGGAAGGTATCCCACAGCGAGAGGGTCGAATAGTGGCGCCGCCCGGCAGGCAGCGTGGCCACCGACTGGTCGTTGCGCCGGTACTGGCCGTTCACGTCGTTCATCAGGTTGGGGGTCAGGCAGGCGTGGTATTGCGCCGTGTAGAAAATCGTGCGTTCCTCGCGCGTGCCGCCCTCGACGACGATGCGCCCAAGCGCCTCGCGCCACAACTCCTCGGCCCGGGCGCGCACGGCATCGAAATCGAGTTCGGGAACCTCCTCCAGCGCATTCTCGCGAGCATTTTCAGCGCTCACAGCCGAGAGACCCACGGCTGCGGTGAGCGACGTCGTCCCGGGGGCGAAGGTCAGCACCGCCTGCCGGTCACCGAGCAGCTCGACCGAAGCGAACGGCTCCGAGAAGCGGGCCCAGAACCACACCTGATGGTCGGCCACCCACCCCTGCGTGCGGCGCATGCCCGAGAGTTCGGAGGCCCCCTCCTGCCGCAGGGCGCGCAGATCGATGCGCTCGTCCGTAATCGTGTGCATGAGGTCCACGATCACGCGCCGCGGGCCGTCGCCGTGGAACGTATAGCGGTGCACGCCCGTACGGGGTGCGGCAGTCAGCTCGACCGTCAGCCCCTCGTCGGGCAGTTCGACCGAGTAGTAGCCGCACGAGGCCGTCTCCCTGTCGTGCGAGAAGGCGTAGGGCTGCTCCAGGAAGGCGCCGTCGCGCACCACCTCCTCGCGGGTGGTGGGATGGAAGAGGATGTCGGCCAGGTCGGCGCATCCCGTACCGCTCAGGTGGGTATGCGAGAATCCGTCGATGGTCCGGTCGTCGTAGTGGTAGCCGGCGCAGGCATCCCAGTCGCCCGACCGCGTGTCGGGGCTGAGCTGCACCATGCCGAACGGCGTGGCGGCACCGGGAAAGGTATGTCCGTGGAAGCCCGTGCCGATGAACGGATCGACATACTCGAGCGGATCGGATGGCTGTGTACAGGCGATGCCGGCACACGCCAGCAAGGCGAAGGCTAAGGTTCGCTTCATGGTCTGCAAGGTCAGTTTTTGTTCAGGTTGTACAAATATAGAAATACGCTGCGAACCCGTCTGCGGCGATTTGCGTCTTTAGGTCCTCATATCACGCAAAACCACTCGTTCCACACGCCCCCGACAGCCTCACGAAAGAGCCAGAGAGATACGAAAATCGAACAAAAAGGCGAATTTTCCCGAAAAAAGGCTAACTTTATCCCGGAAAAGCCTCTTCCACCATGGCACGCATTCTCTTTCTGACCGACTTCTCGGAGGCCTACGCCCGCAACCTGCTGCTCGGCATCGCCCGCTATGCCCACGCCGTCGGGCAGGCCTGGAGCCTTTGCCGGCTGCCGCTGTCGATCCGCGACAAGTTCGGCATCGAGGCGGTCATCGACCTGGCCCAAAAGATGCGTGCCGAAGCCGTCATCGGGCAGTTCTACAACACGGACAACGTCGAGCTGTTCGCCCGCAACGGCATTATTACCATCGCCCAGGACTTCAAGGCGCGTTTCACGACCATTCCCAACATCACCGGGCCCCACTTCCTGGCCGGGAAAATGGGCGCCGAGTACTTCGTCAAAAAGGGATTCCGCCACTTCGCCTTCTACGGTACGCGCGACGTGGTCTGGTCCGACGAACGCATGCAGGGGTTCCGCGAAACGGTCCGCGCCACCAACCCTTCGTTCACCTTCTCGGCGCTGTGCAAGAACACGCAGAACGCCCTGTGGGATTACGACACGAACCAGCTGGTGACCTGGCTGCAGTCGCTGCCCAAGCCGGTGGCGATCATGGCTTGCGACGACAACCACGCCTACCACATCACCGAAGCCTGCCAGCAGGGCGAGGGGGGGGTCGGCTGCGCATCCCCGACGACATCGCGGTGCTGGGCGTGGACAACGACGAGACGATCTGCCGCCTCTCGATGCCGAACCTCTCGTCGCTCAACCAGAACATCGAGCAGGGCGGCTACGACGTCGCCCAGTTGATCGACCGCATCCTCCACGACCCGACCACCCCGCGCGAGGACGTCTTGGTCCAGCCGACGCACATCGTCACGCGCCAATCGACCGACATCTACGCCAACAACGACCCCCACATCGCCGAGGTGCTGAAGTACATCCACGAGAACATCAGCCAGAAGATCACGGTGGACGAGCTGGTCGAGCTGGTACCGCTCTCGCGCCGGCTGCTCGAGACCCGTTTCAAACGGAGCATGGGCACGTCGATCTACGACTACATCCTCCAGACCCGCATCGAGAAGGTCGCCCAGCTGCTGTGCGAGGGCATGAGCGTCTCCGAAGCAGCCATCGAGCTGGGCTTCTCGGATATCAAGAACCTCTCGCGGATGTTCCGGCAACAGCGGGGCATGACCCCCTCGGAGTACCGCCACGAGATCCTCCGCCTGAAACACTGAAACCAGACCGCCGGATGCGCCGCCGTACGAACATGCAAAAAGAGGGGTTGCACGTGAAAGTGCAGCCCCTCGCCGTTGTCGGACGCGCGGTCCGGAATCGCATCCGGAATCACTCGTCGATGAAGTCGATGTTGATCTCGCGCTGGAAGACCTCCTGCAGCGAGATGGAGGTTTCGGTCGTGGCCAGACCCTGAATGTGGAGGATGCTGTCGAAGATCGTCCGCATGAGGTGTTCGTTGTCCACGCAGTAGAGTTTCACCAGAATGTTGCCGGCTCCCGTAATGAAGTGGCACTCCACGATCTCGGGGACCTTCTTCAAGGCATCGACGGCCTGCGAGAGCAGCTTCGGATCGCTCAGCGTGATGCTCACGTGCGCGCAGACATCGAATCCCATCATCTTGGGATTGACGATCAGACGGCTTCCGAGGATCACGCCGGCCTCATCGAGCTTGCGGATACGCTGGTGAATGGCGGCTCCCGAAATACCGCACTCGCGCGCGATCTCCAAAAAGGGCATTCGCGCATTCTTGATCAGATACTTGAGGATTTTTCGATCGATCGCGTCCAGTACTGCTTTTGCCATATCGCGTCGGTTCGATTACTTGAGAACACCCAGTTCCTTGCCCACCTTCGTGAAGGCGGCGATGCAACGGTCGAGCTGCTCGGTCGTGTGTCCGGCCGAAACCTGCACGCGGATGCGGGCCTGTCCCTTCGGAACCACCGGATAGTAGAATCCCGTCACGAAGACGCCCTCGTCCTGCAGCTTGGCAGCGAAGTCCTGCGACAGCTTGGCGTCGTAGAGCATCACGGCGCAGATGGCCGACTGCGTGGGCTTGATATCGAAGCCGGCAGCCATCATGCCCTTGCGGAAGTGCTCGACGTTGGCCACCAGACGGTCGTGGAGCTCGTTGCTCTCGGCCAGCATGCGGAACATCTCGATCGAGGCACCCACGACGGCGGGGGGCAGCGAGTTGGAGAAGAGGTAGGGACGCGAACGCTGGCGGAGCATGTCGATGATCTCCTTGCGGCCGGTGGTGAATCCGCCGACGGCGCCGCCGAAGGCCTTACCGAGCGTACCGGTCAGGATATCGACCTGTCCGCGCAGGTTGTAGAGCTCCGTGATGCCGCGGCCCGTCTCGCCGAGCACGCCGGCCGAGTGGCACTCGTCCACCATTACCAGGGCGTCGTACTTCTCGGCCAGGGCGCAGATCTTGTCGAGCGGAGCGGCGTTGCCGTCCATCGAGAAGACTCCGTCGGTGCAGATGATGCGGAAACGCTGGGCCTGAGCCTTCTTGAGGCACTCCTCCAGTTCGGCCATGTCGGCATTGGCATAGCGGTAACGCACGGCCTTGCACAGGCGCACGCCGTCGATGATCGAGGCGTGGTTGAGCGCATCGGAGATGATGGCGTCCTGATCCGTGAAAAGCGGTTCGAAGACACCTCCATTGGCGTCGAAGCAGGCGGCGTAGAGGATCGTGTCCTCGGTTCCGAAGTAGTCGGAGATGGCCTTCTCGAGCTCCTTGTGGATGTCCTGGCAGCCGCAGATGAAGCGTACCGACGACATGCCGAAGCCGCGGCGGTCCATCGCCTTCTTGGCAGCCTCGATCAGCCGCGGGTTGTCCGACAGGCCGAGGTAGTTGTTGGCGCAGAAGTTCAGCACCTTGCGGCCTGCCACCTCGATTTCGGCGCGCTGTGGCGACTCGATGATCCGCTCGCGCTTGTAAAGTCCGGCCGCCTCGATCTCTGCGAGTTCTTGCCGGAGATAATCCTTGATTTTTCCGTACATTATCGTTAAGTTTTGATGAATAGTCGCGGTTTGTGGTGTCAAACTGTTACAAATATACAACTATTTTGCGATAATTTACCAAAAACGTCACACTTTTTATCGATTCCGCTCCCCAGCCGTCCGACAAACCTCCTCAGCAGGATGCAGTTCGGCAGACAAAAACCCGGTAACAATCCGTCGGCGGTCCGTGCGGAGAATTCCGAAAAAAGGATTAATTTTGCACCCGGATTCGCCTCGGGGTTCCAGATCCGGGCCCGTTCGGAGGAGCTCTCCGCCACAAGACACCGACACATTTTCACGCACCATGCCGCACGCCATTCGTCCCATACGGCCGCTGGCCGTCCTGCTGACCGCCGCACTCTGCCTGCCGGCTCTCCGCACGGCCGCACAAACCGTCACCCTCCCGACATGCGGGGAGCCCGCATCCGCCGCCGCATATGTTCCCGAAACCGACACGCTCCTGCTTACGGTGGAGCGGCTGCTGGAACTCGGCGTCGAAAACAGCCTCCGTCTCCGGGCCGACCGGCTCCACGAAGAGGCGAGCGGCGACCGCACCCGCACGGCACGCACGGAGCGCCTGCCGGAAGTGAACGTCGGGCTCAAGGGCGGGTTCGTGGGGCAGCCCGTCGTCTTCGAGCACGGTCTGAGCGACGCCACCTATCCCGATGCCCCGGACTGGTCACAGAACTACGCCATCGATATTGTCCAACCGCTCTACGAAGGCGGCCGCATCCGCGGCAGCATCCGCCGGGCCGAGATCGAGGAGCGGATCGCCCGCCTCGGCACCGAGGCCGACTGCGCGGAGGTGAAGCTCGAACTGCTGCGCCAGTACATGAACCTCTTCGGGCTGTGGAAGGAGTGCGACGTGCTGCACCGCAACATCGAGGAGTCGGAACGGCGGCTCAAGGACATCCGGCAGATGAAGACCGAGGGGCTGATCACCAACAACGACGTGCTGCGCAGCGAGATGCGCCTGACCGACGACCGTCTTTCGCTGCGCAAGGCCATCGACAACGCCCGCATTGCCTCGCAGCAGCTCGACATCTGGATGGGGATCGACGAGGGGACGATCATCCTGCCCGACACGACGCTGCTGCATCTGGCCGTAGAACCCACCCCCTACGAGGCCTATGTCGATGCCGCCTGCGAGAACGACCCCTCGCTGCGCGTGCTCCGGGCACAAACCGACCTGGCCCGCAACGAGGTGCGCCTGGCCCGGGCCACCTACTATCCGACCGTCTCGCTCTACGCGGGCAACGCCCTGGCGCGTCCGATCGCACGCACGCTTCAGGACCTCTACAACAACAACTGGAACATCGGACTCTCTATCTCCTACCCGCTCTCGGCGCTTTACCGCAACCGCCACAAGGTGCGGGAGCAGCAACGTTACGTCGAACTGGGGCGCAATGCCGAGGAGCAGCGGCTCCAGCAGGTCCGCATGACGGTGCGCACGGCCTTCCTGCGCCACGAGGAGGCGATCGAACGGGTCCGGGCCCTTGAACTGTCTGTTCGCCAGGCCGAAGAAAACTACCGCATCATGCAGAACCGCTACCTCGAACAGCTGGCCATCCTGACCGACCTGCTCGATGCCGACAGGCTGCGCCTCGAATCGCAGCTGCGGCTGACCACGGCACGCACGGAGGTGATCTATACCTATTACGAATTACAAAAGGTCTGCGGACGACTCTGAAAAGCCCCCGCGCACCCTCCGCCCGGAACCCCAATTCCATTCCTGCAACTCATTGCCCGGCATTCGGCCATGCGGTCCGAAAAAATCCTCCGTTTCGTTGTATTAATATAAAAAATTGTATATTTTTACAATAAAATATCCGACATTCTCTTGCGTGTGTCGCGGAATTGTCGTTTCTTTGTTCCAGGCAATCGGGACTTCCGTTCCGGCGCGGCTCTGTTCCGGCACACAACCCGAGAGTTACATTCTGCACGATTCGCCGATCGGCAGAATGGGTGTGACGCAACACCGGCGGGCGGGACGGTTTCGGCCGTCCCGCCTTTTTTCGGGAACCGTTGCAAAAAAAGGCTGAAAATCCGGCAATATGTACTATTTTTGCATCGCAAATCCCATCTTCCGATCGCCAATGGACAACAGCAAATACATCGAACGGCTGGAAAAACGGGGCATCAAGCCCACGGCGAATCGCATCCTGGTGCTGGAGGCGATGCTCGCGGCCTCGCGTGCCGTCTCGCTGGGCGAGTTGGAGGGCATGCTCGGGACCGTGGACCGCTCGAGCATCTTCCGCACGCTCGGACACTTTCTCCAGAACCGTCTGATCCACGATATCGAGGACGGAAGCGGATCGGTCAAGTACGAGGTCTGCGACAGCGATTCGGCCTGCTCGGTGGCAGACATGCACGCCCACTTCTTCTGCGAGGTGTGCCACCGGACCTTCTGTCTGAAAAAGGTCCAGATCCCGGTCACGACGCTCCCCGAAGGATTCGTCATGCACTCGGTCAATTACACGGTCAAAGGAGTCTGCGAGCAATGCTCGAAGGCCCGCTGACACGCTCCCGCCCCCGAAGCCTTCCCGCCACCCGTTCCAGAACCCGACAGATCACACCTGCCGTCTCCGCAACCGACGGATTTGCAACCCGGTTGCAGGGAGGAAAGGTTATCTTTGCCCGGGAAAAAGGACAAACAACCGATAAATAATCCATGAAAACGAGAACTCTTATGGCCCTGTTCGGCTCCCTGGCGCTGGTCGCCTGCCACGGAACGGGCCCGCACAATCATGCCCACGAAGAGCACGATCCCGCCGTGGAGACCCACCTCCACGAGCACGAAACACCGGAAGAGCACGAGGCCCACGGACACGAAGCCGAAACCGGACACGGCCATGCCGGCGAGATCTCGCTGCCGGCCGAAAAGGCCCGCGCCGCAGGCGTCGTCGTGGATACGGTCGTCCGCGGTCCCTTCCGCGAGGTGATCGTCGCCAGCGGCCGCATCCTCCCGGCCCCGGGAGACGAGAAGACCGTCGTGGCCTCCGTCCCGGGCGTAGTCGCGCTTCCCGGCACCCTCACCGAGGGGGCACAGGTAAACGAGGGAGGCACGCTGCTGCACATCTCGTCGGCCCACCTGCAGGACGGCGACCCGGTCGAACGGGCCCGCATCGCCTATGAGGCGGCCCGGGCCGCCTACGAGCGCGCCGGCAAACTGGTCGGCGACCGGATCGTCTCCCAGAAGGAGTTCGAAGCCGCACGCGCCGACTACGAAACCGCCCGCCTGGCCTACGAAGCCCTCGGCGGTGACGGCAACGACGGCAGCACGGCCGTCTGCTCGCCCATGCGCGGGTACGTGAAGCGCCTGCTGGTCGGCGAGGGCGACTACGTCACCGTCGGGCAGCCCCTGCTGACCCTCACGCAGAACCGCCGCCTGCAGCTGCGCGCCGATGTCCCGGAGCGCTGCTACCCGCAGCTCGGGAGCCTCACCGGAGCCAACTTCCGCACCGCCTCCGGGGAGCGTGTCTACAGCACCGGGGAGCTCGGCGGCCGGCTGGTGGCCTACGGCCGCAGTTCCGACGACGCGGCGGCCTACATTCCCGTGACCTTCGCCTTCGACAACCGCGGCGACATCCTCCCAGGATCGTTCGCCGAAGTATGGTTGCTCACCACCCCGCGACAGGGGGTCATCAGCCTGCCCGTTACGGCCCTCACCGAGGAGCAGGGCGTCTACTTCGTCTACGTCCAGCTCGACGAATCGTGCTACCGCAAGCAGCCCGTCGTGACGGGCGCCACGGACGGCGAGCGCGTGGAGATCGTCGAGGGGCTCCGGGAGGGCGAGCGCGTCGTCATGCAGGGTGCCGTACACGTTCGGCTGGCCTCGGCAAGCAACGCCATCCCGGCCCATACGCACAACCACTAAAAACCGCACCGCGACATGCTGAACAGAATCATCCGCTTTTCGCTGCAGAACCGCCTGCTGGTTCTTGTCGCGTCGGTGCTGCTGCTCGTGGCCGGCACCTACCGGGCCATCCACGCCGAGGTCGATGTCTTTCCCGACCTGAACGCCCCGACGGTCGTCGTCATGACCGAAGCCAACGGCATGGCCGCCGAAGAGGTCGAGCAGCTGGTCACCTTTCCCATAGAGACCGCCGTGAACGGCGCCACGGGCGTGCGCCGCGTCCGCTCCTCCTCGACCACCGGTTTCTCGGTCGTCTGGGTCGAGTTCGAATGGGGCACGGACATCTACCTCGACCGTCAGATCGTCTCCGAGAAGCTCGCCGCCATCGGCGAGAGCCTGCCCGATAATGTCGGCAACCCGACGCTCGGTCCCCAGTCGTCGATCCTCGGCGAGCTGCTCATCGTCGGCCTGACGGCCGACAGCACCTCGATGCTCGATCTGAGGACGCTGGCCGACTGGACAATCCGCCCGCGGCTGCTCTCGACCGGAGGCGTGGCGCAGGTGGCCGTACTCGGCGGCGACGTCAAGGAGTACCAGATCCTGCTCCACCCCGAGCGCATGAAGCACTACGGCGTGAGCCTCGGCGAGGTGATGGCCGTCACGCGCGGGATGAACCGCAACACCAACGGCGGCGTCATCTACCAGTACGGCAATGAATACATCGTGCGCGGCGTGGTCTCGACCGACGACGTCGCCCAGATGGGCCGGGCCGTGGTCAAGAGCGCGGACGGCACCCCGATCCGCCTCTCCGACATCGCCGACGTGCGGGTGGGCGCCCAGCAGCCCAGGCTGGGCCTGGCCTCCGAAAAGGGGCGTCCGGCGGTGCTTCTGACCGTGACCAAACAGCCCGATACGGGAACCATCGAGCTGACCGAAAAGCTCGAGGAGGCCCTCGCCGACCTGCAGAAGAACCTGCCCCGGGACGTGAAGGTCTCGACCGACATCTTCCGCCAGTCTCGCTTCATCGAGAGTTCGATCGACAACGTGCAGAGCTCGCTCTTCGAGGGGGCCATATTCGTGGTCATCATCCTCTTCCTCTTCCTGGCCAACGTCCGCACGACGCTCATCTCGCTCATCACGCTGCCGCTCTCGCTGCTCGTCTCGATCCTCGTGCTGCACTACCTCGGGCTGACGCTCAACACGATGAGCCTCGGCGGCATGGCCATCGCCATCGGCTCGCTCGTCGATGACGCCATCGTCGATGTGGAGAACGTCTGGAAGCACCTGCGCGAGAACCGGCAGCTGCCGACAGCACAACGCCGCCCGGTCATCGAGGTGGTCTTCAACGCCTCGCGCGAGGTGCGCATGCCGATCCTCAACTCGACGCTCATCATCGTCGTCAGCTTCGTCCCGCTCTTCTTCCTCTCGGGCATGGAGGGGCGCATGCTCATCCCGCTGGGCGTGGCCTTCATCGTGGCACTCTTCGCCTCGACAATCGTAGCCCTGACGCTCACCCCCGTGCTGTGCAGCTACCTGCTCGGCGGGCGGCGCGACGGAGGCATTCCGAAGGAGGCGTTCGTCGCCGTCTGGCTCAAGAAATACTATCGCCGCGCCCTGCTCTGGGCCCTCGGCCACAAACGGACCGTGCTCTCGGCCACCGCCGTGCTCTTCCTCGCCGCACTGGGCACCTTCTTCACGCTCGGACGGAGCTTCCTGCCCTCGTTCAACGAGGGGTCGTTCACGATCAACGTCAGCACCCTGCCGGGCATCTCGCTCGAGGAATCGGACCGCATCGGACGGCAGGCCGAGGAGTTGCTGCTCTCGATCCCCGAAATCCGGACCGTGGCCCGCAAGACGGGCCGCGCCGAGCTCGACGAGCACGCCCTGGGCGTCAATGTCTCGGAGATCGAGGCACCGTTCGAACTCGACGGCCGCTCGCACCGCGAGTTGCTCAACGACGTGCGGCAGAAGCTCTCGACCATCGTAGGGGCCAACATCGAGATCGGACAGCCGATCAGCCACCGCATCGACGCCATGCTGAGCGGCACGCAGGCCAGCATCGCCATCAAGCTCTTCGGCGACGATCTGAACCGCATGTTCTCGATCGCCAACCGCATCAGGGAGGAGATCTCCGGCGTCGAGGGCATCGCCGACCTGAACGTCGAGCAACAGATCGAACGTCCGGAGCTGAAGATCGTTCCGCGACGCGAGATGCTCGCACGCTACGGCATCACGCTCCCGGCCTTCAACGAATTCGTCGCCGTAAACATGGCCGGCGAGGTGGTCTCGCAGGTCTACGAACAGGGCAAGACCTTCAACCTGGTGGTGCGCGCCGACGAGGCGAACCGCGGCTCGATGGAGCGGATCCGCGACCTGATGATCAACGACGGCGAGGGCAACCCCATCCCGCTCTCGTACGTGGCCGACGTAGTCTCGTCGAGCGGTCCGAACACGATCAACCGGGAAAACGTCAAGCGCAAGATCGTCATCTCGGCCAACACCGACGGCCGCGACCTGCGCAGCGTGGTGAACGACATCCGCGAACGTGTCGATGCATCGATCGAGCTGCCCGAGGGCTACCACATCGAATATGGCGGGCAGTTCGAAAGCGAGCAGGCGGCCAGCCGCACGCTGCTGCTCACCTCGCTCATGAGCATCGTCGTGATCTTCCTGCTGCTCTACATGGAGTTCCACAACCCGCTGCAGAGCGGCGTGGTGCTGCTCAACCTGCCGCTGGCGCTCATCGGCGGCGTCTTCGCCCTGCGCCTGACCACCGGCGAGGTGAGTATCCCGGCCATCATCGGCTTCATCTCGCTCTTCGGCATCGCCACACGCAACGGCATGCTGCTGCTGAACCGCTACAACCAGTTGCGCGACGCGGGCACGACACTCCGCGAGAGCATCGTCGAGGGTTCGCTCGACCGCCTCAACCCCATCCTGATGACGGCCCTCACCTCGGCACTGGCCCTCATCCCGCTGGCACTGCGCGGCGACCTGCCGGGCAACGAGATCCAGAGTCCGATGGCGAAGGTCATCCTCGGCGGACTGCTGACCTCGACCTTCCTGAACGCCTTCATCATCCCGATCGTCTACGAGTGGATGCACCGCCACGACAAACCCGCAAACCCGGAAAACCGATAGAGCCATGATACGACAGATTCTTTTTCTCGCCGGCCTGTTCCTGTGCATGCCCCAGGGCGGCAAGTCCCAGCCGATCGACGAGCTGCTGCAGCAGATCGAGCAGAACAACAAGTCGCTGCAGGCGCTCCGCCAGGAGAACGAGGCGGCCCGGCAGGAGATCCGGAGCCAGAACAACCTCGAGGACCCCTCGGTCGAATACAGCCCCTTCTACACGAAGGGCACCGACGGCATGTCGAGCTCGGAACTGGTCGTCTCGCAGGGCTTCGACTTCCCGACGCGCTACGCCGCCCGCCGCAAGTCGGGGCGGCTGCAGAGCGAGTATCTCGACCGCCAGTATCTGGTCGCCCGCCGCGACCTGCTGCTCGGGGCCCGGCTGCAGTGCCTCGACCTGATCCGCCTGAACCGCACGCGCGAACTGCTCGAAGCCCGGCTGCGGAATGCCGGGGAGCTGCTTGCGCTCTTCGAGAAGCGGCTCGAAGAGGGCGATGCCTCGATCCTCGAGGTGAACAAGATCCGCATGGAACGCATGAATGCCACCACCGAACTGGCACAAAACGAGTCGGCCCGCCAACAGGCCCTTGCGGCGCTGCAGGCGATGAACGGCGACCAGGCTGTGGCATTCGGCGTGACGGAGTACCCCGAGGCCCCGGCCGTCGGGGAGTACGACCGCCTGCGCGACGAGCTGCTGGCGGCGGAACTCGAGGTGCAGGCCTCGGAGTCGGCCGTGCGTGCCGCCGGGCAGGAGGTTCGGCTCAACCGCCAGAACTGGCTCCCGTCGCTCGAGGTCGGATACCGCCGCAACACGGCCCTCGACGAGGCCAGCAACGGATTCCTCGTCGGCGCCTCGTTCCCGATCTTCTCCAACCGCCACAAAAGCCGCATGGCCCGGGCCCGTTACTCGGCCGCACAACTCCGTTCGGAGGAGGTCCGCCTACAGGCCGATGCCCGCATCCGGGCGCAGTACGACGAACTCGGCCGCCTGCAGGAGACGATGCAGACCTACGACACGGCCCTGATGCACACGACGCTGGAGATGCTGCGCCGTGCGGTCGAGGACGGACAGCTCTCGGTAATCGAATACTACACCGAAGCCGACGGCATCTACCGCAACCTGCAGACCCTCGAGGAGCTCGAAAACCGCTACCACGCGCTGCTGGCCGAACTCTTCCGCAACAGCCTCTGAGCGGAGCGTTCCGAAAAAACCGGGAGCCGGCACCCTTGCGACAGGGGGCCGGCTCTTTCCTTTTTGAATCAGGAATATACCCAAAGGCCTGTCGGGGCAAGCGCCCGACTACCGGAAGAGAATCTCATCGACAAAAAGATAAGGAATGCTGCCCGCGCCGCCGTGCCACGAGGGGATAGGTCCGTAATTCTCGATCCTTATCCGCCAGTAACGGGCGCTGCGGGCATCGAAGCCAAGCGTCGGACGGTAGAGCCGCTTCTGTCCGGCATCCAGCCGCAGCGGGTCGTAACCGACCTCCAGCGGAGTCAGCCGTTCGGGATCGTCGCCCGCCCACAGCCGGATCCGACCCGGCGGGAAGATCCACACGTCGGTATTGACGAGGTAGCCGACCATCAGCTCGGAGAGCGTCAGGGAACGCCCCATGTCGATCACGGCATCCAGATCGCACGCCCTGCCGGCGAAACCGCTCCAGCCACCCTCCGAAAATTCGATCGCCCCCCAGCGCCCGTCGATCAGTTCGCTGCCGTCCGGGGCTCCGTACGTGGAGGTGGGGTCACGCAGCTCGATCCGCGGATAACCTTCAGGCAGGGCGGCCATCGGCGTTTCGACATAGTGCGCCACAAAGGGGTCGCTCGGGAGTCGTCCCCGCCGGAAAGCCACGGCGCACAGGGTGGCATCCCCCTCAAGCGGAATTCCCCGCTCCGCATCGTAAAGCGGCGACGAGGCCGTCGGGATGCTGCCGTCGAGCGTATACCGGATGGCAGCCTGTGGAGTCTCGCAACGCAGCCGTACGGTCTTCCGCCCCGAAAAGAGCCACTCCCCCTGCTCGTCGTAGACCGAATGGCAGGGAGTGTGGCGCGACTCCCCTCCCAGTCGGCGGTCCACCCGTGCCACGGGACGGTCCGATGCGGCGTGTCCCCACTGCGGATCGGGCGTATCACCCATCTCCAGCACCAGTTCGCCGCCACGCATGAGCTGCTCATGGGCGATGTAACTCTTCCCGTACGGTCTGCCGTTCAACCAGGCCCGACGGACATAGCAGTTCCGCTCCGAGTTGTTCACCGTCCGCACCGTGAAGCAAACCCCGTCGCCGAGGTGCAGCGTGGCCCGATCGAAAAGCGGCGAACCGATGATGTAGCGCATGTCGCCCGGACAGACGGGATAGAACCCCAGCGAACTGAAGACATACCAGGCCGAGAGCTGCCCCAGGTCGTCGTTATTGACCAGACCCTCGGGCGTCGTGTCGTACTGCGTCTTCAGGATTTCGCGGATGACGGGACAGGCCTTGTAGGGCGCCCCGGCATAGGCATACAGATAGGGCATGTGGTGCGAAGGTTCGTCCCCGTGGCCGTAATGGCCCAGGAACTCCGAAATATCGACGTGCTGCTCGCCTTCGATCGAAACTTCGGTGTGGAACAGCCGGTCGAGGAATGCGACGAATGCGGCATCGCCCCCGTGCAGGGCGATCAGCTCCGTGACGTCGTGCGGCGCATAGGTCGAGTAGCCCCACAGGTTTCCCGATATGTAGTTGCGGATGAGCGGAGCCCAGCGGGTCGTATCGGGAGACGAGAGAAATCCCGTCGTAGAGCGCGGATAGAGGTAGCCGTCGTCCGGCGAGAAGAGGTTCCGGTAACCGGCCGACCTCGCCTCGAAGCGGCGCGCCTCCCCGCGGCGTCCCAGGAGGCGGGCAACGCGCGAGATCGTCCAGTCGTAGTAGTTGTACTCGGTGGTCTTGGAGACGGAACAGCCGATCTCGGCCGGAACGAAATTCCAGCGCAGGTAGTGGTCCATGCCGCAGGGGCCGTAGGTCTGGCTGTGCTTGTCGTTGCTCGTGGCGGCATGGCACATGGCCCGGTAAGCCCCCTCGACGTCGATGCCCGGAACCCCTTTCAGGATGGCATCCGCCAGGATCGGCACCGTACTGTAGCCGATCATGCAGATGTTGTCGTGTCCCAGACACTCCCACACGGGCAGCTCCAGCCCGGCCACCGTATGCCTCGACACCAGCGAATTGACCATGTCGGCGCTCTGTGCGGGTGCGGTCAGCAACAGCAGCGGATGCTGGGCCCGGTAGGTGTCCCAGGCCGAGAAATTGCTGTACTGCGGGAAAGGGGAGTGCAGCCGCCGCCCCTCGACGCAGTAGGCCCCGTCCACATCCGAGATGAGGTTGGGCGAGAGCGAGGCGTGGTAGAGCGCCGTGTAGAATATCGTCGCCTCACGGTCGGAGGCCCCCTCCAGCCCGATGCGCGAGAGCTGCCGCTCCCAGGCCTCCCGGGCCTGCTCCCTCAACTCGTCGAAGGAGCGCCCGGCCGCCTCGGCCTCGAGGTTCCGCCCGGCGCCTTCGGCCCCGACGAACGAGATGCCGACCTGCACGCCGATCCGCTCGCCGGGTTTCAGGTCGCGGTACTCGACATAACCGATCGGGTCGTCCGCATCGTCCGTCTCGCGGAAACGGTCGAAGGGCCGGGAGAAGCGGGCGTGGAAGTAGACGGTGCGCGCCCCGGCAACCCCTTCGCCCACACGCTTGAAGCCGACGACCGTCACCGAGTCGATCACCGCGACGGAGATTCCCTCCACCCGCTCCATCAGGTTATGGCTCGGGTCGATCATGATCCGCCCGACCCCGCCTCTGCGGAACGTATATCGGTGCACCCCGACGCGGGGCGTGGCCGTCAGTTCGACAAAGATATCCTCATCGCTCAACAGAACGGCATAGTATCCCGGGGCGGCCCGCTCCGAGTCGTGCGAGAAGCGCGAACGGTAGCCCCCGTCGGGATTCTCGTCCGTCCCGGCGCTCAACTGCAGCTCTCCGCCGGCAGGCATGAAGAGGATGTCCCCGAGCCCGGAGAGCCCGGCCCCGCTGATGTGCGTATGGGCAAACCCCTTGATCACATCGTCGTCGTAATGATATCCGGCACACCGTTTCCACGAGGAGAAGTCGTTGCTGGGGCTGAGCTGCACCATGCCGAAAGGCGTGGTCGCCCCGGGATAGGCATGCCCCTTGCCGCCCGTCCCGATCATGGGATCGACCTGTTCGACGGGGCTTTGGGCGGCACAATACCCTCCCAGCAGGAGGGAAAGCAGGATGAAGACGCAGTGTTTCGACATGGCTGGCGACAAAAGGGAGGTGTCAGTTCGTTTGGTAAAGGATCGGCAGGGGCGGTTCGTCGGCCGACTCGGCCACCGGAGCCTGTTGTTCGAGGGGAATGCCTGTCAGCCGGGTGCGCAGCACCTTCAGCCCGTGCACCGGTGCGAACCAGACGCTCACCACCGTTCCCAGGCTGCCCCGGTCGGGCATGATGGAGGCATAGAGCTCCATGTAACGGTCGAACAGACGCAGCGAACGGTTGCAGAGCGAGGCTGCCGCGGCCCGATCCTGTTCCGACAGGCTCCCGTGAGTGCTCCGCGTGAAGGGTTCCAGGGCGGATGCATGCCGGAAAGCCTCCAGATAGAGGATCGAGCAGTCAATCCGGTTGGCCAGCAGATCCAGGTACTCCAGTCCCGGGAGACTCCTCGTTCCGGCCCGGACCGCTGCGATCCGGGCTCCGGCCGCCGCATAGAGCGCACTGCAACGGTCGATGTTCTCGCGCTTCATCCATGTGAACAGACCGCCGTTCGACCAGGCGCCCACCCAGCAGAAACCGATGTTGCCCAGGTTCACCGTGGCATAGCTGTCGGCCTCGTTGATCAGGCGCATCGCCTCGGCATAGGTCTCCGCATCGCGAATACCCAGACGACGGGCATACTCCTCATAGAATGCCCCGCGGGAGACACCCCGAGAGAGGCAGGCGTCCGCGGCAAAACGGAACGTCGTCCGGTTCTCCGCGCTCCGCCAGTGGTTGAAGCAGATGCTGTGCAGCATCTCCCCGCCGCCGAGCCGCTCCACATGGCCGAACAGCCGCTCCAGCCCGTCGATCGCGTTCTGCTGCATGTACATCAGGCCGTCGAACTCGATCCACGAATAGATCTGGGTGCGCCGCAGATCGGCCGGGTCGGAGACGATCCGCTCCACGGCCGCCGCCACCCCGTCGCTGCCGTGCGACGGCATGATCGAGATATCGTGGCCGGGCAGATACTTCAACGCCAGGTGGTAGGCCGGACCCACCTGGTCCGGGATGCTGCAGTAGATGCCCAGAACGAACTTCCGGATCCCCTTCATGCCGGGATCGCACTCCATCCTCCGGATGGCCTCCATGTTGGTCCCGATCTGGTGGTAAAGTTCCGCCATGTCGGGCTGGCGATCCCGGATGGCGTTCATGACCAGCGTATCCGACAACACGTCGGAGGGGAAGAACTCCAGCAGTTTGGCCCGAACCTCTTCGGCCGTGCAGGAGGGTCCCCAGCCGCCGGTCTCCTCGGTCATGAGCTCCAGCGCATCGATCCGGGGATAGGTCCGGGCGATGATCTGCCCGAGGCGGACGGCACGTTCGACGGTCGAATGGCGCGGCTCGTAGGAGAACTGGACATAGAGTCCGAGCGACTTGGCGTAATCGAGCAGCTCGCCCATCCAGGCGACGGCCCGTTTGCTCCGTTCGGGCACATCGTCGTAGCAGGGTTCGATATCCGGGATGCAGAAGATCGACCGGTTCTCGCGATTGACGGATTTCAGGAAGGGACTGTCGGAGAAGTCGTGGCGGTGTCCGTAGAAGAAACTGCCGGCATAGTTGGTCGAATCCTGCGAAACCGGCTCTTCGTGCCACATGAAAATGTAGCTGTGAACCACGAACTTGTTGAAGCGCATGCGCACGAGGTTCTCCAGATAGCGCTTGGCCTGATCGATCGGGTAGGAGGATATGTCCATCGGGAAGTTCACGTGCTGCCGGATACCCCGCCACCGGACATTGGGACGGATCCGCACGTCGGCATGGTCGAGCGCCGCCAGATCGGCCCGTTCGGGGCGAGTGACGCCCGTGATGTCGAACAGGAAGCCCATCCGTTCGAGCAGCGTATGGAGTCCGTTGGTCACCGAGATCGGATCTCCGCCGTATACGGTGATCCGGCGGCCGTCCTCGCTCCGATAGCCGAAGCTCCCGTCGTCGATCGACGGATCGCACTCCAACCGGATCCGGCAGTTTCCTTCGAGTTCCGTCCCGGCAATGGCCGGCGCGAAGAAGGCGTCGATTTCGGAGCGCGCAAAGGCAAGTTCCCCGAGTTCGCAACCCGAGCAGGTCGTTTTCACCCCGGCAGCCCGCACGACCGGAGCGGCGAGGCAGAACAGGGTGATGCACAAACTATTCAGCAAATGTCTCATGTCACTCGATGATGTAGGTTTCGATGGCGTACGGGGCCAGTTCGATAACCGGAGTCTCCTCGCCGGAGCTTCTCTCGAGCAGGTCCGCATGCCGTATTCTGTCGTATCCGGAGGCCGCCGTGAAGGGGACACGCACCGGCTCTCCGCTGCGGTTGTAGAGGCGCAGGACAATCCGGTCGCCCTCTTCGGCCTTCTTGACAGTCGAAACGGCTGCCCGCCCGTCGCCGACGGTGAAGAAGGAGCCCGACTCCGCAAGTCCGGCATCCGTCCACTGCCGGGTCGCAACGACGGCATGCAGGGGCATCCGGGCCTCCTCGAGGCGGCGTTCGAGCGTCATCCGATGCTCCCGCTCCTCGGACGAGAGGGTGAAGCGGAAACAGTGCGTTCCGCGCTGGCTGTAGAACTCGCCCTGGGGATGGCAGCTGCGCCGCGAGGCGAGCATGATCGGCTGCAGCACGGTCTGTGGGTTGTCGGGATGGATCGGATCGACATAATCGACCAGCGCTGCGCTGGTCGCCAGTCCGACGGCCACACCGCCCGACTCGCCCGCAATCCAGCCCGAAGTCGTCCGGGGGTGTATCTCCCGGGCCTCGTCCATATAGCGTTCGCCCGGGGCTCCCTGCATCTCGTCGATGCCCACACGCACCCGCCCGAAGGGGACGCCGTAGGCAACATGCCCGGAATCCCTGAGCGGGAAGAGCTGCCGGTACTCGAGATAGTGCGTCCCGTCGAAGTTGCGGATCTCCGTGTCGAAGTCGATCCGCTTGCGGTTGCGGTAGAGCCGGAGCGTACGCACGATCTCCGCATTCTCGAAGGGAGCGACGCTGCGGTAGAGCGTATAGACCGGACCCGTCTCGGCCAGCTCCCAGCGGGGATTGATCGCTGCGGCCGACTCCAGATGGTCGGTCGTCGGCTTCTGCATGGTCGAGAACTCGCCGGCGCCGTTTCCCACCGAACGCAGGGCGACCACATCGCCGATGGCGTGCAGCGACGTATCGAAAAGCGCCTCGCCGCTCTGCTTGTCGAAGATCTGAGAGAGTATACCGTCCCGGAACTCCAACCGGTAATAGACCGATTCGTTCTCCGGCAGATCCGCAGCCTCCCCGCGTTTCGCGGCCCGACGCTCCTCTTTCAGATAGAGCGTCGTATAACCCATGGCCGGGACATCGGCGGCCTCGATCTCCAGCGAGCCGTCGGCCGCCGTCTGGACGGCGCACGGCCGACCGGCCGCATCCGTTGCCCGCAACCCGGAGGCACTGCCCCCGGGCAGTCTGTCGGAGGGGATCCGCACCGACCCCGAACGCGCCCACGAAGCGCCGTTGTAGACCACGACCGGAAGCCCCTGCTTCCGTTCGGTACGCACCCCGCAGGTCAGCGTTCCGAGGATCCGCTGCAGCAGCGTCTCGGCCTGTCCGCGGGCAAAACGGTATTTGGCGGCGAAGAGCGAATCGGTGATGTTGCCCCGGTTGCCGCCCCACCCGTGGTCGGGATAGATGAGGGCCTTCCACGCCCGGTCGATCTCCTCCTTCGGATAGCTGTCGAAGTTCCCTTCGGCGAGAGCCAGCGCCGAGGCGAAGAGTTCGGTCTGCGGCAGGAGCGTTGCGGCGGCTCCGTAGTCGGCGAATGCGTCGGCATGCGTCGCACTGTGGATGTACTGCCACAGATCGGGCCGTTCGCCCCGGATCTGCGGATATGCGTTGTCCACGCGGGAGAGACTGTCCATGAAACGGTCCGCGGTCGAATGGCTCAGCTGCGGGAACTCCGTACCGCGGCGTCGGGCCTCTTCCTTCATCCCTTCGATCCAGTCGTAGTAGGTCCGGGCCCGGCTCATGTCCTCGGCCGAAAGCATGCCGACCACACGCGGCTGCGCAGGATTCTTCCGGTAATCGGGGAACTCCTCCATGAAATCAACGAACTTGTTGATCCCCAGATTGATGTTCTTGTGCAGGAACTGAGCCGCCCGGGTATAGTGCCCCGGCGTATAGACCCGCACGCTGCTGCCGTCGGGGGCAAACCAGTCGTAGATGCCCAGCTGGTGGCGGCTGTACATCAGGTGATCGACGCCGCACTTCTTCAGGATCTGGGGCATCTGCAGCGTACGTCCCGGGACGTCCACGTTCCAATAGGTCCGCTGCCGCGCTCCGGGAAACTCCCGCTCGACCCACCGCTTGCCGAAATAGAACTGGCGGACCAACGCCTCGCCCGACTGCACCTCCTCATAGGGCTGCGTATAGGATGCCCCGATTCCGAGCCGTCCGGAGGCGATGTACCCCCCGATCTCCGACCGGCGGTCGGGATGGCGCTCGAGATACTCCTCGAGGATCAGTGCATCCTCGATGTCGTAGCGGTAGTCGGGATGGCGGGCCAGCAGGTCGAGCGCCGGCGAGACGATCAGCCGGTCACGGGCCTCGATGCAGTTGTAGGGCGAGTCCATCCAGGCTATGTCCTGATGGCTCGACACCAGGATATGTACCTGCGCATTCCGCCACGGGCCTCCGGCCAGACGGTCGAACGCCTCCCCGGCATCGGTCCGCTGCCGGGAGATGCGGACACCTTCCTCTTCGGGCCGGACCGTGACGAGCACCCCGCCGTCGATCCGGTATTCGGACTGCGGATTGCGCAGATCGGCCACCTCGAAGAGCGTATGCCCCTGCCACTGCAGGGCGACGGCCGCCCCCTCGGGGCAGCGGCCGACGGCCCGGTCACCGCCATCGACAAAGCGCACCTGCACAGGCCGCCCGTCACACGTCACGAGGGCCGTACGTCCGATCCACTGCGTCCCGGCGGCGATCTCCACACCCCGGTCGGTCGCCGAAAGGACAAACAACTCCTCCACAGCGGCCCGCGACCGGAGCTCCTCGAGCAGTTCCCGATTCTTGAAGATCATGAAATAGATGTTGCTCTCGGCCTTCTCGCCGATCAGGCGGAAGCGCACCGGACGCCCCGCTTCGACCAACTCTTTCGGAACCAGGAGCTCCATGAAGCCCATCCGGTCACCCCACTGGTTGCTGTCGTAGGCCGAAAAGGTGCACACGACGCCCGCATCGGTGGTCTGCTCCCAATGCTGCCCCGGGAGGTTGGTGAGGGCGCCGCACGGACGCCCGTCGATCCACAGGGAGAATTCGCGGGGCTGCGCGGACTGGTCCGCGCTGATCAGGAAGAGGAAACGGGCCCCGTCTGCGTCGATCCGTTTCACCGGATCGCTCTCCCACTCCATGACCATCTGCCCGTTCGATGCCCGGGTGATCATGGCCTCGGTCTTGTCGTTCCAAAGATTGTCGTAACCCCACTCCTCACACCGCACGGCCCGGGCATAGCCGTTCGTAAAGTCGTCGGCCCGGCCGGCATAGCTCCGCTGGAGCCGCAGGGTTTCAAAGGTCTGCGCCCGGGCCGTCCAGGCTGCAGCCGCCATCAGGATACCCAACAGAATATATCTCATCGGTTGTCGGTTTTTCGGTATTCATCCTCGTAAACGCCCATCCGTTCGATCGGCAGGGGCTCGAAGCCCTCGATGCGGCGATAGGCCTCCGCATCGGGTTTCAGTCGGTAGTCGCCGCCCTTCCAATCGACGAAACCCGGATCGTCCTGCGTACAGAAGTTGTTCGTCTCGGTGCCCTGCGCATGCGGTCCGTCGAGCTTCAGGGGCGCCTCGCGGCTGCCGACGATCAGGTTTCGGGTCATGCAGTTGCGGCGCGGGCGCATGCCCTCCCACTCCTGTCCCTCGACAATCGGGTCGAGGTAGTTCATCAACTCGGGATAGCGGTCGCTGTAGGGGGCCGAATAGATATCCACGCACTGCGTGAGCCGGTACCTGAGCAGGCCGTTCTCGCCGAAACAGGCCGGACCCTGGTCACGGGCCCAGGTATAATAGTGCGACGAAATGTACATCGTCGAGGCGACGGGATTCACCACGATGTTGTTCACGAACTTCAGGTCCCAGCCCGTGTTGGAGAACATCACGCCGTGGGTCGTGTTCATGTCCACGAACAGGTTGCCGTAGACCAGCACGTCCGTCGAGCTGTCGTCGCAGTAGATTCCCATGTTCATCCGCTCGGGATTTCCGCACCGCTCGAAGCGGTTGTAGCGCACGATGTTCCCGCGGCTGCTCGGATCGCGGCCGATATACCACGGCGAGGTGTCGTTCGAGTTGAGCGTCACGTCGTGGATGTAGTTGTACTCGAACAGGTGCTCGTTGCCGGAGACGTAGATTCCCTGCCAGTCGGAGTCGTGGATCTCGCAGTGCGAAACCCGGTTGCCGCACCCGTTCACGCTGACCGCCGCCCACAGGAACTTGTTCCGGCGGTTGTAGTTGGTCATCCGGCAGTTCTCCACATAGCTGTTGCCGGGGGTCAGCGAGACCTTGTCGCCGCCGCTCAGGTAGACAGCGCCGCTGCCCGTGTTGTAGATGTCGCAGCTGAGAATGCCGTTGTGCATCCCGGCCTTGCGGTCCCAGTGGGGATATTTGTAGATGTGCCCCTGCAGGTTGCCGATACGGCGCGAGACGGGACGCCCTTCGTAATCGTCCACCGTGATGTGGGGGAAGGTCTGTTCGGCCCCCTGGCCCATGAAGACGCCGCTCGTCCCGACGTTGCGGATCGTGCAGCCGGCAATCACGTTGTGGTTGGACCGCTCGATGTAGACCCCGATGCCGCGGCCGCACTCGATGGTCAGGCGTTCGAGGCGGAGGTACTCCACCCCTTCGAGACAGACGATCGGATCTTCGAGGATCGAGACCTGGATGTTCGCCTTCCGGATGTCGGAAGGCGGATAGAAGTAAAGGATTCCGGATTCACGGTCGAGATACCACTCCGAGGGGCGGTCGAGCTCCTCCAGGATGTTGTATGCGAAATAGTGCTGGTAGGCGGCCCCCGAGGCGATGCCGTAAAGGTGCGGCGAGGCGAGCGTCACGGTACCCTTCCCCGGATCGATCGAGGCGACGCGGATGTTGTCGTCGGCAAACCCGTAGTTGAACGTACCCTGGAGCCAGACATCCTTCAGACCGGCCCATGCCGCGTGGCGGTCATCGGTGTAGCGGAACACGCCCGGGCGGTCGGAATAGTCTCCGACGCGGGGCGACGACCCCGGATCGAGCACCTCCCCGATCCGGATCCATCCCTCGTTGGGATAGCGGGCCAGCTCCATGGGCTCGCCGTCGAAGAAGAGCTCGAGCGGGGCCACGGGCACGCTGGCCGAATGCCCGTACTGCACGATCTCGCCGAAGGAGTCGATTCCCAGCGCCCGCAGGTCCGCACAGACAATGTGCGAGGCGGCCTTGGGGTTCAGCCGGCGCCGGATGGCCGGATCCTTGACCCGGCCGAACGCCGATCCGGGAATGTTCACGCCCCCGCACAGCGAAACCCGGGCACCGGGCGCAGCCTGCCAGACGACCGGATGGTCCGGATCGCCCGAATCGAGGCCGTTGAACACGAGCGGTTCGTCGAGTTCGTAGTTGCCCGCAGCGATGACGACCGTAATCGTTTCGGGCTGGTGCCAGATGGACTTGTAATGGCGGACGCACTGTTGTGCGGCACGGAGCGTGGCGACCGGAGCCTCGCGCGTTCCGGGGTTACTGTCGTTGCCGGCGGGCGAGACGTGGATCTCGATGGCCGAGGCGGTCGCCGCAAAACCCAGGGCAGCGGCCGCAGCATATATCTTTCGAAGGGAAATCATGTTGTTTGCTCATTCAGGTTGTTCGATTCAATGGCTCATGGATTCGGGGGCAGCCCACACAAACTCCTTGTCCGACTGGAGCTTGTATACGAATCCAAGTCGGTCCCACGCCCGGGGGCGACCGCCGTCGGGGTAGTTCAGGAACGTCATCCGGAAGGCGTGGCGCCCCTTTTCCAGCGCCCGGGTCCCGCGGCCCAGCTGGTGCATGGCCAGTTTCCCGTCGTTATTGACCACCTCCTCGGAGTCGATCTCCAGCCGGTCGGCATCCGTACCGAAAACATAGACGCCCGACTCCGGGATGTCGATATATCCCGTGAAGATGGCCGCACCTCCAGCCTGCTCGCCTTCGAACGGGAAGGCGAAATCGGGCAGCACCTCGGGTGCACCCCACTGTGCCGCGCCGAGGTCCCCGAGCCGTCTGAAATCACCGCAGGCAAGGGTCCGCACGATCCCTGGTTCGGTCTCCACATCGGCGGAGGGGGCCAGTTGCGTCCGGCTCACCGTAAAACGCCGCTCGGGCGAGAGCCGTCCGGTCGGCAGCAGCGTCGCGACCCGCACGACACACTCCTCATCGAGCGTGAGCGGTCCGTTGAGCACCTCCGAGGAGGCGGTCGGGGCCGACCCGTCGAGCGTATAAACCATCGGATAGTCGCGCGTATTGGTCAGCCGCAGCGTGATGGAGTCGAGGAAGCGCACGTCGGAACATGCCACCCCTTCGGGCATCGGAATGTGGTAGTTGATCCCATGCAGGTCCAGCCGCACGTGCTGGTTCTCCAGGCTGCGGGAAAATCGTCCGAAATCCTTGTTGGCCGGAAGGCTCCACGCCAGTTCGGCCAGCGCCAGGGTGCGCGGGAAGAGCTGGTACTCGACATCCTCAGGCCCGTAGGCATATTCGGTCCACATGTTGGCCTGCACACCCCAGATCAGGTGCCGCTTCTCGGGAAGGATCTGTGCCGGATAGGGGTCGTAGCCATAGACCTGGCCGAGCGGGATGTTCCACCCGTAGGCAAGCCGGTCGCTCTCCATGGCGCCCTGATACATGTTCATGTACATGTACCCGATCGGGGTCATGATCACCTGGTTGCCGTGGTTGGCCGCCGCGATGCCTCCCTCCTCGCCGCGCCACGACATGACGGTCGCCGTGGGCGAGAGACCGCCCTCGAGGATCTCGTCCCAGCCGATCAGCTTGCGGCCCTTGGCCTGGAGGATCTTCTCGACCCGGCGGATGAAGTAGCTCTGAAGTTCGAACTCGGTCTTCAGTCCCTCCTGTTTCATCCGGGCCTGGCACAGCGGACACTCCTTCCAACGCTCCTTCGGGCACTCGTCGCCGCCGACATGCACATACTCGTAGGGGAACAGCTCGACGATCTCGGAGAGCACCTCCTCGATGAAACGGAAGGTCCGTTCGCGTCCGGCGCAGTAGACGTCCTGCTCGACGCCCCAGAGGTTGCGGACCCGGTAGCTGCCCCCGCGGCACGACAGTTCGGGATAGGCCGTAATGGCAGCCATGGCGTGCCCCGGCATCTCGATCTCGGGAATGACGTCGATCTGCCGGGCGGCGGCATAGGCCACGATCCGGCGGATATCGCGCTGCGTATAGAAGCCCCGGTGGATGGTGCCGTCGGTCTCGGTGCGAACGCCCCCGAGCTTCGTCAGACGGGGATATTTCCGGATCTCGACGGTCCAGAGCTGGTCATCGGTCAGGTGCCAGTGGAACTTGTTCAGCTTGTACATGGCCATCACGTCCAACAGCTTCTCGATCTCCTCCACCGTGCTGAAATGACGGCACGCATCGAGCATCACCCCGCGATAGGCCATCCGGGGCGCATCGCGTATCTCCACGCAGGGGATCGAAAGCTCCATGCCGGGAACCGGCGTCGGGCTCTCGATCCCGGCGGGCAGCAGCTGCATGAGCGTCTGCATGCCGTAGAAGATGCCGGCGCCCGTCGAGGCGACCAGCTCGATGCCGTCGGGCGCGACGGTCAGTTCATACCCCTCCTCCGGGATGCCCCGCTGCGTGTCAAGACGCAGTGCAAGGGTATTTCCGGCCTCGCGCCGCTCCTTGAGGTCGATGCCCGACGAGCGTGCGATCTTCTCCGTGAAATAGCCGGCAACAGGCTCCAGACTCCGGTCCGAGAGCAGGAGCGAGGTCCGCTCCGAGAGAAGGCACCGTCCGGGACGGCGGATCAGGGTCTCGGGGCAGGGAACTACCGAGATGGTCCGTTCGTGGATCCGGCCGCCGGCCGCAGCCGGAAGGACGGCCGCCAGTGCAAGGGCCAGGCATACCGCGGCACGCCGCAGGCCATTCATTCGTTTCGTATTCCGTTCGTACAACATATCCTAATCTCCTTTATCTTTGTTCTGTCTCATCTCCGTATTGTCCGCAGCGCATGACCAGTTCGTGCAGCATCTCGATGCGGCGCCGGGGCACCAGCGGCGCAATCGAGCAGGCGGTGCTCAGGATAAAGCCCCGTCCCAGGGTCATGCCGGTGCGGATGATCCGCCGCACATCCTCCTCGGCCTTCGCATCGTCGGCCATCAGCAGCGTGTTGATCGAGTCGATGTTGCCCTTGATGAACATCTCCCGGCCGATCCGCCGGAAGGCGTCCTCCAGATCGACATCCCCGACCGGCACCGGATCGAGGCACTCCAGGCCGGAGGCCCCGCTCCGCTGCATGAGTTCGAGCCGGTCGCCGATCGAACCGCACGTATGGATGTAGACGAACTTCCCGGCCTGACGGATCTCGCGGATGATCTGCGACTCGTAGGGCAGCACGAACTGCTCGTAGAACTCCGAAGAGATGAAGCCACGGCCGGCGAACGGCGACGAGATCTTGATCGCATCGACAGGCATCCGGCACATGCCCCGCGCGATGCGCTTCACCCCGTCGGTAAAGCGCTGGAGGATCTGTGCCGCCTTGGCGGGATACATGATCAGCCCCATGAGGCCCTGCTCGTAACCGAACAGATCGAGGTAATAGTCCAGTGGAGAGGTGATCTCGCCGTGAATCGAACAGCTGTCACCCACACGACTGTAAAGATAGTCGAAAATTCCGTAGAGGTTCTCCGGATCGAGCCGGAAATAGAGATTGTGCGACACGGGAATGTAGTCCAGCTGCCCGGGGATGTCGCGTTCGACATCGACCGACTCCAGGTCGAGGCTCTTCCGCGGCGAGCGGAAGGTCACCACCGGCAGATCCTGCCAGCAGTGCAGCTCCGTGCGGTCGGGGTACTCCAGCCTTACGGAGCCCTCGCCGAGCTCCTCGCGGGAGAGAAGATCCCGCTTCCAATCGTCGGAGTGACCGTGGAGGCTGACCAGGATGCCGTCGAAACGGAACCGTTCGCGCAGTTCGATCAGCCCGTCGGCAAACGTCTGCTGGTCGTACCAGAATGCGACCGGATCCGGATGCAGCTGCTCCATCATACAGCCGATGCTGAACTGGCACATCAGCGGGACCCGGTCGGGCCGCTGCAGGTTCATGGCGGCCAGGATTCGTTCTTTACTCGTCATTTCCATGAGGTTTTCGTGGGTTGTGTACAATCAGATTCTGGCGGCCGATCCCTTCCGAACGCTCGATGCGGGTTCCGGCCTTCGGCCCGTACGACCCCGTGATGCAGGCTCCGCGAGGGCCGTATACCTTGAACTCCACACTCCAGTCGGCGGGCCAGGCGGGCAGGAGGTGGATGTCGTCGCCGCCATACTGGATCAGCATGTTCTGCAGCGTCCGCAGCAGGACCGAGCCGTGGTCCTGGTCGGGAACCCAGTCGTAGTTGGGCCCCCACATCACCGGGAAACGGAATGCGGGATTGGAGGCGGCACTGTTGGCCGTCACGATGCGGCGTGCTTCGTCGGCCAGGCCCAGGTTGGCTGCGAAGATGCCGTCCTGCTGCCAGCCCCAGCTCTCCTTGACCGCCCGCCGTGCATAGGTCCGCCGGGCCACGTCGAGGCCGGGCTCGCCCACGCCGTACCACCGGTAGGGGAATACGGCATAGAGTTCGGGCTTCTCCACGTTCATCCGCTCGCCCAGCTGCTCCCCGGCGACCAGCACCTCTCCCTCGGGGCTCTCGCCGGTGGGGATCGGGGGCAGCGACGCGGCCATCCGGTCGCACAGTGCGGCCAGGTCATCGGGGAGCCGCTCGCCGCAGCAGGATTTCAGCCGCGCGATGATCCACCGCAGCCCGGCGATGTCGGGCAGCGGATTGCGGACCCCTTCGAAGTAGGTCTCCAGCGACTGCGCCGGCGTGAGCACGATCTCGCCGCGCTCCGACTTCGGGTAGTGCCGGTCGTAGAAGGTCAGGATGCGTGAGGCGACCGGGAAGAGCGTTTCGGCCAGGAAGCCGTCGTCCTCCGAGAATTCATAATATGCGAGCATGAGCGCAACCAGCTCGATGTTCGACTGAAAATAGTAGCGGATGTAGCGGTTCTGCGAAACTCCGTCCGCCAGTCCCGTGCGGTCCCATCCGTAGTTGTCGATGGCATAGGTTCCCCAGAAACACATCGTCTCCGGGAAGTAGGCTCCTTCGTGCCCGAAATACCGGCGCGTGCGGTACTCGGCCAGCGGCAGGGCCTCCCGGTACATCCGGAACAACGGACGCATCATCTCCCAGTCGCCCGAAAAGAGCATGGAACTGTAGGGCAGGCGCGTATTCTGCCACCAGTAGGGACCGCCCCACAGTCTGAAGTCGGCATCCAGCCCGCGCGGGCATCCGGCCATATCGTGCGTCAGCTCGACATTGAAGATCGAGCCGTTGAACTTGATCGGCATCCGCCCCCGTCCGGCCGCCGCATTCATGTAGCGCTGCAGGATGTAGGCCCGGGTCAGCGTGAAGGCCTCCTCGGGCTGCTCCTCCGATCCGACGAAGATGTAGTGCCGGAGCCAGAAGTCGTTCCACCACTTCCGGTGCCGCGCCAGGGATTTCCCGCCCTTCGGCAGCTTCCGGGCCTGTTCCTCAACCCGGGACAGCCACTCGGACAGGCTCTCCGGACGCCCCGACCCGACGACTGCCGCCACGGCGATCTTCCGGTCCGCAGCGACGGAGACCAGCCGGTCGGGCGCCTCGCAGTGCATGCCGGGACCGCAGACCAGCGCCCCGAAGGTGCGGTGGAGCAGCGGATCGTCCGCCGGATCGTACCAGTCGGCCAGATTCTGGTTCTGCAGCGTCAGCAGATAGATCGAACTGCCGTTGCGGTGGGCCCAGGCCATGCCGACATCGGAGTGCAGCAGCGTATCGGCCTGCAGCCGCGTGGCAAACGGCGCATCGTACAGTCCGTAGATCGCGTGGCGTTCCAGTCCGCTGATTTCGCGCGGTTCCCTCCGCCACGTCGTATTGCGCACCTCCACCTTCACGGGGACCGACGCCTCGCCCTCGAGACGGATCACCGGGGCATGGGCATCGACCCAGAAACGGAGCGATACCGCCCCGTCCGAATTCGATCCCGAGATCTCGACCACGCCGTCGCGGATGTTCAGCCGTTGCTCGAACTCGCCGCCGGCGAGCAGGTTGGGCGTCATTGCGACGCTCAACCCGCCCACCTTCAGCAGCGAATTGAGTTCACTGAAGGCATCCGTCTTGCCGATGCGGCACTCGATCCGTCCCGCCTCGGTCACCCAGACGTTGCAGCCCGTATCACCGTTTCCGACGGGCATCGATCCCGAAGCATCGCCGCTCCGGCTCCGCCACACGACATCGTAGGCGTCGTAGCGCTCCGGCCGGACCTCCGAACGGGCCGGCTGCGGCAACCATGCGGCAGCCAGACCCAAAAAGAGGATGATTTTTCCCGTTATCCCCATCTCCGATCAATATCCGGGGTTGTTCTCGATCTTCACGTCGGTATTGGCGTCGATCTCGTTCTGCGGAATCGCCCAGAGGTTGTTGTGCTCGGAGATGGTCTTTCCGGCCTTGAAGTCGTTGTACTTCACCACCCGTTCGTAGAGCTTGCCCAGACGGCACAGCGTCAGCATGCGGAACTCCTCGGTCAGCAGTTCGCGGGTCCGCTCGTCGAGGATGTAGTCGATCGACACCTCGGCCTCGGTGCACATCGTCTCGGCATGCGCCCGCTTGCGGAGCTCGTTGATGTCGGCCGCAGCCAGATCCTTCCGTCCCATGCCCAGATAGGCCTCGGCACGCAGCAGGTAGGTCTCGGCCAGGCGCATGACGGCCACGTCGCGGAAGCTCTGGGCCTGCGCATAGTCGCTCTCGTGCGGATAGTCGGTCACCTTCATGATGTAGGGATAGAAGGCCATGATCGTATCGGCCTCATTGAAGAGGTTCTCGCGCGTGATGAGCTGCTTGTAGTAGGACGAAGCCGGATTGTTGTAGTAGAAGTTGCGCTTGATGTTGTACTCCGAGTTACGCATGTCCTTCTCGTCGCCCTTCCATACGGCCGTCGAGGCATAGTAGGTCGGACGGACGTAGGAGGCACCGCGGCCCAGGCTGTCGCAGGCCAGTGTACCGGCCGCGCCCGTCGGGTCGAGCAGCGTCCAGTAGCGCGGTCCCCAGGCCCGCTCGCCCGGATAGCCGGCATTCCACGTCGGGATGTTGCCGTTCTGTCCGCCCGGCACGCCGAACTCGTACTGCAAGGCCCAGATCGTCTCCTTGTTGCCGTCCTCGCGGTTCACGTTCCCGGTGCGGAAAAGGTCCCAGAACACATCGCCGGGACGGTCCATGCGGGTGCCGAACCGCTCGGTCATCAGCTCGTACTGCGGATCGTCGATCACGCGGGTAGCGGCATTCACGGCATCCTGCCAGCGACCGAGGCAGATGTAGATCTCGCTCAGCAGGTGGTCGGCCACTCCGGCCGTGATCCCGCCGCGGCCGTCGGCCTCGCGGGTGAGGTTGTTCGAGGCGTATTCCAGATCCTCGCGGCAGAAGTCATAGATCTCCTCACGGGTTGCGCGCTGGAAATCCTTGCGCGGCGTGGTCACCTCGTGGTCGATCTTCGGCACGCCTCCGTAGAGGTTGGCCAGGCAACGGTAGGCATAGGCCCGGAAGAACTTGGCCTGTCCGATGACGCTGAGCTGCTCGTCGGGCGTCAGCTGCGACCACTTGGCTGTAGCGCGGTCGATGACCGTATTGGCACGTGCAACCAGCCGGTAATAGCGGACCCAGTAGTGGTAGAACCAGTAGTAGGAAGAGGTGATCAATGAATAGTCGGCGAACGGGCCGGCATTCAGGTCGGTCGGATCGACCGCCTGGTCCGTTCCGGTGAAGAGCGCCCAGATGACCGTTCCGTCGGTCTCCCAATAGATCTCGTCACGGACCGTACGGTGCAGGTCGGCGATGGCCTGATTGAACTGAGCCAGGGTCACATAGGCGTTTTCGGGGCTGTACGAGCTCTTCGGTTTCTCGTCCAGAAGGTCCGTGCTGCAGGAGACGAGGCCTGCGGATGCGACGACGGCCAGAAGCAGATGATATATCGTTTTCATGGTATTGGTTTTGATTGGTCGGTTGTGGTTAGAAAGTGATGTCGATGCCGAGGATGTAGCTGCGCATGGAGGGCGTTCCGTTGAATACGGACTGTCCGGCTTCGGGATCGTAGCCCACCCAGTCGGTCACCGTGAAGAGGTTCTTGCCGCTGACGTAGGCACGCAGTCCGCTCATGCCGATCTTGTTCAGGATCCGCTTGGGGAAGTCGTACGCAATGGAGAGGTCCTGCAGACGCACGAAGCTCCGATCCTGCAGGAAATAGTGTCCGTAGGTGGGCGAATAGTCGATCGTCGGGTATTTGTTCGAGGGACGGTCGGGCGTCCAGTAGGGCATGTCCACCATGTTCATGCGTCCTGGGAAATAGGCATTGGGATTCAGCGCATAGGGGTTCTCAGCCATGTAATACCCGTTGCCGCCCTGGACGGAGTTGATCACGAACGAGAGCGTGAGGTTCTTCCACGTCAGGTTGCTCGATATGCTGAATCGGTAGTTGGGGTCGGCATAGGCATACACGTGGCGGTCGCCGTCGGGCGTGATGCCCTCCTTCCCGTCGAGGTCCTTGATCCGGAAGTAACCCGGCTTGAAGCCCTCGGGGATGTCGTCGCCCTCCTGCCAGATTCCGTCGGTCTCGTAGCCGTAGAAGCTGTGGATGGGATAGCCCACGAACCAGCTGTTGGTGATGTCTTCGGTCTTGCCGCCGTAGAGTTTGGTGATCTCGTTGCGGTAGCGCGAGAAGTTGAAGGTCGTAGTCCAGTTCCAGTTTTCGTTCTGCACATTGACGGTCGTCAGCGTCACCTCCACGCCGTGGTTCTTCAGCTCGCCGACATTGGCCCACACACTGCCGAAACCGGTCATGTAGGGCAGCGACTGCTGCATGATCAGGTCCTTCGATTTCGACTTGAAGAAATCGACGCTACCCGAAATGCGGCTCTTCAGGAAGGCGAAGTCGAGACCGACATTGGCGGTCTTGGTGCTCTCCCAGCAGAGCGAGGCATTCTCCATCGAGCTGGTATACTGCGTGATGATGGGATCCGGGCCACTCACATAGCGGCTGGTGTTGATCGTGGCCAGCGAGGCGTAGCGCGAGACGGCCTGGTTGCCGTTCAGACCGTACGAGAGGCGGAGTTTCAGCAGGTCGATCCACTTCACGTCGCTCAGGAAGGCCTCGCGTGAAGCGACCCAGCCCAAAGCGGCCGAGGGGAAGGTTCCGAACTTGTTGTCGGCGCCGAAGCGCGAATAGCCGTCGCGACGGATGGTGAAGGTCACCAGATAGCGGTTGTCGTAACCGTAGTGCAGACGGGCCATCTGCGAGATGCCGTTGTCGTCGTAGGCCGACGAGCTGACCGTCTGCACCGCGCCCTTGTCGAGGGCGTTCCAGCCCAGCGACGAGTTGGCGAACTGCGACGCAGCGGCCGTCACCGAGCTGCCCTCATTGTGCTCGTAGCTGTAGAGCAGCGTGACGTTCACGTAGTGCTTGCCGAAGTTCCGTTCGAACGACACGATGTTGTCCACGATGTAGTCGGAGGCGTCGCCCTTGGCGATGCTGCCCTTGCCGCCCGACGGCGCGCCGGTCCAGGTGTCGGAACCCCAGAACTTGCGGACGTCGCTCCAGCGGTAGTTGTGCGAATAGTTGAACTTGTACTTCAACCCCTTGAGGAACGGGAAGTTCACTTCGCCGTAGAAGATGCCGAACAGGCTCTTGTGCAGATCCAGATCCTGCGCCTGCTCGTACTCGCCGAGCGGGTTCACACCCAGCTGGTCGGTCATCGGGTAACGGATCAGCTCGCCGTTCTCGTCGCGCAGCTTCACATAGGGGCTCATGTAGTTGGCGGCAATCAGGTCGGCCGTAGCACCCGAGTAGTCGCTCTCCGAATAGTTGGCCTTCATGCCGACCTTCAGCCACGAGGTGATGTTCGTCTCGAGATTCAGGCGGGCGCTGAAACGGTCGTAGTCGTCACCCATGACGATACCGTCCTGGTTGTTGTAGTTCACCGAGGCGAAATAGTTGGTCGTCCGGGTGCGCCCCGACATCGAGACGCTGTAGTTCTGCACGAAGCCCGGATCGGTCACGGCATCGTAGGAGTCCATCGTGTGGCCCTGGCTGTAATTCTCGCGCTCGGCCTCGTTCAGGTAGGAGAGGATCTTGTCGCGGTCGTAGTCGAGTCCCTGGGCGCGCCGGTAGTCGAGGATCTTCTGGATGTACTGCGGACCGTCCATCATGTCGGGCTTGTTGGTGCTCGTATTGACGCCCCAGTAGCTGTTCACCCGGATCGTCGGTTTCTCGGTCGAGCCCATGCGCGTGGTGATCATGATCACACCGTTGGCTGCACGGGAGCCGTATACGGCGGCCGAGCTGGCATCCTTCAGCACATCGACCGACTGGATGTCGGACGGCGCGAAGTCGGAAACCGAACCGTTGTAGATCGCACCATCGACGACCACCAGCGGGTTGTTGCTGGCGCTGATCGAGGTCGTGCTGCGGACGGTCATCTCGGGCTCGGTGCCGGCGCCCGTAGTCATGCCGATGTTCAGGCCCGGGATCGCACCCTGCAGCGACTGCAGCACGTTGGTGTTGGCGAAGGTGGCCTTCTCGTCCATATTGACCTTCGCGATCGATCCCGTGACATCCTTCTTGCGCATCGTACCGTAGCCGACGACCACCACGTCGTCCAGCTGGACGTTGTCGCTGGCAAAGGTGATGTTGATGACCGTCTTGGTGCCGACGGCCACCTCCTGCGACTCATATCCTATATAGGAGAACTGCAAGACGGGTTCCGATCCCTTGACCGTGAGTTGGTAGTCGCCGTTGATGTCGGTCGTCGTACCGTTGGTCGTGTTCAACTCGAGCACCGTGACCCCGACGACGGGCCGGTTGTCCGAATCGACGACTTTGCCCCGAACGACTTTCGCCGGAGCCGCGCTGGCCTCGGAGGTCATTCCGAGTACAGCCACACACAAAATACAGAACACAAAACCGATCCACTTGCCCAGAAGGCTCCGAACCGGATTCGATGTCGGTTGGTAGTTGAGATTGTTCATCATGGTTTGGGTTTAAGGTTCAACATGTCGGTTTACTGAAATAGGTCTCTCTCTCTATGGACAAATATAGACCTATTAAGGATTGCGACCTGACGACTTTTTTGTCGTCTCTTGTATATTTATTGCGATATTCCGACATTTTCGTTTCCCCCGTCCACCCATCTGCAGAAAAGCTCCCGATTTTTTCCGTATCTTTGCTTTGGAGAAGATGAGTCGCACGACTCGTTTTTTTTAATCGTTTAAAAAATAAATTTCATGTACAGTCAGGGATCCTTGTTCCGGTTGTCCGATTTCCTGCGAGGCGATGAGAAATACCATATCGCCCGGGTGAACTTCACATCTAGGCATGATATTTCATTACACTATCACGATTATGCCGAGATCGCATGGATCGAAAAAGGAAGCGGAAAACACTTCGTAAACGGGCAGCAGATCGCCCTTTCGGCCGGAGACTTGATCATGATCCGACCGACGGACTCGCACGCCTACTACCCCTCGTCCGAAGGGATCACACTGATGAATGTCGCCTTTTCGCTCGAATCGCTCGAGTTCTACCGGCGTCGCTACTTCCCCAAGGGAGGCATGTTTTTCTGGACCGACTCGGCGCTGCCCGTCCAGTTGAACCTGCCGATGAACACCATCCGCCGCATTTCGGCCCGCGGCGAGGAGTGCATGAAACACGAACGCTCGTACATGCAGCTCGATGGGTTCCTGCTCTTCATCTTCCGCCTGCTGACCGACTACGAAACGAAGATGAGTGCCGAGGGCATGCCCCAATGGCTGAAAAACGCCATCAACGAATTCAACAAACCCGGCTATTTCAAAGGTGGCAGTTCGGAGTTTGCTGCCCTGTGCAACAAGAACATCGACTACGTGAACCGCGTGGTGCGCAAGCATACCTCGATGACCCTCTCCGAACTGATCAACGACCAGAAAATGGAGTATGCCCGCACCCAGCTCATCATGACTGACATGCCGATCAAGGAGATCAGCCGCAACTGCGGCTTCTCGAGCCTCGCCCACTTCTACAAGATCTTCAAGAAACGCTACGCCTACACCCCGAAGGAGTACCGGCGGTTCACACAGATGATCATCTGACCCTCCGCCCGCGGCTCCGGAGGGAGGGAAAGTCCCGGGCGACTTGACCGAACGGGGAAAAATCGCCATCTTTGCACTCCCAAAAATTTCCGGACATGCTCTACTTCGAAGATACCCGCATCGAGGCCATGGACATCCACGTGGTCGGCAACAAGGCCAAGGACGAACCCCTCATGGCATCGCCCGCCCTCTCGGCACAGGTAACCGACGAGGCGCTGATGCAGACCCTCACGGGCTACTTTCTCGACGGTTTCAAATCCGAGGAGTGTTACAACCTCTACCACGAGACCGACCTGGCCTGCAACGAGGTGTGGAACTTCGTCGGCAAAATCTTCGACGACCCCGCCTCGCTCCACGAACACTCGGTCAGCCTGGCCCGGCACCTCTACGAATGCGGCACGCTGCCCCAGATCAAGGGCGGCGAGTTCTACGTGGTCTACTTCTCCGCCTGCCGCCTGGGCGGGGAGACGGTCGATGCCGTGGGGCTCTTCAAGTCCGAGACGCGCGACACCTTCCTCGACGCCCGGGCCGGGGAGGAGGGCGTGCACCTCACCACGTGCCAGGGCATCGACATCAAACGGCTCGACAAGGGTGCGGTCGTCTTCAACCTCGAGCGCGACGCCGGCTTCGTCGTGCGGATCGTGGACAACACCAACCGTACCGAGGCCCGCTACTGGGCCGATGACTTCCTGCGCGTGCGCCCGCGCCGGGACAGCTACCACAACACGCACAACGCCCTGGCCATGTGCAGGAAGTACGTCACCCGGCAGCTCGCCCGGGAGTTCGACGTCTCGAAGGCCGACCAGGCCGAACTGCTCAACGACACGATGTCCTACTTCCAGGCGCAGGCCAACTTCTCGCTCGAGGATTTCTCGCAGAAGGTCATCCGGCAACCCGAGGTCGTCGAGAGTTTCACCCGCTTCAAGCAGGAGTACGAACAGGAGCGCGACATCCGCATCGAGGAGGAGTTCAACATCTCGGACGCGGCCGTGAAGCGCCAGACGCGCTCCTACAAGAGCGTCATCAAACTCGACCGGAACTTCCACATCTACGTCCACGGCAACCGCAACCTGATCGAGCAGGGCGAAGACGAGAAGGGTAAGTTCTACAAGGTCTACTACGAAAACGAGGAGTAGCAGCGTGCATCGACGGGCCTTTCACGTCGCCCGATCGCGTAACGCCCCTCCCCTCGCAGAAGACCCCAATATGCCGTGAACCTCACTGCAACAGATTGTCAAGCATCCGGTAAAATTCTGCGGTCTCGCCTTTGAAGCTCTTGATCACCGTTCCCTCCGGGGATGCAATGATCTTGAAAGGATAGGCCGTCACACCGTATCGGACCTCGGTTGTCCCATCGGGTGAAATCACATGCAACCACGGAACCCGGTTCCTGATTACCGCATCCTTCCACCGCTCTTCCTTATCGTGGCAAGCCACGCCGACAATCTCCAACCAGTCTTTATATCTGTCATAATACTCCTTCATTGCAGGAAATCCCCTGATGCACCAGGAACACCAGGACCCCCAGAAATCAACGACAATATACTTGCCTCGATCGAAAAGGGCGCTCAACCTGAGGTCCCTGCCATCCATATCTTTCAATGTAAAGTCCGGAGCAGGCTTTCCCTCCTCCAACTCCAGGGTCGCTGCAGCAGCCGTCTTGACCTCCTTGGCGAACCTCGAGAACATATCCTCTATTCCATCGATATAGCTTTTAAAACGCCCATACCGCACTTCGGGAGAAAGTCCTCGGATGGCAGGCAAGATGTCGGGATAGTTTTGGTCAAGCAAAATCGGGACAGAAACCTCATCGCCCAAATGGTCCATTATAATGGATGGACGACTCGCCACAGTCTTTCGTTTATATCCCTGTTGGCGGCCCCCCCGGATGCTGTCGAGACGCCCGCGGTCAAGTCCGTCGGCCAACCCTTGTCATACCGGGCCCGTGCGGCATCGAATTCCCGATAAAAAGGCAACAGCAACTGCCGGACGCGATCCTGCCTCTGATAAAATGCCGTACCGCTGATATTCCAATCGTTCATCGAGGCCGAGGGCCCCTCGATCTCCACACGCTCGTCAGGGACGAAAAAAAGATGCGCCTTTCTGCCACTGGACCGAATGGTCAATTCCGCCAGACAAGCATATCCAATATCACAACTGTAAGTGAAGCATCCGCCCGCATCAACCGGGATATCGACATCCACAACCCGCTTTTCGGGTTCACGCTGGACATACCCGATCGACAACGTATCATTGGCCACATCGATAAAACGACCCCTGATCGTAAAACTCTGAGCCGACAGAACCAGGGGCATTGCGGCCAGCCAAGCAACAAAAACCATCGCTTTCATTTTTTATATTGTGACACTTACATCCAACCGGCCGCCAGCGACACGTTCATGACCAGGCAATTAACAATCCCGGGAGCAAAATATTACCGACACCCATTTACAATTTACAAAGACAAAATTATAAAATCCCTACAATCAAATCATTGATGTAAATCAATTTGTCATAAATGATTCAACTCACAACAGACAGGGCCCGACATTCCCGAAAAACGAACGACAACATGAGGGTTGCCACACGACAGGGGAGCAATAACAACACGCGGGCCCATGCAGAACAAACCTGTGACATGGCAAACGGAATGGCGGACTCGATCCAGGAGAAGCCAAAGAGCTATGCACATCAGGAAACTTGCCATAAGACAAAACGAAAACCGCGTTGCAGCTATCTACAACGCGGTTTCTGTGAGGTCTGAAGCGAAGCTCACTATTCGTTGATTATATGATACTTACGATATTTTACCCTGTTGGATAGTTGAATATAAAGACTATTGTAAAGTAAAGATACACTGAAAAATAGAGCTATTTATACCGGTGCGCCCCTATTTGCGCCCCCCGAATCTTAAATCGGTCTATATCTCCTCGATTGGCCTTCTGCTCGTCTTTTTAAGAAAAAGATAATTATTTATTGTAAATTCTTTATAATCTGATGTTTTGTAACTTATTTAGTCCCTGAATATTACACTTGTTTTGGGGATTTAAATGGCGAACTACTCGATTTGTAAATGTATCCGAAATGATAAGCCCTTGAAACGGAACGGAAAGTATCCGATTTACCTGCGAATAAGAGTCGGAGACCGATGTACGAAAATTCCGACGGGCTTGGAGGTATGGGACGGTCGCTGGGATGCTAAACGGATGGAACCGAAGGATAAAACCCTCGCTATCCAGTTGAACCGGAAAATTATGGAGCTCGATCTCTATATCAATCGGCTGTTGGCCGACGGTACGGAGTTGTCGATGGATCTGGTAAAAGAGTTCTACGACGGGAAACGACGTGTGAAACCCGAAAATAGATCATTCTACGACTATTACCTCGACTTTGTAGAACGAAAACGAAAAGAGGGCTTGAATCCCGAAACGATCCGGGTCTATATGACGACCTTTCACGTCTTGAAAGCGTTTAGATCGGAGCTCCGTATCTCCGATATTTCGCTCCCGTTTATCGAAGATTTTGATAACTATATGCGCGAAGTAAACGGGAATTCTGCCGGAGGTCGGAACCCGAAGCATAAAAACCTGCGGACGGTGATTCTCGATATGCTTAAACGGAATATCCCGGTTGAAAACCCGTATAAGTGGTTCAAGATGCCGAATTCCGCGGTAAAAGAGGTCTATTTGGAGAAAGACGAACTCCTGCATTTGATCGACTACTCCGATAAGTTTGCGAGAGATACGAAAGAGTACCGGATTTTGAAAATGTATCAATTCTCGTGCTTCTGCGGTCTCCGCTTCTCCGACGTACGCGATTTATGTTGGAAAGACGTGGATTTTTCGAACGGATTGATAAAAAAGCGGATGATTAAGACGAAATCCGAGGTGATAACCCCGCTTTTCCCGATGGCGCGGGAGATATTGGAAGAAAAATCCGAAAACGGACGTTTGTTGGGAAGCGGTGATAAAATCTTCTATCCCTATACCGAACCGACCGTAAATCGAACGCTTCGTGAACACGTGAAACGGGCCGGAATCGATAAGCACGTAACCTACCACTCCTCCCGCCATACCTTTGCTACGCTGTTGGTGCTGGATAAAGTGGATATATATACGATTTCGAAGTATTTGGGGCATAAGTCCGTGAATATGACCCAGCGCTATCTGAAATACGACCTCTCGATAGCCAAGGAATCGGCGAAAAATATCAAAACGTTCTCTGGTAGAAAAGGATAAAAAAAGCTATCTTGTGAGAAAATTCTACCGAAATGATTAAACTGCCGACCCCGACTTTATATCTTCGGAGCGATAAACGGAAAAAGAACGGCCGAATGCCGTTATATATCCGATTTCCTCGCATTGATGGCGAAGAGCCGAAATATCCAATGGGTATCGACTTATTGCCCGAAGAGTGGGATGATAAGACGAAGGAACCGATCGACGACGCGCTGAAACTGATTATCGAGAAGGAGTTGACGCGAATTAGAACCCGGATATATAATGTTCTGGTAAATGGCGAGAAGTTGACGAAAACGTGCCTGCGCGAGATTGTAGCGAATGAAGAACCGAAAGATTCGGGCGATGCGTCATTCTACGAATATTTCGATAAATACGTCTTGGAGCGGAGACAGGCCGGAAAGATGACCCGATCGACGGAAAAGGGGTATGATACGACCCGGCGAGCCTTGAAAGAGTTTCGCGAAAAAATCCGGATAAAGGATATTGACGCGAAGTTTATCAATGATTTCGAACGCTTTTTAGTAAAGCGGGGTCGTGAACACGGCCTTGGAGATGTTTTGGGAACGAGAGCGAACCGGTTGAAGCACGTCCGGACGATTGTTCTTGATATTGAACGGCGAGGTATTCCGATAAAGAATCCGTACCGGACCCGTGAATGCGAGGTTCCCAAAGCTGCCGAAAACGATACGTTCCTCGAATATGATGAACTGAAAAGAATGTACCAGCTTTTGGGACTCGATGCCGAAATCGGATCGACCGAGTTCCGGGTATTGGTCATGTTCCTGTTTTCATGTGCCGTAGGAATCCGATTGAGTGATGCGCTTTGTATAACCTGGGGCGCGCTGGACGTAACGCAAGAAACGATTATCGTACACTTGATTCCTAAAAAGGGTGATAAGCCGTGGAAACGGAACCGCGAAGTTCATATCCCTCTATCGACCTTCGGCGAAAGAATGATCGAGTGGATTGCCGCCGATGACGACGGAATCCCTTTCAGTCAGGTCGAACGTGAAAACCGAATGTTCCGAATCTCATCGGCGTCGACGGTAAATCCGACGTTGAAAAAGCTGGCGAAAATGGCAGGGATAGATAAGAACCTGACTTATCACGCCTCCCGAAGAACCTTTGCGACCTTAACTGCATCGGAGGGTGCGGATACCTATACGATTAAGAACTATTTGGGACACTCGAGCGTAACGATGTCTGAACGCTATATGAAATGGAGTAAGCAATTGGCTCTTGAATCGGCGGAGAAAAACCACTTGATTGATATAAAGAAGATCGTACACCGGACGAAAAAAAAGAAATAGGTCGAAGCTTCCGCCGAGTTCTGGCGGAAGCTATTTTTATCTTTGTCGAAAACCTTTGGACGATGAATGCCTTGACGAATAATACGGCGACGCTGCTGCGCCGTTACCTGTGGCTCCTGGAGACGATCTATTCCGCGGGAAGAATCACGCTGGATGAAATCCGCCGCCGCTGGCTCCGGAACGAATGGTCGGGCGGAGAGGAACTTCCTCGAAAGACCTTCGAGAATCACCGGAAAGCCGTCGAAACGCTCTTCGATGTCAATATTGCCTGCGACCGCCGGACGAATGAATACTTTATCGAATACGGCGATGATCTCGAACGGGACGATCTGCGACGCTGGTTGTTGGAAACCTTCGCTGTAAACGATCTCTTGGTAAATAGTAAACGCCTGCGCCGACGGATCGCATTGGAACCGATTCCCTCGGGCTACACCTACCTGACGACCGTCCTTCGGGCGATGGAAGAGAACCGATGCCTGGAAATCATCTATCGTCATACCTACGATGAAAAGCGGGAAAAGCGCTACGAGGTTGAACCTTACGGGTTGAAGGCCTTTCGACGGCGCTGGTATCTGATCGCCGAAAGCGTGGAGATGGGCGGAATTTATGCGTTTGCCCTCGATCGGGTAGTTGATATAACTCCGACGGCGAAAGAGGCTGAAATCCCCTTGGATTTTGATTGCGCGGAGTTCTATGCCGACGCCTTCGGAATTATCCGGATTCCGGGGCAATCCGCCGAACGGATTGAAATTCGGGTCTATGGGAAGCAGGCGAACTATGTTCGGGCCCTGCCACTGCATCCTACCCAGCGGGAGATTGAACGGACCGCGGAATATTCGGTGTTCGAATACCGACTGGCCCCGACCTATGATTTCCGGATGGAACTGCTCTCGCACGGTGCCGACGTGGAGGTACTGCAGCCCGCGTGGTTTCGGGAAGAGGTGAAAAATGTGGTTACGAAAATGAGGGATAGATATGAGTAAAAAAATTACTGTAAAATTAAGACCCGAAAATATAGAAAATATATCTGTTCGCCCGTGTAGGAAAGGAGTCTATCTAACTTTTGATGCGGGAAATATTCGTTCTATTGTCTGTAAATATTCGAAGGTAATCACGATTTGTACGTCTAAACCAATTTATGATGATGAAAGGATACCGCCGATATTAGGCCCCATGTTATATTCCTTATTAGAGAAAAATAGAATATCTGCGGGGCTGTTCCATTGGGACTGCGGCTATCCGTTCGCTAGAATGGGTCATCGTGCTATAAAAAACTATGTTATAGGATTATACGATATACGAAACCTTGCCGTTATAAATGGCATTAAAGCGATTGTAATTTCTCTTGATGACTGGACTTTGCCGAATTTCCTTTTGAAAAAGAGAGAAGATGAAAATTTCTATTCAGAGGTGATGAAAATGGCGAAAGACTTGAATTTAATAGTTTTTGTTTTATGGCATATGTTCCCTGAAAACGGATGCGATTGGGGAGATAAATTAATACGGATTAAGACACCTGCAGAATGCCATAAAACTGAAACGATCTATTATTTAGAGACGATGAATGGACTTTGAAGGGGCTTCGATTTGTTCGAAGCCTTTTTTGTTGGAAATCCGCGAAATCTTCGTACTTTTGTCTATGACATATCGATAGACGCGAAAGCGTAAGTTTATTCTCTACGGCGAATCTGGTAAATTCTTACGAATACGAGAATAAGCGCGGTTATTCCCGTGTCCTTGAAAAAGGGCGTGGGCTGTTGCTTATTTTAGTATTCGGGTATTCCAGAACCTGCCGTATGAAATAAGCCTTCAGCGCCACGCTTTCTTTGTTTAATCCCCTGCCGGTTCGGGCGTTGGGCAGGAATGGTTCGATGGCAAAAATAGGCGGACCTTGCGCCGGGAGTTGGCGGAAGCGACTGATAATTTTGCCGGAAAGAGACTGTAACCGGGATCGAATGATGAAAAAGAGTGAACTTTCGACGAGGGACCGGATGTGTTCCGTAGCCGGAGGAATGGCCCGATGGTTTATAGACCGGGAAGTCCCCTCCCGGCTGATCCCTTTCCGGGGAGAATTCCCCCTGCTGGATACGATCGAGACGAAGCGATTCCGGGAGGCGATCCGTTCGACGATGTGGATCGAGGAGTTGCCGCCGAAACTGCGGTATGCCGCTGCCGAAGGGAGTCGGATGGCACGGCTGGAGGAAGACTTCCGCCACTACCTGTCGAGATACGAAGTAACGGGGGACGATTTCGAAACGTGGGACGAGGCCGAGAAGTCGAGGTGGTTGCGGGATTGGATGAAGGCCGCTTCCGTCAGCGAGGACGACCTGACCGTTAAAAAATACCGGGAAGAAGCGGCCTCGGCTCCGGAACCCGTTGGCGATCCGACGATACCGGACGTCGAGAAGCGGGAAATTGATGACGACCGGATCGCGCGACGGGTCTATTGGGACGATCTGTGCAGTGAGTTCGGACGGATCGACTGGGAGGAGAAACTGCGGAACCTGGCCTTGTATATTCACTACGGTGGGGATTTGGAGGCCGTTTTGACCCGCTATAAAGCGAGCCACCCCGATTACGCCGACCGGGTTCCCTTCTCGTTGGCGTATTATATCAGCTACCTGCGGACGGGCCGTGCGATCTCCGTGTTGAATGATTTTCTATGGAGAGGCGTTGCTCTTCCCGAGCGGAGGTTGGCGGCTCTGCTCTCCGCCGAGTTACACGAACGGCTGGAGGAGTTTTTCCGATGGGACGGTGCGGCGAACCGTGCTTGGACGGTGCGGATCGACTACGAAGGCGAAAAAAGGATGATGGAGAAGGCGATGGCTTTGGGTGTGGAGCGAGGCCGTGAATTTCTAATCTTTGGGAACCTGACTATAAAACCTTTTACTATGGAAACGAAAGAGACCTTATTGAAGGAGAACCCTTGGCTCGAACTGGCTGAAAAATTGAAGAATAGCGATTATCGAGGATCTCCGGATGTTCTCGTTTGCAGTGGCGACCGGACCGCGATCGAAGCCTTTAACGAAACGGCCGACGAACTGCATAAAATCCGGCTCGAAGGGGTTCCCGAACCGGTGCATGGTCGTTTCTTTAACGCGAAAGTGGCCCTTCTGACACTGAATCCCGGGTGGGTGGAATGCACTGATAAGCAACTCGGGAACGATGGCACGCTGAAAGATGGGTTGACCGCTGAAAAGAGACGGTATTTCCTGCAACAGAAGGCCGAAGCGATGTTGTTGAAAGGGCGTCCCTTCCCGACTAAAAATAAAACGCTGCGTGCCATTGATACCGACTACTGGAATAAACTGCTTAACGAAGTACTGAATAGATGCCCCGATGCTACAAAATATCTAACGATTATTCAATACCTCGGGTATCACTCTAAAAAATATAAGGATATCGGGAAACGGCGGATTCACTCGGAATCGGGGCTGCTCCCCACCCAGGAGTTTGCCGCAAGGCTGGTTCGGTATCTGATGAATAAGGGGGTGCTGATCGTGATTTGTCGAAGTAAAAAAAGATGGTTTGCTGCCGTTGAAGGGTTGGAGAACTATTCGAATCTGGTGCTCCTGAATAATTACCGACGGCCTTATCTTTCACCGAATAATTGCGCGGATGACGGATTCGATGCTGTCATAAAAGCGCTGAAAGAATAGGATATTTCCGATCTCGCTGCGACTGCCCGAATAGCCTCCGGGAAAGGGCTTCGGGACGTATAAAAGAACCGATTAATTTCTATAAACTAATCTTTATAAAACGATGAACTACTACGCTTTGGTTGATCTCTTCGGAGGCTTTTTTATCGCTTGGTGTATCATTGGGATACTCGTTTGTATAAGTATTGTCTGCCGAATGGCTAAAAACTACGGCCGCTCGGTAGCCGAATGGCTGCTGATCGCGATTTTCTTCTCGCCGATAGTCGCCATTATCGGTTTGGCGGCCCTGGGTAAGACGCTCGAAAAGAGGTTTGAAGAGTGGGAGTGGATGGAGACCCAGAAACGAATAGCTCGAAAGGAGATGGATGAGAATAACGATTATATGAACGTATCGGAAGAGGATTTGAAAGAGGTATAATGCCCGCTGCCCGTTTGCGCCTCTCTTCCCAAAATATAATCGCGCGAATAGTTAATGATTTTCCGGTTTTATATAAGAAAATATAATAAGCCTCGAAAACCAGCTATTCATAGGGATTCTGTAAGCGAAGGAGTCCGATTTTCCTCTTAAACGGTTGAGAAATAGAAAATAAGAGGTATAGAATCGTTATCTTTGTAGAAAAGCTATTTGTGTTATGATAGATAATTTAACGATTCGTTTGGAAGGATTTTCGGGCTCTTTTGAGAACTGCGAGCGTGTCAAGGAGAACGGAAATATCGCGATATATCGACTGAAAGGCCTCTCCTTGACCACTCCGCACCCGCTTGCCTTGATTTTGGCGAAACGGTCGGGAACTCTCTATATCGTAAATAGCCTCCGGAAGTGGTATTATGGAAGAGCGTCCCTGCTCGACTTTACCTCCGGAACGCTTCTTCGCGCCTTTAAGCTGTTGGCCGGACGCTTGAAGATCTCCTACGAAGAATTGAGCCGCGGCCGTGTTACCCAGGTCGAGGCCGGGTTGAATCTACGCACGCGAATCTCGTGTCAGCGGTTATTCGGTCTGATAGCCGGATATAAGACTCGCCCGCGAAACTCGATTAGGAATGAAACCCTCTACTTCGGAGATCGAACCCGCGGCGTAGGTTATAAGAAGGTGATGCTCTACGATAAAACCGCCGAGATTGTTGCCAAGACGCCTCTTCGGAAACGGTTCCGTCAAGAGGAGATTTTTGAGGTGCTGGCCCGGCACGGTTACTTCTTCCCGCGGTATGAATTCAAACTCGCCGACCGTCAGGCCCTTTCTCAAAACGGCCTCGATATCCGTACCGTCTCCGACCTCGTAGCCCGGTACGGAGAGCTCTACCGGTTTCTGGCACGCGAAGCCCGGAATTTCGTGCTGTTCGAACGAATCGGAATTACGGAGCGAATGACCCCGAAAGAGCGCCTAATCGCCGAAGGACTGAACGAATACGGATATACGGAATATCTTGAAAGATGCCGAGAGACGTGTCGCTCACGAACAGTTAAGGGATTGAAATCCGCACGCTATAAAGTTCGGAAGGATTTAATCCGCGTGATCGACCGCTACGATACGGGGAATTACGGAAGCCGTCAGTTCCGAATCGACCTCGGGCGGAATCTCGTAAGAATAAGTAAGCACGATCCTGCGCTGAACCTGACTGAAACCCTCCGGGAGCTCTTTATCGGCCGCCCTGCCTCTAATAATAAGAGGAATAAGTAAGCTCTATACCTAAAAGAGTAGATAATGGATAGCTTATAATAACGAGAAGTAAATTAGTTATTACGAAGATATTCTAATAGGCGAAACCCGAAATCCTGTTCGGCCGATTGACCGGGGAGTTCGGCGTGCCGCTGTTCGGTCGAATTCGACCTGTCCCGATTATTCTTATGGCGGGACCGATTTCCGGATTCCGCTCCCGTCGGACGAATACGCGCCTATCCCCCGTCAATAATGCTTGGATATCGGCGCTTTTTCCGTTGAAACGGGATGTCGTCGAAACCGGCAATACGATTGGATCGGGAATAAGTCCGGCTGCTATTCAAGGAATGCCGGGGAATCGGGGATAATAGCGGAGTGATGATTGGCCGCTGGCCTTGTCAGTTATTAGTGGGCGGCGGGAATTCGGGAGGATGGTCTATGAACTGTTCCGTGAATAAGAGATCGAAAATCCTTTCAAGCCTCGATTATTCAATAGTGCAGTGATTGACTGTATGTTGAAAATTCGGACCACTTGCGCCCCTATCTGCGCCCCCGTAAATGAAAGAAGGCCTCTTAATCGCTAAAAATTAGCTGATTAGAAGCCTTCTTTGAGGTCTGAAGCGGACTCGAACCGCTGTACAAGGTTTTGCAGACCTTTGCCTAGCCACTCGGCCATCAGACCAACATGAAAATCCGTCCGTACCGGCACAACACAAACCCAACCTAAAATCAGCCCCGCCCTCTTCCGTATCACCGGTGTCGTCGTGCGACCCGGAACCGAATCCGGGGCTACTCCGGTACTTCGGGAGTGCAAATATACAAACATTTCTCATTTCTGCAAAACTTCCGGACAACTTTGCGTTATTTCGAAAATATTTTCCCGTTATTGCACAAAAAACCCTACCTTTACTCTGTTGAATTTGTTTTGTCCGGCCATGACCCTCGAAGATATCGCCCTTCAGATGACCCCCGGCATCGGGGTGAAAGGCACCGTCCACCTGCTGGAATACTTCGGCAATGCCGCGCGGATCTTCGCCGCCCCGGCCGACGAACTCACCGAAGGCGCCGGGCTGCGGCCCGACATCGCCCGCGGGATCCTGCAGCGCAAGGCCTTTGCGGCCGCCGAACGGGAGATCGCATACTGCCGGCGCCACGGCATCGTACCCGTCGCATCGACCGATGCCGACTATCCGCCGCTGCTCCGCGAGACACCCGACTATCCCGCCGTCATCTACCTCAAGGGGGAGACCGGAGTTCTCACGTCGCGCTGTCTCACGCTGGTCGGCACACGCCGCGCAACCCCCTATGGGCAGGCGATGTGCGACCGTCTGGTCGGCGAACTCGCCGAGCGGGTCCCGGGACTCTGCATCGTCAGCGGCCTGGCTTTCGGCATCGACATAGCGGCCCACCGCGCCGCCCTCGCCGCCGGGATTCCGACCGTCGCCGTACTCGCCAACGCCCTCCCGGAGGTCACCCCCGCCCAGCATACAGCCATCGCCCGCGACATCGTGGAGCACGGCGGAGCGCTGGTCACCGAACTCCACTCGCAGACCCGGCAGAACGGCTCCTTCTATGTAGCCCGCAACCGCATCATCGCCGCGTTGAGCGCCGGGTGTATCGTCGTGGAGTCGCCCGACAGCGGGGGTTCGCTCCTGACGGCCCACTGCGCCGACTCCTACGACCGCACGCTGATGGCCGTGCCGGGACGCACCACCGACCCCATGTCCTCGGGCACGAACCACCTGATCCGCAACCGCAAGGCCCAGTTGGTCATGACGGCCGACGACGTGATCCGCGAACTGATGTGGGACCTCGGCACCGACCCCGCCACGCTCCGCCCGAAACCCGCCACCCCCGAACTGACCCGCGACGAGGCGGGCCTGCTGGCCTGCTTCCGCACCGACGACCCGCTCTCGGCCGAGGACCTCGGCGGACTGACCGGACTCGACCCCGGAGAGCTCGCCTCGCTACTCGTCGGACTCGAGCTGGCCGGAGCCATCCGCCAACTTCCCGGAAACCGATACATGAAATTATGAATCTGATCGATACACACTCCCATCTCTACGGCCCCGAGTTTGACGCGGACCGCGAAGAGGCCCTGTCCCGGGTCATTGAGGCCGGGGTCACGCGGCTGTTGCTTCCGGCCATCGACTCCGAGAGCCACGAACGGCTTTTCGACCTCTGCCGCCGCCGGCCGCAGCTGTGCGTGCCGATGATCGGCCTGCACCCCACGTCGGTCAATGACAATCCCCGCTGGCGGGAGGAGCTGGAGCTCGTCGAGCAGCTCCTTGCCGCACCGCCCGAGGGCATCCCGCCCTTCTGCGCCATCGGCGAGATCGGGCTGGACTTCTACTGGAGCCGCGACTTCCGCGAGGAGCAGACCGAGGCCTTCCGCCGCCAGATCGAACTGGCCCTGCACTACGGCCTGCCGATCGCCGTCCACACGCGCGACGCCTGGCCGGAGACCCTGACCCTCATCCGGGAATATGTCGGGCGGGGACTTCGAGGCGTCTTCCACGCCTACTCCGACACGCTGGAAACCTACCGCGAACTGCGCTCGCTGGGCGACTTCCGCTTCGGCATCGGCGGGGTCGTGACCTTCAGGAAGAGCCTTCTGGCGGCGATTGTTCCCGAGATGGAGCTCGACGACCTGGTGCTCGAGACCGACTGCCCCTACCTGACGCCCGCACCCCACCGGGGCGAACGCAACGAGTCCTCCTACGTGCGCTTCGTGTGCAACGAGGTGGCCCGCCTCAAGGGGTTTACGCCCGACGAGGTGGCCGATGCCACGACGGCCGCAGCCGTGCGGCTCTTCGGGCTCACCGGCGGAGGCTCCGGAACGGATGCCCCGGCACCCCGTCCCGCCCCGGCACCAGGGGCCGGATCCGACAACCCAATCCCCGGCCGGCCATGAAACGAGTACGCATCACCGTCGTCCGCAAGGTCTGCCACCGCGACCTGATCGCACGCTACGAAAACCCGATCGAACACGCATGCGACCTGCAGGAGGGTCAGGTCTTCATCGCCGAGGGGTGGCAGCGGCCCGAGGGGCTGTGCGAAAGCGCCTGGCAGACCCTCTCGCCGTTCGTCATGACGCTGGCCCACGGAGGCACGGACCTCTACGACGGGTGGATGAAAAACCCCGCCTCGGCGATGCTCTCCTGCAACGACGGCTTCCGTCCGGTGAGCTTTCTGGTCGAGGCACTCGACGAGTGACGAATACGACAAAACTAAAGAGATACGACATGCGATCCTCCATTCTGATCATCTACACGGGCGGCACTATCGGCATGAAGACCGACGCCGCCACCGGTGCGCTGGTACCCTTCGACTTCAGCGGCATCTACGACGAATTCCCCTCACTCAAGCGGCTCAACGTGGACATCGAAGTGCTGACGATGTCGCCGGTCATCGACTCGTCGAACGTCGCCCCGTCGAACTGGGTCACGCTCGCCGAGCTGATCCGCGACAACTACGACCGCTACGACGGATTCGTCGTCCTGCACGGCACCGACACGATGTCCTACACCGCCTCGGCGCTGAGTTTCATGCTCGAGAACCTCTCGAAACCCGTGGTCTTCACCGGCAGCCAGATCCCCATCGGCGTGCTGCGTACCGACGGCCGAGAGAACCTCATCACAGCCATCGAGATCGCCGGCGCCCGGCGCGACGGCAGCCCGGTCGTCCCCGAGGTGTCGCTCTACTTCCAGAACCGCCTCTTCCGCGCCAACCGCACCACCAAGCGCAGTGCCGAGGCGCTGAGCGCCTTCCGCTCGTACAACTACCCGCCGCTGGCCGAAGTAGGCGTCAATATCGCCTACAACTACCCGGCGATCCTCCGCCCCGAAACCTTCGGCGAACCGCTGCGCGTGGCCACCCGGCTGGCCGACGGCATCGAGGTCATCAAGCTCTTCCCGGGGCTCGGCGAACGGATCCTGCGGGCCATGCTCTCGGCCCCCGGGCTGCGGGCCGTCGTGCTCGAAACATACGGCGCAGGAAACGCCCCGACCAGCGAATGGTTCATCCGCACGCTGCAGGAGGCGATCGACCGCGGCGTGATCGTGCTCAACATCACGCAGTGCGGCGGCGGACGGGTATCGATGGAGCTCTACGAGACGGGGTTGCGGCTGCAGAAGTCCGGCGTGCTGTGCGGTTACGACATGACCACCGAGGCGGCCGTCACCAAACTGATGTACACGCTCGGACTCGAACTCCCGCGGGCACAGACCGAGGAACTCCTGCGCAGGCCGTTGCGCGGAGAATTTACAGCATAGGACGTTGCACGAAACGATTTTTTTTCCTATATTTCGCACTGCTAACGTACCCCTACCGGTCGAAGCACCGGGGAAAGATGCGACAGAAGCAAAGCAACACAATTGATTAACAGGGAGTTGTGCGAGTCCGGGAGGGAAATCCGGGATTCGGACATCCGTGTGGGGAGACCTCACGTAACTGCAGCAGATCAGTCAAAAAACGGCCGCGCAGACGGGAGGGAGAAAGAAAAAAATGATTTTTTAACAAAAAATTGAGCGATCCGGAACAAAAAACGGAACGGAACGGAAAAAAACGGTTTGCCGGACATCCGGCCGCCGGTTTCCGGCCGCAACCCCGGAAAAGACAAAAAACCAAAAACACAACTAATAAAATTCAATCAATCAAATCAATCATCTAACACAACTATGAAAAAACTGTTTTTGATTCCGTCGGTTGCCCTGACCGTTCTGGGTACCGTTAATGCGTTCGCGCAGGAGGCAGCCGCTGCCGCAGCCGAAACTCAGGTCGCAGGCGAGAGCATGCACCACATTCTGATGCAGAAGTTCCTCGAGGGCGGTTGGGGCTGGATGCTCCCGATCCTGCTCTGCTTGGTGATCGGTCTGGCCGTAGCCATCGAGCGCATTCTCTTCCTGTCGCTCTCGACGATCAACTCGAAGAAGCTCATCGCCAACGTTGAGGAGGCTCTCAAGAAGGGCGGTATCGAAGCTGCCAAGGAGGTTTGCCGCAACACCCGCGGCCCGATCGCCTCGATCTACTATCAGGGTCTGGATCGCTACGATCAGGGTCTCGACTCGGTTGAGAAGGCCGTTGTTTCCTACGGTTCGGTTCAGACCGGCCAGATGGAGTCGGGTCTTTCGTGGATCGGCCTGTTCATCGCCCTCAGCCCGATGCTCGGATTTATGGGTACCGTTGTCGGTATGATCGACGCATTCGACGCCATCCAGGCTGCCGGTGACATCAGCCCGACGCTCGTTGCAGGTGGTATCAAGGTCGCCCTTCTGACCACCCTCATGGGTCTTATCGCTGCCGTTATTCTTCAGCTGTTCTACAACTACATCATCGCCAAGATCGACTCGCTCGTAAACGCAATGGAGGATTCGTCCATCACGCTCATGGATATCCTGACGGCCTACAGCAAGAAATAATTGAACCGAACGCAAAAGTCAAAAGCAAATATGAAAAAGATATTTAACATATTGCTGGGCGTTCTGTTGGTCATCACGATTGCGCTTATGGTCTACGCGATCGCGACCGGAGGATCCGAGGCCGCAATCAGTGCAAACCTGATGTGGGGCTACTTCCTCTTCGCGTTCGCCGTCGCTTCGGCCATCTTCTGCGCGATCTTCGGAATGATCAAGAACCCGGCAGGCATCAAGGGAGCCATCCTGTCACTGGCTCTGGTCATCATCATCATCGGCGTGTCCTACTTCTACTCGGCCGGACACACGATCAACATCGTGGACCTTCAGAACAACGGATTCTTCGGCCACACCGAAACGGTCATCACCGAAACGAGCATTCTGGTGACCTATGTCGCTTTTGCGGCAGCCTTCGTTACGGCCGTAGTTACTGAAATTTGGAGTGCTTTCAAGTAGAAAAAGGAATAGGCAATGGCAATAGATAAAAGAAAAACACCAGATATCAATGCTGGATCTCAAGCCGACATCGCCTTCCTGCTGCTCATTTTCTTCCTGGTGGCCACTACCATGAACACCGATACGGGTCTGGTCCGCATGCTTCCGCCCCTGCCTCCTGAGAACCAACAACAGGAGCAGATCAAGGTCAAGCAGCGCAACCTGTATCTGGTACTTATCTCGGGTAGCGGTAACATCATGGCAGGAACCGAGGGCAAACAGGAGGTGATCGATCTTCGCCAGCTCAAGGATCAGGTCAAGGAGTTCATCCTCAACCCGCTCGACAGCGAGGACCTGCCCGAGAAGAAGGACGAGGATATCGAGCTTCCGGACGGCAGTACCTGGACCTACCCCGTCAGCCAGGGTGTGGTTTCTCTGCAGACCACCCGCGACACGGGCTACCAGTCCTACATCATGGTACAGAATGAGCTCGCCCGCGCCTTCAACGAGGTGCGCGACGAGGTTGCACAGCGCAAGTTCGGTTCGAAGTTCGCAGAACTCAACGAAGAGCAGCGCAACGCAGTATCCAAAGCAGTACCTCTGAAGATTTCGGAGGCCGAACCGGTAAATATAAAGAAGTAAAGCCATGGCAGTAATGAAAAAGAAGGGCAACAAGAGTTTGCCCGGCATCTCGACCGCTTCGCTTCCGGACGTGATCTTCATGATCCTCTTCTTCTTTATGGTATCGACGACCATGCGTGATCAGGAACTGCTCGTAAGATACAAACTTCCGGAGGCAACCGAGGTACAGAAGCTCGAGAAGAAATCGCTCGTCAGCTTCATCCACATCGGACAGCCCACGCTGGCCATGCAGGCGCAGTTCGGTACTGCCCCGCGTATCCAGCTGAACGACTCCTACAGAACGACCCGGGACATCCTGGATTTCGTAGCCGCCGAGCGCGACAAGCTCAATGAGGCCGACCGCGCTGCGATGACCATCTGCCTCAAGGCAGACCAGGCCACGAAGATGGGTATCGTCACCGACGTAAAGCAGGAGCTCCGTCGGGCCAACGCCCTGAAGATCTCCTATGCGGCTTCCAAGTCGCTGGGATATTGATCCGGGGACGGCCCCAAATGAAAGAGCAGACCTTCGGGTCTGCTCTTTTTTTGTTCGCGGGAACCGAAACAGCCGAAAAGGCGAGGAGGGGGAGGGCAAGGAGAGGTCGGGATGATCGGGATGAATAGACAAGGACGCAAAAGACCCGAAGGACGCAAAGGATGCGTACCGAAGCCGCTGACACGCCCCGACGGCGCGAGGAAACAGGAGGAGGTGCTGCGGGAACGTGCAAAGACGGGTTCACAGAAACGGAACAACCGCAGTGGGGCGGGGAACAGGGGCTCGACAAGCCAAAGACGAGGAGTGGAGCAGCCCCGTTGCGAGCCTGTCAAAGCCTGAAAAGCGCTCACGACAGGGAGAGGGCAGACGCACCGCCGCAACAGCCTGAAAAGGGACGAAACGGGCCGTTTCGGTCAGAAGGGGAGCTCGAGCTGGTCGATCTCGTGGTTGAATGAAAGCCGGTGGTGAGGCGTCAGCCCGTATTCGCGAATGGCCAGCCGGTGCTGCCGCGTGGGATAGCCCTTGTTCTGAAGCCAGCCGTAGTGCGGATACTCATCGGCCAAACGGCGCATGTACTCGTCGCGGTGGGTCTTGGCAAGCACCGAGGCAGCTGCAATATCGGCATATTTCCCGTCACCTTTGACAACGCAACGGTAGGGGATCGTGAGCTGCGTGCGGAATCGGTTGCCATCGATGAGCAGGAATCCCGGAGCGGGATCGAGCCTCGCGACCGCCAGCGACATCCCCTCGAACGAGGCATTCAGGATGTTGATCTCGTCGATACGAGCCGCCGGAACCGCCTCGACGGCCCAGGCGACCGCCTCGCGCTCGATGACCTCCCGCAGCCGATCGCGGTTGCGCTCGGTCATCTGCTTCGAATCGTTGAGCCGCTCGTCGTGAAAATCGGGCGGAAGGATCACCGCCGCAGCAAAGACCGGCCCGGCCAGACAGCCGCGCCCGGCCTCGTCGCACCCGGCCTCGAGCAGTTCGTATTGAAACTGGTTTTCCAACATCGCACGACAAAATTACACAATATTCCCGCATTTTCGCTACTTTTGCCACACAACCGCGCCACGATCATGAAATTCGACATCGCCCGACAGCCGCTCATACCGGCCTTCCTCACGCTCTTCGTACTCGCTGCCGTAGCGATGTGGGGGGCCGCGAAACGCCCGGCAGCGATGCCGCAATCCTACTCGGAACGCATAGCCGCATACACCCGGGCAGCGGCAACGCCCCTGGAAACTGCAGATCGCCCCGACCGTCCAGCGTATGGCCCGACGGACCCGACATCAAAGACACAACCGCAAACCACCGGCAAGGCCGATGGTATCGCCTGCAACCGCCTCGCAACCCCTGCCGATACGCAAATAACCCGGACGCTTCCGGCAGTTCCGGATCATGCAGCGGCTCCGGATCACGACTCCGAGAACCGGGAGGCGACGTATCCCGACCAAACGACCGCCGCAACCGACACCGCAGCGATCGGGGACGACGGAGAGGCCCTTCCCGCCGCCGCTATACACCCGGCTTCGCCAGCAACCGTCACGGATTCCGCCACCCATACCGCCGGGGAGAACACCACCGCGGCAGACAGCACGGCTGCAGCAGACCACACAACGGTTGCTGCCGAAACGGAGACAACGACAGCCGAGGAGACAACACCCGGAGAAGATCCGGCAACAGCGGAAACCCTTGCCGAAGAGCCGCACGACCGCATGGCGATCCGCTTCCCCGGCGAGTGGCTCGCCGACTTCGAGGCGAACCACCCGGGCGGCGCCCGCTGGATCGGCGGGCTGCTGATCCTCTTCGCCGGACTCTGCATCGGACGGCTCACGGCGCGGAACAACCTCTACTCGGTCGGCACGTGCCTCGCCATCCCGCTCTACGGCATCCTGCTCTGCGGCATCGGCGACGGCGCTTTCCTCTCTTCGTGTGCGGCTCCGGCTCTGCTGGCCCTCGCCACCAAGAACTACGCCCGCTCGTTCCGCAACGGATTCGGCTTCGACGCCATCTTCCGCGCCTCGCTCTACCTCGGGCTGCTGCCGCTCGTCGCACCCGCCGCACTGCCGCTGCTGTTGCTGCTGCCGCTGGCCGTACAGCTCTTCCGCAGGACGCTCCGCGAGCTCACGGTGGCCCTCGCCGGCGTACTGCTTCCGCTCTTCGTCCTCTGTTACATCAATTGGGGCGCCGGAGGCGATTTCGCCGCACCGCTGCTGTTGTTCGGCCGGCTGCTCACCTGCGGCCCGCTCCCGACACCCGAAGCGCTTCTCCCGCTCCCAAAACTGCTCTTTGCCGGTGCGGCCATTGTACTGGGGCTCCTCTCCACCCTCTTCGTCTTCGCGGACCGCTACGCCGTAGGGACCAAACCGCGCTTCATCCTGCTCTTCGCGTGCATCACGCTGATCCTTGCGTGCGGATCGCTCTGCAGCCCGGCCGCAACCGCCGAAACAGTCACGCTGCTCGCCGTACCGGTCACCCTGCTGCTCCCGTTCCTCTTCGTGCGTGTCCGCCGCCCGATTGCCGCACCGCTCTACGCCGCGCTGCTCGCCGTAGCCGTAGCCAACGTCATTTTGCAATAATATATTTAGTCATCTTCATGCTGCAAAGAGGTCTATTTACACAGTTTCGCTTTTTTGTGTTATGGATTTTGGCAAATTAAAAATTTAAAATTGTATATTTGAGACTGAACAAATGTGACGCAACTCTTTGTTCAGAAAAACTTAAAATACAATTCGCATGAAGAATTCAATGAATTCATCGGCCCAACAGCCGATGATCGTGAAGTATTTGGAATCGCTTCACAACGGAATCCAGTCCCAGATCCTGTCCCGCTATGCCATCGGCTACATCCTGCGCGGGACGAAATACATCTACGACGGAGATAAGCGCCAGACGCTTGCACGCGGCGACGTCTTCTACCTGGGACTCGGACACCATTACATCGAGAACGTTCCCGACGGCAGCCAACCCTACGAGGAGGTGCTCTTTTACTACACGCCCGAGGACCTGCAACGCATCCTCATGCACCTGAACATCACCTACGGACTGAACATATCGAACGAGCACTCGTGCGAAAACTGCCGCAACCGCACCCACGTGGCCATGCCCGCATGGAACTCGCTGCGCAACTTTTTCGTCAATACGAACAACTACCTGCGCGACGAGGAGTTCCGCCACGACGAGACGGCCGAGAACATCAAGATGACCGAACTGATCTACCTGATCGCCTCGCACGAGGACTGCTGCATCAAGAGCAAGCTGCTGAGCAACGTCGATGCCGCCAAGGAGAACTTCGAGCAGATCGTCTACGACCACATCTTCAAGGACATCTCGATCGAGGAGCTGGCCCGGCTGACACACCGCTCGCTCACCTCGTTCAAGAAGGAGTTCCGGCGCCACTTCCAGATGCTGCCCCACAAATGGTTCATCCGCCAGCGGCTGATGCATTCGCGTCTGCTGTTGATTTCGACCTCGAAATCGATCTCCGAGATCGGCAACGAATGCACCTTCCCCAACACCTCGCACTTCATCAAACTCTTCAAGAAGGAGTACCAGATGACTCCGGCAACCTACCGCCACCGCCACCAGAACTCCCAAACGGACGAGGTTCCGGCAGCTGCCGGCGAAGAGGCTCCCGTGCCGGAAAAGGCTGCGGAAAGCGGCGCGGAGCGTTAATCAAAAACTTACGAACCGAAAGGAAATTAAAAAATCTTAATTACAATATGGTTTAAAAATCGCCTCAAAATTTCAAGAAATATCACAAAATATTTGCATTTTCGTAAAATTCGATCTATCTTTGTTTCATCGAACGTGGGGTTCCCCACTCTCATTAACCTAACTAACCTAACCAGAGAGGTCCGTACCGGCAGGTGCAGGGCCTCTTTTCTTTATCCGACCTACCGACTCCGATTCCCGCAACCGATCCATTCCGCACGGCTTTCCGACCGGCATTCTCGCAAGAAACATGAAAAGGGTATAGGAATATTCAATCTTTTTCGTTATTTTTGCATCAATTGGAAAATAATGAACTTAAATGCCGAAGTTTTATGACAAGGTAGATGTCCTGAAAAAACCCGGATGGCTGAAGATCCGCCTGCACCGCACCCCCGAATGGGCCGAAGTGCGGCACATCGTCGAAAAACACCGGCTGCACACGATCTGCAGCAGCGGGATGTGCCCCAACCAGGCCGAGTGCTGGAGCCGTCGCACGGCGACCTTCATGATTCTGGGAGACATCTGTACCCGCGGGTGCCGCTTCTGTGCCACCCGCACGGGACATCCGCTTGCCCCCGACGCCGAGGAACCCGCCCGGGTCGCCGAGAGCGTCGCACTGATGAAACTGAGGTATGTCGTCGTAACCTCCGTGACGCGCGACGACCTTCCGGACGGCGGCGCCCGCCATTGGGCCGCAACCGTCGAGGCCATCCGCGCACAGAATCCCGACGCCGTAATTGAGCTCCTTATTCCCGATTTCGATGCGCGTCCCGAACTCGAAGACATCGTGATCGCATCGAAGCCCGACATCATCGGGCACAACATCGAGACCGTCGAGCGACTGACTCCCCTCGTGCGTTCCAGGGCGAAGTACCGCACCAGCCTGGAGACGCTGCGCTACCTCTCCCGACAGGGCGTGGTGACCAAGAGCGGACTGATGGTCGGACTCGGCGAGACCGATGACGAAGTATTGCAGACCCTCCGTGACCTGCGCGAGGCAGGTGTGAGGATTGTGACGCTCGGTCAGTACCTTCGGCCGACTCTGGAGCATTACCCCGTTGCGGCGTACATCACTCCCGAAAAATTCGAATGGTACAGGCTCCGAGCACTGGAGATGGGCTTCGACTACTGTGCGAGCGCACCGTTGGTACGCTCCTCGTACATGGCCGAAGAGGCGCTCCGAAGTGTGAAAAGTTTGTAACGGATGAAGGCATACTGCCGGGACCTCGGCCTGATGGATTACAAAGCCTGCTGGGATTTGCAGCAGGAGTTGTTCGACGCCCTCGTTGCCCGCAAGCGGGCGGAGCGGGACGCCGGAAGCAGCACCGTATTCCCCGCCGGAGACTCCGCAGAGGAGCACTCCGCAACGGATGACGATCCCGTCGGCACGGTCCTGCTCGTGGAGCACCCCCCGGTCTACACGCTCGGCAAGAGCGGACATGCGGAGAACCTGCTCATCCCGCGCGAGATGCTCGAGCGGATGGGGGCCCGCTTCTACCACATCGACCGCGGCGGCGACATCACCTTCCACGGTCCGGGGCAGCTGGTCTGCTACCCGATCCTCGACCTCGAGCGGCTCGGCATCGGGCTGCGCGCCTACATCGCCGCACTCGAAGAGGCCGTCATCCGCACCGTCGCCCGCCAAGGTATCGAAGCGGGCCGCATCAACGGCGCTTCGGGCGTCTGGCTCGGCAAGGGGGTCACTCCCGGCGGAAAGGGGCCGGTGCGGAAGATCTGCGCAATAGGAGTGCGATCGTCACGTTATGTTACCATGCACGGCTTCGCGCTCAACGTATCGACCGACCTGGCGTGGTTCTCGCGCATCAACCCCTGCGGCTTCACCGACCGCGGGGTGGCGTCGATCCTCTCAGAGACGGGCCGAAACGTCCCGATGGAGGAGGTGAAACGTTCGGTTGTGGAACTTTTAAGTGAGATATTAAATGTTAAAATATATAAACAATAACACGTATGCCTATAGAAAAACGCTGGGTAGTGAAGCCAGAGGGCGACCCCGCGACGGTAGCCATGCTCGCTGCCGCGCTGCGGATTTCGCCTATCCTGGCCAATCTGCTCGTACAAAGAGGCATAGACACCGTAGACAAGGCGGAGAAGTTCTTTAAACCGAGCCTTGCCGACCTGCACGATCCGTTCCTGATGAAGGACATGGAGAAGGCGGTCGAGCGGGTGGGACAGGCCGTCCGTAACAATGAGAAGATCATGGTGTACGGCGACTACGACGTCGATGGCTGCACGGCCGTCGCGCTGGTTTACAAGTTCCTGCGCCAGATCGGGCACAAAAACCTGATGTTCTACATCCCCGACCGGTATACCGAGGGATACGGTATCTCGATCAAGGGAATCGACCTCGCCGCCCGCAAGGGCGTGGGGCTGATCATCGCCCTCGACTGTGGGATCAAGGCCACGGAAAAGGTCGTCTATGCAAAGTCGAAAGGCGTGGATTTCATCATCTGCGACCATCACCTCCCGGCCGAGGAGATTCCCCGCGCCGTAGCCGTTCTGGACCCCAAGCGGGTCGATTGCTCCTACCCGTTCGACGAACTGTCGGGTTGCGGCGTGGGCTTCAAGCTGGTGCAGGCCTATGCCCAGCGCAACGGGATCCCGTTCGAACAGATCCTGCCGCTGCTTGACCTTCTGGTCGTCTCGATCGCCTCGGACATCGTGCCGCTGGTGGGCGAGAACCGCATCCTGGCCTATTTCGGTCTGAAGAACCTCAACCGCGAGCCGTCGAAGGGGCTGCTGTCGATCATCAAGATCTGCGGTCTGGACAAACACAACATCACCATCGACGACATCGTCTTCAAGATCGGTCCGCGCATCAACGCCGCCGGGCGCATGCGCATGGACGAGAACGACGAGAACGCCTCGCCCTCGGGCGGGCATGCGGCCGTCGAGCTGCTCATCGAGGGCAACGAAAGCGTGGCCGAAGAGTTCGGCAACGTCATCGACTCGTACAACAGCGACCGCAAGTCGATCGACCGCTCCGTCACGCAGGAGGCGCACGACTACATCGAGCGCAACCCCGAGATGAAGACGCTCAAGAGCACGGTGATCTACAACCCAAAATGGATGAAGGGCATCGTGGGAATCGTGGCCTCGCGTCTGATCGAGACCTACTACCGCCCGACGGTGGTGCTCACGATGAGCAACGGGTTTGTCACGGGCTCGGCCCGCTCGGTGCCGGGCTTCGACCTCTACCAGGCCGTCGAGTCGTGCTCCGACCTGCTCGAGAATTTCGGCGGCCACATGTATGCCGCCGGGCTCACGATGCGTCCGGAACATGTCGGGGAGTTCACGCGCCGCTTCAACGCCTACGTCGAGGAGAACATCGACCCGCAGATGCTCGTTCCGCAGGTCGATATCGACAGCGAGCTGCTCTTCTCGGACATCACGCCGGCCTTCCGCCGCGACCTGAACCGCTTCCAGCCCTTCGGTCCCGGCAACACGGCCCCGGTATTCGTGACCTACGGTGTGAGCAACCACGGCGACGCCAAGCTGGTCGGCATGGAGAGCGAGCACCTGCGCATGGATCTCATCCAGCGCCAGAAGCCCAACACACGAATCCAGGCGATCGCCTTCCAGCAGCCCACCCACTTCGAGTGGGTACGCTCGGGGCGCCCGATCGACGTCTGCTACCAGATCGTCGAGAACCACTACCGCGGCACAGTGACCACCCAGCTGCGCATCAAGGACATCAAACCGGTGCACCACCACAACAGGTAGCACCGCCGCACAAACAGACGGAAGCGGTCCGGGATCTCTCCCGGACCGCTTCGTCATATCACCTGCAGGACATCCGCGCCCTCTACTCGGCGAAGACCACCACCCGGCTGTTGGGCAGGTCAGGTACATAGACCACGCCGTCGGCCACGGTCATGTCGGCCGGGCCCACGAGCGGCTGCTCCAGCTCAATGGCAACGGGCTCCACGGCGCGCGTCGCCAGATCGATGCGCGAGAGACCGGCCGGCGACCAGTTGGTCACGTAGAGCGACTTCCCGTCGCCCGAGAAGGCGATGCCGTCGTACTGCCCGGGAAGCGCGACGAAGGACTCCGCCAGGGGGTTGGACAGGTCGGCAATGCGGTAGATGACGTGCGCATCAGTCGTCTGACCGTCGGCAGGGTAGGAGGCGACGTACATCGCCCCATCACGGATCACCAGCCCGTTGGGCCCGGGAATCTCCAGCCACGGCTCAGGAGCGCCGACAACCGCCGGATCGGAGATGTCGAGGCGGAAGATGCGCCCGGTGTTGGTCACCGAAGCGTAGAGCACGTCGCCGTCGGCCGCCAGGTCATTGACGAAGAGCTCGCCCTCGGGGAAGGAAACCACCTGGGGAGCGGTCCCGGGTTGGTTCAGGTCGTAGACCACCACCTTGTTCACGTCGCAGACGAACAGACGGCCGTCGCGGAGGAACATGCCCTTGGGCGCCGAGAGGTTCCCGTCGGCCGGGATCACCACCTGCGGGGCCTCACCGGCCTTGTAACGGACGATATAGCCCTTGCCCTCACCGTTGAGTGGGTTGAGCTCTTCGGTCCCGAAGTTGGCGATCAGGACGCCACCCTCATAGGGATAGGTACTCTCGCAGAAACGCAGTCCTTCACCGACCGTCGTCACCGGGGCCTTCGTCGTCTGTTGGCCGCATGCGGCCAGCATCAGGGTCACCGCCGAGGCGGTCGCAAACATCAGTTTTCCTTTCATTCTTTTCAATTTTTAAGGGGTTTGACAATTTGACCAAAAAATGGCCGGCACCGGAACCGACGCTCCGGAGTCGCCACGTGCGCTGTCTGCGCCGGGCTCAGAGGCGGATAATCCGCTTCGCATCGTCCGTTTCGGGCAGCGGCGCGGGATGGAAGTCGGAGTAGCCGAGTGCAATGACGCACAGGGGCTCGCAGCCTTCGGGGATCGGCAGGAAGGTGCGCAGGTAGTCGGCCGCCTGCTCGCCCTCGGGATCGTCCTTGCGGCGGGGCCGCCCACAGACATGCACCCAGCACGAACCCAGCCCTTCGTCCACGGCCGCAAGCTGCAGCACGGTGGCTGAAATGGCGGCGTTTTCACGCCACAGATCGCTCGTCGTCGTGTCGCCGAGCACGACCACGGCCGCCGGCACGCCCTTCAGAAATGCAGCCCCGTAATCGCGCATGTCGGCCATGCGGGCCACCAGCGCGGGGTCGTCCACTACAAGAAAACGCGTCGTACGCGTATTGCGCGCCGAGGGGGCCGTGAGGGCTTCGGCCAGCATGCGGTCCATCACGTCGCGGGGAACCGGACGGTCCGAATACTTGCGGATCGAACGGCGTTGTGCTATTAGGCTCTTGAACTCCATAATTCCGAGGTTTTTCGGGGTTTCTGCTTGCAAAAATAGCAAAATTTGGATATTTTTGAAGTTCACAAACTGCGGGAACCATGGATTTCAGATTCACCATCGCTTTGATCTACGACTTCGACGGCACGCTCTCCCCGGGCAACATGCAGGAGTATGACTTCATTCCGGCCGTCGGCAAGAGCAACAAGGAGTTCTGGACCGAGGCCAACACGCTGGCCGAGGAGCAGGATGCCGACATGGTCCTCACCTACATGGCCCGGATGATCCAGGAGGCCAAGTCGAAGGGGCTGTCGCTGCGCCGCGAGGCCTTCCAGGAGTCGGGGCGCCGCGTGACGCTCTACCGCGGCGTGAAGGAGTGGTTCGGGCGCATCAACCGCTACGGCGCCGAGCGGGGCATCCGCATCCTGCACTACATCAACTCCTCGGGCCTGAAGGAGATCATCGAGGGGACGGAGATCGCCCACGAATTCCGGAAGATATACGCCTGCTCGTTCCTCTACGACGTGGACGGCATCGCCTACTGGCCCGCCGTGGCGGTGAACTATACCAACAAGACGCAGTTCATCTTCAAGATCAACAAGGGGGTCGAATCGGTCTTCGACTCGAAACTCGTGAACCGCTACATCCCCGAGAAGGAGCGTCCCGTTCCGTTCCACCACATGATCTACGTCGGCGACGGAACGACCGACATCCCCTGCATGCGGCTGGTGAAGAATTTCGGCGGCCACTCGATCGCCGTCTACAACCCCGATCAGAAGGGGGCCCGCAAGGAGATGGCCTCGCTCATCCACGACAACCGCGTGAACCACGTCTGCCCGGCCGACTACACCGAAGGCTCGGACATGGACCTGCTCGTCCGCACGATCATCGACAAACTCGACCTCGACGACCGCCTCGACCGCCTCGAAGTGGTCAAATAGAGCCATGAACCTCTTCCGACTGAGATGGCTCCTGCTCGTGCGGTGGCTCCGCATGGTGGGGTGGTCGCTGCCCGTCGTCGTGCTCTTCGCGGCGGCAGCCGCCGCGCTCTTCCTCTTCGTGGCAGGGCCCTGCCCGGCGATCGCCACGGCCGCCGCCGTGCTGGCGGTCGTCCGGCTGCACCTCGGACGCCGCGACCTGCACCTGCTCGCCGGACTGCTCCGCCGCCCGAGGCTTCACCTGGCCGCCGAATACGCCCTCGCGGCGCTCCTGCCCGCCGGAGTGCTTGCAGCCCGGGGACATCTCCTCCACGCCCTGGTCACAGAGGCTGCGGCCGCAGCCTGCTGCCTCATCCCCCGGCGCAGCAGCAGAACGGGCAACGGATCGTGGCTCCGCATCGCGTGGCTCGGCTACTCGCCCGAATGGACGGGTGCCATCCGCAGCCACCGCACGGCTGCGCTCCTTATCGGGCTCCTGCTGCTCGGCAGCGCCTTCGTCCCCTACGCGGGCTTCCCGGCCCTCGCCCTCACGGCCCTCGTCTGCACCGAGTGCTACACACGCAACGAGCCCCTCGTGCTGCTGCTCCTGCCCGGACGCGGCGGCAGCTCGCTGCTCTGGCTCAAGACCCGCACGGCCTGGCGCAACTACTTCCTGCTCACGCTCCCCGCAGCCGCACTCTCCGCGGCGCTCCATCCCGAAGCAGCATGGCTCGCCGCCGCATGGGCCCCCTTCGCGGCCCTCGTGCTGCTTTACGCCGTACTGGCCAAATATGCCGCCTACAGTCCCAAAGAGGGCACCGCACCCCTCCCGGGAGCGATGCGCATCGGCTACCTCGGGTTCCTCCTGCCGCCTCTGCTGCCCGTCACCCTGGCGCTGATTGTCGTCTACGCCTGCCGGGCCGAGAAAAACCTCAACCGCTACCTTCATGATTACGATTGATTCGCTCACCGTGCGCTACGGCCCGCAAACCGTGCTCGACAACCTGACGATGCACCTCTCCGAACGCTCCGTCCACGGACTGGTCGGGGTGAACGGCGCCGGGAAGACGACGCTCTTCGACACCTTCTTCGGGCTCGTCACCCCCGACAGCGGGTCGATCACCCACTCGGGGCACCCCCTGAGGCGGAGCGAGATTGCCTACCTCGAGAGCGAGACCTTCTTCTACGACGGCATGACCGGACGCGACCTGCTCGACCTGACCGCCCACTACAACCCCTCGTCGGACCCGGCGCCCTACATCCGTGTCTTCGGCCTGCCCGTAGACCGCCCCGTGGCCGGGTGGTCGGCCGGCATGAAGCGCAAACTCGCACTCACCGTCACGCTCATGCAGCAGAAGCCGCTGCTGCTGCTCGACGAACCCTTCAACGGGCTCGACATGGAGAGCCTCCACGCCGCCCGGCAGCTGATCCTGCGCCGCAGGGAGGAGGGCGCCACCGTGATCGTCTCGTCGCACCTGCTCGAGACGCTCTCTCCGCTCTGCGACGACATCCACCTGCTCGACAACGGGCGCATCGCCACGGTCTACCGCCGCGAGGAGTACCCCCGCGCCGCAAACGAGCTCGAGGAGCTGTTCCACCGCCACTACCTGACCCGACTCTCGGACAAACCAAGTTGAAAAAAGATATGGAAATCGTATTCGCCACCAACAACGCACACAAGCTCCGCGAGGTGCAGGCCGTCCTGGGCGACGGCTTCACCCTCTCGACGCCGCGCGACTGCGGCATCACGGAGGAGATCCCCGAAGAGCAGGAGACCCTCGAAGGCAACGCCTCGCAGAAGTCCCATTATATCCACGACCGCACGGGCCGCAACTGCTTCGCCGACGACACGGGACTCGAGGTCGCGGCACTGGGCGGCGCCCCGGGCGTGCACTCGGCCCGCTACGCCACCGACGGCCACGACTTTGCAGCCAACAACCGCCTGCTGCTGAAGAACCTCGAGGGGGTCACCGACCGCCGGGCCCGCTTCCGCACGGTCATCTCGCTGATCCTCGACGGCGAGGAGCACCTCTTCGAGGGGATCGTCGAGGGGCGCATCCTCGATCACGAAACCGGCCACGAGGGCTTCGGTTTCGACCCGCTCTTCGTCCCCGACGGCTACGACCGCACCTTCGCCGAGATGACCACCGAAGAGAAAAACGCCGTCTCGCACCGGGCCCGCGCCGTGCGGAAACTCGCCGACTATTTGCATTCCATCGGGAAATAGGGTATCTTTGCCGCGCTATGGAAGAGAGAAACTACCAAAAGGAGGAGCGTTTCGACCCGCATACGGTCGAGGCGCTGAAGCACCACTACGCCGAGATCCTGCGCCTGCTGGGCGAGGACCCCACGCGCGAGGGGCTCTTGAAGACGCCCGAACGGGTGGCCAAGGCCATGTCGTTCCTCACAAAGGGCTACGACGAGGACCCGTTGCAGATCATCCGCTCGGCCACCTTCCGCGAGGAATACAAGCAGATGGTGCTCGTCAAGGACATCGAGCTCTACTCGCTCTGCGAGCACCACATGCTGCCCTTCTACGGCAAGGCCCACGTGGCCTACATCCCCAACGGCTACATCACCGGGCTCTCGAAGATCGCCCGCGTGGTGGAGTGCTATGCCCGCCGCCTGCAGGTCCAGGAGCGGCTGACGGTCCAGATCCGCGACTGCATCCAGGAGGCGCTCAACCCGATGGGCGTGGCCGTGGTGATCGAGGCCAGCCACATGTGCATGCAGATGCGCGGCATCGAGAAGCAGCAGTCGGCCACGACGACCTCGGCCTTCACGGGGGTGTTCCTCTCGAGCCAGCGCACCCGCGAGGAGTTCATGACGCTCATCTCGCACCGATACAGATAGGCCCTTTGGCGAAGGCCCTCTTCACGAACCGGAACCCGCAGAGACCCTGCGGGTTCTTTTCGTTTCGGAGAGTCCCGAAGCGGGGCTCCATGCCCCGAAATCACCTCTTTATGCACCAAACGGCCCCGATGCGCCCGGGGTCCGGCATCGGGGAACGGAATTTGAGACGGAACGGGCGACAGCAAACCTAAAAAATTTCAACAACCATGATTGTCAAAAATTTGCGTTACACAGCGCTCGCACTCGCAGCAGTTGCGTTCTGCTCGTGCCAGAAGGAGCCTTCGACCTCGGACCTGCACGGGGATTACCTGGTCTACACGGCTCACGACACCGGCACCGACTTCTCCGCCATCGACACCTACTTTCTCCCGGACAGCATCCTGCTGATCGGCGGCAGCGACCGGACCGAATACTGGAAGGACGAGAGCGCTCAGGAAATCATCGCGACGGTAGCCGCGGCAATGGACAACGCCGGCTACACGCGCACCTACGACAAGGCGGCAGCCAACGTGGGCATCCAGATGAGCTATGTCGAGCAGGTGACCTACTTCGTGGGGTACAACAACCCCTACTGGTGGTGGTACTATCCCTACTACTGGACCCCGGGCTACTGGGGCGACTGGCTGGGCTGGCACTATCCCTACGGCGTCTACTACGGCTACACGGCCGGTTCGCTGCTGACCGAGATGCTCGACCTGGAGGCCGACCAGCAGAGCGGCAAGAAACTGCCGGTCATCTGGGACAGCTTCGCCGGCGGGCTACTGACCGGCGACTCGTCGCTCAACCTGCAGCGCACGCTCGACGCCGTGGAGCAGGCCTTCGTGCAGTCGCCCTATCTGTCCAAATAGTTGAACCCGAAAATACGACCGAATATGAAAACGTATAGACACTTGAAAACCGTTATCCTGTGTGCCGCGCTGCTCGTTGCTGCCCTGCCGGGCAAGGCGCAGCTCTTCCCGAACTCCTACGTGAACATCGACTGGCAGATGGGGGTTCCCCTGGGCGACAAGTTCGCGGACAAGGCTTCGGGGTGGGGCATGAACTTCGAGGGCGGCTACTTCGTGACGCCGGCCCTGACCGTCGGTCCCTTCATCTCGTACCAGACCAACCTCGAGGACATCTCGCGCCAAACGCTCCAGCTGGGTGACGGCGCTGCCATGACGACCAACCAGAAACACGCGCTGTTCCAGCTTCCGTTCGGCGTCGTGGCCCGCTACAACTGGTTCAAGAAGAGCGTCTTCCAGCCCTATGTCGGGATGCGCGTGGGTGCCAGCTACGCCCAGATGTCCTCCTACTACTACGTCGTCAAGCAGTACACCGACACGTGGGGTTTCTACATGTCTCCCGAGGTGGGCGTCAGCATCTTCCCGCGCCCGGACTACCGCATGGGCTTCCACGTGGCGCTCTACTACGGCTACGCCACCAATACGGGCGACCTGCTGGTCTACTCGATCGACAACATCAACAACTTCGGCCTGCGCGTCGGCATCTCGTTCTGACACGCCCCGAGGCGACGGAAAAAGGGAGCACCCTCCACACGGAGAGTGCTCCCTTTCCGTTTTTTTCCGGTCGGATCAGTGCGCCTCGAGCCAGTTGCGGCCCACGCCGGCATCGGCGACCAGCCGCACCTTGAGCCGGGCAGCCGACTCCATCGACTCGGTGACGATGCGCACGACCTGCTCCTGCTCCTCGCGAAGCATGTCCACGACCAGTTCGTCGTGCACCTGGAGGATCACCCGCGAGCGAATGCCCTCGGCGGCGAAACGGCGGTGGACATCGATCATGGCGATCTTCATGATGTCGGCAGCCGAACCCTGGATCGGGGCATTCACGGCGTTGCGCTCGGCCAGGCCGCGCGCCACGGCGTTGTGCGAGGCGATGTCGTTCAGGTAACGGCGGCGGCCGAAGATCGTCGCCACGAAGCCCTCCTCGCGGGCCTTCTCCACCACGCGGTCCATGTACTCCTTGACCTTGGGATAGGAGCGGAAATAGCCGTCGATGATCTCCTTGGCCTCCTTGCGGGGAATCTCCAGCCGCTGGCTCAGCCCGAAGGGAGAAATGCCGTAGATGATGCCGAAATTGGCCGTCTTGGCCCGCCGGCGCTCCTCCGGAGTCACCTCGGCGAGCGGCTTGCCGAAGAGGCGAGCGGCCGTCGCGGCGTGGATGTCCTCGCCGTGTTCGAAGGCCGCGATGAGCGACTCGTCGCCCGAGAGGTGGGCCATCAGGCGCAGCTCGACCTGGCTGTAGTCGGCCGAGAGCAGCAGGTGATCATCGTCCGAAGGGATGAAGGCCTTGCGGATGCGGCGCCCCATCTCGTCGCGCACGGGGATGTTCTGCAGGTTGGGGTTGGTCGAGGAGAGACGCCCGGTAGCCGTCACGGCCTGGTTGAACGACGTGTGGATGCGCCCCGTCGTGCGGTTCACCAGCTGCGGCAGCGCCTCGACATAGGTCGAGAGCAGCTTCTTCACCCCGCGGTACTCGAGGATGAGGTCCACGATGCGGTGCTTGTGGGCGAATGTCTGGAGATACTCCTCGTCGGTGCAGAACTGCTTGGTCTTGGTCATCTTGGGCTTCTCCGCGATACGCATCTTCGCAAAGAGCACCTCGCCCAGCTGCCGCGTCGAATTGATGTTGAGCGACGGCTCCCCGGCCTCGGTACGGATCGCGGCCTCGAGTTCGGCCATCGTGCGGTTCAGTTCGACGGCATATTCGGCCAGCGCCGCGCTGTCGATCCGCACGCCCGCCATCTCGATGTCGGCCAGCACCTCGATCATCGGCTCCTCGATCTCGAAGTAGAGATCGTGCAGCCCGATGCGCTCGACCATCGGCAGGAGCACCTGCTTGAGCTGCAGCGTGACGTCGGCATCCTCGGCGGCATACTCCTTCACGCGCTCGACATTCACCAGATCCATCGTCAGCTGCTTCTGTCCCTTGCCGATGAGCGTCTCGATCTCGATGGGCCGGTAGTTGAGGTAGCGTTCGGCCAGCGTGTTCATGTTGTGCCGCGACTCGGGGTCGAGCAGGTAGTGGAGGATCATCGTATCGTACTTGCGCCCGCGGACGGCCACGCCGAGCCGCCGGAGCACCATCAGGTCGAACTTGACGTTCTGACCGATCTTGGCGATCCGCGGATTCTCGAATACCGGACGGATGATCTCTGCATATTCGGCCGTGCACTCCTCGCTGAAGGGGACGTACCACGCCTTGTGGGGTTCGACGGCGAACGACATGCCGACGATGCGGTCGTTGAAGATGTCGAGCCCCGTCGTCTCGGTGTCGAAACAGAACTCGTCCCGCACGGAGAGCTCGCCGACAAGCTGCCGGAGCGACTCGGCATCGCCCACCAGCAGGTATTCGTGGGGCGTGTCCTGCGCCGTGTGGAACTGCATCGCATCGGCAGCCTCCTGCAGCTCGGCAACGGGAACCGGACCCCGAAGCGGTTCGACGGGCTCGCCGAAGAGGTTGCCCTGACCGGCCAGCGCGGCCTTTTTCGCCGCCGCGGACTTCGCCCGGGCCATCTCGGCCAGCTGGCGCTGCTCCTCCTGACGCGGTCCGTCGGGCAGCGGCTCGGGGGGCGCGAGGTTGGCCAGATCGTTGAGGAAGGCCTTGAAGTCGAGTTCGGCGAAGAGCGCCTTCAGATCGTCGAGGTGGGGCGCACAGACCGTGAGCTCCTCCTCGCTGAAATCGATCGGCACGTCCAGACAGATCGTCGTCAGCCGCTTGGCCAGACGGAGGTTGTCGCCCCATGCGGCGATCTTCTCGCCCTGCCGCCCTTTGATCGAAGCGACGTTGTCGAGGATACGCTCGACCGTTCCCCACTCCTGAACCAGTTTGCAGGCCGTCTTCTCGCCGATGCCCGGGACCCCCGGGATATTGTCCGAGGCGTCGCCCCACAGGGCGAGGATGTCGCGCACGAGCACCGGATCGTCGATGCCGTACTTCTGGCGGATGGCCTCGCGGTCCACGATCTCGATCGCCCCGTCGGAGCCCTTCTGTTTGTAGATGCGGCAGTGTTCGCGCACCAGCTGCCCGTAGTCCTTGTCGGGCGTCACCATGTAGACGTCGTAGCCGGCCGCAGCCCCCTTCTGCGAGAGGGTGCCGATCACGTCGTCGGCCTCATAGCCCTCGACTTCGAGAATCGGGATGCACATGGCTTCGAGCACCCGCTTGACGTAGGGCACCGAGATGAGTATGTCCTCCGGAGTTTCGGAGCGGTTGGCCTTGTATTCGGGGAAGATCTCGCGGCGGAAACTGCCCCCCTTGGGATCGAACGCCACGCCCAGCAGGTCGGGGCGCTCGCGCTTCTGGATGTCGCGGAGGAACTTCACGAAGCCGAAGACCACCGAGGTGTTCATTCCGTTGCGGTTGCGCATCGGGCGGCCCAGGAAGGCGTAATAGTACTTGAAGAGCAGCGCGTAGGCGTCTACCAGAAAGAGTTTTTTCATAGCGGGGCTGTGTGTGTTGCCTCCTTCACAGGAGCGTGGAACGTATCATGCGGGATTGTCCTCGGCGAACCACTCGGCGAACGACGTGGCCGTCTCGTGGAGCCGCAGCGAATGGAGCCGGACTCCCTCCGGCAGGCGGGAGGCAATGCGGCGGGCGAAGTCGGCGAGCATGTTCTCGCACGTGGGCTGATAGTCCACGACGACGATGTTCGAGAAGCGTTCCCCGAGGGCCTCCCGGACGGCACGTCCCCGTTCGGAGTCGCGCAGGACGAAGGCGTGGTCGAAGCGCGAGACGATCTGCTCGTTCACAATGCGCTTGAGCACGCCGAAATCCATCACCATGCCGTATTTCGGGTTTTCGGGATCGGCCACGGGCCGCCCGGCCACCGTGACGAAGAGCCGGTAGGAGTGCCCGTGAATCTCGCGGCACGGGCCGTCGTATCCGTCGAGTGCGTGGGCCGCCTCGAACGAAAATTCCTTGGTCAATCTGATTACTGCCATACGACAAAGATAGGGAAAAATTCGGTATGCACGACACAAAAGAGGCAGGCGGCCGCCTGAAAGCGGACCGCCTGCACGGAAAACGGAACCGGGGAGCACATCCCCCGGGCGGTTACCTCAACTCAACCTCGTAGGGCGAATACATCAGCACGCCCTGCATGCGGAGCAGCCGCTGCACGCGGTCGTACCCGCCGAAGAGCTCCTGCAGCTCCGAACGCACGAAGGCCTTGCGTACGCTGACATTGAGCGTCGAGAGCATGGCGGCCAGACCGCTGGGCTGCTGCGTGACCTCGACCACGCGGAAGTTCTCACCCAGGCCGGCCTTGTCCACGGCCAGCGCAATGGCGGTCTTCAGTCCGCCGTAAGCATCGATCAGCCCGATCCCGAGGGCATCGCTGCCCGACCACACGCGGCCGCCGGCAATGTCGAGCACCTTCTCGATCGGAAGGTTGCGCCCGGCGGCAACATCCTGCGTGAAGGTCTCGTAGACCTTGTCCACGCCGCGCATGATCGAGGCGCGCTGGGCAGGCGTAAGCGGCTCGACGGAGCCCATGCCGGCCGAAGCGTTGCTCTTCACCCCGTCGAGCGTGATGCCCAGTTTGTTCTTGAGCGCGTCGATCGGATTGAGGAACATGCCGAAGACACCGATCGAGCCGGTGAGCGTCAGGCGGTCGGCGACGATGACGTCAGCCGGGCAGGAGATGTAGTATCCGCCGCTGGCGGCATAGGAGCCCATCGACACGACAACGGGCTTCTCGGCCCGGAGCAGCTCCATCTCGCGCCAGATGACATCCGAGGCCAGGGCGCTGCCGCCCGGGGAATTGACACGCACGACCACGGCCTTGACCTTCTCGTCGCGGCGCACGTCGGCCAGTTCGGCAGCAAGCGAATTGCCGTAGACGGCATCGCCGTAGCCCTCGCCATCGACGATCTGTCCGTCGGCATAAACGACGGCCACCCGGTCGGCTCCGAGGTTGTCGAGATCCACGCCCACCATCGAGGCGTAGTCACCGAGCGATACGAAATTGTAGTTGCCCTCGCCGTCGTCCTCGACTCCCAACTCGGCGAAGACCTCCTTCATCTGGTCCTCGTAGAGGAGTCCGTCCACAAAGCCGTACTTCAGGGCATCCTCCGGAAGCGTCACCTGCAGCTTGTCGGCGATCTCGTTGAGCTGCTCCACGTCGATGCCGCGTGATGCGGCAACAGCCTCGGCGATCGTTCCCCACATCGAATCGACGAGCGCCTGCATCTGCTCGCGGTTGGCCTCCGACATGCGGTCGAGGATATAGGGCTCCACGGCGCTCTTGTACTTGCAGACCGTCGGGCGGAAGACCTCGGCCTTCAGGTCGAGTTTGTCGAAGAGCCCCTTGTAGAACATCAGGCTGGTCGAAAGTCCCGACCAGTCCATCCCGCCTTCGGGCTGGAGGTAGATGCGGTCGGCCGCCGAAGCCAGATAGTACTGCCCCTGCGAATAGGTTTCGTTGTAGGAGACGACGAACTTGCCGCTCTGCTTGAAGAGTTCGATCGCCTCGCGCAGCTCTTCGATGAGGGCCGTGCCCGTGACGCCGCCCATACCGTTCATGCGCAGGTAGATGCCCTCGATCCTATCGTCGGCGGCCGCAGCCTCGAGCGTACGGAGCACCTTGAGCAGCGAGAGCTGTCGCGTGGACTGCAGCGTGCGGAAGTCGAATCCGGCCAACGGGTCCGACGAGGGGGCATCGTTGATGACCTCCGAGAAGTCGATCCTGAGGATCGAACCCTCCTTGACGGTGACGGTCCGTTCCATCGAACCGGCGATTGCGAACAGGATGAACATCCCGAACAGCAGGATGGCCAGCGATCCGAGCACGAAGGCCAGGAGTGCGGCCAGAAAAGTCTTGATGAAATTCATATAGGAACGTATTAAATTTGAATCATGCCGTATGCGGGCAAGTACAAAGATAGCGTTTTTTTCACGGGTGCCACCATAATTTATCGTTTTTCGATAAAATTCGATCCGACCGACCGGGCATCCGACCGAGTCCGGAGTGCGGAAAAGCGACCAAATATTTACCGACACGCTACCTATTGTCTGAAATATGCGTTATCTTTGTCGGGTAAGTGATACCGTGAAATTATGGAAGAAAAGATCAAACAGCTGCTCACGGCGATCGTCCATCCCGAAACCGGACAGGATATCGTGACGAGCGGATTCATCGAACATACGGCCGCAGCAGCCGGCAAGGTGACGGTGGTCCTGCGCTTCGCCAAGACGCGCGACCCGTTCGCCCTGAAGATCAAGAAACAGGCCGAAGAGCTCCTGCAGGAGGCTTTCCCGGGCAGCGAGGTGCTCGTGGTCATCAAGGAGGGCGGCGCGGCCCCCCGTCCCGAACCGAAACTGAAGACCACGACGGGCGGCATTGCCCACGTCATCGCCGTCGCCTCGGGCAAGGGCGGAGTAGGCAAATCAACCGTCACGGCCAACCTGGCCATTGCCTTGCGCAACATGGGCTACAGGGTCGGCATCCTCGATGCCGACATCTACGGACCTTCGCAGCCCAAGATGTTCGGCGTGGAGGGCTATCTGCCCGAAGCCGTGCAGGAGGATGGCGAGGACCGGATCATCCCGGCCCGCTCGATGGAGATCGAACTGATGTCGATTGGCTTCTTCATCAAGCCCACCGATGCCCTGCTCTGGCGCGGAGCCATGGCTGTCAGCGCCCTCAAGCAGATGATCCACCAAACGCGGTGGGGTACGCTCGACTTCCTGCTCGCCGACCTGCCTCCCGGCACGGGCGACGTACACCTGTCGATCATCGGCGAACTGAAGATCGACGCCGCGGTGATCGTCTCCACGCCCCAGCAGGTAGCCGTAGCCGACGTGGTGCGGGGTGTCGAGATGTTCCGCAACGAACACGTCGGAATTCCCGTGGCGGGCGTCATCGAGAACATGGCGTGGTTCACCCCGGCCGAGCTGCCCGACAACCGCTACTACCTCTTCGGCCGCGGCGGCGCACGGACCATGGCTGAGAAGAGCGGGGTTCCTTTCCTGGGCGAGATCCCCATCGTACAGTCGATCATGGAGGGAAGCGACGCGGGGTGCCCGGCGGCAGCCACCCATCCGCTTGTGGAAAAGAGTTACCGCGAAATCGCCGACAAGGTGGTGGAACAGGTAATGAAAAACAGTCGATAACCTGTCGGCAACCCTGTTGATAACCGATGAAAAAAGATGAAAACTTCAACCGTCCGGCGTTTGGAAAATCCGATCCGGGCCGCGTATATACGGCTTTCGGGAGAAACCAAAAAAAGTTTTCGGAAATTTTCGTCGCCCGACCGAAGCCCGAAACGGAACAGATTGTTGAAAATCGGAGGCTGTCGATATGTGGATAACGGTTTTCAACATTTGTGGACAACGCAAACAGCAGGGTGATTTACAGGCGATTGCGACGGAGAGTTGTCCCGTGCGTCGCAGTCCGTCTGTCGATAATCCGAATGAGGGCCGAGTTATCGACATTATCAACAGCTATTTATATTCTTCTTCTTTTTTATTTAAAATTTAAAAAAGGAATAAAAATAAAAAATGATTGTGGAAAACACCTCCGAACTCAAGGAGCGCATCGAGCGGCTCAAGCGTGAGAAGAACGCTGTGATCCTCGCACACTACTATACGAGGCCCGAAGTGCAGGCCGTGGCCGACTTCCTGGGCGACTCGCTCGCCCTGTCGGTACGCGCACAGTCGGTCGATGCCGACGTGATCCTCTTCGCCGGCGTGCACTTCATGGCCGAGACGGCCAAGGTACTCTGCCCCGAAAAAAAGGTGCTCATCCCCTGCCCCGAGGCGGGCTGCTCGCTTGCCGACTCGTGTCCCGCCGCGGAGTTCGCCGCTTTCAAGGCGAAGTATCCCGGCCACCGCGTGGTCTCCTATGTCAATACGACGGTCGAGGTCAAGGCCCTTACGGATATCTGCTGCACCTCGTCGAACGCCCTGAAGGTAGTTGAGTCGATCCCGGCCGATGTCCCCGTCCTTTTCGGGCCCGACCGCAACCTGGGCTCCTATATCCGCAAACTCACCGGACGCACGAACATGGTGCTGTGGGACGGCGCCTGCCACGTGCACGAGGAGTTCTCGCTCGAGAAGCTGCTGCAGCTCAAGCGCGAGCATCCCGAGGCCCGGGTGGTCGTGCATCCCGAGTGCCGTCCCTACATCCTCGAGGTGGCCGATTACGTCGGTTCGACGGCCGGCATCCTCGACTACTGCGGACGCAGCGAAGCCCGTGAGTTCATCGTGGTGACCGAGGCCGGCATCCTGGCCGAAATGAACCGCCTCTACCCCGACAAACGGTTCATCCCGGCACCCCCCGACGACGAGACGTGCGGCTGCAACAACTGCCGCTACATGAAGATGGTGACGTTGGAGAACATCGCCTCGTCGCTCGAAACGCTCTCGCCCGAGGTGGTCATCGACGAGGAGATCCGCTGTCGGGCCGAGCGTTCGATCCGCAACATGATCGCAATCCGTTAGCCATGTCTTTCGGCGAACTCTACGACAACGCCGCCGTGCGGCGCCGCGACCGCCTGCTCGACGCCTGCGAGGCGGAGGCGCTGTTGCGCCAGGGGGAGTACGGCGTACTCTCGATGCAGGCCGAGGAGGGGGGCGGATACGGCCTTCCGATCAGCTACGTCTGGGACGGCGAAGCGGTGATCTACCTGCACTGCGCCCCCGAGGGACGCAAGCTTCGCTGCCTGGAGCGCTGTCCCGAGGTGTCGTTCTGCGTCGTCGGACCCACGCATGTCGTGCCGCGCAAGTTCACGATGGCCTACCGCAGCATCGTCCTGCGCTGCCGTGCCTTGCGGGGGCTTTCGGAGCAGGAGCGTTGGAGGGCCATCGATCTGCTGCTGGGCAAGTATGCTCCCGCCGAGCGCGAAACGGGACTCACCTATGCTGCCAAGTCGTTCCCGCGCACGGAGATCCTTCGTCTGGAGATCCTCACCGTGAGCGGCAAATGCAAGAACGTAAGCGATTAGTAAATTACATAACCGATAAACAACTTGTATATGAAGAAAAAAATCATTTTTCTCCTGACGGCGGCCGTGCTTTCGCTGGCGGCGCGGGCCGATGAGGGCATGTGGCTGCTGCCCTACCTTCAGAAGATGAACATCAAGGTGATGAAGGAGCGCGGCTGCAGGCTATCGGCCGACGAGATCTACAGCGTGAACGAGTCGTCGCTCAAGGATGCCGTCGTTGTTTTCGGCGGCGGCTGCACGGGTGAGATCGTCTCGCCCGAAGGCCTGCTCTTCACCAACCACCACTGTGGCTACGCCTCGATCCAGCAGCTTTCGAGCGTCGAGCACGACTACCTTGCGAACGGTTTCTGGGCCATGTCCCAGGCCGAGGAGCTGCCCGTTCCGGGGCTCAAGGTGCGCTTCGTGCGGTACATCATGGATGTGACGGCGGATGTGCTGGGCAACGTACCCTCGACCGCCTCGCAGTCCGAGTACGAGCGCATCACGGCCGAGAACATGAAGGCGCTGACCGGGCGCCTGCAGGAGGAGCATCCCTCGATGGAGATCTCCGTCAAGCCCTTCTTCGGCGGCAACCAGTTCTTCGCCTTCGTGATGGAGGTATACACCGACGTCCGCCTGGTGGGGGCTCCCCCCTCGTCGATCGGCAAGTTCGGCGGCGATACCGACAACTGGATGTGGCCCCGCCACACGGGCGACTTCTCCATTTTCCGCGTCTATGCCGGTGCGGACAACCGTCCGGCCGAATACGCGCCGGAGAACCGTCCTTACCGCGCCGAGAAGTTCCTCAAAATCTCGCTCGACGGCGTCGATGAGGGCGACTTCGCCATGGTGATGGGATTCCCCGGATCGACCGAGCGCTACATGACCTCGTATGAGATCGATAACCTGCTCGGCACGGAGAACCCGCAGCGGATTTTCATCCGCGGCGAGCGCCAGGCGATCCTTTGGGACGACATGATGGCCGATGATGCCGTGCGCATCCAGTATGCCTCGAAATACGCCATGTCGTCGAACTACTGGAAGAATTCGATCGGCATGTCGCGCGGCATCCGGAAACTTGGCGTAAAGGCCCGCAAAGAGGCGCAGGAAGCTTCGTTCCAGGCCTGGGCCGAGAAGAATACGCTGCCCGAGGAGGGATATATCGACGCCCTGGCGAAGATCCGCGAGGCCGAGCTCCGCGGCGGCCCGATCTACGCCGGCGTGCAGTATCTTTCGGAGGCGTTCCTCGGGGCCGTCGAGCTGCTGAACCCCGTGCGTGCGTTCATCAATATGGATAAGATGGCCGTGGAAGAGACCATTGCCGATCCTGACGCCGTCAAGGAGCGTCTTGCCGAGTGGTACAAGGACTACAATCCCGCAACCGACCGCAAGGTGGCCAAGCGCATGCTCACCATCGCACGTGAGAACATGAAGACACTGCCGTCATTCTATGCCGACGTGGTCGATGAGCAGTTCGGCGGCGACATCGACGCCTATGTCGATTACCTCTACGACCACTCGGTCTTTGCCTCCGCGGAGAAGGTGCTGGCGCTGCTGGACGACTACTCGCCCGAGAAGATTGCTGCGGATCCCGCCGTGGAGCTGTCCGCATCGGTGTGGTCGAAGTATATGGAGCTTTCGAAGGCCTACCGCGAAAGCCATGCAGGTTATGCTGAAGGACATCGCAAATACATCGCCGGCCTGATGCTCCAGCAGCCCCGCAAGGCGTGGGCTCCGGATGCCAACTTCACGATCCGCCTCACGTACGGCAACGTGCTGCCCTACTCGCCGGCCGATGGCATCGAGTACAACTACTATACGACACTCAAGGGTGTGATGGAGAAGGAGGATCCGAAGAATCCTGCCGAGTTCACCGTACCCGAGCGCCTCAAGGAACTCTATGCAGCCAAGGATTTCGGCCGCTACGCTAATGCGAAGGGCGAGATGCCCGTGGCCTTCCTGGCCAACCTCGACATTACGGGCGGCAACTCGGGATCGCCCGTGCTGAATGACCGTGGCGCGCTGATCGGCCTGGCCTTCGACGGCAACTGGGAGGCCATGTCGGGCGACGTGGCCTTCGAGCCCGACCTGCAGCGCATGATCGCCGTGGATGTACGCTACGTGCTCTTCATCGTGGACAAGTTCGCCGGCGCCGGCTGGCTCCTCGACGAGATGCAGTTCGAGTAGTGCGTGACCGGATGTCCGACGGCATTCCGTCTGAAAAAGATTCCCGCACCTTTCCGAGGGTGCGGGAATTCTTTTTTTTCGGGTACGGGGACGGGTCAGCGGACCGGTCGGTGCAGGAACCTCTTGGCCAGGCGCCGCCGCAGGGGTTCGTCGTAGAGTTTCAGTGCGGCATAGGCCAGCAGGATGTTGCCGAAGAAGAGCAGCAGGGCCGCGGGCCACGTGCGGGCGAAGTCGGCGATGCCGTGGCGGATCATCCAGGCGTAGAAGAGGTACATGAACGGATAGTGGATGATGTAGACCGGGAAGGAGATGTCGCCCATGAAGCGGCAGAGTCCCGTCGAGAAACGGTCGGTCGTGGCGCCCGAGGCTCCCAGGCGGATGAGCAGCGGGAAGAGCAGTGCGATGCAGGCCACCTCGAAGAGGCCGTTGAGGCTGACGGCGGTGTCGGTCGGGAGGGCCGGGACGAGGAACAGCGCCACGAGGATCGCCAAGCAGATCCAGAAGGCCCCGCGGACCTTCACCGGGCGAAAGCGCCGTGCGAGGAGCATGCCCAGCGTGAAGGGGAAGAGCATGCGCACGAGGCCGCCGGCGAAGTTCACCCCGTCGAGCGTCCAGCCCAGGCCGATCGTACCATATTGCTGGGGGTCGGCCAGGGCGAAATAGGCGAGTCCGGCGCCCGTCAGAAGGGTGAGTGCGGCGAGCGCGCGGTCCGAAAGGCGGCGGATCAGCAGGGCGTAGAGGATGTTGCCGATATACTCGAAGAAGAGTGACCAGCTCGGCCCGTTGAGGGGAAACATCTCGCCATTGCCCCGCACCTCCCACGGTGCGCCGCTCCAGGCCGGGATGAAGCAGCAGGCGCAGAGCAGGGCCAGCAGCACGGAGGTTGTGGCGACCGGTGTGCCCTGCCACGTTACGGCACCCTGCGCAAGGAAGGTCACGGCGCCCAGCAGGGCCCCGAAGAGAACCATTGGATGGAGGCGTATGAGGCGTCGGCGGAAGAAGTTGCCGACCGTAAGACCGCTGCCCCAGCGGTCGTCGTAGGCGTAGGAGATGACGAAGCCCGAGAGCATGAAGAAGAAATCGACGGCCAGGTAGCCGTGGTTGATGCCTTCTATTGTGGCGCCGCCGCCGGCAAAGGCGTACCCTTCGAAGATGTGGTACCAGATGACCGAGAGCGCTGCAACGCCGCGCAGCCCGTCGAGCAGGTTGTAGTGGGGTTTGGTGTCCGCAAAGGATGAAGTGTTCATTTCCGTCTTTTTGGGTTTCGGGATCGGTTCGGGAGGATTGTTGCAAAGGTACGATTCCCGATGCAAAGGAAAAAGCTCTCGCGGTATTTTTTGGCCTTTCGAGGCAAATTCTTTATTGGGCGGGCAAGTGGTCCGGCCGGGACTTTTCGGTGCGGCAGTGAGGCGGAAACACCCCTTTGTCGGTGCGCGACCGAGCCTGTCCCGGGACTCGGAAGGAAGAGAAGCACCTTCTTTTTCCCGGTTGCTTCGTGCCCCGTGCTTCTTTCTTGCGGAAAAACTCCCCCTTTTGCTTTAGGAATCAATCAAAATTTCGTACTTTTGACACAAATTAGTAAGATTGTATCACTTCTATGGCTAAAGAGTTCAAACGCTATCTCGTGACTTCGGCACTCCCCTATGCCAACGGCCCCGTACATATCGGCCACCTGGCGGGAGTCTACATACCTTCGGATATCTACACGCGTTACCTGCGCCTGAAGGGCTGCGACGTGATCTCGGTCTGCGGATCCGACGAGCACGGCGTGCCCATCACGATCAAGGCCCGCAAGGAGGGCGTCACGCCCCAGCAGATCGTAGACCGCTACCACGAATTGATCAAACGCTCGTTCGAGGGGCTCGGCATGTCGTTCGACATCTATTCGCGCACCTCGTCGGCCACCCACGCCCGGACGGCTTCGGACTTCTTCCGCAAGCTTTACGATGAGGGCAAGTTCATCGAGAAGACCTCGATGCAGTATTACGACGAGGAGGCGCAGACGTTCCTTGCCGACCGTTACATCGTGGGCACCTGCCCCAAGTGCGGCAACGACCGCGCCTACGGCGACCAGTGCGAGAAGTGCGGATCGACCCTTTCGCCCGACGAGTTGATCGACCCCCACAGCGCCGTGTCGGGTTCGGTGCCCGTCAAGCGCGAGACCAAACACTGGTATCTGCCTTTGGATCAGTATGAAGGATTCCTCCGCGAGTGGATTCTCGAGGGCCACAGGGAGTGGAAGACCAATGTCTACGGACAGTGCAAGAGCTGGCTGGACGGCGGCCTGCAGCCGCGTGCCGTGAGCCGCGACCTGGACTGGGGCATTCCCGTTCCGGTCGAGGGTGCCGAGGGCAAGGTGCTCTACGTCTGGTTCGACGCACCGATCGGTTACATCTCCGCGACGAAGGACCTCACACCCGACTGGGAAAAGTATTGGAAGAGCGAGGATACGAAGATGGTGCACTTCATCGGCAAGGACAACATCGTCTTCCACTGCATTGTTTTCCCCTCGATGCTCAAGGCCCACGGCGGCTACATCCTTCCGGAGAACGTGCCCGCGAACGAGTTCCTGAACCTCGAGGGCGAGAAGATCTCCACATCGCGCAACTGGGCCGTCTGGCTGCACGAATACCTCGAGGAGTTTCCCGGCAAGGAGGACGTGCTGCGCTACGTGCTCTGCGCCAATGCCCCCGAGACCAAGGACAACGACTTTACGTGGAAGGACTTCCAGGCCCGCAACAACAACGAGCTGGTGGCCGTGCTGGGCAACTTCGTGAACCGTGCCCTGGTGCTCACGCAGAAGTATTATGACGGCAAAGTGCCAGCCTGCGGGGAGCTTACGGACTACGACCGCGAGACGATCGCCGACATTGCCTCGATCCGTGCGTCGCTTGAGAGCAACATCGAGAACTACCGCTTCCGCGAGGCGTTGAAGGATGCCATGAACTTCACCCGCATCGGCAACAAATATCTGGCCGACACCGAGCCGTGGAAGGTCATCAAGAGCGATCCGGAACGTGTGAAGACGATCCTCAACATCGCCCTGCAGATCACGGCCAATACGGCCATCGCCATCGAACCCTTCATGCCCTTCTCGGCTGCGAAGATGCTCTGCATGCTGGCCGTAGATAAGTTCTCCTGGGAGCGCCTCGGTAAGATGGATCTCATCGAGGCCGGACACACGATCGGCACGCCCGAGCTGCTTTTCGAGAAGATCGAGGACGACGTCATTCAACGGCAGCTGGACAAGCTGGCGGCTACGAAAGCTGCCAATCAGGCTGCTGAAGCTGCTCAACATGTTGAAGCACAGAAAGATACGATTTATTTTGACGATTTCCAGAAAATGGATATCCGTGTTTCGACGATCCTTTCCGCCGAAAAGGTCGCCAAAACCAAGAAATTGCTCAAACTCACGGTCGATACGGGTATCGACCAGCGGGTGATCGTCTCGGGCATTGCCGAGCACTTCACGCCCGAGGAGCTCATCGGCAAGCAGGTGCTCGTGCTGGTAAACCTTGCTCCGCGCGACCTGAAGGGCATCACCTCCAGCGGCATGATCCTCATGGCCGAGGATGCATCGGGCAAGCTGCGTCTGCTGCAGCCCGACGAAAAGACCAACAACGGCGCCATCGTGGGTTGATGCCTGCCGGATCCGTTGCTGTCCCGACAAAGATGAAACTGGTACTTTAAAATTTCAATATTTATGGAAAACATCGATTGGAGCGCATTGGGCTTCGACTACACCAAGACCGATTTCAATGCCCGCTTTACGTTTACCGACGGCAAGTGGAGCGAGATGGAAATCACGAGCGACGAGTACATCAAGATGCACATGTCGGCTTCGTGCCTGCACTACGGCATCGAACTTTTCGAGGGTCTGAAAGCCTTCCGGGGAATCGACGGCAAGGTCCGTCTCTTCCGTGTGGCCGACAATGCCCGCCGTCTTCAATCGTCGGCCAAGCGCCTTTGCTTGCCGGTTCCGTCGATCGAGATGATCGTCGATGCCTGTGTCGAGGTGGTCAAGCGCAACGAGCGTTTCATTCCGCCCTACGGTACGGGTGCTTCGCTCTACCTGCGTCCGGTGATGTTCGGTACGACCGTCGGACTGGGTGTGAAACCCGCCAAGGATGCGTTGCTGATCGTCTATTGCTCGCCCGTAGGTGCCTACTTCAAGTCGGGAATCAAGCCGATTCTGGTCGCCATCGACCGTGAACAGGACCGCGCTGCTCCACGTGGAACGGGCGATGTGAAGGTCGGCGGAAACTATGCGGCCAGCCTCATGTCGGGTGAAAAGGCGCACACGCTCGGCTATTCGAACGTGATGTACCTCGATGCGGCTGAGCACAAATACATCGAGGAGTGCGGTGCCGCCAACTTCTTCGGCATCAAGGAGGGCAAGTACATCACGCCGAAATCGCAGTCGGTGCTGCCTTCGATTACGAACATGAGCCTTCGCCAGATCGCCCGCGACATGGGACTCGAGGTTGAAGAGCGCCATATTCCCGTCGAGGAACTGGAGACTTTCGAGGAGTGTGGTGCCTGCGGAACGGCTGCAGTCATCTCCCCTATCGGAAAGATCTTTGATATGCAGACCGACAAGGTTTATACCTATGGTACGGAGGTCGGCAAGACGAGTCTTGAACTCTATACCCGCTTGCAGGATATTCAGTACGGCCGTTCGGAGGACAAGTATGGTTGGTGCACGATTGTGCTCTGATTTATTTACTGATTACAAAAGGAAAACCCCGCCATTCCGGCGGGGTTTTCCTTTTTGCTTTTTATACTAACTTAATTAGTATTAATGTTCCACGTGGAACAAATTCTTTGTTTTTTGTTTGTATCCTTATTTGTTTTTCTCTTTTATGTTCCACGTGGAACGTTTACCTGCCGAATTTAACGAGCAGAACATTGACGTCGGCCGGTGATACGCCCGGGATGCGCGATGCCTGTCCGATTGTTGTTGGGCGGATCCGGTCGAGTTTCTGCCGGGCCTCGATGGTTAGTGCATTCATTGAAAAATAATCGAAATTATCGGGAATGGAGATATTTTCAAGGCGGTGGAGCTTTTCAGCAATGAATTTCTCGCGTTCGATATACCCTTTGTATTTGATCTGTATCTCCGCCTCCTCGATTACCTCTTCGTTCATTCCGTTTTTCTCGATGAATTTTTTCAGTTTCGGCAACACCTCTTGAAGCGTTTCGAAACTCGTATTGTTGCGCATCAGGATGTCGTGCAGCTTGCGACCCTGTGTCAGCGGGTCCGATCCGATCGTTTTCAGATAGTCGTTAATTTCGGCTGCTTTGACACTCAGGTCACGTGCGAATGCTACAAGCGATTCTACGAGCGACTTTTTTTGCACGAATTCTGCATATCTTTTCTCCGAAATCAGACCGATTTCGTGCCCGAGCGGAGTGAGCCGCAGGTCGGCATTGTCCTGTCGCAGCAGGATGCGGTATTCGGCGCGCGAGGTGAACATGCGGTAGGGCTCGTCTACTCCTTTGGTCACCAGGTCGTCGATCAGCACTCCGATGTAGGCTTCGTCGCGGCGGAGCACGACGGCCTCCTCCCCTGCCAGTGCCCGGTGTGCATTGATTCCGGCCATCAGACCCTGCGCCGCCGCCTCTTCGTACCCGGTCGTGCCATTGACCTGTCCGGCGAAATAGAGACCTGCCACCCGCTTGGTTTCGAGCGAATGGTGCAGCTGTGTGGGCGGAAAATAGTCGTATTCTATGGCATATCCCGGTCGGTAGATGTGCAGATTTTCGAATCCGCGGATTTGATGCAGCGCTTTCCACTGCACCTCCCACGGCAGCGACGACGAAAATCCGTTGAGGTAGTATTCGTTTGTCGAGCGACCTTCGGGTTCGAGGAACAACTGGTGCTGCTCCTTGTCGGCGAACGTGCGGAGTTTGTCTTCGATCGAGGGACAGTAGCGCGGCCCTATACCCCGGATCGTGCCGTTGAACAGGGGAGATTCAGCGAATCCGCTGCGCAGTGTCTCGTGCACCTCGGGCGAGGTGTAGACCAGGTAGCAGGGCATCTGCTCCTCGACGGGCCGGATCTCCGATGCAAACGAGAACTTGGCCGGTTTCTCGTCTCCGTATTGGGGTTCGAGCCGGGAAAAGTCGATCGAGCGGGCATCGAGTCGTGCCGGGGTACCGGTCTTCATCCGCCCGGCTTCGAATCCCATGCGGCGCAGCGATTCGGTGATGCCGTGCGAGGCGGCATCTCCGGCGCGTCCTCCTTCGGCATGGGCCGATCCGCAGTGCATCAGACCCTCGAGGAAGGTCCCGGCCGTGAGTATTACGGCCCGGCAGGAGAACTCCACCCCCATGCGGCTTTTCACTCCGCGGATGTGCGGCCGCTCCTCCCCCGCTTCTTCCGTAAAGAGCAGTTCGGTGGCGGCATCCTGCCAGATGTGCAGGTTCGGGGTGTTCTCGAGCGTATGCCGCCACTCCCTCGAGAAGCGGCTCTTGTCGCACTGGGCACGCGGACTCCACATCGCAGCCCCCTTTGAGCGGTTAAGCATCCGAAATTGGATCGAGCAGAGGTCGGTGATGCGGCCCATTTGACCGCCTAATGCATCTATCTCTCTGACTATCTGTCCTTTAGCTACTCCTCCGACGGCCGGGTTGCAGGACATGGCCGCCATTTTCTCCATATCCATCGTCAGCAGCAGCGTGCGCGAACCGAGCCGCGCGGCCGCCGAGGCCGCTTCGCAGCCGGCGTGTCCGCCGCCGATGACGATGATGTCGTAATCGAGCGTCATGGTGTTTTGTCTCTCTTGCCGGGACACGGTCCTGACGGCTGTTTCGGATGCCGTGCTGTCTCCGCGTCTGCGGCTTACTCTTCGTTTTCCCAGAATTTCAGGTACTTGTCCTCCTTGCGGTGCATCTGGGCATTGCTGCGGGGCGTCTTGTCGCCCTGGCCGCAGAGGTGCAGCACGCCGTGGACCACCACGCGGCGCATCTCCTGGAGCGCCGTGGCGCCGTATTGCCGGGCGTTGTCGGCCACGGTCTCCACGTCGATGAAGATGTCTCCCGAGACGATGCGTGTATCGCTGCGGTCGCTGTAGTCGAACGTGATCACGTCGGTGAAGTAGTCGTGCCCGAGGTACTGTCGGTTCATCTCAAGCAGCCGCTGCGCCGAGCAGAAGATGTAGCTCACGTCGCCCAGCACATAACCCTCCTCCTCGGCCACGCGGCGCAGCCATTCGGCCGTCAGCCGCTTTTGCGGCAGGCGGTATTTGCAGTCGTCGTTGTAGTAGCGTACAGCCATTGCTTCTCTTTATCGTTTTTCAGCCTTGTTTTTGTCTTTGTCTCTCCGTGTGGAGAGGAATCCACAGAAACGGTTTGAAGCGGAATTTCGCCTCCGGAATGCTCTTTACGGGAATTCTTCGCAGACCCTTTCCGGAGAGTCTACCGCCTGAAGCAGTTTTCGGCCCGCATCGTCTGCTTCGGATCGGGCGGATAGATGCCGAACACGATCCGGTATTCGGTCTGCATCGTCTCGAAATCGACCGACGAACCGATGGTTCCGATCTGCTGGTTGCGGGCGATCTTCTGCCCCTTCCCGACGCAGACCGACCCGAGGTTGGCGTAGGAGGTGATGTATTCGCCGTGGGCGATGAATACCTCGTATTTGCCCGTGATGCGGTTGCGTTTGGTCTCCACGACCTTGCCGTCGTAGATCGAGATCACCTGTGCCTCCTTCGGTCCGGAGATCTCGGCCATGTTGCCCTTGTATCGCTTCACGCGGCCGCCCACGACGGGAAGCCGCAGTCCGGAGGTCTTCGACGAGAACGAAGCGCCCTCCTTGTTTCCTTTCGAGAGTTTGCGCAGTTCGCTGATCGCCACGTCGAGCTGCTGCTCCTGCTCGATCTTGCGCTGCAGGGCGCTCTTCTCGCGTTTCGAGAGCTGCCGGATCGTCGCCTTGGCGTTCCGCGAGTCGCGCTGCAGCTTCTCGCGCTGCGCCGTGAGCCGTGTGGAGACCGAGTCGAGCTCGCGGCGGCGGCGAGCAAGCGTCTCCTGTTCGGTGCGCACCTCGTCGGCCAGGCTGCGGATATCGCGTAGTTTGCGCTCGCGCAGGGCGGCTACGGCCCTCAGGTCGGTGATGCGGCGCGCCACGTCGGCGAAGTCGCGGGCCGAGAAGAGGTAGGTGAGGTAGTTGTTCTGGCGGTAGTTGCGGTAGGCTTCGCGTACCATCTCCGCATATTGCTGCCGGTCGCGTTCGAGTCTGGCAGCAAGATCCCCCGCTACGCTGTCCGTGCGTGCGATCTCCCCGCGCAACTGGGAGGCCTCCTTCTCCGTGGCGTCGAGCAGCTGGCTCCGCGAGTCGATCTGCCGGGCCAGGCGGCGCACCTGCTCCTCGGTCGAGGAGCGTCCCTTGCGCAGGCGGGCGATCTCCTGCTCCTCGGCAGCGATCTTCTTCTCGAGGGCCGCGATCACGCGCTTCTGTTCGGCCACGCGTGCGTCGTTCTGCCCCGAGGCCGTCCCGGCCGCGCAGAGCAACAGCAGAATCGGAATCAGCATGCGTAGACTCTTCATCGGCTTGTTTTTTCGGAGTTTCGGTCAGCGGCCGGCTGTTTGAGCCGGGGTTCGATCAATGCGGGATCGTATCCCTTCTCCAACGCCTGACGCCAGTAGATTTCGGCCATGAACTGTTCGCCCAGGGCATGGAGCATGTCGCCGTAGTGGGCCAGCAGCGAAGGCGATTTCTGCCCGTCGAGCACTACGGCCCGCTGCTGGATCTTCTTGGCTTCGTCCGTGCGTCCCAGTTTGTGGAGCACCCAGGCATGGGTGTCGAGGTAGGTCGGGTTGTCGTCCTCGAGCGCCACGACACGACTGGACATGGCCAGTGCCCGCTCCAGATCGCGTCCTTCGACCGAGAGAAAGTAGGCGTAGTTGTTCAAGACCATCGTGTTGTCGGGGTCGTAGCGCAGGCTGCGCTCATAGGCGCTGTAACAGCGTTTCATCCCCTTGCGGAATACGGCCGTGGGCTTGATGGTCCCCAGGTCCATCCGCTCGTCCCAGTCGGTGACGCCCTCGGTGGCCTTCAGGTGCCACGTGTCGCCGATCATGCCCCAGACCACGCTGCGCAGCGAATCCGTCGAAGCGTATGCGAGCGACTCTTCGTAGGCCCCGAGGGCCCGGTCGTAGTCGCCCGAGAGGCTGGCCACATGTCCCTTGGCCAGTCGGAAGTCGATCCGGTTGGGAAAGAGTTCGATGGCCTTCACGACGTAGCGGCCGACCGAGTCGGTCCGCTTCTTGTAGCTCTCGATGTCGATGATCGTGCGGTAGTACTCCTCCACGGGAGGCTGGTCGTCGAGGTGGCTCTTGTAGAGCGCAAGGGCCTGGTCCAGCTCCCCGGAGGCGATCAGGTGGCCGGCATAGAGTTCCACGACGCGTTTGTCGTCGGGATACTTGATGGCCAGCACCGAGGCCAGGTCGTTGAGCTGCAGGTAGTATTCGCGGTAGAAGCGGATGTCCGAGGTGTACTGTTCGAACTGGCGGATCTTCGTCTCGAGCGGGAGTTCGTCGGCCAGGAACAACCTCCGCGAGACGGCCAGCAGCGAGCGGTAGTCCTGCCGGGAGGTGTAGTAGTCGGCCAGCGACATGAGCGTTGCGAGGTTCGTCGAGTCGATCCGCAGCGCCTCGTCGAACTCCGCGCGGGCCAGCGAGTCGCGTCCGTCTGCGGCGTAGAGGTTGGCCAGCGCCACATGGGGTTCGGGTTCGTAGGGGGTCGCAGCCGCCTCCTGCCGGGCCTCGTCCAGGGCCCGTACGATCTGTCCGGTGGCCACGAGCAGGCGGCGCTTCATGCTGTTCAGCACGGGGATGCGCCCGAAGCGCACCTCGGCCGAGTCGAGCAGGGCCACGGCCTCGACAGGCTGGTGGGTCTGCTCGTAGAGCGCCGCGAGAATCCGGTAGAAGTCCGGCTCCTTGGGGAAGCGGTCGATCAGGCTGCGGTAGACGGGAACGGCCCGGTCGTACTGTCCGGCGAAGACAAGCATCTGGCCGTAGAACTGGTGGTACCACTTGTTGGCCGTATCGAGCCGGTAGGCGCGTTCGGCCAATTCGACGGCCTCTTCGGGCGAAGCATACATCCCGTTGGATACCAGCTCGAAGTAGGCCGGGGCATAGCTTGAGTCGCGCCGGATGGCCTCGGCGAAAAGTTCTCGGGCCCGCAGCGTATCGCCCGTGATGGTCTGCTGCTTGATGCCCTCGGTGTAGAACCATACGCTCGGCAGCGAGTCGGGATATGCGGGTGCAGCCGGAGTGCCCTTCCCCGCCACGAAGGCCGTGGTGAAGAGCGCACCCAGAAGCCATGTCGCCATCAGCCGTTTCATGCCTGCCGAAGGTTTAGAGCGCCTGGTCGAACTGGTGGAGGAAACGCACGTCGTTCTCGAAGTAGAGGCGCAGGTCCTTGACGCCGTATTTGAGCATGGCGATGCGTTCGATGCCCATGCCGAATGCGAATCCGGAGTACTTTTCTGGATCTATATTATTGGCTTTCAGTACGTTGGGATCTACCATGCCGCAGCCCATGATCTCGAGCCATCCCGTGCCCTTGCAGACCGGGCATCCCTTGCCGCCGCAGAGGTTGCATGAGACGTCCACCTCGGCCGAAGGCTCGGTGAAGGGGAAGTAGGAGGGGCGCATGCGGATGGCTGTCTGCTCGCCGAAAAGCTCCTTGGCGAAGTAGAGCAGCGACTGCTTCATGTCGGCGAACGAGACCCCCTCGTCGATGTAGAGGCCCTCGATCTGGTGGAAGATGCAATGTGCGCGGTAGGAGATCGCCTCGTTGCGGAAGACCCTTCCGGGGCAGATCACGCGGATGGGCGGCTTCTGGCGCTCCATCGTGCGTACCTGGATTGACGAGGTGTGCGTGCGCAGCAGGATGTCGGGATCCTTCTCGATGAAGAAGGTGTCCTGCATGTCGCGGGCCGGGTGCTCGGGCGGGAAGTTGAGGGCCGAGAAGACGTGCCAGTCGTCCTCGATCTCCGGGCCGTCGGCCACCGTGTAGCCCAAGCGCGAGAAGATCTCGACGATCTGATTCTTGACCAGCGAGATCGGGTGGCGCGACCCGAGGTGTTCGGCCGATCCCGGGCGGGTCAGGTCCTCCTCCGCGGTCCGGTTGTCCTCGGCAGCGTTCTGCAGCTGCTCGCGCAGCGTGTTGATCCGCTCCGTGGCTTCGGTCTTCAGGCGGTTGAGTTGCTGTCCGAGTTCGCGCTTCATTTCGGGAGCGACGCTCTTGAACTCCTCCATCAGGGCATTCAGTTCGCCCTTCTTGCCGAGGACCTTGATGCGGAACTCTTCGAGTTCGGCGGCTGCTTTCGGTTTGAACTCTTCGACACGTCGGAGGAGTTCATTGATTTTGTCGATCATATTTTGTTCGTTTTTCTTTTTTCCCTACTTTTGAAGTGCTCTGCACCCCATGTAACGTGCAAAGTTATAAAAAAATTGAGATATGTTGCGTAAATCCCTCGTATTTGTCCTTCTGATGCTTGCCGGGGTGCTCCCTGCGGAGGCCCAGCGGGTGGGTGTGGTGATGAGCGGCGGCGGCGCGAAGGGACTCTACCACATCGGCGTGCTGGAGGCGCTCGAGCAGAACGGCGTGCCGATCGACTATGTGGCCGGCACTTCGATGGGGTCGATCATCGCGGCGATGTATGCCGCGGGCTATTCTCCTGCCGAGATGCGGGCCATCGTCAGCTCGGGGGTGGTCAAGGAGTGGGTTTCGGGACGTATCGACCCCAACAAGTACATGGACTACTACCGGCAGGTGGGCAACAACCCCTCGTTCCTGAGTCTGCTCATCGATGTCGAGGGACCGGCCGGCAAGCGTTTCCAGGTTCCCAAGAACCTGATCTCCTCGACGCAGATCGACCTGGCGCTGACCGAGCTTTTCGCTCCGGCGACGGCCGCATCGGACGGTGATTTCGACCGCCTGATGGTGCCGTTTCTCTGCGTGGCCAGCGACATGAACCACCGCCGTCCGGCGGTGCTGCGGAGCGGCGAATTGAGCGAGGCCGTGCGTTCGTCGATGGCCATTCCGCTGGTTTTCAGGCCAATGGGTATCGACTCGATGCTACTCTACGACGGTGGCATCTACGATAATTTTCCGTGGAAGCCCCTCGACGAGGAGTTCTCCCCCGATCTGATCGTCGGCTCGATTTGTACGGCCGGCAACACACCGCCCAGTGTCGAGAGCAACCTCATGGACCAGGCCTTCATGCTGGCCATGCAGGAGACCGACTATACGCTGCCCGAGGGACGAAGCGTCACGATCCGCCGCGGGGTCGATGCCGGCATGCTCGACTTCGACCGGGCGGTCGAGATCATGGACTCGGGATATGCCGATGCCATGGCCGCGATGCCGCAGATCCTCGAGCGTATTACCGATCGCCGCGATACGGCCTACTACGAGGCCCGGCGTGCGGCCTTCCGGGAGCGCTGCCCAAAGCTCCTGTTCGACGACTACAAGCTCGAAGGGCTTTCGCAGGCGCAACGCTCCTACATCCGCGACTTCGTGCAGGTGGACCGCCGCACGCCCGGGCACCAGCGCCCGATGGGTTTCGCCGAACTGCGCGACAACCTCTTCGAAGTGTTGGCCGGCGGGGAGTTCACGATGGATTTTCCCCATGTGCGTTACGACTCGCTGCGGGGCCGCTATTCGTTCCAGGCCCGGTTCCACACGCGTCCGAACTTCCGGATCACGATCGGCGGCAACATCTCTTCGACGGCCTTCAACCAGGCCTACATCGGGATGAACTACCAGCGGATCGGTCGTGTCGGGCAGCGGCTCGGGGCAGAGCTCTACCTGGGGCCGCTCTACACGTGGGGCAAACTCGGCGGGCGCACCGACTTCTACCTCGTCGAACCGCTTTTTCTCGACTACTCCTATAACTTTTCAGTCCACAACCTGCGTCACGGCTCCTTCGGCAACGTGACGAAGATCGACAATACGGAGCAGGTCAAGGAGAGCGAGAGTTTCTTCTCGCTGGCTGCGGGCATGCCGCTCACGCACCGCAGCGTGGTGACGCTCCGGGCAAATGCCGGGCATGTGAACTACCGCTACGACTCGGAGGATCTCTTCGCCGACGATACGGACCTCACGCGCTTCCGCTTTTTCGGCCTGAAGGCCGAGGTGGCCCGCAATACGCTCGACAAGTTCCTCTACCCGCGGCGCGGTTCGGACCTGCGTCTGTCGGGGATCTATGTCACGGGACGTGAGAAGGTGCGGCCTTACGATGCCGAACGCTTCTACTCGCCGGGCATGCGCCACTGGTTCGGGGCGCGGGTCAGCTGGTCGCAGTATTTCGACATCCCGCAAAGCAGCTGGTTCTCGTTCGGATACAACATCGACGGGGTCTATACGAACCATCCCGACTTCGGTTCGTGGGACGCTACGTTGATGTCGATGCCGTCGTATGCCCCCGTGCAGCATGCGAAGATGATCTACATGCCCGACTTCCACGCCCCGTGGTTTGTCGGTGCGGGTATCATGCCGACGTTCGACCTGATGTCCAACTTCTTCTTCCGGACGGGCTTCCATGCGATGTTCCGCGCCCCGCACGACAGCGCCCTGGCGCCGGCGGGCGTCCGCCTTGCGGACCGGAGGTGGCACTATATCGCCGAGGCGTCGCTGGTCTACCATTCGCCGATTGGTCCCGTGAGCCTCGCCCTGACCAAGTACGATCTGAAGGACTGGAAGAACATGTACCTGACCTTCAACTTCGGGTATGCGATCTTTGCCCCGAAAGGAACCTTCTATTGACCGTACTTTCCGTCTCCGGCATCTCCGTTCCGTCCGTTGCTTCGGAACCGGCAGGTTGGGCGGAAAAAGGCCGAAAACGGGGCGGAGCGGATAAAAAAGAGGTCCGGAATCCTTTGTGGATTCCGGACCTCTCTCTTTTCGGAGCGGGGAGCCGCTGCCGGCCCCGCCGCCTGTTTCCTTACCAGATGATCACGCGCTCCTCCTCGGGCAGGAACATCGCGCCGTCGGTGATGCCGAAGGCGTCGTAGAAGGTCTGCAGGTTGCGCAGCGTGGCGTTCACGCGCCACTTGCCCAGCGAGTGTACGTCGAGCTTGGTCAGACGGGCAGCCTCCTCGTCGCGGATGTTCTGGGCCCACAGCGTTGCGTAACCCAGGTAGAAGCGCTGCTCGGGCGTGAATCCGTCGATCGGGGCGGGTTTCTCCTTGCCCTCGAGCGAGTTGTGGTAGGCCGTCCAGGCTACGCGCAGACCGCCCTGGTCGGCGATGTTCTCACCCAGCGAGAGCGAGCCGTTGGCGTGCAGTGCCGGCTGGCCGTCCTTGGCGGGCAGCACCTCGATGGCGTCGAACTGCTTGACCAGGATGTCGGTCTTGGCCTTGAAGGCGGCGGCGTCCTCTTCGGTCCACCAGTTGTTCATGTTGCCGTCCTTGTCGAACTGGCGACCCTGGTCGTCGAATCCGTGGGTCATCTCGTGGCCGATCACCACGCCGATGGCACCGTAGTTCACCGCGTCGTCGGCGTCGGGGTTGTAGAAGGGCGGCTGCAGGATGGCGGCCGGGAAGCAGATCTCGTTGGTCGTCGGGTTGTAGTAGGCATTGACCGTCTGCGGCGTCATGCCCCACTCCTCCTTGTCCACGGGTTTGCCCAGGTCGGCGATGTTGTCCTCCGTGTACCAGATGTTGGCATTGACGATGTTCTCCCAGTAGCTCTTCGACGGGTCGATCTCGAGCGTCGTGTAGTCCTTCCACTTGTCGGGGTAGCCGATCTTCACGGTGAAAGTAGCCAGCTTCTCGCGGGCCTTGGCCTTCGTGGTGTCGGACATCCAGTCGAGGGCGTCGATGTGCTGGCCGAGGGCCGTCTGCAGGTTCTTGACCAGTTCCGTCATGCGCTCCTTGTCCTTCTCGGGGAAGTACTTGGCGACGTACATCTCGCCCACGGCCTCACCCAGCGTACCGTTGGGCACGGACATGGCGCGCTTCCAGCGGGGCTTCTGCTCCTGCTGGCCCGACATCACCTTGCCGTAGAAGTCGAACGAGGCCTGCTGGAAATCGTCGCTCAGGTAGCCGGCGGCGGCGTTGATGTACTGTGCGGCCAGATAGTAGCGCAGCGACTCGATCGGGGCGTTCTTCAGCAGGTCGTTGGCGTTGGCCACGGCCGAGGGGGTCGTCACGATGATCGTGTCGAAGTCGCCGATGCCCATGGCCTTGTAGTAGGCCGGCCAGTCGATGGCGTCGTAGGTCTTCTCGAAGTCGGCCTTCGACATCGGGTTGTACTGGGCCACGATGTTGCGCATCTCGACGTTCGACCACATCTTCTCGGCCAGCTTGGTCTCCAGTTCGACGACCGAAGCGGCGGCCTGTTCGGCCTGCTCGATGCCCGTCAGGGTGAAGAGCTTGGCGAGCATCTCGCCGTAGGCCTTCTTGATCCCGGCATTCGACTCATCGACATAGTAGTCGCGCGTACCCATGCCCAGACCGCTCTGCGAGATGTAGAGGGCGTTCATGTTGCTGTTCATCAGGTCGGACTCCACGCCCATGCCGAAGAAGGGGTTGGCCACCGAGTGGTGCAGGTCGGCGATGGCGGCCGTCAGCTGTGCGCGGTCGGTGATGCCCAGCAGCTCGGCGACCTTGGCCTGGATCGGGGCGGCGCCCTCCGTGTTCAGGCGCACCGAGTCGAGGCCCATCTTGTAGAGGTCGGAGATCTTCTGCTCGACACTGCCCGGGGCGGCCTCGATCTTGGCCATCTCCTGGAAGAGGTCGTTGATGCGCTTCTGGTTGTTCTCGGCGATCACGTCGAAGGCCCCGTAGCGCGAATACTCGGGTTTGAGCGGGTTCTTGGCCTGCCACCCGCCTGTGGCATACTGGTAGAAGTCGGCGTTCGGAGCTACCGAGAGGTCGAAGTTCGTGAGGTCGATGGCCGGGGTCTTGGTCGGGTTATTCTGACAACTTGCCATACAAGCCAGGGATGCGGCAAAAAGGATGATTTTTTTCATATTCTTTGTTCGGGTTTTGAAAACGGGAACCTCCGCGGAGATCCCCGTTTTGCTTTTTTTGATGTTTCGATGATTGTCAGCCTATTCGCGGATGGCCTCCACGCCGGGCAGCGTGCCGAATTCGATGTACTCGAGCAGGGCGCCGCCGCCGGTCGAGATGTAGGATACCTGGTCGGCCAGGCCGAACTTGTTGATGCAGGCCACCGAGTCGCCGCCGCCGATGAGCGAGTAGGCGCCCTTCTTCGTGGCCTCGGCGATGGCCAGGGCCACCTCCTTCGAACCGGTTGCGAACTTGTCGATCTCGAAGACGCCCACCGGACCATTCCAGAGGATCGTCTTGCAGCCGAGGATGTGCTCGCGGAAGCGCTTCTTGCCCTCGTCGGCGATATCGACACCCTCCCATCCGTCGGGAATGTTGTCGGCCGGGGCGACGTTCGTGTTGGCGTCGGCCGAGAAGGCATCGGCGATCAGCGCGTCGGGCGACATGACCAGCTCAACGCCCTTCTGCTTGGCCAGCTCGAGGATCTCGAGGGCCACGGGGAACATGTCGGGCTCGCAGATCGAATTGCCGACCTTGCCGCCCTGGGCTGCGGCGAACGTGTAGGTCATGCCGCCGCCGATGATGATCGAATCGACCTTCTCGATCAGGGCCTTGATGACGCCGATCTTCGACGATACCTTCGAACCGCCGATGATGGCGCAGAACGGGTGTGCGGGCTTCTCCATGACGGCCGAGATCGCCTTGACCTCGCGCTCCATCAGGTAGCCGAACATCTTGTCGTTGGGGAAGTGCTTGGCGATCAGGTAGGTCGATGCGTGCTTGCGGTGAGCCGTACCGAAGGCGTCGTTGATGTAGCAGTCGGCATACGAGGCCAGCTTCTTGACGAACTCCTTCTGCGGACCCTCCTTGAGGGCCTTCTTGGCGGCATCCTTCTCCTCCTTGGTGGCGTCCTCCGCCAGGCCGCGGGGCTTGCCCTCCTCCTCGGCGTAGAAACGCAGGTTCTCGAGCAGCAGCACCTCGCCCGGCTTGAGGGCCTTGGCCATCTCGGCGGCCTTCTCGCCCATGCAGTCACCGGCGAAGGCGACCTTCACGCCGAGGTTCTTCTCGATGGCCGGGATGATCTGTTCGAGGGAGTATTTGGGATCGGGGTTCTTCTTCGGGCGACCCATGTGCGACATGAGGATCACCGAACCGCCTTCGTCGAGCACCTTCTTGATGGTGGGGATGGCGGCGCGGATGCGGGTGTCGTCCGTCACTTCGCCCTTCTCGTTGAGGGGCACGTTGAAATCCACGCGGATGATCGCGCGCTTGCCTTTGAAATCGTAGTTGTCGATCGAAATCATAGCTCTTGAATATTAGATGTTTTGTTGAATGTTTTTCCTTCGGATTTCATCCGGTGGCAAAATTATGAAAAATTTCAGGAATCTGTTATTGCGATAACAGAAAAATGCGGCCGCCCGGACAAAAAGCCCCCGTGCACGGTATCAGTACTTGTAGCGCATCCACTTCACCAACTCCTTGAGGGTCGGTTTCTTGCCGTACATGAAGATGCCCACGCGGTAGATCTTCGCGGCGAACCACACCATGCCGATGAACGAGGCGTAGAGCACCGCGAGCGAGAGGACGATCTCCCACAGCGGGATGTCGTAAGGGATGCGGGCCATCATCACCACGGGCGACGTGAAGGGGATGATCGAGAACCAGAAGGCCATCGGCGAGTTGGGGTCCTTGATCACGGCCAGCATCATCAGCAGCGCCAGGATGATCGGCAGCGTGATGGGAGTCTGCAGCTGCGAGGCGTCCTGTACGTTGTCCACGGCCGAGCCCACGGCGGCGAACATCGCCGAGTAAAGCAGGTAGCCGCCAAAGACGAAGAGCAACAGGCAGACGAAGATCTTGACCACATAGCCCAGGTCCGTGACGGCGGCCACGGCCTGCAGCATTTCGGTATCCATGCCGCTCGCGGCCGCAGCGTCGGGCATCCCCTGCCGCACGGCCTCCACGCCGGCCATCGCCTCGGCGGGCATGAGCTGCGGCATGACGAAGCTGCCCACGCCGACGATCAGCACGCCCCAGATGACGATCTGCACCACGGCCACCGAGGCGATGCCGAGGATCTTGCCCATCATCAGGTCGAAGGGCCGCACCGAGGAGACCATCACCTCGAGTACGCGGTTGTTCTTCTCCTCGATGACCGACTGCATGACCATCGAGCCGTAGATCAGCAGGAACATGTAGAGCACGAAGCCCAGGATGTATCCCGCGGCCGTGGCGACGACCGACGACTGGGCCTGGGTCTCCTCCTCCTGCGACTTGTCGTTGCGGAAGGTCTGGAGCGTGACGGTGGTCTTCACCTCGTCGAGGATCTGCTGGAGGTTGTCGATGTTGTAGCGGCGGAGCTTCTCGGCTTCGAGGATCCGTTCGATCTGGCCGGTGAGGCTCTCTTCGAGCGAGAGCGACGACGACGAGTTGGCGTAGAGTTTGGCGGCCGAGGGGTTCTCGAGGATGTCGCTGCCGATCCACAGCACGCCGAACAGGTCGGAGAACTCGCGGCGCGCCTCGTCGGTGCTCTTGTCGGTGGTCGTGAAGCGGATCTCCTCGCTGTCCACAAGTTTCGGGGCCACCAGGCCGCTGTCGTCGATCACGACGATCGTCTTCGTCTCGCCGCGCGAGAAACGCATGATGAGCGCCGGGGCGACCATCAGGGCGAGCATCAGCACGGGCATGAGGATCGTGGTGATGATGAAGGATTTTTTGCGCACGCGCTCGTTGAACTCGCGCTGGATGATGAGGGATATGTTGGACATGTTGTGTAGGTTTTATCGGTTCTCTTTCTCTCCTGTTTTCCGGATTCGGAGCAGCAGCAGGATGCCGCAGCACAGCGTGATGGCCGAAAGGATGGGCCGTAAGGTGCCTTCCTCCGTCCTCAGACCGTGGATCATTCCGTAAAGTCCGAGTCCCAGGCACAGGCCGGCAAGCGTCCCTGCGGCGGCTTTCGTGCGGCGTTGCGGGCGCTCTTGTCCGACCGCTTCGTTTGTCTTTTTCATGGCGTGATCTATAACTGCCCGTTCACGGCGCGGATGAAGATGTCGTTCATCGAGGGGATGATCTCGCGGAACGAGCGCATCTCGACGGCATCGTTGGCCGCGGCGATCACCGCGCGCACGGCGCCGTCGTCGGGGACGTGGAGGCGCAGCGTGCGGTAGGCCGACTCCTCGCCCTCGGGGCGTTCGAGCAGTTCGCAGTGCGGTGCCAGGACGCGGCGCAGCGACTCTTCGTCGCCGCGGTAGTCGATCTCGAAGAGGTTCGACCCGTGGCGGCGGCGGATGTCGTCCACACGCCCCGAGAGGATGTTCTTCGAGCGGTTGATCAGCGTGATGTGGTCGCAGATCTCCTCCACCGACGACATGTTGTGCGTCGAGAAGATCACCGTCGATCCCTTGTCGCGCAGGGCGAGGATCTCCTCCTTGAGGAGGTTGGCGTTGATCGGGTCGAAGCCCGAGAAGGGCTCGTCGAAGATCAGCAGCTCGGGCTCGTGGAGCACCGTGACGATGAACTGCACCTTCTGGGCCATGCCCTTCGAGAGCTCCTCGACCTTCTTGTCCCACCAGTTCTCGATGCCGAACTTGCGGAACCAGCTTTTGAGCCGGGCGACCGCCTCGCGGCGCGAAAGACCCTTCAGGCGGGCGAAGAAGATGGCCTGCTCGCCCACCTTCATCTTCTTGTAGAGTCCCCGCTCCTCGGGCAGGTAGCCGATGCGGTAGATGTCGTCGGGGGCGATTTCGTGGCCGTTGAAGCAGACGCGCCCGCTGTCGGGTGCGGTGATACGGTTGATGATCCGGATGAGGGTGGTCTTGCCGGCGCCGTTGGGGCCGAGCAGTCCGTAGACCGATCCGCGGGGGATGGCGATCGAGACGTCGTCGAGCGCCTTGTGTCCGGCGTATTGTTTCGAGACGTGTTCAGCCGTAAGGATTTCCATGGGTGTCTGATTGTCTGTTTTCGGGTAAAACCATCGGCAAATATAAAGAACAAAGCCGGAAGCTCAAAAAAAATTTATCGTTTTTCGATAAAAAACTTCCTCTGCATCCTGCCGACATGCCGATTGCCTGCTCTGTTCCGTTTCCTTACATGCGGGCTTGCCGCGGAGCGGGCCGCCGCAGGGCTGTTCCCCGGGGGTGTCCGTCCGCCGCCGCTGCGGCGCGCATTCCGTCGCGAAAATGTGGTTTTTGCCGGACTTTCACTATCTTTGGCGCATGAAAGAGTCGAAATTCGTCAAGACGAAAATCGTTGTGGGCTACGTCATCCTGATCGCCGTCTGCATCCTCTCGGTGGGTTATGTCTACCGGGAGGTGGTCCGTTTTTCGACTCCCGACGGCACCTATGCGCAGCTGCACACTAAGCGCAGTGCCGTCAATCAAGTGCTCTACCACCTCTATCAGGCCGAGAGCTGCGGACAGCTGATGATTGCCGGTTACCAGTCCTACGAGGAGCGTTACCGCCAGGAGCTGCGCACCGTGCGCAGCCGGATCGACTCGCTGCGCTCGCTGACCGGCCGCAGCGATTCGCTGCAGACGATGCGTCTGGACAGCATCGTGCGACTGCTGGCCGACAAGGAGCGCCGGACGACGAGCCTCTTCCGCTCGATCCGCGGCGGCGCCACGGCCAGCCTGCTCGAAAAGAACATCCGGGCGTTGATCGAGTCGTCGCCCGACAGCCTGCCGGGGACCGTGTCGCCGGCCGATACCCTGCTGCCGGCCGACTCGCTCCAGTTGCCGCCTCTGTCCGACTCGCTCCAGTTGCCTCCGCTGCCCGATTCGCTCCAGTTGCCTCCGCTGCCCGATTCGGTGCTGCATACCGAGCGAATTCCGGTCGGCGAGGGGGTGCACGGCGACACCTCGACGCTGCTGCTGGCCGACACGCTGATCCTGACTCGCCCGATGCAGATCGACACCCTGCCGCGCCTGCGGCGCATCGTCCAGACCGATACGGTCTCCGTGCCGCGGGCCAAACGGCGGTTCTTCCGCCGCCTGGCCGACCTGTTCAGCCCACCCCGGGAGGAGACCGCAGTGGTGATATCGCGCAGCGAGATCGTCGTCGATACGGTTCCCGCTCCGACCCCGGCGATGCGGCCCGATGCGTTGCGCGACACGATCGCCATCGTGCTGCGGGCCCTGCAGGACAGCGTCACCAGCGAACGCCTCTACATCTACGACGAAGCGTGGCGCGAGGGGTTGCGCCTGCGCTACAGCAACGACCTGATCAACGCGAAGATCTACCGCCTGATCATGGACTTCGAGGAGGAGGAGACCGACTACCTCATGCGCCGCATCGACGAGAACGAGGCGATCCGCAGCCGCTCGTCGCGGATGCTCGGCGGGGTGGCGGCCGGGGCCGTCGTCCTGATGCTGCTGTTCGTGGCGGTGCTGTGGCGCGACATCAACCGCGGTAACCGTTACCGCCGGGCCCTCGAGCGCGCCAACCGCGACAACGAGGCGCTGCTGGCGGCCCGCGAGCAGCTGATGCTGGCCATCACGCACGACATCAAGGCGCCTCTGGGCTCGGTCATGGGCTACATCGACCTGCTTTCGCGCCTGACCACCGACAAGCGACAGACGCTCTACCTGCAGAACATGCGCTCCTCGTCGGAACACCTGCTGGCGCTGGTGAACAGCCTGCTCGATTTCTATCGGCTCGACGTGAACAAGATGGAGGTTGATTCGGTGGTCTTCAATCCCTCGCAGCTTTTCGAGACGATCCGTGCGGGCTTTGCCGCAGCGGCCGATGCCAAGGGGCTCGACTTGCGGCTGGAGACCGGTCCCGGGGCTGCGCGCGAAGTTACGGGCGATGCCTTCCGCATCCGGCAGATTGCCGATAACCTGATATCCAATGCCTTGAAATTCACCGATGAGGGCAGTGTCACCCTGCGGGCCGACGTGGCCGACGGTTGGCTGACCTTCTCGGTTCGCGATACGGGCCGCGGCATCGGCCCCGAGGAGCGCGAGCGCATCTTCGCCGAGTTTGTCCGGCTGCGTTCGGCGCAGGGGGTCGATGGCTTCGGTCTGGGTCTCTCGATCGTGGACCGGCTCGTCAAGCTGCTCGGAGGAACGATCGCGCTCGACAGCGAGCCGGGACGCGGCAGCCGCTTTGTCGTCCGGATTCCCGTCGGCGAGGCTCCCGAGCCCGATCCGGTCCCGGTGCCGGCCGAGATCTCCGAGGCGGTGCCGACCGAGGAGTTGCGGGTGCTGCTGGTCGATGACGACCGGCTGCAGCTGGAGATGGTGGCGGCAATGTGCCGCCGGGCCGGGTTCTCGGTCGAGTGCTGTCCGTATCCCGAGTATGCGGCCAAACTCATCTCCGAAGGGCATTTCGATCTGGTGGTCACCGATATCCAGATGCCGGCCTTCGACGGGTTCCGGGTCCTTGCCGCCATCCGCGAGGTGAACCCCTCCCTTCCGGTGGTGGCCGTTTCGGCCCGCGGGGAGATGAGCCCCGAAGACTTCGCCGCCCGGGGATTCACCGCCTGCCTGCGCAAGCCCTTCTCCTATGGGGAGCTGACCGCCACGATCCGCCGGGTCTGCGGCGAAAAACAGCCGCTGCATACCTCGGAGGCTCCGGATTTCGGGCCGGCCGATCCCGACGGCATCCGCTTCGACGCCTTGACTGCCTATGCGGGCGACGATGCCGAGGCGGCCCGCAGCATCCTCGCCTCCTTTGCCGAGCAGACCGCGGCCAACTGCACCTCGCTCGAAGGGGCGCTTGCCTCGGGCGACTGGGCGACGGTCCGTGCCTTCGCCCACAAGATGCTGCCGATCTTCACGATGCTGGGTGCCGCGGCGGTTGCTTCCGTGTTGCGGCGGGCCGAGGGGGCGGGCGATCCCTTCCCCGAGGCGCTTTCGGCCGATCTGGCGGCGGCCGTGGCCGAAATTCGGAAGATCGTTGCCGAGGCGGAGCATCGCGTCGGTGCGGGAAAAGTACGCGGATGACGCGGAAATCCGAATAGAAATGTTATCTTTGTAGTGTTATGGAACGGATTCTGATCGTAGACGATGATATTACGTTTGCCCTGATGCTTCGCACCTGGCTGGCCAAACGCGGTTTTGACGTGGAGAGCGTCGGTTCGGTCGCGGCGGCCCGCACGGCCCTTGCCAAGGGAAGCTATTCGCTTGTGCTGAGCGATATGCGGCTCCCCGACGAGGACGGCATTGCACTCCTGCAGTGGATGTCGGGCGAGGGAATCGCGGCTCCCGTGATCGTGATGACGAGCTATGCCGAGATCCAGAACGCCGTGCGAAGCATGAAACTCGGAGCCCGGGACTACGTGGCCAAGCCCGTCAATCCGGACGAGTTGCTCAAGAAGATCCGCGAGGCGCTCGAGGCGTCCGCCGCTTCGGAGAGTTTCGAGCTGGCGGAGCGGAGCGCCCGGGGAGAGAGAACCGAAAAGGCCGAAAAGGGTGTTCGCGGAACCCGCGACAGCGTGGAGCCGCTCAACTACATCGAGGGGCGGAGCGACGCGGCCCGGCAACTCTATGAATACGTGCGTCTGGTCGCACCGACGAACATGTCGGTGCTGGTGAACGGCGCCAGCGGTACGGGCAAGGAGCACGTGGCGCAGCTGATCCACCGAGGCAGCAAGCGTGCCGGGAAGCCTTTCGTGGCGGTCGATTGCGGAGCCATCCCGCGTGAGTTGGCCGCGTCGGAGTTCTTCGGTCACGTCAAGGGGTCGTTTACCGGGGCGCTTACCGACAAGGTGGGGGCCTTCGAGGCGGCCAACGGCGGCACGCTCTTCCTCGACGAGGTGGGCAACCTCACCTACGAGACGCAGGTGCAGCTGTTGCGCGCGCTGCAGGAGCGGCGCATCCGCCGTGTGGGCAGTACACGCGAGATCCCGGTGGATATCCGCCTGGTGACGGCGACGAACGAGAACCTTGAGGCGGCGATCGTCCGGGGCAGTTTCCGTGCGGACCTCTTCCACCGCATCAACGAGTTCACGCTGCGGATGCCCGAGTTGCGCGAGATGCGCGGCGACATCCTGCTCTTTGCCGACTTCTTCCTCGATCAGGCCAACCGCGAGTTGGGGAAGCACATCGTCGGCTTCGATGCCGAGGCGGTAGCGGCCCTCACGCGCTGCGAATGGCCGGGTAACCTGCGTCAGTTGAAGAATGCCGTGAAGTCGGCGACGCTGCTGGCTTCGGGCGACTACATCACTTGCCGCGAGTTGCCTGCCGAGGTGACTGCCGCCACACCTGCGGCGCCGAGTTTTTCGCTGCGCGACCCGGCGTCGGAGGAGGAGCAGATTCGGCGTGCGCTGTCGGCGGCCGGCGGCAACAAGTCGCAGGCGGCGAAGTTGCTGGGGATCGATCGCAAGACCCTCTACAACAAGCTGCACCTCTACGGCATCGAGTGAGCCGGTGTGGAATTTTTCTACACCTTGTGTGGAGCTTCTCCACGGTTTTCCACACGGGAGCGGGGCTTCTCCGGGAACTTTGGTTGAGTGATTGTGTTTGATTTACAATATGTTACACTTTCCGTTGTGGATCTGGCATTCGGCTTGATGCCCTCTCTTGGGAAGCCGGATGGATTCCGGATTCGACGGACGGAAAAAAAGAAGTGGAACTTAAACAAATGCTTATGGTGAAATGACGGTAAAGACGACAGGGATCTTCTGACGGGAGCCTCGGATTGCGGGGCGACGTCCAGCGAAGCGGATCGGTTCTTTGGGAGATATGTAAAATTTTTTCCGTTTTATTCAGATCGTCCCTCGCAAGCCGGCTTCCGGCAGCAGTGAACTGTCACTTTTAGTTAACGATTGTTTGCCTGGTACTCCGCCTTCGGGCGGAGTTTTTTTGTGCCCGCAGGGCCGACGCCACCTCCCGACAAGGCAGGCAGTTTCTTTTGCCGGAATACCGGGTCATGTTCCGATATAAAAAAAGGCGGCGCGTGGAAGGCGCCGCCCGAGGGTGTGGACCCGCAGGGATCAGTTCTCCCGTTTTCGGGTGATCCGGCCGAGGTGTTCGCGCAGGCGCTCGCTGAACTCCTCGCGGCGGTGTTTCAGGTTGGCGCGCCAGCCCTGCCAGCGGGTGTAGCGCATCCGCTTTTCGGGGTAGATGTCGCGGATCGTGACCAGAATGCCGGTCTCCTCCACGCCGCCGAAGTCGGGGTTCATCACCGTGTCGAACACGCGCATCGTGGGCGAGAGATTCATGTAGGCGTTGATCAGCGGCGGGATGTTCTCGTTGAACTCCCGGATCTTCTGGATCAGGATGTGGTAGTTCTCCATGTAGGTCTCGCCCGAGAAGAGTTCCTCGTAGTAGGGGTCGTCGAGGTCGAGTTTCAGGGGGTGAATGCCCTCCACCAGACGGTCGCGGTCGGGGAAGTAGCGGCGCAGGAACCAGATCAGGGCGTTGCGGGCCACGGCCTTGTAGGTCGTGTACATGGTAACCTTGCCGAAGAGGTACTTGATGCGGGGATTCAGCACGATCAGCGCGCCGAGTCCGTCCCAGAGGTTGTCCAGGGCGTAGATGCTCTTCGAATTGCCGCGGGCCTGGTAGGACGGCTGTACGAACGAGCGGCCCAGCTCGATGGTCCGCGGAAGGTATTTGCGGCGGAACCGGTCGCTGAAGCGGAAGTAGTGTTCGGTCGAGAGGTGGCGCGGATGCTCCGACGTGCAGACGATGAAGCGGTATCCGCCGACGATCTCCTCGGCGGCCGGATCCCAGACGATGAGCTGGTAGTATCCATCTTCGGCCAGGTCTTCCTGGTCGATGTCGATCTCCTTGCCCGTGCCGCCTCCGGCACCCCGGAAGGCCAGTTCGCGGAGTCTTCCGACCTCGCGCATGAGTGCGGGGCACTCCGTGGCCGCGAAGATGTATATCTCGTTGCCGGCCCGGTGGGTGTCGCGGACCTTCCGCTCGGGGGTCAGTTCCGCGCGGAGCAGGGCCCGGTCTACGGGCGGCAGAATCGGTTTTTGCTCTTTCTCTTTCTGTTGCATAGCGAGGGCAAAAATACCAATTTTAGCGGTTTTTGGAGGCTTGGGCGACCATATTTTCCAAAAAATACGTTTTTTTGCGTACCTCCTCGACCTGTTCGCGCAACGACCCGCAGTGCTGGAGCTCCGCCACGGAGACGGGCTCTCCGACGACGATGCGGAAATGCCTGCCTTTCTGCGAGAACATCTCGTCGGGCAGCCACAGCATCTCGATGTTGAAACGGATGCCCAGAGCCTTGCGGATGCGGTCCACGTTGTAGAAGAAGTTCGACAGACGGCCTTCGACGAAGACCGGCACGATCTGCCGCTGCGAGGCGTAGGCCTTCTTCAGGAAGCTGGTCTTCCACTCCGTGTCGGTCACCACGCCGTCGATGCGCCGGGAGCAGAGCCCCGCCGGGAAGGTGAGGATCGGCAGTTCGCCGAAGAACTCCTCGTCGAACTTGCGGGCATAGGCCGCGTTCTGCGAGCCGTGCTTGTTCACCGGAATCCAGAGCGGGCGCAGCGGTTCGACGTACATCAGCAGGTCGTTCACCACCACGCGGGCGTCGCCGAAGCGGTCGATGAGCTTGTCGGCCAGCATCATGCCGTCCATGCCGCCGAACGGATGGTTCGAGACGAAGAGGTAGCGGCCGCGGGGGTTGAGGCGGTCGAGCCCCGTGACCGAATAGCTGATCTGCCACTCGCGGAAGCAGGCGTGGATGAACTCCTGCGGCGGGAGCGACCAGTAGTTCGCCAGGATGTGGTTGATCTCCTTCTCGTGGATCGTGCGCCGCAGCCAATTGACGGCCGGCCGGGGAATCCAGCGGGCCAGACGGGGTGCTTTCTCGGAGAGGACGGAGCCGATGTCGATCTGAGGCATGGATGCGTGTCGGGAAAATTATATCCACAAATATAGGCATTCTTTTTCGAAAAATCCCTAACTTTACACCCAAATAGACTTTCGAAAACGAAGATTATGTCGCAATACCATACGCCGGTTCTGCTGGAGGAGTCTGTGGGTCTGCTCGATATACGGCCCGACGGCACCTATGCCGACCTTACGTTCGGCGGCGGAGGCCATTCGCGCCGCATCCTCTCCTCGCTGGGCGAGGAGGGGCAGCTCTATGCCTTCGACCAGGACCGCGACACGCGGGCGAACTGTCCCGACGACCCCCGCTTCCACTATGTGGAGAGCAACTTCCGCTTCCTGCGCGGAGCGCTGCGCTACCGCGGGGTGACCGAGGTGGACGGCATTCTGGCCGACCTGGGGGTCTCGTCGCACCATTTCGACGCCGTCGAGCGAGGCTTTTCGTTCCGCGGCGAGGCGCCGCTCGACATGCGCATGAACCAGCGGGGGCGGCTGACGGCCGCCGACGTGGTGAACAGCTATTCGGCCGAGGAGCTTACGCGCGTGCTGGGCGACTGGGGCGAACTCGAGACGCCGTGGAAGGTGGCGGGCTGCCTGGTGAAGGCCCGGACCGCGGAGCGGATCGGCACGACGGCCGAACTAGTCGCCGCGGTGCGTCCCTGCACGCCCAGGAAGGACGAGGCGAAGTTCCTCACCAAACTCTTCCAGGCGCTGCGCATCGAGGTGAACGGCGAGATGGAGGCGCTGCGCATGGCGCTCGAACAGAGCCTTCGGGTGCTGCGTCCGGGAGGCCGCCTGGTGGTGATCTCCTACCACTCGCTCGAGGACCGGCTGGTGAAGAACTTCCTGCGCAGCGGCAACTGCTCGGGGCTGGTCGAGAAGGATTTCTACGGACGTCCGCAGACCCCATTCGAACCCGTTACGCGCAAGGCCGTAACCCCTTCGGCCGAGGAGCTCGAGCGCAATCCGCGTTCGCGTTCGGCCAAACTCCGCGCTGCGGTAAAACTTTGACACGAGGCCATGTACCACGATCACGAATTCGACCCGGTTACGCCCGAGGAGCAGGCCCGGCGCGAGGAGGAGGCGGAGTTTGCGCGCCGCGTGCGGCGTGAGGTCCGCCGCATGGAGCGCGGCGAGGCCGATGAGGACATCCGTGCCGACGAGGAGCGGGAAGCGGCCGAGCGGGCCGAAGAGGAGCTGCGCGAGCGCCGCGAACGGAGGCGCCGGGCAAGCACCTTCTGGCAGCTCTTCTCGGGGTCGATCCTTGTGCGCGAGGGGGTTTCGAAGTATTATCCCTACATGCTGACCATCGCCGGGATGTTCTTCCTGAGCATCGTGGTGATGTTCTGGTCGCTGCACCTCGACATGCGCTTTTCGCGCCTCGAACGCGAGGTGCAGGTGCTGCGCGAGCGGTCGATCCGCCTCGAGGAGCAGCGCTACCGGCGGACGACGCACTCGGCGATCCTCGAGGAGCTGCACCGCCGGGGCATCGAACTCTACGATCCGGTCGCTCCGGGCGAATGGATCGAAAACTGACCCCAACGGCGATGAAACAGGAACGATCGAAGATCAAAAGCGACATTCTGCTGCGGGTGCGGCTCCTCTACGTGCTGTTCATCCTCGCCGGGGGCATCGTGCTGCTGCGCCTGGTATGGGTGCAGCTCTTCAGCGCGGAGGTGGCCTACAACGCCGACCGGCTCTCGAGCCGCATCTTCACCGAGGAGACGATCGCCGCACAGCGCGGCAGTATCCTCTCCCGCGACGGGGAACCGCTCGCCACGTCGATCTTCCGCTACCAGGCCGCCTTCGATTTCGCCTCGCCGGGCCTCGATTCGCTCAAGACCTTCCACGAGCAGGCCGACTCGCTCGCGAAGCTGCTTGCCGCCTTCTTCAAGGACAAGCCCGCTTCGGCTTATGCCCGCAAGTTCCGCGAGGAGCATGCCCGCCGCTACCGGCTGGTGAACCCGCGCGACACCTCCTATCTGCGTTCCGAGGGGTGGCTGGCGCGGATGCTCGACCGCCTGCGGGGCGAGGAGTATATCCGGCGGCGCATCTACGACACGATCCGCGACCATACGCCCGTGAACATCTTCCCCCGCGAGGTGGACTATGCCGAGTGGGAGGTGCTGCGCCGCTATCCGCTGCTCAACTGGAACATGGGCATGGTCTACAACCTTGTCGAGCGGGACGAGCGGATCTATCCCCAGGGCGAGCTGGCGCGGCGTACGATCGGACTGACGGGCGACCAGGGCAACTACGGCATCGAGGAGGCCTACCGCGACGCGCTGGCCGGCCGTGACGGACGGGCGATGCGGCAGCGGATCGCCCGCGGCTTCTACGGCCGCGTGGCGGGTGCCGGCCACGAGGACCCGGTGGACGGCTACGACGTGGTGACGACCCTCGATCTCGACCTGCAGGATGTGGCCGACAAGGCGCTGCGGCGGCAACTTGAGGCGCAGAACGCCCTGTGGGGCACGACGATCGTCATGGAGACCCGCACGGGCGAGATCCTGGCGATGGCCAACCTCGGGCGCGATGCCGACGGAAGTTTCTCCGAGCGCGAGAACTATGCGCTCGGGCGGAGTATGGAGCCGGGTTCGACCTTCAAGCTGGCGACGATGCTCACGCTGCTCGACGATGCCGGGATGCCCGTCTCGACGGTCTACGACACGCACAACGGCGACCCGGTGACGGTGGGACCCGCCAAGAATATCCGCGATTCGCACCGGGGCGACCACGAGATCGATTTCCGCCGGGCCGTGGCCTCGTCGTCGAACGTCTATTTCGCCAAGGCGATGTGGGACCGCTACGGCGTCACGGGGAAGAAACAGCAATACAGCGATTACCTTCACGAGGAGCTCCACCTGGGCCAGACCGTGGGCCTGGAGATGCTCGGCGAGCGGAAACCCTCGATCACCACTGACTGGAAGGTTCCCGACCCGGGCGTGATGCTCGTGAAGATGGCCTACGGTTACCGCGTGCGGCTGGCCCCGATCCAGATGATCACCTTCTACAACGCCATAGCCAACGACGGCAAGATGATCTCGCCGCTGCTCGTGCGCGAGTTGCGGCGCGGCGACCGGGTGGTCGAGCGGTTCGAGAGCCGCACGATCGCCTCGTCGATCTGCTCCCGCTCGACGCTGCGCACCGTGCGCGAGTGCCTGCAGGCGGTCTGCACGGAGGGTACGGCGAGCGCCTTCTTCCGCGACACGACGCGCGTGCGGGTGGCCGCCAAGACCGGTACGGCCCAGATCACCGACGCACGGAGCCGCGAGGGTCGTTACTACCTCGGCTCGATGATCGCCTTCTTCCCGGCCGATGCTCCCCGCTACACGGTGCTGACGACCATCGAGACGCGTGCGCAGGCCGGCAAGGCCTACTACGGAGGTCCGCTGGCGGGTCCCGTCGTCAAGCGCATGGTCGATTACATCTGCAACCGGAACTACGACTGGTACGGGCGCGTCGAGCGCGACGGACCGCGCCGCTATCCCGAGCGGATGAAGGGGGGTGACATCGAGCAGATCCGCCGCGTGGCCGACAAGCTCTCGCCCCGCACGTCGTTCGACGAGCGCACGGGATGGGGCCGCGCCTCGGTGGACAGCCTCTCGAACGTGCGGATCACCTCGCTGCCCGACGGTCGGGAGACCATGCCCGACGTGCGCGGCATGGGTTTGAAGGATGCCCTCTTCCTTCTCGAGAGCCGCGGCCTGCGGGTGCGGTTCACGGGGCAGGGGACCGTGACACAGCAGAGCATCTCCGCCGGAGCCCGCATATCGCCGGGCGCGACGGTCGCGATAACATTGAAATAAGCGATGAAAAGACTTTCTGAAATTTTGCGGCAGACGCCCGTCCGTGAAGTGCTCGGGGACGGGGAGCGTCCGGTCGGGGGCCTGACCTACGATTCGCGGGCCGTCAAGCCGGGCGACTGTTTCTTCGCCGTGCGGGGAACGCAGGCCGACGGGCACGCCTTCATTCCGGCGGCCGTAGCCGCCGGGGCTGCGGCGGTCGTCTGCGAGCAGCTGCCGGCCGATCCGGCTCCCGGAGTGACCTATGTGGCGGTCCCCGACTCGGCCGGGGCGATGGCCGATCTGGCCGCCGCCTTCTACGACTACCCGAGCCGCGAACTGAAACTGGTGGGCATCACCGGAACGAACGGCAAGACGACCACCGCGACGCTGCTCTACGACCTGGTGCGTGCCCTGGGCTACAAGGCCGGGCTGATCTCGACGGTGGTCTACCGCATCGAGGGGCGCGAGGTCGAGGCCACGCATACGACACCCGACTCGATCCGCCTGAACGCCCTGATGCGCGAAATGGCCGATGCCGGCTGCGAGTTCTGCTTCATGGAGTGCTCGTCGCATGCTATCGTGCAGGAACGCACGCGAGGACTCTCGTTCGCGGGCGGGATCTTCTCGAACATCACGCACGACCACCTCGACTACCACAAGACCTTTGCCGAGTATATCCGGGCCAAGAAGCGTTTCTTCGACATGCTGCCGGCCGGCTCCTTTGCGCTGACGAACCTCGACGACCGCAACGGGCGCGTGATGGTGCAGAACACGGCCGCCGCGGTGCATACCTACTCGCTGCGCGGAATGGCCGACTTCCGCTGCCGGATCGTCGAGACGCATCTCGACGGCATGCTGCTCCGCATCGACGGACAGGAGGTGTGGGTCGGCCTGCTCGGGCGCTTCAACGCCTACAACCTGCTGGCGGTCTACGGCACGGCGGTGCTGCTGGGGCTCGACCGCAGTGAGGTGCTGCGCGTGCTCTCGACGCTCCGTCCCGTGAGCGGCCGTTTCGAGATCGTACGCGCGGCGAACGGCACGACGGCCGTCGTGGACTATGCCCACACGCCCGACGCGCTGGAGAATGTCCTGCGCACGATCGAGGAGATCCGCACGCCGCAACAGCAGCTGCTGGTCGTCTGTGGCTGCGGCGGCGACCGCGACCGCACGAAACGTCCCGAGATGGCGCAGATCGCCGTACAATATGCCTCGACGGCGATCTTCACCTCCGACAACCCGCGCCACGAGTCGCCCGAGGCGATCCTCGACGAGATGGTTGCCGGACTCGATCCCGGAACGCGCTACCTGCGCATCGCCGACCGCGCCGAGGCCATCCGCACGGCCGTCATGCTCTCGCACCCGGGCGATGTGATCCTCGTGGCGGGCAAGGGGCACGAAACCTACCAGATCATCGGCGACGTGAAGCACCACTTCGACGACCGCGAAGAGGTTCGCCGCGCCTTCGAAACCCTGCTGCGATGAGACGTTTCCTGCTCTTCCTCTTCTCGATGGCCCTCTTCGGGCTGACCGTCGTACTCATGCTGCCGGTCCTGCGCTCAACCTCCGTGCGCACGGCCCGTGCGGTGGCAGCCGCGGATTCGGCCGCCACGGTGGCCGGCTGCGATACGCAGGCGGTTTACGCCTATCGGATCGGCTTGCTGCGGCTTGACCGCCGGCAGGTGGCGTTCGGCGAGGTGGCCGAGGGCTGTCCCGTCGAGGTGCGGATCCGCGTGGTCAATGACGGGAAGCAGCCGCTGGAGCTCTCCGTTGAGGGGCTGCCCTCCTGCATCGCCTTCCGCTGCGAACCGGCACATCTGGAGCCGGGCGGTGAGGGGACGCTTTGGTTTCGTGCGGCGGCGGACGGAAGCCTGCCCAAGGGCGGTTTCAGCCATGCGGTGCTGCTTGTGGGTACGGGCGAGAAGCGCCCGTCGGAGTGTTCGGTCCGCCTGACGGGCCGCATGCTCTGAGACGCCCCTCTTCGGACGGGGGCGGCTCTCCCGACGGCACTTTTCGGGTTGCACGTCGTCTGCCCCGCGCCGAAAGCCGCTCCCCCGGCGGCCCGGGCGGTGAAGCCGTGCGATCCCTTTGCTTTATCGAAAGGATTTCCCTATCTTTGCGCCGTGGGCCGGAGATAGCCTCTGTCTGATTTGTATCTTGTTTTAAATCAGTTTGTTGTGGTCTCCGCCGACTTGCAGTGGATGCCCGGGCAGGTTGCTCCGGGCCTTTTGACGGAAGTTAAGGAGTAAAAGGAATAAAATATGCTTTACCATCTTTTCCGGTATCTGGACGAGGCCTTCGATTTCCCCGGTGCGGGCATGTTCCAGTACCTGTCGTTCCGTGCGGCGGCGGCGATCATCCTCTCGCTGCTGATCGTCATCATCTTCGGTCGGAAGATCATCGATTTCCTGCGCCGCCGCCAGATCGGCGAGGAGATCCGCAACCTGGGGCTCGAGGGACAGCTCCAGAAGCGCGGCACCCCGACCATGGGCGGTGTGATCATCCTCGTGGCGATCCTCGTGCCGACGCTGCTCTTCGGCCGGCTGGACAACGTTTACGTGCTGCTGCTGCTCTTCTCGACCGTCTGGCTCGGCTTCATCGGCGGCCTGGACGACTACATCAAGGTCTTCCGTCACCGTAAGGAGGGGCTCAAGGGCCGCTTCAAGGTGGTCGGACAGGTCGGACTGGGCATCATCGTCGGCACGACCATGTGGTTTTCGGACGACATCGTCGTGCGTGAAAAACTGACGCAGCCGGTCGAGACCGTCTACCTGAACGAGGACGGGAGCGCCGTGCAGAGCGTGCAGCGCAAGGTGCTCATCAGCTCCGAGAGCGTGAAGACCACCAAGACGACCATCCCCTTCATCAAGAACAACGAGTTTGACTACGGCTGGATGACGGGAGGCAATGAGACGGCCACCTGGCTGCTCTACGTGCTGGTGGCGATCTTCGTTGTGACGGCCGTCTCGAACGGCGCCAACCTCACGGACGGCCTCGACGGACTGGTGACGGGCGTCTCGGTGCCGATCGTGGCGGTGCTCGGCGTGCTGGCCTACCTCTCGGGCCACATCGTCTACGCCGACTACCTCAATATCATGTATATCCCGCGCAGCGGCGAGCTGGTCGTCTATGCGGCGGCCCTGGCCGGTGCCCTGGTCGGTTTCCTGTGGTACAACTCCTTCCCGGCACAGATCTTCATGGGCGACACGGGCTCGCTGTCGATCGGCGGCGTGATCGCCGTCTTCGCCCTCTGCATCCGCAAGGAGCTGCTGCTGCCACTGCTGTGCGGCGTCTTCCTGGTCGAGAGCTTCTCGGTGATGCTCCAGGTCGGGTGGTTCAAGTACACCAAGCGCAAGTACGGCGAGGGTCGCCGCATCCTGCTCATGTCGCCGATCCACCACCACTACCAGAAACGCGGCATTTTCGAGACGAAGATCGTCATCCGGTTCTGGATCATCTCGCTGCTGCTGGCCGCCATGACACTCGTGACACTGAAGATTCGTTAAACAAGTTATCGGACATATGAAACGCATCGTGGTTTTGGGCGGAGGAATCAGCGGCTACGGCTCGGCGATCCTCGCCAAGAAGAAGGGGTTCGACGTCTTTCTGTCGGACAGCGGGCACATCGCCGATCGCTTCCGCGAGCGGCTCGACGAGTGGGAGGTCCCCTACGAGGAGGGCGGACACACCGAGGAGCGGATCCTCGCGGCCTCGGAGGTCATCAAGTCGCCCGGCATTCCCGAGACGGCGCCGATCGTGCGGCGCATCCGCGAGGCGGGCATTCCCGTCATCTCCGAGATCGAATTTGCGGGCCGCTACATCGGGCGGGCGCGCTGCATTTGCGTCACCGGATCGAACGGCAAGACGACCACCACGTCGCTCATCTACCGGATCCTGCGCGATGCGGGGATGAACGTGGCCCTTGGCGGCAACATCGGCGAAAGTTTCGCCTATTCGGTCGCCACGGGTGAATATGACTGGTATGTGCTCGAGCTGAGTTCGTTCCAGCTCGACGGCATGTACCGCTTCCGGGCCCATATCGGGGTGCTGACCAACATCACGCCCGACCACCTGGACCGCTACGACCACTGCTTCCAGAACTACGTCGATGCGAAGATGCGCATCACGCAGAACATGACCTCGCGCGACTTCTTCATCTACTCGGGCGACGACGAGGTGATCTGGCAGCAGCTTCCGAAATACGATTTCCGGATGAAGCAGCTCCCCTTCGCGGCCAGGAACGCCGTGGCGAGCGGTGCCGGCGACGCCTTCCTCTGCGACGGGAGCTTCACGGCTACGGTCGGCCGGACGTCGGTCGAGATCGACACCGCGAAGCTTCGGATCAAGGGGCTCCACAACGCCTACAACGCCATGGCAGCGGCTCTGGCGGCCCTGGCTGCAGGGGTTTCGCCCGACCGGGTGCGGCAGTCGCTCTACGATTTCGAGCCGGTGGAGCACCGTCTCGAGCCGGTGGCCGAGAAGGGAGGCGTGCTGTGGATCAACGACTCGAAGGCCACGAACGTCGATTCGGTCTACTATGCCCTGGAGAGCATGACCCGCCCCGTCGTGTGGATCGCCGGCGGTACGGACAAGGGCAACGACTATGCGCCGCTCAAGGAGTTTGTGCGGCACAAGGTCCATACGCTGGTCTGCATGGGGCTCGACAATGCGAAACTCGTGCGGGAGTTCACGGGGGTCGTTCCCGAGGTGATCTCCACGTCGTCGCTCGACGAGGCGCTCACGGCCTGCAAGGCGGCTGCCCGGCCGGGCGATGCCGTGCTGCTCTCGCCGGCCTGCGCGAGCTTCGACCTGTTCCGCAACTACGAGCAGCGGGGCGAGCTGTTCAAGGCGTGGGTGAACGAAAAGGCTTGACGGCATGATGCGAGACGGGGAGCGATACGACGAACGGGCTGCGGCCGAACTGGCACGCGATGCCGCGCCGCGCCGTGCGCAGGGCACACGTCGGGGAGCCGATGCGGAGACCGTGCCGGAGGAGGAGTCCGGCACCGGGGTGCGGCGTCCGGGCAGAGCCGGGGACGGTGCCGCCGAAGAGGCTGCCGGACGGACGGCTGCCGGCGAACGGCCGAAGTTTTCGCTCTTCACGGGCGACCGCGTGCTGTGGATCATCATCGCCGCGCTGGCCGTGATCTCCGTGCTGGTGGTCTACTCCTCGACAGCGAAGATGGCCTACGACGCCCATACGGCCCGTTCGACGGCCCACTTCCTGCGCCAGCAGCTGATGATCCTGGCGGCAAGCCTGTTCGTGATGGTCGCCGTGCAGAAGATCAACTGCCGCATATACAACCTCTTCGCCCGCCCGGTCTACTTCCTCTCCGTGCTGCTTACCGTGGCCGTCTATTTCATCGGTGCGACGACCAACGGCGCGGCGCGCTGGATCCCGCTTGGTCCCTTCCAGTTCCAGCCCTCCGAAGCACTGAAGGTCGCCACGGTGCTCTTCCTCGCGCAGCAGCTGGCCGGGCGGCAGTCGAAGATCGACCGCATCCGCATCGTGCCTTCGTGGCGTTTCTGGACGTGGCGCTCGTCGCCCGGGCAGCGCCGGATCTGGCGCGAGGGAACCTGGCCGATTCTCATGCCGGTTGTCGTCTCGTGTCTGGTGATCTTCCCGGCGCACACCTCCTCGGCCGTGCTGGTGGCGATGGCCTCGTGGGTGATGATGCTCATCGGGCGGGTCCGCTTCAGCGAATTGATGAAGCTCGTCGGGTGGGGTGTTGCCGGCATCGTCGTGGTCATGACGCTCAATCTCGGGCGCAGCGAGACGGCCGAAGGGCGTGTCTCGACCTGGATCCACCTCTGGACCAACTCGCAGACCGAGAAGCCGATCGAGCACCTCTCGGACACCGAGCGCTCGATGATCGCCATCCACAACGGCGGGATCTTCGGCGAGGGTGCCGGACAGAGTGCCATGCGTGTGGAGATGATCCACCCCGAGAGCGACTATGCCTACGCCTTCTTTGTCGAGGAGTACGGACTGCTGCTGGCCGTCGTTCTGCTGATGCTCTATCTCTGGATCTTCTTCCGGGCCATCGAGATCTTCCGGCGCTGTGGCACGGCTTTCCCCGGGCTGCTGGTGCTGGGGCTTGCGCTGCTGATCACCTGCCAGGCGCTGCTGCACGTCATGGTGACGGTCAATCTGATCCCCGAAACGGGACAGACCCTGCCGCTCATCTCGCGCGGCGGCTCCTCGACCCTCTTCACCACCATCGCGCTGGGCATGATCCTGAGCGTCAGCCGCCAGAACGACGAGCAGTCGCACGATACGCCCCGCAGCGAAAGCATCTACGAACGATAACGCGAAACGATATGGACGAAATCCGTTTGGATAAATACCTTTGGGCGGTGCGGATCTTCAAGACCCGCAGCGATGCCGCCGATGCCGTGCGCAACAACAAGGTGACGGTGAACGGCTCCTATGCCAAGCCCTCGCGCGAGGTGAAACTCGGCGACGTGATCGCCGTGCGCAAGCAGCAGGTCACCTACAGCTACAAGGTGCTCGATCTGGTTTCGAGCCGCCAGCCGGCGAAGAACGTGCCGCTTTACTGCCTTGATATCACGCCGCAGGAGGAGCTGGCGAAGCTCAACGTGCCGCGCGAGACGATCTTCGTCTTCCGTGACCGCGGGACGGGTCGTCCCACGAAGAAGGAGCGCCGCGAACTGGATTCGCTCATGGACGGGATCTGTTACGACGACTGACCCTGCCGGAGCCTGCACATCGGCCTGCCCCGTGCCCGAACCGCCCTGTGCGGCCCGGCACGGGACTTTTTTTTGTGCGCTGCAGGGGCTTATTCACGCAGCCGGTGGGCCGGTGGGGTGTGCCGTTCCGGCTCACGGCGGCCGGGCTGCGGATCCGGCCTGCGGCGCTGCTGTCGCGGCCTTCGGCCTGCAAGGGGGCCGGCGGGTGGTCGGCAGCGGCCGGGACGGTATCTGCAGAGGTCGCACATCTGTTCCGAAACGCAGCGTTTTGCGCACTCAAGTGCCTGAACGGCTCATTGTTGCGCTTTTTGCCGGGCGACGGTAAATAGCTACTTTTAGAGTACGGTCGCAGGGGATGCACTCCTCCGCCGAGCCGGTCGGAAACCTTGCTGCGGCCGATCCGATGTTCAACCTAAAAGTAGTATCTATGTGGAAATTCGCTAAGAAAATGCTCCGGGGCGGCTGCCTGTTTGCGGCAGCCTGCCTGCTGGAGGGAGCCCTGGCGCTGCCGTCCCGTGCGCAGGAGGGCAGCTGCAAGGGTGTCGTGACGGATGCCTCGGGTCCGCTGGTCGGGGCGACCGCCGTGGTCGTGGGGACCCAGCGGGGTGCCACCACCAACGTGGACGGGGAGTTTTTCCTCGACGGGCTGCGCCCGGGGGATGTCATCCAGGTCTCCTACGTGGGCTACGACCCGCAGTCGGTTACCTGGCAGGGCCAGACCGAGGTGCGCGTACGCCTTGAGGAGGCCTCCACCCGCATGAACGCCGTCGTCGTGACGGCCATGGGCATCAAGCGTCAGTCGAAGACGCTTACCTATGCGGCCGAGACGGTCGGCGGCGAAGATGTTGCCGACATCAAGTCGATCAACATGATCAACTCGCTGCAGGGCAAGTCGGCGGGTCTGCAGATCACCCCCAACTCGACCGGAGCCGGCGGTTCGTCGAAGATCCTCTTCCGCGGCAACAAGTCGATCAGCGGATCGAACCAGCCGCTGGTGGTGGTCGATGGCGTGCCGTTGATGATGAATACCTCGACGGACCAGGTGAAGAGCAACTACGGCGGTGAACGCGACGGCGGCGACGCCCTCTCGACGATTAACCCCGACGACATCGCCTCGATCTCGCTGCTCAAGGGGGCCTCGGCCGCCGCGCTCTACGGAGCGGTCGCCGCCAACGGCGCCATCATGATCACCACGAAGTCGGCCACGGCCGGGCGCATCTCGGTGAGCGTCTCGAGCAACACGACCGTCGAGACGCCTCTCTCGCTGCCTGAATTCCAGACCGCCTACGGTTCGGCCGACAACACCTACAGCTGGGGTGCACGGCTCGACGGCCGGGCGAAGAACTATGCAGAGGAGTTCTTCCGCACGGGCTGGACGACCAACAACTCGGTGTCGATCAACGGCGGTGCGGAGAACCTCCGCGCCTACTTCTCCTATGGGAACATCACCTCGGAGGGCATCACCCCCGAGAACGACTACGCGCAGCACACGCTCAACTCGAAGGTAGGTTTCGACCTGTTCGGCGACCACGTGAAGGTCGATTTCTCGGCCAAGTACGTCAATCAGCACGTCTCGAACCAGCCGGCTGCCGGATGGCTCGTCAATCCGCTCACGGGCGCCTACCTCTTCCCGCGGGGCGGCGACTGGAACTACTACCGAGACAATTACGAGATCTACGACCCGAACCTCAACGCGAATGTCCACAACTGGGTGAATACCTCGCTCGAGCAGTTCGACAATCCCTACTGGATCCTCAACCGCCAGAAACCCATCTCGGAGCGCAACCGCTATGAGTTCGGCGGACAGGTGCGCTACGACATCATCGAGGGGCTCTCCGTCACGGGACGCATGCGCTACGAGCGAGCCGACGACAACTTCAAGCACAACTACTACGCCTCCTCGACGGCCAACCGCTATCCGATGGGCCGCATGAAGGACAACCGCTACTTCAGCGAGCAGCTCTATGCCGATGCGCTCGTGCAGTACAACCACGTCTGGGGCGACTGTTCGCTTCAGGCCACGGCCGGTGCGAGCATGACCCGCACGCAGTCGAACGACGTGGAGTTGTGGGCCGAGGGTACGAAGTTCTCGATGACCGACGGCAAACCCAACGGCAACGTGATGTACCCGAACCTCTTCATCCCGGAGAACTACTATGCGAACATGGCCTCGCAGGGGCTGACGCGCAAGCGGCTCAATTCGCTCTTCGCCACGGCGACGTTCGGCTTCCGCGAGGGGCTGTTCCTCGACGTTACGGCGCGCAACGACTGGTCGTCGGCGCTGGCCTACACGCGCAGCTACTCGTTCTTCTACCCGTCGTTCGGCGCCAGCCTGCTGCTCGACCGCTTCGTGGATATGGGCGAGCAGGTCGATCTGTTCAAGTTCCGGGCCTCCTACTCGATCGTGGGCAACGACGTGCCGGCCTACATGACCAACCCGCTCTACACGCTGGGGGCCCAGGGGGCCATCACGCCGCCCGAGCGCGCCCCGTTCCGGGTGCTGGAGCCCGAGAAGACCCACTCGTTCGAGGCGGGATTCGACGGTGAGTTCTTCCAACACCGCCTGCATGTGACGGCCACCTATTACAAGACCAATACCCGAAACCAGTTCTTCTCGATTACCACGCCGTGGGGGACGGGCTACCGCCAGCAGTATGTCAATGCGGGCAATGTCCAGAACGAAGGCTTCGAGCTATCGCTCGGATGGATGCAGGATTTCGGCAGCGAATTCTCGTGGTCCACGGACCTGAACCTGTCGTACAACGACAACAAGATCATCGAGCTGGTCGAAGGGCTGCAGGACGGCCTTTCGCTCCAGAACTTCGGCGGTGCGCAGATCGTCCTCAAGGAGGGCGGCCACTTCGGCGACCTCTACGTGCGCCACATCCTGCGCGACGAGGAGGGCCGAATGCAGGTCAAGCAGATCACCGACGATGCGGGCAATGTGCTCTACGAGGTTCCGGCCCTCTCGGGCGAGGGGCTCACGGATCTGAAGTATGTCGGCGACATGAACTCGAAGGTGAACATGGGCTGGAGCAACACGTTCCGCTACAAGGACTTCTCGCTGAGCCTGCTTATCGATGCGCGCATCGGCGGCAAGGTGCTGTCGATGACCGAGGCGGCGCTCGACGCCTGGGGCGTGTCGAAACGCTCGGCCGAGGCCCGCGACCGGGGCTACGTGCTCCGCGAAGGGGTGCGCTTCACCAACGTGGAGGGCTACTACGAGGAGATGGGCGCGCTGAACTACAACGCGCAGTACAACAACGAGGACTACGTCTACGATGCCACGAACGTGCGCCTGCGCGAACTCTCGTTCGGCTATACGTTCCGCAACCTGTTCGGCGACGCGAAGAACCTGACCCTCTCGCTCATCGCGCGCAACCTCTTCTTCTTCTACAAGGACGCCCCAATGGACCCCGACGTCTCGATGGGTACGGGCAACGGCGTGCAGGGCTTCGACATCTTCAACCTCCCCACGACGCGCAGCTTCGGTGTGAACGTGAAACTCAACTTCTAAAAAACGACGGACCATGAATCTTCGATACCTTTTCAAACGGACCCTGCCGCTCGCACTTCCCGCCCTGATGTCGTGGGGGTGTACGGGCGATTTCGAGCGGCTCAACACCAACCCCTACGAGGTGAACCCCGACGACCTGCCCTTCGAGGCGCAGTTCCTCGAGCCGATGAGGTACAGCTACCCCGACCAGCAGAACCTTTTCCAGTATTGGACCAACCTGCACATTGACCTTTTCGGCGGTTACTTCGGCAGTCCGAACGGCAACTTCCCCTCGCAGCGCTACAACCTCGACCGCGGTCACTGCGGCGGCATGCACGAGAACTTCATGCTGCACATCGTGAACAACACCGGGCGGATCATCAAGCAGTGCGACGCCTCGGGCAAGGCCGACGTGGCGGCGATGATGCGTGTCGTGCAGACCTACAACCTGCTCAACTACACAGACACCTACGGACCGGTCCCCTTCACGTCGGTCTTCGCCACGGCGGGTGACGCTTTTCAGCCCTCGTCGTTCGCCTACGACTCGCAGCAGGAGGTTTACGCCCGGATGCTCGAGGACCTCGACTCGGCCCTCGAGGGTTTCGCCGCCGGACAGACGAACCTCACGGCAACGAACGACATCTGGTGCGGGGGCGACCAGATGCTCTGGACCCGTGTGGCGAACCAGCTGAAGCTGCGCATCGCCCTGCGGATGGTGAAGGTCGATCCGGCAACCGCGAAACAGACCGCTTCGGAGGCCATCGCGGGCGGCGTGCTCGAATCGGAGGACGTGTTGATCTCCAAGGGACTCGAGAACGAGATGTGGCTCATGTTCAACTGGGGAGACTGCGGCGCCGGGGCTTCGCTCGTGACGATGCTCAAGGGGCTGGAAGACCCGCGCCTGGGGCTCTACTTCACGCGAAATACCCAGCCGATCGTCCGCAGCGGTGCCAAACCGCTCCAGGAGACGGACGACGAGGGCAAGCTGGTGGACAAGCGCAATGCCAACGGCTTCCTGGTCTATGCCGATGCCGACTACCTCACGCTCGAGGAGGACGGGCAGACGGTGCTGCTTCGCGAGGGTACGGCCTACCTCGGCATCCCTCCCGGCTGCAACATCGGCGGCAAACCGAACATGTACAGCAACTATTCGGGGTGGGCCGGGACCTTCACCATGCCGCAGCCGATTCTCTTTGCGGCCGAGGGATGGTTCCTGCGTGCCGAGGCCAAGCTCCGCTGGCCCGAATTCCCCGATCAGAGCGTGCAGACGCTCTATGAGACAGGTGTGCGCACCTCGATCCGCAACCAGTATGCCTACCGGAAGAGCTATGCCGAGCAGGGCTATGCGGAGTTCAAGCAGTCCCTGCCCGACGACTGGGCGACACTGGCCGACGATGCGACGATCGACGCCTACCTGGCCGGCGAGACGACGCAGGCCCCCTATGTCGATCCGGCGACCCCGGACTACAACCGCGAACCGGTCAATACGCTCTGCGTGAAGTGGGACGAGAGCGCGTCGGATCAGGACAAGCTGGCACGGATCATCACGCAGAAGTGGATCGCCAACTTTCCACTCTCGAACGAGGCGTGGGCCGATTACCGGCGCACGGGCTTCCCGGCGCTCTTTGCGATCGGACAGAACGACAGCGGCGGGCTGATCAGCACGGCCGAGGGACCGCGGCGCCTGATCTACAACGAAACGGAGCTCAACGCCAATACGGCAGCCTGCCAGCGGGGTGTCGAGCTGCTCGTCGGCGAGAGCTCCGGGGCGGCGCAGGTGGCCGGTGACAACGGCGGCACGCGCCTCTGGTGGGACCGCGCCGACGTCCCGGCGATCTGACCCCGTGTGGTTGTCCGGTCTGATCCGATTCCGCCTGCCTGATTTCGTCCGGTCGGTCCCGGCCCTGCGAACAGGGAGGCTTTCGGCTGCCGCAGTCCCGGCCGGCTCGGCCCGGACATGTAAAAAAGGGGACGCCTCCATCGAGGCGTCCCCTTTCCCGTTGTACCGCACGGAGCGGTTTTATTTCTTGTTGAAGAAGTTCATGGTCATTGCGCAGCCGACCGTTGCGAACGAACGGATGGCATCGACGAAGACCTTCAGCCGCTCGGGCATCGCCTGGCGCTGCTCGTCGGTCCATTCGCCCAGTACATACTCGACCTGGTGTCCCTTGGGAAAGTCGCCGCCCACGCCGAAACGCATGCGCGCATACTCCTCGGTGCCGAGCAGTTCGGCGATGTTCTTCAGTCCGTTGTGGCCCCCGGCACTTCCTTTCGGGCGCAGGCGCAGGGTGCCGAAGGGCAGCGCAATGTCGTCCGAAATGACCAGCAGGTTCTCGCGCTCGATCTTCTCGGCCTCCAGCCAGTAGCGCACGGCCTTTCCCGAGAGATTCATGTAGGTCGAGGGCTTGAGCAGGACGAGCGTGCGGCCCTTGTACTTCACCTCGGCCACATCGCCGTAGCGGGCCGTGGTAAAAACAGCGTTGGACGCCTCTGCGAGGGCGTCCAACACTTTGAAACCGATGTTGTGCCGGGTGTCGGCGTACTCGGCGCCGATGTTCCCCAGTCCAACGATGAGGTATTTCATACGCGGTCGGGACTATTTTCCTGCGGCCTCGGCACCACGCGATGCGCGGGTTACGCGAACGGCGCAGACAGCCGTCGTAGCGGGCGTCACGAACTTCAGGTTCTCGAACTTCAGGTCGCCCACGAAGATCGTCTTGCCCACACCCAGCGGCGTCACGTCTACGACGATCTCGTCGGGGAGGTTCTCCACCGTGGCGCTCACGGTGAGCTTGCGGGCCGACAGAACGAGCTTACCGCCGACCTTCACACCCTCGGCGTTACCGGTCAGGCGTACCGGGATGGCGATCGATACGGGCTTGCCCTCGGCGATGCGGTAGAAATCCAGGTGGAGGATCTCCTCACGCACGGGGTGGAACTGGGCCTCGCGGAGCACGGCCTGCTCCTTCTTGCCGTCGAAGTCGAACTCCACGATGTAGGAGTTGGGGGTGTAGATCAGGGGCTTGATCTCGCGGGGGTCTACCGAGAAGGAGACCGTCTCGCCGTTGCCGCACAGAACGCAGGGAACCAGACCCTCGCGACGCACTGCCTTGGCAGCCTTCTTGCCGAACTCGGCACGTGCCGTGGCTTTTACCGAAATGGTTTTCATGATGTTGTGTTTTTTGTTAAGTGTTACCACCGGCGGTTCTCAACGCGGCCTCTGCGGACCGCATCCCATTTCCGCCTGTTTTCGGGAGGCAAAGATAAGCCAAATTATTCGGACTGAAAAACATCGGATGCGGATTTTGTGTTTTTCGCGGAAAAATTTCCACCGGGGATTTAACTTTTGCACCTTTGGGGCGTCTTATATACGGAAAGCATGGCGGAAAGTCGGCAAATATCGGATGGGCTTCTGGCCGGACTGCACGATCCGGCGGTCCGGCGCGAGGCGTTCGATGCGGTGGTCGAGGCCTGGCTCCGGCCGTTGTACTGGCACGTGCGCCGGCTGGTCGTCGTCCACGAGGATGCCGAGGATGTCGTGCAGGAGAGCTTCGTCAAGGCCTATGATGCCCTGGACTCCTTCCGGGGCGGGGCGGCCGAGCTGCGGGTCTGGCTCTACCGCATTGCCACCCGTACGGCCCTTTCGCTGCTGCGCCGTCGGCGGCGCGGCCTCTTCTCCTCGCTCGACGATGTGAGCCGCGAACTGGCCGACCGGGTGTCGGAGGAGTGCGGCGATGCGGCCGAGGAGGCTTTGGTGCGGTTCCAGCAGGCGGTGCTGAATCTGCCGCTCCGCCAGCGGCTGGTCTTCAACCTCCGCTACTACGACGGGCTCTCCTATGCCGAGATCGCCCGCATCCTGCAGCAGCGCGAGCCGACCCTGCGGGTCAATTACCACCATGCCGTGGAGAAACTGAAACAGATATTGAGGGAAGAGTGATGAACGAACCTTTTGAAACGAATGATCGGCGCATGCCTTATGAATTCTCCGAGGCGGCCTTCGAGGCGTTGCATGCGCGTATCGGCCGCAGCCTGGATGCGGCGGATGCGGAGCGTCCGGGGCTTCGCCGGACTGCGGTGCGGCCGTTGCTGCGCTGGGGAATAGCCGCTGCCGGTGCGGCCGTGGTTGTGGCGGGTGTCGTCCTGGCGCTCCGCCTGCAGCGGCCTGCGGCCGACGAGCACTCCGATTTCAACGGCCTTCTTTCGACGGCTCCGGCCGAGACGCTGCAGCAGGCCGCTGCGGAAAATTACGACGATATCCTTTTCAACCAGCAACTTTGAAAACCGCTTTTGCCATGAAGAAGATGTTCCTGCTGATTGTCGCTCTCGGGGCGGCGTTTTATGCGGAGGGATCCTCCTCCGACCCTGCGATGCGGCAGGCCGTGGCCGACATTCGGGCGGCCATCGACGATTTCGAGCAGACGGCCCCCGGACGTCAGACGCTCGATGAACTGAATGCCGCCGCCCGTGAGGAGGTGGTCCGTCTGCTGAACCTTTCGGCTCGCCAGCGCAAGGTCTTCGATCCGATCTATGCCTCCTATCGCGAGGCGCTGGAGCGCGCCGTGCGCAGCGTCTCCGATCCGGTGACGGCCGACGATGCGCGCCAGCGCACCGTGCTGAAGGAGCGCCTGTCCAACATCGCCGCCGTGGCGCAGGTCAAGCGCGACTATGTGGACTGCTTTGCCGAGGTGCTTACGGCCGAGCAGATCCGGCAGCTCTACAATGCCGAAGGACAGATCGGCACGAGCATCAAGCGCGCGGCGGGCGAACGCCGCACGGAGATGCCGCGGGTGTTGTCCGGAAGCGGCCGGCGCGTCTCGCAGGACTGGGGGGCAGCGGGCGACTATACGGCCATCGAGACCGGCGCCTTCTTCCATGTGACCGTCAGTCCCACGGCGCGGACCATCACGGTGACGGCCGATGACAACGTGATCGACTACCTGAAACTCGATCGTACCGGCGGTCGGTTGGCTTTCAGTCTCCTGCCGCGATCCGGGCGGACCCGCCGGATCGAGAACCTCTCCATTTCGGTGGTGGTTCCCGTGTCGGCGTCGCTGCGTGAGATCTCGGTCGGTTCCTATGCCGGATTCGAGAGTGCGACGCCCCTCAGGGTGAAGAACCTTTCCGTCTCGGTCTCCTCCTATGGCTCCGTGAAGGCCGATATCGTCGATTCGGGAGATTCTCGGCTCCAGGTGTCGAGTTACGGCCGTTTTACGGGCAAGGTCGAAAGCGCCGGCGCCCAGCTCACTGTCGCCAGCTACGGGACCTTCGAGGGCCCGCTGTCGTGCGTCGGAATAGCCGCCGTTTCGGTGGGCAGTTACGGCTCCTTCAACGGCGACATCCGTGCTGCGCAGGCCGACCTCTCGGTCAGCAGCGGCGGTAAGTTCTCGGGAGCGCTGCGGGCCGATGCCGCGTCGGTCGGGGTGTCGAGCTATGCCCGGTTTTCCGGCCCGATCGATGTTTCGGAGCTGAAGGCTTCGGTCAGCAGCAGCGGAGTGCTCCAGAGCGCCTTTGCCGGCCGACGGTGCGAGGCTTCGGTGGCCAGTTACGGGAAACTCGTGTTCACGGGTTCGGCTGATGTGGAGGCGGTGTCCGTGCAGCTCTCGCCGCAGAGCAGCTTCTCGGCTCCGGATTTGCGGGTGAAACGCTACGACATCCGTACGTCGAGCTATTCGAAGGCTGACGTGTGGTGTTCGGAGTCGTTGCGCGTCGATGCGGCCGCGACGTCCCAGGTGACTTACGACGGGCCCTGCCGTCTGGAGGCGCAGACCTCGACCGTCCGGCGGCGGTAGGTGTCCCGGATCCCTTTCCCCGCACTTTTCCGGATCAAAAAAGCGGGCGGCCCGAAAAGGCCGCCCGCTTCGGTATATGGAGGGGATTCGGTTTTTCTTTCCAATGGTTCGGTCCGGCTTTCCCGGTTGTCGGGTCCGCCCCCCCCCGTCCGGTCTCCGCCGTCCCGCGTCGGAAGTTTTTCCTTACTGGATGCCGCGGAGGTGTTTCTCCCAGGCCCAGGCCGAAGCGAGCGTCTCATCGAGCGTGCGTTCGGCCTTCCAGTCCAGCTCGTTGTTGGCCAGCGTCGGGTCGGCCCAGATGGCGATGATGTCGCCTTCGCGGCGCGGTGCGATTCTGTAGTTGAGCTTCAGGTGATTGACCTCTTCGAACTTGCGGACCAGCTCCAGCACCGAGACCCCGCGGCCGGTGCCGACGTTGAAGATCTCGTAGGGCTGCTTGTTGCGGTCCTCGATCATGCGACGGATGGCGGCCACATGGGCGCGGGCCAGGTCCACGACGTCGATGTAGTCGCGGATGCACGATCCGTCGGGCGTCGGGTAGTCGTCGCCGAAGACCGAGAGGCACTCGCGGATTCCGGCGGCCGTCTGCGTGATGTAGGGCACGAGGTTCTGCGGCACGCCGCGCGGGAGCTCGCCGATCAGGGCCGACGGATGAGCGCCGATGGGGTTGAAGTAGCGCAGGGCGATGCCCTTCAGTCCGGGATAGGCGGCCAGCGAGTCACGCAGGATGTCCTCGCACATCTGCTTGGTGTTGCCGTAGGGCGAAGTGGCCGGTTTGCGGGGCGTCTGTTCGGTGACGGGCTGCTTGTCCGGTTCGCCGTAGACGGTGCACGACGACGAGAAGACGATGTTCTGACGCCCGAACTCGCGCATGAGCGAGATGACGTTCATGAACGACTTGAGGTTGTTGCCGTAGTATTCGAGCGGTTTCTGCACCGACTCCCCGACGGCTTTCGATGCGGCGAAGTGGATCACCGAGTCGAATTCGTACTGTTCGAAGACCTTGCGGAAGGCTTCGCGGTCGCAGCAGTCCACCTTGACGAAGGGAATCTCCGCGCCCGTGATGCGGCGCACGCCCTCGACGGCGCTGATGTCGCTGTTCGAAAGGTTATCGACGATGACCACGTCGTAGCCGGCATTGATGAGTTCCACGGTGGTGTGCGACCCGATGTATCCCGCACCGCCGCTGACCAGTACACACGATTTTTTCATGTAAGGAAGGATTATGTTTCTCACAAAGATAGCGAAAAATACGGGATTTCGCGCATCCTGCCGCAAGGAGTTGGAAAATCGTTCCGGGAACGGTGTGGTGTCCCGTTTTTTTCCGTATTTTTGTCCCAAAACAAGATGCGATGGAACGATTCAGAGTGGGCATTCTCGGTGCCGGGCACATTGCGGTGAAGATGGCGCGCACGCTGCGCGGAATGGAAGGGGTGGAACCCTATGCGATCGCTTCGCGCGACGGGGCGAAGGCCGCGGCTTTCGCCCGCGAGCACGGCTTCACGCGGTCGTACGGCTCCTACGGGGAGCTGGCGGCTGATCCCGACGTGGACCTCGTCTACATCGCTACGCCCCATTCGCACCACTATCCCCAGGCGCGGATGTGCCTCGAATGCGGCAAACCCGTCCTTTGCGAGAAGGCCTTCACGGCCAACGCCGCCGAAGCCGAGGCGCTTATCCGCCTCTCCGAACGGCAGGGCCTGTTCCTCGGCGAGGCCATCTGGACGCGCTACATGCCCTTCACGACGACGGTTGCCGATCTGGTCCGCAACGGTGTGGTGGGCCGGGCGCAGATGCTGACGGCCAACCTCGGCTATGCCATTGCCGACAAGGAGCGGATCGTCCGGCCGGAGCTGTGCGGCGGGGCGCTGCTCGACCTGGGGGTCTATCCGATCAACTTCGCCTTCGCGCTCTTCGGCACGGAGGTCGAGTCGGTGGCTTCGTCCTGCGTGAAGGGCCCGTCGGGGGTCGATATGCAGGAGAGCATCACCTTCCGTTACGGCGACGGCCGCATGGCCGTACTCTCCGCCACGGCCTGCTGTGCCACCGACCGGCAGGGCATCGTCTCGGGCGATGGGGGCTACCTGGTGGTGGACAACATCAACGACTCCTGCACGGCCGAGGTCTACGACACCTCCCACCGGCTTGTCGCGCGGCATGTCTGCCCGCCGAAGCTGACCGGCTTCGAGTACGAGGTGGCGTCGGCGGTCGAGGCGATCCGCGCCGGGCGCTGCGAACCGCGCGAGATGCCGCATGCCGAGACGCTGCGGGTCATGCGCCTGCTCGACTCCCTGCGCGCCGCCTGGGGCGTGCGTTATCCGCAGGACGGTCTGGAACACCTCTCCACGCTCGGCCTCTGACGCAGGACCGCAGTGCCGGGGTTGAAAAGATGCCGCCGCGTTCCGAAAGGGGCGCGGCGGCTTTTTGTGCGGTTGTGCGGTTGCCTGCCCGGAACAGGAGCCCGTGTGCAGGTCAGAAGGTGTAACCCACTTCGAGGTAGGCGTAGCGCCCCAGGTAGGAGGTCGTCGAGGTGAGGATGTAGTAGGTGTTGAACAGCGTGGCGGTGGCGTCCGGCCGGTTGATCAGATCGACGGCCCCGACCGAAAGGCTCAGCCGGTTCTCCTTTCCGAACTTGCGTCCGGCAGCCAGGTTCAGGAGGACGTTGTGTGTCGTCAGTTCGTGCGAGCGGCTGTTGCAGTAGAACTCGTAGCGGACGCCGATCTGTCCGAAATATTTTCCCAGACGCAGGTCGATGTTGCCGATGAGCTGCTCGCGCAGGTCGCGCGTAGTGGCCTCCTGGGCCGTGTAGGAGCTCATTACGGTCGAGGAGGAGATGTCGAGCCGGATCTTCTCCGAGAAACCCGAATTGAACCCCGCCGTGACCGAGAGCGAGTGGTTGCCCGAGCGGTAGAGCCGCTCGTCGAGGTAGTAGGGTGTCTGTCCGAAGTTGTAGGAGAGGCTGCCGCGGAGGGTCGAGCGGATCGGGGCGATCTGTTGTGAATAGAAGAACGATCCGCCGACGCGGTAGCACCCGCCGACATTGACCTGCGAGGAGAGCTGCGCTCCGGGCTGCGCCGTGTAGTCGTACTCGGGGAGGTAGGTCTCTTCTAGGAAGAGGCGGGTCCGCGAGGTGATGTAGTTGAACGTGTAGGAGCCGTAGAGCGTCACCGAGCAGTTGAGGGCCTTCTCGGCGTTGTTGAGCGACAGAGAAGCCGATCCCGACAGGTCGTTCGGCTGCTGCAGGCGGTCGTTGCCCGTGCGCAGCGAAAGGGGGTTGGTGGCGTCGAGCGTCTGGCGCAGCGCCTCGACGGGGATGGTCTGCGAGTAGGAGCCGATGTGGAGCGAGAAGTTGCGCCGCGGCGAACCGACCGAGAGGTCGAGCGTCGGGTTGAACTGCAGGAAGTGCCGCGGGAAGCGGTGTTGCTCGGGAAAGCGCTCGCTGCGCACGATCTCGCTGGCCGAGAACTCGACCGATCCGAACAGGCGGAAGCGGTCGTCGTAGTAGCCGCCTCCCGAGCGTACCGTGTGGCGGCGGGTGTCGGTCGTGTAGTCGTAGCTGTTCACCGTATCGACGACCCCCTGCGGGTCGTTCAGGTAGTCGCGGGCGCGCTGCAGCGAGCGGTTGTGCTCGCGGGCGAAGTGGTAGGAGAGGTGGATCTGGCCGTGTTCGCCCAGCCGGTAGCGGTAGGCTGCCGAGGCGTTGATGTTGCAGCGGGTCCCCTCGCCGTCGTTGTGCAGCCGAAGGCGCAGCCCGGGGGTCGAGGCCAGCGTGTCGGTCTGCCGGCCGTCGCTGTCGCCCGAAGAGTAGTTCACGCCGGCCGAGAGGTTCATCGACGAGCGGGGCGAGAGGCGGAAATCGTATCCGGCATTGAGTGCGGCGTCGATGTTGCGGCGGTCGTTGTCCGTGTGCATGTCGGTCAGGGTCTGCTCCTCGTCGATGCGGCGCAGGGTCCGGCTCCCGCTGCGGGAGTCGAAGCCGCTGAAGCGGGCGTTGGCGCTGGCGAAGAAGGAGTTCTGCCTGCGGCGGATGACGGTCATGTTGCGGATGCCTACCCCGAGCGAGCCGGAGCGCGACGTGCTGCGGCTCTCGTCGCTGCGGAGCGTGTACTCGTCGGTGGGAAAGTAGTCGCTCAGCGAACTGTCGAGCGAACTGCTCCGCTCGCGGGTGAAGTCCACGGCACTCATCACCGAGGTCGAGTCGCCGCGGCGGAGCGTATGTTCCAGGGAGGCGTGGGTACGCTGCTGCGGGGTGATCCGCGACGTGAATGCTGCATTCTCCTTCTGCCCGTCGTCCTTCGAGTTGTGCAGGTCGAGACGCAGGTTGCCCCGCTCGCTGTTGCGGTAGAGCGAGGCCGACTCGGTGTGGCGGATCTCGTGCCGTCCGGAGTAGTCCTCCTCGAGGCTGGCGCCGAGCGTCGCCCCGAGCGATCCGCCCCGCAGGACGGCGCGCTTGGATTTCGTCTCGATGTTCATCACCTTCTCCTTCTCGGCGGCGATGTCGTTCGTCCGCCGGGCCTCGGGCGAGGTCTCCTCGTAGATGCGCACGTGCTTCACGTCCGAGGCCTCTAGGTCGGTGAGCACGTGCTGCGTGGCCTCTCCGAAGAGGTCGCGGCCGTCGATGAGCACGCGCTTGACCTCCTTGCCGTTGGCATAGATCTTCTCGTTGCGGATCTCGACGCCGGGCAGCTGCCGGACGAGTTCGCCGAAGCGGTCGTCGGCCAGCGTCTTGAAGGCGCCGGCGTCGTAGACCGTCGTATCGCCCCGGAAGACCATCGCCACCCGCTTGCCGACCACCACCACCTGTGCGATCGCCTGCGGGTCTACCTCCATCCGGACGGGAACCGTGTAACGGAATTCGTCGGGGGCGTAGCGTTTGCGGAAGTTCCGGTAGCCGACGTAGGAAACCTCCAGATCGACCGAGTCGCGGAAGATGCGGTCGCATGCGTAGGCGGCGACCACCTCGCGGTAGTAATCCCGCTTGGCGGTGGTTCCCTGCAGCGTGTCGCCCCGGCTTGCGATGCGGACCGTGGCGCCGATGAGCGGATCGCCCGTCTTCCCGTCTTCGACCACCACCAGGGCCCTGTTGCTGCGGGGACCGAAATACTGGGGCCCGCCGCCGTGCGGGGTGCGGGCACGGGGCGCTCCGGGCAGCACGACAAGCAGCGCGAGCAGCAGCGGGACGAGGCGGTTCAACGGCGGGACGGTTTGCGCGAAGATAGTGATTTTTTCGTATATTTGTCCATCCGCCTCTCCGGAAAGGGCGAGGTGGGAAGACGCCCCGAAAAGAATGAAGCAAAAGGAAATCTTCACCTTCCGCGATGCCGAGAAGCAGGCGGGTCCCGTGGCCTTCTCGACGATGGTCAAGCCTGCAGGCTCGGCCTGCAACCTCGACTGCCACTACTGCTATTATCTGGACAAGGCCGTGCAGTACGGCGGACGCCAGGCCGTGATGCCGGACGACCTGCTCGAGTGCTACATCCGCCAGTACATCGAGGCCAACGAGGTGCCGACGGTGACCTTCTGCTGGCACGGGGGCGAGCCGTTGCTGCTCGGGCTCGACTTCTACCGGAAGGCAATGGCCCTCCAGGAAAAATACGCCGGAGGCAAGCGCATCGAGAACACGCTGCAGACTAACGGCATGCTGGTCGATGAGGCGTGGTGCGAGCTCTTTGCCGCGAACAACTTTCTGGTGGGCCTCTCGCTCGACGGCCCGCAGGGGATCCACGACGCCTTCCGTGTGACGAAGGGCGGGCGGCCGACCTTCGAGCGGGTGATGCGTACGGTGGAGCTCTTCCGTCGGGGCGGCGTCGAGTTCAATACGCTCAGCGTCGTGAACCGCCTTTCGGAGGGACGCGGTGCGGAGATCTACCGTTTCTTCCGCGATACGGTGCGGAGCCGCTACATGCAGTTCCTGCCGGCCGTGGAGCATGTGGTTGATGTCGCGGGGCACCACCGCCCGCTGATCGTCTCGCCCGAACGCGAGGGGGCGCGGCTGGCCGAGTGGTCCGTGACGGCCGAGGGATACGGGCGTTTCCTCTGCGACGTGTTTGACGAGTGGGTCGTTGCCGACGTGGGCCAGTATTTCGTACAGATGTTCGACGCGACGCTGGCCCAGTGGTGCGGCGTGCAGCCGGGGGTCTGCTCGATGGGCGAGACGTGCGGCGATGCGCTGGTCGTCGAGCACAACGGCGACGTCTATTCGTGCGACCACTTCGTCTATCCCGAATACCTGCTGGGCAACATCCGCGAGACGCCGCTCGCGGAGATCTACCGCTCGCGGCGGCGCATCGAGTTCGGGCTTGCCAAACGCAACGCCCTGCCGGCCGAATGCCTGCGCTGCGACTACTATTTCGCCTGCCGGGGCGAGTGCCCGAAGCACCGCTTCGAAACGGGGCGCGACGGCTGCCGCAAGAATTCGCTCTGTGCGGGCCTCAGACGCTATTTCCAGCACGTGCATCCCTACATGGACCGGATGCGGGAGCTGATTGCCCGGGAACAGTCGCCCGCATGGGTCATCCCCTTCGCCCGCAAGCGCATGGGGCTGATGTGACCTCTCCGGGTGCGGGTCGGACAGTCCTGTGGCGGATAACCGCCCGGAACACGAAACGAGGGGCTCCCCTGCGGGATACCCCTCGTTCTGCTTTGCAGGCCCTGTAAGCCGGGTTCTGTCCCCGGAGCGGACTCCGGGTCTCTGTCATTTATCTACGACGGCAGTCACCTGCCGCCTCAAGCAACCTACCCCCCGACATCGGACGAGCCATCCTTGATTGCCGGTATACACGGTCTTGCAACCCACGGGACGTACGGCCGGATGACATTGCTGCCTCCGCGGTGGGCTCTTACCCCGCCTTTTCACCCTTACCCGCCGTTCGGAGCCGGAGACCTGCGGCATCGCACGGATCCCGTCGTGTCCCGAATCTTCCGCCGGCGGGCGGTCATTCTCTGTTACGCTCCCACAACCTCACGGCTGTCAAGTCGTTAGCTTGCGTGGCGCTCTGTGTTGCCCGGACTTTCCTCCCCCCGGCTTGCGCCGGCGGCGACAGAGCGGACCTGCGCTGCAAAGATACGAAAAATTTTCCGCGAAGCCCCGGCCTCCGGTGATTTTTTGCTGCGCCCCGCAGCGAACGGGCGCAGACGGCGGTCAGAGGATGCGCTTGACCCAGCGGAAGAAGCGGTAGGGCATGTAGCGGAACGGCGGATCGATCCAGGTCGGAGTGGTCACCGTGGCCCGGCGGTGCGAGAAGGCGTCGAAGCTGTCGCGGCCGTGGTAGCGGCCCATGCCCGAGTTGCCCACTCCGCCGAAGGGGATCTGCTCGTTGGCGATGTGCATGATCGTGTCGTTGAGGCAGGCGCCGCCCGACGAGGTGTGCAGCAGTACGTCGCGACCTGTCCGCTCGGGTCCGAAGTAGTAGAGCGCCAGCGGCTTTTCACGCGAGGTGACGAAATCGACGGCCTGCTGCGCCGTGTCGAACGGAATGACCGGCAGTACGGGCCCGAAAATCTCCTCCCGCATGACCGGAGCGTCGGGATCGACCTCCGCGAGCAGTGTCGGTTCGATGTAGCGCTCCGAGCGGTCGGTGCGCCCGCCTGTGAGAATCTTTCCCTGGCGGAGGTAGCCGGCCACGCGGTCGAAAGCCCGGTCATTGACCAGGCGGACGTAGTGGCGGCTGCGCTGCGGGTCGTCGCCGTGCAGCTGCCTGATGGCCCGGGCGTAGGCTGCAGGGAACTCCTCGAGGAGCGAGCGGTGGAGCAGCAGGTAGTCGGGGGCGATGCAGGTCTGCCCGGCATTGAGCGTCTTGCCCCAGGCGATGCGGCGTGCGGCGATCCCGATGTCGGCGCCGCGGTCCACAATGCAGGGGCTCTTGCCGCCCAGCTCCAGGACGACGGGGGTCAGGTGGCGTGCGGCCGCCTCCATGACGATGCGCCCCAGTTCGGGGCTCCCGGTGAAGAAGATCAGGTCCCAGCGTTCGCAGAGCAGGAGCGTATTGACATCGCGGTGGCCCTGTACGACGGCGACATACTCCTCGTCGTAGATCTGGGCGATCATCCGTGCAAGGGTGTCGGCCACGTGCGGGGTGTAGGGCGAGGGTTTGAGCACGGCGGTGCATCCGGCCGAAATGGCCCCCACCAGGGGGTTGAGCAGCAGCTGTACGGGGTAGTTCCACGGGGCGACGATGAGTGCTGTGCCGAGCGGTTCGGAGAGAATGCGGCTCGACGAGGGCTGCAGCTTGAGTGGCGTCGGCCGGTGCTCGGGACGCATCCAGCGCCCGAGATGGCGCAGGTGGTGGCGCACCTCGCCCCGTACGATGCTCAGCTCGGTGAGGTAGGCCTCCTCGGGCGATTTGTGCAGGTCCAGCCACAGCGCCTCACACAGCGCCCCCTCCCATTGCACGAGCGCCTGCTCCAGGCGGCGGAGCATCGTGCGGCGGAAACCGGCCGGGAGGGTGGCTCCCGTGCGGAAATAGGCGTTCTGGGCCGCGCGGATTGCGGCGATGCGGTCTGAGGAGGTGCTTGCGGGTGTCATGGCGCTTCGGTTTATCGGTTGGATGTGTGGTCGGGGGTACGTCGTCCGGTGAAGTGGTCCATCGTGCGGTAGATCCCCATCGCGTTGCCGACCAGGGCGTCGAACAGCTTGTCGGGCAGCAGTCCCTGGACCAGACGGATGAAGTGGAATCCCCACGGCAGACCGCGGAAGGTACGGTTGTGCTCGACGGCGCGCACGATGCGGCGGGCCGTCTTCTCGGGATCGAGGATCGGCACCAGACGCGAACGGACGCCGGCGAACATGCCCGTGGCGATGTAGTAGGGGGCTACGGTGGTGACGTGCACCCCGCTGCGGGCCTCCTGCAGCTCGATGCGCAGGGAGTCCGACCACCCGATGACGGCCCACTTGCTTGCTGCGTAGACCGACATGCGGGGATTGGAGATCATCCCGGCGGCCGAGGCGATGTTGCAGATGTGCCCCTCGTTGCGCTCCAGCATGCCGGGCAGGGCCTGCAGCGTGAGGTACATCGGGGCCGTGGCATTGACGGCCATCGTGCGTTCGATCTCTTCGGGGGTCTGGCGGTCGAAGGTCTTGTTGCCGGTGATGATGCCGGCGCAGTTGATGAGGATCTCCACCGGACCGCATTCGGCCGTCGTGCGGGCGAAGGTCTCCTCGACCTGCCGGCGGTCCGAGACGTCCGCGCGGTAACCCGCCGTCCGTTCCGGGGCGGCGTAGGCCGCCAGCGAGGCGGCGATGTTGCGCTCGTCGATGTCCCATACGACGACCTTGCGGGCACCCCGTTCGAGCGCCAGCCGGCCCATGATCCGGCCGATGCCCGAGCCTCCGCCGGTGATCAGCACGCATTTGTCCTTGAATCTGGTCATATTCTTGTTCGGTTTCGTGTCGGGTTCCGGGCGCATTCGGCCCCTGCCGGGCGGTTACCTCTTCTCGCGGAAGATATTCAGGTGGGCCAGCAGCGGGTTGCGGCGCGGCAGGAGCAGGAATTCGGTCAGCAACAGCACGAGGGCGGCGATGAGCAGGTACTGGTACTGCTCGTTGAACTCCTCGAAGCGCAGGGTCGAGAGCTCCGCCTGCTCCATCGAATTGATCTCCTTGACGATCTCGTCGAGACCGATATCCTGCTTCGTGGCGCGGACGTAGGCTCCGCCGGTCGTCTCGGCGATCTGGGCGAGCATCTGCTCGTTGAGCTTCGAGACGACCATTTCGCCCTGCTCGTCCTTGATGAATTCTCCGTCGATCTGGATCGGGGCCCCCTCGGGCGTGCCGATGCCGATCGTGTAGATGCGGATGCCCTGTTTGGCAGCCCGTTCGGCCACGGCCAAGGCGTCGTCCTCGTGATTTTCGCCGTCGGTGATGAGGATCACCACGCGGCCGTGCGGCTGCTCCGTATCGCCCGAGAAGGAGAGCAGCGCCTGTTCGAGCGCCTTGCCGACAGCCGTGCCCTGCACCGAAACCAGCGAGGGGTCGATGCGGCGGGCGAAAGCCCGGGCCATGCGGTAGTCCGAGGTGATGGGCAGCTGCACCTTCGGCTCGCCGGCGAAGACGATCAGACCCACGCGGTCCTGCTTGAGCCCGTCGAAGAGCTTGCCGATGGCGTATTTGGTCCGCTCGAGGCGGTTGGGCTCGAAATCTTCGGCGAGCATCGAGTTCGAGACATCGACCACCAGCATCATCTCGATGCCCTGGGCCTTCTCCTCGCGGAGTTTCGACCCGAACTGCGGGCGGGCCGCCGCCAGTGCGATCAGCAGCACGGCCGCGGCGAAGAGCAGGAACTTGATGACCACGCGGCCGTTCGAGACTTCGGGCATCAGCCCGTCGAGCACCTCCGGGCGGCCGAAGCGGGCCAGCCGCCTGCGGCGGTTGCGCATGGCCAGCCAGAAGAGGGCCGCGAGCACCGGAAGGGCGGCGAGCAGCCAGAGGTATTGCGGATTGGCAAATCGGAACATGTGCGTAGTGCGTTTTTTACGGTATTCGTTTCAGCACGAGGTTCGCGAGGAGGAACTCGGTCAGCAGCAGCCCCAGCGCCGCGAGCACCCACGCAAGGAATTGCTCGTGGTAGGAGAGGTGCTCGGTGACCTCGACCTTGCTCTTCTCGAGCTGGTTGATCTCGTCGTAGATGGCCTTGAGCTTGGCGTTGTCCGTGGCGCGGAAATAGCGGCCTCCGGTCATCTCGGCCATGGCCGTGAGGGTCTTCTCGTCGATCTCGACCTTCTGCTTGACGAAGGTGATGTTGCCGAACATGTCCACGGCCGGATAGGGGGCCATCCCTTCGGTGCCCACGCCGATCGTGTAGACGCGGATGTTCTGCGCCTTGGCGATCTCGGCGGCGGTAATCGGGGTGATCTCGCCGCGGTTGTTCACTCCGTCGGTGAGCAGGATGACGACCTTCGACTTGGCATCGCTTTCGCGCAGGCGGTTGATGGCCGTGGCCAGTCCGTTGCCGATGGCCGTGCCGCTGTCGTCGATCAGGCCGCTGCGGATCTGCGCGAGCAGCGTCTGCAGGGTGCTCTGATCGGTGGTCAGGGGGCTCTGCGTGAAGGCTTCGGCGGCAAAGGCCACCAGTCCGATGCGGTCGCCGTAACGGTCGGAGATGAACGATCCGGCCACCTCCTTGGCCGCCGTGATGCGGTCGGGCTCGAAGTCGCGGGCCAGCATCGAGGCCGAGACGTCGATGGCCAGCATGATGTCGATGCCTTCGGAGGAGGTGCGTACGTTCTGTTCGATCTGCTGCGGCCGGGCCAGTGCGACGACGAGCAGCCCGAAGGCGGCGGCCCGCAATGCGAAGGGCAGGTGGCGCAGGTAGTAGCGCACGCTCTTCGGGGCGCGTGCGACGCCCTCGACGGTCGAGATCTGGATGGCTGCGCCGCCCTGCATCGTCCGCCAGACGTAGTAGGCGATCATCGGTGCGAGCAGCGTCAGCAGCCACAGATAATGGGGTGATGCGAAATGCATGGTCGTGTCGTTTTACCAGTTTTTCTTGCCGCGGACCACGACGCCCTGGCGCTTCTCCTTGAGCTTCTCCTGCGTCTTGTCCTCCTGGGCCTGGATGGCGTCGAGCATCTGCTCCTGCTCCTGAGGCGAGATGCCCGAAGGGGTGGGCTGTCCCTTTCCGTCGCCCTTGTCGCCCTGACTGTCATCGGGCTTCGCGGGCTGCTGTTGCGGGTCGCCGTCCTGCTTCTTGTCCGGATTGTTGTCGCCCTGCTGCTTGTTGTCGCCCTGCTGCGGGTTTTGCTGCCCCTGGCCGTTCTGGTTCTGCTGGTTCTGATCCTGATTCTGGTCCTGGTTCTGCTGGTCGTTGCCACCGCCGCCGTCCTTGTTCTGGTCGTCGAGCAGCCGCTTGGTGTAGGCATAGTTGTACTTGGCCTCCATGTCGGAGGGGTTGAGCCGCAGCGACTGCTTGTAGCTTTCGAGCGCCTCCTTGTACTTCTTCTGCTTGAACTGGGCGTTGCCGAGGTTGTAGTAGGTCTCGGCCAGCTCGTTGTCCGTGCGCAGCGTGTCGGCCGTGGCCTGGAGGATGGTCTGTTCGGCGGTGTCGAACCGTTCGGCCTTGTAGAGGGCGTTGCCGAGGTTGTAGGTGGCCTCGAAGGATTCGGGGGCCGCTTTCAGTGCCTCCTCGTAGCGTTTGATCGCCTCCCCGTACTCTCCCTTGTTGTATTGCCGGTTGCCCTTGCGCACCAGCGACCGTTCGGGCATCTGCTGGGCCGTCGCTTCCGTGGCTGCAAGGAGGACGAGGAGTATGCAAAGCATTCTGTACATCGTTCTTGCCGTTTTAGGGTTGCGTCGGGTCGGGACCTTCGGCGGGAGCATCCTCCTCGACGAGCTTGGTCTCCTCGACGAAATAGTAGGCCTTCAGGTAGCAGGCCTCGTTCTCTTCGGCCTCGGGGGCCGCCTTGGCGAACTTCACCAGGTCGGCCACGCGGAGGATCGCCGTGAGGTCCATGCGGGCCTTGTCGGGCAGTTCGACGGGCTGCATCGCTGCGATGATCTCGTCGGAGGTCATCTCCATGGCGCCTATCTCCCAGCGGGCCGCAATGTAGGTGCGCAGGATGTCGGTGATGCCCGAGTAGTACTGCTTGTGGCGGTTGTTCTGCCAGAGTTTCTGGTTGTGCAGCGCCTCGAGGGCCTGGATGGCCGCGACGTGCGGCGGCAGGGGCGGGGTCGGGCGGAAGAGGTCGCCGATTCGTTTGCCGCGGCTGCGGAGCCACCGCACGAGCCCCCAGGCTGCGGCTGCAAGGAGCAGCAGCGCCGCGGCGCCCCAGATGAGGTAGGTGCGGATCTCGCCCAGCCGGAACGGCAGGTTGTGCAGGTCCTTCACGTCGTAGATCGACTGCGAGGTGGAGTCGATCTCGAAGGTCCCGACCTTCAGATAGATCGAGTCGCGGCTCGACAGCGTGTCGAGGATGTTCTTGTCGGCGTAGAGCACGTGGGCCGTGCCGAGGTTGTAGTGTCCCTCGTCGAAGGCGGCCAGGCGGTAGCGCTTGCGGAGCTTCAGGTGGCGTCCGTCGCGCTCGAGCGTATCGACCGGCAGGCTCTCGACCAGTTCGATCTGCCCCTTCGGGTCCTCGAACTCGGGGAACTCGACTACCTGCACCAGATCCTTCTCGACGTCGATGACGTAGTCGAACCGGTCGCCGATGGCGATGCTGTCCGGTTCGACGTGCGCCGTGACCCGCGGCGTCTGCTGCGCCGCGGCCGTTGCGCCCGCCAGCAGGAGGAGCGCTATGGCAAAGAGTCGTTTCATCGCTGTTTGAAGAGTTTCATCAGTTCGGCCACGTAGTCGCCGTCGGTCGATACGGTGGCCGTGTCGATGCGGTTGTGTTTGAGCGTGGCCTCGATCTCGGCGCTGCGCTGCCGCCACGATTCGGCGTAGTGGTCGCGCACGGCGCGCGACGAGGTATCGACCCACACCTTGCGGCCCGTTTCGGCGTCGCGCAGCTCGACGATCCCCACGTCGGGGAGCTCCGTCTCGCGGGGGTCATAGACGCGGATGCCCACCAGGTCGTGGCGGCCTCCGGCAATCTTCAGCGCGTCGTCGAGGGCCGAGCGGTCCTGCGACGAGTCCATGAAGTCCGAGAGGATGAAGGTCGTGCACCGCTTCTTGTTCACGTTGGTCAGGAAACGGACGGGCTCGGAGAGCTTCGTTCCGGTCGATTCGGGCCGGAAGCCGATGAGCTCGCGGATGATCATCAGGATGTGGCTGCGTCCCTTCTTCGGGGGAATGAACTTCTCGACGCGGTCCGAGAAGAAGATGCACCCCACCTTGTCGTTGTTCTCGGCGGCCGAGAAGGCCAGCACGGCGGCGATTTCGGTGATGATGTTCTTCTTGAGCCTTTCGGTCGAACCGAACATGCGCGATCCCGAGACATCGACGACGAGCATCATCGTCAGCTCGCGCTCCTCTTCGTAGACCTTGATGTGGGGCTTGCGCGAGCGTGCCGTGACGTTCCAGTCGATGTCGCGCACGTCGTCGCCCGCGCGATACTCCCTCACTTCGGAAAACGACATGCCCCGTCCGCGGAAAGCCGTATGGTACTTTCCGGCGAAGATCTCGTTCGACAGACCGCGGGTCTTGATCTCGATCTTGCGGACGCGCCTCAGAATATCGTTTTCGCTCTCCTGCATCGTCAGGGAACAATTACGTTGTTCAGGATATCGGTGATGATCTCCTCCGAGGTGATGTTCTCGGCCTCGGCCTCGTAGGTGAGTCCGATGCGGTGGCGCAGCACGTCGTGGCAGACGGCGCGCACGTCCTCGGGGATGACGTATCCGCGGCGGCGGATGAAGGCGTAGGCCCGGGCGGCCTTGGCCAGCGAGATCGAAGCACGCGGCGAACCTCCGTAGGCGATCAGGTTCTGCAGCTTTTGGAGGTTGTATTCGGCCGGCTCGCGCGTGGCGAAGATGATGTCGATGATGTATTTCTCGATCTTCTCGTCCATGTAGACGTCCTCGACCACCTTGCGGGCCTTGACGATGTCCTCGGGCGAGATGACCTTATTGACGCTCTTCTTTTCGAGCCCCTCGAGGTTCATGCGCACGATGTCGCGCTCCTCCTGCTTGTTGGGGTAGGAGATGCGGGCCTTGAGCATGAAACGGTCCACCTGCGCCTCAGGCAGCGGGTAGGTTCCCTCCTGTTCCAGGGGGTTCTGCGTGGCCAGTACGAGGAAAGGCTGCGGCAGCGGGTAGGTGTTCTCGCCGATGGTCACCTGGCGCTCCTGCATCGCCTCGAGCAACGCCGACTGCACCTTGGCCGGCGAACGGTTGATCTCGTCGGCGAGGACGAAGTTGGCGAAGATCGGGCCCTTCTTGACGATGAAGTCCTCGCTCTTCTGCGAGTAGATGAGCGTACCGATCAGGTCGGCGGGCAGCAGGTCGGGGGTGAACTGGATGCGCGAGAACCCGGCATCGACGGCCTTGGCCAGCGTCGTGATGGCCAGCGTCTTGGCCAGTCCCGGGACGCCTTCGAGCAGGATATGCCCGTTGGAGAGCAGACCGATCAGCAGCGTATCGACCAGGTGGCCCTGGCCGACGATTACCTTGCCCATTTCGGTGCGCAGCGTATCGACGAAGACCGATTCGCGTTCGATGCGCTCGTTGAGTTCCTTGATGTTGATGACTTCGCTCATGTTTATCTGTTTGATAGTATTCCTAAATCGCTTCGCGTGTGCGTTTCCATAACGGGCCGCTCACCGATATTATTGCAAAAGTACAAATTTTTTCCGAAAACTTCTTCATCTTCACCTCTCCCCGGTCTGTCCCGGGCTCCGCGGCTCTCCGCCGGCGGAAGTGCACCGTGCGGACAACCCTGCGGAGGAGGCCCCGGCGCAGTGTCGCCCGGGCTCCGAAAAATATTTGCCCCGGGCTGTGCCGTGACGGGATTTTGCGGTATCTTTGCACCAGTTTATGGAATCGCAGATATTACAAGGATTGAACCCCGCCCAGCGGGCCGCCGTCGAGAACTATGACGTCGCGTCGCTCATCATCGCCGGAGCGGGGTCGGGTAAGACGCGCGTGCTGACCTCACGCATCGCCTACATGATCGAGCAGGGCGTCGCACCGTACAATATTTTGGCCCTGACCTTTACGAACAAGGCGGCCGAGCAGATGCGCTCGCGCATCGCCCAGATGCTGCCCGACAGCCGCAGTCGCTACATCCGCATGGGCACCTTCCACTCGGTCTTCTCGCGGATCCTGCGCGAGAATGCCGACCGCATCGGCTACCCCGAGTCGTTCACCATCTACGAGCCGTCGGACTGCAAGAACCTGCTCAAGACGATCTTCCGCGAGCTGAACCTCTCCGACGACCGCTACAAGCCCAACGCCATCGCCTCGCGCATCTCCTATGCCAAGAACAGCCTCGTGACGCCGGGGGCCTATCTGGCCAACTCGGTCTACGCCGCCGAGGACCGGCAGGCGCAGATCCCCGAATTCGGCAACATCTACAACATCTACTGCCAGCGGTGCAAGCACAACGGCGCGATGGACTTCGACGACCTGCTGCTGCAGACCAACATCCTGCTGCGCGACTGCCCCGACGTGCTGGCGCGCTACCAGGAGCTCTTCAAATACATCCTGGTCGATGAGTACCAGGACACCAATTACGCGCAGTATGTCATCATCCGCCGCCTCTCGCAGCTCCACTCGAAGGTCTGCGTCGTGGGCGACGACGCGCAGTCGATCTACTCGTTCCGCGGGGCGAAGATCGAGAACATCCTTTCGTTCCAGAAGGATTTCCCCGACGCGAAGGTCTTCAAGCTTGAGCAGAACTACCGCTCGACGCGGACGATCGTCGAGGCGGCCAATTCGGTCATCGTGCGCAACTCGAAGCGTATGGACAAGCACTGCTTCTCGGCGGGCGACGTGGGTGAGAAGATCCGTATCCTGAAGGCCTATACCGACCGCGAGGAGGCCGAGATGGTGGTTTCGGACCTGCGCGACAAGGTGCGCGCGGCTGGCGACGCCTGGTCCGAGGCGGTGATCCTCTACCGCACGAACAACCAGTCGGCCGTGCTCGAGGACAACCTCCGCCGCCGCGGCATCCCCTACCGCATCTACAAGGGCTCGTCTTTCTACGACCACAAGGAGATCAAGGACATGCTGGCCTACATCCGCCTGGTGATCAACCCGCGCGACGACGAGGCCTTCCGCCGCATCGTCAATTACCCGGCCCGCGGCATCGGCGATACGACCGTGCAGCGCATCGCGCAGCTGGCCGCCGAACGGGGCGTGTCGATGTGGGAGGCGGTCGATGCGCTGGTTGCCGAGCCGGTGACCGACCCCGTGCAGCGGACCATCGCGCGCAAGGTCGCGGAGTTCGTGGCGATGATCCGCGCGCTGTCGTTCGCCCGCAACGACAAGGGGCTCTATGACTTCGGTATGGAGATCGCCTCGCGTTCGGGCATCATCGCCGCCTACCGCACGGAGAACACCCCCGAGGCGACGTCGGCCCTGGACAACATCGAGGAGCTGCTTAACTCGATGCAGCTTTTCAAGGAGCAGCGCGACGCTGAGATCCGCGGAGGCGAGCGCACGGCCGAGGAGGAGGCGACCGTCGAGGAGTGGCTGCAGAACGTCATGCTGATGACCGACATGGACAAGGACGACCCCGAGGACAGCAACAAGGTGACGCTGATGACTGTCCACTCGGCCAAGGGGCTCGAATACAAATACGTCTACATCGTGGGCATGGAGGAGAACCTCTTCCCGTCGCAGCGGGCCTCGGAGTCGGCCGACGGCATGGAGGAGGAGCGGCGCCTGTTCTATGTGGCGCTGACCCGGGCGAAGGTCTCGGCGACGATCTCCTTCGCCGAGATGCGCTTCCGCTGGGGCAACATGGAGTTCTCGCACCCGAGCCGGTTCCTGCGCGAGATCGACCCGCGCTACATCGACTCCGATGTCGATTTCTCGGCCGAGGCGTCGCGGCGTCCGGCCGGCGACGACGGGACGTCGGCCATCGACGAACTGCGCCGCCGCTTCGACTACCGCTTTCAGCAGAAGCGGCAGGAGGGTGCCGCGGGCCGCGGTTACGAGGCCGGCGGACATGGCGCTCCGGGCGGCGGCTCCTACGGTGCGGGCAGCCGTTTCGGCCGTCCGGCCGACGGGGAGTCGGGTGTGGCGCGCCGTTTTGCGCGGGCGACCCCGCAGCCGCAGCGCACCGCAGCGCCCGACCCGGCGCTTGTGCGTACGCCGCGCCCCTCGACGGAGGGGATGCGCCGGCTGGGCGTGCGTCCCGCCGCCTCGGGCGCAGGTACTGCCTCGGCCGGAGTCCCGTCCACCGGCTACGAAGTCGGGCAGCGGGTCGAACATGCGATCTTCGGCGCAGGCGTCGTGCGCAGCATCGAGCTGGCGCAGGACGGCGACCAGCGGCTGGTCGTGGAGTTCGGCAACGCCGGGACGAAGACCCTGCTCGCGAAATTCGCCAAACTGACCAAACTCTGATCGTGCAATGGAACAGACCTCCCTGCCGCTGGTGTCGGTGCTGATGACCACCTACAACCACGAACGCTACCTGGCCCGGGCCGTCGAGAGCGTGCTGGCGCAGCAGACCTCCTTCGCCGTGGAGCTGGTTCTGGGCGAGGATTGCAGTACGGACGGCACGCGGGCCCTCTGCGAGGCCTATGCCGCCGAATATCCCGGCCGCGTGCGGCTGGTCACCGGCTCTGCGAATATTGGCTGGCGGGCCAACTACCTCCGCACGCTGGAGGCCTGCCGCGGCAAGTATGTGGCCTACTGCGACGGCGACGACTGGTGGAGCGACCCGCACAAGCTGCAGATGCAGGTCGATCTGATGGAGTCCGACCCCTCGTGCGGCATGTGCTACACGCGGGCCGACAACTACTATGAGGCCGACGGGCGCACGACCCCCGACCAGGAGGTCCACTTCACCGACTTCGACCGCCTGCTGCTGAGCCTGACGATCGCCAACTGCGCGACCCTCGCGCGCCGCGAGCTCATCGTGCGCTACTACGCCGAGGTGCGGCCTGCGGAGCATCCCGAGTGGAAGACCGACGACGCGCCGATGTGGCTCTGGTTCTCGGTCTGCAGCCGCGTGCGCTACATCCCTGCGGTGACGGCCGTGCACCGGCGCCTGCCCGACAGCGTGAGCCACAGCACGGCCTACCGCCGGCGGATCGAATTCTGCGATTCGCTCATGGACATCAGCCTCTGGTTCGATGCCCGCTACGGCGCGGGCCGCAACCGCTTCCGGATCCTCCGGCGGCGCAGCTCGGTGGCTCTTTGGGTCCTCTCCTACAACGGTCCGGTCGGCGAATATCTCGCACGGTGGCTGCGCGACGTGCGGCGCACGCCGCGTCTGGCGCTCTGTCCCGAGGGGGCGGGGCTGCTCGTGAAGAAGATTCTGTTCCGACGTTCGAAAAAAGCCTGATACCATGACCATCCGACAGCGTTACGACGGCGTCATCGCCTGGTTCTCGGAGCACATGCCCGTGGCCGAGAGCGAACTGCACTACGAAAACCCCTATCAGCTGCTTGTCGCCGTGATCCTCTCGGCGCAGTGCACCGACAAGCGGGTGAACATGACCACCCCGGCCCTGTTCGAGGCCTTCCCGACCCCGTTCGACATGGCCCGCGCCTCGGCCGAGGAGATCTATCCCTACATCCGGAGCATCTCTTACCCGAACAACAAGGCCAAAAACCTCGCGGCCATGGCCCGGATGCTCTGCGAGGAGTTCGGCGGCGAGGTGCCGAGCGACCTGGAGGCCATGCAGTGTCTGCCGGGCGTGGGCCGCAAGACGGCCAACGTGCTGGGCGCCGTGCTGTGGCAGAAGCAGGTGATGCCGGTCGATACGCACGTCTTCCGCGTCTCGGAGCGCATCGGTCTCACCACCGGGTCGAAGAATCCGCTGCAGACCGAGCGGACCCTCGAACGCAATATCCCCGGCCATCTGCTGCCCGTGGCGCACCACTGGCTGATCCTTCACGGACGTTATGTCTGTACGGCGCGCTCCCCGAAGTGCGCCGCCTGCGGCATCGCCCCGTGGTGCCACAAGCATGCCGCCGACAACCGGTCGAAATAGCCTCCGGCAGCGGCCGCTTTCCCCGGTCCGGAGGAGATCCCTGCGGGCGGGTTGGTTATCTGCCTCTTTTTCCTTATCTTTGTCCGAATCATTCAAAGAGAGCCGACATGGAGTTATCGCATAAACAGATCGAGTCCCTGAAAGAGATGCTTGCGCAGCCCCGCCTGCGCATCGTGATCCTGTCACACACCAACCCCGACGGCGACGCCGTGGGTTCGTCGCTGGCATGGGCCGAGGTGCTGCGGGCCCGGGGACACGAGGTGACGTGCGTCGTCCCGAACAAATACCCCTATTTCCTCGACTGGATGCCCGGCATCGAGGAGGTCGTGGTCTTCAAGACCGACACCGAGGGGCGTGCCGTGAAGGCCATCGCCGAGGCCGACGTCCTCTTCTGCCTCGATTTCAACGCCGTTTCGCGGCTCGAGATCCTCAGCGAGACGATCCAGGGCAATACGACGGCCCGCCGCGTGCTGATCGACCACCACCTGCAGCCCGACGAGGGTTTCGACATCGTCTTCTCGCACCCCGAATCGTCGAGCACCTGCTTTCTGGTCTACTGCCTCGTCGAGGCGATGTACGGCACCGGGGCCATCACCCGTCGCATGGGTGAGCTGCTCTACGTGGGCATGATGACCGATACGGGCAACTTCGCCTTCTCGCACCTCACGCCCGAGCTTTTCCGTGCCGTGGCCGTGCTGCTCGAGAAGGGCATCAGCATCCCCGAGATCCACAACAGCGTCTACAACGCCTATACCGAGGGACGTGCGCGGCTGTTCGGCTACGCCATCAACCGCAAGATGGCACTCATCGAGGACGGTACGGTGGCCTACATGTCGCTGCTCGAGAGCGAGATGCGCCGCTTCCAGTTCCAGCAGGGCGACAGCGAGGGCTTCGTGAACTACGCCCTGACGATCAAGAAGGTCAAGATGTCGGCCATGTTCCTGGCCCACCGCAAGTTCATCCGCATCTCGCTCCGTTCGCGCGGGGATGTGGACGTGAACCTCTTCGCCCGCAAGTACTTCAACGGCGGCGGCCACAAGAATGCCGCCGGCGGCAAGTCCTTCCTCTCGATGGAGGAGACCATCGACCACTACATCCGTTCGGTCCGCGAGTTCGCCGAGGAGGGTCATCTCGGTTGAGGCGATGGACGATTTCCGACTGAAAGTATTCATTGCGGCGGCCCGGACGCTGAGTTTCACGCGGGCCGCCGAGCAGCTCTACATCTCGCAGCCGGCCGTCAGCAAGCACATCGGCGAGCTGGAGGCACGCTACCGCACGTCGCTGTTCGTGCGCCGCGGCAGCCGGCTTGTCCTGACCGATGCCGGGCGCACGATGCTGGCGGCGGCCGAGCGCCTGGCCGAGGACTACCGCCGGCTGGAGTACGAGATGAGCCTCTGCTCGAGCCATGCCGAGGGAGAGTTGCGGTTGGGGGCCAGCACGACCGTCGCCCAGTACCTGTTGCCGCCGATCCTGGCCCACCTTTACGGCCCGCTACCCCGGGGTGCGGGTCTCCGTGTTCTCGGGTAACAGCGGCCAGGTCGAGGAGGCGCTGGCCGGGCAGGCGATCGACCTGGGGATGGTCGAGAGCGTTAGCCGCCGGCAGGGGCTGCACTACACGCTCTTCCGGCCCGACGAGCTGGTGCTCGTGGCGCGTCCTGGCGGCCGGTATGCCCGCACGGAGCAGGTGACTCCCGAGGAGTTGTGCCGCATCCCGCTTGTGCTGCGCGAGAACGGGTCGGGTACGCTCGAGGTGATCGCCGCGGCATTGGCCGGGGCGGGCCTGCGGCTGTCGCAGCTCCAGGTGGCGATGCGCCTGGGCACGACCGAGGGGATCAAGGCCTATGTGCGCCACAGCGATGCGATGGCGATCGTCTCGGTCATCTCGGTCGTCGATGAGCTGCGCAGCGGGGCGTTGCGGATCGTCGATATCGACGGGCTGACCCTCACGCGCGACTTCTCGTTCGTCCATGCCGCCGCAGAGCCCGATTCGCTGGCCCGGCAGTTCGTCGATTTCGCCCGCTCCGACTTCTGACGCCTCCCCGGCGGAGCGTCACTCCCCTCTCCCTCCGTTTTCCATCTTCCTCCGGCCCGGCATAACCTCGGGTTATCGCGGATAACCAATTCTTGTTCCGTATTCGGCGCAAAGGTGCGATCTTTGCGACCGGAATCAAAAATTGCCGGATATGCTCAAAAAAGGGAACAGGGCCAACACCCTGCATGGAATTCTTCTGATCGCGTTGTTCTCGTTCGCGGCGTTCTACATCGCCGACATCCCCGTGGTGAAAAAACTCTCGTTCAGCCCGCTGATCGTCGGTATCGTGCTGGGCATGCTCTATGCCAACAGCCTGCGCAACCGCCTGCCCGAGACGTGGGTGCCGGGTATCAGGTTCTGTACGAAGCAGGTGCTGCGCTGGGGCATCATCCTCTACGGGTTCCGCCTGACGCTGGCCCAGGTGGCGGCGGTCGGTGGTCCGGCCGTGGCGGTCGATCTCGTCATTGTGACGGTCACGATCCTTGGAGGCGTGCTGCTGGGGCGGCTGCTGAAACTTGACCGTGATACGGCGCTGATGACCTCGACCGGCTCGGCCATCTGCGGCGCAGCCGCCGTGCTGGGTGCCGAACCGGTCGTGAAGTGCGAGGGGTACAAGACGGCGATCGCCGTATCGACGGTGGTCATCTTCGGAACCCTCTCGATGTTCCTCTATCCGATCCTCTACCGGGCCGGGGTGCTCGACGGGCTGGGCGACACGGGTGTGGCCATCTACACGGGCAGCACACTCCACGAGGTGGCGCACGTCGCCGGTGCGGGCAATGCAATGGACCCGACCGACTCGCTCGGCATCGCCGGGACGGCCACCATCACTAAGATGATCCGTGTCATGATGCTTGCCCCGGTGCTTGTCATCATGAGCTTCGCCCTGGCGGGCCGCCGCCGGAAGGAGGGCGCCGCCGCTGCGGGACAGGAAAAGAGCCGCATCACGATCCCGTGGTTCGCCTTCGGATTCATCGGGGTGATCTGCCTCAATTCGCTGCTGCAGCACCTCTGCGGCGTGGCGAGCGTGCGCGAGATCCCGCTCAACGGGGCGATTGAGTACATCGATACCTTCCTGCTGACAATGGCCATGACGGCGCTGGGCACCGAGACGAGCATCGACAAGTTCCGACAGGCCGGGGCAAAACCTTTCCTGCTGGCCGGACTGCTCTACGTGTGGCTGCTCGTCGGAGGCTACTACGTGACCAAATACTTCGTTTCGGTGCTGTAGGGCTGTTCGGAGGTGTGGCATTGAAATGAAGTTCCCCGGACGGAATCTCCGTCCGGGGAACTTGTTGTGTCCCGCATCGTTCTAAAGGCGGGGCAGGTCGGGGGCCTCGTGCTCGGTGTAGCGGAGCACGGTTTCGCGGACGAAGTCGGCGAAGCGGCGCGCCTCGTCGTCGGAGAGCGGCGCCGGGCGGCCCATCAGCACCAGCCGGTGCGGCTCGAAAGGGCGGCGGAACGAGGGGTGGATGTATTCGTGGGGGCTTTCGGCGAATCCCAGCCGGTGATAGAAGTGCAGCCGGCGGATCGAAACCTCATCGACGGGCGGATCGATCTCCAGGATGATGCGCCGTTCGCCGCAGAAGGCCTCGAGGGCCTGCGAGCCCAGGTTCTGCCCGCGCAGCGAGGCGCAGATGGCCAGGTGCTCCACGTAGTCCCACTCGTCGGTGTGCCAGTAGTAGAGGATCCCGACGAACTCGTCGCCGCGCCAGATGCCGTCGGCATGGAATGCGGGGTCGGCCAGGGCGCGGATGTGGTCCTCCTCGGAGCGCTGCTCCTTGTAGGGAAACGAGCGGCGATAGATCTCCATCGCCCTGGCCCAGCCGCGGTCAGCGGGCGAGGTAAAGGGAATGAATTGCAGTCGTTCGTTCATCGTTGTCCGGTTTTGTGGCAAGATAGCACAAATTCCGCGAATCTCCTAATCCTGTTTCCGCGTCCGATGTTTCCATACGGGGCGTTCGGCCAGTCGTGACGGCTCGGCGCCGCGGACCTCGGGCCACCCCTTGCGCCAGGTCACGCGGTCGAGCATCAGCACCCGTCCGTCGGGGTTCGCGCGGCTTACGGCATGGTAGAGGATCCAGGTCTGTCCCTTGTCGTCGGTGACCAGTTCGGCGTTGTGCCCCGTTCCGACGAAGTCATAGTTGCCGTGGATCACCACCTCGTGGTGGTTGTCGGCCATCGGCCGCCCGGCCCGGTCGGTGTAGGGCCCCATCAGGTGCTTCGACCGGCCCACGACCGTCGTGTAGCTGCTCTTCATCCCCTCGCAGCAGCTGCCCGTCGAGGCGAACAGGTAGTAGTAGCCGCCGTGTTTGTGGATGTAGGTCCCCTCGTAGGCGGTCCCGGCGATCCGCTGCGGTTGGGCGCCCTGTGCGACGGCGAGCCCGTCGTCGGTGAGCTCGACGGCATGGATGCCTCGGAAGCTGCCCCAGAAGAGGTATTTGTGCCCGTCGTCCTCGATGTAGAAGGGGTCGATGCTGTTCTGCACCCCGATCTCGTTGCTACGGAAGAGCATGCCCAGGTCGTCGAACGGCCCTTCGGGACGGTCGGCCACGGCGATGCCGATACCGCAGGTCCACTCGCCGCCCCAGCGCGACATCGAGTAGTACATCACGTAGCGGTCGCCGATGCGGTTGATGTCGGGGGCCCAGACGCGGCCGCCGGGTTCGAAGTCGGGGCGGGTCGCCTCGTCGAAGGCCGTGCCGATAAATTTCCAGTTTACCAAGTCGCGCGACCGGTGGATCGGGACGTTCGGGATGTTCTCCGTGGCGTAGAGGTAGAACAGTCCGTCGTCGCCCCGGACGACGGTCGGGTCGGGCAGGCTGTAGTTCACCACCGGGTTGCGGTAGGCGCCCTGCGGGTCGGCGGGCCGTGGTCCGACCCCCTCGTGGGTCATCCGGACGGGGAGGATCCGCCCCTCGGCGTCGAAGCGCAGGCGGTCGATGCACGTGGCGCGGCTGTTGGCGGCCGTCTCGCCGAGCGGCCGGCGGTGGTAGACGATGTACCACTCGTCCTTGCCCGGGATGCGGATCACCGAGTGGTGCCCGGCTCCGGTGGCCACCTCGGGATCCTGCTGCAGGATCTTGCCCACGCGCTCGAAGGGCCCGAACGGCGAGTCGGCGATGGCGTAGGCCACGCTGTAGTCGGGGCCTCCCCAGCCTCCCTCGCTCCACATGAAGTAGTATTTGCCCTGCCGCTTGAGCATGAAGGGTCCTTCGACGTAGTTCTCGGGGGTTATCTCCTTGAAGGTTTCGCCGTCCTCGAAGGGAATGACGCTCAGCAGGTCGGGGGCCAGGCGGACCATGTTGCAGTGGCCCCAGCCGCCGTAGTACATGTAGTATTCCCCGTCGTCGTCGCGGAAGACGAACTGGTCGATGGGCTGTGCTCCGTGGACGATCCGGTCGATGAGCGGCCGTCCCAGCGCATCCCGATAGGGGCCTTCGGGCCGGTCGGCGACGGCTACGCCGATGCCGCCCGTCTCGTCGTTGTTTTGGATGTCGTTGCCGCTGAAGAAGAGGTAATACTTCCCGTTGGCATGGATCGCCGCCGGGGCCCACATCGCCCGCCGAATCCAGCGTACCTCCTCCGTGGAGACGATCCGCGGGTGTTTTGTCCAGCGTACCAGGTCCTTCGACGAGAAGGCGTCGAGGAAGGTCTGTTCGTCGTAAGGTGCCGACCAGGTGGGGAAGATCCAGTATTCGTCGCCGAAGACCACCCCTTCGGGGTCGGCATACCACCCTTCGAAGAGCGGGTTGCCGCTCCGTTCGTCGGAGGCGGCGTACGTTGTCCCGCCGGGGGTCTGGCGGGTCTCCTGTGCCGTTGCGGCTGTCTGGACGGCGAGCAGCACGAGAAGGGCCGCTCCCGATCGGTAGAGTCGTTTCATCTGTTCGGTTGTTTTGTCCGGTTTCAGTTGGCGAAGATACGGAAAATCGGCTGAAAAACCGGGGTCAGCGGCCGGAGAGTTTCAGCGTCAGCGTGTGGCTGCCGGCAGCCAGCTCGTAGACGCGCGGTCCTTTCACGTTGTCGGGCAGATGCAGCGTGGCGGTGCAGTTGGCCGGGATGACAACCCGGTAGGTGACCCTGCCGCCCTTGCGCTCCCAGCCCGAGACGATCCGTCCGGCGGGGGCGTCGTGCGATGCCTCGAACCGCTCGGGTCCGACGAAGTGGGGTTCGAGCAGGATGTGGCGGAAGCCCGGGCGTGCGGGGTCGGGGCGGATGCCGCCCAGCCCCTTGAAGAACCAGCTGCCGATCTCGCCGAACATCATGTGGTTGTCCGAGATGTCGCGCGTGGCCTCGAGGTCCCAGTTCTCGAGCAGCGTCGTCGCTCCGTTCACGATCCACCAGCCCCACGACGGATAGGTCGTCTGTACGGCAACACGGTAGGCCGTTTCGGCGTGGCCGTTCCGGCACAGGGCGTCGAGGATGGCCCTGGCGCCCAGTACGCCGACGTCGAGGTGGCAGCCCGCCTCCTCGACCCGTCGGGCGAGATTCTCCGCCACGCGCGGGATCTCCTCTTCGGGGACAACGCCCCACAGGAGCGGGACGCTCAGTTCGGTCTGTGTGCCGTTGGCGTAGAGGCCCGTCTGCGGGTCGTAGTACTTGCGGTTGATGGCCGTGCGGATCTTTTCGGCCAGCGCCGCGTAGCGGGTGTGGTCCTCGCTGCGCCCGAAGAGCTCGGCCGCGCGGGCCAGGATCGAGGCATCGACGAAGAAGTAGACCGACGAGGTGAGCTCGAGCGACGAGCGCGAGCGCACCGGCACCCAGTCGCCGCGTCCCCACGAGGTCAGCCCCTCGGGGCTGCGGCGATCGACGTAATCGACATAGCGGCGGATGTTTTCGTAGCAGGCCTCGAGCGGTGCCGGGTCTCCGTAGAAGAGATAGAGGTTCCACGGGATGAGCGCGATGGTGCTCGTCCAGTCCAGCCCGTTGTCCGTCCCGTAGCCCCAGCCGCCCGTGGGGATGATGTCGGGCAGCACGCCGTTGGGCTGCTGTTCGTCGCGGTGGTCGGCCAGCCACTTCTCGTAGACCGTGATTGCGTCGTAGTTGTAGAGGGCCGTCTCGATGGCCAGGTGGCCGTCGCCCGTCCAGCCGTTCTTCTCGCGCTGCGGACAGTCGGTCGGGTAACCCATCAGGTTCGAGAGGTAGGATTTGTTCGCGGCCTCCCACAACTGCTCGATGAGCCGCTCCGATGAGCGGATCGTTCCCGCAGGGGCCACGTCGCTGTGCTGAAACCATGCCGTGAGGTTTGCCGCGGAGAGCTCCATCGGGCGGTCAGCGACCACCTCCACGTAACGGAACCCCTTGTAGTTGAAGCGGGCCATGAACTCGTCGTCGCGGCCGCTGAGCGTCACTATGTCGGTCTGGAAGAGGTCCTCGGGATCGGTCGGGCGGAAGTAGACATCGATGTTCGAGAGGTCGGCGTGACCGTCTTCGCGGAGCCGTTCGGCGTGGATCAGCCGGAGCCGCGTGCCGGCCTCGCCCCGCACGCGGAGCTGCGTCACGCCGGCCATGTTCTGTCCGAAGTCATAGAGGTAGCAGGTGTCGTTGAGCCGGCGTACGCTGCGGGGTTCGTAGCGGGTGACCTGGCGGATCGGCACGGCCTGCTGCGCCGTGACGAGTTGCGAGGGGGTGCTGCGGTAGCCGACACCCGACCAGGCCGAGTCGTCGAATCCCGGACAGCTCCATCCCGGCTGTTCGAGCCGGGCGTCGTAGTGTTCCGAGGTGTAGATGCTGTTGAAGGTGAGCGGGCCGCCCGAGGTTTTCCAGTCGAGCCCGGAGGTCACTGTCTCTTCGCTGCCGTCGTCGTAGACGATGCGCAGGTCGAGGCAGAAGGTCGGGCGGTTGCGCCACGGGGCCCGCTCGAAGTTCCAGACCGCACCCGACTGGTGGTTGTACCATCCGTTGCCGAGCAGTACGCCGACGGCGTTCGCCCCCTCGCGCAGCTGCCGCGTGACGTCGTAGGTGACGTAGAGGTTGCGGCGGTCGTAGCGCGTATAGAGCGGGTCGAGACGGTGGTCGCCTACCCGCTCGCCGTTGAGGTAGAGCTCGTAGAGCCCGGCTGCGGCGATGTAGGCACGGGCCGAGCGGATCGGACGTCCGGCCGTGAACTCCTTGCGGAAGTAGGGGGCCGGCTTGTAGTGGATGTCGCGGTTGTCGCCGATCCACGAGCCCTGCCAGTTGCCGGTCTGCATCATGCCGGTCTCGAAGACCGCGACGGGGGAGTCGTGCGGCACCCCTTCGTGGTCCCAGAGCGTGATGCGCCAGTAGCAGCGGGTGAAGGGCTGCAGCGGCGCGCCGCCGTAGCGGACGAGCATCCGGTCCGTCTCCATGCGCCCCGAGTCCCACAGCCCGCCTCTTCCGGCAGCTACAGCCGCAGAGTCCGTGCCGACCGTGATGCGGCAGGCGCGCTGTGCGGCTCCCTGTCGATCGTCGTCCATGCGCCAGCTCAGGCGCGGTGCGGGAGCGTCGATGCCGAGCGGGGCGGTCAGGTGTTCACACCGCAGGTCGGCCGGATCGCCCGGTGCGGCGGAGGCGCCTCCGGCAATCAGCAACAGGAGGGCGCAAAGGGTCTGTTTTCTCTTTTTCATCGGTTGTCGTTCTTTTCGGGGTTGATAAGAGACTCGGGGACCGAGAACCGGTAGTGCCCCGAGCCGATCTCGAAGCGGGCGCGGCCCTCGCTGCTGCCTGCGAAACGGACTCCGTCGGCGCGGGCGGCTTCGCGGCCGCCTTCAAGGACGGATGCCGGGTCGGAACAGGGGATGCCGAGTGTGGCGCGGCAGTTGGCCGGGATGACGACCTCCCATTCGAAGCGTCCCTTCTCCTTGCGCCAGTTGCTGACGATCCGGCCGCGGGGCGAGCGGAACGATGCCTCGACACGGTCGAGCCCCTCGACCGGGCAGGGCTCCATCAGGATGTGGCTGAAGGCTGTCGATCCCGGAGCGTTGCGGATGCCGGCCAGACATTCGTAGTACCAGACTATCAGGTCGCCCAGCAGCATGACGTGGTTGCCTGAGTTCATGGCCGGATCGGCCGTGTCGCCGTTCCAGAGCTCCCAGATCGTCGTTGCACCCTGCTCGACCATGTAGCCCCAGCTCGGGTAGTCGCGGTTGGTGGCCAGGCGGAAGGCGATGTCGGGCCGGCCGTGGCGGGTCAGCCCCCGCATGAGCTGCTGGATGCCGACCAGCCCCGTGCTGACATGTCCGTTGCAGTCGTTGAGCGTCTTGGCGACGATGTGGGCGAAGACCTCCTCCTCGGCCCCCTCCGGCACCAGCCCGTAGGCCAGCGAGAGAAGATTGGCCGTCACCGTATTGTTGCCGTAGCTCTTCGTTGCGGGATCGAAGAAGCGGCGGTTGTAGGCCTCGCGCAGCGTGTCGGCAAGAAGGGCGAACTCCCGGGCGTCGGTCTCGCGGCCCGTCAGGCGGGCAAAATCCGACATGATGCCCGACAACTGGTAGAAGGTCGCCGTGCTCAGCAGCGCGCCGTCGGTCTTACGTGCCGGGTCCTGCGAGTGGATCAGCTCGGGCGCTTCGGGCGGCATGCACCAGTCGCCGTAGGTGTCGCGCGAGATGATGCCGTCGCGCATGTAGTCGCGGCGCATGTGGTCCATCCAGCGCTTCATCGAGGCGTAGCGCTCGTCGATCGGGCGGCGGTCGCCGAACTGTTCGTAGAGCGTGCGGGCGATGACGATGTAGGCGCTGGGCCACGTGACGTCGTCGTTGTAGAGTGTCCAGTAGTTGGGGGCCACGTCGGAGATGGCGCCGTTGCCGAGTTGGGTCTCCTCGATATCCTGCAGCCACTTGGCGTAGAGCAGGTCGTTGTCGAAGACGAAACTCTCGCCGAGCGAGCCGACCGTGCGGTCGCCCAGCCAGCCCATCCGCTCGTCGCGCTGCGGACAGTCGGTGGGCATGCCGCGGTAGTTGCCGCGGATGCCCCGCACGGCGTTGCGGTAGACGCGGTTGATCGTCGAGTCGGAGGTGGCGAAACGGCCCGTGAGCTCCATCTCGTCGCAGAGGATGCGCCCTTCGAAATCCTCGGTCCGGGGTGTTCCCGGGTAGCCTGAGATCTCGACGTAGCGGAATCCGTGGTAGGTGAAGGTCGGCTCCCACCAGCCGTCGCTCCGGCCGTCGGGGATGTAGCAGTCGGCGGCCCGGGCACTCCGGAGGTTGGCCGTGTAGAGCGTTCCGTCGGGGTTGAGCGTCTCGGCGAAGCGCAACCGGATCGTGTCGCCCGGCTCGCCGCATCGCCGCATGGCCAGCCAGCCCACCATGTTTTCTCCCATGTCGAGAATGTGGACCCCGGGACGGAGTTCGCGGATTGCCGTCGGGCGGCAGATGCCGCAGGGACGGATGTTCGGATTGGCCTGTGCGAGAAGCCGGCCGGCCGGAGCCCCGACCTCGCGGGCCTGCATCCAGCCCGAGTCGTCGAATCCCGGGCGGTCCCAGCCCGGCATCTCGAGGCGGGCGTCGTACTCCTCGCCGTCGAATTCGCTGTTGGCGCGGATCGGGCCCCGGGTCGTGAGCCGCCACGAAGTGTCGCTGGTGATCGTGCGCCGCGAGCCGTCGGCATACTCGATTTCGGCCTGAAGAAGCAGTTTCGGGAACCCGAAATGGCGGATGCCCGGGTTCCGCATCGAGAAGTAACGCCCGTTGCCCAGCACGACGCCGAGGGCGTTGTCTCCTTCGTTCAGGGCATCGGTGATGTCGAAGGTGTTGTAGCGCACCGACCTGTCGTAGTCGGTCGGGGCGGGGGCGAGCTCCTGGCTGCCGATGCGCTGCCCGTTGAGGGAAGCCTCGTAGAGCCCCAGTCCGCAGATGTAGAGCGTGGCGCGGCGCACCTGGCCCGTGACGCGGAACTCGCGGCGCAGGTAGCGGGCCGCCAGTCGTGTCTGGCCTGTATCCTGTTCTCCGGCGAAGAGGCAGTCGATGCCGATCCAGCGGGCTTTCCACTCCGTGCTGTCGAGCAGCGCGACGCTCCAGCGTGCCGGTTGCGACCACTCCGTGCGCCCCTTGTCGGTGCGTACCTGTACCTTCCAGAAACACTCCTCACGGCTGGCGAGCGGTGCGCCCGCATAGTCGATACCGACGGATTCGTCGGAGGAGACCCATCCCGAGTCCCATTTGTCCGCCCGGTTCCGGGCGAGCAGTCCTTCGGAGGAGGCCACCAGAATCCGGTAGCCCGTCTGGTGCACGCTGCGCTCGTCGGAGTGCAGCTCCCAGCTCAGGCGCGGGGTGTCGGTGTCGATTCCCGCGGGGTTTTCCCGCATCTCGCAGCGCATGCGGCCGATGCGCACGCCGTCGTTCTTCCGCAGGGAGAGCGATCCGAGGGCCGTGAGGGCGATTATCAGGAAGGGAATCGCCCTTCCGGTTGTGAAACGGTAGTTCATCAGGGGAGATATTTTAGGTTCATGATACAAAATTATCGCACGAATATGGGATTGCCATTACCTTTTTTGACACAAAATGTATAATTTTGACACATGACTGAACATTCCGGAGACATCCTGCACTATCTGCCCCGTTCGTCGCGCGATGAACTTTGGGGTGTGGTCTGTACCACGGCCGGACACCAGCACGTACCGCCCGGGACCGACTATCCGGTCTCGCGCCATCCGGCCGGCTATCACTTCAGCAAGGGAAAGGGGCGTGTTCTGAACGAATTCCAACTGGTTTACATTACGGCCGGACGGGGCCGTTTCGAGTCGGCGTCGTGCCCGCCGACGGTTGTCGAGGCGGGGAGTATGCTGCTGCTTTTTCCGCACGAATGGCATGCCTATTCACCCGATCCGGAGGTCGGGTGGGACGAGTGGTGGGTCGGGTTCTACGGCCCGAATATCGAACGTTTGGTCGAAAACGGACTCCTATCCCGCCGCCAACCCCTTTTCCGGGTCGGACGGAGCAGCGGAATCGAGCGCTGTTACCGGGAGATCATCGAGACGGTCGAGGAGGAGCGGATGGGTTTCCAGCCCCTGATTTCAGGCATTGTCCTCCACATTCTGGGGTGGGTGCTGTTCCGCCATGCCAACCTGCTGCGCACGGATGACCCGCTCGTCGGGAAGATCAACCGGGCCCGGGCGCTCATGCATGCCGGCTTCGGACATGCGCATTCGCCCGAGCGGATCGCCCGGGAGGTCGGAATGGGATATACGTGGTTCCGGAGGACGTTCCGGGCCTATGTGGGGATGGCGCCGGCACAGTATCAGCAGACCGTGCGGCTCAACAAGGCCCGCGAACTGCTTACCACGACGACCCGTTCGATCTCGGAGATTGCCTATGCACTGGGTTTCGAGAGCGTGAGCGCCTTTTCGCTCTTTTTCCGCAACCGCGAGCAGATCAGCCCCTCGCACTACCGGGCCCGATACCGGGGTGAGGCGCAGCGCCCCGGACGTTAGCGAGGTCAGCGGGCCTCCCGGACGAGGTACTCCTCGATCCGTTCGGGGGTCGTATCCTTGAGCACCACGCGTTTCTGCGCGTCGAGCAGGTAGAGCGTCGGCATTGCCTTCAGGTCATAGACCTCCTTGCGTGTGAGTTGTTCCCCCTCGTCGCAGCCGTCGATCCAGCCTGGCGGGACGGAACCCTGCTCCCGTGTGCCGTTTCCGCCCGTCACATCTATCGAGAGCAGGCGCAGCCGCCCGTCCTCCAGCCGCCGGTTGAGCACCGGTGATTCGGCAAGCTGCCGTTTCACGCGGCGGCAGTCGTCGCACTCCGGGTCGTTGAAGTAGAGCAGCAGGTAGGGGGCGCCGATCTCCGACATCCGGCCGCGGCTTCCGTCGCGGCGCAGGAAGGTGAAGTCGGCGGCCGGATCCCCGGGACGGTTTTTGAGTGCCAGCTCCAGCAGGTAGCGCGGGCGGATCTTCTCCGTCCGGCTCAATGCGGGGTTGGCCAGTTGGGCGCGCAGCACGAGGATGTAGAGTTCCTCGTTGTGCATCGGCGAGTTGGGTTCGTAGAGGTATTTGTCCCCGAGCGTGATGAAATGGTCGAGCATCCGGCGGTCGGCTGCAGCCCGGCGGTAGAGCGTATCGACCGCCGCCGGGGCGTTCCCGGCGTAGGGGAGGATGCTGATGAAATCGACAAACGCCTGCTCGGTGACCTCCGCGCGTTCGATGAGCGACGGGTCCTTGAAGTCGAAGTGGTCCCAGTAGTGCACCGAGAGGTAGGCGGCCCGGTCCTCGGGTGCTGTGAGCACGGCCGGGATGTCGGGCAGCCGGAACGGAACGGGTGCTGCGGGTGCCTGTGCCCGGGCATTGCAGGCCCTCGCCAGGGCAAAGAGGCCGGTGAGGAGGTAGAGTGCGGTTTTCATGTGTCGCGTGTCCGGTCAAAAACTCCGGGCGTCCGTGCGCCCGGAGTCTTCGATGCGGGATTCCATTTCATGTCTCTCCGGGGCATATTCCGCGCTCCGGTTCTGTCGTTATTCGTTTGCAGCGGGTTCGAGCACAATGTCGGGGGCTGCGAAGAGGCCGGCGAGGTTCGGATAGCTGCGGTGATAGACATTGCCGTTGTCGTCCTCGTAATGCAGTTCGACCTCGTCCGTGTACCAGTTAAATGTATACTCCTTGCGCAGGCGCAGTTCGTAGCGGCCGTCGGCAGTGACCGTTATCGAACCGATGCGGCTGTTGTTCCGTGTCCGTTCGAACGAGACGAAGGCGTTGCGCGGTACGTTGTATTCGCCTCCTGCCTGGTCCGTATAGCGGAGCGATCCCTCGATCGAGGCGTTCGAGACGTTGAACGTCTTGGCGAAGAAGACCACCTGCTCCTCGTTCGACGAGATGACGATATCACCGGCACTTACGATGCTGCTCGTGCGGAAGGGCAGCGTCTTGCGCTCTCCGCTCTGGTCCACGCCGCCGGGGGTCGTGTCCTGGCGGAGGGCCGAGCCGGTGCCGTAGTTGCGTTCGGTGTCTCGGTCGGCATCCACCGTGTAGATGAAGCGTCCCGCCCGGTCGGGATCGGCCTTGAGTTTGCCGGCATCGAGGTGGCAGGCGGCCAGCCGGGCCTGGTCGATCTCCAGCATCGGGGCGTCGATGTAGATCTCGAACGCCTCGCCGAACGGATCGACCGACTTGTCGTCCGATCCGCGGAAACTCGTTATGTCGAGGGTAATGTCCACCTGCTGCGAGGGCTCGTAGCTCCAGGTCAGGGGCGTGACCTCCTCTTCGGAGTCGTTCGAGGTGTCCGATCCTTCGCCGTTCACGCGCGCGGCGAAACGGAAGGGGTTGTAGTTGGCCAGCTCGAAGGTGACCGAGCGGTAGGAGTTGCCGATGTAGTTGCCTTCGACATCCCCGTTTTCGGGCAGTGCGGCGGGCGATCCGGTCTGGTTCGAGGCGATGCGCACCACCTCGGCACTCTTCGCCCGGTTCGTCTTCATGTAGATGGAGTAGCGGCCGGTCCCGGCTGCCGGATTCTGCGGGTTGCGCGGCTGGAACATCACGACGCGCCCTCCGGTGGACCACAGTTCTTCGTTGATCTCGTAGAACGAGCAGTCGAACGCATCGACGCCGGCCAGGGACTCCTCACCGTCTTCGTAATGGTCCAGATGCTGCGAGTAGAGCAGGAACTCGTCGTTCACCCCGGCGTTGAACGGCCGATCGTCGGCATTGTTCTTCATGACCATGTCGAACTGCACGTTGGCATGGAGCTTCTGGGGCACCAGCCGGTAGTAGATCGTCTCGTCGATCGGGTAGTTCTCGCTGCCCGGGTTTTCGGCATTGTACTCCTCCAGACCTTCCACCGTGATGGTGTACTGGTCTTCGGAGAAGGTGAAGGTCTTTGTCAGGCTCTCAAAGTGCCCGGCTTCCAGGATGATTGTTCCCTCCTCGTTGTCCCCTTGGTTGAGGACGTTCTCGAAGTAGATGCGCTGCACGCCGGGGGCCGTGGCCTCGTAGACATACTTGTACCCGATACCGTTCGGGGCGCCGTAGCCCGCTTCGCCTTCGCTGATGACCGGGAGCGAAACGCCGGCTGCCGAGCGGATGTCCAGCTCGTTCGAGCTGACCAGCACGCGCAGCGGGAACAACTCCGCGGGACAGTTCTCCGGGATGGTGAACATCACCGTCACGTGGGCCCGGTTTGCTGTGGGATCGTTCTCGTCGATATGGCCCCATACGCGGGTTCCGACCCATGCGGGCGTGAACTGCTGCTCCTTGATGGTGATCACCTTGATCTTGCGCTGCAGCTTGCCCTTCTTCACGAGCAGCGTGCCCTCCAGTTTCTCGTTGTCACCCAGCGGGAGGAGCGAGATGCGGATGCTTCCCTCGCCCGCGCCCTCCACGATCTGGAACGAGTTGTCGGCATTCGGCCCGGCGACGCGGTTGTCGTCCAGCCACGAGACCTCGGGCTTGTCGTCCTGCGTGATCTGTGTCCCGTTCTTGCCCGTCAGCGTGTAGGAGAGCGTGTAGGTGTTTCCCGCGTCGCTTTCGCTCAGGACGTAGTTGGTCTGTGCGACCGTGAGGATGTAGTTCTGGTCCTCGACCTCGTTCACGTCGTCCGAGATGGAGATCCACACGTTGTTGGTCGCAGCGGCCGTCGTGGCCTCCTCGAAGGTCGTCTGTCCGAAGGCGAGCTCGCCCCGGATGTTAAGCTTGTAGTGGAAGTTGCGGCGCAGAAGCAGCTGTTCGCCTGCTTCGTCGAGCAGCAGTACGCGGTAGTACCGGTCCCCGTCCGCCCCCTCGGAGGGAAGGTGTCCGCGGATGATGACGCTGACCGGATCGTCGGCCCGGTTCTCGCTCTCGAAGATGTACTGGTCGTCGGCCGTCGAGACATCCATGATGTCGCTCATCTTGGCATCGTTGATCGGCAGCGTGACGAACGCCTCGTCGCCGGGCCATGTGAAGTCGAACCCTTTCTCGGGGTGGAAGGGCGCCACCGTGCCGAAGGCGTTCGTGTTGTAGGGTACGAATCCCGTCACTTCGAGCCACTGGTTGTCGGGGTTGGCGATCGAGATTCTTGCGTGGTTGCGGATCATCTCGACCGTGTTTCCGGCAGCGGCCAGCTGCTCGTCGATGCTGCGGTCATCGTCGGGAGCGCAGGCGAATCGGGCCCAGTAGATCATCCGGCCCGACGATCCCTCGAGGACGGACATTACCTCGGCTTCCGAGTGGCTGCGGAAGTCGTCCTCCTGAAACTCCGACATGTTCTGGTTGGCCAGGAAGTGGATCGTCCGCGTGTTTTCGGGCACCACGGCACTGAACGTACCCGTCTCCGAGCTCTGGGCCGAGAGATCGGCCGTTGCGGTGGAGATGAACAGCCCGAAGGAGTCGAAGCAGAAAAGCGTCATGTTCTGCACGCCGTTGCCGTCGGGGTCCACCGAGCGGGTGACGACCTCCTGCATGGCCGGGATCTCGGCGTCGAAGCGCAGGGCGACATAGCCGTCGGGCACCCGGTCGGGTGTGGCTGTTGCGGTCCGGTCCTGCTGGCAGGCGTTCAGTGCGGCCAGTATTCCGAGTGCAGCCGTTGCTGCACGTATCACTCTTTTTATCATGGTCCTTGCGGTTTTGATTCACCCGGGGTCAGTCGCCCATTTGGTTGGTATAGGCATCGCGGATGCAGCGGATAGCTTGAGAAGAGGTTTGTGTGGGATCTGGGTTTGTTACCAATCCATTTGCACACCAATAACTTTGACCGGCCAATACTTCGTCCATGGCTTCGGAGTCGTTCTGGAATTTCATGATGATCTCCAACTCGGCGCGGGTCGGAAGCCGCCAGTCGCGCAGGTGCACCGTTTGACCGTTCTTGTCCTTGTATACCTCGACATACTGCTCGCAGTGGCTGGCAGCGATATCCACGTTGCTTACGGACTGAACTGCACCCAGCTGCGAGGCGATCATGAACGATGGCGAGACGAGCTCGGCGTTGTCGGCACCGGGGTCGGTCTTCCCGTCCGTGATTCGGGGTACGCCCAGCGTATATTCGCCCGACGAGGCCGTGATCCGTACGTGGTACATGCGGGGATTGGCATATGCGCTCCAAACGTCCGAACCGTTCGAGACGTTGTACGTATATCTATATACGTAAGTGGGCCACCAACCGGAGCCAATATTTTCCCTTTCCTCGTTTTCAGTCCACCGGTAGTAGTAGATATGGGCCTTTCCTGCATTGGTGCCGGATGTGGCGACCGTTCCGGCAACCTTCGAGCCGAAAAATCCGGTTTCGGCCTTGCCGTAGCTCCACTGGTTCCGGCTCCAGGTACAGCCGCAGATCCAGTTGCTGATTCTGGTGTCCGAATCGAACGTCTTTCCATCCACGTCCTGGCCGGCCAGCAGTTCGTAGGTCGTTCCGCCGAAGTCGTCGCGGTAGGAGTACCAGCCCAGGATGTTGGTGATGTACTCCAGCGGGTACTGTGCGATCGTCACCGTGCGGGTCACGCCATCTTCGTTGGTCACCTCCAGGTCGATGTAGCGGATCGTGTTGTTGGTCGGCAGCGGGCTGTAGATGTCGATGTTGCCGTTCAGACCCGGATCGGGCGTCGCCGTGATTCCCATGCCGGCGATGCTCCCTGCGTTGGTCGTCTGCTGCGTCTGCCCGAACTTGTCGGTGTAGTAGACTCGCGTGATCCGGCACTCCACGGCCGACGAGGAGGCGAAGTAGAGCGTTGTGTTGTCCTCCTCGATGTTGTGCATCTCCATTTCCTTCTTATTGACGGTCAGGTAGATCGGCCGGCTGTCCTCGCCGCCGATGTCGATCGTCGTCTCCTCCCACGGCCGGACCGTATAGCTGATGTCGGTCAGCTCCGCGGGAGCCGAGGGATCCGTGGCTCCCGGGGCGTTTACCGTTACCGTAACTTCGTAGTAGTTATTCCGTTCGAGGGTCTTCGTGCGGCTGACCGGAATCTGGTAGTAGCTGTTCGGGCACTCCGTCTCGGTCTGGTCCTCGGAATTGGTGTAGACCATCGGGATGTTCACGACCAGGCGGACCTCCTGCTCCAGGGCGCTGGCGTTCGTCCACTCGTGGGCGTAGGCATAGGCCGTGACGACAATCTGGTCAGCATCCCACTGGAAATAGCTCGACGAGTTCAGCTGCGTGTTCCGCAGGTAGGCCGCGCCGTCCACACCCGCGATGAGCGAGGTGGAGTAGGGCAGGTTGCGCAGGTAGTAGCCGGCCTGTGTGCCGGAAAGGCTGTTGTCGAAGCGCACGTCGGAACCTTTGTTGATGCGGACGACGATTTTGGCGGCCGCACGTCGCAGCATCACCTTCAGTTCGGTGTTGTCCGACGGATTGCCGTTGTAGAGGACGACGGGGGCCGCGGCCGCGGGCTCGGCAGATTCGGTGGCCGGGTAGGCCACGCCGTCCATCAGGAAGGTCTTCGGGGCGGTCTCGACGTTGGCCAGTCCGGTCATGTGGATCAGCCGGTCCTCCTGCGTCATGGCTCGCAGGGCATTCAGGTCGGGCAGCGTCGCGAACTCGTCGGCCGTGTGGGTGCTGTTGGCGATCAGGTAGACCCAGTATGGAGCCTGTGCGTCGAACCCGCTCCTCTGGGCCGAGAGCGTGATCTTGCCCTGGCGATCCGGAGTGCCGGTCACCCGTTCATGCCAGACCAGTTCTCCGTCCGCCTCCTTGAATATCACAACATCGAGGTGATCGACCGCCACTTCGGCCCCTTCGGCCGTTGCGCGGCTCAGCGGCTGCGATGCCGGGGAGAGATCGAGGATGATGTCGTTGCACTCCGTCCCGCTGTTGCCCGGGAGGTCGTTCTCCTTGCTGCAGGCGGCCAGCAGCGACAGTGCCGCGCAGCATACGATTGTATGGTATAGAATCCGTTTCATCGCGTATCAGATGTTGGTGGGATCAACCTGTGTGATCACGATCAGTTCGGGCGTGTTGCCGCTGTCGGGCCATTCGATGTGGTTGCTGTCGGTCCCGTTGATCAGCAGCAGCTTGCTCTGGTTCGGATCCCAGGTCGGGGTGTAGGAGACGCCCAGCGATACCGTCCGGCCCACGTTGTCGGGCTTCAGTGCACGTACCGTGATCGTGTACCAGTTGGCCGAGGCGACGGGCCGCTCTACCGGCAGTCCGTTTTGGTAGACCTTCACTTCGAAGTCGGCGGGCGAGGCATCGAGCAGGGTAGGCAGCCACTCCTGTCCCGAGGGTGCGGTCATCCGGAAGCGGCACGAGAAGGTGCCCGCAGTCGAGCTTTCGTCGGCGTTGTAATAGACCGTCGGGGTACTCATTGTCTCATTTTCGAGCGGCAGCACAGGGTTGGTGTAGGTCGGGTAGTTGAACTCCATGTCGTCCCACGGGTCCGTGTCGTCCCAGTCGGCGACGGTGTATTCGACCGTGATCTTACCCGAGTTGTTCATCCGGCAGCAGACCGTGTAATAGGTGTTCCGTTCGATGGCGGGCAGGTAGACCAGCCCCGATCGGGCAGTTCCGTCGAATGCGTAATCGATCCGGAGGATGTTGCCCCCGGCATCGCCCGGCGTCTCCCACGAGGTGCTGCCCCACGGGTTCTCGAACAGGTAGTGCGGCGCGCCGAGCACGGGCGTGTAGTTGGTCGGGTCCTTCCGCTCCTCGGGGGATGCGTCGGCCGCCAGTTCGGCGGTTACCTCGTCGTCCGTTACGGGCAACGAGATGTCCACATTGCGGGCGCCGACCTCCTTCAGGGTCGCCTCGTCCTGCGGCATGAGGTAGTTCATGTAGCGCGGCCCCTCCTTGAGCAGGGTGAGCCCCGTGACCTGCAGCGTGCCGGTCTCCCCTGCGGTCTTGGCCGCGAAGACCCCGAGCTTGCCCACCGGGCGCTTCAACTCGAAGGAGACCTTCTGGGCGATCATCGTGTGACCTTCGTGTCCGGGTGCCTCCTGCGGGTTGTCGCCGGCAAGTTCGGCCAGGTTCACCTCGACCTGCTGCCGGCAGCTCATCGGAAGCCCGTTTTCGGTGTTCAGCTGGGTGAACGAGAACTCCTTGAGCTGGGCCTCGGTCGTGTTCGGGGTCAGCTGTCCCTGCGTTCCGCCCGGCGTGGACATGGCCTCCTCATTGGCCACGACGTAGAAATCGACCGTCTGCGTCGTTTCGGAGTACATCTTCAGGTCCATGAGGAACGTGGCCGGGGCGGTCAGGTCGTCCTCCACGCCGTAGTATCCGGCCGGCTGCCCCTTCACGAAGGCGTAGACGCGGAGCGAGTGGAGCGCCGATTCTCCGGCGGTCGGGGTGCCGTCGGTCTCTCCGACGGCCTGTGTGTTCACGGTCAGCTGCATCGTCACGTTGCGTCTGCCGGAGGGCGCCAGGTCGTCGTCCCGGGTGCATCCGGCCTGTCCCAGTCCGAAACAGGCGGCAACGATCGCCGTCGAGAGTATCTTTTTCAACAATAGCATATCCTCGGGTCTTAGAATTCGGGTTTTACCTGTTCGACATACCATTCGGGAACGCTCACCGTGATCTGCCCCTCCTTGAATTCGATGCGGATCGGGATGAGCACCTCCTGCTTGGTGCAGTCGATGATCGGGTTGGCGGCGAGGAACTCGGCCAGATTGACCTCGGCGAGCGGTTCGTCGCCGGACGACTGGCGCAGCCGGACGTTCACGTCCTCGTGGTTCTCGTGCCGCATTATGTTGGTACGGGCCGACAGCAGGCCGGCTTCGTAGTCGGTTTCAAGTAGATAGTCGGTGGCTTCGCCTGATACGCGGTTCTCAAAATCGGTAGAGGGCGTGACACCGCAGACTTCGAGCGTAGGCATGGCGCCTGCGCGGTTTTCCATCTCGGGAACTCCGGCAACTTCCACCAGAAGGTCGTAGTGGGAGCTGGCGAATTCGATGACCTTCACCTGATCCTCTTCGCGTCCCGTGAACTTCTGCACGGTGTAGGGGGTGGAGGCGTAGTAGAGCGAGTCGTTGCCGGAGACGGTGTTTCCGGCCAGGTAGTCTTCGGCTGCGAACAGCATTTGGCGGTAATCGCCCGCGTCGAGTCGGTCTACCTTCGTGTGGTGGGTGTTTCCCAGGCAGATGATCCGATATTCGCCCGCCTCGAGCGGCGGCAGCAGGGCGGTGCGGCTTTTGACCTGGTCTTCGGGCAGGACGCTTGAATTGACGCATTGATTCTCCGCGTTGAAGACGTACATCTCCACACGGCAGATCTTGTCGGGGAAGATCTCCTTGTCGCCGTCGCCCTTGTAGCTGAGCACCAGCTTGTTCGTGCTGAAGCAGTCGTCCAGGTCCTCGCGGATGCAGGAGGTCAGGCCGCCGCCCAGCAGCATCAGGCAGAAAACAATATTCGTCAATTTCATGGTTCTGTTCTTAAATCGCGTTATATCGTCAAAAAGGGAGCGAGGGAGGGGCTTGCCTGCCCTCCCCGCTCGGATTGTCACTCTGTTTAGAATTCCGGCGTAACGGCCACGACCGTCCAGTTGGCTACCGTCACCGTCAGCTCCACGCAGCGCTCGGGCTCGTCGAAATTATCGTCCGTGAAGGAATAGAGTACCCGGTAGATCTTGCCCGATGCGAATGCTCCGGCCGCAGATCCGGTGAACTGGCCGCGCAGGTAAAGCGGCGTCTCGTCTCCGTCCTTCTTGCCGATAAGGGCCAGCAGCAGCTCGGGGTTGTTCTGGGCGTCGGCAACGTGGGCCAGACCGTAGGTGATGATGCCCTTGGCCTCTTCGCCGTCCTCTGCCGGGTCGTCGATCGTCGTCCCGTCCACGAACTTCTTTTCGCCGGCATTGAGCGTCAGTGTCAGCGCATCGGCCCAGGGAGCGGTGCGGCCGGCGATCCAGTCCCATGCGGTCGTTGCATCCGGCTCATCGAAACATTTGCCTTCCTCTTGCGGGGCCTTCGTAACGAAGTTGTACTTCGTATAGTAGTGGTTCAGGGCAATCTTGTCCAGTTCGACCGAGGTGTATTTCGTGCCGGTATACTCGAAGCCGTAGATCTCGAAGCGCGATACGCGGGGCTCCAGCGTGACGGTTGCCGTGTAGACGTTGTTGTGGCCCTCGTCGTCAGCTGCGGCCCCCTTGGTGAGGCCGCTCTCGCCATAGAGCGGGTAGGAGGGATGTGTCCCGTCCGCATCGTTCTGCACGTCGCAGACTTTCGTCTTGACGTTGTCGTATGTCTCGTCGCCGATGTTGCCCACAACGACTACCTTGGCCGTCGTAGCCGGCAGGAAGTGGTAGGTCAGCTTGTTCCCGGTTGCCGTACCCCAGTCGTCATCCTCGCTGCTGAAGAAGACCTTCTGGTCTTCGTTGTTGAACTGCGGGACGGTGACGGCCTCGTTGGCGCTGTTTACGAAAAAGACCTTGAAGTTCGTCAGTTCGACCTGTGAACCGCCGGGCATGGCGTCGCCCGTGGCGCGGGTGGACTTCTGGATGTTCGGGAGGGTGATCGTCACGCTCTTGGGCATGAGATCCTGCGGCTGCGAGCCGCCGTTGTCTTTGTTGTCGCAGGCGGCAAACGTCATCGACGCGGCCAGCGCTGTCAGGGCTAATGTTTTGATCTTCATAATTTGGATAGTTTGGTTATTGGAAGTTAATCGATAGTTTTCTTTTTCAGAGCTGGTCGATTACGCTGCGCACCTGCTCCAGGTTGTGGCGAGCCTCCTTAGAGCCGGCTGCAGCCGCACGTTCGAAGGCCTTTTCCGCCTTAAGGGGCTCTCCTGCCCCGGCATAGGCCACGCCCAGCGTATTGACCAGTGTCGGGTGCTGCTCCGTCACGGCAGCCTGTTCGAGCAGTTCCACGGCTGCGGCGTGCTTCCCGGCGGCGATCGCCTCCAGGGCGCGGTCGTTCACGACGGCCGGCGAGTCGGGAAAGAAGCGTGCGGCCGTGCGCATGACCTTGTCGTAGTCGGCCGATCCCTTCTCGTAGGAGGCGGCCACCTTGTACATTTCCTTGAGACTCAGCAGGTCGGGGCGCTCGTCCACCATGCGGCGGGCCTCCTCGATGTCGAAGTTGCGGACGTTGTAGACAATGCGGTACTCGTTGCGGCGCAGCAGCGGGTATACCTCGTTGAGCAGCCGCTGGTAGACGGTCGGAGGCTCGATCTGCTGGAGCCTCTTTTCGCAGGCGTCGCGGTCGCCCGTGCATTCGTCGATGACGCACAGCACTTCATCGCGTTTGAGCAGGCCCGGGAAGCGGTCCAGTGCTGCGCGGAGGCCCTCCCAGTCCTCGCCTTTCCAGTCTACGTGCAGCAGCCCGGGGTCGATGCGGTCCTGGTGGCGGATGTAGTCGCCCAGGGCCAGGGCGCGGTTCTCGGAGAGTTTGAGGTTGTGGGCCACCGTACCCTCGGGCGAGGCATAGCCGGTGATGTAGATGCCGGTGATCGTAACGTCGGGGTTGTTCTTCACCAGCAGGATCGAGTGCGACACCGTGTCCAGCTCGGCCCGGTTGTTCTTCAGGTCGGGGAGGATCTTGTAGCTGTCGCGCAGGAACTGGAGCCGTGCCGTGCGGGTTTCGGCCCGGACCTTCACCGGCTCGGGTGCCGGGGCCACCGTGTCGAGCCGGTAGTCGGGGATGAATTCGGGAAGAACGGATCCCGGCAGGGACTCTTCCGAGCGGCCCTCGCCGCAGTTTACGCAGCCGTGGACCTCCTCGCGCAGTTCGATGTGCCCGTCGAGCATCCAGCGTTCATAGGGGGTCGTTGCGCAGTAGTCGTAGCTCTGTTCCTTGCCATTGCGGCGGCGGATGATCACCTGCGAAGACTCGTCGTGGTAGGGCGGGAGCTCCACGCTCTCGAGGCGTTGGGCCCGGAGGTAGACGCGGTTGCGCGTACCGCCGTCGATCACGATCGGCGGGAAGGCGGCCTCGCGGCTTCCGTCCTCGGAGACGAGCACGGGGGTCAGGGCCACCGTGTGCTGTGTCCGGATCCTGAGCCGGCTCATGTCCACCTGCATCGAGAGTTGTACCTCACGGTCTTGCTTGACCACCTCCCGGCCGCTGATCCCGATCTGGGAGAGGTAGCTGACCTCGTTCTCGGCGTGTGCCGCTCCCGCGCCGCACGCCAGCACCGATAAAAGCAGAATGCGATATATGTTTCTCATGGTCCTGTCCGGTTATTTGATGATGTAGATCAATGAAATGCCTGCCTTCGTCGGCCCGAAGTAGTGCTTGTCCTGACTCCCCTTGAATCGGCCGCAGGTGGCACAGTCATACTTGTCGTAATTGGAGTAGGCATATCCGAATCCGATGGTGGCCTCTATGTTCCAGCGTTTGCCCAGGATCCACGAGTAGCCGTAGGAGATGCCCAGGCCGGTAGCCCAGCCCTGGTAGCGGTGATCGGCGGTCTCCTTGCCCTGGAAGGGAATACGCACGCCGCTTATATTATAAAATGTATACCCGGTATGAATGCCGAAGAAATGGCCGTTGAAGCGTTCGCAGAGCCAGTAGCGGAACTCCGGCATCACCAGCCAGTGCTTGAGCTTCTTGTTCTGCTCCTTGTCGAGCGTCCACGGGTTATAACCGCCTGTGAGTTCGAGAGTCGTCTGCTCGCCCAGCCCGAACTCCATGCCGATGTTTGGAGTCGTTGTAGCCCAATAAAGAAGATTGGTTTTGGCCGCAATGTCCTGCGCGCAGGCGTGGTTCCCGCACCACCATACGGCAAGAAAGATTCCGAGTATCAGTTTTTTCATATGCGAAGTATTTCCGTTGCTTTTTTATGACGTAAATTGGCCCGACAAAACCGTTGCGGAAGCTCCGTATCGTTTTTGTTTGGCTGCATTTTCAAGCCCCCCCCCAATATGGTGACAAGCCTTGTGTATATATAAAATGCTGTAAGCCAGCGATATAACAGCGTTATTATTGGTTTAATCGTTGGTTTATTACTCATTTGCAGAAAAAAGACCTTTAAAACAGGTTTCATCAGGGTTTCTCCCCTTTTTGTGTCCGAGATAAACAATTGAGTTACTTTTTTCTACAAAAATGGTTGCTTTTGTGAGAATATTAGTCTATATTTGAACTTAGAAACCAGCGTTTAAACCAACGATTAAGCCAACGATTAAAACGCAAGTATGTCAGGTGATTGAATTCCTGTGACAACCCGGATCAGATGCCTTTGAAAAAGTGCTCCGGGTCGTTTGGGTGTTTGATCTCCCTCTGATCGTATCTGTTTTGTCGATTGGGCCTTTTTGTTTTTGTGCTTCTCCATTCCCGGCCGGACTGCTCTCCGGCAATCTGGGGGCCCTGTGGCTGCAGGCTGACGCCGCGTGTGATCCTCTTCTTGTCTGACTCCACTTAGATTGTTGCCGGAGTATTGGGGTGTCGTCGCAACCGTTTCGTGTTGTGGAGGCTCGGCTTGTGTGCGGGTTGTTGCGGCGGCATTGCGATGATCTAATGTTGGGAGGGTCTGTTTGTGGCGGTTTTCAAATATCGCTTCGTCGAAAGAACCCGACATGAAAAAGAGGTTGCATTGAAATGCAACCTCTTGATTTTGAGAGCCGAATCCGAGATTTGAACTCGGGACCCCTTCATTACGAGTGAAGTGCTCTACCGCTGAGCTAATTCGGCCTTCACGGGCTTTGTGCCCCTTTCCTTCCCTTTCGGGACTGCAAATATCTGCAAAATATTTTTTTCTTGCAAGAAATCGGCGAAAAATTTCTCATTTCTTGTTATCTTCGCGGAAAACTAATCCGCAAATGGCTGCTTTTATCCTCCTGTCGTGTGCCTTCGGTGCTGCTGCCCGTTTTGTCGGGTGCAGGTTGGAGCAACCGGTAGGTGTCGTTTCGTGTCAAGCGGCGCACGTGGTGCCGGTTGCAGGGCAGAAGAGGTGTTGTGTTGCGGTATCCCGATGTCGTTTCCCGAATACCTCCAGTCCGGTTTCGGAGCGGGGTGTCCATGCGGATCGGATTCCGGTCGGCCGGCTTCGTACATGTCGGCAGGTGCGGCATCTTGTTTCCACGATTCTCAAATTCCGACGTGATGATGCGCAAAGCCTTTCTTGAGCCCACGGCCGACCAGACCTTCGAAGTGGTGGGAGACGGCCCGTACAATTTTGTCCAGGTATTGGAGCGTTCCCGCCGCATGCAGGAGTCGGGCGATGTCGAAGGGGCCTGCAACGAGCGTTTTCAGGCCTTCCAGCGTCTCGCCGCACTGATTCCCGAGGACGAGGAGGTGAACCTCGAGTGGTCGCACCGTAATTCACGCGCGGCGCTCGAGCTGATCCGGGCTTCGGCCATCGACCACTTCCTGATCAACGACTTCGAGATGTCGGCGGCCCTGCTCGAACTGTTGCTCGAGCTCGATCCGGAGGACCACCTTGAGGGGAGCGAACTGCTTGCCTTCGACTATCTGGCCATGGACGAGCAGGAGCTCTTCGACGAGGTGATCAACGACGTCTCCGACAAGGCGGCCAGCCGGGAAGTGCTCTTGCTCTGGTCGGCCTACCGGCGCGACGGGTCGTTGCCCGAAGGGGAGTTGAAACGCTTCCGGACGCGCTTTGCCCCCTATTTCGCCGAATTCACGGCCGACAGCCATCCTGCCGATGCGGCCTACCTGCAGGATATCGAGAGCGAACATCCCTCGTTGGCGGCGCAGGCCCGTGAGTTGTGGCTGCAGACCGAGAACCTGTGGGTGTTGTGGCCCGGATTCATCGAGGCGCTGAAGGCTCGCCGTGTGGAGGCATAGGGCCCCCGGGACCAGATTCCCGGCAGGTGTGAAAAAGCCGGATCCGTATCGCGGATCCGGCTTTTCCGTCTTTGCCCGTCGGCTGCGGGGCTATTGCTCGTTCTTTGTTTTGCGGTTGCGTACCAGCTCCTTGAAGCAGTGGCGGCAGATCGGCTCGTAGGTGTCCTGCGCTCCGAGCATCACCTGTTTCTCGTCGCTGGTCAGGCGGTGCGAATGGTGGGCGAGGTTGCCGCAGCGCACGCAGATGGCGTGCACTTTCGTCACGTATTCGGCCGTAGCCATCAACGCCGGCATTGGGCCGAACGGCCGGCCCGTATAGTCCATGTCGAGTCCTGCGACGATCACCCGCACGCCGTTGTCGGCCAGTTGTCGGCAGACATCGACGATGCTTTCGTCGAAGAACTGTGCCTCGTCGATGCCGACCACATCGACATCCGAGGTCATCAGCAGGATGTTCTGCGGCGATTCGACCGGCGTCGAGCGGATGGCGTGGGCGTCGTGCGAGACGACCTCCTCCTCCGAGTAGCGGACGTCGATGCAGGGCTTGAAGATCTCTACCCGTTGGTGGGCGAACTGTGCGCGTTTGAGGCGGCGGATCAGCTCCTCGGTCTTGCCCGAGAACATCGAGCCGCAGACCACTTCGATCCAGCCCTTGCGGCTGGCATTTTCCAGAAACATGTCGTGTGTGCTGTTTTTTCGTCTTGTCGTGTCGCGAACCCGCCCGATGGACTTCCTCTTTTTTCAGGGGAGAGGTCCGTCTTCCTTGGATGTGTTTCCGATGGCTCGGACTCCCTGCTCCGTGGGGCTGGCGGCGGCTTCGGGACGGAGGACAAAGATAGCAATTTAATCCGGTTTCGCCAAGAGTTCCGGTCGGGATCGGAACCGGCGGTGAGGCGTATCGGGCCGTGACGGACCGCCCGGAAAAGAGACCGGACGCCCCATGGCGGGGCATCCGGTCTTCTTTTCGGTGGGGTGAATCGGTTATTTCCAGAGTTCCTGCTGCTCGAGATTCTCGTTGAGCAGAATCTCGCCCGACGGGATCGGCGTGAGGTAGTACTTCTCGAGCCATCCCTTGCCGGCCGACGCGGGATCCTGATAGAAATAGAGGTGGCCGGCGTTGCCCTGAGCGGCGAGATCCGATGCCGTGGCCTCGGTTGTACCTCCCTGTTTCAGGATGCCGGTTTCGCCCAGCGAGATCGAGTTGATGCCCTGCGCCGTGGCGTTCTCCACATAGGCTCCGTAGTGCTGTTTGTTCACATACCAGTCGGCCTTCTTCCAGCGGCGGACATCCTCGAACGAGAAGCTCTCGCCCATGAGCTCGATCAGCCGCTCGCGGCGGATCTCCCACAGCACGGGATCGATGCTCGGGTCACGGTCCGGGTCGAAGTCCGACCCGATCTCGGCCACCGTCATGCGGCCTACCTCGGCGCGGTCGCGGAGCAGGTTGATGGTTTGATCGGCCACGGTCTGGTTGAAGGCTCCGAGCTCGAACTTGGCCTCGGCGTAGTTGAGCAGCACCTCCTCGATCTTGAAGAGCGGTTTGTCGGAGATCTCCTTGGCGACGTTCTGGTCCTGACGGTCCCAGCCGGCATGGTGCTTCCATACGAAATATCCGCTCTTGCACAGTTGGTAGGTCTTGCTCGAGTTGAACGGCGTGAGGCCTGCAGCCAGAGCGCTGCTCATCGCGCCGGACGAGGAGAGCGAGGTGTTCGGTACGTTGGGCTGGAGGTTGCCTCCCCAGTTGCCCGAGGGCAGAGCCTTGTGGCCCGAGATGAGGTAGTAGCCGGTCTGTACCTCCGGGATACGGTATACCGGTTTGCCGTTGTCCGTGAGACCTGTTTCGTTGCCGCGCGACGGGAACTTGCGCAGGTACTCCATGTACTTGAAGTTGTTCGACTCGTCGTAGGTGAAGTCGTTGATGCCCGTGCTGGTGGTGTTTACGTGATAGGGCGGCATGACCGTCTGCCACAGACGCGGATCGCGGTTGCGGAACGTCTTGTAGATGTCGCAGTTGGCATAGTCGTAGGGCTCGCCCTCGGTATACGAGTTGTCGGCGCCGTTGTAGTCGTAGTACTTCACCCTGGCGTTGTGGATCGGCAGGCCGTCCTTGGTCAGGTAGAGGTCCACGGTCGATTGGGGCATCTCGAGCGATGCCGAGCCGATGTGCTCGAAGTGGCCCAGACGGTGCATCTTGTAATCCTCGGTATACTTCATGTAGAGAATCACGCCCGGGACACCCTGCAGGTTTTCGGTCGTCCACAACTGGCCCCATCCCTTGCCGGGATAGGTGTCGCCGCCCGACGCGTCACCCGTGTAGAGGGTCGGATAGCGGGACATCAGCTCCTCGGAGAGGCGGACGCACTCCTCGAGCAGTTTCTGCCCGGTGATGTATTCGCCCTCCTCGGCCACGTTGTGGTACTTGCGCCACGTTCCCTCGAACAGGGCGAAGCGGGTGAGGAATGCCTTCACGACATCGCTGTTCAGCGTGTTGGGCTCGGCCAGGTCGTCCTGGATGTTGTTTATGCACCAGATCAGCTCGTTGTAGATCTGGTCGGCCACGTAGAGCCTCGAGTCACGTGCCTTGTAGAGCTCCGGCGACGTGTCGTCGAGCAGATGGTCCACGTAGATGATGTCTCCGTAATTGACCATCAGCGCATAGTGGTTGAAGGCGCGGAAGAAGCGGGCAATGGCCTCCAGGCGGAGCCGTTCGCTGTCCGAGCAGACGGGATCCTGAATGTGCTTGAGCATCAGGTTGGCGGCACGGATGAACTCATAGGGCGTGCTGTAGGTGCCGTCCGAGGTCGGAATCGAGACGTTCTGTGCGGCATAGGGGTTGTCCACCGTGCCGGCGCCGTATCCGTAGTTGGTCAGGATGCCCGACCAGATGTCGCGGGTCGAGGTGCCGAGGGCTCCGCTCACGGGATTCGGACCCGAGTAGATCGTAAAGCCGTTGAAGCAGTTGTAGAGCGTCAGCAGATAGGACATGCTGGAGTTGTACGAGGTGAAGGCACTTGCTTCCGTGGTCGTGCCTTCGGGGTAGCGCTCCAGAAACTCGTCGTTGCAGGAGGTGCTGCCCAATGCAAGCGCCCAGATGGCAAGGATATATGCTATTTTTTTCATACGAGTGATCTCTGTTTTTTTGTTACAACGTGAAATTCAGACCGAACGAAACGGTGCGGTAGAGCGGGTAGCTCCACGAGAGGGTCTCGGGATCGATGCCCTTGGGCAGCGAGGTGAACGTGGCGAGGTTCTCGATGCTGACGAACAGACGCAGGTTCGAGACGTGGATCTTGTTCATCCAGCGCTTCGGGAAGGTGTAGGCCAGCGTCAGGTTCTTGATGCGCAGGTACGAGGCGTCGCTGAGCATGTGGTCGTTTGCGCGGCGGTTCGATCCGGAGTTGGCGATCGTACCGCTGTCCGAGCCGTAGATACGCGGCAGCTTGGCGTTCGGATTCACGGGCTGCATGTAGTCGGGGCTGGTCGGGTCGGTGCTGATCGGCTTCCAGTAGTCGGTCGTGCCCTCGAATACGGGATACCACTTGGCGTCGCCGGCGGCGAAGGTGTAGAGCAGCTCGCCCGTGTACATCCAGTCGCGCTTGCCGACTCCCTGCAGCATGACGCTCAGGTCGAATCCGGCGTAACTGATGCCGAAGTTGATGCCGTACTGCAGGCGCGGCAGCGAGTTGCCGATGACGGTCATGTCACCCGGCTCGCTCAGTGTGCTCTTGCCGCTGTTGATGTCGTTCTCGTCGCTGTCCGAATACTGGTGGTCGTTCAGGTTCTTGAACTTGTAGTCTCCCGGGCGGGGGCTGTAGCCCTGCAGCGTCGGAACGCCGTCCACGAGTTCCCAGCTCGACGTGTCCTTGAAGTCCTCGACCGTATAGAACCCGTCGTAGAGGTATCCCCAGATCTCGCCGACATCCATGCCTTCATACAGCGAGCCGAGGCTCTTGCTCGAGTTGAAGTTCAGCTTCATGACCTTCGATTTGTAGTCCCAGAGGTTGAATCCCACGTTGTACTGCACCTTCTCGCCGATGTTGCCGCGCCATCCCAGCTGGAGCTCCCAGCCGCGCGTGCGCATTTTGCCGACGTTCTGGTTCGGGGCTGCGACGCCCAGTACACCCGGCAGATCGACGCCTTCGGAGAGGATGTCCTTCGTGTCGCGCTGGAACCACTCGAACATACCGGTCAGGCGGTTGTTGAACAGCGCGAAGTCCAGACCGACGTTCGACGTGGTGATGGTTTCCCACGTGAAGTTGGCGCTGACGAGGCCCGGCGTGCCGAGCTGTGTCACGTAGTTGGCGTCATCGTTGCCGTTGAGCCATACGGTCGATTTGGTCGAAAGGCCCATCGAGGCGATGTAGTCGTAGTATCCGGCCGAAGCCTGGTTGCCGATCGATCCGTAGGAGAAGCGCGGCTTGAGCTGGTTGAGCCACTTGCGTGTGCCCGACATGAAGTTCTCTTCGGCGACGTTCCATGCCATCGAGAACGAGGGGAAGAAGGCGAATCGGCTGTCCTTCGGGAACTTCGACGAGCCGTCGTAACGGCCGCTGACTTCGAGGATGTACTTGCCTTTGTAGTCGTAGTTGAAACGGAAGAATCCGCTTCGGATGCCGAAGTCCGCATAGGAGTCGCTCACGGTGACCTTGCCCTGTGCGTTGCCCATCGACGGGATGTCGATCAGCGCCTGCTCCTCGGCCTGCGTGTTGTAGTACTTGTAGTCGTAGTCCTCCTGCGAGAAGCCGGCCATCAGCGAGAAGTGGTGGTCCTGAGCCACGTCGATCTTGTAGGTGGCGTAGGCGTTGAACGAGTTGCGCGTGTCGAAGAAGTGACGGGCGATGTAGTAGTCCTTCGAGGGGATGGTTTTCGTGGTCTCCTGGATGTCGGTGGCCTGCCACATGCCCGAGAAGTAGGTGAAGTCGGTCATCTGCTTCTGGTAGGTGTACTCGAAGACGGCCTCGAGGCCCTTCACCGGGCGGAACGTCGAGCGGAACAGGAAGCGCGGCGTGTCGATGGTAGTGCGCCGGGCGTTGCTGTTGTCGATGATGGCGCGCGGGGTGAGGATCGTATATCCGTTCGGGTCGGTGCCGTCCGGGAGGAAGTTCATCAGACGGGTCGAGTAGAGCCAGCCGCCCGATTCGTCGTTCAGGTAGCGGCGCTGCTGCTGCGAGTAGGAGAAGTCTGCCTCCTGGGTGAACCACTTGGTGATGTCGGCCCCGATGTATCCCGAGAACGACATGCGGGTGTAGAGGTCCTTGTCGCCGACAAACGGTCCGTTTTCACGGTAGCTGTTGCCCGACATGCGGAAGCGGATGTGCTCCGTGGCGCCGCTGACCGAAAGGTTGTGGTTCTGCGAGAAACCGGTCTCCATCATGCGGTCGTAGATGTCCTTCTGCGAGAGGTAGTAGCGCTTGCTGTCCTCGTTGGCCACGAAGATGCCGTTGCTCTGGAGCGTTCCCAGCCCCTCGAGGGCAGCTCGGTCGGAGTTGTAGAGGTTGAGGTATTCGAGCCACTTGTCGATGTTCTGGCCTGCGGCGGCATAGGAATTCGAGTTGAAGGCCTCCTTGTAGATGGGCAGGTAGGTGTCCAGCCGTGTCTGCTCGGGTGTGCCGATGGCGTTGATGATGCCGAAGTTGTTGCTGTAGTTGGCTGTGATGCGCTCGTTGTTTTTCGGGCGCTTGGTGGTAATCAGCACGACGCCGGCGGCGGCGCGTGCTCCGTAGATGGCCGACGAGGAGGCATCCTTGAGCACCGTCACCGACTCGATGTCGTTCGGGTTGAGTGCGTCAATGTCACCTTCGACGTTGTCGATCAGGATGAGCGGAGAGAGGCTGGAGGTCCCGGTCGTGCTGCCCGAGAAGGTGGCCGATCCGCGGATCTGGATCGCCTTGCCGGTCTGGCCGGGGGTGTTGCCGCTGCTCGACGAGATCATCAGGCCCGGGACGGCACCCTGGAGTGCGGCTGCGACGTTTGGCTGCGGACGGTCGCCGAGCACCTCGTCCATCTTGACCGTGGCGACGGCGCCCGAAAGGTTGGCCTTTTTCTGCACGCCGTAACCCACGACAACCACGGCGTCGATGTCGAGCGCCTCTTCGAGGGTGACGACCATGCCCTGCGAGGCGGGGAGGGTCTGCGGCTTGTAGCCTACATACGAGAATTCGAGCGTGGCCTTTTCGGTGACGGTCAGGGTGAAGCCGCCGTTGAGGTCGGTCGTGATACCGTTTGCGGTGCCGGTTTCGAAGACGGTGGCGCCGATGATCGGCTGGCCGTTCGTGTCGATGACCTTGCCCGAAATCTCGATCGTCTTGGAATCCTGGGTTTCTGCTACGGGAGCGGGCGACTCAGCTGCGGTTGCTGAATTACCCCCCCCCATGCTGGCAGAAACGAACATAGCCGAAGCTAAAAAGAAGAAGTGGAGAATTGTTCGTCTCATAGACATTTAGGTTTAGGTTTCTTATTCGGGATCGATTTTCCATCTGGGGAAGGTAACAAGATAAAAAATCTCGAATTGTAACGCAATATAATAAAAAAATAGCATACATAAAGACTATTGTCGGAATTTTTTAATGAAATAACCTTGTACCTGTTTGATGTCTCCTCGAGCCCGTATCCTGCCCCCTGCAAAACCCTCTATCCGGGATCCGGCAGAATGCAGGATGCAGGGGCAACTTCTGCGTATTATGAAGGTTGAGTTGCGGTGCGGCTGTCCATTCTGTTTTTCGCATCGTATGTTCGGTCCTTTTGTTTCGGAACGGGCGGAAGACGGAACGGGGACTGCTCCTGAAAACGCAGAAATAAAAAAACAGGGACCGCCTTTGGACGGTCCCTGTTCTGTTTCTCAAAGATACCTACAGGCTCTCTTCGAGACGTTCGATTCGTGCCCCGAGGGCGTTGAGCCGTCCGTCGATGTTCTTGTAGCCGCGGTCGATCTGGTCGATGTTCTGGATCGTGGAGACCCCTTCGGCCGACATGGCGGCGATGAGCAGTGCCACGCCGGCGCGGATGTCGGGCGAGGTCATGCGCGTGGCGCGGAGCCGCAGCCGGTGGTCGTGTCCGATGACCGTGGCGCGGTGGGGGTCGCAGAGGATGATCTGCGCGCCCATGTCGATGAGTTTATCGACGAAGAAGAGACGGCTTTCGAACATCTTCTGGTGGATCAGCACGGCTCCCTTGGCCTGTGTGGCCACGACCAGGAAGATCGACAGCAGGTCGGGCGTGAGGCCCGGCCAGGGGGCGTCGGCGATGGTCATGATCGAGCCGTCGAGGAAGGTCTCGATGCTGTAGTGGTCCTGTTCGGGGATGTAGATGTCGTCGCCGCGCTGTTCGAAGCGGATGCCCATGCGGGCGAACTGGGCGGGAATGATGCCCAGGTTCTCGTAGGACACGTTGCGGATGGTCAGCTCCGATTGGTTCATGGCGGCCATGCCGATGAAGCTGCCCACCTCGATCATGTCGGGCAGCAGCGTGTGGTCCGTGCCGCCGAGCGACTCGACGCCCTCGATGGTCAGCAGGTTCGAGGCGATGCCCGAGATGCGGGCGCCCATGCGGTTGAGCATGCGGCAGAGCTGCTGCACGTAGGGTTCGCAGGCGGCGTTGTAGATTGTGGTCGTGCCCCGGGCCAGCACGGCGGCCATGATGATGTTGGCCGTGCCTGTTACGGAGGCCTCGTCGAGGAGCATGTAGGTGCCCTTCAACTCCCGGCCCTCGACCATGAAGAAATCGTCGGCGACATCGAAGTTGAACTTCGCACCGAGCTTCTGGAAACCGAGGAAGTGGGTGTCGAGGCGCCGGCGTCCGATCTTGTCGCCGCCCGGCTTGGGAATGTAGCCCACGCCGAAGCGGGCCAGCATCGGGCCGATGAGCATCACCGAGCCGCGCAGGCGCGCGCAACGGCGGCGGTAGTCGTCCGTGCGCAGGTAGTCGAAGTCGATCTCCCGCGCGCGGAACGAATAGGTGTCGTCCGACAGACGGTCCACTTCGACGCCCATTGCCCGGAGCAGCTCGATGAGCTGCATGACATCGAGGATCTGGGGGATGTTGTGCACGGTGACCCGTTCGGGGGTCAGGAGCGTGGCACAGAGGATCTGAAGCGCCTCGTTCTTGGCGCCCTGCGGGGTGATTGACCCGTGGAGGCGGTGGCCTCCTTCGACTTTGAATACTGCCATGGTGTCTCTTTTTTGCGGGCCGCGGAGGGGGCCGCACTATAGACAAAGTTAGCAAGATTTCGTGTTTTGCGCGGGTTTTTGAAATATTTTCGTGAAAAATTTTTGCGGATCGGTTTTTTGTTGTACTTTTGCAATCCGTAAAAATGTCTGAAACAATTAATATTAGATAGCTATGGCAATGAAGAGAACTTACCAGCCGTCGCGTCGCAAGCGGATCAACAAGCATGGTTTCCGTGCTCGTATGGCTACCGCCAACGGTCGCAAGGTGCTGGCTGCGCGCCGCGCAAAGGGTCGTAAGAAGCTGACCGTATCGGACGAGTCGACGTTCAAGTACGCTTAGTCTTCTTGCAGGAAAAATACATGGGTCGGCTTGCTCAAGCCGGCCCTTTTCCGTTTGATGCCATGTTTGCATGTCGAAAGGCCACGGAGGCCGATATTCCGCTGATCCGCTCGCTGGCGGGCGTGGCCTTCCCGGCAACCTACCGGGAGCTGCTCTCGCCCGCACAGCTGGACTACATGATGGAGTGGATGTACTCGGAGCAGAGCCTGCGGGAGCAGTTGCGCGGAGGCCATGTCTTCTATATCGCCTCGTGTGACGGCGAGCCGTGCGGCTATGTCTCCGTCGAGCGGCAGGGCGAACGGCTGTTCCACCTGCAGAAGATCTACGTGCTGCCCCGTTTCCAGGGGTGTGGCGCCGGGGCGTTTCTCTTCCGTACGGCGGTGGCGCATGTCCGGGCTTTGCAGCCGGGTGTCTGCCGTATGGAGCTGAACGTGAATCGCGGTAACCGTGCGCTTTACTTCTACGAGCACATGGGGATGCGCCGTCTGCGCGAGGGCGACTTCCCGATCGGCAACGGCTATTACATGAACGACTATATCATGGGGCTCGACCTCGGGTGAGATTCCGAATGAGGCCCTCTGCGTGGACTCGCCCGCATCAAAAACTATTGCCCCGGCTGCAATCTCTCTGCAACCGGGGCGAAATTCGTTGCGGCCCTCTGCCGGCGTCGGGTTATTTCTCCTCTTCGGACTTGAAGAGGTCCATCTCGCCGCGCTCGACCTTCCCGTGGATGTCGGCCAATTCGGCGATGACGGGCGAGATGAACTCGATCGTGTCGCTGACGGCCGACTTGCCGCCCTCGCCCTTGATGCGGTAGAGCATGGCGGCGTAGAGGGCGCGGAAGCAGAGCTCCGTGTCGCTGATCCCCGGGTTGCCCAGCACGGCGCGCAGGCGCGGCAGCTCGGGTTCGAGCCGTGCGTAGGTCGCACGGTAGTGTTTGCCCGAGGGGAGTTTCATCAGCTGGAGGTGCAGGTCGTGCAGGTCGCGGATCAGGTGCAGCGTGTGTTCCAGGTGTCCCTTCTCGGCCTTGCCCTCCTGCTGCAGGAGGTTGGCCAGGTCGAGGTACCACATCAGGAAGAGGTGTTTCTGCTCCTCGGCGATGTCCTTGCGCGGGGCGATGAGCGTCGAGTAGATCGCCTCGGGGCTGAACTGCAGCGCCCGGAGCAGATCCTCGAGCTGCCAGAGGTAGAGAATGTATTCGGCGATGTTCTCACGCCGCTTGGCTTTGGCTATGTCCATGACGGATGTTGTTTTTCTCTTTTTCCGGTCTCCCTTGCACGCCCTTTTTCCTGCCGGCGGGATCCTTGGTCCTTTCCCGCATGTTGCGTGCCGGGCGGCCCTACTTGATCCAGACCTTGGGCTCGGTGCGGTGCTTGAGGAAGTATTGCTGCGATTTGAGCAGGTTGCGCGACTGGAGCACCATGTTCTTCGTCTCTGTCAGGATCGTCAGATAGAGCATCGAGGCCTTGGTGTTCGACTTCGCCTCATTGATGCGCGTGAGCTCCGACTTGATCGCTTCGGCGATTGCCTCGAAGAGCTGGTCGCGCAGCGTCAGCACCTCCTCGATGTCCGAGAAGTTGCCTTCGCGGAGCATCTGGTTGATGCGGCGGTAGATGGTCTCCACATCGTCGTTGATCGACATCAGGTCGCGGGCCTGCTCCTTCGACAGACCCTCGTGGTTGTTGTCGATGTGCTCGAATGCCGGACGGGTGATGTGCATCAGGGCCTTGGTCATCTCGTTCAGGTAATCGACCACCTGCACGTAGTAGTGGGCCGTATTGACGTCGCCGCCCTGCAGCTTGCGGAGCGTCGGCATCAGCGAGTATTTGCGTTCGCGCGACTGGTAGAAGAGGTCGTTCGACTCCTTGACCATGTCGCGCAGCACCTTGCGGTTCTCCTTGAAGACGGCGATCAGCGTGCGGTCGTAGATGCGCGTGGCACTCTCCATCGTGGCGCAAACCTCGTCACGCAGCCCCAGGATGATGTCTTCGTTCGTTTCGGCGCGGGCGATTTCGCGGCGGGCCTCCTTGCCTTTCTTCATGAAGTTGCTGTGGATGAGCATGTATCCGCACAGCAGGGTGATGACGATGAATGCCGCCGTTCCGCCGTAGATCAGGGCCAGGCCCACGACGAAGGCGATCAGGAAGCCGCCCAGGGCCGTGACGAACCACCCGGCGACAACGGTCATGACGCCCGAGATGCGGTATACGGCGCTTTCACGGCCCCATGCGCGGTCGGCCAGCGACGAACCCATGGCCACCATGAAGCTGACATAGGTCGTCGAAAGGGGCAGTTTGAGCGAGGTGGCCAGGGCGATGAGCAGGGCCGAGGTGGTGAGGTTCACCGTGGCGCGGATCATGTCGTAGGGGGCTCCGCTATGTTCGATGTCTTCGTATTCGAAGCGGCGGGAGATGGATTTCCGCACCCGCTCGGGGATGACGCGTTCGATGCCGGCATTGATGTTGAGTGCCGCGCGGACGATCGTGCGCGAGAAGAGCGACGACCCGTACTGCTGCTCCGACCCTTCGTCGCTCTGGGTAGAGAGCGAAAGCTCGGTGGCCGAGACGTGCATCGACTTCTTGGAGGTCCAGAGCGTGAGGATCATCACGCCGCCGGCAGCCAGCAGCACGGCGAAGTTAGCGGGGACGTTTTCGTTGAGCGCGCCCATCATCATCGAGGCGTCGCCCGAATGGCGGGCGATCGAGTAGGCGTCGAATCCGGCCACGGGCACGCCGATGAAGTTCACCAGGTCGTTGCCGGCGAAGGCCAGGGCCAGGGCGAAGGTGCCCGAGAGGATCGTAATGCGGAGAATGTTGATCCGGAAGCGCTGGATGATGAAGAGCAGCAGCGAGCATCCGACCCAGCAGAAGAAGAGCGATGCGAGCAGGTTCTCGTCGATCATGCGGATGAACTCATGCCCGGCGAGGATCGACTTGAGCCCCTTGAAGACGGCAAAGTAGACGATCGCCGTGAGCGAGGCGCCGCACCAGACGGCTCCGTAGCGGCGCAGGTATACCGTATAGCGGAACGAGAAAATCAGGCGTGAGATGTACATCACGACCGTGCCGCACGTGAAGGCGATGACCACCGAGAGCAGGATGGCCGAGACGATACCCATGGCCCGTGAGGTGTTGATGTACTGTCCGAGCGAGGATACGCCCTGTGCGGGGTCTCCGGCGATCTTGTAGACCGATACGGCGATGGCGGCACCCAGCAGGCAGAAGATGAGCGATACGGTGGTCGAGGTGGGGAGTCCCCACGAGTTGTAGAGGTCGAGCAGGATGACGTTGGCGAACATTACGCCCAGGTAGAGCATCATCACCTCGTGGAACGAGAAGAGCGCCGGGTTGAACATGCCGCTGCGTGCGACCTCCATCATGCCGCTCGACGTGATGACGCCGATGACGATGCCGACCGAGGCGACGGTCAGGATGACGCGCATCGAGGCGGCTTTGGATCCGATTGCTGAGTTGAGGAAATTGACCGCGTCGTTCGTGACGCCGACGAAGAGTCCGGAAACGGCGAGAATTCCCAAAATGCCGATGATGACGGTGTAGATTTCGCTCATGCTTGGAACGGTACAAATGATGAACAAAATTACGGAGAATTTTCCGATGTCACGGTTTTGCAACAGATTATTAACGTTAATTTAACGTGCCGTAGACTTGGTCCCCTCTTCTCGTCAGGCGAGTGAAAAAAGAGAGCGGCAGGTCGCAACTGGTTGCCGCGCCTGAAGAATTCGAAGGGCTGCGGAACCACCCTGCCGCTGGTAGTTTTCGTCGGGCCTCCTCCCGGGGTTGGGGCGGTGGGCCGTTATGGTTTTCGGATTCGGTTTAGGGTCGGTCTCTGTTGTCCGGGGAGGTGCGGTTGTGCTGTTGGGGAGAGCAGTGCCCGGGGCTTTTTGTCTTTTCTGTTTCGAAGAAGTCCGGAGAGGTTTTTTGGAAGGCAAAGGTAACAAAAAGTTCCGAGAATGCAAATTCCGGATTGCCGTGCGCGGCGGGTGTGCGGCAGGATGTCGGAACTTCAAAAAAAGACCGCCGCGGAAGTGCCGCGACGGTCCGTGTCCGTATCTTGGAGCGGGGATTAATCCTCGTCCGTATCGGTGTAGGCTTTGAGCAGTTTCTCCTGTACGTCGGCCGGAACCTGCTCGTAGGAGGAGAACTTCATCGTGTAGGTAGCCGAACCGGAGGTGAGCGACGAGAGGGTCGTCGAATAGCGGTAGAGTTCGGCCAGCGGCACGAGGGCGTTCAGGCGGTCGAATCCCTTGTCCGACTCCATGCCGGCGATCATCGCGCGGCGGTTCTGCAGGTCGCTCATCACGGCGCCCATATACTCGCTTGGGGTGAGGACCTCGACATTGTAGATCGGCTCCATGATCTTCGGGCCGGCGTTGCGGAAGGCCTCCTTGAAGGCGTTTCGTGCGGCGAGCTTGAACGAGATTTCGTTCGAGTCCACCGGGTGCATCTTGCCGTCGTAGATCACCACGCGGATGTCGCGGGCGTAGGATCCCGTCAGCGGGCCCTCGTCCATCTTCTCCATGATACCCTTGAGGATCGCCGGCATGAAGCGTGCGTCGATGGCGCCGCCGACGATCGCCGAGTAGAACTGCAGCTTGCCGCCCCACGGCAGGTCGTACTCCTCCTTCGTCTTCACGTTCACGACCATGTCGCCCTTGCCGGGCACCTTGTAGTTCTTCGGCTCGGCGATTCCGTCGTAGTAGGGTTCGATGATCATGTGCACCTCGCCGAACTGTCCGGCGCCGCCCGACTGCTTCTTGTGGCGGTAGTCGGCCTGCGCCACCTTCGTGATCGTCTCGCGGTAGGGGATCTTCGGGGCGATGTACTCGTAGGAGAGCTTGTTCTCCTTCTCGATGCGCGAGCGGAGGATGTTCAGATGGTGTTCGCCCTGGCCCTGGATGATCGTCTGCTTGAGCTCCTTGGAGTATTCCACGAGGATCGTCGGATCCTCGAACTTGGCGTCGTTGAGGATCTTGCCCAGTTTCTCCTCGTCACTCTGCTCCTTGCACTTGATGGCGGCACGGTAGCGCGGCTCGGGGAAGACGATCTGCTCGATGGTGACCGGAGCGGCGGCAGCCGACAGCGTGTCGTTCGTGCGCGTGCCCTTGAGCTTGACCGTGCAGCCGATGTCGCCGGCCGAGAGCTCCGTCACCTTGATGCGGTTCTTGCCCGCCACGGCGAAGAGCTGCGAGAGCTTCTCCTTGTTGCCCGTGCGGGTGTTCACCAGCTCGGTACCCTCGGTGATCTTGCCGCGGATGACGCGGAAGTAGGTGATCTCGCCGATGTGCTGCTCGATCTGGCTCTTGAAGACGAATGCCACGGCGGGAGCCGCCTCGTCGGCCGTAATCTCCTCGCCCTCGGTCGAGAGGAACGCGGGGGCCTTGAGCGGGCCCGGGGCCACGTTGATGATGAACTCCATCAGACGCTTGGTGCCGATGTCCCACTTGCCGCTCGTGCAGAAGATCGGCATCACCTCGCGGCGCGATACGCCGATCTTGAGTCCGGCGCGGATATCGTCCTGCGTGAGGGTCCCCTTGTCGAAGTAGAGCTCCATGAGGGCCTCGTCGTGCTCGGCGGCCATCTCCACGAGCTCCTTGTTGAGCGCCTGGGCGCGTTCCAACTCCTCGGCCGGAATCTCGAGCTCCTCGCGGTGGCCGTCGTGGTCCTTGAAGCGGTACATCTTCATCATCAGCACGTCGATGAATGAGTCGAAGGCGGCGCCCTGATTGACCGGATACTGTACCAGTACGGGCTTCACGCGCGAGGCGGCCTTGATTGACTCGAAGGCAACTTCGAAGTTGGCCTTGTCGGCGTCGAGCTGGTTGATCACGCCGATGACGGGTTTCTTGAGCAGGCGTGCGTAACGGGCCTGTATCTCGCTGCCGACCTCCCAGCCGTTCTGTGCATTGAAGAGGAACACGCCGACGTCGCCGACCTTGAACGCCGAGAAGAGATTTCCGCAGAAATCGTCCGAACCCGGGCAGTCGATGATGTTCAGCTTGCGGTCCATGAACTCCGTGAAGAGAATCGTCGAATAGATCGAACGCTTGTATTCGTGTTCGATATCCGTGTTGTCCGAGAGCGTGTTGTTCGTCTCGATACTACCCCTGCGGTCGATGACCTTCCCTTCATAGGCCATCGCTTCGGCAAGGGTAGTTTTTCCCGTGCCGGGCGCGCCGATCAGTACGATGTTCTTGATCTCTTTTGCTGAATAGTTTTTCATATTCGGACTATGTTTTAAGGTTGATTTTCGGTTAGCCGACTATAAATATACGAAAAAATCGGGAAAAACAAGCCGGCTCTGCTTTTTTTGTTCCTTTGCCCTGAGGTGTATTGCCGCCGCCCCCTGCGGGTGCGGGCGGGCATGCGGAGAGGCTGAAACCCCGAATGGCGAGGATCGTCCTCAGGAGGCGATTTTCCGGTTCAGTAGCGGGATATCAAGCCAGGTGAGCCGTTTCCAGACCCACTCGACGGGGCCATGCGAGAAGCCTTTGAGCCAGAGCCGTGAGAACTGATACTGCACGACGACGATCCCCACGCCGGCCAGCAGGGCGTAGACGATTCCCACTTCGCGGTAGAGCCCCAGCCCCCAGTTGTAGAAGAGGGCTGTGCCGAGAATCGACTGCAGCAGGTAGTTCGTCAGGCTCATGCGGCCGATTGCGGCGATCGGACCGACCGCGCGCCGGAACCCTGCGAAGGCGTACCAGAGCAGGACGACGCCCGAAACGACAACCATCGTTTGGGCGAGGTTGTACCACGCTGCGGTCATCACGCGCAACGGCGAACCCTCTTCGCCGATCGGGGCGAAGAGCAGGACGGCGGCGAGAAGGCTTCCCGCGAAGATCCGCCGCCAGATGCGCCGGTTGCCGCCCTCGTCGTAGAAGAGCCGGCGGCGGCCCAGCAGCATGCCCAGCAGGAAGAGGGCGAGCGTCTGGGTGACCCGTCCGTTGTTGAGGTACCAGGCGAAGGTCATGGGCTGTCCGTAGCGGATGCTGGCTGCGAGCGTATCGCCCAACCCGCCGTTCGCGAAGACCGGGTATGCGACCTCACCCCATCTGTCGGCATCGACGTGGAACGATGTTCCGGCGGCGATCTGTATTCCTTCGAGCGGTTGGAGCATGAGCAGGGCGAAGAGTCCCCACAGCCATCGCGAGGAGAGCCTGCCCAGCCACGGCAGGAGCAGTCCGAGCAACGAATAGAGCACCAGCACGTCGCCGTTGTAGAAGGCCGTATTGACCATTCCGATGGCGAAGAGCAGGACCATGCGCCACATGAAACGGAGCGAGAAGTCCGAACCCCGTTGTGCCTGATTGTCGTTCTGTATGTGGAAACTCAATCCGAAGAGCAGGGCGAAGATCGTGTACATCTTGCCCGCCAGCAGCCACCACATGAAGCGTTCGGCAGGCCCTTCGAGCCCTTCGACGAGCGCGCGGTCGAACGAGAGCCCCGACCAGTAGAGGTTGAAGTGCTCGCAGGAGTGGATCAGGATGATGCCGGCGACGGCGATGCCGCGGAGAGTGTCGGCGACATGGATGCGTGTGTTCGGGAGTCCGGTGGTTCGGTACATGGGATTGCGGAATAGGATATGGAACGGTCCGGCCCCGGAGACGGAGACCGGACCGTTGCGTGTGTTCCGTTATTTCCCGACGACGGCCTCGAGCTCCTCGACCGTGACGGGAATCTTGCGGTCACCGAGGATCCGGCTCCCCTCCTCCGTCACGAGGATGTCGTCCTCGATGCGGATGCCGCCGAAGTTGCGGTAGGCCTCCAGGGCATCGTAGTCCACGATCCCCTTGTAAAGACCCTCGGCGCGGCACTTGTCGATCAGCGCCGGGATGAAGTAGAGGCCCGGTTCGTCGGTCAGCACCGTGCCCGGCTCGATGCGCCAGGCTGCGCGGTAGATGCAGGTGGCCGACTTGGCGGCACGCTCGGCGATCGTCGAGAAGTCGAACGAACGCTCGCCCATCGCCTCGCAGTCGTGTACGTCCATGCCCAGTCCGTGGCCCAGTCCGTGGGGCATGAACATCGTCATGGCGCCCGAAGCCACGGCGTCGGCCGCCGTACCCTTGATCAGCCCCACGCCGATCAGCCCTTCGGCCAGCGTGAGGTAGGCGGCCTTGTGGATCTCGGTGTACATCATGTGGGGTTTGACGATGCGGGCCACGTGGTCGTGAGCCGCCAGCACGATGTTGTAGATCTCCTTCTGCTGCTCGGTGAAGCGTCCGCTGACGGGATAGGTGCGGGTGTGGTCCGAGCAGTAGTTGTTCACCGTCTCGCCGCCGGCGTCGCAAAGCAGCAGCCGGCCCTCCTCGAGCACCCCGTCGCAGTTGAGGTTGTGGAGCGTTTCGCCGTGTTGCGAGACGATCGACGGGAAGGAGAGTCCCGATCCGAGCGACTTGGCGACGCCTTCGATCGCGCCGGCGATCTCGCGCTCAACGATGCCCGGGCGGCAGAGCTTCATGGCCAGCGTGTGCATTTCGTAGCCGATGCGGAAGGCGCGCTCCATCTCCTCGATCTCCTCGGCGCTCTTCTTTTCGCGCATCTCCGCCACGGCGAACATCAGGTCCACCGACTTGTAGTCGTGCAGCAGGGCGGGCTTGATGCCCAGCAGTTCCGACAGCTGGAGCTTCGTTTCGCCGCGGTAGGGGGGCAGGTAGTGGATCTTGCGCCCCTGGGCGATGGCCTTGCGCAGGCGCGCCTCGAGGGCGGCCGTCGGGAAGGTCTCCGTAACGCCTACCTGGGCGCCCAGCTCGCGGAGCGTGGGCTGCGGGCCGGTCCAGATGATGTCCTCGACGGTGAAGTCGTCGCCGTAGAGGGCCTCCTCGCCCGAGTCGGCGTCGATCAGACCCACCAGCGAGGGAATGTTGAGTCCGAAGTAGTAGAGGAACGACGAGTCCTGGCGGAAATAGTAGGCGTTGTTGGGGTAGTTGTTCGGTGCGGGGGCGTTTCCCGGAAGCAGGATGATGCCCTGCCCGATTTTCGTGCGCAGCATCTTGCGGCGCGCGATATAGGTTTTTGCTGAGAACATAATGTTGCGGTTTTCGACAAATATAGCAAAAATCCGCCTTGGGTCTTACGCCGCGCCCGCTTTTTTTCGGCCTGCCGACGGAGCCCTGTGTCTCAGAAGCGGATGTTGCCGCCCTCGGGGGTCACCGTGACGGTCACCTCGCGTCCGAGGTAGAGCGCCAGGTTCGGCTCCTCGTGACCGGCCGGCAGTCCGAAGAGCACCGGGATACCGAGCGGACGCAGCTGCTCGGCCAACACCTCGCCGGCATCCTCCACGCCGAACTTCCGCTGCCCCATCATGTCGGTCAGGTGGCCCACGACGACGGCCTTCACGTTGCGTAGTGCCCCGCTGCGGTGGAGGCTCTGCATCATGCGGTCGAGGCGGTAGACGAACTCGCCGACCTCTTCGATGAAGAGCACCGTCGGCTCCTCGGCGCGCAGCTCCTCGGGGGTGCCGATCGCGGCGCAGAGCACCGTGAGGTTTCCGCCGGCCAGACGGCCCGAGGCGCAGCCCGGGATGTTGAGCGGATGGGGCTCCGTGTCGATCTGCTGCGTGAGCCCGAAGAGGGCCTCGCGCAGCGACTCGGCCGAGAGGTCCTCTTCCTCGTCGTCGAAGCGGAAACCTGCGGGCATCGGGCCGTGGATGCTTTCGATCCGGAGGTTGCGCATCACCAGGTGGAGCGTCGTGATGTCGCTGAAGCCCACCAGCCATTTGGGGTCCCGGCACAGGGGCGAGAAGTCGAGGCGCGGGAGCAGGCGCACCGATCCGTAGCCGCCGCGGAAGGCGATGATGGCCCGTACCGAAGGGTCGTCGATCATCTGCTGGAGGTCGGCCGCGCGCTGGGCGTCGGTCCCCGCGAAGTAGGGTTGCGAGCGGTCGGCGTAGTGGGCGCCGTAGCGGACGTGGAGCCCCCATTGCTCGAAGCGGCGGCGGATCTTCGCCGTGTCGGTCTTGAGTGCCATGCGTCCCGCCGGGGAGACGATGGCGACCGTGTCGCCCCTCTTCAGGTAGCGAGGGCGCAGAAAGGCCGCAACGGGGTGTGCGGCCGCGTCGCCTGCGGGTCGGAGCGTGTCGGGCACTGCGGGGCCCGGGGATTCCGGCGTGGCCGGCCGCGTCGCAAGGGCCGTATCGGCCGGGGCGCTTGTCCGGATCGAATCGGCCGCGGGAACGGCCGTGCGGAGCATCCGCGCCGTTGAGGCGGATGTTGCGGTGAGGCATCCCGCAACGGCGAGCGGGAGCAGAAGCATTCGGGAGATGTTCTTCATCGGTTCTTATGGACGCCGGTGCCGGCGGTCGAGGCCTTCGGGCAACGGCAGGGAGATGCGTGTGAAGCTGACGACGGCTCCGGCCAGTGCGAAGCCTCCGGCCAGAAGCAACGCCGTGTGGGTGCTGTTGTCGGGAACGAGGTGGAACAGCAGGGCCATCAGTGCGGCGCCCGTGGTCTGTCCTACGAGACGGGCCGTGGCGAGCATGCCGCTGGCCGAGCCGCTCCGCTCGGGCGGTGCCGAGGCGATCAGGATGCTGTTGTTGGGCGACTGGAAGAGGCCGAAGCCGGCGCCGCAGAGTACCAGTCGCCAGATGATGTCGCCGTTCGACGGGTGGTCGGGAAGCCAGGCCAGCAGCACGAGTCCGACGGCCATGGCCGTGAGCCCCAGTCCGCCGAGCAGTCCGGCATGGACGCGTTCGACGAGGATACCGGCTACCGGGGCGACGACCATGATGATGGCGGGCCAGGCGGTCATCAGCAGCCCGGTTGCCACGTCGCTGTATCCGCAGGTGTGTTGCAGGTAGAAGGGCAGGGCCACCAAGGCGAGCATCTGCCCGAGGAACGAGCAGATCGACGTGGCGACCGACACCGAGAAGATCGGGATGCGCAGCAGGTCGAACGGCAGCAACGGGTAGGGCTCGCGCAATTGCGAGCGGATGAACAGGAAGCCGATGATGAGCAGGGCAGCGATGCCGACCGAGAGGATCCGCAGGTCGAGGCCGTGCGAGAAACCCTCGATGGAGGCCATCATCAGACCGAAGGTCAGTGCGTTCATCACGGCATCGCGCCAGTTGAATTTCCCTTCGTGGGCTCGGACCGGATTCTCGGGCAGGAAGCGCGAGCTGAGCACGAGGGCGGTCAGCCCGACGGGGATGTTCACGGCGAAAAGCCACGGCCAGCTGGCGGCCGAGAGGATGGCGGCGGCCAGGGTAGGCCCGGCTACCGACGAAACGGCCACGACCGTGGCGTTGATCCCCATGCCGCGCCCGAGCTGCGCCTTGGGGTAGATGATGCGGATGAGCGTCGTATTGACCGACGTGACGGCCGCTGCGCCGAATCCCTGCATGACGCGGGTCAGCACGAGGGTCTGCAGCGATCCGGAGAGGGCACAGCCGACCGAGGCGACGGTGAACAGGGCCAGTCCGCCGATGTAGACCCGGCGGTAGCCGATCCGTTCGCCAAGGGCCGAAAAGGAGAGCAGCGAGACCATGATCGCAAGCTGGTAGGCATTGACGATCCAGATCGAGTCGGCCGAAGAGATCCCGAGTTCGCGGGCGATCGTAGGCAGGGCGACATTGGCAATCGTCGCGTCGATAACCGAGAGCGAGACGCCGAACGCCACGGCCAAGATGGCCCAGATGCGGCGGGGCATCGGAATACCGTCCCGGGAGTATTCTATGTGCAGTGTGTCGGACATGATACGGCAAAGATACGAAAAAAGCGAAAACCCGAAGTCGCCGCTTCGGGTTTTCGTCTCGCAACTATTTTCGGGTCGCCGTTTGCCGGCCGGTAAGATAACCGGAAACGGGCGCCGTGGGGATTTGAACTTTTTATTTTAAAAATAGCTTGCGGTTCATCGGTTGTGCCGTCGCTTGCGGAGGTGCTGCGTGCCGGGCCACAAAAGAGGCAGAAGGCAGAGTGTTACCCACGGCAGGTGAATTTCGGCATTCGGGGTGAGGACCCGTGCGGCGAGGCTGACGCTGAACTGGACAACAACGACGAGCAGGATCACTACACGTATGACTTTCTCAATTTCCATGCAAAACATGCGGGTTTCCGTTGCGACAATGCAAAGATAGAAAAGAAAAAATCGAAAAACAAGCGAAATTTATTGAAATTCGATAAAAAATTTCTGAAAACCGGTCCGCTCTAGTTTATGGGTATAAAAAACGCAACCCGAAGGTTGCGTCAAGGGGTTTCGAAGGGTTTCGGACCCTCGGACAAAGGAACCGGCTCTCCTGCCGGTTCGGGCGGATCATTCCGCATCGACGAACTTGTAGAGCTGGTCGCCGCGTCGGATCAACCCCGGCGTGCGGATTGCGCACAGTTCGCCCTGAGTCACCGATTCGACCGGCTCGCCGTCGGGGCCGTGCAGCTCCTCGAGCAGCTGTTCGGCCACCCCCGTCGTGGCGCCGAGGAAGAAGATCTCCTCGCCGACGGCCAGCGGGGCCGCCTCGACGGCCACCTCGGCCACCGAGAGCTTCTTGTAGAAGTTCACCACCTTGCCGACGTAGACCTTGCGGCGTGTGGCCGACGATCCGTAGGCCGGGCTGTACTCCACGACCGGACGTCCGGCGTAGTAGCCCTCCCAGAAACCGCGGTTGAAGACCGTACGCAGCCGCTCCTTGAGCGATGCGGCCAGTTCGGGGGTGTAGCGCCCCTCTTCGAGGGCACGCAGCGCCTGGTCGTAGCACTCCACGACACGCTTCACGTACTCCGCGCCGCGGGCCCGCCCCTCGATCTTGAGCACACGGACCCCGGCGCCGATCATCCGGTCGAGGAAGTCGATCGTGCAGAGGTCCTTGGGCGAGAGGACATACCGTCCGTCGATGTCGAGCTCGGCCCCCGTCTCCTTGTCGCGCACGGTGTACTTGCGGCGGCACAACTGCCGGCAGGCTCCGCGGTTGGCCGAGCAGCCCGTTTCGTAGAGCGACAGGTAGCATTTGCCCGAGATCGACATGCAGAGCGCCCCGTGGGCGAACATTTCGATCTCGACCAGCTCGCCGCGCGGACCGCGTATGTCGTCCGCGACGATCCGGTCGCGGATCCCGGCCACCTGTTCGAGCGACAGTTCGCGTGCGAGAACCACCGTGTCGGCCCATTGTGCATAGAACTTCACGGCCTCCGAGTTGGAGATGTTGCACTGCGTCGAGATGTGCACCTCGACGCCCGCTCGGCGGGCATAGAGGATGACGGCCATGTCCGAGGCGATGATGGCATCGATGCCCTCGCTCTTCGCCCGGTCGATCACCTCGTGGGCCGCGGCGATCTCGTCTTCGTAGATGACTGTATTGACCGTCAGGTAGGTGCGCACACCGGCGGCATGTGCCGTCGCCACGATGCGCGCCAGGTCGTCGAGCGTGAAGTTGGCGGCCGATGCCGACCGCATGTTGAGTTTCCCGACCCCGAAGTAGACGGCGTCGGCGCCGGCCTGGATGGCTGCGGCGAGCGATTCGTAGCTCCCCACGGGAGCCATGATTTCGATATCGGAGCGTTTCAAGGCAGTGGCTCTTTCTGAAAGTTTATTTTTTGCGCCCCATGAGGCCTTCGGCGAATTCGCGCATCCGCAGCGTGCGTGCGGGATCGGCCGAGAGCGAGTCGAGGGTGGCGAGCGCCCGCTCGAAGCGCAGCGAGATCTGCTGCTCGGTCAGCCGCGGGATATCCAGCCGGTCGTAGACCTCCTTCACGCGGGCGATCTTCTCGGCGTCGGTCAGTGTCGCATCGCGGTAGGTGTGGCGCAGGATTTCGCGCGTGGCTTCGTCGGCGCGGCTCATTGCCGTGACCATCAGGTAGGTCTTCTTGCCTTCGAGGATATCGCCTCCGATGGCCTTGCCCAGCCGCTCGTCGCCGTAGCTGTCCAGCAGATCGTCCTGCAGCTGAAAGGCGAGCCCCAACTCCACGGCAAAGCGGCGCAGCTTGCGGCAGTCCTCCTCGGAGGCACCTCCCAGCGTGGCGCCGATCACGGCCGAACCGGCCAGCAGCACCGAGGTCTTCAACTCGATCATGTGCATGTATTCCACCACCGAGACCTTCTGTTTCTGTTCGAAGTCCATGTCGTATTGCTGGCCCTCGCACACCTCGAGCGCCATCTGGTTGAAGGTCGCCAGAATCTGGGGCAGCAGGTGCGCCGGCACGCCGCTCAGCAGGCGGTAGGCGCAGATGAGCATCGCATCGCCCGAGAGGATGGCCACGTTCTGCCCCCAGCGGGCGAAGACCGAAGGCTTGCCGCGCCGCATGGCGGCATTGTCCATGATGTCGTCATGTAGCAGCGTGAAGTTGTGGAACATCTCCACGGCCGCGGCTGCCGGAAGCGCCGACTGTATCTGGTCGGAGAAGATGCCGCAGGAGAGCATCACCAGCATCGGCCGCAGGCGCTTGCCCCCGCCGCCGAGCGAGTAGCCGATCGGGGCGTAGAGCAGCTCGGGCTCGGCCGGGAAATCGGTCTGTGCCAGATAATTCTCGATTGTGGCGAGCAATTCCTCGTTTGTTTGCATGGTATGAATCGATTTTTGGTGTCGGATTGTGTCCCAAAAGTAGGAAAAAACTTTGGAGTGGCCGAATTTTCGATTAACTTTGACCTGATATTTTTAACATAAAACCTGAAACCTGCTATGAAAAAACTCGCAATCGGCGTGGACATCGGGGGAATCAATACCGCTTTCGGACTTGTGGATGAAAACGGCGATCTCTATGCCGAATCGGTCATTTCGACCAAGAAATATCCCTATGTGGACGACTATACCACCTATGTGCAGGATCTCTGCGACTCGATGCAAGCACTGGCCAAGAGCCTTTCGTTCGAATATGAGCTGGCAGGTATCGGTATCGGTGCGCCCAATGCCAATTACCACAAGGGTACGGTGGAGATGCCGGCCAATCTGTGGAAGTTCCGCGAGGGGGATCCCAACCAGGACGAGAACCGCCGCATTTTCCACCTCGCGGAGGACATTTCGCGCTGCTTCGGCGGTGTGCGGACGATCGTCACCAACGACGCCAATGCCGCGACGATCGGCGAGATGATCTACGGCAACGCCAAGGGCATGAAGGACTTCGTGATGGTGACGCTCGGCACCGGCCTCGGATCGGGCTTCGTGTCGAACGGCGAGATGATCTACGGCCACGACGGTTTTGCCGGCGAGCTGGGGCACATCATCGTCGAGCGCAACAACGGCCGTGAGTGCGGCTGCGGGCGGCGCGGCTGTCTGGAGACCTACGTTTCGGCGACGGGCCTCAAGCGGACGGCGTTCGAGCTGATGGCCAAGATGACGGCCCCGAGCCGTCTGCGCAGCATCGCCTACGACGACTTCGACGCCTCGATGGTGTCGGCGGCCGCCGAGCAGGGCGATCCCGTAGCTCTGGAGGCTTTCCGTTTCACGGGCGAGATGCTGGGCCGTGCGCTGGCCGATGTGGTGACGATCACCTCGCCGGAGGCTATTTTCCTCTTCGGCGGTCTGGCCAAGGCCGGGAAACTGCTCTTCGAGCCGACGCAGTGGTACATGGAGGAGAACATGCTCTTCGTCTTCAAGAACAAGGTGAAGCTGCTCCCGAGCGGCATCCAGGGCAAGAACGCCGCCATCCTCGGTGCCTCGGCGCTGATCTGGCAGGAGTTGGGCCATTGTTAAGGACCGTCCGGTGAAAATGAGCCGGGGCGGGGTCTCGATCGAGATTCCGCCCCGGTTTTTTGTCGGACCCCGTCCGTTTTCCCGCCGTCTCCTTTCCGGAAAAAGAAAGCCCCGGACATCGGCCGATGTCCGGGGCTTGTGTGGAACGGGCCCTCATCATCGAGGACGCTGGCCGGATCAGCGCATGGCGATCTCGGCCTGTCCGATCAGACGGCCCTCGCAGTAGAGCTGAATCCGGTAGGTGCCGGCCGTGAAGCCCTTGCTGGTGTAGAAGATGCCCACGTCGAGGTCCTTCGTGTTGTCGTACTCCACCTCACGCATGGCCGAGTAGCTCAGACGCTCGCCCTCGAATTCGAAGGTCGGCATCTCCTCGGTGGTCAGCACATAGCCGTCGGGCGAGGTGATCCGCACGTAGATGGCCTTGTTGCCCGGCTCGGCAAGTTCGTTGGCTGCGAGGACGAAATCGACGCGCAGGCGCGAGGCGTTCTTGACGCGCGTCACCTCGCGGCTGTTCACGTTGAGGGCCGTGAGCGAGATGTCGCGGGCGCGCAGTACGGCGCCGATGCGTACCTTGTTGTCCAGTTCGGCAGCCTTCTCTTCGGCCATCTCGGCGCGCAGGTTGGCCGAGGAGATCTCCTTGCGGTAGGAGACGTTCTCCTTGATGAGCTTCTTGTTCAAGGTGTTGAGCGAGTCGATCTGACGCACGTAGCTCTTCATGATCGAACGGAGGGTGCCCACCTCCTTCTCGTATTGCTTGATCTTGGCCAGGTTCCACGAGCGCTCCTTCTTGAGCCGCGTCATGAGCGAGTCGGCCCGTTCGCGCTCGATCGTGAGGTTGGCCGAGATCGAGTCGTTCGAGATCTGCAGGTTGTCGTAGTCGGTCATCAGCCGTCCCAGGTCGCTCTGGATCGAGTCGCGGTCGGCCTGCAGCAGCTCGTTGTCGCGCATCTGCTGGCGGTGGATGCCGTAGTAGAGCGCCGAGAGCGCCACCAGAATCACCGAAAGGATGATGATGACGATACGGTAGCCGCGGATCGAGTTCTGGTCCGGTTGCGGGGTCATGTAGTCGTCCTCTTCGAATTCCGAAGGGTCGTATCCCTGTTTGTTCTCCATAAGTGTCGGTTTTGGCACAAAGATAAACAAAAATTTATTTGATCAGACTGCTCAACGGGTATTTGAGCCCCTTGTAGCCCGAAATATAGGCATTGATGCTGCCGATCTTCACCGGAGACTCGATGTAGAGCGGGATCTTGTTCTCGTCGTCCGAGATCCAGATCGTGAATACCGAGCCGTCGGTGAACGAGTAGCCCTGCGAGGAGCCCAGCTGGCAGTCGAACTTCAGCGTGCGGAACTTCCCCATGTTGCGGATCTTCTTCGTCTCGCGTCCCAGGTAGCGGTATCTCAGGTGGCGGATCGTATCCTCGAGCACCATCTGCAGCGTGGCGGGCTCCCCTTCGCGGAAGCTTGCGACGTCGGCCGCGCGCAGCGTGAAGAAGAGCGAGATGGGATCCATGCTGTTCTCCTCGAGCGGCATGTTTTTGTGCTTCTCGGGCCGCTGGCGGCTCTGCCAGCGGGTCCGGATTTCGGAGTGCTCCCAGTCGTAGACGTAGTCGCTGCGGAATGTGTAGTCGCCTTCGCGGATGGAGCTGTTGAAGGCCATCGGGCGCAGTGTCTGCGGATCGACCCACACGGTGTAGATGTCCTCGACGTTGAAGAACCAGCGGTAGGTGGGCAGCGTGCGTCCGGCTCCCACGACCTTGTAGCAGTTCGTGCCGTCGTGCGACTCCTCGACGGTCGAGACCTCGACGGCTCCGATTTCCGTGTTGGGGAACATCTTGGCCCGGTAGCTTACCCGGTAGTCGAGCCGTTCGCCCGGATGGTAGAGCTGTGCGGCCAGCGGTGTGGCTGCAATGAGCAGCAGCAGGGTGAGTATTTTTCGTTTCATTGCTCTTCGTCGTATGATTTAATAAACGTGTTTTTCGTGATTCATAGTCTCTTCCCGTGTTACGAGATGCGCGAGAAGTCGATTCCGTCGCGTCCGGCGTAGCGGCTGCGCAGCTCCCGCAACTCTTCGTGTCCGGGGAGTGCGAGTTGCGGGTCGGCTTCGAGCAGACCGACGGCCGCTTCGCGCGAGACGGTGAGGATCTGCACGTCGGCCGTGGGGTTGGCGATCTTCAGGTCAAAGGCCATGCCGCTCTGTAGCGTGCCGTTGATGTCCCCCGCGCCCCGCAGCTTGAGGTCGAGTTCCGCGAGGCGGAATCCGTCGTTGGTCTCGCACATGGCGTCGAGACGCGCCCGCGCCTCGCGCGAGAGCTTCTCGCCGGTCATCAGGATGCAGTAGGACTGTTCGCCGCCGCGTCCCACGCGGCCCCGCAGCTGGTGCAGCTGCGAAAGCCCGAAGCGCTCGGCCGACTCGATGACCATCACCGTGGCATTCGGCACATCGACCCCCACCTCGATGACCGACGTGGCGACCAGAATCTGCGCCTCGCCCTCCTTGAACTGGCGCATCGACTCCTCCTTGTCGGCGGGCTTCATCTTGCCGTGACAGATCGCCGTGACGTATTCAGGCAGCGGGAAGTCGCGCGAGATGGCCTCGTAGCCGTCCGTGAGGTCCTTGTAGTCCATCGCCTCCGACTCCTTGATGAGCGGGTAGACGACGTAGACCTGTCGGCCCTGGCGGATCTGCTGGCGCATGAAGCCGAAGAGCTTGAGCCGCGCGGCGTCGGTATAGTGGAAGGTCCGGATCGGGCGGCGACCCGGCGGGAGCTCGTCGATCACCGAGACGTCGAGGTCGCCGTACAGGGTCATGGCCAGCGTCCGGGGAATCGGTGTGGCGGTCATGACCAGGATATGCGGCGGCTGTGCGTTCTTGGTCCAGAGGCGGGCGCGCTGCTCGACTCCGAAACGGTGCTGTTCGTCGATGACGACCAGCCCCAGGTTGGCGAAGCGCACGCGGTCCTCGATCAGGGCGTGCGTGCCGATGAGGATCGACACCTCGCCCGAGGCGATACCCTCGAGCGCGGCGCGGCGCTCGGCCGTCTTCGAGGCGCCGGTCAGTATGGCCACGCGCACCGGCATCCCGTCAAGCATCCGCGTGATCGTGGCGAAGTGCTGGCGGGCGAGGATCTCCGTGGGGGCCATCATGCAGGCCTGGAAGCCGTTGTCCACGGCCAGCAGCATCGACAGCAGCGCCACGAGGGTCTTGCCGCTGCCCACGTCGCCCTGCAGCAGGCGGTTCATCTGGAAACCCGTCACGGTGTCCTGCCGGATCTCGCGGACGACGCGCTTCTGGGCACCCGTCAGCGGGAAGGGGAGCTTGCTGTTGTAGAAGGTGTTGAACACTTCGCCGACCTTCGGGAAGAGGAATCCGTCGCTCTTCGAGAGACGGGCCGTGCGGCGCGACTGCACGTTGAGCTGTACCCCCAGCAGCTCGTCGAACTTGAGCCGGTACTGGGCCTGCCGGAGCAGTTCCTGCGATTGCGGGAAATGGATGTTGTAGAAGGCCTCGCGCAGGGGAATCAGCCCGTATTGCGTGCGCAGCGATTCGGGAAGCGGGTCGCTGATGCGGTCGCGGACCAGCCGCCAGAGGTTGCAGACGATCTGGTACATGCCCTTCGTGCCGAGCTGGTTCGAGAGTTTCTCGGTCGAGGGGTAGATGCCCTGCATGCCGCTCTCGGCCTTGCGTGAAAGGGCCTGTTCCATCGTTTCCAGTTCGGGGTGGGCCATCGAGAGCGTTCCGCGGTAGAACGACGGGCGCCCGAAGACCAGGTATTCGCGGCCCACCTCCACGCGCTTCTCGATCCACTTGATCCCCTGGAACCAGACCAGTTCGGCCGAGCCGCTCGGGTCCTGCACGTAGGCCGTGAAGCGGCGTCGGCGTCCCTCGCCGGCATAGCCTACGCCTGTCACGCGGGCCCGGAACTGGACGTAGGCGAGGCCTGCGCCGTCGGTGATTTCGGCGATGCGGTAGATGCGCGTGCGGTCGATGTAGCGGAACGGGAAGTGGCGGAGCATGTCGCCCAGGGTCCGGATGCCCAGTTCCCGTTCGAGCAGTTTGGCCCGCACCTCGCCGACGCCGCTCACATACTTGATATCGCTGTCGAGGTAGTCCACAAGGCAAATATACGAAGTTTTCGGTTCATTCGGTCAAATCGTGCGGCAATTCGCCCTGACCGGCCTGCGGCAGACTGCCCGGGCACGGATTCCCGGCATGTGTCAGCGGGCCGCAAAGAGCAGATCGGATCGGGTTTCGGGGTGACGATCTCCCGTATTTTTATTATCTTTGCCCTGAACGATCCCCAAAAAACCGTATGCCATGAAACGATACATAGCAACGCTGCTCCTGGCAATCACCTCCTTCGCGGTCCAGGCCCGCGAGGTTTTCCCGCTCAACGAGGGGTGGCGCTTCTTTTTCAAGTCGGAAAATACGAGCGACAATGCCCGGCACGTCACGCTGCCCCACAGCTGGAATACCGACGCCGAGGCCGAGGGCCTCTGGCTCGAGACGACCGGAAACTACCAGAACGACATGTACCTGCCCCAGGGCTGGGCTGACAAGCGGCTCTTCGTGAAGTTCTACGGCGTGCAGTCCGTGGCCGACCTCTTCGTGAACGGCCGCCATGCCGGTACGCACCGCGGCGGAGCGACGGCCTTCGCATTCGAAATCACCGATTATGTCCGCTTCGGGACCGACAACTCGCTGCTGGTCGTGGTTTCCAACAGCCAGCGCAACGATGTGTTGCCGACCTCGACCGACATGAACCTCTATGGCGGCATCTATCGCGAGGCCGAGCTCATCGTGACCGACCGCACGGCCATCTCTCCGCTCTATCTCGGGTCGGACGGCGTGCTGCTCCACCCGCATCGGGTTGATGCCGCGGCTGCCGAGGGTGAGGCCGAGATCCACCTCACCTCCAAGGGCGAGAACACCTGCACCGTGCGTCTGGATATCACCGATCCCGAGGGACGTCCGGTCTTTTCGCGTCACCAGCGCGCCCGCCTCGACGGCAAACCGGTCATCGTGCCCTTCTCGGTCGAGAATCCGGCGCTGTGGAGCCCCGATTCGCCGTCGCTCTATACCGTGACTGCCTCGATCGGCGAGGACAGCATCACCGACCGGGTGGTCGTCCGCACCGGTTTCCGTTCGGTGGCGCCCGCTCCCAGCGGCGGGCTGTGGCTGAACGGGGTATTGACCCCGATCCGGGGTGTGGCGTTCCACCACGACAACGCCATTGTCGGCGGCCGCCTCACGGCCGAGGACTACGATGCCGATCTGGCGCGGATCCGCGATGTGGGGGCCAATGCCCTGCGGTCGGCTGTCATGCCCCACGCGCAGTACCTCTACGACCGTTGCGACGAGCAGGGCATGCTGGTCTGGATCGACATCCCGTTCCACAGCGCCTCGTTCCTGGGCGATGTGGCCTATTTCGCCACGCCGCTCTTCGAGGAGAACGGCATCGAGCAGTTGCGCGAGATCGTGGCGCAGAACATCAACCATCCCTCGGTGCTCATGTGGGGACTCTTCTCGCGCCTGCGTCCCCGCGGCGACGACATGGCTCCCTATATCCGGAGGCTGAACGATACGGCCCACGCGATGGATCCCTCGCGGCCTACGGTGGCGTTGAGCGATCAGGACGGCGAGATCAATTTCGTGACGGATCTGATTGTCTGGAAGCAGACGGTCGGGTGGAACCGGGGTACGACGGACGATGTGGCCGTGTGGCGCGACCAGCTGCGCCGCAGCTGGTCCCACCTGCGCTCGGGCGTCAGCTACGGAGGCAGCGGATTCATCGGCCACAAGAGCTATACGGCGCAGTCCGAGCCGCGGGCGAACTGGATGCCCGAGGACCGACAGACGCGCTTCCACGAGGAGTATGCACGTAACCTGCAAAGCGATTCGCTCTTCTGGGGCATGTGGATCGACAACATGTTCGACTATGGTTCCTACCGCCGGCCCTACGGGGTGAACGGCGCCGGGCTGGTAACCTTCGATCGCCGCGACTGCAAGGATGCCTATTACCTCTACCGGGCCATGTGGAACCGCCGGAGTCCGACGCTCCACATCGTGGACAAGCACCGTCGCCTGCGCGATGTGCCCCGCCAGGCTTTCCGCATCTATTCGTCGGCCGGCGCGCCGCTGCTCCTCGTGGGGGGCGACACGGTGGCCGTGACCGAGTATGCCGCCTGCCAGTTCCGCTCGGATTCGGTCGATGTCATGGGACGTGTCGAGGTGAAGGCTGTGGCGGGCGACCTGCGCGACAGCGTCACTATTCTTGTCGGCAACGTGCTAAAACCGAAACGGCTTCAGGTCCCTCGGCGAACAGCAGGTCCGCAAACGACAAATTAGCTTCGAACGGCATCCGGTCGGAGAAGACCTGATAGTAGGGCTCGGCGATGAACGCCGGGCCCTCTCTGTGTTTGGGCCTGAGGTCCGTATCGCCGGGTGCGGCCTCGACGTATCGCTCCGAGAGCTCGGGCATCGGGATGCGGGCCTGCCTGCAGAGCACCTCCAGCAGCCCGAGGTCGAGGTCGGCCAGAAATTCCGGACTGCGGCGGTAGAAGGGTTCGAACAGCGGGGCGTAGTGGTCGAAGTAGGGCGACGAGCGGTAGGAGGCCACGAGGGCACCCCAGTGCTGGTGCTGCCAACGCTTCGAGTAGTCGAGGCGCACGTCGCGCACGGGTTGCCCGGGACGGTTGGCGTGACGCACGTGGGCCGTCAGCTCCATCACGCCGTCTGTGGCGAGTATCCGCGCGCGGTTGCGCTCCGAGCGCTTGACGAAGTGCTCGCCGAGGTCCACGACGCATCCGCCGCGGCTCAGGTGCCAGAAGTACTCCACCGAGGGGAGATAGGCCAGCGGGAGGATCGTCATGGCTCCTGCCAGGCCCCGTCGGCCTTGATGAGTTCGACAAGCCGGTCGAGTGCCTCCTCCTGCGGGATGTTGCGCTCGACGACCTCGCGCCCGCGGTAGAGGGTGATGCGTCCCGGTCCGGCGCCCACGTATCCGTAGTCGGCATCGGCCATCTCGCCCGGACCGTTCACGATACAGCCCATGACGCCGATGCGGAGGTTCTTGAGGTGCGACGTGCGGGCCTTGATCCGCCCGAGTGTCTGTTCGATGTCGTAGAGCGTCCGCCCGCAGCTCGGACAGGCGATGTATTCGGTGTGCGAGAAGCGCACGCGGGCGGCCTGCAGGATCATCAGCTCTACCTCGCGGATGGTCTCTTCGTCGTGTGCCGGGGCGTCGATCCAGATGCCGTCGGCCAGTCCGTCGAGCAGCACCGGCCCCAGGTCGGCTGCAGCCTTTACGGCCAGTGTCGTGAGGTCCGTGTCGTCGTAGCGGCGCCGGATGATCACCGGGGTGTCGGCGGGCTCGAGATCGAGAATCGCCGCACGCAGCTCGGCCGTAGGGTTGCCCGAACGGGCTTCGAGAATGCGGAACCCGTCGTGCGGTTCGCCGTGTACGACCGGTACGGCGACCTTCGAGCGGCGGCGGTACCCGGTCGGGGAGTAGCGCTCGGGATGCCGCACGGGAAATTCGCCCGGACGTTGTGCGAAGTGCTCGACCAGAAGCCGCGCTACGGGGATCTCGTGCTCCGGGGCTTCGGTCAGCGAGACGCGGATCGTGTCGCCGATGCCGTCGGCCAGCAGCGCGCCGATGCCTACGGCGCTCTTGATGCGTCCTTCGAGTCCGTTCCCGGCCTCGGTCACTCCGAGGTGGATCGGATAGTTCATCCCCTCGGCCTCCATGGCCTCGACCAGAAGCCGGTAGGCGGCGACCATCACGCGCGTGTTGCTCGACTTCATCGACACGACCACCTGGTCGAACGCCTTGGCGCGGCATACGCGCAGGAACTCCATCGCCGAGACCACCATGCCCTGTGGCGTGTCTCCCCATTGGTCGAAGACCCGTTTGGCGAGCGACCCGTGGTTTACGCCGATGCGGAGTGCAACGCCGCGCTCACGGCATTGGTCGATAAGCGCTTCCAGTTCGCCGTGGTCGGTGCGGTAGTTGCCCGGGTTGATGCGGACTTTTTCCACATACCGGGCCGCAATCGAGGCCACTTCGGGCACGAAATGGATGTCGGCGACGGTGGCCGTGCGGTATCCCTCCTCGCGGAGCCGTGCGACGATCCGCTGCAGGTTCTCGGCTTCGCGCCGTCCCTGAGCCGTGAGGCGTACGATCTTGCCGCCTGCGCGGTCGATGCGCTCGATCTGTGCAACGCAGGCTTCGGTGTCGTTGGTGTCGGTGTTGGTCATCGACTGCACGGCGATCGGGTGATTGCCGCCGATGGTTACGTCGCCGATGCGTACGCAGCAGGTCGGCCGGCGTCTGAATTTCGTAAGATCCATTGCTTTACCTGTTTTTCGGCCGGCTTTCGCCTGCCCTTACCGCAAAGGTAATACAAAAAAAGCAGACCGCAGCATGTGCTGCGGTCTGCCGGGATTCATTCTTTCCGTAATCCCGTCCCGCTGTTTGCGGGACCGGGATACGGGGTCGATTACTTGTTGCTCTTGAAGGTTACGACTACCGTGCTCGGGAACTCAACGGGCTCGTAAGCTGCACCCGTGAACTCGATAGCGTACTTGTACGTGAAGGTTACCGGGATCGTTACGGTTACGTCATATACCAGCGGAGCGTTGTTTGCTGCGTAGGTGATCGTAGCCGTTTCGGGATCGTACGAGAAGTTCTCGAACGTCTCAACGCCCTCGGCGCTTTCGTACTTGGGCTCACCGAGCGTCATGGTCATGCCGTAGTAGTCTGCGTTGTTTACATTGGCGGCCAGACCCGTGGCGCTTACCAGCTTGGTGCCGAAGATATCCTTCACCTTGCTACCGTCGGTCGAGGAGTTGATGATCTCGTAGACATTGGCGGTAACTTCCTTGTTGATCTCGGCGTTCTTGCTTCCGGTGAACGTCCACTCCGAGAAGTTGATGGGCTTCTGGAGCTCTACGTTGAAGACCTTGGTGTCGATCGTCAGACCATTGACAACCATCGTAGCCTCGATCTGAACTGCATCGAGCTGGCAGCCGTTCCAGTCGAGGATACCGGTGGTACCGCTCGTCGAACCGTCGATCGTCGGCATGTTGCCCGTGTAGTTCTCAACCGGCAGAACCTTGTAGGTAACCGTTGCCGTAGCATCCGAGCCTTCCGGAACCATCTTGCCGTAGCCGCTGGTCAGCTGTACCTGCTCGGTCTTGAACTGGTTGTTCTCGACCTTGCCGCGGGCGATCATGTAGTAGGGCTCCTTGTCGGTGTAGAGGTTGGTACCGATACCCAGGTAGTAACCCTGCTCCTTGTTGATCGTTACGCTACCGCTCAGGTTGATCTTGAAGATCGGCGTGGTTGCGGGAACTCCGTAGTACGAATCCTCCGGTACCGTGTAGGTGTACGAATCGGCGGCGTTGAAGTCTACGGTGTTCATCTTGAAGAACGAGCGCAGTACGGTTCCGTTCTGGCGCAGACCGGCCTTGGCGATGTGCTGCTGGGCATCTGCCTCCTGATCTACCGAGAAGAGCTTCGACTGACGCATGAACTCCTCGAAGGTCGCCTGATCCTTGAAGTAGGTCTGCTCCTTGCCGAGTTTCTCGAACATCGTTGCGTAGAAGTCCTTCTCAACCATTACCCAGATGTTGTTCTGACCCTCGTTGATGTCCATGATGCCGTTCGGAACATTTACCTCGTAGCTCATGTCGGGCAGACCGTTGAAGGTGATGACACCCTTCAGCGTTACCTCCTCGTTGTCGTTTACGGTGATCTTCGTCGAGACGTTGATCTTGCCGTTGCCGTTCTTGTAGTTCTTGATCGTGTACTGCAGTACCTTCGAGTCGGTTCCGATGTACGGATCGCTGATGGCGGTAGCCTTAACCTCCATGTAGGTGTTCAGAGCCTTGAAGGTCTCGTCGCTCGTCTCGTCGATTTCGATCGTCCATTCAGCATCTGCCAGGCTGGCCTTGATGCCGTCGAACTGCTCCTTCGAGAGAACCTTGTTCTCCTTGTCGATGAAGATCGGCTCGGAGAGGTTGAGCTGGAATGCATAGCCCTGGTTCGTCTCGTAAGCCTGCGAGGAGTATACCCAGTCGATCGTGCCGTTGATGTTGTCGATCGTACCCAGCGACTTGCGCGTGATGCTGAGGACTGCCTCGTACGTGCCGTTCTCAACCTGCTTGGTTTCGCCTTCAACCTCAACCTCGACGAACAGCTTGCCCTGCTCGGAGACGGTCTTGTCGATGTTCGAAACGGGAGCAGCCTCCTTGATGCCGATCGTGGCAAACTCATTGACGGCCTCCATCGGGTTTTCGGGCGTCAGAGCGAGCTCTGTAGCGCCGTTCGTGAAGTTCGTACGCTCGATAGCGGGCTTCTCGGCCGGAACGATGTCCCAGTTGTATTTCTCGGCAGCGTCAGCCAGCGAGATGAGCTCGTCGCCGTCCTCGAAGACGAACTTGTAGTCGCCCAGCAGAGTAACCTGCGTCGTGATGTCGTTGTATACGAGGCTGTACTCGGCCTTATCGTTGTACTTCACATACGATTTGGTCTCGCCCTCGCCAACTTCCTTGGCCAGTACGATCTGGTCTGCGACGTCGATAGCGTCGGGATCAGCCATCGTCGGGAGGTAAGCCGAAGTGTACTCGACACCCGTCTCGATCTCGGTGTCCTCATCAACCGTTGCCTTCGACTCGCTGATTACCTGCAGTGCGATCGAGTAGGTCTCGTTCTCAGCCAGTTTGTCGTAGGGGTAGTTGGTGTTTACAACCATCGAGATCTTGCCGTCCTTGGATTCAACCTTGCCTTCGATGTTGAAGTAGATAGCCTCCTCGGCGCGGGTTACGAGCTCGACCTTCTCGGGCAGGAATGCCAGGTCTACGGTCTTCTCCTCGGCGTTGTAACCCTCAGCAATCTGCGAAGCCAGCGAAGCGGGCGATACGCGGAACGTGAGCGTAGCCTTCTTGCCCTCGGTCAGTTTGTAGTCGCCGAGCGTAGCGCCACGGAAGAATGCATATCCGCGTGCGTTCTCGGGAACGTATACAAGCGACTGAATGCGCGATGCCAGGTCGCCGATAGCCGACCAAATGGCTGCGATCTGCTTGTCATATTCGTCGAATACGGTCTTCAGGGCGCCCTCCTCGATGCTCGAGTTGATGCTCTCCGAGATCATGCTCTTGATCTTCGTGGTCAGCGTGCTGTTTGCGTCGTTGAGTTTCTCCTCGACAGCCTTGTTTACGCTTTGAGAATAGGTGCTCCAGTTGCTGTCGATGTAGTCCCCCATGTAGGTCTCGAACTCATCGCCCAGCAGCGTTGCAATAGCTCCACGAACGCCGAGAGTGTCTTCCTTGTCTTTGATGGCGGCAAGAACGGCATTGACAGCCTGCTTCTGCTGGCTGTCGTTCAGTTCGTACGAAGCGAGTTCGTTCTTGATCGCCTCCTGAACCTTGGGCAGCAGGCTCGTCCAGGTATCAGCTGCTGCAATTTGCTCGTTGAAGATGGCAATTATGTCCTCCTTGTCCAGAGCCTCGGGGAGCATGCCCTCTACGATGGCCTCGATCTCCTCCTGGGTCTTGTAGCCAAGTCCCTTGACGATCTCTACTACCTTGTTGTTGAATTCCGTACCGGCCAGCAGCTCGGAGAGCTCGGTACCCAGTTTGTCCTCCGTAACATATCCGGCGAGATCTTCTGCCGTCAGGAACGAATCGAAGTCGATAGCGTCGATCTTCTGCTTGAGCGACTCAAAAGCAGACTTGTCTGCTTTCAACTCGATCTGGCCCTTCAGGTCGTCGATCTCCTTTTGCAGATTGTCGATGTCGTCGTCGTAGTCCTTACAACCGACACCTGCCAGCATAGTTCCTGTCAAGAACAATGCAAGAAGCTTTTTGAAAGTTTTCTTCATAAGACAGAATAGAATTGAAATGGATTTGGATGTTTGAGTTTTATGTGTTTTTGGTTCTGTTTTTCTGCTTTTCCTATCCTTTTATGCCGATTTCGGTATCATATATGATACCAACGATGCAAATATATATATAAAAATTTGCACAACAAAATTTTCAATCGTTTTTTTGAAATGGGAGTGGTTTATGAGGAGGAGATTGTTTACATCTCTTCGAGGATTAGGGAGTTGCGCAAAGAAAGGCATCTGACGGTGCAGGAGCTCGCATATCGTTGCGATATGGAGCGGTCCAATTTGAGCCGCATCGAGGCGGGCAGGACCAACTTGACGATTCGCACCATCTGTATTATCTGTTCCGCCCTTGAGGTTGGGTTGCGGGACATCATTCGATAGCGAAAAAACGGTTCGATACCTATTTATTATATATAGATTATATATAACACGATAAACATCGGAACGGGTTGGGTGAAAACCCGGACGGAGCGATGTAAAGTCGGTGATTCTTTTTGTAGGGTTTGTGTAAAAGTCGTATCTTTACGCCTGCAAAAAGAAACGGCGGTTGAATAGTATCGATCTGATAGTCTGCTTGATTCTGCTGTTGGCCGTATGGAACGGCTGGCGGCAGGGCCTCGTCGTGCAGGTATGTTCGCTGGCGGGAATCGTCATTGCCATCTGGCTGGCGGCGCATTACGGCGCCCGGGTCGGGGAGTGGCTGCGGCTCGACGAGTCGTTCTCGGCGGCGGGCGGATTTGTCGCCGTGCTGGTCGTTGTGGTGCTGGTCGTCGCGGTCATCGGGCGTCTGTTGCGCGGGGTGTTCCGCTTCGCGGGGTTCGGTCTGGTCGATACGCTGCTGGGCGTGGTCGTGGCCGTGCTGAAGTACCTGCTTGTGCTCAGTGCGCTGTTTGCGGCTTTCGATCGGATCAATGCCGACTACACGCTTGTCGAGGCCCGTACGATCGATCAATCAAGGAGTTATAAACCGGTCCTGCGTTTATCGGAGGCCGTGTTCCCCTTCCTGGAATGGGTGGGCGACCGGGTTCCGGAGCTGGATGAAAAGAGCGAAGACGATGGAGCGTAGTTTCAAGGGAACGGTGGTCCGGGCAACCGGAAGCTGGTATGAGGTGCTGACCGACGGCGGGACGGTCCGCTGCCGGATTCGGGGGCGGCTGCGTCTCGAGGGACGCCGCTCGACCAATCCCGTGGTGGTGGGCGACGAGGTGGCGTGTGAAGCCGACGAGGGGGGCGATTGCGTGATCGCCGACATCCTGCCCCGCCGCAACTACGTGATCCGCCGGGCGTCGAACCTCTCGAAGGAGTCGCACATCATCGCCGCGAACATCGACCAGGCGCTGCTCCTGGTCACGCTGCGCGATCCGGAGACCCCGACGGAGTTCGTGGACCGGTTTCTGGTGACGTGCGAGGCCTACAAGGTGCCGGTGACGATCCTGCTGTCGAAGATCGACCTGCAGGATGCCGGGGCCGTCGCGGAGTTCCGTGCCGTCTACGAGCGCGCGGGTTACCGCGTGCTGGAGGTTGCAGCTCCCTCGGGCGAGGGGGTCGGGGAGGTCCGTTCGCTGCTTGCCGGACGCCGGACGCTGGTCTCGGGCAACTCGGGGGTCGGAAAATCGACCCTCATCCGGGCGATCGACCCGTCGCTCGACATCCGCACGGGCGAGATTTCGGAGAGCCACCGCAAGGGGCGCCACACGACGACCTTCTCGACGATGTATCCGCTCTCCGAGGGCGGTGCGGTCATCGACACGCCGGGAATCAAGGGATTCGGGCTGATCGATATCGACGACGCTGAGCTGTGGCACTACTTCCCCGAGATGATGCGCCTGGCTTCGGGGTGCCGTTTTTATAATTGTACGCACACGCACGAGCCCGGCTGCGCCGTGGTCGAGGCGGTCCGTTCGGGCGAAATCGCCCTCGCGCGCTATGAAAGTTACCTGAAAATGCTCGATGAAGATGACAAATACCGAAAATAACGGTCCGGCGCTGCCGCCCGGTGCGGAGTTCGGCCCCGAGACGGGCGGCGACGGTGAACGGATCGCCTGCCTCGCGGACTTCATGCTTCCGGAGCGCTATGCCACGCTGCGCCGTGCCGTGGCGATGCGCACACGCTACATGACCGTGCTCGCCGAGAACATGTTCCACGGGCAGAATGCTGCGGCGCTGATCCGCCATTGCGAGGCGTTCGGCCTGCAGGAGATGCACACGATCGAGACCCTTTGCCGCTTCGAGCCGAGCGCCGCCGTGGTGCGGGGCACGGACCGCTGGGTCGATGTGCGCCGCCACCGGTCTACGGCCTCGGCGGTCGGGGCCCTGCGTGCTGCGGGCTACCGTATCGTGGCGACGACACCCCACCGCGAGGATTGCACGCCCGAAACCTTTGATGTGACACGCGGCCCCTTCGCGCTGGTGTTCGGTACCGAGCATGCCGGCATCTCCGACGAGATCGTCGCCTCGGCCGACGAGTTCCTGCGCATCCCGATGTGCGGCCTGGTCGAGAGCCTGAACGTCTCGGCTTCGGCGGCCATCCTCATCTACGAGCTTTCGGAGCGGGTGCGCCGTACGGTGCCCGACTGGAGGCTGACGCCCGCCGAGCAGGCCGGTGTGCTGTGCCGCTGGATGCGCCGCAGCGTGAAGGATTCCGAGGAGATTCTCAAACGTAAATTCGGGGAGGAGATACGATGAACATTTTACGGAAACAGTTCCTGGCCCATGTAGCCCAGACCTCACCTTCGCCCATGCTGGTCGAGGTGGCCCGGGCCGAGGGGTCGTTTTTCTACACGCCCGAGGGCAAGCGCTACTACGATCTGGTGGCGGGTGTCTCGGTGAGCAACGTCGGCCATGCCAATCCGGCGGTCGTCCGGGCCGTGCAGGAGCAGGCTGCGCGCTACATGCACGTGATGGTCTACGGCGAGCTGGTCGAGACGCCGCAGGTCGAGTATGCGGCACGGATTGCCTCGCTGCTGCCCGATCCGCTCGAAAGCGTCTATTTCGTGAACTCCGGGGCCGAGGCGGTCGAGGGTGCACTCAAGCTGGCCAAACGCTATACGGGCCGCACCGAACTGATCTCCATGCGGCGGGCATACCACGGCTCGACGCACGGGGCGATGTCGGTGATGGGGACCCCCGAAGGCGAGGAGTGGAAGGGTGCCTTCCGTCCGTTGCTGCCCGATGTGCAGGCCATCGAGTTCAATGACTTCGATTCCCTGGCGTCCATCACCGAACGCACGGCCTGCGTGCTGACCGAACCGGTGCAGGGCGAGGCGGGCGTGCGTCCGCCGCAGCCGGGATACCTCGAGGCGCTGCGGCGCCGCTGCGACGAGGTGGGGGCGCTGCTCGTCTTCGACGAGATCCAGACCGGACTGGGGCGTACGGGCGAACTCTTCGCCATGCAGAAGTACGGCGTGACGCCCGACATCGTCTGCCTGGCCAAGGCCTTCGGCGGCGGCATGCCGCTCGGGGCCTTCGTCTCGCGGCACGAGATCATGGACACCCTGCAGTCGAACCCCGTCCTGGGGCATATCACCACCTTCGGCGGCCATCCGGTCTGCTGTGCCGCCGGGCTTGCGGCCCTGAACTACCTGCTGGACCATCATGTCGTCGAACAGGTCGAGGCGAAGGGCGCGCTCTACGAGCGTTTGCTCGAAGACCATCCCGCCGTGCGGGAGATCCGCCGCAGCGGTTTGCTGCTGGCCGTCGAACTGGGGTCGTCGGAGCGCCTCTACCGCATCATGGAACTCTTCAAGGAGGCGGGAATCATGAGCGACTGGTTCCTCTTCTGCGACACGGCCTTCCGCATCTCGCCTCCGCTGACCGTATCCGAGGAGGAGGTGCGCGACAGCGCCTGCCTGATTCGCGAGTGCCTCGACCGGTTGTAGCCTGGTCCGGAAAACAGCAATCCCTGCAGCCCGATGGCTGCAGGGATTGCTGTTTTTGTCTTCGGATCGCTACGCTTCCTCGGCGAAGGCCTTCAGGCGGGCGATCTCTTCGGGCCAGCGGGCCTCGTCGGGCGTCTCGAGGATCAGGGGGATGCCGTCGAAGCGCGGGTCGCGGGCGATGTAGCGGAAGCACTCGATGCCGATCATGCCGTCGCCCAGCGGCGTGTGGCGGTCTACACGGCTGCCCAGGATCTTCATGGCGTCGTTCAGGTGCATGCCCTTCAGGTAGCGGAACCCGATGACGCGCTCCAGTTCGGCGAAGGTCGCCTCACAAGCCGCTGCGGTGCGGAGGTCGTATCCGGCGGCGAAGGCGTGGCAGGTGTCGATGCAGACCCCCACGCGCGACTTGTCCTCCACGCGGTCGATCAGGTAAGCCAGGTGCTCGAAGCGGAACCCGAGGTTCGATCCCTGGCCCGCCGTATTCTCGATCACGGCCGTCACACCCTGTGTTCGGTCGAGCGCCAGGTTGATCGACTCGGCGATGCGGTCGAGGCTCTCTTCTTCGGAGACTTTTCCCAGGTGGCTCCCCGGATGGAAATTCAGTCGATCGAGTCCCAGCAGTTCGCAGCGGTGCATCTCGTCGAAAAAGGCTGCGCGCGACTTCTCGAGTGCCTCGCGCTCGGGATGTCCGAGATTGATCAGGTAGGAGTCGTGGGGCAGGATCTGTGCCGGGGTGTAGCCTCCCTCCTCACAGGCGCGGCGGAAGGCTTCGATCTGTTCGGCCTTCAGGGCGGGTGCGACCCATTGGCGCTGGTTCTTGGTGAACAGAGCGAAGGCCGTGGCCCCGATGGCACGGGCGTTTGCGGGGGCGTTCTCGACCCCGCCTGCAGCACTTACGTGGGCTCCGAAGTATTTCATGTGCGATGTTTTCGGTTATGTTGCAGACAAAGTTAAAGATTTTGTAAATAAATTCATAACTTTGTCTTTCGAAAAAATCCCAGCTGCGATGCGATACCTCCGTCCGATATTTGCCCTTCTGTCGCTGCTTGCAGCGGCATTGCCTGCTACGGCCCAGATCTCCATCGACAAGGTCAGTGCCCCCTCGTCGGGTGTCGCCTTCCGCGATACGTTGAAATCGACCCCCGTGGATGTCGATTACTTCAGCCTGGCCCGCTACAAGGCCGAGCGTGCGGCCATCCGCAAGGAGCGCAACTATCTGGAGATCGGTACCGGACTGAACGGTACGCTGACCTCGAACAACGAGAGCTGGATGAAGGTGTCGGGCGGTGACAACTCCATCACGCTATTGGCAACGCTCTACCTGCGCCATACCTTTACCAAGAATCTCTTTTCCATCTCCACGTCGGTCGATGCCCGCTACGGCGCTAATCGCGTGAAGGTCGATCAGACGAACGACGAAGGGAACACGAAGAGCGTCGGCATCTGGTTCAAGGACCAGGACGAGATCTCGATCTCGGTGGCCCCGTCGTTCAAACTGGCAAAGAACTGGTCCTACGGTTCGATCATCAAGTTCCGGAGCCAGTTCTCGAACGGCTACTTCTCGCGAACGCAACAGGAACGCGAGCACCTGAAGAGTTCGTTCCTCTCGCCGGGTTACCTCGACATGTCGTTCGGTTTGACCTATAAGAGCCCGACCCCCAAGTTCCCGATCTCGATCAACCTCTCGCCGGTGGCCATGAGTGCCGTGTTCGTCGAGAGCGAGCGGATACGCAACAACCAGTGGGACGGCAAGTGGGGCTGGGAGATCTACGGCCTTCCGTATCCCGACGAGACGTCGAAATACGAGGGCGGCTCGTCGGTCCAGATCGACTTCGACCGCACCTTCGGCAAGACGGGTTATCTGCGCTACCGGACCTCGATCTACTCCTTCTACGGCTGGATTACGGACATGGGGCAGAAGAACCGTTTCACCGACTATACGGAATACCGGCACGCTCTCGACAAGTGGAACAACGCCGAGGATACGAGCGTGAGTCACGACATCAAGGACAAGCCCCTGCTGGCCATCCATCCGACGTTGCGCTGGGAGAATACGCTCGAGATCAGCGCCACGCGCTTCCTGAAGACGACCTTCTCGTTCAGAATGTATTACAACCGGGCGCAGAACCTCGATCTGCAGACACAGATGCAGCTCATGGTGGGCGTGACCTATACCTTCAAGAACAAGTAACATCCGCACATGTACAAGAACTCGAAACAGACGGTGCTCTTCCCGATGCTTCTGGCAGCGGGCGTGGCACTGGGCATCCTTTTGGGACAGTATCTCGGCCGACACGATCGGGCCTCCGAGATCCGGGGCATGCTGACACAGATGGCCCTCCCCACGAACAAACTGACCTATACGCTTTCACTCATCGAAAACCGCTATGTCGATTCCGTGTCTATGGATTCCCTGGCCGAGCATGTCATCCCGATGCTCGTCGCTGAACTCGACCCCCATTCGGTCTACATCCCGGCTTCGGAGATGCAGGAATTGAACGAACCCCTCGAAGGGGAGTTCGACGGCATCGGCGTGGTCTTCAACATGGCCACCGATACGGTCATCGTGCTCAACGTCATTCCGCAGGGGCCGAGCGACCGGGCCGGTGTCAAGGCGGGCGACCGGATCGTGGAGATCGACGATTCGCTGGTCGCCGGGCGCAAGATTCCCCAGAACGAGATCATGCAGCGCCTGCGCGGGCCGCGCGGCTCGAAGGTCCGCCTCGGTCTCGAGCGGCAGGGTATTGCCGGACTGGTCGATGTGGAGGTCGAGCGCGGCGTGATCCCGATCCGGAGCGTTGAGTCGGCCTTCCGGATCGTGGACGGCATCGGCTACATCCGTTTGGGACAGTTTGCGCGTACGACCTCGACGGAGATCCGTGGGGCGCTCGATACGCTGCGTGCGCAGGGTATTTCGAAACTGATCTTCGACCTGCGCGGCAATTCGGGCGGTTACCTCGACCAGGCGATTCTTGTGGCCAACGAGTTCCTCCACGAGGGGCAGTTGATCGTCTATACGGAGGATCGCCACCACGAACAGGTGCGTGAATATGCCGACGGGACCGGATCGGCGCAGGATATGGAGGTGGCCGTGCTGATCGACGAGGCGAGTGCTTCATCGAGCGAGATCCTGGCCGGTGCACTCCAGGACAACGACCGCGGCACGATCATCGGCCGCCGTTCGTTCGGCAAGGGGCTCGTGCAGCAGCAGATCCCCTATGCCGATGGCTCGGCTCTGCGGCTGACTACGGCGCGCTACTATACGCCGACGGGCCGTTCGATCCAGAAACCCTATAAGATCGGCGACGAGGCCGGTTACGAGGAGGACATCTGGAACCGCTACCGCAACAACGAGTTCTTTACGGCCGACAGCATCCATTTCGCCGACTCGCTCAAGCGCATCACGCCGGGCGGCAAGGTGGTCTACGGCGGGGGCGGCATCATGCCCGATGTCTTCGTGCCGGCCGATACGACCGACGTGACGAAGTATTTCGTCGAGGTGGCGGGCCGCAACATTCTCTACCGTTACACGATCGAGTATTCGGATCGGCACCGTGATGCCCTGAATGCCGTACGGACGGTCGAGGATCTGGAGAAGCTGCTCGACAGTGACCCGGGAATGTTCGACGACTTCATACGTTATGCAGCACGCAAGGGTGTGACACCCCGTTACGGCGACATCGCCCGTTCGCGCAAACTCATCGAGGCGCAGCTCAGGGCCTATATCGGCCGCAACACGGTCCTCGAGGACAACGGCTTCTACGCAAACATCTATCCGGTGGACAACGTGATCATGCGGGCCATCGAGATTCTGAACTCGAAACAGGATGATTAAGCGCATGATCGGTCTGATCGTCACCATTGCGGTACTCTTCGTACTGGTCATGACGATCCTGCACGCCGGCAGTTACCGGTCGATGATCTGGGACCGGTCCGACCGTCCGGCTGCTGCCGTCACTACCCCGGGCCGTACGTCGGATGACGGGCGTGATGCGGCCTCTTCGGAGCAGACCGAAACTGCCGAGACGGGCGGGAAGACGGACGCCTGATTTGGGTTCGTGCCTGCAGTATTTCGGCTCGTGCCATACGGAAAGCGGATCATCCCGTCGGGATGATCCGCTTTCCGTTTTCATGACGCTTCCCGGCGCAGAGCCTCTTTCGTGTCGTAGGCGGTCTGCGTCAGGTTCCCCGGGGCGGGGCGTCAATAGTATTTCACCGTCTTGCCTTCGATGGCCGAGAGCAGGTTGTTGGCCGCCGACGAAGCGCCGATGCGGAACAGGTCGGTCGTGAGCCACTCCTTGCCGAGGATCTCCTCGACGATCGTGTAGTAGAGTGCGGCATCCTCGGGGGTACGCACCCCTCCGGCCGCCTTGAAGCCCACCTTGCGTCCCGTCTTCTCGTAGTAGTCGCGAATGGCCTGACACATGACCACGGCGGCTTCGGGCGTTGCTGCCACGTCGATTTTGCCGGTCGAGGTCTTCACGAAGTCGGCTCCGGCGAGCATCGAGAGCAGCGAGGCCTTGCGGATGAGTTCGGGGCTCTTCAGTGCCCCCGATTCGATGATGACCTTCAGGACGATGTCCGAATCCATCTCGGCGCGGATCACCTCCACCTCGTTGGCCGCCTCGTCGTACTCTCCGGTAAGCATCCGGCCCACGTTGAGCACGATGTCGATTTCGTCGGCTCCGTTTTCTACGGCCATGGCCACCTCGAGCGCCTTGACCTCGAGGTAGGTCTGCGATGCGGGGAATCCGCCGGCGACGCTCGTAATACGCATCGGCGTGCCGTCTACGGCCACGCCGACCGTTTCGACGAACGCGGGGTAGATGCAGATCGAGGCCACGTTCGGGATGTGGGGATATGCCTGATAGAATTCGACAGCCTTGCGTGCGAACTCCGTCACGGAGGTTGCCGAGTCGTTGCACGAGAGCGTCGTGAGGTCGATGGCCGAGTAGCAGAATTTGTAGACCTCCGTGTTGTGGTTGCGGCTCTCCGCCACCTTGCGGATGCGGGTTACCTCTTCATCGACACGTTCCTGGCTCCATGCCGGGGTGTATTCGTTCAGGTGATTGGCGTATTCCATACGATTTCGCTGTTTTCGACAAAATTAGAAAAATTATTCGATCCTCGTCGCCTTCGGTTGAATTATTTTCGTTTTGCGGATTCCGGAGCCCTTTTTCCTGCGGATTTCGCCCCTCCCGGTCTTCTGGTTGGCGGCTGTTTCCTTTTGTCCGTTCGGCTCTCTTCTTTCGCTCATTCGCGGCTCCGGCTCTCTCCTTCCCTGCGACAGGCAAGAGTTTCTTCGTGCGGCCAGACGCAAAAAGGGCCCGGACCTTTTGGTCCGAGCCCTTTTATCCGATTCCTTTCCGTCCTGTTCACCACAGCGCACCTGTCGGTCCGTCCGGGTGGGCGGTAGGATCATTTCCGTCGATTACTTGCGGAGAGCCTTCAGGTTTACATCCGAAGCAGCCTTCTTGGCCAGCTCGGGGTTCTTCGAGGTAGCGCTCTTGAGCTGAGCCTCGGCGCTCTTCAGGTCGCCTTCCTTCACGGCGATCACGGCACGCAGGTAGTCAGCCTCAGCCGAGTTGTCCTTGGCGATAGCCTTCTTGGCACCAGCCAGGTCGTTCGACTGAACCAGGGCGATGGCCTTGTTGTAGCCCTCGAGACCTGCGGCAGCGCTCTTGTAGTTGCCCTCGGCAGCCGCCATGGCAGCCTTGGCCTGAGCGTCGGCAGCGGCAGCATACTTCTTGGCCTCGGCGGTGTTGCAGTTGGCGAGGTTGGCCAGCAGCAGGTTTTTGTTCAGGGCAGCCGACGAATCCAGCTTGGCAGCCTTCTCGAACGACTTCAGGGCAGCAGCCTTGTCTCCGGCCTTCGTCTGGGCAACACCGAGGTTGTTCCAGATGCGGGCGTCGTTGTACTTCTTCGAAGCAGCGGTCAGGATGGCAACCTGCTCCTCGGGATTCTCAACGAGAACCTGGGCAGCGAAGAGGTACTCCTCGGCGCTCAGCTCGCCACCGTTGCGGTAGGCAGCCATGATCTCCTCGTCGGTCTTGCCCTGCAGGTCGGTGGTGTTCACGATCTGCGAGCGGCGCAGCTCGGGCAGGATCTCCTCCTTGAGCTCCTCGAATACGCTCGACATGTTCTTGATCTCGGTCTCACGCTCTGCGGGCGAGTTGTAGAGGCTCAGCACCTGCAGGATGAGGTCCTTGTCCTTGATGTTCGACTGCTCGACCAGCTCCTTGAAGCCGTCCCAGTCCTCACCGTAGGCTGCAGCGTCGATGTCCAGACCCGAGTCCTTCAGCAGCTTGGCAACGACCTTCTTACCTGACTCGCTGCGGGCCTTCGAAAGTTTGTCGTTGAACTTCACCGGACCGTCGGGCGAAGCGTAACCCTTCACGGCGATGTTCTGCGTGGCGCGGTCGTTCTGCATCGTCTCGTCCACGTTGGCCTTGAATGCGTCGAGGTTGGCGTTTCTCTCGTTCTTCTTCGTTACGACCGACGAGTTGATGGCGTAGAGCAGATCGGTCTTGTCCACTACGGTGGTGATGCGCTTGAAGTTGTTGTCCATCTCCTCCATCAGGTCACCGTACTTGAGGTCCTTCTGGAGCGTGTTCACACCGTAGGCAACCGTCAGACCGAACTCTTTGGCCAGAGCGGCCTTGGCAGCCTCGTCGTTGCCGGCCAGCACGGCAGCCTGCTCCTTGGTCGGAATGGCGCCCGTGTTGAGGTTTACGAGCGTGAACTCCTTGCACTTGCCGCCCGGGCACTTGATCTCGGCGCGGAGCTGGAGCTCGCTCTGATCCATGCGCGGATCGTAGGGGAACTCGACGTGCTGCGTGAAGTTGCCGCCGTTCTTCTTGTCTACGACCGTATAGTTGTCATCGACCTTCGAACCCTGATAGTAGTGGGTCGTGCCGGCAACCTCGCCGCCCTCGAAGACGATCACCGGGGTCACCTTGATGACGGCCTTCTTGTTGAAGTACTCTACGGGGAACGTTACGTTGATGTCAGCGGCAACGATGCCGTTGTTCAGCGTCAGAATCTCGGGAGCGACCGTCAGCTTGACGTCTTCCCGGTTCTTGGCCATCTTCTTGAAGCAATTGCAACTCGTGAAAGCCAGCGATGCGGCAACGAGCACCATGCTCAATCTCATCAGTTTTTTCATAATCGGGTAATTTTAATGTTTATTTGTTGATTGCTTGTTCTTTTATCTCCTTCTGCCGCAGCCCATACGACAGAACATCGCAAATATAGAAAAGACTTGCAAATTATGCAAAATTTCGGACGGAAATATTTTTTGTACATTTCCGTCCGAAACAGTCCCTCAATGCGGATTATTCGCCCTTGTGCTCACGACGTTCGCGGCGCTCCCCACGCTCGGGGCGCGGGCGGCGCTCACGCTCGACGTAACCCTCGGGTTTGGGCAGCAGCGCCTTGCGCGAGAGCTTGAGCTTGCCGGTCTTCGGGTCGATGCCGATGAGCTTGACGTCGATCTCGTCACCCTCCTTCAATCCGGTCTCCTCCATGGTCTCGAAGCGCTTGTAGTCGATCTCCGAGATGTGGAGCAGGGCGTCCTTGCCGGGCATGATCTCGACGAAGGCGCCGAAGGCGACGATCGAGCGGATGCGTCCGTGATAGGTTTCGCCCACCTCCGGGATGGCAACGATGGCCTTGATGCGGGCCAGGGCGCCGTCCAGGGCGGCCTTGTCCACGCCGAAGATATCGACGATGCCCTTGTTGTCCACCTCCGTGATGGTGATGGTGGTGTTCGTGGTCTTCTGGATGTCCTGGATCACCTTGCCGCCCGGGCCGATGACCGAGCCGATCATGTCCTGCGGGATGGTGATCTGTACGATGCGCGGCACGCAGGGCTTGTAGTCGGCGCGCGGCTCGGCGATGCACTCGGTGATCTTGCCGAGGATGTGCATGCGTCCCTTGCGGGCCTGTTCGAGGGCGGCGGCGAGCACCTCGTAGGAGAGGCCGTCCACCTTGATGTCCATCTGCGTGGCGGTGATGCCGTCCTTGGTTCCGGTCACCTTGAAGTCCATGTCGCCGAGGTGGTCCTCATCGCCGAGGATGTCCGACAGCACGGCCCACTTGCCCGACTCCGAGTCGGAGATCAGACCCATGGCGATACCCGAAACGGGCTTCTTGATCTTCACGCCGGCATCCATCAGCGCGAGGGTTCCGGCGCAGACCGTAGCCATCGACGACGAACCGTTCGACTCGAGGATGTCCGAAACGACGCGCACGGCATAGGGGTTCTCCTCGCCCAGCGGAATCATCGGCTTCAGGGCGCGCCATGCCAGGTGGCCGTGGCCGATCTCGCGACGCGAGAGGCCGCGCGAAGCCTTGGCCTCACCCGTCGAGAAGGGCGGGAAGTTGTAGTGGAGCACGAACTGCTCGGTACCCTGTACGAGCACCTCGTCCTTGACCTTTTCGTCGAGCTTCGTGCCGAGCGTCACGGTAGCCAGCGCCTGCGTTTCGCCGCGGGTGAAGATGGCCGAGCCGTGGGCGGCGGGCAGGTAGCCCACTTCGCACCAGATCGGACGGATTTCGTCCGTGCGGCGGCCGTCGAGACGCTTGCCCTCGTCGAGGATCATGCGGCGCATGGCCTTCTTCTGCACGTCGTCGTGGAAATACTTGTGGATCAGCGGGGCCTTCTCGACGAGCTCCTCCTCGGTGTAGTGCGAGGTGGCGAACTCCTGCTCGAGGGCGTTGAACAGATCCTCGCGCTCGTGCTTCATCGTGCCGCTGGTGGCGATGGCGTATGCCTTGTCGTAAAGCTCGCGGATGATCGTCTGGCGCAGCTCCTCGTCGTTCACCTCGTGGCAGTAGGTGCGCTTGACGTCCTTGCCGAGCTCCTTCGAAAGTTCGATCTGTACGGCGCAGTGCTTCTTGATCTCCTCGTGGGCGAACTTGATGGCCCCGAGCATGACCTCCTCCGAAACCTCCTTCATCTCACCCTCGACCATCAGGATGTTGTCGATCGTACCGCCGACCATGATGTCCAGGTCGCACTCGGGCATCTCCGAGAAGTTGGGGTTGATGGCGTACTCGCCGTTGCGGCGGACGACGCGGACCTCGGAGATCGGGCCTCCGAACGGGATGTCCGATACGGCCAGTGCGGCCGATGCGGCCAGTCCGGCCAGTGCGTCGGGCTGGATGTCCTTGTCGGCCGAGATGAGCGTCACGGTGACGTATACTTCGGCGTGGTAGTCCGCGGGGAAGAGCGGACGGAGCGCGCGGTCGATCAGGCGGGCGACGAGGATCTCGCTGTCGTTGGCCTTGCCTTCGCGCTTCATGAAGCCGCCGGGATAGCGGCCGCAGGCGGCGTATTTCTCCTTGTACTCCACCTGGAGGGGCATGAAATCGGTGTCGGGTTTTGCGTCCTTGGCGGCCACGACGGTACCGAGCAGCATGGTGTCGCCCATCTTGACGACCACCGAGCCGTCGGCCTGCTTGGCCAGCTTGCCCGTTTCGATCTCGATCTGGCGACCGTCGGCCAGCGTGATGATCTTGCGGACTGCGTTGTACAGCTTCTTTTCTTCCATAAATTTTATCCTATGATGTAATCGTTTGTCGCAATGAAAATGAAGGCAACCCCTCGCGGGAATTGCCCTCATTCTTTCCTCGGGAACTACTTGCGGAGGTTGAGCGTCTTGACGATGGCGCGGTAGCGCTCGATGTCTACCTCCTTGAGGTACTCCAGCAACTGGCGGCGCTTGCCTACCAGGCGCAGCAGGGCGCGCTGGGTGCCGAAATCGTGGCGGTTGTTCTTGAGGTGTTCAGTAAGGTGGTTGATACGGTAGGAAAACAACGCGATCTGGCTCTCGGGCGAACCCGTGTCGGTGTTAGACTTGCCGTACTGGCCGAAAAGCTCCTGCTTTTTTTCTGCTGTTAAATAAGCCATTTTGTAAAAGTTTATTTAAGTTCCACTCTACGACGCATTCCCCTTACCGTGAATAACGCCAGAGCGTTGGGCAAAGGTACGAAATAAATAGGAATTGCGCATGAAAAATGAAAAATTATTTGTCTTTTCGGCCACGACGGGCGTCAGATCGGCGGGAAAATCGTATTTTTGCCCCTAAACGGATGAAAATTATGCTGCACAGAGGATTTTTCGCCTGTCTCGCGGCGCTTGCGGCGCTGCTTTCCGCAGGGTGTTCGGCGCCGGCTGACTATACGGTCGTCGAGGGTACGATGCTCGGCACGACGATGCGTGTGGTAGCCGATGTGAGGGGTACCACGCCGCAGCAGCTTTATGCGGCTGCGATGGAGCTCGACCGCGAGGCCAAAGCCTCGATGTCGATCTTCGACCCGACGTCGCTCCTGAGCCGCCTGAACCGCAACGAAACGGACAGCGTCGATCGCCACATAGCCTTCAACCTCCGGCTGGCCGACAGCATCGGGGCGTTGAGCGACGGCCGCTACGACGTGACGGTCAAGCCGCTGGTCGAGGCGTGGGGCTTCGCCGGGCGCGAGGCCCAGGCGCATCCGAACGTCGATTCGATCCTCGCCTTCGTCGGCCGCGACAAGGTGCGCATCGAGCAGGGGCGGCTCGTCAAGAGCGATCCGCGTGTCGAGCTCGACTTCAACTCGGTGGCCAAGGGCTACACGGTGGACCTGCTTGCGGCGCTGGTCGAGCGCTTCGGCGCGGAGAACTACATCGTCGATATCGGCGGCGAGGTGCGTTGCCGGGGCGTGAACCGCTCGGGCGATCCGTGGCGGATCGGGGTCGAGACCCCCTTCGACGGCAACATGACCGACGGCGAGTACCTCCAGAAGCGGATCCGCATGAGCGGGGGCGGGTTGGCCACCTCGGGCAACTACCGCCGCTTCTATCTCGATGCCGAAGGGAACAAGGTGGCCCATACGATCGACCCGCGCACCGGGCGCAGCATCCTCTCGCGCCTGCTTTCGGTGACGGTCGTGGCTCCGACCTGCGCCGAGGCCGACGCGCTGGGGACGATGTTCCTGGCCATGGGGGCCGACGACGCCCTGGAGGCCGTCGGCCGGATGCCCGACGTGAAGGTCTACTTCATCCTTGCCGGCAAGGACGGGGCGTACGAGGAGTATGTCTCTCCGGCGATGTCCGCGCTGATCATGGAGTGAGCGGACTCCCGGCAACCGGTCCGCTTCCGGGGAAACCGCTTCCCGGCCCGGCGGCCCGATTCTGCGGCGGCCCCGGCGGCAGCCGCGCAACGCGATAAAGGAATGATATGAAAACTGCGCTATTTCTTTACAACCCCCAGTCGGGGAAGGGACGCATCGACCGCTGCGTCGGCGAGATCTGTACGGTGTTCGGCGCCTATGGTTACGAGGTGCGGCCCCAGGAGGTCGATTTCGACACGAATCCGTTCGATGGCAACGAAACGATCGACCTGATGGTCGTGGCGGGCGGCGACGGGTCGGTGAACTTCGTGCTGAATGCCATGAAACGCAAGGGGCTCGATATCCCGATCGGCGTGATTCCGGCCGGTACGGCCAACGACTTTGCCGGGGCGCTCGGCATGTCGCCCGAGCCTTTGGAGGCGGCCCGCCAGATCGCCTCGGGGGTCGAGCAGCGGGTCGATTGCGGCCGGGTGAACGACCTCTATTTCGTCAATATCTTCAGTTTCGGGATCTTCACCACCACCTCGCAGCGCACGCCCGACGAGCGCAAGCACCGCATCGGCCGCCTGGCCTACATCATCGAGGGGGTCAAGGAGGTGACCTCGATGCATGCCGTGCCGCTGGAGATCGAGGCCGACGGCGAACGTTTCGATCTCCGTTCGTTGATGGTGCTGATTTTCAACGGCGAGACCGCCGGAGGCTTCCACCTGGCGCGGCGTTCGTCGATCCGCGACGGACTGCTCGACTGCATTCTGCTCGAGAAGAAGAACATCCTCCACTCGACCTTCGCCATGGGGCAGTACCTGTTGGGCGGCAATCCGAAGATCGTGCGGCACCTGCAGGCGCGGCGGATCGATATCCGCTCGACGGTCAATGAACCGACCGACGTGGACGGACAGCGCGGCGCCGAGTTCCCGCTGCACATCGAGTGTCTGCCGGGGGCCTTGCGCGTACAGTGTCCGCCCGCGGCCGGGGAGTGAGTGGTCCGGAAGCCCATCCCTGCGTGCCTCTTCCCCGGCTTTTCAGGGGTGCGAGAGTGATCTGGGAGGCCCTTTTCGGCATTTTCCGTTTGGTCGTTTGGCGGGAATTCGTTATATTTGTCGGAAAGCGCGATTGATTACATGGCGGAGCACGGCAAAACGGGACGCGCGGCGCACGACAGTGGCCGCGAGAGTCTGCACAAGGTCTCCATCTCCCGGATCAAGAAGGAGATGAGCGACGTATTCTATCTTTCGGACGATCTGGTGATTGCGACCCTCTCGGCGCAGAACAACACGACGGCCGACTATCCGGCGACGATCGACGGATTTTCGGCCATCATCATGATGGCAGGCGAGGCCACCGTCTCGATCGACATGAAGACCTATCAGGTGAGGCCCAATACGATCGTCTTTTTCAATCCCAACAGCATCATCCGCACGATCAAGTGTTCGTCGAACGCTGCGGCCTATTTCCTGGCCTTCTCGAAGTCGTTCGTCAATGAGATCCAGATCGATCTCTCGACTTCGCTGCCCGTCTACATGCGTTTCGGCAAGGCCCCGTTGCTTCCCGTGACGCCGCAGGACGTCGAGGAGATCCGGCAGCTGTTCCAGATGATCAAGACGATGCTGCGCAGCGACAAGGAGCGCTACCGCCACGAGATCATCCGCACGCTCTTCACCACGGCCTTCTACATCATCACCGAGATCAACCAGCGCGAGCGGACCGATACGGTCAAGCAGGGGCGCTGCGAGGTGCTCTTCAACGAGTTCATGTCGCTGCTCCAGCGTTACAACAAGCAGGAGCGTAACGTGAGCTTCTATGCCAAGCAGCTCAACATCACGCCCAAATACCTCTCCTCGGTGGTCAAGGAGGTGAGCGGCAAGACCGCCGCCCGGTGGATCGACGAATCGGTGATCCTCGAGGCGAAGACCCTGCTGAAGTATTCGGGCATGAGCATCCAGGAGATCGCCTACCACCTGAACTTCTCGACGCAGTCCTTCTTCGGCAAGTATTTCAAGCAGCATACCGGCACTTCGCCCTCGCGTTACAAGCGCAAGGGGTGAGTGTTGCAGAACGGTGATTCGACAGCGAGGCCCACATCCTTTCGGATGCGGGCCTCGCTGTTTCAGTGTGTTCCGTTGCGCTATTTGCGCTTCGAGGCGGCTTTGGCCGCTACGGCCTTGTCCAACTCGATGATGAAGTCCGAGAGGACGTTCATGTAGTTGATGAAGGCATCGTAGGCCGAGTCGTAGGGGTTGAAGTAGGAGTGCACGTCTCCGTCCGAAAGCCACTTCGTCGCCATGTAGTAGAAGTGGTCGGAGGTCTGCATGAAACTCCACACATAGTCGAAATCGGGGCTCTTCAGCGCGGCGATCTTCTCCTTCTGTGCATAGAGTTTCGAGAAGGCTTCGTTCTGGAGTTCGTTGCCGAGCCATGCCGTCACGTCGCGCTCCTCGTCGGCCCACGACATCACGTGCGGGCAGTGGAGCACCGAGACGGGCTGGTATTTCTTGGCGGCTTCGCTCACCGTGGCGAACTCCAGCTGGCCCTTCTGTGCGAGGATGGCCTTTGGCAGGGCGCGCATGAACTCGAAGATACCCGTGTCGGCGGTCTGGTGCTCGCCGAAGGTCTCGTAGTCCATGAAGAGGTTGATCACTTCGCCCGGGGTCTCCTCCGACGAGAGCCACTTCACGTACTTGTCGGCCGTCAGCGGCCACTGGTCCCAACTCTGGTTCGAGAAGCGGAAGGCGATGTCGTCCGAGAGCTTGTAGTTGCGTAGCAGCAGACGGAGTTTCTGGTCTACGGCGTTGGCGTAGACGTAGTTGGGCGACTTCCAACCCAGCACGTGCTTGGCGCCCTCGGCAAGCATCGTGCGGAAGCCCATCTCGGCGACCATGGCGCCGATGTCGTCCGAGTAGATCAGCTCCGTATTGCGGAAGGCCGTGGGTTTCACGCCGAACTCCTTCTTGAGCATGGCGGTATGGAGCTTGACCTGCTCGACGAAGTCCTCCTTCGACGCAAGCGATGCGAGCGAGTGGGAGTAGGTCTCGGCGAGGAACTCCACGCAGCCTGTGGCGGCGAGCTCCTTGAACGAGTCGAGGACCTCGGGGGCATAGGCCCGCATCTGTTCGACGGCGATTCCCGTGATGGAGAACGAGCAGCGGAATTTACCCTTGTTTTCCTTGATGAGCTTCAGCAGCAGGGCGTTCATCGGCAGATAGCACTGCCGGGCCACCTTCTGCATGATGGAGCGGTTCAACAGGTCGTCCAGGTAGTTGTGGTCCTTGCCCATGTTGAAGAAGCGGTATTTCTTCAGACGCCAGGGCTGATGTACCTGAAAATAGAGACAAACGGTTTTCATAAAAGGGTGGTGTATGTTTATTTGTTCTTACTCTCTTCGATCACAGCTTCGTAGACCGACTTGATCTTGGCCGCAGCGTCGTTCCACTTGAGGTTCGTAACCTCTTCGAGTCCCTTCGATGCGAACATGCCGGCCAGTGCCGGGTATTTGACCAATGCGTAGATGGCGTCGGCCAAGGCGTCCACGTCCCAGTAGTCCACCTTGACGGCGTAGTCGAGCACCTCGGCCACACCGCTCTGTTTGGAGATAATCACCGGAACGTTCGACCGCATGGCCTCGAGGGGCGAGATGCCGAACGGCTCCGATACCGAGGGCATGACGTAGACGTCCGACAGCTGGAACATCTTGTGTACGTCCTCGCCGCGGAGGAATCCCGTGAAGTGGAAGCGGTCGGCGATGCCGAGACGTGCCACGCGGCGGATCACGTGGTTCATCATGTCGCCCGAACCGGCCATGACGAACCGCACGTCGGGAACGCGCTTGAGCACCTTGGCGGCCGCCTCGACGAAGTAGTCGGGGCCTTTCTGGTAGGTGATTCGGCCGAGGAAAGTGACGATCTTGTCCTTGACGCCGCGCTCGGGTACTTCGCTGCTACCCTCTGCGAAGCGCACGGCGTTGTGTACCGTGACCACGCGGTCGGCGGGTACGCCGTAGCGGTTGATGACGATGTTGCGCGTGAGGTTCGATACGGCAATCACCCGGTCGGCGGCATGCATGCCGGCGCGCTCGATGGCGTACACCTGCGTGTTGATGTTCTCGCCGCTGCGGTCGAACTCCGTGGCGTGCATGTGCACGACGAGCGGCTTGCCCGATACGCGCTTGGCGGCGATGCCGGCGTAGTAGGTCAGCCAGTCGTGGGCATGGATGACGTCGAACTGCCCCTCCAGGTCGCGGGCCACCTGTGCGGCGACCACGGCGTAGCGGGCGACCTCCTCCATGAGGTTGGCGCCGTATTTGCCCGAGAAGGTGTAGCGCTGTTTCCACGCGTCGGTTGTCGTCCAGGTTGTCTGTCCCGTCTTGACATATTGCTCGTGGTAGGTGTCGTATTCTTCGGGAGAGATGTAGGGCACCATGTTGGAGTCGATCTGGATGAATGACATGCGCTGCAGCACGTCATCGGCACCGCTGCCGGTGGCGCCGTACAACGCCTCGACGTCGCTGGCATTCATCACGCGGGTGAATCGTTGGTCCTCGTCTCCGTAAGCATGCGGGACGACAAAGGTCACATCGACCCCGTTGCGCGCCAGTCCGCGGGTCATTCCGTAGCAGGCCGTTCCCAGACCGCCCGCGATGTGGGGCGGGAACTCCCAACCGAACATTAAAACTCTCATACCTTTATTTTTTGTGTAATTTTCTTTTGCCTGTGCGCGCCGCCTCTCTGCTGTCTGCGGTCGTGTGCGGAGCTCCGCGTACGACCTCACCCGCCCGATTCCCCAGGGAATCGGTGTGTCGTTCCGACACATTCCACTGTCACATGGTACGCCCGGGTTGTAGTTGTTTAATTATTTTGTTGTTGCCTTTTTCGTTGTCTTGCGGGTTTTCGTTGCCGAAGCCTCCGCGGTCTCCTCCTTTTTGGCAGTCTTTGCGGCGCGTTTGGCCGGAGTGGTCTTTGCCGTAGTCTTCTCCGTGGCTTTTTTCGTCGTTGCGGCTTTGGCCGTAGCCTTTTTTGCCGGGGCTTTTTTGGCCGGAGTCTCCTCCGCATCCGTGCGGTAGGCGCGGATCAGGTGGTAGATGTCCAGCACGGCTCCCACGCTCCACGCCTGCGAGATCGCGCCGCGCGATGCGTAGGGGGGATCTGCGTCATAGAGTTCGCAGATCGAGCCGATGCAGTAGGTCTGGATGTCCTCCTCGAAAGAGGCGAGGAGTTCCTCGGCCTGCGGCACGAAAGCCGCGCCGTCGATGTCGAAGCAGGCCTTCACGTAGAATGACAGGAGCCAGGGCCATACCGAGCCGTTCTTGGCCGCGAAGTCACGCTCGTCGGGCGAGCCCTCCTGCGAGCCTCTGTAGAGCGGGTTGCGCGGCGAAAGGGTGCGCAGGCCCTTCGGGGTGAGCAGGTGCTGACGCACGGTGCGGATCACGCCCAGACGGGTCTGTTCGTCGATGGGCTTGTAGGGCAGGCTGCAGGCCAGGATCATGTTCGGACGGATGAAGCGGTTGGCTCCCTGCTCGTCCACGTAGTCCGCCAGGTAACCTTCCGGGAGCACAAACGTTTCGTTGAAGGCCGCCGAGATCCGCGGGGGCAGCATCTCCCACTCCTGGACGAATGCCCGGTCGCCCTGTTCGCGGGCCAGTTCGAGCGAATAACATACAGCATTGTACCACAGTGCATTGACCTCCACCTGATAACCGTTGCGCGGCGTGACGGCACGGCCATTGATCGTGGAGTTCATCCACGTGAGGGGCACTTCGTCCGAAGCGGCCCAGAGCAGTCCGTTGTCGTGTAGGGCGACGCGGCCGGCAATACCCCGGCGGTAGGATTCGAGCAGCTGCTTCATCACGTTGCCGTACCGTTTCCAGATCTCGGCTCCGCCGATCTGCTCGCCGAGCCGTTGCAGGGTCCAGAAGAACCAGAGCGGGGCATCGACCGCCTCGGCGGCCGACGACGAGCCGGAGAACATGCCCTCCTTCATGGCGCGGACCTCCGTGTCGAGCACGTCGATGCAATCCTCCTTGTGGTTCTGCTGCAGGGTGATTCCCGGCAGCGAGACGAAGGTCTGGCGTCCTGCCACTCCGTGCCATGGATAGCCCGAGATCACCTCCGTGCGGCTGCCCGGACGGCGGATGACGAACTGGCGCGCCGAGTGCTCGAGGCAGCTCAGGAAGTCGATCTTGTGGGTGCGGCGGGCGATCGAGGCGTTGAACACCTCCTCGATGGTCTTCGTCGAGCCCATCTCGTCGAGCGAGGCCGAGAAGATGATGCTTTCGCCCTTCTTGAGTTCGGTCTCGAAGTAGCCGGTCGTCAGCAGGTCCTCATGTCCCTCGTAGCCGCGGGCCATGTCCTGCTTGTATTCGAAGTTGTAGTACCAGTCGGGAGCCGGGACGAACTCCGTGCCGGGCTTGCTGGTCTGGAGGTATAGCCAGGGGAACGAGCCGTAGAGACGGCATTTCACGCCGTTTATGGCCGGGTAGGAGTGACCGTCCGCCTCCATGTTGGCATGCGTCAGGGCATGCTTGTCGCGGAAGGCGAGGAACGGGCGCAGCCGCAACCGCGTCTCGGAGTGAGCATCGACGAGCGTGTAGCGGATCATCAGCTGCGTGCGCTTGTGGATCCAGAGCATCTCCTTGCGGAGGATGACACCGCCTACGCGGTAGGTGATCGTGGGGGTCGGCGTATACTCGAAGTCGGTGATGTACTTGTGACCGCGGGGCTCGTACATGCCGGGGAAACGGTGCAGGGCCAGGTTGAACGACTGGTCATGCTGGATGACCGTTTCGTCGAGCGACGAGAGGAGGACGTAGGTCCGGCCGCTGTCGTCGATGGGGGCTACCATCAGCCCGTGGTACCGCCGCGTGTTGCAGCAGACGATGGTCGTGCTCATGTAGCCGCCCATTCGGTCCGTCGAGAGCATCTCGCGCTGGAGCGAGTACTCCAGATTGCCCAATTCGCTTTTGTCGAAGGTAAGTGCTGACATATTGCTAAAAAATACTATTTCGCTATATAAAGATATTAGTTTTTTTAGAAACCTGCAACGGATTTGCCGGAATTAAACATTTTTCTTCCTTTATATCGCATTGCGTGTCAGGCCCATTTCACCAGGGCGAAGTCCATGCGGTGCGGGAGGTTCGGATTGCTCGGGTAGATACGCAGGGCGACGTCGTAGGTGCCGGTCTCCTCGGGCTGGTAGTCCACCGAGTAGGTCACCAGACTGCCCTCGGTCTTCGTACGTGCCAGAGGTACCGTGCGCACGACATTGACGGTCTGTCCGCCGACGATCTGCTGAGCGACGACCATCTCGACGCCGATGTCCTCGGGATGGAGGTTCGCCACGTCCACCGTTACGGCGAAGTGGTACTTCTCACCCACGCAGACGGCGCCCTTGTCGATCTGCACGCGCTCGACGTCTACCACGCGTACCTGGTCCCATGAGGCCGATACCTTGCGTTTCCAGGCTGCGATCTCGCGGGCCATGCGGTATGCGTCGGCGCAGAGGTCGCGCTTGCGGGCGGCGAGCTTGTTGTAGAACCGCTCCTCGTAGTCGATCAGCATGCGGTTGGTCGTGAAGTTCGAGGCGATATCGGCCACGCACTTCTTGACCGAAGCCACCCATGCGTGCGGAATGCCGTGTGCGTCGCGGTCGTAGTATTTCGGGGCGATCTGCTCCTCGATGGTGTTGTAGATCATCTCGGCGTCGAGTTCGTCCTGATAGTGCTGGTCGGCGAACGTGCGCTCCATCGGGAGCATCCATCCGGCGCCCTCCTTGTAGCCCTCGACCCACCATCCGTCGAGCACAGAGAACTGCATGACGCCGTTCATCACACACTTCTCGCCCGAAGTTCCCGATGCCTCCAACGGTCGGGTCGGGGTATTGAGCCATACGTCCACGCCCTGGACCATGCGGCGGGCGAGCTCCATGTCGTAGTTCTGCAGGAAGATGATCTTGCCGACGAACTGCGGCATGGCGGCCACCTCGACGATCCGCTTGATGAGGTCCTGGCCCGGCTTGTCGTTCGGGTGGGCCTTGCCGGCGAAAATGAACTGCACGGGGCGCTCCTTGTTGTTCACGATCTCCGACAGACGGTCGAGGTTCGTGAAGAGCAGGTAGGCGCGCTTGTAGGTGGCGAAGCGGCGGGCAAAACCGATCGTCAGCACGTCGGGCTTGATGCCGTCGATGATCTGCAGCATCTGGCGCGGCGACTCGAGGCGCACCTGGTTGGGGTCGCTGTAGCGTTTGCGGATGTGGCGGATGAGCTTGTTCTTGAGCTTCATGCGCTCCTCCCACAGTTCGGCGTCGGGGATGTTGTAAACCTTCTGCCATGCGGGAATATTGTATACGTGGCCTTCGAATCCGTCGGCGAAGTAGCGGGCGTAGAGGCGGCGGAGCGAGGTGGCGATCCACGTCGGGAAGTGTACGCCGTTGGTGACATAGCCGATGTGGAGCTCGTTCTTGAAGTATCCGGGCCACATGTTGCCCAGGATATCCTTCGATACCTCCCCGTGGAGCCACGATACGCCATTGACCTCCTGCGAGAGGTTGCAGGCCAGCACCGACATCGAGAACTTCTCGTTCGGGTCGTTGGGGTTCGTCTTGCCGAGGTTGATGTACTGCTCCCAGGTGATGCCCAGCACGTCGGGATAGTGCGACATGTACTGGCGGATCATCGACTCGGGGAAGGCGTCGTGGCCGGCCGGTACGGGGGTATGCGTCGTGAAGAGCGACGAGGAGCGGATAACCTCCAGGGCCTCGGAGAAGGTGAGCTTGCGGTGGTTCACCAGCTCGCGGATGCGCTCGATGCCGATGAATGCGGCATGTCCCTCGTTGCAGTGGTAAACCTGGTTGCGGATGCCCATTTTGCGCAGGGCGCGGATACCGCCGATGCCGAGCAGGATCTCCTGCTTGAGACGGTTCTCCCAGTCGCCTCCGTAGAGGTAGTGGGTGATCTGGCGGTCCTCCTCGAGGTTGGCTTCGTAGTCGGCGTCGAGCAGGTAGAGGTCCGTGCGGCCGACCTGGCACTTCCAGACGCGCGCCGAGAGCGTGCGCCCCGGGAAGGCGATGGTGACGGTTACCCAGCCGCCGGCCTCGTCACGCACGGGCGAGATCGGGAGCTTGAAGAAGTTCTGGGCCTCGTAGGTAGCCTCCTGTGCGCCCTGGGCCGAGAGACGCTGCGTGAAATACCCGTAGCGGTAGAGCAGGCCGACGGCCGTCATCGGAACGTTCTTGTCCGAAGCCTCCTTGAGGTAGTCGCCGGCGAGGATGCCCAGACCGCCCGAGTAGATCTTCAGCGACGAGTGGAGTCCGTATTCCATCGAGAAATAGGAGATCGACGTGGTCTTGGGGTCGGGTTTTTCGCTCATGTAGTCGCGGAACTGCGTGTATACGGCGTCGAGCTGTGCGAGGAAGTTGCCGTCGTGTTCGAGTTCCTTGAGCCGCTCGACGCTCAGCCGGTCGAGGAATGCGATCGGGTTGCGCTCCGACGCGGCCCACAGCGTGGGGTCGATGCCTTCGAACAGGTCGCGGGCCCCGGGGTTCCAGCACCACCAGAGGTTGCGCGAGAGTTCCTCGAGGGCGTGCAGCCGTTTGGGCAGCGTCTTGTCCACCATCATGCGGCTCCAGTTGGGTTTCTCGACGAAGAGCTGCTGACGCACGAAGTTGATCTGTTCGGTCTTGGCGCCGCCGTCGTCGAGTACGGCGCGGTTGGTGCGGACGATCGAACTTTCGACCGCCTCGGAGTAGGCCTGTTCGTAGGCCGAGAAGAGGTGCTCCCAAAGGGCCGTCATCGAGAGGTCCGAAGCCGATACGCGCACTTCGTTGATGTGGCGGCTGTCCAGTGCGGAGAAGCGCAGCAGGGCGTCGGAGATCTTCTCCTGCACCTCCTGGTCGTTGAAGTCGTCGCGGCGGATGACCTCTACGCCGGCGTGCTCGCGGTGCTTGTCCACCCAGAGACCGAATCCGGCCAACGTCGTGGTGATCGTTGGGACGGAGAAGGCCACCGACTCCAGCGGGGTGTATCCCCACGGTTCGTAATAGGATGCGAAGACCGTGACGTCCATGCCGACGAGCAGTTCGTAGTAGTCCTTGTTGAAGATGCCGTCGGTCTTGTTGAGGTAGGTCGGTACGAAGATCACCTTCACCTTCGAATCCTGGCGGGTCAGAATGCTGCCCTTGAGCGAATTGACAATCGGATCCCAGTCGGGGTTCTCGAGGTAGTGGGTCGTGAAGCGGTACTGGTTCGGGTCGATGGGCTGTGCGGGGTCGGCAAGGTGGGCCTGCAGGTCGGCGCGGGGGCCGCGGTTGGCGGCCGGCACGGTGATGTAGGCGAGCACCTCGCGCTCGAGTTTGTCCGATGCGGCGAGCAGTTTGAGCGACTCGAGGAATACGTCGATGCCCTTGTTGCGGAATTCGTAGCGGCCGCTGGTGCCGATGATCAGCGGGTCGGTTTCGAACTTCTTGCCCAGGCAGGCTTCGGCCACACCGATCATGGCGTGGCGAGCCTCGTCACGCTTGGTGTAGTACTCCTCGCCGGTCCATACGAAGTCGTTTTCGAATCCGTTGGGCGTGATACCGTCCGGGTCGCGGCCGAGCAGGTACTTGCACTCGTTGGCCGTGATGTCGCTGACGGTGAGGAAGGCGTCGTGGTTGGCTGCGGCGATCTTCTCGATCGAGTGCTTGGCCGTGACGTTGAACTGGCGGGCCAGCTCGTCGGCGTTGAACTTTGTCAGGTCGTTGTAGAGGGGCAGGCGGTTGCCGGCGATGCAGCGGCCCATGACGGTGGCGTGGCTCGTGAAGACGGTGGCCACGTAGGGGGAGTATTTGCGCAGGTAGAGGCCCGTTGCGGCGGCCATCCACTCGTGGCAGTGAGCGACAACCTTCTCGGTGGTCGTGCAGAACGACTTCACGTAGGAAGAGATGACCACTCCGGCGGCGTAACCGAACAGGACGGGTTCGATATAGTCCCACTGGCCTGAGAGTGAATCGACGTGGTAGTCTTCCCAGAGCTTGGTGAGGATTTCGTCCTTGCGGGGGATCAGCGACGAGAAGTCTACCAGGATGGCAACGGGCGATCCTTTGATCTTCCAGCGACCCACGCGGATGCGGATGCCTTCGTTGTAGACGGTCTGTCGCCAACCCTTGAGCAGCGCAGGATCCTCCTCGAATTCGGGGTTCACGCCCTCGTGCGAGAGGTCGGGACCGACGGTCATGTAGCGGTCGCCGAATTTGCGGGTCACGGTCTGTGCCTTGGTCGAGATGACGGTGTGGATGCCGCCGACTTTGTTGCATACCTCCCAACTTACCTCAAAAAGAAAGTCGGGAGCAAGTTTGGCATTGCTCATGTTTTCTGTTTTATGCGATATTGTTTTGTCGTTCAAGAATAGAGATCGGTTCGAATCCGGGCGCAAAGGTAATACATATATTTATATAAAACAATGCCTGGATGTGGTTCATAAAAATATTTAATAATAACTTAATGTCTCGGTTTCACATGTTTGTATTGTCCGGTTATGTTTCGAAAAGAGATTCGATGACCGCGTCCGAAAGCAGCATGCGGCGGGGTGGCAGGGCCAGGTGCGCACCGCGGAGTTCCGCGACGCCCGCTTCGATCCACCGCGCGGCCTCGTGGCGGATCCGTTCGGCGGATTCCGTACCGAAACGTGCGGCCGCTTCGTCCAGGTCGATCCCTTCGACCGTTCGCAGCCGGGTCATGACGAATTCGTTGAAGCGGTCGCGCGGGGAGAGAATCTCGCATTCCGCCCCTTCGCCGGCGATGTAGCGCCCGACCGATGCCGGGTTCCAGTGCCGCTCCCGTCCGTCGAACGAGTGGGCCGCGGGCCCGATCCCGAGGTATTTCACGCCGTGCCAGTAGGCGGAGTTGTGGCGGGCGCGGAATCCCGGAAGGGCGAAGTTCGACACTTCGTAGTGCTCGAACCCCGCTTCCGTCAGGGTGTCGTGTACTTCAAGGAACTCCTCTTCGCTGACCTGCTCCTCGACCGGTGTGAACTGCCCCCGGGCTGCGCGGCGTCCGAATGCCGTGTCGGGTTCGATCGTCAAATGGTATGCCGAAATGTGCTGGACGCCGAGTCCGATGGCCTCTTCGAGCGACCGGCGGAGCGAGTCGCCGCCGAAGCCCGGGACGCCGAAGATCAGATCGACGGTGATGTTCCCGAACCCCTCTCTTTGGGCGTTGTGCACGGCCTCGGTGGCCTGTCGGGCCGTGTGGCGGCGGTTCATCAGTTTCAGACAGTCGTCGTCGAAGGACTGGATGCCGATCGAGAGGCGGTCGATGCCGGCCTGTCGGACAGCCGCGAGGTATCGGGGTGTCAGGTCGTCAGGGTTGGCCTCGAGTGTGGTCTCCTCGGCGCGGCTGCAGTCGAAGAGTTCTTCGGTGTGCCGCAGCAGGGCGCCGATCTCCTCCGGCGAGCAGAGCGACGGGGTGCCGCCGCCGAAGTAGCGTGTCCGGACGGCTTCGCCGCCCAGATAGTCGCGGCGGGCGTCGAGTTCGCGGTGCATGGCGTCGAGTAGCGGGGCCATTTGCCGCAGGTCAGCGCTTTTGTAGAAATCGCAGTAGGCGCAGATGCGCTTGCAGAAGGGTATGTGGAGGTAAATTCCGGCCATGATTTATCAAAATTACGAAAAAATGCGCTTCCGGGAGCCGGCCCATGCCGATTTTTTTTGTGCCTGGACGGCCCTCCCGCCTCTGTCCGTCCGGCTTCCTGCTCCCATTCTGTTTGCTTTTTTTGTTTCCGGCCGGTATTTCGACGACTCTGTCGCTGCAGCCCCGGAACCTGGTGGCAGGGATCTCTCGGCAGGGCTGTGCGGCAACTGTCGGCGGGGGCCAGACATCCGGGAGCGTGCTGTGCGCGCCCTTTGCTTCGGGGCTCAAGCAGACCGGATTTCCGGTGCGGTCGGCTGCCCGGACCGGTTAAATAAAAATTTTTCGTTTTTTTACTGTTAATTTTTTCACAATTATGAAAGTTTTTCTACCTTTGTGCCGTCGAACTCCGCGTATACTAAATGCCGGAATGACACGTTAGGTTAGGTAAAAAGACAAAGAGGTTTTTAATCAAATAACAATTGCTATGGACAAAATGGATTTGAGAAAGTACGGGATCACCGGCGTGACCGAGGTCGTGTACAATCCCTCCTACGACGAGCTGTTCCGCGAGGAGACCAAGAAGGGCCTGCGTGGCTACGAGAAGGGTCAGCTGACCGACATGGGCGCCGTGAACGTCATGACGGGTGTCTACACCGGCCGTTCGCCCAAGGACAAGTTCTTCGTAATGGACGAGACCACGAAGGATACGATCTGGTGGACCTCGGACGAGTACAAGAACGACAACAAGCCCGTAACGAAGGCTGCCTGGAAGGAACTCAAGAAGATCGCTTCGAAGGAGCTCTCGAACAAGAAGCTCTACGTGGTTGATACGTTCTGCGGTGCCAACGAGAACACGCGTCTGAAGATCCGTTTCATCATGGAGGTGGCCTGGCAGGCTCACTTCGTGAAGAACATGTTCATCCGTCCGACGGACGCCGAACTGGAGAACTACGGCGAGCCCGATTTCGTAGTGCTCAACGCTTCGAAAGCCAAGGTTACGAATTACAAGAAGCTGGGCCTGAACTCGGAGACGGCCGTAGTCTTCAACCTTACGGAGAAGATGCAGGTGATCATCAACACCTGGTACGGCGGTGAGATGAAGAAGGGTATGTTCTCCTACATGAACTACCTGCTGCCGCTCAAGGGCATCGCTTCGATGCACTGCTCGGCCAACACCAACGAGAAGGGCGAGACGGCCATCTTCTTCGGTCTGTCGGGTACGGGTAAGACGACCCTTTCGACCGATCCGAAGCGTCAGCTTATCGGCGACGACGAGCACGGATGGGACGACGACGGCGTCTTCAACTTCGAGGGCGGCTGCTACGCCAAGGTGATCAACCTCTCGAAGGAGAACGAGCCCGACATCTGGAACGCCATCCGCCGCAACGCCCTGCTCGAGAACGTGACGGTAGACAAGAAGGGCGCCATCGACTTCGCCGACAAGTCCGTGACGGAGAACACCCGCGTTTCGTACCCGATCTTCCACATCGACAACATCGTGAAGCCCGTATCGAAGGCTCCGGCTGCCAAGAAGGTGATCTTCCTCTCGGCCGACGCATTCGGCGTGCTGCCTCCGGTGTCGATCCTGACCCCCGAGCAGACGAAGTACTACTTCCTCTCGGGCTTCACCGCCAAGCTGGCAGGTACCGAGCGCGGCATCACCGAGCCGACGCCGACCTTCTCGGCCTGCTTCGGTGCCGCCTTCCTGTCGCTGCACCCCACCAAGTACGGTGAGGAGCTCGTAAAGCGCATGCAGCAGTCGGGCGCTACGGCTTACCTGGTGAACACGGGTTGGAACGGTACGGGCAAGCGTATCTCGATCAAGGATACGCGTGGCATCATCGACGCCATCCTCGACGGTTCGATCGACAAGGCTCCGACCAAGATGCTCCCGATCTTCGACTTTAAGATCCCGACCGAGCTGCCGGGAGTAGATTCGAAGATCCTCGATCCGCGCGACACCTACGCCAATGCAGCCGACTGGGATGCCAAGGCTCAGGACCTCGCAGGTCGCTTCATCAAGAACTTCACGAAGTTCACCGGCAACGAGGAGGGCAAAAGCCTGGTTGCTGCCGGTCCGAAGCTCTGATCTTCGAACATATGATCCTTTTCGGGAGGTCGCCGTCGGCGGCCTCCCGTTTTTTTGCCCGGCCGGGATCACGCATTTTCTGGAAATTTCGGTAATTTTGTTCGAGCCGCCCCGTTGGCGGCCGCCTCAAAACTGTCTGGAACATGAAACTGCATCTGCTTCTTTTGCTTTCGCTGCTCCTGCCGTCGGGTCTGGCGGCCCAGGATCTTGCCGGGGTGTGGGACGGGACCCTCTCCGCCGATGCCGCCCGGCTGCCGGTTGTATTCCGCATCGACCGTGCCGGGAGCGGCTACCGGGCCACGCTCGACAGCCCCGATCAGGGAATCCGGGGCATTGCCGTCGATTCGCTCTCTTTCCGGGGCGGTGAGCTCAGCCTTCGGATCACCGCATTCAACGCCTCGTTCCGGGGAGCGCTCCTGCCCGGCGGCATGATCGTCGGCAGTTTCACCCAGTTCGGCCGGCCCTTCTCGCTTGTGCTGACGCGGCGCAAGCCTCCCGTGCGGCCCCAGACGCCGCGGCCGCCCTTTTCCTACAGCAGTCGCGAGGTCTCTTTCCCCTCGCGCGCCGGGGGTGTGACGCTTGCGGGCACGCTGACGCTTCCCGACTCGACACCGCCCCGGGCCGCCGTAGTGCTCGTCACGGGCAGCGGGCTGCAGAACCGCGACGAGGAGCTCTTCGGGCACAAGCCCTTCCTGGTGATCGCCGACTTCCTGACCCGGCGGGGCATCGCCGTGCTTCGCTACGACGACCGCGGGTTCGGAACCTCGGAGGAGGAACTTCGGGCGCTGACCGGGGATGCCACGACGGCCGATTTTGCACTCGACGCACTGGGGGCTTTCGACTTCCTCGCCGCGCAGCCCGGGCTGGAGGGGGTGAAGTGCGGCATCCTCGGACACAGCGAGGGCGGAACGATTGCCTTCATGGCCGCCGCGGCCGAGCCCGCCGTTTCGTTCGTCGTCTCGCTGGCCGGCGCTCTGGTGCCGGGCGGGCGGCTGAGCCTGCTCCAGAATCGTCGCCTGATGGAGAGCCAGGGGCTGGATGACGCAACGGTCGAGTCCTGCTGCCGCCTGCTGGAGCAGTGCTACGAGACCCTGTGTTCCGTCCCGCAGGCCGACCTCACAGCGCGTCTTCCGGAGCTGAAGGCCGCTCTGGCGGCTGGGATGGAGGGGCAGCGGGTGCCGGAGCCGCTTCGGTCGAATCTCCTCCGCGTACTCGACAGTGCTGCCGCCTCGCCGTGGGTCTATCATTTCCTGACGCATGATCCCTCGGATGCGATTCATGCCGCGGGCAGCCGTCCCGTGTTGGCGCTGAACGGGGCGTTAGATCGTCAGGTCGATGCAGCGGAGAACCTCGGGACCGCCCGCCGGCTGCTCGGGGAGTCGCCGGCATTCACCGTGAAGGAGTACCCGGGCCTGAACCACCTCTTCCAGCCCTGCACTACGGGGGATGTCGCCGAGTACGAGACGATCGAACAGACCGTCTCCCCCGAGGTCCTCGCCGATCTGGCCGCCTGGATCTGCGCTCTTGGGAAGTAAGCGGCCTGCCGCCGTGTGTACCCAAACAGAGAACGACCGCCCCAAACGGGGCGGTCGTTCTCAATTCCGGATTGCTGCGGGCGGGATCACACGGTCATGATCTCCTTCTCCTTTTTGGCGAGAATATCGTCGAGCGTCTTGGTGAACTTCTCGAGGAGTTTCTGGGTCTGGGTCTCGCCGTCCTTCGATTCGTCCTCGGGCATGCCCTCCTTCTGGGCCTTCTTGAAGGCCTCGACGGCGTCGCGGCGGGCGTTGCGCAGGCTGATGCGGGCCGTTTCGGCTTCGCTGCGCACCTGCTTTACCAGCTCCTTGCGCCGCTCCTCTGTTAGGGGCGGAATCGTCAGGCGGATGGTCTCGCCGTTGTTCGAGGGGGTGAGTCCGATGTTCGAGTCGAGGATGGCCTTCTCGATCGGGCGCAACATCTTCTTGTCCCACGGCTGGATGAGGATGGTCTTGGCGTCGGGTACGGTGACGCTGGCGGCACCCGATACGGGTACCTGCGATCCGAAGTAGTCCACCATCACGCCGTTGAGCACGTTGGGCGATGCCTTGCCGGCGCGTACGTTGAGCAGCTCCTCCTCGAGGTGGTCGATGGCCTTCTGCATGCGGTTCGATGCGTCGTTGAGAATGGTCTTGGTATCCATGGATTTCTGCTATTTTTGTTTGTTTGTTGTGTCGGTTCCGGAAACTCTGTCCCAAGGGTTCGGTCTATTCCTTCCCGGACAGGGTCCGCTCGATGGTTGCGATCAGTTTGTCGAACTCCTCGGGCGAGTAGCCGATTGTGGCGGCGACGACCGTGCCGTCACGATCGATCAGGAAGTTGCGCGGGATGAAGTTGGTGGCGTAACGGTCGTAGATCGTCCGCGTCGAGTCGAGTCCCATGGGGAAGTCGTATTCCGTCTTCTCGCGGAAGGCGGCCACATCGCTGCGCTTCTCGCCGCGCGAGACGGGCAGGAAGAGGAAGTCGCGGCCCGCGAAGCGGTCGATCAGGTCTTTCTGCACGCGGGTCAGCTCCTGGCGGCAGGGCGGGCACCACGTGGCCCAAAAGTTGAGCAGCACGACCTTGCCCCGCAGTTCGGAGAGCTTCAGCTGCGAGCCGTCGAACAGGGCGACGGTGAAGTCCGGGGCCGGGTCTCCGACCTTGACCAGCGTCGTGCTGTCGCTTTGCGATGCGCCGCCCTTTGCGCTGCGGTTGCCGCACGAGGGCAGCAGGAAGATCACGGCGATGATGATGACGATCAGCGCCAGCATCACCCACAGTTGCCCGTTGCTTTTCTTTTTTCTTGCCATAGGTCGTTCTGTTTTTTGTGCCGCAGGTCAGGCCTTGACCAGGGTGCCGATCGGCTCACCGGCAAGTACCTTGCCGAGATTGCCTTCGGTGTCCATGTCGAAGACGATGATCTGCAGTCCGTTCTCGCGGCAGAGTGTGAAGGCCGTGAGGTCCATCACCTTGAGTCGGCGCTCAAGCACCTCCTCAAAGGTGATCTCGCCGAACTTCGTGGCCGTCGGATCCTTCTCGGGGTCGGCCGTGTAGACGCCATCCACACGCGTGCCCTTGAGCAGTACGTCGGCCTCGATCTCGATGCCGCGCAGGGCCGAAGCCGAGTCGGTCGTGAAGTAGGGATTCGACGTGCCTCCGCCGATGATGACGACATAGCCCGCCTCGAGGTATTCGATGGCACGCGCTTTGGAGAAGTATTCGCCGATGGGCTCCATGCGGATCGACGTGAGGACCTTGCAGCGTACGCCGTTATCCTCTAGGGCCGACTGGAGCGCCAGCGAATTGATGACCGTGGCGAGCATGCCCATCTGGTCGCCCTTCACGCGGTCGAAGCCGCGCTTGGCGCCGCTCAGGCCGCGGAAGATGTTTCCGCCGCCGATGACGATTCCGATCTGCACGCCCGATGCGGCGGCGTTGCGGATCTGTTCGGCGTAGGATTGCAGCACGGCGGGCGAGAGTCCGTATTTCTGTTCGCCCTGCAACGATTCTCCGCTCAATTTCAGGAGTATTCGCTTGTATTTCATGTCTCGAAGGGTTGTATCGCAATGCGAAGATAGGAAAATTTTCGAAAAAATTCGCAAGAAATGACTACCTTTACGGAAAATAGCGCACCGCTTGGGACGTCGAAGAAAATTTGGCGGAGCGTCCGCGGTATGCTATCTTTGCCGACCCCAAGGCAGGAAGTGTGTAAAATGGCGGAAGAGAACAAAGCGAAAGAATACGGACTGTTGCGTCGGGTCTCCTCGCCGCGTGAACTTAAGAAGCTCGCGCCGGAAGAGTTGCATGCCTATTGCGACGAGTTGCGACGCTATATCATCGAGGAATGCTCGGTCAATCCGGGCCACCTGGCCTCCAGCCTGGGGGCTGTCGAACTGGCGGCGGCACTCCACTACGTCTACGATACGCCGGAGGACCGTATCGTGTGGGATGTCGGCCACCAGACCTATGCCCACAAGATCATCACGGGTCGCTTCGAGGCCTTCCGCACCAAGCGGCAGCTGGGGGGCATCAGCGGCTTCCCGCGCATGGCCGAGAGCGAGTACGACGCCTTCGGCGGGGGACACGCCTCGGTGTCGATCTCGGCGGCCTACGGCATGGCCAAGGCTGCTTCGCTCCGGGGCGAGCAACGCAAGGTGGTGGCCGTCATCGGCGACGGCTCGATGACCGGCGGCCTGGCCTTCGAGGGACTGAACAACGCCGGAGCCGACCAGTCCACCGACCTGCTGGTGATTCTCAACGACAACCACATGGCCATCGACCAGGCCACGGGGGCGTTGAAGAACTACCTGCTCAAGATCTCGACCTCCGGGCGCTACAACCGCATGAAGCAGCGGCTGTGGACGGCCCTGTCGCGCACGCCTCGGCTGCTGCACCTCTGCCGGATGGCGGGGAACGCCGTCAAGCAGGGACTGCTCAACAAGAGCAACCTCTTCGAAAGTCTCAATTTCCGCTATTTCGGACCTGTGGACGGTCACGACCTCAAGCAGCTGGTGCGGACGCTCCGTTCGCTGCGCGACATCGGTGGCCCGAAGTTGCTGCACGTCATGACGGTCAAGGGCAAGGGCTACCTGCCTGCCGAGCACGACCAGTCGGTGTGGCATGCTCCCGGGCGCTTCAATCCCGACACGGGCGAGCGGATTGCTTCGAAGGGCGGCCCGGCCCGCTATCAGGACGTCTTCGGCGAGACGCTGCTCGACCTGGCACGCCTCGATACCCGGGTCGTGGGTATCACGCCGGCCATGACCTCGGGCTGCTCGATGAACATCCTCATGCGCGAGATGCCCGAGCGCTGTTTCGACGTCGGGATCGCCGAGGGCCACGCCGTCACCTTCTCGGCCGGCCTGGCCGCCGCGGGGATGATCCCCTTCTGCAACATCTACTCGACCTTCATGCAGCGGGCCTACGACAACGTGATCCACGACGTAGCGATCCAGGACCTTCCGGTGGTGATGTGTCTCGACCGGGGCGGTCTGGTCGGCGAGGACGGCGTGACGCACCACGGGGTCTTCGACATGGCTGCCTTCGCCCCTGTTCCGGGGCTGACGATCGCCGCCCCGATGGACGAACGCGAGCTGCGCAACATGATGTATACGGCCTTCCGTTTCGGACATCCCTTCATGATCCGCTACCCGCGCGGTTGCGGCGAAGGGGTTGCCTGGCGCGGTGCGGCGTTCGAGACGCTGCCCGTCGGCCGGGGACGCTGCCTGCGCGAAGGCAGCGACGTGGCGGTATTGAGCATCGGTACGGTGGGAAATGCGGCGGCGCATGCCGCCGAGCGTGCGGCCAGACAAGGTGTGCAGGCGGCACATTACGACCTGCGCTTCGTCAAGCCGCTCGACGAGACGCTGCTCGACGAGGTGGGCCGCAGATTCCGTCACGTGGTTACCGTCGAGGACGGGGCCTTGCGGGGCGGGGTCGGCGAGGCGGTCGCCGCCTTCTTCAACGAACGCGGATACGATGTCCGCGTCGAGTCGCTGGGCATCGGCGACCAGTGGGTCGAGCACGGCACGCCGGCTCAGTTGCATGCGCTTTGCGGCTACGACGAGGAGTCGATCCTCCGGGCACTGCTCGAAGCCGGGCGGTCGTCCTGTGCCTGCGGGGCGTGATCCCGCCGGGAACTACTGCAGGACGAAGGTCCAGTCGTCGCCGCGGCCGAGCGCCGCATCATACCGGAATCCCTCCCATTCGAATCCCCGCAATGTCTCGGGGTCGGAGATCCGTTCGCGGATCAGGCTGCGCGTCATCTCGCCGCGGCACATCTTCGTATATACCACGATCGTCTTGAGCCGTCCGCCTTCGCGGACGCGGAATTCGGGCGTGATGACTCGTACCTCGCGTCGCACGCGCCGCCAGTCGAAGAGGCGCTTCATCTCGGCGCTGGCCAGGTTCACCAGAATGCCGTCGTCGGCCCGTACGCGGTCGATCAGCAGGTCGGTCAGCCGCTCGGGCCACCGGGCGAAGACCGTGCGGTCGTCCGGGCCGGGCAGTACGGCGTCGCCTTCGAGCCGGTAGCTGCGGATGGCGTCGAGCGGGCGCAGCAGTCCGTAGAGGAACGAGGTGATATTCAGGTGCTGCTGGGCGTAGGCGAAGTCGTCGGTCGAGAAGCCGGCCGGGTCGATGTGCTTGAAGACTACGCCCGTGTAGGCGGCGATGGCCGGCAGCAGGGGCGTGTCGTGGAAGTGGAGGTAGCGCCGGCGGTTCTCCGCGGCGATCGTGCGATTGACCCGCAGCAGGCGGGCCAGCTCGTCGGTGGTGAGAGCGGCCAGTTGGAGGACCGTCTGTTCGGCCTCCGCACGGAACGGGGCTTCGGTTGCCGCGGGCAGGGCGATCTCGCTCGCCGCGGCCATGGTCTTGGCGCAGGAGATGAGGATTTGCATGCGTGGGATCGTTCAACGGAGTTCGGAGCCCGGCCGTAACGGCCGGGCCTTGGGGTTTTCAGGGACCGGGACCCTCTCGCTGGGTGTGGCCCCGGATTTGCGGGACTTATGCCACCGGACAGGGGATTCCGAGCGCCTCGACGCGGGCGGCGATCGCCTGCAGCTCTTCGCGCGGCACCTTCTCGAGCGTCGGGCAGGGCGTGTCGCGGTCGAGCGAGTAGACCATCACCTTCCGGGGGCGGATCTCCTCGACGAGCCGCAGCCAGGCCGACACCTCCTCCTCCGTGGTGTTGTCTACCGGCTCCCCGTTGCAGACTCCGCGCAGGAACATCGTCTGCAGGATCATGCGCCCCTCGAAGCGCTTCATCTCCCGGACGATGTCGCGGACGGCATAGGCGGGGTTCTGCGGGTTGTCGATCCGCCGCACCGTGGCGTCGAAGGCCGAGTCGAGTTTCAGGATGTTGTTGTCCACGCGCAACAGGGCGCGGCGGACCCCCTCGCGGTGGAGCTGCGTGGCGTTCGAGAGCACGGAGACCTTCGCCCCCGGGCAGTGGGCGTCACGCAGGGAGAGCGTGTCGTCGATGATCGCCTCGAAATCGGGGTGGAGCGTCGGCTCGCCGTTGCCGGCGAAGGTGATGACATCGGGCGGCGTCCCCTCGGCGGCCATGCGGGAGAGCGCCCCGGCAAGGTGTGTGCGCACCTCCTCGCGGGCATTGAAACGTCGGCCGCCCGGATGCTCGGCGTTCCAGCCGCATTCGCAGTAGATGCAGTCGAACGAGCAGAGCTTCGACTCGGTGGGCAACAGATTGACCCCGAGCGAGAGGCCCAGCCGGCGGGAGTGGACCGGGCCGTAGATGATGTCGTGATAGAGCGCTGTCATACGGCAAAAATAGGGATTTTTTTCATACCTTTACAAAAATCGTTCTTCGATGAAGCGAAAAACAGGTTTGTTGCCGCGGGTGGTTGCGGCCATTGCCGCGGGCATTCTCGGCGGTCTGTTCCTGCCCGACTGGACGGTGCGGATCGCGCTGACGTTCAATGCCCTGTTCGGGGAGTTCCTGGCCTTTGTCATCCCGCTGCTGATTCTGGGACTCGTGGCGCCCGGCATCGCCGACCTGGGACGCGGTGCCGGACGGCTTCTGGCGCTGACCGCCGCCCTGGCCTACGGATTCACGCTCGTCTCTGGGTTCGGTACCTATTTTGCCGGGCGTGCGCTCTTCCCCGTGCTGCTCGAGGGCGCTTCGGCCTCCCTCCCCGAGAACGGGGCGCAACTCTCGCCCTACTTCACGGTCGCCATGCCGCCGCTCATGGATGTCATGTCGGCCCTGATCCTCGCCTTCATGCTGGGGCTCGGCATCGCCCGTGTCCAGGGAAGGCGGCTGAAGGCTGCGGCCGACGAGTTCAAGCGGATCATCGAGGCGGTGATCGGCGGGGGCATCCTCCCGCTGCTGCCGTTCTATATCTTCGGCATCTTCTTTCATATGGCCCGCGCGGGGCAGGTGGCCGCCGTGCTCGGGGTCTTTGTCAAACTGATCGTCGTCATTTTCTGCCTGACGGTGGTGCTGCTGCTCTTCCAGTTTGCCGTGGCGGGCCTTGTGGCGCGGCGCAATCCGCTCCGCCTGCTGCGTGTGATGCTCCCGGCCTATGTCACGGCACTCGGGACGCAGTCGTCGGCCGCGACGATCCCCGTGACGCTCGAACGGACGCTGCGTCTCGGCGTGCGTCCCGAACTGGCGTCGTTCGTCGTCCCGCTCTGCGCCACGATCCACCTGTCGGGATCGATGCTCAAGATCGTGGCATGCGCCCTGGCCGTCGCGATGCTGGCCGGGCTCGACCTCCCCGGTTCGGCCTTCGCCGGCTTCATTCTGCTGCTCGGGGTGACGATGGTGGCGGCTCCCGGGGTGCCGGGCGGGGCCATTATGGCGGCCCTGGGACTGCTGGAGTCGATGCTCGGGTTCGACGAGGCGCTGTGCGGCCTGATGATCGCCACCTACATCGCGATGGACAGCTTCGGCACGGCTGCGAACGTTACGGGTGACGGAGCCGTGGCTGTGATCGTCGATGCCGTGGACCGGCGGATGAAAAGGCGCTCCCCGAAGGGAGAACCCGGCGCCATGCCGGAGCCGTAGTCGGCAAAGGGCCGGAACCTCGAAAGGTTCCGGCCCTTCGTTTTTCGGGTGTTCCGCTTACCCGAGTTCCGGTGCCCTGTCCTGCAGCAACTCCTCCGGGAGGCGGGGCATGGCCCCGTGCTGCGAGCAGACATAGGCCGAGACGGCAACCGCCCGGGCATGGGCCTCGGGAATCGGACAGCCCCGCAGCAGCGAGGCGCAGAACCCCGCCGTGAACGAGTCGCCGGCCCCGACCGTGTCGGCCACCTCGACCTGCGGCGTATGGAGGAACGAGATGCCCCGGTCGTGGAAGACGTAGCTTCCCTGGGTGCCGCAGGTCAGGATGACCTCCTGCAGGGCGTATTGCCGCTTCAGGGCCAGCCCGGCCTCCGTCATGTCCGTCGGTAGTCCGAACATCCGTGACAGGATGACGATCTCCTCATCGTTTATTTTCAGGATGTTGCATCTTTCGAGCGACTCTTCGACCACCTCCCGGTCGTAGAACTGCTGCCGCAGGTTGATGTCGAAAACCCGCAGCGACGTTTCGGGCATGGTGTCGAGGAACCGCTGGATGGTCCGCCTCGAGTCGGGGTTGCGCTGTGCCAGCGATCCGAAACAGATGCAGCGCGTCCTTGCGGCCAGCCGCTGCAGCCCGGCGGTGAAGGGGATGTGGTCCCAGGCGACTTCGGTCCGGATGTCGTAGCACGGGATGCCCTGTGCATCGAGCGAGACCTCCACGGTTCCCGTGGGGTATTCGACCCGGGCCAGGTCGTGATGTAGCCCCCGGGCGTCGAACTCCGCGACGATCCCGTCGCCCAACGGGTCGCGGCCGACGGCACTTACTGCCGTGGCCTCGAACCCGAACTGGGACATGTGGTAGGCGAAATTGGCGGGAGCTCCGCCGATTTTGCGGCCTTCGGGCAGCATGTCCCACAATGCCTCTCCGATGCCGACAACCTGATCGTTTTTCATTTCGTATCTGTTTGAAGTTTACTGGATAACCACAGCAGGTAGAGTGCGCCGCATCCGATGACGGCTACCGAGCCGTTCTGGCTTCCGAGAGCGTCGGAAAGGGCGCCCATCAGCAGCGGAAAGATCGTGCCGCCGATCAGTCCCATGATCATCAGCCCCGAGACCTCGTTCTGCTTGTCGGGCAGGTGGAGCATCGCCCGCGAGAAGATGATCGGGAAGATGTTCGAGTTGCCGAAGCCGAGGAGCGCCACGCAGACGTAGATCGCGGCCTTGCCGTCGAGGCAGAAAAGCCCGGCCGTGGCCAGCAGCATCAGTCCGACGCTGAACAGGAAGAACCTCATCGCCGGAATGCGGGTCAGGATGAGCGATCCCGAGAGGCACCCGAGGGTGCGGAACAGGAAGTAGAGACTCGTGGCGTAGCCTGCATCCGTCAGCTCCATGCCGAGCCGTTCGATGAGCAGTTTCGGTGCGGTCACGTTCGTCCCGACATCGATGCCGACGTGACAGAGGATACCCAGAAAGGCCAGCAGGATGAAGGGCTCGCGGAGCAGGGCGAAACAGGCGCCGAACGTCGAGCTGCGGCGCATCCCGGATGCTTCCGGGAAGCGAGTCAGCGACATGTAGACCAGGGCGATGACGGCGATGGCGGCGAAGACAGGGAAGAGTATGCGCCACGATGCGCAGTGCAGGACGCCCCAGGCCGCGATGAGCGGAGCCACGAACGACGCGATGGCCTTGACGAACTGCCCGAAGGTGAGCGTGCTGGCCAGTCGGTCTCCGGTGACGACGGACGACACCAGCGGGTTGAGTGATACCTGCATGAGCGCATTGCCGATACCGAGCAGCGAGAAGGAGACCATCATCGTCGCGAACGAGTAGTCGATGACCGGTGCGAGCAGGGCGAGGGCCGTGACGGCGACGCTCAGCCGTACGGTCCGGGCCCGGCCGATGCGGTTCATCAGCATGCCCGTCGGTACGGAGCATACGAGGAACCAGAAGAAGACCATCGAGGGACACAGGTTGGCCAGCGTGTCGGACAGGGCGAAATCGTCCTTGATGTAGTTGGTCGCAATGCCTACCGAATCGACGAATCCCATCGTGAAGAAGGTGAGCATCGTCGGGACGAGCAGGCGGAGCGTGCGGGTGTTTCGGGTCATGGTTGCGCGGTGTTATTTCGTTTCCGGCACGATGAGCGGATAGACCGCGAAGTCGGTGATGCGGCAGCGTCCGTTCTCGGCGAAGAACTCGATCCGGTCATAGGGGACCGAGGGGAAGATGTAGTCGGTGATGACGAAGCGGCCGTCGCGCTCGAAACACTCGACCGACGAGCGGTCGAGCAGCAGGCGGAGCGAAAGCGAGCCGTCGGCAGCGGCCGGGGCGTAGGTCTCCCGTTCGAATCCTGCCTTTTGCGGTGCTCCGTCGCGGGCGATCGTCACGATCGAACGGGCCATGGGATCCCGGCTGTAATCGACCTGCCCGCTCCGGGAGAAGTCGAGGACGAACTCTCCGGAGTTCCTGTCGTAACGGACGACAAGCTCCTCGCCCTTGCCGTTCGTGAGCCGGAACCCGGCCGCTGCGGCCTCGATGTCGCGGAAGGTCATGACCAGTTCGCAGAGCCCCTCTCCGGGAAGCGGGAACTCTTTCCGGCCGGCGACTTCGAACTTCGGCTTTTTCAGCGCTTCGCGGCCGCGCAGCGCTTCCATTTCGGGGGCCGGTTCGGCGGCCAGGTAGACGGTTCCCTCATGGGTGTAGAGGCTCAGGTCGCGCGGTACGGACTGGATGCCCCGTATGCGGACGGGATTCTGCGGGTCCTGATAGGGCCATCCGGCGAGCCATGCCAGCAGTACGCGCCGGTTTTCCGGGGCGTTGTCCCATGTGACGGCGGCGTAGTGGTTGCGTCCCTTGTCGAGCCAGCGGGTCAGGTCGGAGGGTGTCTCGCAGCGGAATTCCCGGCCGTCGAACGTGCCGATGAAATACTGCGTGCCGCCCGACCGCAGTGTGTTCGAGTAGTTGTTCGAAAGCAGCACCCAGCGGGTGTTGTCCGGGTCTCCGTCTACGGGCAGCTCGAACAGGTCGGGACACTCCCAGATCCCGTCGTGGCCGCCGTATCCGGCGCCGAAGTCGCTCTCGTGTTTCCACTGCTTGAGGTCTGGCGAGGAGTAGATCTCCATGTGGTTGCCGACGGCGAGGATCATGTTCCAGTGTTTGCCCGGGGCATACCAGAAGACCTTCGGGTCGCGGCAGTCGCCCAGTTGCGAGGCGACGACCGGGTTGCCTTCGTATTTGGTGAAACTCTTCCCGCCGTCGGTCGAGTAGGCCATCGACTGCTGCTGGTAGCGTCCCGCCGAGGTGTAGAATGCCAGGACGGCCCCCTTGCCGAAACCAGCCGTGTTGTCGTGATCGACTACGGCCGAGCCGGAGAAGATGGTTCCCAACTCGTCGGGGCACAATGCGTCGCCGTGGTGCTCCCACGTCACCAGGTCGCGGCTCGTGGCCGATCCCCAGTGCATGTTCCCCCACATGGCGCCGTAGGGGTTGTGCTGGTAGAAGAGGTGCCAGACGCCGTCCAGATAGAACATGCCGTTGGGGTCGTTCATCCATCCGTAGGCCGGGGCGAAGTGGTAGGCCGGGCGGTAGCGCTCGTCGGGCAGGTCGTATCGGTCGGCGGTGTATATGCGGCTCCAGGCGAGCGCGTTGCGGTGGTGGTTCAGCACCCGGATCCGGTCGGCGCCCGGATAGTCCGAGACCCGCAGGGGCATGTAGTAGTCCACCTCGAACTGTGCGAGACGGATGTGCAGTCGCTGGAGGACCTCGTCTGCTGCGAGGATCTCGACCGGGACCTCGGGCGCAGCCTCCTCGATCGGAAGCATCAGCCAGGCGGCCGGGTGTTCGACGGGAATCTCCGTAGTCCGTTTGTCGGGATGTTCGATCCGGAGCGGGTCGCCCGCGGCGGCCGTCCCCGTGAAGAGGACGGCGGCGAGGGCCGCGGCGATGAAGTGTTGGGCGGATTTCATGATCGGTTCTTGTTTTTGGGTGATGTTCTTTGGTTTCGGTTCGGTTAGTTGTAGTGCGGGTTCTGCGTGTAGAGTCCCGGTACATAGTTCATCTGCGGGAACGGAATGGGAATGTACTCGTGCGTGCCCTTTTCGAAGTGGGCCGTTTGGTAGTAGCTCACATATCCGCCGCCGTCGTAGTAGGTGTCGTTGCCGGCGTCGTCGCGGAAGTCACCCGGTTCGGGATTCTCCCAGTATTCGGTCCGGTAGAACTCGTTCAGCACGTCGGCTGCCGTACCCCAGCGGACCAGGTCGAAGAATCGCTGGTGCTCCATTGCCAGCTCCAGACGACGCTCGAAGCGCACGGCCTGCCGGGCGTATTCCTGCGTCCAGCCGCTCTCGGGATAGGTCGAAATTTCGCAAAAATCTTCCGCATAATCAATACGTGCCATCGAATTTTTTGCACGGGTGCGGATTTCGTTGATCAGCGTGCGGGCCTCCTCGAGATTCTCGTTCAGTTCGATAAGTGCTTCGGCGCGGATGAGCATGATGTCGGCATAGCGCAGTACGATCTCGTTCATGCCGAATGCCTGCCAGGGCTCGTCGTAGGTGACGTAGGGCGACCCTACGGGGCAGCACTGCTTCATGGAGCTGTACCAGCCGTAGCAGCCCGGCGTGCGCGAGTTGGCATAGGTGAAGATGATCTCCTTGTCGTACTTGTACGGGAAACCGCGCATGGCCACGGTGTGGAAGAGACGGGGATCGACCTTCTGGGTCTGTACGCTCGGGTCGGGGTTCGGGATCCAGCGGCTGTCGTTGAAGTCGTCGAACATCGGAAGTCCGTTGCGGGTCTTGAAGGCATTGACCAGATTCTGCGAGGGCTTCAGGAAGTCGTGCCCGCCCGGGAATAGCACGGCTGGACAGTTGAGGATGTTGCTCCAGTTCGCACGTCCGTAGATCGTTCCGTCGGCCGTCTTGGTCGAGTGCTGCACGGCAAAGATCGATTCGCAGCCGTTGGGGTTTTCCGGCAGGAAGTTGTCCGAGAAGTCGGGTTCCAGACGGTACTCCGTGGCGCTTTTCACGTAGTCGGTGTAGGTGATCACGTGGCGCAGCGCCTGCTGGTCTACCGTTCCGGTGAACTGATGGTTTTCGTCCTGCGGGAAGGCCCGGTAGAGCCATACTTTGGCCAGATAGGCTGCCGCTGCGGTTTTGCTGACCCGGGCCTTGTCTGCAGGATACATGTCGAGGGTGTTGTAGGCCGCCTCGAAATCCTCGGTGATCCGGTTCCAGAACTCCTCTTCGGTCAGGTCGCGGTTGCCCACCTGCTCCTGGGTCTGTTCGGCATGGGCCACCTCGTCGATGTAGGGCACGTAGCGGAAGACGGTCTTCAGCTTGAAGTAGAAGTGCGCCCGCAGGAAGCGCATCTCGGCCAGACGGGCCGCTTTCTGCGGATAGGTCGCCTCATCGGCGTTCTGCACCGCGATGATGGCTTGGTTCACGCGGGAGATCACGCAGTAGAGACGGTACCACATGCCGTCGATGTTGCCCGTCGTGGAGAGCAGCGAGGTGCAGACCTCCATGTCGTGGTATCCCTGGTTGTCGGATTCGTTCATGCCGCCCTTGTAGGCGTCGTCCGAGCGGACGTCGCCGTAGGGCCAGAGGTTGAGCGGGCAGTCCCAGTAGTCGTCGCCCAGCGCCGAGTAGGCGGCGATGCACATCTCCTCGGGGTGCGACATGGCGTAGTCGCCGTCGATGACGCCCGACAGTTTTACGTCCAGGAAGTCTTCGCACGAGCTGCTTGCGCAGAGCACCGTGCATGCGATGGCCAAACTTGTTATGAATCGTTTCATTTCAGTGCGTTTTAGGTTAGAATGTCAGTTGGATGCCGCCCGTTACGGAGGTGGGGATCGGATAGCTCCATCCCGGAATCTCGGGGTCTACGCCCGTGAAGTCCCGGCTCTTGATCGTCAGCAAGTTCTGCCCGCTTATGTAGATCCGGACCTTGTCCAGCATGATCTTCGAGGTCAGCTCGTGGGGCAGCGTGTAGCCGATCTGCAGGTTGCGCAGCTTGAGGTAGCTGCCGTTTTCGATGAAGTAGGTAGAGAAGCGGCCTTCGTCGCCGTTGTTGATCGTCGAGACGGCGGGAATCGTCGATCCCGGATTCTGCGGCGTCCAGGCGTCGAGCAGACGGGCTCCCTTGTTGCCGCCCACGTCGTTCACGCCCCAGAAGTCGGTCTGGTATTTGGCCACGTTCTCCACATCGACTCCGGCCACGCCCTGCCAGAACATCGAGAAGTCGAAGCCTTTGTAGGCCATCGAGAGGTTGATGCCGTACGAGAAGTCGGGTACGGGATCGTAGATCCACGTGCGGTCCCAGGCGTCGATCTCGCCGTCGGGCACCCCGTCAGGCCCCGAGAAGTCCCGGAAACGGATGCCTCCGAGCCTTTTTCCCGGCTGGTTCGAGGCGTCGAGCTGCTCCTGCGAGGTGAACAGCCCGTCGGCCACGTAGCCCACGCGGGCTCCGTAGGGGTGTCCGATGAGCAGTTCCGTGTTGGTGTGTTCGTAGGATCCTGTGGCGGTCGAGGGGATGTAGGTGACTTCGCTGCGGAAGAAGTCGAGGTTGGCCGACAGGTCGAGGTAGAATCCGCTCCGGGCCGTGTAGCGGTATCCGAGCAGGAACTCCATGCCTTTGGTCTTCATCGCCGGGCCGTTGAGCCACGTGTAGCCGCCCTCACCTACCGAACCCAGGTAGCCGGGCTGGATGAGCATGTCGTCGATCTTCTTGATGTAGCCGTCGATCGTTCCGTAGAGCGAACCGTCGAGCAGCGTGAAGTCCAGGCCGATGTCGGTCTGCGTCGTGGTCTCCCACTTCAGGTCGAGGCCGCCGGTCTGCGAGAGGCGGAACCCCGAGGGGTAGATGCCCGAACCGACTCCGTAGATGTCGTAGGCCGTAGAGGTCAGGCGGTCCGAGCCGTAGTCGGCGATGTAGGTCGAGTAGCGGGCCGAGTTGCTGATGCCCTGGTTGCCGGTCTGTCCCCACGATGCGCGGATCTTCAGGTCGTCGATCCACTTCACCTCCTGCATGAACTCCTCGCCCGAGATGCGCCAGCCGAGGGTTGCGGCGGGGAATACGGCCCATTTGTTGTTCTCGGCGAAACGCGACGAGCCGTCGCGGCGGATCGTGAACGATGCCAGGTAGCGGCCGTCGTAGTTGTAGTCGATCTTGCCGAAGAGCGACACCAGCGAGTAGCCTTCGCTGTTTCCCGAGAACTTCATCGTGCCGGTGCCGGCGTCGGGCCACATGTAGTCGGGATCCTCGAGCGCGAAGTCCTGGCGGTTGCCGCTGAAGTAGATCCGGCGCTGGTGGTAGAGCTCCATACCGCCCAGGATCGAGAAGTTGTGCCGGTCGGCGAGCGTGAAGTCGTAGTTTATGGTGTTCGACCAGTTCCACTTCGTGTCGTTCGTCTGGTCGAGCGTCACGGAGGTGGGATTGCCTTCCTTCTTTTCGAACTTGTAGTAGTGGTTCAGCGTCCGTTTGTAATAGGTGTCGAAGTCGATGCCGAAGTTCGACCGGATAAGCAGTCCCTTGACCGGCTTGATGTCGATATAGGCGTTTCCGAATACGCGCCAGATGTGTGCGCGGTTCTCCTTGCCGTCGGTCAGCTCCCGGAGCGGGTTGTCTCGGTCGGGCATGCCGCCGATGCAGCCGCCCCAGCTGCCGTCCTCACCGTGGACGGGAAGAATGGGTTGCATCTTCAGGGCACGTTCGGTGAGGCTGCCCGGTGCATCGACCTGCGTGGTGTAGCTCGTGGTAAAGTTTTCTCCGATAACGACGATGTCTTTAAAGAGGTTGAACGATGAATTCATGCGTGCCGACACGGAGTTGAAATCCGTGTACTTGAGGATACCTTCCGTATCCTTGTATCCGACCGAGAAGAGGTAGTTGCCGCGTTCGGTGCCGTTGCTCACCGAGATGTCGTAGCGCTGGGTGAAGCCTGTGCGCGAGATGGCGTCGAACCAGTCGGTGTCGGCCGGACGAAGGGTCTTGTTGGTGTCCAGATAGCCGTCGTGCCAGCCCAGCGAGACGCCGTAGAGTTCCGGGTTGTCGAAATCGCCGTTCCAGTCGAACGTATAGCCGTAATTGGTGATGTTGGGATCCTTGCGGTCGTTCATGTTGGCCTGGAAGAGCACCTTGCCGTAGCCCTCGGTGTCGAGCATGTCCATCTTAGTCGTGTAGAACGAGGCGGTGAGCGAGGTGTTGAACTCCACCTTGAGCTTGCCCTGCTGGCCGTGCTTGGTCGTGATGATGATCACGCCGTTTGCGGCCCGCGAGCCGTAGATCGAGGCCGAAGCCGCGTCCTTGAGTACCTGGATCGATTCGATGTCGTTTGCGTTGAGCGAGTTGAGCGACGACTGCGTGGGGACTCCGTCGATCACGAACAGCGGGTCCTTGGTCGAGTTGATCGACCCGATGCCGCGGATGCGGATCGTGCCGATTCCCGAGGGACTTCCGTCCGCCGTGATGGTCATGCCGGGGATGCGGCCCTGCAGTGCGCGCATCGGGTCGGTGTCGGGCAGGGCCTTCATCTCGGCTACATTGACGATGCTGATGGCCCCCGTCAGGTCGGCCTTGCGCTGGGTGCTGTAGCCGGTTACGACCACCTCGTCGAGCGACTGTGTATCTTCCTGCAGGAGCACCTGCATCTCGGGTCGGGTTTTCAGCTTCTGGGGGACGTATCCCAGGAAGGTGACTTCGATCTCTGCGCCGGAAGCCGTTTCGATGGCGAAGCGGCCGTCTACCCCCGTACTTGTGCCGTTGGAGGTTCCGCTTTCGACGATGGCGGCTCCGATGATGGGCTGCTTGTCGGAGGCCGAGAGGACGATGCCTCTGACGACCTGCCGTTGGGCGATTGCTTCCGGGACGACCAGAAACAGCAATGCCGCCAGACAGCATAGGAATGAGGTTCGTTTCATGATGGTTGGTAGGTTTAAGGTTGTGTGGTTGGTGTGGTGACTGCCCCGGTGGGGCTCGGTCAATACAAATTTAGCGGGACGGTCTCCTTTTCCGTGTAACACATGTTTCATTTGGTGGTACTCCGGTTACCGGGTAACATGCGTCGCATGCCGTGCAACCGGCACGAAATCAAAGGCCCTCTCCGCGACGGAGAGGGCCTTCGTTTGTGTGGCAGATCCGTTCTATTCCCCGGTATATTCGGAGGGCGTTTTGCCGTAAAGGGCCTTGAAGCACTTGCTGAAGTAGGAAGGCGAGGTGAACCCGGTGCGGTAGGTGATTTCGCTGACGGTCCATTGCCGCTGTTCCAACAGGGCGAGCGCCTTGTTCAGCCGGAAGTTCCGGATCAGTTCCGAGGGGGCCGTACCGAAGAGCTCCTTGGTCTTGCGGTAGAGGTGTACGCGCGAGAGGTTCAGCTCCCGGCTGAGATCGGCCGTCGAGAAGCTGCTGTTCGCGGCCTGCTTTTCGAGCAGTTCGAGCAACCGGGTCCTGAACTGTTCGTCGAATCCGACGATCTGACCCACCTCGGATGGCGGGAGGTAGTTCCCCTCCTGGATCCGCGAACCGAGGCTGCGTCGCATCCGCTCCCGGTCGTCGAGCAATGTGACGATCTGCATGTGGAGCAGGTCGATGTTGAACGGTTTCTGGATGTAGGCGTCGGCACCTTGGGCCATGCCCTGCAACTGGTTCTGTTCTCCGCACAATGCCGTCAGCAGAATGACCGGCAAGTGGCTCAGGCGCTGGTCGTTCCGGATTTCGCGCGTCATCTCCAGCCCGTCCATGTCGGGCATCATGACGTCGCTGACGACCAGTGAGACCTTCGGGTCGAGCCGCAGCAGGCGCAGGGCCTCCGCCCCGTTGGTGGCCGTTTCGATGGGAAAGCTCCTGCCCAGTTCCCTCCGGAGGTATTCGCGGATGTCGGCGTTGTCCTCGACGATGAGCAGTTTTTCGCTGCGCCGTTGCTGCAGCTTGGCCGAGACCAGCGAACCGTCGGATCTGCCTTTTGCCTCCCGGAGTGCGGAGGGGGACTCCTTGATTACGGTCCGGTCGGCCAGGTAGGCCGTTCCCCGTTGCAGACGGAGCCGCATGCGCGTCCCTCCTTCCGGCCGGTTTTCGGCCGAGATCTTTCCGTGGTGCAGCTCCGTGATTTCGCGGCACAGGTGCAGCCCGACCCCGGTGCCGGGGTTGCGGTCGTCCGTGAAGAACCGTTTGAAGATGTGCGGCAGCCGTTCCGGCGGGATGCCGCAGCCGCTGTCCTCCACCTCGATGGTGACCCAGTCGCGATCGCACGTGCTGCGGACGGTGATCTCTCCTCCGTCGGGGGTGAAACGGAAGGCGTTGGATAACAGATTCATGAAGATCAACTCGATCTTGTCCGCATCGACCGTCAGCGGGGCGTTGCCGCTGTGATCCTGCAGGGTGAAGCGGATCTTCCGGGTCTGTGCCAGCGGTTCGAAGCAGCGGCCGACGTCGCGGAGAAAGTCTGCGATGCGGATCTCGGTCAGAATGAGCACTTCGGACTGGTCCTCCATACGGCTTACGTCGAGGATGCGATTGACCATCTTCAGCAGCCGGTCGGCATTGCGGATGATGAGTTTGAGGGTTTCGTAGACCGGTGCCGGCAGGATGTTCCCCTGGCGGGTGATCTGTTGCAGGGGATTGATGATCAGTGAGACCGGGGTGCGGATCTCGTGCGAGAGGTTGGTAAAGAAGCGCAACTTGCTGGTCGAGGCGCGCTCCAGCTGCGTGTTCTTCAGGGTCAGTTCCCGGCGCTGGAATTCGATCTGGGCATTCGTTTCGTGCAGTTCCCGGTTCTTTTGCCGGATCTTGCGGTTGGCATAGAGCGCATAGATCAGTATGGGAATCAGCAGCGCCGTGAGGCAGAAGATGGCCAGCGACGAGTTCTGCAGGTAATCGAAGCGGACCGACAGGGCGTTCAGCTCCTCGCGCTGGCGGTTGATGCGGCGCTGGTAGTCCTCCATCTGCTGGGCCTGTGCGATCAGCGTCTGCGCATTGGAGCGGTCGATGGTGGCCGTGTTGAGGCGGACGTTCTTTTCCACGGGAACTCCCTGAAGCAGTTCGACGGCCTTGCGGATGGCTGTCGCACCGCCCGTCGGATAGAGGAACGAGGCGTCGAGCCGTCCGTCCACGATGGCTTCGAGCCCCACGCCGTAGGTCGCATCGATTCCCAGATAGCGGATTCTCCGCCCCGAGATGCTGTCCCGGCGCATGATCGCCTCACGAGCGGCCAGGGCCATTACGTCGTTGTGGGCGAAGATGCAGTCTATGTCGTCGTAGCTTTCGAGTCGGGCGATACGTTCGGCTGCGATATTCGGCTGCCACTCTCCGTGGACCGAATCGACGCGGTAACTGTCGCCGAGCGTCGATAGCAGTCCGTTGTGCCGTTCGACGGCCGGGGTGGAGCCGGGGATTCCCCAGATCTCCAGGATGCGGGACCCCGGGGGCAGGTGCTGGCGGATGTAGCGTCCGGCCGTTCGGCCGATCTGGTAGTTGTCGGCCCCGATGGCCACGCTGTATTGGTCGGAGTTGATCATCCGGTCGAGGATGATCGTCGGGATGCCGCGCAGGTAGGCATCGACCGTGACGTCGGTGAGCGGTTCGGCCTCGTTCGGCGAGACGATCAGGACATCCACCGGATCGGCCGACCGGGTCAGTTCGGTGACCTGCTGTTGCTGCAGTTCGTTGTCGTAGTCGGCGTTGCGTACGGCCAGCCGGACGTTCGGGTAGTTGGCCGATTCGATCTGCATGTCGAAGAGCATCGCTTCGCGGAAAACGTCCGAGCAGCATTGGGAAAATCCGATGACGATTTCCTTCGGATCCGCGTTTTTTTCGCGGCAGGATGAAAAGAGCAGAGTCAGGGCCGCAAGCAGCGGTACCCGATAAAAGCGGAGGTTCATGGGTCGGTGTTCGGTTGTACAAAAATAGTGAAAAAAGCGGAACGGCATGGCGGAATCCGCTTTTCAATCCGCCTGCTCCCGATCGGATTATCGGATCGGGACCCGCGCCTCGTCCCGGGGAGAGGCACTTTCGGACCGGCTCTTCGGATCGCCGTACCACCATACGGTCGTGGCATAATCGACCGTTCCCGGGTGCCAGCTGAGCATTTCGATGTCGAACCGCAGACGGCGGTGGAACGGAATGGCGTCGAGGTTCCGGGTGCGCATGAAGGTGTTGTATCCGTGCGATGACGCTTCGTCGGCCCGCGGCGCTCCGCCGAAGGGGGTGTGGAACGGTACGACCGGGGCCCAGGAGCAGTTGTAGTAGTCCTCCGTGCCGGTCCCGAAGTGCGACGGGAACGGATCGTCGTCGATCCATATCTTCTCATCCCCCTCGCCGTACCAGTCCGGTGCGTTGTTGTAGAGTGTCAGCAGGTCGCCGCGCAGTACGCCCCGGCCGCTGCAGGTGATGAAGTTCCAGTCGAGATTGTCCGGAGCGTCGTAGTTCGGACTGACCGGGATGTCGCGCTCCTGGCGCCAGGTGGTGTGGAAATAGAGCGTCGAGGGGGTCCGGGCATACCGGTCCGTGGTCGTCTCGACAAGGACGTCGGCCTCACGGTCCGTCGTGTTCTCCAGAGTGAGCGAAGCCGTGTGGCGGTAGGGCATGACCCATCGGCTCTCGATGCGCCCCATCCCGTCGCAGTCGAGGTACCAGCTCCTGACCTCCGGGGCTCCGATGCCGGCTCCGGCGAACTCGCCGAGCGGGGCCCATACGGTGTTCATCCCGTCGAAATCCATGCTCAGGGTCAGCCCGCGCATCAGCCGTGCGTAATCGCTTCCCGCTCCCGGGGCGGCAACCTCGAAGCGGAGGGTGTAGATGGCGCGATCCTCGCCGTCGAGGGAGAGCGTCTGTTTTTTGCCGGGGGCCAGCCGCATGCGGACCCGGTGCTGTTCGCCGCCTTCGTATGCCTGCGGGCGGAGCAATTTTGCCGAAAGCTCCTCCAGCCGAAAACGGAGCCGTTCCGTGTCCGATACCTCGAAACTTTTGATGCGGGTCCCCGGCGCATAAGTCCGGTAGTTGATCTGGTAGTAACGGGGAACGAACCGCTCCCAGTCGGGCTCCTCGAACGTGATGCGGCAGTGCGAGGCGTAGGGCAGCGGCAGCATGAAGGTGTTTCCGCCGCGGCCTTCCGGCCGTGTCTCGTAATTGGTATGGCGCAGCGACAGCGCCTCCCCGACGAAGAAGGGAGCCTGTGACAGGTCGTAGGCGGGAATGGTGAAGCGTGGGGCGGATTCTCCGTCGAAATAGAAACGGAGCGTGCCGCGTTTGTCCGAGGTGGTCATCCAGATACGGGTCACCACACCGGGCCCTTCGGCCTCGAACAACACCTTTTCGCGGTGGCCGTTGATTGTTTCGATCCGTTCGTAGCCGCTTCCGTCGTTGTTGGCGAACCATCCGGGTTGGTCGGGGGATACCGAACGGCGGTCGTAGCTGCTGGTCTGGCGGAGGGAGTATTCGGGGAATTCTGCGGCGGACGTGTAGTCCGTCATCTCGTCGAGCAGGGTTTCGAGCGTGACGATCTCCGATTTGTAGGATCTGTGGCCGTGGTTGCAGGCCGTCAGACAGAACAGGGCGGCACATGCCGCCGACAGGCAAACAAGTCTCATGAAGGTTGGTGTCTTAGGTTTCGGTAACAAAATTAGCCGGGCCGCTCGTTTGGGTGTGTAACGCTCGTATCGGAATCGATAACGGATGTTACATCCGTGACACGAATGTGATTTGTCGCGGATTCCGGTGTCGCAGAGCAGGATGGGTTTTGTCCGGAGGCTTTTCGTTGTCGTCCGTTCCTGAGGGAAAAATACGCATTTATGCGTATCGGTGCGGAGTAAAAAACGGCTAATTTTGGTCGTTTAAATCGGCTTACTTGCAAATTCGGACCGTCCGGGTCCGGCACAGAGAGGCTAAACACATAAAATTCAAATAAATATGGTTGATATTTTTGACCGGCTCGAGAAGAACGCCGGCGGACCCATCGGTCAGTACATGTCGTATGCGCACGGATATTTCGCATTTCCGAAGCTGGAGGGCGAGATCGGCCCCCACATGAAATTCCGGGGCAAGATGATGCTGAACTGGAGTCTGAACAACTACCTCGGACTGGCCAACCATCCCGAGGTGCGCAAGGCCGATGCCGAGGGTGCCGCCCAGTTCGGCATGGCCGCCCCGATGGGAGCCCGCATGATGAGCGGTCAGACCAAGTACCACGAGCAGCTGGAGCGTGAACTGGCCGAGTTTGTCGGCAAGGAGGATGCCTTCCTGCTCAACTTCGGCTACCAGGGCATGCTCTCGATCATCGACTGCCTGCTGACCCCGCGTGACGTGGTGGTCTACGATGCCGAGGCCCACGCCTGCATCATCGACGGCCTGCGCCTGCACAAGGGCAAGCGTTTCGTTTACGGCCACAACGACATGGAGTCGCTGCGCCTGCAGCTCAAGCATGCCACCGAGCTGGCCGAGGAGCAGAACGGCGGCGTGCTCGTGATTACCGAGGGCGTCTTCGGCATGAAGGGCGACCTGGGCAAGCTCGACGAGATCGTGGCCCTGAAGAAGGATTTCAAGTTCCGCCTCCTGGTGGACGACGCCCACGGCTTCGGCACGATGGGTGAGGGCGGCCGCGGTACGGCTTCGCATTTCGGTGTCGTGGACGGCGTGGACGTGCTCTTCAACACCTTCGCCAAGTCGATGGCCGGCATCGGCGCCTTCGTCAGCGGTCCCCGCTGGCTGATCAACCTGCTGCGCTACAATATGCGTTCGCAGCTCTACGCCAAGTCGCTGCCCATGCCCATGGTCATCGGCGCACTGAAGCGTCTGGAGCTGATCCGCAACCACCCCGAATACCAGCAGAAACTCTGGACGATCGTCCGTGCGCTGCAGAGCGGCCTGAAGGAGAACGGGTTCAACATCGGCGTGACCAACTCGCCCGTGACCCCCGTCTTCATGAAGGGCGGTATTCCGGAGGCCACGAACCTGATCGTGGACCTGCGCGAGAACCACGGAGTCTTCTGCTCGATCGTGGTCTATCCCGTGATCCCGAAGGGCGAGATCATCCTGCGCGTCATCCCGACGGCCGCCCACACGCTCGAGGATGTGAACTACACGCTCGAGGCCTTCAAGTCGGTACGCGACAAGCTCGAAAGCGGCTACTATGCATCGCTGCCGATCCCGGTTCGCGCCGACGAAGGATTCAAGGTTCGCTAATAAGCAGATTGCCCGCGTTGGGGCAACCGACCGATAATCAGGAACTCCCGGACATGTGTCCGGGAGTTTTCGTTTTCCATATTGCGGTTTTTGTGAGGAAATGGCGGCAAAAATTTGGAGATTCGGATTTTTTGCCTACCTTTGCACTCGCAATCGAGCAATGCGGAAATAGCTCAGTTGGTAGAGCGCAACCTTGCCAAGGTTGAGGTCGCGGGTCCGAGTCCCGTTTTCCGCTCCAACGAAAAGAGGAGAACTTTCAAGTTCTCCTCTTTTTTTCGTGTCTGGCGGTTTGTGGCTTGATTTGAGCGCTGCAGCCGGACAATGGCCTCAGGCGGTCTCTGTCACTGCTCCTGCGTCAGGACCCTGAGCCGGTTGAACAGTTCGGTGAGGTGCAGTCCGGCGTGCTGCATCGACAGGGCTTTTTCCATCCCTTCGTCGGTCAGCGAGAAGAACATCTGCCGTTTGTCGTCGCGGTTGATGTCGCGGCGGATGTAGCCTTTGTTCTCGACGGCCGTGATGACCTTCGAGACCCGCGAGTTGGACAATCCGATGTATTCGCAGATCGAACCGGCCGACTTGGCCTCCCCGCTCTTCAGGCAGCAGAGCAGCATGGCCTCGTTGATGGTGATGTCGTGTGCCTCGGCGAACGCCTTTTCGAATTGGTAGAGTGTTTTGTATATCTCCTTGATGATACAGATCGATTCCATCTTCCGCGGTTGGGTTTTACCGCTGCAAAGATAGGCGATTCGGTGCTCTTTGCCAAGAACTCCCGCAAAAATGGCTGCAGCTGTTGCCCGGCAGCCTCAGACGAGAACGTATCCCTCCTCGCTTTTGCGCAGGACTCCCTGGCGGACCAGTTGGGCGATTGTCCGTGACAGGGAGGGGCGTGTGACGCCGAGGATGAAGGCCGTCTCCTGAAGGTTCTGTACGGCCGGGTTTTTCTCCAGATAGCCGATCAGCCGCGACGAGAGGGTCTGCAGGGCGAACTGCTGCACGCGGCTGGTCAGGAAACGGCTGTGGTCCGAGAGAATGGAGAGGAAGTTGCGCAGTACGGCCGTATCGCTTTCAATCAGGGCAAGCAGACTCTCCCGGCTGACGATCCACAGCCGGCACTCCGTGTTGGCGATGACCGATACCGGGAAGGTGTTCTCCGTGGCGAAGAGGAATGCCGAGGCCAGCACGTCGGGAGCCGCCAGGGTATCGAGCGTGAATTCGCGCCCCTCTTCGTTGGTCATCTGCACGCGGACGCTCCCCTCGCACAGCAGCAGCAGCGAACGGCAGACGCTGTTCTGCATGGCGATGAATTCGCCTTTGCGGTAGTTGGCGATACGCGAGGGCGATTTCTCGAGAATCGGATCGACAAGCGTGCGGTCGCAACCCCGAAACAGGGGCATGTCGTAAAATTCACATTCCATATGATTTTGATCTGTCGATTGTTGTGCCGGTCCGTAACAAATGTTACGCCAAGATCCGTATCGTGCCTCTAATTTTGCGCCGGATTTTGGACGGGGTGCGTCGGTCGGGCCGATCGGACGCCGCGCAGCCTGACTGCAAATATACGAAATACATGAGACAGATGAGTGGAATAAAGCGATTTTTATGGTTGAGTGCGGTGCTCCTGACCGCCTGCCAGGCCGACGATCCGGCCGACGGCCTGCCCCGTCCGGCAGCGGAGGGTGTCTCCTTCCGCATGAGTTGTGCGGGCTATGAGGACGGGAATGTCCGTTCGGACCTTCGGCAGGAGGCTGAATACGACCGTGTGGAATTTTGTGTGGTGGACGGCTCCGGCTCGGCCGTCGGCGGAGTCAAGTGCCTGTACGATCCGGCGGCTTCCGAGGTGCGGATCGAAGGGCTCCGCGAGGGCGACTACCGCCTGCTGGTGCTGGGAGTCCGGGGCGATGCGGAGGCCGACGGCGTGACGATCCGTACGATCCGCAGCGAGGAGGACGAATGGCTGAGCTTCCCCGCCGACCTGCAGCGGCCGCTCGGGGCCGAGTATTTCCATTCGCGTACCCCCTTCTCGGTGGTGGCGCGCAAGGGCCCTTCTGGTACGGAGCTCGAGGCCGTCGTCGAGGAGGAGGTCATACAGCACCGGATCATCGGGCGGACCGACTTTTCGTTCGCCTTCAACAATCCCTATGTCGAGACGGCGCTGCAGACCCGGCGCGTCACGCTCCTGGCACCGCGTTTCCGTACCGGCCTGACGGGCGGCGGTCTCTTCGCGGGTACGGGCGACAGCCCCGACATCGAACTGGACCTGGACGAGGCGACAACCTGGCTCTTTCCGCCGACGGCCGAGGATGAGCCGCTTCACGGCGAGGTTGAGCTGACAACGCGCAACTACCGCGGACACACCGTCCGGCGTGCCTACGGCTTCACGCTCGGGGAGGTAGCCCCCAACCACATCGGACGGGTGAGGACGACGGCCGTGCATCCCGACGACGAGTCGGCCACGGCATTCGTCACCGAACGGACCTTCGAGCGCTTCGGTCTGGAGCGTATCTTGCAGGACGACGAGCCGAAGGAGGTCTACACCGATGCCGCACAGCGGACCTTCAATACCGCGGCGCCGCTGCAGGTCTCCGTGACCGACGACGGGCGTCTCCACGTCCGCTTCTATTCGCCGCGTGAGGTGACCGGCCTCCTGATTCGGGCCCGCATCCCCTCGGTCGGCAGCGAGTTCTTCGATCTGGCCTATTTCGACCGGGTCCCGCCCTTCGCGGACTTCTACGGCGAACTGCCGATGTCTACGCGCAAGACCTTTTGTCGCACGGAGTCGGGGCGGATCGTCGAGGTCGATCCCGTGCCGGCGTCCGAATGGGCCGATGCGGAGTTCCGCCTGGAGTCCGACGATCCGTTCTGGACGAAGCTCGAGGCCATCGAGCACGGATGGACCATCGGGTTCGACCTCTACGGGGGCGATCCCGAACGGGCCGACGGCGGGCCGGTCGGCAACTGGATGGGAATCCGCCCGGTCCATTGCCGCGAGGTGGTGGCCCTGTTCCTGAACTTCACCTACATGATCGACATGCCCGAACATGAGCAGATCCTGCGCGCGAATGCCGACCGTCTCTACGGCAACGGAGGCCCGGAGGACAAGGTCACGGTGGAGACGGTCCTCCGTCAGATGCGTCAGCCGCGGACGCTGCGGGTCGGACTGGTCTACCCGGGCAACGGCGTGATCGGACTCGGAGGCGGTTCGGCCTTCGGGGCCTACCAGCAGGCCTGGTTCCAGCACTATTTCAACACCTATTCGTGCGAGATCATGTTCCACGAGCTGGGACACGTGATGGGTTACAACCACAGCAGCTCGTTCACCTACGGGCCCTGGGCGCAGGAGTTGATGAACCGTTTCTATGTCGAGCACATCGGCGAGATGCCGATCGATTCGCCGTCGTACCTCGACAGCGCACAGAACCCGAACCGATATTAAGTACAAGCCAACGATACGATGATGATGAAAATAGGAAAATATCTGGGTGCGGCCGCTTTCGCCGTGCTCCTGCATCCGGCATGCAGCGAATCGCCGGAGGATGCCGCCCCGATGCCGGGCGCGGGGCCGGTGCTGTCGGTCCGTTTCGAGGCCGAGGGGGCGCTGCCTGTCCGGACGGCAGAGGCGGACGATGCGGCGATTGGCCGCGTGACGGGCTTCCGCTTCGTGCAGGGAACCCTGCACGAGATTCTCGAGGGCGAGTCGCCCTCCGAAGGGCTCCATACGTTCTATCCCACAGCCCTCGAGGGTGAACTGCACTTCGTGGCCAACGCTCCGGAGGGGCTGTTCGATGCCTTGCGTCCGGGCGGTTCGACCCTTGCGGAGTTTCTCGCACTTGGGGCGCCGGTCGGCGCGATGGTTTCCGACCGGGTGTTGATGACCGGACGCATGGAGCTTCCGGCTGAGTCGGGCCGTGCCGCGACGGTCCGCATGACGCGCAGCGTGGCGCGCGTGGACCTCGTCTCGGAGGAGCGCGGCGTCGAGGTGCGCAGTGTGTCGATCCGGCCGATCGCCGACCGCGGTTATCTCTTCGCACAGGAGTATCCGGCCGTGCCGGCTGATGCCGGGGAGACCGAATTCCGAGGGGAATACGGCGAAGGGGAGTTCATGAACAGCCGCCGGACGCTGCTCTACCTCTGTGAACAGCCTTCCGGCGGAATGACGGCCGAGGTGGTCGTCGCCTTCGGCGGGGGACTGCACCGCATGACGGCTGCCTTTCCCGCTGACCTCGTGCGCAACCGGATCTATGTGCTGCGGGTCCATGGCGCCGGAGCCGATGCCTCCGTGTCGGTTTCCGGAGGAACGTGGGAGGAGGGGGCCTCGGTCGGAACGACCCCCGCTCCCGGCGGGCTGATCGACCCTGCGGCCTCGTCGCTTCCCGAGGGGGTGACGCTGAATGCCGCGCAGGATTCGGTGCGGGTGGATTCCCGGGGCGGAGAGTTCCGCCTCGCGGTCCGTGCCGAGGCAGGCACGGAGGTCGAGATTGAGGGCCTCGTGCGCGGTGTGACCGCCTCCGTCGAACCGGCGGCACGGTCGTTTGAGCCGGTAGCGACGGTGGCTGTGTCGGCCGGGCGGCGTCTGCCGGGCGAATCCCGAGCATACCTCTATCTGAATATCGTCCGGGACGGTGTCCGCCTGGGGCGGATCGCGCTCCTCTTCGAACCCAATCCCGTGCAACTGTCCGGCGGAATCGTGCTCGACGGGGAGGGGAACTGTGACTTCGGCCGCTATGTAGATGGCGAGCTGGGGCGTCTGACGCTCCCCGAGGGCAAGGTGGCCCAGGTGGAGTTCGACGCGGACGAGGACCCGTGGCTCAAATTGGACGGTGAGGGACGGTCGCTGCGGATCCTGGCCGGCTGGAAGCCCAACGATCCAAAGGCCGACGGCCGCGTGCAGGAGGGGCGCATCGTCATCTCGCAGGCCGACGGCTCGGACGTCGAGCGTTATGCCGTGCGGCGGCGCAACTGGGGCCTTCCGGTCGTGGAGATCGGGGGCGTGTGGTGGTGCAAATACAACCTGCGCGGCAACGTGAAGGAGTTCGCCGACCAGATCCCGATCGGCGCCGATCCGGCGGATGCGGATGCACTGGCCGACTACCTGGCCTCGTGCGACGAGGGGGAGCTGCTGCGTCTGCTGGGCGACCAGTACCAGGCGGGCAATCCGGAGGGGCTTCCGCTGCGGCACGACGGCGCCTCCTTCTACTACGAGGGAATGCAGTCGGCGGCGCAGAACTTCGGGTCGATCGACCCGGCTGCCATGGCTCCCGACGGCTACCGGATTCCGGGTTACGACGACTATGCCTTTTTTGCCGGCAGCCGCAACTACAATCTCGGCGGCGTCGGGACGCGGAGCTACCGCAACATGGCGGGCGACGAGCTCACGGTGCGTATCCTCGAGCGGGAGGCGACACTGCTCGGGCAACGCTACGGCACGATGGCTCTCTATGAGTTCCGCTCGGGAGGGGCGTGCTGGGTGCTTTGCGGCCTGGGTCATCAGTGGAATACGACGGCGGGCAACATCTCGCCGATGATGTTGCTGCTGGCAACGGCCGGCGACGGTGCGAACACCTGGGTCCTGGAGGGGTATGCGCAGGCGGACCGCCCGGGACAGAACTGGCTGAAGTTCGTGGGGCAGAATTCGACCAAGACCCGGATGATCCGGTGTGTGAAGACGCCGGTGGAGTATATGTACGATTGAGAGAAAAACGGAAGAGAACGATGACGATGAAACGAAAGATATGGATGCTGCTGGCGGCCTTTGCCGCCGCAGGAGTTGTGGCGCCGGGCTGCTCGGAGGGTGGCCCGGAGCCGGATGCGGGCCCCGGTGCGGGTTCCGGTGGCGACGGTTCGGGAAGCGGGCCGCTGTTCGTCGCGGTACGAACGGCCGACTACGAGTCGGAGGGAGGCCCGGTGGCCGGCGACGATGCGGCCGGACGCCTGCGGGCCTGTCTGTTCGAGCAGGGGCGGATGACGGCGGTCTATGACGCTGCGGACGATGCGCAGGCGGGTGTCGGGTTCCGGCTCGACCGGACGACCGGGGACCGGCTCTATGTTCTTTCGGGCGATGCTGCGATGCCCGACCTCGAGGCTCTCTGCCAGGCGGGTACGACCGAGCGGGAGTGGCTCGCCCTGACGGCCGGTACGGCGGAGGGACTTCCGCTCCGCTTCTTCTCGGGACATGGCGACCTGACCGGTGCTGCGGCGCCCGAAGTGGTGCTGACGCGCGGTACGGCGCGTCTCGACCTGCACATCCGTGTGGTGGGAACGGCCTCTGTCGAGCGGCTTACGCTCGACGGTGCGGCTCTGCACACGCCGCTTTTCGGTGACGAGGCGTTTGCGCCGACCCAGCGGGGCGAGGTGTCGTTCCTGCTCGACACTCCCTGCACGGAGGATACGCCCGATGTGGCCCGGATCTATGAACAGAGCGGTGAAGGGGCGATCCTGCGGGCCGAGGCGGTTGTCAATGGCAAACGGTGCGAAATCGAGGCGGAACTCCCCGGGCGGATCCTCCGCAACCGGATTTACGTGGTGACGCTGCTCAAGGGTGTGGCCGACCAGGAGGTCCGGCTGACGGTCGAACCCTGGGAGGAGGGCGGCGAGGTCGGGCTGCACCCCGACTTCGACGGGCGGATCCGCGTGGATGCCGCGGTCTCGGAACTGCCGGCAGGGGTCTCGGTCTCCGAAGCGGGCGACCGGGTGACGCTGCCCTGCGGGCGGACCGATCTGTTGCTGGCGCTTGACTGCGGCGACGAACTCGAGCTGCTTCCCGTGGCGGGCTATCCGCTGACGGTCGAGCGTGAGGCCGATGCGGCGCAGGGGTTGGCGGGTCTCAACCGCTTCAGGATCCGCAAGTCGCTCTACGCTCCGGGGATGGAGGCCGACGAGGTGGTGCTGCAGTTCCGCCGCAAGGGCCTCTCGGAGTCCTATCCCGAGGACCGGATCGTGCTGCATCTTGAGCCCAATCCGGTCCGGCTCGAGGGCGCCATCTCGTTCGATGCCGAAAGCTATGCCTTCGACTTCGGCCGCTATGTGGACAACGAACTGGGCCGCTTCACGCTGCCCGAGGGAAGATGCCTTCAGGTGGAGTTCGGCGAGGATGAGGACCCGTGGGTGAAGCTCCTGCCGGCCGACGACGACCCGCAGGTGGTGCGCGTGTTGGGCGGCTGGCGCCCGAACGATCCCCGGGCCGACGGCCGCCTGCAGGCGGCGACGCTGGTCGTTACCGACCGGACGGATGCTTCGGTCCGTGAGGAGTACCGCATTTCGCGCCGCAACTACGGACTGCCCGTCACGTGGTTTTACGGAGTGTGGTGGTGCAAGTACAATGCGCGGGGTAATTCGCGGCAGTTCGAGGATCAGATCCTCTCGTCGGCCGATCCGGCCGTCGAAGCGGGGCAGAGTCTCTTCGACTACCTGCGCGACTGCTCGCCCGAAGAGTTCCGCGACCTGTGGGGCTGGGCCTATCAAGGAGACAGCGGCATCGGCATGCAGGTGGTCGATGACGGGGGAAAACTGGTGATGGAGGGCTTCTCCGCCTCCTCCTCCGTCCATATCAACAAACTTCCGGCCGATGCCCTCTCTCCCGACGGCTACGAACTTCCGACAATGGAGGAGTTCAACCGCATGTTCGATGCGACGGATTATGTCTGGATGATGTGGTCCGGGTCGCATACGCTGCGCTCTCCCTGGGAGGGCCATTCGCTCGTGCGGCGCGAGCAGCGGCGGCGCAACGATGTTGCGGTGGGCAGCGTGCAGATGGCCGACGTGTTGTATGCGCGGATGTGGAGCCCGGATTTCCCCGACTGCGAACCGGTCGTGTGGTACGGGCCCGGTGCGCAGTGGAACGCCGACGGAATCAAGCATTCGGGCCATTACAACAACATCCTCTTTGCGGTCTGCTCGCCCGAAGGGGCGGGGTGGTACTTCTCCGGAGCGATGAATGCGCTTTACCTCCAGAAGAACGGGGCGGGGACGAAGGATACGCGGATCCTGCGCTTCAAGAAATCCCCGGTCGAATACATCTACGGGGTGTGAATGCCGGACCCGGACGTCGGAAGATGTCCGGGTCCGCCTCTTTTGTTAGGCGTTGAGCAGCCAGATCGCCAGATTCAGGTAGGTGGCCACGGCCAGCCAGGCGAGGTAGGGGGCGAAGAGCCAGGCTGCAGGACGGCAGGAGCGGGCGGCCAGACAGGTGAAAAGAATCACCGCGGCGTCGAGCAGCAGCAGTCCGACAAGTCCTGCCGGCGGACAGCGCAGCGTGAAGAAGAGAATGCTCCACAGGAAGTTGAGCGCCAGCTGGACGGCCCACGGGAGGATCAGCTCGCGGCGCTGCCGGTCGAGCGCCACGCCGAGCGCGATACCTATGCAGAGATAGATGATGCTCCAAGCGATGGGAAAAGCGATGGCGGGGGGCGTCAGCGGGGGCTTGACCAGTGCAGGGTACCATTCGGCGATGGCGCGCGCCTGGAAGAGGCTGGCCGAGAAGCCGACGGCGAAGCAGAGCAGGACGGGGCCCAGGTAGCGGAACAGGCGTTTCATCGTGTGTGTCGTTTTGATCCAGGACAGGCAAATTTCGGGCAAAAAGCCTCTTCCGCCGCATCTTTTCGGGCGGGATTTCACTATTTTTGCAGATGTCCGGCCGAATGTCGGACAACATGCCATGAAAAATAACCTGCTTACCGAACAGTTGGCCTACAACGGTGACAGTAGGACCAAGACGCACATCCACCTGATCCGCTATTCGGCGGGAACGTTCGAGGAGACGCTGCTCGATGCCTTTACGCCCGAGGCCGTTGCGGTCGGGGCAGACGAGAAGATCTGGCTGCGCATCCACGGACTCAAGGATGCCGCCTGTATCGAGGCGGTCTGCACCCACTTCGGGGCCGATTTCCTGACCATCCAGGACATCCTGAACGCCGACCACCCGAGCAAGGTCGAGGAGCACGACGGGTTCAATTTCATGGTCGGCCGGATTTTCCAGTCGGACAGTGCCGTGCAGGTGCGGCTCATGCAGGGCGAGCATTTCGTGCTGAGTTTTGTCGAGGGCGATTCGGGCTTCTTCGACGATGTGGCCCGGGCGCTGCGCGACAACGTGCTGCGCATCCGCATGCGTACGGCCGACTACCTCTTCCTGGTGCTGATGAACGGCGTGATCTCGAACTACGTTTCGCTGGCCATGTCCATCGGCGACGAACTCGACGATCTCGAGTCGGAGCTGCTGGCCGCCCGCAATGAACGCGACATCGGCATCCAGCTCCAGATGCAGCGCCGCCGCTACATGGAGCTCAAGCGTACGGTCATGCCGCTGCGCGAACAGTTCCAGCGGCTGTTGCGCTCCGATTCGGGGCTTGTCCGCAAGGCGAGCCGCCCCTTCTTCAACGACGTCAGCGACCACCTGCAGAACGCCGTGCAGCTGGTCGAGGGGTGCCGTGAGACCCTCTCGTCGCTCATGGACCTCTACATCTCGAACAACGACCTGCGCATGAACGACATCATGAAGCGGCTGACGATCGTCTCGACGATCTTCATCCCGCTGACCTTCCTCGTCGGGGTGTGGGGCATGAACTTCGAGCGGATGCCCGAACTGCACTGGCGCTACGGCTATGCCGCGGCGTGGGGCGTGATGCTTGTGGTCGGCGTGGCGGCCTACTTCATCTTCCGCGCCAAGCGGTGGCGTTAGCCCTTCGTCCGTTTCGCTCCCGGCCCGGGTCAGAAGGGGTAGCCGATGGCCAGGTGGAAGCCGAGTCCATCCTTGAAACTTGAAAGGTTGTAGTATCCCCTGCGGTCGGGGTTCGGGTAGGGGGTGTGGAGCCCGATGCCCAGGTCGGCGCGGAGGACCAGGTAGCTGATGTCGTAGCGGAGGCCGAATCCGGTTCCCAGAGCAATCTCGTTGAAAAATCCCTTCCACTTGAGTTCGGCCCCGGGTCGTTCCGGGTCTGCCCGGAGCAGCCAGACATTTCCGGCGTCGAGGAACAGGGCGCCGTTGAGCCTCCCCAGGATGCCGAAGCGCAGCTCGACGTTGGCCTCGAGCTTGAAATCGCCCGTCTGGTCGAGGTATCCGTTGCGGTCGTCGGTCGGGGGACGGTAGCTGCCCGGTCCGATCGAGCGCACGGTGAAGGCCCGGATGCTGTTGGCTCCGCCGATGTAGAACTGTTCGCTGTAGGGCATCACCTCGGAGTTGCCGTAAGCATAGCCCACGCCGATGAGGAGCCGGGTGGCCAGCCACGTGTTGCCCTGCCCGAGCCGGTGGTAGAAGCGCAGGTCGCTCACCTCCTTGAGAAATTGCGAGTAGCGGTTGCCGAAGAGCTCCTGCGGGTGGTGTTCGCCGCACAGGGCGAGAATTCCCGAGAGCAGGTTGCCGGCCGACGTGAGGCTGTTCTGCCAGAAGAGCCGGCGGTTGCCCGTCTGCCCGTAGAGCCGGTCGAAGGTGTAGGTGTAGCCGAGCGAGGGGATGAACTGGTCGCGGAAACTCATGGCGATCGTCGGGTTGGCGTCCAGCGTTTGGTCGAAGGATTCCGTCGTGTGGAGCAGCTTGTTGTAGGTCAGCTTCAGCAGCGTCAGCGCGTGGTGGCTGTAGGCCGAGGTGCGGAAGGTGTAGCCGGCCGATCCGCCGAAGGAGATCATCCGGAAGTAGTCGGGGCGGTTCATCAGGTCGAGCCCCAGCTGGAACGAGGTGCGCCCCTCCGTATGCGTGGCCCGTGCATGTCGCCTTGCCGCTCCCGGCCATAGGAGTCGCGGCAGGTCGAGCGTGGCGTTGAGTCCCAGTTCGTAGGAGTTGAGCCGCGAGTCGCGTCCGCCCGACTGCTTGTTTCCCGTCTGCCATTCGTAGGACCCGTTGAGTTTCAGGGCCAGCACCTCGCCGCCGCGGAAGAGGTTGTTGTGGCTCACCTTGAAGGCGATGCCGGGCCCGAGGAAGCTGTTCGACTTGGAGACGACGTCGGTCTCGAGATCGGCGGCGATCGGCAGGTCGAGGCGGGCGTCGATCTCTATGTCGAGCGAGTCGCTGCCCGCGAGCGAATCGGCCGGCGGCACGTTGAGCGTCACCGAGCGGAACACGCCGAGCTTGTTCAGCTCCGTGAGGGTGCGGTTCTGCGCATCGACCGTGAAGGGCTGCCCGGGTTCGAGCGACAGGGCGCGTGCGAGCAGGCGCGGGCGGATCTTCATCGGGCGCTGCGTGATGACCGTGGCGCGCTGCAGGCGGAGCGTGTCCGTCGGGCCCGGCGAGACGTTTGTCAGCCGTACCGTCACGCTCCCCGTGCGGTAGGGGCGCAGCACCTCGGGCGGGGTGGAAGACTTCAGCTGCAGGCGGATGTCGGCCCGGCGTCCGCCCACGGTCGTGTCGGCCAGGAACTCGAGGTATTGCGGCCGGAAATAGTAGTAGCCCCGGTTGCGGAGGATGCCGGCGATGCGGTTGCGCTCCCCGGTGAGCGAGTCGAGGTTGTACTGTGCTCCGGTGCGGAGTGGGGAGGTGGCCCGCAGGCTGTCGATCAGCGGGGCGAGGCTCCCCGTAGCGGGCGGGTATTCGATCGTGCCGTAGCGGTAGGGAGGGGCGATGCGCAGCGTGTAGTCCACTTTGGCCTTGAGCCCCCGCTTGCGGTAACGGAGCTCGTTCGAGACTTCGGAGCCGAAGTAGCCGTGGTTGGCGAGCGCCTGTTCGGCGACCTGGGTGCGCAGGTCGGGGCGGACCTTCGAGATGAGCACGGGCTCCTTGGCCAGCCGCTTGTAGAACCAGTATTTGAAGCCCCGCTCCCTGGGTGTGTAGAGGTAGTTGTAGGCCCACAGCCCGATGGGCAGCGGGGTGCGCACGAAGGGGCTGTAGAGCGGGTTGTTCGGGGCGACCGAGAGGGGCTGCCGGGCTGCCGAGGCTGCGGCATCGGTGAGCGTGACCCCCGAGTCGGGCTCGATGCGGATCTTCCGGACCCCGGTGTAGAGTACCTCGCCTTCGCCGAGCCGCCGGGTCGTGGAGCAGGCCGCGCAGAGGAGGAGTGCGCAGAGCACGAGCGTGCGGCGTATGTCAGTGCGTGTCGGATTCATGGCGGTTGCGTTTTTTCCCGGTACGGTCGGCCGACCGGAAGAGGTCGAGCAGGCGGGCCATCTTCTTGCGGATGATGAAGCCCACGCCGGTCTCGGTGATCTCGCCTTCGAGGATACTCTCGTAGCCCGTGTGGCGGAACAGGCGGAGGAACATGTTCCCGCGCCGGGTGAGGACGTACTCCAGCGAGATGTCGTCGATCATGTTCTCCTTGAGGTTCTCGGTCGGGTCGGTGTCGGTGCTGAACTTGCCGCCGATGATCACCCGGAACCGGTTGCCGAAGAGGTTCTTCGAAAGGCGGTACGAATAGTCGGTGCGGGCGCCGTTCGGGTCGGTCTCGTCGTAGGAGTCGATGCCGAAACTCAGGTCCACGCCCTTGAGCGAGTTTTGCGCCCACTGGTTCAGCTCCTTCTGTACGAAGGCGTTGAGCGGGTTCTCCGCATTGGCCTTGGCTGTGGTGCCGGGGCCGGTGTAGGTGTTGTAGATCAGCAGGTTCATGGCCTGTTGGGCGCGTTGCTCGTCGGTGAGCGACTGCAGCTGGTTCTGCATCGTGAGGTCCTCGGGCGCCGAGAGCCCGAACGAAACCGCCAGGTCCTCGAGCGAGTTGCGGACCTGTACCGAGATGTCGAAATTCACCGGCCGCGACTCTCCGCCGTCGGTCGATACGCTGGCCCGCACGGTCTCCGTGGCCGTGATGTCGAAGTGCGGGTCGGCGGGGTTGCCCGTCCATTCGACATAGCTGCCCGGGCGGATGGCGAAGACCTTCTGTGCGATGACGGGCGGGTTGTAGCGCACGCTTCCTCCCGTGAGCAGGTAGCGTCCCGAAAGGGCCATGTCGCCCAGCGGGTTCATCGAGAAGGTGAGGTCGCCGCCGCCGCGGAGGTCGATGCGGTTGTTGCCGTCCGGGGAGAGGTCCACACCGGCCTTCACCTCGTCGTTGATGTCGATCTCCAGCTGCAGGTCCATGCCCCCGATCCGCACGGGTGCGGCCTCGGTTTCGGGAGCGGGCTCCTGCGTTTCGTCCCGGAACGAGACGAACGTCACGACATCCTGCGACTCGTTGCGGATTTCGGTCGGGGAGTCCTGCATCACGTAGGTGAGCTCCGTGCCGCGGAGCAGCGCAAGCCTGCCGCGCACGGTGAGTGCGTCGAGCGGGCCGCGCACCGAGGCGTTCAGGTCGAGGTATCCGGTGCCGTAGACTGCCGTGCGCTGTTTGCGGGCCACGTCGAGGAACTGGAAGTCGGAGGCGCGCAGCTGCAGGTCGGCGGTCGTGCGGGCGAGGTCCGTGAGGTCCACCGTCCCGTCGATCGTGAACGGCCGGTCGTTGGGTGCCAGGAGGGTGAAGCGGTCGAAGGTGACGCGCCGTCCGTCGAGGCGGACCGTGTCGCCGGCCAGACGGAAGGTGGTGCCGACCATCGGAACGCGGAACTGTGCCTGCGCGAAGGAGATGCCGCCGTCGAAGCGCGGGGCTTCGGGCTCTCCGTACATCCGGATGCGGCCGTGGAGCGTGCCCGCAAGGCGGAGCAGGTCGGCCGGCAGGAGGGGGTCGAGGCGCTGCAGCGGCAGTCCCGGGATCGTGCATTCGGCCTCGAGCGGCTCCCCGCCGCCGTAGCGGGCGCGGGCCGTCAGGAGCGTGTCGGCGTCGAGTGTCAGGAGGGCGTCGGCCTGCCGGATGCTTCCCTGGGCATAGGAGGCGCCGATCCCGACATTGCCGAAGCGGGCTCCGTCGTAGGTTATCCCGGCAGCCGTCACCGAGCCCTGTACCGAGAGGCTGTCGGACGACAGTCCGAGCTCTATGCGGGTTGCGAGCGTGCCGCCCACGGGCGGAGCTTCGGGAAGCAGCTGCAGCGTGCGGGCGATGTCGATTCCCGCGATGTCGAGCCGCACGCCGTCGGTGAATCCCGGGGCCGGCACGGTGTGCAGGGCGAGCCGCTGGTCGCCGCGTGTGAGCTCCAGGTCGGCCGTGACCCGGCGTCCGCAGCCATAGGCGATGCGGTTGTCCGCATTGACGTGCCATGTCCCGAGGTCGGGAAGGATGCGCCCCTCGATCAGGCTGTCGCTCCAGACGACGGCGAACCCCAGGCGGGTCGGCTGTTCGTTGGGGGCCTGCCGGCGCAGGAAGGCCCGGAGTTCCCGCCCTTCGATCCTGCCCGAGAGGGAGGTGTGTGCCAGCGAGTCGCTCCGCGGCGGGGTGTTGGCGATGCGCAGCTCGTAGTCCAGGGCATGTCCGTTGCCGGCGAGCCCGGCCGAGAGCGTGTCGAGGCGGACGCCTCCGGCCGTCAGCCCCTCGATCCGCATCCGGAGTGCTGTGGGGAGCGAGTCGCGGTTGCCGCCCCGAATCTCCAGCGCCTCGAACGATGCGCCTTTCGTGCGGAGGAAGTTGTTCAGTATGTTCTCCCGGCCGGCTGCGGCGAGCAGGCGGAACCTGGGCAGCAGGGGCTGCAGCGACCGCATGTCGATCCCCTCGGTGCGGAGACCGCGGCGCAGCGTGTCGGCGCTGCGGGCGAGGGCTGCGGTCAGCGAGTCGAGCGGCGAGGGGCTGTCGAAGACCATCGAGAGGTCGCCCGAGCGGATGCCGCTGCGGGTACCCGCCGGCCCCGTCGCGAAGGTCAGCTGCGTGGGGCGGATGTCGCTCTCGCCGGCCGGGCCGTGGAGGCGGATGTTGTCGAACGAGATACGGGCCGATAGCCCGTCGGCTTCGGAGCGTGCGGCCGAGGCGTCGAGGCGGAACCTGCCACCGATCGAGTCGGGTGTCAGCCCGAGCGCCGCGAGGTCGAACGACGCGACGTTGCCCGCGATGCGGAGCCGCTGTCCGGCTTGGGAGAGCGCTCCGTCGAGCCGCCATGCAAGCCGGAGTGCTTTGTTGTGCGAGGCGAGAAGCCCTGCGAGGCGGCACTCCTCCAGCCGGGCCTCGAGCGAGATGCCTCCGAGGTCGCGCCCGCGGTACTCCGCCCGGGCGAGGTCGCTCCGAAGGGTGGCTCGCATCGTTTCGTCCAGCGGGTCGAATCCCCGGCCGCCGGCCTCGATGTTCAGGTCGAGTCGGCCGAGCGAGTCGGCCGGCAGGAAGCGGCCGAGCGGGAAACTGTCGCAGCGCAGCACGGCCTCGTACTCCTTGCGTGCGGCGTCGAACGTTCCCGAGAGGGAGAGCCGTCCCGTGCCTACCCCGAGTGCCGTCGAGGCGGTGATCCGCCCCTGTTGCCAGCGGCCGTCGCCCCGGAGCGTGATGCGCCCGGGGATGGCGATCCGGCGCTGCAGTGCCGTGTCGGGAAGCAGCGCACGGAGGAAGTCCATCTGCCGGAGCGTACCGTCGAGCCGCACCGCGAGCTCCGCGCGGCCCGGGTCGAGCAGCTGTTTGGCGGCTCCGTCGGCCTGCAGGTCGAGGTGCCCGGGCGAGGTGACGCCCAGATGCAGGCGGCGGATGTCGGCAAGGGTCCCGGCGAGTTGCAGCGATGCGCCGATCCGCTTGTCGCGCAGCACGGCGCGGTCGAGGCCGGGAACAAACCGTGCGGCGTCACGCATCCCGACATCGGCCGTCAGGTCGGCCGTCAGCGGGGCGTCCGGGGCCAGGGCGAGGATGCCCGCCCCGGCTTTCACATCGGCCCGGAGGCTCGACTGCGTGGTGGCGATCTTCAGGCCGGTGAGCTCCGCGCCGTCGGGGGAGAGGGCGAGCGATCCGCACAGCTTCTCGACGGTGAATCCCGACCGTTCGGCGAAACGCATGCTGCGGATCCGTACGGCCAGCTGCGCCCCGTACGAACGGAGCGAGTCGATTTCGGTGTCGAAACCCGTAACGGCGATGGCCGCAGGGTCGAATCCCGCTGTGGGGCGGTGGTCCGCAATGGCATATTGTGCGCGGTTGTCGTGCAGTTCGATCCGGTCGATGCGGATCTCCCACGGTCCGGCAGCCGGAGCGTCGGCGGCCTCCGGGGCGGCTCCGGCCGTGCGGCGGGCCTCCGGCGACGGACCTTCGGCCGCAGGGCCCGTTTCGTGTTGTGCGTCGTGTCCGGCCGCAGGCATGAGGCAGGCGTAGGATCCTCTGTCGAGACGAACCGAGCGGACCGAAACGGCTAAGTTTCCGAGGTCGATGCGGGCAGCCTCGGCCCTGCCGTCGTCGAGGCGTATGTCGAGCAGCAAGGGACCCGGCTCGTTCCGCAGGCGGAAGGCGGCGTCGGCGAGGCGGAGGCTGCCGATGTCGATCCGCCACGGCGCTGCGGCCGTATCCGTAGGGGGCTCCTCCCGTTTCGGGGCGGGGCGCATCGTGAGCGCGGCATCGCCCCCGGCCAGACGCGCCGATCCGACGGAGATCGCCCTCGTGCGGAGGTCGATCATCCCGTCGAGCGAGAACGAGCCGATTGCCGCCCGGAGGCTCGTGCCTGCGAGCGAGTCGCCGTAGTCGATGCGTGTGTCGTCGAGCTGGAGACGGCGGATGTCAATCCGGCGGCGCAGCAGCGGTCCCGGACTGACGTCGAGGGCCAGGCGTCCGCACGAGAGCAGCGTGTCGCCCCGCTCCACGAGCCGGGTTTCGGTGACGGTGAGGCGGAGCGGAAAGGCCAGGCGGATGCGGCCGATCGAGAGCTCCATGCCCAGGGTGCGGGCGGCCTGTCGCTCGGCCTCCCGGCGGATGAGCTCCTGAATGCCCGGGATGTAGCACAGTGCGGGGAGGAGCAACAGCAGAAGAAGCACGGCAAGCAGGGCCCGGCGCGTGTATTTGAGGATCTTTTTCAGCATGCGGATGCGGTCCGGGTCCGCCTCTCCGTGCGGTCTGCCCACCGGGCGGCGCCGTACGGGTTCTGCCGCGGACGGCGGAATCCGATCGAAAGGTACAAAAAATCTTCCAAATCCGGAGCATCGCTCCGCCCGGCGGGGCGTGCGGCCCGCCGGCGCGATAAACGCGATGGATCGGTACGTCGGAACGGCTGCCCCGCCGGGCGGCCGCATGTCGGGTGAAAATTCGGGCCGGGCGGCTTGGCGCATTCGCTCCGGGGTGTTACCTTTGCGGAACGATCCCCGAACGAATGCGTATGAAACTCCGAAATCCGATCTTTGCCGGCGGCCGGGCGGTGCAGGATGCTCCGTTGCGCGAGGCGGCGCAGCGGACGGTCTATCCGATCCTGCTGATGGCTTGCGCGGCGCACCTGCTCAACGACATGATGCAGTCGGTCATCCCGGCCGTCTATCCGCTGCTCAAGGAGAAGTTCGGCTTTTCGTTCGCTCAGATCGGACTCATCACGCTGGTCTTCCAGATGACTTCGTCCGTCCTGCAGCCCTTTGTCGGGCTGCATGCCGACCGCCATCCGCAGCCCTATTCGCTCGCCGTGGGCATGTGCTTCACGCTGGTGGGGCTGCTGTTGCTCGCCGTGGCTCCGGGGTTTGTGTGGATCCTCCTGTCGGTCAGCCTGATCGGATGGGGATCGTCGGTCTTCCATCCCGAGTCGTCGCGTGTGGCCCAACTGGCTTCGGGCGGCCGCAAGGGGTTGGCGCAGTCGATCTTCCAGGTAGGCGGGAATGCCGGCAATGCGCTGGGCCCGCTGCTGGCCGCCCTGGTGGTGATCCCCTTCGGCCAGCACTCGATCGGATGGTTCGCTCTGGCCGCCGTTGCGGCCATCGTCATCCTGCTGCGGGTCGGCGCGTGGTACCGCGACCGGCTGCGGACGGTCTCGGGGCCGCTCTTTCCCGGAGCTTCGGATGCCGTGAGCGGCCTTTCGCCGCGGCGGATCCGCCGGGCGCTGCTGATCCTGACGGTGCTGGTCTTCTCGAAATACTTCTACATGGCCTGCATGACCAACTTCTTCACCTTCTTCCTCATGGAGCGGTTCGGCATTTCGGTGCAGGCGTCGCAGTACTGTCTCTTCGCCTTCCTCGCTGCGGCCGCAGCCGGTACGGTCATCGGCGGGCCGGTAGGCGACCGCATCGGCCGCAAGTACGTGATCTGGGTCTCGATCCTCGGAGCGGCGCCCTTCGCCCTGCTGCTTCCCTATGCCGGCCTGGCGGGGACGATCGTACTGGCCGTTGTCGTGGGACTGGTCATCTCGTCGGCCTTCTCGGCCATCGTCGTCTATGCGACCGACCTCATGCCGGGTAAGGTGGGCATGGTTGCGGGGCTCTTCTTCGGTCTGATGTTCGGACTGGGCGGCATCGGGTCGGCCTTCTTCGGGTGGCTGGCCGACCGCACGAGCCTTGAGTTCATCTTCAGGGCCAGTTCGCTGCTTCCGCTGTTGGGGATCATCACGGGCCTGCTTCCCGATGTCGAGGCCCGCAAAACAAGGTGAGGATGGATTGTGTCTGGAGATACCGCTCGCCGCTGGGCGACGTGACCCTCTCCTCCGACGGGGAGGCGCTGACCGGCCTCTGGTTCGACGGGCAGCTGCATTTCGGGCGAACCCTCGCCCCGCAGTACGGATCGTGCGCGTTGCCGGTCTTCGAACGGGCGGCGGCGTGGCTCGACTGCTATTTCGGCGGCGGCCGTCCCGATTTCGAGGTGCCGCTGCGGTGGCGCGACACGCCCTTCCGCGAGGCGGTCTGGGCGCTGTTGCGGACGATTCCCTACGGCGAAGTGGTGACCTACGGCGAGATGGCCCGTGAACTGGCCCGCCGGCAGGGCGTTGCGACCCTCTCGGCGCAGGCCGTGGGCGGGGCCGTGGGGTACAATCCGATCTCGATCCTTGTCCCGTGCCACCGGGTGGTGGGGAGCGGCGGCCGCCTGACGGGTTACGCGGGCGGTCTGGAACGCAAGGCGGCGCTCCTGCGGCTCGAAGGGGCCGACCTCCTGCGTCCTTACAGGATCAATTCATAATCGACGACATCGAGCCAGCGGCCGAATTTCCGGCCGACCTCCCTGAAGTGCGAGACGGCTTGGAATCCGAGCGCCTCGTGCAGTGCGATACTGGGTCGGTTGCCGCCCGTGATGCAGGCGATCAGGACGTGGATGCCGCGCCGGCGGCACGCCTCGATCAGTTGCAGCATCAGGGCGCGGCCGATGCCCTTCCCGGTATGCCCGGGGGCCAGGTAGACGGTCGTTTCGAGCGTGAGGCCGTAGGCCGGGCGCGCTTTCCACGGGTGAGCGAAGCAGTAGCCGACCACCTCGCCCTCCTCTTCGCAGACGAAATAGGGACAGGCCGCGGCGATGGCGGCGATGCGTTGGCGCATCGTCTCCCCGTCGGTGGGTTCGGTGTCGAACGATGCGTCGCTGTGCATCACGTAGTGGTTGTTGATGGCGGCGATGGCCGCGGCATCCTCCTGCCGTACTTCCCGGATCATGTGTCTCTCTCTGTTTTGGATCGGGGCAAAGATACGCATTTGCGGCGGATCGGTTGCACCGGGCGACGGATTATTCGACCAGCAGCCGTGTCGGGCGCCACTGCCGCATGAGCTGCACGAGCAGGAAGCTCACGGCGAAGGCCATGCAGGCGGCGAGCAGGATCCGCACCGGATCCGGCAGGGCCGCGAGGGGCTGCGTCCGGCAGACCAGGTCGTAGGCCCCCTGCACGAAGACGAAGTGGCAGAGGTAGATGCCGAAGGTGGCGCCGGCCAGCCGCGACAGCCACGGACGGGGTTTTACGGCGAGTTTCTGCACGGTGAGGAATACGGGTACGGTCATCAGGAAGACGTTGAGCCCCGAGAAGTACCAGATGATCTCCAGGTAGGCGTAGTTGCCCGGGAAGTGTTCCTGCAGGAAAACAAAGCCGAACGATGTGATGAGGTATCCGACGAGGAATGCGGGGATGCAGCAGGCGGCCAGGCGGCGCCAACTCCATGCGGGCGGGTATTTCGTGAGGTAGTGGGCCAGCAGGAGGTAGCCGGCGAATCCCGAGACGTAGTGAAAGGAGCCGAATTCGTTCCAGTCGCAGATGCCGTAGAGTCCCATGTTGCCGTAGTTGCCCGCATAGCCGGCCAGCGGGGCGAGCAGCCGGAGGTAGGGCAGCAGGAGCGTGAGGCCCCAGACGCCGAGCAGCAGCCTCAACTCACGCTTCGAGGCTCGTTCGAGCCAGGGGCTCACTACGGGCATGATCAGATAGAGCCCGACGAGCATGTAGAGGTACCACAGCGGCGTGGTCTCGTAGTTGAAGTTGAAGACGAAGTTCCATAGCCGGGGCAGCGTTGCGTCCCACGTGTAGTTTTCCGCCGCGAGCGACGTGGCGTCGCCGGCCGCCTGCACGTAGAGAAAGTAGAGGAGCGGCAGCGCGACGGACCAGAAGACGAGCGCCAGCACCACACGCCCGATGCGCCGGCGGTAGAATGCGGCGGTGTCGGTGCGTACCGGGAGCAGGAGCACGGCGGTCATCATGACGAACAGCGGGACGCTGCAGCGGACCAGACTGCCCGAGAAGACGCCGGAGAAGAAGGCCGTGCGGTCGGTGTCGAATGCGGCGACGTAGGGGTCGCAGCAGTGGGCGAATACAACCAGGAAGCAGGCCAGGACCCGCAGCAGGTCGATCCACCCGATCCGCTCCCGGCGGTCGGGTGTGGGGGTTCGAAGCGTGTTTTCCATCTTGGATCGGTTTGTTGTCGGCGAAGTTACGAAAAAAAGCGGGATCGGCCATCGGTGCCGGTCCCGTTTCTCGTGTGTGGTCGTCCGTGCCTTTCGGCCTGCAGTCTCTGCTCTTCCGAAAATGACCGTTATCCGTTCAGTCGCGCCCCCCCCCTGCTTGTCAGCGGCTCCGGGGCGGGGTTCGCCGGACTGCCGCGTCGGGTTCGCTCATCCGGCTGCGGGCGATCAGGCAGGCCCCGAGCACGGCGGCGTCGGCACCGCTGGGGTGGGTGATGATCGGGACGTTCTGGCTCATCAGCTTGAGCGAGTATTTCCGTACGGCCAGTTCGATGGGTTGCAGGAAGTAGCAGGGCTCGGCCTGCGCGAGGTTGCCGCCGATGACGATCACTTCGGGGTTGAAGAGGTTGATCAGCCCTGCAATGTGGTGCCCCAGTTCGCTGCCGGCCTGCATGACGAGCTCGATGCAGAGCGGGTCCTCGCGCTCCACGGCCCCGATGATGTCGGCCGTGGTGACGGTCTCTCCGCTGCGGACCTTCGGCGCGAGCAGCGAGGCCTCGCCGGAGTGGATCCGCTCGATGAGTTTGCGCTGGATGGCGCGGCCCGAGACCTCGGTTTCGATGCAGCCCGTCTTTCCGCAGTGGCAGAGGATGTTGTTGTTGTACATGTGGATGTGGCCGAACTCGCCCGAGTAGCCGTCCTTGCCGTGGCAGAGTTTGCCGTCGATGACGATGCCCAGTCCCAGCCCCCATCCGATGTTGATGTAGAGCAGGTTGTCGTACTGCCTGTTGAGCCCCGACATGTAGGCGCCGTAGGCCATGGCCTTGGTGTCGTTCTCGATGAAGACCCGCATCCCGAGCCGCTCGCTCAGGATGTCGGTCAGCGGCGTATCGACCGTCTCCTCGAAATTGAAGGTCGTGGCGCTTGTTCCCGTGCGGCTGTTCACGCGCCCCGGAACGTTGATGTTGATGCCGGCGATGCGCTCCGGAGCGATGCCGTCGAGCGTGGCGACGAACCGTTGGATGCGGCGGCATACCTCGTCGAGCGTGTCGCGGGTGTTCTCGAGCCGGAAATCCGTGTGCCGTTCGATCCGCACGGGTTGCCCGACGAAATCCACCAGTCCGATGTTGAGCTCAAAGGCCCGCATGTCCACGCCCATGAAGCAGGGGCAGGCCTCGGGCCGAACGCCGTAGCGTACGGTGCGGCGTCCCTTGGCGTGCAGACAGATGCGGTCCGTCTCGACGATCTGCCCTGCGGCGAGCATCTCGGAGACGTACTTGGCCACGGTGGTCAGGCTGAATCCCGTGGCCGAGGCGATTTCGGGGACCATGAACGAGCCGTTCTGCATGATGTGCTGCATGATGCTGCTGCGGACCGTTCCGCCGACGCTCCGTTCAGACGGGCAGAAGAGGTGTTCTTTTGTCATGTATCGGATGTCCTTTTGTTACAAATTTACGATTTATTCGGCGGAAAGACAAATCGGATGTTTGAAAAATCACTTTCATATCACATATGTTTGATAATATATCCCTCTTTATGAAAATTATGCTTGATAATTGATTGCGGCTGATTTGTGGGCATGCGGATGAGTATTTTGTGGGTTTAATTATTGTTTGTCAGTTGTTTATCGTGTCTTTTTGTTTAAAAAACTTGACTTTTTATTTCATTTTAATTAAAAAACATTTTGTGTTATCTGAAACATTACATAGCTTTGTATAGACCGATATCCGAACGTCATTCAAATTACCTATATATTATGGAAAAGATCAAAGGACTTATCGACGCGCCGTTCACGCCGTTCGACCGCAACGGCGATGTGAACTGCGAACCCATTCCGGCCTATGCTGCCATGCTGCATAAGAACGGCCTGAAGGGTGTCTTCATCAACGGCTCCTCGGGCGAGGGCTACATGCTGACCACCGAGGAGCGGATGGCTCTGGCCGAAAAGTGGGTGGCCTCGGTACCCGAAGGGTTCAAGGTGATCGTGCATGTAGGCAGCTGCTGCCTGCGCGAGAGCGTGAAACTGGCTGCCCATGCCGCCGAGATCGGAGCCTGGGGCATCGGCGCGATGGCGCCTCCCTTCCCGAAGATCGGGCGTATCGAGGAGCTGGTCAAGTACTGTGAGGCGATCTGCCACGCGGCCCCCTCGCTGCCCTTCTACTACTACCACATCCCGGCCTTCAACGGTGCCTACCTGCCGATGGTCGAGTTGCTGAAGGCCGTGGACGGCCGCATCGACAACTTCGCCGGCATCAAGTACACCTTCGAGAGTCTCTACGAGTACAACCAGTGCCGCCTGTACGGCAACGGCAAGTACGACATGCTTCACGGTCAGGATGAGACGATCCTGCCGAGCCTGGCCCAGGGCGGTGCGCAGGGCGGCATCGGCGGTACGACGAACTACAACGGCCGCGAACTGGTAGGGATCATCGAGGCCTGGGAGCGCGGTGACCTGGAGACGGCGCGCGAAAAACAGAACTTCTCGCAGGCGGTCATCAACGTCATCTGCAACTACCGGGGCAACATCGTCGGCGGCAAGCGGATCATGAAGCTCATCGGACTGGATCTGGGCCAGAACCGGGTTCCGTTCCGCAACATGACCGACGAGGAGGAGGCTTCGATGAAGCGCGAACTGGAGCAGATCGGCTTCTTCGAGCGCTGCAACCGGTTCTGAACAACGGAAAAACGAAAACCTAAAACCTGATATCATGAGAAACCATTTCCTCAGTGCGGTGGCATGCTGCTGTGCGCTTTGTGCTGCGGTCTCCTGCGGCGACGACGACGGCAGGATGCCCGATTATTCGAAGCCGGCCGAGCAGACGATCGCCTTCCGTTGCGTATCGACCTGGGGCGACGACAACCCTACGCTCTGGACAGACGAAAGCCGGGTCGGTCTCTACTGTGAACAGACCGGGTCGGTGAATACCCCACTGGCTCCGGCTGCCATTTCGGCCGGTGAGGCCGAGGGGCTGTTTTATACACGGATGCCGTGGGAGAAGTCGAAGGAGTACCTCTTCTATCTCTATGCACCCTATGGCGAATCGAACACCTCGACCCTCATTTCCGGGTCGCTGAGTGCTGCGCAGATGCAGAACGGCGCCTCCTCGTCGCATGTGGACGGGCTCGGCCTGGCCTACGCTGCTGTGACGGCCTCCGAACCTTCGGAGACGCCGCTGGCAGTGACACTGAAGCAGGTGTTCGGCTACCTCGACCTGTCGGTCTCGACCACGAAATGGGCCGGCTGGACAATGGAGTCGATCCAGATCGAGTCCCTTACGGATGCGGTTCTGGCCGGATACTATACCTTTGACCTGACTACCGGAAAGCTCGAGTTCGAAGCCGATACCTCGAAATCGCTCCTGTTGCGGGTCAGCGGCGGCGAACTCTCCGGCGAGCCGTTTCATGCCTATGCCGTAACCGCTCCGTCGGACGGAACCCCGCAGCGCTACGGCATTACCGTGACGGTAGCCCGCGAGAACGAATCGAGCAGGGTCCTCACCGGAGAGGTTTCGCTCGACGGCGGGCTGGCTCCCGAAGCGCAGACCTCCCTGACGCTTCCGATTGACACGTTTGACGAGACCATGGCCGAAGACAATTCGATCGATCTGAGCGATCCGGACGGCGACGGCACGCACGAGACGGCCAACTGCTATGTGGCCTCTCTGGCCGGCCAGACCTACCGCTTCCCGGCCAACGTCATGGGCAACGGCGCTACGACACCCGCAACGTCCGGATATGCCGGTGCGGGATCGGCCGACGGCATCGTCCCGGCTCCGCTGGCTCCGGCTTCCGCCGGCCTGCTCTGGCAGACGGCTCCGAATCTGTTGCTCGATGTCAAACTGCGCGGTACGGAGGTCTACTTCACGACCAACGGCACGGCCGGCGAGACCCTTTCGGAGGGCAATGCCGTGATTGCGGTGTTCGACGCCTCCGGAAACATCCTCTGGAGCTGGCACATCTGGGTGACGGCTGCCGATCTCGACGCCGCCGTGCAGACCTATGTTCTTCCGGGCGGTTTCGCGGCGGCCGGTACGACGGTCATGATGGACCGCAACCTGGGCGCCCTGAAGTCGGGGCTGTGGGAGACCAACGGCGATAACCTCTCCTACGGACTGCTCTATCAGTGGGGCCGCAAGGATCCCTTCCCGAATATCGACGATGCGGATATGGGCGGAACCGGAGCTTTGGCCATCACGCGGCTGCGTAAGACCTACGATGCCGCAGGCAATGCACTGACGGCCGACAATACCTCCACGGACCTCTCGGCCACTTCGTGGCGCTATATCAACGGCAAGGCGCTCTCCGCAGAGCAGATCGCCCGCTACCCGATGAACTTCACCTGTGCCAACAGCAACTGGATCGATACGCCGCAGGATGACCTGTGGGGCAACCCCTACAGTGATGAAATCGGCGATACGGGCCACAAGTCGATCTACGATCCCTGCCCGCCGGGCTACCGCGTGCCGCACCGTTATGTCGGAACGCCCTTCACGGTCGATGGACTCAATGCGAAGAAAACCCCCGATAACTGGAACGCCCAGTACAAGACGCAGACCGAGATTCAGGCTGCCGGAGGCAACATCTTCTCGTTCGGCAACGGTCAGAGCACCTACCCGCTCGGAGGCATGTTGTTCCTGAACGGAGGTTCGATCGTCCCGTTCCGTACCGGCAAGTATGTGGGTCACTACCAGGTGAGCATGCCCGCTTCGAGCACGACGAAGTCCTACCGCTTCTACTTCGATTATGCGAATGTCAATCCCGACGACAACAACGCCCGTTACATCGGCGGCAGCGTCCGGTGCATGAAGATACAGTAAACGATATTTTGCTCCCTCCGCCCGGCGTGCCCGGATTGCGCGGCGCGCCGGGCCGGGCGGGACAACTTCTGTAAAACCCAACACAATGACCATTCAACAGGAACAATATTTGAAAGATTGCCGCACGCGTTATGCGGCTGACCTCACGGACGACATCATGCCCTTCTGGATGCGGCACGGGCTCGACCGCGAACACGGCGGCGTCTACACCTGCGTCGATCGCGACGGCACGCTGATGGACACGACCAAGTCGGTGTGGTTTCAGGGACGCTTCGGCTATGTCTGCGCTTCGGCCTACCGCCATGCTGGGGGTAATCCCGAGTGGCTGGAGGCCTCGAAGAGCGCGCTGGAGTTCATCGAGCGCCATTGCATCGACACCGACGGGCACATGTTCTTCTCGGTGACGGCCGAGGGGGCTCCCGTCCAGAAGCGGCGCTACGTCTTCTCGGAGTGCTTCGCCTCCATCGCCATGGCCGAATATGCTGCGGCCTCGGGCGATGCGCGCTGGGCCGAGAAGGCCGTGGAGATGTTCCGCAACATCCTGCGCATGCTCTCCACCCCGGGATTCCTGCCCCCGAAGACCTATGTCCCCGCGATCGGGCACTCGATCACGATGATCCTGATCAATGTGGCGCTGGTCATCAAACAGGTATCCGACGATCCGGTGCTCGACGAACAGATCGACCGCTCGATCGACCTGCTGCAGCGCTGCTTCATGCACCCCGAGTTCGAGACGCTGCTCGAGACGGTCTCGCCCGACGGCGGGTTCATCGACACCTGTGCCGGAAGAACGATCAATCCGGGACACTGCATGGAGACGGGCTGGTTCCTGCTCGAGGCCGCCCGCATGCGGGGCTGGGATGCGCAGCTGGTCAAGATGGCCGCCACGATCATCGACTGGGCCTGGAAGTGGGGCTGGGACGAGCCTTACGGCGGAATGATCAACTTCCGCGACTGCCGGAAGTTCCCGCCCCAGGACTATTCGCAGGACATGAAGTTCTGGTGGCCGCAGTGCGAGACGATCCTCGCCGGACTCTATGCCTACATCGCCACGGGCGACGAAAAGTACCTCGAGATGCACCGCAAGGCGCACGACTATGCCTTCGGAGTCTTCCCCGATGTCGAGTACGGCGAGTGGTTCGGCTACCTGCACCGCGACGGTACGGTCGCCCAGCCGGCCAAGGGCAATCTTTTCAAGGGCCCGTTCCACATCCCGCGCATGATGATCAACGCCACGCGGCTGTGCGACGAAATTCTGAACAAGTAAATCTCAAATCAACCTGAATAATGAAACCTCAAAACATGCGTATGTACCGCGCGGCGCTGATGGCCGGTTTGCTGGTGATGCTGCCCTGTGCGCTTTCGGCCTGTGCGGACGATGAGATCAAGCGGCCCGATGTGACCGCCCCGCTGATGCCCGAACTGGGTCCGGAAGGGACCGAAGGGACGATCAGCCTCTCGCAGATCGAATCCTCGACCCCCTTCACGGCGGGTACGGGTGCCAACTCCTACCGCATTCCCTCGATCGTAACGGCCGGTGACGGTTCGCTGCTGGTCTTCTGTGAGGCACGCCACGAGTCGTGGGTGGACAAGAGCCATACGGACATCGTGGTACGCCGCAGCACGGACAACGGGAAGAGCTGGTCCGAGGCGGTGAACCTGACCGCTTCGGCCAACGGCGGCGAATATGCCTTCATGGACCCGACTCCCGTGGCCGACACCGAGACGGGCAAGATCTTCCTCTTCTGCTGCCGCTGGGTCAAGTCGGATGCCGATGCGACGAAGACCCGCGCCTTCCGGGTCGTATCGACGGACAACGGCGCCACGTGGGGCGCTCCCGAGGATGTCACCGCAACGGTGATCCGCGAGGGGTATTACAGCTCGGGATTCGGTCCGGGTTCGGGTATCCGGATTTCGCGGGGCAAGTATGCCGGGCGGCTCATCTTCCCTTCGCGGCAGTACGACGGCACCTCGAGTTCCGGTGTAGCGGTCTACTCCGACGACCACGGGGCGACGTGGAAGATCGGCTCGGAGGTGCTCGGCGGCGAGTGCCAGATTGCCGAGGCCGGTGAGAACTCCCTGACGATCAACGTCCGCAAGGGCTCCGACCGCTATTCGGCCTTCTCGAAGGATGGCGGAAAGACCTGGTCGCAGGCGGCCAAGGACGGCGGGCTTCCGTCATTCGAGAGCGGATGCCATGCGAGTGTCTGCGGGGCCGGCGGGAACACGGTCCTCTACTGCGGTCCGAAGGGTGGTGCGAAGACTACCTCGAACGACAACCGCTACGAACTGATGCTCTACCGCAGCCCGACGGGTGCCGAAGGGTGGACGCGCAACGAGATGCTCTACGAGCTTGCGGCCGGTTATCCCGACATGACGCTGCTCGAGGACGGTCGTTTGGCCATCGTCTTCGAGGCGGGTCCCGAGAAGGGCTTTACCCGCAAGAGCGGCGATCGCCCCGCCGGCTGGATACGGCTCGACGTGCTGATTCTTCCCAAGGAGGTAACCGACTACGGTTACTGGTTCGAATAACCCGAAACAACCTGAAACCATGAAACAAGATTTCCGATTCCATATGATCCGAACGATGCTGGCCGTGGTGCTGGCTCTGTTTTCGGTAGCCGTAGCCGGGGCGCAGGGGCGCTTTACGGTGACGGGCAAGGTCTCCGATGCCTCGGGCAAGCCGATGGTCGGCGTGACGATCATCGAGCAGGGAACCACCAACGGTACGACCACCGGTCTGGACGGCACCTATTCGCTGGTGGTCAAGGACGACCGGAGCGTGCTCCAGTTCAGCTCGCTGGGCTATACGTCGCAGTCGGTGACCGTCGGCAGCAAGAACGAGATCGACGTCTCGCTGAGCGAGGACGCGATCAACATGAGCGAGGTGGTCGTGACCGGTTACGGCCGGACCGTGACCAAGGACAAGCTGACGGCTGCGATCTCGAAGGTGTCGAGTGACGTGCTCGAGAAGGGAGTGCGGTCGAACGCCCTGACGGCGCTGGCCGGTACGGTGACCGGCGTGCGGATTGCCTCGACAACCGGACAGCCGGGTGCTGCCCCTTCGATCGTCATTCGCGGCGGTGCGGCGCTGGACGGTACCGGTTCGCCCCTCTACGTGATCGACGGTGTGCAGCGTGAGGACATGAACGACATCAACGCCAACGACATCGAGTCGATCGAGATCCTGAAGGATGCCGCAGCAACGGCGCTCTACGGCGCCCGGGCCAATGCCGGTGTGGTACTCGTCACGACCAAGCGGGGCCGCGTGGGCCGTGCCGAGATCTCGTTCAAGGCCAACGTGGGTCTGAACTACCTGCGCAAGACCAACGAGTTCCTCGAGGCCGACGACTACCTCTACTACCTGCGTATGGCCTCCTACCGTTCGGGAAACATCGCGGCGCTCTCGGCCGCAGGTCCCTTCGGTACGGGTAACGTCCTCTCGGTAGACGGCAACAAGTCGGCCGAGGGTGTCTACAGCCCGATGTTCCTCTCCGACGAGAACGCCTATCTGCTCAAGCAGGGCTACAAGAGCATGATCGACCCGATCACGGGCAAGACGATCATCTACAGTGAGTTCACGGCCAGCGACGCCTCGGTGCGCGACCTGGCGCTCACGCAGGACTACAACATTTCGGCGTCGGGCGGCAACGACCGGGGACGCTACTACGCCAGCCTGGGCTACTACGACGAGTCGGGTTTCCCGGTGATCTCCTACTACAAGCGCCTTTCGTTCGTGACCAACGGTTCCTACAAGATCACGCCGTGGCTCGAATCGACCAGCTCGCTCAACTTCTCGCGTTCGGACAGCCGCCAGGTGAGCGACTACATCGGCGGCGGCGAGGCCAACTTCTTCGGTATCATGTTCTCGGCGCCCCCGACGATGCGGCACTACAATCCCGACGGTGAGGAGATCATCCCGACGACCAACTGGGAGAACGGTAACTGGGACGCGGCCAAGAGCAGCTTCTATCGCCGCAACACGAACTACCGCTTCACGATGAACCAGGGCCTGAATTTCCGCCTGACGGATCACATCACCCTGAAGCTGAACGGCATGTGGTATTTCAACATGTACGAGAAGGAGAAGTTCAACGGAACCTATCTGGTCAATCCCGGCACCTCGAACAGCGACCACGCCGCTTCGGCCAGCTACTCGCGGATGTTGTCGCAGACCTACAACGCCATCGCGGGGTATGAGAATTCGTGGAACGACCACAACCTGAGCGTGATCGTCGGTTACGAATTCTACGACAAGTACAACTTCGGACTGTCGGCCGGCGGCCAGGGCTCCGACTTCGACGATCTCCCGAGTCTGGGCTACATCGACAAGACCGAGGACAAGAACATCTCCAAGATCAGCATGAACTCGACCCATACGCGCGAGCGCAGCATGTCGTTCTTCGGCAACGCCAGCTACGACTGGAAGGGGAAGTACCTCTTCTCGTTCTCGGCCCGCTATGACGGCTACTCGAAGCTGGTGAACAACAAGTGGGGTTTCTTCCCGGGTGTCAGCGCCGCATGGAACATCCACAAGGAGAAGTTCATGGAGGGTACCTCGCGGTGGCTGTCGAGTCTCAAGCTGCGGGCCGGCTACGGACAGAACGGTAATGTGAACATCCTGGCCGGGGCCTACGACCTGCAGGGCAACTACGGCAAGACGGGCAACTACGAAGACGAGTACGGCATCCTGATCAACAAACTGCCCTATCCCGACCTGCGGTGGGAGAAGACCACGTCGGTGGATGTGGCCGTCGAGGCGAGCTTCTGGAACCGCCTCCGCGTTTCGGTCGGCGCTTACAACAAGCTGACCTCCGATCTGCTGGCCGAGGTGCCCTTCCCCAGCTCGGCGGGTGTCGGCAACCAGTATACGAACAACGGCAGTGTCCGCAACCGCGGTCTGGAGTTCGAGATCGACGCCACGGTCTTCCAGAACGATGACTGGAAGGTGCGCTTCGGCGGCAACGCCACCTACATGCGTTCGAAGATCATCCAGCTGCCCGACAACGGCAACCTCAATAACCGGCAGGGCGGCCAGCAGGTCTACAACGCTGCAGGCGACCTGATCTGGGTCGGCGGCAAGCAGGAGGGGCAGGAGTACGGCGTGGCCTATGCCTACCGGATGATCGACATCGTACGCAGCGAGGCCGATCTGCAGAACTTCGCCTGGTATGTCGATACGACCCCTTCGTCGGGTACGATCTACGGCCCCGGGGTCTGGGCGACGCTGACGGCCGATGAGCAGGCCAAGGGCCAGCTGCTCCAGCCGGGTGACGCGATCTTCTACGACGTGAACGGCGACAACACGATCGACCAGTACGACCAGGTGAAGATGGGCAACACCGTGCCCCGCTGGGTCGGCGGTGTGAACCTCTCGGTGGACTGGAAGGGGCTTTCGCTCTATGCGCGCTTCGACTTCGCGACGGGCTACGTGGCCCAGAACAGCCGCAAGCAGTACTACATGGCCCTCTCGCAGGGTACGTTCAACACGCTCAAGGAGAGCAAGGACACCTGGTCCGAGGAGCGTCCGAACGCCAAGTACCCGATCCTGATGTATGCTGACACGAAGTTCCGCAACAACTACCGCATGAGCAACATCTTCTACGACGACTCGAGCTACCTCTGTGCACGCGAGATCGCGCTGAGCTACTCGCTGCCCGAGCGGTGGGCCCGCGTGGTCCGCATGAAGAACCTCACCGTTTCGGTGACGGGGCAGAACCTCTTCTACTGGACGGGCTCCTCGCTCTACAATCCCGAATACGGAGTGAACGGAAACGGCGGCTACGCCATCCCGCGCACGGTGCTCTTCGGTATCAAGGCGACTTTCTAACCAGATCTAACACTTGCAAGCAATGAAACGAATCAAAAACTGTATACTCGTCCTGCTCGGCGCCGTCATGACCTCGTGCAACGCGCTCGATCTGGGCCCGGAGGATTTCTACTCGATCAACAACTACTGGAACTCCGCGGAGCAGTGCGAACGCTTCATGATCGGACTGCACTACCGGCTGCGCGAGCGCGCCGAGACGATGTGGCTGATGGGCGAGAGCCGCGGCGGTCTGCTCAGCACGGCGTCGGTGACCTCGACGGGCGAGGGCGCCTACAACATCGAGGCGGTGAACAACAACCTCTCGGAGGCCAATCCCGTGCTGACGAACTGGGGCAACTTCTACATGGATATCTACCAGATCAACCACGCCATCGACAAGATCACGACGGCCTGCGAATTCCTTGACGAGGAGACCCGCAACACCTACCTGGGCCAACTCTACGGCCTGCGTGCCTACTACTATTTCCACATGCTCCGCACGTGGGGCGGTGTACCCCTGTGCGACAAGCCCGACGTGCTGATGACCAGCGAGATCGCGCAGTTGAGCAAGGAGCGCGCCACCGAACAGGCCACCTGGCAGTTCATCCGCGACGACGTCGATCGCTCGTGCGAGATCTACGACAAGCTCGGCTTCGGGAACTACAAGGGCCGCAACTGCTACTGGAACAAGGCAGCCTCCTACTGCCTGAAGGCCGAGGTCTACCTGTGGGGAGCCAAGGTCCGCCCGCTGAAGGGTTCGGCCGTCTTCTCGCCGACGCCCGAGGCCGACCTGGCCGAGGCGCAACAGGCCCTGCAGACCGTTGAGGCGCTCTATGCCTGCAACGACAAGTTCATTGACGCCTTCTCGCCGACGAACAAGGACTCGAACCGCGAGACGATCTTCGCCGTCCGCTACAAGCTGGGCGAGAAGACCAACTTCTACTCGAACTTCACCTACAACGTATCGACCTTCACGAAGTGGTACGACCTTGACGGCAACAAGCTGGGCAACGTGCTCAACATCGGCAGCGGGGCGATGCGCTACGAATACACGCTCGACTTCTACCGCAGCTTCGCCGCCGCGGATACGCGCCGCGACGCCACCTTCCTTCCCTTCTGCGGACAGGACAACGACGGGAAACTGGAAATGGCGGGCCTCGTGCTGCGCAAGTTCCTCGGTGAAACGGATAACGGCCGCGTGCAGTATACGAACGATTTGCCCGTCTATCGCTACATGGATGTGGCGCTGATGCTGGCCGAGATCGCCAACGAGCTCAACGAACCTGCGGAGGTGGAGCGCTGGATCGGCCGCGTGCGCACCCGCGCCTACGGAGACGAGGCTCCGGCGTTCACCTACACGACGCACGACGCTGCTGAGGAGGCGATCCTCGCCGAGCGGGATGCCGAGTTCGTGGCCGAGGGCAAGCGCTGGTACGACGTCCGCCGCATGCTCGGCGGCAAATATGCCCTGGAGCTGGTCGGCGGCAACGAGCTCAAACTCGTCTGGCCGATCGATGCGGGCGTACTGTCGAAGGACAGCAAGGTGAAACAGAATGAAGGATATGTAACGGAATGAAAGTTGGGTTCAAGCATATCCGAAGCGTGATGCTGCTGCTGGCGGGGTGCCTCGGTATCCTGCCGGCAGGGGCTCACGTGAAGCGTGCGGAGATCTACAACGCCTGTGTTCCGGTGGTCCTGGGCCGCACGCACAACGTCGTGGCCGAATGTTGCATCGAGCACGACGGCCTGGTCCCGGCCCGGCTCGATGCGGTCGAGGTGCGCCTGGGCGGCGTGCCGGCGGCGGAGGTGCGCACCGTGCGGCTTCTCTACACGGGCACCATGTCGGCCCTGCTCTCGCGCTCGACCTCCTATGCCATGCGGGACGAGTTCCGGCGGCTGGGCGGAGGACAGCGGCTCTATGCCGATCCGGACTATGCCGTCGAGCAGTCGGCGGCCGCCCCGGGTGCCGACGGAAGCCTTGCGCTCCGCTCGGGACAGCAGCTGGTCAAGGGCCGCAACTATTTCTATGTGAGTGTCGAGAGCGACATCGAGCGGGTAGAGGAGCTTTCGCGGCCCTTTACGCTCGAGATCACCGGGATCTTGGTCGATGGCCGGCGCGTCGAGCTCTCCTCGTCGGGCGACACAACCCACCGGTGGGGTGTGGCTGTCCGCCAGCACGGCGATGACGGCATCTATGCCTACCGCATCCCGGGGCTGGTCACCACCCCGGCAGGCACGCTGCTGGGGGTCTATGACGTGCGCCACCGCACAAGCCTCGACCTGCAGGAAAATATTGACATCGGTCTGAGCCGCAGCACGGACGGAGGCCGTACGTGGGAGCCGATGCGGATCATCATGGACATGGGGTGTTGGGGCGGTCTTCCCGAGGCGCAGAACGGCATCGGCGATCCCTCGATACTGGTCGATGACCGCACGGGTGAGGTCTTCGTCGTGGCGGCATGGACCCACGGACTGGGCAACGACAGGGCCTGGACGGCCGTGGGGGATGGTTACGAACCGATCGAGACGGCCCAGCTGATGCTCGCCAGCAGCCGCGACGACGGCCGGACGTGGTCCGAACCGCGGAACCTGACGCGGCAGATCAAGCAGCCCCACTGGAACTTTACGCTGCAGGGTCCGGGTCGCGGCATCACGATGCGCGATGGGACGCTTGTCTTTCCGATCCAGTATATCGACTCGACGCGGGTGCCCAACGCCGGTGTGATGTACAGCCTCGACCACGGCGCGACGTGGCATACCCACGGTCATGCGCGGACCAATACGACCGAGTCGCAGGTTGCCGAGGCCGCTCCGGGCGTGCTGATGCTCAACATGAGGGACAACCGCCGGACGGGGCGTGCCGTCTGCACGACGCGTGACATGGGACGCACGTGGGTCGAACATCCCTCGTCGGGGGCTCTGCGCGAGCCGGTCTGCATGGCTTCGCTGCTGCATGTCCCCGCTTCGGAGAACGTATTGGGCCGCGACCTGCTGCTCTTTTCGAATCCCGACACGACGAAGGGCCGAAACCACCTGACCATCAAGGCAAGCCTCGACGGAGGGGATACCTGGTCAGCCGAACATGCGCTCCTGCTCGACGAGGAGGAGAACTGGGGCTACTCGTGTCTCTCGATGATCGATTCCGAAACCGTGGGCATACTCTATGAGGCCAGTACGGCACAATTGCTGTTTCAGGCCGTCAAGCTGCGCGATATCGTGCGCGGAGGGACGGCTCCCGACATCGCCTTCGGGGCGCTTCCCGAGATCGGGCCGGCCGATGCCGGCTTCGCGCAGGGGGTATCGGCCCTCTGTGCCGGGGAGGTCTCCGGGGTGCTGATTGCTGCCGGAGGCGCCAACTTCGCCGGGACGCCCGCTGCCGAGGGCGGAGCGAAGTGCTTCTATGACGGCATCTGGATGCTGCGCGGCCTGAAGGAGGGGAAACCGGCATGGCGCGAGGCCGGGCGGCTTCCCGAACCGATGGCCTACGGCATGGCATGGCAGCTCCCCGGGGAGCTGGTCATCGCCGGCGGGGCCAATGCTTCGGGCCCGTTGCGGCGTGTGCTGTCGCTTCGTCCGCGGGGCGGCAAGGTGGTTGTGCGCCAGCTTCCGGATCTGCCCTTTGCCGTCGAGCAGGGGACCGCGGCCTCCGACGGCGGGGTGCTCTACCTGGCCGGCGGACTGGCCGACGGGAAGCCCTCGTGCGAGGTGCTGGCCTGCGATGTACGCTCCGGCGAGCGTGTCTGGAGGCGGCTGCCGCCGCTTCCCGAGCCGTTTGTCCAGCCCGTGGCCTTTGCCTCGGCGGGCAGGCTCTATGTCTGGGGCGGCTTCGATCCCGTCGGGCGGCGCGTGGCCGATTACGGCTACTGCTGCGATCCGGCGACGGGCCGCTGGGAGCGGATTGCCGGACTTCCCGACGGAGGGACGATGACCGGTGCGGCCGGTGCGGTCCTCGCCGACGGACGCCTGCTGGTTGCGGGCGGTGTCGATCGCGGGGTCTTCTCCGGGGCGCTTGCCCTGGATCCCGCCCGGCAGCGGGCCTATCTTTCGCAGCCGCCTGCGGCCTACCGTTTCCGCTCTGCACTCTGGCTCTTCGACCCGGTTTCCGCAACGTGGAGCAAGGCGGGTGTTTCGGGCCGTGCGGCCCGTGCCGGGGCGGCGCTTGCCGCAGTCGGCGGGGGCGTCGTGATGCTGGGCGGAGAGACCCGTCCCGGAATCCGCACGCCGCAGGTGTGGCGGATCGACCTTTGAACCGATAACCGAATGCGTGAATCATGAAAAACACAAAACTGCAGAAATACTATCCCTGGATCGTCGTGGCGCTGCTGTGGGTCGTGGCGCTGCTGAACTACATGGACCGGCAGATGCTCTCGACGATGCGCGAGTCGATGCAGGTCGATATCGCCGAACTGGAGGAGGCCGTCAATTTCGGCCGGCTGATGGCCATCTTCCTCTGGATCTACGGACTGGTGAGTCCCGTTGCCGGGGCCGTCGCCGACCGGATCAGCCGCAAGTGGCTCATTGTCGGATCGCTCGGCGTCTGGTCGGCCGTGACGCTGCTGATGGGCTATTCGACCTCGTTCGGGCAGATCTACTGGCTGCGGGCCCTGATGGGCATCAGCGAGGCGCTCTACATTCCGGCCAGCCTTTCGCTGATCGCCGACTACCACACGGGCAAGGCCCGGAGTTTCGCCATCGGCGTCCACATGACCGGACTCTATGTCGGACAGGCCGTGGGCGGATTCGGGGCTACGGTCGCCTCGATGTTTTCCTGGCAGGAGACCTTCCACTGGTTCGGCATCATCGGCATCGCCTATGCCGTCGTGCTGATCTTCTTCCTGCATGAGAACCGCGGGACCCGGCAGTCGGAGGCCGAGGCCGCACGCCCCAAGGCGGACCTCTCGGTGTGGCGCAGCTTCGGGCTGCTGCTCTCGAACATCGCCTTCTGGGTTGTGCTCTTTTACTTCGCTTCGTCGTCGCTGCCCGGATGGGCCACCAAGAACTGGTTGCCGACGCTCTTCGCCGACAGCCTCGGGGTGCCGATGTCCGCGGCCGGACCGATATCTACCTTTACGATTGCCTTCTCGTCGTTCCTCGGCGTAATGATCGGCGGCCCGCTCTCCGACCGGTGGGTCAAGCGCAACCTCCGCGGGCGTATCTACACGAGTGCCATCGGCCTGGGACTGATGGTCCCGGCTTTGGTGCTGCTGGGCCTCGGGCACGGCATGTATGCAGCCGTGGGTGCGGGGCTCTGTTTCGGAGTCGGCTTCGGCATGTTCGACACGAACAACATGCCGATCCTGTGCCAGTTCGTCCCGGTACGCCTGCGTGCGACGGCCTATGGAATCATGAACATGACGGGCGTCTTCGCCGGTGCGGCCTGCACCGAGGTGCTGGGCCGCTGGGCCGACGGAGGCAACCTCGGGCTGGGATTCGCCCTGCTGGGCGGCGTGATTGCCGTGGCGCTGTTTGTCCAGCTCAGCGTGCTCCGGCCGACGACCGACAACATGGAGTGATCCGCTGCCGGGCAACGGAAAAGGCCCTGCCGAACGACGGCAGGGCCTTTTTTCATGTTCCGGGGAGCGTTCCGCGATGCAGGGCCGTCAGTTGATGATGACGCTGGCGAAGTATTCGCGGAGCAGCGAGGCGGCCCGGTCGAGCTGTTCGGGCGTGTTCTCCCTGACGTCGCGCAACCGGTATTCGAGTCCCATCGCCTCGTATTTGTGTACCCCGAGCGTGTGGTAGGGCAGCAGCTCGACCCGCTCGATCATGCGGTAGCCGCCCAGCCGTTCGCCCAGCGCGCGGATGTCCTCTTCGGCGTCGCTGTAACCCGGAACCAGCACGTAGCGCAGCCAGAAGGGCTTTGCGTGCTCCTCGAGCCAGGCTGCCGTGCGCAGCGTCTGCGTATTGTCGCGGCCGGTGAGGGCGCGGTGGCGCTCCGGCGAGGCCTGCTTGACGTCGAGCAGCACCAGATCGACCAGCCCCAGCAGCTCCTCGACGGCCGGGTTCCATACCCCGCCGTTCGAGTCGAGGCAGACATGGATGCCGGCCTCCTTGAGCGAGCGGACCAGCGGGACGAGCCCTGCGGCCTGGAAGGTCGGCTCGCCCCCCGAGAAGGTGATGCCTCCACGGCGCCCGAAGAAGGGTTTCTGATCGACGGCCATGCGGAGAATCTCCCCGGCATCCGTCGGGGTGCCGCCGCACGCCTCGATCGTGTCGGGGTTGGCGCAGTAGAGGCAGCGGAAGTTGCAGCCCTGCAGGAAAACGACGAGCCGGAGTCCCGGCCCGTCGAAAGTTCCCATGGATTCGTATGAGTGTACGCGAATCATACGGCCCGGAGGGTTACATGCGCTCGTGGAAGCTGCGGCTGATGACCTCCAGCTGGTGTTCGCGGCTCAGCTTGGTGAAGTTCACGGCGTAGCCCGATACGCGGATGGTCAGCTGCGGGTACTTCTCGGGGTGCTCCATGGCGTCCTCGAGCATCTCGCGGTTGAGCACATTGACGTTCAGGTGGTGTGCCCCCTTGGTGAAGTAGCCGTCGAGCATCGTCACCAGGTTCTCCACGCGGTCCTCGGCCGTGGGGCCCAGCGACTTCGGGACAATCGAGAAGGTGTTCGAGATGCCGTCCTGCGAGTCGCGGTAGCGGAGTTTGGCCACCGAAGCGAGCGAGGCGATGGCGCCGCTCTTGTCGCGGCCGTGCATCGGGTTGGCACCCGGGGCGAAGGCCACGCCCTTGGCGCGTCCGTCGGGCGTTGCGCCGGTCTTCTTGCCGTACATGACGTTCGAGGTGATTGTCAGCAGCGACAGCGTCGGGCGGGCGTTCTTGTAGACGGGCAGCTTCTTGAGCTCCTCGCTGAAGTAGTAGACCAGATCGACGCCGAGGTGATCGACGCGGTCGTCGTTGTTGCCGAAGCAGGGGAATTCGCCCTCGATGTCGAAGCTCTCGGTCAGCCCCTCGGCGTTGCGGCGGGGCGTCACCTTGGCATACTTGATGGCCGACAGCGAGTCGAGTGCGATCGACAGTCCGGCTACGCCGTAGGCGAGGTTGATGCGCGGGTCGGTATCGACGAACGCCATCTGGGCCTTCTCGTAGTAGTACTTGTCGTGCATGTAGTGGATGATGTTCATCGCCTCGTTGTAGACGCGGGCGATCTCGTGCAGCACCTTCTTGTAGTTCTGCATCACCTCCTCGAAGCGCAGCGGGCCCTCCGACAGCGCGGGGATTCCCTTGACCATCAGCGTACCGGTGTTCTCGCAGCGGCCTTCGTTGATGGCCAGCAGCAGCGCCTTGGCCAGGTTGCAGCGGGCGCCGAAGAACTGGATCTGGCGGCCGATGTCCTGGTACGAGACGCAGCAGGCGATGCCGTAGTCGTCCGAGTGGCGGACCTCACGCATCAGGTCGTCGTTCTCGTACTGGATCGAGCTGGTGTCGGCCGAAACCTTGGCGCAGAACTCCTTGAAGCCCTGCGGCAGGTCGGGGCTCCAGAGCACCGTCATGTTGGGCTCGGGCGAGGGACCGAGGTTGTAGAGCGTCTGCAGGAAGCGGAACGAGGTTTTCGTCACCTTCGTGCGGCCGTCGTTGAAGCGTCCGCCGATGGCCTCCGTGACCCACGTCGGATCGCCGGCGAAGATGTCGTTGTAGGACTGCATGCGCAGGTGGCGCACCATGCGGAGCTTGATGACGAACTGGTCGATGAGCTCCTGTGCGAACGTTTCGTCGATCAGGCCGTGCGCCAGGTCATATTCGATGAAGATGTCGAGGAACGACGAGACGTTGCCGAGCGACATGGCGGCGCCGTCCTGCTCCTTGACGGCCGCCAGGTAGGCCATGTAGACCCACTGTACGGCCTCCTGGGCCGAATGTGCCGGGCGGCTCAGGTCCAGACCGTAGTATTCGCCCATCGTGCGGATGTCCTTCAGGGCCTTGATCTGCTCGGCCACCTCCTCGCGCAGGCGGATGCGGGCCTCGGTCATCGGGCCGGTGAGGTTGCGCAGGTCCTGCTGCTTGGCCTCGATCAGGCGGTCCGTGCCGTAGAGGGCCAGACGGCGGTAGTCGCCGATGATGCGGCCGCGGGCGTAGTTGTCGGGCAGACCCGTCAGGAAGCCCAGCGAGCGGAACGAGCGGATCTCCTCGGTGTAGACGTCGAACACGCCGTCGTTGTGCGTCTTGCGGTAGTGGGTGAAGATGTCGCGGACCTTTTCGTCGATGTCCGTGCCGTTCTCCTTGCAGGCGCGCGATACGACGTTGATGCCGCCGAAGGGCTTGATGGCGCGCTTGAGCAGTTCGTCGGTCTGCAGGCCCACGATGAGCTCCTGCTCACGGTCGATGTATCCGGCCTTGTGCGAGGTGATCGTCGATACGGTCTTGTTGTCCAGCGAACGGATGCCGTTCCGCTGACGCTCCTCCTCGAGGGCCTTGAGGCAGAGGTTCCAGATGTGTCGGGTACGTTCGGTCGGGCCCTGCAGGAAGGAGGCGTCGCCCAGATAGGGGGTGATGTTCGTCTGCACGAAGCTCGTCACGTTGATCTCTTTGCTCCAAAGCCCGTCGATGAAGGTTTTGTTCAGTTCCATAGAAGATATTGTTCTTTTTGAGATTGAAATTGGCGTATTTCGGCGTACAAAGATAATTCAAATTTTTTATAAAAACGGCATCCCCGCCGTCTGTTTTTCCGAAAACGTGCTGAAATACCTACAATTCGGTATCTGCGGAGGCTTTGGGGCTCCGTTCCGACAGGGTGCGGTGCATGTGGCTCTGTGACCCGCCGGCCGAGCGTAAAATATTCGTATTTTTGTAGCAAGAAACACACGAAACGATGGAAGAATTGACCCTCACGACCCCGGCCCTGCTCTTCTCGGCCGTCTCGCTCATCCTGTTGGCCTACACCAACCGCTTCCTCTCCTACGCACAGCTGGTGCGCACGCTCAAGGAGCAGCACCTGCAGCACCCCTCGCAGGTGACACGGGCCCAGATCGACAACCTGCGCCGGCGGTTGCACCTGACGCGCACGATGCAGACGCTCGGGGTGTCGAGCCTCTTCCTGTGTGTCGTGACGATGTTTCTGATCTATGTGGGGTTGGATCGCCTTTCGGCCTATGTCTTCGGGGCGGCGCTGTTGCTGCTGATCGGGTCGCTCGGGGTCTCGATTCACGAGATCCGGATCTCGGTGCGTGCGCTGGAGATCCACCTGCGCGACATGGAGCGGTAGCGGGCCGCATGGCTGCCTGCATCTGAAAAAAACGAAGATGCGGCGACCTCACGTCGCGGCATCTCCCACTAACCTACTTATGTAACCTAAAACCAACTGTCGTGGAACACTCCTTTGTTTCCACACTGCAAAGATACGAGGCTGTCGTTCCAGCGGAATGACAGCCTCGTTACGTTTCGGTGACGCATGCCGTGCGGCGTCACTTTTTCTGTTCGAGGAAGTAGTGCTGCGACTTGAGCAGGTTGCGGGCCTGGAGCACCATGGTCTTCGTCTCGTTGAGGATCGTGAGGTAGAGGACGCTGGCGCGTGTGCTGCCCGACGGGTCGCTGTTGATGCGGCGCAGCTGGTTCTTGATGGCGCCGACGATCGTGTCGAAGAGGCGGTCGCGCATCTCGAGCACCAGGTCGAGGTCCGAGAAGTCGTTCGAGGCCAGCATGTCGTTGATCTTGTCGAAGATGGCCTCCACCTCGTCGTTCACGTGCATCAGATCGACGATCTGCTCCTTCGAGAGCCCTTCGTGGTTGTTGTCGATGTGGTCGAACGACGGGCGGGTGATGTGGATGAGCGCCTTGGTGACCTCCGAGATGTAGTCGGTCACCTGCACGTAGAAGTGTCCGGTGTCGATGTCGCAGCGCTGCAGGCGGCGCAGGGTCGGCATGATGCCGTACTTGCGTTCGCGCGCCTCGTTGTAGATGCGGTTCGACTCCTGCACCATCTCCTTGAGTACCTTGCGGTTCTCCTTGAAGACGGCTACCAGTGTACGGTTGTAGATCCGCGTGACCTCCTGCATCGTGGTGCAGACCTCACCGATGCAGGCGCGCATCACCTCCTCAGGGGTTTCGGCCGTATCGACCGGCTGGAGCTTTGCCTCGGCCTCCTTGAGTTCAGGTGTCTTGCGGTGGCTGCGGATCAGCAGCCAGGCGCAGAGGGCCGTGAGTGCCGCCACGGCAATCCATCCGCCCCAGAGGAGCAGGGCTGTGGTGGCCAGGGCGATGAGGAATCCGCCCAGTGCCGTGATGAACCATCCCGAGATGACGGCCATCACGCCCGTGATGCGGTATACGGCGCTTTCACGCCCCCACGAGCGGTCGGCCAGCGACGAACCCATGGCCACCATGAAGACCACGTAGGTGGTCGAGAGCGGGAGTTTGTAGGAGGTTCCGATGGCGATCAGCACCGAGGCGGCCGTGAGGTTCACCACGGCGCGGATCATGTCGTACTGTGCCGTCGAGCGCTCCTCGGCCGGCAGCGGCTCGAAGCGCCGGTCGATGGCCTGCTGCACGCGCGCGGGGATCAGCCCCGTCCAGAGGTTGTTGAGCATCAGCGTGGCGCGCACGAGGCTGCGCGAGAGGAAGGTCGAGCCGAAGCGCTCCTCCTCCTCGTGCTGCGAGGCGAGCGAGAGTTCGGTCTCGGCGACGTGTTTCGACTTTTTCGAGAAGATGAGCGTCAGCACCATGATGATGCCTGAGGCGAGCAGGATCGGGAAGTTGGCCCGGGCCGGGTTGGCCAGGTCGCCCATCATGATCGACTCGCTGCCGGCCTCGCGGGCGATCTGCCAGGCGTCGTAGCCGGCCAGGGGCACGCCGATGAAGTTCACCAGGTCGTTGCCGGCGAAGGCCAGGGCCAGGGCGAACGTACCCGAGAGGATCGTGATCCGCATGATGTTCAGCCGCATGCGCTGGAAGATCCAGAGCACGGCGGCGGCGACGACCCAGAAGGCGAAGAGCGTGAGCAGAACGTGCTCGCCGACGTATTCGGTGATGTGGGTCGGGATCAATCCCGAACTCTTGAGCCCCTTGAAGAGGGCGAAGTAGAGGATGCCCGAGAGCGAGATGCCGCACCACAGGGCGCCCCAGCGGCGGAAGGCCGGATGGTAGCGGAACGAGAAGATCAGGCGCGAGACGTACATGAAGAGGAGTCCGGCGGCGAAGGCCAGCGCCACGGATACGAGGATCGCGGCGATGATGACCATGGCTTTGCCCGTATTGATGAACTGCGAGAGGTCCTGGAGCGAGAAGGCAGGGTCGGCGCCGATGCGGAAGAGTGCGGCGGCGACGGCGGCGCCCAGCAGGCCGAAGACCATCGACACGGTGGTCGAGGTGGGGAGTCCGAGCGTGTTGTAGAGGTCGAGCAGCAGGACGTTGCCGAGCATCATGCCCAGAAAGAGCATCATGATCTCCGGGAAGGAGAACTGCCCGGGGTAGAAGACCCCGTTGCGGGCGACCTCCATCATGCCGCTCGAGGTGAGCGTGCCGACGAGGATGCCGGCTGCGGCGATCCAGAGGATGACGCGCCGGGGCGCAACCTTCGACCCGATGGCCGAATTGAGGAAGTTGATGGCGTCGTTGGCCACGCCGACGACGATGCCCAGCACGGCCAGCAGGGCCAGCACGATGACAATTGCGATGAATAGAGGTGACATAGGATACCTTTGTGTTGTTCGGCACAAAGGTCTGAAACGGATATTACAAAACGGTTACAGATATGTTTCGGGGTAGTGAAACTTCCCTGCCAACCGGCTGACTTTCGCTATTTTCCGGAGAATCAGTCGTGCTTGCGCAGCGTGAAGACGAATTCGAGCCCGCCCTTGTCGCGGTTGCGGACCGAGATCGTGCCGCCGTGGAATGCGACGGCGTTGCGGACGATCGAGAGCCCGAGCCCCGTGCCGCCGAGTTTGCGCGAGCGCCCCTTGTCCACGCGGTAGAACCGCTCGAAGAGGTGGGGCAGGTGCTCCTGCTCGACTCCGATGCCGTTGTCGGCCACCAGGATCGTGCACTCGTCGGGCGTGTCGTCAAGCAGGCGGATGAACAGGTCGCGGCCTCCGGAGTAGGCGGCGGCATTGTCGGCCAGGTTGCGGAAGATCGAGCCGAGGAGCGAGGGGCTTCCGACGATCTCGACCCGTTTGGGGAAATCGATGTTTACGCGCAGCCGCTGCTCGGCCGGGCGCAGCTCCATGTCGGCGGCCACTTCGTCGATCAGATCGTTCAGCACGACCGGCTCCTTGCGGATCAATTGACTGGCCTCGTCCATGCGTGTGATGGTTGAGACATCGGCCAGCAGGTGGCGGAGCCGCTCGACCTGCGCGGCGCTCTTCTCCAGAAACGAGCGCCGCATGTCGGCGTTGATTCCCGGGTTGGCCAGCAGGGTTTCCAGGTAGCCCTGGATGGCGGCCACGGGGGTTTTCAGTTCGTGGTTGATGTTGTTCGTCAGCTGTTTCTTGATGCGGATCTTCTCCTGTTCCTCGTGCAGGGCCAGTTCGTGCTCGCGGTCCCGGTCGGCGGCCGTACGCTGCAGGTCGGCATAGAGGCGGATGATGTGCTGCGAGATCTCGCCCAACTCGTCGTGGGGGAAGGTCGGGGCGTTGTCGATCCGTTCGCCGCGTTCGGCGCGGTGGGCGAAGTCGTTCAGCCGCGAGATGTTCTGCCCGATGCGGCGTGTGGCGAAGTAGCCGGCGATGCTCATCAGCAGCGTGACGCCCAGCATGAACCAGAGAAATTCCCGGTCGGCAGCCAGTACGTCGGTCAGCGGCAGGGAGTAGGGCACGGCGGTACGGGCGATCCAGCGGTCGCCGACCATGGCCGAGTAGAAGTAGTTGCGGTGGGTGCTGGCTGAGTGGCGGCGGATGGTGAAGCCCGTGCCGGTTTTCAGTGCCTGCACCACCTCGGGGCGGTCGAGGTGGTTGGCCGTGGGCAGCGTATCGAGCGAGTTGTCGAAAATGACCTTTCCGTCGGGCGAGATGAGCGTAACGCGCAGGTCGCCGAACGGTCCGCGGTGTCGGGCGGCGAACTCCTCGGGGGTGGCTCCCTCCTCGAGGGCGTCGAGCAGTTTGAGGTTGAAGAGCTGCAGCTGTGCGTCGAGCCGCTCGGCCTTGAAATGCTTCTCGCGGCCGTACTGGAAGAGCACGAAACAGGCAACCAGCGCCCACGAGAAGGTAAGCAGCAGCAGGAAGAGCCGCTTGTGGTAGGAAAACCTACGCCTCAAAGCCGTAGCCATAGCCCAAACGGGTTACGATGTGCTCGCCGTAGCGTCCGATCTTGCGGCGCAGGCGCGTGATATTGACGTCGATCGTACGGTCGAGGACGACTACCTCGTCGCTCCAGACGCGGTGGAGGATCTCTTCGCGGGAGAAGATCACCCCGCGGTGGGAGAGCATCAGCGAGAGGATCTCGAACTCCTTTTTGGTAAGCGACACCTCGTTGCCGTCCACCGTGCAGCTCTTGCGGCGCAGGTCCATTTCGAGCCCTTCGTAGCCGATAACCTCCGATTCGGTCTGGGGTGAGGCCGTGCGGCGCAGCACGCTGCGGACGCGGGCCAGCACCTCACGGATGGAGAAGGGTTTGGCAATGTAGTCGTCGGCACCGAGGTTGAGTCCGGCGACCGTGTCGTCCTCCGTATCGCGGGCCGTGCAGAAGATGACGGGAACCCGTGCCGTCTCGGGGTTGGACTTGAGGATACGGGCCATCTTGAAGCCGCTCATCTCACCCATCATGACGTCGAGCAGGATCAGCGAATAGCGCTCGGGGTGCATCTCGAGCGCCTGTTCGGCGCTGTAGGCGACATCCGCCTCGTAGCCCTCGACCTCGAGGTTGAACTGCAGGATCTCGCAGAGCGACTCTTCGTCATCGACGATCAGGATTTTGTATTTTGCCATAGCTCCAAATGTTTGATGCCGCATCAAAATTACGGAACATTCACGGATGTTACACCGTCCGGCGACGACATTTCATCGAAATGTAATATTTGTTCCTCCGCGCTCAGTGTTTGTAGACCACATAGATAGGGTCCTCGGGCAGGGCGAAGCGGCGGCGTTCGTCGTCGGTGAGCGAGGCGGCGTAGTCGATCTCCACGGCCTCGAATCCCGCCGCACGCAGGCGGTCGGTGTAGTCTGCGCCGTAGATGCGCCGGTGGTCGTACTGTCCGAAGATGCGCGTGCGCTCGTCGGGGTCGGTGATCGAGTCGTCCTCGTAGGTCTTCTCGTAATCCTTCTCCACGGGCGAGAGGAGGATGCCCCAGCCGCCGGGGCGCAGGATCCGGTGGAGTTCCCGGAGGGCCTTCCGGTCGTCGGCGACGTGTTCGAGCAGGTGGTTGCAGAGGATGACCTCCACCGAGTTGTCGGCCAGCGGGATCTGCTGCACGTCGAAGTGCAGGTCGGCCAGCGGGCTCTCGAGGTCGGCCGTGAGGTACTGGCCCGGATGCGCGGCGAAGTGGGGCTTCAGGTGGCGCATGATGCAGACTTCGGGGGCGATGTGCAGCGTGCGGGGGAAGCGCTCCAGGAGGTCGGTCTCGCGCGTGAGGTAGAGCCACAGCAGGCGGTGCCGTTCGAGCGAGAGGCAGCGGGGGCAGAGCGCGTTGGGGCGCGACGCGACGTAGCCGTAGGGGAGGAAGCGGCGGTAGCGCGATCCGCAGACCGGGCACTCGACGCCGCGCCCCTTGTAGAGAAGCCCGGCCAGGGGCACGGCCCATCCGGCGATGCGTTGCAGCACCGGCCGCGGGATGTGGTTCAGGCAGAAGCGGATGAGGCGTTTCATCTTACTCCAGGATCTTGGCGACCTCCGTTTCGGCCTTGTGCAGCCGCTCCCTGCATGAGGCAATCAGTTCCGTGGCGCGCTTGACCTCGGCCGCGAGGCTGTCCACGTCCATCTCCTCGTTGCGCAGGCGGGCGAGGATCTTCTCGATCTCGGCTATCGCCTCGGTGTAGTTCATCGATTTTTTTGCCATGTTTCGGTATGTTTTACCGTTGCCGCGATGCGACCGTCGGCAACGTCGATCTGCAGTTCCTCCCCTTCGCGAAGCCCCTCGGCCGAGACGACGGTCCGTCCGGCGCTGCGCACTACGGCGAATCCGAGCCGCAGGATCCGCTCGGGCGAACGCCCGGTGATCAGCTCCGCGGCGCTCTCCAGGCGCATCTTCCGGCGGTCGAGGAATCCGCGGACCTCCTCGGGAAGCCGCTCCGCAAGATGTTCGAGCCTGACCGTGCGGCGGGTCAGCAGTTCGCCGCTTGCTCGCCGCAGTTCGGCGGCGAGCCGCTCGAGGCGCACCTCCGATCCGTGGAGCAGCGCCGTCGTGGCGTCGTGCAGCTGCAGTGCGGCCCGGTCGAGCGCCGCCTCGGCATCGGCCATGCGCTCCACGAGCCAGCCGGCCACGGCCGTCGGGGTCTTGAGCGCCGTGTGGGCCACCAGGTCTGCCACGCTCGTGTCCTTGTCGTGCCCGATGCCCGTGATGACAGGCAGCGGAAACTGTGCGACGTGGGCGCAGAGGCGGTAGGCGTTGAAGCAGTTGAGATCGCTGCGCGATCCGCCGCCGCGGATCAGCACCACGGCGTCGAACTCCCCGAGGCGTTCGGCTACGGAGCAGAGCGCCCCGATGATCGACTCCTCGGCCGCGGCCCCCTGCATGAAGGCGTCGAACAACGTGAGGTGAAAGCGGTAGGGGCTCTTCCCGAGCTCCTTGCAGAAGTCCTGGTAACCGGCTGCATTGGCGCTCGAGACGACGGCCACGCGCTGTACGATGGGGGGCATGGGCTGCTCGCGGTTCATCTCCCAGACACCGTCGCGCTGCAGCTGGGCGATGGTCATCTGCCGCTGCCGCTCCATGTCGCCCAGCGAGTAGGAAGGGTCGATGTCGGTGATCTGCAGCGAGAAGCCGTAGAGTTCGTGGTAATTTACCAGCACACGTGCCAGGATCCGGATGCCGGCCTCGAGCCGCTGCCCCGTCTCGGCCTCGAAGTAGCCGGCGATGCGGGGGTAGTTCGAGCGCCAGATGACGGCCCGGGCCTGGGCCGTGGGGACTCCGTTGTCACCGCCCTTCTCGACCAGTTCGAGGTAGCAGTGGCCCGAGTAGTTTACCTTGATCTCGGAGATCTCGGCACTGACCCACAAGGGCAGGGCGAAGCGTTCGTCGAGGGTCTGCCTGACCAGCCGCTGCAGTTCGCGCAGGGTGATATGTCTCTCCGGGTCCATCATCCGAGCAGGATGCCGAGGGTCATGAGAGTTCCGAAGAGCATGATGTTGCGGGCCGTTTCACCCAGGCAGACGTTGAGCTCCTCACCGTGGTCGATGCGGACCATCTTGCGCCAGGTGGCGATGTGTGCTGCGGCGTAGGGCAGGGGCAGCAGTGCGGCCCACAGCCGGCCGGTAGCGAGCAGCCCGAGGCAGAGAGCCATGGGTACGAGTCCCAGCAGCAGGTAGCCCCAGCGGCCCACGCCGGCTCCGAAGACGACCACCACCGTGCGCTTGCGGCACCGCGCGTCCTCCTCGCGATCGCGGAAGTTGTTCACCATCAGCATGGTGTCGATTACCAGTCCACAGGCCAGCGAGACGAGCGTCACCTCCGGGGTCCAGTTGCCGGTCTGGACGTAGTAGGTGAACCCGACGGGGATGACGCCGAAGAAGAGGATCACGGCCACGTCGCCCAACCCGTGGTAGGCCAGCGGCCAGGGCCCGGCCGTATAGAAGTAGGCGAAAACGAGGCAGGCGATGCCGACGGCCACCAGTTCCCAGCCGCCATAGGGTAGCATGTCGTGCGCCGTCCCGAGGATCCCGAGGCCCGTGGCGCCGGCAGCCAGCGTGAAGGCCGCAATGCCGGCCTTCATGGCGCGCGGGGTGATGTATCCCTTGGCGAAGGCGCGGTCGGGGCCGAGCCGGTCGGGCTGGTCGGCCCCCTTGAGGAAGTCCCAAAGGTCGTTCACCAGGTTGGCCGTGCACTGCATGAGCAGGGCGAAGAGCAGGCACAGCAGGGCTGTGCCGGGGTGGAACCCCCCGTCGGTGTAGGCCAGCGCCGAGGCAATGAGTACCAGGATCACGGAGTTGCCGAGCGAGTAGGGCCGGACGGCCAGTATCCATGCGGAGAGCGAGTTCGTTTTCATGAGTTGAGGAGTTGAGTTTCGTCGGTTGTCAGCGGATGACCAGCTCCATGTGGCGGGGCAGCGGCTTGCCTTCGGGTAGCTGGATGCTCAGCACCCCTTCGCTTTCGATGGCCTGCCCGTTCTTCATGGCGGGTTCCCAGCGCGGGGCTTCGGACACGGCCTTCAGCACGCGGCGCTTGAGCCGGTTGTCGGTCGATTGGAGCTCCTGCACCACCGAGAGCGTACCGTCGGGCGCGATCCGGTAGCGCAACACGACGCGCGCGGCGACCTCGTCGGGGTCCCACTCCACGCGTCGGGCGATGTAGCTGCCGAAGGTCGAGTCGGAGGGGAAGCGGGCCGGGCTGTCGTAGCGGAGCGTGACGAGGATCACGCCGTTCGAGGCTTCGGCACCGTAGCGGGCGATCGTCTCCTCGTCGGCCGGCAGGGATTCGACCTGCTCGATGTCGTCGGGCGGGATCGAGCGGATGTCGTCGCAGACCTTGCCATTGACTATATAGAGCGGTTGCTGCGCCGCGGCCGGAAGGGCTGCGGCCAGCAGGAGGGTCCAGAGAATAAGAAGCGTTTTCATGGCTTGCATGTTTTCCGTCAAACGGTCCCGTCGGCGGGAATATTGCCTGCGGCCGGATTACCCGGCCGGCTCGCGTAGTACCTCCCACGCTGCCCGGGCGAGGTCCGCCCGGCCGTTGCGGCGGAACGCTACTCCTTCGGCCTCGAGCCGCGTGCGTTGCTCCTTCCAGCCGGGGACCGTGCGTCCCGAGGCGGCCACCACCCGGTGGCAGGGCACTCCCTGCGGAGCCCGGGCCAGGGCGCGTCCCACGTGGCGGGCGTATCCGGGCATCCCGACCAGTCGTGCGATCTGCCCGTAAGTAGCCACCCGCCCGGCGGGAATCTGCTCCGTGACGGCCCATACTTCGGCGTCGAATCCGTCGGGAAGCTTCATCGCGCGGCGTCAGAGCTCGCTCTCCTTCAGGCGCTCGGCGTTCTCGGCCACGATCAGGTGGTCGATGCAGTCCTGGATGTCGCCGTCCATGAAGGCTGCGAGGTTGTAGATCGTGTAGTTGATGCGGTGGTCGGTGATGCGCCCCTGCGGGTAGTTGTAGGTGCGGATCTTGGCCGAACGGTCGCCCGTTGAGACCATCGTCTTGCGCTTCGAGGCGATCTCGTCGAGGTATTTCGAGTACTCGAGGTTGAAGACGCGCGTGCGCAGCTCCTCGAAGGCCTTGTCGAAGTTCTTGAGCTGCGACTTCTGGTCCTGGCATTGCACGACGATGCCCGTTGGGATGTGCGTCAGGCGGATGGCCGAGTAGGTCGTATTGACCGACTGTCCGCCGGGGCCCGAGGCGCAGAAGATATCCTTGCGGATGTCGTTCATCGAGATCTCGACGTCGAACTCCTCGGCTTCGGGCAGCACGGCCACCGAGGCGGCCGAGGTGTGCACGCGGCCCTGCGTCTCGGTCTGCGGCACGCGCTGCACGCGGTGCACGCCCGACTCGTACTTGAGCGTTCCGTAGACGTTCTGGCCCGTAACCTTCATGACCACCTCCTTGTATCCGCCTGCGGCGCCTTCCGACGACGAGGTGATCTCGTAGCGCCAGCCCTTCGACTCGATGTACTTGGTGTACATGCGCAGCAGGTCGCCGGCGAAGAGTGCGGCCTCGTCGCCGCCCGTGCCGCCGCGGATCTCGACGATGGCATTCTTCGAGTCCTGCGGGTCCTTCGGGATGAGCAGCAGCTTGATCTGCTCCTCGAGCTCGGCGATCTGCGGTTCGAGTTCGGCGATCATCTCGCGGGCCATCTCGCGCATCTCCTCGTCCTTGTCGTTGGCGTAGGTGTCCTTGGCCTCGGCGAGGTTCGCCAGGGCCGTGCGGTAACGCTCCGACGTCTCGATGATCGGTTCGAGTTCCTTGTACTCCTTGGTGAGCTGCACGAACTGCTTGACGTCGGCGATCACTTCGGGGTCGGTGAGCTTCTGCCCGGTCTCCTCGTACTTGAGCTTCAGACCGTCGAGGCGGTTCAATATGGAGTTGTCTGCCATAAAAGTGGAATGATTCGTTTTTTGTTTTGGGGCAAAGATACGGAAAATGCGCGAAGAATGAAAAACCCGCCGTGCGATTATTCGTTCTGCCGGGAGAGGCGCCCGAGCCAGTCAAGCACTGCCTGCTGCCACGCCTCGCGGTAGCGGAAGTCGGAGCGGATGCCCCATCCGTGGCCCCCTTCGGGGTAGATGTGCATCGAGGCGTCGATGCCGTGCTCCTTGAGTGAGCGGTAGTACTCCGTAGCATTGACCGGCGGAACCGTGCGGTCGTCGTCCGAGAGCAGCAGCAGGGTCGGCGGCGTTGCCGGCGTGACGCGCCGCTGCAGCGAGTAGGCCTCGCTGTCGGTCCGGCTGCGTGCTGCGCCCAACAGGTTGTCGAACGATCCGCGGTGGCAGCGGCCCTCTTCGGCCGTGATGACCGGGTAGAAGAGGATCGAGAAGGCGGGACGGCATGATCCGATCGTCGATGCCATGGCCGCGAGGTGCCCTCCGGCCGAGAAACCTGCGATGCCTACCTCTTCGGCCGTGAAACCTTCGGCTCCGGGGACTTCGCCCGAGAGGATGCGGAGCGCCTGCACGGCATCCTCGAGCGGTACTTCGGGGTGGCCGTTGGGCATCCGGTACTTGAGTACGGCGGCCGTGATCCCGTGCGCGGCAAACCATTTGGCCACGTCGTAGCCTTCGTAGTCCATGCAGAGCAGCCGGTAGCCGCCGCCCGGGCAGATCACGATGGCCTGTCCGGTGGCTGTTGCGGGGTCGGCCGGGAAGATGTAGAGTTCGGCCTGAGACGTATCGGCGATACGATCCCTTTCGGGTTCCGTTTCGGGGGTCGTGATGCCGTTGGAATGGGGCGCGGTGCGGTTGTCCCAGATCCGCACCGTGGCGGCCTGCCCGTAGTCGCGGGCTGTGGCTGCGGCCGTCAGCAGCGAGAGGGCTGCAGCCAGCAGGGTCTTGTGTCTCATCTTGGTTCGTTATTTCAGGAATCCGCCCGGTCGGGAGGGATCCCGATCGGGCGGAAACGGTTCATGACGGGCGGTGTGCCGGATCAGATCACGATGTTGATGATCTTGCCCGGGACGACGATCACCTTCTTCGGAGCCTTGCCGTCGAGCCATTTCTGTGCCTCGGGGGCCTGTACGACGTCGGCCTGGATCTCGGCCGGGGCCATGGCCGTCGGGTACTCCTTCTTGAAGCGCAGCTTGCCGTTGATCGATACGGGGTATTCGAACGAGCTCTGCACGAGGTACTTCTCGTCGCATGCGGGGTAGCTGGCGTCGCAGATCGATCCGGTATGGCCGAGCGCCTCCCACAACTCCTCGGCGATGTGCGGCGCGAAGGGGGCCAGCAACACCGTGAGGGGTTCGAGGATGGCGCGCTTCGAGCAGTCGCCCAGTTCGTTGAGGCAGATCATGAAGGCCGCCACGGAGGTGTTGAACGAGAAGTTCTCGATGTCGTCGGTCACCTTGCGGATCGTCTTGTGCAGCGTGCGGAGCTCCTTCTCCGTGGGAGTCTCGTCCGTCACGACAAGCCGCCCGTCGCGGTCGAAGAAGAGGCGCCAGAAGCGGCGCAGGAACTTGTGTACGCCGTCGATGCCGTTCGTGTCCCAGGGCTTCGACTGCTCGAGCGGCCCGAGGAACATCTCGTACATGCGCAGCGTGTCGGCGCCGTAGTTCTCGACGATGTAGTCGGGATTGACGACGTTGAACATCGATTTCGACATCTTTTCGATGGCCCAGCCGCAAATGTACTTGCCGTCCTCGAGGATGAACTCGGCATCCTTGAAGTCGGGCATCCAGCGGCGGAAGGCCTCCAGGTCGAGGATGTCGTTCCGGACGATGTTCACATCGACGTGGATCTCCTGCGTTTCATACTGGTCGCGGAGGCCGAGCGAGACGAACTTGTTGGTCCCGACGACGCGATAGACGAAGTTCGAGCGGCCCTGGATCATGCCCTGATTGACGAGCTTGCGGAAGGGCTCCGCTTCGCAGACATACCCCAGGTCGTAGAGGAACATGTTCCAGAAACGCGAGTACATCAGGTGTCCCGTGGCATGCTCGATGCCGCCGACGTAGAGATCGACGCTGCGCCAGTATTCGTCCGCCTCACGGCCGACGAGCGCCTTGTCGTTGTGGGGATCCATGTAGCGCAGGTAGTAGGCCGACGAGCCGGCAAATCCGGGCATCGTCGAGAGCTCGTAGGGATATCCCTCGGGGGTGCACCAACCCTTGACACGGGCCAGGGGCGGTTCGCCCTCGGCCGTGGGTCCGAAGTTTTCGATCGGCGGCAGCTCGAGGGGCAGCTGCTCCTCGGGGAGCGGGCAGGCCGTGTCACTCTTGTAGTAGATCGGGAAGGGCTCGCCCCAGTAGCGCTGGCGCGAGAAGATGGCGTCGCGCAGGCGGTAATTGACCAGCCGCTTGCCCAGGCCGCGGCGCTCGACTTCGTCGAACATCCGGGTGATGGCCTCCTTGACGTCCATGCCGTTGAGGAAGTCCGAGTTGATCATCCGCCCGGACTTGGCGTCGTAGGACTCCTTCTCGATGTCGCCTCCCTCGACCACCGGGACGATCTCCAGCCCGAAATGGCGGGCGAAGGCGTAGTCGCGCGAGTCGTGGGCCGGAACGGCCATGATGGCCCCCGTGCCGTAGCCGGCGAGCACGTAGTCCGAGACGTAGATCGGAATGGCGCGTCCCGTGAAGGGGTTGATGGCGTAGGAGCCTGTAGCCACGCCGCTCACGCGCCGTGTCTCGGCGATGCGCTCGCGTTCGGACCGCTTGCGGGCCTGGGCGATGTACTCCTCGACGGCACTGCGGTTCTCTGCCGTGGTGAGCTCGCCGACCCATTCGTGCTCGGGAGCGATGACCATGAACGTCACGCCGAAGATCGTGTCGGGGCGCGTGGTGAAGATCTCCAGTTTGCGCTCCGAACCCTGGATGTCGAAGAAGACCTGGGCGCCGACCGAGCGGCCGATCCAGTTGCGCTGGATCTCCTTGAGCGAGTCGCTCCACTCGAGGCTGTCGAGTCCGTCGAGCATCCGCTGCGCATAGGCCGTCACGCGCAGCAGCCACTGCTTCATGCGCTTCTGCTCCACGGGGTAGCCTCCGCGCACCGAGAGCCCGTCGCGCACCTCGTCGTTCGCGAGCACCGTGCCCAGTTTCGGGCACCAGTTCACCATCGTGTCGGCCCGGTAGGCGAGGCGGTAGTTCTGCAACACCTGCTCGCGGCGCGCCTCGTCCCATGCGTTCCACTCTTCGGCCGTGAAGTGCAGCTCCTGCGTCGAGGCGGCATCGAGCCCCTCGGTGCCCCTCTCGGCGAAGGCGGCCTTCAGTTCCTCGATCGGACGGGCCTTTTGAAGACGGTTGTCGTAGTAGTGGGCGAACATCTCGAGGAAGGCCCACTGTGTCCATTTATAATAGGAGGGGTCGCACGTGCGCACCTCGCGGTCCCAGTCGAACGAAAAGCCGATCTTGTCGAGCTGCTCGCGGTAGCGGGCGATGTTGCGCTCGGTCGTCACGGCCGGGTGCTGTCCCGTCTGGATGGCATATTGCTCGGCCGGCAGACCGAAGGCGTCGTAGCCCATCGGGTGGAGGACATTGAATCCCTTGAGCCGCTTGTAGCGCGAGTAGATGTCCGAGGCGATGTAGCCCAGCGGATGGCCGACATGCAGGCCTGCCCCCGAAGGGTAGGGGAACATGTCGAGCACGTAGAATTTGGGGCGCGAGGGGTCCACCTCGACGCGGTAGGTCTTCCGCTCTCTCCAGCGTTGCTGCCATTTGGATTCGATCTCCTTGAAATTGTATTCCATATCTCGTTTCGGTTTATTGTCGATTTTCCCGCAAAATTAAGGAAAACTTTTCGGATTTTGCGCTTTTCGGGGGGCTTATTCCCCGATAAAAGGGGCGGATCGCATGCTGTTCCGCTTCCGGTGCCTGCAGCCGGCCTCCCGGCCCGGCTTTTGCACGGTTCTGCATGGCAGTTTGCCGCCGGTCCCGGGACGGGCGGCGGGTGGGGGCCGCGGCGCCTTTTTTGTCGTCTTGTGCGCCCTCTGGCGGCAGGGCTTTGGAAAAATGCGGCGCGGACTTCGGCGGGCAGATGCTTTTCGTGAGGCTGCCGCCCGGATATAGGGATAACCTATTGGTATATAAAAAATAACGATTTGACAAACCCGATTTCTTGTATTATCTTTGCTGATGGAAAACAAAAACAGTATTAAAAATAACTATTAATAACTTAAATTTTACTACTATGAAAACGATGGATTATCTGCACTTGAACGCATCGGCCGTCAATGGCGTTGTAAATTCGCTGAAGAGCCTTCTGGCCGACTATCAGATCTTCTACGCAAATTTGCGCGGATTGCACTGGAACATTCGTGGACGGGCCTTCTTCGTCCTGCATGCCAAGTTCGAGGAGCTCTACGACAATGCGGCTGCCAAGGTCGATGAACTGGCCGAGCGGATTCTGATGCTGGGCGGCGAGCCCGAGAACCGTTTCAGCGAGTACCTCAAGACGGCGCGGCTGCAGGAGGTTTCCGGAGTTTCGTGCCCCGATGAGGCGGTGAAGCTCGTACTCGAGAGCCTCGGCCATCTGATCGGCGAGGAGCGCAAGCTGCTCGCCGAGGCGTCGGAGGCCGGCGATGAGGCAACCGTGGCGCTGATGAGTGACTACCTCCGTGAGCAGGAAAAGCTGGTTTGGACGCTGGTGGCTTCTTCCGATTGTGATTGCGCCAAGTGATTGCCTGACTGAGGTTGGTGGAACCGGGGTTTTGCGACCCCGGTCTTTTTTTGTCCGTGGCTTGCGTCAAGACGGTGCGGGTTGGGGCGACGGGCGGTTCCCGGGCTTGACCTGCAGACGGCGGAGAGGCCGACGGCGTGTTGCGGCGTTGCCCGGGCCGGTGGCATCGTATAGTCGGTATCGGCTTCCGGATCAGTCGGTTGCATCGGGACTCCGGTTGTGCAGGTGCCTGCCGCAGCCTTGTTGCGGCAATTTGCGGCAACGTGTGACAACCCGCTGAGAAAAAGCCGGTTAAAACATCATGTATAAATAAACGCTTATTTGTTTTTAGAAACGATAAGAAATAAGTATCAACAAAGACGCAAAATGCCCGAAAATCACGAAAAAAGAGGTGCATATATATTGTAATTCCAAAAAAATGCGTACCTTTGCAGTCCATTTTGGACAATGGAGATAGATTTTTTAACCATTAAAGGACAGTTTAAGAAATGCCAACTATTCAACAGTTAGTGAGAAACGGTCGAGTAAGCATGGAGGACAAGTCGAAGTCCCCGGCACTCGCAGCGTGCCCTCAGCGTCGCGGCGTTTGTACCCGTGTGTACACGACGACCCCGAAGAAGCCTAACTCGGCCATGCGTAAGGTGGCGCGTGTTCGCCTGACCAACGGCAAAGAGGTCAATGCCTACATCCCGGGCGAAGGCCACAACCTGCAGGAGCACTCGATCGTGCTCGTCCGCGGCGGTCGTGTGAAGGACCTCCCCGGTGTACGTTACCACCTCGTGCGCGGTGCGCTCGACTCGGCCGGTGTGGACGGTCGTCGTCAGCGTCGTTCGAAGTACGGCGCCAAGCGTCCCAAGGCCGGCAAATAGTCTAACGAGAAACATTTAATTCGAACATTTATTTAGAGCAATGAGAAAAGCTAAGCCAAAGAAGCGAATTCTACTTCCGGATCCGAAGTTCGGAGACGTGGCCGTGACCCGTTTCGTGAACAACCTTATGCTGGATGGTAAGAAGAGTATTGCCTACACGATCTTCTACGACTCGCTGGAGATCGTCGGCAAGAAGATGAAGGATGCTGATAAATCTCCGCTGGAAATCTGGAAACAGGCCCTCGAGAACATCACGCCTCAAGTCGAAGTGAAGTCGAAGCGTATCGGTGGCGCCACCTTCCAGGTACCTATGGAGGTTCGTCCGGAGCGCAAGATCTCTATTTCCATGAAGAACCTTGTCCTCTATTCCCGTAAGCGCGCCGGCAAGACGATGGCTGACAAGCTCGCAGCAGAGATAATCGACGCCTACAACCAGCAGGGTGCCGCCTTCAAGCGCAAGGAGGAGATGCACCGCATGGCAGAGGCCAACAAGGCATTCGCACACTTCAGATTCTAAAACAAGGACACAGAGATGGCAACCAGAGATTTACATTATACTCGCAACATCGGTATCATGGCGCACATCGATGCCGGTAAGACCACCACGTCCGAGCGAATCCTTTTCTACACGGGTAAGACCCACAAGATCGGCGAGGTGCACGAGGGTGGCGCCACCATGGACTGGATGGTCCAGGAGCAGGAGCGCGGTATCACCATCACCTCGGCCGCAACGACCGCCTTCTGGCACTACAAGGACCACCAGTATCAGATCAACCTGATCGATACCCCGGGACACGTCGATTTCACGGTCGAGGTAGAGCGTTCGCTGCGCGTGCTCGACGGTGCGATCGCCACGTTCTGCGCCGTGGGTGGCGTGGAGCCCCAGTCGGAGACCGTATGGCGTCAGGCCGACAAGTACAATGTTCCCCGTATCGGTTACGTCAATAAGATGGACCGCACGGGCGCCGACTTCCTCTCGGTCTGCGCGCAGATCAAGGAGCATTTCGGTGCAACGGCTCTGCCGGTGGTTCTCCCGATCGGTGCCGAGGACAAGTTCGAAGGTCTCGTAGACCTTATTTATAATAATGCGATCTATTACTTCGACGACAAGACCGTTCGCGACAACTTCGAGATCCGCGAGATTCCCGAGTCGATGAAGGCCGAGGCTGCCGAGTGGCGGGCCAAGCTTATCGAGGAGGTTGCCTCGACGGACGATGCCCTGATGGAGAAGTTCTTCGAGGATCCCGATTCGATCACTCCCGATGAGTTGCTTGCTGCCATCCGCAAGGCTACGATCTCGATGCAGATCGTCCCGATGCTCTGTGGTTCGTCGTTCCACAACAAGGGCGTTCAGAAGCTGCTCGACTACGTGATGGCGTTTCTTCCCTCGCCGCTGGATGTTCCTGCCGTTACGGGTACGAACCCCAAGACCGAGGAGGTGGAGACCCGTCAGGCTTCGGAGGACGAGCCCTTCTGCGGTCTGGCGTTCAAGATCGCAACCGACCCCTTCGTGGGCCGTCTGGCATTCGTGCGCGTTTATTCGGGCAAACTCGATGCCGGTTCCTACGTACTCAACGCCCGCAGCGGCAAGCGCGAGCGTATCAGCCGTCTCTATCAGATGCACGCCAACAAGCAGAACCCGATGGAGACCGTCAGCGCCGGCGACATCTGCGCCGCTGTCGGCTTCAAGGAGATCCGCACGGGCGACACGCTCTGCGCCGAGAACGCTCCGATCGTCCTCGAGCAGATGACCTTCCCCGAGCCGGTGATCGGTCTGGCTGTTGAGCCCAAGACGCAGAAGGACCTCGACAAGCTCGGCATCGCCTTGGCGAAGCTGGCCGAAGAGGACCCCACCTTCACGGTTCATACCGACGAGGATTCGGGTCAGACCGTGATCAGCGGTATGGGTGAGCTTCACCTCGACATCATTGTGGACCGCCTGCGCCGCGAGTTCGGTGTGGAGATCAACCAGGGTGCACCCCAGGTGAACTACAAGGAGTCGCTCACCAAGACGATTCAGCACCGCGAGGTCTTCAAGAAGCAGACCGGTGGTCGTGGTAAGTTTGCCGACATCATCTTCGAGATCGGTCCTGCCGAGGACGGCAAGATGGGCCTTACGTTCGTTGATGAGGTCAAGGGCGGTAACATTCCCAAGGAGTTCATCCCGTCGGTTCAGAAGGGCTTCGAGTCGGCCATGGCTAACGGTGCACTGGCAGGCTATCCGATGGACTCGATGAAGGTTACGCTCAAGGACGGTTCGTTCCACCCGGTGGACTCCGACCAGCTGTCGTTCGAAATCGCTGCCCGCAACGGTTACCGCAATGCCGCTCCCAAGGCCGGTTCGGTGATCCTCGAGCCCGTGATGTCCGTGGAGGTTGTAACCCCCGAGGAGAACATGGGCGACATCATCGGCGACCTGAACAAGCGCCGCGGTCAGATCACCGGTATGGAGTCGAAGGGTACCGCCCGTGTGGTTAAGGCCAAGGTTCCTCTGTCGGAGATGTTCGGTTATGTGACCGTGCTCCGTACGATCTCGTCGGGCCGCGCCACTTCGTCGATGGAGTTCTCGCACTTCGAGGAGGTTCCCGCCAACCTGGCCAAGGAGATCATCGAGAAAGCGAGTGGTAAACGTAAGGATATAGAATAAGCAAACGATATGAACCAGAAGATTAGAATCAAGTTAAAGTCATTCGATCACAATCTCGTGGACAAGTCGGCCGAGAAGATTGTGAAGACCGTGAAGAGTACGGGCGCCGTTGTGAGCGGCCCCGTGCCCCTTCCCACGCACAAGCAGATTTTCACGGTGAACCGCTCGACCTTCGTGAACAAGAAGGCCCGCGAGCAGTTCCAGCTCTGCACCTTCAAGCGCATCCTCGACATCTATTCCTCGACGCCGAAGACCATCGATGCGCTCATGAAGCTCGAGCTTCCTTCGGGTGTGGAGGTTGAGATCAAGGTCTGATCCGCCCCGCGGGAAATTCGGAATGAAGATCACTTTTACTATTTATAACAAACAATTGACAACAAATGTCAGGACTTATTGGAAAGAAAATCGGAATGACTTCCGTTTACAGTGCCGAGGGTAAGAACATACCATGCACTGTCATTGAGGCTGGTCCCTGCGTTGTTACGCAAATCAAAACCGTTGAGACGGACTCGTATGCAGCGGTTCAGATTGCCTATGACGAGAAAAGTGAAAAGCACACCAGCAACAGTTTGTTAGGTCACTTCAAGAAAGCCGGCACCACCCCGAAGCGCAAGTTGGCTGAGTTCAAGGGGATGCCCGAAGTGAATCTCGGCGACACGCTGACCGTGGACCTCTTCACCGAGGAGGACTGGGTGGACGTGACCGGGATCTCGAAAGGAAAAGGCTTCCAGGGCGTAGTGAAGCGTCACGGCTTCGGCGGCGTCGGCGGTCAGACCCACGGTCAGCACAACCGTCAGCGCAAGCCCGGTTCGCTGGGTGCATCGTCCTATCCGTCGCGCGTATTCAAGGGCAAGCGTCTGCCCGGCCAGATGGGCGGAGAGCAGGTTAAGGTGCTTAACCTGAAAGTTTTGAAGGTTATTCCCGAGAGCAACCTGATCCTCGTGAAGGGTTCGATTCCGGGTGCAAAAGGTGCTTATTTAACGATTGAGAAGTAGTATGGAATTAGCTGTTTTGAACACCCAGGGAAAAGAAACGGGTCGTAAGGTAGTCCTTTCGGATGCCGTTTTCGGCGTGGAGGCTAATGACCACGCTATCTATCTCGACGTAAAGCAGTACCTCGCCGACCAGCGTCAGGGTACGCACAAGGCCAAGCAGCGCAACGAGGTTGCCGGTTCGACCCGCAAGCTCAAGCGTCAGAAGGGTACCGGCGGCGCCCGTTGCGGCAGCATCCTCTCGCCGCTCTTCCCGGGCGGTGGCCGTGTCTTCGGCCCGCAGCCGCGTGACTACAGCTTCAAGCTCAACAAGAAGCTCAAGCAGCTGGCCCGCCGCAGCGCACTGACCTACAAGGCTCAGGCAGGTGCCATCACCATCGTCGAGGCCATCTCGATGGAGGCCCCGAAGACCAAGTCGGTGGCTGCTCTGGCCGAGGCTCTGAAGGTAGCGGACAAGAAGGTTCTGCTCGTGCTGCCGGAGTCGAACGTAAACCTGCAGCTGTCGTGCCGCAACCTCACGTACGTGAAGCCCGTGCTGGCTCAGAACGTCTGCACGTACGACGTGATGAACGCTTCGGCAATCGTCATGGTCGAGGGCGCCGAGAATGTATTGAATACGATGTTAGCTTAAAAACGCAAGACAACAATGGAGATTATTATTAAGCCGGTTCTGACCGAGAAAATGACGATTCAGGGCGAAAAGTTGAATCGCTACGGTTTTATCGTCGACGTGAGGGCTAACAAGCTGCAGATTCGCAATGCCGTGGAGCAGATGTACAACGTCGTCGTTACCGACGTGAACACCGTGAACTACATGGGCAAGCTCAAGAGCCGCTATACCAAGGCGGGCTTCCTCTCGGGCCGTGCGAACAACTTCAAGAAGGCGATCGTCACCTTGAAGGATGGAGACAAGATCGATTTTTACAGTAATATCTAACGAAGATGGCAGTAAGAAAATTCAAACCTGTAACCGCAGGTACGCGACATAAGATTATCGGCACGTTCGACGAGATCACCAAGTCGACGCCGGAGAAATCGCTCCTCAGCCCCAAGAAGAGCACGGGCGGCCGCAACAACGTCGGCAAGATGACGGTTCGCTACATCGGCGGCGGTCACAAGCAGATGTACCGTAACGTGGACTTCAAGCGCGCCAAGGACGGTATTCCTGCCACTGTAAAAGCGATCGAATACGACCCAAACCGTACGGCACGCATCGCACTGCTCGTGTACGCCGACGGCGAGAAGAGCTACATCATCGCACCCAACGGCCTCCAGGTGGGCCAGACCGTCATGAGCGGCGCAGGCGTTGCTCCCGAGGTCGGCAACACGCTCTTCCTGAGCGAGATTCCCCTGGGTACGGTCGTGCACAACATTGAACTCTACCCCGGTCAGGGTGCCGCCATGGCACGTTCGGCCGGTTCCTATGCCCAGCTGCTTGCTCGTGAGGGCAAATTCGCCATCATCAAGCTGCCTTCGGGCGAGACTCGTATGGTACTCGTAACTTGCCGCGCTACGGTGGGCGTTGTGTCGAACATCGACCACAACCTCGAGAGCTCGGGCAAGGCCGGCCGCGAACGTTGGCTGGGCCGCCGTCCGCGCAACCGTGGCGTTGTGATGAACCCTGTGGATCACCCGATGGGTGGTGGCGAAGGCCGCGCCTCGGGAGGTCACCCGCGTTCGCGTAAGGGTCTGCTGGCTAAGGGTTATAAGACTCGTAACCCGAAGAAGACGACCTCGAAGTTTATCATTTCCAAGAAGAAAAAGTAATTAAAAAGAGTACATAATGAGCCGTTCATTAAAAAAAGGACCGTTTATCGACCCCAAGCTCGAGGCGAAGGTAGTAGCCCAGGCCGAGGGAAACAAGAAGTCGGTAATCAAGACATGGTCACGTGCAAGTATGATCTCGCCTGACTTCGTAGGTCAGACGATCGCCGTCCACAACGGAAACAAGTTCATCCCGGTATATGTGACGGAGAACATGGTAGGACACAAACTCGGCGAGTTTGCTCCCACGCGCAACTTCCGTGGTCACTCAGGTAACAAGAAAAAATAGGTAGAAAATGGGTGCAAGAAAAGCAAATAGAGCCGAGCAATTGAAGGCTGAAAAGAAGCAGAAGGCAATCGCCATCATGCGCGACTGCCCGACCTCCCCGCGCAAGATGCGTCTGGTGGCCGACATCATCCGCGGCGTGGAGATCAACAAGGCACTGGGCATCCTCCGTTACTCGAAGAAGGAGGCATCGATCCGTATGGAGAAACTCCTCAAGTCGGCAATCGCCAACTGGGAGGCCAAGAACGAGAACGAGCGTCTGGAAGATACGAAACTCTGCGTCAAGGAGATCTTCGTCGATGGCGGTCGCATGCTGAAGCGTATTCAGGCCGCTCCGCAGGGTCGCGCACACCGCATTCGCAAGCGCTCGAATCACGTGACGATCGTAGTTGACAAAATGGTAACCGAAGAAAAGAAGTAATCAGATGGGACAGAAAGTAAATCCGATAGCAAATCGTCTTGGTATCATCCGCGGTTGGGATTCCAACTGGTTCGGTGGCAAGGATTTCTCCGACAAGCTCGTCGAGGACGCCAAGATCCGCAAATACCTGAATGTCCGTCTGGCCAAGGCAAGCATCTCGAAGATCATCATCGAGCGCACGCTGAAACTGGTGACGGTTACGATTTCGACCGCCCGTCCGGGTATCATCATCGGCAAGGGCGGCCAGGAGGTCGATAAACTGAAGGAGGAGCTCAAGAAGCTCACCGGCAAGGAGATTCAGATCAACATCTTCGAGGTGAAGCGTCCCGAGGTGGATGCCGTCATCGTGGGCCAGAACATCGCCCGTCAGCTCGAGGGCCGCGTATCGTTCCGCCGTGCCGTGAAGACGGCCGTGGCTTCCACGATGCGCATGGGTGCCGAGGGCATCAAGATCCAGGTCGCAGGTCGTGTGGGCGGCGCCGAGATGGCCCGTACCGAGGCCGTGAAGGAGGGCCGCATTCCGCTGCACACCTTCCGTGCCGACATCGACTACTGCCTCACGGAGGCACTCACGAAGGTGGGTATCCTCGGTGTGAAGGTGTGGATCTGCCAGGGTACGGTCTACGGCAAGCGTGACCTGTTCGAGATTGCCGGCGCTTCGGCCCAGGCTCCGTCGGGCGATCGCGGTGAGCGTCGCGAGCGTCGTGGCGGCGAGCGTCGTGGCGACCGCCGTGGCGGACGTCGCGGTGGCGATCGTGGCGAGCGTCGCAACAACAATCAGTAAGTAGGACCTTTTTAAAGCAGAACTAACATGTTACAGCCGAAAAAGACCAAATTTAGAAGAATGCAGAAAGGCCGTATGAAGGGGCTTGCTCAAAGAGGTAACCAGCTTGCATACGGATCGTTCGCAATCAAGGCACTTGAATCGACCTGGATCACGGGTCGTCAGATCGAGGCGGCCCGTCAGGCCATTACGCGTTACATGAAGCGTGAGGGCCAGCTGTGGATCCGCATCTTCCCCGATAAACCCATCACGAAGAAGCCCGCCGAGGTCCGTATGGGTAAAGGTAAGGGTAATCCCGAAGGATTTGTGGCTCCCGTAACGCCCGGACGTATTCTCTTCGAGGCAGAAGGTGTACCCCTGGCCGTAGCGCAGGAAGCGCTCCGTCTCGGCGCCCAGAAGCTGCCTATTACCACCAAGTTTATTGTACGGCGTGACTACGTCGAAACCACCATTTAAGGGAACGCAAGATGAAAAGTGCAGAAATCAAGGATCTTTCGATCAAAGACCTGCAGGAGCGCATCGAGGCCGAAAAGGCCCAGCTCGCGAAGCTCAAAGTGCAGCACGCAGTGTCCCCCGTCGAGAACCCGTCGATCATTAAGAAGAACCGCAGAGATATAGCTCGCATGCTGACCGTCCTGCGTCAAAAAAACGCTAAATAAGGAGAACAACTATGGAAAGAAATCTGAGAAAAGAGCGTATCGGTGTGGTTGTCAGCAACAAGATGGAGAAGACCATTGTGGTTGCGGTAGCGCGCAAGGTGAAGCATCCTATCTACGGCAAGTTCGTGAACAAGACGACGAAGTTCGTCGCCGAGTCGCTCGACGAGACGTGCAAGGAGGGCGATACCGTCCGCATCATGGAGACCCGCCCGCTGAGCAAGACGAAGCGTTGGAGATTAGTACAAATCATTGAAAGAGCTAAGTAGTTATGATACAACAGGAAAGTAGACTCGTAGTAGCCGACAACAGCGGCGCGAAAGAGGTGCTTTGCATCCGGGTGCTCGGCGGCACGAAGCGCCGCTACGCATCCATCGGCGACAAGATCGTGGTGGCCGTCAAGAGCGCATCCCCCTCGGGCGATGTCAAGAAGGGCGCCGTTTCGAAGGCCGTAGTCGTTCGGACCACGAAGGAGATCAGACGTGCCAACGGTTCGTACATTCGTTTCGACGACAACGCCGTGGTGCTGCTTAACAACCAGGGTGAAATGCGTGGTACCCGTATCTTCGGCCCCGTGGCTCGTGAGCTGCGTGACCAGTACATGAAGATCATCTCCCTCGCACCCGAAGTATTGTAATCATAAAAACGATTTCGGATATGTCAGTTAAATTGCATATTAAGAAAGGGGACCAGGTTCAGGTCATCGCCGGTGACAGCAAGGGCCAGCAGGGCAAGGTCCTGAAGGTCGAGGTTTCGAAGCTGCGTGCCATCGTCGAGGGTGTGAACATCGTCAAGAAGGCCACCAAGCCCAATGCGAAGAATCCCCAGGGCGGTATCATCGAGCAGGAGGCTCCGATCCACATCTCGAACCTGATGCTCATCGATCCCAAGTCGGGCAAGCCTACGAAGGTCGGCCGCAAGCTCGACGACAAAGGTAAATTAGTTCGTTACGCTAAAAAGTCCGGGGAGGAGATCAAATAATGGCATACGTACCTACACTCAAGACACAGTATAAGGAGCAGATCATGCCTGCCCTTATGAAGGAGTTCGGCTACTCGAGCGTCATGCAGTGCCCGAAACTCACGAAGATCGTAATCAACCAGGGTATGGGCCAGGCCGTCGCTGACAAGAAGCTCATCGACGTGGCTCAGGAGGAGCTGACGCTCATCGCCGGACAGAAGGCCGTGCAGACGCGTTCGCGCAAGGACATCTCCAACTTCAAGCTGCGTAAGGGCATGCCGATCGGCGTGCGCGTGACGCTGCGCGACACGAAGATGTACGAGTTCCTGGAGCGTCTGATCGCCGTGGCTCTGCCGCGTATTCGCGACTTCAAAGGTATCAACGAGAAGTTCGACGGTCAGGGCAACTACACCCTCGGCATCACTGAGCAGATCATCTTCCCGGAGATCGACATCGACAAGATCACCAAGATCTTCGGCATGGAGATCACGTTCGTAACGACGGCCAAGACCGACGAAGAGGCTTATGCCCTGCTCCGTGAGTTCGGCCTTCCTTTCAAAAACGCTAAAAAGAACTAAGCTATGGCAAAAGAATCGATGAAGGCACGCGAGGTGAAGCGTGAGAAGCTTGCAAAGCGTTACGCTCACAAGCGCGAGGAGATCGCTGCCAAGGTGAAGAGCGGTGAGATGGATCACGAGGAGGCGTGGATCGCACTGTCGAAGCTGCCCCGCAACTCGAATCCCATCCGCCAGCACAACCGCTGCAAGATCACCGGTCGTCCCAAGGGTTACATCCGCCTGTTCGGCATCAGCCGTATCCAGTTCCGCGAGATGGCCTCGAAGGGTCTGATTCCCGGCGTTACGAAGGCAAGCTGGTAGTATGAGCGCAGGACGGGGTGCCGGATGTACGGTATCCCGCTCCTTGCATGATGATGTTCCGTCGTCCGGAGGGTGCGAGAGCCTGTGGTGCGGCATGCGGTATTTTCGGGGGAGGCTACCCCGTTCAGACCGGATGTTCGCCGGAAGGATGCGGGGCTGATACGGGTGCCCAACCCGCGTAGTTACGTCACAGTATCGGGGAAAGTGCCGCCTCAAGCGGTAACTTCCCGGTATGTGGGGCGTAGTGAAAGGTTCGGCATTTGGTTGCGAATTTCTCGGACCGGGCGTTCTGTCGGAATGCGCCGCAGGAGAACGGAGGGAGGCTTTGTGAAGCCGTGTCTTGTGCACGGTGACAGGATGCATCCCGTTTCCGTTTGTTGTGGGGCAGAGCAGGACGGTCGGATTACCGGAAGCGGATCGGTCGTCCGGATATGTCCTCTCGGGGTGTGTCGGAGATCCGTTGTTCGGGGCGAACCCCTGCGGTCGTCAAACGGGATTCCGTGCGGAAAGATGTTGGTTGCCTTCGAGTGCCGACATTGTCCGTGTTCCGGGAGAGACGCTTAAAACGCTAAAAATCAAAGGCCGTGCTTGGCCATTTGAGAAATTATGCGTATATTTGCGCGCTTTTGTGCCCGGGTGCGTACGCACGTATGCGGATGCGAAGGCGGCGAAAACAAGGGAAACAAAAGCCCGAAGAATCTTCTTCGGATGATTCAAAGGGTTGAATGATAACTAATTACAAACTATTTAATTTTAATTTTCTATTCGTTATGACTGATCCTATTGCGGACTTTCTGACCAGAATTAGAAACGCGGTGAAAGCCAACCACAAGGTGGTTGAAGCTCCCGGTTCCAAAATTAAACAGGAGATCACCAAGATCCTCTACGAGCAGGGCTACATCCTCGCCTACAAGTTCGACACCGACGAGAAGGGGCACCCCACGATCAAGATCGCTCTGAAGTGGGACGCTGCCACGAAGTGCAACGCCATCAAGGACCTCAAGCGCGTCAGCCGTCCGGGTCTGCGTCGCTACGCTTCCGTTTCGGACATGCCCCGCGTACTGAACGGTCTGGGTATCGCTATCCTCTCGACGTCGAAAGGCATCATGACCGACGCCAAGGCCCGCAAGGAGAACGTGGGCGGCGAGGTGCTGTGCTACATCTACTAATGCAAAATCATTAAAAAATCAACGCAATGTCAAGAATTGGTAAATTACCTGTAAACCTGCCTGCCGGCGTTACCGTCGAGGTTGCCGCCGACAATACGGTAAGCGTGAAAGGGCCACTCGGGACGCTGAGCCAGAAAGTTGACTCGGACATCAAGGTAGAGGTCGGCACGCACACGGATCCGCACACGGGAGCTCAGAATCCCGCTGTGATCGTCACCCGCCCCACGAACCAGCCCCGCCACCGCTCGATGCACGGCCTCTATCGTGCGCTGATCCAGAACATGGTCATCGGTGTATCGAAGGGCTATGAGATCAAGCAGGAGCTTGTCGGTGTCGGTTTCAAGGCCGAAGTCAAGGGCCAGGTGCTCGAGATGAGCCTCGGCTATTCGCACGATACGCACTTCCTGCTTCCGAAGGAGGTTACCGCTACGGCCGTTACGGAGAAGAAGGGCAACCCGATCGTAACGCTCAAGAGCGCGGACAAGCAGCTCATCGGCCAGGTGGCCGCCAAGCTCCGCTCGCTGCGCAAGCCGGAGCCGTACAAGGGCAAGGGTATCAAGTTCGTCGGCGAGCAGATCCGTCGCAAGGCCGGCAAATCAGCAGGTGCTAAATAGTAAATAGACTGAAAGAGTTATGTTGAACAAGATAGAAAGAAGAGAGCGCATCAAGATGCGTATCCGCAAGATCGTGAGCGGAACGCCCGCACAGCCTCGTATGACGGTATTCCGCAGCAACAAGCAGATCTACGTGCAGTTCATCGACGACCTGGCAGGCGTTACGCTGGCCACGGCATCCTCGCTGGACAAGGAGGTCGCTGAAGCCGCTGCCGGCAAGACCAAGTGCGAAGTGGCAGCCCTCGTGGGCAAACTGGCCGCCGAGCGCGCCCTGGCCAAGGGTATCTCGGCCGTCGCTTTCGACCGCAACGGCTACCTTTATCACGGACGAGTTAAACAACTGGCCGAAGCTGCACGCGAAGGCGGACTTAAATTCTAAACGATCATGGCAAATACCAATATAAAGAAAGTACGCACGAGCGATCTCGAACTCAAGGACCGCCTCGTGAGCATCCAGCGCGTTACGAAGGTGACGAAGGGCGGTCGCACGTTCAGTTTTTCGGCCATCGTCGTCGTAGGTAACGAGGACGGCGTCGTAGGCTACGGCCTGGGCAAGGCTTCGGAGGTGCAGGCAGCCATCGCCAAGGGCGTGGAGGATGCCAAGAAGAACCTCGTGAAGATCCCGGTAATCAACGGAACGATTCCCCACAAGCAGGAGCAGCGTTTCGGCGGCTCGCTCGTGATGATTCGTCCGGCCGCTCCCGGTACGGGTATCATCGCCGGCGGTGCCATGCGTGCCGTGCTGGAGTCGGTGGGCATCAAGAACGTGCTTGCAAAGAGCAAGGGCTCGTCGAACCCCCACAACCTGGTGAAGGCAACCATCGGCGCCTTGTGCGAACTGCGCGACGCTCACAGCATCGCACGTCTGCGCGGTATCTCGATGGACAAGGTGTTTAACGGTTAATTCTCGAAGAACAATGGCAAGATTGAAAATCACCCAGATCAAGAGCCGCATCGGCGCAACGGAGCGTCAGTGCAAGAACCTCGATGCGCTGGGTCTGAAGCGGATCAACGCAAGCGTCGAGCACGACGACTCGGTGATCATCAAGGGCATGATCGCACGCGTAAAGCACCTCGTCAAGGTCGAGGAGGTCAAATAAGGTTTAACTGCAAACGGAATTTTAGACAATGGAACTCAATAATCTCAAACCCGCAAAGGGTTCTACGCACCACGACAAGCGAATCGGCCGCGGTGCAGGTTCGGGTCACGGCGGCACGGCTACGCGTGGTCACAAGGGAGCTCAGTCGCGTTCGGGATACTCGCGCAAACTCGGTTTCGAGGGCGGTCAGATGCCGCTCCAGCGCCGTCTTCCCAAGTTCGGCTTCACGAACCTGAAGCGCGTCGAATTCAAGGCGATCAACCTCTCGACCCTCGAGGAGCTGGCAGCCAAGAAGTCGCTCTCGGAGGTTACGGTGGACACGCTGGTGGCAGCAGGTTTCGTTTCGACGAAGGACAAGGTGAAGATCCTGGGCAACGGTTCGGTATCGAAGGCCCTGACGGTCAAGGCTCACGCCTTCTCGAAGAGCGCCGAGGCTGCGATCACGGCAGCCGGTGGCAGCGTCGAAAAACTGTAACCCTTAGAACCTCTATATTATGAATCAGTATCTCGTTGTTGGTATCGTCTTTATAGTGATCATCGCTCTTCTGGCGACCAACAAGAAATTGGTGGAAACGCTCAAGAACATCTACAAGATCGAGGAGCTCCGCAAACGTGTACTGTACACGATCGGCCTGCTCCTGGTCTACCGCTTGGGTAGTTTCGTAGTGATTCCGGGCATCAACCCCAACGCCCTGGGCGAGGGGTCGGCGTATGCCAGCCAGTTGGAGGGCAACGGACTTCTGGGTCTGTTGAACGTCTTCTCTGGCGGTGCATTTGGCAACGCCGCGATCTTTGCACTCGGAGTCATGCCGTACATCACCGCCTCGATCATCATCCAGCTCATGGGCATGATGATTCCGTATTTCCAGAAAATGCAGAAGGAAGGTGAGAGCGGCCGCCGCAAGATGAACCAGTGGACGCGGTTCCTGACGATCGGCGTACTGATCCTTCAGGGCCCGGCCTACATCGCCAACCTCTACATGCAGGTTCCGACGGCGTTCGTCTACGGCAACTCTTTCGGGTTCGTTGCTTATGCGACGACGATTCTGATCGCCGGTACGATGTTCATCATGTGGCTCGGCGAGAAGATCACGGACAAGGGTATCGGCAACGGTATCTCGCTGATCATCATGATCGGTATCGTTGCCCGTCTCCCGCACGCGCTTCTGGCCGAGGTCAATGCGCGTGTGCAGACGGCTTCGGGCAGCGCCATCATGCTGATTCTCGAGCTGGTGCTCCTGTTCGCCGTTTTCATGGCGACGATCGCCCTGGTGCAGGCGGTCCGCAAGGTCCCCGTGCAGTATGCGAAGCGTATCGTGGGTAACAAGCAGTATGGAGGCGTACGGCAGTACATTCCGCTGAAGATGAATGCGGCCAACGTGATGCCGATCATCTTCGCACAGGCCCTGATGTTCATCCCGGCCCTGTTCACCAAAGCCGCTCCCGGCTTTGCCGCTGCCTTCTCCTCCATGACCGGCTTCTGGTACAACTTTACGCTCGCTGTGCTGGTAATCGCGTTCACCTACTTCTACACCGCGATTATCATCAACCCTCAAATGATGGCCGATGACATGAAGCGAAACGGCGGCTTCATCCCGGGAGTGAAACCGGGCAAGCAGACCGTGAACTACATCGATACCATCATGACGCGCATCACGCTCCCCGGTTCCATCTTCCTTGCCATCGTGGCCATCCTGCCGGCGCTGGCGATGAAGTTCCTGGGCATCCAGCAGGCGTTCGCCTACTTCTACGGAGGTACGTCGCTGCTGATCATGGTGGGTGTGGTGCTCGACACTCTCAAGCAGATCGAGAGCTACCTGCTGATGCGTCACTACGACGGTCTGATGAAGACCGGTCGGATTCAGGGTCGCCATTAGCGGTTTTCCGAAGAGCGTTCTTAAAGCGAAGAAATGATCTATCTGAAAACAGACGAGGAGATCGAACTCCTGCGTGAAAACAATATCCTGGTGTCGGAGACGCTGGCCGAGGTGGGTCGCCACATTCGGCCGGGCGTCACGACCAAGGAGTTGGACCGTATCGCCGAGGAGTTCATCCGTTCCCATGGGGCGGTTCCCGCTTTCCTCGGATATGAGGGCTATCCCGCTTCGTTGTGCATTTCGGTAAACGAGCAGGTGGTTCACGGTATCCCATCCTCGAAATGCGTCCTCAAGGAGGGCGACATCGTTTCGGTCGATTGCGGTACGTTTATGAAGGGGTTTGTTGGTGATTCGGCGTATACGTTCGCCGTGGGAGAGGTTGCCGAGGAAGTACGGCAGCTGATGGAAGTCACCAAAGAGGCTCTTTATAAAGGTACGGCGCAGGCCAAGGCCGGTAATCGCGTGGGCGACATATCGGCAGCCGTACAGGAGTATTCCGAAAGTTTCGGCTATGGCGTAGTGCGCGAACTCGAGGGACACGGTTTGGGTCGGAAAATGCACGAAGACCCCGGAGTCCCCAACTACGGTGCGCGCGGCAGAGGCCCCCTTCTGAAGGAGGGTATGGTCATCTGCATCGAACCCATGATCACCATGGGGGCCAAAGCGGTGGTTTTTGAGCGGGATGGCTGGACGGTCCGCACCCGGGACCGCAAACCGGCGGCGCACTACGAGTTCGCCGTGGCGGTTCGCAAATCGGGTCCCGACGTGCTGACGGATTTTAGCATCATCGAACAGGCAATAAAGAATTGAGACTCTATGGCAAAACAGGCTGCTATCGAAAGGGACGGGACGATTATCGAGGCATTGTCCAACGCGATGTTCCGCGTCGAGCTGGACAACGGCCACGTGCTCACGGCCCATATCTCGGGGAAGATGCGGATGCACTACATCAAGATCCTTCCCGGAGATAAAGTAAAAGTGGAAATGACGCCCTACGACCTGACCAAGGGGCGTATCTCCTTCCGGTACAAATAACATTAGATTGCTCGAAAATCATGAAAGTAAAAGCATCCATCAAGAAGAGAAGCGAGGATTGCAAGATTGTGAAGCGTAAGGGTAAGCTCTACGTCATTTGCAAGAAAAATCCCAAGTTCAAAATGCGGCAGGGATAGTGTTTTTTAACGGTTAGTCAAAAAAGAAAAAGAATTTATATGGCACGTATTGTCGGTGTAGATTTACCGAAAAACAAGAGAGGCGAGATCGGCCTGACCTATATCTACGGCATCGGTCGTTCGACGGCTCGCAAGATTCTCGACGCCGCAGGCATCAGCTACGACGTCAAAGTACAGGACTGGTCGGATGACCAGGTCGGCGCCATCCGTTCGACGATCGCCGAGATGGGCATCAAGGTCGAGGGCGAATGCCGCTCGATGGTCCAGCTCAACATCAAGCGCCTGATGGATATCGGCTGCTACCGCGGTATCCGTCACCGTCTGGGCCTCCCGGTCCGCGGACAGTCGACGAAGAACAACGCCCGCACGCGCAAGGGCCGCAAGAAGACCGTCGCAAACAAGAAAAAGGCAACGAAGTAATCTTTAGGGAATTATGGCAAAGAAAACTGGAACAGTTAAGAAGAAGGTTGTTAAGGTCGGTGCCGTGGGCAACGCCTACGTTCACTCCACTTTCAACAACGTGATCATCACCATCACCAACGAGGTGGGTGACGTCATCAGCTGGTCGTCGGCCGGTAAGATGGGTTTCCGTGGTTCGAAGAAGAATACTCCCTATGCCGCACAGACGTCGGCCGCCGATTGCGCCAAGGTCGCTTATGACATGGGCCTGCGCAAGGTGAAGGTTTATGTCAAGGGTCCGGGCGCCGGTCGCGAGTCGGCCGTTCGCACCATCCACGGTGCCGGTATCGAGGTGATGGAGATCATCGACGTCACACCGCTGCCGCACAACGGCTGCCGCGCTCCTAACCGTCGTCGCGTCTGATTCACGCTTCACAGGTTAAGGAAAGTTTCAAGGATCTATTAATTACGTTAAGACAATGGGAAAATACATAGGACCAAAATCGAAGATCGCCAGAAGATTCGGCGAAGCCATTTACGGTGCGGACAGCGTGCTTGAGAAGCGCAACTTCCCTCCCGGGCAGCACGGTCTGGCTCGCAAGCGCAAGAAGGTGTCGGAGTACGGCACGCAGCTGAGCGAGAAGCAGAAGGCAAAGTACACCTACGGCCTTCTGGAGAAGCAGTTCGCACGCACCTACGAGCAGGCAGCACGTATGGGCGGCATCACGGGTGAGAACCTGCTGAAGTTGCTCGAGTGCCGTCTGGACAACGTCGTTTACCGCTTGGGTATCGCCCCGACGCGTGCAGCTGCCCGCCAGCTCGTTTCGCACTGCCACATCTGCGTGAACGGCAGTGTCGTGAACATCCCCTCGTACTCGCTCCGTGTGGGCGACGTGGTGTCCGTTCGCGAGAAATCGAAGAGTCTGGAAGTGATCACGGCATCTCTGGCCGGCTCGTCGAAGAGCCGCTACGCCTGGTTGGAGTGGGACAACGCCACGATGAGCGGCAAGTTCCTGCAGAAGCCCGAACGTGAAGAGATTCCCGAGAACATCAAGGAGCAGCTCATCGTCGAGTTGTACTCGAAGTAGTAATCTTTCAAATTCACTATTATGGCAATATTAGCATTCCAGAAACCTGAGAAGGTTATAATGCTCGAGTCCACTTCGTCGTTCGGAAAGTTCGAGTTCCGACCGCTGGAGCCCGGATTCGGCATGACTGTCGGTAACGCTTTGCGTCGTATTCTGCTCTCTTCGCTGGAGGGTTACGCAATCACGACTGTCAAGGTCGCCGGTGTCGATCACGAGTTTGCCGCTATCCCCGGTGTGATGGAGGATATGTTGAACATCATCCTCAAGCTGAAGCAGGTTCGTTTTATCCGCACAGTCGATAATCAGGATGCCGAAAAAGTGTCCATTAACGTTGCGGGTGTGACGGAGCTGACTGCCGGATATATCTCGAATTACCTGTCGTTCTTCAAGGTGCTCAACCCCGAGCTGGTGATTTGCCACCTGGCTCCGGGCACGAAGATGCAGATGACGCTCACGATCGGCAAAGGCCGCGGTTATGTCCCGGCCGAGGAGAATACGCCTGCCGACTGCGAGTTCGGAACGCTGCCTATCGACTCGATCTTCACGCCGATCAAAAACGTGAAGTACTCGATCGAGAACTACCGTGTCGAGCAGAAGACCGACTACGAGAAGTTGAATTTGGAAATTACCACCGATGGGTCGATTCACCCCAAGGAGGCTCTGAAGGAGGCCGCCAAGATTCTCATTCAGCACTTCATGCTCTTCTCCGACGAGAAGATCACGGTCAACATGGAAGACACGAACGGCACGGAGGAGTTCGACGAGGACGTTCTCCACATGCGTCAGCTGCTCAAGACGAAGCTCTCGGATCAGGATCTGAGCGTTCGCGCCCTGAACTGCCTGAAGGCTGCCGACGTGGATACGGTGGGTGACCTGGTGAAGCTGAACCGCAACGACCTGCTGAAGTTCCGCAACTTCGGCAAGAAGTCGCTCACGGAGCTGGACGAGCTGCTGGCTTCCCTGAACCTGAAGTTCGGAATGGACGTATCAATCTACAAACTTGACAAAGACTAATTTATGAGACACAATAAGAATTTCAACCACCTCGGCCGTCAGGCGGGACACCGCAAGGCGATGCTGTCGAACATGGCGTCGTCGCTGATTCTGCACAAGCGCATCGAGACGACGCTCGCCAAGGCCAAGGCCGTACGCATGTTCGTGGAGCCTCTGGTCACCAAGTCGAAGGAGGACACGACCCACTCGCGCCGCGTCGTATTCTCGTACCTGAAACAGAAGGAGGCCGTGACGGAGCTCTTCCGCACGATCGCCCCGAAGATCGCCGAGCGTCCGGGAGGCTATACCCGCATCCTGAAGACCGGCTTCCGTCTGGGCGATGCTGCCGAGATGTGCATCATCGAGTTCGTTGATTTCAACGAGGCCTACACGCTGGGCATCACGCCGGCCGCTGCCGCCGAGGCGAAACCCAAGACGCGCCGTTCGCGCAAGTCGGCCGCCAAGAAGACCGACGCCGTCGAGGACGCTACCGTAGTCGAGGGCGAGGCCAAGAAGGCTGCACCGAAGGCCCCGAAGGCTCCCAAGGCTGCATCGGCCAAGACCGCTGCTCCGAAGGCTGCCAAGAAGACGAACGTGGGCAAGAAGATGTAATGCGGGCCGGACCCGAGGTCCGGTATCCCGAACCGAAAGTCTCCGGAGGGCGTGTCGCAGGACAGACCTCTGGGGGCTTTTTCTTTTTTCGAAAACCTGAAAACGATACCGTATGGGAAGAGTTGTCAAGATAGGGGCCCTGCTGCTCCTCGGGCTGGTGTGGACGGGCTGCATTTTTGCGGACGATGCGTCGCAGACGCGCAACCTCGACTCGCTGCTGCTCGCGCTCCGCGACCGGGACCAGGCGGTGCGCCGGGAGGTGCTCCGCCTCTCGCAGCAATCCCCGTCGCCGGTCGATTCGCTGCTGTCGGCCTATGCCCGGATGCAGGAGGTCGATGCCGGGAATCAGCGCATGGTCGCAGGGTTGCTTGAGGAGGGCTGGCCCGAAGAGATCTCCGACGAGGCGGGCGAGGCCCTCTGGCTCGTTATCGACCATGCCGACCTCGAGATGCAGCGGCGCTTCATGCCCCTCGTCGAGGAGCAGATGAAGGCCGGGCGTCTCGCGAAATCGAGTTATGCCACGCTTCTGGACCGGATGCTGATGCGGGAAAACCGCCCTCAGCGCTACGGAACGCAGACGCGCTCCTTTACGCGAATCGTCGAGGGTGATTCGGTGTGCGACCAGCGTGTGTGCTATGTCTGGCCCGTCGAGCATCCTGCGAGTCTCGATTCGCTGCGGGCAGCGATGGGTTTGATCCCTATCGGCGAGTATCTGCAGGCGGTGGAGGAGACCTACGGCGGGCGGTGTATCTGGAATCCGGAGCTGACCGTGGAGCAGCTCGAGGCCCTTCTGCCTGATGAATAGTTGCGGTATTCGGGGGCTCGGAGGAAAAATTGCAGAAAAAAAGAGAGGATGTCCGTCGATTTTAGATTCCGTTCAGAATCGAGCGCGATCTTTGTATCGTAAAAGAAAACGAAATTCGTTCAACCTCTAAAAAATGAAAATTATGAAAAAGATTCTTGTTTCTGCAGCCCTCCTCTTTGCCGGAATCACCGCCTCGTTCGCCGGAGATCGCGAGCGCCCCATCACGCTCGACAAACTGCCTGTCGCGGCCCAGGAGTTCCTCGCCGCGAATTTCAAGGATCTGACGCTGGCCTATGCCGTCGAGGACCCGAAATTCATCGGTTCGGAGTACGAGGTGACCTACACCGACCGTACGGAGGTCGATTTCGAGAGCAACGGCGAGTGGTCGTCGGTCGAGCGCAAATACGAGGCCGTGCCGGCGGCGATCGTTCCCGTACAGATTGCGGATTATGTCAAGAATACCTTTGCGGGTCAGTTCATCAAGAAGATCGACCGGGACAAGTACACCTGGGAGGTGGAGCTCTCGAACGGTCTGGAGATCAAGTTCGACCGGAAGTTCCAGGTGATTGACATCGACGACTGATGTACGGCTGGACCTGCCGGATTACAGCGCGGACCCTTTGGGTTCCGCGTTTTTTTGTCTCGTGTGCCGGCCCTGCCACCTGCCAGTCTTCGAGCCTCTTCGCGCAGGACGTTCCGCACCCTTGTCGTAACCCGGTTTCCGGACAGCACCAGACCTGTGTTCTCCGCAACGCTCTGTTTCAGGCGCGCCTGTTTCTTTCGGGGAACAATTCCTGCGGACCGAGATGAAACACCCCGGATTCCGCTATGGCCGGAATCCGGGGTGTTCGTTCGGGATCAGTTCCGATTATTTGGCGAATCCCTTGCCGATGGCGAGGAAGTCCTCGGCCTTCAGGGCGGCACCGCCGATCAGACCGCCGTCCACATCCTCCTTGGCGAAGATCTCTGCAGCGTTCGAGGGCTTGCACGAACCGCCGTAGAGAATCGGGCACTCGGCAGCTGCGGCGCCGAACTTGTCGGCGAGCACCTTGCGGATGTAGGCATGGATCTCCTGAGCCTGGTCGGCCGTGGCGGTCTTGCCCGTACCGATGGCCCATACGGGCTCGTAGGCGATCACGAGGTTCTTGAACTGCTCCTCGGTGAGGTTGTAAACGACCTCCTCGATCTGGGCCTTCACTACGTCGAAGTGCTTGCCGGCCTCGCGCTCCTCGAGGTTCTCACCCACGCAGTAGATCGGCGTAAGGTTGTTGGCGTAGGCCTGCTCCATCTTCTTGTTGAGCGTTGCAGAGGTCTCGCCGTAGTACTGGCGGCGCTCCGAGTGGCCGAGGATTACATACTTGCAACCCAGGGCGGCGATCATCGAGGCTGCGACCTCACCCGTGTAGGCACCCTTGGCCTCGGCGGCGCAGTTCTGGGCACCCAGCTCGATGTCCGAACCCTTCAGGGCCTCGGCGACCATCGACAGGTGGGTGAACGGCGGGCAGACGATGAAGTTTACGCACGAGCATACCTCGCCGCGTCCGGCTACGACGCCTTTTGCCAGTTCGACTCCTTCGGCAGGAAGCGTATTCATCTTCCAGTTGCCGGCAACGATTTTCTTTCTCATTTTCGGTCTGTTTTTTATTTGTGTTAATGTGTTCTGTCTTTCATCCCTGGGTTGGATCCGGCCTGTCGGAGCGCGGCTATGGCTCCTGCGTTCCGACGGGCCCGGCAACCTGAGTTATTCCTGCTCCGAGCACCACGCCTTGACCTCTTCGATCGAGGGGGCCTTGAGTCCGAGCTTGTTCTTCTTGTTGAAGCCGCACAGGTCGTTGAAGAACTTGCCGGGGGCCAGTTTGCGCAGCGACTCCACGGTGATGTAGCCCATCTTCTGGATCACGGGCGCCCACTCCTCGGGGACGCCGATGGCCGTATAGCACTCCACGGGGTCGGCCACGATCTTCTTCTCGGGACGCATCTGCGGGAAGAAGAGAACGTCCTGGATCGACGGCTGGCCGGTCATGAACATCGTCAGACGGTCGATGCCCATGCCCATACCCGAGCAGGTCGGCATACCGTATTCCAGCGCGCGGACGAAGTCCATGTCGATGAACATCGCCTCGTCATCGCCCTTCTCCGAGAGGCGCAGCTGCTCCTGAAAGCGCTCCAGCTGGTCGATCGGGTCGTTGAGCTCCGAGTAGGCGTTGCACAACTCCTTGCCGTTTACGAACAGCTCGAACCGCTCCGTGAGATCCCGGTTGTCGCGGTGGCGCTTGCACAGGGGCGACATCTCGATGGGGTAGTCGCAGACAAACGTCGGCTGGATGAGCTCCTCCTCGCAATACTGGCCGAAGATGGCGTCGATCAGTTTGCCCTTGCCCATCGTGTCGTCGATCTCGACGTTCAGGCGTTTGCAGGCCTCGCGCAGCTGCTCTTCCGTCTGTCCCGTGATGTCGTATCCGGTCTTCTCGCGGATGGCGTCGGTCATCGTCAGGCGGCGGAACGGAGCCTTGAACGAGATCTTCCGGCCGTCGATTTCGAGTTCCGTGGTGCCGTTCACCTCCATGGAGATGCGTTCGAGCAACTGCTCGGTGAACTCCATCATCCAGCGGTAGTCCTTGTAGGCGACATAAATTTCCATGCAGGTGAACTCGGGGTTGTGCGTGCGGTCCATGCCTTCGTTACGGAAATTCTTACCCAGCTCGTAGACGCCGTTAAAACCGCCGACGATGAGTTTCTTGAGGTAGAGTTCCGTTGCGATGCGCAGGTAGAGATCGATGTCGAGCGAATTGTGGTGCGTAATGAACGGCCGAGCCGATGCACCGCCCGGAATGGGCTGCAGAATCGGGGTCTCGACCTCGATGTAGCCCTTCGAGTTGAAGAACTCGCGCATCGTCGAGATGATCTTGGCGCGCTTGGCGAAGACCTCCTTGACCTGCGGATTGACGATCAGGTCGAGGTAGCGTTGGCGGTAGCGGATCTCGGGATCGGTGAAGGCGTCGAACGTCTTGCCGTCCTTCTCCTTGACGACGGGCAGCGGGCGGATCGACTTCGAGAGCACCGTGAAGCGCTTGCAGTGCACGGAGAGTTCTCCCGTGTTGGTTCGGAAGGCGAAGCCTTCGACGCCGATGAAGTCGCCGATGTCGAGCAGCTTCTTGAATACCGTATTGTAGAGCGTCGGGTCGCCTTCGGGGCAGATGTCGTCGCGGCGGATGTAGACCTGGATACGGCCCGTATGGTCCTGCAGTTCGAAGAACGAGGCGCTGCCCATGATGCGGCGCGACATGATGCGGCCGGCGATGCGGACGTCGTCGTAGTTGTGCTTCGTGTCGTCGTAGTTTTCGGCGATTTCACGCGCCGTGGCCGTCACCTCGTAACGTGCGGCCGGGTAGGGCTCGATGCCCAGGTCGCGCAGCGCCTGGAGCGATTGTCTGCGAAGCTGTTCCTGTTCGCTGAGTTCGATTGCCATATCTTCTGATTTTGATGATTCTCGGTTATTATGTCGTATATCCCTGCAAAAGTAGTGAAAAACGAGCAAATTAACAACTGCACCAAAATTCATCGCATGTGATCTTGTCTGTCTTGTAAATATTTCCTATATTTGACTTATGCCGTTTTTTTGGTATAACCCCTTCAATCTCATCAAAAAGCCTATGAAACAGTTCGACTTTTTCTCAGACAGACTGCAGAAGGTTCTCCCGCTTCTTTGTGCGGCCCTTCTGTCGCTTTGCCCGTCGCTTTTCCTGACGGCCTGCGGCGGGGATGAATCTACCGACGATACCTATGCCGCAGTGGTGGCCACGACATTTACCTTCAATGAAGAGGATCCCTCCCTGAACCGGGTGGAGGTCCTGGCCAATACCGCCTGGCAGGTCTTCTGGACCCCTGCAGATGCCGTTGTCACCGTGACTCCCGCCTCCGGGTCGGGAAATGGCTCGTTCACCGTGACCGATATGCCTGCCGGGACAACCGTGCAGTTCGGCGTGAAAACCCGGACTGGGGACTTTTTTACCCGCTATGCGACCGTGACCCGGGAGGCGGCAGCTTCGGAAAACGTGTCGCTCTCGGTTACACCGTCGGAGCTGACCTTCGATCCTGCGGGAACGAATCAGATCCGCGTGACCTCGAACAGCATCTGGACGGTCTCCTCGACCAATGCGCAGCTGGCCTTCTCTCCGGAGTCCGGCTCGGGTGACGGGGAGATCACGGTTACGGCAGCCCCGGTGGGGCAGTCCTCGCTGACTGTCACGGCCGGGACGGGCGCTGAGGCGAAAACCGCTACCGTGACCGTCTCGCGCGAAGAGGAACCTTCGGGCGAGGTGATCTTCAACCTTGATTTCGGGAACGGCTCCAGTGGCATATGGGCCGACACCAACGAGGAGTGGAAGACCCAGACCGGAACGGGTGCTTCGGCGGTGACCTACGCTTCGAGCCGCATGCGGATCAACAACGACAACTACGGGTCGGCGAACCGTTATCCCGGAGCCTCGGGACAATGCTATGCCAAGATTTTCACCGACGGCGATCCCGGTTATTTCGAGATCCGCAACATCACGCTTCCCGCCTCCGAGCGCAACTACGAGCTCTCGTTCGGAACGATCTTCCTTGCCGGGGACATGAACCTGGAGGTGAGCTCCAACGGCACGACGTGGAAGGCGCTGAGCTATACGGGCGCATCGACCTACAACGTCTGGACCAAGGCGGTCGTGGGCTTCACCCTCGCGGAACCGGCCTCTGCGCTTTACATCCGCTATTCGGTGACGGGCGTGCAGCGCACGTACGGGTTGAATTTCGATGATGTCGTTCTGGTGTCGGGCGGCGGCGGACAGGTCGTCGATCTCGGGAAGGCCCCGACGGAGTATCGCTGGGCCGAACTCCCCGCCATGCCGAGCGACATGACCAACAAGAAGATCAATACCCATTGGGCTTCGACGGTCTCCTCCAATCAGTATCTGCGCAACTACACCTATTGCTACGACACCTACCGTCACTGCCCGCTCTGGATCGCCCATCCGCAGCACGCCTGCTACGAGGAGGGATCCGGACGCACGGATGTTTGGAAGAAGGACCCGTATATGACCGATGCCGAACAGGCCATCATCTATCCCTTGCCCGAAGTCAATGGCAACAGGGCGCTGTCGCTCTATACCGAGAGTCTCAACCGGCAGTGGACCCGTGGACACATGCTGATGTCCAATTATCGGGGCGGTACGGGTAAGGAGATCAATGCGCAGACCTTCTATTCGTGCAACATCGCTCCGCAGGGAGGTGAGGCCTTCGACAAGTTGTGGAATGCGGCCGAGATCCGGATTCAGGATAATTATGTATGTGCCGATACGCTCTATTGCGTTTCGGGAGCCTATTTCGAGAACGATGACCTGAAGGCCTATGATGCCAGCGGCTGGAATGGCGATGTCCGCTACTATGTCTCCGGATATTCGAAGGAGTGCGTTGTCCCGACCCATTATTACAAACTGGTCTTGCGTACGCGCAGCGGAAATACCGGGAAACACATCCAGGAGTGTTCGGCCAACGAACTCAAGGCCGTCGGTTTCTGGTTCGAACATGCCGACCGGATCAACGGCTCGACCTCACCGACGCTCGACAAGAGTTACTTGAGGTCCGTGGAGTGGATCGAGCAGAAGACCGGCTTCACCTTCTTCCCCGACGTTCCCGCCGAGGTCAAGCGGCAGTGCAATCCCTCGGATTGGGGCTTTTGATCCGGGACGAAGCGAATCCGAACAGACAGGGAGTGCTGCCAGGCACTCCCTGTCTTTGTATCCGGCGGGCGGCGGGACGGTCGGGAACGGCTGGGCGGCCGGTGGCTTCAGTCCCGAATCGCAGGGAGGTTATCTATCGGTTGCCTCCCCTTCTCCTGTCTTCAACCGGCGGTAGAGTGCGTGGGCTCCCAGTCCCAGGGCCGCACCCAGCAGGGCCCCCCAGACAAGATCCATTGGAAAGTGTTTTGCCAGATAGATGCGCGAGTAGCAGATCGCCGCGGTGCAGAGCACCATCAGCAGGGTGAACCACCGCCGGCGGATCGTCGTGCAGGCGAGTACGGCGAGTGTTACGGAGGTGGCGGCATGGGCCGAGACGGTGCCGAAGCGGCCGCTCACAGCCTCGGCGGGAACATGCACCGCCCAGTCGCCGGAGTAGCCAGCTGCGGCCAGCGCTTCGGGGGAGAGCCTCCGCAGGACCCGTAGCGAGTCGGGCGCGATGTCGAGTCCTTCGAGCGAGGGGGTGAACATCGGCCGCCAGCGGGGTTCGAGACCCGGCAGCAGACCGCCCAGCGGCCCGTTGTGCTTGAAGATGCCGGCCACCATGTCGGCCAGCCCTACTGCGGCGGCCATCAGAAGGAGGAAGAGGAGAGTCCCCCGCCAGCCGGCCCGGCGCCAGACGAGCCAGAGGATCAGCGCATAGAGCGGCAGCCACATTGCGACGCCCGACAGGGCGAGCATGATCCGGTCGCAGAGCGCTCCGCCGTCGAAGTTGAGCGCGAGGAAGAGTTGTTCGTCGAAAGCCATGGGCGGTGCGGTGTCAGAACTGGAAGTAGATGAAGGGTTGGATGTCGCTCGACTTGATCTGCATGACGCACCAGATCATCGCGGCGGCCAGCAGCACCTGCAGCGCGAGCGGTGCGCAGGTGACCACCCGCTGTGCGGCGGCATCGACGCGGGCGGGCAGGAAGTGCAGCAGGTAGCCCGTGGCGATGAGGACGAAGACGCCGGCGTACCCGGCCACGACCTGCGGGATCATCGGAGCGTTGAAGTTGTGGAAGATCTGGTGGAGCATCAGTGAGACGGTCTGCATCGACTCGGCGCGGAACATCAGCCACCCGAAGCAGACGAGGTTGAAGGTGAGCAGGATGCCTCCGATGCGGCTCAGGCGGTGCATCTGCGAGCCGTCGGCCTTGGCTCCCGGAACTGCGGCCATCCAGATCTTGTGCAGCGCCAGGGCTGCGCCGTGCAGGCCGCCCCAGAGGATGAACCGCACGGCTGCGCCGTGCCACAGTCCGCCCAGGAGCATCGTTAGCAGGAGGTTCACGTAGGTGCGTACGCGGCCCTTGCGGTTGCCGCCCAGCGAGATATAGAGGTAGTCGCGCAGCCACGACGAGAGCGAGATGTGCCACCTCCGCCAGAATTCGGTGATCGTCGCCGACTTGTAGGGGGCGTCGAAGTTCTTGGGGAAATGGAATCCCAGCAGCAGGGCGATGCCGATGGCCATGTCCGAGTAGCCCGAGAAGTCGCAGTAGATCTGCAGCGCATAGGCGTAGATGCCCGCCAGACACTCGAAGCCGGAGTAGAGTAGCGGCTCGTCGAAGATGCGGTCCACGAAGTTGAGCGAGATGTAGTCCGAGATGATCGCCTTCTTGAACAGTCCCGTGAGGATCAGGAAGACTCCCGTCCCGAACATCGTGCGCGTAACCACCGGGTTGCGGCGGATCTGCGGGATGAAGTCGCGCGCGCGGACGATTGGGCCGGCCACGAGCTGCGGGAAGAACGAGAGGTAGAAGAGGTATTCCAGCCAGTTCGTAAGGGGCTGGAGCTGGCGGCGGTAGACGTCGATCGTGTAGCTCATCGACTGGAAGACGAAGAACGAGATGCCGACCGGCAGGAAGATGTTCTGGAACTGGAGGAATCCGGGCCCGAACATCTGGTTGGCGATCTCCACCAGGAAGTTGGTGTACTTGAAGTAGCCGAGCATGCCGAGATTGACCGCCACGCTCAGGGCTACGAGTGCACGTCTGATGCCGCGTCGTTCGGTGCGGGCGAGGGCCCGGGCGATCAGGAAATCGCTCGTGGCGGCGAAGACCAGCAGCAGGAAATAGATGCCGCTCGACTTGTAGTAGAAGTAGAGCGAGAAGAGGATGACGTAGACGATGCGGGCCATCGTTGCCCGGCGCAGTGCGCTGTAGAGCAGCAGGAACCCCGCGAAGAGGAACAGGAACAGCCCGCTGCTGAAGATCAGCGGCGAGGAGGAGTCGTAGGCGAGCAGCGCCTGCAGCCTTTCGGCGATGCCATCCGTGGCGGGGAGGGTCATGATCGGGGATCGTTAAGGTTTTTTCCCGGAGTGTCGGGAAGCAGCATCCGGTCGATGCGGGCCCTCTGGCGCGGGCTCAGGATCGGGGCGGCGGCCTCGCGGCGCACCTCCTCGGCCCGCTTCCGGGCGGCTACTTCGGCCGTCAGTGCGTTCAGCGCATCGACCAGCGCCCAGGCCACGCGGCTGCCGCCCGCATAGTTGATGTGGGTGTAGTCCTTGCCGGCCCAGCCGTTCTGCACGAAGCGCTCCATGCCGCCCTGGGCCCGCATGGCGTCGCACGTGGGCCAGAAGGCCGCACCCGTGTTCCGGGCCGCGCGGCGCTGGCTTTCGGTCATGTGGGGCAGGGCATCCATCGGCTCGAAACGTCCGTCGTTCTTCACCGAGCGGTCGCTGACGCCCAGCACCAGCACCGCAGCGCCCGGGAAGCAGCGGCGTACGAAGTCCACCATCTTCTCGATCTGCTGCGAGTAGCCCGTGTAGTTGTGTACGCCGGCCTGCATGATGTTCAGCCCGTACTGGAGGATCACCAGGTCATAGCCCGCGAGGGCGTCGATCCGGGCATTGACGGCCGGGTCGGTCCAGAACATCGCCTGTCCGTTGTTGCTCCGCACCGAGTAGTTGTCCACCACCACGCCGTCGCCCTCGAAGATGCCGCCGTAGCCGATGAATCCCTCGCCGGGCGTGAGCACCCGGCACGTCAGGGCGTGGATGTGGGGGGCGCGGATGACGATCTGGCGGACCGCCTCGTCGGCCGGTATGTCAAACGTGCGGCGCAGCGTGTCGTTGAGCGTCACCTCGATGCGGCTTTCTCCGGGCGAGCGGAACAGAAGCCGTGCTCCCGTGCAGGAGTCGAGCCGTGCACGGGCGTCGGTGTTCTCCCAGCGGGTCGAGGCTCCCGCTGCCGGCTGGCTTACCCAGCCTGAGACGAAGAAGTGGTCGCGGAGCCCCTCGGGTGCCTTTTTGCGCTGCATGATGTTGTAGGTCGTCCATCCCTTCGATTCGGTGCGGACCGTGCGGCGGAATCCCGTTAGCGGCGAGGCCATCGGGGCGAAGCCCGTGCCGCCTCCACCGTAGGCTGCCTGGAGTTTTTCACGCAGGTCGGCCGTCAGGATGTCGCCCTCGACGAACGAGTCGCCGAGAAAGGCGATGCGCACCGGGCGTGGGGCATGCAGCAGCGTGTCGCAGAAGGCCCGGATTCCCGTTCCCGTGGTGTCGAAATCCTCGATCGGCGTCAGTTCTGGAAGCAGCCGCACGGTGTCCGGGCGTCTCGGGCGGAGCGGGAGCGTGTCGCGGCGCAGATCCCACTCGAACGAGGCGGGAGCTTCGCGCGGGGTACTGTCGGCCTCGATGCGCGAGATGACCTCCTCCATGTCCACGTGGAACTCCTCCTCGTCGAAGAGCTGCGGCTCGGCGGCCTCCGCGGTCGCCTCTGCATCGCCGAAGTCGATGAGGTCCGAGAGGATGTTGGCGCGGCGGAGTTTCACGCCGCCCAGGCTCTGCGGGGGTATGAAACTGACGGCCACGAGCACCGCTATGAGTGCCGCAGCCGCCATCCAGCCTTTGTGCAGGTAGTCTTTTTCGGGGGAACCCATCTCCTGCAGGTTAGTCGCGACGCCCGCCGAGGATCAGCAGGACGTAGTAGAGTACCGAAGCGATGGCGCTCAGCGCGGCCACCAGGTAGGTGCGGGCCGCCCACGAGAGGGCCTCTTTGGCCTGTGCAAGCTGGGCGCCCTGCATCGTGCGGCTCACCTGCAGCCACTCCAGTGCGCGGGCTGAAGCGTTGTATTCGACCGGCAGCGTGATGATCGAGAAGAGGGCCGACACGGCGATCATGCCCACGCCGATCCAGCAGAGCAGTTCGTTGCGCGTCGAGGCGAGGATCACCAGCCCGAGGATGATGACCCACGTGGCGGCCGACGAGGCGAACTGCACCACGGGCACGAGCTGCGAGCGAAGCACCAGCGGGGCGTAGCCGCGGGCGTGCTGTACGGCATGGCCGCACTCGTGGGCCGCAACGGCGGCCGCGGCGACGCTCGTCGAGGAGTAGACCGCATCGCTCAGATTGACGGTCATCGTCTGCGGGTTGAAGTGGTCGGTGAGGTGCCCGCCGACATGCGTGACCTTCACGTTGTGGATGTTGTTGTCGCGCAGCATTTTTTCGGCTACCTCGGCGCCCGTGAGGCCGCCGGGGAACTGCACCTTCGAGTATCTCTTGAAGACGGACTGCAGGCGCGCCTGCACGAGGAATCCGATGACGCCGATGGCGATGATCAGAATGAACATGCCGGTCGTGGCGGCCGAGTAGCGTGAGGCGGCCGATTCGGCGTAGAGGTTTGCCTGAAGCAGGATGATGAGCGGTTGTACCATAAATCGTTCGTGTTTTTATCGGTTCTTGCGGTACGTGTAGTAGGCCCCGGCCTGTTGTGTGGGCATCAGTACCATATCATTAACGTTCATGTGGGCCGGTAATTGTGCGGCCCAGGCGATCGCCTCGGCGATGTCGTCGCCCGTGAGCGGCTCCACGCCGTCGTATACGCGGTCGGCGGCTTCGCGGTCGCCGTGGAAGCGGACGAGCGAGAACTCCGTCTCGACCATGCCCGGGCGGATCTCCGTCACCTTGATCCCGGCCGACAGCAGGTCGGCGCGCATCGACTGCGAGATGGCGTGCACGGCGTGCTTCGAGGCGCAGTAGACCGCGCCGTTCTCGTAAGGCTCCGTGCCGGCGATCGAGCCGATGTTGAAGATGTGTCCGCCGCCTGCGGCGACCATCTTCGGCGCGATGACGCGCGTCACGTAGAGCAGCCCCTTCACGTTGGTGTCGATCATGGCGTCCCAGTCGCGCGTGTCGCCCCGGTCGATGTGCTCGAGCCCGGCGGCCAGCCCGGCATTGTTCACCAGCAGGTCGATCCGTTCGAGCGGCTCCAGCGCCCGGCGCACCTCCTCCTCCGAGCGGACGTCGAAGGTGAGGGTCGTGCAGCGGCCGCCGGCCGATTCGATGTCGTGCTGCAGGGCGGCGAGCCGCTCCGCGCGGCGCCCCGTAGCGATGATGTCGTAACCTTCGCGGGCGAGCCGCAGTGCGGTGGCGCGCCCGATTCCCGAGGTCGCACCCGTGATCAATGCCTTTCTGTTCATGGCGAAAACTGCCTCTCGGCGATTAAAAAAACGTTATTTCGGGCAAAAATACGAAATTATGTGTTACTTTGCATAAATTTTCGGATAAAAACAGCTGCCGTGAATCTCTCGTTTTTCATCGCCCGCCGCATGGCCCGACCCTCGCCGGAGAACAAGCCCGGCGTGATGGAGCGTATTGCCGTGATCTCCGTGGCGTTGGGGGTTGCGGTGATGATCCTTGCGCTGGCCGTCATCATGGGGTTCAAGCGCGAGGTGGCGCACAAGATGGCGGGATTTGCGGCCCATGTTTCGGTGACCGACATCCGGGGTGTCCAGTCGCTCGATGCCCGGCCCGTGGTGCGGAGCCGGCACCTCGAGGAGCTGATCCGCTCGATGCCGGGCTTCGTCTCGATGGCGCCCTATGCGCTGCGCGGAGGCATCGTCCGCACCGAGGATGCCGTCGAGGGGGTGGTGCTCAAGGGGGTCGATGCGACCTACGACTGGCGCTTTTTCGACGAGTGGCTCGTTGCCGGGGAGCTTCCCCGTGTGGGCGACTCGATCCGTACGAAGGACATCCTGCTGTCGCAGACCCTCGCCTCGAAGCTGCGCCTCGGTCCCGGGGACAAGGTGGAGATGCTCTTCGTCGAGCCCGGCGAGCTGCCGCGCCGCGACCGCTTCAAGGTCTCCGGTCTCTACGCCTCGGGAATGGACGACATGGACGAGCGGATGATCCTCACGGACCTGCGCAACGTGCAGCGGCTGGCCGAGTGGTCCGGCGACGAGGTCTCGGGTTATGAAATACTCCTGGAGCGGGCCTCCGATGCCGACGCATGCGCCGCACGGCTCGGCCATGTGCTCCTGTACGACGACGACCCCGCGACGGCAAACCTCGCCGTGACGAGCGTTGCGGAGCGCTATCCCAACATCTTCGACTGGCTGCGGGCCCACGACGTCAATGCAGCGGTGATCATTGTCATCATGCTCGTCGTGGCCTTCTTCAACATGGCTTCGGCCCTGCTGATCCTCGTGCTTGAGCGGACGCGCATGATCGGCCTGCTGAAGGCTCTCGGCATGCCTAACAGCCAGCTGCGGGCGATCTTCCTCTGGCGGGCGACCTTCGTGACGCTGCGCGGCCTGGCTTGGGGCAACGCCGTCGGTCTGGGGGCCTGCCTCGTGCAGCAGGCGACGCATCTGGTCAAGCTCGATGCTGAGGGCTACCTGCTCTCGGAGGTTCCCGTGGCGCTCGATTGGGCGTGGTGGCTGCCGCTCAACCTGGGTTTCGTGGCGGCGATCGTTGCGCTGCTGCTCATTCCGACCTTTGTGATCTCGACGGTGCGACCCGACGAGACGATCCGATATGAATAACGCAAGATGAAACCGTACAATACCGATCAGACTAAGAAAGAGGAGGTGCGCGAGATGTTTGACCGCATTGCTCCCCGTTACGATTTGCTCAACCATACGCTGTCGATGAACATCGACCGCATCTGGCGCCGGCACGTGGTGCGCGAAGTGCGCCGTGCGGCGCCGCGGAGGATACTCGACGTGGCGACGGGCACGGGCGATCTGGCCATCGAGATGGCCCGCCGGATCGACGGCGTGCAGGTGCTGGCCGTCGATCTCTCGGAGCAGATGCTCTCCGTGGCGCGGCGCAAGGTCGAGGCGCGCGGTCTCGACGGACGGATCGTCCTCGACCGAGGCGACGCCGAGCACCTGACGGCCGGCGACGCCTCGTTCGATGTGGCGACGGTGGCCTTCGGGGTCCGGAACTTCGGGGACCTCGAGGCCGGGCTGCGCGAACTGTTCCGGGTTGTCCGTCCCGGAGGCCGGGTGGTGATCCTTGAGTTCTCGACGCCCCGCAACCGGATCTTCCGCACCATCTACGAGTTCTACTCCTACCGCATTCTGCCCCGCATCGGGGGCATGGTGTCGCACGACCGACAGGCCTACGCCTACCTCCCGGCTTCGGTCGGCGAGTTCCCGGCTCCGGATCGGTTCCTGGCGATGATGGAGGCGGCGGGATTCCGGCGCTGCAGGGCCCGGAGCCAGAGCTTCGGCATTGCACAGATCTACATCGGCGAGCGATGAACGGGGCTCTGCGACGCATCGTGTGGCGCTGCCTGGCGGCTGCAATCCTGCTGACGGTTGCGGTTTCCTGCCGACAGGCGGTCGAGCAGGCCCGGCACGAAATCGGCATCGAGGCGGTCGAGCGCATCGAGCGCCGGGGATCGGCGGGTGCGGTGGCGGTGCTGCGGGTGCGCAACGATTCGGAACGCACGCTGGTGCTGCGGCGTGCCCGGATCGGGGTCAGCTACGGCGGTGCGCCGGTGTGCGAGCTGGAGCTGCACGATCCGGTGCGGGTGCCTCGGCGGACGACCGGGAGTGTCACGACGTTGTGGCGGGTGCGGGCGGATGACCCGATGGCACTCTATGTACTCGAACGTCGGATCCGCGAGGGAGACCTGGAGCGGATCGGCATCCGCTACGACCTCCGTGGCCGCGGCGGTGCGGTCCCGGTAAATATTTCGGCCGAAATGATGCCGTTGTCGGATTTTTTGAATACCTTTGGCCTGTCGGCCGACGACCTTAAAAACTATCTGTAATGATACGCAGGATCTCGATATGCATCTGTTTGCTGTGCTGCGCGGCGGCTCTTCCCGCGGCGGCACAGTCGTTGGGCGCTTTCAAGCGGCAGCTGGCCGAGCCGGCCGCCTCGTCCTCGCTGTTTGGGCGGGCCCGGGTGATTGCCAGCGAATATGGCGAAACGGCCGGCAAGGTGGCCGATGCCGCACGCGCGGAGCAGCGGCAGCGGTTTGCGGGCTACCGCGTCTGCATCTTCTCGGACAACGGTCCCGAGGCGCGCGAAGGGGCCTTCGAGGCCAAGAAACTCTTCGAGGAGACCTTTCCCGACGTCAAGGTATACATGGGTTACGAGAATCCCTATTTCAAGGTCTCGGTCGGCAACTGCCTGACGGCCGAGGAGGCGATCATCCTCAAGGGCCGCGTGTCGGCCACCTTCCCGAAAGCCTTCCTCAAGAACGAGGAGATCGCCGTTTCCGATCTGGTGGAACCGTGAAGGTTCAGTCCCTTGTTAATTGTGGGGTAAAATAGTCCGGCAGAAAAATAAGCCGGTCTGCCGTATTTTTCTGTGGAATGAACTTCAGCCGCGTGAGGTGCATGATGCGCGGCGAGATCTGTCCCGGCGCATGATGTGCATGGAAGACGACCCGATATCGGTGCCGTTTGTCTTTGAATATGGCGTGGTGTCCACAGCCCTGCAGCGTGCCCGGGGATTGCAGAATCGGGTTGTGCTCCGATTTGGTCCAGGGGCCCAGGGGGTGATCCGCTGTGGCGTACCCTATGCCGTAATGGGGGCATTCGTAGCTGTTGGCAGAATAGGTCAGATAGTATGTGTTTTTATGGCGGATTACAAACGGACCTTCGTTTACTGAGGGCCATTCCTTCTCCCACTTTTGCGACATGCTGATGCAGAGTCGGGCGGTCTCCGGCCGGGGCGTTTGCAGGTCCTTCTCGAGTTCGCAAACCCATATTGCGTTGCATGTGTCGATTTTTGACCAGAAGAGGTAGGCCTGTCCGTTTTGATCGATGAAGAGCGAGTTGTCTATGTTGCGGCCTTCGATCATCGGCCGTTTTTCCTTTTGTCTGAACGGCCCGAGCGGAGATTGGGATGTGGCAACACAGATATGTTCCTCCGCAGAATAGTACATGTAGTAGGTCCCGTCGATGAGGTATACCTCCGGGGCCCAGAACCATTTGTTGCCGTAGCTGTCCCGCTTGTCGAGGGCAAGGTAGACCGTATTGTCTCCCGAGGGTGAGCTCCAGTTTTTCAGGTCCTTGGAGACGTAGACCGGTATGCCGTTGTCGCTGCCCGTGCCGTATGCATAGTAGGTGCCTTTGTCGTAGAGGATGAACGGGTCGGCCAGGGCGACCTGCTGTTCCGGATCACCGCCCCGTGCGGCGGCCGTGGTTGCGGAGAAAACGGTCGCCAGCAGAATGCATGTCGTTGCGGCAAGATGTTGCAGTTTTTGGTCCTTCATCATGGGTTGCGCATTTTTGGTTGGATAAGGTATTTTTTTCGTTGTAAATAGGCGTCGATGGCAAATTTGCTAAAACGTTATAGTAATTTTTGCTGTTTTTGCAAGTGTTCGTCTTTCTGGCTTATAGTGTTTATAATCAATGAATTGTGATTTGTGTGGCGATGTCTGCCACTGCAAAGATAAAAAATATTGATTGAATTTAGTTGCAAAAATACATTGTTCCTGCTATATTTGTCTGGTCCGACCGAGGATATAGTTCCCAATTCATGATTTATGTGTGTATTTATGTGTGTTGTCGTGGATTGGTTGCCGCGAATACTCTATTTACCAACTAAACTTAAACAATCGTTATGAACAGAAACCTGAAACTGCTCTTTTGGCTGGGTATGCTTACCGTTTCACTTGAATCGGCTGCCGCCCGGGAATTCAACGGTGTCTACGAGGGGCATAACATGGATCATGTGGCGTTTCCGGTCGGCGGTATCGGCACCGGAATGATTTGCTTCGAAGGAACCGGCGCGATATCCCACGTGTCGCTTCATCATGTTCCAGACCTTTTCCATGAGCCCTGCACGTTTGCAGCTATTTGTGTTAAGGGGGTTGAGAACGGATCCAAGGTGCTTGAGGCCAATGTCCCCGAATATAAGAAATACGGCCGGTTGAACGGCGGAATGGGTGTCGGCGGAACGACGTGGGGGCTGCCCCGTTTCGATGAGGGACGTTTCTCGGCGAGATTTCCCTTTGCCCAACTCGATCTGCACGACAACGATCTTCCGCTTGACGTTTCGATCGTCGCCTGGAATCCCTTTATCCCGAACGATGAGGACAACTCCGGACTGCCTGTCGGCGGGTTTGAATATACGTTCCGCAATACTTCGAAGGAACCGGTAGAGGCTGTATTCTCGTTTAATACGCGTAATTTCATGTATAAGACGAATGCTGCCGTTTCTTCGGTTACTCCGTTCGAGCGCGGGTTTATTCTCAATCAGGAGGCTCCCGCCAATGAACGTCATCTTGAAGGCCATTTTGCCATCTGGACAGATGATGCGCGTACGACGGTCGATCATTGCTGGTTCCGTGGCGGTTGGTTTGATCCCCTGACGATGGCATGGAACAACGTGACACGGGGAGAACTCATATCCAACGAACCCGGACCGGGTGCTCCCGGAGGTTCGCTCTATGTCCCGATCAATCTGGCTCCTGGCGAATCGAAAACCGTTCGGCTCTATATGGCCTGGTTTGTTCCCCGCTCGAATCATCGGATCGGTCCCGACCCGAAGAATGTCCGGGATTTCGGTTCCTGCTACAACGAGGCGGATTATGCGGGGCAGCCCGATTTCTATGAACCGTGGTACAGCAGAAAGTTCCGGAACGTAAACGAGGTGGCTGCCTATTGGGAGGAGAATTATGATCAGCTCAAGCAGAGAACCTCCCGCTTTACGGAGGCTTTCTACGATACGAACCTGCCCAAGGAGGTTGTGGAGGCTGTAGCTGCGAATCTGACCATTCTCAAGTCGCCCACGGTGATGCGTCAGCACGATGGCCGATTCTGGGTTTGGGAAGGCAGCGGTGACAGTTGGGGAAGCTGCCACGGCTCCTGCACGCATGTCTGGAATTATGCCCAGGCAGTTCCTCATCTCTTTCCCCGTCTGGAGCGTTCGTTGCGTGAAACCGAGTTCTTCGTGGATCAGAATACCGACGGACATCAGGCGTTCCGGGCCAATCTGCCGATTCGTCCCGTTCACCATGATTTCCATGCGGCGGCTGACGGTCAGCTCGGTGGAATCATCAAGGTCTACCGGGATTGGCGTATCGGCGGAGATAGTCTGTGGATCAGTAGGTTGTATCCGCAGTTGAAGCAGAGCATGGACTATTGCATCCGGACCTGGGATCCTCGCGAGGTTGGCGCGCTGGAAGAGCCTCACCACAATACCTATGACATTGAATTCTGGGGACCGGACGGCATGTGTACGAGTTTCTATGCCGGTGCATTGAACTGTTTCGTTGCAATAGGCGAGTATCTGGGTCAGGATGTTTCCTACTACCGGGAGTTGCTGGGCCGGAGCCGTGATTATATGGAGAACAAGTTGTGGAACGGCGAGTATTTCATCCAGAATGTCCGGTGGAAGGACCTGAATGCACAGGATCCCACTACGGCCCTGACGTTCCATAGCACCTATTCGGAGGAGGCGCGGGTTATCCTCGAGAAGGAGGGCCCCAAATATCAGTATGGCACCGGTTGTATTTCGGATGGAATTATCGGTTGCTGGATGTCCCTGGCTGCAGGTATTGATGAGCCGATCGATCCCGACATGGTGCGCAGCCACCTGAATGCCGTCTATCGGTATAACCTCAAGCACGACCTGACGGATCATGCCAATCCGCAACGTCCGGGGTATGCAATGGGGCGCGAGGGCGGTTTGCTGTTGTGCTCGTGGCCTCACGGCAACAAGCCCCAGCTTCCGTTTGTCTACAGCGACGAGGTGTGGACCGGTATTGAATACCAGGTGGCCGCCCATCTGATTTTCGAGGGTGAGGTCGAGAAGGGTCTTGATATTGTGCGTACCTGCCGTTCCCGGTACGACGGAACGGTGCGAAATCCGTTCAACGAGTATGAGTGCGGATCGTGGTATGCACGTGCGATGTCGAGCTACAGCCTGATTCAGGCTTTGACCGGTGTTCGTTATGATGCCGTCGAGAAGACGCTTTATATCGATTCCCGGATTGGCGATTTCAGGTCGTTCCTCTCCGTGGACGGAGGATATGCGACTGTTTCGCTGAAGAGGGGAAAGCCCTGCATCAAGGTGTATGAGGGACAGATTGATATCGACAAATGCCTGGTTGGAGGCAAATCGGTTGAAATAGAGAGGTTGTGAACCCACCGACAGTCCGTGTGTGACTGAACGGTCACGGGAAAGATCCTCAGGATCTTTCCCGTTTTTTTGTGCCGTAATCCTCGCTGTCGGTTTTGATTGCGATGCGGCGGTTGCGGCGGATCTGCTCCGTTGTGTGCTTTGGAGAGTGTTGCGATGCAACCGGGGTAGGCGGTGATGAGAGAGGGGCCGCCGAGGTCTCGTTCGGAAGGGCTCGGAGGTCGAAAGCGTGTTTCGCAACCTCCGGAGAGATCGTTACTGTGTGGTCCCGAATGCTGAAACGGGACATGGAGGGTAAGAGATGAGGACCGACGAGGCCGGACGTTGAAGCAGGAGGCGAAGGATAAAGAAGCGGGCAATGCCGTTTGGATTTCGGGGCGGGATAACTGGAACCGAGATGTGGAGGGCGAGAGTCGATGGGATCCGATGCTGCAAGAGCAAATGAGCGGAGTCGATTGTCGGTAAACAGAAAAGAAGAGCGAGGATCAATGCTGATCCCCGCTCTCCGGCGATTCTTTGGGAGTCTTTTTGAGAGTGTGAGAGTTAATAGGTTTCCAAATCTTGCCAGGTCGGGAACTCCGGGAATTTCGCATGGGGCTCCGCCTGATACCAGAACGTGGTGGCCGAGATGTCGGAATTCTGCTGCAGGTAGCGGCCGTCGTGGCGCCAGCCAAGGTCCTGGATGGTGATCTTCAGGCTTTTGTTGAAGCGGACCGGATCCATGATATGCCAGCGGTAAAGGCCGAATCGTTCCTGCGAACGGTATGTGCCGTCGGGACGAATGACCTGACAGAGGCCTGCGTAGGGGGTGCAGAATTCGGTGAATCGTCCTTCACGGTCGAAGTTGTAGGACCCGCAAAAGTAGTCTTCGGTTCCGGTTCCGCAGATCGTGGGGAACTTGTCGTCTCCGTCCATGAAGAACTTGATCTCGCCTTCGCCCCACCAGCCGTTGTTGTGGAGCCCCCATGCCATGTAGATACCTACATACTGGCCTTTTCCCTTGACATTGTCGATTATGGTGAAATCGGAGGTCTCGTTGTAGCGGGTGCGACGGAACTGTGCGTGGAAGTAACCGGCGTCCTCGGGAACCTCGGTCAGGGTGTAATCTATCTGGTAGTAGAGGTTCATCGGTTGGGACGGGTTGATGTTCTCGATGGTGATCTTGCACTTTTTGCGGAAGGGCATGGTCCAATAGCTGTTGAAGGCACTTCCGGGATTGACGCAGATCGGCAGCGATACGACCGGTGCATATTCGTTCCAGCCCATGCAGAAGAAGTCGGAGATGGGACATTCGACGGAGGGCTCCTTTTCATCGTCCCAGTAGATACGCATGATGCTCCAGCGCCATACGCCTGTTGGGGTCATCCAAATGTGCTGAATGGCACCCGGTCCATCGATCTCTGCGATGGTGAATGTTTCGTTCGGATTGATCGTGATGTAGGGATTGACTTTCCAGGTCTGTCCCAGATCCCGTGCGGCCCACGATGCGTTGTTTTCGTTGCGGGTCGCAGGGAGGGCCGGAACGGCCATGCCTCCTTTTCCCTTCTCTCCGGTGAAATTCTCGGGACTGATCGATCTCGTCTCGGCATTTGAAAGGCGCGACAGGTTGCCCAGATTCATTTCCAGGCCGTTGAACGGGTACTGTTGTTGTGCAAAACCCGTTGCTGCGAAGGCTCCGCAGAACAGGATCGACAATAGTTTTGTTAGCTTCATTTCATTTGGTTCAGTTAATAGTAATTTTTTTTCAGGTCAGGATAGTGCAGTATTCTTTTGCAAATATGCTAAAACGTTTTAACAAAATCAAATTTTTCGCACGGAATTTTTGACTGACGATGCTCTTTTTATTAAAACGCCCTCGTATTCAATTTGTTGCTTGAAGATCGAACCTTCCTCTATCTGCTCGATGAGTATCTCCACGGCCTTTTGCGCCATTGATTCCAGTGGCTGCTGGATGTAACTCAGGGGGGAGTAGAAGAAGTCGAATGCGTCGCCGCCGTCGAATCCGACCAGGCCCATCTGTTCCGGGACGATGATTTTGTTTCTCCGAATGGCGTGGATACAGTTTATGGAGATGGTATTTGTCGCCATGATCAGGGAATCTGCCTTGTCTTTCAGTAATTTGGATATTGCGATGTTGCAGCTGTCCGCCATGCGTCTGTGATCGACGAACATCTTGCGGATCTCCTTTTCCAGTCCGGCTTCGCGCATGGCGTCTTCGTAACCCAGGGTACGGTCGATCGTGTGTTTGAGGTTGAACTTGTAATTGATCATGCCGATGCGTCGATATCCGTTTTCAAGCAGATGTCGTGTGGCGTCGTAGCCTGCTTTGCGGTTGTTCAGGCAGACGTAGGTCGCATCGACCTCGGGGATGTATCGGTCGAGCAGAACAAGCGGGATGCGTCGTTCTATTAGGCTGTTGAATAATGTCTTACAACCGTCGCAGGGTACGATGATGATGCCGTCGATCCCTCTGCTGATCATGTTTTCCGCCAGCATGGCTGTCTGTTCCGCGCTCTCGTCCGAGTTGGCAAAGTGTACGGCATAATGGTACTTCCCGGCTGTTCGCTCCACGAACCGGGCGATGTTGGCGAAGAACGGGTTGGATATGTCCGAGACGATGAGCCCGATTGTCCGGGATTTGCCCTCCCGCAGACTTTTGGCCGCAACGTTCGGCGTATAGTTCATTTCTATGGCGACACGGCGTATCTTTTCAGCCATTTCCGGTCTGATTCTGTGTTCTTTCTCCTTGTTGTTCAGCACAAAAGATACCAAAGATGTAGATACATTGGCCTCCTTGGCGATGTCCTTGAGTGAAGTTCTCTTTTTGTTCATTATATAAATAGGTGTAGGGGTTTGCTAAAACGATTATGCAAAATTACATATTTTTTTTGATTGTGCGGTGCCTTTTGCTAAACATAGATTCTAATACAATAATACAATAAAAAACAGACATTTACAAGTGCTTTGTGTCTTGAATTATATGCCTTTGTTCGGAAAAGAGTAAAAAAAATATTTTTTTTGTTCCGTCTGAGACTTTTTTTACTATCTTTGTGTCAGGACAGTGCGGTATAATGCGTGTTAAACGAATTATACAAATAAAAATCGAATATTTATTCTCCGTTTTTTGTGACTCAACACTCCGTGAGGAGTGTGTTTGCATGCGGGGATCATCAACCTAAAACTATTTCCATGAGATCTATCTACGCTTTCCGTTCAGGGAAACAGGTGGAAGGTAGGATATTTGCCATATTGATTGCCTGTCTTTTACTGCTGGGGTTCCCTTTTGAGGTCGCGGCGCAGCGGACCGGGTCAAAAACCTTCATTATCTCGGGACAAGTTACCGACGCGCAAACAAAACAGCCCATTCCGGGCGTAGCCGTCATGTTGAAGGCCACCAATGTCGGTGTGACGACCGACAGTGAAGGTAAGTATTTTCTTGGAGTCAATGACCCCAATGCAATCCTTGTCGTCTCTTTTCTGGGTTATAAGAATGTAGAGGAGCACATCGGCAATCGGACGCGAATCGATTTTGCACTTGAGATGGATTCGCGATCCGTTGAGGATGTGGTGGTGGTCGGTTACGGAAACCAGAAAAAGGCATCCGTCACCGGATCCCTGTCTCTGGTCGAACCCGAGGAGCTGGCCAAGGTAACCACCATGTCGCTGGCCAATACGCTCGGCGGCTCGATGCCGGGTATCATCACCCGTCAGACCAGCGGCGAACCGGGCTATGACGGAGCCATTCTCAATATCCGAGGCATGGGAACCTGGGGAAACGCCAATCCGTTGGTTCTGGTCGATGGTGTTGAACGCGACCTGAATTTGGTGAATACGGCGGAGATCGAATCGTTCTCCATCCTGAAGGATGCCTCGGCTACGGCCGTTTACGGTACGCGAGGCGCCAACGGCGTTATTCTGATCAATACGAAGAAGGGACAGATGGGACGGCCCAAGATTACGCTGCGTATGGAGGCTACCCAGCTGCATGGTCTCCGTTTCCCGGACTATGTGAACGGCTATGAGTTCGCCACGCTGATGAACGAGGCCTGCACGGTCGGCGAAGTGGCTCTTCCGTGGGACGACGTAGCCCTTCAGAAGTTCAAGGATGGATCGGATCCGTACCTTTATCCGAATGTGGATTGGACGGACGCCGTCTTGAAGAAGAATACGTTCCAGACGATGAACAATCTGTCGGTATCGGGCGGTAACGAAACCATTCGCTATTATGTCAATGTCGGCTTCTCGTCGCAAAGCGGTTTGTTCAAGGAGGATCCTTCGTTTGGCTATGATACCAACTCGCGGGCTCAGCGGTATAATTTCCGGTCGAATGTCGATGTGAATCTGTCGAAGAATTTCTCCATCGAACTGGGACTCGGTGAGATCGTGGAGGATCGAACCTATCCGGGAACCCCTGCCAACGATATTTTCATGGCTTTGAAGAAGTATTCGCCCATTTCGAGCCCGATTCATAACCCGGACGGATCGTTCGGAGCCGGAAGCACGTCGTATGAATGGAACAACCCGTATGTACTGGTTACCAACAGCGGTTTCTCGAAACAGTTCCGTTCCACGACTCAGGGGTCGCTCGGTGCCAAATGGGACCTCGGAACCTTGATTACGCCGGGATTGTCCGTTCAGGGGCGTTTCTCGTACGACCACTACTATTATAACGAGGTTACCCGCAACAAGCAACCCGAGACGAAGAAGTACCTCGGTCCGGATCCCGAAACGGGCGAAGACCGCTACAACGTCATCAAGGATGAGACGGCGATGGGATACCGTATTGCCGGCAATACGTCGAACCGGGCCTATTATTACGAATTCCAGATCAATTACAACCGCACGTTCGGACGCCACACCGTGGGTGTCATGGGCCTGTTCAACCGCCGTGATTACAAGGATCTGACGGCCGGAACGACAACGCTCAACCTGCCTTACCGCCGTCAGGGCTGGGCCGGCCGTTTCACCTATGATTTCGACCACCGTTATCTTGTGGAGTTCAACTTCGGATACACCGGATCGGAGAACTTTGCTCCCGGTAAGCGTTACGGTTTCTTCCCGGCCGTATCAGCCGGTTGGGTGCTGACCGGAGAGAAGTTCTGGAATATCGACTTCATCAACCACCTGAAGATCCGCGGCTCGTATGGTCTTGCCGGTAACGACAATGTCGGAGCGGATCGATTCTTCTACCTTTCGACGGTCGATAAGAATGCCAACAGTTATCCCTTCGGGTCGGGCCAGGTAGCTCAGCCCGGTATGGCCGAGGCCATGATGGGTGCTCCGAACGCCACGTGGGAAGTCTCCCACAAGACGGATGTAGGTTTGGACCTTGAGATGTTCAATGGCGCTATCCGTTTGCAGGCAGACTATTTCTATGAATATCGAGACAATATTCTCCTGAAGCGAGCCCAGATTCCGGACATTATGGGTGCCCCCTGGGGCAATACGCCGTGGGCCAACCTCGGAATTGTCGAGAACCAGGGCTTCGACGGCATGATCGAGGTGTCGCATACGACCAGCTATGGACTCTATTTTGCGCTGCGGGGGAACGTTACCTTTGCCCGCAACAAGATCATTGAAGATGACACGGCAGAGGCGCTTTGGTCGTACCAGAATACCCGGGGAACCCGTGTAGGACAGCCGTTTGGTTACGTGGCCTTGGGCCTGTTCCAGAGCCAGGAGGAGATTGACAGTTCGCCCAAGCAGGAGCTTGGCTCTTATACGGTCGGTGATGTGAAGTATAAGGATATCAACGAAGACGGAGTGATCAATGCCTACGACAAGGTGCCGATCGGTTATGCCCGCACTCCGGAGGTCATGTTCGGTTTCGGCGGCACGATTGCCTATAAGGGCTTTGATCTGACGGTGAACTTTACGGGAGCGGGGAATACGTCCACGTTCTTCGACAGTGAAGGCATGTGGCCGTTCCAGTTGGATTATCCCGGCTACAACGTCGTTCATGAGTATTTTGACAACCGCTTCATTCCGGGCGGGGACAGCGAACGCAATGCTCGAGCCAAATACCCGGTCGTTCACAACGGAACCTCCTCGAACAACTATCAGGCAAGTACGCTTTATCAGCGTGACGCTTCATACATCAAATTGAAGACTGCAGAGATCGGTTATAACTTCCCGAAACGGATCTATGCCAAAATGGGCCTGGGCGGGCTGCGGGTCTTTGTCAATGGAAACAACCTGTTGTGTTTCGACGACCTGAAGGTTATCGATCCGGAGTCGAATTACGGTACCGGAGGCTATCCTACGCAACGTGCCCTCACTTTGGGAATTCAGGCTACTTTCTAATCTAAATTACTTTTGAAGCGATGAAATGTATCTGTAAATATTTATTGGTTTTCGCATTGGGTACATCGTTGGCCTCCTGCTCGGATTTTCTGGATATGACTCCCGATGAGGTGCTGACGCTCGACGATGTGTTCAACAACCGAATCTATACCCGGAATTTTCTGACTCATATTTATTCATGGACTCCTACCGAAGCCAACATGGCGGATAGCGGAGGTGCCTGGCGGAACCCTTATACAGGAGGTTGCGATGAAATGGAGATTGCCTTTGGCGGAGCCTATTCGCACCAGATCAACAACGGAGGCTGGAATCCTTCCAATATCAAGGATACACAGGTCTGGCCGGAATCCTACATGGCAATTCGCAAGGTCAATCAGTTCCTTGAGAACGTGGACCGCTGTCCGACCAGCGACACGGAGAAAAACCATTGGAAGGGAGAAGCTTATTTCCTTCGGGCCTGGTTCCATTTCCTAGCGTTCCGTGCCTACGGGCCTATTCCGCTGCTGGACCATTCGCTCGATCCGAGCGAGGACATGCTTTCGATCCGGCGCTCCCCGGCCGATCAGTGTGCAAAATTCATTGCCGAGGACTGCATGCGGGCTTATGAGCTGCTGAAGGATCGTCCGTATGTGGACAAGGTGACCTCTGACGGCGATTTGGGCCGTGCCACCTCGATGGCTGCGTTGGGCCTGCGTTCTCGTGTGCTGCTTTATATTGCATCGCCTCTTTACAACGGGAATACGGACATGGCCTCCTTCCGGGATGTGGACGGAACCCCTCTCATCTCCCAGACCTATGATCCCGAGAAGTGGAACGAGGCGGCCAAAGCGGCCCGACTTTGTCTCGACGAAGCTGCGGCAAGCGGTTATGTAAGGCTCTATGAGCGGGATTCGGATCCGGTTACGAACTATCAGAACATCTTCAACCAGAACTGGAATGAAGAGATTCTTTGGGCGAAGAATATCGGAACCTATGATCACTGGGAGAACTGCTGCAATCCGATCTCCTTCGGTTGTTTCTCGATCATCAACCCCACTCAGGAGATGGTCGATGCCTATGAGATGGCGGACGGCTCTACCCCGATTACCGGTTACACGGATAACGGGCTGACCCCCATTATCAATCCGGAGTCCGGATATGTCGAGGAGGGATTCACCGATACGGAATACGAAAACCGCTGGCAGAAGGGTGTCAGCAACATGTATGTCAATCGGGAACCGCGTTTTTATGCTTCGATCAATTTTGCAGGAGCCATCTGGCTTACATCCCGTGCAAGCAACTGGACCGAACCCCATACGCTCGAGTTCTGGTATACGGGCGTGGATGGCAAGAATAACGCCGGATCCGATTATTGCAAGACCGGATATCTGATGAAAAAGCTGATCTATCCGACCGTTATCCCCTTCCAGTCGTACCCGGTTCAGCAGTGGGTTTATATCCGTCTGGGCGAGATCTATCTGAATTATGCAGAGGCCCTGAACGAGTATGGCGGGCCTACCTCGGAAGTGTACAATGCGGTGAATGAGATTCGCAACAGAGCCGGCCTGCCCGATCTTCCGACCGGACTGTCGCCGGAGCAGATGCGGGAGCGCATCAAGCACGAGCGTCGGATCGAACTGGCTTTCGAGGTTCATCGTTTCTTCGATGTCCGGCGCTGGAAGGATGCGGAGCATACCGAGAACCAGCCCGTGCACTCCATGAACATCATGGAGGGAACCCATATGCAGGATCCTGCATATTATAAGCGAGTCCAGATCGAGGAGCGGGTTTTCGAGGCTCCGAAACACTACTTCTTCCCCGTTGATCAGGTGGAGGTCGATAAACGTCCCCAGTATCTTGTGCAGAGCCCCGGATGGACGACTCCGACTTCGGGCGATTGAGCGAATACGGTACATTGAATGGTGGTTTTCTTGTCACGGGTCCCGGATTTTCATATCCGGGGCCCGTGACTTGAGCCCCGTCTTGTGTAAGGCTGGTTGGAATCGAAGATGTAAGAAAAAAGATGAAGCGTTGGTTGTGTGCATGGGCGTTCTTGACCGTTTGTCTGAATGGTTTCGGTGCGGAAAGAACGGTTGAAGTCCGGTCTCCCGACGGGAAAAACCGGTTCGTCCTGTTGTATTCGTCCGAGGAGATCCGCTACGAAGTGTGGTGTGATGGCTTCCGGGTCGTCTCTCCGTCCCGTCTGGGTTTTGTCTTCGACAGCGGAGCCTGGGGAGATGGACTCGAATTGGGACGTATCGAACGAAAGCGGATCGACGAAACGTACCGGTTGGTTGTCGGCAAGGTGCGGGAGGCAAGGTCCTTCTGTAACGCCGCCCGGATTCCGTTGTCGGAGTCGGGACCGTCTGCCCGCAGGATCGATCTGGAGGTGAGGGCGTTCAATGACGGGGTGGCTTTCCGGTTCCTTTTCCCGCAACAGGAGACGTGGCAGCGCTATGTCATGTATGAGGAGCGGACGCAATTCAACCTTTCCGGCGATCCCGAGGCGTTGGTTATGTATCTGCCCGGGTATGTGAATACGCACGAAGGGCCCTATGTCCAGGTCGGCCTGGATCAGGTCGATTCGGCCCGGTTGATCGAGCTGCCTGCCACATTCCGTTATCCGGGACGCCTGTATGTGTCGATCCTGGAGGCCGGGGTTCGTGATTATGCCGGGATGTATCTCATGCGGGGAGCCGAAGGGTTCGAGGCCCGTCTCTCCCCGAAGTTGGGACAGGAGCGGATCAAGGTGGTTGCCGATTCGCTGCCGCACCGCACTCCATGGAGGGTCCTGTCTATGGGGGCCTCGATGGAGGTGTTGCTCAGGAGTACGATTCTGACCGATCTCAACGATCCTTGTGCCATTGCCGACACTTCGTGGATCAAACCGTGTCGGACGACCTTTACCTGGTGGAACGGAAATGTCGTTCCCGATACGCTGTTTTCTCCGGGGAATAATTTTGAAACCAACAAGTATTACATCGATTTTGCCGCCCGGCACGGCATAGACCTCCATGGGATCTACGGATATGCCGAGACCCCGTGGTATTACGACGACAACTTCAATTTCGGGAATGCCGGCCCCCATGCGGATCCGACCCGGCCGATCCCCTGTCTGGAGATGCCGCGGATCGTGGCCTATGCGCGGGAAAAGGGGGTCGGGCTGCATCTGTGGGTACATTGGCGGGCCCTTTATCCCAAACTCGAGGAGGCCTTCGCTCTTTACGAGAAATGGGGCGTTCGGGGGTTGATGATCGACTTCATGGATCGGGACGATCAGGAGATGATCCGCATTCAGGAGGAGTTCCTGCAGGCGGCGGCGCGCCATAAACTGTTCGTGCAGTTTCACGGTTCGAGCAAGCCTTCCGGCCTGGTCCGGACCTATCCCAACGAATTCACCCGGGAAGGGACGATGAATTACGAGGTGTGCAAATGGTCCGATGCGGTCACTGCCGACCACGACGTATCGATCCCCTTCACCCGGATGCTTGCAGGGTCGACCGATTATCATTTGGGCGGTTTTCGTTCGGAACTCCGCTCCGAATTCCGTCCCCGCTATATCAATCCCCGGGTTCCGGTGACCCGGTGTCACATGCTGGCCATGTATGTGGTGCTGGAGAATCATCTGACCATGCTGTGTGATACCCCTGCGGCTTATGAAGGAGCCCCGGGATTCGAGTTTATTCTTAAGGTTCCCGCTACGTGGGATGAGATCCGTGTACCGCATGCGAAGTTCAACCGCTATGTGACCGTCGCCCGCCGTAAGGGCAGTGACTGGTGGATCGGATCGCTCAACAACGCAGAGCGTCGTAAACTGACGCTTCCGCTGGATTTTCTGGACGAGGGCGTGGACTATCTTGCCGACATCTATCTCGATGGATCCGAGACCGATCCCGCAAATCCGCAAAAGATCCGGCGGATTGTCCGCAAGTCGGACCGGATTGAATTGCCGCTGGCTCCGGACGGAGGTGCGGCCCTGCATTTGAAACCGAAGAACAACCGTTAAACAAAATACATAAAACTACAAATCTTATGAAAACTACTGATTATCCTAAAATTGGTATCCGCCCGATCATCGATGGACGTCGTGGTGGCATCCGCGAATCGCTTGAGGAGATGACCATGGGAATGGCCCGGCGGGTGGCGCAGTTGTATACTGACAATCTGCACTATGCCGACGGCACTCCCGTCGAATGCGTCATTGCCGATACGACGATCGGAGGCGTAAAGGAGGCGGCCATGGCTGCCGAAAAATTCGCTGCGATGAATGTCGGTGCCGTTTTGTCGGTTACGCCCTGTTGGTGCTATGGCAGCGAAACGATCGATATGGACCCGCTGATGCCCAAGGCCATCTGGGGATTCAACGGTACGGAGCGTCCCGGAGCCGTCTATCTGGCCTCGGCACTGGCCGGGCACAACCAGAAGGGACTTCCGACATTCGGTATTTACGGCCGCGACGTGCAGGATCTTACCGATGGGTCGATTCCCGACGATGTGCGCGAGAAGCTACTGCGCTTCGGCCGTGCAGCCGTTGCCGTCATGCAGATGAGGGGCAAATCGTATTTGTCGATCGGTTCGGTATCGATGGGCATTGCCGGCTCGACTCCGAATCCCGATTTCTTCCAGGAGTATCTCGGTATGCGCAACGAGTTTGTCGATTGCTCGGAGATCGAGCGCCGTATCGAGCTGGGAATCTACGATAAGGACGAGTTCGATCGTGCGATGGAGTGGGTGCGCAAATATTGTATGAGCCGGGAAGGTGTGGATTGCAATCCCGAGCATTTGCAGTATGGCCGCAGCCAGAAGGACGATATTTGGGCTTACGTGGTCAAGATGACCCTGATTTTCCGGGACCTGATGCAGGGCAATCCGAAACTTGCCGAGATGGGATTCGAAGAGGAGGCCATGGGGCATAATGCCATTGTCGGAGGCTTTCAGGGACAGCGGCAGTGGACCGATTTCCGTCCGGACGGAGACTTCTCGGAAGCGATGCTCAACACTTCGTTCGACTGGAACGGCATTCGTGAGGCCATTCCCTTTGCCACGGAGAACGATACGCTGAACGGCGTGACGATGCTCCTGCTGCACCTGCTGACCAATCGTGCGCAGATGTTTGCCGACGTGCGGACCTATTGGAGCCCCGAGGCCGTGAAACGCGTGACCGGCCTCTCGCTTGAGGGCAAGGCCGCACAGGGAATCATCCACCTGATCAATTCCGGATCCTGCACGCTCGACGCGACCGGGCGGATGTCGGCAGCCGACGGATCGCCTGTTATGAAGCGCCACTGGGAAATAACTGAAGCCGATGTCGAGGCCTGTCTGGATGCGACTACGTGGTATCCTGCAGGTCGTGAGTACATGCGGGGCGGCGGCTTCTCGTCGCAGTTCCTCACCCGGGGTGAAATGCCGGTTACGATGTGCCGGATCAATCTGATCAAGGGACTGGGTCCCGTATTGCAGATTGCCGAAGGCTGGGCGGTCGATGTCGATCCCCGGATCTTCGATGTGATCAACAAGCGGACCGACCGTACCTGGCCTACGACCTTCTTTGCGCCCCGCCTGACGGGAGAAGGCGCCTTCACGAGCGTCTATTCCGTAATGAACAACTGGGGTGCCAACCACGGCGCCATCAGCTACGGGCATGTCGGTGCCGATATGATTACGCTCGCCTCCATGCTGCGCATTCCGGTCTGCATGCACAACGTGACAGCCGATTCGGTATTCCGACCCTCGGCATGGGGCGCTTTCGGCTCCGATCCCGAAGGAGCGGATTACCGTGCCTGCCAAAACTATGGACCGATTTACAAATAACAGAACGAGAATCTTATGTTGTACAGAAAAATGAACCTGGGACTCCTCGTGTCGGCGGCGATCTGTTCGGTGGCCTGCTCCGGGGGTTCAAAAAAAACTGCTATGGGAACTTATGCATATGACCGCGCGTTCTTTGCCGAACGGGGTATCGAAACACTCGAACTGACCAGTGAGGACGGAGCGTCCCGCGTATTGGTAATCCCCGCCTACCAGGGCCGGGTCATGACCTCTTCGGCTGCCGGAGAGGCCGGCGACAGTTACGGTTGGATCAACTACAAGCTCATCGAGAAAGGAGAGCTGAATCCCCAGTTCAATCCGGTTGGAGGTGAGGAGCGTTTCTGGATCGGTCCCGAGGGCGGCCCGAATTCGTTCTACTTCAAGAAGGGGGACGAACAGGTCTATGCCAATTGGAAGGTCCCCGCAGTTATTGATACCGATACCTACGACATTCGTTCGCAGAGCGGATCGAGTGTCAGCTTTACCCGTGAGTTCGCTCTCACGTCGGCCTCGGACCGGGTTTTCCAGATCGGAGTGGAGCGGACGATCGAACTGGTGGATCGGAAGAATGCCGAGCAGACGCTCGGAACGGAGATTCCCGAGAATGTGAAGTTCGTGGCCTACCGGACCAACAACGTGATCACGAACCGTGGGGATGAGGCTTGGAACCGCGACTCCGGAATGCCGTCGATCTGGCTGCTCGGAATGTTCAATCCGACGCCTACGACGACCGTATTCATTCCCTACAACCCGGATTTCACCGGGCGGATTGTCAATGACGAGTATTTCGGAAAGATCCCTGCCGACCGCCTGATTGTCAAAGACGGAATGATCTATTTCAAGATCGACGGACTGTATCGTTCGAAGCTTGGTCTTCCGGCCGGGAGTGCCCGGAACATCTGCGGAAGCTACGATTCCGAGAAAGGGGTGCTTACCGTTCTGAAGTATGCATTGCCCGACGGGGAGGTCGATTACGTCAATGGGCAGTGGGGGCCTCAGGACAACCCGTATGGGGGCGATGTGATCAACGCCTATAACGACGGCCCGACGGATGACGGCACGGTGATGGGCCCGTTCTACGAGATCGAAACCTCCTCGCCGGGAGCTGCCCTGGCTCCGGGCCAAAGCCTGGCGCATGAGCAGTATACGATGCACTTCCAGGGTGACGAAGCCTCGATCGGGGCCATTGTTCAGGCAATCTTCGGGGTGGATCTGAACCAGATTGCTACCATGTTCCGTTAATGCTGCCGGGAGCCATGAAAAAAGAACCGATTATCCCGAAGGGAATCATCTGGCCGTTCACGCTGCTTACGGTCCTCTTCTTTGCCTGGGCGGTCCCCAACAACATGACGGATACGATGTTGGCGGCCTTCAAACGGATCATGAGCCTCTCGGATTCGAAAACGGCATGGATCCAGGTCGTGTGCTATCTGCTCGGCTATGGATGTTTCGCCATCCCCGGGGCGCTTTTCATTAAACGCTATTCCTACAAGGCCGGTGTCATGTTGGGGTTGGGACTTTATGCCCTGGGCTCTTTCCTGTTCTATCCGGCGATGCTGGTTTGCGGATGGAGTATCGGGGTCGGGTTCCTGACCTTCCTGATTGCGATATTCGTCCTGTTTGCCGGTCTTTCCATCCTGGAAACCTCGACCAACTCGTATGTTTGCGCCATCGGTTCGGAGACCACGGCGACGCGACGGTTGAATTTTGCCCAGTCGTTCAATCCGTTCGGGGCAATCACCGGAGTGGTGCTTTCTCAGGTTTTCGTCCTCTCACAGCTTAACTCGATGTCGGCGGCAGAGCGTATGGCTCTGCCTGCCGAGGAGTTGGCCCGCATTCAGGGTGAGGAGCTCAATGCCGTGACGATGACCTATGTGGTTCTGGGTTTGGTGATGGTGGTTATTCTGGCTGCCATCTATCTGACCCGGATGCCGAATCTGAAGGAAGATGACAAGACGATCGATTTCAAGGGGTCCGTACGTCGGTTGCTGCACAATCGGAACTATGTCTGGGGTGTCATTGCTCAGTTCTTCTATATGGGAGCCCAGATTGCGACGTGGTCGTTCGTGATCCGTTATGCCATGCATGCGCTGCACTTCGACCGGATTGTCGCTTCATTGGGCGATGGGGCGACCACGGCCCAGATCACCGATGCCTTGCGGCATGTCGAACCCGTTGCCGGAGGGTTCTACTCCCTGGCCGAAAGCGTGGGTCTGGATGCCCTGCTTCCCCGGACCGCCGAGCAGGCCGGAGCAACCTACTATATCCTGTCTCTGATCCTGTTCGTATGTGCCCGTTTCGTTTGCACGTTCCTGATGAAGTATATCCGTCCCCGAAACCTGCTTGCCGGAGTGGGAGTCATCGCCATTGCCTGCTGCTTGGGTGCGGTCTACGGTACAGGAGCCTGGGGCGTTTATGCCTTGATGGGCATATCCGGATGCATGTCGCTCATGTTCCCCACGATCTACGGAATCGGTATCCGAGGACTGGGAGAAGACACCAAGCTCGGTGGCTCGGGTATGGTCATGGCCATCGCCGGTGCAGCCGTTTTGACGCAAATTCAGGGAATCGTGTCGGACCAGGCCGGAAGCATCGCTTTGGCCTATTGGGTACCGGCCGTGGCATTCTCCGTCGTTGTTTTCTATGCACTCGTAATCTGTCGGAAATATGATCCCGAAAAGAACTGAAAATTATGTAATCGGCGTTGATTTCGGTACCGACTCCTGTCGGGCGCTGCTCGTCGATGCCGCTTCGGGGGATGTGGCGGCCGTTTCCGTAGCCTCCTATCCCCGATGGAAACAGGGCCAGTATTGTGATCCTCTTTCCGACCGTTACAGACAGCATCCTCTGGATTATGTCGAATCCTTCGAATCCACCATGCGGGATCTCCTCGATCGGGTAGGGGCGGATGAGTTCAAGAAGGTCCGGGCTATTTCGTTCGATACGACCGGAAGTACTCCGGTGCTTACCGACCGGGCGGGAACGCCTTTGGCGCTGTGCCCCGGATTTGCAGACGATCCGGATGCGATGTTCATTCTCTGGAAAGACCATACGGCCAAGGCCGAAGCGGAACAGATCAACGCGCTGGCCCACCGGTGGGAAGTCGATTTTACCGCCTACTCCGGAGGAACCTATTCGGCGGAGTGGGCTTGGGCAAAGGTCCTGCATGTGCTGCGGACCAATCCCCGGGTAAGGGATGCCGCCTATGCCTGGATCGAACATTCGGACTGGATGGGCGCGTTGCTTACGGGACAGACATCTCCCGAGAAGGTGCTGCGGAACCGCTGCGCGGCCGGGCACAAGGCCATGTGGCATGAGTCCTGGAACGGGCTGCCGTCCGAGTCCTTTCTGTCTGCACTTGACCCGTTGCTGAAGGGATGGCGCGACCGTTTCCGGAGCGAAACCGTTACGGCGGATCGCCCGGTCGGCGTGATTTCGCCCGAATACGCCGGGCGACTGGGGCTGGCGGAAGGTACGGTGGTGGGTGTAGGCATGATCGATGCCCATGCCGGGGCTGTCGGAGCCTGTATCCAGCCCCATGTCCTGACCCGGATCATGGGTACCTCCACCTGCGATATCCTGGTATGTCCTCCCGACGAGTTGTCCCCTGCCCCGGTCCGTGGCATATGCGGGCAGGTGAACGGGTCCGTGGTGCCGGGACTGGTGGGGTTCGAAGCCGGACAATCGGCGTTCGGCGACCTGTATGCCTGGTTCAAGAACCTTTTGCTGTGGCCGGTCTGTGAGCTTTGTCCGGACGAGCTTGGAGTGATTGGCGACCGGGTGATCGAATGTCTGAGCCGGGCGGCCGAGGCTGTTCCGGTTGAGGACGCGTCTGTATTGGCACTCGATTGGATGAACGGCCGGCGTACGCCGGATGCCGATCAGCACCTTCGGGGTGCGATCTGCAATCTGACGATGGGCAGTTCGGCTCCGATGATCTTTCGAGCCCTGGTCGAGGCAACGGCGTTCGGTTCCAAGGCGATCGTCGATCGGTTCGTGGAAGAGGGCATTCGGGTCGATGCGATCATTGCAATCGGCGGAATCTCTCAGAAGTCGCCTTTTGTCATGCAGGTCCTGTCCGATGTGCTGAACATGCCGATCGACGTGTCGCGTACCGATCAGGCCTGTGCGCTGGGAGCCGCAATGTTTGCTGCCGTAGCGGCCGGACTGTATCCGGACATCCATGCGGCGCAGTGCGCCATGGGCTCCGGAGTCGGCAAGCGGTACGAACCGAACCTCGGGAACCATCGCCTGTATATGGAGCGTTATGAAAAATACCTGAAGTTGGGCAAATGGATCGAATCTGCAAAACTGTAAAGGCCTCGAGACGCTTGATGGCTTGGGTTTGTTTGGTTTTGATGCTTGGCCCGATGGGAACCGCATGTGGGCAAAAGTCCCAGGAGGTTGAGCGCAGCGGATATACCGTCCGTTTCGACTGCCGCGGAGGCGTGCCCGAGATTCCGTCGCGGGTTGTGTACGGGCCGTTCGGTGCTCCGGATATCAGTCCGACCAAGGAGGGTTATCTTTTTGTCTGTTGGGAGACGGAGGATGGCGAACCCTATCGCTTCGGTTATGCGATCGATGCGGATATTACGCTTTATGCGCGTTGGGCCGAAGCCGTTACCGTAACACTCAGGGACAACCGTGATCCCGGGGAGAGCCGCGAAATGCAGGTGGCAAAGGGAGAGAGCATGCCGGAACCCGAATGGATCCCCTCCTCTCCGGCCGGATATACATTCGGCGGATGGCATGTCGATCCGGCCTGCACGGCTCCTTTCGATTTCGATCAGGCCGTAACCGGACCGCTCACTTTGTATGCGTCCTATTCCCGGGATATCTGTCTGATCGACCAGGGGATGGTAGCCCGGGTTACGGGTCGGAGTCTCGAGGAGGAGCGGCACCTGCCGAATCCCAATCAGACGGACGTGCGCTGGGGGCTCGGCGGTACGGATCTGGGTATCATCTGGGAGATCGCTCCCGGGAGATACGGCCTCTTCTTCGGAGATTCGTATGGCTCCGATTTTGTCCCGGTTGCCGGAGGCGGCCCGGGAGCGGCCGGGGATTGGAGGTCGAATGTTCTCGCTTATTCCGAAGATTCCGACCTGTCCGACGGTTTGACGTTCAGTGGAATGGCTGTCGATCCGAACAATGCCGGAAGAGCCCGGGAGATCATCCCCCGGGAGAACTACAAGCTCTTCACTTCGATTCCCACTGCGGCCATTGCATTGGATGGAGTGCAATACGTCCATTACATGTATTGGCAGGTCGGGACCGATTTCGATCCGCTGAACTACTCTTCCATCTATCGATCCCTTGACAACGGGGCGACGTGGGAGAGCTGCCGCGACCGTATTGAATTCGACGAGGACTCGAATTTCGGGATGGTCGGTTATGCAACCCGGGAGGGAGATCCCTACTGTTACATGATGGGAACGCATATCGGCCGGTCCCGGAGTGCATACCTGGCCCGGTTCCGGTACGGTGACATCCTGGATCGTTCGGCCTATGAATATTGGAACGGCACGACCCGGCGTTGGGTACAAGGTGATGAACGGGAGGCTACGGTAGTCCTGAACGGTACGGTGGGGGAGCTCTCGGTCATGTGGCTCGAGAAGTACCGACGGTGGATCGTTCTCTACTTCGATCAGGAGAAGTACGCCATTTGTTATCGTTCGGCGGCTCGCATCAACGGGGAGTGGTCGGAGGAGCGGATTCTGGTCTCCGGTGCCGACTATCCTCAGTTGTACGGCTCCTACATCCATCCTGCTTCGGCCGGGTCCGACGACCTGTACTATACGATGTCGGAGTGGGTCCCGTACAATGTCTTTCTGATGAGGACCTCGATCCGATGTTTAGAGGATTGATTTTCGAAGGGGATCGGACAGACGTCCGGTCCCCTTTATTTTCGAAGAGAGGCCTGCTGCACGAATTTTCCGAAACTTTTTAATATCTTTGCCGCATCAAGTTGGATGCGATGTTGGGATACTGCCGGAAAACATGCGCTGCGTTGCTGCTGATACTCTTTGCCGGGTATTGGAGTTGCGTCACGCTCTTCCCGCATGCCCACCGTGTCGATGGCTTCGTCATCGTTCACTCGCACCCCTTCTCCGGCGCTGCCAACGGCACCGCACCTCAGAACCATACGCCCCAGCAGTTTCAGCTCATCGCCCATCTTTCGCTGCTGGTGATGGTTGCCGCCGTGGCCCTCTCGTTTGTGGCACGGCTGCTTGGCGTACGCTACGTGTTCCGCATGATGCGTCCGGTCGGTTGTCTCCGGCCGGCCATCCGCACCTGCTTGCTGCGGGCGCCTCCCGTGTGCTGAATCGACTCTGCGTCCATAAGGACTGCACATCCCTCCGCCGACCCGGTCCGCGGAAGGACGACGTTTCATTCATTCAGTAACACGAACCCAATCCGATGAAAAAACTTTTTTGCGGAGTGCTTTGTGCACTCCTCCTTGCCGTGATGTCTCCCGTTGCGGCACACGACGGCCATGCCGTTGAATCGTCCGACGAGACCACCTCGGGAAAACATACCGATGCCAACATCACGGGCCATGTCGTCGATGCCCGCACCGGCGAACACATCGCCTATGCCACACTGGCGCTGAAGGGTACCACGATCGGAGCCGCCACCGATGCCACGGGGCATTTCTTCCTGAAGAACCTTCCCACGGGCCGCTTCACCCTCGTCGCTTCGGCCGTCGGCTATGCCCCGGCCGAGCGGGAGGTCGAGCTCCGCGCCGACCGCACGATCGAGGTCAATTTCGAACTCCATGAGGCGGCCCTGGCCGTCGATGAGGTGGTCGTTTCGGCCAGCCGTACCGAGACCAACAAGCGCTTCTCGCCGACGATTGTTTCGGTAGCCTCGCAGAAGCTCTTCGAGAATACGGCCTCGTGCAACCTGGCCGAGTCGATGAACTTCCAGTCCGGCCTGCGTGTCGAGAACAACTGCGGCAACTGCGGAACGACCCAGCTGCGCATCAACGGTCTCGACGGACAGTACTCGCAGGTGCTGCTCGACAGCCGGCCGATCTTCAGTTCGCTGGCCGGCATGTACGGGCTCGAACTCTTCCCCGCGTCGATGATCGAGCGCGTGGAGGTGATCCGCGGCGGCGGTTCGGCTCTCTTCGGGTCGAGCGCCATCGGCGGCGTGGTGAACATCATCACCCGCGAGCCGCTGCGCAACTCCGTGGCGCTGGGCAACACCACGAACATCCTCGAGGGGGGTTCGGCCGACTTCAACACCTCGCTCAACGGTTCGTTCGTCTCGGACGACTACCGCACGGGTATCTATCTTTTCGGCATGGTGCGCTCGCGCGACTCCTACGACCGCAACGACGACGGTTTCTCGGACATCCCGAAACTCAACTCCGAGACCGCCGGGTTCCGGGCCTACTACAAGACCTCGGCCTACACGCGGCTGACAGCCGAGTACCACCACATCCACGAGTTCCGGCGCGGCGGAAATGCCTTCAACCAGCCGCCCCACATGGCCGACATCGCCGAGCAGCTGGACCACAAGATCGACGGCGGCGGCCTGAAGTTCGACTGGTTCGCACCCGACGACCGCCACCGCCTGGGCATCTACCTGTCGGCGCAGCACATCGACCGCGACAGCTACTTCGGGACCGAGCAGAACCCGACGGCCTACGGCGGGACCAACGACATGACGGTTGTGGCCGGGGCGCAGTATACCTATGCTTTCGAGCGGCTGCTCTTCCTCCCGTCGGACCTCACGGCCGGCATCGAGTACAACTACAACACGCTGCACGACGAATACCTCGGGTTCGGCCGCGACCTGCGCCAGACGACCCACACCACGGGATTCTTCTTCCAGAACGAGTGGAAGAGTGAGAAGGTCAATTTCCTGATCGGCGGACGCCTGGACAAGCACAACCTGATGCGCCGCGTGGTCTTCTCGCCGCGCGCCAACGTGCGCTACAGTCCGATCCCGCAGGTCGGGCTCCGGCTAAGCTACTCGAGCGGCTTCCGGGCCCCGCAGGCCTACAACGAGGATCTGCACATCGACGCGCTCGACAACAAGATGGTCCTCATCCGTCTCTCGCCCGACCTGCGGCCCGAGTACTCCCACAGCCTGAGCGCCTCGGTCGATCTCTACCGCACGTTCGGCCGCGTGCAGACCAACCTGCTCATCGAGGGATTCTACACGATGCTCGACGACGTCTTCACGCTCGAGAAGGTCGGCGAGGACAGCCAGGGCAACGTCATCAAGGAGCGGCGCAACGCCTCGGGGGCCACCGTTGCCGGCATCGGTGCGGAGTTCAAGGCCGGCATTCCCGGACGTTTCGAACTGCAGGCCGGCTACACCTTCCAGCGCAGCCGCTACGACGAGCCCTTCCGCTGGTCGGACGACGTGGCGCCGCAGCGCCGTATGTTCCGCTCGCCCGACCACTACGGCTACCTGACGGCCGACTGGTACCCGCTGCGCGACCTGACCGCCACGCTGTTCGGCACCTTCACGGGCCGTATGCTCGTACAGCACAATGCCGGGGTCATCGAGCGCGATGCCGAGACGCTGACTCCCGCCTTTTGGGACATGGGCTTCCGTCTGGCCTATTCGTTCCGACTTACGGCCCAGCTGCGCCTCGAACTGAATGCCGGCGTGAAGAATCTTTTCGACAGCTTCCAGCGCGACCTCGATTACGGTCAGGCGAAGGATTCGGCCTACATCTACGGACCTTCGCTGCCGAGGACCTATTTCGTGGGTGTGAAATTCGCGCTTTGAGAAGAACGGCAGAGCAATTCGGGGCTGCGGGTTTTGCCCGCAGCCCCGGTGTTTTTGTGAACGCCGCTACTGGAGCAGCGAGTGGGCTGCCAGGAAGTCGAAGAAGGCCTGGCGGTATCCCTCCGAAATCGGGATGTACTCCTTGCCGAAGACGATGCGGTTGCGTTCGATCGTGCGGATCTTCGACGGCTGGACGATGTACGAGCGGTGGACGCGGATGAAGCGGTCGGCGGGGAGTTGCTCCTCGAGTGTCTTGAGGCTGGTGAGCGAAAGGACGGGGTGCGGCTCCTCGTCGGTATGGATCTTCACGTAGTCCTTGAGCCCCTCGATGTAGAGGATCCGGTCGAAATCGATCTGCCGCAGGCGGTACTCGGTCCGGACGAAGATGCTCCTCGGCGCGGCTGCGGGTGCCGGCTGCGGTGCCGTGTCGGCTGCCTGGGCCCGGTCCTGCATCTCGAACCACGCGAGAGCCTTTTGGGAGGCGGCCAGGAAATCGGCGTAGCTGATCGGCTTGAGCAGGTAGTCCAGGGCATTGACCCGGAACCCCTCGACGGCATAGCGGTCGAAGGCCGTCGTGAAGATCACGCGGGTAGCCGGCGGCAGCATCCGCGTGAGGTCTATGCCGTTCAGTTCGGGCATCTGGATGTCGCAGTAAAGCAGCTCCACCGGATGTTCGTGCAGCGATTCGAAGGCTGCCGTCCCGCTTCCGAACGAGCCTTCGAACTGCAGAAACGGCGTCCGCCGGACGTAGGACTCCATCAGTTCCACGGCCAGCGGTTCGTCGTCGATGACGGCACAGCGCAACTTCCTGTTCATTTTTCCTTAAGTTTGATGCACAGCAGGGCCTGATAGTCGGCCTCGCCCGAGAGTCCGTATTCGAAGGTATGACGTTCCGGATAGATCATCCGGAGCCGTTTGGCCAGGTTCTGAAGTCCGATTCCCGAGCCGCTGCGGTCCGATTCGGCCTTCGGGAAGTAGCTGTTTTTGATCTTGCAGATCAACTGGTCGCCGATCTCGTGGATGTCGATGGTGATGTACGACGGCTTTTCGTTGCTCACGCCGTGCTTGAAGGCGTTTTCCACGAGCGAGATGAAGAGCAGCGGCGCCACGGGCGTCTGCGACGGTTCGTCGGGCAGTGAGACGAAAACCCGGACGTGGCGCGGCAGGCGGATGCGCATCAGCTCGATGTAGTCGCGCAGGAAGTCGATCTCGGCGCTCAGGGGTACGGTCGGACGGCTGCTGTCGTAGAGCACGTAGCGTAGCATTCGGCTCAGGTCGTGGACCGCCTGCTGGGCCCGTGAGGTGTCGATCTGTATGAGCGAGTAGATGTTGTTGAGCGTGTTGAACAGGAAATGCGGGTTCAGCTGGCTCTTGAGGTTCTGCAGTTCGGCTTCGGTGCGGCTGTGTTCGAGTTGCTGCCGGGCCTTTTCGGTCTTGTACCAGCTCCCCGTCATCCGGATGGCCACGCTTACGGCCACGACGAGCAGGTAGAGGATGGCGTTGCCGGCGAAGAAACGCATGGCATGCTGCCACGGGTGTTCTGGCATGCGCAGGCCGGCCAGGTCGGGTGGTGGCAGGATGAAGCGGAAGAACAGGTGCAGCAGGGCGATCACGACGGCGATCAGCACCAGGTTGCAGCCCAGGAACCGACCCGGATGGCGTGTGAAGAGATGCCGTTCGATGAGCCGGAAATAGTTCGTGTAGAAGACCACCATGAACGAGAGGGTCACCAGCAGAAAGCGCACGTACTCCGGACCCTGCATCAGCGGGCGGTTCGGGGCCGTGACGAAGAGCGGGATGCCCAGGATTACGGCCCATGCCGTGATGTGGACCAGATACCCCGTATATTTCGATCTCAGGATGTTCATCTTACCGCAAAGTTACGTAATTGTTGCGACTATTCATAACGGATCGCCTCGATCGGATCGAGCATGGCGGCTTTCTGTGCCGGGTACCATCCGAAGAAGACGCCCGTGAGGGTACAGACTGCGAACGAGAGGAAGACGCTCCACGGTTGGATGTAGATCGGGAAGGCGGCGACGTGATTGACGACGAGGGCCGCGCCGATCCCCAGCAATACGCCGATCAGGCCACCCGTCACGCTGATGAGGATCGACTCGATGAGGAACTGTGCCAGAATGTCGCGCCCCTTGGCGCCGATCGACATGCGCAGTCCGATCTCGCGGGTGCGCTCGGTGACCGACACGTACATGATGTTCATGATGCCGATGCCGCCCACGAGCAGCGAGATGCCCGCCACGGCGGCCAGCAGTACGGTCATCATGTCGGTCGTCGAGGTCATCATCGACGAGAGTTCCTGCTGCGAGCGGATCGAGAAGTCGTCCTCGTCGCTCTCCTTCAGACGGTGGTTCGTGCGCAGGATCTCCGTGATCTCGTCGATCGCCCGGTCGGTATAGCCTTCGGTCAGCGCCGAACAGACGATCTCCTGCAGGTGAGTGATGGCCAGGATCCGCTTCTGCACCGTGGTGTAGGGGGCGATGATCAGGTCGTCCTGGTCCATGCCCATGCTGTTGTAGCCCTTGCTTTCGAGCAGCCCCACGATGCGGAAGGGAATCGTGCCGAAGCGGATCACCTTCCCGACGGGAGAGCTCCCGTCGGTGAAGAGCTCGTCGGCGACCGTTTGGCCGATGAGACAGACCTTCGCGGCGGTGCGTATATCCTGTTCGGAGAAGGTGTCTCCTTCGGCCACCTTGTAGCGCCGGATCTCCAGATAGTCGGTGTTCACGCCGTAGATCGTCGTCGGGGTGTTGTTGGCCCCGTAGATGGCCTGTCCCGAACTGTTCACCATCGGCGAGACGTGGTTCACGTAGCGCGTCTCGTTGCTGATGTCCTCCAGATCTTGCAGCTTGAGCGACTCCATGTCGTCGGCGTCGAGGCGGACGCCGCCCTGCATGTCGCCGCCCGGGCGGATCATGATCATGTTCGATCCCATCTCGCTGATTTCGGCCTGGATGCTCCGTTTCGAGCCTTGCCCGATGGCGAGCATCGTGATGACCGACGCCACGCCGATGATGATGCCGAGCATCGTCAGGAATCCGCGCAGCTTGTTGTTGCTCAGTGCCTTGACGGCAATTTTGAAAAGATTCGCGAAGTTCATGGATCAATCGTCGGTTTTGGGCAGCCGGGCAAGTGCCTCGGCTGCGCTCAGAATGTGGTCGTTGCGGACGTCGTCCGTGATGCGCCCGTCGCGGAGCGTGATGTTGCGGCTGCTGTAGCGTGCGATCTCCGGATTGTGGGTCACGAAGATGATCGTGCGCCCCGCGGCGTGGAGTTGTTGAAAGAGCACCAGCACCTCGAAACTCGTGCGGGTGTCGAGGTTTCCCGTCGCCTCGTCGGCCAGGATCACCGCCGGGTCGTTCACCAGGGCGCGGGCGATGGCCACGCGCTGCATCTGTCCTCCCGACATCTGGTTGCTCTTGTGAAGTAACCTGTCGCCCAGACCGACAGCGCGAAGTGCCTCCACGGCCCGGCGGTAACGTTCCGATGCCGTGCAGGAGGAGTTGTACATGAGCGGCAGTTCGACATTCTCGATCGCCGTGGTCTTGGGCAACAGGTTGTAGTTTTGAAAGACGAATCCGATCTTGCGGTTGCGCAGCGTCGCACGCTGGTTCTTGTCCATCGTGCGGACGGCCACGCCGTCGAGGTAGTATTCGCCCGAGGTCGGTGTATCGAGGCAGCCGAGCGTGTTCAGCAGGGTTGATTTCCCCGATCCGGAGGTTCCCATGATGGTGACGAACTCTCCTTCGCGGATCGTGAACGAAACGCCGCGCAGGGCGTGTACCGTCTCGTCGCCGACTTGAAAATCCCGCCGGATCTCTTCCAGCCTGATGACCTCTTTGTTCATGATTCCTTGGTTTTTAGTGTGTGGCTGTCCCTGCAGCACCCTCCGGACCGTCGGACCGGAGGCTTTGCTGCGGCTATTTCTTTTTCTTGTCGCCTCCCGGAGGCGAGGGCATGAAGGGGCTGCGTTCGGCAGCTGCCGCTGCGGGGGCGGCAACTGCCGCCGTCAGGTCCGCGACGACCTGCTCGCCGTCCGCGAGTCCGTCGATGATCTCGGTCAGTTCGCCGCTTGCCGCACCCGTTGTGACGTAACGCGGGGTCAGCGTATCGCCGCTCTTGACCCAGAGTTCGCGCTTGCCCGATTCCGAGCCTCTTTCGGCTGCTACGGTCACACCCAATTCGGCAAGCAGTTCGGCGTCGGGGACGAAGCGGAGAGCCTTGGTCGGCACGGCCAGTGCGTTCTCCTTCTCGAGCGTATAGATCGTGACATTGGCCGTCAGACCCGGTTTGAGCTTCAGATCGGGGTTGTAGGCCGAGATCACTACCTCGTAGGTTACAACGCTCGATTCGGTCGTCGCCTCGAGGCGTACCTGCTGTACGGTGCCCTCGAACGTGTCATCGGGGTAGGCATCGACCGTGAACTCCACACGTTGTCCGTCCTGAACCTGGCCGATGTCTGCCTCGTCCACATCGGCCACAACCTGCATCTGCGTCAGGTCCTGCGCAATGGTGAAGAGGGTCGGGGTTTCGAAGCTGGCCGCCACGGTCTGGCCCTCCTCCACGGCCCGGCTGATGACCACGCCGTCGATGGGCGAGGTGATGGTCGCGTAGTCCAGGTTTCGCCTCACCTTGACGATGGCCGCCTGGGCCTGTTCGTAGGCGTTGCGCGACTTTTCGTACTGGTAGAAGGCCTCGTCGTATTCGGCATCGCTGACCAGCTCCTTTTCGTGGAGGGTCCGGGTCCGCGCGTAGTTCTTCGTCTGGTATTCGTATTCGGTCTTGCTGCTGGCCAGCTCAGCTTCCGATTGTTCCAGTTCGGCCTGGAGCGTCACCTTGTCCATCTCGGCGATCAGCTGTCCGGCGTGCACCACGTCGTTGTAGTCCACGTAGAGCTTGTCGATGATGCCCGACACCTGCGTACCGACATCCACCTCCGTGACCGGCTCCACCGTACCGGTGGCCATGACCGAGTTCCGGATCGTGATGCGGCTCGTCGTGGCCGTCTCGAGCGTGATCCCGTCCCGCTTCGGCGTGTGCAGCAGCAGCCATGCCCCGCCAACCACCACCACGGCCACCGCCGTGATAAGCGCCTTTTTCCGTTTCATCGTCTATTGCGTTTTTTAATAATTGGCTTCCGTTTCGCGACCCTGATAGATGTTCAGCAACTCGATGTTCAGCAGGGCCATGTATTTGGCCTGCAGCACCTCCTGACGGGCCGCCGTCAGTTCGTTCTGGGCCGTGATCACCTCGACGGTGTTTTTCATGCCCACGGCGAACTGTTCGCTCGTAAGTTCGTAACTCTGTTGTGCGTAGCTCTCCTTCTCGGCTGCGGCGACATATTGCGACTGGGCCGATACGGCATCGAGATAGGCCCCCTCGACCTCCTCGAGCAGCGTCTTCTTCAGATCGAGCCACGTGAGGCGGCTGTTCTCGGCGGCCAGCCGGGCCTTGTTCACCGCCGTGCGGTTCTTGCGGTTCGAGAAGATCGGGATGCTCAGCGTCAGCCCCACGTTCTCGTTGAAGCGGTTCCAGATCTGCGAGCCGCTTTCGTAGCTGCCGCCCGACATGTGGCCGGTTCCGATCCCGGCCGTGAGCGAGAGCGACGGCAGGAATCCTGACTTCGCCTCGCGGATCTCCAGCTCGGCCGCTTCGACCGAGAGTTCGCCGCGGGCGATCTCCGGCATGGCCCCGAGGGCCGTTTCATAGACCTCGGTCTTCTCCGGGAGCTGCGTCAGGAACGCCTGCTCTCCGACCGTGGGGGCCACCAGTTCGATCTGGTCCGTGATGTCGAGTTCGAGCAGTTGCTTAAGCCGGAGTTTGTAGTTGTCGAGCGACGAGAGGGCAACGACGACCTGGTAGCGGTCGCTTGCATACTGGCTCTCGAACTGGGCGAAATCGACCTTGCTGATCGACCCGGCATGCCACATCTGCTCGGCGCGGTCGCGCTGGGCCTTCGATGCTTCGGCCGTACTGCGGTTCACCGTGACCGATTCCATGGCATAGAGGCACTGCATGTAGGCTTCGACGATAGCAATGCGGATGTCGTTAGCGGTCTCCTCGACCGAAAGTTCGTCGATGCGGTTTTGTACCTGCTGCCGCTTGACTGCCGTGCGGAGTTTTCCGCCGTTGTAGAGCGTCATGCCGGCCTCGACGCCGTAGGTGCCCGTGTAGCTGTTGCGGTCGGTGGCCTGAGACGAAGGGTAGTTTGTGTACCCTTGCGAGGTCGATGCGGTCAGTGAGGGGAAGAGCGCCGCCTGCGCCTCCTTCGTGTCTTCGACTCCAGAGCGCATTTCGTTGCGACTCTGTTGCAGCTGGATGTTGTTCTCCAGTGCATAGTCGAGACATTCGCGGAGTGTCCAGACTCTCGGCGCCTCCTGCGCTGCGGCCATCTGCCAGCCCAGCAGGGCGATGAATCCGATGAGCAGTTTGCGTTTCATTTCGTTCGTTTTTGACGCAAAGCTACCCACTCCCGCGTGCACGTCCAATTGAAATAGACCAGCAGGGCGATTGTATCGACGAACGGGGTGATTTTCCGGATCGAATTTCGGGAGGACTGCCGGTCTTTTGCCGTTGCGGCCCGCGGCTGCATTACCCGGAGGAAGCCAGGATGAAAAAATGCGGACCGGCTGTTGGCCGGTCCGCATCCTTGTTTCTGTTGTGGAGAGAGGTTACGGCTGGCTTGGGCAAGCTGATTCTGGCTGTCAAGAAACGCTATGGATTTATCATATTTTCCGTATTTTTATAAATGCGACCTCGGCCTTGATCTCGGACGGCAATAGACCTTTTTTCAAAAAAATCGCATTTGTCGTATAGTTTTTCGGGCTGTTGTCTGTCTAATAGGTAAACGAAGTGAAGATGAACACAAAAGAACAACGATTCTCCAAACTGGTCAAGGAGCATGAACAGACCATATACGCTGTCTGCCATATGTTTTCCCGTGATGCCGATGATGTGGACGATTTGCATCAGGAGATTCTTCTACGGCTATGGCAGGGATACGACGGTTTTGAGGGTCGTAGCGATATAAAAACCTGGATCTACCGCGTGGCGCTGAACTACTGTATCAACTTCAGCAACAAGCGTAAACGCGAGAAGACAAAACAAACGGAAACGAGGACGCCGGAATCCTCTGACAGCGACCTCGAAAAACGAATGCAGATCAAACAGCTCTATCTGCGAATCAATAAGTTGGGACTTGTCGATCGAAGCGTCATCTTGTTGTGGCTCGAAGGCCTGAGCTATGAGGAGATAGGCGAGATCCTAGGTATCTCGGTCAAGAATGTCTCCTTCAAGTTGGTGCGCATCAAGGAGCGACTCAAAAAAGACTAACGCCTAAAAAGAAAGTATGAATATGGAACGCAACCCAGGACAAGAACTTGAAGCACTGAGAGCCGATTACAACGCACTCAAAGCACAGATGAAGCAACAGGAGCGTTTGAACGAACGTTTTTTCAAAGCAGCACGTCTTCGTCCGGCGCAAGCCGTGAGCAAGGGGATTCGGAATCGCATGATACTCGATGTATTGACCTTGCCCACAATTTGGATTATCTGTATCACTACCCACTGGCCGCCACTGTTCGGTGTGTTGGTATCGCTGTGGACGTTGATCGATCTCGTTGCCACAATCTGGATCAACCGCAAATTGGGCATGGACCATCTGCTTGATGGCGATACGCGTACAGTCACTTACGCTATAACCTCCTATCGTCGCTTTTACCGCCGTGCCTTGGCCGTCAGTATCATTCCCTGCATCGCGATGATCTCATATATCTTCATCGAGCTTCTCGCCCGCATCGATAACTCGGCCAACCGCAACCTAATCATCGCAATCGGTATTGCATACACACTCATTGCGGTCATTATTACATTGTGGCAATATCGTCGCCACGCTAAAGCCTGCGATGATCTGCTCAACGAGTTCGAAGAGTAGCGCACATCGTGCAGAACCGGGTGGGACAAAATAAACTTTAGGAGAGGGAGGGGTGAACGTACAAACAGCTAAACGGTTAGACGTGTGACCAAAACAAAATAAGGATGTTACTCATCGTAACATCCTTACCATCTGGCGGAGAGACGGGCTGTAAGAACATACGAACAACGAACTACCATACGTTACCAAGTTTCCGAAATATCAGCATTTTATCCCGATTGTTGGTAACATAAGGAACCATACGTTACCGATTAGTTAAGGCGTATTTGGGTTCCTTTTTGGGTTCGGCTTATTTCCCCTTCTTTCGGGGTATCGGGAACTTGTTAAATTTATCCATTTCGGCGACCTTCAATTTATCGACGATTTTAATATAGGGCTTCATCGCTTTGTAGTCGCTGTGTCCCGTCCACTTCATAATTACTTCCGCCGGAACCCCCAGCCTAAGCGCGTTTATGATAAAAGTACGTCGGCCGCAATGGGTGGTAAGAAGGGCGTATTTCGGTAATACTTCTTCGTGCCGAACATTCCCCTTGAAATATACGACCCTTGTAGGTTCGTCGATACCCGCCATTTCCCCCATTACTTTAAGGTGTTCGTTCATTTTTACGTTACTTATGACCGGTAGGGCCTTATCATTCGGCAAACCTATATTCTCGTACTTTTTCAGTATGGCCCGGCTATACTTATTCAGTTCGATAATAAGGCCGTCTACGGTCTTTTGAGTAACCACGCTTATATAATCCTTCTTTACGTCGCTTCGGCGCAATTTTGCCACGTCGGAATAGCGAAGGCCGGTAAAGCAGCAGAAACAAAACACATCGCGCACGGCTTCCAGCGAAGACCGGGACGGCGGGAATTTGAAGGAATACAGGTTAAACAGTTCTTCCCATTCCAAATATATAATTTCCTTTGCGTTTCCGTCGGCCCCTTTGAACTTCGGCTTAAATGTTTCGTGTACGTTGCTTGGGTTATATCCTTTATGGTGCGCCCAGCGCAGGAACCACCGAAGAAAGGACATATTTTTAGATATGGTAGTATTACGAAGGTCGGCTTTATGAAGGCTTGTAATAAACTTTTGTAGGGTAACTTCGTTTATTTCGTCAAATGTAAGGTTCTTGTTAAACGCTTCCAAGTGCTTACGCAGGCTATTAAACTTCGTATAGGTCGCTTTCGTCCAATCATTCAAACGGCCCATAGTTTCCGTAAATTCGGCGTAGGCTTTATAGAATGGCTGGCCGTTTTCTTCCGCTTCGGTAGCCGGGGTTATCTTCCCGGTAGCTTCATCGAAAGCCGTTTTAAGTTCGCCCGGTGTCGGTACCCGCTTTTCCAGCAGTTCGAACCGGGTAAATATGGCTTCTATTTGTTCTTCGCAAGCCGTAATAGCCTTATTTATTTCGCCGGCCGTTTGTCGGAACCGGTTTTTTGTATTGGAGATAACGCGGCCTTCCTCTTCATTCCATTTTTCCGGTTCAATACTATACCCTACCCGAAAGTCTACCCGATACCCGGCATAGCAAACACGCATACGAATAGGGCGACACTCTACCAATACACCCCCTACCTTTTTGGGGAATAGATTAAATTTAATAGTCCGCTTCATTTTGAAAACATATTACCCCGGCCGGTTAATAACCAATCGGAAGAAACGGAATACTTGGCTACCAAATAATAAAGGGCTTCTATTTGTATAGACTTATAGCGGGAAACTTTACCGGGCCTTGGGGTTACTCCGTAAGTAAATCGGGTTTCCCGATAGCGGGAAGCACTTAACCCGGCTTCCTTGCAAAAGGATTCCAAAGCGGACAAACGGCCCAATGAAACAAGGGCTTCTATCGCTTGGAAGAAACGGCGGTTTACGCCATCTTCGATAGGGGTTATTATCTTAGGCTTCTTTACGCCCATTTTCAAAGCTCATTAACATCATTTCGAACGCCGTCTTTGGCACTATGGCAGTTTCCGCGCCGGAAATAAACGCCGCTTCCAAGGCATTAAACACCGCTTCCGGCATGTCCCCGTAATATTTGGGTTGGTCGTAGTATTCGGATACTTTTATTTCGATTGTTTCCGGTTCCATTATGCACAGTTATTTTTATCGAATTTTTGATTTTAGGCACTTTTGTACGTTGGGCGGTAGAAAGTATAGCTATATATACTTGCGTTGAAATTTGGGGCATTTCTGCCCGTTTCCTATAAGCGTACTATGAAAAGCCATACTATTACATAGCGCAAACGTACTGCAATGCTTTATTTTTCGCTTAGCTTTTCAATTACAGATATAAGTCGGGCTATTTGGCTATCCTTTTCTTTTATCATTTCTTGATAGCCTTTTTGCAGTTCAATCAAACCCGCAATATCGTTAGTTGTAACTTGGTTCCCGTTGCCGGCAACGGCGGTGTTGTTATTTCCCGAAATGCGGTTTGTATTATCTCCGTTCCGCATTGTGCCGTCGCCGGTAAGTAACCACATGGGATTAAGCTCCGGGAATTTTTCGCCGATAGCCTTCATCTTATCGGGCTGTATAGATTGGCGTATATTATTGACATAAGACGACGAAACGCCTATTTGCCTACAAAATTCCCGTTCACTAATATTTAGGGTTTTGATATACTCCCTAAGTCTTTCTTTTACACCCATATAACACGATTTTAGAAGGTTTCAAAAAATATTTTTCGCTTTTTGTATAGCAAAAATTTGCTTGTTGTACTGCAATGCTATATATTTGCATTGTGTAACCGATACGATTGCAAAGGTATAATAATAATACGCTCCGAGCAAATAAGCGGCATAGCAAAAAATACCTAAGCAATTTAAGCGACAATGAATTATGAAGTACGATACGACATTTATTAACCGAAACTTCCTTTTGAAAGTTTACGGAGTAGACAGCGAAAACAGAAGGATAAACCGCCTTGTAGGGGTTTCCGGCTTGGTGGGGTTAATCGGTGTAGAGCTTACCGAAAAATTCATTACCCGCGCACTTAACAGCAAGAAAGACAGCGTAAAATGTTGCCTACGCAGAGGATTACAAGTAACACTATATTTCAAATAGAAGATGAAAAAGACAGCAATAGTTAATGGCAAAGCAAGGCGTATAGAATTTTCGTACGCGGTAGGCGAAACTATTTCGCTAAGCAATACCGAGGTAAAAAAGCCTTGGGGACGGGTTACGGAAAGGGTAACAGTTTCAAAACTAACCTTTACGATTAACGGGAAGACCTACGAGGGAACGCGCACCTTCAAGGTTGCCGGCGGCCCCTATTCGGAAACCTTCGAGTTCGACGGGAATAGCTTTGCTTCCCATAAACAAGCAATTGAATACATACTTAACAATATTGAGAAATGAGCGAAACGACAATTTACAAAGAAGGATTTAACGCCGGCTTTATGCAGCTTCGACAAATTGACGTAGAGGCCGCCACTAAGGAGCTTTGGCAGGCGTTGGGGATTAACAACCGCAACACTTTCGCGGCTTACAAGTTCGGACGTATCGAACCCAAGGCAAGCCAAGCCGTCGCCGTCGAATTGGTATTTAGGAAGTACGGCGTTACTACAAACATTTGGGGAAAATAGAAATGAGAGCCGAAGCAGGACTAACGCAGCGAGAAACCCAAATAGCCGAATTGTTGGCTTGGGGAGCCGCAAAAAAGGAAGTGGCCGACAGGCTTTCTATTTCGCCCCGAACGGTTGAGAATACCGCGCGAAATATTTATAGCAAGATAGGAATACAGAAGGCTACGGAGCTTTGCGTATGGTGGTTCTGCACACATTGCGGCGTTTCTTTCGACCTATCCCCTATAAAACGGACAATTATAGCCTGCTTCTTCCTTGCGATTATTCTACCGCATGAATTGTACGCCCAAGGCGACACCTACCGACTGTTCAGAAGCCGCAAGGCTGCCGAACGTACAGCGACACGAAGAACCGGAAGACGGCAGGAATACGAATTAGATTTTTGGGAACTATAAAAGGCAAAGGCTATGAAGCAACTAATTAAAGAATTGTCCCTTTCGGGATTGACGCTAAAACAGAAGGCGATAGTATGGTATTTCGTTATATCGTTTTGCCTTCTTGCAAGCACGGCGGAAGCCCCGTTTTGGTTCTTGTTTTTAGAGGTTGCCAACTTCGCTAATGCCGCCCGCATTATAAAACGGGTCCCACCACCGGAAGACCCGCAAGACAGTTAGGTATGGCAGACTTAAATACAAGACTTATAGACCTTACGGCGGGGGAATTATTGGAACTAATAGGGAAAGGACAAAGCCCCCGGATAGAAGTAGACGTTACCAAAGACCCAAATAAAAAGTACGTCTACGGCCGGGCCGGGATTGCCGAACTATTCAAATGTTCCAAGACTACCGCCAGCCGCATAAAGCAAAGCGGATTAATCGACGGCGCATATAGGCAGGTCGGAAGGTTGATAATAGTAGATGCGGAAAAAGCCTTAGAGTTGGCCGCAAAGCGAGCAAAGAAAAGTAACAACCGAAATAAATAACTTGTTATGAGCAAGAAGGTAACATTAAAAGAATTGACCCTTAAAAACTTTAAGGGTATTAGGGACTTGGCCGTAAAATTCGGCGAAGTAACCACCATTGCCGGCGCAAACGCGACGGGTAAAAGCACCGTTTTCGACGCTTTTACTTGGGTGCTTTTCGGCAAAGACAGTAACGACCGTACGGATAGCGGGAAAGGCGCATTTACCGTTAAGACGGTCGGCCCGGACGGGAACCCTATACTTAAATTGGAACATTCCGTAACGGCGGTTTTAGACGTAAACGGCGAAGAAGTAGCCCTTACCCGCACCCTTACGGAAGATTGGGTAAAACCGCGCGGCAAGGCCGAAGTAGAACTTAAAGGAAATACTACGCATTACTTCTGCAATGGCGTAGAAATTAAGGCGGGAGCGTTCCAAGAGAAAGTAACGGCCATAACCGAAGAACAACTTTTTAAGTTAATTACGAACCCGGCTTACTTCCCTTCGTTGGATTGGAAGACCCAGCGCGAAATATTGCTACGCATTGCCGGGGGTGTAACATACGAAGAAGTGGCCGCCGGTCGCGCCGATTTTGCGGCTATCCTTTCGCTGCTTTCCGGTAAAGATTTGGCGGAGTTCAAGCAAGAAATAGCCTACCGCAAAAGCCGGATTAAGGAAGGTTTGGGGAAATGCCCTATCGAGATTAACGCAATAGACAGCGTTACGCCCGAAGCACCGGATTACGAAGCCTTGGAAGCCGAAAAGGTACGCTTATCCGCCGAATTGGAAGAAGTGGAAACGGCTATTACGGACGTTGCAGAAACGGCCCGCAAACACTACGAAGGGGTGCAGGGAAAACGCAAAGCGATTAACGACCTTCGGAACCAGCAGCAAGATATAATTTTTCGGGCAAGGCAGGCGGCCCAAAAGGAAGGCTACGAGAAGAATGCCAAACGTAACGAGGTTAAGACCAGCTACGAAATAACCAAGCGGGAAGCAGAAAATTATAATACCGCTTCGGAAAACGGCCTTTCCGATATTCGCTATACTATTAAAACCCTTACTTCCGAAATAGCGGGCTTATCCGCCAAGGTGGAAGCCAAGCGCGAAGAATGGAATACGCGGAACGCCGAAGAATACAAAGTAAGTACCGACGGCCTTATTTGCCCGATATACGAAACCTTATGCTCGGACGCAAGCGTTTTGCGTATGGACGCTATTGCCAAAGAGAAGGCGCGGGCCAAATTCGACGAAGCCAAGACCCGCGACCTTACCCGGATTACCGAAGAAGGCAAAACGCTAAACCAGCGAATAGCCGAAAAGAAAGCCCGGTTACAGGAATTGGAAGCCCAACTTTCCGAACGTATGGAAGTTATCGCCGCCAAGAAAGCCGAATACGCGAAGAAGTTACAGGACTTGGAAGCGGAAATAGCCGCCAACCCGGAAGTAACCGTATCTACCGACATTATCCCCGAAGACTTACCCGAATGGAAGGAGATAGAAGCCCGGATAGCCGAAATATCCGCTACCATTTCGGATATACCGGCGGCCGATACTACCGAGCTTACCGCCAAGAAACGGGAACTTACGGCCCTTTTGGACGAAGTAAAACAAAAGCTAAATATTCGGGCTACCATTGAAAAGAACGCCGCAAAGAAGGCCGAAATATTGGCGCGGGAAAAGGAATTAGCCCAGCAGCAAGCAGACTTAGAAAAGCAGGAATTTACGATAGACGAACTTAATAAGGCCCGAATGGACGAAGTAGAACGCCGGGTAAATAGTAAGTTCCAAACCGTCCGCTTCCGAATGTTCGAAGCCCAGCTAAATGGCGGCGAAACCCCTACTTGTATCGCAATGGTAGACGGGGTTAAGTACGCAGACCTCAATACTGCCGGAAAGATAAACGCCGGGCTTGACATCATTAACACGCTTTGCCTGTATCACGGGGTAAGCGCACCGGTATTCATCGACAACGCCGAAAGCGTAAACCAACTATTCCCGGTTGCTTCCCAGCTTGTAAAATTGGTTGTAACCACCGACAGAGAATTAACCATTAACCACTTATAAAAATTAAAGTTATGAACGAGAACAAAGAAAAGCGCGAGTTCGCGCAGCAGTTGGAGCAAATCGCCGAAACGCTTACGCAGGCGGTAAAAGACAACGAAGGCCGGGCCTTTATCCTTATCGGCACGGACGTTAAGGACAATAAGGACGGCGAAAGCGAGAATGTGCAGGGCGTAATAGCAGTAGGCGGTAACGGTGGGCAAGTAATAAAGGGGTTGGCGAATTTCTTCACCGAAAAACAAACCGCGCCGCTTGCTGCCGAAGCTATGGAATTAGCGACCTTGAAGAAGTTAAGCCGACTTCTTGAAAACGAATAACAACCTATAAAAATTATGAGTTATGGCAGAAGAAAAAGGATTAACCGTAATTGACGAAGCAAAGCGGAAATTTGAACTTGCCTGTAAGGACGCTTCGGCCTTGCAGATTGTAAACAACTTCGGCGCGGCATTTACTGCCGTAAACGTAATTGCCCTTTTGCGCGAAGCTCTTTCCGACGAAGTAATGGAGCGTGTATTTATGCCGCTTATGAACACGAAGGTAGGCTTTCTTACCGACCGTAACGGGCGGCCGCGTAAAAACGGGACGGTACAACCGCTTTATACTATCCCGGTTGTTCGGGACGCGATTATAGACGCGGTAAGTATCGGGCTTCTTCCGACCGGCAACCAATTTAATATTATTGCCGAACGAATGTACCCGACCAAGGAAGGCTATACGGCCCTTCTTCGGAAACTCGGCGTAAAATACTTCATCGACGTATCATTTGACAAAGGCCAAACCGCCGGATTTGCGGAGGTGCCTTGCAAAATCAGCTACACGTACAACGGAGAAAAAAACAGCTTCGGAATAGTGGCAACCGTGAAGAAGGACGATTACAGCAGCCCCGACCAAATCCGGGGTAAAGCCGAACGACGCGCCAAAAAAGCCCTTTACGAGTATATAACCGGTTGCGACTTCGGCGACGCTGATGAACAAAGCGGCCCCGTTGAAGACGTGGAATATAAGGACGTTACCCACGAGGTAGAAACCGAAATACAGAATAACGCCAATACCGGCGGAACACTTGATTTCGGCCAAGCAGAAACGAACGGAACCAAACAGCCACTTAAAACACCTGGATTCTAATATGAAAGTAATTTTTGGTATTGCCATTCTGACGGCAAAGGACATCGACGCAATGAACGCCCGGATTAACAAAGCGGCGGACATGGCGAAGGAGAACGAACAGAGCGTAGCCCAGCAAGACAAAGCCCTTATTCGATTTTCGGGCAAATTCGCTACGGCTATGGACTTCATCGGCCGGAACCTTCCGCTAAAAAGGAAGCGTAAAGCATTTCGCAAAATCGTAGAAGCGTAGTTACAATGGTTCTAAAAGTATTAGGCAGTAGCAGCCACGGAAATAGCTACATATTGGAGAACGACCGCGAAGCCTTGTTATTGGAAGCGGGCGTAAGGTTCGCCAGCGTGAAGCAAGCGTTAGACTACAATATAACGAAGGTTGTAGGCTGCCTAATTACCCACGAACACAAAGACCACGCAGGCTACATTAACGAAGTATTGAAAGCTACCGTACCCGTCTACGCTTCGGCCGGTACAATTGAGAACACCCCAATAGAAGGCCCGCGCCGCGCGAATGTTTGCAAAGCCGGAACCCTTTTTACCCTCGGCGGTTTCCGAATTATTCCTTTCGGGACTAAGCACGATTCCGCCGAGCCTTTGGGGTTCTTCATCAATCACGAAGAAACGGGTAATATCCTATTCGCTACCGATACCTATTACTTGCCTTGCAAGTTTGCAGGACTTAATAACGTATTGATAGAATGTAATTACCGCTTAGACCTATTGGACGCGAATATAGCGGCCGGGCGCATTCCCGCCGTTGTTCGGAACCGTACGCTAAAATCGCATTTAAGCTACGACCATTGCGTACAGGCGTTACAAGCCAACGATATAAAGGGGGTAAATAATATTGTTCTTATCCACCTTTCCGACGGTAACAGCAACGCCGAACAATTCCGGGCCGGAGTGCGAGCCGCAACCGGTAAGACCGTACATATAGCCGAAGCGGGGCTAATAATCAATTTCGACAAAACCCCCTTTTGATATGATTAAAGGATTTGACCAAGAAACGCAGCCCTTAAACGATTACGAAATGGGCGTACTTCTTCCGCTTCTCGTACGGGGGCTTAGGACGAAAATAGGGCGCGAAAATGCCGTTACAAACAAGCATATCGTAAATACCCTTAAAGGTTCCTATAAACTAAACGACGCACGGGTAAGGAAGATTAAACCACATAAGGACAAACGACCTTATACCGGGCTTAATAGCCACTTCCGAAGGGTATTTTATCGCCCAAAGCGAAGCGGAACTATTGGAGTACGAAGAAAGCCTAAAAGGGCGTGAAGACGCTATTAGGGCCGTCCGGTTGAGTATTGCGCGACAAAGGCGAATACTTTACGAGCAAAAGAGGGAAGAAAAACAAAGTTCACTTTTTAACAAATAACAAAATGGAAAAGCAGTTTTTTATGGTTTACGCCGAAGGCCAAGGCGCACCGACGTACAAACACGAGAACGAACAGGCTGCCAGCAAGGAAGCCGAACGATTGGCCGAGAAGTTAGGGGTTAATACGACCGTATTACAGGCCGTAAAAATGGTTGCCCCGAAGGACATTACCAAGCGCGTAAAGACCTACGCGGACGCTTGCGCTGTGCTTGGCATTGAGCCGATGAACGAAACCGTATTAGCGAAGTTAGGCTTTACCAAGGACGAAATAGCCTACCGCAAGTTAAAGACCATTGCCGAAGCCCTTAACGAAGGTTGGCGGCCGGATTGGGCCAATAGCAACGAGTACAAATATTGGCCTTGGTTCGTGTATAATCCCGCGGCTGCCGGCTTTTCGTGCGCGAATACGCATTACGCGGCTTCGTCTACGACTGCGCATGTCAGCTCCCGGCTTTGCTATAAAACCCGTGAACTCGCCACGTACGCGGGCCGTCAGTTCGAAGGTCTTTATAACGATTTTCTTTTAATCAAAAAATAATGCAACATGGAAAGAGAATTAGGGAAAGACCTTGAACAAGGCAAGAAGCGCGTAGCCTTCCTTATGGATAACTGCGACGCGGTGGAAGAAAAGGGGTATATGAAGCCTTTTACCCCGGAAGAATTGGCCCGCATGAAAGAAAGCCTTTCGGAAACGGACATCGAAATTAACGACATCGAGGAAGAAAAGACGGCCGCGATGAAGGACTTTAAGGCCCGTTTGGAACCCCTTACGACGGAGCGAAAAAAGACCTTGGACGGTTTGAAGAAGAAAGCCGAATTTGTTACCGAAAGGTGCTTTAAGTTCATCGACCAAGAAGCCCGCGAAGTCGGCTACTACAACGAGAACGGCGACCTTATCGAGAGCCGGCCGGCGTACAGCGAAGAATTACAAACAACACTTTTCCAAATCGGAAGAAAAACAGGTACTAACAACTAAAAAGCAAAGCAATGACGAAGCAAGATTTAATTACAGTCGTTGGCAGTAAGACCGGGCAAAACGATAGCCACGTAAGGCCGATTATCGAAGCCACATTAGACGCAATTAAGGAATGCGTACAGCGCAAGGAACCCGTTTACCTTCGTGGCTTCGGAACCTTCCAGCCGAAGAAACGGGCCGAAAAGAAAGCCCGTAACATTACCGCCGGTACTACGATTATCGTACCGGCGCACGAAGTAGCCCACTTCAAACCAAGTAAAAGTTTCACAATCAACAAGTAAAAAAGTATGGACGAAAACAAAAAAGTAGTAGTAAACCTTCCCGAAGGAACTACGCAGGCGGAAATTATCGTACGTGAGGGCGAGGCCCCCGCAGTTCTTGCCCCCAAGCCCCCGGTAAAAATCGACCTTTCCGGTGTTATCGGTGCGCCGGTTGAATTTTTGGAATTACGGCGGTACGATTCCGAACAAATTAACCCGTTGCGCTGCCACGTCTTAGTAGACCGTGAACAGGTAAGTATTACCCTTATCACGAACGAAGACGACGAATATAGACGCGGGCGAATCGTTGGAAAACTGACTACGCACCCCAAATTTTCCGAATTTGGGATTAACGCCGGCAAAGGTTGGGAACCTAACGAGTTGGGGCAGTTCTTCAAAATGAACCGCGCATTTTTCCCGGACAAAACCGCGAATATGAAGCTCGTAACCGAACTTAAAAACTTCGAAGCTACCGTAAATTCCAAGGTAGAGAAGCAAAAGAGCGAAAAGGGCGACTTCAAAGACAATTATAGCGGCGTGGTTATGAGTAACCTGCCGGAAGCCTTTACCCTTCAAATTCCGATTTTCAAAGGTATGCCGGCGGAAACTATCGAAGTGGAATTTTACGCTTCGGTAAACGGCCGCGACGTAACCCTACAACTTGTAAGCCCCGGAGCGTGCCAGCTTTTGGAAGACCTGCGCGACCGAATTATAGACGTGCAGGTAGCCCGCATTCGGGAACTAAGCCCCGAAATTGCGATTATCGAGCAATAGCAGTATTAACCCAGCTACCCCGGTTTCCGGGCCGGGGTAGCTTTTCAAAAGTAACAAAATGGCAAAAAGATTTATAGATACCGACCTATTTAAGAAACGATTTATAAGGGACTTACCGCCCGCTTATAAATTGCTTTGGGTGTACCTTTTTTGCGAGTGCGACAACGCCGGAATATGGGAAGTAGACTTAGAGGTAGCCGGGCTTTATTGCGGCGAAACGTACGATTTAGAGGACTTCGAAAAAGCCTTTGCCGGAAGAATCCATTTCTTCAATAACGGAAGCAAAGCGTTTTTACCCGAATTTATCATATTTCAGTACGGCGGGTTATCGAACTTGAACCCTACGAACAACGCGCATAAATCGGTATTGCAAAAACTTGAAAAATACGACCTTATGCGGGTTTTGAACGAAGGTATTACCCAGCTACCGCAAGGGCCGACGTTAGGTGCTGGCAAGCCCCAAGGCAAGGGTAAGGCAGCCCCTAAAACAAAAGGCGGTACAATCTTTCAGAAACCTACCTTAGAAGAAGTTGCGGCGTATTGCCAAGAACGGGGCAACGACGTAGACCCGCAAGCGTGGATAGATTACTATACTTCTAACGGTTGGAAGGTGGGCCGCAACTGTATGAAGGATTGGAGAGCAGCGGTTAGAACTTGGGAGCGTAACGAAAAAGGGAATAGCGGAAATGGACGAAAAGGACAACAAACAGGGGCCGCAACGGGTAGACTTGGCGCGGTTCCGGGCGGTACTTCAAAAAAGAAATATACCGATACGCTTTAAGGTCGATAAATACACCGAAGACGTGCCGGCAATGTTGCGCGAATGTTATATAGCCGAAGTTATGCGGCGGCGTATGCAGTTCATCGACGACGAAGCAACCCAAAGCCATATAGAAAAGGCGGCAAAATGGCTGACGGGAAACCATAAACCGGGGCTTCTTCTTCATGGAACAGTAGGCAATGGCAAAACAACCTTAGTTCGTGCAATAGGTAGCCTTATAGGGGTACTGTACGAAAGCCTATATTCAGACCGGCGTAAAAATGTTTTGGCGGTATCGGCTTTGGAACTTGCAGACATAGCCAAGAACCAGCCGGAACGCTTCGACTACATTAAGAAAGCCGAGTTATTGGCGATTGACGACGTAGGTACGGAACCTTCCGTAGTGAAGGTTTGGGGAAACGAAATTAGTCCTTTTGTCGATACGATTTACTACCGGTATGACCGGCAGAAGTTTACAATTATGACCAGCAATCTAAGCGCGGAAGACCTGGCAGATAAATACGGCGAACGGATAGCCGACCGATTTACGGAAATGTTCGACAGAATAGCGTTTGAAAATTACTCTTATAGAAAATAATAGCCAATATGGAAAAGATATACATTTCAGGCCGAATTAGCGGCCTACCAATAGAAGAAGTAGCGGCAAAGTTCGACGAAACGGAAACCAAGTTAAAAGCCCAAGGTTACGAAGTGATAAACCCGCTTAAAAACGGTATTCCGGCTACCGCCTCTTGGGAAGCCCATGTAGCTATGGACGTTCTTCTACTTATGGGGTGCGACGCTATTTATTTGTTGCCCGATTGGGGATTTTCCAAAGGGGCTACGCTTGAAAAGAATTTAGCCGAACTAACGGGAAAGACAATTATTTACGAAGAAGTACCTGCCTTCCAGCACATAAAGCAGGCGATAGCCGAAGGCATGGGCGTTTCATTCTTCGATATTATAGGCGAAAGTAGAGAGCAAAAACACGTCTTTTCCCGTATGATTTTCGCCCAGCTATGCCGTGAAGAAGGGGCAACGGTGGTAAGGATTGCAAAAGAGATGAAGCGGAACCATGCTACTATTATCTACTACCTCAGAAAGTACCCGGATGATTACCGATATACCCCCGAATTTAGGGCTTATGCAAACGCAGTCAAAGCCCACCTATCAAAAGACTAATTTTCCGCGAAAGCGTCTGACTATAATACGAAATGGACAACATTAGATTACTATATATAGACTTGTTTTGCGGTGCGGGTGGAACAAGTACAGGCGTAGAGAAGGCCAACTATAAGGAGCGAAAATGCGCGAAGGTTATAGCTTGCGTAAACCACGACGCGAACGCCATAGCGAGCCACGCGGCCAATCATCCCGAAGCGCAGCACTATACGGAAGATATGCGAACCTTGGACTTACGCCCATTGGCAGAACATACCGCCGAAATGCGCCGAATGTACCCTATGGCGAAAGTTGTGCTTTGGGCTTCGCTTGAATGTACCAATTTCAGCCGGGCCAAAGGCGGCCAGCCCCGCGACGCAGATAGCCGTACCCTTGCCGAACACTTGTTTAGGTACATAGAAGCTCTTACCCCCGATTATATCCAAATCGAGAACGTAGAAGAATTTATGAGCTGGGGCGACTTGGACGAAAACGGAAAACCGATTAGCAGGGACAAAGGGCGGCTTTATACCAATTGGGTAGATAACGTAAAAGCCTACGGGTACAAGTTCGACCATAGAATACTTAATGCAGCGGATTATGGGGCATATACCAGCCGAAAGCGTTTCTTCGGGATATTTGCCAAACCGTACCTACCTATTGTATGGCCGAAGCCTACCCACTCAAAGACCGGGGGCGGCGACCTTTTCGGCAGCTTGGCGAAGTGGAAACCCGTAAAGGAAGTTTTGGACTTTGCCGATGAAGGGGAAAGTATCTTTAATCGTAAAAAACCGCTTTCGCCTAAGACCTTGGAACGCATATACGCGGGCCTTATAAAGTTCGTAGCAGGCGGGAAGGATTCGTTTTTGATTAAATATAATTCAGTCAATAAGAAGACGGGGAAGCATATCCCGCCTTCGATAGATGAACCATGCCCTACCGTAGCTTGCCAAAACAGGTTAGGGATAGCGAACATTCATTTTCTCGCAAAGCATTTTAGCGGACACCCGGAAAGCAAGGTTTCCAGCGTAGACAACGTAGCGGGAACCATTACGACCGTAGACCACCATAGTTTAGTAGGGGCCGAATTTCTTTCGGCATACTATGGAAACGGTAATAATCATTCCGTAAATATGCCTTCGCCCACTATTACAACGAAAGATAGGTTTTCGGTGGTAAAGCCGGAATTTATAGCGAACAATTATAGCGGCGGCGGGCAATTATCATCCTTGGATAACCCTTGCCCGGCGGTAATGACGAATCCCAAGCAAAACGTAATAGCCTGCAAATGGTATCTTATGAACCCTCAATTTTCTAACGCCGGCGGTTCCGTCGAAAAGCCGTGCTTTACCCTTATCGCCAAAATGGATAAAAAGCCCCCGTACCTTATTGCTACGGAGTGCGGACAATTGGCAATAGAGATTTACGAAACCGATAGCGGCCCAATGCGGAAAATAAAGGAGTTTATGGCCCTTTACGGTATCGTCGATATAAAAATGCGAATGTTAAAAATTATCGAGTTAAAGCGAATTATGGGGTTCCCGGAAAACTACACCCTTATAGGGACGCAAGCCGACCAAAAGAAGTTTATCGGCAATGCGGTAGAAGTGAATATAGCCCGTGTTCTTTGCGAAGCCTTGGTAGAAGAAATTGTAGACGAACTATTAAAAGTTGCATAGAATGACACTACGAATTATTAAACCACCGAAACCCGGTAAAATGTTCGTTACGTTGGCTTCTACCGGCTATTTATTTTTCAGTAGCCGAGCAGTTGCAGAACTTAACCTTTCAGAGCATAAAGGGGTACTATTGGCCCACGATGAACGCGGGGCTTTGCACTTGAAAGTTTCCTATAATACAGACCCCGACGCTTTCCGGGTTTATGTACGGAAAAATGGGGCTTGTTCGGTTACGTGTATTCGGGTTGCGCCCTTGTTTCGCCGTATAGGTATCGAAATTAAAAAATCAACCCGGTACAACCTTATCGAAGCATCGGAAGAAGGTTTTTATAAGATAGAAGGACTTAAAACAAAATGAAAACAAAGGATTTAAGCAAGTTGCCGGAAGGAGCTATTTTGCTGGTAGTAAAGAACAGTAACGGGACATTTTCGCCGTTAGGCATAAACCCCGACCAAGGGCGAATTATAACGGCTTTTATCGGGAAATTAAGCGAAGAACAGCCGTTAGTAGTAGCCAAAGGAATAGAGTTAATAACCAAATAATTAAAGCAATATGTTAGTATTAGAAGCAATTGGCAACCTCGGAGCGGACGCCATTATTAAAGACCTTAACGGACAAAAGTACATAGCTTTCAGCGTAGCCCATACCGAAAGCTATAAAGATTCGCAGGGGCAACGACACGAACGTACGACTTGGGTAAGTTGCCTTAAATACGGAGAAAGCCAGGTAATTAACTATTTGAAGAAGGGTACCCGCGTATTTATTCGCGGCGAACTTTCGGCCAAGGCATATGAAGCCGGCGGAGCATTGCAAGCCGGTATAAATTGCCGGGTTAGAGAATTGCAGCTTTTAGGCGGAAACCGGGCTGACCAAACAGAAGCCCCCCAGCAGGCCGTAACGACTTCGGCCGCTACACCAACTTACGCGCCGCCGGCATATCAGCAACCCGAAGAAGTAGACGATTTGCCATTTTAACAATTATCGATATGATAGGAAAGAAATTAAGCCCCGTGCTTGAAGAAATGGAAGCTACCCTTTGGGAGTACGAAGCATTTAACGGAGCAAAACCGAATTACACCTTAGAAGGGTTCCGGGCTTCTACAAAAATATTTATGAGCGCACTATTAGATAAGTTTTTCGAGAAGCAGCAGGCCGAAGGAGTTAGCCAAGAAGACACCTTAAAAGCCGTAGAAAAATTAGGGCAAGACGTTCGGGCCTTGGTCTTTAACGCTACCGGAATAGATACGCACCTACTTTATAACCGAACAAAAGTTAATTAAAATATTGAGTATGAAAGCAAAACAATTTAAGGAAGTAAATGCAGTTTACGGAGAAAATCAACCCGAATATTACCCCCTTCCTGCATATAAATCAGAAGACGGAACGGCGGTTTTTTGCTTTGAGTTGGACGAAGAAGAACGGAAGAAGATAGCGGAAACCGGGGAACTTTGGGTAGCCCTTCGAACATTTAACCAGCCATTACAGCCAATATGCGTAACCGTGAATAAGTCGGACGTTTTAATAACACAATAGTATGAAAGCAGTAGTAACACTTGGCAAATACTTCGGCCCGAAGCACCCCCGTAAAGGGCAAGAAACGGGCTTTATAGCCAAAGTAGCCGACGGGCGGAAGGTACACACCTGCCGAAGCAATTACGGGTATTGGCGGGCAAAAATCGAAAAAATAACGGCTACGGGTGGAGTTCTTAGCGTCCGCCAATGGAGCGCGAAGCCATACCGAAGCCCCCAAGAAGTTATAACCGAGATTCCGGCCGGCATTGTAGGCGTGCAAAGGTTGGCGTTACGGCGCGAACGTCGTGTAATAAATCACTATGCGGAAGAACAGGATAAACCGATAGCAACTGCCACTTATTACGATTATACGGCAGAGGTAGACGGCCACCCCGTCCCCCTGGAGATTTTAGCCGAAAACGACGGGCTTACGGTAGACGATTTTAAGGCATGGTTCGCGCCGATTTTCGCCGAAACAGATAAGAAGTACCCGCAGTTCGCCGGGCTTGCTTCTGCCGTTACGATTGACTTCGCTATTATTCACTTTACAAAAAGGCGGTACTAATGGGAACACGAAGCGACAATTTGCCGAATGGCCTATATAGGGACGACGACGGAAGTATAGGGCTTATAATATGCCCCAAATGCCAGCGCGAAAACTATGCGCTTAATGTAGCCCTCGGTTATTGTACTTGGTGCGGCTACGACGCGAATAAAGATTATAACATACATAAAGATAAAGACGATGAAAGTAAAGGACATAATTAAAGACGACAAATTTAACGAGTTCTTAGGCTACGAAATAGAAGCCTATAACAACCGACCGGCTCCGCAAGAAGGTTGCAGGTATCGCCGGACACCGTACGACGCATTGAAGGATGCGGGAATATTTACGGTAGAAGGTATTAGGGAAACTTTTATAAAGGTTGCGAACCTTGAAAGCGGCCTGCCGAAGTCCCAGCGCGACGCAATAACCGGGCTTGTATTCAGAGTAGCCCAAACGGTAGTAAACTATCGTGCGAAACAAGAAGTAGAAGCTAAAAAGTAGATATTATGGGATTCAAAGCAATAAAGCAGCATTACGATATAGGGTATATCGTGGCTATATATAACGAAGAAAAATACGGCGGGGATTGTATTTGTATCGGTTCCGGGTTTGTTCACGGGCTTATAGCCATAAATATAGAAACCGGTAAAGTTTTCTATTCATCATTGGTTACGCCCGGAGAAAATAGTGAAATAGGACAGCTTGCCGCTCGTATTAAGGCAGACGAAAAAAACGGGGTACTTCGGGCCTTGATTGATGAACCGGACACCTTCGCCCGTAACCTTCCGGTATTTACTACCGAGAATTGGGCAGTAAAGGCCGAACAATGCGAGGAATACGGTTGGCCCAATACCACCCACACGGGGCGAATAATGTACGAAAATACATACTTCCGTACGCGAGCCGAAGCGTACGCCGACCTACTTAAAGATACAAAGAACGGCATAAAACATCGCTGGATTGCCAGTAGCGTACAGGACGCATTACGAAAACTTAGGCGGGCTATTTGGCTATACATGAAAACTATCGGTTATTGGGTTGCGGCCCGCACTATTGGCCGCTTCATAATGAAACGAAGCTATGGGAAGAAAAGGACGTAGACCGGGGGCTATTGATACTGCCCCCCACCTTCCCGGAACCAAAACAGCCGCACGATAACAGCCGACACCGGGAATTATGCCGATTAGCGGGGAAATGGTTACGAAAGCCAAAATTCGGCTCCAGCTACTGCCCATACGTTGCCGTAGAATTGGTAACGGCCAGCCAAGAAATCCCGGACGTTTTCGGGTGGAACTATTGGGCTACGGTTCTTATCGAAGTGAAGGTTTCGCGTTCCGACTTCTTGGCCGATGCAAAAAAGAGTTTCCGCCAGCAGCCGGAAGAAGGCGTAGGGGCCTTTCGGTACTATTGCAGTCCCGAAGGATTGATAACCGAAGTCGATTTGCCGGATAAATGGGGGCTACTTTGGGAGAAAGACGGGGTTATAACCGTCGTTAAGGATGCGGAACGCCAGCAACAAAACGCGCAAGGCGAAATAACTATCCTTGCTTCGATTATGCGCCGCGAAGGGGTAAAGCCCCGGTTATTTGATTACAGAAAGCAAAATAATGAGTATGAAGCAGAACGAAGAAACTAAGGCTTTACAGGAAGAAATAAGGACACTAAAAGCCGAAAAGAAGGAATTGGCTTGTAGGTTAAGCGGTCTTTCTTCGACGTTAATACAGGTTCTTAAAGTAAAATCCCTTAGAGGTTGCGAGGTAAAAAATTGGGTGGGATTTCAGAACGGGAACGGTACGGACGTAGGGCAAGATATAGAACGATTGATTAAGCGGGCCGAACGGGAACAGAAGTATTTATTAACGGTTAAACACGAATAGGTATGTTCGACACAGATAAAGTTATAGTAGTTGCCGACGTTACGAAGCAGCCGTATTTATCGGTCGCTCGTTTTTCGGGCGGGTGCCGGGTAAATGGCGTATTCTACGCCTATGTTCTCCAGCGCGATATTTTGGTACGCGAAGATTGGTTAAAGGCATATTCGGCTATGGATTACGACAAATTTATAGCCGCCGTTAAAACCGGAGCCAAACAGGAATTACCGACTTGCCGGACTTGTAAGCACCGCCAGCGTTGGGAATTGAACGACCATAGCACGAAGATAGTGCAAAGTTGCGCCCTTCAAAAGAGCCGAAGAACGGGTAACGGATTGAAGCGAATAAAGGTAACTAACCCGGCTTGCCGCTTATACGAAAAAGAATAAAATTTATGGGACAAAGCAAAAAAAGACATTGTTGGAGTTGCATATACCTTGAACGAGATGCAACCAGCAATAACGACCATTGCAAGTTACAGAACGTAATAAAAAGTCGCAATGCGATAGCGTGTAAAAAACATAAGATTTGGTATAAAACAAAGGTTAAATGCGACATATAGAAAGCCAAATACAGAAGGACTGCGTTACTTGGTTCCGGTTGCAGTACCCGAAAATAGGCCGCCTTCTTTTCGCGGTTCCGAACGGCGGGGCGAGGAACGCAAAGGAAGCCGCGATTATGAAGGGCGAAGGAGTAACGGCCGGGGTTGCCGACCTTATCCTACTTTACCCTTCCGGCGGGTTTCATTCCCTTTGTATCGAGTTTAAGACCCCCAGCAAAAGCAGCCGGCAGACACCCACGCAAAAGGAGTGGCAAGCGTTGGCCGAAGCGCACGGTAATAAGTACATCGTTTGCCGTTCCTTAGAAGATTTCCAGCAGGTTATACGGGCATATATCCCCCATCTATGTTGGTAACTTTTTAATTATTCTTGGATAAAGAAGCGTATTATAATAATACGCTTCTTTTATTTTTGCGTAACGCGAATATTTACACACAAATAAACGTACGCAGGTATGAAAGAAAAGATTTTACAGGCTCTTACGACCTTTAAGGGCTACTTATTCAGTTCGGACAAATGGCTACATTTAGCGGCGGGCTTTATTATCGCCTTCTTCGTGGGGCTTTTCGGTGTATTCTATGGCCTTTGCGCCGGGATTGCGGCCGCCGCCGGGAAAGAGCTTTACGACAATTTCAGCAAGAAAGGAACCCCGGAAGTTTGGGATTTCATTTTTTCGGTAGTCGGTGTACTTGCCGGTGTCCTTAACGTACTATTGGCCCGCTTAGTCTTCCACTTCATCGTGTAGAGCCTATGACACCGAAGAAGATTATAGAAGCGGATATAGCCCAACTTGTACCGGACGACGTGAATTTTAACAAGGGTACGCAGTTCGGCCAAAGTTTGATAGAAAAGAGCCTGCGCCAATTCGGGGCGGGCCGTTCTATTCTTTTGGATAAGAACAACCGTATTATAGCCGGAAACAAGACCGTAGAAAACGCCGGGCAAATTGGCTTAGAAAAGGTTTTGATAGTCGAAACCACCGGCGAAGAAATAGTAGCGGTAAAGCGTACCGACATAGATTTAGACACGCGGGAAGGGCGCGAACTTGCCTTAGCCGACAATGCGACCGGGGCCGCTAACTTGGCTTGGGACGAAGCGGCACTTACCCAAGCGTCGGATAAGTGGGATATAGCCCCCGACGATTGGGGCGTAGAATTGGAAGGCTACGGCGGAGAAGGCGGCCAAGGGGAAGAAGATACCGAAGAACAGCTTAGAAGACTTAAAGACGACTTCGTAATGCCGCCTTTTTCCGTGCTTAATACCCGTACGGCCGAATGGCAGGAACGCCGCCGCGCTTGGTTGGAAATAGGCATAAAGAGCGAGGAAGGCAGGGACGAAGATTTGACATTTGCCAAATCAGCACAACCGCCTGCCTTTTACGATACCAAAAACGCACTTCGGGAAACCTTGGGGCGGGAACCGTCTACCGATGAATTGTTAGCGGAAATGGAGAAGCAGGGAATACAAGCTATGGCGACTACTTCAATATTCGACCCCGTTCTAACCGAACTTTCCTACCGTTGGTTCAATATTGAGGGCGGCCGCATTTTAGACCCCTTCGCCGGTGGAAGTGTTCGCGGTATCGTAGCGGCAAAATTGAATATGCCGTACGTTGGTAACGACCTTCGGGAGAAACAGGTAGTAGCCAATATCGAGAACGCGAAGGAAGTATTAGGTAACATGCCGGCCGACATTGCGCCGCGTTGGACGGTTGGCGATAGTACGCAGCTTGAAGACGTGTTACAAAAGAACGGCGTTACCGGCGATTTCGATATGGTATTTTCTTGCCCGCCGTACGCAGATTTGGAAGTATATAGCAATGACCCCCGCGATATTTCCAATATGGATTACCCGCAGTTCTTGGAAGCCTACAAAGCCGCAATAAAGCAGGCTTGCGCCCGATTGAAGAACAACCGCTTTGCCGTCTTCGTAGTTGGGGATATTCGAGATAAAAAGGGCATTTACCGCAATTTCATAGGCCACACTATCGAAGCCTTTACGGAGTGCGGCCTAAGCTACTATAACCATTTGATTTTAGTAAACCAGGTAACAAGCCTTGCTATCCGGGTTCGCAAGCAGATGAACACGGGCCGCAAAATTGGCAAGCTACACCAAAACGTATTAGTCTTTTGCAAAGGTTCGGTAGAAGAAACGGTAGACCAATTCGAAGAAGTGCAGGTAACGAAGGCCGTAGAACAGTTCAATAAGACCCGCGCGAATAGCGGCCTTCACGACGACGTATTGGTATTCTACAAAGGCGACCCGAAGGCGATTAAAGAAGAATTTGGAGAATTACACGCGGGGGACGATTTACCGCAATAAGTAAGTAATGGGAAGACCGACGAAATACAATAAGAAGATAGCCGAAAAGATATGTTCGCTTATCGCTACCGACACCTATACGGTGGCGGAAGTATGCCGTATGGTTAAAATTTCCGATTCTACTTATTACGATTGGATTACCCGGTTTCCGGAGTTTTCGGAGAATATAAAAAAGGCCGAAGCGGAACGTATGGCCTTCTTCGTAGCCGAAGCGAAAAAAAGCCTTCTACGAAAGATACAAGGGTACACGGTGCAGGAAAAACACATCACTACGGTAGGTTCCGGCAAGTACGACATAAACGGCAAGGAGATACCGCGAATAAAGGAACAAAAGATAGTCGATAAACACTACCAGCCGGACACGGCAGCGATAATCTTTACACTAACCAACGGAGAGCCGGAGAATTGGAAGAACAGGCAGAACAACGAGGTAACAGGCAAGGACGGTAAGGACTTATTCGGGCAGCTTACCGACGAAGAATTAGACGCACGTATAGCCGAATTGGAAAAGAAATTAGATAAATGACGCGCCAAGAGAAAATAGAGTATATAGCCGCATTGCGGGAAAGGTTGATACGCGAAGCACGTACCGACCTTTTGCCGTTTACCCGTGCTACTATGCCTACTTTCGACCCTGCTGAATTTCATGTACGATATTACCACGTTCTAACCTTATTCGCGGAAGGGAAGATTAAAAAGCTAATGGTATTCATGCCGCCCCAGCACGGCAAAAGCGAAGGTTCTACGCGCCGCCTTCCGGCTTATATACTTGGCCGGAACCCGGACAATAAAATAGCCGTCGTAAGCTATTCGGCACCGAAAGCCCGTAAGTTCAACCGCGAAATACAGCGCATTATAGACACGCCGGAATATGCCGAGATATTCCCGGAAACGCGCCTTAATTCATCGAACATTACGACCGTTGCCGGTGCATGGCTTCGCAATGCCGACGAGTGCGAAATAGTAGGACACCGGGGCGGTTTTAAGACCGTCGGCGTAGGTGGCCCGCTTACGGGCGAACCGGTAGATACCCTGATAATGGACGACATTTATAAGGACGCTAAAACGGCGTGGTCGGCAGTTGTTCGGGAAGCTATCGAAGATTGGTACGATACGGTTGCCGAAACCCGATTACACAACAATAGCCAGCAGCTTATAGTATTTACCCGCTGGCACGAAAAGGACTTAGCCGGCCGCCTATTGGAGCAGCAAGGAATATACGACCCGGTAAACAATCCGAACGGGTGGGTAGTAGTAACCTACCAAGCGATTAAGAAGGGCGCACCTACCGAATACGACCCGCGCGAAGAAGGTACGGCACTATGGCCCGAACGCCACAACTTAGAAAAGTTGGAAGCCATACGCACCCGAAACCCGCACGTATTCGAAAGCCTTTACCAGCAAGACCCCAAACCTTTGCAGGGCCTTATGTACGAAAATCCTTTTAAGGAATACGACATACTGCCGGCCACCAAGCTACGGAAGGTTAAGAACTATACCGATACGGCGGACGAAGGCGCGGATTTCCTTTGCTCGATAACCTACCTTGAAACCGAGATAGGAAACTTTATTTTGGACGTGCTTTATACGGCTAAACCTATGGAGTACACCGAACCCAAAACGGCCGAAATGCTAACCAAACACGCGGTAGAATTGGCCGTAGTAGAGAGCAACAACGGCGGCCGGGGCTTCGCGCGTAATGTAGAGAAACAAGCCCGGTTAATGGGTAACAACAAAACCCGTATTAAGTGGTTCCACCAAAGCCAAAACAAAGCCGTACGCATATTTACGCATAGCGCGGAAGTGCAAAACCTTACCTATTTCCCGCGCGGGTGGGCGCAAATGTGGCCCGATTTCTACCAAGCCCTTACGCACTATATGAAGGTTGGCAAGAACGCCCACGATGACGCGCCGGACGCATTGACCGGAACCGTAGAGCAACGGCCAATTACAGGTAAGAAAAGCGCGGCCGGATATTTCGCATAATGTTTAACTATCAATAGACAATAAAATGAACAGCAAGCAGATTAACGAACTTTTGGCGAGCGAGAACCATAGTACCGCTATTGCCGAATTGAAGAACGGACGTAATGCGACCGAGCCGAACGCGGCCGAATATATCGCCCAGCTTGACCCCCAAGGCCACGACGTAAACGACCCGGTAAAGCGTAGGGATAAGAAGGTAAAAGTAGACCTTTCCGACTTCGATATAAACGACGAAGAAAAGAAGAACATAAAGACCGTTACCAATGGCGACGGGGAAACCGAAAACTTCCGTATCGAGCCGGTAGCCCGCGTAGCCTTGGCGATTCAGAAACTTATAGTAAAGCGGGCCGTAGCCTTCACGTTTGGAAACCCCGTAATTCTTAATGCGGAACCGGAAGAAGGCACCAAGGAAGCCGACGTTTTGAAGGCTGTAAAGCGTGTTTTGTTCGATAACAAAAGCCGCACCCTTAACCGAAAGGTAGCGCGGGGTATGTATAGCAGTAAGGAATCGGCCGAACTTTGGTACCCGGTGGAGAAACCGACGAAAAACTACGGCTTCGATTCAACGCACAAACTTCGGGTAGCCATTTTTAGCCCGTTGTTCGGCGATAGGCTTTACCCCTACTTCGATGAAACGGGCGATATGGTAGCTTTTTCCCGCGAATACGTCGTAAAGGATAGCGCGGGGGTAAAACATACCTATTTCGAAACCTATACCGATACCGAAATACGGAAATGGACGCTTACCAGCAACCAATGGCAGTTATTGGACGGCTACCCCAAGAAGAACCAAATAGGCAAAATCCCGGTTATCTATGGCCGCCAGCCCGCCGTAGAATGGGAAGACGTGCAGAACCTTATAGACCGCTTGGAAAAGTTGCTTTCTAACTTCGCCGATACCAACGACTACCACGCAAGCCCGAAAATCTTTACTACGGGTACTATTTTGGGTTGGGCCAAGAAGGGCGAAAGCGGGGCCGTTATCGAGGGCGAAGAAGGCGCGACCGCACAATATCTAAGCTGGGCGCAAGCCCCCGAAAGCGTCAAATTAGAGATAGAAACCCTTTTGCGTATGATTTACACCATTACGCAAACGCCGGATATTGCTTTCGATTCGGTAAAGGGTATCGGGGCCGTTTCGGGTGTAGCCTTGAAGTTGCTATTTATGGACGCGCACCTAAAAGTACAGGACAAATGCGAGGTGTTCGACGATTATTTACAGCGTCGATTAAGCGTAATACAGGCGTTTTTAGCACAAATGAACGCCAAGGATAAGGCTTTTGTAGACGCTTGCGGTAGCCTTATTATCGAACCCGAAATAGTGCCGTTTATGATTGAGGACGAAGCCGCGAACGTAAACCTTCTTCTTTCGGCCACCGGTCAGAAGGCTATTTGTTCGCGGAAGACGGCCGTACAACAGTTGGGCTGGGTAAACGACACGGACGCAGAGATAGAACAGATAGAAGCCGAAGAAAGCGCGGCTTCCTATTCGTCTATTTACGAACCCACCGTATAACTACTAACCAAGTATCTAATTAAGATATGGGTAACATAGTAGCAAAATTCGACATAGATAAGCTATTTGCAGGCGTTTACGAAGCGGTAGACATCATAACTGCCACCGTTGTAGACGCTATGCAAATGGCTTGTTTAGAGGTTACGCAGAACGCTAAACTATTGAACACTTACAAAGACCGAACGCACCTATTACGTTCGTCGATTGGCTTTGTTATCTACAATCACGGCGAAAAGGTAGCGGAAAGTTTCGGTTCTACCGGCGGGGAGAAAGGAAGCGAAGGCGTAGAAAAAGGTAAGCGTATGGCGGAAGAAGCGGCAGCACAATACCCGAACGACATAGTAGCGGTTATCGTTGCCGCCGCCGATTATGCCCTATACGTTGAAAGCAAGGGGTACGACGTAATTAGCGGCCCTTGCAGCGAGTTAAACGCAATTTTAAGTAAGTATATCCAAATTGCAATAGAAGAACTTAGGGCGTAATGGATAAAAGGCAAGAAGTTATAAAATATATAGCAAGCGTAGAAAAGCAACTTTACGCCTTGTTTGGCAATACCTATCACGCGGCCCTAAAACTTACCGAGGTTAGGAAAGCGATAGAATCGGGGGCTTCTTTTACCTGGAAAGGGAACCCGGCCGCCGAACGCAAGTTAGACCGGTACCTAAAAGACCTTAGCAGCAAAACAGCCCTTATTACCAAGAACGGAATTATAGGAAGTTGGGACAAAGGAGAAGCACGGGTAAAGGAACAGGTGTTAGAAGTATTCGGGAAGACTTCGACGCGGCGGAAAGAAACTACCGACATTTGCGAACAGGCAGTAAAGGCACACCGGGCCAAAGGAGCAACGGGCCATGCCTACGCCAATGCCAGCCGCGAGGGTATGAACCTATCTACCCGTGTTTGGAATTTGACGGCGAAGGCGAAACAAGAACTTGAAATTATCATACAAAACGGCATACTTGAAGGGAAAAGCCCGGAAGAAGTAAGCCGTAGCCTTCGCGGGTACTTGAACAATCCCGACGCGCTTTATAGACGGGTTCGCAACAAGGAAACCGGGGAACTTGAATTAAGCCAAGCGGCGAAACAGTACCACCCCGGCCAAGGTGTATATAGGTCGGCGTACAAGAACGCCCGCCGCCTTGCCGTTACCGAAATGAACGCCGCCTACCGCCGTGCAGAGTGGGAAAGCTACCAAAATAACCCCCTTATTATCGGGTACGAAATTCGGTTGAGCAATAACCATACGGTAGTAATTAACGGTAAATTACGAACCTTATACGATATTTGCGACGTATTAGCCGGTCGATACCCTAAAACTTTCCTTTGGACGGGTTGGCATCCGCATTGCCGTTGCGAAATGGTGCCTATCTTTATTTCGGAAAGCGATTTTAGGGAACGAATAAGGGCACGTAAGGCCGGAAAGTTGAAGGATTGGAAACCGAACCCCCAGCGCACCGTAACGCAGGTTCCGAAAGCCTTGACCGATTGGATAGCCAAAAACGAGGAACGCTCGAAAGGTTGGAAGACCTTACCGTACTTTGTTCGGGATAACCGTAAAAGTATAGGCACGTTGCCGGTAAACACCTACACCGCCGAAGAACGGAAGTTTACGAGAGCAAGAAGCACAGCCGAAGCAATGGAACGGGCAACGCAATTGCTTAGTACGCTTTACCCGGATATTCAGAATACAGAACTTGCGGCCCTTCATCACTACACCCAGCAAGGCGGGAACTACCGGCAGCTTAATAAGCAGTTGGATAAAGGCACCCTTACCGACTTTAACAAGGCTTCGGCTTCCCTTATGGCTAAGGCGTTGGAAGAATTGCCGAAGTATCGGGGAACCGTCTACCGAGGCGCGATTATGAAGCGGAAGGATTACGAACGCCTTTACGCTGGCAGGGACGAAATAAAACACGCTATTTTCACTTCATCGACGAAGACCCCGGCCGTAGCTTGGCGATTTGCCAGCTATCGGGATTTGAAGAAGTCGGAAGTACGGATACTTTTTGAGATTCAGAGTAAAAACGGCCGCGACATATCCGATATTTCGGAATTTAACGGTAAATTTGCTACCGAAGACCAGCAGGAAGTATTATTTACTAACGGTACCAAGTTTAAGATAGTAAGCACCGATACGGATTTGTTCGGCACTATTTACGTTAAAATGCGGGAATTATGACAGACGAAGAGAAATTAAAAGCCCTTGACCCGAAGAACCCGTTTACACAGGCTATAAAGGATTGGGCGAATACCCCGGAAGCAGAGCGGCAAAAGTTTTACGAGCGGAACGCGGCCGCTATTGACCGTTGGCAGGCAGAAACCGACGCAATGGCGGAAGACGACGATACAGACGAAAAGAAGGAGTAGCACCGCGCTACTCCTTCCTTATTTTTCCCAAATTTCCATTTTACGGCGTTCTGTTTGGCGGACGGGTATTTAATACTACACAAAGACGATGCACGAAAATAGGGGCGTTTCTCGGCATTAAAAAGGCTCCTTTGTTTTAGATAGCAGTTTAAGCAAGCGTTCGTTATATTCCGAATCTTCCCCGAATACACCAATAGCCACTCTTAAAACCCGGATTTCGTTTTCCCTATCCTTTTGTCGTCGATATATAATTTTCAACCTATCGTATGCGTGGCGACCGTTGGAACGCATCGCTATATTTTCTTCGTAGACTTTTACCGCGTCTTCTATATTCCCTTCCTTTTCGTACCTAATGCCAAGCAAATTTAGCTTTGCGCTTCTTTGTATTGAATAATCCAGCCGTCTACCTTTTGCAATGTTATTAAGTGCTTGGTAATAAATATTTCTATCTATTGTAACGTATTTGTTCCCTAATTGTTTAGCTTTGAAAGCCAAACGAGAAAGGCCGACTTCTTCCCCAGCGTAAACGATGTTTTGAGCCGATAAAAAAGATACAGGTACTTTTATTTCGTCTTTGTGGGCTTCGATATTAGAAGGAGTAGCCTCGGTGTTGCCACAAAATAGCTTTTTTATCCATTTCATACTATTGCTTTACGAAAATGTACGGTAACGATAAATCGGGGTCGTGAAGGTTCATTTTCGTATCGCTTTTTATCGAAAGCGCGAATTTCTTGTATAGCTTCTTGGTGGAAGTCCGGTATAGGCGTAGTTCATCGGCCGCGTTAGAGAGCCAATAAAAACACGGTACGTCTTCGTACCCCTCGCTATGGTAAACCAATTCGCCGAAGGCAGAGAAAAGCAAGCGTTCGCCTTCGATAAAGTCGTTTTCGTAGATTTCTACGGGCTTATTGTTTTGGGTTCCGAATATGATTTTATCCGGGTCGGGTTGCAATTCGGCACCGGGATAGTCGCCAAGGTTGGAAAATTGCGTATCGGCCCAAGTCCCATTAAATACGGATAAGGCTTTTTCTTGTTGTTCTGTGTAACTTCTTCCGGGGTCTTCATCTTTGGAACAACCGGCAAAAGCCACTACACAGGCCAAAAGGCAAAAGTAAATTTTCTTCATATCGAAAACTATTATTACCCCAAGGCCCGAACAGGCATTACACAAATAAAAAAGCGTGGGCCTTTCTTGGTTTACAAGTTTGAGGCATCGCCAAACGCCCACCGTAAAATAAACCATAACCCACGCTTAGCGATATATCGAACAATGATATACAGCAAGCAGGCGTTAATAGGTCTATCTATTACGGTTTGTTAATTGGCGATTTTCAAACTTAGATACCTATACGCTTTTACAAGCGTCCCCGGATTTCTCCCCGGAAACATTGCAAATATACTGCAAAAACACTAAACAACACTATTTTACGGCATAAAATCGCGCAAAGAGCAAGGCAGGGGCAACCCAGCCCCTACGCAGGAGCAGACCAGCACCAGCCCGGCGGCAGGCTTGGGGCTATTGTACTTCGGAATCAGATAGTTACGTTTGCTTTATTGCTTAATATCTTATAATACAATTATTTGCGGTTATGCGAAATTCATGCGTAAGCCATAGCCCAACCCCTAACCAGCCCCAAGCGAGGGGTTTATTTTGGGCCGCGCAACCTTCATTTATCAAACTATTATAAATAACTAAATATCAATTATTAAGGCACACACAAACAAGGAGCTTGCCAGCTCCTTGGCAGGGGGCTACTTAGCCCCTGTGGATAAATATAAGGATAAAGATATATATAGAGAGAAAGAGGGTGTAGGGGGAAAGAGAGGGAAAACGGGCTTTCGACTTGCGCCCCGAACTACCAACATTACCGGGCAGCTTGCAACATTAACTACCAACATTACCGGAATGTTGATAGTAACCGCCGCTATGTTGGTAGTTCCGCCGGCAGAATGTTGATAGTAACACAGCGGTAACAAAATTCCCATATTTCTACTTATTCACGAAGGGCCGGATAACCGACGAAGCAAGAATACCCGTTTTTGCCCTTTCTCGTGCCCGCCATTCGATTTTATGCGGTTGGCTGGTATATTTCCTTGTTTGGATAATAAAACGGCCTAAAATCGCCTTCTTTTGCTATCTTTCGTACTGCATTGCTATTTGTTCGTGAAATTATCTTTTCAACTATCGAGGCAACCAAAGACCACCCCAGCCCCTTATAGGCCCATACGGTTGAATTGTTGAAACGAGTGTAGAGAACTTGCAACGCTATACAAATATTCGTATTACTATAATACGTTTCTTTGTTGCAGGTTTAATTAAATCACAAAAATCAAAATGGAACTAAACGAAATTGTAGCACTACTTGAAACACAGTTTCCGGGCGTGCGAAAAGACGGGCTTAACCAGCTTGCGCGAGTTATCGCCATGCAGGTTAATACCAAGGAAGAAGCTACCGGTATCGTAGGTAAACTTACCGCCGAAGCCGTAGCGAAGTTTGTAGCGGATTGGCGCAAAGACGCGGACGCGGAAATAGACAAAGCGAACAAAACGCGCGAGGACAACCTGCGTAAGAAGTACGACTTTGTAGAAAAGAAACCGGAAGAAGGCGGTACCCCACCCGCACCGGCCGGAACCTTGGACGCTGCAACCGTGCAAGCAATGATTACGAACGCCGTAAAGGAAGCTACTAAGGGCTTGCAGTCCGAAGTAACGAGCCTTCAAAGCGCGGCCGTAACCGCCAACCGCCGGGAAACGCTTGTTAAAGAGCTTGCCGACGTACCCGAAGCCTATAAAGCAAAGGTTCTTAAAGATTTCGACAGAGTAGCCAAACTTGGCGGCTTTGCCGACGAAAACGCCTTTAACGAGTATCTGACCGAAACCAAGAACGACGTAGCAGCCTTCGGCCAAGAGTTGGCAGACCGGGGCCTAAGCCTTCACGAAAAACCGGTACTTGGTTCCCCCAACAAGGACGGAGTAAGCGCGGGCGTAGAAAGCTACATACAGGCAAAGGCCGCAGAAGCCGCAAATAAGGGCTTGGGCGGCAAAGAGGTTTAACGCTAAAAAACTTTCGAAATGCTTAAAATCGACAGGAAAAAGGATAACCGCGTAATTCGTGCGTTTACCCACAAGGTCGCCGACATTCCGAACGGTATTACCGTTTCTGCCGACGACCTTACGCAGAAAGTTCTGCACGAAGGTACGCCGGTTGGCAAAGATGAAAACGGGCTTTATCATGTAGTGAAAGTAGCCGTTCTTACCGACGACGCTACGAACTCCGCTACCACCTACACCGTAAAGAAAGGCCATAACTTCAAAGTCGGCGACGTGCTTATGCTGGCTCCCGGCGGGGCGGCCTACGCTATTACCGCTATCGCCACAAATAGCGGCGACGGCAGCAAAGACGACCTTACAGTAGGTACAACCCTTGGAGTTGCCGCAAAAGCCGGCGATTCGCTTTACCTCGCAGCCGAGGCCGGGGCTTCGGGGGCAGCCTTCAAATACGCACCGGTAGCCCTTGTGGGCGAAAGTTACGACGTGGACGCGCTTAGCAACCATATCGTAAACGCTTGGACTATTGGGCAGATTCGGGAAAGCAATATCCCGCCTATCGGTGCCGAAGTGAAAGCCAAACTTACCGGTATTCAGTTTATCTAATTTAATCGGGAAAAGTTATGCAAAGGAGCTTAATGATTGGCATTACCGAAAAGGATATGCAGGCTGTAGTTAATACCTACGACCTTAACCCGTATTACTATCCTACCTTGTTCCCTTTGAAGGAGAATTACACGATGACGTGGAAAGCCCTTGAAACGCAGGTAGGGTTAAAGATTGCCGGCGACCTTGTAGCTCGCGGCGCAAGTATCAACAAAAAGACCCGCGAAGCTATTGCGCGTATTCAAGGCGATATTCCGAAGGTGGCTATTAAGCGCACCAAGGACGAAAACGAGCTTAACGAATACGAAATTATGGTCGCCATGACTTCCGCGAACCCCGACCTTCGGGCGTTGGTAGAAGCGTGGGCCGAAGATACGCAATTTTGCTGGGACGGCGTAGCGGCCCGTTTGGAATGGATTGCGTTGCAGTCTATTTCGTTGGGCAAAGTAACGCTTACTAACGAAAACAACAATAGCGTAATTACCGAGTACGACGTAGATTATCAAATCGACGCAACGCAGAAGGTCGGATTTCAGACCGGCTCGGCCGCTTGGAACACCACCGGCGCGAAACCGTTTAGCAAGGACTTTAAGGCTATCGTAGCTAAGGCCAAGAAGAAGGGTATTAGATTGAAGTACGCCTTTATGAACCTTGACACCTTCTCGCTTATGGCTCAGACCGAGGAAGTAGTAAAACTTTCCGCTTCGTTCGCGGCTAACGCCTTGAACATCGCACAAACGCCGAGCTTGGAACAGGTAAACGCAGCTATGAAGGGTTTGGCGTACTTGCGTGGCTTACAGGTCGTAGTTATCGACCAAGATATTACTATTGAGAAGGACGACGGAAGCCGCCCGTTCAGTGGAAACCCGTTTGCCGACGACGTAGTAATGTTCAGCGAAAGCAAGGTACTCGGTTCGACCTATTGGAAGAAGCCGGCCGATATGAACCTTAAAGGTTCCGTAGCAATCAAAGCTATGAACGGACACACCTGCGTAAAGAAGTATTCCACCGAGGAACCTATCGAAGAAGTTACCGTAGGAATTGCAAACGCTTTCCCGGCTTGGCTTTCTTCGGGCCGTTCCTTCCTTATGGACACTTCTAACAGCACCTGGACACACTAACCGGAAAGGGACGGCCGGCAACGGTCGCCCCTATCCTAATACCCTTACCCGATGACTTACAAAGAATGGATTACTAAGACGGTCGGCAAATTCCAGCTATCGGCGGACGACGTGGATTTGATACTTTGCAACCAAAGCGGACTTATCCCCGACCCGGACGCACCGGTAGACGTGCGGAAGGCTAAAACGGCCATTTGCCGAGAGTTTACAACGCTTATCCCCCTTGCCAATATCGGAGAAGGCGGGTATTCCATTAGTTGGAATTGGGACGCTATCAAACTTTGGTATAACGCGACTTGCACGGAATTAGGCATTACGCCGGCCGGCAAGCCCAAAATTCGGAACAAAAGCAACGTATGGTAACGACTTCCTACCAATACCCGCAATACTTGTACGCCTTGCAGCACGACGGCGAAAGCGTCCAATTACCTAACGGTTCTTGGGAAACGCCCGCCGCCGCATGGGAGTTAAAAGCAGTTTGCCGGGAAGAAACCAACGGTAAAGGTTCGACAATTCAGACCGCCGACGGAGAAACCCGCGTATTCGCTTCGCTTATCCAGCTACCGAAAGGTACGGCCAAAATTCCCGAAGGCACGCAGGTAATTGTAACGCGGGAGAAGGTAGACGTTAGCCAGCTTTCGAATACCGAGTTTGTAGAAGCAGCCAAAGCAACGGGCTTAGTTGTAGTAACCGGAACTTGCGAAAAGTTCGACCTCGGCCGGCTTCATTGCCGGTTATGGATTTAACACAAAGAGGTATGCAGAGTATAGAAACCGATGATATTCTTTTTGAGATTCTGAACGCTTCGGCCGAATTGAAAGCGGCCCTTAGCGGCGGAATATTCGTGCAGGGAGAACGGCCGGATAATTCCGGGAAGGAAGACGTAGTAATTAACAACCTATTCCTAAACCACGAAGTACCGCAAACCGGAACTTCAAACGTAAATATCCACGTCCCCGACAAAAAGGAAAGGATAGGCCGAACCGAACAATTTAAGGCGCATAGGGAGCGAATACGCGAACTAACGGCTATTGTTCTATCGGTTCTAAAATCGGCGAACATTACCGGGCTGACTATTCGGGTTTCTACGGAAGCCATAATTAAAGAACCGGGCATTAACGAGCATTACAACAACTTGCGGGTAGAATGGAATATACAACGAACTAATTAAAATTTACGACAATGGCAGCAAAGAAAACTTATACTATCGGTCTTTCCAAGATTGAGGTAGGAGCAATTGCCGAGGACGGCGGTATGGGCGAAACCTTGGACGTATTGGGTTATACCTACCAAGACACCTGCACGATGACGCAGGAAGACCCGGAAACAACCGACCACTACGCCGAAGAAGTGGACGACCCCGTAATAAGCATTAGCCGGGGCGGAAAAACGAACTTCAACTTTTCGATTATGAACCCTTCGGTTACGGTTCTTGCCGACCTTTTGGGCGGCGTAGGTACCCCCGGCACGGGTTCAACGCCGGATAAATGGGAAGCTCCGGATAAAATCCCCGTAGTCGAAAAGTCGGTACGCATTACCCCGGAACAGGGCCTTAAATTCGAGATTCCGCGCATGAAACTCGTAAGTAAGATTAACGCAACTTTCAGTAAAAGCGGTATTCTTCTTATCGAGGTTGCCGGTACCGTATTGCAGCCGACCAAAACGGGAACTAAGAAAATAACCGCTACGCTTATGACCGCCGCAGACGTGCAGGCATAACGCGGGGAAAGCCTTACTTTAACCCGAAAGCCCCCAAATGAAAGTTTCGGGGGCTTTCTTGATTTAACGACGATATGAACGACGATACGATAAGAGAAAAAACGGATTTAGAGTTAGAGCGCGAAGAACTTAACCTTTTGGTAAAGCAAGGTATAAAGTTCAGCGTTACGCATAAAATCCGCCGGCATAAAAAAGGCGTTAAAGGATTCTTCCAACGTCCCGAAGTAATTACGGTAAAGGAAGACTTCGAAATACAGGAACCTACGCTTTCGGTTCTTGACAGACTTAGCGCGATATGGGTAGAAATGGGCTTAGACGAAAAACGGCTTACAGCCGGCGGAACGGAAACCTTGGCGGAAGCGAAGCGCATAGCCAAAGATAACGCCGCACGTATGGCCCGAATAATCGCTATTGCCGTATTGGGCGAAGATTACCACGTTACCGAAGTTTGCGCGGGTGGAAGGGTAAAAAAATACAACGACGATAAGGAGTTAGACCGGCTTACGGCCCTTTTCTTCCACACTATTAAACCTTCCAAATTGGTAGGACTTTCCGAAGCCGTAACCAGCGTAAGCAACTTAGGGGATTTTATAAACTCTATGCGCTTGATGAGCGGCGCAAGAACGACCCAACCGAGGACGGAGCGCATAGAGTAATAGGGCTTAATAGTCCTTACGGCCGCCGGGGTTCGATTTGCGCCCACCTTGGCTGGACTTGGGATTACTTACATCACGGCGTAGCTTGGGCCGTTGTTCAACGGTTGTTAATCGACGCGCCGCGCATGGCCGACGACGAAGACGGCAATACAGCGGGCAACACGACAACCAAGATAACCAGCGAGAACGCCGAAAGTATTTTACAACAAATAAATAGCATTATCCGATGAATATAAAAGGCGGTGCCTTGGAGTTCGATATAATTGCGAATAACGGGCAAATAAATAGCGCATTGGCCGAAACCAAAAGGCGCGTACAGGGTTTCACGGACGCAACCGTAGAAGGCGGCGACCGTATGGAAGCCGCGTACAGAGAAGCCGCCGCACAAATTGAAGCGGCGTTTAAGGATATAGACACTATGGCCGCAATCCATAGTAACGCAATCGCCGACCTTGAAAAAGAGTACGCCCGCTTGGGCGAAGCGGCCGGGGCCGCCTTTATGAAAGGCACCGCCAAGGGGGACGAAGAATATAGGGCATTAACGGCCAAACAACAGGCTATAAAAGACGAAATAGCCCAGCGGAAAGCACTTTTGCAGGAAGTGGCGAACACGGCGGACGCTTTACAGAAAGAAGAACAAACCTTAAACGAGAATAAGGCCAAGGTAGAGCAAAACGCGAAGGCGAAAGGCATGTTACGAACGCAAGTTATGAACCTTAAAAATTCACTTGCGGAAATGGAACAGAACGGGAAGCGTAATACGGACGAATACCGGGCTATGCAGGCGGAATTAGGCCGTTTGGCGGACGCTATGGCCGACGCAAATACGCAGGCTAAAATTATGTCCGACGACTACCAAAATATGAATACCGTATTAGAGGTAATGGGCGGTATAAGCGGGGCTTTTTCGGCCGCGCAGGGTGCGGTAGGACTGTTTGCCGGGGAAAATGAAAACTTGCAAAAGATTATGGTTAAAGTTCAGTCCCTTATGGCTATAACCATAGGCTTACAGCAGGTAGCCAAAACCTTAAACAAGGATTCATATACCCAGCTTGTATTAGTTCGCAAGGCGAAAGAATTACTTACCGTAGCGGAAACGAAGTTTGCTACGGCTTTGGGTATTTCCAACGTAGCGGCAAAGGCGTTAATGGCGACCTTAACCCTTGGCCTTTCAGTAGCGATTACCGCTGCGATAGCCTTAATTTCCAAATTCATATCCAAGAATCGGGAAGCAAAGAAGGCGCAAGAAGAATTTAATAACAAAGTGGTAGAAGCTGCCGCCGAACCGGTTACAGCAATTACCGAGCTTTCCACCGCATGGAACCGGCTGGGTAACGATATGGCCGCTAAAAACAAGTTTATCGAAGACAATAAAGACCGCTTCGAGGACTTGGGATTTTCCATTAAGACGGTTAAAGAAGCGGAAGACTTGTTAGTAGCTAATAAGTCGAAGTTTATAGAAGCCTGCTTAGAACGGGCCAAAGCGTTAGCCGTACAGGAATTGGCCGTAGAGAAATACAAGGAAGTATTAAAAGCCCAGCAGGAATTAGAAGCTACTCCGAAAGCGTATGTATCGAAGAAGGGAACATATAAGGACGGTTACGGCGTAGAGCGTAAAGGCGTTATAATTGAAAAATCCCGCGATTGGAAAAAGGCCGAAGATGCCGTAGCGAAAGCGGAACGGGAATATAACGCCTTGATAAACCAGCAAGTAGAATTTACCGCAAAAGAACGCGAAATTTTGGATTCTATCGGGGGCGGTGCGGATAAAGTGGCGGAAGGCAGTATAGAAGCTCTGGAAAAGACTATTTCAAAGTTGCGTGCAAAGTATAAGGAAGCTACCACCGATAAGGAGCGGGCCGAGTTATTGGCGAAAATCAAAGAACAGGAAGCGTTACTTAAAAAAATGGATTTATCCGGCACGTCTTCTAAGACTACGCAAAAAGACCCGTTTACGGAACAATTGGAAGCCCGGAAAAAGAAATATACGGAGTATTACAATTGGGTAAATTCCAAAGACGAAGTAGTACGCAATGCCGCAAAAGCCGAGTTCGCCGGGTTGCTGAAAGAAGGAAGTAGCTATTTGGATTATTTACAGAAGCAGCGCGACCAGCTTATTAAGGCTATCGGAAGCGGAACGGCCACAAAGACACAAGCCGAAGAATTGCAGAAGCTAAATAACGCCATAGCCAACGAAACGAAGGAAACCGTTTTAGCCGGATTCGAAAAGGAGCTTAAAGAACAACTTTCCGGGGCACGTTCCATTTTGGAAATGGTTAATATCTTGGAAGAAAAGCGTAAGGCTTTGACCGGGGACGGTTCCGACCTTGACAAAGGTAAAAGCGACATTATTAAGAAGCAGCAGGAAGACGTAGAGCAAAAGGCCAAAGACCGGACAAAAGCCCTATTATCCGAATATGCGGACTATTTGGGTAAGAAGATAACCTTTGAAGCCAACTACGCCGAAAATAGCCGCCTTCTTAACGAGCAATTGGCGAAGGCCAAGACGGACGACGAACGCCGTATAGCCTTGGAAGCCTTGGCGAATTTGGAGAAAGAGCGCAAAAAATACGCAAAAAGTTCGGGGAACGAAGACTACGACGCATTGGTAGAGGAATACAAAACATATCAGCAAAAATGCGCCGATATTTCCGCGCAATACGACGAAAAAATAGCATTGGCAACCCAGCAGAATAACGAAGAATTAGTAGCGAAATTGCAGGAAGCCAAGAATAAGGCCCTTTCGTCCGCAGCGTTGCAGGAATTGACCGATTCCGGGGCTTGGGAGCAACTTTTCGGGAACCTCGACGACCTTACTACGGCGCAAATACAGGCCCTTATAGATAAAATCGAAGCGCAAAAGGCCCAATTAGGCGTAGAACTTAACCCGCAAGACTTAGACGTAGTTTTAAGCAAGTTGCGGGAAGCCAAGGACGAAATACAGACCCGCAACCCGTTTAAGGCCCTTTCTACGGCTTTGAAGGACTATAAGAAGGACGCAAGTAAAGCGAACCTATCCGAAGTATTCAAAGGCGTAGGGGCTACGGCCGATTTGGTAAAAGGTTCGTTCGACGCGGTTACGGGTGCTATTGAGAAAATGGGAGGTTCTATGGACGACGAAACCCAAGCTATTTTAGGGGACGTAGGCGGAATTGTGGACGGAATAGGGCAAATGGCACAGGGGTACGCAACTATGAACCCGGCCCAAATGATACAGGGAGCCGTAGGTATGCTAACTTCCGTCTTTGACCTGTTCAACTCCCGCGACCGTAAGGCCGAACGAGCCATTAAGAAACACGCTGCTGCCGTCGAAGAATTGGAACGCGCCTACAAAGCACTTGAACACGCCGTAGATAAGGCGTTAGGCGAATCGGTTTACGATAACCAAAAGGCCCTTATTAACAATATGCGCGAACAACGCGCGCACTTGCGGGCTATGTGGGAAGCGGAAGAAAGCAAGAAAAAAACCGATAGTGGTAAGGTAAACCAATATAAGGAGCAGTACGAAGAATTAGGCCGCCAAATCGAAGACACCATAGCCGAAATTACGGAAAGCGTAACGCAGACTTCGGCAAAGGACTTGGCTACGCAATTGTCCGACGCGATAGCCGAAGCCTACTCCGACGGCTTCAACAGCGACAAAGTAAAAAGCGCGATTGAAAAGGTTACGAACCAGGTATTAGGTAATGCCGTAAAGAACGCCTTAAAAAAACAATTCCTCGAACAGCAGCTACAAAATGCCGTAAAGCAGTTGCAGCGCGATATGGGTTTTAACGATGAAGGCGGCGGTTCCTTCGACGGCTTGACCCCGGAAGAACAGCAACGGTTTAAGGATAGAGTAAAATCAATAGCCCAAGGGTACGCCGAAGCCTTGAAGTTGTACGAAGATTTGTTTAAGGACTTGGACGATAACGGCGACCCTACTACGAGCCTATCCGGTGCAATTAAGGGAGCCAGCCAAGAAAGTATAGATTTATTGGCCGGACAAACGAACGCCGTACGTGTAAACCAAGTGCAGGAAATAGAAATCTTGCGCCAGCAGCTTATACACCTTGCCAACATCGACGGCAAATTAAGCGTATCGAACCGGCACCTTGAACAGATAGAAAAGAATACTTCGGGAAGCGCGTCCGACCCGTTACGGGCGCAAGGAATAACAATGTAGCGATATGGAAGTAAATAAACGATTGGCCCGCGACGCCAAAAAGAAAGGCATTTGCGAAGAATGGTACGGCCGCCTTATAGATACCAAAGGGAAAGACGAACTTATTAAAATGTACCTTGAAGGTATCGACTTTTGCCTAAGCAACGAGTACCCCAGCAACGAATTTATACGCCAGCACTTCGTAGGTACTTGCGAAGCCTACGGCGTGTTCCTCGACCAAGCTATTACGGCAGGAAACTTCCGGCACGTAGTAGCCCTTGGCCGTTGCGAGGGTACCGCCACTTACGACGGTTGGAACGTAGGGCAGGTATTCGCAAAGCACCAAAGCCGGTTAAAGGTTCTTGCTACCGGTAATTCCTTCGTAATGGTAGACGTATTCGACGATACCACCGTAGAAGTAGAAGCACGGGATAACGCGAAGATTTGCGTAAACCACTACGGCGGGAACTTGACGACTACCACCGGCGACGGCGAAGGTAACGCGATAATAAAAGTTATTCGAAAAACGACTAAAACGTATTGATATGGCAGACGAAAGTAACATTATCCTAAATATGCCCTTCGATGAAGCGGCCGGTTCTACCATTGCTTACGATTACAGCAAGACACGGGCGGACGGTACGGTAGTAGAAGCAGATTTTACCGGCGGAAAGCAAGGCAATTGTATAAAGTTCGACGGTAACGGGCATTGCGATATAGACAAAAACGTAATTCCCCTTACCGGGAACTTTACCCTGCTTGCCTGGTTGAAGCGTTCAGCCTTCCCGGACGGCTTTACAGGTAAGCGTATCGGATTCTTTGCCCGCTGGGAAGCCATAGAAGGTTATACGGAAGCGTGGTTTAACCTTGCGGCCGATACTTGGGGCTATTGGGCTATCGTCAAAGAGGGCCTAACAATCCGCATTTACCTTGATACGGCATTGGTGCAGACCATTACGCTACCCGCCCAGCCTACCGGTTTCGCTATCCTGCAAGACATCTATACGACCGCCAACGGGTACGGTTGTATCGACGAAGTTAAGGTATATAATACCGCCTTGCCGCAGGAAGAAATTACCGAAAGTATTGCTACGGTGGCGCAATTGGCTTACAGTATAGACGGAACCGATTTTAAGGCTTGGGATATTTATGTAAGCGAAAGTAACGGCCTTCTTGACCGTCCCAAAATGAAAACCCCGGTTTCCGTTGATTGGCCGGATTATCACGGGGAGATAGTAGACCTTGAAAACAAGATACTGCAACCCCGCGAAATAGCCCTTAATTGCTTTATGAAAGCGAACGGGAAGGTAGACTTTGTTACGAAGCTAAACGACTTCTTGGACGTATTCAACCGGCCCAACACCCAGCGGCTTATGGTAGATATACACCCTACGAAACCGTTGCTTTACGAAGTCTATAACGAGAACGGGGTAGCCATTAACAAACGTTGGAACGACGACCTTATGGTAGGAACCTTTACCTTGAAATTGAAGGAACCCGACCCGGTAAAGCGTATCGTACGGCACCAGCGTTTAAGCAATGATACGAAAACGCTAACGATTACCCTAACCAGCAAGAAGGCGGTTACTATCTTTTGGGGCGACGGAACCCAAACGAACGACGTTTACGGAACCGACGTAACAGCGAGTCACGAATACACGACCGACGGAATTTTTTACGCCATTGTCGCCGGAGTTATCGAAGAAATAGAAAGTTTCACTACTAACGGTATTATCGTATGGAACAAATTATAGTAAGACACCCGGACGGGACTACGGCCCTATTGACTTCGCGGGCGCGTAAGTCCGGAGTTACCAAGGCCGAACAAAGTATTACGCTGTTAGGGGCGGATACGGTGGCGATAACCGTAAAAAGTGCCACGCCCTTAACCTTCCACTTGGGCGACCAAATAGACGTTTACGGGAAGACTTATACCCTTAACCAGCTTCCGGGCATTAAGAAGACCGGAAACCGGAATTTCGAATATACCCTTACTTTCGAAGGCGTACAGTACGAGTTAATCGACGTGCAATTTTTGTTACCGGACGATACCGTATTAGATAGCTTTACGGGCGATTTAGAAGACTTCTTAGGTATTCTTATCGGGAACCTTACCCGCGTATATCCGGGTAAATGGGTGTTAGGCGTTTATCCGGCCAATACGGAGTATAAAACGCTTACCTATACGGAAAAGAATTGTTTGGAAGTGTTGCAAGACCTTTGCGAACAGTACAGCACCGAATTTGAGATTACCCAAGCTAACGGCGTTCGTACGCTCAATATCAAAACGGCCGGGGTAAACTTCCCCTATACCTTCCGGTACGGACGTACCGGCGGGCTTTACGAATTAACGCGCCAAAACATCAATTCCAAGAACGTAGTTACCCGGCTATACGTCTACGGCGGTAGTAGCAACCTTGGGGACAAATACCGTTATACCCGTCTTTGTCTTCCGGGCAAAGCTAAAAACGCTTCCTACATCGAGGACGCGGCCGCTATTGCGGCTTACGGGTTGAAGGAGAATACAAAGATATTCGACGACATCAGACCCGAACGCTACGGCGAAGTAACAGCCGCCGGAAGCGCGTATTATGCTTTTAAGGACGCTACTATGAACTTCGACCTTAACGAAAAGGATAGCGCGGGTAATACAAAGTGGCTTATCGACGGAGCTACTGCAAAGGTAAAGTTCACTACCGGAAACTTGGCCGGCTATGAATTTGACATACACAAGTACGACCACGCGACGAAGGAAATACAGGTAGTACCGTTCACGGACGAAAACGGCATGAAGTTCCCCAGCGAAACAAGTGCGGCGTTTCAGTTCGGCGTAGGCGATAAGTATTTCTTCACGGATATAAATTTGCCGGACACTTACAAGACCGACGCGGAAAACAAACTCCTTGCGGAAGGCAACAAGGCAATAACCGAATACAGCCAGCCGCAAGTACAGTACGGGTTAAGTATCGACGAAAATTTTATACGTCAGTTCGCCGGCGAACTGACCGTAGTAAACCTTTTTGCCGTCGGCGATTATATCCCAGTGGAAGATGAAGACATAGGCGTAAACAAATCGGTACGAATTACGGCCTTTACGCGCGATTTGCTGCGGGAATACAAGTATAATATAACCTTGGGCGACAGCGTAACCAAAACGACGATAACCCGCGTTATCGAAGACTTGCAGAAAATCGACAATGTTATAGAGATAAACGACCTTGCCGACCCGTCGAAGGCCCGCCGCAATTGGAAAGCCAGCCAAGAAGTATTAGCTAATGTTTTCGACCCCGAAGGACACTATTACAGCGAGAAGATAAAGCCGCTTTCGATTGAAACGACCATGTTAGCCACCGGCGCACGTTCCCAGCAGTTCGTATTACAGAACACCCGCTTTGAACCGAACTACGAAGGGAATCCCAATACGGTAAAGGTGGTAGGCGGTACGTTGGTTCACTATACGATAGCGGAAACCGTAAAAAGTTGGCAGCTAAATACGGCCACCTTTTCGAACCTTGTAAGCGGAACGGTCTATTACATATACGCCCGTTGCCAAAAGACAGGAACGGCCGGAAACATCGTTTTCGACACAGTACAGCGAGCGGTAGACGGCGACCCTACATATTATTATTTCTTGATAGGGAGCCTTAGCAGCGTGATAACCGATACCGACGGGAACCGGCCGGCGCGTCTTATCGCCCTAACTTATGGCGCAACGACAATTAACGGTCGTTTCCTTGCTACGGGGCGGATTCAAAGTGGCAACGGACAAACTTATTTCGACTTAGACGCCGGAGAGATTGGGGGGAACATTAAATTTCGTGCGTCTGACGGGACATTAAAGGATGTTGCTGAATTGGAACAAAGCGACATAGAATATTTGCGAGATGCTTTTAAGGATGCAAGAACAGAAATAGAAGGCGGTGTAGCCCTTTCCGGATTTATAGGTGTACGCGATACGGAACAGAATGTAGCAGCTGCTATGGCCGGTTATAATCCCACCGGAGAATCCGATTATCCGTTGATATTCGCAGGAGCGCAACAAGGGAATGTAGAGTATTACGGATGGACAAGCAATAGCTATACCCATATCTACACCCAAAGCGCGACGCCGAGCAATGGGGATAATTGTTTCGACAATAAAGGCTCTGTCGTAGGAACTGTAACGAATATCGTAGGGGCGCAAATTTTCGCATTATCCACAACGGGCGAAACCTATCAACGCAATACCGGAATCGACTTTACCGCGAAAACGCCCTCTGCAATGGAGGGCAACCGGGCCAAGTTCCGAGTATATAAGGACGGACGATGCGTTTCCAATTACTTTGAAACGAGCGGGTCGTATAAAACGATATATACAAAAACCAACTGCCCGCCTTCGCAATTTACTACGGTGTTGGCAGTTTCCGAAAATTGCTACATGGCCTTGACCGCCGGAGCACAATTCGGGGTTTTAATGGAGGCCAACGAAGACCATAACGGGTATAATTGTGCGTTATATAATTCATCATCATATCCCTGTACGGTCGTAAAGGGTACAAAATCTTCCTATACCCAAGTTGGGGTATTATCTCCCGGTGAGTTAATGGAGTTTGTGAATATTTATGGAACTTGGATTTTACGAAACAATACTCGCTATTCTACGAAGGCAGAAAGTTAGTTTTTAATTTTTTACCAACAAGCGTATTATAATAATACGCAACGGGGTATTTTTGTGTAACTTAATATTTCGACAAAATGAGTACAACAAGAGGGGGCGAAACGGTTTCCGCCCAAATTGGAACAATCGGCCCCATTGAAGGGCTAAGTACGGGTAACTTCAAAATGGAAGATACGCCGTTTAACATTAAGAACGACGGAGAAACCGCCGTCGTTCTTGAAGTAAACCTTTGGGGCATGGAGCCGGGCAAGTTCGTAGCTACGCGCTTCGAAATAGGTTGGAACCCCGAAATAGTCCGCGAGATTAAGCAAACGAGTATTAACGCTACCCTTGTTTGGGGGTACTAAATCTTATACGGCTATGGGTTTATTGATTGGAGTAGGAAACACGAAGCCGACGTTTCCCTACGATTACTACTACGGTATAGAATGGGATTCTAACGTAGCTTCTTCGGCTTGTACCCGAATTGGTCGCCCGGAACTTCACGTTTCGCTGCCTATTCAAAGTAAAATGCGCCGTTGTGTCTTGCGCGACAACGGAACGGTAGCTTATTACCTTCACGCGAACGACAGCACCAAGCGCGATACGGGAGCCGCCGCCAAACTTGACGGCACCGACGGGCAAGTAATGGTAGAAATACCAGCCCACTACCGCAAATTTGAAGTAGACGGTACTAAATTCCGGTGCCTTCTTTCCGAACACGCGCTACCGGGGTTCCATTTGGTGCAGCTTGCCTATCGTTCGGCTTACGAAGCGGCCGTAGACCGCACCGTATCGGCTACGCCGAAACTTGCAAGCGTCGTAAATACTTCTACGGCTTTCCGTGGCGGTAACAATACGGCCGGTTGGGACGGAACATATAGAAGCCTTTTAGGTATGCCGGCTACATCTATCAGCCTTACCAACTTTCGGAAGTATGCCCGGAACCGGGGGAATGCCGGCAAGAACGGGGCCGGTTGGAATTGCGACGTTTACGAAGTACAAAAAACTTGCTGGTGGCTTTACGCCGTCGAATACGCTAACTTTAATTGCCAACTTGCCTATAACGCGGAACCTACAAGCGAAGGATATAAGCAGGGCGGATTAAGCCAAGGCGTTACCAATATGAGCGATTGGGACGGCTATAACAGTTATAACCCTATGGTTCCTTGCGGGGTTACCAACCCGTTGGGAAATAAGACAGGCGTAGTAAACTACACATACAAGAAAAGCGACGGAACCGACGGCCAAACCCTTAGCGTACCCAGCTACCGAGGTTTGGAAAATCCTTTCGGGCACGTATGGAGTTGGACGGACGGATGCAAGTGCAATATTCAAAGTGCGGACGCGGGCGGCGTTAGTGAGTTTTTCGTATGTACCGACCCGGCCAAGTTTCAAAGTAACGACTATACCGATTACGAGAAGCGCGGCGAGCTACCCCGCAATGAAGGTTACGTTAAAATTATGATGATTGGCGAGTACGGCGAAAATATGCCGACAGCAGTAGGCGCAAGTTCTACTACTTACTTCGCCGATTACTTCTATACGAACGTAGTAAGCAATACCGGACAAAGGGGCGTGCTTTTCGGCGGTCCTGCGAATCACGGCGCGTCTGCCGGCTTTTCGTTCGCGTATACGCATCTCGCGGCTTCGTCTGCGAGTGCGTATGTCGGCTCCCGGCTTTGCTTTTTACCCGCTTGAAACGACACGTAACGGAACGCATTTAACAAAGAAGTTTAACTACGGCGGGCTTTCGAAGTAGCTCAAATTAGGACGAATGCCCGCCGTTCAATTTTTCGCAAAAATGGAAAACAACAGGCAGGACGACGGAAGTTTAGCTTTCTTGCAGATTGAGCCGGACGCGAATAACAAGCACTTCAATTGTTCGGAAATAACCCAGCAGAAGTTAATTAACCTTTCTTTTTGGGTTATTGACTTCTTGGACGACGTTAAAACGAAGTTCGGAACCGGTCGCTTCTTGGTTAAGATTAAGTTCAATAAAGAAGACCCGGATAAAGACGCGCGGAAGTTCTTTACCAATTCGCAAGAAATTAAATATATCCTTGGGAAGATTAAGGAGCGTAACGCCTTCCCGCGTAAAGTAACTATGCGGGCTTCGGGAACAAGGTATTATTTCGAGTGAAAATAAAGGCGGTTTACCCTTGGGGCGTGCTTTTCGGCGGTAATGCGAATAACAGCGCGAATGCCGGCTTTTCGTACGCGAATACGAATAACACGGCTTCGAATACGAATGCGAATGTCAGCTCCCAGCTATGCAGATTTTAACGGGGTAAAAACCTTGCCACTTGGCAAAAAACAACAACTATTTAAGGGGTATTAGTAGGACTTCCCGAACATTCCCTAAGGAATCAGCAAATAAGTAGTGCGATGAAGCGAATAGGTAACTTGTACGAGAAGGTTTGTTCTATCGAGAACTTGCAGCTTGCGGACGAAAAGGCCCGTAAGGGTAAGTTACGCACGTACGGAGTTATCGAACACGATAAAAAACGGGAAGTGAACCTATTGAAGTTGCGCGAAACCTTGCTAAACGGTACTTTCCATACATCGAAGTACGACGTATTCACTATTTACGAACCCAAAGAACGGGAAATATACCGCTTGCCTTACTTTCCCGACCGTATTTTGCACCACGCTATAATGAACGTCTTAGAGCCTATTTGGGTTTCGACCTTCACGGCGGACACTTATAGCTGCATTAAGAACCGGGGGATTCATGCGGCCGCGAAGAAGGTAAAACAGGCCCTACGGGAAGACCCGGAAGGTACTACGTTTTGTTTGAAATTGGATATTCGCAAGTTCTACCCTTCGATTAACCACGACGTGCTAAAATCCATTCTGCGCCGCAAGTTGAAGGATAAAAGGCTACTTCGCCTACTTGACGAAATTATAGATTCGGCGGACGGCGTACCTATCGGAAACTACCTAAGCCAATATTTCGCTAACCTCTATTTAACCTACTTCGACCATTGGATAAAGGAACAGAAGCGGGTAAAGCACTACTTCCGCTACGCGGACGATATTGTAATACTTGCTTCGGATAAATCCTACCTTCATTCCTTAATGGGCGAAATTAGGGCGTATTTGGGGGATTTGAAATTAGAGGTTAAAGGGAATTGGCAAGTTTTCCCCGTAGCGGCTCGCGGTATCGACTTCGTAGGATATGTATTTTTCCACACGCATACCCGAATGCGAAAGGGCATTAAAAAGACTTTTTGCCGGCGGTTGGCGAAGCTGAACAAACGGAAAAGGCCATTATCCGAAAAGGACTTTAAGCAGGCTATTTGCCCTTGGTGGGGTTGGGCGAAGTCTTGCGATAGCAAACACTTGATTAAGAAACTTTCTAAAACATCGAAGTATGAAATCAAATTCAAACGATAGACCGCCCATTTTGCAGGACTTGGGCAACGGCAGTTGGCATTACAACTACAATATTACCGAAGTGGAAGTAACGCCGGAACCTATGGCCGAAGCAGAAGGCGACCAGGTACCGGCCGCAAGGAAGGCGTACGATTACGACACGGTGGAAGTATGGGGCCGGCCGGATTACGACAAATGCGTAAAGGCCGTTTTGCGTTCCCGCCGGGACGAAACCGAAGAATTTAGCCTTATCAATAAGTACAACGCTTTCGTACTTGGGCTATCGACGGACAAAGCGGACAAAACCGAATACGAAAATTACCTTAAAGAAGTGCTTGCGGTTAAAGCAATGGTTCGGGCCGACCTTGCCGCCGCCGGTATCGACGTAGGGGCAGCGGGAATTTAAGCTATGGAAAATATCTTACAGACCTTCGGGCCGCAACTTATTATTATAGCTTGCGTTTACGCGCTTGTTTTGTTCGTGGTCTTCCTTGACCTTTGGGCCGGGATTCGAAAGGCCAAACAACGGGGGGAATATCGGTCTTCGTACGGATTGCGTAAGACAGTAGACAAAATAAGCCGGTATTTCAATATGATACTCGTAATTACATCTATCGACGTGGTGCAAATGTTGGCTATTACGCAGCTAAATCCGCAGACGAACCACACTTTACCGGTATTGCCGTTTTTTACGTTTATCGGGGCTATGTTCGTGGGATTTATCGAATTAAAGAGTATCTACGAGAATAGCGAAGCCAAGGAGCGGGCCAAAATCGGGGATGCGGCTAAAATCCTTTCGCAAATCATCCAGCATAAGGACGAACAGGAGATTATAGCCGGGGTTATCGAGTATCTAAAAAAGGAAAAAGAGAAAGGGGGCGACAATGAAACTAACGCTTAAACGGCGATACTTCGCCGAAACCTATACTATCGGTACGCTGTTTATTGACGGGGTGCGTTTTTGCGATACCTTGGAAGACAAGAACCGGGACGACAACCGAAACGGCAAATTTGACAATGGGGAACAGAAGGTAAAGAACGAAACGGCTATACCGTTCGGAACCTACGAAATAACCGTAAACCGTTCGCCGCGCTTCGGGCGCGACCTTCCTCGCCTTTTGAACGTACCGCATTTCGACGGCATTCTAATTCATCGTGGCAATACCGGTAAGGACACTTCCGGCTGTATTTTGGTCGGAGAAAACAAGGTAAAGGGGCGGGTTATCAATTCCACGCCTTACGAACTTGAACTTACAAAGCGGTGTAAGGCCGCAATAGCCCGGAAAGAAAAAATCACTATCGAAATCGTATGAAAACAAGAACCTTTATAGCTATTCTTTGGGGGATTGCGGCCGTTTCTTTTATCGGGTGTTCCACGCCGCGAAAGTTGGCCGGCAGCACGAAGGAAACGGCTAAGACCGAAGAAAAGCGGAACGAAACGACGGCGGCCGAATTTCGCCGGACGGTAGACAATACGAAAACCGAAGGCGTAGAAGTAACCTATACGAAAATCGAGTTTTTCCCGCCGAAACCCGATACCCGGCAGGCAAAGCCGGACACTATGCAGGCGGGCGGCCCGTCTAATCCGGTTGCAGACACGCCCAAGAACCGGCCGAAGGAACCGAAAGAGAAGCAGCCGCCCGATACCGGAAGGCAGGGAGCTATTAAGAGTATCGAAACCTTCACGGTAAAACAGAAGGCCGAAGCTACCGGGGTAACGCAGGAAGAACAGAAGACGGAAACGACCAAAACGGAAGAAGTGAACACGGACACCGATAAGGAAACCGATATTACCGAGAAGCCGGCGGCCGACCCGTACAGGTGGCGTTACATTTTCGGGATTTTGGTACTATTGGCGGTTGCCTTTTTCTTTCTTCGGAAGACGAAGGTATTTACGGCTGTAGCCGCCTTCTTCCGCAAATTGTTTTAGCGGAGATAAAAGGAAAGCACCCAAAAGGGCCTTAAAAATGGGTTCCTTTTTGGGTGCCTTGCGTGTAAAACCTTAATAGTTAAGGTTGTCTGCGGAGAGAAGGGGATTCGAACCCCTGAAACCCTTTTGGGGTTTACTCGCTTTCCAGGCGGGCCAGTTCAACCACTCCTGCATCTCTCCCGATTGCGGGGACAAAAGTAATAATTATTTTCTTAAGTTGCCGCATGTCGTTGGTGAAAAGTGCGCTTTTTTGTCCCTGCGGCGTGTGTAAATCCCCCAAGTTTCGTATCTTTGGACAATAACCCGAATAACCGGACGCAAACCATGAAGAAAATCCTGCTTTCGGCGGTGCTCGCTTCGGCGGCATTTGTCGTGTCGGCCCAGGAGCTGACGGAAAAAGACCTGAACGAGATTCGCAGTTCGTTTGTCAGGGACCCGCAGACCATCGCGCTGCAGAACATCCTCACCAACGAGGCGAACCTCAAGAAGCTGGCCCTGAACCGCGCACTGCAGGGCCGTACGGACCACTATTTCAAATACCGCGTAGCAGTGAAGGGCATCACCGATCAGAAACAGTCGGGGCGCTGCTGGATGTTCACCTCGATGAACGTGCTGCGACCTGCGGTGATCGAACGCCTCGGTGTGGCCGATTTCGACTTCTCGCACAACTTCTGCTATTTCTGGGACCTCTTCGAGAAGAGCAACCTTTTTCTGGAGAATGTCCTTGCGACGGCCGACAGGCCGATGACCGACCGCGACGTGGAGTTCTTCTTCAAGTCGCCTGTGGATGACGGCGGTGTGTGGAACCTCTTCTACAACGTGGCCGGGAAGTACGGCGTGGTGCCCCGCGAGGTCATGCCCGAGACGGCCCATTCGAACAACACGTCGCAGATGCGCACGGTGCTCAAGGAACTGTTGCGCCGCGGCGGTTGCGAATTGCGCGATCTGGCGGCAGGGGGTGTCGGAGCCGACCGGTTGGCCGAGGCCAAGCGCGGGATTCTGAAGGAGGTCTATCGTGTGTTGGCACTCTGCCTCGGAGAACCGCCCACGGAGTTCGAGTGGCGTTACGAGACCACCTCGGGCGAGGTCCGCACGCTGCGTACCACGCCGCTCGAGTTCTACCGCAGTTGCATCCCGGACGATTACGATCCCCGCTCCTATGTGATGATCATGAACGACCCGACGCGCGAGTACTACAAGGTCTACGAGATCAGCAATTATCGCAATACGGTCGAAGGTATCAACTGGATCTATCTCAACCTGCCGAACGACGTGATCAAGCGGGCGGCCATCGCTTCGATCAAGGCCGGCGAGGCGATGTATGCTTCGTGCGACGTCAAGCAGTACGATTCGGCCTCGGGTGTTTGCGATCCCGCTATGTACGACTACGCCTCGCTTTTCGGCGTGCGCCTCGACATGGACAAGAAGACCCGGATCCTGACGCGTCAGAGCGGTTCGGCACATGCCATGGCCCTCATCGCCGTAGATACCGACGAGAACGACGTACCGCTCAAGTGGCAGTTCGAGAACAGTTGGGGCCCCGATGCCGGCCACAAGGGATACATGACCTTCACCGATGCGTGGTTCGACGAGTACATGTTCCGGATCGTGATCAATCGCCGCTACCTGGACGAGCGTTCCCGGAAGGCGGCCGACAGCCGTCCGGAGCAGCTTCCGGCCTGGGATTACATGTTCTGATTCCGATTTCGACATCCGAAGCGGACCGGCAGGAAGTGCCGGTCCGCTTTTGTTTGGATGCCGGTCGGGCAGGGTGGGGTGGATTCGCGGCCGTTTTGCGTTCCGTATCTTCTCCAGAGTGACGCGATATCGGCTTATTGCCTGTTGCCCGGTCAGAGGTTGTTGGTCGGACCGTTTAGGACCGACCGGGGAATGCCGTATGTCTGGAACTCTATGCGGCGGCGTGCTGTGCGGCCTGTCGTCTCCGCCCTAGACGGAAAGAGGGCAGACCGTCGTCGGGTCTGCCCTCTTCGTTGTTCTGCTCCTCCGCGATTAGAGGAACCTCTCGAAGTCGGCCGGCGCTGCCTCGGACCGGACTACCGGAGCATTCCGGACCTCGTCCGGAATCGTGGTCTTCGTATAGACGCTCACCTCGGCGGTCGAGGTTTCGCTGGTGGTCGTCAGCTTGTCGCCGTTCACCTCATAGGTGTAGTTCGAACCCCAGTTTACACCGTCGTTGTAACGGCCCGTGAGCAGGTTTTCCGTTGCATTGTAGTTACCCGTGAAGCAGACAAATGCCGATGTCTGGTACTTCTGGAAAAGGTTGAACGTTCCGTCTGATTTCAGCTCCATGTAGATATCGAAATCGGTCGGCGTCTCTCCGTTCCAGGTGGTCAGGTGCCATTCGCCCACAACGCTCGGGGCGACCGTCGGACCGTCGTCTTCCGAGCATCCGACAAAGAATACGAGCAGCGTGGCTGCGAGCAGGTGATAAATATACTTTTTCATTGATCGTTTATGCGCTATAGTTTGTTATAACCAACCGCCATTCTCGGCGCCCGTTTCGCGGGCGATGATGGCGAACTCCTTGGAGATCTCGATACCTCCCATGATCGTCTCCGAACCCGGGCGCGTGCCGCCACCGACGGCGCTCACCTTGATGCGGGCGACTCCCGGCTTCGTGCACTTGATCATCAGCTGGCCGTTGTACATCTTCGGAGCCGAGGTGATCCCGAGCTTGTCCATGTCCTCTTTCGACATTTCGACATCCAGATAGGTCAGGTCCTGGGCCGAGCCGCCAAAGTGCTTGGTCAGGGTGATGAGCTCGAGTTTGTTGGTCGAAACCTTCAGGCACGGCGTACCCTCGATCTGCATGAGCAGCTGGTAGGCGTCCGTGAGACCCGTACCCATCTTGCCGCGGTAGTCCTCCAGGGTGATCTTGGCTCCCGTGGACTTGGTACCCTCGAAACGCGAGTCGATCTCGTTTACAGCCGTCAGGAGCATCGAAATGAACTCGTCACGCGTGTAGTGCTTTCCCTTGCTCAAGGCGTAGGAGAGACCCAGCGCCGCAACACCCGACATGTGGGGGCAGGCCATCGACGTTCCCTGCATGTAGCCATAGTCCGAACCGGTCAGTTCCGAGCAGGTCGTGGAAAGTACGCCGGCGCGTTCGCCGCCCGAGAAGCCGACGATCTCACCGCCGGGAGCTGCAATGTTGCAACCCTGACCGTAGCAGGTGTAGTAGGCCGGCAGGCAGTCGGGGCCGATCGACGTTACCGAGATGCACTTGCTGTAGCCGCCCGGGAAGTTCGAGATATTCTTCGACTCGTTTCCGGCCGAGTAGATGGCCAGACCGCCGTCCATGGCTGCACAGTTGTTCTGTGCCATGAAGTAGCGAAGTGCCTCGATCTCCAGCGGCGAGTTCTCTTCGTATTGACGGTCGGAGGTGAAGTTGGCCGAAGTACCGTACGAGCACTGGAGAATCGATGCTCCGTGGTCGGCTGCATACTTGATGGCCCGGCTGATAATCTCGTCCGACGGGTTGGACACACCCGAGAATACCTGGCACGACATCAGGCGTACGCCGTCGCCGTTGCCCGTACCGCCGGCCACGCCGGCTACGCCGATACCGTTGTTGTTCACGGCGGCGACGGTTCCGGCCACGTGTGTACCATGGCTCGAGTCGCCGTCTATCTGACCGTTGGGCAGTTTCTCCAGCTTGTCCCACGTAATCGGGCCATCATCGGCAAAGTTGTAGCCGTGGATGTCCTGATAACCGTACTCCTCGCTGGGCTCGGGGTTGGTCCACATGTTGGCCGCCAGGTCGGGGTGCGTGTACTTCACACCCTCGTCCACGATAGCCACGATGACCTGATTGTTGCCGCCCGTGAGTTTCCATGCATCGGCCACATTGATATCGGCTCCTGCAACGGCTTCGGTTGCGATGGCCTGGTCTGCATTGTTGATGTAGTGCCACTGCCAGAAGAGGTTCGGGTCGTTGAAGTCCGACGTCACCATACCACGGGTCTGACCGTGGGGGGCATCCTGGAACGGATAGACCTTGCCGTCATATGTTTTCTTGCGCTCCAGACTGAACTGGATCTTCGAAATCTCGGCTACTCCGGCCAGCATGCGTGCGGCTTCGTCGAGATCCTGCTCCTTGTCGAACTCGAGGATATACCACTTGTGGAGTCCTGCCTCACGGGTGCGCGCCTCCTTCTTGCCTACGGGGAAAACGCGTTCGATCGAGGTAACGTGGATGGCAGCGAGAATCTCGTCCAGCGATTCGATACCCGAGCGGGTCATTGCCGAGCGGGTTGCCGCATAGCGGCTTGCGGCCTGTTCGAGTGCGGGGATCGCCTCGTCGTTGAATTTTGCAATCAGCTTGCCTTTGAATGCGTTTTCGGAGCTGTTGCATATTTTGGCCTCGGCAATCGTTGCGGCCTGGTCCACTGCATCGGGCGACTCCTGGAACGGGTCGGAGGTGCAGGCTGCAAGCATCAAGGTTGCGAGAATCAGAAATTTCTTGGTGTTCTGCATATTTGTTTTTATTGTATGGTCGGCATATCTTTTTCGGAGGAAGGGGAGAGATCGGCTTTATGCCGAAACGCCGGTCTCTCCCTCCGTTTTTTTCTGCTTGCGTCCGTTACTTGGCGCGAACCGCCGTCTTGACCAGACCGTTGCCCGCAGCTGCAGTCTGGGCGATACCCCGGACTACGGAGGTCTTCACCTCGGCCTTCTTCAGCGACGGTGCCGAAGCCGGCATCGGATCCGAAGCGAGGTTTACGGGCAGGGCCGGCAGAATCGTCTCGAGGTGGCCCGGAGTTCCGCTGAACTGCGGCAGTTCAACGAAGTTGCCCGGCTTGAAGCCTTCGAGCAGCGACCGCCGGATCTCGGCCACGCGCTGTACGGCAGCTCCCGGGATGCCTCCCATATCCTTACTCTCGTCCACAAGCATCATGTCATACATCAGCGAAACAATGGTGCTCGTCGTACCCGTGAAGAAGAAGGTGAAATTAATTCCCTGCTGCTGTTGGAAGATCGGTGACGGAACGCAGTAGAGGTATCCGTCTGCAACGGCACCCATAAACATGCACTGTCCGAAATAAACACCGGCAAGGTCATCGGGAGCAAATCCCAGAACCGTCTCTTTGTTGTTGTAGATACCTGTGGTCAGTGTTTGGTCTGTCATCAGTTCCAGAGCTCCAACATAGCCTTTGTAGTAGTTCTGGTTGGGCATGTAAATGCCGACAAGCTCACCGCCCGACTCGAACTTAATACCCGAGAGGCCCGTGATGCCTACGGCCTTCATGCCCAGTCCTGCCGAGGCTTCTTCATGCTCGCGCATCGTCACCTGTCCGATCTTGTGGCGGACGAGGTTCTGCTGCTGCGAGGCATCGATGGCGTAGTAGTTCCACTTCGTGGAGATCAGCTCCTCGAAGGTCGGCTGCTCGTCTTCGGACAGGAAGTCGGCATATGTGAAGGTTTCCAGACCCGGGTTGAACGTACCCGTCGTGCGGTAGGTCTCTTCCAGAATCTTGGTGATGTATCCGTTGTTGGCGCGCAGCAGCAGGGTGTACTCACTGTTGCCGTTCAAACCCGTGAGCATGAAGCTCAGACCTCCGTTGTTGAGCGACTCGATCTGTTCGCTGGTGAAAGCCTTGCCCAGCGAATTGAGCAGTTCGTTCTTGTCCACGTCCTTGATCTTGTCGGAGCGGAACAGTCCGTAGGTCACCGATTCGATCTCTTCGCCGTAGGCGTAGAACTTGGCCGAATTGTCCGGCGTGATGCCCTGGCCGGCAAATTCGTTCGTAGCCTCGAGCCCCATGGTGAGGATCACCGGCTTCTCGTCTCCCTTGGCGATGAAGCCGAACGAGACGAAGGCATAGGTGCGCATCGTACCCTCCTCGTCATAGACACATCCTACAAGCGTGTATTTGCCCGTCTTCAGATTCTCGATGCGGATGGTGCTCGATTCGGTGATCTCCCCGTCGAACGTATCCGGATTCTCCTTGTTGGCATCCATGTCCTGAGCCTTCAGGTTGGCCTGGCCATCGTCCATGGCTCCCTCGAAGATCGCATACTTCATCGTACGGACGTCGGCTGCCATCGTGGCGCTGACTTCAACTATGCCGTCGGCCGGTTCGCTCTTCGAAAGCGTTACCGTGTAGTCGGGAACCACGACACCCGGCAGCAGGATGCGGAGCATGCCCGCACGGTTGCCGTAGTAGAATGCGCCGGATGCGCTCGAGAACTCGAGCATGACGCTCTGTACGGGGAAGGTGATGACGCCGTCTACCAGCGTGCCATACTGGCCGGTGGACTCATCCATCGAGAAGTTTTCGGCCACGTTCGATGCGATGCGGATTTCGCCGTCGGACGAGTTGAGCGTCAGACCGGTAGACTGGTAGGGAATGTAGACCTTCTGGGGATCGCGTGCATCGACGATCGTATAGACGTCGCGACCTTCGAAGGCTACCGATGCGCCGCCGGCCAGTGCCGTAATCAGATCCTTGCCGTATACCTTCATGCGGTAGTAGCCCGGAATGTCCGTACGCTGGTAGATCTCCATTTCGATTTCCGGATAGGGGTTGAAGCCGGAGGTGTTGAGCGAGTAGAGGTTGCTGATGACCTCATCGCGCCATTTGCCCTTGGTGGCCGTGCCGTCTTCGCTTTTCACCAGTTCCCATCCGGCGCGGATCACCGAGAACGAGAGTCCGGTGTCCTTCGGACCGTAGAGCGAGATGTAGTGCGGATCCTCGATGCGGATGTCGCACGTGTAGGTCGTACCCTCGGCAGCCTTGTCGAACGTCACCTTGAACTCGGTTTCCGATTCTCCGGGACCGAACACGATCGGATCGATTTCAAAAATGCCCTCCTCGCTCGTCGTGATGACGACGGGGACCGTGATGGCCTCGGTGAGCTTCGTACGGCGCACCTTGTAGGTGACTTCCGCCTTTTCCGAGGGATCGACCTCGACCTCCGTCGGGGAGGTCTGGGTCGGGAAATAGACGCCGTAGTTGTCCGGGTCCTCTTCGGATCCGGGCGTGTAGGTCGGGTCGTCCGAGCATCCGGCGAGTGCAAAGGTCGCCAGCAATGCCCAAATGATATATTTGAATGTCTTCACAGTAATCTGTTTTAGATGTTATTTAATCGATGTTCCGGTCCATTATCCCTTCCACGGCTCGATGAGGCCCGACGGATCGGGATTGTTCTGGGTGGCGATGATCGGGTTGTTCTGCGTTTCGCCGCGCGTGATGACGATGTTCCAGTAGGGAGCGCGTCCATCGACGTTCAGACGATACGAAGCCGGTGCGTTGGTACCTACATAACCGCGCTTGCTCGACATGTTCAGACGCTTCATGTCGTACATGACGATACCCTCGCCCCAGAACTCGATGCGCTTCTGAAGCATGAGCTCATTGACGAAGCTCTCGAGCGTCGAGGACTTGGCCGTGCAGTCGTATACGGCGCCGTTCATCATGCGGTAGTTGGTCATGAACTCGTTGAGCAGTTTGATGCCTCCCGGCAGGTCTCCGCCCTGTGCCGTAGCCTCGGCCTCGATGAAGTACATCTCCTCGACGCGCATGCAGCAGTGGTCAGCGGCTCCGCCCACCTTGTAGTCCTTGTAGTTACCCTGAGCCGGGCGGAACTTGATGTTGGCGTAGTCGGCAAGGCCCTGAGCGAAATAGGTCTCGCTGTCCTCGCGGCAACTCTTGTAGGCATACGAGCTGCGGTCCGGATCCAGCCACGAGTGGCGGCGGAAGTCACGCGTGTCGATGCTGTTGTAGAGGTTGCGGTTGATGCCGCGGCCTGCGTGATAGGGAGCCCAGTCGTTCTCGCAGCTCATGTGCACCGTGTAGCAGAAGAGGTTCGAAACGCTCTCGCTCGGGAGGGCCAGAGCCCAGATCCAGGCGTTGTTCGAGTTGGCGTTGTTGAAACCGTTGGTCGGGTCCTCCCACTGCTCCTGCGTCAGCGGCGTGCAGGCGCTTGCGGTGATGGCCTTGCGGGCATATTCGGCAGCCTTCTTGTAGGCTTCAGCATCGTTCTTTGCCGTACCGCGCTCCAGGTAGGCACGGGCCTTCATACCGTAGATGAGCGGCAGGCTGATGGTGTACTTGTCCGACGGCGTGAAGGTCGAGAGCAGCTCCTCGGCCGTGTCAAGGTCGGGGAAGATGATCGTGTCGTAGATGTCGTCCACCTTGGCGCGGGGGTTGTTCTTGGCCTCGGCTTCGGTTGTCGAGGGCAGGACGATGGGCACGCCGAGTCCCAGCAGGTTGTCTGCCTTGGTTACCGTATTCTCCTTGAACTCGTACAGGCGTACCAGATCGAAGTAGAACATGGCCCGGTAGGCGTAGGCAAAGCCCAGGTAGGAACGCTCCGTGGCATCGAGAGCCGAGAGATCCGATGCGTCGATCAGGTTGATCACGTTGTTGGCCATCATGATCCACGTGTAGTAGTTGTCCCAGGTGAGGGCACCTACGGCGTAATCCGAACCGAGAGCGTCGTTCGTACCCCACTGTGCGAACCAGTCGTAACCGATGTTGCCCGTCACGATCATGTCGCCGGTCATTGATTCCGTAGCGATGTGGATGGCCGGGAGCGAGAAGTCCCAGGCCGCGCCACTCTGTGCATAACCCGTCGAACCTGCCTGTACGAGGGCGGCCGGGATACCGCGGACCTGCGTCTCGAGGGTCACCTGATCCTCCGTGGCAACATCCGTGGGCGTGGCTTCCTTGATGCAGCTGTTGAGCAGCAAAGTCATTGCAACTGCCGCAGCCGATATTTTCAGTATGTTTTTCATTGCGTAATTTCCGGTTTAAGCGTTAGAACTGAATGTTGATGCCGCCCGAAATCGTACGAACCGGCGAATAGGTTGCCTGAGACGTAGCTCCCGAGTAGGAGTATCGGGGATCGAATCCTTGACGCTTGGACCAATAGTAGACGTTCTCGCAGGCGAGGTAGATACGCACCCGATCGACACCGAATTTCTGGGTGATTTTCGAGGGCAGCGTATATCCGAAGTTGATGTTCTGCAGGTTGAGGTAGCTGGCGTCCATCAGGAAGCGGTCCGACTGTGCGTTCTGGTTCTGGTCCTCATACTGCAGACGCGGAATGTTCGAGGTCGAGTTCTCGGGAGTCCAGGCGTTCAGGATGTCCTTGTGCCAGTTCATACCCGTCGATTTGTTGGCGGGCGAGTACATGGCAGCCGCATATCCCGAGTCATAGGCCAGACCGCCGATCTGGTAGGTGAAGGCCACACTCAGGTCGAAGCCGTAGAAGTTCAGCGAGGTGCCGAAACCGCCGTAGAGATCCGGAATAGGATCGCCGCAGAGGTAGTCGGTAGCCTTGGCGAACTCGGTGGTCGTCACACGGCGCCCCGTGAGGTTGCCCTCCGAGTCGGTCTCGTCCATGTACCACATCGACTTACCCTCGTCCGAAACACCTGCATATTTTTTCATGTAGAAGGTGTACATCGGCAGGCCCTCGCCGTAGAAGGTCGTGCCGCTGACGTAACCCTCGTATCCCTCGACCACCTTGTTGCGGCGCTCGGCCGGGAGCATCGTGATGCGGTTGCGCAGGTGGGTCATGTTGAGGTTGATGTCCCACTGCAGCTTTTCGCGGCGGATCGGGGTGTAGTTGAGTTCGATTTCAATACCGCTGTTGTGCATGTCACCCACGTTGGCGTAGTACGACGAGTAACCCATCGAGGGCGGTACGGGGAACGAGAGCAGCATGTCGGTGGTTTTGCGGAGGAAGTACTCGACACCACCGGAGATCATGCCCTGCAGCAGGCTGAACTCGATACCGGCGTTGAAGTTGGTGTTGGTCTCCCAGGTGATGTCCTCGGCACCCTTGGCGTTGAATACCGTCGAAACCTCGCCGTTGGCGTTCTCGATCGTGTAGGTGTTCGTGTAGCGGAAGTTACCGATGTTGTCGTTACCCTGCGAACCGATCGAGGCCTTCAGCTTCAGGTTGTCGAGCCAACTCTGGGTGTTGGCCATGAAGTCCTCGCGCGTAATGATCCATGCGCCGCCGAGCGACCAGAAGTTACCCCAGCGGTGGTCGGGATGGAAGCGCGACGAGGCGTCGCGGCGGAACGATGCCGAGAAGAAGTATTTGCTTGCGTAGTCGTACATCACGCGGGCGAAGTAACCCTCGTTGTTGTACTCCGTGCGATAGGACGATGCGCTCTGCTTGTCGATGATGGCACCTGCCAGCTCATCGTTGTCCTCGGTGAGCATGTGGCTCTTGCTGGCCGAGAGCGCATAGGTGTTGGCATTGTAGTATTCGTGACCGACCATCACATTGACGTTGTGCTGGCCAATCTGCTTCGTGTAGTTCAGAATCTGCTGCGTGTTGAACTCCAGCTGGCGCGAGTGGCCCTTCGAGAGCAGACCTTCCTCGCTGGCGAACTGTCCGAAGTAGGGGTTCTTGATCACCGTCGAGCGGGTTTCATCGAGCGTGACACCCGCATTGAACGTGAACTTGAAGTCCTTCAGGAACGAGATGTCGAAGAAGGCCGTTCCGTTGAAGGCGTTTCCTTCGGAAGCCTGCGTGTTGAGGCGCGACTCCGAGAGGGCGTTGCTGTTGGTGAAGATCGAGCGCTCCATGCCGGCGTTCTGGCCGTAGTCGTAGAGCTTGATGCCGTCTTCGTTGTAGAGTATGTTGCCGTTTCCGTCGCGGATATAGAGCGGATAGATCGGGCCGATGGTCGTCGTGTAGGCGAAGACGTTGCCCGAGCTGCCGCTCGAACCGTCGTCGTCGATCTGATTGTAGTGGAAGCGGGCGTAGGTGGCGTTGGCTCCCATCTTGAGCCAGTCTTTTGCCTGGTAGTCGAGTTTCAGACGGGTCGTGAAGCGATCCATGTCCGAATTGTAGGCGATACCTTCGTTGTTGAGGTATCCGAACGAAGCATAGACCGAAGTTTTGTCACCCGATCCGGCTATGCTGATGTTGTACTCCTGACGCAGCGACGTGCGGAATGCGGCGTCGGTCCAGTCGTCGGGGCGTACGTAGTATTCCTGGCCTTCGTATACGAGGCGGCGTCCGAGCGTCGCCTGCGGATTGACCTTGCCGTTGATGCCGATGAACTCCTGTCCTTCGGGAACGGTGTAGACCATGTAGCCCAGACCGCCGTCGTTGGCCGAGCCGGTGAGGTTCTGGTTGGCCTTCAGGTGCGCTTCCATGGCGCTCATGCCCGAGTCGAGGTAATAGTTCTTCAGGGCATTGTAGTGCGTTTCATAGAACTGCGCGGGATTGGTGATATACTCGTAGTCCTTGACGGCGCGCGAGTTTACTCCCCATTTGGCATCGACCGTGATGATGGCGTCCTTCGACTTGGCCTTCTTGGTCGTGATCATCACGACGCCGTTGGCACCGCGGGCACCGTAGAGTGCGTTCGATGCGGCGTCCTTGAGCACGGTCATCGACTCGATGTCGTTCGGGTTGAGGTTGTTCAGGTCTCCCGAGTAGGGCATGCCGTCCACGATCCACAGCGGGCTGTTGCCGGCGTTGAGCGAGCTGAAACCGCGGATGCGGATGTCGGGGGCAGCACCGGGCTGGCCCGACGAATTCGTCAGCTGCACACCGGCGACCTTACCGGCCAGCGCCTGGGCAACGTTCGACTGTTGCGATTTGGCGATGTCGTCCGATTTGATCACGGTAGCCGATCCGGTAAAGGCCTCTTTCTTGGCCGTACCGAATGCGACGACGATGACGTCGTCGATGGACTGGGTGTCCTCCTTGAGGGTGATGTCGATTCTGGATTTGCCGGCTACAGCGATCTGCTGCGGTTGATAGCCGATGAAAGAGACGAGGAGAGTGGCATCCGAGGGAGCCGTGATAGAGTAGCTGCCATCAGCGTTCGAGGTCGTACCCGTGGTCGATCCTTCGACCAGGATGGTGGCACCTGCAACCGGATTTCCGGTGTGGTCCTTGACCGTTCCGGTTACCTGGAGCTGCTGCGCAAAGGCCGAGAGGCAGGCGCCCAGCATAACCGTTAGTGTAATGAGGAGTTTTCTTACCATAAAAAATTTGAGTTTTACACGAATATGTGTGCCGGGGATCGGTCGGTGGCGGTCGGCCCTCGGGTGAGTGGGCCAAAATCCCCCGTTTCGGGCCCGGTATTACGCCCTGTTACCGGGCCCGATTCAGAGGATTCGGTGGCCGTCAGCCTACCGATTCAGCGATTAATAGTCTTCGTCCGTGAGGTCGTTCGTTTTGGTCCCCGAGTACTTCGTAGCGGGGCCTTCCCACTCGAGAAGCACTTCGGTGCCCGATCCGGAAGTTCCCCAGTTTGTCTTTACCCGGTCGGTCATCGAGAAGGTCACCTTCCAGGTCTTGTCTTCGTTTTGGATCACGGTTGCTTTTGCTCCTTCGGGACAATAGCCCATGACGCTTCCGAACATGGAGTAGTTTTCCGAGTAGGAGGTGTATTGGAGATTGGAGTTCTGGTATTCGAATGCCCAGTGCAGATCCTCTTTCATAGCGGTCAGGTCGATGTTCTCCTGGCCGATGTACTCGGCCGGAATCATGAACAGCGGAACAACCGTTCGGCTCTCGATATTGTCACTTGCAGAGATGTCCTCGGTTACGAAGTAGAACCAGTATGCATCGACAATGGCACCTCCGTACTGCGGATCCCCACCACGCAGCGAGTATTCTTTCTCACGACGGAGCTCGAGACGGATCAGCGCTTTCTCCTTTGTGACGGTTCCTCCCGAATAGGTCAGCGTGATGCGCGGCTCAAACGGCTTCACGGGTTTCATGTCCGGTGCTTCCGTTACGGAGGTCAGGACACCCGACCATTCGCACTCCACCTTTGGTCCTTCGGGATATGACATTTCGATCTTCAGGTAGGTCTTGTCTCCTTCCTGTTTTGCAGTGATCGTGCCGGTCACACCTTCACCGATTTTGGCATTGTCCCAAGTTTGGTAAAGCGTATAGTCAAACAGGCGAATTTGTGCCGCAGGCTGACCCAATACCAATTGGGAAAGATCTATCGTGCCCTCCTTGAGCTGTGAATCCGTCATACTGACCGAAACTGCGTAGTTTCCCTTCATGAGGTCGGCAGGAGCTTCGGCGTCCACCATGCCGAACGTCACGATGTTGGAAGACCCCTTCTTGTAGTTGAACACCTTGGTAAGAGCGGCCTCTTCGGGCGTCTCGTCCTTGGTCACCTTGATGTAGTTCTGACTCTCGAATCCGAACGTGAAGGCTCCCGAGTAGGCGGCGCGCAGGTGGTTGTCACCCTCTTCCGCGTCGATTGCGAGGGTCAGTACGTCGTTCTTGACTTCGATGGTCAGCGAACCCGTCGTGTTCTCGGTATTCTGGAAGGCTCCGTACTTGACCGAAACCTGTGCAGGATCCACCGTTGCGAGATCGAACGTTGTCTCCGTAGCCTCGGCTGCCAGTGTTACCGTCAGCCCGTTCAGCCCGTCCTGCGGTTCCGTGACATCGGCCTCGTTGTAGAAGTAGTAGGTCGTGGCTCCGGTCGCTGCGTTGGCCCACTTCAATACGCTGCCGATCGTGAGGGCCTCACCGTTGAGCTCGTACTGGTTGTTCAGCACGGGGAGCTCAGCCTCGGTACAGGTGTTTTCGTAGCGAGCCAGCAGCGTCTTGCCCGACTCCATCTCCACCTCGACATAGAGGTTCAGGCGCGACGTTTCGCTGAGATAGTCGGCCGAGAGCTTGACCGATTTCACATCCTTCATCGTAGCCTCCTTTACCGAAATGTCCTTGTAGGAGATTTCGAACGTGTCGGATTCCGTATTGACCGTTCCTTTCGGGTTGCGGACCATGATACGGAGGTAGTCGTTGGCTCCGCTCATGCCCTCCATGTCGGTGATACCGGCAGTCGGGGAGAGGTAGAACGTGTAGAGATCGGTATCTTCGATCTCGAAGATGGCCGATTTGATGTCGATGGGGGTACCTCCGTCGTATTCGATCTGGTCTGCCAGTTGAACCGGCGGAGGGGTAGGTTCGCCCTTGTCATCGTCGTCGGAGCAGGAAGCAAGGTTTCCGGCTGCGAGCAGAACTGCCCATGTCAAGACACGTAGTCTCGACCAATAGCTCGTTTTCATAGGTCTAAAATTTATTGATGAGAAAAGAGTGCGGGTGCGGGTGTACACCCGCGCTCTTTGGGTGAATATCCGTAGTTTTTATCGGAATGTTACCCGGTCGGCCGATTGTTGCATTGGGGCAGGCAACAATCCTTTGAGCTCGCGGGCTGTCGGGATGCGGTTGCTCTTCTGCTGCGAAACGGTCGAGGTCTTCTCGGCGCGCGTCGAGCCGAACTCCTTGCCCGAAGAGACTACCGGAGTATCCGTAGTGCCGAGTACGACCGGACCGGTCCACGTACCCGTGATGCTGTGGTGCAGAACATCTTCGCCGTCGATGATGAAGGTGAAGTAGTTATCGCCGCCTTCAGCCTTTTCGATCGTCACGGTGCCGGTATAGAGGCTGGCATATCCCTTCATCGAAGGAATGTTCAGCGGGCCGTCCTCTACGAATACCGGATCCTTCATGTGGGAGGGATATCCGTTACCGATTGCGTTGCCGATGAACAACCAACGGGTACCGATGTGATCGACCTCCTGAGCTCCGCGGAGGCAGACACCGGGCCACATCTGTGCCGGATAGCGGTTCGGCGAGATATTGTAGGTTCCCGGGGTGATCTTGTCGTCGTCGCCCGGATTTACGAGCAGGTCGAGACGGATGATGTCACCCTCGACGAGTTTGCCGGGATCGTTGTAGGCCGGATCCGGAACATAGGTACCCGTGGCCATACCGAGCTCAATGAACTGGTAACCGCAGGGCTCCGGAGCGGGCGGAACGAAGGAGGTAATATCGTTGATGTCACGGTAACCCAGGCCACCGATGTAGATCTGCGTCTGCGGGAAGCAGCGGGCCGGTTCATTTGCAGCAGTCAGGTAGCTCAGATCGAGCTCCAGGTCCTCGGTCAGCGTCGAGGATCCATCGTCCTCCTTGTCGTCCGACGAGTCCGTAAGCGTTACGGAACCTTCGTAGGAGCCGGTGACCTTGTAGCCGGTAACCGTTTCGAGGTCGTAGTCGATCTTGTATTTTCCGGCGTCGGCCTCTGCGATGGTGATCGTACCGTCCGTGCAGTAGCCGTACAGACCGCTGTCCGATACGCCGTCATCATAGAAGACGTAAGTTCCGATCGGAAGTACCATACCCATGATCTCAAGCTCATTGGGGCTCATCCACGTCCCCCTCTTGTAGGTCGTGCTGACCTCGTAAGTTCCCGGCTCAAGTCTCATCTCCTTTTTCGGATCGGGCCATTTCGTGCAGAAGATGCCGAGCGAAACCTGGTAGTAGGGGGTAACTCTGTTTTCGCGGTTCTCGTCATCGATCGTGATGAGCGTAAGACCACCGCCCGTACCGAACAGGTCACCCATATAGGTGCCTTCGGCGTATGCTGCCTTGTGCTCGACATCCTCCATGAGCTGTGTGAGCTTGGGCAACTTCGTACCGTTGCCGATGCGCAGGTCGCCTTCAAACGTGACGGCATGGTCCACACCTTCATTATCTATGAAGGTGGTCGAAATTTTGGTGGTATTGCCCTCGCGCGAGATGGTTACGTCGCTCGATACGTGCATCGTCGTGTAGGCCGAGCCATCGAAGTAGACAACGAAGCTGTTGGTGTCGAAATACGTGTGATCACCGAATTTGTTGCTCTCGGTGAAGGTGCCCGAGGGATAGGTCTTCCACTCGTCGCCGCTGTCGAGATAGCAGTCGAGGATCATGGCATATCCGGGCTCTTTGAGGGCGATGTTCGTGCCCTGGGTTACGAAATCCACATTGGCGACACCGAGGAGATAGTTGTTCGTTCCCGAAGTGGTCTGGCCTCTCCAGTATCCGAACATCGGTTTGTCCATTTCGAGTGCATCGCCCTGCTCGGCCTCGCTCTTGTGGAAGATGCACAGCCCGTTGTATTCGGCCTTCAGCGTTTCGCCGGAGGTCATGGCGGCATCGAGCGACAGCTTGACCGTCGTCTGCGAGGTCAGCAACAACGAGAGAGCGCTGCCCTGGACGTTGGCGGCAGTCTCGGAGGAAATCTTTACGTTCTTGTAAACAAGCGAGTTGTCCTTTCCTGTCAGGTCGATATCACCCGTGGGCGTGTTTGTCGCGATCAGGATGTAGTCGTCAGCCAGAAGCATGGCGTCGAGGTCGATCAGGCCTTCGGTCGGGGAGATGTAGAACGTGTAGATGCCGCTTGCATCGTCTTTCGTATAGACTACCGAACCGATCGGGGTAGTCTCGTTGTTGTACGAGAACTCGTTCTCGAGGGCGGTCTTTTTCGGACCTCCTCCATCGTCGTCAGACGAGCACGACGTCAATGAGTGGCTGCAGATTCCCATGACGGAGAACAGCATGCACAGTGAATAGAGTTTTTTCATAAAGTAAAGGATTTGGAGCGGCCGGTAAGGCCGGGGTTTTCTGGGGTTTTGCGCCGTATCGGGTGGACGAACGGCGTCGTTGTTTTCTCCTGGCACCTCGGAGAAAAGTCTCGCTTTTTTGGTGAAAAAAAAGAAGCGTGGTGCCGATGTTTACTTTAACAGTGAGGTTCTGGAATACCTTGGAGATAAAATAAGCAACAGCCCACGCCTATCCCTGTGAAACGGGTATGACGTAAGAAGTTGGCCGCTTATCCTCTCTCCAATTGAATTTACCAGATTTACGCATTATATGTATAGAATGAAAACAACATCCAATAAATTGATAACAAATATCCTGTAAATCAAAGTTTTATAATCTTATTTTTATTTTCGGTTGTTTTCAGTACTTTCAGTAGATTGGCTCTTGTTTGGTGCAATTTTGTTTCTCATTTGTTTCTCAAATTCGATACTTATTCGTATATTTGCAGTAGAAAAAATGAGAAAGGAATCCCTATGGCACGAGTTAAGAATCATACAAAAGTCAAAGAGCCAATTCGTCTTCGGATGAAGTCGCTGAGCAATGGCAGCAAGAGCCTGTATCTGGATATATACCGCGACGGAAAGCGGACATATGAATACCTCAAGATGTATATTATCCCGGAAACGGATAGCAACTCCCGCAGGCAGAATCAGACGACAATGGACGCCGCCAATGCCATCAAGTCGAAGCGTATTATCGAACTGACCAGTAATGAGGCCGGGATTGTATTCCGTAAGGACAAGACTTTCCTGCTGGATTGGATGCAGGTTTATATGGAGGCTCAAGAGAGTGCCGGTAAGAAAGATGGCAGTCAAATCAAGATTGCCATGCGCATACTGAAAGACTATGCCGGAGAAATGGTCACACTGGATCAGATTGACGGGGACTTTTGTCGTGGCTACATCACTTATCTGCTGACGGAATATCATCCGAAAGGCAAGGACATATCGAACTACACGCTTCACAATTATTACCGTGCGTTGAACGGTGCGTTGAACTCTGCCGTCAGGAAGAAAAAGATGAAGGCCAACCCTTTCAACGAACTTGAGAAGTCGGAGAAAATCCGCAAGCCGGAGAGTATGCGGTCGTACATGACCATCGAAGAGGTACAAGCGTTGATTGACACTCCTATGCCCCACGAGGAATACGAGATTGTAAAATGCGCATATCTGTTCTCCTGCTTTTGCGGATTACGCATCAGCGATATAATCAAGCTGAAATGGAATGACGTGTTCGTTGACAGGGGACAGTACCGTTTGGCCGTGTCCATGAAAAAGACCAAAGAGCCTATTTACCTGCCCCTCTCTCCTGAAGCGTTGAAGTGGATGCCGGAACGTGGGGGCAAATCATCAGAAGATAATGTGTTCGACCTGCCGTCCGCCAATACAATCAGAATGCAGCTCAAACCTTGGGCGAAAGCAGCCGGAATCTCCAAGCGGTTCTCCTACCACACCAGTCGCCATACGTTTGCCACCATGATGCTGACGCTCGGAGCGGACTTATATACTGTCTCGAAGCTGCTCGGCCATGCCGATGTGAAAATGACACAGGTGTATGCCAAGATTATCAATAAGAAAAAGGACGAGGCTGTGAATCTTGTAAACGGTTTGTTTCACTAATTGAAGGCATTCTGTGGTCCATGTCTAATTTACAAACATATATTTACGGCATTTCTCCGGTTGTAAATGCAACCGAAGTTAATGCTTCCATCACATATTATAAACTCAAAAAGGTAAATCGACATGAAAAGACCTGAAGACGGCCTTCTCTCTTTTTGGAGGGAGCCAACACCTGCAGCACTTCGCTGCGGACAAGGATGTGGCGAATGAACTTTTCGCCCTGCTTACCGAAGCAAAAACAGTTTATCTCCACGATGTTGTGTTGGGTGGTAAACAGTACCACCGCTATGTGGACGATTTCGTAAACGGACACCGGTACATAGACTGTGACCATGCGGCCTGCCGGAACTGCCACGAAATGAACATCCACATTGTCAAGGGGCTGCTGACCGAGTGCGCCAGTTCCGTCCAGCCCTGCTTTGCCGCACCGGATTTCACGTTTAATGAGTGCATGAAGTTGAAACGGATGTATGACACCTCGGAATCGTTGTCTCCGCTTGGTCCGCCCCGTATCAACCGACCTGCGGCTCTCTCTCTTTCTTTTGGTTGTAATTTTACCCCGGAACAGATGAAAAGTATAGTGGCTTGCGCCAATACTTATCATCTGTTCTGTGTTTCTGTACGCATTGAAGACATGGAGGCTCTCTTCGCCTGCAAGAAGGGCTTTTCCATCCGCGTGAACAATATCCGCCGTGTGGTAATCCTGTTCGATGCGCTTCTTGAAAACTCGTTCATCCAATCTCGGTGGCAGAATGTTCTCGGCAAGGGCGCATTCCTGCAGTCCAAGGACGGGACACGCTCCGTTTCGGTGTCAACCCTGTCTTCCGCGCTGTCATCCATCAAGAACAACATGACATCGGTCGCATACAGCATCCGAAAGGTCATTGATCGGCTGAAAGAATGACAGAAAGTGACAAGAAGCGAAGTATGTGAAAGGTAAAAGCATGAGAGTTACAATGACACGTGCATAGTATCATTCCCCAAATCACGGCATCTTCGTTTACAGGACATACCTTTGACCTCCGTTAGCGCGCTGCATAACGGAGGTTTCATCTCCATTGTCAAAAATCAAACTGTGTTATTATGCCGAATAGAATGACATTCATGGAGCGGATGAGCGGACGGCTCGCCGCCATCGAATCGGTACTGAAGAAATTGGAACCGGTCGAAAGTCTCTTGGAGCGTATTACGCTGCTGGAAAATACCATCTTCACGACCAAGAGAGTTTTCACATTTCAGGAAGCCTGCATGTATATCGGGGTTTCTGAAAGTATGCTGTACAAGCTCACATCGAGCAAGGAGATACCGCACTACAAACCGCGCGGTAAAATGGTTTATTTCGCCAAGGAGGAATTGGACGAATGGCTGTTGCAGAATTATGAACCTACCATGAACGAGGCAGTGCGCAGGGTGACGGAAGCCGCCGCCACAGAACCGTTCCTTAACAAGAGACGCTATGGAAAACGAAAGAAGGATTGACCGCAAAACCAGCATGGGGATGGATGAACACCGCCTGTCGGACATCCTCCATGCCTCGCAAATCAAGGCGACGGACATTTATGAGACCCCTCCGCAAATCATCTGGATAGATAACTCAACGATTGCCACGCTCGGCAATTTCAGTGCATCGACTGGCAAGGCGAAATCGAAAAAGACGTTCAACGTCTCTGCGCTTGTCGCCGCATCATTGGCGGGGAAACAAGTATTGAACTACCGTGCACATCTGCCCGAAGGCAAACAGCGTATTCTGTACGTCGATACGGAACAGAGCCGTTTCCATTGCCGCTCGGTATTGGAGCGTATATTGCGGCTGGCCGGGTTGCCCACGACGACCGATCCGGAGAATCTCGATTTTTTCTGCCTGCGTGAATATTCGCCGTCGGTGCGTATCGAGGTCATCGACTATGCGCTGCGCCAACAGAAAGGCTACGGACTGGTCATCATCGACGGCATTCGCGACCTGATGCTCGACATCAATAATGCCGGTGAATCGGTGGAAGTCATCAACCGGATGATGGAATGGTCTTCGAGATACGACCTGCACATCCACTGTGTGCTTCATTTGAACAAAGGGGACAACAACGTGCGCGGACATATCGGAACGGAGATGAGCAACAAGGCGGAGACCGTGCTGGTCATCAGCAAGAGTAACGAGAATCCCGGCATCAGCGAAGTCCATGCGCTCCATATCCGGGAAAAAGAGTTCAAGCCGTTTGCATTTACCATCAATGAAACAGGACTGCCCGTCATTGCGGAAGTACACTCGTTTGGCGAGCCCCCGAAGCCCAAGGCAAGAACGGGGTTTACGGAACTGAGCATCGAACAGCACCGCGAAGCTCTCTCTGCCGCATTCGGGGAAAAGCCCATCCGGGGATTCGACAACCTGCTGCAGAGCCTGATGGTCTCCTACGAGGCAATCGGGTTCAAACGCGGCCGGAGTGTCATGATAAAACTGATGCAATACCTGATAGACAACCTCAAGCTCATCATCAAACGGGACAAGTTGTTCTATTACGACATGACGCCTACCGAGGCCATGCTTTTTGATGAAGAATGAAGTCGTGCGCGGGCTTATATCATTTAGTTTACTTTAGTATTTATATATATAGGGGAAAAACTAAACTAAACCTTTTTTTGAAATCAAGTGAAAGAAAAATAGATGACCATAGCAGAAGCAAAACAAGTACGCATCGTGGATTTTCTGGCACAGCTCGGCCACCATGCACAGCATATAAAATCGGAACAATACTGGTACTTCTCACCGTTACGGAACGAGCGTACCCCGTCGTTCAAGGTGAATGACCGAATCAATGAATGGTACGATTTCGGCGAGGCGACCGGCGGCGACCTGGTGGAACTGGCAAAATACATTTGCCGGACGGACTGCGTGAGCGAGGCACTGGCGTATATCGAGAGGCTTGTGAATGGCGCATCACTACCGAGAACCCGTATGCCGACCGCTCCACCCCGACCGGTGGAGGCTGAAATGAAAGACGTGATCGTGATTCCACTCCGCCATCACGCCCTGTTCTCTTACCTCCAATCCCGGCTTATCGACGCGGACATCGGCCGTATGTATTGCAAGGAGGTGCATTATGAACTGCGAGGCCGTCATTATTTCGCTCTCGCATTCGGCAATACCTCCGGTGGTTACGAGGTGCGCAACGCCTATTACAAGGGATGCCTGAACAACAAGGACATCTCATTGATAAGACATCTGACAGAAGAGACACAGGAAAATGTCTGTGTTTTCGAGGGCTTCATGGATTTCCTTTCCTATATGACACTGAAACTGGCAGGCGACCGAACGGTCTGTCTTGCCATGCCATGCGACTACCTCGTGATGAACTCGGTAAACAACTTGAAAAAGACGCTGGCACGTTTACAGGAATATTCGGTCATCCACTGTTATCTCGACAATGACCTTGCCGGGCAGAGAACCACAGAGACCATTGCCGGGATGTATGATGGACGTGTCAGCGATGAATCCTGCCACTATGCGGAATACAAAGACCTGAACGATTACCTGCGCGGAAAGAAACGCTGATATTCAGTGTTCTCCTTTGCCACCTAAAGCTCTCCACCACGAGAGCTTTTTTTATGCCCCGATTTCTCCATTTCCCTCCATAGAGACTGCAATATAGTACGATTTAATAGTTCGATTTTTGGAAATTACATAAATCTCATTAACGAAATAGATGTTTAATGCTCAATTATTTTATGGTTTTATATTTCGTGCGTTTCTTTGCAAAATCATACTAATACAAATTTTAATATTCATACTAAATACATGAACTCATATTTCATTTTTGCCATCGTCCTGACGGTTGCCTACATCATTTACTACGCCGTCATCATAGCGCATGACATCTACGGGAAAAAGGGGACGGACAAACCGAACGAGGAAGTTTTCGACCTCGGCGCACCGGAAGAGGAAGAGAGTGTGGCTGTCACGGAAAGCGAGACCGGCTTCAGTATCGGTAGCGAGAACTACGAGACGGAAAGTACGGCTACCTCTTCCGAAACATCCCTTGAGGATGTCAAGGACAAACCGGGAACGGCGCAGGAGAAACTGGAACGGCTGAAGGCCGAGGCGGAGGAACAGATGGAAGAGACCACGCCTTACCTGTCGGACGCACGCACGTCGGAGGAGATGTACAAGGCTATGATTTCCAAGGGACGGTTAGACAACCGACCGGAAATAAAGTGGAACCCAATTCAAGACCGGTTGTGAGATGTCGAAAGCTAAAAAGATTCTATGTGCGCTGTGCCTCCCGTTCCCCTACACGACTTTTGCCAAAAGCGGCAGCGTGAACTATAGCTGGGGAGCGGATGCGTTGGCCACGATGCACGACTTCGTGGTGACGATGATGCTCTATGTCCAGTATATCTGTTGCGCTATCGCCGGAGTTTACGTCATCGTGTCCGTCTGTCAGATATACATCAAGATGAACACGGGCGAGGACGGCATCACCAAGTCGATAATGACGCTTGTAGGTGCGTGCCTGTTCCTGATCGGGGCATTCTATGTTTTCCCGGTTTTCTTCGGCTACCGCATATAACCTTACTTGTATCAGGTCGCAGACAAATAAAGTATTCACTAAAAAAGTAAACGTATGTTTCAGAAAACCAAACAACTGTGCCGCAAGGCATTCGGATTCGTCAACGGAATCCCTACCAAAGTAATGATGTTCTCCTTCATGCTGCTGTCCGGCATGGTGGCGAAAGCGCAGAACTCCGCAGGCGACTATTCCGCCGGTACGAGCGCATTATCCACTGTCGCGGAGGAGATTGCCAAGTATGTGCCTATTATGGTGAAATTGTGCTACGCCATTGCCGGCGTTGTGGCCATCGTGGGTGCAATCTCGGTATATATCGCCATGAACAACGAGGAGCAGGACGTCAAGAAGAAGATCATGATGGTCGTGGGAGCCTGTATCTTCCTCATTGCGGCGGCCAAGGCGTTGCCTCTGTTCTTCGGTATTGCCGCTTAAACATCAAGGATAAGTATGAAAGGCAAGGACGAACGCTATCCGGACTACCCGCTGTTCAAGGGACTGCAACGGCCTCTTGAGTTTTTGGGCATCCAAGGCCGGTATATATATTGGGCGGCGGTGACGACGTGCGGAGCCATTGTCGGCTTTGTCGCCGCCTACTGCCTGCTCGGTTTCATTGCCGGGCTTGTCGTGCTGGCAGCCGTCGTATCGGCCGGTATCGTGCTCATCCTCCTCAAACAGCGGAAAGGACTGCATAGCAAGAAGGTCGTTCCGGGTGTGTATGTGTATGCCCACTCGCGCAAGATCTGACGAAAGAAAAACCATCACGGCAATGTGCATGGCTTTATTGATTGTTGAACGCGGGCGGGTTTGTCTTGAAGCAAGGCGAACCTGCCCCTATTTAATTACACGTATATCGAAATGACCCTATACATCATTTTATGTTTTGTCGCTTTGTGCGCGGGTATGGCCTTGTCGGTCTATGCGTTCGGTACGGGCGGCAAGCGCAAGCGAATCTTTCAGGACATCTATTTCTCGGCGGAGGAAACGGACGGTGTGGGTGTGCTGTACACCAAGACCGGCGAATATTCCGCCGTACTTAAGATAGAGAATCCGGTACAGAAATATTCGGCGGACATTGACAGTTACTACGACTTCACACACTTGTTCACCGCCCTTGCGCAGACGTTGGGCGAAGGGTACGCCATCCACAAGCAGGACATCTTCGTCAGGAAACAGTTTGCGAGCGAACCGACTGACGGTCAGGAGTTCCTGTCTTCATCCTATTTTCGTTATTTCAAGGGACGTCCTTACACGGACAGCCTTTGCTACCTGACCATCACGCAAGAGGCGAAGAAAAGCCGTCTGTTCTCGTTCGATAGCAAAAAGTGGCGCGACTTCCTTGTGAAAATCCGTAAAGTACACGACCAGTTACGTGACGGCGGCGTACAGGCCAGATTCCTGAACAAAGCCGAAGCGAGCGAGTACGTCGATCGTTACTTCGCCATGAACTTCAAAGACCGCACCGTGTCGATGACGAACTTCAAGGCGGACGATGAAACCGTGTCGATGGGCGACAAACGCTGCAAGGTGTACAGCCTTGTGGACGTGGACTGTGCCGCACTGCCCTCACAGATACGTCCGTACACGAATATCGAGGTCAACAACACGGAAATGCCCGTCGATTTGGTGTCGGTGGTGGACAGCATCCCGAACGCCGAGACGGTGGTCTATAACCAAATCATCTTCCTGCCCAACCAGAAGCGTGAGCTGTCGCTGCTCGACAAAAAGAAGAACCGCCACGCGAGCATTCCCAATCCGAACAACCAGATGGCGGTCGAGGACATCAAGCGTGTGCAGGAAGTCATCGCCCGTGAGAGCAAGCAACTGGTATATACACACTTCAACATGGTGGTGGCCGTGTCTGCCGGTGCAGACCTGCAAAAGTGTACGAACCACTTGGAAAACGCTTTCGGGCGTATGGGTATCCATATCAGCAAGCGGGCATACAACCAACTGGAACTGTTCGTCGGTTCGTTTCCGGGCAACTGCTACACGCTCAATGAGGAATACGACCGTTTCCTGACCCTTTCCGATGCGGCGATGTGCCTGATGTACAAGGAGCGTGTGCTGCACAGCGAGGAAACGCCGCTGAAGATTTACTACACCGACCGTCAGGGCGTGCCGGTGGCTATCGACATCACGGGAAAAGAGGGAAAGAATAAACTGACTGATAATTCCAATTTTTTCTGTTTGGGGCCTTCGGGCAGCGGCAAGAGTTTTCATATGAACTCGGTCGTGCGCCAGCTCCATGAGCAGGGAACGGATGTGGTGATGGTCGATACGGGGAACTCATACGAGGGACTGTGCGAGTATCTGGGCGGCAAGTATATCTCCTATACCGAGGAACGGCCTATTACGATGAATCCGTTTCGCATCAACCGGGAGGAATACAATATCGAGAAGATAGACTTCCTCAAGAACCTTATCCTGATGATTTGGAAAGGGTCGGACAGCCAGATTCCCGAAATCGAGTTCCGCATTGTCGAGCAGATAATCATAGACTACTATGATGCCTATTTCAACGGATTTACAAGATACACCGACGAGCAACGGGAGGTACTGCTGAAAAACCTGTTTGCGGCGGCCAGCCGAAAGAACCCAAACAAACCACCCAGAGAGGTGGATGAGATGGTGCGCAAACAGATAGAGGTGCTTGAGGCACGGCGGGCGGCTCTCAAAGTGTCGGAACTGAACTTCAACTCATTCTTTGACTACTCATTCGACCGTCTGGAGCAGATCTGCACCGAAAATGACATCACGACAATCAGCTACTCGACCTATTCGACCATGCTGCAGCCGTTCTACAAGGGCGGTGCGTATGAGAAAATTCTCAACGAGACAGTGGATTCGGCACTGTTTGACGAGACATTCATCGTCTTTGAAGTGGATGCAATCAAGGAAAACAAGAAACTGTTTCCCATTGTCACACTGATTATCATGGACGTGTTCCTGCAGAAAATGCGCATCAAGAAGACCCGTAAAGTCCTTGTCATCGAAGAGGCGTGGAAGGCCATTGCCAGCCCGCTCATGGCGGAATACATCAAGTTCATGTACAAGACCGCCCGTAAGTTTTGGGCTTCTGTCGGCGTGGTGACGCAGGAGATACAGGACATCATCGGCAGCGAAATCGTGAAGGAGGCCATCATCAACAACTCGGACGTGGTGATGCTGCTTGACCAGAGCAAGTTCAAGGAACGCTTTGACGAAATCCGAAAGATTCTTGGTCTGACCGAGGTGGATTGCAAGAAGATATTTACCATCAACCGCTTGGAGAACAAGGATGGGCGCAGCTTCTTCCGCGAAGTGTTTATCCGTCGGGGGACGACCAGCGGCGTGTACGGCGTGGAAGAGCCGCACGAGTGCTACATGACCTACACGACCGAACGGGCGGAAAAGGAGGCACTGAAGCTTTACAAGAAGGAACTTCGGTGCAGCCATCAGGAAGCTATCGAGGCATATTGCCGGGACTGGGATGCCAGCGGTATCGGGAAGGCCCTGCCTTTTGCACAAAAAGTAAACGAGACGGGGCGTGTGCTCAACCTCCGTCCCGTGCATGAATCCAAATAAACATTGCAGCCATGAAACGACTACTCCTTATCCTGACCATCGCCTCGGTCACACTCTGCCAGACGGTTCACGCCCAGTATTACAGCGTGAACTACGACACCCGTACCGTTGCGGCGATGGTGGCTGCCTTCGGTACGGAAGCGGTCGCCGAAGGGTACTACCGGGAGCAGGTCGATGACGTCCTCAAGCACTACACGGCAGCGGAGGTCGCTACCGCCGGGATATTCGCGGCCAAGTTCTTGGAGCATAAAGCCCTGAGCGACCTCGGCATCTGGAACAGCCGTACGGAAAACTACTACTACCGGCGCATCTACCGGATGGTGGCGGAGAAAATCATGCCCAAGATATGGGTGGTGGCGAAGCAGATGCTCCATTCGCCGCAAACGGCTATCTATTGGGGCAGTTACCTGATGAAAGTCTGCGATGATACCAAAAGTCTGTGTATGCAGTTCGAGAGCGTGGTGACCAACAGCACGCTGACCTTTTCGGACATCGCCTTTCTCGAAATCAATCCGGAAATTGCCCCCTTGCTGAAACTCTCCGAAACGGGAAACATCGACTGGCAGCGGATGATGGACAACTTCGCCCGCATACCGGGCAACTTCACCCACGAGAACCTGAAAAGCGACCTCGACAACCTTTATAACACGGGGGTCGGCCTTGCAACGGCAGGCATTGCCAATCTTGGTGACGCCCTGTTGCAAAGCAGCTCGTTCCATGACCTGCTGGGTGGAAAGGTTGAAGAAATCGGCAACCTGTATGAACACTACGGGAGTCTATTCGAGCAGGCGGAACATGACATCAGCGGCTTGCTGATTGACATGGTGGGTGGTCCGGACAACGTGGCCGGTCTGTTCAACTTCAGCAACTACAACCTCACGGCATGGATGACCGACTACCTGGACGAAGCGATGGGGAACTATTACACGCAGCGGTGGTACATTGCCCGGCGTGACCAAGGGAGCGTATCGCTGTGCGACTACTATCCTCCGACGGACGACAACAGCATCCTGAACGGGGGCGCATGGGTGCGGTTCAACACGAGCGACCCGAATTTCTATCCTGATGCCTCGCAACGGGAACAGGTACTTGCCAACTCGGAAGGATATGCCGGTTGGTCAAGAAACCGCGTGCAGCAGTTGAACAACCAGAACGACGGGTTCAGCTACAGCATCAACTATTGGATGAGTGCCTATATCATCAGCAAGAAAAACAAGCAGACCAAAAAGGCATACGCATACGAAATCCATGTGAGCAAAAACTGGAACAAAGAAGAGGTCGTCTATGAGGAAGTCTTCGATTCCTACTCGATGGACTTGAACACGTTTCGGGCGCAACTGAATGTCCGGCTTGCGGAGTTCAACGAGAACGAGGACGGCTACACCTATTATATATCTTCCGGTGCGCGGAACTATTACCAAGCAACGGACGCAGCCAAATTGAAGGGATGCGAGAGCGTGACCATCAGCGTGACCTGTTCCGACGGGGTTACGCTCGGACAAGGCTCGACACAGTACAAGTGCCGCAAGTGCGGCAGCTCGTTGAATGCCCACACCAAGGAGTGCGCCATGCAGACCTCGGTGACGGAAAACGACCTCGACCTTTCGGAACTGGACGCGCTATTGAACGAGGCGAACAGCCAAGCGGCCAATATTGAAGCGCAAATCGGGGCATTGGAAAACGAGAACGCTGTCCTGCTGAAGAAAATCAGTACGGCGAGCATTGAGGATGCGGCGAATTACCGGCAGCAGTACAACGCGAACAAGACACGGATAGACCGTCTGAAAGGAGAACTCGCGGAATGGAAGAAGAAACAGTCCGACTATGCCCAAGCAAAGTCGGATGCCGCAGACGACAACAGCGTGGCGACGGATGACTATTACCGCATCCCTGCCATCATGCAGGACTGCAAGGCGGCATACGGTCTTACTTGGCAGGACGGCGGAGCATGGAACGGCTACTCGTATGTACGCAAGGCGACCATGCCGAATATCAACGGTATCATCACATTCAGGGCTACGGTCTCCATTGCCCGCAAGCCGAAATATTTTCTCGGCATAAAAATACACCGTACCATTATCCAAATCAAGTGGGAACTCACTTCGGAATATACGGACACACACGTCGCTGACGTGCTGACCCTTGATCCGGGACTTTCGGATGCGGAAAAGGCTAAACTGGTAAACGACCGGATAGCCGAAATCGCCCGTGAACATCCGTCCTGTAAAATCACGACGGAATACGCCCGCAGCGCACCGACGGAAGAAACGCCATCAGGCGACGTGTACCATCTGCTGTGGTCAAGCGACCGCCTTGAGATAGCGCGAGAGGTGGACAGCAGAATCACCAAGATATATGCCGACTTGGTATCGCTGGAAAAGATGATGCACTACAAGCGGAGCATCCTTGACGTGATGAAGGATGTGCAGCCCGGACTGGACACGGACGAAGGCCGTAGGCTGACACTCGTGGAGGAATGCCATGACCGCTGGGTGGAGAATGCACGGACGCTTCGGAGCGGCAACAGCAGGAATAGCAGAAAGGAGGTACGGCCATGAAACGTACCATACAGATTGCCGTCGTGCTGTTCGCCCTGCTGCCCGGTATCGCCAAGGCGCAGTGGACTTTCGATATAGTCTCCGTCGAAGCCTACATCAACGACCACAAGAAGCAGCGCAGCCTGCTGTTGGCTCGTAGCACCTTGGAGTACAGCAACAAGCTGTTGCACGAGTACAGCTGTAAAGAAATTGGGGACTATAAAGAGTTGAATATTGACCTTGACAAATACACCCGTGCGTTCGATGCCATCGACGTCATGTACCAGTCGTTGCGCACGGTGTTGAACGTCAAGAATACCTATACATCGGTCAGCGACCGTATCGGCGACTATAAATCGTTGTTGGAGGATTTCAATGCGAAGATCTTGAAACGTGGACGCATCGAATCCGCAGATACCCTGATTATCTCCATCAATGCGAGGGGGCTGAGGGCGATTGCCCGTGAGGGGGAACAGCTCTACAAGTCCGTGAGCGACCTCGTGCTGTATGCCACCGGAGCGGCAGCCTGCTCGACCTCCGACCTGCTGATGGTGTTGGAGGCCATCAACCGCTCATTGGACAACATCGAGCGGCATCTGAACCGGGCCTATTTCGAGACATGGCGGTACATTCAAGTGCGCATCGGCTATTGGAAAGCAAAGGTATATCGCTCCCGCACCATGCGGGAGATTCTCGATGACGCCTTCGGGCGTTGGCGCGGAGCCGGAAGACTGGATTATTAACGACAAAAAGAGAAGAATATGAACAGAAAACTATTACTCATGGCAGTGGCGGTCACCGTAACGACAGCCGTACACGCACAGTATGTAACGTACAACCATGATTCGCCGAAGCAGAATCAGGTAACGGTCATGGAAACCGGTACGGGCGCACTCTCGCCCGACCTCTATTATTCCGTGCTGCACAACAAATACAAGAAGTCGGCGGCGGCCAAAAACAAGCTCTCGTTCCGCACACTTGCCGGTATCAATCTCTACAACCAGGTGGACGAAGCGGAAGCCATTGATTCGGCTTTGGTCAAGCGGGCGAAGGTCGAGGCGTTGAACGTTGCCGACCGGCAGGCGGACATCGCGTGGCTTGCCGAGGGCGATAAGGTCAGCAGACAGATGGACCGGTTCCGGCGCAACATCGACCGTATTCTCCTGTCCGGCGGTACTCCGGCCGACAAGGAACGGTGGACGGAATACTACCACGTCTATCAGTGCGCCATCAACGCCACGAAAGACGCCTATATGCCAAACGCCCAGCGAAAGAAGGAGTATCTGCGCATCTACGAGGATGTGGCACGGCAGAACGAGATTTTAGTGAGCTACCTCGCCAAGCGTCAGAACGCAACGGCAACAAGCACACTGCTGAACGCAACGGACAACCGTACCCTGCATAAGGGCGGCATTGTCCGCAATGCCATGAGCCGGTGGCAGGAATCACGCCTTGCGGTGCGTGGCTCGCAATCGGGCGGCAACGGAAACGGCGAAGATGACAACGAGAGTGTAAACAGAGGGAAATAAAAAGACAGGGCTATGGCAAACGGAGATATACTTTCGGATTTCGGCATCAACCTGTTGGAGGAGGAAATAGATGATGTCATCTTTCAGACCAACGAGTTTCTGACGGACGCGACTTTTACCGGTGCGCAGGGTCCTTTTTGGTGGATATTGCAGATGTGCATGGCACTCGCGGCACTGTTCTCCATCGTCATGGCGGCAGGTATCGCCTACAAGATGATGGTAAAGCACGAGCCGTTGGACGTTATGAAGCTGTTTAGGCCGCTTGCCGTGTCGATTATCATCTGCTGGTGGTATCCGCCTGCGGACACGGGTATGGCGGGGAGCCGGAACAACTGGTGTTTTCTGGACTTTCTGTCCTACATCCCGAATTGCATCGGGTCGTACACCCATGACCTGTACGAAGCTGAAGCTTCACAGATATCGGACAGGTTCGAGGAAGTTCAACAGCTCATCCATGTGCGTGACACGATGTACACGAACCTGCAGGCGCAGGCGGATGTCGCCCACACGGGCACATCCGATCCCAACCTGATAGAGGCGACAATGGAGCAGACCGGCGTGGACGAAGTGACGAGCATGGAAAAGGATGCGGCGAAGTTGTGGTTCACGTCTTTGACGGCAGGAGTCATCGTGGGGATAGACAAAATCATCATGTTGATTGCTCTCGTGGTGTTCCGAATCGGTTGGTGGGCAACGATTTACTGCCAACAAATCCTGTTGGGAATGCTGACGATTTTCGGACCGATACAGTGGGCGTTCAGCATCCTGCCGAAATGGGAAGGTGCTTGGGCGAAGTGGCTGACACGCTATCTGACGGTGCATTTCTACGGGGCGATGCTCTACTTCGTGGGCTTCTATGTGCTGCTGCTCTTTGACATTGTATTGTGCATCCAAATCGAGAACCTGACGGCGATAACCGCCAGCGAGCAGACGATGGCTGCCTACCTGCAAAACTCGTTCTTCTCGGCAGGCTACCTGATGGCGGCTTCGATTGTAGCCCTCAAGTGCCTGAACCTTGTTCCGGACTTGGCGGCATGGATGATACCGGAGGGCGACACGGCATTCTCTACCCGAAACTTCGGCGAGGGCGTGGCACAGCAGGCGAAGATGACGGCAACCGGAGGGTTGGGCGGCATCATGAGATAATCCGCAAAAGATAATATAAACCCAATAAAAATCATAACAACATGAAATTGCAAGAGAAAATCAAAAGTTGGTGCAAGGATGAGAAATTCATGTCCTTTGCACAGGAACGAGCGAGAAAAGAGGTTTGCGAGGTGACGGAAAACCACCGCATCGACCCGCAGTATGAAGAACTGGACGAAGCCTTCGAGTACGACGACCGGTACATCGCCCCCTTGGTGACGTACCTGACGTACAAGCTGCGTCTTGCCCTGCTGCAGCGGAACGCAGGTAAGCGCAAAAGAGGAATCTGGTGGGTGCTTGTCCACGTGGAGATGCAGGGCTATTACGTGGAGATATTCTCGGCGGAGTTCGAGAATCTTTTGACGGAACTTCGGGATGCGGTCATACCCATGCTGCACACGGAATATGTACAGATGTTGAACGGTAAAAGGGAATAACCGATGGTCATCAAGAATTTGGAAAACAAAATAAGACTGGTGGGCATCATCTGTACCGCTTTTCTCGTGGGATGTGTCATCATCAGCTTGTCAAGTATCTGGACAGCCCGGACGATGGTCTCGGATGCGCAGAAGAAGGTGTATGTGCTGGACGGCAACGTGCCTATCCTCGTGAACCGCACGACAATGGACGAAACGCTTGACATGGAAGCTAAAAGCCATGTGGAAATGTTCCACCATTATTTTTTCACGTTACCGCCAGATGACAAATACATCCGCTATACGATGGAAAAAGCGATGTATCTGGTGGATGAGACGGGGTTGGCACAATACAACACGCTCAAGGAAAAGGGTTTCTACTCCAACATTTTGGGTACGAGTTCGGTGTTCTCCATCTATTGTGACAGCGTGGCTTTCAACAAGGAGAAGATGGAGTTCACTTACTACGGACGGCAACGCATTGAGCGGCGGAGCAACATCCTCATGCGGGAACTGGTCACGGCGGGGCAACTTAAGCGTGTGCCCCGAACAGAAAACAACCCGCACGGATTGCTTATCGTGAACTGGCGAACCCTGCTGAACAAGGACATCGAACAGAAAACGAAGATCAACTACTAAACAACGGAGTTTATGAATATCAAGGGATTCAGGCGGATGCTCTTCGGTGAAAAGATGCCGGACAAGAACGATCCGAAATACAAAGACCGTTACGAGCGGGAGGTGTCCGCCGGACGAAAGTTCGCCCAAGCGACACGCATTGACAAGGCTGCCGCCAAGGTGCAGGGATTCGCCAACGCACACCGGATACTTTTTCTGGTCATCGTCTTTGGTTTCGCTATCGGAGGGTTCACTTGGAACATCTATCGCATTACAATGGCATACCGCAACAGCCGGCCGACACGCACGGCGACGGAAATGCAGGATTCGGTGCTACGGGAAAGACACAAGAGGCTGCAAGGGGGTGAAATAAGGGAAAATCGGAACGAGAACAAGAAATATGAACCGCAATAAAGGAGTGCTTATGAATACACGATTTGAAAAATCAGTCCGCTCGTCGGACGAATGGTACACCCCGAAGGAGGTGTTGAAAGCGTTAGGCAGGTTCGACCTTGACCCTTGCGCCCCTATCCGTCCGTTGTGGCCGACCGCCGAAGTCATGTATGACCGGAACATGGACGGATTGTCCCTGAAATGGGAAGGGCGTGTATGGCTCAATCCTCCGTACTCGCGTCCCCTTATCGAACAGTTTGTCCGAAAGCTGGCGGAACACGGCAACGGCATCGCGCTGTTGTTCAACCGTTGCGATTCCAAAATGTTTCAGGACGTCATTTTCGAGAAAGCGACGGGCATGAAATTCCTGCGCCACCGCATCCGGTTTTACCGCCCGGACGGAACACGCGGCGATTCTCCCGGTTGCGGCAGCATCCTGATCGCATTCGGAGTGGAAAACGCAGAAGTGCTGAAAAACTGCAGCATTGAAGGCAAGTATGTACAACTCAATTAAAAGATGTATGATGAAGATATTTGATAAAATCAATTTCAGGGAGCCGAAGTATATGCTTCCGGCTGTCCTGTATATCCCGCTTCTGGTTGCATCGTACTTCATCTTCGACCTGTTTCATACCGAAACGGCGGAGATTCCGGACAAGACGCTGCAGACAACGGAGTTTTTGAACCCCGATTTGCCGGATGCCCGGCTTAAAGGCGGTGACGGCATAGGCAGCAAGTACGAGAACATGGCCAAATCATGGGGTAAGATACAGGATTACTCCGCAGTGGATAACATAGAACGAGATGAACCCGATGACAACAAGGAAGAATATGAATCGCAATACACGGTGGACGACATCGCCTTGCTCGATGAGCAACAGCAGGAAAAGGCTGCGGCAGCGCAAATTGCCGATGCCAAGACACGCGAGCAAGAAGCTCTCGCGGAACTGGAGAAAGCCCTTGCCGAAGCAAGGTTGAGAGGACGCAATGAGGTATTACCGGCGACCGATACGGACAGTACCGCATCGGCGCAACCCCCGACGGCAACCATAGAGGTCAAGGGAAAAATAGAGGAAGAGAGCCGTTCGGTAAAAGCCCCGTCAGAGAACGAACCGCCCAGCGAAGTGGTACGCAAGGTAAAGACGGCTTCGGATTACTTCAATACGCTTGCGGTCAATGCCCGTGAACCGAAACTGATAAAGGCCATTATCGACGAGGACATCAAGGCGGTGGACGGCTCGCGTGTGCGGTTGCGTCTGCTCGACGACGTGGAGATCAACGAGTGCGTGGTCAAACGAGGGTCGTATCTGTATGCCACCATGAGCGGCTTCTCGTCGGGGCGTGTGAAGGGGAACATCACCAGCATTCTCATCGAGGACGAACTGGTGAAGGTCAGCCTGTCCCTTTACGACACGGACGGCATGGAAGGGCTTTATGTACCGAACAGCCAGTTCCGGGAAACGAGCAAGGATGTGGCAAGCGGTGCGGTGTCGGGGAATCTGAACATGAATACCGGCAGTTACGGCAACAGTCTCTCGCAATGGGGAATGCAAGCCGCTACGAATGCCTACCAGAAAACGAGCAATGCCATCGGCAAAGCTATCAAAAAAAATAAGGTAAAGCTGAAATACGGCACTTTCGTCTATCTGGTGAACGGACGTGAGAAACAGTAAAAACGGAAGCCATGATAGAGATTGACAACATATATAATATGGACTGTATCGAGGGTATGAAGCTCATGGCGAACGGCAGTGTCGATGCCGTGATAGCGGATTTGCCTTACGGCGTGTTGAACCGTAGCAACAAGGCGGCACACTGGGACAGGCAGATACCGCTCGAAGCGTTGTGGAAACAGTACCGCAGGATCACCAAGCCGGGAAGCCCCGTTATCCTCTTTGCGCAGGGCATTTTCTCGGCGCAACTCATGCTCTCGCAACCCCGGATGTGGCGGTATAACCTCGTGTGGCGGAAAGACCGGGTAACGGGTCACCTGAATGCCAACCGGATGCCGCTACGCCAGCATGAGGACATCATCGTGTTCTACGACCGTCAGCCGGTATATCATCCTCAAATGACGCCGTGTCCACCGGAACGGAGGAATCATGGACGCCGCAAGACGGACGGTTTCACGAACCGCTGTTACGGTGAAATGAAACTGGCTCCGGTGCGTGTTGCCGAAGACAAGTACCCGACCTCTGTCATTTCCATACCCAAGGAACACAAGACAGGAGCATTCTATCATCCGACACAGAAGCCGGTAGCCTTGATAGAGTACCTGATACGTACCTATACCAACGAGGGCGATGTGGTGCTGGACAACTGCATCGGTTCGGGTACGACCGCCATTGCCGCCATCCGCACGGGGCGGCATTACATCGGATTCGAGATTGAACCGACGTATTGCGAAATTGTCGGACGACGGATTCGGGAGGAACTGGAACGTGGTCATGGATTAAAGAAAGCGAAATAAGGGAAATAAAGAAATAAACAATATCAACAGAAACGATATGAACAAGAAAATAATTGTAACTGCATTTCTTCTGGCGGCAGGACTTTTTGCCACACGGAACGTACAGGCTCAGCGTACATACGAAGAGATGGAACGGCTGACTGTCAATGAACAGGTAACGACCGTCATCACAGCCACGGAACCGGTCCGCTTCGTGGATATTTCCACAGACAAGGTGGCGGGCGACCAACCCATTGAGAACATCATCCGGTTGAAGCCCAAAGAGACGGGACACGAGGACGGTGAAGTGCTGGCCATCGTCACCATCGTAACGGAACGCTATCGCACGCAGTATGCACTCATCTACACCACGCGGATAAGCGAGGCGGTGGCAGACAAGGAAATTCAGCTACAGGAACGGGATGCCTACAACAATCCTACGGTCTCGATGTCCACAGCCGACATGGTGCGTTTTGCAAGACGGGTGTGGAACTCGCCCGCGAAAATCCGCAACGTGGCGACCAAGGCGCACCGAATGGTAATGCGCCTGAACAATATTTACTCGGTGGGCGACTATTTCTTCATCGACTTTTCCATCGAGAACAAAACGAACATCCGTTTCGACATCGACGAGATACGGGTGAAACTGTCGGACAAGAAACTTTCGAAGGCAACCAACGCGCAGACCATCGAGCTGACGCCTGCCCTGGTATTGGAACACGGCAAGACGTTCAAGCACGGCTACCGGAACGTGATTGTCGTGAAAAAGATGACCTTTCCGAACGACAAGCTGCTGACCATCGAAATGACGGAACAACAAATCAGCGGGCGCAATATCAGCCTGAACATTGACTACGAGGATGTGCTGTCGGCCGATTCATTTAACACCGCTTTATTGGAGGAGGAATGACGATGAAAAAGACGATAATACTGATGCTTGCCTGCATGTGCGTCTTCATGAATGCAAGTGCGCAGCGTAACAGCGGCCGCCTCTCGCTTGGAGTGGGATTGCTGTATGAGAACGGCATGGACGTAACGCTTGCTTACGAACATGAAATGAACTACCGCCATGCGTGGGAGTTTTTCGCCAACGGCTATCTGAAATGGACGGAATGTAAATCTTGCGGTCATATTTGTCCGGAATCCTTCTGGCGCAACTATCGCACTTACGGTTTCGGTGTGGCGTACAAACCTTGTGTGGTGCGTGGACGCAACCATTACGGCAACTTGCGTATCGGAGCTTCGGCAGGGAGCGACACGAACAAGTTTCTTGCCGGAATCCATGTGGGTTACGAGCACAATTATGTGCTGCGGTCGGGATGCACACTGTTCTGGCAGGTAAAGAGTGACATGATGATAAAAGGGGCGGATTTGCTGCGGACAGGTATCGTGCTGGGGGTGAAACTGCCGATAAAATAAAGGAAAAACAAAAAACGAAAATAACATGATACGAAAGATTCAATGGTTTGCAATGGCAGTGACGGCGGTATTGTGCGCTGCCTGTGACGCCCATATCGACGTACCTGATACGGCGGTACGTCCGGGACATATTCTCTGCGAGGACGGTACGGCTTTATCCTACGTACAGTATGAACAGTCGGGAAAACGGGCAATAGCGGTTGTCTTCGATACCGAACACCGTGAAGGTACGGAAGGGAACGGCTATGCGGTTTACCTGTGGGACATTGCTCCGGCAGCTTTTGCCGACAGCCTCGGTGTCGCACAAGGGACGTCGGCCGACATCGAGGCTTTGGACGGGAACATGAACACCTTTGCGCTGTACGACACACGGGAGACGGCTTCGCCTATGGCGGAAGCGGTCTTTGACCTGTGGCGGTACGGACAGAGTGCCTATATCCCGTCGGTGGCACAGATGCGGCTGCTGTATGCCGTCCGGGAAACCGTCAATCCTGTCATCGAACGGTGTGGCGGCCATCCGCTGCCGTTGGATGAAAACGACTGCTGGTACTGGACATCGACGGAGGTAACCGGACAGGAAACGGCGAAAGCGTGGCTTTACTCGACAGGAAGCGGTGCGATGCAGGAGACCCCGAAGACACAGGCGCACAAGGTGCGGCCGATTATCACACTGAACAGGTAGGAACGAAAAGAGGGAAAGGACAAAGACAATGGAAGAAAGCAAGGAACTACAAGGATTTTACAAAATATTCCGTGCGGTCATCTATATCTCCGTGCTGATGGAGTTCTTCGAGTATGCCATAGACCTTGCCATGCTCGACCACTGGGGCGGCATATTGATTGATATACACGGGCGCATCAAGCGATGGATGATCTATAACGACGGCAACCTCGTGTATAGTAAGATAGCGACCTTCCTACTCATCTGCATCACTTGTATCGGCACACGCAACAAAAAACACTTGGAGTTTGACGCACGCAGGCAAGTGTTATATCCACTTATCTGCGGATTGTTCTTGATTGTGTTCTCCGTGTGGCTGTACCATCATACGATGGAAACGAGGCTCTACACCCTGCCGCTGAACATCATCTTCTATATGGCGGCTACGCTGGTCGGTGTGATAT